>TARA_R110002049_G_scaffold4601_5_pt1 | contig 1145854 bp, 859 predicted proteins | sample TARA_R110002049 | Tara Oceans TARA_R110002049 (sample SAMEA4396941) | marine metagenome | biome: Polar Biome; feature: [SRF] surface water layer (ENVO:00010504); material: water (ENVO:00002006), including particulate matter (ENVO:01000060) such as... | depth 5 m
CGGTCTCGAATCGGTCAAGCAGCGGGTGCGCAGCTACACCAATTTCTTGCGTCTACAGCAAACGCGTCGCGCAACCGGGCTCAGCACGATGCCGATCAGTTTGCACATGACGTTTGTGGGTAACCCTGGGACAGGCAAGACGACGGTCGCCCGTATTGTCGGTCAAATACTCGGCGCTCTTGGGACGCTGGAAAGCGGACACGTCGTGGAAACCGACCGCAGCGGCTTGGTTGCCGAGTATGCAGGCCAGACTGGGCCCAAAACCAATAAGCTTTGTGACTCGGCATCGGGCGGCGTTCTGTTTATCGACGAAGCATACAGTCTGATCGATGCGTCGGGCGATGACGCATACGGACGTGAGGCGATTCAGACGTTGCTGAAGCGAATGGAAGACGACCGCGAGCGGTTGGCCGTGATTTTGGCGGGCTATAGCGATGAAATGACCAGCATGATTCGCTCGAATCCGGGTTTGTCGTCTCGAGTCAACACGCGCATCCAGTTCGAAGATTACACGCCGATCGAACTGGGCAAAATTTTCGAAGTGATGTGCAAGCAGAATCAATACCAACTGCAAAGCGCCGCGCGATATCGTTTGTTGCTAGGTTTCCACCAGCTTTACGAGAAACGCGATCGGCATTTCGGCAACGGGCGACTTGTGCGAAACGCGTTCGAAGACACCGTGCGCAGGCTCGCCGATCGTATCGCCGATGTCAGCGTCCTTACCGAAACGTTGCTCACCAGCCTGACACCGGCTGATATTTACGTTCCCGGTATTTCCGACGACCAGCTGGACGAACTTGTTTCCGCGCCGCACCAATTAAGAATCCTGTGCGAGGGATGCCAGCGGAACGTCAAGATCGAACCTGACTCGCTAGGTCTCCGGGTCAAGTGTGGGAAATGTCAGCACATTCAATTGGCCGACTGGGCGGATGTGAAACCGCGGTAACGCGTCATGTGGCGTTTGCTTTGACAGTTCGTTCAATAACGCGGCAACGTATGTGGCATCCTTTCGCCTGTTCCTGAACGATCGAAGACACTTACATGACTCTTTCGCAAGTGAACTCGTCAACAGCGGTCGGCGCGTGTGGCTGTTACAATGCCGGTCCCACCCAGTTCGCTTAAATCCTGTGCGATTGCGTTGCTTTACGTGCCTACCGAGGTCAATTTCTGATGAATCGTTCGTCTGCGTTTTGCTTGCTCGTCAATCTGTTTGCCGCATCGCTTTGCATCGCGGCCGAGCCGAGTGAAGTGCTGATTGTGGTTGGCCCCAGCACCCATCCGCCTGGATCACACGAAGTCGCTGCCGGTGGTCGTCTGTTGCAGCACTGCCTACAGAACATGTCGAACGTTTCCGACGTCAAGGCAGAGGTTGTGTACGAATGGCCTAAGGAATCGTCACGTTTGAATTCGGTCAGCACGATTGTGTTCATCGGCGATACGTTTCCGCCGCAGCGTTTGCCCGAAACCGATACGATTTTGGCGCAGCTCGATACGCAAATGGCTCGCGGTTGTGGCATCGTTTGCGTGCACTACGCAACGGGGCTGATGGGACACGACGTTGGACAAGAGGGCGAACATCCGCTGCTCGGCTGGCTGGGTGGCTACTTTGCAAACAAGTCATGTCCCCATCATCAAAGCGTCGCAAAAATCTATCCGGCTGCTACGATCACACAGGCCTCGCCCCAGCATCCGATCTCTCAAGGTTGGAACGATTTCACGTTGCATGATGAACCGTACATCAATAACTATTTCGGATCCGACGAGAACCGCATGGCGACGAACGTGACGGCATTGGCAACGTCGATGTTGCCACCCGAGTTGCCTCGCCAAGAGACCGTGGCTTGGTGTGTCGAGCGACCCGATCGCGGACGCGGTTTCGGAATCGTGATGCCTCATTTCTATAAGAACTGGGGCATGGAAGATTTGCGACGGTTCATCCTGAATGGAATCGTATGGACGGCGAAGCGTCAGGTTCCCGCCGGCGGAGTCCAAACAAAGCTGCCGGACTTGGCGACTTTCGAACCTGAGTCGGTTGAATTTACACCGGATCCGCAAAAATTAGTTCGTCGAATCATTCAGGCGGCTGGTGGCAAATCAAAACTGCTGAGCCGTTTTACGATTCACGAGCGATTGAATGTCAGCAGTGATCCGGAGAAGCCCGGCAGGCCTCGCGAGTCCGTGTTTGACGGGCACGAAGACTGGTGGTTTCGCTTGGGCACGCGAGGGTGGAAGAAAAAAGAAAACGAACCCGCGACGAATCTGGTATGGGCATGGACGCTGCAGGCACTCGTCGACGAAAAGTCAAAACTAAAAGTGTTGCCGGAAATCAACGACGATGGCCAGGCATTGGTCGGCATTCGCGTCACCGAGTCGATCTCGCCAGCGATGGACATCTACTTTGATACAACCAAATTGCAGGTCGCGCGCATCGACTGGCGCAAGGACATGATCCGTTTCAGTGACTGGCAAACGCAGGACGGCGCAAACTTTCCCGCCAAATGCATCGGATACCGCAAAGCAACCGGCAAGCCATGGTTCGTCAGCGAAATCACGGAACTGCGCCGTCTGAAAACACTGCCAAGTGACCTGAACTGACTTGAAATGAATCGGACTGCGATAAACGGGACATCCGGTTCGAGGTGCCTGTTTTGTTCCGATCCTAAATCGATTTGCCCGCCGACCGGGCGGTGGTGGATGAACCGTCGATCCATGACACCAGGGATGGCAGCAACGTGAGGTTGACGACCGTTCCAGCGGCCATGGTGGCGGCGACCAGAATGCCAAAGGTCGCCGTGGGGATAAATTCGCTGGTCGCGAGGACACTGAAACCGATGACCAACGCTATGGTTGCCAAGATGACCGGTACGCCGATGTTGCTGGCAGCATGAATTGCCGATGGACGTGCGTTGTGTCCACGTCGGCGGTGCTTTTGATAATTCGCTAGGAAGTGAACCGAACCGTCGATCGACAAGCCGACCGAAACGGCAGCGATCATCGCCGCACCCATGTTGATTTTTCCGCCAAAGATTGCCACGAGCGCCAACACGATCAATACCGGCAACAGATTCGGCAGCAGCGCAGCGGTTGCCAGACGAATCGAACGTGTCGCGGTCAAAAGTAATAGCCAAACCATGATGCCCGAGGCCAGAAAACATCGCCACTGGTCACGGACCAGTTGGCTGACCAGATCGGCCATTATCACGTAATATCCCGTGACTTTTCCGTCGACCGGAATGGGATCGTTCCCCGCATCGTTGACCGCAGATTGCCATGCGATCGAGTTCGTGTGTTCTTGTACGACGGCTTCGACCCGATCGATCAATTTCGATTTCTGTTCTGCCCCCAAGTGTTCGCGACTGCGCAGCATGATCCGTAGTCTGCGCGTTTGATGCGGTTGTTTTTCACCGACGCCCTGCCGATCTTGTGCCTCAACGCTCGAATTTGCCGGACTAAGCAAAGCATCGGAAAAGACTGGCAGGGCAACACGCATTCCGGCCAAACGGGCTTCGACCGGTGCAAGTTTCAACAACATGGATTCAGCAGCGACCGAATCGATGTCGGCGACGCTAAGGACTTTCGTCAATCCTTCGCCATCGACGTCGATACGTCGCAAATCAGACTGCAGCTGGCGTACAAGTTGCAAGAAAGCGTTGTCGATGTCGGCGGGGGCAGTAACGATGATGTCCCAAACGCCCGCGCCGCCGAAATTGGTTTCGACACTTTGATAGGCGGCAACCACGGGGCTGCGATCGCGAAAGTTCTTGAGGAAACTGGTTTCGGTTTCACTGCGTGAGAGCATGATCACGGCGAGAACAGCGACGACAGCAGAAGAAATCAGCGTCCGTCGTGGCGCCGAAACAAACACTGCCGCGATCCGACGACATAGACGCCGCAGCTTGATCGCAAACCAACGCTGGCCAGAATCAATGCTTCGCCCGACCGCCGTACCGGGCAACGTCATTGCGGCCGGTGCAAACATGGCGAGGCCTACGAAGACGGCGATCGCAGCAACCGCAATCATTTGGCCGAATTGCTGAACGGGCAATATTTTTGACCACGTGAGCGCAGCAAAGCCCACCGAATCGGTTGCGCAAGTCCAAAAAATCGGCAGCATCAAATTTGAAAGTGAATCAACCGCCGCGTCGTGCGGTGAAAGGCCGTGGCGGCGGGATCGACGAAAGCGAACACCCAGATGCAAAACGGCTGCAACGGTAACGACGGTGGTGATCGCCGTCAAAATCGTTGACACCAGTGAAAGCTTGATTGCAAGCAGCACCAGTGCCGCTCGTGTGATTGTGACAGACCAAAACACCACGACAGACATCAACAGCACGAACCGTAAATCAAACATGGAAATCAGGACGACTGCCGCTAACAGCGCACTCGTCCAAATCGCCAACTTCGCGCCGTCTCGTTCGATTAGCGAGAATCCGTCGTGAATCAGAACGGGTTCGCCGACAAGGGAAACTTCGCCAACGGTGCCGTCAAAATCGCTGGCAAAGTTCGCACCGAGATCACGTAGCGTTTCGATGGTGGCTTGGGAATGTTCGGGATCCAGAATCGCAACGACGGCCGCGAATCGATGATCAGATGAATGTGTGTACCCCGAGAACACTCGATCCATTCCACTTGCAACAGGATCATCTGCATCCAGCAGTGCTGGCGTTTCGGAGGAAAGTTTGGCCAAGAATGCCGTTGGATTTATCTTCGCGACCAGCCCGCTGATGCGAGATGGGGACAGCGCGTCGCGGACGCCCTCGACACGTAAAACCTGTTCGGTCAAACGATCGCTGCGGATGATTCCGGCGGGTGACATTAGTTCGGCGTCGCGATAAACGATCATCGTGACCGCGTTTCCGCCAAAGGTTGCCTGCAGATCTTGGTAGGCGATCAACACGGGATCGGACGGATCGAACATGGTGGCGATGTCGCGATCCATTTCCAATTCGCGAGCGATCGGGTAAGCACATGCGAACACGACCAAGCCCATCAGCGCAGCCGCCCATCGTCGTTGCAGCAAGCGCTTGATCACGCGTCATTCCCGTGTCGGATGCGGTTGGGGTAAGCTCTTTGTGGACCGAGGATTTTCAGGCCAGCAATGCGCATGGCTTGTTCGGTCCCACGCTTTTGTTTTTCACCCAACTCACCGCAGATCCTTGTCGCCATCTCGCGTCTCCATTCTCGTGGTTTTCGCACTCGCCCTGTTGTTTCGAGGCGGTGTTGTTTTCTCAACTCTGCATCGGCTCGATGCCGACCCGGACGCTTATCGCATTATTAGTGAAACGCTATCGCGTACGGGAGTGTACGGTATCGACGATCGTGCCGGATCGGCCAAGCCGACGGCTTTTCGGCCGCCGTTGTACCCATATGTCTTATCGTGGATGGTTCACGACGGACAGCTGTCAAGCGTAGCGGTTGGTTGTTTGCATACGTTGCTGGCAGCGGTCACGGTGTTGCTGGTTTACTTGACGGCGCTGCGCTGTTTTGCCGGTCCGTGCTTTGGTGAACCGCGTTTGAGTGAAAAAGGCTGCGTCTTTGTCGCTGGCATCGCCGCACTGCTGGTCGCGGTCGACCCTGTTTTGTTGCAACAATCGACGCTCGTCATGACCGAAACGATGGCTGCAGCGTTGGCCGCACTCTTGATCTACCGGTGGGCACTTGCTTGCGGGAAACCTCCTCGTGTTTCCAACGCGGCAATCTTTGGTGTGATCATGGGCTTGGCGTTTCTCTGTCGTCCGACCTTTCTGGTTTGGGCAGCCTTAATGACATTCGGATGGTTGCTTTGGCCAAATTCATCATGGTCGCGCCGATTCACATGCGCGGGAATTTCTTTCGCTGTCGTGATTGCGATCGTGCTGGGGTGGACCGCCCGGAACCAACGCATGTTGGGGCATCCTGTTTGGGCAACCACCCACGGCGGTTACACATTGTTGTTGGCGAACAACCCGTCGTTTTACGACTACCTGCGATTGGGGAAATGGGGGAAGACATGGGATGCCGATCCATTCTTGGTTGCGTACACGCACCGTTACGACGGCGACCCGAAAACCGAAGCTTTTTGGAAACGCGATTGGGTCAGCCCGGCGGATTCGTTTCCGGTCACGTCGGAAGTCGACGATGATCGCCGCAGTTATGAAGCCGCGCGAGCGACGATCGATCGACAACCGGCTATGTTTGCGTGGTCGTGTTTGGTTCGCATGGGAAGACTATGGAGCCCCCTGCCCCATCGCTCGTCCGGTCGCTCGGTCTTGGCCGTCTCGATCGTGGGTTGCTATTACCTGGTATTGTTCGCTCTGGTCACGATCGGCGCGTGGAGAGTTTGGCGGCGAAAGCAGTGGCACGTCTGGTGGCCAACGATAACACTCGTCATCGCGCTGTCGGCTGTGCATGGGGTTTACTGGAGCAACATTCGGATGCGAGCGCCCGCCATACCAGCACTCTCGGTACTCGCCGCCGCCGCTTTCCTGCCAAAAAAGTTCAAGGGTTCGTGAAGTCGTCAGAGTCAAGGACTTACGCAAGCGTGTTTACGATCAATCGACTGGTTGATCGAATTGAAATTGCGCAAGCGATTGGATGGCGGATGCGGCGGACTGTCTCGCGCTAAGAATGATCTCAGGTTACAATTGGCATCCTGGTGATGGCTGACGCTGATGCCCAACTCTTTTAGTGAAACTTTTGCTGACTCGGCGGAACGATGAGAGAAAATCGACGGATGACGAACCGACCCTGCTTTGTCCTCGCATGCTTGCTGTTTGTGCCAGCGATCTGCGAGGCGAAACGACCCAATATCGTTTGGATTTCATGTGAAGACATCAGCCCGCACTTAGGCTGCTATGGCGATCCTCACGCGATCACGCCGCATCTGGATCGCTTGGCGGCCGAAGGCGTCCGGTACACCAATGCGTTCACCGCGGCGGGCGTTTGTGCCCCATGTCGATCGACGATCATTACTGGCATGTATCAAAACAGCATTGGTACGCATCACATGCGATGTGACGCGACGTTGCCAGACTGGTTAAAACCGTTTCCGATGTATCTGCGCAGCGCCGGATACTACTGTACGAACAACAGCAAAACGGATTATCAATTCAAGATTCCTTCATCCAAAGAGATCTGGGACGAATCAAGTAGTAAAGCGCATTGGAAAAACCGCGAAAACAAAGATCAGCCCTTCTTTGCGGTTTTCAATTTTACCGGTTGCCACGAAAGCGGCATCGCCAGCGAGAGCAAGTACCAAAGCGTGACCGAGAATCTTTCCGTTGAACAACGTCAGGACGCCGCGGCATTGTCGACCTTGCCACCGTATTATCCCGACACACCGATCGTTCGCGAGGATTGGAAACGTAATTACGAACTGATCACCGCCATGGATGCCTGGGCGGGTGGTCTGATCGACGATCTGAAAAAGGCCGGTCAGTACGAGAATACGATCATCTTTTACTGGTCCGATCACGGGGTGGGTTTGCCGCGAGCGAAACGCTGGCTTTACGATTCCGGCACACGGATTCCGTTGATTGTCCGAGTGCCTGAAACGTTTCGCGTCGACCACCAAGCGATGCCGGGGGCGGTAAGTGACGAACTGATTAACTCGCCGGATTTCGGACCGACGGTACTAAACCTGGCAGGCTTATCGACCCCTGACTATGTCCAGGGACGCGCTTTTCTGGGCGAAAATTTGTCGGCGCCTCGGCAGTATGTTTACGGCGCCAGGGATCGTATGGATGAGAGATACGACATCATCCGCGCCGTTCGCGACAAGCGGTATCGATACATACGCAACTTTGAACCGCTGAAGCCGTACTATCAGTACATGAACACACCCGAAAAAGGTGCGACGATGCAGGAGATTCGGCGCGTCGAAGCGTCGCCTGACGTTCCAGCATACGTCGCCTTGTTCACGGCGAAAACGAAACCGGTCGAAGAACTGTACGACTTGCAGAACGATCCGCACGAAATTCATAACTTGGCCGGCGATCCCGCCCACACCGATCGCCTGGCGACGATGCGAGCGGCGTTGAAACGATGGCAGAACGATATCGGTGACGTGGGCCTGATGCCGGAAGCCGAAATCGACATTCAAGAAGACGTCGCCGGTTCTCGGTTCGCCATCTTGCACGGTCAGGCGGACGCGCCGGAAAGGTTGCGACGCTTGGTCGATATGGCGACCAATGCGTCCAATGGGCCATCTGCGTTGACGGAACTGATGTCCGGACTGTCCGACGACGACGCGTCGGTACGATACTGGGCTGCGACGGGAATCGGGAATATCGGAAGCCCGGCGATGTCGGCCAAGCCATTGATTTTTCAGGCCTTAAGTGACACGTCACCTAGCGTCCGCATCGCGGCGGCACGGGCGGCAGCCAAGTTGGGCGAGACGGATTCAGCGATCGACGTGCTCAAGAATGAATTGCAAAGCGAGCACCAATGGGGACGACTTGCTGCTGCCATCGTTCTGGATGAAATGGACCAGCAAGCCAAACCCGCCGAGGCGGCGCTGCAACAAGCACTCAACGATCAACCAAACAAGTACATCATTCGGGTCACCAACCGAGCGTTGAACGAAATGAATGGCACCAACAACCAGGTGCCTTAAGCGATCGATGGCGATACCGAATCATGATCATTGGATCGGCGGCCCCTGCCGACCGAAAGACGGCGAGTACTTTGATGTCTTGAACCCGCTTGATGACTCGCTTTACGCGCGGGCGGCGAAGGGCTCGGTTGATGACATTCGGCACGCGGTACAAACGGCCGGCGACGCGTTTTCAACGTATCGCGATTCGCTGCCGAAAGAGCGAGAGGCTTGGTTGATTCGCGCCGCGGAACTGCTGCAACAACAGGCGGATGAATTTGTCGAGATTCTGATCGATGAAATTGGATCCCCGATCACCAAGGCGCAGCGAGAAGTGGCAACCGCGACCGGACTGTTGCGTGCCGCCGCTGGTGCGACTCGCAAACTGTCCGGCAAAACCATGCCCACGGATATTCCGGGCCGGATGAGTCTAAGTGTTCGCCGTCCGTTAGGCGTGATCGCGGGGGTGACCCCGTTCAACGTGCCGTTGATCAAAGGCGTCAAACATGCGGCAATGCCGCTGGCGACTGGCAACACGTTCGTGTTGTTGCCGTCGGAGGATTCACCGGTGATCGCCATTCGGCTGGCGCGTCTGTTTGCCGATGCCGGCATTCCCGATGGCGTCTTCAATGTCGTGACCGGCCGAGGGGCAGAAATCGGCGATGCGCTGACGACACACGGCGACGTACGCATGGTTGGTTTTACTGGATCGACTCGCGTGGGCAAGCATGTTCGCTCTCTCTGTGGACTGCATGGTAAACGCGTTACCTTGGAAATGGGCGGCAAGAACCCGTTAATCGTTCTGCAAGACGCGAACATCGCAAAGGCGGTGATGGGCAGCGTCGTGGGTTCGTTCCTTTACCAAGGACAAATCTGTATGGCTGCAAGCCGCATCTATGTTCACGACCGTGTTTATGACGAGTTTGTCGAAAGATTCGCTGCCGCGGCTAGTGCGCTTGGACAAGGTGATTTGCGTGACCCGAAAACGATGATTGGACCCATCATCAATGATCGCCAACGGCAACGCGTACGAGCGCATCTCGATGACGCGATCGAAAAAGGGGCTCAGGTGGCGGCGGGTGGACAGTGGCAAGATCATCGCTGTCAGCCGACCGTGCTGACGGACGTCACCGATGGCATGACCCTTTGCAAGGCCGAGACGTTTGGGCCGGTGACGGCGGTCTATCGAGTTGAATCTGCCGATGAAGCGCTGCGGCGGGCCAATGACAGCGAATACGGATTGAGCGCTTCTGTCTATACCGCGGATTTGGCAAATGCGATGCGATTTGCGGAAGACTTACAAGCTGGAATGGTTCACATCAACGGCACGACGGTCCAGGAAGAGGCACATGTTCCCTTTGGCGGCGTCGGCGAGAGTGGATTCGGTCGCGAGAGTACTGATACCGACATCGAAGACATGACCCAGTGGAAATGGATCACGATTCAGTACGCTTAGCAGACTGACTGCGTTCGGCCGAGACGTGGGACGCGGGCGAGTACCGTCTTATTGATCCGATGTATCGCATGTTTGATTCGTGCTCGACCGGTCGAATCCGCAGTGAAACCTCGAACTCATCGCCATTTTTATCGCGAGCGATCAAGTTGCGAGCGGTCAACGGATCGCCGGTCGCGTTCTTCATGTACGATTCGCCAATTCGTTTGTAGACACGGCGAAAGCGATCCGACAACAGCATGTCGATTTTCTGGCCAACCAATTCATCCTTGCTGTAATGAAACATTTCCGTCGCATGCTGGTTGACCATGAAAATAGTCTGGTCACGATTTAAAACGATGGTCGCATCGGGCATCGCGTCCAGCACCGCGGAATACTCTTTCTCGCGCCGGACGCGGTCGTCGATGTCACGACCGATGGCGCAAGTGGTACCCTCGTCCAGAATCGGCGTCGCCGTCCATGAATACCAACGATAGCTACCGTCTTTGGCCCGCATCCGTCGCTCCATTCCCGTTGCGACCTCGCCGCGGGACACGCTTGCGAAGACTTCGGCATCGCGTGATTGGTCGTCGGGATGTACCAGCACGTTGGGCACCTTGCCGATCAGTTCTTCTGGTTTCCAGCCCATGACACGTTCCCACGCGGAATTGGCCCAAAGCACGGTGGGCGTGTTGTCGAACACCAGCATGATGTCATCGGAGAGTTCGAATAGTTTTCGGCGTATTTCGTCCGCCTGCAGACGGATGGATTCGTTGTCCATCCAATCCTCGACCTCGTCGGCAAGAACCGCAGCGGATTGATGGCGATCGTTCTTGTCCTTGGCCAGACCTTGCAGGCAAATCTGGCATAACCGCAGTGGCAAGAAAGGTTTCAAGGTTCTTGGATCCGCTGGCGGTTGCGATTTAACCGCTTCCATCACGGCATCAGCGTCATTACCGACAAAGGGAGGCTGACCGGTCAATATTTCGTACAGCAGTCCTGACAGTGCGTAGGTATCGGTTCGGCGATCGACCGCTTCGACATCACCGTGTGCTTGTTCGGGCGACATGAATGGCGGCGTTCCCAGACGTAATCCCGAGCGAGTCGCTTGGGTGGCGGTTGGATACAACTGATCCGTCTGCAGATCGACCGATTCGTTTGGCTCTGTGTCTTCGATTCGTTTGGCCAGTCCCCAATCAATGACGGTCACCTGGCCGTAGGCGCCCACCACTACGTTTTCGCTCTTGATATCGCGGTGCAAAAATCCGCTGGAATGAGCGTAGGCAATCGTTCTGGCGACGGCGACCCAGTGACGCAGCAGCGTGAACAATTCGCTGCTGGCCGCGTCCGTGTCGTGCCGCATCTTTCGGTGAAACTGCGCCACGTGCTCTCGCAGCGTTTCGCCTTCGACCAAGGTCATTGCGTAGTAACTATCGGCGCCGTCTTCGATCAAGTCGATGACCGAAACCGTACACGGATGCGTCAGTTGGGCCGTGATGCGAGCTTCGCGCAGAAAGCGATCTTGCACCGAAGGCAGGTGAGCCGTCTCGGGGCGCAAACGTTTGATAGCCGCTTTACGCATCAGCAGTTGGTCTTCTGCGATCCAGACTTCGCCAATTCCGCCGCTGGCAAGCAATCGCAGTAACCGCCATCGGTTTGGTGAATCGGCGGACTGGTTCAGTCGTCTTGGTTCCGAATGCGTCTCTTCAGCCCAGCAAGTCGTCAACGGCTCGTGATAAGTAGCGCTACTGGACGGGTCTTCGGTCATTTCACGCAGCCGAATGACCATCGGGTGAACGTCCGGTTCCAGCGTTTCCAGCGTTTCGGCGCAGGCTTGGCACTGTTCTAAGTGGTTCTCGAGCTGTGATCGGATCGCAACGGACAACGTGCCGTCGATCCACGAACGCAGTTGTTCGGGTGTCGGATGGTTCAGCGGGTCAAACTCTGCGGTGCGCGGATGTCTTGGCATCACAATTCTACTAATCCAGGATGCCGCGGCCGCAATCTTGCAAGGCGCGAAGGATGCGATGTTGTGCCACACGCACCGAACCCAGCGACATGCCGAGTTCCAGGGCAACTTCACGCGCGGGACGTTCCAGCAAGACGATTTGACGAAACGCCGACATCGATTTTTGCTGGAACCGATTTTCGAGCGTTTTCAGTAGATGTTCCAACACGAATCGATCATGTTGTTTGTCCCAGAACAGGGTGATGCGACTCGTGTCATCGGCCAATTCATGAGCCAACTCGCTGAGATCAGGCCCGGCGTGGGCACCTGGGTTCCGTTGGCGTGCTTGCCAGTGTTGCCGCAATCGATTGACGGTGACACGCCGCAGCCAAGTACGAAACGCACCCCGTCGGCCGTTGTGACGGAAAGTCGAAATCTTTTCTGCCAGCATGGTCAGGACTTCTTGTTGTACGTCATCGGCATCCTGTTGCTGAACGCCCTGCGACACAAGCCAGCCGCGAATCAACGGCCCATAGACCTCGATAAACTCTGTCCACGACTCACCCGTTGATGTTTCGCGGACGCGTTCCAGCAGGCTGAGTCGTGTCTGATCAATCACCACAGCGTCCTTACAATCAAGACATTGTGGACGAATTTGCGGCTCTGACGGCGTTGAAAGAATGGCGGCTTCACGCGATTTCACATTTTTTTAATTTTCCAGCGTAATCTCTTACCCCCAACTGTGCTTCATCTACGTCGCTCTGCAGAACGTGTTCGATTTGATGCAAATGGAATCACCCGTGGCAGGCGTTCTCTGGCGACACTCATCTCGGTCAGCCTTTCTCGTCAATACGGATGCGATAAGGGCACGCGACTAATCATTAACCCGTACCGAAAGAGGTCAGAATCGATGTTGGACGAAGAACTTCAACTCGCGGTGAAACTTGTCAAAGCACGTGAATCGGAACGAAAAACGTTGGTGGCAAGGTCAGAGATTGGCACAAAATACTCGGGAGCTCTCGCCCGTGACGTTCTGGAAACGCTGCAAGGCAAACCGAATACGGGCCGAGCGGTGCATGCTTGGTTGAGCTTGGTCAAACAGATGGCACACCTGTCGGAAGACATCTCGTGCAGTTCTTCTGGGGAGGTTTGCACGGCCTAGCGGATCCGATCATTAAGAATATCCGCTTTCATTCTCTACCTCATCTGAAACGACCCGCAATGCGGGAATCCGCAGTCGAACCGGCAAGGACACTCTGGTTCACGACAGGGTTCAAACTGCGCCCCGATCGCATCGGGTGCAGCTCTCCCACATGACTCGACCGTAGCAATTGCTCGTGGATAAACCGTCGGTCGAATCGGTGCGACTAACATCTCGGCCGGCTTGATACGCGCCTGATTTGTCCAATCCGAGTGCGACTTGATGTGCTGCTGCTCATCGTTTGTTGTGGGTGTGTCACGTGGGTTCGAGGCAACATCCCCGGCGTGGTTAAGCTGCGTGGTTGGACGGGCGACGGTCCCGGGCAATGTCGTTTCATCCGCCGATTTCGATTGCAGCGTTGGGGCCACCTTTAATTCTGCGACGAAGTCGATCAGTCCATGTCGTGCTTGCTGGTCGGTGGCTAATTGGTATGTGCACAAACACATGATTAGCACTGCGACCGCGAACGCATCGGTATCAAACAGATTCCGCATCACGATTCACCTTAGGGGCCGGGAGGTCGGTATTCCCTTTGCCAAGCGTGGGTGGGCGCAGAACGTTTCAGGTTTGTTTTGGCGTGTTAGTCGTCCTGATGTGCACGGCGATCAAGCCACCACATCAATAATCCGCCACAGAATGTCGAGACGGATTCGCCCAGTGTCCACCAGATCGGTAGGCCCGACATTGAATTGGCGACCAACTGTAATACACCCAACAACAACGTGCCGCGAGCGACAAACCAAACAAGCGAACCGTATCGTGACATATCATGGGTGATGACCAGCAAGGTCGCACCAACGAAACCGTACAGCAACGATAAGTTTCGGGCCAAGTAGAACGAAAGCGGCAGATCGGCAAGTTCGACACCCAACGCATCCGCAGTCGTGATCATCCAAGACGACGGCATCACTGCGGCGCCAAACGCCAACAGCGAGACGTACCCGATAAAATTCAAGTAAAGTACTAGCCAGCCGTGAAACGGGTTTTGCTTTGTTGATTGCACTGACATCGATTGCTTCCTGTTCTGTGTGCCGTTCGCAAAAAGCTTAACTCACCATCGCATCAATGGGTTGGCCAACGGCGCGGGGCTGCGCAAGTTTTCACGCTCTGGCCGAATTCAAGATTCGCTTGCGAAGACGTCTTCTGAATCGGTGAAACTTACTGACGTTGCCTTTTCTCAACCGGCATCTTCCCACGGCAGCGGCGGCTGAGTCTTGCAGACCGACATTCCATCAACGATGGTCTGCGGAACGGCGACGACTTGATGGACTCGCAAGTCGACATACACCCAGCGGGTCTGGACGCGTGTCAACACTTCGGGCTCGTTCATTCGGCAGACAACGTATTTGCGCATCGACGCGTAACGACCAACGTCGCTGATCCAAGTTCGGACGATGATCGCATCGCCGGCCATCGCGGCGGCCCGGTATTTCGCTTCGTGGCTGCGGACCACCCAGCCAAATCCACTGGCCAATGCCGACTTTTTATCCCACCCACATGCGGCCGAGTGGCCCGCGGCGGCGCCGAGTGTCCAGCGTAGGTACTGCAGGTTGTCGACGTGCCCCTGCGAATCAATCTCGTCGTCGGTCACGGTGTGGTGAAAGTCATAAAACAACGTCATTTCGATCCTATTTTTTCGTTTCAGTCGTCGTGTACCGCTCGATTGCATCCTGTCGCCGGTTGATGACTGGCCTATGATAGAAACAGAGCATCCGCTGTTGCTAATCTGGCATCCGCGGCGTCGTAATCTATACCCTGAACCAGAACTGATTAACCGCCGTCACACGCAAAAGGTTTATGCAAATGAACTCGATCCTGACCCATCCCAGCACTTTGTCGGCAAATCGAATGGGCCGACGCCTGTTTACCGCGGCGATCCTGCTGGCATTCACTGCTTGGTGGAATGCGGGTCACGCGATGGCTGACGATCCTGAGGCAGCGGCGAAGTCCTCAAGCCAGGCGAAGTCCTCAACCCAGGCAACCTCATCACCACAGGCAACGGGCGATTCGGATAAACCCAAGGAATCTGTCGTGACACTGGCCGGCGGATGCTTTTGGTGTACCGAAGCCGTGTTCGAACGGATGAAGGGTGTCAACGATGTCGTTTCGGGCTACATCGGCGGTCACGTCCCCAACCCGACTTATGAACAAGTCTGCGGCAAAAAGACGGGGCATGCCGAAGCGGTCGAAGTTTACTACGACCCTGACAAAATCAGCTACGACGAACTGCTGGAAATATTTTTCAAGACGCATGATCCCACGACGTTGAATCGACAAGGTGCCGATGAAGGACCTCAGTATCGCAGCAGCATTTTTTTCCACTCGGAAGAAGAACGAGTTGCGGCCAAGAAATTCATCAGAAAACTGGATGCATCTGGAAAGTTCCGCAGTCGGATCGTCACCAAGCTGGAACGGGCGACGGAATTTTATCCCGCCGAAGAATATCACCAAGACTATTTTCGTTTGAACCCGAATGCACAGTACTGCCAATACGTCGTCCGCGGCAAAGTGTTGAAGGCACAAAAAGAATTCAGTGACAAGCTAAAAGAGACTCAACCTTAAGGCGATCTCATGCGAACTCTGCTCGTCATTACCGGATGGATGCTCACGGTCGTCTCGGTGCAGGCCCAGCAAGGCCAAGTGGTTCAGTTGCCGTCGATCTCAACTTTTTCTTATTCCGGCTCGGTTGTCGTTCCCGATGGCGGAACAGCTTTCTTAGGCGGCAACCGCGCATCGTCCTCTGGTGTCACTCGCAACGGAGGATTGGGCAATCAGTTGGGTTCGTCCCAGTCGGTATCACAGGCCAGCGTCAAAGCGACCATCATCGATTTGGATGAAATGGATCGAGCCATCTTGGGCGGAACGCCGCAACAGTTCATGCAGTCACGCCGTGGCGCGCAAGTCAACCGAAAGGCCGATCCCGATCGCGACGGCAAGGCCATCGTCCGCTACGCACGCATGCAGTATCAAAAGGGCAATCGGTCGGCATCGTTCAGGGGTTACCAGACCGCAATCGCGATGTTGTCGCCACGCTTAAGCGATCTCGCGGCAACGGAGTTCCGACGTGTCTTCGGTTCCGCCGCGGATCAAGCATTACGCATGTCGTCGCTGCGGCGGTAGCCTTTACCGCGGCGGCTTGATGGATCAATCATCATTGATGGTCTCGCTTGGCAATAAGTGCATGATCTTGGGCCAACCGGCCGCGCGGTTCCGCTATATTCGCACTCGTGAATACCCACCTACCCGAGACCCGCCATGACTGATCGCCGAGACTTTCTTTTAGCCAGCGGTGTCGCTGCCGCTTACTCGCTTGCCAATTCGTCAGTGCAAGCAGCCCCAGCCTCCAACGAATCTACCGAAATGCCCGTCCGATTCGCACTAAATATGAGCACCATTCGCGGCCAAGAACTGCCCATCGACAAGCAGATCGAGGTCGCCGCCAACGCCGGTTACGACGGAATCGAACCATGGATTCGCGATCTGGAAAGCTATGTCAACGACGGCGGAAAACTTGACGATCTGCGAAAACAGATCGAGGATGCCGGGCTGACCGTCGACAGCGCGATCGGGTTCGCCAAGTGGATTGTCGACGATGATGCAGAGCGAAATGCCGGACTTGAACAGGCGCGCGCCGACATGAAACTGGTCAAAGCGATCGGAGGCACACGGATCGCCGCGCCGCCGGTGGGAGCGAACAAGGCGTCCAGTCCTCAGCCCGCCCTACCCGATATCGCCGACCGCTACCGAAAGCTGCTGGAAATTGGCGCCGACGAAGGCGTCGTGCCTCAACTAGAACTTTGGGGGCCATCAGCGACACTCAGCAAGCTTAGCGAATTGGCCTACGTCGCCGCCGGTGCCGGTCATTCCGATGCCTGTGTGCTGCCGGACTTTTATCACATCTATAAAGGCGGCAACGATTTCGCGGGACTCGCCATGATCGAAGCGTCACGCATTCATTGTTTTCACATGAACGACTATCCGGCTGATCCTCCATTGTCCGAAATCGGCGACAAACATCGGGTGTTTCCTGGTGACGGAATCTGTCCGCTGCCAAAGATCATTCGGCAACTAATCGACAATGGCTTTGCAGGTACGTTCTCATTGGAATTGTTCAACCCTGAATACTGGAAGCGTGACGCGAATGAAGTGGCGGCGGAAGGCTTAAGAAAGTCAAAGGCAGTTGTCCAAGCGGCGTTTGCTTTGTGAGCATCCTAGCTGCACACGCTCACCTACAGATGTACCGAATTGCATCCGAAGCATCAGAATTCGAGCCGCGCATGTCACTTGACCATTCAGCGAGACGGCAATCGTAAACTTGTGCAACCATTGACGGCTTGATGTCGCAGATGCAACACAGACGGTTCGTCGATGATCTGTTGTGGGTCGTTAACAGCCCACCGCTTATTCGACATTCATGGCGACCGAGCGTCCCCTTGTCGCGAGAACTCGTCAACGAAGAACGCTTGGTCGCGTTTTTATCGGACAAGGTGACTCGACGTGTCGGCCACTATTTCGAAAACTTGGTCCATTACTACCTGGTTCACCACGCTGACTACAGCGACATTCGCCACAGCCTGCAAATTCGCGATGGCAATCGAACCATCGGCGAATTGGACTTTGTCTACCGTGACGCTGATGCGCGACATGTGCATCTTGAAACGGCCGTCAAGTTCTACTTGTACGTGGCCGGCCAGAGAGTGATTGGCAGTCACTACATCGGCCCCAATGCTCGCGATACGTTGGAGCGGAAGACGCAGCGATTGCACCAGCACCAATTGCCGCTGAGCGATCTTGAGATGGCCCGAATCCGAATCGGCGCCGGTGCTTTGGAACCCATTACGAAGTCGAACTGGGTCCGCGGAATGATCTTTTACCGTCCCGGTGAACCGGTATCGACTGGCGCATCATCGATTCTTGCGCCGGGGCACCCGCGAGGGGTCTGGATCCGTGAATCGGAGCTTGATTGGTTTGGCCGCCAGCCGGCAAGCCATACCTATCGCGTCCTGCGGAAGCCGTTTTGGTTGTCCGCACGAGGCGACGATGTGGATTCGGCCGCGGCGAACCAAGACCACGTCGTGGAACAACTTCAACGGCATTTTCGCATCGAGAAGCATCCCGTCATGATCGGCTGCTTTTCGACAAGCCTCTCCAGCGAAGTTTGCCGATTGATGGTTGTCGGTGATAGTTGGCCAGAGACGATCGATTAACGAGATCGTCGGCGGATCAGTGACAGGCCTGTCAAGCCGATCGCGATCAACACCGAAGTCGGTTCGGGAACTGGGGCACTGGGAACCGAAACGGTGATATTGTCGAAAATGGCATAGCTGGCGTTAAACGGGTCAAAGTCAATGCCGCTCCAAACCGATGGTGTCTCACCGCCGGCAACCGATCGGAACAAGTCCGAGTACCCGAAAAACGGTTTGCCGCTGGTCCAATCGGAATTCGAGATGCTCGAGATCGTCACTCCGTTCAGCATGAACGTCGTCGTTTCCGAATCCGCGTCAACGGTCACCGTGGTCCAACCTTCACCGGGTGAGCCCGCGACCGGATACGTCGTTGACGGGAATGCAAGTTGCAAATTCGGATCGGTGTTGTTCAGTTGCGTTTCTGCGATTTGTGTTCCGCTTCGACGCGTGAAGGTAATGTAATCGTTCCCGATGCCGCCGTCGGTCGACGTTTGAAACCAATCGCCGTCGCGGTCGCGAAAGTTGCCCGCGTCGATGTTGACCCGATCGCCCGAGGCTTGTGCGCCGGCGGAGATCATTTCTGTGGTGCCAGCGACGTTATTGACTCCAGCATAGACATCGAATTGCAAACGGTACGAGCCGCTCTGTGCCGGTATGTTTGGGTAAAAGTTCAGTCCGGCAGCGGTATAGATTCCCGTTTGATTGGCAGCGACCAACAGCCCGGTCATCGATCCGCCGCCCGGTGCTGACCCGATCGGCGACGTCAATCGCGACGATGGTCCTGCCGAGTAATCAAACCCATAGCTGCGAAAGTTATCCGGCCCGAATGCTCGCTCGGTAAACTGGCCCGCGCTGGCTGGGGAATCAAACGATTCGCTAAAGATGACGGACATCGTTGCCCCTTGCGCTGGCACGGTCAGCATCGAAACCGCGAAGCAAGCCGAACAAACAAGTGACAAGGTCTTTGGGTTGCATTGACTTCGCAAGATGGATTCCTAGATGTGGGCCGATTTGGCAAGTCGTTTGCTTTGCATCGAAAATGCTAGTCAGGATGTTTTCTGCTGGCGCCGAAAGACTATTTTGCTCGCGGGTGGCGTGATAGGAGTGCACTTGTACATTGGAAGACTCAGGCACCGTGCTGCACTCGGCAATAAGAGCAAGACGTTGCCACTATGGTCATCTGGCCAACGGCCGGTGAAAAGTTGATAAATACGAGACCCATTCCGCAATGACAGATTCAAGGACTACTTCGACGATGGCATCAAATATTGGCCCCATGATTTCCGCATCGGCTCGCCTTGGAATCGGCTATGTCGAACGCTTGCTAAAAGACGTCACGCCGGAAAACTTTGCCAGGCTCGCAAAAGTGGGCGACACAACGATCGAATCCAATCACCCAGCATTCATTTTGGGACATCTGAGTCTGTACGCGTGTCGTGTCATCGACCAAGTCGGGCAAGACGCAACGGCTTACGAGCCTTCCGAAGCGTTTGAAAAGGTATTCTCGAAGGATGCAACATGCGTCGATGACCCCCACGGCACGATTTATCCGCCCATGGACGAAGTCGTCAGCGCCATGTTGGAATCGTATCGAGCTGCCGCAGATGCCCTGGACGCGGCTGACGATGCGGTCTTGATGGAACCGAATCCCAACGAAGCGATGCGAGGCAAATTTCCGACCAAGGGCGCGATGATGGCTTTCTATGTCGGCGGCCACGTCATGTTGCATGTCGGGCAAATGAGCGCGTGGCGCAGAGCGATGGGGCTGGGCCCCGCTTAGCAGAACACCACCACTTCGAATTGTGAGTAAGGCAAGAATGTTCAAGCTACCTAATTTTCCATTTCGGAATTTGCCAGCTAGTCACGTGTGCCCCAATCACGAGTGAATCCACCACTTTCGACGCGGTCTTGCCCCGCGAGTTGCTATCGCGATATCGCATTGTCACCGTAGTCATGGGACATGCCGAATTCCCGCGGGGCGTGAACCAGATTGAAAATCCGGCACGAACTTAGATAGCTTTCTTGCTGATTTGGCGAGCGTGCGGTTGTCGGTGACGTATCGACCTGTACATTCGGTCTTTATGAATTCCACTGTCAAAACATTGCCCACGATTCGTCAGCTTCCCACCAATTTGATCAATCAAATTGCGGCCGGTGAGGTGATCGAACGTCCCGCCTCGGTTGTGAAGGAATTGCTGGAGAACAGCATCGATGCAGGCGCCCACCGCATCGAAGTCACCATCGCCGGTGGCGGCAGCGAGCTGATTCGGATCAGCGATGACGGATGCGGAATGACGGCCGAGCAGTTACCGTTGGCGGTCGCCAGCCATGCGACCAGCAAATTGCCCGACGACGAATCGTTATTCCATGTCAACACACTTGGGTTTCGTGGCGAAGCTTTAGCGTCGATCGGCAGTGTTTCTCATTTGACGATCCGCAGCCGAACCGAAGACGATGACGTGGGCAGCGAGATTCAAGTTCGCGGCGGTGTGGTCGAATCACCTTCGCCATGCGGGTGTCCGGTTGGAACGGTGATGGAGATTCGCAATCTGTTTTTCAACACGCCGGTGCGGCACCGGTTCTTAAAAACCGCACAAACCGAAAAAGGTCACATCGTCGAAGCGTTCACACGCTTGGCGCTCGCGAATCCTAAAATTCACTTTGTCCTCACCACCGGTGGAAAACAGAACTACGACCTGCCGCCGACCACGCGGTGGTCCGATCGAATCGAAGCGTTCTTTGGCGGCGAAATCGCGGAAGCACTGATTCCCATCCATAGTGACGATTCGCAGGTCAAAATCAGCGGCTATGTGTGCGATCCCTCGGTCAGCCGCGGGAACAATCGCATGCAGTATTTGTTTCTCAACGGACGTCACATTCGTGACCGGTCGCTGCAGCATGCACTCGGCGAAGCGTATCGCGGACTGCTGATGGTTGGTCGACAACCTGTCTGTTTTCTGCGAATGGACATGCCACCCGAGATGATCGATGTCAATGTGCATCCGACCAAGTTGGAAGTCCGGTTTACCGATGGCGGGCGAGTCTACAGTCGGTTGCTACAAACACTTCGGCACCATTTTCTAACGACCGACATGACTCATCGCGTCGGTCCGCCCGCGCCGGTGACCGATCCCGAAGAGCTGCGCGGTACGCCGCAGAGTGAATTGGGAATGCCCGTTCGTGTCGAGCAACAGCACCGTCAAGCCGTGATCAATTGGGCCAGAACAGGTGAAACCGATTCAAGCTCGGCCAATGATCCCAACCGAAACAGCGTTCAAACGATGAGCACGGGCGCGGTCCCGGGATTCAAACCATTCGATTCGCCATCGGGCGTCCCCGGCGGACCGTCTAGCGGGCCCAAGACCACACCCGACGAGCTTGCGCCATGGGAGCAAGGGGATCCGCCGACGGCGGAGGTTACTTCGGCCGATGGACCGACCGTTTGCTACTTAGGTTTCCAAGTCCATCATCGCTACTTGGTTACACAAGACGAAGCCGGCATGGTCGTGATCGATCAACATGCCTTACACGAGCGGGTGTTGTACGAGCGCGTGAAAGACAAAGTGCTGGGCGACGAAGGAAGTCTTGAATCGCAGCGTTTGCTGGTGCCCGAACCGGTCTCGCTGACACCATCGGAGCGAACCGCGGCGCTGGACGCGAAAGAAACCTTGTCACGTATCGGCATGGAAATCGAAGATTTTGGCGGCGAAACGATTCTGATCCACTCGTATCCCGCCATGCTAAAAAACGCGTCGCCCAGTGACATGTTGCGAACGTTATTGGAAACCTTGATGGGCGCCGGAAAGCAGCCCGAGCCGATCGAGATTCTGAACCACCTGCTGTCGACAATCGCATGCAAGGCGGCTGTCAAAGCGGGCGATCCGCTTTCAAGAGAAGAAGTGGTCAGCTTGTTAGAGCAGCGAGATCTGTTTAACGACACCCACCACTGTCCGCACGGACGTCCGACGGCGCTTTTCTTTAGTCGCGATGAACTCGATCGCATGTTCGGTCGCTTAGGACCTCGCTCGCGATAAACGTGACCGCCTAGGGTTCTTCGTTGTATCGGACCTGCCCGATCGCTCCGTAGAACGCCGGGATCAAAAACAGGTTCATCAGCGTCGACGTCAGCAGACCGCCGACGATGACAAGGGCCATGGGATATTCGATTTCGTGACCCGGTTTGTTGCCCGCGACGATCAATGGCAGAAGTGCCAGGGCGGCGGTCAAGGCGGTCATCAGGATCGGTGCCAATCGTTCTTCGGCCCCGCGCAGTATCAGTTCACTGCCGAACGACAGCTTCTCTTGAGTTTCTAAATGCCGATAGTGGCTGATCATCATGATTCCGTTTCGAACGGCGATGCCGACGACCGTGATGAAACCGACCAGCGAGCCGAGCGACAATATTCCACCGCCGAACCAGACTCCCATGACACCGCCCACCAGGGCGAACACGAAACTGAGCATCACCAGCATGACGTGACGCCAAGTGCGAAATTCTGAATAAAGCAGCACGACGATTCCGGCCATCGACAACAAACCCACGATCAACAATTGTCGTTGCGACCGCTGTTGGGCCGCGTATTCGCCTAGAAACTCGGGGTGGTAACCCGAGTCAAAGGAAACCTCGGATACGTTTGATTCGATATCGCGGGCCACACGTCCGAGGTCGCGATCACGTACGTTGCACGTGACATCGATTCGGCGAGAGGCCCGTTCTCGCTTGATCGTGTTTGGGGCCGGAACAATGGTCACGTCGGCCACGTCACCCAGGGGGACATGACCTCCGGTCGGTGTTTCGATCAAGAATTCACGGATCGAGCTTAGGTCGCTACGCAATTCCGGCTTGCTCCAAACGGCAACCTGAAAGACCTTTTGCTTTTGATAGACTTCGCCGACTACCTTGCCTTGAATCAGCGTCGATGCCGCACGACGGACGTCACCCGGTGTCAATCCAAACTGGGCCGCCGCGGCCGGCTTTAGTCGCACATCGACTTGTGGGACGAGCACTTGTTGTTCGATCTTTAAATCGCTGACACCCTGCACTTCTTCGATCGCGTCACGGACGCGGGCGGCATGCTGTCGCAGGGTGTCCATGTCATCGCCGTAAATGCGAACCACGATGCTGGCGCTAGCTCCGGTCAAGACTTCCTTGATGCGTTCTCGCAAATAGGTCAGCAGGTCACGATACAAGCCGGGGTAGCCGTCAACGACTTCTTGCACCTCGGCGACCTTGGATTGGTAATCAACATCGCGATCAAGGCTGATCCACAATTCGGTGAAGTTTGGACCCACGACTTCATCGGCGACTTCGGCGCGGCCGATATGTGATCCAAAGTTTCGCACGCCGTCGATAGCGCGCAATTCCTGGCTGGCGCGAATCGTGATGCGGTCCATCGCTTCGATAGACGTGCCGGGCTTTTCGACCCAGTGCATCAAGAAATCGTATTCCTGGAAATTCGGCAGGAACTCTTGCCCCAGACGCGGCACCGTAGCGATGGTACCGATCAGCAGTGTGGCCAGAGCGATCAGGGCGAACAGTGGCCGTCGAATGAGTGCCGGCAGGACGCTGCGATAGGGTCGCTTCATCCACCGCACCAGCGGTGATTCGGTCGCCACACGTTTGCGGCCGGCCAGCAACAACAGCGACATCGCAGGTGTGATCGTCAGCGCGACCACCAACGAAACCAGAATCGCCAGCACATAAGCAAGCGCGAGCGGTCGAAAAAAGGAACCGGACAGGCCGTCCAGAAAAAACACGGGCATGATGACCAGCATCACGACGAAACTGCCGTAGACAACGGCGGTCCGGACCTCGACCGACGCATCCAGGACGACTCGGAAATCGGATTTCGGTTTGCCCGCTTCGCGATTGAGGCGTAACCGACGGACGATATTTTCCACATCAATGATCGCGTCGTCGACGACTTCGCCCAGCGCGATGATCAATCCCGCCAGCACCATCGTGTTGATCGTCACGCCCATTTTGGTCAGAACCAAGGCGGCGGCGACCAGCGAAAGTGGAATCGCCGTCGTACTAATCAACGCCGTTCGCCAGTCCCACAGAAACGCAATCAAAATCACGACGACCAGGATGCAACCAATGACCAGGGACCGGCCGAGGTTTTCCAGTGACATCTCAATGAAAGTTGCCGGTCGAAAGATGGTCGAGTCGACTTGCACGCCGCGAAGTGCCGGCTTGAGTTCTTCGAGCGCTTTTTCAACATTGCGAGTCACATCAAGCGTATTGCCGGTCGGTTGTTTTTCAACAATCAACAGCAATCCATACACGTCGTTGATAATGGCGTCGCCAATCGGTGGCGGAAAACCTTCGACAACTTCCGCAACGTCGCCTAGACGCAGCGGTGCACCGCCTCGAAAGGAAACCACGGTACGTGCTAAGTCTTCCGCCGAGACGACGGTCGAAACATGCCGGATGGCCAATCGTTGATTGGGGGTATCGATGAATCCTCCGCCGCTGATCAAGACGGCATCGCCGGCGGCTCGTTCGATGTCAGCGAGCGTGAGATTGTGGTCTCGCAACCGTTGTGGATCGACCAGAACCTGATACTGGCGGTCACGCTGTCCCCAAATTGCGACGTTCGCGACCCCGGGAACGGACATCAGACGTGGACGAATCGTCCACCGCGCAAGTTCGGTCATGTCCATCTGCGACATGACTTCTTTGCCGTCGTCGCCCACGTCCGACCAGATGCCAATTTTCAACACGCGGCTGGTCGACGAAAGCGGTGATAAGATCACAGGTGGGTTGGCAACTTTCGGCAATCTGGATGCTTCCAGTGCGAGCCGTTCGCCGACCAACTGACGCGCCTGCATCAAGTCGGTTCCCTCATCAAAAATCAATCGAATCGATGAAAGCCCCAGCACGGACTTGGAACGGATTGTCGTCAGGTCAGGCGTTCCGTTAAGTGCGTTCTCCAGCGGCACCGTCACAAGACTTTCGACCTCTTCGGTTGAAAGCCCCGGTGCTTCGGTTTGAATCTCGACCAGCGGCGGAGCGAACTCAGGAAAGACATCCAGCGGCGCGTTACGCAGACTGCGATAGCCGGTTACAAGCAATGCGGCGGCAAACGCCAGCACTAAAAAAGGTTGTGCCAGCGAACCGTGGATAATCCCGCGTAACATCAGTGCCCGACTCCGAACTCGGTGCCGAACAGTTCGGCCACGCCTTCGGTCACCACTTGGGCGCCGGGTTCCAGTCCCTCGGCCAAGACCGCTGTTCCGTCGTCCACATATTCAATCAAAACTCGCTGTCGAGCGTAAACGTGTTCGTCTTGCAATTGATAGACCCAGGCACCTCCGTTCACATCGTAAAGCACGGCGTCAAAAGGGATAGTGATGCAATCCGTCTTGCCGATCAGTGGTAACGTGACGACGAGTTTTTGACCCGGATACAGTTTGCCGTCTGAGTTGTCTAATTCGTAATGCAGATCAACCGTGTTCGCGATTGGATCCGCCGCTGGCGGCGCTTCGACAAAGGTCGCCGATTCGAATTGCTGGTCGGTTCGACCGCCGACCTCGCGAATCGCTGCTGCGGCGGAAGTGTCGATCTTGTGACGATGTCCAACGTAGACGGGCACGCGGATCCAAACCTTGTCGGTTTTCATGACACTAAAGAGTGTCTGTCCTGCCGCGACCGTTTCGCCGGCGGCCGCATCTAAACCAATCAGCAACCCACCGACGGGAGCGGTAATGTCTCGGCTTTCCAATTCTCCCGCGGCTTCATCCAGGTTGATCGACGACAGAAATTCAAGTCTCGCCTCGGCAGTTTGTTTCGCTTCTTCGGCAAGTTGTCGCTGTGTTTCCGCTTCGTCGAGTGCACGTTTGCTGCCGGCCTTGCTATTGAACAACTGGCTGGCGCGTTCATAGGCGAGCTCTGCGGCATCGAGTTCGACCTTTGCCGATTCGACTCGTCTTCGCGCTTCCAACTGCGCGGTGGCGACGTCGGCCTTGGTCTGCGCCATGCTAACTCGTTCCGATGGAGTCAATACATCGCGTTCGGCACTCAACAGCGGTTTGAATCGAAAGACGACTTGCCCTTGCTGCATTCGTTTTCCGGGTGCAATGGATTGACCGTCCAATGGTGGCTGCAGTGTGCCTGCGATCGGTGCGGTGACGATAATCGTTTGCCCAGGAGGAAGTACAACCTCGCCGCCAACGACTCGGTTGGGTCTCATTTTGGTCCGCGCAACCTCCGCCAATTTAATCCCCAGCCGTGATGCGGCCTGAGGTGTCAGCGTGATGGTATTCAGTTCATTTTCGTCGACATGATGCGCGACGTGTGCCGGTTCAGTTTTTTCAGGCGCGGCTGAGGGAGACTTGTGATCACAACCGACCAGCAAGGCTAGCAGTCCCACGCAAGAAACGAGAAAGCGTGGTTTTAGCGTCATGGATCGAAATCAGTTGGCGAATGGGCTGGGGGGTCACGTCTCGTGCGGGATCGCATCAAAGTATTGGTCCTGCTCGATCATTCCGCCGCCAGTATAGTTCGCCAATCGTCGTCCCACACTTCTTTCAAGTTCGGCAATGGCACGGCAGAGTTGAGCCTCCGCATCCAGTTCCCCCTGCCTGGCATTGAGCCATTGGCGAGTCGTTTCCAGGACCAATAGCAGCGAAATTGCATCTTCTTGAAGCGTTTCCTGCGTTGAATTTACAGCTTCGGTTGCCTGCGGAACGACGTGGTCCCGCCAGAGTTGCCATTCCTGTTGTGCTTGTTTCCATTGCAGAAATGCCTGGCGGACCTCCAATGAAACGAGCCCTTGCTGGTCGTTATATTGTCGCTGCAACTGTTCCGCTTGGGCGCAAGCGCGCGTGATTGCACCTTGATTCTGATGAAAAATCGGCACGTTGAATGTAAAACCTGGCCCGGCTTCGAATCCGCGCGATCCGCGACTGTTGAGGTCAGGCAACATTCCTGTCAGACCCCAAATGTCGCGCCGCGCCAGGGATGCTCGTTGTTGGGCCGCCCGGGTGGCCAATCGAATCGCACGTAAGTCGGGTCGCGACACGATAGCTTCGGCGACCAGCTCGTCAACATCGATCGGACCGAGTGAAATGGGGTTGGCCGGTTCGGGCCATAGCGCCAGATCGTTTGACTGCATGCCGAGTAGATATCGCATCCGTTCGCGGGCGAGTTCGGCGTCGCGAACGAAACGCTGCAGTTCCGCTTGGCCGACGGCGGCGTCCAGGCGAACGGCCGAAACTTCTAGTTCAGCGGATTCGCCTGCTTTCAGCCGCGCTTCGGCGATTCGTCCGACCTCGGTACGCAGTGTCAAAATTTCCTGGCCGATTTCTGCGCGTCGAGCTGCGATCTGCCAATCGATATGGGCGACGCGAACATCTCGCATGACGTTCAGACCGTCTTGGACAAGTCGCTCGGCCACGCGTCTGGATTCCAGTTGCGCCGCGGCGACGCGCGTCGGTCGCAGCCAAATGACATCCAGAGGAACATTCAAGGCAAGTTCCCATTGCTTCGGGCCGGCCGGCAGCATCGTCACGACGGACGGGTTTCGAATTTGAGCCGCTTCGATCACATCAGCGCGAGCGATGCTCAGGTCCGCCAAGAGTGCCTGGTACGCCGGATGGTTCCAGATTCCAACCGCCGTCGCTTCTTCTTCTGAAAGCCCGTCTTCCCACACGACAAAGTCTGGTATCGTGTGGCCGCCGCAACGTGGTGCCAGGCTGTTATCCGTCCGAGCGAGCATTTCGACGTTGACGTGATGACGCAGACTGCCGACATGTCGCAAGTCATGCATCGGATTGACGCAACCGGCGGCTGTCAGAATCGAAAGCGCCGTGAACGCCAACAGCCGCTGCGCAATGATTGAGTGGGTGATCACAATCCGTTGCCAATCACACGAGAATTAAAAAGTCCGGCCGCGATCGGCCTTGTGGTTCACTTCAGTAATCGGCCGATTCGATTCGGCGACGCGATCCATCATGTGGGCGGCAGGACGATGCAGATTCTGACGGTTACGCTCGGACGCTCGAGGGTTCTTGATCAAGCATCATCGGCAATACCGCTAATGTCATGCGGTTCGGTGTTTTTCGCGTCGTCGTTGCCGACTTGCAAATCGGCAACGTCGACCAATCACGAGGCCCTTGGTGTCATGGAGAAAATCACGGCAGGATCAAGGGATTCAATCGGCATTGATTAAAAACTAAGGTTTTCGTAGAATCTGCCGGCTGTTGGGTTTGTGACGGAGTTTGTCCCATGCTTTGGGCGCCCAAGATGGCTTTCAATCGACGAAAACGGTTAACGAATCGGTCCGGATTGACGGTGCTAGAAATACTGGTCACCACGTCAATGATGGGGCTGCTGCTGGGAATTTTGATTCCGGCGTTGGGGGCCGCGCGTGAATCGGCAAGGCGAGTTCAGTGTACCGATCATCTGCGAGAATTGGGTTTGGCGCTGCACAGCGAACATGGCACAACGCAACACTTGCCCGCCGGCTGGAAATTTGATCCGACGTCACAGTCGGCATACGGTTGGGTCGTCCCGACACTGCCTTACCTTGGCGAAGCCGCGCTGGCCGGTCGCATCGACGTGTCACGAACGGTTGACAACTCGCAGCACGATATTGTGCGTCAGGTATCCCTCGGCGTGATGTTGTGTCCATCCGACATCACCGAACCAACGTTCATGCTATTTACCGATCACGATGACGATGATGCCCCGCGTGTAGGCTCGACGGCGATCACGTTGCCTGCGGTACCGCGCGAGTTGTTTGCACTGCCGACGGCAAACTATGTGGGCGTGTTCGGAACGCTTGAGCCGGACGACGAAATTCCGGCGCCCATCGGGGATGGAGCGTTTATCGAGAATCGCTTTGTGCGTTTTCGCGACTTTCAACGCGGCCTCAGCCACACGCTGGTTGTCGGCGAGCGCACCATGTCGCAAGTTCCGTCAACCTGGTTCGGCGTGAGTCTGTTGGGCGAAGATGCGGCGGCGCGCTTGGTCGGAGCCGCGCTTGAAGGAATCAATAATCCTCTGGCCGATGAATGTGACTTTTCAAGTCGTCATCCTGGTGGTGCGAGCTTTCTTTGGGGTGATGGCCACGTCCAATTCGTGGCCCAGCAAATTGACCTGAACCATTATCACCAACTCGCGCGGCTTCGGAACTAAGCATCACCGCCCCATCTTTTAACCGCAGAAAAAGAACGCAATGAATCGTATATCGATCACCAAATGCGAAGCCGAAGTGATGAACGTTGTTTGGAATAAAGGCAGCGTGACGATTGGTGACGTGGTCGAATCCATCGATCGCGATTTGGCCTACACCACGGTGCTGACGACGATGGGCATCTTAGAGGACAAAGGAATTGTCCAGCGAGGCGACAAGGTGGGTCGCGCCTACACGTACCTGCCGGCGGTCACGCGAGAGGAAGTCCGCCAGGGAATGATTGGCGAACTGACCGAGCAGTTGTTTGGTGGTTCGGTGCGTTCTCTTGTATTGAGTCTGATTCAATCGGAGGCTGTTACGGCCGAAGATATCGCCGCGCTGAAGAAAGCTGCGTCCGAGGCGGAGCGATCGAAATGAATGCCGCCTTTGTCTTTGAGATTTTGGCTAGTCTCTGCGTGCAGGTTGGAATCGTCATCGCCGCAACGACCGTGATTGAGAGATGGCTCTGGCAAGCAAAGGCCATCTGTCAACTTTGGTCGGCTTGCTTTGTCGTGATTTTGACGATGACCGCCTCCGCGTTGCTGTTACCCCACGTACGTTGGATCGCAGCGCCGAATCATGAAATGCTCCTGTTTCTCAACCCGCAACGTTCGCTGTTGACGATTTGCATCAGCCTTTGGTCGGCCGGATTGGCGTTCGTCGTGATACGTCGGGCAGTCCACTGCTTGCGATTGGTTTGGTTTCTCAATTCTTGCTGTGCGAAGATGACACCCGCAGAAATCGCTGCGCTGCCCGTTGAACAGACGATGTTACCGGCGGAGATTCGATGGCTGGTGTCGGACGAGGTGATCGGTCCTTTTTGTTGGCAATTGCACCGACCCACGATCGTTCTGCCTCGGTATGCGCTAAGCGAAGACGCGCAAGTTCTGCAGCACATGGTCTTACACGAGGTCGAACACTTGCGTCGGAATCATCCGCTGCAGACATTCTTGCAAGGTGTCTGCGGATCGGTGTTTTGGTTTCATCCCGCGCAGTGGATTGCCGGTCGTCACGCCGCATTGGCCAGAGAATATCTGTGTGACGAAGCGGCCGCGCGCACAAAGTCAGGGGTATCGGCATACTTGTGGACGCTCGCAAAGGTTGCCGAACGTCATGCCGCGATGCCGATCGGATCACTTGCATTCGGGCGTCGCGACAGTGCGATTGTTCGGCGCAGCCAGCGATTAACCCAGCTGACAAAACGCCCACCAAAGTGTTCGCCAGCGCGGCGGCGATTTGCGTTGGTTGCCCTGATCTTGGTTTCGGTCGGTGTCAGCCAAGTTTGGTTGCCCTTGAACTCACACGCGTCTTCTCGCAGCCGATTTTCGCCATGGCCAGCATGGACGGCGTCGGTGCTGCATGATTTGGGCTACAGCGTGCGAGACTTTGAAATGTTTGACGAACGTCACGATTTCGACGAGTGGACTGAGTCCCATCACTGAACTGCAAAGCATCGATCGCTGTCCGAGCGTTGCCGACGGCTGAACTACTAAGGATATAGGTGATGGAAGAGTCAAGTGTGAACGGACACGAACGGAAACGCTCGGCATTGCGATCAATGGTGCGTCGAGCGTTGAAACGCAGATCCGTGATGGTCGTGTTGGTTGGCCTCGTTCTCGCAGGATATATCGCCTTTCGCGTGGCCGCTTACAACGGTGTCATCATCGTTACGCATGGGGCTCGGCGGATCGCGCCGGGACAGTTGCCTCTACCGACCGGCGACGATAACGAGTTCAGTATTTTTGTGGTCGGTGACACCGGAAAGGATTCCCCGCGGCGCAGCGACGTTGTCAACGCAATGCGGCGGCGAAGGTCGGCCTCGCGAGTGGATGCGGTTTTCTTGGCGGGAGACAATTTTTACGAAGCCGGCGTGACGTCGATGCTTGACCCTCGATTTCAAGTCGATTTTGAACAACTGTTCGGCAAAGACGACTTCGACATGCCGTTCTATGTGTGTCTCGGAAATCATGATCACTATGGCAATGTCGACGCACAGGTTCAGTACTCACGACTGAGTTCGCGATGGAAAATGCCAAATGCGTACTACCGATTTTCCCAGTCAATCGGAACCGAGACGGTGGACGTTTTCGTCATCGACACGGTGCCCATCGCCGAACGACATCCATCCGCAAACGAGCAACTGAATTGGCTGCGAGAAGAACTAGCCAACAGTGATGCACATTGGAAGATTGTGATGGGCCATCACCCCGCTATCAGCGGCGGTCGACACGATGCGTCGGTTTCGATCCGCGAGACGCTGTCAGAGTTGTTTCGGCAGTACGGCGTCGACGTGTATGTGTCGGGACACGATCATGATTTGCAGTTAATTGATTCGCATCAAGGGTGGCTGCAACTTGTCAGCGGCGCGGGGTCAAAGCTGCGTAGCACCTCGTGGATTGACCAAACGATTTATGCCAAATCAACACCCGGATACTGTTGGCTGGCGATTCGCCAGGAAGAGTTGTACGTGTCGTTCTTCTCCCCAGTTGAACACTTGTTGACGTATACCGTTCGGAAACCTGTCACCACGCAAATCCGCCGCTAGCGACTTAATTACTAAATGAATAGTAACTGGTGTTGCGATCGGATGCAGGGGGCCGTAGTTTCAAGTATCGGTGCAATGGATCACTTACCGAGTGCAAGGAAGTACGCAATGAATTGGATGTCGAACGGTTCGTCTTTGGTGCCGAGTGAACAACACGCCAAGGGCATCTCGCTAATTCTTCCCGCCTGGAACGAAGTGGAAGCCATCGCGCGAGCGATCGATGAAGCGGATACGGCGCTTCGAGGTTTGGGCATCGACTACGAAATCATCGTCGTCGATGACGGCAGCAGTGACGGTACGGAGCAAGTCGTTTCATCACTGGCGAAAACCAATCTTGCGGTGCGATTGATTCGGCACGCAGTGAATCGTGGTTACGGCGCGGCGCTCCGGACCGGTTTCTCCGCTGCATCCAAACCGCTTGTCGCCTTCACCGATTCCGATTGCCAGTTCGATCTTCGCGAACTGGACCGCTTTGTTTTTTTGTCCAATTCATACGATGTGGTCTGTGGGTATCGAATCGATCGCAAAGACACTTCACTTCGCTGTTTGTATTCCCGTGTTTACAACGTGATTGCGAGATGCTTGCTCGGGATACAAGTGCGAGACATCGATTGTGCATTCAAGATGTTTCGCCGCGAACACGTCCAAAGCTTTGTCGTGTCGACGGAGGGATTCTTGATCAATTCCGAGTTGTTGATTCAGGCGAAAGCAAGGCATCTGTCGATCGTTGAGGTGGGTGTATCTCATCGCTCGCGAACCGACGGTGACAGTACGGTTTCGGTCCGTCATATTCCTGCGGTGTTTTGCGGTCTGCTGCGTCATTGGTGGAACGAGATACAGTTTCCGGGGAAAAGTCACGATGGGAAACAAAAACGAACATCTTCGATCCTCGGTGGCGACACACGGCTACGATGGGCTCCGCTATTGCTGTTGCTGCTGGCGGCTGTTTTCATTCTCGCTAACTTGGGATATCCCCTGATCGACCGTGACGAGACACGGTACGCAGAGATTCCTCGTGAGATGCTCGTGACCGGTGATTGGGTGCTGCCGAAGCTCAACTTTTTGCCCTATTACGATAAGCCACCGCTAACGTATTGGTTGTGCGCGATCAGTTACTTGTTGTGCGGTGTCACCGAGTGGTCTGCGCGCCTTGTACCCGGCTGCGCCGCACTGGCGACGCTGGCCGCCACGATGTGGTTCGGCATTCGCACCCTGGGGCGTCGTGCCGGCGTGATCTCTGGCGTGGTGCTGATGGTATCGGCAGGATTCGCGTTTCTCAGTCGATATCTGCTGATCGATGGGGTTTTTACGCTGTGGGTCACGCTTGCAATTTTTGCAGCGTACGAGGCGATTGGTGGATCGGATGTCAATCCCGGTTGGTGGATTGCATCGGCGATCTTTTGTGCTTTGTCCTTCCTGACAAAGGGGCCGGTCGGCTGGGTGCTTTGGTTGCCGCCGGTGATCGCGTTCACGTGGTTAACGAATCGTTGCGCGAAGCCGCGGTGGTGGTACTACGTCCTGCATCTCGGAATCATTGTCATGGTTTCGGCACCCTGGCTGATTGCGGTCGCACTGCAAGATGGACAATTCATTCCCGAATTCTTGGTGCGGCATCACTTGCAAAGTTTCGCTGGCGGTTTTCATCCAAAACCGATTTGGTTTTTTGTGCCGGTACTGCTTGTGGCCGGACACCCATGGTCGTTCATGTCGATCCCGTATTGCAGGTTCTTACTCAGTCGTGATCCCGATTTAAGCAAGCGGCGGCCGCCGATTATCGGATTCTTATTGTTGACAGCTGGATGGTGCTTTCTGTTTTTTTCGCTATCGGGTTGCAAGCTGCCGACCTATCTCTTGCCCGCGGCGCCGCCCTTGGCGTTGATGATGGGGCACTATCTGGAACAGATTCTCCGTTCGCCCAAAGAATCGCAGCACTTCCGCTTTGTTACGTCTTGGTCCGTTCCGCTAGCGGTTGTGACAACATGCATCATCGGAGTTGGTTTTGCCGTCTACGGATCCACGAGCGGGTATGTCTCCATCACGACCGCGATGTTTTGGGGACTTTTCTGGATCACGACTCTGTTTGCGTTTCTCTTGTTGTTTGACGGGAGCGCCGACGGTCGCCGTGGCTGGATTCTGACAAATACGCTCTCATGTTGCCTTGCCATCATGGTCATGCACCAATTCGTTCCCGCTTATAGTCGCAATCGTTCGATCGTCGGGACGGCGTCAGCGTTGTCTGTTCCGCTGAAGCGGGATCGACGACTGCCGATGGCGACTGTCTCGTTTGAATTTTCTGAGGTTCCGTTTTACCTCGAACGAAACGACGTGGTTCATGTTGATCATCCGGATGTAAATCGTTTGCAGGATTTTGCCCGTAACAATCGTGATTCGATGTTGATTGTCAATCGAGACGTCTCGGTCGCGCAGTTGCAGCAGTTGCTGCCCGTGGGCACCGTGTTGCATGTCTTGGGCGAGCATGCCAGAGCGAGACTGCTAAGGCTGTCGACGGCGAGTCCTCATCCTCGGATCGCGAGCAGTTCCACCCACAAGTGATTGGGCCGGAAAAAAAACACGGTCAATGATCGCCATTGTGGGCGAACGTGGTCGCCGATGCGGCGTTGCAGGCTCGTTCATAGGCAAGCGGCAGCGGACTGCGCAGCAAATCGCCGGGAGCCAGAAAGTCGTACAGTTCGCCATAATGTTTGATCTCGGTCGGCGATGTTCGGTGAACCACATGCCATGGCCGCAAGTCGGCCGGGTTGTTGAGCCCAACCGCCCCGAGCATCTCGGCAAGACTCTTCATCGTTTCTTTGTGAAAGTTGGCGACGCGAAGTTTCTTGTGTGAAGGAACAAGGCCGGCCATCAATTCCGGGTTGCTGGTCGCGACCCCGACCGGACAATGGTTGCTGTTGCATTTCAATGCTTGGATGCAGCCAAGTGCCATCATCATGCCGCGCGCCGAATAGCAGGCGTCGGCGCCGAGTGCCAAGCGTTTCATAACGGCGAATCCGGTGGTCACTTTCCCGCTGGCAAGAATCTTGATCTTGTCGCGCACGTCGAATCCGACCAGCGCGTTGTGAACGAAGATCAAGCCTTCGACCAACGGAGCGCCGATATGATTTGAGAATTCCAGCGGCGCCGCACCGGTTCCGCCTTCGCCACCATCGACCGAAATAAAATCCGGCGTGATTCCGGTTTCGACCATCGCTTTGCAAACGGCCAGGAACTCTCGGCGCTTTCCCACGCACAGCTTGAAACCGATCGGCTTGCCGTCGCTGAGTTCACGCAACTGGCCGATGAATTTCAGCAATCCGATCGGTGAATCGAACGCGGAATGTCCCGGAGGCGAGTAGACGGTTTGCCCGATCGGGACTTTGCGGATTTCCGAAATTTCTTTGGTGACTTTCACGCCGGGCAAGATTCCTCCGTGTCCAGGCTTGGCGCCTTGTGAAAGTTTCAGCTCGATCATCTTGATGTACGGCTGACGCGACGTGTATTGAAACTGTTCGTCAAAGAACGTGCCGTCGGGGTTGCGACAGCCGAAATAGCCGGTGCCGATTTGCCAGATCAAGTCACCACCGCCTTGAATGTGATGGGGGCTGACGCCGCCTTCGCCGGTATTGTGAGCGAATCCGCCGATCTTCGCACCTTCGCTGAGTGCCAGAATCGCGTGTTTGCTGAGCGACCCATAACTCATTGCGGAAATATTCAGCAGGCTGGCCGAATAGGGCTGCGTACAATCGGGCCCGCCGATCACGACTCGCATGTCCTCTTTCGAATTATGCACCGGAGACATCGAGTGGTTCACCCATTCGTATCCCGCTTCGTACACATCTTCTTTGGTCCCAAACGGAATTGTGTCGCGAACATCTTTGGCACGTTGATAGACCAGCGACCGTTGATCGCGATCGAAAGGGACGCCGTCGGTATCACTTTCGACAAAATACTGGTAAATCTCGGGGCGAATCGCCTCGAACAGATATCGCATGTGTCCAAGCGCCGGAAAGTTGCGAGGAATCGCGTGTTTGACTTGAATCATGTCATAGATGCCGAGCGCAACGATCGGTCCCAACAGCACCCAGCTCCAAAGCAACCGGGGTTCGTATGCTGCCGCAACGATCGACGCAATGACTAGAATAAGAACACCGTAGACAAAGATTCGCCGCATGGTTGCACGACCTTTTGGAACGAGCGAAAGGCTTGGCTTGTGGTCGCAACGGAGATGTGACCAGGAAATTGGTGCGGCCAGCATAGCGGATTGACGACGATTATTAGATAGCGGTTCATCGTCATCGAGGCGTGATCAGTCGCGATGGTGAATATGTTCAACAGTTGACGGCGGAGAAACGATTTGATGAGCACGATCTTATTAGTCGAAGACAGCGCGACCGATCGTGCCATGATGTGTTCGCTGTTGCAACGTGGCGGGTATGACGTCATTGCCGCCGCGAACGGATGCGAAGCCATCGACCGAATGAACGCCCAGCGTCCCGATGCGATCGTGACGGACTTGCAAATGCCGGAAATGGATGGTGAGGAACTGGTTCGCCGCGTTGTCAAAGCGAATCCAGAAATCCCGGTCATCTTGGCCACCGCACATGGCTCGGAGAGTTTAGCGGCCGACGCGTTGGCAAACGGTGCGGTCAACTTTGTCCCCAAGGCGTCGGTAGCGACGTTGCTCTTGACCGTTGTACGTCGCGCCATCGCGATTTCCAACGCCGATCAAACGTATCGAAATGTGCCCGGCCGCCTTCGATCACCCGAGTTCTACTTCAAGCTGGAAAGTCGCATCGCAGCGATCGAGCCGGCGGCCCGCTTTTTGACGGAAGTCATGTCCGCTTCGGCGTCGATGGGGCCGTGTGATCGGATGCGAATCGGCACCGCCGTCGCCAGCGCGATCTTCAACGCCATCTGCTATGGCAACTTAGAACTGACCGACGAAGACGAACGCGTCGCATCACTATTGGTCGGCGACGAATCGAGTGATCGGTCACTCGTCAACGAATTCGGTGGCGCACCGCATGTCAAACGGGCCGTCCGGTTGAAAGTGTCCGTCGGCGACGCTGACACGCGGATTTCGGTTTCGCACGAAGGCGACGGTCCGATGGTGCGGACGACACCGGCGCCCGGGACGCCCGCATCATTCCAGCTCGAACAATGCCGCGGTTGGCTGTTGATCACCAGTTTTATCGATGAAGTGATACTGAGCACCGATCGCACCGAAGTGGTGATGGTCAAGCGGCATTCGTCCGCGGAATCACTCGGTTGATGCCGCCGGTGATCTCAACCGACGCACCAGCAACCGGTGCATCATCAACGGTGAGGACGACGTGCGTGCGATCATTGTTGTGGACAGACGACAACTTTCATTTGTTCGGGGTCGCCGGCGTGCAGTCGTTCGAACCACGTTGGCGAATCCGCCAACTTGATTTTCGCGGTGATCAGTGGCGCGACATTGATGATCCCACGGTTCATCAAGTCGATGCATTGCGGGTACTCGCCGTTACATCCGCACGTCCCATGAAGTGAGATCTCACGTGTCACGACGGATTGCAAAGGCAACTCGATTGTCGGCGAGACATTGCCGACTAACGTAACGTTGCCACCTTTGCGAACCGATTCGATCGCGGTTTGGACGGTGGGCGTGGCGCCCACGACTTCCAACGCGACGTCGGCTCCGCGACCACCGGTTAGCTTTCGCACTTCCGCGGGCACATCGCATTGATCACCTCGCAGAACGACATCGGCGCCCAGTTCCTTTGCAACCGCCAGCCGTTTCTCGTTCAAGTCGACGGCGATGATTTGCGAGGCGCCCGCAGCGCGCGCGGCCTGCAGGGTGAGCAACCCGATCATACCGGCGCCCACCACAACGGCGGTATCGCCAAGTGTGATCGGAGTCACGTTGGCGGCGTGGACGGCGACCGAGACCGCTTCGACCAGTGCGGCGTGTTCAAACGGCAGCGAATCGGGCAGACGATAAACGATCCGTCGCGGCACGCTGATGCGTTCGGCAAAGGCACCGTGTCGCCGGTACTCGCCGCACGACACACCCAGTACCATGCGGTTGTCGCACAGGTTTCCGTGACCATCGCGGCAGAAATCACAGTTGCCGCACGACACCATCGAATCAAACGTCACACGAGTCCCGTCGGGCAGATCGGTTACATTTTCACCAGTGCCCACCACAATGCCGGCCGCTTCGTGCCCCATCACCAGCGGTGGAATGCGTCGGCCGGTGCTGCCGTCATAGCCGTGAATATCGCTTCCGCAAATTCCGCACGCTTCGACTTGAACCAAGACGTCGTTGGGGCCGACTTCCGGCTCATCAACGTCGGTCACTTCCATTTGTTTGTACTCGGTCAACAGCAACGCTTTCATCACGTACTCTCTATCGTTTTCTATGTGTCCGCAAATTCTGCGGATGGGTTCCAGCGAGGACGACAGTTTAGCACAAGCGGAAAAAAATGAACGGGATGGATGACGACGATGTTTTGACCGCGTACCACGAGGCCGGACACGCGGCGATTGGCTATGCACTGGGCGCTCGTATTGAATCGGTCCAGCTAGGCGGTGATGACGACTTGCCCGCTCGATTCGGTGACTGCAGGGTCAACTGGGGACCCGTCGATGATGCTTGCGACTGGCAGCGGATGCGTGAGGTGATGACGGTCTTGGCCGGTCCCGTCGCCGAGATGATTTATCGCGGCGAGCCGCTTCATCCCGCCCACTACGGACCCTGGCAAGATGACTGGCGGCTGGCCTGGTCGTGTGCCGAACGACTCGCCGCCGATCCTCGCCAGAGAACCAGGTTGTTGGAACGCGTGGTCGTCGATCTGCATGCACGAATCCAATGCCAGCCGTGTTGGGCGGCGATCGCGGCGGTTGCCGACGAATTGCAGGCTCATGAGTTCCTGGACGAAGAGCAATTGTCAGACGCGCTGGGATTTTGGATCGGGTAGCCGCCCCCAATTCGCCCAAGGTTACAGAAATGCCATCGAGCATAAGAAGTGTTTGACGCCAGAGGATCCCAGGCGGTACAACCAACGATCGGGCTTTCTTCCGAACACACGAGTCGACGATGTTTACTCGCTCGCATCGAGCTAATTCTCGCTTGCATCAGGCTTCTGCGTACCGTCACGGGGCCGGATTGTCGAATGGGTTTACGTTGATCGAATTGTTGGTGGTGATTGCGATCATTGCCATCCTGGTTGGGTTGCTGTTACCGGCCGTTCAGAACGCTCGCGAAGCGGCTCGGCTGGTACGTTGCAAGAATCATCTCAAGCAAGTCGCACTCGCTTGCCACAATTACGAATCTGCGTTTCGAACCTTGCCTGGTTACGCCGGCGAAGCCCGACCCTGGGAAATCGTCTACACGCAGGGAAGGAATCCTGATCCAGATTTGGCGGGCGGAAACTGGCTGGCTCAGGCGTTGCTGTTTTTAGAGAAAGCCGACTTGGCCGCGCGGCATTCGAAACTGACGTCTCAGGCCGCCATCAATTTGAATGAAACAACGCGAGCATGGATCGAGGCGCCCGTCGAGACACTTCATTGCCCGTCGCGACGTGACGCGAAACCTTATCCGTTGATCGAGCCCTTTCAAAGTCGTCTGGGCCAGGCCGGTTCGCGAACCGATTATGCGATGTGTGGCGGCCAAGCCGAACCGGACGTGTCCCATGCCGAACGCATTCACGTGCATCGCGATGGTGTTTGGACACTCGGCCGACGCGTCGCATTGAACCGCGTCTTTGACGGCCTCAGCAATACGTATATGCTCGGCGAGAAGGCGATGGACTCTCAGAAATACGATACGGGCGATTGTTTCGGTGATCGTTCGCCTTTGGTTGGGTGGACGCAGGCCCGCACGGCGACACATTCGTACGTTCGCTATGCCGCGCTAACGCCAAAGCTGGATCGCAAAGACAATTGTCTTGCCTGTCACAATTTTGGCAGTGCACATCCGGCCGGCTGGAATGCGGCGATGTCCGACGGAAGTGTTCGGCTGCAATCGTTCAGTTTGGATTTAGAATTGCATCGCGCCATGGCGTCGGTCGATGGCCGTGAAGTGATCCAAACCGATCCTTAGACCAGCCCGACACCGTACCATCCTCATCGTTCTGATCGTCGGCCGGTCTGCGACGCTTGATTTCGCGCAGCGTCCGGTCAAAGATGGTGCTCTGTTTGCGACGCAACAATCCCACCCACTCGGTTCCAATTCAATTTTCTGATCGCTGAGCCGGTCGCAGTTCACGTCACCCATGCCCCGAGTAAAAGCCGGCGCGTCTGGTTACGTGCTCATTGCCCCTGGCGTGCAATGGGACCAGATCACAAACAATCCCCTTGTTGAAGAGTTTTTCGATGGTTCACCCGCTCTGTCGTTTGTTCGCCCTTGTGGCGGTCTTGTTGGCCTGTAACGACGTACACGCCGACGATCGGCCCAACATTTTATTGATCATGGCGGACGACTTGGGGTTTTCGGATCTGGGTTGTTACGGCGGCGAAATTGAGACGCCGAACCTGGACGCGCTGGCCGAGGGCGGGGTGCGTTTCACGCAGTTCTACAACACGGGGCGTTGCTGGCCGACGCGCGCGTCGCTGCTGACGGGATACTACGCACAAAGTATTCGACGTGACGAGGTGCCTGGAATCGTCAGCGGAGGCGGCAACCGTGCGCCGCGTCCCGATTGGGCGCCGCTGATTTGCCGTCCCTTGGGCGACGCGGGATACCGTACCTATCACACGGGAAAATGGCACATCGATGGCATGCCAATCGAAAACGGCTTCGACCGTTCTTATTACCTGTTGGACCAGCATCGGTTCTTTAACCCCACCAAGCACTGGAAAGATGACCAACCGCTTGCCCCGGTGGAAAAAGAGACAGGTTACTACGCAACAATCGCGCTGGCCGATCACGCGATTGAATGTCTGAAAGAGCACGCCGATCAATACGCGGATCGACCCTTCTTTCATTATTTAGCCTTCGCCGCCCCGCACTTTCCGCTGCATGCCTTGCCCGAAGATATCGACCGCTACCGAGAACGATACAAAGTCGGCTGGGAAGAGATTCGTCAACAACGCTGGCAGCGGATCAAGGACTTGGGTCTGGTTTCGGCAACCCTCTCGGACGTCATGCCCGATGTCGGACCGCCCTATCACTTTGCCGATGCGTACGAAAGCTTGGGCACGGGCGAAGTGAACCGTCCGATTCCTTGGAAAGAACTGACGGATGAACAAAAAGAATTCCAATCGACCAAAATGGCGATTCATGCCGCGATGATTGATCGCATGGATCGCGAAATCGGCCGCGTCCTCGATCAGGTTCGTGCGATGGACGCTTGGGACAATACGTTGGTGATGTTTTTGTCCGACAACGGCGCGAGCGCCGAAATCATGGTTCGCGGTGACGGTCACGACCCGTCGGCTCCGATGGGATCGTGGAAATCGCATTTGTGTTTGGGCCCCGGTTGGTCGACGGTTTGCAATACGCCGTTCCGGTACCACAAAACTTGGTCGCATGAAGGCGGTACCGCAACGCCGTTTATCGTGCATTGGCCTGCCGCGATTGAAAAAGGAAATCAGTTTCGAGAAGAACCGTTCCACGTGATCGACGTTTGGCCGACGGTGATGGATGTGTCAAAAATTGATGCGCAACACACACCGCCTCGGCCGGGAAAAAGTTTTATGGCGGCAGCGAAGGCCGAGACACAAAAGCAATCGTCGCCGCGGAGCCTTTGGTGGATGCACGAAAATAATCGTGCGCTGCGTCAAGGCAATTGGAAAGTCAGTGCCGCAACAAGTGGCGACAAGCGAGCCGGCACGCAGGTGTTGGGCCCGTGGGAGCTTTATCGGATGGACGTCGACCGCACGGAGACGAACGACCTCGCCGACGCGCACCCCGATAAGCTCGCTGAATTGACAGAAGAGTGGGAGCGAATGCTCAATCGCCACATCGAATTGGCGACGGGAAAATTTGAACGCAAGGACTAGAGTCGTTTCAAAATTGAAATCGACTTCTTAGTCACGTTTACCCCAGTACGGTCCACCGTCGGGTGACGGCAGCATACCCAAGGTTCATCCGGTTGAAGTAACGTTTCATGTTGTTAACGGTTCTTGTTGAAGTTTCATGGCGCCCAACTGGCGTCAGAAACCGTGTCCGCGTGAACTCCGATGGTCGCATTGCGGTCGGATAAGTCATTGTCTTTTTCGAAAGAACACGCGGACAAAAAAACGTGCCCGCTCGAAGGACGAGCGGGCACGACGCTGGCAAGACTGCGTTTTGTTGCCGTCCGTGATTAAGAAGAAACGGACGGTCTCTTTCGGTCGCTTATCGGAGTAACTAACGACCCAAGAAGGTCTTCATCAGCCACGCGTTCTTTCGTCTTTCCAAGTCCATTAACTTGTCAAAGACGCTTTGCTTCTTACGTGGTTGCGACCTGTGATAGGTGTGATGGTAATGCCCATGATGTTGGTGAACCGCCTGAGGTTGCGGCTCGACGGATTGTTCGTCGAGTACGACCGGTGGTTCGATCTGAGTGTTGACCATCGTCTGCGCTTTGGCGACAGGCTTTGTCACGCCGATCGATGATGCGTTTGACGCCGATTCGACGAGAATCGATGGGGCATCGTTAGTGCTTGGCGTAGCAGCGATAGCGTTGCCGACGAAAATCAACGTCGCCACGGCTGCGATTGCAATGAGAATATTTCGCATGGATTTTATCCCAGTGTTACAGGTTCTATTGTTTTCAAGTGCGGCGTCCAATCGTGTATTCGATTGGCCGCCAACCTTGACACAGAAACATTCCCGCTAAACAAGGTTCGTGCGCTCGTGTCCAGCCCCTTTTTGATTGAAAGTTATTCATCAATGCTGCACAGCACCGGCTTGTAAGAGTCATGGGCGACTTCGGTGAATGTCACGATTTTTCCGAATTCGTCCGACCTAACCGGCGTGCGTTACCGTACTGGGAACTGTCCTGCATGATACGGAGACGATCGCGATGTATGAGCCCAGTTCCGCAGACTTCGGTCCAACGGCGTCTGTTGATCAAACGCATGCCGTGATCTCGACACGTCAGCCGATGCGTTTTCGGGAATTCCTCGCGATCATCGTTTGGGTCATGTTGGCCGACCTGCTGATTTTCAGAAGCATGGGATACAGCGGTCCGGCGTTATTCCTGCTGTTGTCGCCATGTCTGTTCTGGCTCGGAAAATCCGAGCAACCTGCAAGCTTTTCCACGCTCGCTGTCGTTGCGTTGATGGGGTTGGTCTCGCTTCGGCTCGTCTGGTCGGGATCGTTGGGGGCCGTCGCATCGGCGATCACACTTGTCATTGCGTTGGCCATGTCGGCCGCCGGTGCCGTGCCCTTGGTGCTGGAAGGGTTCGTGTTTGCCTCACGCGTCCTTGCCGATGGCACGGCTTGGCTGATTCGACATCGATTGCCGGCCCTGCGTCTGGGCAACCGCGCACCGGTCGCCGCCGAGAATCGGAATGAACCGCCGCCATCGATGCTTGCCGCCATATCGTCGTGGCTGTTTCCCATTGTCGCGGCGATCAGTTTTGGCGGCATTTTCATTTTCGCCAACCCGGATCTATTTGATTCTGTCTCGATTCGACTCAGCCGAGCAATGAATTACGTTTTGACTTGGACGCGAGGAATATCGATTTGGGAATTTCCTTTTTGTATTGCGGCCATGTTGATTGGTGCGGGTTTGCTGCGACCGGCGAGACCTTTCGTTCGAATTGGCGCGGTGACGAGGCAGCAGACACCAGTCACGGGGAACCAGGATGTTGCCGATTTGTATGTCGCCTATCGCAATACGTTGTTGACGCTGATCACATTGTTCACCGTCTATTTGATGTTCGAGTTCATCACGTTGTGGCGGCGCGAGTTTCCGGACGGGTTTTACTACGCCGGTTACGCGCACCAGGGTGCCGCATGGTTGACGTTCGCGCTTGCTTTGGCGACGGGAACACTCTCACTGATGTTCAGCGGATCGATGCTGGCCGATCGCCGATTACCATGGCTGCGTCGGCTGGCTGGCGTTTGGTCCGCACAGAACTTGTTGCTGGCCGCGGCTGTCTATAATCGACTAATGATCTATGTCGGCTATAACGGCATGACACGTATGCGAACGGTCGGGTTCTTTGGCATCACGTTGGTCGTGATCGGTTTCTTACTGGTTGTATATAAAATCCGGCACGGTCGCGGTTTTTGGTGGCTTATCCGGGCACAGCTGTTGGCATTCTTGCTGACGATGATGGCGCACAGTGTCTTTCCGGTCGATTACGTCGCACATCGCTACAACGTCGGACGAATCCGCGACGACTATTTGCACCCGTCAGTGATGATTGCGGTCAAGCAGATTGATGACGAGGGCATGCTGCCGTTGATGTCGCTGACCAACATTGACGACTCCATCATTCGCGAGGGCGTCTTGGCGATCCTGGCGCGTCGCCAGCAGGAAGTTCAAGCATGGGGCGAGCGAGAACCCTGGGACTGGACGCGATTTCAGTTCGCAAGACATCTCTTCGTCAACACGGTTTCGCAGCACCAAGATCGGATTCGACCTTACCAGGAATCAGAAACCAAGCGAAACGCTGCCATCGCAAGATTCCGTGAATACGCAATGCAGTGGTATTGAGTTGGATTCTCTGAAAAGTGCTGCTACCAGCATTGCCTAATGAGCGAGGCGTTTTGTCTGGATAGACTTTGTGCCGCTAGTTTTCGTTGGTGTTCCAAATCTGAATTTTTCCTTCGGTGTCACCGGTCACCATCCACTGTTCGTCAGGGCTGATGGCCAGCGCGCGAACTGACTTTTCGTGAACTTGTTGGCTTTTCAGTCCCGTCCGATTCATTTTAGTTGACGAGAAAGCAAGGTAGTTGTCGTTGCCGACCGACACGATCGTTTCGCCATTGTCGCAATAGGCAAGCTCATTGATCGACCCGATGTGAGCATCGATAACGCCCAGTTCGGTCGACAGGTCAGGCGAAAGACGCAGGATGCGACCTTGGGCCGTTCCGATCGCCAACTGCCTGCCGTCGGGCGAGAAAGCGACGCAGTGTCCGGGGTGTTGTAAATCAGAAGTCATTATCTGGGTTCGGTTGGCGACGTCGATGAGGACTGCTGTGCCAGCCGCCGTGACACCAACACATCGTTTTTCGTCTGGCGACAGACACAGCCCTCGAACCACACCAAGATGCTTGACGATCACCTCGGATGATTCGGCGGCGCTCAAATCCCACCAGCGAATCGTGCCGTTGATCGATCCCGTGATTGCATAGCGACCAGCAGAACCAACCTTGATGGATGAAATCGATTCCTCGTTTGGCGGACCAACACGACGAAGTCGCCCGTCGCCCGATTTCCAGACGGCCAGCTGACCTTGGTTGGTACCAAACACCAACGATTCACCCGCATCGGATTGGTCGACACAAGTCAGGGTATCCATGGGGATGCCCTGTCCGCGATTTTTCGCGCCAACCGGCTTTCCAATCGTCTGTAACCGGAGGCCCGTTTGGCGGTCGAATACGGTAGCGGTTCCCTGGTCGTGGCAAACGACAAATGTCGAGCCTGAGATCAAGATTTTTCGAATGCCACCGTCTTTGTCGTGAATCATGTCCGGAAAGGTGGCCGTTGATTGCACGCGAACAATCGATCCACCACCTGAACCGATCAGAACCTGACCCGACTGAGGCCCGACGGCAATGTGATTGTGTCCTTGCTTCAAACTATATTGAAATCCGGTTTGTTGGTCGGTCAGTGGCCAAACACATATCCGTCCGAACAAATCGGCCGTCACCAACGAGTTTTGATTATCGGCAAAGTGAACGTCCATGATCGGGCCGCCAAGGTTATCGTAAATTTTGCGTTCGGCCGGGTTCTCGAAACTGCCGACTTCGAATTGATTGTTCTTAGCGCCGCACGCCATCAAAGATCCATCGTCACTCACATCGATGGATAAGACTGAGAACCTTCGCTGCTGGATCAAGCGTGAGTCGCCTGACTGGATGTTGACGCGAAAAATCTTGCCGTTGTCATGGCCCGTAACTAATTCGAAATCAGAGATCACGTCGGCACATAGAATCGGTGACTGCTCGACAGCAATCGGCTCGCTCGGTTTGCCCGTTTCAACCGACCATTTCACCACTCGCCCGTCATCACCGGCGGAAAACAAGTGTTCGCCGTTATTCGAGAACTGGACCACGTTGATCGGTGCCCCGTGTTTTAGCTGCCGACGCTGTCTTTCCGGCTGACCAATTTCGTGGAAATGAACATCGCCGCTCTCGCCACCCCACGCCAACAAATGGCTGTCGGGACGGAACGCAACGGCACGTAACTGCTTGCCTTTTTCACGATAGCGATGCACGATACGTTCGGTCGCCGAATCCCAGACCAAGAGGGTTCGCAGTCCCGTCGCGGCAACGAATCGCTCGTCGTCGGATAGGGCAATGTCGGTTGTCGGCTCGATATGACCAGCGACCACAACCGTCTTTGTTAATTGATTCTTCAGGAATCGATAGTCTATGCCAAATTTTTTCGGCAACTGTTCGAACAGGCTTTTGGCTCGTCGGTGGTCGCCACTGGATAGAGCACGGTAGACCAGAATCGACTCGGCGTTATGCAATAGCGACTGCGAACGATCGAACTGTTCGGCAAGTTTAGTACGTGACGTTTCCACCTGTTCGCGGGCAATCGATTCCAGACGACGGCTGTGTTCGGCGCGTCGCCACTGCCATGTGACACCGGCTAGCCCAATGCAGACAGCTAGGATCGCGGTCAGCCCCAGTGTGGCCGAGGCGGGGTTCCGCTGGCACAATCGCAAAAATTTCTCGGGCCTGGAAATCGGACGGGCGAGAATCGGCGTGCCGTCGAGAAAGCGTTGCAGTTCGTCGGCGAATTCGCCACAGCTTTCGTATCGACGATTCGGATTCTTGTCCAAACACTTCAAGCAAATTGTTTCCAAGTCGCGTGGCACCGACGAATCGAGCAATCGGGGCAACGGCGGGTCGGTGTGAATGACCTGCTGAATCAGCATCTGTGTGCTGCCACGAAACGGTCGCTCGCCCGTTAGCAGTTCATACATGATCACGCCCAGTGAATAGAGATCGCTGCGACGATCAACATGCTTGGAACGTCCCGCAGCCTGCTCGGGCGACATGTAGGAAGGCGTTCCGATGATGGAACTTTCGTGCGAGATCGTTTCGTCACTGGACTCGTGTTTGGCAATTCCGAAATCGCTGACGTACGGGGTCCCGTTGCGATCGAGCAGGATGTTGCTCGGTTTCAAGTCACGGTGGATGATGCCCCTGTCGTGAGCGTACTCGATCGCACGGGCAATCAAGATCAATGATTTGGCGGCGTCGCGGTGTCTCAACCGCGATTGTTTCATGCGTTCTCGCAGCGTGATGCCATCGATTAGCTGAGAAACGATGTACGGCTTGCCTTCCCGCGAGGCGACGTCATAGATCGAAACGATGTTCGGATGGTCCAGAGCGGCGGCGGCGCGGCCTTCATGAAAGACTCGTTTGTAATACTCATCCGCATCGGCCGATCCGCTGCCATGGGTGACCTTGATGGCAACCTGGCGCCCCAGTCGCAAGTCATCCGCCTTATAGACGGCGCCGTAGCCGCCGATGCCCAATCGACTGATGAGCCGAAAATTACCGATCGTGCTGCCGGACTCTAGATTCAGCGTCACGGTTTCGCCGATCAGCGAATCGGACGGGCTGAGTAACGATCCTATCGTGTCGTAGTCAGAATTTTTTAGCGCCGTTTGCGACTGATCGTCCCGATCGTTGAATATGGTTTCGGGTCTGTCTTGCGAGCCGTCCCGATCAGGCTGGTCATCGTCGTCTGCGGCAAAAGAATCGGATGTGTTCATCTGGCTTGGTGAGACCGAGACATTCGTTTCTGCGGTTCTTCCGCAGAACAGTCAGCTTCATTGTATCGCAGACGAGTCCGTAGCGTTCCCAGGATAGAATTTGCCATCTCGGAAACAGAATCATCGAAGTTGCCAGATCGTTGCCAGATGCCGGCTTCACCGAATCGTCGAAACGCTCCTTGGCCGGTGTCTTCATGCGAATCAAAGCAGAATTGTTCCGAAATGTTCTTCAGGGTGGCGTCATTGACTTCGTTGCCCAACAACGAACAGCACGCGCGCAGCGCGCCGACCGGATCGTTCAGCATTTCTTCGTATCGCAGTTGCAACTTGCGGTCGTCGGGAAAACGATCAAATGCGTCAGCCGCAGCCGTCATGCTGCCCTCGATGTGTCTCGCCAAATGTTCCGGTGCGTCACTCGGTGACGGATCGCTCGCTCGATTCCAACTGCCCGGCTTACGCATGTCGATGTATGAATCGAGCACGTCCAGCGGATCTCGCACCAGCATGATCATGGCGGCCGCGGGAAAGATTTCCTCAATCAACGGAAACAATTCCGGCGTATTGACTTCTTTCACGACCAATGACTGTTTCGTCCATCCGGGGTACCGAGCGAGTGCCACGTCATAGAAGGCCCGCCGGACCGCTTGCAGACCCGCTTGCTGGTAGCCTTCGAAAAAAAATGCAGAGGGTCGTCTGCGTTCTTCTGGACGCGACGACAGGTGTTGTAAGAGTCGTCCAAAGTACGGTTCGTGCCAACCATCGATACCCGGAACCGCATCCAACATTTCACACAGCCAAGTTGAACCCGTTCGACCGCAACCAATAATCCAACCCAGGCGTGATTCGTTGCCGGGACCGTGGGTTTTTTGCCGGACCGCAACGTTTGTTGCGGCGGCGGGACCGTTTGCAGCGGCGCGGCCTAGATGTGACAACAATGTCTGGCAACGATGACGATACAGGTGTCCGGCGAGCGTGATCTCCTTGGCTCGTGAGACCCGGCGGCGGCGTTCTTCCACATCCGCGATCGCCAAATCCACTTGCGACTTCATTTCATTGACATCGTCAAAATAGTAAATCGAATCACCAAACGTTCGCGTCACTTCGTCCCGCCGAGGTCCGCTCAGAAGCGCCGGCCCGCCCATCGACGTGACTTCAAAAACACGTGGGTTCGGTGAGACGGCGTCGGATGATTCGCGAAAGAGGTTGACGACAATTTTGCTTGCGGCATACATCCGCCACTTTTCATCAGGCCGCACGGTTTGATGCGTCAACTTTACCGCGGGACAACGTTTCAGCCGCGCGGCACCGGTTGGGAAGTTGCCTGCAAGACGTAGCTTTAAATTTCTTGCGGCACAGTGATCGGCAAGATGTTGCATCATCGCAACACGGTCTTCGAACAACGTGCCGATAAAGACCAGGTCGCTCGTTTCCGATGTGTCGGCAACCGTTTCTGGCGGCGGCAGGGTTGCGGTGGGCAAATAAACGTCGTTTGCCGATCGAGAAGCCAGTTCGTTGGTGAACACGTGATCGTAGAGGTGATTTACATCGTCGATCTGCGCATAAGGGTCGTCTGTTTTGATAACCGCGGTGGGGATACCCGAACGGCGAAGCGTTTCAGGCACCCATCGACGCTCGCCGCGAAAAAACAAACCGTCGACGAAAACGACGGCATCGATTCCATTACGAATGTCATGCGCTTTGCCGATAATATCGTTGCCGACCGCATCATGAGACAGCATTCTCAGCAGCGAAAAAGTGGCGTACGGAACAACCTGGATTCCGAGCTCGCTGAGGCCATGACGGTAGCCTTCCCAGACGTCACGGGTCGAAAACCCAGCCGCGCCGGCGACTAATAGAATGGTTCTGGGTTTCATTCAGATAACTGGGCTATCGCCTATCAAGTCTCGTCGCAGCTCAAACGCCGTCGTATCGATATGGATCATCAGGGTCGGACTCCACCGATTTTGACGATTTCGAAGCAAACACGTCGGTCGCTTTTGCTCGACTCTCGCGTACATGATTCAGTGCGTCTTGCAGTTCATCGATATCCATGTCGCCCAGCTTGCGATGCATTAATGTATCGACATCGGTTTCCGTTATCTGGTCTGGCATTTTTTTGTACCAAAGAGAAAGAAATTAGTCTTCGACTGGCGCGATCGGTTCCCACAACGACATTTCCGGTGGATCGGGCTTGCCAAAGTCGCCTGAATAGGCCGCCACGCTTTCGGCGACCCATTGTCCCCTGCCACGGCATGCGATCACGACCGTTGTCCGTCCCTTGGATTCGTCTTGGCAAGTCGCTTTTATTTCTTGGCACCGCACGACGCTTCCACTCTCAACCGATACGACTCCGTTGGTATCAGCCCTGTTGTCACCGGCGCCCATCGCTTCGGCGAAGTTGATCGATTGTCCGGCCCGAATCTGAATCGCATCGCGGTTTTCACAAGCGATGGTTAGGTTGCCACCGACGAAAGCAGGATTGGCGGCAAAGAAAAATTCGAGGCCGACACAGGCTCGTGTCGCAGGAGGAAGCGTGAACACGACATCTTCGGAATCATTCGAAAAGCACTCGAACGCGTCTCGACGAGCCAGCGAGCCCGTCGGTCGCTTGTTCATTTTTAAAGTCGTCAACGTTGTCGCCACGTGGATCCGTGCACGCACGTCCGAATGCGCCAAAGTCGCGAATTCAATGTGATCGGCACTCAAGCCTGCGCGACCGACTTGGAATCGTCGCAGCGCGTTGTTGAAATTCCTGAGGTTCTGAATGGGCGTTGCGGTGACATTGGACACAAACGTCACCTTCTCGTCTTGAACGCCCAGCAGATTCGCACCGCGTGGAACGATTCGAATGATGGTTCGCGTCAGCACGTCGTCGACCGCGACGACCGATTGGCCTCGCGTTTGCCCGCCGCCGTAGTTTGATGTTACCAACAGGTCGCAAGTGGTTGTCGCGACGCCTTTCAACGGGATGCTCATCTCAATCTCCTGCTAAACCGTGTTGCCTGCTCGCACCGATCTGGCCGCATGCACCGACTTGCTGCCGTGGCGGAAACTAGTCGGTCAGCATTGTGGATACAAGCGACTGTGAGAATCTTCTTGCAAACTTTGCCGTCGTCGGTGGTCGTACGTATAGATGATTGCGGCCACCGCTGGCCCCACACGACGTTTTGTTCCGAATCAGGTGATTGATCCGACTTTAGCGATCGCCGCGATTGTTGGTCCGTTGCAGCCCGTCTCTTGCGTCCAATCAGAGCCTGCAATTGTTCCCGACGCATCGTTTTCAGGCAAATCGATTTCGCGGTGACCTAGATTTCAATGCAAAAATATCGCTTCAACGAATTGTGATCTCGCATCGCGCGGCGATATCGCTGCGAAATAAGGTTCCTTTATCACCGACCCCTGTTAGGCCAACACTCGTGTTTAATTCCAAAGGCTCCAAACTGCTGCTCGTTCAGGCAGAACCGGTGCTCGCCGAGTTGGCTTCGTTTCGACTAGAGCTTCTCGGGTACGAAATCAAGCACGTCGCAAGTGGTGCCGATGCGTTGGCAAAATGCCAAGAATCGCTGCCCGATTTGTTGATCGTTGACACCACGCTGCCCGAGGGCGACGGCCTGGAATGGTTGTCGCGCCTACGGACCGAGTTCACTCCCGATCAATTACCGGTGCTGGTGTTTTCACTCGACCCAAGTTTGGAAACGGTCGAACGCGCGTACCACGCCGGGGCACAAGACTATTTGATCACTCCATTTGACCCCGTCGTGATGGAAGAAAAGATCGAGACGTTATTGTCCAGTCGCAATATGGCGGCACGACGAAAGTAATCGACACTCGTCACCCTGGTACTTGGATCATTCAAGTACTCCAAGACACACATCACATCCCAAAGCCATTTCCAGGCGAGGCATTCAGAAATCGACCATGCGACGACTCGGCGACATCCTGATCGAACAAGAAACGCTGACATCTGATCAGCTTGAGCTGGCATTCAGTTCCAAGCCGCGTGGCGTCATGCTCGGTGATTGGATGGTCCAGCAAGGGCTACTATCAACGGCACAGCTCGGTCACGCGCTTGCGTCTCAGTTCGAGGTGGACTACGTCGATATTGACGTGATGTCGGTGAACCAACAAATCGCACGACTCATTCCAGAAGACTTCGCTCGGGCGCGGCTTGCCGGTGCCATCGACATCAAAGGTCGCTATTTAACGCTGGCGATGGTTGCGCCGGACGATATCGAGACGATCGCGGAAGCCGAGTTGATGACCGGCTATTTGATTCGCCCCGTCGTCGCGATGGATGACGATATCGAAGCGTTGATCTCGCGCGTCTATGACGACCGCAGCGTCGCCCGACAAACAATTGTCGACATGAAAATGGCAGAACTTCGCGAGACGGCCATTGCCCAGGACGACGTCGCCACGGGATTGAACATCAGTGAACAAGAAGATGCGCCAGTGGTGCGTCTGGTTCAAGCGATCTTGGCCGGTGCGGATACCGCGGGGGCAAGTGACGTGCACTTGGAGCCGTTCAAACCGGAAATGCGGGTGCGGTACCGCGTCGACGGCGAACTGCAGCAGGTCATGACCATCCCCAACCATATCGAGGACTCGGTGATCAGCCGGATCAAGGTGATGGCTGATATGGATACGACCGAGAGTCGACGACCGCAAGACGGACACTTGAACGTCTATGAAAACGGTAAACGCGTCGGATTTCGCGTCAGCGGAATCCCGACCGTCGACGGGCAAAAGTTGGTGTTGCGACTCTTGGACGAAGGCGGCAAGTCGTTCGAACTGGATAACATCGGCATGACTTCGCGCGACTACAAAATGTTGCGTGGCGTCGTCGACAAACCGCATGGCATGTTCGTCGTGACCGGACCGACCGGCAGCGGCAAGAGTACGACGCTTTACGCCGTCTTGCAGTACCTCAATCGAGACGATCGTAATATCGTGACGGTCGAGGACCCGGTGGAATTTCGGTTGCCGGGCATCAACCAAGTGCAAAGCGACAACGAGTTCGGAATGGGCTTTGCCAACGCCTTGAAATACATCATGCGACAGGACCCCGACGTGATCATGGTCGGTGAAATTCGCGATAGCGAAACCGCCACGACAGCCATCCAAGCGGCGCTGACGGGACACTTGATGATCAGCACCCTGCACACCAATGATGCCGTTGGCGCGGTCCAGCGGTTAAGTGACCTGGGCGTCGATAACTTCAAGATCGCCGGTTCGTTGTTGGGCAGCGTCGCGCAGCGATTGCTGCGATGTATCTGTGAAAGTTGTAAGACACAGGCACAAGTGAATGAGAATTTGCTGGCGGCCTTGGACCCGACCGGATGTGTCCCACGTGACGCAAAGTTCTTTCGCGGCGAAGGTTGCAAGAAATGTTTGGGAACCGGGTTCAGTGGGCGGTTGCCGATTTTTGAAATCATGCCGATCACGCCCGAGATCACCATGGCGATTGAGGCGGGTGTGCCTCATTCGAAACTTCGCGCAATGGCGATCGAAGCTGGCATGGTCGAATTATCCCAAGCGGGATTGGAACAAGCGTTGGCGGGCCGAACTTCCATCGAAGAGGTCTACTTCAAAACAAGTGGTGATCGACGCGGTAGTCAAACGCCGCTGATCGAAGGAGGCCGCCGCGAGATTGATCCCGTACCGGTGGCGTAACGATTCCCATGTATTCCAGCAAAACATCTTCGACCCAAGCATTTGGACGCGGACCCGACACGGTCGCTCAATCGAGCGGCGGGCTGATGGGCCTGTTGCGCAAGTTGCACTCGATTGAAGTGGGCGGGCACAAGGGCGGCGATCCGACAAAGATCCGTCCGGTGGCGCTCGCCGATCTACTGCGCCTGCTGTTGATGCTGCTGGAGAACGGGCTTTCGCTGCCGAAAGCCTTGGGGACCTTGGCGGCCGACCGGTCATCTAAGAAATATCGACACGTGTTGGACCGTTTGCGGTTGACCATCGAGGCGGGCGGATCGCTGAGCGACGCCATGGCGCACTATCCATGCACATTTTCGCAGATGCAGATTCAACAGATTCGCATCGGCGAGCGAAGCGGCACACTGGACCGCGCCGTGGTCAATGTTTGCGAGCAAGTCGAGCGCAGCGTCGCGCTACGCAAACGGATCATCAAGAAAGTCAGCTATCCAATTCTGATCACCGTTGCCGGCTTTGGCTTGATGATCTTTATGTGCGTGGTGGTGGTTCCCGAGTTTGAAACCGTCTACGCCAGCAGCGGCGTGGATCTGCCGACCGTAACGCACGTCGTCACCAAGGTCAGTCGTGGCGTGATCGGCTGGGGATGGCTATCGGTACCGGTTTTGTTCCTGATGTTCGGGGTTTGGAAAGTCGCCCGGTCACGTCCGTCAATGTCGACGTCGATCGATTCCAATCTGCTGCGGTTGCCGCTGATGGGGAACTGGCTGCGTGACGTGGCGGTGCTGCAATTTGCCGAAGCCACGTCGTCGATGGTCGAGTGCGGTTATAACCCGGCCGACGCCGTGCAGGTGGCAGCCGACTGTGTGCGAAACCGTGCCGTTCGTGCTGCGGCCGAGCAAATCAAGTCGGGGGTTTTGCGCGGCGAGCGACTGAGCACCGAACTGGAACGTCATGATCGATTTTTTTCTGCCACCCTGTGTCAGTTGATCGCGGTTGGAGAACAATCAGGCGATTTTCCCAAAGCCATGCGGGGCGTGTGCGAACACCTGCGAGAGCGACTGGAGACCCGTGTCGATGCAACCGTCGGCATGCTGGAGCCGACACTGACGATCGTGCTGGCCACGATGATCGGCGGAATCGTGCTGGCCATCTACACACCGATGTTTCACATGTTTGAGGTGCTGGAATGATGTCTACACGCGGCGCGCGAACCCGTTTTGGTTTTTCACTCTTGGAAGTCATTGCCGCACTGACACTGACGGCATTGGTTGCGGCGATCGGTATTAGGCACCTGCGCACCCCGGGTGAAACGACACATCAACGCACATGCGACGTGACTCGGCAAACGCTGCAAGGTTATGCCGAGCGGTATCGTGACGCGATCGGTCAATTGCCGGGACGGGACCTGCGAGAAATCACCACCGCTGAATACGCGGGAATCACGCTGCCGAATTGTCCGACGACTGGACAGCCCTATCGCATGCGAGGCGGCATCGTCCAGTGCCGGACTCATGAGACGACCCGATAGCGATCGTTAGTCTTGTTGTCGTGGCGGCAGCGCGTAACACGTCGACCCGATTTCCAGTTCCAGATGCTCGGCGACGTCTTTTCCGATCACGATGCCATCGACATCTGTCTTGATTGACGTCAGCACGCTGGTGAATCCTCCCTTGTTGGAACAGAGGATTGCTTGATCGTCCAGGTCATCGGATTTGTCGACTGTTCCGGCGACGACAATTTCTCGCGTGCGACGAACGGCGTTGATTTGGTTCGTCGCGCAGTCGATGACTGGTCCGGCGTCAAAGATATCGACTTGAGCGGTCGGTTGAAATCCTTCACTGCGCAGCATCTGCAGGGCCGGCACGGTTTCGTCGTGGACCTGTCCGATGCCGTCGCGGACTTCTTGCGGTAACAAGTCCAGATAGATCGGATGCATCGGCATCATTTCTTCGATGAACTGTTTCGACACGGTCGACATGGCATCGGCGGTTGCAAAGTCGACCGGGATGAATCGTCCCGTCACGGCTTCCCAAAACGGCACGCGCCCGTCCGCATCGGCTCGACCTCGCATTTCGGCGATGACTCGATCGGCAAACCGATTGCGCCGCATCGCGATCAGTGCAAAGCGGGCGAGTGACAACCAGCGTCCACGGCCTTTGCCACGATAGCTGCCACGCAGGAATAGGCTGCCAATTTCGGTGGGCCCATCGTGGATGCGTTGCAGTTGTAAATAGGTTCGTTCGTTGTCCACACCCAACATGTCGCTGTGATGATGCGACTGCGTCAGTTCGTACGCATAGAACGGCTGATATCCGCCGGTTTTCGTGTAAACCGTTGATGTCCCGACCAATTCGCCCGTTTCGTCATTCGCCAAGACTAGCACGTACGGCTCGCCGCGTGGTGAGACAGCCGATCGCGAAAAAGCAAAGACCGATTGTTCGACGCGATCAAGCAGTCGATCGTGATCGAGCTGCAACGATGTCAGTCCGCGCGTCGCGGACTGTACCAGTTTCAGCAACCCATCGAGATCTTCGATGCGAACGGCGCGAACAACCCACATGATGTTTCCTAGACGAGAGCTTTTTGAAAACGGTTCAACGATTCATCCAGCAGTTCGATGGCCGCATCGATGTGATCGTTGGTCGTGTTGGTCGGCGGCGGCAAAAAACGGATGCGTGTCGGGTCGCTGCCACAGACAAATCCGAGCAGTCCCGTTTCATACATCGTGGTCATCAACTGGTTGGCTTGATCGTAGCTGCCGTCGCCGGGCGTGAATGCGATCATCATGCCTTCGCCGAACGGTCCCGCAATCAACTTGGGATACTTCGATGCCAGCTCTGCCAGTCGCCCGGCAAAGTAGTCATGTCGTTTCGCGTTCGCTCCCTGATCACCGAAGCAATCGTTGCCTTCGAGCAAATCCAGCATCGCCAAGCCAGTCGAAATCGAGGACGAGGCGCCGGTAAACGTTTGGCTAAGAATGGGGCCCTGAGGTTTGAACGATTCGCCGTACAGCGTTGCGCACACTTGAGAGATCTTACCGACCGTTACGATGTCGGCATATTGATCCAGTCCGTAATGCTGAAACGCAAAGGGGCGTGTCGTACGCGAAAACGATTGGACTTCGTCAAAGATGATCGGAATGCCGGCTTCGCGAAGTGGTTCGCAAATTGCCTGAAAGAAATCCTGGCTGCCCGGATAGTAGCCCCCCTCGCCCGCAATCGGTTCAGCCCAAAACGCCGCGTAGCGCCCCGGATGACGATTCAATAGTCGATGCAGTTCGTCGACGGCCCAGCGTTTGCTTTTTTCCGGATCATGTGGGCATCGAAACGGCAAGTAGTCGACGTTCAACGCGAGCGGCAATCCCATTCGATATTTTGGGCGATCGGTGATCGCGGCCATGGCAAGTGATCGGCCCGCAAACGCGTTGTCAAATGCGATCACTCGATCGGCGGGGGCCTTGTGATGCAGTGCGATCTTTAATGCGTTTTCGTTCGCCATCGCTCCGCTGGTCGACAGCAAGCAATGATCCAGCGATGCGCCGGACTGAGTCGCCAGGCCCAAGATGCGTTCGCACATTTTGATGCTGGGCGGATGTTGTTGCAGATTTCCCTGCATCACGGTGTCTTCCATTGCACCGTCAATCGCCGCGTCCAACATCGCCGGATCGCTGTGTCCGGCACCGTGGACACCGATTCCGCCGATGAAGTCCAGTTTAACACTGCCGTCGGCCAATTCGACGTACGGACCATTGCCGATGCCCGATGACAGGTACGGCCAGAACGGAGGGCCGCCACGGGCAGCACCCAGCCGTGCCAGCAACGATTCATAGTGATTGGCCAGTGCAGGGTTTGCCGGTGAGACATCGCGCAGTGTGGCGGCGTGATCGGCGACCGCACTAGCGATCAATTTTTTTGCTTCGGCGATGCGCGGATCGGCTCGTAATTGGTCGGCATGGGTGGAAACAGGATCCACAGGCGATCTCTCTTCTTGAATCGGATGAAGTAGTTTTGTCGACAAACAGCGGTGGGCTTTCCGCAACATAGTAACGTTTGCCGCCCAAAAGGTTCAGGCCGCGACGCCAAGCCCCAAGCCATTGTGGAATAAATTCGATCGTTCTGAATCAACCGCTTTGAAGATCTTGGGTTCATCCCTCACCAGGGTGTGGGTTCAAACTTTGCCAATCTCAGGCGTGTTGAACTCGGTGATGAAAGCGGCAACGGTGTGAGCCGCAGGCACAAGCGAATCCAGGTCACAGAACTCATCGGGGCTGTGCAGCCCTCCGCCAGAGATGCCCATCGTGTCGATGTTGGCCAGTCCCATCGCTGCGAGTTTGCATCCGTCGCAGGCGCCACCGGTATTTTGCCAAAGAATCTTTCGTCCGGCGAGCTTACCGGCCGACTCGACGCGTTTTTGCAGCGAAGCAATTGCGGGTGAGACCTGTTTGGGTGGCGAATGAAATGCACCGACCAGTGACACGCGATAGTGGTCTCGGGTGTAACGTTCTGCGATTTCGCCGAGCTTCGTCTGGACCATCCGCATGGCCGCGTCATCACGGACGCGCGCATTCAGTTGCAAAGATGCTTGGTCAGGCACTTGGTTTAGCGGCCCGCCGCCTTCGATGCGACCGATATTGAGCAACAGGTCGTCGTTCGAGTCGGCAAACGCGACGATCTCGGGAACCATCGTCGCCAGATGGACGATGGCGTTGCGGCCCTGCTCGGGGTTACGACCTGCATGGGCCGATTTGCCGTGAGCGGTCAGGCAAAAATTTCCGGAACCCTTGCGCGCGGCCACCAGTGATCCGTTGGGCAAGCTCGGTTCGAATAACAACGAAGCATCGAATTGTGGTGCGACGCGGGACATGATTTCCGCCGACGCGGTGGAGCCAATTTCTTCGTCAGGGTTCAGCAAGACCGAGACTCCGATCTCTGGAGCCAGATCGAACCGCAGCACCGCTTCGATGGCCATCGCGATCACCGCGATGCCGCCTTTTGCGTCGGCCGTCCCAGGGCCCACCAGTTGCTGTCCCTTTCGCTCGCAGCGATCCGGTTGGCTGCCCGGCGGATACACCGTGTCATAATGAATCATCAATAGCAGTCGACGCGGCGCGGTGGGGCGATGATGCCACAGCAAGGCCGGGCCGGTGGGTTGTGATTGCCAGCGGTCGGCCGCCAGCAGTTTCAGCGACGGTAATCGGGCTTGGTACAGCGGTGCGCCGATCGCGGCAAAGTCTTCGCCGAGCATGTCGGCCATCGCAACAAGGTTCGTCTGGTCGTGTGACCAAGAGTTTTGATCGCACCATCGCTGAAGTCGATCGATGGCGGCCGGTTGATTGCTGTGCATCCATGCCGCTGCTTGTCCAAGCCGCTCGTGAAGTTGCATATGAGTTTTCTCGCTTGAATTCGCATAAGGGCACAAATGCCGTCAGGAATGACCCTAACGATTGGGTTTCGGGCGCTGAATGACACTTTCGACGACAGGTCGTGCTTTTCATGCGAGTCCGATCGGCTTATTCTGATCGATTGATTGTATCCCTATTCAACTGATTGCACTTTTTCTTGATGAGATAGCGGGCGGCACGAAGACGTCGCTTGGGATTGATGAGCGAGATACTGCTCTATTACAGGCGGCCGGATCCGACGACATGGGTGTACCTATCGTCGTTCTTGACGATTGGGTTGTACTTTGTTTTCCATCGTTTCTGGAGCGTTCGGAATCTGGATTTGATTCTGCTGATTCTGCTTGCGCCTGGACTGTTGATCGTGCATGAGGGTCGCGAACGTGAGTTGCGAGAACTGGAAACTCAGGCCATCGCCGCCCGGCAATCGTCGATCAATGACGATGAATTCGACGAGCGCGGATTCGACGAGCGATCGGCCACTTCGGTCGATGTCGCCATCGACGCATCCAGTGCGTTGTCCGACGCGGTTCCCGTTTTCACGCTTGTGCAGGCGTCATCGGATGCCGGCGCATCCGATGACACCATTGATACCGATGTCTTGGTGGATCCTGGCGATGACACCGGACTGACCCCGTCGGAACAGGCTGAATCAGATCAGGCGGAGTTGGATCAGGCGGAGTTGCAAAGGGCGGAATTGGGCATGCCTGAATTGGAAGACGTTGATTCCGAAGACGACTCGGCGGATGAGGTCGCGTACAGTTCCCAAGATATTCAGCGATACGGATTCATCTCGCTGTTCTTGGTTCAGATGATGATTCTGGTGCGATTGATGGTCGATTCGCTGATGGTCCGCCGTCCGTTGTTGGATCCCAATTTGACGACCGGCGGATTGAATTTTATTAGCATTTCCCTGTTCCTGTTCATGATGGCCAATGTGGTCAACAGCACGCCCAAGATCCAAGTCACTCAAGGGCCAGAACTTGGACCGGGTTATGCGTTGATGAACATGTTGCCGGCAATTCCCACGCGTCCGGTCAGCGACGCGGTGGGCGGCGGTCGGCCGGTCGACATCGGCGAGATGAACGCGTCACAAGAACAACTGGCGACGATCGCCAAGATCATGGCGATCTTGGCGCACTTGGCGATCGTCACCGGCATCGTGTTGATCGGCAATCGACATTTTGGCAATTTACGCGCCGGTGTTGGCGCCGCGACGCTGTACCTGATGTTGCCCTACACCGCGCAAATGACCGGTCGCGTCGATCATGCGCTGCCGGCGGCGCTGCTGTTGTGGGCCGTGTTGAACTACCGAAAACCGATCCTTGCCGGAGTCTTCATTGGGCTGGCCGGCGGACTGTTGTACTATCCGCTGTTCTTGTTGCCGCTGTGGTTTAGTTTTTATTGGCGGCGTGGATCCGGCCGATTTGCTGTCGGCGTGGTTTCGATGTTGGCGCTGCTGACGGTGCTGTTGTCGATGTCAGGTGGTGAATCGCTGGTAACCCATTTGCGGCGGATGTACGGGTTGTTCTTACCGACGCAGGACGCTTCGTTATTGCAAGGGATCTGGGGACTCGGCTGGGACCCGATCATGCGACTGCCCGTGATTGTTGCGTTTGTCATTTTGAGCTCGTTTTTTGCCGCTTGGCCTTCGCCAAAGAACCTGGGCACGCTGATCAGTGGATCGGCGGCCGTGATGGTCGCTTCACAGTTTTGGCACGGTTACGGCGGCGGGCTGTACATCGCCTGGTTCTTGCCGCTGTTGCTGTTAACGATCTTTCGTCCCAACCTGCAAGATCGTGTCGCATTGAAGGTGGTCGATGGACTCGCTGGGCCGCGCACGAGTACGGAAAGCGTCTAAAGGAAAAACGTTTGGAACCTGCTAATTCGCCAGTCGGAGATGCAAGAGAGGCACTCGCTCGGTACCGACAATTGCGTGACGCAAACGTGGCCGAGCAAGCTGGGCTGAAGGCGCGTGATCGTCAATTCGGCGCCGTTCGCGTCGGGTTGTTTTTCGCCGCGATCGCGTTCTGGTTGCTCGGTTATTTCTCACAGGCCGTCCCCTGGGCCACTTGGATCGGGTCCGCCATTCTGGTCGCGTTTTTGGTGGTCGTCGTCGCCAACGAGCCGCTGCGGGACAAACTGGATGAACTCGGACGGCAATTGGGTGTTGTCAAACGCTTGATTGCGCGATTGGAACGCGACTGGGACCAGTTGGCGACCAAAAAGCTGACATCGATCTTGGCCTCGGTCGAGTTGCCACCGCATCAACGCGACGTTGCCGACGACTTGGATTTGTTGGGCCGGGCGTCGTTGTTTCATTTGATTTCGATGGCGGCTACCGTTCCCGGTGTGCAGACCCTGGCGGGTTGGCTGACCGAGCCGGCCGATGCCAAGGTGGCGCTCGACCGCAGACGCGCTATTGAGACACTGGCACCGATGCGTGAGAAGCGACTGCGTTTCTATACCCTTGCCAGACAAGTCGGCGACAGCAGTGGTGATCCACAATCGTTCGTCCAGTGGGCCGGTGAAAAGCCATGGCTCGCCTCGCGCGGCTGGCTGACGACCTGGGCAAATTTGTCCGCCGTGATTGCTGTTGTCGCTCTGCTTGCTGTGGTGGGGATCGTAGCCGGTTTCCTGCCCGCGACGATGTTAAAGTCGGCCGGGGCTGTATTGGGCGCCTTGGTTGCGATCAATTTGCTGCTGACCGCTGCGGTGCTGGGGCCGGCACACCAGATTTTTTCGATCGCGATGAGCAATCGACAAGCGGTTTCTCGATATCAAGAACTATTCAGTTCGGCTCAGTGGTTGGACGAATCCGACGGAGCCGATCAAGACGGCTGTCTCAGCCGGATCCGAAAAGCCGTGCTGGCAGACGATCGACCGGGGCCTGATCGATGCGCCAAAGTCGGGATGGAAGCGCTGCAGCGAGTCGCTTCGGCAGGTGCGCTGCGTCAATCGGCGGGAACCTTCTTGTTGTATCTGCCACTGCAAGCGTTCGGGCTATGGGATGTCCGTGTTCTCAAGCGCCTGGAGTCGTGGCAAGCCGAATATGGCAAAGACGTTGCCCGGTGGTTCCAGGCGCTCGGCGAGCTGGAATCGTTGATGTCGCTAGCGGCCCTTCGTGATGAGTACCCTCAATGGTCCAGCCCGACTTGGATCCTGGACGCATCAGCCGATCATCCCGTCCCGGTCGATCAGCCCATCGTCAGCGGAAAGGCCATCGTTAAGGGAACATCCATTGGGCACCCGTTGCTTGCCGACGATGCGAGGGTCCTCAACGACGTCAGTGTCGGCCCGCCAGGAACATTGTTGCTGGTTACCGGCAGCAACATGAGCGGCAAAAGCACGATGCTGCGCAGTATCGGACTGAACATTGCATTGGCCGGTACCGGTGCCCCTGTCTGTGCGGCCGCGTTCGAGCTGCCGTCGATTGAAATGGGCACCAGCATCCGTGTCAGCGACAACCTGAGCGAAGGCGTTTCGTTCTATATGGCGGAATTGCATCGGTTGAAAAGTGTCGTCGACCAGGCCCGGCGTTTGGCGACCGAAAAGGACCGTGTGTTGCTGTTCCTGCTGGACGAAATTTTGCAGGGGACCAACAGTCGCGAACGGCAAATCGCGGTCGTCCAAGTATTGCGGCACCTGATGGACAGCGGGTCGATCGGGGCGATCAGCACGCATGATCTGGAATTGGCCGACGAGCCCGAGTTGATGTCGATTTCGACCCCGGTGCATTTCCGAGAAACGATCGTTCCGGGTGTCGACGGCAACGATCAAATGACGTTCGACTACCGCATGCGACAGGGCGTCTCGCCCACGACCAATGCCCTGAAACTGTTAGAAATCGTCGGGCTGGGCGAGGCAAAATCCGACTAGCGGGTTGGCAGGGCCTTTCGGTTTACCGGGAATGGCCTGGGCGTCTTGAACCGTCCAGGCAGATGCGTCGATGGTGCTGGATCGCGCATGATCGACGGGCGAGTTTGCCGCATCGCAACGACGCCGAAAGACGCTCCCGAAAAAACTTTTCGAAAATTTTTGTATTTCGAAGAACTGTGATTCGATGCAGGGATTTCATCTGTCACCACTCACCTATTTTGCCGCGGCCAGCTGACCTCTCTTGAAGTCATCCCCGCAGCCACGCGAGATCGAACGGATCCGCGACACATCTGGACTTCTCTTGTTCTTTGACGCGCGTCCCATCCCTGGGCGACGACTGCGTTGTTTCTTTCTGCCACCAAGATTCGTGGGCGACGACTGCGCTCGTCCTCGATCATTTTCCCTTTCCGACGGAACACGACGATGAAAAAAGCGGTTTTCCATCCTCTCACGATGTTGCTTATGGCCGCCATGTTGATGACGACGGTTGGCTGCGGACGCCCGTCCAGTGGACCTGCGGCCGTCACCGAACAGAGCGATCTGATGCGGTACCTGCAGGACCATCCCGAGCTGTCCCACGCTAAAGAATCCGCCATGGACGACACCTATTAGCGGAACAACATCCAATCCTTGTGCCCCGCGGTGGCACCGAAGTCCGAGTTTGTCGGGCCGAGAATTCCGCGAACTCTGCATCGCCGAGCGACGGGCGAATCCTTCACGTTTACCGGTCGCAACCACACCACTTTTCTTTCAGAAAGACACGTACATGAGAAAGCAAGCCAGATTGGGTTTCACCTTGGTCGAATTGTTGGTCGTTATCGCGATCATCGGCGTCTTGGTGGGCCTGCTGTTGCCCGCCGTCCAGTCGGCTCGCGAGGCAGCGCGCCGCATGAGTTGCAGCAACAACTTCAAGCAAATCGGTCTAGCCATCCACAACTATCACTCGGCTTACTCGCAGCTGCCTAAGCAGTACACCGGGACGCGATCCTTGACCATGAACTGGGACAACGACCCGCCCAACGGTAACAACGGCGAATCGCTCAGTTTCTTGGTCGCTCTGCTGCCGATGTTCGAACAGCAAGCCTTGTGGGAACAAATCAGCAATCCGCTGGATCCCGATGGCGACGGCATGCCTCCGTACTTCCAAGCCATGGGACCGAGTCCTAACAAGTTGCTGGCTTCGCACGCAACCAACCTGTATCAGCCTTGGTTGACCGAAGTGCCAACCCTGCGTTGCCCAAGTGACCCCGGAGTCGGATTGCCGGCTCACGGACGAACCAACTATGCGGCCTGTTTAGGTGACGCGATGCACTTTACCAACCGTGGCCTTCGCGGATGGAACGGCACGACCAATATGTGGGACGAAACCAGCGGAAACGCTCAACGTGCACGTGAGTCCTGCCGAGGTATTTTTGCCCCGCGTCAAAAGATGGCGTTCCGCGACATCCTTGACGGCCAGTCCAACACCATCATGGCCGGTGAAATCGTGACCGACCTGGGTGACCGTGACGTTCGTACCCAGCCGAACATTACCAACGGAAACACCATGGGTGTTTTCGACGATCCCAGTTTCTGTTTGGTCGACAAAGACGCCGAACGTCCTCAGTTTTGGACGCCCGCCGCAACGCTGGTTGCCAACGCAGAAGAACGCCGTGGCTACCGTTGGCATCATGCCGGTTCAGTTTACACTGGCTTTAACACCATTTTGCCTCCCAACCGTGAATACTGTGTTTCCGGTAACGTCTTGTCGCCCGGAACGCATACCGCGGGCAGTCGTCACCAAGGCGGTGCACACGTGCTGATGGCGGACGGTGCGGTCAAGTTCATCACCGATTCTATCGAAGCCGGTAACAGCAACTTTGTCACGCTGTACCTGAGTGTCGGTGGTATCAACAGCAGCAGCGTCGATGCCAGAAGCGTCCCCGGAATGCAAAGCCCCTACGGATTGTGGGGCGGACTGGGAACGCGAGCAAATCGCGAAATTCTGTCCGAAGAACTGTAGCGATTTGACGATCCAGACGACGTCTGGATCCACCAAGCTTTTTTGTAAAACGTGAGCGGAATGGCGTCGAGTTGCCGGTGGATCATCGTATCCGCCGACGACCGGCGCCGGACCGCTCATCTCTTTTGGCTCGGCCACCCTTGCAGGGTTTCGGTCAGAACTCGCTCACCACTTCGTGCCCTCGAACCGTCACCAGAGACGCGTAGACTTCTTTATCGATTTGCTCGGTGACGAAGTGGGTGCTGCCGTCGGCCATATTCAACTGCATGCCACCGACGTGGAACGAGTAAGCTTCGTTGTTGTTGGTTCGGTTGATAATGTATGGGCCGGAACAGCTAAGCCCATCATGTTCGAATCCGTGCACCGGAATGAAATTGCCCGGATCCGCCCAACCGCCTCGCTTGGATCGCCAATCGGTCACGTTCAGATTGCCACACCCGTTGTTATTCGTCCGTGGCCCAAATCGGTTCCCCGCCCAATATTGTGGCCGCCCCGCGTCTTCGACCAACAACATCGTGTTGGAAACGCCGTCCAGGCAGTCACGAAAACGCGTCAGCCGGTTGCCCGTTAACAGACCTGTGGGGTCGGGCCGATGATTGATATACCCGGCGTTCATGATGTCGCGTGACAGTTGGCCATGCGGCACGTAATCGGTCGTCGCCGTGCGGACGTTGCCGGCCTGGTCCAGCAATTGACTGTCCGGGGTCGATGGGCAGACAAACGTTTGAATGCGTGTTTGAATAATCGTGCGGTTATTCGGATGGTTCCAGCGAACGTCGAAGTCGTACTTTTCATAGACGTTGTTTTGCTCGAGAAACGGCAAAATCGCGACCGCCCAGGTATGGCCAACGACCCGCAAGCTCTTCCGCGGAAATTGTCGATAGACCGAGTGGTAATTGTGGGTCGCCAAACCGACTTGCCGCAGGTTGTTGCTGCAACTCATTCGCCGTGCCGCTTCGCGAGCCGATTGCACCGCCGGCAGCAAGAGTCCCACCAAGACACCGATGATCGCGATGACGACCAGCAGTTCAATCAGCGTAAACGCGCAACGAGCGGCAACGCGGCGGCGCGGGGCGATCGTCAACATGAGGACCTCGAATGATTGTGCGAACCATTCGCGATTGTATCGCACATCACACCCACGTTGCGGTCGAAAACACCTCAACGAACCGGCTTGCCCGCACGCTGTCCCAAAGGATGGGCCTCAGCAGATCGAATCCTGCTTGGGACTCTCGTATTACTCCGGCGCGTTGATCGCATTGATCAACATTCGCAAGCGGCCGAGCGATCGCTGGTTGAAATGGAACACAAGTCGCGGAAGATGCGCTAAATCCGGCTCACCGCTTTCCTCCGGCAGCGCATCACTTTGAACATATTCGCCGTCGACCAAAATATCGCTGAAGTCGAGTTGCAATTGAGCTAATCTCGCAGCGGACAGTTTTGACTTCAGTCGAAACACCAAGCGATCTTTGACGTAACGCATGCTGTGATAGACGCGATAGAAATTCAGTGTCTCTTCGATCGCTTCATCGACAGAATTGGTGATCTTGTAAAGGTTGACGTCTTCGGGACTGATCGTGCCGCCATCTCGCAATTGTTTGTCGATGAACTTACCCAAGTCGCTCCAGTAGCTGCCACCGGGGTGATCCAGTAGCACCAGTGGGATCATCGTTTGCTTGCCCGTTTGCATCAGGGTCAGCGTTTCGAGTGCTTCGTCTAAGGTTCCGAATCCGCCTGGCAAACAAATGATCCCGCTGCACTCTTTGACGAACATCAGCTTGCGCGTGAAGAAGTACTTCATGGTGACCAATTTTGGGTCACCTTCGATGTACGGGTTCGCGCTTTGTTCGAACGGCAGCATGATGTTCAAGCCCATCGACGCATCACGTCCGGCGCCTCGATGGCCGGCTTCCATGATACCGCCACCGGCGCCGGTGATGACCATCCAGCCGTGTTCGGCCATTTTGCGGCCGAGTTCGACAGCCGCTTGGTATTCGGGATGATCGGGTTTGGTCCGTGCCGATCCAAAGATGGTGACTTTGCGCCGTCGACGGTAGGGGCGAAAGACTTTGAATGCGTACCGAAGTTCTCGCAGCGTTCGCGACAAGATCTTCAGGTCGCCTCGGGCCGTCTTGTCATTTTCCATCCGGTCGATGGTGTGCCGCATGACTTGCAACAAGTCCTGCGAATCAACCGTGGTGATCGGTTCGTCGGCCGGTGTGGGACGCTGGTCCTCATCTTCACCGATCGCTTCGACGGGCAATTTTTCAGGCAATTCGTCCGAGGTCATCGCGGCACATGCTTTCCGGTTGAGGGGCCTTTCGGTGCAATCAAGTGCACGATCCTAAGCGTCTGGGGATACTTTGCAAAGAGTATCGGCGCCGCCGACACGCTGCTGTGAGTGCATTTGACGGCATGTGCCATTCCGCAATTAGGTCGAGACAATTCGTGTGCCGTTCCGATATGCCTCGCCAAATGGTTGCTTTGGCACAAACTTGCATGACTCGTTTGGGCGTGCAATGACAAATCAGTGCGCTAGAGCGCACGTCGACAACGGATTGCCTGGTTGCCTCGCGTGACAGACAATCGAGACGATGACCACGGACGATAATCAAAATCGAACACTTGGATTGGCCGGTGCCACGGGAGTCGGCGTTGGCGCGATTGTCGGTGGCGGAATCCTGGCGCTCGCCGGTGCCGCATTTGCGTCGACCGGGCCGGCCGCGATTTTGGCGTTCGCACTCAACGGGTTCATTGCCCTGCTGACGGCGCTCAGCTTTGCCGAAATGGCTTCGAAGTTTCCCGAGTCCGGCGGGACGTACACATTCAGCCGTAAAGTGTTGTCGGTCGAAGCGGCTTTTACCGTCGGCTGGGTCGTCTGGTTCGCTTCGATTGTCGCGGCCGTCTTGTACGCATTGGGGTTTGCCCACTTTGCCGTGGTGATGGTGAACGACTTGTGTGTCGCATCCGGTCAGACGGCGCCCACATGGTTGGCATCGGATTGGGCGAAACCGGCCTTTGCCGTTGCGACCACCGCGTGTGTCACCTTCGGACTCGCCCGCCGCGCCGCAAGCGACGGACAGTGGGCAAACATCAGCAAGGTGGTGGTGTTCATGATCCTGATCTTGGGTGGACTTTGGGCGCTCTCGCAGCAGCCTGGCGAGACGACGGTGTCAACGCTGCGGCCATTCTTTCATGACGGCTGGCGCGGACTGATCCAGGCGATGGGATACAGCTTTATCGCGTTGCAAGGATTCGACCTGATCGCGGCCGTTGGCGGCGAGATCAAACAGCCGGCGAAGACGATTCCACGCGCCATGGTTCTTTCGCTGGTGATCGCCCTGGTGATCTATTTGCCGTTGTTGTTCGTCATCACGACGGTGGGGACCGAAAGCGGGCAAACCATCCAGCAGGCAGCCGCGTCTGATCCGGAAGGCATTGTCGCGGTCGCTGCATCCAGGTTTCTTGGGCCGGTTGGCTATTGGTTGGTCGTCGTGGCGGCATTGTTATCGATGCTGACGGCGCTGCAAGCGAACGTGTTCGCCGCTTCAAGAATCGCCTGGGCGATGTCGCGCGATCGGACGTTGCCGTCGCCGCTTAGCAAGACCGCGCAGCGCAGTGGTGTACCGGTCATCTCGGTCTGCGTTACGGCAACGCTGGTGGTGATCTTGATCGGATTGCTGCCGGACGTGGCCGCGGCCGGTGCGGCGTCGAGCTTGATTTTTCTGATGACGTTTGCGATCGCCCACTGGCTGACCATTCTGGTTCGCGCTCGCAGCTCGCTCCGCCCGCCCCCCTTTCAAACGCCCTGGTTTCCGTTTGTCCCCGTGTTCGGTGCCCTGGCCTGTATCGGCTTAGCGATTTTTCAGGGAATCGCTGTGCCGGCAGCCGGAAGTATTGCCGTGATCTGGTTGGGTATCGGCGGTTTGTTGTTTTTGACTTTGTTTGCGCATCGCGCAAGGTTGGTCGATGCATCAAGCGTTGCCGTGGATCCGGAATTGTTGACCCTGCGAGGTCACACGCCGCTGGTGTTGGTTCCGATCGCGAACCCGGATAACGCCGGCGCGATGATACAACTGGCCGATTCCTTGGTGCCCGCCAATGTCGGCCGTGTCTTGCTGCAGTCGGTCGTCGTCGCGCCGTCGCACTGGAAACCGTCGGACGATCCGTTGCCGCTGGAGCGGTCTCAGACATTGATGCGAGAATTGATCACGGCGGCATCACGACTGAGGATTCGACCAGAAACCCTGACCACCGTGGCAGCCGAGCCGATGAGGGAAATCGCCCGCGTCGCTAGGCTGCATCGTTGTGAGTCAATGTTGTTGGGGCTCAGTGAGATCGCCGACGACCGACACGGAAGCCCCATGGAGTCACTGCTCAGTGAGATCGATGTCGATGTCGTGATCCTGCGAGCGCCACCGAACTGGCACCTCAGTGATGTCAAACGTGTGTTGGTTCCCGTGGCAGGACGTGGCGGACACGATTACTTGTTGGCACGCTTGCTGGGAAGTCTGTCTCGCAAAATCGAGAGCCCCGTTTCGTTCGTCCGAGTCGTGCGCAAGGATGTCACGGCCACCCAGTTGCGACGCGCCAACCGTGACCTCGTTCGATTGGCGCACGATAACATGCGCGGTGAGTCGGAAATCGAGGTTTTGCAAAGCGATGACGCCGTTGCTGCGATCGCGGAACGAGCTAGCCAGTGCGGCCTGATCATCTTGGGGGTTCAGAGAATCGATCGCAACAATAAATTATTCGGCGATTTCACTCGCAAGATTGCGATGATGACCGATTGTCCGCTGATTGTGATGAGCCGGCGCGGATAGTCGATCCATCAGTTCGTTCACCCGATCGCTCGCGGTGCCACGTGCCGTCGCCAATAGGTCAGTCAAGCAGTCGCTCGGCAAAGTGATGTGCGATCGTCATCACGGCGGCGTTCGGATTGCAGGTCGTGACTTGAGGCAACACGGAAGCATCGACGACCGACAGATTTTCCGTACCTTTGACTGACAACCTGGCGTCAACGACCGAGCGTTGATCGATTCCCATCGCGCAGGTTCCGCACGGGTGGTACAGCGTTTGGCTATAGCGTGCGATGGACTTTGCAATCGTGCGGTCGTCACATCGCTTGGCGCCCGGCAATATTTCGTCGCCGATCCAGTCGGCCAGTGCCGTTCGTGATGCGATTTCTCTGGCAAGACGGACACCGGCGACGGTTGTTTCTAAATCATCCAGGTTTGACAAATACATCGGATCGATCCGTGGCGGGTCGTCTGGTCTTGATGAATCGATTTGCAATCGACCACGAGACTTCGGATGCGTTGCGTTGACTCCAATTGTCATCGCCGCCGCGGCACGATCGGACGGATACGTCAAATAATGAGTCGGCGTGACGTGTATTTGTATTTGATTGTCAGCAAACAGACCGCCGCACTCGGCCAAGTTCGATGCGAGTGGTCCCGTTCGGACCGTTTGCCATCGCGCAACTTGGCGTGACGTCCACTGCGACGGGAACCGCTGTCTGTCTGGCAAAGCAAAGACAACTGGCATGATCAGATGGTCGCACAGGTTTTCGCCAACGCCCGGCGAATCGATTCGCATCCGAATCGAATGGTCTGCCAAAATTTCGCTAGGGCCGATACCGCTTCGCATCAGAATCGTCGGCGATGCGATTGCGCCGGCGGACAAGATGACTTGTTTTTCGCAGACGACTGTTTCGGTCGCTGATCCCGATTCGACCACGACGCCCGTCGCACGATCGCCGTCAAAGACGATTCGGTCAACGGTGCCGGTCACGATACGCAGCCGGTCTTCAGGAACCTGTTCTAACAGCGACGACGGATACCATCGTCGGCCGTTTCGATTGACTCGTTCGTAAGCCATTGTTTGCCCGCCATCACCGTTTTCGGCCGCGGCAAGAAACCGCTTTGACGATTCGCTGATCCAAGTCGGTCGCTCTGGCCGAACGATATTTCGCACGTGATGAGCCGATCGATGCAGTTCATCCGATTTCCAGGCGTCGCCGCTTGCCGGCACCCATCGATCCAGATCGGCCGGCCTTGGATCGATCCAGATCATCGCGTTGATCCGGCTGCTGCCGCCCAAGCCGCGTCCGCGTGGCCAACGCATGGTTCGTCCCGCGATTCCCGGATCCGGCCGTGTCGAGAGATTCCAGTCTTCCGGTCCACCTAACAAGCGGATCCAATTGGCCGGGCGGTGACCGTCAGTCCTCGGCCGTTGCTGCCGGGCGGACTCGATCAAGGTGACGCGGTAACCCCGCTGTCCGGCCAGATGGCTTGCCAGCATGCAGCCGGCCGAACCTGCACCCACGATTACAATGTCACAGCTAGGTCGATGGTCCATTTTGACTTTGTTGATTACTCTTAAATTGGAAATTTCAGATTTGAGATCTGGAATGCTTGTTCCCTACGTATTTCACGACAGAAAGTGTCATGACAACTCAGGCCCCGTCGAATATGGCTCAATCGAAAACGAATACTCGATTCTCAGAAATCTCGATGGCTGCTCCCGACGCCATTCTGGGGCTGACGGAAGCCTACGTTGCCGATCCTAATCCCGACAAAATGAACCTCGCCGTCGGAGTCTACAAGGACGCATCGGGACAAACACCGATTTTGCAGTGCGTCAAGGAAGCCGAACGCCGCTTGGTCGACAGCGAAACGACAAAGGGATATTTGCCAATCGACGGCCCGGCCGACTATCGCGACCACGTCCGGACATTGATGTTCGGCGATCGGATCGATGCGTCACGCATTGCTGTTGCACAGACGCCCGGCGGTACAGGCGCGCTACGCGTGGCAGCGAATTTCTTGCTGACACAACTGGCGCCGATCAAAATCTGGATGCCGACCCCGACCTGGGCAAATCATCCAGCCGTGTTCGCCGCCGCCGCGCTGCCCAGCGATTCGTATCGTTACTTGTCGGCCGATCGCACGTCGCTGGATTTAGACGGCATGTTGGACGACCTAAAGAACAAGGCCAACGCTGGTGATGCGGTCTTGCTGCATGCCTGCTGTCACAACCCCTCTGGTGTCGATCCATCGATTCAGCAGTGGCACGAGATCGCTGACGTCGTGGCCCAAAAAGGTTTGCTTCCGGTGATCGACTTTGCATACCAGGGATTCGGCAGCGGTCTGGACGAAGACGCCGCCGGACTGCATGCCGTCTTGGACAAGAGTGATGAAGCGATTGTGTGCAGCTCGTTCTCGAAAAACTTTGGCTTGTACAGCGAGCGGGTCGGTGCGATCTCGTTGGTTGCCGGCGATTCGTCGTCCGCCCAGACAGCGCTCAGCCAGCTAAAGAAAGTTATCCGGACAAACTACAGCAATCCGCCGCGACACGGCGGCGCGATTGTCGCCACCGTGTTGAGTGACCCCGAACTGACGCGGCAATGGCACGGCGAGCTGGATGAAATGCGAACACGAATCGCGACTCTGCGCCAAACGTTCGTCGATACGATGAAGAGCACCGGCGCGGGCCATGACTTTTCATTCCTGCTGCCGCAAAAGGGAATGTTCTCGTTCAGTGGTTTGAACCAGATGCAAGTCGACGAGCTGAAGAATAAACACAGCATCTATATCGTCGGCAGCGGACGCATCAACGTCGCCGGCATGGTCGAAGACCGCATGGAACGACTTTGCCAAGCCGTCGCCGGAGTGATCGAAGGTTAAGATCGGCCTCGTTCAACGACCAAGAGATTCGCCGTTGTCGTGATTGATCGCAAGGTGATCAGCGACGATTGGTGGGATCAGCGTAGGAATGGTTGGGCAAACTCGGTAGAATTTGCCGAGTTGGCTGTTTCGATTTCGAGCACTTCTGTCAAAGGATTCACGCGTGCCACCCGAAGTTCGTCGCGCATTTCTGCTTACCGCCGCCGTTGTGACGGTGTTAGCAGTCGGTTGGGCCTCGTTCTTTGAATCCACGCCACCGGCTGACTTTAGTCTGCAAAGCGGCACGGACCCCAAAACGCTGGACCCGCATCGGGCGACGGGAAATATCGAAAGTCGGTTGATCTTTTCGCTCTTTGACGGGCTGCTGCGGATGCTTCCCGAAGGCGATCCCGATCCGGAAACGGGTCTGCAGCCGATGTCGCCACAGCCTGCGATCGCCAAATCGTATGAAGTCTCTGACGACGGGCGGACCTACACGTTTCATCTTCGTGATGATGCGCGCTGGTCCGACGGGACGGCCGTGACCAGCCACGATTTCGCGTGGAGCTGGCAGCGGATGCTGCACCCCGGCACCGCCTGCGAGTACACGTTCCAATTGTTTAGCGTCCCTTTTGCCCAAGCCTATTCGCAAAGTACCGTCGAAATCGGCGACAAGGTCGAAGTCGAACTGTGGGACCGACCACAGGACACGGACGCCGAATCCAGCCAGCAAAATTTTCCGCGCGGAACAATCCTGTACGGAACCCTAAAAGAGATCATCAAACCGCCCGAACCGGAAAGTGACGACGAGGGCGTGTGGCAAGAGCAATGGGTTTACGTCGTCGACGTGGCGGATGTCGACGACGAAGGAAACGTGGACTGGGACGGTGCGACCCGCCAGCAATCTTTCGCCGTGTCGCTCGATTCGCCGGTTGCAAAGCCCGATACCGTGCGGACACACGGGGTGCTGGTCGCGTTTGACAAGCTGGGCGGATTAGAAACGCCCGACGATCACACGTTCATCGTTCATTTGAACGATCCGATTCCGTATTTTCCGAATTTGGTTGCCTACTATCCGACGTTTCCGGTCAACCGTCATTGTGTCGAGACATTCGGTTCACCGTTGTGGACCAAGGCCGAGAACATCGTCACCAACGGTCCGTACAAATTGCAGTTCCGCAGGCTTCGCGACCGGCTTCGGCTGGTGCGCAACGATGACTACTTTGAGCTGAACAAACAGAGTTTTGAAACGATCGACTTTTTGTCGATGGAGGGTCAAAACACGGCGCTGAATATGTACGAGACAGGTCAGTTGCAGTGGGTCACCGATCCGCCGACTGCACTGCTGGAAGAAATCAAAAAGCGCGATGACTTTATCAGTGCCCCTCAGTTGTCCGTCTATTTCTATCGCCTGAACACCAAGCGACCGCCACTCGATGATGCCCGCGTCCGTCGCGCACTGGCCAAAGCGATCAACCGCACCCAGATCGTCGAACAAGTCACCAAGGCGGGGCAAATCCCTGCATTCACTAACGTACCGCCTGGGTTGGCCGGATACGAAAGTGCCGAGGGACTAACACCCAGCGTCGAAGAAGCCAAGCAGTTGTTGGTCGAAGCAGGCTATCCCGGTGGCCGTGGAATTCCCAAGATGACGATGCTGTACAACACAAGCGAAGGCCATCGAGCGATTGCGGAAGTCATCCAACAACAATTGCAAAACAATTTGAACGTCAAAGTCGAATTGCAAAACATGGAATGGGGCAGCTTTTTGGATAAGACGACGCAGAAGGACTATGACATCGCCCGCGCCGGCTGGATTGCCGACTATCCCGATCCCAATACGTTCTTGGACATGTGGGTGACCGATGGGCCACAGAACAATACGAACTGGAGCAATGCCGAGTACGACGGACTGATCATTGCGGCAGGCCGCGAGGCGGACCAGTCGAAACGAATGAAATTGTTACAGCAAGCTGAACAGATCTGGGTCGATGAGATGCCGGTGATTCCAATCTACTTCTATACGTCGCTGAACATGGTCAAGACGAACGTGGTGGGGTTTTTTCCCAGCGCCCAAGACTTGCACCCGTTGCACCTGCTTCGTTACGAAGACCAACAGTAGGAAGGACGACAAACCGGTGCGAGACCTGCTGAGTTATTTGTTAAAGCGATTCCTTTGGATGTTGCTGACCCTGTGGATCGTCTACACGGTGTCCTTCGTCCTCATGCGCAGTGTGCCAGGCAATCCGTTTAGCAGCGAACGGAACGTTCCGCCCGCGATCGAACGCCAGTTAAAGGCACGTTACAACTTGGACGCGCCGCCGCTGAAACAGTACACCGATTACTTGGTCGGGATCGTTACCCGTTTTGACCTGGGCTGGTCGATTCGATTGGAAGATTACAGCGTCAATCAAGTCTTGGCCGAAGGCTTTCCGGTTTCGGCATCACTGGCGATTTTTGCACTCGTGTTCGCAATCTTGCTGGGCGTTTCGGCGGGAGTGGTGTCGGCGGTTTATCGCGGAACCGCGGCAGACACGGGGATGATGGCGGCCGCGGTGTTGGGAATCGCGATTCCCAACTTTGTGCTGGCGTCACTGGCGATTTTGTTGTTCGTGTTCATGATCCAGATATTCCCCGCGGGTGGCTGGGGCACGCTGCGTCAGATCGCGCTGCCGGCATTGTGCTTGGGGTCGCCGATCGCCGCTTATATTGCTCGACTGACCAGGGCCGGCATGTTGGAAGTATTGACCAAAGACCATGTGCGCACCGCATTCGCCAAAGGATTGCCGCGGCGGACAGTGATTCTTAAACACGTCTTGCCGGGGGCGATGTTGCCGGTGGTTTCGTTCTTGGGCCCGGCGACCGCGCGAGTGTTGACCGGATCATTGGTGCTGGAAAAGATATTCGCGCTTCCCGGGATGGGCAGCCACTTTATCTATGCCGCGACCCAGCGAGATTACACGCTCGCGATGGGAATGGTACTGACCTATACCGTGATTTTGTATGTGATGAACACGCTGGTGGACGTTTCGTATGCCGTGATCGATCCGAGGGTGAAGCTGCAGTGAGCTCGACGATGGATAACACCAATCAAGACGGCGAACCGGATCGTCAAACGCTGGAAAAAATTCTCAGCGAAGCGCAGGGCATTCGCGGCGTTTCGCTTTGGCAGGACGCTTGGAACCGACTGCGACGCAATCGTACCGCGATGCTATCGATGTACTTTCTGTGTTTGCTTGCGGTGCTCGCGGTCGGTACTCCCATGCTGCCGCTGCAAAGTCCGATCGACAAGGACTTGGATAACCGAAGATTCTTGTCACCCAATACATCCGCCGTCGTCATGGGCGGTCGCAAAGGATTGCAGTTCGCCGAGGGACGGCTGACAAAGGAATTGGAACAGTTTCAAGCCGAGATTGATAAGCTGAAACAAGAACGCCTCGCGGTTTCAGGGGCCCAGCAGCGTAGCGCCATTGACGCCGTGATCGCCGAGCGGATGGAGGTCGAGCATCCGTTCAATCAGCTTTGGAACGATATGGGACCGGTGTCGTGGGCCATGACCCAGGCTCGCGTCAGTCTGTTCGGCGACTATGCCCTGCCCTCGTTGATGGGCACCGACAAATTGGGACGTGACCTGCTGGCCCGCGTTTTCTGGGGCGCCCGTGTGTCGCTGATCGTCGGCATCGTGGCCACACTCGTATCGTTGGTGATCGGTGTCAGTTACGGCGCCGTGGCGGGTTACTTCGGTGGCATGGTGGACTCGGCGATGATGCGGATCGTCGACATGCTCTATTCGATCCCATTTATCTTTGTCGTGATCTTCTTGGTCACTTTCTTGGGCGAAGACAGCGTCAAGAAGTGGCTGGACAGTTACGGGGTGGATCAGATCATGATTTTCTATCTGGTGATCGGTGCGATTTATTGGTTGACGATGTCACGAGTGGTTCGCGGACAAGTGCTCTCGCTGCGGCAAGAACAGTTCGTGGAGTCGGCGCGAACCGTTGGTGCTTCACCGCCCCGCATTATTTTCCGGCATTTGGTTCCCAACGTGCTGGGCATTGTGATCGTGTACCTGACGCTGACGATTCCGTCGGTGATGTTGTTCGAAGCCTTTTTATCGTTCTTGGGATTGGGCGTCGCGCCACCAGACGTCTCCTGGGGCCTGCTGTTAAATGACGGTGTCGAAGCGCTTTCCAGTATCAAACTATTTTGGTGGGTCGTGGTTTTTCCCGGGATGGCTTTAGCCGTCACGTTGTTTGCGTTGAACTTCCTGGGTGACGGACTTCGCGATGCCCTTGATCCTCGTATGAAAAATCGCGACTGATGCAAAACGAAACACGATCCACGAGCGAGCCCGTCTTAGACGTCGACGATTTGCAAGTCAGTTTTCGAACCGACGATGGCATCGTCCGCGCCGTGCGAGGCGTCTCATTCGATTTGTTTCCGGGGGAAACGATTGGCTTGGTCGGCGAAAGCGGCAGCGGTAAGAGCGTGACGAACTTGGCCATCATGGGTTTGGTGCCCAAGCCGCCCGGCAGCGTCGATGGCGGACGCGCGATGTACCGTGGACGCGATCTGTTGAAAATGAATGATTCGGAATTGCAGTCGATTCGCGGTCGAAATATCGCCATGATTTTTCAAGACCCAATGACTGCCCTGAATCCATTAATGACCGTCGAACAACAAATGACGGAAATCACTCGGTTGCATTTGGGGCTGAACAAGAACGACGCCCGAGATCGTGCCGCCGAGATGCTAGAACTGGTCGGGATCAACGCCCCGGCAAAACGTCTGCGCGATTATCCACACCAATTCAGTGGCGGAATGCGACAGCGTGTGATGATCGCGATGGCCCTGTCGTGCGAACCCGATGTGCTGATCGCCGACGAACCGACCACGGCGTTGGATGTGACGATTCAAGCTCAAATCCTCGACCTGTTGGCAGACCTGCAGCAACGTCGCGGCACCAGTATTATCTTGATCACTCACGATTTGGGTGTCGTCGCCGGCGTCTGCAGCCGTGTGATGGTGATGTACGCCGGGCGCGTGGTCGAAAAAGCCGCTGTGAACGATTTGTTTGAAACGCCACGACATCCCTACACCATCGGCCTGCTGAACTCGTTGCCTCGGTTTGACGAACAGAAGAGCGAATTGCTGCAGGCGATACCCGGCCAACCGCCCGACATGGCGCGTGTTCCAGAGGGTTGTTCGTTCCGACCACGCTGTCCCTACGAAATCGCAAAGTGTGCTGAAGTCGATCCGCCGTTGTACGCAATCGACGACAATCGATGGACGGCGTGTCACGTCGATACCCGTACGGCCACTGCGAGAGACACCGAGGTGGTGCGATGAACGCAACGGCAACCGAAACATCCGAACACGAAAACGTCGATCAATCGCAACTGCTGCGTGTCGAGGATCTGCGGGTTCATTTCCCGTTCAGTCGTGGTTCGATTTTCAGTCCTCAACGCGGCGTGATCCGCGCAGTCGACGGAGTTTCGTTTTCGATCGGCGAAGGCGAAACGCTTGGCTTGGTGGGTGAATCGGGCTGTGGGAAATCAACGACAGCACGTGCGATTATCAATCTGGTCCGACCGACATCCGGGCGAGTCATTCTGCAGGGAACGGACATCACGTCGTACTCCGATGCCGAAATGTTGCAGCATCGCCGTGTGGTCCAAATGGTTTTTCAAGATCCGTTTGCGTCACTGAATCCGAGGATGACAGTTGGCAACATCATTGGCGAACCCCTTGTCGTACATCGTCTGGCACGTGGCCGCGATCGCAAACTAGAAGTCTTACGACTGATGGAATTGGTCGGACTGAATCCAAAGTTTCTCAATCGTTATCCACACGAATTCAGTGGCGGGCAACGGCAACGCATCGGAATCGCTCGCGCGCTTGCGGTGCAGCCGAAATTGATTCTCTGTGACGAGCCGGTATCGGCGCTGGATGTTTCGATCCAGGCGCAAATCATCAATTTGCTGATGGAATTGCAGCAGCGATTGGGGCTTTCGTATCTGTTCATCGCACACGATTTGAGCGTCGTTCGGCACATCGCGACCCGTGTTGGTGTGATGTATTTGGGTCGAATCGTGGAATTGGGTGATGCCCCGTCGCTATATCGCGGCCCGATTCATCCGTACACCGAAGCGTTGTTGTCCGCCGTTCCCGTACCCGATCCGAAAGTCGCGTCGGCCCGCAATCGCATCGTTTTACAAGGCGAAGTCCCCTCACCCGACCGGGAATACCCAGGTTGTGCGTTTGCGGATCGTTGCTGGCTGGCCGAGTCAAAATGTCTTACCGACCGGCCCCAATTGGGCGATCACGCACACTCGGCTGCTTGCTGGGTCCGCGATCCAAGGTGATATTCGGGTCGGCTGCGCCGTTTTAGCGACCCTCGTCAGTTTTAAGGTCTTTTACCGAAGTAACATTGGGCGATAATGCCCGATCGTGGCGGGTTGAACCTCTTTTCGGTCATCGACGTATCGACACGTTCAACCCAGACCCGTCCATGCGAATTTTTGCACGCCTGTTGGAGAAACCGAAGATGTCTCGTTTTGTCATGCCACTGATCATCGCAGCCGCATTCAGCTTTACCGTTGGCGCCGCCGAGGTTCTCGCTGCGGATACGCAAGATGGTTTGAAACAGGGCGACCCGATCGGCGCGTTCTATGTGACCAAGGCGGCCGGCGCGGTCGACGATGGTGTCGAGGACGGTGAAGAACTTTGCTATCGATGCCGGTACGGTTCGCGTCCGATGGTGATGGTTTTTGCACGCGAAACCGGTGGCAAGGTTGCCGATTTGGTCAAGCAGATCGATTCGGCCGTTGCCGAAAACGACGAATCTCAATTCAAAGGTCTGCTAACACTCTTGGGTGATGACGCGGGTCAATTGAAAGCCGACGCAACAGCATTGGCCGCGAAAGCTTCCGTCAAACAAGTACCGCTCGTCGTCGCAAAAGAAACCAAGACGGGGCCAACCAATTACAAGATCAGCGAAGACGCCGCGATCACCGTGGTCGTCGCCAACGACAGCCAAGTCGTCACAACGCACACCTTTAGCGCCGACGATATCGACATCCCGGCGGTGATGAACGAAGTCAAGCAAATGCTGAACTAGCGTTTGTGCGTTGGCCAAATCTTGCGTTTGATTTGTCGCCAGCATTGATGGATCAAAGGCGAACCAGGTCGATCGCTGATCTCGGCCGCCACCGTGCGGGCCTCGGCCGCCACCGCGCTGGCCGATTCGCTTAGCTTGCGATGAATTTGGCGTGTTTGGTCACGCCAACGCTCTCGTTGCGGTGTTGTCATGCCGGCGGCACGTTCAATGCGAATACATGCCTTGCGTCCCGTATCGGCGACGGTTGCTTCCGCATCGATGATTCCATCACGATCGTATTTTAGCGCGACGTCAACCGGCGTGCCTGCGGGTAATCCCGGCGGCAAATCATGGACGGTAAATGTTCCAATGCGGGTTGATTGCGTTCCACGGACGTCACCGCCCTCGAACACTCGGATGACAACGCTGCGTTGGTTGTCTTCGATGGTTTCGAATCGAGAGATTTTCTGAGAAGGCAGCGGTGTGTTGCGAGGAATCATGACATGGCCGCGCGGTTGTCCCGAGGCAACTTCGCGACCGAGCACACCCAAGTGATGCGCATTGACGTCCCTAACCCGATTCGGTTCGGAGGCTTCGTTTTCAAGCAGACTTGCAAAGATGGCGGCACCATGGGCAACGGCTTGATCAGGCGACACACTGCAATCAATCGTGGTGTTGGATTCACGTTGCAGCATCGCGTGCACTTGGGGCATACGTGTTGATCCACCAACGAGCAAGACTCGGTCGATCTGATTCCATTGGTAACCGCATTCTCGCAAAAGTTTGCGGACGGTGAATCGCGTCCGATCGAGCAGGTGTTCCGTCATGCGGTCGAATTGGTCTCGGCCGATCTCTGTGCGCAATTCGTGTCCGAGTATCTGCAAATGAACTTTCGTGCTAGGTCTCGCCGACAATGTGTGCTTCACTTCTTCCGCCTCTCGTTGCAGCGTGAAACGCACCGAATTGAGCAATTCTTGAGAGATCGCAAATGTTGATGTGAGCTGTTCGGCCAGCCAGTCGGAAAGGCAGTTGTCCCAATCCAATCCTCCCAGACGAGCGTTTCCGTCGATGCCGATCACGTTGATTCGGTCACCCTCGACGTTCAAGAGCGAGACATCAAATGTTCCGCCACCTAAGTCGTAGACGACGACGGTTTCAGATGTTGCCAGAGTCGCCTGGGGATTTGCGTGTTGGCCGTGAGAGCAAAACGCCAGCGCGGCGGCGGTCGGCTCATTCACGACTGCAATCACATCAAGTCCTGCCAATCGTCCCGCATCGATGGTTGCGCGACGTTTGGGTTCGTCAAAGAATGCGGGTACAGAAATGACCGCTTTTTCTATGGTTTCACCGCGCGTCCGCTCGGCATCAATTCGCAATTTGGCTAACACAAAAGACTGGACCAGTTCCGCTGGATAATCCGTGTCGTCAACGGTTAGTTTGAAATGTTCATTTCCGATCTCACGCTTGACGCAGGTCGCGCCACGCGAGCTATCGATCGCGAGTGCTTTCACTGCCTCTTTTCCGACCAAAATGTTGTCACCGTCCAGATAAACAGCACTCGGTGTCGTAGGGTCGCCTTCCGCGTTCACCAAAGTGCGCGGCAATCCGAGTCGATCAATCTCTGCGACCACACTGCGGGTGGTGCCTAGATCGATTCCAATTGCGGTCGTTCGCAAAGCTTGGTTCTTCGGCAAATCAGACATATCCGATATCACAATGCCGATAACAACGGGTTGGGTTAGTGTACAAATTCGATCACAAGTTCTGCGTTTTCGTTTAGGTTCGTGATGTTTTCAGCGAACGTCGAAAAGGTCTGAATGTTTTGTTGGCAAGATGCGACCCGTTCCTGGTACGTCGGCAGAGCGTCATCGATTTTTTTGATGGCTAGTTCAGAAACCTTTACCGCTGAGAGACGCTTTAATTGCGGCGAGTCAAGAAAGTTTTGATGCCTGTTTCGTGTCGATTGGGCTTGAGCGAGGACGCGATTAGCATCCGTTAACTGTTTTCGAAGATAAATTTCACGACTCTTCATGCGGCCCATCGTGAACATCGAATCCGGATCGTTGCCGGCTCGATAGACCCAGTCACCGATTAATTTATTGGGTTCGGCAGGATCGGTTCGAAGCAAGAGCGCCAGCCCGAGCATGTTCTCAAACTCGACGCGAACGCGACGGTTATTTGACAAATCGCCTGTTGAGGGTGAGAGCCTCACAGGAGTAGGCGTATTCGTTACGGTGCGGACGATCAGTCGTTCAGCCTTTTGGCTGTGGGTATCGGGTTCATCGACCTGCGCGATCCACCGCGTTGATGCAAGTGAAAGCTTGAGCTTTCGTTGCCGTCGGGAATCCGCAACGTCCGCCGACAGTGCATCGTGAACTATCGCGGGCTGCGGGCTGACCATCGGATGCATTCCAGATCGGCTGGACAAGTCTATGACCTCGGACACGAATTGCCCGTCTTGCTTGAACGTTGATGTTTCGGAGTGTCTGCGTTTGGGCGAAGCTTCTTGCATCGCTGAAGCCTGTCGTGCCGATTGACTTTGATTCGATCGACGAACGGCCTCGTTTGTTTGTTGCGATTTGCCAAACAGAGAATCTTGCAGTCGGCGTTTTAGCACAGGATTCTGGTAGATCACCGCGAGCGTGATGGCGAGCAATGCTACCGGGATCGCCGATTGAATGAAGACCGATGCAAAACCGTCGCCTCTTCGCGCGGAGATTTGGCGAGGCCTAACGGAAACGTTTTGGACGAGGGGCTGCTCTGGATTGTCGATTGTCCGTCGCGGCGCAGTTTGTGTCGGACCGGCCGGGCAATATTGAGCGATACCTGCGATTGAGTTGGCCAGCACCCAGTCGCCGCCGGTCGAAACAGGATGCCAGACGCGCGTGTCCGGCGCAATGCGTCCATCCTTTGCCGCCTCGATCAGCGCCTCGATCGAAAAGGGACCATGCTCAATCTGGTCGTGATGCCGTAGATACCAATTTGCGGCATAGGTCGTCACGGAACTTTGAGTCGCAGGTGCTGCCGCCGTTATCGAGGGCTCGGTCGGTTGAACGCTCGCGAATTCGGCTTCTCGTTGGCTCTGTTCACTTAGTCTTTGGTCGTACGCCAAACGACGTTCATCGTCCAGCAATAACAGGCGAACGGCAGAGATTTGATTGGATAGACGTTCGGCGTCCGCTCCGTTTTCGCCATTGGTAAGGTCGTGCAGAAATTGCAGCTGCTTATTCGCAGCCGAATCGATTACTTCCTTGTCGCTTTCGAACTTCGAAATACCCAGCAGTCGGTAATGATTCGGGGGTTGCTCGTCCGGAGCGATTCCGAGCCATTTGTGAAGGGGATCGAAAGACACTCTGCTATCCCACCAAGTCACCGCATTGATTGATTCGCTGCAAATGATTGTAGGTTCGATCGTGAACCCACGCCACACTTGGCCCTCGCAGATGACGATTCTCGGTGTTTGACCGACATCTGACGATGACAAGGCTAGTCTCGGAACGATAATAGTCAGAGATGTTTGTCATAAGTGACGTGAACACATGAATCCGATGCGAACTAGGGAAAGGTAGACATTCGCCAATGCTCCTGCAAACGCATTGCCATCTGATCGTGCGACGTGTTTCACGGGCATGTTGTTTCCCGCTGTCACGTTGTGGGTGGGTCCTGATTTTGGCGATCGGGATTCTCTCGCCGGTGATGGGCCAGGATGTCGCCGATGTCGCCCCGGCAAAACCGGCTGCAAAGCAGTATCGATATTGGAACACGCGTTGGTCGTTTGATGATGTCGACATCGGAAAACTGGTCGACCGTTTGGCGAGTATCGGTTTGGAGGTTCCGATTCGAGTCCGCGGTGATGTGTCAGTCGAGTTGAGCGTTGGTGTTCCGCTGAACGGATTGCGAGAACCCAAGGCTTATCGTTTTGACGGGTCGTTGGCGTCCAGGCACCTGTATTTAGACAACTTGCACTTATCCGACTTTCAATCGGACCTAGCCTATGATGACGGCGTGGTCACCTTGTCGCGTCTGGACAGTCACTGGGAATCTGCACCCACGACCGGCACCAAATCGTCGGATTCGCCATCCTCGCCGACTGTGCCGGCCACACCGCGACCAAACACATCGACCGCGCCACGGACGGGCTCGATTCGTGGAAATGCGACGGTCCAGTTGGTGCCGCAAGGTTCACTCGATGCGAAATTGCAATTGCAGGACTTAGCCACGGGACCACTAGTCGAATTGCTTGAACAGGCGGGCGTATTTCCGCAGCCGATTGCGATTGGAGGTTTGGTCACGGGCAAGGCCGACTTGAAATGTGATGTCCAGCAATTGGATCGACCGGAAACTTGGCAATTGTCTGGCGAGTTGCGGTCACCATCACTGCGTATCAACGAATTGCCTGAGATTAAATTTGATGCACCGACCATTCGAATCAGCGATAGTTTTCTGACGCTGGACAAAGTCTCGATGTCTTATGTTCAGAATCCAGATGTCAAACTCAATGCTCGTTTGGCTTACCAGTTGGTATCACCAAATCGCTTTGAAATCGAACTCGATGCGAACGACCTGCCCACCGAACAAATTGTCGCAATGGTTGGTGATGCGACGGCGCTGATCGGTGATTCGACCGAATCGTCAAACTCTTCCGCAGCGATGCCCATCCAGACCCGAAAAGCTTCGTCGGTGACTGGCAAAGTGGATATAAATCTGCGTGGACGAGGCGAGTTTCAATCGGAAACTTGGAGCGCGGTCGGACGAATCGCATCGCCGGGATTGCAAGTCGCGGGCGTTGATTTGGGGTTGCTCGAACACGAGTTGCGAACCGATCAGACCACGTTTTCGCTAGTCCCTCTGGAACTCGATCCCCAATCAGAACCAAGTACGCTGCAGCAGCGTGGCCTGCGGATAGGTTCGATCCAAGCCGATTATCAATTTTCCGAATCGACGATTGACTTGACGAACTTGGACGCAACGTTGTTCGGTGGCGAAGTCCGCGGATCGGCATCGATCGCCCGCAGCAACGATGAAGGCCAGCGTCATACCATCGATGCACAATGGAATGGTCTGGCCTCTGAATTTCCGGCGCCGCTGCCGGGCGGGCCCAGGACCGTTTTTGTCTCGACGTCAGGTGATGTGAAATGGCAGGTTCCGGCCGACCGATTGGACCAACCGCTTGCGCACCGCGGCAGCGCGAATGTCAGGATTGCGGAACTGAAAGTCGCGGACATCGACATCGGAAGCATCGATGCAAAGTTGGCCGCAAACGGCGAAACGATCGATGCGTCCGGCCAAGGGACATTGTTGGGTGGCAAGTTTGAATTCGCAACCGTCGCGGGGATCGACCAACGGACGACTTGGTTCGATGTTCTCGATCATGCGTGGCGGACCGAGCTGACGATCGAATCGGCCAAAATCGGTTCGTTAGGTCGCGTGCTGATGATGGATAATTTCGCTCGTGTGCATGGTCAATTTTCTGCAACGGTTTCGATCGATCATCGCCAATTGCCCGGCGAACACGACCAACCACTTTTGCCACCACCTCGGTTGATTGCCCACCGTGAACCGTCGCGGCAACCCGGCCGTCGATTCGATTCCCGAGAGCCCCAGGGCAGGACTCGTTGGTCGGGCACCGTCAGTCTTCGCAATGTGATGGTGCAAGGCCGACCGGTGACGCCTCGTCTGGTGGCCGAACTGCGAGGCGACGAATCGATGATCGTTCTCGATCGCGTTACCGGACGTTACGCCGAGGGCCAGTTGTCGGGCACGGGTGTCTGGTCGCTTGATGGCGTTCAAACGCAGATGAACGTGCGAGCCTCGTCCGTAAACATTCCTTTGGCTTTGATTCCCGTTTGGCCCGACGCACATCGCTGGGTTCAAGGTCATGCGAGTGCCAACGCCACGATCTCTGGTCGTGAATCACTATCGGCGCGCGGTTCGGTACAGTGGCAGGGCGGCAAAGTGTTCGACTTGTCGGTGGACTCGGGACACGGTGCGGTCGATGCACGCTGGAATATCGCAACCTCGCGGTGGCAGGCCGACTCGCGCAACCTTCGCATTCGGGCCGGTCAGGGAGAGATCGAAACGGTCATCCACCTGGCATCGGGACAAGGCGGACGTGGTTTTAACCTTTCCAGCCGCTCGAAAGCTCGCCGAGTCGATTTCGCCAAGTTGCTCGGTTACAACAGCGACTCTTTCGCGATCGCCAACAGCCGGGCGAGCGGCGATTTTTCACTCGGCGGACGGTCGATACGATCGGTCAATGATCTGGTCGGACGATTCGATGCACAGCTGGATGGCACCGAAGCACGTGCGGTCCCCGGTCTAAGCGACACACAAAACTATCTTGGCGCGATTTCGTTGGCCTCGATTCGCTTTGACGAAGGACGCATGGTGGGAACGGTGCGCCGCGGAACGGTTTCCTTGAACGAATTCTCCCTGATCGACCAGCGGCTGCGGGTGTTTGCCGATGGAACCGTCGGACTGGCCGACGGACGCATGCAAGTCGAAGCGGTATTGAACACGGGCGATTTTCGCCGGCAAAACTTTCTGTTGCGTCAGTTTGCCAATGTTGCCAGCGGAGGTGCTTCGATTCCCTTGGATGTGATCATTGAAATCAACGAGCTGCTTAGCAATCGCACCTTAATCGTCGACATCAATGGACCGATCACTGATCCTCGTGTCCGGCTGAAAACGGTAGACACGCTGCGCGAGAACGCCGTCGATTTCTTTATCCGCCAAGCGGGGCGAGCGGTCGCGGCTAGCGTCATTGGTGCTAGCAACCAGTAGCCGCGATGAATTTCCTAATCTCACCGCTCGCCGTTAATCTGTGCGGGTTGTTGTGATCTTGTTGCTCTTTTGTGCCGGTCTGTCCTGCTGGTGCTTGCTGTGCCGATTTTAAGGAACATGATCCGCACACTAATCGCATCGCTTTGTCTTTTTGCCGTTTCCGGATGCAGCACGCTGGGCATTTCGCTGTATCCGACGGGGCATTTCCTGACCAAACAAGCCGAAGCCGTTCTGGATCGTTCGCCATCGCAAGCGGACTTACCGACGGAGCTTGAGATGTCGGTGGTTCCCACGCATTACCTGCAACCGGGCGATGTGTTGTTGATCGAGCCGAATGAGTTCAGCGACAACGTTCGGCTGCCCGCCGACCAAGTGGTCTTGTCAGATGGCACGATCGATTTGGGCGGGTTCGGACGATTACAGGTAGCCGGCATGACGCTGGAGGACGCCGAAGTGTCCGTTGAACGGCGTTTGGTCGACATGCACGCCGACCCGGCGCAGGTGAACGTTCGCTTGATGGAGTCGGTCGAGCGATTTTATGTCCTGGGCGAAGTGCAATCACCGGGTTCTTATCCGTTGGTTGGACACGAAACGGTACTCGACGGGATTCTGAAAGCTGGCGGTCTGACCGATCGCGCCGCACCGTGCAAGCTGTTGTTGGCTCGGCCCACGACACGATGTTCCTCGCGTATCACATTGCCGATTTGTTATCGCCAGATCACTCAACTGGGCGACACATCGACGAATTATCAGCTTCAACCGGGCGACCGTATCTTTGTGGCATCACGAACCTGCTGCGAAGAGTTGATGTTTTGGCAAGCCAGTGAAACCTGCCAACGTTGTTGTCCTTCGCAATCACCGTGTTGTTACCCGGAAGCGTTTCCGTATACCAATCCGGTCAGTACGATGATCCCACCGGCACCGGTGGTCCCGAACTGGTCTCAGGATCCTGAACGGACCGAGCCGACACCGCTGCGTCGATACGACGAGTTGATGGAAGCAGATGTCGTGTCCGAGCCGGTTCCGGCAGGTTTGAGTTCTCCAAGTGATGAACCGATCACTGCCGGCGACGCTGATACGTTGACCGATCCCGCCGGCGACGTCGGACCCGATGATCAGGCGGGTCCCGATGGCGAACTTGACTTCGATCGTCCGTTACCGAATTGGAACACCGAACCGAGCAACTCTCTCTTTCCGGTGCCTTGATCGCGCCGAACATGCACCGGTTTCGTTCGGTCGAAAATCCGGATTTCATCTCCAAATCGTGACCTAAGTTTGAATAAGGAATCGTTCGCGCGTTCGTGCGAGGTTCCGATTCGTCCGCTTATGCCGATTGACCGGTTGGTCGATACGATCGATTTGGAGACCTGATTGATGCTTCGCCGTCTATTTACCTTCGCCGCTATTTCTCTGGCGATCGCAACCGTATCCTACGCTGCCACGGCATCCACGCCTGAAACAAGCGCCGGCGCTGCGGCGGCACCGGCGGACCCCAGTCTTGTTTTGGGGAATCAAGCATGCGTGAAATGTCATGCATCCGAAATCAAGACTTGGCAAGCCACACCGCACGCGCGGACGTTTGACGAATTGCATCGCCAGCCGGAAGCGAAACAGATCGCAGCCAAGCTGGGATTAAATTCGATCAAGCATGAAGGCCGCTGTGTTAATTGTCACTACACATCGCAAACTGATGCCGCGTCAGGAAAACATCATGTCATCGCAGGCGTGTCGTGCGAGTCATGTCACGGTGCAGCCAAGCACTGGTTAGACGAGCATCACGATTATGGTGGCGAATCGATCACGCGGTTGACCGAGACCCCCGAACATCGTGCCCAACGCATCGCAAAAAGTGTCGCGGCCGGCATGCGAAATCCGACCAATGTGTTCCTGGTTGCACAAAGTTGCTTGCGGTGTCACACAACCGCTGATGAGCAATTGGTGAATGTCGGTGGCCACAGCGCCGGCAGCCTTGAATTTGAATTCGTCTCGTGGAGCCAAGGAACGATCCGCCACAACTTTGTTCGCAGTGATGGAAAATCGAATGAAGTCAGTTCACCCGAACGTCTTCGCGTGATGTTTGTTGCCGGCATGATTGCGGAATTGGAATCCAGTATGCGAGCCACAGCCGTTGCGACCGAGAAAGCGACTTACGGGGTCACCGTCGCAAAACGTGCCGCTCGTGCGGGCAAGCGGATCAAGAGCGTGGCCGCAAAAGTTTCCGACGCACGGTTGAGCGAAATCATCAAAGTTTTCGATTCTGTAAAACTGAAACTTAATAATTCGGCGGAACTGACTCGCGCTGCTGACGAGATCGCAGCGCTGGGCTATCAATTCGCGGAACAAGCAGATGGCAGCCAATTCACGGCGTTAGACGGTTTTGTGCCGCAAAGTGACCGCTGGAAATAAATATCCGCATCATTGTCAGTGGTTCATGGTCCACCGCATGTTCACCACTGTTCAGTGCGATATCGATGCACTTTCTAATCGCGGGAAAAAGTTCCCGCGATTTCCAGGTAAATTTCCGACGTGAATAACATTTGTCACGCCGATCGATAGCGGGCATACTTGAGGGATGGTCTCATCATCCCCCTTAGCCCAGTTCTGTGGTGTTGTCTTGCGCTACTTTACTCGCTGTCTCTTCTTAACGCTGCCGTTGTTTCTGGTCGCGCATGTCGAGTTCGCTTCTGCGCAAGTCGCGGCGCAGAAGATTTTCGTTGACGGAAAATCCATAAAGGCCGTTGCGCCCGCGGATCGCCCCAGTTCCGCGAAGCCTTCCGAGACCGGCAAACCGAATCCCAGCGGGGACGCTTCCAAAGAGGTGAAAGGCGAAGGCGGCGCGAAGGAAGGAAAAAAACCAGGGGAATCGCCCGAGGTTAAAGTCATCCGTCGTGGCCAGGATAGTGACGAGCATGCCGACCCGAATGAACTAAAGGCGACCGTTGGCGAAGACGGACGCGTCGCGTTTCAGTTTCGCAATCAACCTTGGGAAGACTTGATCCAGTGGCTTGCCGATATTTCCGATCAACCGCTGGATTGGTTAGAACTGCCCGGCGACCGTGTGAACTTGCGTTCGCCCGGCCGGTATACCGTCGAAGAAACGCGAAACCTGTTTAATCGCTATCTGTTGGCGCGAGGTTACACGTTACTGGAACTTGACGGCGGGCTGACCGTTGCCAAAACGGCCGGTATCAATCCGGCGATCGTGCCTCGCGTTGATATTCGGCAACTCGGTTCGCTGCCTTCGTACTCGTTCGTGCGTATTTCTTTAGATGTCGCTTGGCTGTCGGCCGAGAAGCTGACCGAAGAGTTGAAGCCGATGATCAGCACCAACGGCAAACTGACCGCGCTGACAACCACTAATCGAATCGAGGCGATGGATGCGGCGATCAACTTGCAACAGGTCGCCGAGTTGCTTGAACGCGAACGTGATAGTGCCAGTCGAGAAGCACTCGCACCCGAGTTTAAACTTCGCTATCTGCCGGCCGAAGAAGCCAAGGTGATGTTGGAGCAATTTCTCGGCGTCGAAAAGAAACAAGCCGCACCCATGACGCCGCAGCAAATGCAAATGATGCAGCAGATGCGTCAACAGAACGCCGGTAAGAGTGCGCCGGAACCGAAAAAAGACGATATTGCGATCGTCGCAAACACGCGGCAAAACTCAGTCCTGATTCGTGCCCCGATCGATCGTGTCACCATCGCATTCAAATTCTTGGAACGCGTTGATGTTCCGCGAGACACGATGTTCTCTTTAGCGGACGTTCAATCCAGGATTGACGTGATCCGGTTAGAAACGCTCGACCCGGAAAAACTAATCGAGATCGTCAGCGAAATGAACGTGTTAGAACCGACCACTCGAGTGCGCGTCGATAAAGACAACGGCGCGCTGATCGTTTCGGGCAGCGCCGCCGATCGCTTCATCATTAAGTCCGTCGTGGAACGACTCGATGGCAGTGGCCGCCAGGTGCACGTTTTGCAATTGCGACACTTGCCGCCCACTGAAGTTGCGGATTCAATCACTTTCTTGATGGGCAAAGAGGAAAAGGAAGAGAAAAAAAGTAGCCGATACTCGTACTACTACGGATTCAGCAACAACGACGAAGAAGAGAAAGAGGCGGATGAATTTCGTGTTGCCGCCAATAGTCGCAGTCGCCAAATCATGTTGTGGGCCAATGAACAAGAACTGGAACAAGTTCAATCGTTGCTGATCAAATTGGGCGAATTGCCGCCACCCGACGGCAGTGACCGCACCTTGCGAGTGATCGACGCATCCGCGACACCAGAAACTTACGAATACCTGCAGCGGCTTCGCCGCCAGTGGAGCCACATGTCGCCGAATCCATTACAGATTCCGGACGAGGCGCAATTTGATGAAGATAGCGAATCCCAGGAATCAGAGACGAAAGAGGATCGCGAGCAAGAATCCGATTCACCTGCATCGCGTGTCATCAACGAAGGCGATGTTGCGGGGCATCCCAAACCGTCTGAGCTCCAGCTGACAGCGACGAAACCGCCCGCAGGTGAATTGGACGTTGCCGACAACGACACAGCAGAGATTTCGGATACCGAAATTCGTTCGGCTCGAGACTTTGATAGAGTCTTCGGCAATCGCGAACGCGACGATCGGAATATCGCCAGGCGCACCGCAAACACCGGCGCTCCCATCAGCATCGAACTGGATGAAAACGGCAACCTGATCATTGTCAGCGAAGATACCGAGGCGCTGGACAAGCTGGAGCAGTTGATGCTGCAGGTGGCACCACCACAACGCCCCTATTACACCTTTAAGATCGAACATGCGTCGGTTTACATGGTGTATCTCAACTTAAAAGAGTACTTCGACGAAGGAGAGGACGGCGAATCCGACGGCGACTCGTTTTATCGTTGGTACTTTGGTGGCGGTGACGATGACGACGACAAAAAGCCGTCCGGACTCGGACGTGATGATGAATTGCGGTTTGTCTACGATCCCGACACCAGCACGATCGTTGTCCGTGGCGCCTCGTCGCAGCAATTGGCGACCGTGCGCAATTTGATTCGTGAGTGGGATATTCCACCGCGAGAAGACACCAGCAAGAATCGCTACCTGGAATTGGTGGCACTGAAATATGGGCGCGCTGAAAAAATCGCCGAGACCGTCAAGGAAGCACTCTTGGATCTGTTAAGCAGCAGCGACAAAGCTTTCCGCCAAGGTAATAGCGGCAATAAGAATAAGGACGAGAAGCAAGGAAGAAACAAAGAAAAGTCGGGCAGCAACCTGGTCGATTCGAAAAACGGGAACGAGTCGGGTGAAGTGGACATGTCCTTCAAAGGAAAACTTTCACTCGGTGTGGATACCCAAGGCAACACACTGCTGGTCAGCGCCGAAGGCGACTCGCTGTTAAAATTGGTCATTGAGATGATCAGCAAGTTAGACGAGGCAGCCCGCCCGAGCGGCGAAGTTCAAGTGCTGCAGCTCGAAGGCGGTCTGGGCGGCGAGGCGATCGGCTCGGCGCTACGCTCCTTCGGTGCGTCATCGGCCGGCAATGTGGCGCCGACGAAATCCGGAGCGGTCAACAATCCAGCGGATTCCGGCGGTGACAACAGCGAATGATCACGCTCGCTTGATCGGCCGTAAGGTTATTTCGTCGCAAGCGAGCATGGTTTTCGCCCAAATCACGCGTGCTTGTTCGCGCCGCAAAGCTCTGCTGCTTTAGTCGGTTTATCATGTAGCGGTCAACGCTGCCGATCGAGCGGACTTCAATCGCGGGGAGTACTACAATCGCGCGGAGGACTAGCTGTGGAACTCTCTGGGCAGGTAGCACCTGGGCAGTCTGGCTGTTCCGATCTTCGTGATCGACGCCGGCATCGTATCGACTGGCTTCGGACTTACCCACTTCTCACGCGACGGAGGCGGGGATGACTGTAGGATGACCGATCTATTTCGGGAGGACCGATCTATTTCGGTAAGTGCTTGGACCGGCGGCTGCCCCTTTCGGGTGGAAGGGTGAAGCAGATCTGGCCGTCTATCGACGCAACGGTACCCCGGTGATAGTTTAAATGATTCCCACACGAGTAATTTCGACGTTTTCACGCGTCGCTTGGGAAGAAAATCAGAAGCGCGCCGGAGTACACGCCGCAAGGTTGCTCTTGGCGATGGGCGACTGACCCCTTTCCCGATTTACGTCGATTCTGAAAATGTTCGGGTCGGCTTTACCCTTCCCACCCCGCAAAATCGGCGTCAAGGATGCAGCGATCGCTTTCGTATCGATGGTCTGACGCCGTGATGCGAAATTGGCCTTGGATACTCATTGCATGGGTGGTTCTCGCGGTCGTGCTTGCCGCCGCGGCGCCGTCGTGGAAAGACATCGCCAACGATGGCGATTTCGAGTATTTGCCGGCGACCATGCCGAGCGTTGCCGGCGGCCGGATGCTGGACGAAGCATTCCCCGGTGAACGAAGTCGCAGCCAGATCGTGTTGGTACTCGGACGTGATTCGGGCAAGTTACTGAAATCCGATGACATCGTCGGGCTCGATCTGTTGCGCCGGCTTTATCATCGACTTGGCGAAGTCTGCTGGCAGCGTGCGATTGAATACGGCTATGAGGGCGGTGCCATCGATACCGCAATGCCTTGGGCGCCTTGGATCAAACTCTGCAACGAGGCGCTGGATCATTCGATCGAGATCGACGAGCGTTACTATCATCGGATTGCCGATCGCGTGCCCGATGATGCGCCCACGATGACTGAGCCCAGGATGGCGATCGCGTATTGGGATCGAGGCAAGTTGTTGGAAGAGCTTGGCGGATCCGAAGAAGCGCTGGGCGACGACTTTGAAGCTGCGTTGATTCTGATGCCCGACTTGCCGCGCGTGGCAGTTCCGATCGAAGAACGTGATACAGACGGATGGGACACGCTGCTGGACGTCTTGTCTTGGGAAGACCCCGTCATCGGTTCTCGCATGCGGACCGCCGGCGCCAGACTTGCGGTGCTGCAACTATCGAGCGAACTGGCAGCGACTGGAAATATTGCCACCGTCGAAACCGTCGAAGAATTGATCGGCGACGTGACTCGGTACAGCAACCATTACACCGATCCGGGGCTGAAGTTATTGATGACCGGTTCGGCCGCGATTGGTGGCGAAACGTTGCTCGCGGCGCGCGATGCGATCCGGTACACCGAATGGATTACCGTCGCGATGATCCTGTTGATCTTGGCGGTTGTCTATCGGGCCCCATTGTTGGTCGCGGTACCAATGATCTCGATCGGCATCGCAGTGGTGGTGTCAATGTCGCTGGTCGCTTTGTTGACGAAGTGGTCAATCGACGGAACGGTTCCCGGGCTGGACCTGCGTGTGTTCACGACCAGCCGAATCTTTGTCGTCGTGATATTGTTCGGTGCGGGAACCGACTACTGTCTATTTCTGGTTTCCCGCCTGCGGGAAGAATCGCAGAAATCGCTGTGGCCCATCGCATGTCGCGACGCCCTATCAGGTGTCACGGGGGCCTTGATGGGAAGCGCGCTGACCACGGTCGTCGGGCTTGGCATGTTGTGGATCGCTCAGTTCGGCAAGTACCACTACACCGGTCCGATCATCGCCATTTGTCTGTTGGTCGGTTTGCTGGTCTGTACGACGTTCACACCGGCTTTGCTGCGTGGGATCGGTCCAAAGAGTTTCTGGCCATCGAAAATGGTTCCTGATCCTGAACCGATGGTCTCACTGCTGGGTAATTCGACTGGCAACCAAAGCACGACGATGGGCGGCGGTCTGTGGAGTTGGATTGCATTGATGCTGACTCGTCGACCGGCGACCGCGTTGACGATGGGTATTCTGGTGTTGGCCTTGCCAGGCATTTACGGCATGCAGAACGAAGGGAATGTCACCTATGACCTGAACAGCCAGTTGAGCCATTCGGCGCAAAGCCGACAGGGAATGCGACTGTTGGTCAATGAGTTTGACATTGGTGAAATCAATCCGGTTACCGTTCTGTTGGTACGCGAGAATGACACGCCACGTGAGCAGTTCGAGAAAGAGATCAAGGAGCTTTCCAGCCGTTTGTACGAGGTGGACGGCGTGGCAACCGTTCGGACGGCCGACGACCCGCTGGGTGATTTTCCGCCCGATCGAGACATGGGGTTACTCAGCGGTGACGCGTGGCGGCGCCGCGCGTTGCAGAACCATCGCATTGCCCGGCGATACTTCTTTTCATCCGATTCAGAACTCGAGAACAAGCTGGCCCGCCTGGACGTGACCATGGATGGCGATCCCTTTTCGATCGACACCGCGGCGCTGGTATCCAATCTTAGCCAGGCGCTGGCCGATGAAACCGCTCAGGCCGATTCGCCCTGGCATCAGAGCCAAATTCTGTTTGCCGGAACCACGCCGTCGATCATTGATCTGCGAGAAGTCACCGTGTCGGACAACCGGCGGATCAAAATCGCAGTCGTGATCGCCGTCTTTGCCGTCTTGCTTGTGGTGATCCGTCGCGTCGGGCTGTGCTTGTATCTGATCGCAACGGTATTGCTCAGCTACTACGCGACGTTGGGATTAACGGTATTGGTGTTCAAGCGGGCCTATGGTGACGATTTCGTCGGGTTGGACTGGAAACTGCCGTTGTTTCTCTTTGTGATCCTGGTGGCGATCGGACAAGATTACAACGTTTACCTTGTCACTCGTATCCTGGAAGAGCAACGGCGTCTGGGATGGCGCGCAGCGCTACGTCGTGCAGTGGCCAGGACGGGGGGGATCATCACGGCTTGTGGGCTCGTGATGGCAGCAACCTTTTTTAGCATGACCGCTTCGGCTTGGTTGCCGCCGTTGGCGCAGTCGCTCGGGTTCATCGACGTGGGGGGTGAGGTCGCCCTGCGTGGTATTGTCGAGCTTGGTTTTGCACTCGGTTTAGGGGTGCTGATCGATACTTTCTATGTGCGAACCATTCTTGTTCCCAGTTTCGTGACGCTTGTTGAACAACGCGCTGCCAAGACGATTGACGGCTAATCCAGGCATCGTTGTTTTCTGCTCTGCTGTGTCTTGTCGTTTTTAATTAGCGATGATGCCACCGCTAATGGTGATGATTAGGCGGCTAGCCAATCTTAAGGGACAACTCGTGTTGCGTGCCAGTTTTCTCTAGAGAAACGATTTGACGGTACTCGGTAATCCGTCTTTAATCGGATCAACCTAACTTGATTTACAGCTTTGCTTGGTTGGTGGACGTTCAAAGCAAAATCAGTAGTTGGATTCGCCAATCATCCGAGAGCTAAAAAATGAAGTTGAACGTTACAAAGTCGATTGGGGCATGGATTCTTGCGGTTTCTATCGCGACCGCAGTCAATCGAGCAGACGCCGCTCTTGTTGTCGGGGACATTGGTGTCGTCGGTTTCAATGTGGACGGGCTTGATGATTTCGCACTTGTCGCACTGACCGACATTACAAACGAAATCGTTTTTATTACCGATAGCGCACCAGGGACCAGTACCGAAGGTGTTCTGCAGTGGGATACCGGCTTGGCGACAATCCCCGCTGGTACCGTTATTGTTTTTAATGATGCGTCCGACGGCGGTACGAGTTCCATTGGCACACTTTTTGAAATCGACAACGGTTTCAATTTGGCGCAAGGCGGTGACGCATTTTATGTCTATTCCGCATCCGATTTCACGATGCCCGATACCTATCTGACCGCAGCATCGAGTGATGATTTCGGTCAAACTTCCACCGGCGACTTGGCAGCCACTGGTTTGGTCAAGGGTGTGTCTGCAATTGAGTTTGGAACCGCCAGCGAGGATGGCGGAATTTACATCGGCCCCCGGTCTGGTTTGACTTCGTTCTCAGAATATTTTCCGTTGATCAACGACCCGATGAACTGGGACACGACAACTGCTACCGGTGATGGCGAGGTTTTCTTTGATGCCAACATCGCAACGATCACGACATCGTTCACGGTTGCCGCGGTTCCCGAACCAGGCAGCTTTGCGGTGCTAGGTTTCGCTGGCTGTTGCATGTTGACGCGGCGGAAAAAGCGACGCGTATTCGCGTAAGCGTCGCTGGTGCCTTTATCGAATGAGTTTGCGACGTCAATGTCAGCCAACTCATTTGGCCTCGCCCCGCGATCGGATCGATCGGTAAACGCCATTTACCGATATTCGGGAACGCCTAATCACCAACGCCGATGTCTTCGTCGAGAGCTTTTAGGATGAGTTCCAATTCAGCGCCTTCGTGCTTTTCGAACATGCGTCGAAATTCGGCGACACGTCTTAGCAGTCGAGTCACCTCTTCCTCTTTGTCGCCCGAAATTTCCTTGGAACGTTCGGCGATATGACGGACCGATTCGAACAGTTTTCCGTGTTCGCTACGTAGGCATTCTGCGACGACACTAAGTTGTGGTTCGCCACCGATGGCATCATCGAAATACCCGTACGCTTCTTCGAGTGCAAAGTGTAATGCGAGCTGATCACGCAAGCTGTCGAACAACTCGATCAGCTCTGGCCAGTGATTGATCGCCGTTTGACAGTGTTCCGTCAGCGAAGCAAGTTGATCCAGAATCGACTTTAGCTGCAGATTGTCGTCCTTGATCTCCTTCAAGAACGCTGCGTTGACCGTCAAGCGACGCGTCGTAACTGCGTGATCTATCATGAAAGCGATCTCCCGCGAGTAATTGAATAGACGATTCATTATACTCAGCAACAAGGTCGGCAGTGCCGATTTGCCAGCCCGTTTATACGATTCCGATCGGCATCGGGATCACCTGGTTGATCGATTTTGCGCCGATTTGGATCATCAGCAAACGGTCCACGCCAAGTGCGACGCCCGCACACGAGGGTAACCCGTCTCGCATGGCGGCAACGAGGGTTGTTTCCACCTCCAACGCAGGCCGACCCACAGCGACGCGTTTTTTGTTACTCGCGATCGCTCTTTGCACAAGAATGTCCGCGTCTCGCAGTTCGTCGTAGCCGTTAGCGATTTCAATGCCGCTAGCAAACAGTTCGAATCTCGCGGCACAGGCGGGATCGTCCGTGCAGGGTTTGGCAAGTGCTGCTTGGCTGAGGGGATAGTTCGTCACGATCTGTGGTCGTGTTTGTCCGAGTTGTGGCTGGATTTGATTCGACAAAATGATGTCCAGCAGCATGTCACGATCGTCGGCGACGGAGTCGCTTAAGTTCGCATCGGTTTGAGCCGCTTGTTGGATCACTTGAGCGATCGGTGCCTCGATGGGATCGAAGCCGAGTCTCGTTTGAAACAACTCACGGTACGTACAAACGTCATACTCGGTTTGGTTCAAGACGCTTGCGACCAGTTGCCCCAACAACCCAACGCCATCGTCCATGTCGGCACCAACGTCGTACCATTCCAACATCGTAAACTCGGGATTGTGCAAGTGGCCCTGTTCTCCGGCGCGAAAGACCGGGCCGATGCTATAGATCGACGGCGCGCCCACTGCGAGCAGTCGTTTCATGGCGAGTTCGGGCGACGTTTGCAGGTACAGCTGTTCGGGCAATCTGGCCGCGGGGCAACCAAGCTGCTTTGCGGCAACCGCGATCGGATCGATGTAAGCGTCCACGACACAGTCGCGCATCATGCACGGCGACTGGACTTCAAGAAAACCGCGACCATCGAAATAGGAACGCAGCTCACGCAGCAGAGCCGCACGTTCGGCCAGGAATTGAATATTCGGTTTCAAAAGCGCGTTCCTTCACGAAAATCGTTTTTCTAGTAGGCTGGAACAAACCAAAAGCAGTTCCGGCGATCCGCGATCGCCGTGTTTGAAAGCGGCCAGTCCTGCTTTCAGAGTGTTCCAGCCTACATTTGTGCGACCTTCCTGTAACCTGAGACTCCTGAACTTGTCTGATTCGCAGCGATACATTCGGCAAACGCAATTCGGTCCCATCGGAACCGAGGGGCAACGTCGCGTGATGACTGCCGATGTCGCTGTGGTGGGCTGCGGTGCGTTGGGAAGTGTCGCCGCCGAAATATTGGCCAGGTCGGGCGTCGGTCGGATTCGATTGATCGATCGCGATGTCGTCGAGTGGAGCAACTTGCAGCGACAGTCGCTGTATGACGAACAGGATGCACACGAAGGACGCGCGAAAGCGGATGCGGCCACGGCCAGGCTGGCGCAGATCAATCGTTCGATTGAGTACGTCGCGGAAGTCGTCGATGTCACGTCAAGTAACATCGCGAGTTTGCTAGACGGGTGCGACTTGGTCATCGACGCGTCGGACAACTTCATCTTGCGGTTCTTGATCAATGACTGGTCGCTAAGAACCGCCACGCCTTGGGTCCACGGTGGTTGCGTCGGTGCGACGGGCCAGGTGAGGTTGTTCACCGGCGCCGGGAAACCCTGTTTTCGGTGCTATGTTTCTGACGCACCGCCGGCGACGGCGATCCAGACGTGTGACACGGCCGGTGTCATCGCGCCGGCCACGCATGTCATCGCAAGTCTGCAGGCGGGCGAATCGCTAAAGTGGCTTAGTGGCAATAGAGACGCCGTCGCTCGGCAGATGTTGTCGCTGGATTTATGGGCCAATCGAACGAGACGGATCGATCCCGATCCAAGAGCCATCGCAGCGTGCGTCGCTTGTGCCGGTGGCAAACTTGAGTACTTAGAGGGTGACAAGAGCACCGACATCGATCGAACACAAACGCTGTGTGGACGAGAAGCCGTACAGATTGCGGCTGTCCAGAGTGGACAAGGCGTTGACTTGAACAAGTTCGCCGAGCGCTGGAACGGCGTTGGGCGCGTCCAGCGGACAAAATTCTTTACGCGGCTGTTTCCTGATGATTGTCACAGCCTGACGATGTTTCGTGATGGGCGCGTGGTGGTGACGGGCACGGATCAAATATCCGTTGCCCGTACCATGTACGACCGTTACGTCGGCGGTTAACCGCAGACGGCTTACGATTCTTCGCTGCTGGACGATTCGTCGCCTTCGCCCACACCGACTGGTTCGGCGGGTTCGGGCAAGCCACGTTTTTCGCCTTTGAAGTCGAGTCGCGTCACTTTGCCATCATCGTCTTTGAAGGCATCGATCATGATCGTGTCAAAGCCTTCGAAAGCACCACGCAGCAGTTCTTCGCTGAGCGGATCTTCGATGCGTTGTTCGATCGCACGACGCAGCGGACGAGCACCGTAATCCAGGTTGCTGCCTTTCTTGACCAAGAACTCTTTTGCTTCGTCGGTCAATTCGATCGCCAGTCCACGTTCGAGCAAACGCTCGCGGACCTTGGACAATTCGAAATCGATCACGCTCTTGAGGTCTTCCTTGGTCAGGTGACGGAAGATGATCGTGTCGTCCAGACGGTTCAGGAACTCGGGACGGAAAACACGTTCGATCTGATCCATCACTCGCGACTTCATCGAATCATAGCTGGCATCCCCATCTGGTTTTTGGAAACCAAAAGCGGATTCGTTCTTGATCGCTTCGGCACCGGCGTTGGTGGTCATGATCAAGATCGTGTTACGGAAATCGACGTTACGACCGAACGAGTCGGTCAGTCGGCCTTCTTCCATCACTTGCAACAACATGTTGAAGACGTCCGGGTGCGCTTTTTCGATCTCATCGAACAGCACGACCGCGTAAGGACGACGACGGATTTTTTCGGTCAGCTGACCGCCCTCTTCGTATCCGACGAATCCGGGAGGCGCTCCGATCAATCGGCTGACGTTGTGCTTTTCCATGTACTCGCTCATGTCGATATGAACGAGAGCTTCGCTGTCACCGAACATGTATTCGGCCAGTGCTTTGGCAAGCAACGTCTTACCGACACCGGTTGGCCCGGCAAAGATGAATGAACCTGTCGGACGTTTCGGGTCTTTCAGTCCACTGCGGCTTCGTCGAACCGCTTTGGAAACGGCGGTAACGGCAGCACTTTGGCTGACGACACGCTTGTGAAGCTCTTCTTCCATCTTCATCAGACGCAAGCTGTCTTCGGTCGATAGCCGCGTCAGCGGAATCCCCGTCATCTTGCTGACGACTTCGGCGATGATCTCTTCGTCAACCACGCCATCGGTTTGTTCGCTCTTGTCACGCCATTCCTGGGTGATCTGGTCTTTCTTCTTGCGAAGCTTTTCGGCCTGATCACGCAGGTTCGCCGCTTTTTCAAAGTCTTGATTGGCGACCGCGTCTTCCTTTTCCTTGTTCAGCGTCTCGACTTCTTCGTCGATCTCTTTCAAGTCTGGTGGACGGGTCATGGTGCGCAGACGCACCCGGGCACCGGCTTCATCGATCACGTCAATCGCCTTGTCCGGCAGGCAACGTGCGGTGATGTAACGCTCGCTCATCTCGACGGCGGCCACGACGGCGTCATCGGTGAATTGAACGCGGTGGTGTTCTTCGTAGCGACCGCGAAGCCCTTTCAGAATTTCGATCGTTTCCGCCTTGCCGGTCGCCTCGACGATGATTTCTTGGAATCGTCGTGCAAGTGCGTTGTCTTTTTCGATGTACTTTCGGTACTCGTCCAGCGTGGTCGCACCGATGCACTGAATTTCGCCACGTGCCAGTGCGGGCTTCAGAACGTTGGCCGCGTCGATCGCGCCTTCGGCGCCACCGGCACCAACGAGCGTGTGAAGTTCATCGATGAACAGGATCGTGTTCTTGACGCGACGGACTTCCGTCATGACGGCTTTGATTCGTTCTTCGAATTGGCCACGGTATTTCGTACCGGCGACCATCATGGCCAAGTCGAGTACGACGATTCGCTTGCCGGCCAGAATTTCGGGCACTTCGCCGCTGATCACACGCTGTGCAAAGCCTTCGACGATCGCCGTTTTACCGACACCGGCTTCACCCAACAGAACAGGATTGTTCTTGGTACGTCGGCAAAGGATTTGAATGGCCCGCTCGATTTCTTTCTCTCGGCCGATGACCGGATCCAATTCGTTCTTCTTGGCCAACTCGGTCAGGTCGCGTCCAAAGCTATCCAGCGCGGGCGTCTTGCTCTTGCCGCTCTTTCCGGACGAGCTGCTGCTGCTTTCGCCGTCGCCGGATCGCCCGCCGCGTTCGCCGACTTCGGCGCCTTCCAAGCCGTGACCCAACAGGTTCAAGACTTCTTCGCGGACGTCTTCCAGTTTCAGACCCAAGTTCATCAGGACTTGTGCCGCGACGCCTTCTTGTTCACGCAGCAGTCCCAGCAGGATGTGCTCGGTGCCGACGTAGCTGTGATTCAGATTGCGGGCTTCTTCCATCGAATACTCGATGACTTTTTTCGCTCGCGGTGTTTGAGGCAATTTGCCGACGGTCACCATCTCGGGACCGCTTTGAACCAACTTTTCCACTTCCAAGCGGATTTTGCGCAGGTCGACTTCCAGGTTCTTCAAGACGTTCGCGGCGACTCCGCTGCCCTCTTTGACCAAGCCGAGCAAGATGTGCTCGGTGCCGATGTATTCGTGGTTAAATCGCTGGGCCTCTTGGTTGGCCAGCTGCATCACCTTGCGAGCGCGGTCGGTAAATCGTTCGTACATGTTTGGGGTCTCGCTATGAGTGTCGCGTTGAGCGGTTTTCGAAGACGTTTTTCAACGCCCAATCGATTGCCCGTTGGGTCAATCGTGTCTGTCAATCTGGCGAATCTGTTTTTACAAGGTCTATTTACGCAAACCGTACGCCATACTGCTAGGTCGTAACCTTTCTCGGCGGTCCAGCGACGGCAAGCAGACGTTTGTATTTGCCAATGGGTTCCTGCGATGCCAATTCTATCGATTACATGAAAAGGCGGGGATGGGAGCTTTCAGTAGATCAGAATGCGAAATATCCGCAATCGCTCGGGCGAGTGAGGATCCTCGTCACTCGATCGGGCCGTAATTCTGTGCCAATAAAGTGTGCAACGGTCACTAGACACTGCAACGTGACGCGACGATCGCTCAAGAGATTTCGCGATGCAAAGAACGGAAACGCGCAGCGATCGCGAAGTTTTCTTTTCAAAGAATCGTAGGGCTCTGGCCATGCGTTTGGCCGGTGGTGGGTCGCTCTGATCGAGGAAATCGGGCTGCAAATGATTCATGCTGCTGTCAAATCGGCAGGTTTTGTCTCTTTTTCCTCGGGTTCGGCGGCCTCTTTCATCCGCTGCAGCCGTTTTGTTTCTGCGGCGAGTTCTAAATGCCATGCGTCAGCGATCTCGAGACGGCGGATTTCTTGCGTCAACAATTCTGCCGCTTCCAATCGGTCCGTATGCCGCAGAACTCCCGAGAGCAATAGAAGTGCCGGTGGATCACGAGCTTCGATTGCTAGCACTTCCTGAAGCAATTTTTCAGCGGTTTCCCATTCCGCCTTCAGATAGGCGGCGTGCGCGTCGGCAAAACGATCGGGTTCGTCGCTGACCACGCGTGGTGCCAGCATCGCCGGCAATTCGCGAACTCGACGAATCACATAGAATCCCCACGCGGCCAGACCGATCCAGCAGGCCATGCGAACCAAGAGCCCGGACATCCATTCGGTATAGAAAAACGTCGTCAACAGCAGCCAATTGACTGCGATTGCGAACGCGACCGCTGCCGGGAACGCCGAAAAACGCCCTCGCCACCAGATTTCGGCCAACCCAGGCCACAGGCACGTCAAGAACTGTGGGATTTGCATCGTCTCTGTTTACGAAGACGACCACGTCGAGGGCAAGATGTCCGCCGAATCATTCCGCCGGGTACAATCGGCGGATCGCAAAAGCACGGGCTAAGCAAGCACGGGCTGTGGATCGCATCATCTGGGCGAATCCCAATACTGCGAACCTAATTCACCTCCCTTTTTCTGGAAATTGCCATGTCGTCGGACTTGCTTGACATCATCGGGTCACACCTCAACGAAGAGACGCTGCAGTCGCTCAGCCGCAGCATCGATGCGACGCCCGAGCAGACGCAGACGGCAATCAGCGCGGCCTTGCCAACGCTGATCGGAGCGATGGCTCGCAACGCGTCGGAACCTGCCGGACAAGAACAGCTGTATCGCGCGCTGTCGTCTGATCACGACGGTTCAATTCTCGATAGTTTGGGCAGTCTGTTTTCCCCCAAAGAGTCGGCAACGCAAACGCCGGGGGTGACCGAGCGTACGACCGCCGGCGGCGCAATTTTGGATCACATCCTGGGCAGCCGAAAACCGCGGGTGGAACAAACCGTCGGCAAGGCCAGCGGTCTCTCCAGTGGCCAAGTGATGAAACTATTAATGATGTTGGCTCCTCTGCTGATGGGAGCACTGGGCAAACGCCGCCAGCAAGAGGACCTATCGCCGGGTGGACTGAGTGATTTGCTCCGCGGTGAAAGCGAACGCGTCGAATCGGCATCCGGTGGTGGAATGATCGGCCGCATGCTCGATCAAGACGGTGACGGCGACTTTGACATGATGGACATGTTGAAGTTCGGCGCCGGGAAACTGTTCGGCGGACGATAGTCCCGTTCCAAGCTTCGCGGGCGGATTCAAGCGGGCCGTTTCAGGCTTCGCGGTGCCGTTTCAGGCTGCGCGGGCCGTTTCAAGCTTCGCGGGCCGTTTTACGCTTCGCCCGTTTGCACGGCCATGTTGTCTCGGTGGACGACGTTTTCGTACGGGCGATGGCCCAGCACGTCGGCGATTTTGTCACTCGCCAGCCCCATGATTTTGGCGACCTCGCTGGACGGATAATTGCTCAGCCCTCTGGCGATTTCGTTGCCATCGGGATCGACGATCGCAACGACGCTGCCGCGTTTGAAATCACCGTCGACTTTCTTGATGCCGATCGCCAACAGGCTGCTGCCCTTGTTCAGCACGGCGCGCGTGGCACCGGCGTCGAGGTGAATGGTGCCGTTGACCGTTGCCGAGCTGCCGATCCATCGCCGGCGACCGCGCAGCGACTTTGGCGGCGGCAGAAACAGCGTCCCAATTTCTTCGCCCGCAAATATTTTGTCCAACACTTGGTCGTCGTGTCCCGGTGCGATGATGGTCGGGTGACCGTGCGAGGTCGCGATTCTTGCGGCGTTCAATTTGCTTGCCATCCCGCCCTTGCTCACCCCGCCGGTATGATCTTGGGCCATGTCCAAGATTTCGTCGGTGATGGATTCGACGATCGGAATTCGCTTGCTGGTCGTTTGGTTTGGCGATCCATCGTACAGGCCGTCGATGTCTGACAGGATGATCAGCATTGAATCGCTTAACAAACCGGCGACTTGTGCCGCCAAGTGATCGTTGTCACCGAACGTCGTCATTAGTTCCGAGACGGCGACGCAGTCGTTTTCGTTGATCACGGCGATCGAATCATAGGCGTGGATTTGCGTCAACGCATTCCGCACGTTCAGGTATCCGCTGCGGCGACGCAGGTCCGCTGCGGTCAGCAGGACTTGGGCTGCGTGCCGTCCGAACTTTGTAATCGCGGATTCGTAAGCCTGGATCAGATCGGTTTGGCCGATCGCCGCGATCGCCTGCAATTGCGACAAGCCTTCCGGGCGGTTGGGTAATCCAAGCTTGCCAACACCGGCGCCAACGGCGCCGCTGCTAACCATCACAGTTTGCCGCCCCGAATCGGCGATTCGGCAAAGGCTTGCCCCCAGCAGATCAATACGGCGGCGGTCCAGCTTTCCGTCGGGGGTGGTTAACACCCGCGTGCCGACCTTTACCACGACGCTGCTGGTATTTTCAATAACCGATCGGCGCGCCGCAGTATTCAAAGGGTTGGTCCTCAGCAGGTGTCAAAGTCGAGTGGATATTTTCGCCAGGGGAATCAAGCGGCGAAACTGATGATTTCTACCGGTGCCTCGCACTCCATAACGAAATACAATTGTCATGGGGAATCGACGACCTTGGAAGAGCACCCTAAACTCGCAAAGCGTCCTTCTGTCTTGATTCGTTCTTCAGGAAAATCATCGCTATGAGCGAAATACATCACGAATGTGGTGTCGCCGCGATCTATCACCTTTCCGGCCGCGGACGCAGTCCGATGTGTACCGAGGATGGGCCGCGACAGATTTCCAGGCTGCTGCCACGGATGCTGTTGGACATTCAAAACCGCGGCCAGCTTGCCGCCGGCATGACCGTGTATGACCCCGAATGTCCTCAGTTGCTGAAAAATCGCAAGGACGTCGGTACAGTGACGGAGGTCTTTCGGCTGAATCATCGCGCAAAGGCCGAATCGTTGATGAAGCATCTTTCCGGTCGGGCCGCGATCGGACATGTTCGCTATTCCACGTGCGGCCAGGACGATCGTAGCTATGCGCAGCCGTTCGAACGCAGGCACATCCATAAACGAAAATGGTTCAGTTTTTGTTTCAACGGCCAACTTTCCAACTACGGAATTCTGAAAGAACGCTTGCTTGCCGACGGCGATCACCATCTTTCCCTTGACACCGATACCGAAATTATTCTGCACGAGTTTGCTCGTGTGCTCAGCCAGGCGCGCGAACGTATCGATTGGATCGAAGTACTAAGACGCACCACTTCGGAATTCGACGGCGCCTATAGCCTTGCCGTGTTGACCGCCGAAGGCGAAATGATCGTTGCCCGTGATCCGCTGGGCATCAAACCGATGTGCTATGTGCACGAAGGTCCGCTGTTCGCCGCGGCCAGCGAAAGCGTTGCGCTGTTGAACCTGGGTTTTGAAAGTGACCAGATTAAATCGCTGCCGCCCGGTGTTGCGATCATCGTTGACCCGGAATCCGGTTTCCGCATGGAACGTTTTGCCGAGGATCGATCGCCAGCCCACTGTTTCTTTGAGTGGATCTACTTTGCCAATGTCGCCAGCACGCTGGATGAGCGCAGTGTGTATCTGACACGAACTCGGTTGGGCGAAGAACTCGCCCAAGCGGAACGGGAACTCAACCGGATCCCCTTGGACCCCGAGGACACGATCATCGTTCCCGTTCCCGATACCAGCAAGGCGGCTGCAGACTCGATGGCGTACGAGCTTTCGATTCCTTGCCGGGAAGGCTTGATTCGCAATCGATATGCGGGGCGAACCTTCATCGAAGGCGGTCGCGCCCGCAAAGCGAAGGCGGCCACCAAATACACACCGCTCCGCGAAGTGTTGCAAGGCAAACGCGTCATTCTGGTGGAAGACTCGATCGTGCGCAGCACCACGATGAATGTGCTGTTGGATCGTATCCGCGACGTCGGCGGCGCAAAAGAAATACACGTCCGTGTCGCATGTCCACCGATCGTCGCGCCGTGTTTTTATGGCATCGACATGAGCACGATCGACCAACTGATTGCGCCAAAGTATTTTGGCGTCGAAGGTGAACTGACCGACCAGGCACAGCAGAAATTGGCCGACGATTTGGGTGCCGATTCGCTTCGGTATTTGCCAGTCGAAGCGATCGCCCGTGCGATCGATTTGCCCAAAGATCATTTGTGCCGCGCGTGTGTGACCGGCGAGTACCCGACCGAGTGTGGCCAGCATTTGTATCGGATCGCTCTGGATAACCGTGGCAACAAGGTCGACGACCAACGGACCTACGAACAACTGGCAGCTGCCCTTTCGAGTGGCTGAGTGTTTCGAGTGGCTGAGTGTATGGGAAGGGTTCGAAGCGGTCTCGTCGGAGAGCCAAACTGTTAGCGCAGTAACTCACCCATTGCCGACAAGAACATCGCTTCGGCGACCCGCTCGGCCGCATCGCGAGTAAATTCTCCTCTGGGCAACTGCCGCGTCCATGTTTGAATCGAGCCATTGACGTTGAGCGCGACGTGAATACGATCCTGGCCCTTTCGTGGCTCGGATGTTGGCAGTGCCGCGACTAACGAAATGCCGACCGGAATGGACGTGTTGATTCCGTTGTCGCTGAGGCGTCGACATCGCTCCATCGCCACGCGCGAGAGCTGGATCGCCGTCTCAACCGAAGCGCTGGGGCCGGCCGGCGGTTCATTCAAATACTCGCACATCGCCGCGTGTGAGTAAGGCACGACGGCTTCGACAAACGACCGGGAAGCGCCGGGACGTTGAAAACACCGGCCGATCGCTCTACTGCCTCCCCCCGAGACCACCATCGCGATCTGGAAATCGGTGGTGTGCAACGGGTCAAGTGTTGTTGCCCAGGATGCGTCGACGTCGGTGGTCGGGTGATGGGTCAAGCGTTGTTCCGATTGCAAACGGCTAGGGCGATGGGATTCGACGAAATGTACCACGAACGAATCGCATCGGCGTGCGGTCGGCAAAGCCGATCGGCGGTGATTCGTTCCATTCATCAAGCGATCGGACCGAGACATTGCCGTAGATTTCGATATCGGATCCAAGCAGAGATCCAGTGATCGGCAGCGTTGCATCGTCGTCCAGTGGCTGGATAAGGATGTCCTGAGTCGTATAAACGAACCCTCGCAGTTCCGTGGGATACGTGTCCGTTTTCGTCGAATTTGTCAGTGTGCCTCGATAGGGCGATCCGGTCGGATTGAAGTTCACGTCGCGGTCTTCTTCGCTCAGCGTCGCATTGACGTTCTCGATGCGAATGGATGAATCGGTGACCAAGATTGCTTCAGGCTCATTCGGATAGTTCCACGTGATCCCGCCGGACAAGATCACTTCAGCGGCACCGCTGATCACGAGGATTGCGTCGATCCGGCAATTGGAGATGCGAATGGTTTGCCCCCACGCATCGATCCAATAGATGCCCGCAGCATCGTTGGCGCCATAAGGGTTTGCCGAGGGAGACAATACGATGTCTTGGATGCGCCGCTGGTAGCCGTAGTAGGGTATCGACCATGCCGAAATCTGCGTTCCCACCGAACGATAACGATTGAGCACGTTGTAACTTGGCACTGAAACCGAGGATGCGGTTCGATCCCCTCGAACCGTGAACGCAACCTTTCCGCTGCACTGCAGTTCGGGTGTGATCAATCGGCCTGACGAATTCGTTCGGCAGTCGTCATAGACCTGAACGGCGCGTTCGGTATTCAATAACGCTCCGGATTCCAGGTGCAGGTCGTCCGAGCTGGTGACCGAGTAATTCAACACGTCCAGCGGCCCTGGGTCTGGTTCTAGCGTTACCGAAACGGCTGACTCTGTCGTGCCGATACGCGCGTGCACGGTCAAGTCAACGGAATCCGCCGAATCGTCGTTTAAGTTTCCGTCGCTGTCAGTGTATCGATGTCTCACATGTCTCGTTTCACCGGACGCGCTCGGTCCGACGTTCCATTCTCGCCAATCAGTGAATTCATCGTTGATCATCTGCGATCGCCATTGGGCAGAAGTCCGCATGTGTGCGGCCAGACGCTGCAGTTCACTTTCGGCGATTCGCAACGCGTCCATCCGCCGGCCGCGGTCATTTTGTGCTCGCACGTTGGCGGTCGATAGCGACACCGAAACGGCGACGGTTGCCATGACGATCAGCGTCGTGAACAGGACGGCGACATAAACGTAGCCCGATCGACTTGCCACCACTCGCTTGCGCCGCGGGGAGGCGCCAGTCGGCCAGCGGCAGACGAGAGTTCGGATAGCGTTGGTATTGAAAGCGGACAACATGGTGACGGATCAGTTGGTGACTTCTGGTTGGTTCTTGAGCGGGACAACCACCGAGACAGAGCGACCGGAACCGAACGCGAATCGTACGCGTCGGTATTCTTCGTACGAAGTCGACGCGTCGATGTCGTTGGGGACGCTAGAGACCAAGATTGACTTGCTGAATGTGATCGATTCCGGCGACGTGCAGTTCACCGTCGCTAAACGCAACGGAGAGTCCGAATTGCCGCTCAGAACGATGCCGTTTCCGTCGACATCCGCACGTTCGATCGCCACCGAAACGGACCACCCGGTAAAACCATCGATCGTCGATCCGTCGCGGTATGTCGGTGTGGCACTGCTGTAATTGTGGTAGTCATCGACATCATCAAACGTCGTGCGATCCGAATTCAGCTCATCCGGTTCGATCCCGAAGGTGGCATTCGCATCGGCGTCGGCAAAACGACGTGTCGTTATTTCGTCAAGGAAAATGGTCGCCAAGTCGCTGCCGCGCGTCGCACGGAACTGTTCATGCGAGTTGCGAAGCAGGTTGGCCGACGCGGTGACCGATACCAGCAACACCGTTGCGACTAACATGCTCGACACCATCACCTCGATTAGTGTGAGTCCAAGCCGACTGCGTGTATGGATTCTAGATCGAGATCGGATCACCATTGTCTCGCCTTTAGATGGACGCCCACGTTCAGCCAATAAGCGAATGACGAAAAATACGGCCGCGGCGTGAAAGAGAGCGATGGTGAGTGACCGTTGCGGACCGAAACGGCGATCGAGTTGTGCGAACTGTAGCTTCCCGACGCTGATTCGGCTTGACCGATGTCGACAAACGATGCCAACCCGATCGTGTTGTCGAGCCACGGATGACCTTCGGCCGAGTAGATCTGGACGTTCAGCTGTTTTTCGGTGATCACGGCCGATTCGACGAGGTCCGGGCCCGTTGTCGGAATGATGGGGACGGTGTAACCGCTGTCGATTCCCGACCAATTGATCGGCGAATACTGGTCCGCGCCTTCGATGGCCAACAGAACGGCCGATAGGGCAGATGAGTTTGTGGGCGTCAACGTCGTGCTGGTCGGATAGGACGCGTCGTAGGATCGGTACAGGACGGTTAGTCGGAGGTTGCTGATTGAAGTTGACTGAACGGTTTGCCACCCGCCATTGGAAACAGCAACATAGTTTGGCGTCTTTCCCGAAATGCAAAGCAACAACAAGTCGTTTGGTTTACATCCTGGTGGAGTGTTGATTGTTAGACTGCTGACTTGCGATCCGCTTGCCGCAGTTGTGTGCGATCGGACGCGAACGGTTTCATCGAGCGGCAGGGCGGTGGGAGCTGTGTATCCGTCAACCGAAAAATGAATGTTCGGTGTCTCGGGATCGAGAACCGCCGTCGGAATGCCGGATACCTGACGCGTTAGCCCGGCACTGTCGGCTTGATAAGCGACCGGTTCATCGTTTCCGCTGGTCGGATCCGGGCGCGTGATCTGAAAACCACTTCCCCAATTGTTTTGAACGGTTCTGGCATAGCGCAAGTCCCCGGCCAACCGATCCGCGATTTCGTGTTCGTGCCACTCTGCTGCGTCGTCGAGCGGTGACTCGAGCAGTTGGGTCGAGATCGAAATGGTGGATGCCAGACCGATGATCAAGACCGTCGACGCGATCAGTGCCGCGACCAACTCGATCAAGGAATAAGCCGGACGAATCATGACGATCCTCCCGTGACAACCATGCGTAGGTCGACCGTCGTCGTGCCAAGTCCTGGTGCGATCACAATATCGTAAATATGACCGGTGTAGCCGATCGATATGGTCCCCGACTGCATCGCCGTGCCGGACACCCGCGGGATACCTTCGAAATCAAAAGTGATCGAATTCGCAGAGTCAAAGTTGGCGGAAAGTTCAAACTCGGAATCGAACTCCGCTTTGACATCGACTTCCATGAGGCTGCCCATACGGTCGGGAAAATCCACATCGGCACTGTAGTATCGATCGGTCGTAGGATCGATCACAAGCGTGACCGAGCGTCCTTGGTTGATCGCCACGTGCCGGAGATAGTCGACATGGCTGGCAAGCTGGTTCGCGGCGGCCAATAAACGTGACCCGCGCACCGAATTACCGAGCCTGGGTGCGGCAACGGCCGACAAAATGCCCAAGATCAAGATGACAATTGTCAGCTCGATCATGCTCAATCCGTTTCGGTTTCGGGGGAATGTTCGCACGTTCGTTGCTCGATTCGACCGTGTTCGTGTAGGCTGGAACTCGCCGCAGACCGCTGCGGCTATAAAAATCTACGTCAGCCAGCGCTTCGTCCCGAAATAACTTGATCGGATTCGTACGCAATTAGGGCTGCGGATTCCGCTTATTCGTTACAACCCGGCTCGATGCAATCTCTTGACCATCCGCTGATCGATTCCTTTGGCCGCGTGCACGATAGCTTGCGAATCAGCGTCACGGATCGCTGTAACATTCGATGCTTCTATTGCATGCCGGAAACGGGAGCCCAGTTTGCGCCGCGCGATACGTTGTTGACGTTCGAAGAGATCCATCGGCTGGCAAATCTGCTGGTGCAGCGATGCGGCGTCCGCGACATTCGTATCACTGGGGGTGAACCGTTGGTACGTCGCGAAATCGACCGACTGGTGCGAATGCTTGCGAGTATCGATGGGCTGCAAGATCTTTCGATGACAACGAATGGAATCTTGCTGGCGGATTGTGCCGAGCTGCTGCATCAATCGGGGCTACGGCGCGTCAACATCAGTCTGGACACGTTGGACGAAAAAGTCTTTCAAAAGATCACTCGTCGCTCGGGCGTCGAGCAAGTGGTTCAGGGCATCGACGCCGCGATCGCTTGTGGATTCGAATCAATCAAGCTGAACACGATTGCGATTGCCGGAATCACCGAAACACAAATCGTCGACCTTGTCGAATTTGCCTCAGCGCGGAATGTGCCGCTGCGGTTTATCGAGTTCATGCCGCTGGATACAGATCGCGCATGGACCAAAGGCGATGTGCTGTCGGGTGATCGGCTGCTTCGCATCTTGGCGAGCCGCTTTGGTACGTTGACCGAGGTTCCCCGCTCGGACCCATCGCAACCGGCGGAGGAATTTGTGTTCGCCGGCGGTCAGCGCGTCGGAATCATCCGTTCGGTGACGGCGCCGTTTTGCGGTGCGTGCAATCGGTTGCGACTTACCGCAGACGGATCGCTGCGGAATTGCTTGTTCGCTAACGGCGAAACGCCCTTGCGAGATCTGTTGCGAGACGGTGCGTCGGATGATGACTTGCTTTGCGAGGTCAAACGCTGCGTCGCCGCCAAGGCCGCCGGCCACGGTATGAGCGACGCCGATTTCACGCCGCCCCCACGTCCGATGTATGCCATCGGCGGCTGATGCGCAATTGAACGCAAAGGCGTCATACGGAAGGGACATGGGTTCGGGGGATATCGCCACGTGGATTTCGAAACGGCGTAAATCACCGCATGAACGTAATCACCGCTGCCAGAAAGTGGGTTTTCGGTGATCGCCATGCTCGAGCTGCCTTAGCGACACAAGATTAGCACGGTGCCGTTCGGCGCTGTCGCGCGGGCATGGGCGTCGTGATGCGCTAGCAAGTGAACCTGCAAAACAGCCCGCCGCGGGCCGCTCGCCAGGCCGCCGGCAGCTCAGATTTCAGAGGCAATGCCGACGCTGGGCGTCTGTTGCCGATTGATTCTGGCGATTACAGTGTCGGCACTATGAAAAACATCTTTAGCTTAGAAAACGACGTCGCGGCCGTGATCGGCGGTACAGGTGAATTGGGCGGGCTGATGGCCGAGGCCCTCGGTGCACATGGCGCAAAGGTCGCCGTTCTGGGCCGAAATGCCGACCGCGGAAACGCCCGTGCTCAAAAGATCGTCGACGCCGGCGGTGAGGCAAAATTCTTTGCCGCTGATGGGTTGAGCGCCGAGTCGCTCGATTCCGCTCGCCAAGCAATTGCGGCATGGGCCGGCGCATCGACGTCCGTGCTGGTCAATGCCGCCGGCGGAAATCGACCCGACGCGACCATTCCTCCGGGCGGCGACATCTGCAAGTTGCCACTGGACGCTTGGCGTGACGTGTTTGACTTGAACTTGGTCGGTGGCGCGCTGCTGCCTAGCCAAGTTTTCGGGCAAGACATGTTGTCGGCCGGCAAGGGCAGCATCATCAATATCGCATCCATGTCAGGCATCATCCCCTTGTCTCGCGTGGTCGCCTATTCCGCCGCGAAGGCAGCCGTGATCAACCTCACGTTATGGTTGGCTCGCGAGTGGGCAACGACCGGCGTGCGCGTCAATGCGATCAGTCCCGGTTTCTTTCCTGCCGAACAAAACCGCAAGCTGTTATTCAACGACGATGGCAGCTACACCGAGCGTGGCGGGCAAATCATTGGCCACACGCCGATGGCGAGGTTCGGTAAACCAGAAGAACTTGCCGGTGCCGTGGTCTGGTTGGCCAGCCAAAATGCCTCGTCGTTCGTCACCGGACAAAACATTGCGGTCGACGGCGGCTTTGCGTCGGTGACCATCTGATTTTTATACGTGGGTCCTCGCCTATTTTTCTCTTGAAGACATTACTGAGATGATCGAACTCCGAAAAGACGCCAAATACGCTCTCGTCATTCCCACCAGCATGGGAACTCGTCTAACGCCGGTGAACAATCAACCGTTCCACTGCAGCGACACGTTCAAGATGCAAGGCACCAGCGCCGAGTCGAACGTTGGCAGTGTTTCGTCTTTCCTTGGTTTGCCGGTCAAGATTCTGACGGCGTTCGTCAAAGGAAGCCCCGTCGCGCGTTTCATCAAAGATGATTTGGCTCGTCGGCACATGGACTACGAAGGTCCTGAGTTCGAACCAGAGAACCCTTGGGGCGTTCGCCACCAAATCAACATGGCCGACAGCGGCTGGGGCTCGCGCGGTCCACGCGTCGCCAACGATCGCGCCGGCGAAGTCGGCCGTAAGCTGAACGTCAAGGACTTTGACCTGGATCGTATCTTCGGGGATGAAGGCGCAAAAATTGTTCACATGTCGGGTCTGATCGCAGCCTTGTCAGAAGACACCAGCGAATTTTGTTTGGCAATCGCACGGGCGGCCAAAAAGAACGGTGCAAGAATCTCATTCGATCTGAACCACCGCGCCTCGTTCTGGGCCGGTCGCGAAGCGGAATTGTCGGCGGCGTTCAAAGAAATCGCCAGCCTTTCGGATATCCTGATCGGCAATGAAGAAGACTTTCAGTTGTGTTTGGACATCGAGGGTCCCGAGGCAGGCGGTAAAGAGATCGGGGCAAAGATCGAAGGCTTCAAGGAAATGATCGGCCGCGTCAAAAAGGAATATTCCGGCGCGACTTTGTTTGCCACCACGCTGCGAGAAGTGACGAGCGCAAACTCGCACCACTGGGGCGCGATCGTTTCACACGGTGACGATTTCTGTGTCGTCGAACCTCGCGAGATCGGTGTGTATGATCGCATCGGTGGCGGTGACGGTTTCGTCGGCGGTTTGCTTTACGGCGTCCTGCAAGGTTGGGACGCGGAAAAGAGCACGCACTTTGGCTGGGCTACCGGCGCACTCGCTGCGACCATGGTGACCGACTATGGTCAACCGGCCGATGAAGAACAGGTCTGGAGCATCTGGGAAGGCAACGCCCGCGTGAAACGCTAGCGCCGCTTACGTCTTTCTGCCAAGACCAAGTCGGCAGGAATTGCACCGCCGTATCATCCACGCGCTTTGCCGCACCATTCCGCACCATGCCGAAGCAGCGAACAGCTCGTTCCCGCTTACGCTCTGTTACGCTGACGTTTCGAAGTAGGCTGGAACAAGCACAGCGCAGTTCCGGCGCGAATTGCTGAATCCGTTTCGTGGTACCGCAGCGGCCTGCGTTCTACGGTGTTGGTGCGGATGCTGTTTCTGGCTTTGGCAATTCCATGACCGGTTCGCCCCAATCGGCCAGGAATGGTTCTTCGCAAGATTCGCACCGCACTTCGGTTCCCAGCAGCTTATCATCGATGACTTGACCCGCTTCGCAGGCTTTGCAGGTCACTCGAACTTGGCCGGGTTCGTCGGCCATCGCTTTGATGTGAGCTTGTGTCAGCCCGGCGACTTCGATGTCTTCCGGTTGCAACGTTGTTAACAAGTCGTGATTGACTTCATCCATCGATGCGAGCCGATTGGCCAAGCGACGCACACTGCGCTCGAAACTATTTCGGCTGCATCGCCCGTTGCCAAAGTGGCGATCGCGGCCGATGAAAAGGTAGGTAAAGCCACGCAACAGACGGCGCCGTGATTCCGTTGGTAAGGTGTACTTTGCCTTGTTGGCGATCAATTCAAAGATGCGGCAGAGTGCTTCCGGCGGATAGTCGTCGAACGTCATCGTTGTTCCGACCCGCGAACTCAATCCCGGATTGCTGCGGATCATCTTGGTCATTTCGACCGGATATCCCGCCAAGATGACGACCAGTCGATCGCGTTGATCTTCCATCCGCTTGAGTAACGTTTGCACCGCTTCGCGTCCGTATTGGTCTTGGCCGCTTTCATCGATCAATGTGTAGGCTTCATCGATGAACAGCACGCCGTCGAGCGCCTCATCGATCTTGGCGTTCGTTTTCGGGCCGGTCTGGCCCGCATATTCCGCGACCAAACCGCTGCGGTCGGTCTCGACGAGATGACCTTTCTGCAGGATGCCCAGTGCGCCGTAGATGTCCGCGACGATCCGGGCGACGGTGGTCTTGCCGGTTCCTGGGTTACCGACAAATGCCATGTGAAGGCTCGGTCGGGTCGTGGGCAGGCCGGCTTCTTCGCGTTGGCGTTCCATCTTGAGGAAATTCGTCAACGTCTGGATTTGGTCCTTGATCGCTTGCAGCCCGACCAGCCGATCCAGTTTTGCGCGGGCCTCGGCCAGTCGCTGTTCGGGTGTCCGGTCGTCATCGGCGACCGTTGACTGATTTCCGGCCGGCTTTGGCGAGCCGCCGGCCGCTGGTTTGGACGATCCACCCGGGCCGGCCATGGGCGTCGGTTTTTCGGCGGCGGTCGGGCCGACGCCTTCACGAAGCCGTTTGGCTTCGTCTCGCAACCATTTCAACGCGTCACGAGCGTTGTCGGTGTCGATCTGGCTGTTCAGTGTTTCCGGTGCATGTCCTTGCAAGCGGTCGAATTGGCTTTTCATTTCTTCCAAGTTCTTGTTGTCCGCAACACTGACATTGCCATCAACGCTGGTCAACAAGCTGGCCATTCGGATGGCGAGTGTTTCCAGTTCGCCCCAGCGATCACGTAGTTCCGGTAATTCCGCGAACGGGCGGACCAGGTCACTCCATTGGAAATCTTTGCTGGCCACAATCAGCCAGTCGACCGCTTCGTGCAATTGGCTGCCCATTACCGATTTGCCCCAGATGTGTTCCAGCAAGACTCGTCCGAGTTGTCGCTGTTCCATCGTGCGGCCACTGGCGTCTGGGACCACCGAGGCAAAAACTTTCATGAGCAACCCTTGGTGCAAGTCGTTCATTTGATCCGCGATCGACTCGGCATTGGGTTCCGCATCCCCACTGAGCCAGCCGTAAGAACCTCGCACGAGTTTGCCGCTCTCGACATACAAAGCCTGTGTTTGCTGAATCGCCTCGCGGTACATACGAATGGATTCGATGATTTGGTCGTCAGTGGGTCCGGGCATGATCAGGCAGTGGCAAGAGTAGGTGGAATCGATCCGAAAAGTTTAACGCACATGCTTCCGTCGCTTGTGCTTCCGTCGCTCGTGCAGGCCAGATGAAGCCCGCGTCAGTCGAAACAAGCCGCGCGAGGTGTTGGCGTTGCCCAATGGTCCTGGCATCGCCCAGGGTCAATCGTTCGGGCATCACCCAGGGTTAATTGTTCGAGAATCGCCCTGGGGCAAGTATTTCGATACCAGCGTATGACAATCATACGGTGATTGCGGCACCGCTGTATCTCTCTTGCGGCGAGCTGCATCGATTGTCAGTCTCTCACGCGATGTCGTTTTTCCAGGCGTCCGCCAGTTCTGCGAGATTCATCAATTCAATCACCGCCATCCGATCGATTTCACGACCGAACAGGACATCGTTCGCGCGGGCCACGGGCCAGTCACCATGCGGCCGGTTTATTCGTTCCAGCGTATCGCCGGTTTCGATCGATCCTTCTTGGATCACGCGCATGTACCAGCCGGTTCGACCTGTTTGTGTGACTTCTTTGGTCAGCGTTTTGACGCCCCACCGACGAGCGATTTTCCAGCAAGGTTGGCGTGGTTGGCTGATTTCGAGTTCGCATGATCCCACACGGTATCGATCGCCGATGCAGACATCCGATTCGTCCGCACCGTCGAGCGTCAGATTCTCGCCCAGGCCGCCGGCGGACATTTTCAGATCCGGATGTTCAAGCTGCCACCGAGCATAGTGCGAGCTTGCGTAGCACAGGATTGCTTTATCGACACCGCCGTGGTTCTGTGTATCTGCCACAGCATCACCGACAATACCCAGAGCACGCACCTGGACCGGACCATCAACGGGCCGTTTATAGAATCCGGTTGTCCATTGTCGAGTCAGGACGTCTCGGGTATTTGGGTCGCCTTCGGTGATAACGTTGGCGGCTTGGATGCTTGCGATCGTGATCTTGGCGGTCACCGTTTTGGTCCTTCGGGTCAGCTCCATCGCGAGCGGCGAATCGTCTTCGAATCACGCGCCGCAAGTGTTTGAAATTGAACGCTTTGCGGCCGCGACCGCGAGCCGTGGGGGCGTTGTGAATCGAGCTCAAAAACGATAGAATTTCGGGTCTGGTTTGGGTCAAAAAATGGCCTTCACCAGTGGCCTTCATGGTACCCGCCAGCGACCCGTTCGGTCACTCCACACGGGCGGATCTGACGGTCTTTGCCCCACGCTAGGAAACGACCTTGGCAGACGACGAGAACAACGAAGAAAACGGTGAAGAAGAAGGCGCGACTCCGAGTGTGGAGGGTGGCTCGGGCAATACCGGCGCCGGCGCATTCCGGATGATCGATCTGCCGATCGAAGACGAATTGCGAGAAAGCTATTTGACGTACGCGATGAGCGTCATTGTCTCGCGTGCGTTGCCCGATGTCCGCGATGGCTTGAAGCCAAGTCAGCGGCGAATTCTTGTTGCCATGAATGACCTGAACCTCGGCCCAGGCAGCAAACGGGTCAAGTGTGCAAAGATCTCGGGTGACACGTCCGGTAATTACCACCCGCACGGGGAAAGTGTGATCTATCCGACGCTGGTTCGGATGGCACAGGAATGGAACCTGCGTCGGTTGTTGATCGACAAGCAGGGGAACTTCGGCAGCGTCGCGGGTCTGCCGCCGGCTGCCATGCGGTATACCGAAGCTCGGTTGAGTGCCGTCGCGGCCGCAATGCTGGACGATCTGAAACTGGACACGGTCGACTACGTTCCGACGTATGACGAAGTCCGCACCGAGCCAACCGTGCTGCCCAGTAAATTCCCCAACCTGCTGATCAATGGCAGCGGAGGCATCGCGGTCGGGATGGCGACAAGCATTCCGCCGCACAATCCCACCGAAATTTGCGACGCCGTCATCAAGCTGGTTGACGAACCCGAGACCACGAACGAAGAGTTGTTCGATATCGTTCCCGGGCCAGACTTCCCCACCGGCGGGATTATCTGCGGTCGAGCCGGTATCCGTCGTGGCTATAAAACCGGTCGCAGCACGATTGTGGTCCGCGCGAAATGCTCCATCGAAGAGATGAAGGGCAACCGTTCGCGAATCATGGTCCACGAGATTCCGTACCAGCAGACTCGTGACGGTGTCGTCAAGAAAATTGCCGACTTGGTCAACGCCGATCGAATCAAAGGTATTTCCGGGATTCGCGACGAAAGCGATCTGAAGGAACCGGTTCGCTTGGTGATTGAGTTAAAGCGGAACGAAGATCCCGACATCGTTCTGAACCAGCTCTATCAGTTCTCGCCGCTGCAAACCACTTTTTCGATGATCTTCTTGGCGCTTGTCGATGGCAAGCCACGTGAGTTGACGTTGAAGGAGATGTTGACGGAGTTCATCCGGCACCGCGTGACGGTGATTCGTCGTCGAACGCAGTTCTTGCTCGCCAAGGCACGTCGTCGTAAGCACACCGTTGAAGGTCTGCTGCTGGCTTTGGCCAATATCGACGAAATCATCAAGACGATTCGCGAAAGCCGAACTCAGCCCGAGGCGAAAGAGCGTTTGATGGGGATCGAGTGTCCTGCATCGATGATGCAGCGGGCCCTTGGCGACGAAGGGTTCAAGCAGTTCCAGCTCGAACGTGGTGAAGCGGATTCTTACACGCTGACCAGTGTGCAAACGGACGAAATCTTAAAGATGCGTCTGGGCCAATTGGTCAATTTGGAACAAGAAAAGCTAGCCGGTGAGCACAAAGAGTTGTTGGAAGAGATTATCGATTACCTCGATATTCTGGCCAACCAAAGCCGCATCTACGGGATCATCAAAGAAGACCTCGAAGAGATGAAACGCCGGTTCGGTGACGCACGTCGCACCGAAATTAGCATGGAAGAGATGGGCAACATCGATCTGGAGGACTTGATCACCGAAGAGACCATGGTGGTTTCGATCAGTCACCAGGGCTATATCAAGCGAACCGCATCGAGCGTCTACAATACCCAGCGCCGAGGCGGGAAGGGGTTGAAGGGTGCAAAGACGGATGACGAAGATCCGATCGAACACTTGTTCGTCGCGAGCACTCACGCCTACCTGCTGTTTCTGACGACGACTGGAAAGGTTCGTTGGCAAAAGGTTTACGACCTGCCGCAACTGGCGCGAGATAGCAAGGGCCGCGCGATCGTGAACTTGCTGAACCTGGAAGACGATGAAAAAATCGCCGAATGTCTGGCCGTCCGCGATTTCAATCAGGAAGGCTACTATGTCGTGATGGCGACCCGCAGTGGGTTGGTCAAGAAGACGCCGCTGGAACAATACAGCCGCCCCAAACGCGGTGGCATCATCGCCATCAAGCTTCGCGATGGGGATGAATTGGTGGACGCCGCCGTCGTGGGGCCCGGCGATGAAGTCGTCTTGGTCACTGCGTCAGGAATGGCGATCCGTTTCCGCGAATCCGATTCGCGTCCGATGGGACGCAATACGTCGGGCGTCAAAGGCATCAATCTGGTCGGTGACGACCGTGTGGTGGGCATGGTGGTTGCCGATCCGGATGCCAGTTTGTTGACAGTTTGTGAAAATGGCTACGGCAAGCGAACAACCTTCGGCCCCAACGCCAACGATGGCGAATCGGAAGCCGGCGAAGAAGAATCAAGTTCCTCCAGCGCCCGTTATCGTACGCAAAAGCGTGGCGGCAAAGGTTTGCGGGATATTCGTACCAGCGAACGCAATGGCGAAGTCATCGGAATCGCACGCGTGACCGACGACGACGAAGTGTTCATGATGACCGCCAAGGGGAAAATTCAGCGGATCGCCGCCGCCGACATCAGCGTGATCGGACGCAACACTCAAGGCGTCCGTATTATGAATATCGATGAAGGCGACAGTCTGATTGCTGTTGTTCGGGTTCCCGCGGAAGAAAAATCGGACGACGATGAAAGCGGCGAAGAAGTGACCGCAGAGTCATCCATCACCGAGTCAGCCAGCGTCGAGCCGACTGACGTTGAATCAACTGACAGTGAATCAACCGACGGCGAGCCAACACCGAGTGATGAGAACCCCGAAGAGGATAGCTGATCACGTTGCGATTGATGCACACTTGGTCGTTGAATACACCGTGGTTCATTCGCGACCAAGCCGAGGCAAAAATAACGACTTAAACCGGCACTTGAATTACCGCGTGCGTCGTTCCACGCGTTCGAGCCGCTGTTCCAGCAGCCGCATGTCATCGGTCAGCCGAATGACCAATTGGCGCAAGTCTTCGTCATTCATTTGTGGGATAGCTCGCATCGGTACCTCGCCTCCACCGCGAAAAGGATTTGGCGCCGGTGACCAGGCTTCCAGCTGTAATTTGACTTCTTCGATTTGCAGGCGAGTCTCTTCCATCGCGGGATGTTTCGGGCCCATGCTGGCTTCGTTGTGTCGCAGCATCTTCAATCGTTCAGCCAGTTGCTGACCGCGTTCGGTCAGCAAGGCCGCCTTGGGGATCTCATCGTCCAGGTTGATCGTTGAGTTGTCCGACTGTGCCCAGCTGATTGCGGTGACCATGCAAGTGATCGCACCAGCGGTGATCCATGTCGATTTGTTCATTGCGGTTCTCCCGAGCGGATACCGTTAAGGATTCAAGATTAGAGGAAAGCAAGGTTTCTAGTTTATCCCGTGACGATGCGTCTGGCGAATTGACGTAACGCCTGCACGCACCGAAACCGACCTCAACGAAAAACGCAGTGATTCACCGCGAAATTGAGATGCCGGGATGATCTTGAGGATGTGAGCCACAACGTGCGAGCAAACGTGCGTGCGGGCAGTTTCCGGCGCGGCAGGTGGTCACCGGTTCGCGTCAAGGTTCGAGAAGCCGTGCAAAAAAAGCCCGGTGATTGCTCACCGGGCTTTCGTGTTATTCGCGGCATTGGCGCGGTTTCGTGCCTTGCAGGTCATTTCCTACAGCATGCTGGACAATTTGCTGCACAGGTCAGCGGTTCGACAGCTGTAACCCCATTCGTTGTCGTACCAGCTGACGACTTTGACCATCTTGCCCTTGTCGCCAAGTACTTGAGTGAAGTCAGCGGCAAAGATGCTGCTGTGTGGATCGTGAACGATGTCGCTGCTGACGATTGGGTCAGTTGCATAGAACAGGATGCCCTTCATCGGTCCTTCGGCAGCCGCTTTGATTGCCGCGTTGATCGATTCTTTGTCGGCTTCTTTGGCCAAGTTGGCGGTCAAGTCGACCACGCTGCCGGTCGGTACGGGAACTCGCATCGCGATACCGGTCAGCTTGCCTTGCAGTGCTGGGATCACCAATCCAACCGCCTTCGCAGCACCGGTGCTGGTCGGGATGATGTTTTGGGCCGCCGCACGACATCGGTACAAGTCTTTGTGCGGTTGATCCTGAACGTTTTGGTCGTTGGTGTAAGCGTGAACCGTTGTCATCAGTCCCGATTCGATACCGAATGTATCGTTCAAGACTTTGGCAACGGGCGCCAAACAGTTCGTCGTGCAACTCGCATTGCTGATGCACTTTAGATCGGCGTTCAGCTGGTCGTCGTTGACGCCCAGAACACAGGTCAGGTCGGCGCCATCTTTTGCTGGTGCACTCAAGACGACCTTTTTCGCGCCGGCTTCCAGGTGACTGTCGTAGCCGGGCTTGTCGCCATCAGCGCGACCGGTGAAGAAACCGGTCGATTCGATTGTGATGTCGACTTTGTTTTCGCCCCAGGGCAACTTGCGAGGGTCACGTTCGGCAAGCGCGATGATTCGCTCGCCGTTGACCGTGATCGACTCGTCGTCGTAGGTTACTTCACCGGGATAGCGGCCATGAATGCTGTCGTACTTCAGCAAAGTGGCCAGAGTTTTGTTGTCGGTTAGGTCATTGACGGCAACGACGTCGAACTCGTCGCGACGTTCCATCAAGTTTCGAAACGTTAGTCGACCGATTCGACCGAAACCATTAATTGCAACACGGATAGCCACTGGATCTAATACTCCTCAGAACACTCGGGGCCGAGCAAAACGGTTGCGAGCAGAGTGCCGCAACAATTGACCCGGCCGAGAAAAAATTAAGCCAACATGCGGGTATAAGTCGACGACCGTGACGACGCCGCGCGAGGCGGATTATAGGAACGCGTGACTGTTTTGAACCAGCCCCCGAATTTGTCTCGATCCAGCGGTCCGCCTCCGGATTGGCGTCGCCCTCGCGGCGTCGCCCCCGGCACGTGGGCTTACACCAACGAGCGGGTGATAGCGGACCGTTATGACGCGTTTGTGGCGGATACTCCGCTATGCGAAACAGATCAGTCGATCCTTTCCAGCCTCTTTCCACCGTGTGATTCGGTCTCGGCGCCAAGAATCGTGGATCTTGGCTGTGGCAGCGGACGCACGGCGGTCGAACTTTCCGCCCGCGGTTACGCGGTCGTCGGAGTCGATTTAAGCCAATCGATGTTGGAAAATCTGGCGCAGAAATCGGCCCATCGCTTGCCGATCGCGACCGTCCGAGCCAACTTGGTCGAACTGGACTGCTTCGCCGATAACTCGTTTGACCACGCCGTGTGCATGTTCAGCACGTTGGGCATGATCCAGGGTCGGCAGCATCGTCGACAAATGCTTTCGCACGTTTGCCGGATGGTGGTTTCAGGCGGGCATTTCGTGGTGCACGTTCATCACCGTTGGGCGGCGCTGGGCGAGCATGGTGGAACGCGGCAACTCGCCAGGTCGTGGTGGCGGTCGTTGCGATCGCCTGAGCACGAGTTTGGTGACGCGACGTATGGGTATCGTGGCATCGCTGACATGTTCATGCACCGCTTTTCGCGGAAAGAGCTTCTATCCGATTTGAGGGCGACCGGTTGGTCAATCGAGCGAATCGATTACCTATCGCAAGACGGGTCGCAAGTAACTCAATGGCCCAAAATCATGCGCCATCGCATCGGTGGCTTTATCGTCACGGCTAAGAATGCCAAAGAAGCGAGTGTCTAACTCGCAGCGGGTCGGCCGAGATGAGGTGGCGACCTGCGTGCCGAACGATGAAAGCGGGAATGATCGAATGCGGGAACGATCGAAGTCGAAATTCGCACGTGTCTTGCCCGTCGGCGTGTCGTGAGTTGGGTTGATGAGGGCTTATGCCTCGGTGTCCCACTGGAATAAGGGTTCCGCAATTCCGTCTTCGTCGACTTCCCAAGGCAACCAAACGATCATGGGGGTCTCGGCTTTCAAGTCACCTTTGCGTGGCGGAATTTCCGAAGTTTCGATTTCGATCGAATCGGTGTCATAAGTTTCGTTCAGCCTGTCGATTTCGTCTCGCAATTCGTCTTCGAGTTCTCGGATGTCTTCTTGCAAGTACTCCAGCGCCTCTTCGGCGCGTTTGACGTCGCTGCGTTGCTGATTGGCCCGTACGGCGCTGCGCGCGACAGTGGACATACCGGTGCGACGGCCACCCAAGAATGCGCCGAGCATTGATTGCGCCAACGTCGCGCCGGCTGACCAGAACGATGCAGAACTTTGCGCCGCCTCGCGATCGACACGTTCTTGCGCCGTCATCAGTTTCTTCTCGAGCGTCTTGATCTTTCCGTCAATCTTGTCGCGTAGTTTTTCTTCCTGCAGGTCCTTTTCCTCGTGGTACCGATGCTTGAAGTATGCGATCGCCTCACCCTTGGTCCTTACATTCTTCGCTTCTTCGTCCAGCAAGGGGCTGTGGTACAGTGGGAACGTACAGCAGCGATACATGTAGTCTTTGAAATCGGCCCGGTACGATCGGTATTTACCTTTGCTGATCAACTCATCGGGCAAGTCTTTGAAGGTGAATCCGTCCTCGGGTTCATCTAAAAGTTCCGCTTCGTCCGGCAGTGGCTTGCCCGCCTCCCACAGTTCGTCGGGGAATCCACGGTCGCAACGCACAATTCGCTTGGCGTCGGCCCACTCTTCCAAATCGAGGCTGGATTTTGAAAACCGCATCGATCCTTCGCCGTACAGCGCCGGTCGATAGATCAGCTTGCTGGATTTAGCCGGTCGTTCGGTCATCGCCAGGAACTTTTCATCGATGCCGGCTGGAACCACGGGGCGAGCTTTTTCGATCGCGCCGGCCGGTTCATCCGTATCGCCGGCCGCTTTTCTCGCCGCGGCACGTTTCGCTTTTCGCTCGGCCATCAGGCTGCTGATCTGCGGTCTGGCGAGCGGGCCGGCCAAAAACGACATTGCCCAACGCGTTTGAAACACGACGGGAAAGCCGTCGTGCACGTTATTCATCAGGAAAACACGGCTGCCCAGTCCCGCCAGGGTTTGTTCCATTTTATTGCGATCAAATTCCTGACCCGCTTTTCCGGCGGCGCCTTCCAATCCCTCCAGCACTCGTGCTTTGTCTCGCTCGGTCTGCAATCGCCCCAAGAACCATGTGCCGATGTTGGATAGTCCTTTGTAGTCCAGGTCGACCGGGTTCTGGGTCGCCAGCGTGATGCCCAGTCCAAAAGCACGCGCTTGTTTCAGCAGAGTCAACATCGGTGGTTTCGACGGCGGCATCGAAACCGGTGGGAAATAGCCGGCGACTTCGTCCATGTAGAACATCGCACGCAGGCTGCTGGTGCCCATTTGCGTCCTCACCCAGGCCAACAACTCATTCAGCAGGATCGTCACAAAGAACATGCGTTCGTTGTCGTTCAGATGTGCGATCGAAAGAATGGTCAGTCGCGGTTTGCCCTCAGGCGTATAAAGCAATTTTTTGATCGATAACGCTTCGCCTTCCAGCCAAGACGCGAACGCGGGCGAGGCAAGCAAGTTGTTCAATTTCATCGCTAGCTTGGCACGTACCGTTGGCGACATGAACGAATCAAGATCGACCACGCCGATGCGTTTGATCGGTGGCGATTGGATCAAGCGGATCAGACTTCCGATTCCGACATTGCGTCCCGCTTTCCATTCATGACTGAGGATCGATGAAATCAAAATGTGTTCTGGCGAAGTCATCGGGTCGGCGTCTTCACCCATCAACGTCAGCAAGCCGCTAACGGAACCCGTGACGCGTTCGGCGATCAATTCAGAGTCTTCGCGGGCTTCTGGTGGCGGCGCGTCGAAACTTTTCAGTACCGTTAGCGGTAATCCGATATTGCTGCCGGGCGTATAGATTGCGACATCAACCGATTCCTTAAGCTTTGCAATTCGATCGGGCGTTTGGCCCCACGACGCAAGACCCTCTCGCCACATGGTTGCCGTGTCGCTGGCCAGTTCGTCCAGGGTTTTGCCTTTGCGAGTCGCCTCGCTTTGTTCAAGCCAAGGTTTAAAGTCCTCGGGTTTCAAATCCGGAAACGTCAGCATCAGATTGGCAAGGTCGCCCTTGGGGTCGACGCAAATGGCGGGAATTCCGTCGATCGCTGCTTCTTCCAGCAGTGACAGGCATAGTCCAGTTTTACCGCTGCCGGTCATGCCGACGCACATTGCGTGCGTGCACAAGTCCTTGGCGTCGTACATCAACAATTCGTCTTGCAACTCGCGATTTTCCAGGTCGTAGTGACGTCCGAGATAGAACGCGGAGAGTTTTTCAAAGACTTCCGGCGAAGGTGTGGTCATGACGATTTGCTGATTTTCTGGATGAATCAAGCGGCAAAGAGCCGGTCGTTGTAAGCGTTCGTTGTACGCGTATGTTAACGAATCGATTGCCCGTCGCGGACCACCGCTTGCGGCGCTATGATGTCTGCTGACAATTTGACAACGACGACAATTCACTGCGACGAGGCGCAAAATGCTCGATCTCTACGACAAAATCCAAGACGCGTGCAAAAAAATTCGCAGCGAGTTCACCGCGACGCCAAGAGTCGGTATCATCCTCGGTACAGGACTCGGCGGACTTGTCGAGGACATCGAAATTCAAGCGACCATTGACTACGGCGACATTCCGCATTTTCCAACGTCCACGGCCACGAGCCATGCCGGACGATTGGTCTGCGGAACACTTGCCGGAGTCCCCGTCTTGGCCATGGAGGGCCGCTTTCATCTTTACGAAGGTTATCCCTTAAAGCAGATCACGTTGCCGGTTCGCGTGTTCAAAGAACTTGGCGCGGATTTGATGGTGGTCAGCAACGCGTGCGGCGGATTGAATCCGTACTACCAATGCGGCGACATCATGGTCATCGAGGACCAGATCAATCTGTTAGGTGATAACCCGCTGATCGGCGTCAACGACGATCGTCTGGGCCCACGGTTCCCCGACATGTGCGAACCGTATGATCAACAATGGATTGATCGAACGCTAGAAATCGCTCGGCGTGAATCGATCGGCGCGCACAAAGGCGTGTTTGTGGCTGTTCCCGGACCGAACCTGGAAACACGCGCCGAGTATCGATTCTTGCGGATGATCGGCGCCGACGTCGTGGGCATGAGCACGGTTCCGGAAACCATCGTCGCGGTTCACTGCGGATTGAAAACGGTCGGGCTTAGCGTGATCACCGACATGTGCCTGGCCGATGCGCTGCAGCCATCCAATACCGAAGAAATCATCGCGACGGCGAACGCGGCGGCACCAAAGTTGGTTACGCTGGTTCGCGAAATTGTCGCACAGTGCGACCAAGTGCGAATCGCCTAACACGATGAACCGCGAAGAAATTCACAGCCAAAGGCAATCGATCATCCGTGACGCAGCCGAGTGCGTGCGCGGCAAAACGGACCACTTGCCGACGGTCGGGATCATCCTCGGCAGCGGGCTAGGCGGGCTGGCCGATCGGATCGACGATGCTGTCGCGATCCCGTTCGGCGACATCCCTGGTTTTTCGACGTCCACCGCCGGCGGTCACCGCGGACAGTTGATTTTGGGAACCCTTGCCGGCGTCAGCGTGATTGCGATGGCGGGACGCTTTCATCGATACGAAGGCTGGACGAACGATCAAGTTACGTTTCCGATTCATGTCATGGCGGCTCTGGGCGCAACCTCGCTGATCGTTAGCAACGCCGCCGGTGGATTGAATACGAAACTTCGTGTGGGTGACATTCTTGTCATCCGCGACCACATCAACTTGATCGGCGGCCAATTCGAATCGATCGAATCTCTGCCGCACCCAGGGATCGGCCGCAGCAGCATCGTCTACGATCCGGTCATGTCCGATGCCGCAATGACCGCGTCGCGAGAACACAATTTTGCCGCTTACGAAGGTACGTACTTGGCGACACTCGGGCCAACTTATGAAACGAGAAGCGAGTACCGGATGATGCGGCGGATCGGTGCGGACGTCGCCGGCATGAGCACGGTCCCCGAAGTCCTGGCGGCAAACCGTTTGCAGATGCGCATCCTGGGGCTGTCAATGGTCAGCAATATCGCCAGTCCCGACGTCGCGGTTGTGGCTGATCACAACGAAGTGCTGCAGGCCGGCAAAGAAGCAGAGGCAAAGATGGAAGCAATCGTTCGCTATGTGCTCAGCCACTGCAAGTGACCAAGAGGCTCCGGTGACACACACGGTCGGTTGACGCCCGGTGTCGGTTGACGCCCGGGGCTGGTTGACGCACAGGGTTGGTTGACGCACGTTGTCCGTCGACGCGTGTCATCGGTCGACGCGCATCATCCGTATCCAGGTTGATACGGCATCTACATCGACGTCGATGTGGTATCCCGAGGTTGGCCACGTGCGAGCAAGTCGCGGATGAAATCACGCGGTGTGACTTGATAGTCGGGCAGCATCCAGAACCCAACCAGGATGATCGCGTCGAGCATGATGTTCGCGTAAAAGCCCAGCCCAAACAGCAATTCGATGCTGCAGTGGAATCCGATCAAGACCGCGCCGAATACCGGTCGCAATCTGGGAATGAACAAAGCCGCCGCACAGAACAACTCGGCTAGGAACGCGGTGTTCTGCATCAGCATTGCGATCCAAACGTTTCCGGTAATCATGCGAAACAGCAAGCTGTCACGATCTTCGGCCCAGCGATCGACCCAGAACATCAGCGAACTGCCATTGCCCCATCCGATACCGCTGTTTTCGATTTTTGCGACTCCTGAATAGCTGTAAGTCACACAAATGTAATACAGCAACAGAAAATAGGCCCACTGCGGCAATGTGCGAGTCGGCTGTCCTGGGCGATCGTTGGTAAAGCGGACGATTCCCAACAACAGGAATGCCACGGCACAAAAGTGAGTTTGATGACGCGTAAAGTAGTGCGTTTCGACCGCAACCGAATTCATCAATAGGAACGCGAATGGTGCCAGCAGAAAAATCACGCGACCCCGTTGAGTGATTGTCGGCAGCATCCACAGCGCGAACGCGATGGCCGTGACACATTGCAGCGAAACGAACAAGGCGTGCTGGGTAAACGCGGCTTCGGGAAAAAGATATCCCAACACCGAGAGGCGTTCCGCTTTCGCATCCATCACGTCTAGCGATGCGTCAATCGTGTACCAGCCGACCAACACCAACACCGTCGCCTGCAGCAACTGAAACGCCGCTTCATTGGCACTCAAACGCCACCGCTGCAGCAATTCGCTTGAAGAGATCGCCGTTGTCGGCACTCGATGGGTTGCCACGCGAGACATCACAGCTTTGCTCTGGTCGTTGTGGTCGGCGAATGATCCGTTGTGGTCAGCGATATATCGAATGCTTGCCAATCACTGTCGACAATGCATTGTTCGATGCGGCTGTAGCCTCGGCGGTGTGACTTCACACGAATCGGGTAAGCTTGGGCCGGATAAAAACGGCTCAGGAATTTCTCGATATTCGCCTGCGTGATTTCGTCATAGTGTTGGAAATATCGCGGTCGCAGATGCGTTCCATATCGCTGGTCACTTACCGCCAACATGATTTCCGCCAATCCGTAATCTTGTGGAACCAGCGCCTCGCCGTCCGCGTTTTCGATTTCAAAGATGTGTACAAAATCGCGATTGTCCGAATACATCGGAAACATCGTGAACGGATACATGTCACCAAAAATCAGTGGCACCAGGGTGGTACAGACGAGGAATCCGACCGAAAAGATGCGAGTTGGAAATGACATGAAAACAGCTCATTCGTGCTTGCGACTGAGGCTGATCGGAACGATAGCCACAAAAAAATACGGTCCACCGAGCTGTACGTTTGTTGGAATCACGGTCCCAACCGCAAATACGTGAAACCGATGCGGGATATACCGGTCAATTCGGTTGTTACGTCGGCTTACGGCTCGCGATAAAATAGAGACAGCTCAGCCGTTGGGGCGCGGCTTGTTCGCGCTTAGATTGAGTCAACTGTTCTTGAACTTTGAACTCCCTCGAGTATTGATTGAATGTCTACGCAACGCGGTGGTGCACAAGCGACCGGCGGTCCGCCGTCGGCGGTGGTGCCGCAAGAGTTTTCAATGGCGACAATGACGCTTGCGCAACTGCGAGATGCGATTCACGCAGTTCCTTTTGCCGAGGGCGATGAAGAGCTGACGCTTGTGAATATCACCGGCGCCGATGGGCAACATTCCGCGATGATGCGAATTGAACACGCCCTTAGAATGAACGTGGACGGTCCGTTGGGCGATTACGCTTTTGCCTATAACGCCGCGCCAGACGTTCGGGTCACAGGAGCCGTCGGACACGGCGTCGGCGAAGGGATGTCCGGCGGTGCCATTCGAGTCCGCGGTGATGCGGGGCACGGTGCCGGTGCGGCGATGACCGGTGGAACGTTGGCGATCTATGGTTCGGCCGGCCATCGATGTGGGGCGGGCATGCGTGGCGGGGGAATTTTCGTGCGGGGTGACGTTGGCGACGAAGCCGCCGTTGGTGCTTTGGGCGGTATGATTGTCATCGGCGGCGATGCGGGACAGTGTTTGGGCGACGCGATGAACAACGTCACGGTGTTTATCCGCGGGCGAGCCAAAAGCCTTGCCGAGGGCGTCACCGAGGCACCGCTGCGCAAACGCGAACAACTGCGACTGGGTTTACTATTGATCAATGCGTCGATTCGCGGCGACGCAAACGAGTTTCGTCGAATCGTGCCAAGCGCAATGCTGATTGCCGAAGAGGCCCAGCGCGGCGAAGTCACACCGAACTGGCGGTAAGACCGGCTTCCGAATTTCCAGTGCTGACAGCGACGTCAACGTTTCAGCGCAGGATGTTTTCGATTCGATAGAGAAAGAACTCACGCGGCATAAAAATGACAGACCGACTCGCACCACTATTGTTCTTGCCTCCGCCCATCAACACGCCTTGGACAGGGGTTGCCGATCAGGCGCTGCAGATGCAAGTGTCTCGTGCCGACGGTTCAGCAAAAACCGTCACGTCGCCGCTGTTTTGGCACGACCCGAATTGGTGCGAAATGCCAATTGAGCAGGCCGATTCGCTGGCCGTCGCGGTGGGACGACTGAACACACTGGTCACGGCAATGCGCAGCGAGTTGGCGCCACCGGACCGTTGCCCCGTTTTTCACGGTGGCGGCGTCGATGTCAGTACAGAGGATTCCAAGGATGAGGAATTGAACGACTCGTTGCCGCAAGAGCCGTTTCCTCGCATTGTTCCCTATCGGCCGGAACGTTACGGGTTGACCGCGAGTGACTTTGATCATGCCGCAGTGATTGACCTGCGATTGGCTATCGCCCGTGACCGATCCGGGCGATTTGCTTTTTCACCGAATCAAATTCGACGATGGGAAGCGACGCCTTCGGGCGAACCGCTTGCCGGCGGCGGCTGGGTTCCTGCGGCAACGTTCCCGCCGGATGTGATTTCGATCAAGCATGTGCAACGCAAGCTGGAACAGTTACGCATCTTGTCGCCCGCTGCGGCCGTTTTTGTGTCCTTCGAGCCTTATCGGCTGGATGAGGACCTTCCACGACTCTTGGCCACCAATCCTGACGGCATCATCTTGCTGATGTCCAAGATGCAACTCGACGGGCTAAGCCTGGCGAAACTGGTTCAGCATGCCCGGCAAGAAATGAACCACGCCGGGCGACCGGACATGCCGCTATGGATCGTCCCCGGCGACGTCAAAGCCGACGACGTAGTGAAGCTGATCGCCCTGGGCGCATCGGCCGTCGCCATCGACACATGGTGCGAAGCCGTGATCGAGGAAGCGGAACAAGCCACGTCAGGGCACGATGGCTATCAGGCGGCGACAGCAACGCAAACCAAAGCAATCGATTCGAAGTATTTGCGTGAATTGGCCGAGTATCGATTGCGGCCGTTGATCGATCGCGTGCTGGGCCTCGGGTTCTCGCTCAGTCGAGTCACGAAAGCCGAGCGATTAGGAAGCTTTGATTCTACCTGGGCCGCCGAACTGGGCGTCAAACAACTGGGCTAACCCGCTCGCTTGACGCACGCCAGGTGCTTTGCAGGGTCGATGCAACGTGCCCTGAAAAGTCTTCCGTCTGCGTTCCCAGGTTTGCGACTACCTGACGACGACAAACAGTTCACTCATCACGTCAGGACCATCGGTTTTCGATCCGCCGATCATGCCAAGAGAAGCGACACTCGCGTCCAACGGTGCCATCGTGCGATCGACCAACGCGCCGGTCAACAGTCGTGATGCTTCTTGCGACCCGGCTTGTACGGACCAGCTTGCCGAGTGCCGAACCGTTTTAGGATCGATGGGACGTTTTAACTGTCGCAGCAAATTCAAGATCGGTAACTCGGAAGCCAAGCCGAATCGGACCGAGTCAATGCCCTGCTGGTCACTGCACAGGGTCAAGATGAATCGATCAAGTTGTTTCGCAGATCCTTCCAGATACAGTATCGAAGCGCTGCCCAACGATTCATCGTCTTGATCACCGTTGCCGAGCACGCCGACAATGTCATCGGCCGTCAGTTTTTCGTTTTGTATCTCGATCGCAGACGCTTTGAGTGCGTTTCGCACCGCTCGCGACATTCGGCCCGATTCCGTCTGAGCGATCTCCAGCACCATCACCGCACCAACTTGGCGCTGCGGTGCCGCCGCGATGCGAGGCGACATGGGTTGCGCGGTTCGCTCACGTGCGACATTTTGTGGGCCGGGTTCTCGTGAGCCAGGTGAGTCTGTGTTTTCGCCAGATGTTTTTTCGTTCGCGGCCAGCGTTTCGATGCTGGGTGTTTGGCGTTTGTCAACCGAATCGTTTGCGGCGATGGTAAGGGCGTCTTGGACGATGCTGTTTTGCTCTTCCATACCCTCGGTCGTGTTCAGCGACGATGAGGATTCGTTTGCCTCATTCGCAGCGACTGCGGTTTCCATTTCCGACGGCGCCGGATCGATCGTTTTTGTATCGGTTTGCAGATTCGCAATCGATCGAATGTCTTCCTCGCCAGGCGTTTCTGGCTTCAGCATGGTGACGGCGAGCGCGATGGACGCAGCGAGCGCAGCGACGATGCTGGCGACGCGAATGGCGCGGGACCGTGAATCCGATCTGGCACGTGAGGGGGCGCTCGGTTGTTCGGCCAAACGGATGACCGGATGATCTTCGCTCAATCCTTCGGCGCGGCCACGCTGGACGGCGGCATCGAGCACGCGGTCAGCGAATCCCGCGTCCAAGCGAACCGAGCGATCGACTCTCGCGATCGCTTGCAGCGATTCACGCTGCCGTCGCAGTGCTTCGAGTTCGCCGGCCACGTCGGGGTTGCTACGGAGCAATTCCTCAACTTGGGCGCGTTCGTCGTTGCTAAGGGCTTCATCCATGTAGCCGCTGAGCAGTTGTTCGATTGTGTCTCGTGAGAGTGACATATTTCCTAACCGTGTTGCCACCGGGGCAAGATTGCAGGGGGGCATGATACCTGTCATCGGCAGCATCCGGGCTGCCCATCACCACTGAAGTGATAACGATTCGACGGCAAGCCGACGTGCAAAGTTCCAAATCAGGGGCTAGAAACTAGGCAAGAACCCGCATTCGAACTCATGAAAACCGTTAAAACTCGCTTTTTTTCCGCGATTAGCCCCCCTGTCACGCCATCTTTATCGAGCCCCGGTCCCGGCGATCCAATGAATCACGACGAAATTTTGAGGGTAAATCGTCGAGTCTACGATTCGATGGCTGCCCAAGATGATCCGCTTTGCCGACCGGCCAAAGACGACGAACTGGTCGATCCGCTACGCCGCGTGGATGCTGCCGGATGGCTTGGCGACTCGATCGCCGGCAAGCGTGTGCTTTGCCTCGCGGCAGGGGGCGGCCGGCAAAGTTCGCTGTACTGCGCCGCCGGCGCTGACGTGACCGTCGTGGATCTGAGCGGCGCCATGTTGGAACTGGATCGCCAAGTCGCAGCCCAGCGTGGCCTTTCGCTGCGACTGATCGAAACGTCGATGGAAAACTTGTCGATGCTGCAAAACGACGAGTTCGATATCGTTGTTCAGCCCGTCAGTACTTGTTACATCCCGGACGTGCGGCCCGTCTTTGCAGAAGTCGCGCGCGTCTTGCGTGGCGGCGGCTTGTACATCAGCCAGCACAAACAGCCGGTCAGTCTGCAGGCAGGCGTCGATCCTGGCCGCGAAGGAAACTATCACATCGAACATCGCTATTATCGCGATCAGCCCATTCCATCGAATCGAAGCAACAGTACTGTGGGGCGACGACTGCGCGAAACCGGGGCGATCGAATTTCTGCATCGCTGGGAACAACTGATCGGAGGCATGTGCCGCGCCGGGTTTGTTGTCGAAGACTTGACCGAACCCTTGCACGCCAAGCAGGACGCACCGATTGGAAGCTTTGCCGGGCGAGCGAATTTCATTGCGCCCTACGTTCGCATCAAGGCGCGCCGCCGGGAATCTCACTCACAGAAACAATCGCCCGCCAAAAGCGCACTGTGGGTTCCCGAATCATAGCGATCCCAGTGATCGCTCCGACGTAACTGGTTGTTGATCCTGCGTGAGATTGAGGGACCACCGTTGGCTTCACGTCAAAAGCTTGTCGGCAAGTCCGCAAGGGTGCCTGCCGTGGGGTCAGGTTCAGCGGTGACAGTCCAGGTGTTGCCAGCGGAGCGATAGCTGACTCGGTAGAGCCTGGTGAGGCTGCCGCTCGTATGTGAGTACTGATAGTCGACCGGTGCCGGCGCGTCACCGGTTTCCAGCAAGTCCACAGCTTTGGCGAGCACCTTTCTGGGGCCGCGCGAGATGATCTCGCTGCGTACTCGAGCTTGTTCGAGGCGTAGTTTCGTGTTGAGATGGCGTTGATGCGCCGCGGCAAGCGCCGTTGTGGTCATGACAACGATCATGACGATCAACAGTGCATAGCCTTGACGTTTTTTGGCGGCCGGTGGCATGAGTTTCATTGCACATCCCGGGTGACAAAAGTGTAGCTCTGCGCAAAATTTCCGATCTGAAAGTCGATGGCGAACGTGATTTCGCCTGCATCGGCAACAATGTCGATATCATCCACATAGCGGGCCACCGTGAAATCGACACCGCTGATCGCGTCGGATCGGACCAGTCTGTCACCGGCCAGCGAGTAGGTGATCACGCGATCCGGTGCGATCCAATCCGCGGTCGCGTCCCGGTCGGCGTCATAGCAAAGTCGAATTTCTCTTGTGGTCGGGATCATCCGGCCGACCAATCGCCACTGCGACCGGTCGCCCAAAATCGCGTCCGGGCAGCATCCGCCAAAGTCGCGGCGCAGCGATTCAACCGCCAGCCTTGCTTCGCTCGAAACTTGAGTTTCGGCGATGTTTGCGGCAAAGTGCCGACTGATGTCGAATGCAACGCCCGATGCCATCACCGCCAACATCGCCGCAAGCAAGGAACCGATGGTGACTTCCAGCAAACTAAACCCGCGGCGACTGGCTTGGCGATTGTCTTGGCGATTGTTCGGCGCACCATTTTTGGCCGATGGGATCGTGGATTCTGTAGATCGACTCATGGGGCCACCTGCAACGTGGCCGTCACACCGCCGCCTGCGGTTTCGGCGATCGAGACAACCTCCAGCGAACGGCGAGAGCGAACAAGGATCGCGTCGGCGAGGACATAGTCAACTCCGCCGGGGCCGTCCTGAATGCGAACGCTTAACGTACCGCTGTCAATTTGTACGAATCCAAGCTTTTCCCACATTCGGCCGGCATGATCGAGATGCGATGGGGTGGTCGTTTGATCGACAGACTTTGTCGCAACGACCGTCCCGCCATCGCGAATCTCGTGGATGATCGCGGTGCCCAGAACACTAAACGTCGGATAGGTCGTATAGACTTCGTATTCACCAGGGGTCAGGCCGGTCAAGTTAAACTCAAAATATGAACCCAAATTTCCCGTCGACCGATGGTAGTACCCACTGTTGTTGTATGCCGATGTGTGGCTCCATGAAGTCCAGCCATATGCGTCGGCGGGCCCCTGATGATGGCTGATGCTGCTGAAGTCAGTGTCGTCCACGATGGATTCGACAGCCACGTCGGGTTGTGCCGGCGCATCGGGGACGACGGCGGCTTCGATTTCCGCGTAGACGCCAAGTTTTCTTTCCCACGGGTCGACCGTGCGGTTCAGCGCGGCGACTTCATTGGCCGGCAAAATATTCGCAACCCGGCTCGTTTGTCTCGTTTGTACGACCGAAATCGAATACAAACCGGCCGCGCCGAGTGACATGAGCGCCATCGCCACCTGGACTTCCAAATAGGATGCACCGCGCCGTGGCGTCGGGCGGATCGAATCGGCTGGGTGGTTCGACATGAGGTGGTGCGATACGAGTCGGTGCGTTGGTGACATGGGGGCCAGCGATCACGTGGCGGGCCGGCGCTTAGAACGCCGGCGTCAACTGAGGTGTGTTGCCGGTGAACGTGCTGGCTGGGCCGTCAACGGTGCCTGTGATGTTGCCGCTTTCGTCGATCGTATAGGTGCCTTGCCATGCGCCGTTGTAAATCGAGTTGCCGAGATCATCCAGTAATCGGCGCCGCGCGACCGAGGTAAATCCATCGGCGTCCGCGGCCGTGATCGCGAACTCGTACCGCGTCATGCCCGTGTTGAGTTGCTGGTCGATTAAATCTTCGTCAATCAGCAGCTGCAAATTGTCAGCGTAGACTCGGTTTTCGAGCCAATAGAATCGTTGTGCCGAATGAATCATTCGCAGACCTGCGCCGGCCAAGTCGGCATGGGATTGTTCCAGCGTTCGTAACACGCTGGGTGCGGTGAACGACAACAGGACACCCAGAATCGTCATCGTCACAACGACTTCGATCAAGGAAAACCCGCGGCGCATCGGTCGTCGGTCCTTTGCGGCGATCATTTCACGTTTCCCGCCATTTCGAACATTGGGATATAGATCGCCAGCATCACGACACTGATCACCCCGCCCATGACCATGATGATGGCGGGTTCGGCCAGTTTCGTGACACGGCTCATGAACGCTTGTGTTTTGTCTCGGTAATACGGCGCCAGTTCTTCCATCACGACGCCCAACTGTGCCGATTCCTCGCCCACGCGAACTGCGTTGATCATCATCGATGTGAACAATCCTGATTCGGCCAGCCCGTCGGCCAGCGAACGACCGGCGGCCATCCGGTTCCGGGCATTGACGATTGCGTCACGATACGGCGGCTGGCCCTTGAAGACGTCCGCGACAGTGTTCATCGTCTCGAGCATCGGCACGCCGCTGCGCAGCAAGAGCGACAGGTTTGACGCAAAGCGATACATCGATGATTGAATAACCAAATCGCCGACGACGGGGATGGCGACCATCACGCTGATTGTCCGTCGCATCCCGGCATCGGTTCGCAGCCATCGGCGGATAAAGAAGATCGCGACCGCCAGTCCGCCCAGCAGATAAACGCCATTGGCCGACAACACTTCGCTGGCATTCATCACAAAGATTGTGATTTCAGGCAATTCGGCGCCCATGTCTTCGAACATGCCGCTAAACGTCGGTACGACGAACGTCAGCATCACGCCGACGACCAGCAAAGCGACCAGGACAAGAACACAGGGATAAATCATCGCGCCGACAAATTTGCTGCGCGTCTCTGCTGCCTCGCGAATTTGGCGGTTCAGGTCGCAAAGGACTTCGTCCAGTTTTCCCGTTGCCTCGCCCGTTGCGATCATTGCAACCCAGTGCTTTGGGAACAGCGTGCCGCAAGACTCTTCGATTGAACTATGCAGGCTGCCGCCCGATGCGACTCGTTCACCAGCCTCTTCCAGCCTTTCCCGCAGCGTCGTACTTTGACTTTGTTCCGATGCAATCTTTAGCGCACGCAGCATCGGTGTTCCGGACGCTAGTAGCGAACCGAACTGCTGAAAGAAAGTCATCTTGTCGTCCAGCGTCACCCGTCGGTGCCGTTTGCTGGCAACGCGGGCGCGACTGAGGAACCATGAATCAAGAGACATGACGGGGCGATCGTTGGAAGTGAATTGGAATTGGGTTCGGGGGAAAGGAATTTATTGGTCGGCGCACAGGCTAAGGGCTTCTTCCAGGCTGGTTTCGCCGGATTGAACTTTGGCCGCAGCGCTTTGTCCCAATAGCATCATGCCGTCGGCCGAAGCCGCGCGCTTCATCGCTTCGGTTGTATCGCCGGCCTGGATCATCTCTCGCAGTCGAGCGTTGATGCGAATGATTTCGAAAACGGCGAGACGACCGCGGTATCCGGTTTCTCGACATCGCGAGCAACCTTTTGCACGGAATACTGGCGCGTCGGGGTCGATACCGAATCGTTTGGCAAGTCCAGCATCCATTTGGTACGGTTCTTTGCATTCATCGCAAAGTCGCCGAACGAGTCGTTGTGCGACAAGCAACCGGATCGTGCTGGCCAGCAAGAAAGGTTCAATCCCCATGTCCTGCAAACGCGCCACACTGCTCAGTGCGTCGTTGGTGTGCAGCGTGGAAAAGACAAAGTGGCCAGTCAGTGCGGCACGCATGCAAATTTCTGCGGTCTCACCATCCCGAACTTCGCCGACCATGATGACGTCGGGGTCTTGTCGCAGAAACGATCGCAGTGCACTAGCGAATGTGAATCCAACCTTCGCTTGCGTTTGAACTTGATTAATCCCGGCGAATTTGAATTCGACCGGGTCTTCGACGGTGCAAATATTGGTTTCATTATCGTTCAAGTAGTTCAAGCACGAGTACAGCGTGGTACTTTTGCCGCTGCCGGTCGGGCCGGTGACCAACATCAATCCATGTGGGCTGCGGATCGATTCGGAGAGGTCTCGCAATTGACGTTCGTTAAGCCCCAGTTTGGTCATGTCGTGCGGCAGCGCATTTTTGTCCAGCACCCGCATCACGACCTTTTCACCATAGACGGTGGGGCAGGTGTTGACCCGCATGTCGACGCGATGGTCACCACTGCGCAGTCCGATCGCGCCGTCTTGAGGTAATCGCCGTTCGGCGATGTCCATTTTGCTGAGCACTTTCAACCGGCTGATGACGGCGTTGAGCAGTGGCATCGGGGGCGGTGAAATTTCGGCCAGCACGCCGTCGACGCGCAAACGTACGCGGCACAGGTCCTCATACGGTTCGATGTGAATATCACTGGCGCCGGTTTGCAAAGCTTGTTCAAAGACGTTGTTGACGTATCGGATGATGCGGCCGTCGCGTCCGGGCGGCGGAGCTTGGTCCAAGTGGACGATTTCGCAGGCTTCCGCTGCGTCTTCTTCGTCGAACTCTTCGCCGTCTTCGACTTCCTCGAAATTTGCGGCGGTGGTGGTCGCGACCGCGTCGCTCCAAGAACCTTCTTCGTACAGCACGTTTAATAATCGTTCGATCACCGACAATGGCGCGAACAACGGTTTCATCTGACGCCCGGTCAGCAACTTGATCTCATCGGCCAACAACAACGAGTCTGGCGCGAATAACGCAACTTCGATCGTTCGTCCGTCGTCGCTTAGCGGCGCTATCAAGTGGTCGCGGCACAGCCGGCTGGGCAAGACGGTGGCGATGGACGGATCAACCGGCGGCGGCGAGTCCGGCGGCGGATCAAAGACCGGCATCAAGTAGTGATTGGCATAAGCGCGGGCGATTTGTCCTTCATCGGCAAGTCCAGCGCGAATGATCGACTCTTCGACGGTAACTTCGTCGCGATTGGGAGTCGAAATCAAATCTTCCAGTTGCTCTGGATCCATCCTGTCCATCGTCCGAAGCAATCGGATGATCAGCGGATCAGCGGCAGAGCGATTCGGTGGTGAACTGAGTGCAGTAGACATGGCTAGGTTTTGGGTTGGTGAGGTTAGCGAAGCTCGGCCTAAAAGGCGGGTGGGGGCGAGACTTGCGAACGGGGTGGTTGGCCGAGCAGCTTGAGCGCCGCGCCAAAGGTCGATTCTGTTTCAGCGGGCGAGTCGTGATTCGCCGCCGGGATTGCTGCGCCGCCGCGCGGTTTCAAAACGGCCGTCGTCTCTTGGCACTGAACGACAACCTTGTCGGGCTCGATCGCGATGATTTCACAGCGGTAACGGTTCGCGTCGAGCGTGATCACTTCATCGCCGGGCAGCCTGGGCCGACCGTTGATGATTGCCCAGTTGCGACCGCCCATGACGGCAATGCCTTCGACGGCCAGCCCGGATTCGATCTCCGCGGCAGGTGGACCTGTCGGACGGGTGGGGATCACCAGTTTTCCGGTTTCCGGTTCAACCACCGTTTCTTCGGTTGTGACAAGCACTTCGCGAAACGGATCCACTTTCGCGCTGACGTCCGGTGGGTGTTGCAAATCCTGTGGCCGCCAACGGACGGCTTTGGCACGCACCACGTCGCTGCTGTAATCGACGGGCGCCGGCGCGGGCCAGACTAAATAAAGCGCAATGCCCAAAACAACGATGGGTGTCGCGTAACGCTGCATCAGAGAACTCATTGTGCCGTCCTTAGCATCTTGAGTGTCAGCTGCATCGTGGGTGTCGATTGGGATCGATCGCCGGGGCTGATGGCGATGGTCTCGACACGCAGCAGGTAGGGGTCGGATTCGAAACGATGCAGCACTTTGGTCAAGTCGGTAAACTCGCCGGTCAGGTCGAGGCTGACGGCGATCGTTTTCATGGGGCCTAATCGTTCGGGCGATTCGGCGTCGATTCGCATCAGGTCGACCGAGTGTTCGCGAACGATTTCGATCAGATGGGCGACGACGATATCGTCGCCATCTTGGCGCAGGATGCGAGGTTCCACTGCTTGCAGATGGTCGCGTAGCAACAAGACCTCTTCCGCGGTTCTGACTTTGGTTTCGAGTTGTTGCAGTTGGCGTTTTTCTTGTTTCATGCGTCCATAGAGCGGTTCGCTAATCCCGAAATACATGATCGCCAACGAAACACCGGCGACGGCCACGCGCATCCGCATCGGGTCACGAAGCGTCTCCGCGACTTGTTCTAGTTCGGCTCGCCAATCTTTTTTGTTGCTCATGTTTGTTTCTGTTCCGCCGATTAGTCTTTTGTCGTAAAGACGAGCGAGAATTCAGCGCCTGCGACGCCCGTGTCTTGCGATCGGGTCCGTCGGACGTCCGCCAATTCGACATGGTCAAAGTGGTCGGCGATTCGGTCGATACTTCGCATCGAATCGGCCAGCCCGTTCAGCGTGCTGGGCATCGCGCCGTCCTCGTCCAACGCACATTCACCTCGCAGCACCATCGTGATTGGCGTTGTCTTGGTCTGTTTCTTTCGTTTTTGGGCCATTCGGGCCGAACCGCGTATGTCGGTCAGTCGGACACCCTGGGGCAACGTGTGAGTCACCTCGTCGATCACCGCGCTCCACTGGATGCGATCATCAAGAAACTGACTGATTGATGTCGCGCGGGCGTTCAGCTGGTCGCGTTCTGTTTTCGGGTTGGTTCCGTCGGCAACCATGGGCGGCGCATCGCTGATCATGCGGGTATGCTGGTTCCTGACGTCAGCGACCCGCAGCCACAGCGATCCGGCCAACACGGACGCTGCGACGACGTAGGCAACGATTTCTTTGTACGGAACGACTCGACGCAGTTGCAGCGGATCACGATGAGCCCGAATGAAATCAAGGCCCTCGTCTTCGCCCGAGAGGAATCGATCTGCCATCGCGCGTGCCACATCTTTGTCGGACGACATCGGCGAATCGATCCATCGAAAGTCACCCGGCAAGTTGTCGTGCAGCCATTGCTGGTCGATGAGGGTTCGCAGTTTTTCTCGTCCGTGAATGACAACGATGTCGGGCGTCCGATCCAGACCGCAAGCCGTGGCGGCGGTTTCGAGCGCGCGGACTGCCGAAACAATGCCGGTCGCCTCGTCGCCGGCGGGCAGCGGCAGCGTCTGCCAATGAATCGGTTGGCCGCCTTTGCTCATGACGGCCAACAATCTGGCGTCGCCTAAAAAGACGCGAGTGGTCATCCCACCACGTCGATCGCGTCCCTCGTGCTCTGGCGCGACGCCGATCAGACTTGATGCGGCCGGTTCGAGTCGCTGAAGCGAGTGTCCGTTTTCGGCGACCGCTGCTCGAATCGCATCGACTCGTTCGGTGGGTGCGGCAGCGATGCCGGCCACGTTTCGACGATCAGGTTGCCAATAGATGACATCGATCGTCATCTGATCCAACCGAGTGGCCGAACTTCGCAGCGATTCACGCAACAACACACGGGGCGACGCGTTGGCCGCACCCGATGCGATCGGGCGCGTCGCAAAATAGCATTCGTCCGTTGGAATGGCGGCTAGAATTGGCAGCGTTGTCTTGCTGACGCCCAGGGATGCGATCAATTCTGACAATGCGTCGCAAAGATCGCGGTCGGCAAGGCTGACGGCGGCGTATTGATATTTGGTGCCACCCAGCATCGTCTTGGTGGCGCGGCAGGCGGTGATGCGGTCGGTCCCACATTGGATTCCGACACAATCATTACTGCTGCGTACGTCGACGTTATTCATGTCTAGGCCCACCCGTATGAAAGTATGTGGCTGGCGTGCAATCACTGCCCTTGCAAAAAACCGAGCTTGCATGAAAAAGGGGCAGTCCGCTTGTTGGCCAGCGGACCGCCCCTCGACAGAACTCAGTACTGCAGCGGAGGGAGAACCGCGCCAGCTGATCCTGCTACTAGGTACTCTGCGGATTGATTTCAGAGTCGATCGTGCTGTTGGCCGGATCGTACCCGTCCTCGGTGAATGTCACCGTGTAAGCGCCGTAACCACTGCTCGGGCCAGATCGGGTCAGGGTCAGCGTCCAGGAATCTTCCAAGCTTCCCGAAGTACCCGCGGCAGCGGTGCCGACGCTGAAGTAAGTCGGCGGAGCTTGTTCCATGTCCAGTTGTGTCAAGTCGCTGGCGTAGGTGCCTTGGCGAGCTTGAAAGCGTTCTTGGGCGGCGCGGACGCTCGCCAAGTACTTGAATGATTCAGATGCTTTGCTTCGCTCGACGCTTTGCAGCAAGCGTGGAACACCGAAGGCTGCCAAAACGCCAATGATGATCACAACGACCGAAAGTTCGACGAGCGAGAATCCCTTACGAGCGGGACGAAGTGCGATTGTTTGAGCCACGATCGGCCTCCAAACGGTTAATTGACTGAGGGTTGTATTCTGCCTAAGTGGTCAAAACGATTGCGGATTCGCAATCATTGTCGATGCCACATTCGGCAAGGTCGCCGAACACTGAACAGATAGAACACCCCGAAGAGCGGTGTGGGGATCACCGTTTGAAAAACCAAGATGCCGGTGCCGAGAACGCTTCGAATAGATCAGTCACGCCGATTATGTCGGCTTTGTGAATCACTCACGCGCGACAATGAGCACGTGGAATCCTTCGTCATGTATCAAATCGACCCGCCAACGACGCTCCGTAAGTCCTAATCGAAAGCATCGTCGTGGCGACGTCAGGATTTGGGCGTCACGACCCAAAACATCGCCGTTCCATGGGGAAACACTCACAGATGCGCTGAATAAATGCGCTGAATAGCTGTGCAGCGGTGCCACTAGGAACGAAACGAATCACGATGCATCCGTGTTTTCACAACGCGGCAGCGAGTCGATCGGCATCGATCCAGGCTATTGCTATCAATCGCCGGGAAACTCGACTTGGCCTGAATTCGCAACTTTCGTTAAACTCCCGTGCCTACGCAGCCGACAAGCGAACGTTTTCAGGTTGCGTGGGTCGCATGATGCGACGGTGGTGCGAGGACTTTGGCCACCAATTACACGACTCAGGTTATGGCGCATTGAATCAAAACGTGCGCCGCAGGGAGGGAACCGATGCCGGGCGAGTCATTTCGTTTTATTCAGGCCAGCGACTTTCATTTAGAAAATCCGTTAGGTGATCTCGACGTTCTGCCGTCGCAACTTCGCGAAGCCCTGGCCGAAGCGCCATGGAAAGCGGCGGCCGCCGTGTTCGAAGCCGCGTTAGCAGACAACATTGATTTCTTGGTGTTGTGCGGCGATATCCTCAGCCCACAAGCCGCCGGACCTCACGGGATGGCGATGCTGTTGGACTATTGCGACAAGCTGCACGCCAAGAATACGCCTGTCTTCTGGGCCGCGGGTATCGCGGACGATTCGAAAAAATGGCCCGAGTCGGCACCGTTGCCGCCCAACGTCACCATGTTTCCTAAGGATCGAACCGTTGCCATACCGGTTGAACGCGCCGGGCGAACGATTTGCAACGTCGTCGGACGCAGTTGTGACGGTCGTGGTGTTTTGCATGTCCCCAGTTTTCGCGTCGAGCCCAGTGATGAGTTCACGGTTGCCGTGGGATACGGAACTGCCGACGCCGACGCGTTGGCCGAAGGACGTTTTGATTTCTGGGCGCTTGGCGGTCGACACAATCCACTGGAAGTCGATGGTGCAGCCGAAGGTGGTGCCGTGTATTGCGGTACGCCCCAAGGACGTGATCTGACCGAAACAGGTCCACATGGATATTGCATCGTCGATGTTGATGCCGATCAAACCACGCGAGTGCACAGAATCGAGTGTGATTCGTTTCGGTATTGTTATGAAGAGATCGACGCATCCGAAATTCGTGCCGTTGGTAACATCCGCAACGTATTGAGCCAGCGGATCGCTCGCCTGCAGCACGAAAATGGCGGACGTCACCTGATCATCGGATGGGACATCGCAATCGCCAGCGGAGACGACCTGCATACGATCGGTGACGCGGAAGACCTGCGACAGTGGTTGCGACGTGAATACGGTCACGGTTCGCCATCGGCATGGACCGCGCGATTGTCCGTTCGCCCGCCACGCAATTATCCCTCGTCATGGCAGGACGAGGACACGATCCTTGGCGATTTTTTACGCATCGCCCAACAGCATCTCAAGACCGATGGTCGCGAACTAAAACTCGCGACCTATACCGAAGAACAAGTCGACATGCCGGCAACGACCGCAACGATGTTGTCGGAAATTCCAGCATCAGTCCGAACGGACGTCCTTGAGCAAGCGACGCTGTTAGGCGTTGAATTGCTCCGCGGCGGGAAGCCCCAATTGGTGACAAAATCATGAAAGTCAAAGACATTCAAATCGACGGATTCGGCGTTTGGTCCGGGTTATCGGTCGATTCGCTGACCGAGGGAATGACGTTGTTCTACGGACCCAACGAGGCCGGAAAGACAACTTTGATGCAATTCATCCGTACGATGTTGTACGGGTTCACCGATCAGCGACGCGATAAATATTTGCCGCCAATCTACGGCGGCACACCGGGCGGCGCGATGCGCGTGACCGGGCCCGGCGGCGGGTACATGATCCGGCGTCAAAGCCAATTGACCGACCAGGGCGCGACCGGCCAACTGACCGTGACCGGCGAAGACGGTCTGTCACAGGGTCAACACCGACTTAGCAGTCTGCTCGGACAAATCGACGAGCCGATCTTCACCAACGTGTTCGCGATCGGCATGCGCGAGTTGCAAGAACTGAGCACACTTGACGATACCTCGGCTGCGGACGAATTGTACAAACTGTCCAGCGGTTTGGATCGTGTGTCGCTGGTCGATGTGCTGCGCAGTTTGCGTGGCGGTCGAAAAGAATTGCTTGGCAAAGAACATACGATTGATGAAGAGGCCTCACAGAAACTTTCAGGCCTAATCCGCCGCCGTGAACAGCTTCGCGACGAAGTTGAACGATTGACCCGTGGCGGACGTCGCTGGAGCGAGCTGGCGACCCAACGCCGCACGCAACGCCAGGAAGTCGAGCATCTGACCGAGCGAATGATCGCGTGGGAAAAAGAATCTCGCTGCGTCGAAGTCGCAACCAACGTTTTCGAAGCATGGTCGGATCGAGATTCCCTGATCCAGAAAATCGCCGAAACAGAAAAGCAAACGCACCTTCCTGAAGAAGCGCCGGGCCAGCTGGTCCAGATCGAAGCGATGATGGAAGAGCGCAAAGGAAAACTGGAAGAGGTCAAGAACAAGCGGCGGGCCATTCGCGATAAGGCGGAACAATTGCCCGTCAGCCGGCGGATGCTTGATCTGCAAGGTCGCATCGAGGCCGCCGCCGAACAAGCGACCTGGGTCGAAGCGCTCGAAGAGCAGATCGCAAGACTGGACGGCCAGATCGAAAAAGCGCGCGGACAGCTGGAAGCGGATGCGGAACGGCTCGGGATGGACGAAGGTGATCGAGTCGCATTGCTCAGTGGTGACACCTCAAAGCTTCCTGACCTGTCGCGACAAACGTTGGCGGCGCTTGCCGGGCCGGCGAAAGGCGTCAAAGAAAACGCGTTCGTGCTCAAGCAAGCACGCAGCGAAGGCGCCACGCACAAGACCAAGGCGGATCGATACCAATCGCAGCTGAAAGAACTGCTGGATCGGGCCCACGCGTCGAATCTGCAAGAGGCGATTCGCAACGAAAACGACTTGCAAACTAGCCTGCGACGTCGACTGCAGATCAGCGAACACCTCGAGAAATTGAAACGTCACTATCGCGGGCTCGAGAAAGAGTCGGTTGAACTGACCACTGACGAAGCGTTGCCGCTGGATCGTTTGTTCCTGCTAGCCCTGCCCTTCATCGTCGGCGGATCGCTGCTGATCTACGGACTGTCGCATATCTTTGGCATTCCCTGGTTTATCTCGGGCGAACCGGATCCGACCCGCGGCATGATGTTCTTTACGTTTGGCGTGATGAGCTTATTGCTGTATTACTTCGCGCGGCAAAATGGTTCCCGTTCGACGTCGTTGGATCTGGAAGATTGTGATCGCCAAATTGATACCCTGCGGCGTCAGATCCGTGAAGTCGAAGCCGAACTGGGTGAAACAGATTCATCGTTGCCCAACAGCAATCATTCGATCGAACAGCGTGTTCGCGAATCAGAAACGTTGCTGGAGGAATTAGAAGAGGCGTTGCCGACCTATCACGCGTATCAAGCTTCGCTCGAATCATACAAGTCCGCACGTTCGCGCGCCTCGTCGGCCGCCGACCGCGTCCGCGCGGCCAAGCAAGAATGGACCCAGACGCTGCAGCATTTGGGCCTGAGTGAAACGTTGTCGCCGACGAGCGTCCGTAAGCTGAGCGAAGGTTATGAGACCTTGCAGGGCAGTCGCCGAAGGTTGGCCGAACTGAACGATGAGCGAGATCAGCGGAGCCGTGAGCGACAAACGATCAGCAAACGTATCGAAATGCTGTATTTGGAGGCGCTGGAGGTCAACGAGGAACATGCCCAGCAGCAGAGTGAAGACGATGAGGATGTCTCGTCGGAACGAAAGTTGCAATTCAAGCCACGTAACGGACCGCTGGAACAGCTGAACCATCTGCACGAGGAACTCGCTCGCCAGCAGCACTGGATTCGACGTCGCCGCGAATTGAAAGAGCAGGATCTGCAACTAAAACGACAGCAGTCCGCGCACCATCGATCGATCGAGCGAGGCGAACAACAACGTCGAGCATTGTGGGCCAAATGCGGCGTTGCGACGCCGGAACAGTTTTATCAAATGGTCGACTTGAAATCATCGTTAGTCGAAATGCGTGCTCAAGTCGAAGAACTGAACAAACAAATTCGTTCGATCATCGGAACACAAATCGATTACGACGATGTCGCGCGAGAGATCGAAGGCGCCAAGTTGACCGATTTGGAGCGACGCTGGGAAGCATTGACCACGCGGATGACCGAAACGGAATCGCGTATCGCGGCACTACGCACGCAACAGGGCGAACTCGCCCAAGAGATGAAACAGCTGGGTGAAGACAATCGATTGACCGTGGCGCAGTTGGAACTCGGTTGCGTCGAACGGCAAATCAATGCCGCGTGTCGCCGCTGGCAAACCCTGGCGATGGCAAGCAGCCTGATGGAAGACGTTTGTGCGACGATTGAAAGCGAACGCCAACCTGAAACTTTGCGCGAAGCATCGTCGTTTCTTAGCCAATTGACCGACGGAAAATACAATCGAATCTGGACACCCCTGGGGACGAACAAGCTGAAAATCGATTCCGGTGACGATAAGTCGTTGCCGTTAGAGGTGCTGAGCCGCGGCACAAGAGAAGCTGTTTTTATCGCGTTGCGGCTGTCGCTGGCCGCCGCGTACGCGCGTCGCGGCGTGATGTTGCCGCTGGTCTTGGATGACGTCCTGGTTAACTTTGACGGCGATCGAGCCATCCATGCGGCCAATACATTGAAAACGTTTGCCGAACTCGGCCACCAAGTGATGATGTTCACGTGTCACCAGCACATCGTCGATATCTTCCACGAGATCGAAGTCGAAGTCCGCTTGATGCCGCCACAAGGCGAGCCCGGACGCGCAACGGTCTTGTTGCCAGAGGAAGTGGAATACGAAGAGGAATACGAGGACGAGTACGAAGAAGAAGCCGAAGAGTACGTCGAAGCCGAAGTGACCCAGCCTGAAGTTATCGAGGAAGAACCCGAGGTGGTGCCTGAGCCGGAACCTGAGGCGGAAATCATCGAAGCGGTTGTCGAGCCAGAACCAGAGCCGAAGCCAGAACCCAAGGTTCAAGTCACACCTAAACCCGTGCCCAAGCCACAACGAGTTCCCGAACCGCGGATTGTCTACGTCGATCGCCCGCGTCAGCAACCCGAGCCCGTCCGGCGCCCGGCCCGACGCGAGCCCGCGTTTGTCAAACCACAGTTTGTGATTCCTCGCATCGCCGAACCGGAACCCCAACCGCCGGCAATCGGCTGGGCCTGGTACGAGCGTGAACCGGCCGACGGGCACGAGGATTCCGATGAACGTCGCGCGCGAGCGAAAAGCGCAGCGCGTGAGGCATCGCAGCAAATCCTAAGTCAGCAGTGGGCGTCCGATTCCGATGCGATCCCTGACGACGTGCTCGACCGCAACGAATCTTGGTGGGACGGCCATCGCACGCCGGCCAGCTGATCTGCCGTCGGTCGACCTCACTGCGGTGAACAGCGCGACGGATTCGATTCAAAGTCGTTTCAGAAAACGTTCTAGACCGAAACGGTATCTAATCCCTGGCCCAGCGAGTCGTACGCGTCCGGCAAGCGTACTTCGTGCATCTCTGCGGAAATGATGGGTCGGGCGATAAACAGGTTTTCGTCTTTCAGGCGAATGATTCGCCCACGTCGATCGAGGGATTCAAGGATTGGCGACGCAAAGTCGTCACCGTCGGAACGAATCACGCGTGCCTTTGTCGTGTCGCTCAGTTCGACGATACTGCCAATCGGATAGGTCGTTACCGCCTTTAATAACCCGTTTACCGCTTTGGCAGAATACTGTCCACGTGAAGCGCCCGAGATCAGGTAGGCGACTGCATCACAAGGGACGATGCGCGCGCATCCTTTCGGCGGGCTGGTCATCGTCAAGTAAGCATCGGCGACGCAAAGGATACGCGCGAGCGGATGGATTTGTGCGGCTTTTAATCGCATCGGGAACCCGCCACCGTCGAGCAACTCGTGAACCTGAGTGACGAGCACGTTGATTTCGGGGTCCATCCTGTCGGCGAACTGCAGCATCTGCTTTGCCACCAGCGGGTGCTGCAAATATTGGCGACGCTGTGATTCATTCCTGATCTGATGTGGGAAGCGTGACGTGAAAGGTAAGTCAAACAACGCGCAATCATGAATCATCGCCGCGGAGCCAAGGATTCGAACTTGTGCGACAGGAATTTTTAGTCGCAGTCCCATGCCCATCGCTAAGACAGAAAACTGAACGCAGCGCTTGGCCAGTTTCAAATTGGCTTCGTATTCTAAGGCGCTCGCGAGGACGGGGTCGGGATCGTCGACCAATTCGTTGATGAAGTTGTCGACTTGGCGTTCGGCGTCCCGCAGGTCAATGTTTTCACCCGCACCGATCGATCGCACCAAGGATTCCACCGCACTGGTGCTGGCTTGAAACGAGCTTCGGATTCTCTGCTTTTGCTTGTCCGAATAGACAGGTGATACGGCGAGATCACGAGCATCTGGATCGCTGGTATCGGATGCGGACGGTGATGATTGTTTGGCAGACTTGAGTGTCGTGACGCCGCGCGCCCGCAAGGTTGCAATCAGGGCGTCGGTGATCGCCAGTCCGCTGGGAACCAGCAGTGTTCCGCGTTGATCGTGTAGAGATTCCGTCGCGCTGGTGCCGACAACCAAGTCGTCAATCGAATAGCTTGCCGGTGAAGCCACGAAAAGCCCCGTTGAGAATGAAAGTCGGAATCAGGACCCAATCACTAGGATGACCAAACGAGTCGACATTCGGGGACAAAGTCCAAGCAACCGCGGGGCATGCGATCAATCGTGCTTGAACCAACCTTTGCCCGTTGTTTTTCGTGCGATTTCTCTTGCCAAGTGATTTCGCTGTCGGTTCATTGCACGTGTCGTCCGTCTACTGAACGTATCGTGACCACGGTTACAAGATCGTGACCAAAGTTCACAGATTTACGCGAAGTGACGAGGACGCATCCGCACATTCCGACCAGATTGAATGAAGTTCGATACCGTGACCCGCCCGATAGGTGGCTTGGTTGTCCGTGCAAAACGGCGAAGCCGCGGGATCGACTAGCCGCGTCGACGGCGAAGTCCCCACGGGGTGGCCAGCAAGGCGACGAAGGCAAACGTTGAGGGCTCTGGAACCGCAGCCAAGCTTGAATTCAGTACAACCGATCCAATCGATACATCCGCCGACGCGCTCGTCGTGTCATCGCCAAGGAAGACGTAATTGCCCAGCGTGTAAGGAACGCCCAGCGGAGTGCCGCTGAACGACGAGTAATCACGGACCGCGCCGGACAAAATCGTCTGCGTGTCGGCGGCCAATGCGTAACCGCCGCTTTGAATGGTCAGCGTGTACGTCGTTTCGTCGGCGGTCGTGTCAAACAGCCCTTCTTCGCCATGGGTGAACAAAGGCGAATCGGTTTGCGCAAAAACGCGATCTTCCCAAAAACCAATCTCGATACCGCGGCTGTCCTGACCGAGCAAGATCACGCTGAATCCGGCGCGGTCGTTGCTCAAGTGTGACTCATCAAAAACCTGCAGCTGAAACGATAGCGAGAATCCGACTGTGTCGTTCAACGAAGGGAACAACGGATTGATAACTTGCGGGACGATCGGGTTGGACAGCGGCGCGTGGTTGCTGTAGCCCGCGCTGGCGGCGTCGTTGGTTGTCAGCCGAGTGCCCGCGGCGACCGGTGACTCGCTGGCCATGCCGCCCAGTGCAAAGTAGCCGACCCAAGGTTGATCCCCAGGCAGATTGCCGAGCCCGTCGTCGTACAGGGTTACCACGTCGGCGCGCGCCACGCCACCAACGGTCGTGGCCAACGCCACGACGAACACACAAGAAAAAACAAGATGTCGGTTCAAGGTTTACTCCAAGATCATGTCATCAACCGTCATCCCACCTGGGATCATCGGCAAGACGTGCTCTTGATAGGGTACTTCGACATCCAGCAAATAGGGACCTTTATGCTCGATCATTTCCCGAATGGCGCCTTCGAGGTCACCTTTCTTTTTGATCGAGGCGGCACCGCATCCGTATCCCTTGGCGAGCATCACAAAGTCCGGATACCGGTCTTCGGCGTACTGAAAACGCTCGGCCGTACTTTTGCCGGCGGCTTCGTTATGGCTGATCGGACCCAGGTAGGTGTGTGCGCGATTACGCTCCATGAAGCGGTCTTCCCACTGCACCACCATGCCCAAGTGTTGGTTGTTCAGCAACAGAACTTTCACCGGCAGTTCTTCACAAAAACACGTCGCCAGTTCTTGGATGTTCATCTGGAAGCTGCCATCGCCGTCGATGTCGATAACCAGCGAATTGGGATGGGCCGCTTGCACGCCCATCGCGGCGGGCAGTCCGAAGCCCATCGTTCCCAGTCCGCTGCTGCTGTGCCACGTGCGGGGACGACGGAATTTATAAAACTGAGCCGCCCACATTTGGTGTTGGCCGACGCCGACGGTGATATACGTGTCCATCTCGGATGTGACATCACTAAGCACTTTGATGGCGTGTTGTTGCAAGATGCCGTCAAAGTTCTCGTCATACTTCAGTGGGTGCTTCGCCTTCAATTCCGCGCAGTGTTTCTGCCACTCGCTGATATCAGGTTTCTGGATAACCTTGTTCAATTCGTTCAGCACTTGTTTGACGTCACCACGAACTGGAATGTGCGCTTCCTTGTTCTTATTCAGTTCCGATCCGTCAATGTCGACGTGAATGATCTTGGCATCTTTAGCGAACGCTTCGACCTTGCCCGTAACGCGGTCGTCGAATCGGACGCCAAGTGCGATCAACAAATCACAATCGCGAACGGCGTAATTGGCGTAGGCGGCGCCGTGCATGCCCAACCAATCCATCGAAAATTCGTTCTCGGGTGGAACCGCACCGATTCCCATCACGGTCGTCGTCGTCGGGATCCCCGTTTTCTTGATGAACTCGCGAAGCTCTTCGCTGGCGTTACCCAGGATGATGCCACCGCCGGCATAGATCACCGGACGCCGGGCGCGCTTGACGGCCGCAGCAATCTGGCGAATCGTCTCACTCGCGACCGCAGGTGCCTCGGCGACGTAGCCGGGCAAGTCCATTGGCGGGTCCATGTCGATATTTTCCAGGTTGCCCAACTGGACGTCTTTGGGCATGTCGACCAGAACGGGGCCGGGACGACCTGACTGAGCCACGTGAAAGGCTTCCTTCATGATCCGCGGCAGGTCTGCGATATCGGTCACCAAGTAATGGTGTTTGGTGATTCCGCGACAGACTTCCACCATCGGAGTTTCTTGGAATGCGTCGCTTCCGATCGCCTTTGTGGGCACTTGGCCGGTGATGCATAGCATTGGCACGCTGTCCAGTTTTGCATCGGCAATGGCGGTTACCAAGTTGGTCGCTCCGGGACCGCTGGTTGCCATCACGACGCCGACTTTTCCGGTGCTGCGAGCGTATCCCTGGGCGGCGAAAGCACCCCCCTGTTCGTGGCGAGGCAAAATCGTCCGAATCGACTCGCCAAATCGCGTCAGCGCTTGGTGCATCGGCATGCTGCAGCCTCCGGGGTAGGCGAACAGGACTTCGACACCGTGATCCACTAAGGATTTGACCAGGATGTCGGCGCCAGTCGTCAAACGGTTTTCGGTTGCAGCTTTCGCAGTACTCATTTGCTGTAAAACAGGGGAAAAAGGGTGATTGAACAGGTGAAGGGGGCGATTGGGTGACCGTCGAGAAGGCGGGAACACCGTCTCTGTGACACCAAATACTCAATCGGGCTCGGGTCTACATCGACGAAAGCATAAAAACTGCCATTTACGCCGCTGCGAAAAATCCCGAACCTACCACGCTAACGTAAGTTCGGCTCGGTACTTAGGCAATGGTGAAAACGGCTCGCCGCGATGACAACTTGGCTCAATTTGGCAGCAATCGGACTTGGGGGGGCAATCGGGTCGGTGATCCGATACCTCGCCACGGTTGCCGCAGCCGCCATTCCCGGTGGGTCAACGTTTCTAGGAACGACGTTGGTGAACATCCTGGGATGCGCGGCGCTGGGAGCGCTTGCGGAGTATCTGCGGATCGCAGAAACCGGAATGATCGAATCGGCGATCTCGACTCGGGCAACCCTGGGGATTCGATACGGCTTCTTGGGAGCTCTGACAACTTTTTCCACCTTTGCCGGTGAGTCGTTTGTGCTCGCCGGGTCAGGCCGCTGGGGCGTCGCGGCAATCTATGTCGCTGCGAATTTTTGCATCGGACTCTTCGCGCTCGCTGCCACCGCCATGTTGGTCAAGCAATGGATGACATGAATACCAAATATGCCCCAAGCCCCAGTCGTGTTTGGCTGTCCGTCGCGATTGCCGGTCTGGTCGTTGTTGCACCCGTCCTGTGCCAGCATTGTCGTGCAGGGTCCGATCCGCAGGCCCCCGCGTACTCAAGAACGATCCAGCAGCGTGGTGACGCGTCACTGCACGCAATTTCGTTTTATGACGCCCAGCACGGCGTCGCCACCGGAGACCACGGAACAATACTGCGGACCGACAATGCCGGTCTGACATGGCAGCTTCAGCCATCGCCCGTCAACTGTCGCCTGGACGACGTCGTCTGGGTGACGGATCAGCGAATCGTTGCGGTCGGCGGTTCGTACGATCGGATTACCAACCTCAGCCGCGGTGTTGTGATTGTCAGCGATGACGGCGGCAAGCGATGGCGACGCGCCGCCGATGAGGAACTGCCACGACTGCGGAAAGTATCCCTTCGCCAGGATCGCAGTCTTGTCGCGATGGGGGATTGGTCCGACGCATCACTCGCCGACACATTCGAAAGTCGTGACGGCGGACTGCAGTGGCGCGCTGCCGATGAATCGGCCCGCGCAGCTCGATCGGCCCGCGCAGCTCGATCGGCCCGCGCAGCTCGATCGGTTGCCGAGCTGACCGCCGCCAGTCAACTCGCTTGGGTCAACGCGACTCAGCAACACAGTCCCATCCGAGACGTATTTCAATTCGACGATCAAGTGTTGTGGGCCGTCGCCGATCACGGTGTGATTCTGCACAGCAAGGACGGCGGTCACACTTGGCAACCGAGTCGCGGCCGCGCAAGGCAGTCAGCCGTGTTGGTGATCGCCGACCGCCCCGAAACGATCGCCTGGTCCGTGCTAGGAAAAGAAACACTCGAAATGCGGAACCGCGTGTCGGCGTTACTGGTCGGTGAATCTGAACAAGGACATCACTCTGGTACGCCAGGCGACTCGCAATCACTATCGATCGCAAGGCAGGTCGCCGCGGCATTGGGTGTGGCCGGTGTGGATCGCACCACTGCAAGCGACGAGGCATCGTTGCCCGAGATCACCGACTGGATGCGAGTCCATCGGCCTGCCGTCGTGTTGCTGGATCAAACCTTGCCCACGTCGCTGCGTCAAACGATTATTGATGCGGCCGCCACGATCGAAATTAACCGAGTCGTCGAATACACCTTTGCCGATTCCACGACGGCGGGCGGCGACACAATGTTGCATCACGCCGCGATGCTGGCAGGTCTCGGCATCCTGGCCGGTGACCTGGACGAAGATGCTTTGCAATGGATCGCGCCGACACAGCGCCCACCCGCCGCAACGGTGCTTCGCCGCCGGTACGACGCGGGCGGAACCCGTCGCGTCGGCGAGTCGTTGACCTCTGGCATTGCTCTGGTGCCACAACGGAAACGTTCCGGCAACGAGATTGCGGCAGCGCGACGCCAACTTCAAATCGTTCAAGCCCGAATGAGTGAGTCCAAACGACTGGACCAACTGATCGGCGCGGCGCAGTCGTCGGACGACTTGCAATCGACGCTCGAAAGTTTACTGAATCAAACCGCGCATGAAGATCGCTTTCGACTCGTTTGGAACGCGCTGCAGCGAACATCCGGAAGCGTTGATTCGCCGCCGCGGTTTCTGCTGTGGTATGAAACCATCCTCCGCCAATTCGCGGAAACGTACCACGACACGTCTGCGGGAAAATGGGCCGCGCTTCGCAGCGAAGCCATCGGATTTTCGTTGGAATGGAACCGGCTGCGAGATTCGCTTCGACATGCCACACCAATGCATTCCAACGTGACGGTGACCGCCGCCGAGGTCGTTCCGGTTTCGCCTTTTCAAGACCATTCCAAAGTCACACAGGCGTCGGCGACCGTGCCCCTTTTGGTTCCCGATCGCACACCGATGAACGTCAAGTCCACAAAAAATGCGCCGGCCGCCGAATCGTCGGACGTCGATCTGGCCTGGGAATTCCATCCTGCGGTGTTACTGGCACGCGAAGCCGCTCGGCAACGTGGCGATACCGATCAGTTGCAATCGACCGGTGCAAACGCCAACCTGAACCGACTCGCGACGCATCGATCGGCTTGGACACATCTGATCGATCAACGACATCACAGCGTGATGTTTGCTGACCGCGCAACATCGCCGCCACGTCTCGATGGCATCGCCGACGATCCCTGTTGGACGTCGCAGGCGGGTGGTCAACCCACAGGCTTACAAATGGCCTATGACGATCAATACGTTTATGTCTCGCTAAGAACGCCCGCGGAACAATTGCGGCCCGACAATGGTGACGCCACGGGCGGCGTTACGATTCGTGATCACGATCTCTCGGTGGTCGATCGCGTCCAGTTGCGGCTTGATACGGATCGAGACCTGCTAACGTCCATGCAACTGGAATTCACCGACGCCGGCCGAACGCACGACTGCGTGGATGGTTTCGCCACATGGCAACCAAGCTGGTACGTGGCCGCAAAGCGATCCGAACAATACGTCGACGTCGAAATCGCCATTCTGCGTCGTGACTTGACGGACTTGCCGATCCATTCTGGCGAAAGTTGGTACGTATCGCATCGCAATATCGACGCTGGTTCTCGCACCCCATCGCTGCCGATGCCCGATCCAAGTCAGTGGCTAAGAGTTATCTTTCGGTGATTCTTGACTTCGGCGTCATGCAATCATCTTTCTCTCGCTGGTGAACGCCTCTCGTTAAGCGGCGTCACTCATTGACGCGTGTCTCGCGTCGGACGGCCAAGGTTTGCACTCGCGCTGAAAAGACTTTGCCAATCTCAAGATTCCATTTGTCTTTACCGTTGCGACAACCGCTAACATAGAGACGTCCAATACTCGATATGACAAGGGCGTCGCATGGCACGGATCGCAATCATCAACCCCGCATTCGAAGTTTCCTACTGGGGGCTCGAGCATGCTCAAGAGATGATGGGTAAGCGGGCGAATATGCCGGTGGCAAGTTTACCATTGCTTGCGGCACTGACGCCGGAGGAACATGAGGTCACGCTCTTTGACGAAAACGTCGAGTCTCTTGATTTCGAGGTGCTGTCTCGATTCGATATCGTAGGCTTAACCGGAATGAGTGTTCAGCGGTTTCGCATGGAGGAAATCCTGCAGGAACTGAAATCAAGAAACGCTTTTGTCGTGATCGGTGGACCTTGGGTCTCGGTCGAAGAGAAATATTTCGAATCGCTTTCCAATGTCATCTTCGTCGGCGAGGCTGAAACGACCTGGCCCGAATTCCTCGAGGACTGGCAGCGTGGTGAGTATCAACAGCGATACGAGCAAGCCGAACGAACAGACATGTCAACGGTTCCGACGCCGCGACATGATTTGCTCAAGAACAAACACTACATGTTCGGCAATCTGCAGTTCTCGCGCGGGTGCCCATTTCAATGCGAGTTTTGTGACATCATTGTCACGTTCGGACGCAAGCCTCGCATCAAGCAGCCCTCACAAATCATTAACGAACTGGAATGTTTGCGCAAACAAGGCTTTCACATCGCTTTCATCGTCGACGACAACTTGGTCGGCAATAAAAAAGCGATCAAGCCGGTGTTGCTGGAAGTCGCAAAATGGCAAGAGAAACATGGCTATCCGATTGTCTTCAGCACCGAGGCGTCCTTGGACATGGGCGAAGACGAAGAGCTAATGGAATTGATGGCCCGAGCGAATATTCAGTCAGTCTTTATCGGGATCGAGAGCCCGGACGAAGAATCGCTGAAAGAAACGAAAAAGTTTCAAAACGTCCGCGAGCGGGGCGGGACGATTCTAGAAAAAATTCATCGTATCCAAAATTTCGGAATCGAAATCTGGTGCGGTTTGATTGTCGGGTTCGACAACGATACGCCGGCGATTTTTGAAACGCAAAAGAAGTTCCTGGCTGATTCGAGGATCGCTCACGCGATGATCGGGCTCCTGCATGCGATCCCCAAGACACCGCTGTACGATCGTCTTGCTCGTGAAAATCGGCTGGATTATTCCGATGAGCACCCGTTCGGGACGAATGTGATTCCGAAACAGATGACGCGGGAAGAACTGCGCGACGGTTACCTACAAACCATGCGGGACATGTACGAACCGGATGCCTATTTTGATCGGCTCGACCAACTGTTTATTCATGACCGGTTCAACTTCCGGACGTTCCAAACCGATCACTTTCTAAAGCATCCACTACTGCGACTTCGCCATCACGCATTCTTTGTGGTCGGTTTCGCCTATCTGTTTTGGAAGCTAATGCGTGGAACACCGGACGCAAATCTTCGCCGCATCTATCGTTCGCGAATCTTTCATGCGATTCGATCGAGAACGACGACGCCAGCGATTTATTTCTTCTATGCGATTAAGTGTGCCATGCACTATCACCATTACAAAATGACGTCCGACATGCTGGAAAGCCCCGAGCATTTTGTGTCGTCATACGGCAAGGCGATGCGAACACAAAGTGACGCAGACCACGGCGACACGTCTCGTTCGTCAACCTGTCAGGAACCCGCGGTGACCAACATCGAAGTGGTCAACCAGATTTAAACATTTTCGGTCGAGAACGTCATCGGTTGAGATAGAACTGCCAAATCATTCGTGTCGCAACGCTGCGAAACGGGCGCCACGACTCAGCTCGCCGGATGATTTCATCGGTCGACGTGTATTGGCGATTGTCCAGCTGGCTGATTCCTTTGACAATCGCCAAGTCGCCAACCGGAAAGATGTCGGTCCGGCGAAGTGCCATCAACAAAAAGATGTCGGCCGACCAATTCCCAAGACCAAGCTGGGCGACGATTCGGCGGCGTGCCTCCTCGTCGTCTTGGTGCCGGAGCGAACCGATGCGAAAAGTCTTTGACTCGACGTTCTCGGCCAGCGCATTGCTATAGCGAGCTTTCTGACGGCTGAATCCCAGTTGGCGCAGTCCTGATTCTCCCAGTGCCATGATTTTCGGCGGTGACACCCTTCCCTCGCACGCCTGTTGCAATTGGTTGTAAGTGCTCCACGCTGCTTTCAACGCGACTTGCTGTTCCAGAATGATGCGTATGAACGTCGCGAAGGTAGCCGGTCGCTGCCAATATGGTGGCGGACCAAGACGATCATAGACACTGGCTAGGGCCGGATCTCGCTTGGCCAATCGCGCTGCTTCCAGGCTGATTCGCGCTCGATCGAGACGTTCCTTGGTCAATCCGAATGCCTCCCCCTACGACTGTCCGAGCTGTCTGTACTGTCCGAGCTGTTCGTACCGTTGTGGACGACCGCTGTCCGCACGGCTGGTGAACAACAGTCTACAGCGACGTCAATGACCGCCTGCTTTGGACTCTGTCATCGCCGCTATCGCCAAACGATGCGGCACCTACAACTCAGTGCGGTGCCATCACTGAAGGCGACGAATCAACGTCGTCGACGCTGCAGGCTTTGCATCCGGCTCGAAAGATTGAATTAACCCTCCTCGGGATAAACCTCGCGAAACATCTCGAGTAATCGATCGACGATTTTCCGGGACGCTTCGTATTCGACATAGTTTGTCCCCAGCCAAGTCTCGTACCCACCAAGGCGGTGTTGTTCGGGGGTGGGAAGGTATCCGAAACTTCCGTTGGCTAGTTCGATGGTGAACATGCTTGGCAACGGGCTGCGTTGCTTCAGTTCCAATCCGATCTCGGTAAATGTTTCAAACGGTATCGCGGCGATACCGAGTTCTCCGATGCGGATGACCTGCAGTGGAACCTGGACTTGGTCCGGTGCATCTTTCAGTCTGGCAATGCGCTCCGCATACGTTTTTGTGCGTGCCTCCATTCTCGCATCGCCCGTTTGCGGCGGATCCGCCAGATATTTCAACATCTCTGGCGTTGGCTTTCTCGCTTGAAGTGATAGTCTTTGCTCGCTCGCCCGCAGTGGCACCCAGTCATGGAATTGCACGTCATGGTGAGCTTGATAGACGCGGCTGGCGACCTTTTCGGCGACTTCCTGCATCTTTTCGTAGGTTCCATATTTCTTGGCACCGGCCAAGTCCTGCGGAAAGTTAATGTTGTTCACATCGCCACTGGTGCCGTTGGATAGGATGCCAACGAAGGGCGGGTTCTGATCAGTCGCGCCCAGCTTTTCGGCAATGTACTTGGCGAAATAGCCAAAGTAGTCCGCTGACACATCGCCCTTGCGCACGCCGCCAACGTAATGCAGTGAGTAATTCGCCAGCAGGGCGATCGGTTGGCCATCGGTACCCTGCACCGACACAAAACTGACCTGGGGGTCGACGGGACCGGCCGGACGGTCCAGCATTCCTTTGCCACGCGGTGGATTCATCCGGACCTGGTCGACGCCACCGAACGGATTGGACAACAACGCCATGTCTTTGACGAACCATCGACGGTTAAAAACTTCTGAAGGCTCGTCCACGGCACCCCACCCGATCCGTGCCGGCTCTAATTGATTGATCGCGCGCCGGACACCGTCGCTGATACGGTTGGCGAGAAATTGTTGGTATTCAGTCAGCTCATGTTCGCGAACGACTTTACTCGGGCCACGCGCGCTTGTTGCCGAATGCGTGTGAGTTGAGGCCAGTAAGACGTTGGCCGGCGCCAAACCGGTCGTCTCGTTGATTTGTTGCTTTGCAGCATCGAATACTTCGACCGGGATTCCAACGTTGTCGCACAATACGATTGCAACTTTTTCCTGTCCGTCGTCGAGCACCAAACAGCGAGCATGCAGTTCGTCGTGGACATGCGTCGCTGGCATCGGGTACCAACCGCCGACGATAGTGGCACCCAGCGGCGGCGTGATGTTGCTGGTCGCCGCGCCCGCCCGAAACACGTGTTCGGTATCGGCACCGAACGTGGTCGGTTGTGTCGTGAGCAAGACGCAGACAAGACAAAGCCATGGGAATTGTCGTTTCATACATTCTCTCCTGCCGAGTGGGTTATGATGTCGATCCAAGTTTCGATTGAGAACTGAAATTACGAGCCTACCAGAACCAAGGCCATCGATCATGCATTTCTTCCAACGGTTTTGTTTCTCGCAACTGTTTGTTTGCGCGTTGCTGTTGATGGCGGGGCACACTCAGGCGTCCGTCGCAGAGTCATTGCCAAACTTTGTAGTGATCTTTAGCGATGACCAAGGTTATCAGGATGTCGGATGTTTTGGATCAACTGACATTCGAACTCCGCGACTTGACGCAATGGCCGACCAGGGAATGAAGTTTACAAACTTCTATGCTCAACCCATTTGCGGGCCGTCTCGGACAGCATTGATGACGGGTTGCTATCCGCTTCGCGTTGCTGAACGTGGGAACACCAAGGAAGTCCATCCAATCGTTCATTCGGATGAGATCACTGTCGCCGAAGTGCTGAAATCGAAAGGTTACGCGACGGCCTGTTTCGGCAAATGGGACTTGGCCAAGCATTCACAAACCGACTTTTATCTTGATCTGTTTCCGACCCGTCAGGGGTTCGACTATTTTTTCGGAACGCCGACTAGCAACGATCGCTTTGTGAATTTGTTTCGCAACGAATCCATGATCGAACCCAATGCGGATATGTCGATGCTGACGCAGCGATACACGGACGAAGCCATCGGCTTTATCACACAGCACAAGAGCGATCCATTTTTTGTGTACTTACCGCATACGATGCCACACACGCGGCTAGACGCGTCGCCACAGTTCAAAGGGAAAAGTCCGCGAGGTTTATACGGCGACGTGATCGAAGAAATCGACGACAGCGTTGGCCGTATCCTTGATGCCATCACCCAGTTTGGCCTCCAGAAGCGAACGTACGTGCTGTTTACCAGCGATAACGGTCCTTGGCTGATCAAGAACAAAGATCACGCCGACGGACACCTGCCCACCGATCACGGTGGCTCGGCCGGTCCACTGCGCAGCGGCAAAGTATCAACTTTCGAAGGTGGGGTTCGAGTGCCGACAATCCTCTGGGGACCCGGACGCGTGCCGGCCGGAAAGACATGCGAAGCAATCGCCAGCACGTTGGACGTCCTGCCGACGCTGGCCGCCCTTGTTGGCGCCGATGCACCTGGCGATCGCGTGATCGATGGCGAAGATATCCGGCACCTATTTCACGGTCAGTTCGAAAAGGCGGATCAAGACAAGGCGTTCTATTACTACTTGCGTGTGCACTTACAAGCGGTTCGGCAAGGTCAGTGGAAGTTGCACTTGCCGCGTTCCGCAAAACAAACCGGTACCGCTCCCTTTCTGGTCAATGGGCACATCGCGCCGGCTGATCGGATCGGATTTGATGAACCGTTTCTTGTGGACCTTGAAAACGACCTTGGCGAAACGACCAACGTCGCCGCAGACCATCCCGCCGTCGTCAAGCATTTGTTGGACTTGGCGGAATCGATGCGAAACGATTTAGGAGACTTTGACCGCGTGGGTGACAATATGCGGTTCTTTGATCCCATCGATCCCCGGCCGACGCAGCCACCCGTACCGGCGAGAATGACGAAGGCAAAAAAGAAAACCAAGTAGTGGGTTCGCCGCTACCGGTTTTTGGTCTCGATCGGAAATGAGTATTTCATCTCATTTGTCAACGAATCAAGACCTTGCGTAAAACGTTCACTCTTCGCGGAACAGGGGACTGTCGATCACCGCCGCGATGGTGTCGACAATGCGGTAATCATTCTCGGCCGACTTTGCCAGAATGTCATTGATCTCGGTGTAATCGTGTGGTTCCTCGCCGTTGGCGTACGTCAACAGTTTGGTAATAAAACACCGAACGAAGCGATCGCGGTTTGCGTCGTTCTGCATCAACTTGCGGAATCCGTGAATGTTCTCGTATTCGGATCCGTTTTGAAAACCTGCCGATGCGTCGATCGGGATCGTTTCGGGTTTTGCTGCTTTGCGTTTGGTGTTTGAATCCGTGGCGGAAACCTCGACCAAGTACTCATCACGCCAAGCGCCCATCGGGTCAAAGTTTTCGAAAGCGTATCCATACGGGTCGATTGCGCGGTGGCAAGCGGCACACGTTTCTTCGGAACGATGTGCCTCGAGTATTTCCTTGATGGTTTTTGCCGACCGCACGTCTGGCTCTTCAATTTTGACGTCTGCCGGTGGTGGCGACGGATGCAGTCCCAAGAAATTCTCCATCACATAAATGGCACGATGGATCGGTGAAGTGCCCAGGCTGTCTGCGGTGACGGTCAAGAACGCTCCCATTCCCAACAGGCCGCCGCGTTTTCCATCGCTAAATGTATACCGACGGAATTCGGAATCTTGTGGAACCCCATCGGCGCCATACACCTTTGCCAAATCAGCGTTGATGAAGCTGTAGTCAGCTGAAATGAACTCAGAGACCGGACGGTTTTGCTCGACCATGTACCGAAAGAAATGTAAAGCCTCATCCACCATGTCCTCACTGACCCGCTTGCGGTGATAGTGACGAAAACGGTCCGGATCCGGAGCCATAAAGTTGATGTCATTCAGTTCCAACCAGCCAAACGGAAAGGCTCGCAGGAACGGTTCAAGTTTTGATTGATCGAGTTGTCGCTGCACTTCCTGGCGAACGCCTGCAAAGGAATCAAGTTTGCCTGCGGCGACGGATTTTCGCAGTTCTTCATCAGGAATCGTGCTTTGCAGGAAATAACTCAGCTTTGCCGCAAACCGTTCTTGTGGGGCAAGTTCGTCACGATTGAGCAGCAAGAAGGGAGGCGACGCCAGGATCGCGACGATGCCTTCCTTCAACGCTTCAACGTCACCGATGTTATCAGACTTGGATTGGACCAGATGAACGAATGGTTCCAGTTCGCCCGCACGGACGTCACGCCGCCATGCGCGCTGGGCAATGGGTTTAAGAATCGCTTCGGCATTTACCGCTTGGGGGTGCTGCCCAATCAGCGCGACCTGGCGCTGCGGTGGCCATGTTTCATAAAACGGTCCCTCGACGACGGCATTGAAGATTCGAGGCCGTGCGCCCATCCAATCATCGACCCAGTGGTGCCAAGAATCCACGGACTTGACGCGTCGGGATTTTGGGGTCTTGATGGCCGCAACTACCTTTGCATATCGATCCGGATCATGTTCCTTTAGATATTCCCCCGTGATTGCGTTTTGAAACTTGAAGTTTCCGTTGCCCCGCATCCGCAGTCCATCGGTTGGATATTGAAGCCTTAAACTCGATCCGGCCGCAACCCATTCTCGCATTTTGATTTCAATGACTTCTTCGTCGGGCAAGTCATACACCCGTTCACGTGCGCCCAGTTGAACGCTCAGTCGAATCGGATCATCGGCATAAATTCCCGTTTCTGACGCATCGTACACACCGCGATCTTTTCCGGTGCACCGAATGGTGATGTTATAGAATCCGGTTTCGGGTGCCTCTTTGAACGATTTGAAATACGCCCGTCTCGCCGGATCTAAAAAATCAAACCCACCGGGTAACCCGGGGCGTTCTGCTCGGGTGATGTTAGCACTCGTGTGAGCCGAGATGATTTCGGTGGGGGCAATCTCATAACGCTGCGGTTGAGGTGCGGTTCCAGAAATGATCGTTGCGTCGACAATTTTCCGGATCGCTTCGACGTACTGTTCCAAATGAAACATGCTGAATCCCAGCGTATCGCCATGCGTATCAAACCCGTTGTGAAGCGAATCACCGATCAAGTTGTCCGTCGGCAGATGTGTTCCGACGTCTTCGATTAGCAATACGTCTCGCACACTGTTTTCGAATTCGCGATTATTCATGCGTCGCGGTTTGATCCGCTTTGATTCATTCGATTGGCGATTGTATTGTCGGACGCCTTGCTGTAAGAAGCTCGCGATTCGCTTTCGATCGTCGGCCGATAGCCGACTCTGTTTCGCGGGAGGCATCTCTTCCGCAATCACATAGTCGATACTGGCTTCCCACAAATCGACGTTGTCCTTGGTCGGACGGTCGCCCAGCGCAGTCAGTTCAAAGTCGCCTTTTGGCTGCTTGCCACCGTGGCATTTTGCGCAGTGCGCTCGCAGTAAAGCTTGATCGGCATCAACTCGCGAGACGCCAAAAAACATCGCGATTAAAACTGCGGGGGCGAGTATTCGTTGCATGCGATTCCTCTTGACGGAACTCTCTGCGAGTCTCGTGAAAGTGTGTTGGGCGGGTGGTGGCGCGTTGCGGATGCCGTGCGAGCCGACAAATGGTTGTTCGCTAGACGCCAGCGAAATCCAAGTCAAATCTGCCGGTGCTCGTGTTGAACTTGTCTCGCTCGATGCCGAATCGCTGCATCAACGTGACGTACAGATTGCAAAGCGGCATGTTTTTGCCGCTGTTGTCACGGGCATCGACATGGCCAAGATGCTTGAAGCCACCTCCAGCGACCATGATCGGCAGATCGCGATTGGAGTGCGTGCCGCCGTATCCCATGCCACTGCCGAACAGGACGATGGTGTGATCCAGCATGCTGCCTTCGCCACCTGGCTCGCTGATCGAGTCGAGTTTTCTGAGACAACGAGAAAGTCTGGCGATTTGGAACGATTCGATCGCGACCAGTTCGCTGACCAAGTCTTCTTGTCGTCCGTTGTGCGTACAACCGTGATAACTTCGATTGACGCCATCGATATCGGTGTAGGAAAGCGACGCGGGGAATTCGACGCTTGCCACTCGCGTCAAGTCCGTCTGGAATGCGTACGCAATCATGTCAAAGATGGCGTCGTACCGATTGGCGATCGTGACTTCCGACTGTGAAAAGTGATCGGTTATGTCATACGACGGCTTGTCACGATCAAGCCACGTCGATCGATCAGAGAATGATCGCTCGAGTTCTCTCAGCGAAGTCTCGAATTGTTCGGCCCGCTCTTGATCCAGTTTGCTGGCGTTTTTTAGCTCGTCTGCGAACCGAGAACCGACCGTGTCGAGAATGCTCCGATTGCGCGAGTACATCTCCTTGCGGATCGCTTTTTCTTCCGCAGTCAAATTCAGGAACAGATGGTCAAACAGTTTTTGAGGATCGGTGATCGGCAGCTTTTCGACGCCGTTGGCCGTCCAGCTCATACGGATTCCGCCGTCAATCGCCGCGCCAACCGATGGGTATCGAACTTGGCTACCGACGTGCCGCGCGAAAAGTTGATCGATCGATAAATTCTTTTCCGGAAACGCCTGAGCGTCGCTGGGTAGCACACCACTGAGAAATGAAATCTCGCGACCGTGACCGCTGACCATGTTGTGGTCGGTGTGCGAGATCACCGTCATACGGTCCTTCAGCCAATTCAACGATTCTAGCGTGGGCGAAATCGTGAAGTCTTTGCCGAAATCCGCCGGAAAGAAATTGTCCGGGTGAGCGCCAAACGGATTGCCAACGACCAGAAAGCGTGTGGGCACTTTGCTGGGCAAGTTGGCCGCTCTGGCACGCGATTCCAACATCGGCAGCGACACGGCGCCGCCAAGGCCTTTCAGGACAGTTCGTCGGCTGGAAATCATCGAAATTTGGGGGGAGAATATGGAGAGGGATTTTGGCTGGCTTTCTTCAATCCTATTTGTCACAAACGACTGACCTGCCAGCTTATTTCAAAATTTTTGCAATACACGCTTCGATGTGTCCTTTCACGTGTGTTGCCCGGCTTTGCGTGATTGATGGTTGCACCGAGAGGACTATTTGGCGCGATCGATCGCATCGGCCAACAACGCCTGCATCCGGCCAAGTGTCCTTTCGTGTGCGGGATCGTCGGCCAGATTGGTGTACTCGTTCGGGTCCGAGTCATAGTCGTACAGTTCGTGTCCGTATTCGCCGCCGCCCCACTGAGTGTAGCGATATCGCGGCGTGCGGATGGAATAGCCCATCACCGGTTTATCTGTAAACGTCTTGTGCATTTGTCTGGCTCGGCTGACCGAAACGCTGAGCGCGGCCGGCTTTACCGATGCGTCAGGGTTATCCAACATCGGGCCCAGACTGACGCCCTTCACGTGATCTGCAGCGGAGACCTGGCACAACTCCGCTAGTGTGGGATACAGATCGATCAGCTCGACAGGACTGCTTGCGACCTGACCGACCTTGTTGGATGCCGGATCGACGATAATCAACGGTACATGACAAGAGCCTTCGAAAAGATCGCCTTTTTGCCACAGCCCGTGTGCGCCCAAGTGATATCCGTGGTCTGAAATGAAGACGATGATGGTGTTGTCGGCCAGGTTCTTTTCTTCCAGCGCGTCGATGACTCGGCCGAGCTGTTCGTCCATCAATGATATGGATGCATAGTAGGCTTGGATGATTTCCTTGCGCGTTGGCAAGTCTAGTTCACGTTGCCGGGGGCGGTCGTACCAAGCGGCCATGGGGATGTCTTCGCGATCGTCGGGCTTTTCAAGCACCGGTTCGATCGAGGTGCGGGGATACCAGTCAAAGAACTTGCTTGGCGCGACGTACGGTGTGTGAGGTCGATAAAAGCCGAGCGCCAAAAAGAACGGTTGTCCCGTCTTGTCCGGATGCAGCTCGTTCAGCAATCGAATCGCTGCTGTCGCGCCTTGTCCATCTGTGTGTTGCTCGGAATCATCCGGCACGCTCAGCCAGCTGAGCGTGCCACCAAAACGTGACTCGATCGGCGCGTCTGGCCGAATGGAATGAATTTGATCGTGGATTTCGCGATCAATCCCCCGTGGGTTCACGCGGATGTCCCACGATGCCAAATCGTCTTCGCCATCGGTGCCGATTTGATAAGGAACCCCATAGTGATAAATCTTGCCGATCCGCGCCGCGATGTATCCATGATTGCGAAACATTTGTGACATCGTGACGATGTTGGGATGTTTGGTGCGAAAATGACCGCGGTTCGAGAGAATGCCAGTTTGATCGGGATACAGTCCGGTCATGAACGACGAACGGCTCGGGTTGCAAACCGGATACTGTGAATACGCGCGCGAGAATCGTGTGCCGCGCTGTGCAAGTCTGTCAATGTTCGGAGTCCGTACAAGATTGTGGCCGAAGCAACTCAAGTCACAGTTGCAATCGTCTGTGACGATGAACAAAACGTTGCGGCGTGGCGCACTGGAGGTTTGTCCGATCGCTTGGGTGGTCGGCATAACGCAAAAAAAGATCACAAGCTTGCAGTAGGTGCCAAAATGCGTCATCAAGTCTTTCCAGATTCTTTCGGGGACAGTCTGCGGTACATCCGAGTCGGCGACGCGTTGTACTTGCAAGCCGCTGGTGCAAATTCAACGTGCCAAAACGGAACACACGGAAGCAGAGACGGTGGACTGAAGGATCACGCGCGAATGGAATCGAACGAGCGGCAAGACGACGCTTTCAGTTTGTGTTTCGCGGTTACACGGATCGTAACCGCGAGCATTTGATTGAATAAGATCAAATGCTATCAATCACGCATCGTTCGGTCTTGGGTTGCTTTTCGCAACGCAGCATTCCGAAGCGACGCATGCGGCGACGAGCCATCACGGCGATTGGGGCTGGCTAGATGTGGGGTTCCCGAGCGTGCGTGCGAAAAAGGCTTCTCGCAGCGGTCCCGTCTCGGCGATGTTCTTTTGCATCGCGCCGTGCCCTGATCGATTGTCGTAAAGTTTTAGTGTGATGTCTTTCGCACCCGATTCCTTGAGCGCTTTAGCGAACGCTTTAGCTTGATCGACCAGGACGGTCGAATCTGATTCGTCGTGAATCAACAGAAAGGGCGGCGCATCAGCCGACGCATAATGAATCGGCGAAACTTTCTTTCGCAGCTCTTCCGGCAGGGCGTACGGAGAGTTCACGCGAGAATCTTGTCCCGGTTTGCCACCGGTCGATGCCATGCGATTGTTCATGGGCATTAGAAAACTCGTGGGAGTCGCGCTGGCGCACACCGCTTGGACAAGACTGGAATGTTCTTGCCATGGTCCATCGCCTTCCATGCCTGCCGATCCCGGACACAGCCCCAGCATCGATACCAGATGCGCTCCCGCAGAGTTGCCGTACGCACCCAGCCGATCGACGTCGACGTTGTACTTGTCCGCGTGCGCTCGCAGCCATCGGACCGCACATTTCACATCGGCGACGGTGTCCATCATTTGCACGTCGGACAAGAATCGATAGTTGACCGAAATGCAAACGTAGCCTTTTGACGCGAATTCGATTGCCGGATCGAAAAAACTGGCGGCCCGTTTGTCACCATTCCGCCAGCCGCCGCCGTGGACAAACACGATTGCCGGGCGAGGTTCCTGTCCCCGATCGCTTGGCATCAGCAGATCCAGTTTCCACCGTGGATGCCCTTCGCGATATGCGATGTCGGGGACCAGCGTCACGCCATCGGGGATTTTGTTTCGTAGCTGATCGATCGATTGTCCTGGTTGACGGTTGGTATTTTGATTCCTGGTGTTGCTGTTTGCTTGGGCCCGATTCTTTGCCAATTGAGCGACGACCTGGCTGAGTTCTTTCCGGTCGAGAAACCCGTCACCGTTTCGATCGTTGCGGTCGAAAAATCGCTTTTGCAATCCGGTGACTTCGTCCTTGGCAAGTCTGCCGTCGGCGTCCTGATCGCCGCGCAGCCAGCGATCAATTAGGCCGGTCGCATTTGCGCCGGGGCGATTTTGCGAATTGCCATTGTCCGCACCGCGCCGTGGGGCCGAGTCGTTTGCGTTTTGTCGCTGAGCCGGCGAGTAAGGCGCGCCCATGATGACGGCGGAAAGTATGACGACCAATCGAATGAGGGAGCGGTTCATTTCAGCTTTCGTCCTGAATGTTGTTGGGGGGCATACCAATTCGGTTTTCAAAGGACGTGGCGGTTCGCTGACGCGACGGTTAACCAGCGCCGCGATCTCAGATCTTTCCGTCCAGTCCCATTTGATAATACTTGTGCGTGATGTTTTCCTGGTTCTCTAGCAGCCAGTCGATCGACGGTTCACATGCCATGGCTTTATGAATCGCCTGCGCCATCGCTTTTCGGTGAATTTCGAATAGCGATTTGTGATCTAAGTTATCATCATCGATCACTCCGGGGTTCAGCCAAACGCTACAAATGATGCCGAGATCGTTTGCTTTCTCTTTTGGCAAGTCGCCTGCCCGAACCGCATCGAGCACGCCGTTTGCGATTGCCGCCTGGACCGTGCCCATCAAAATATTGGTGTAACGCTTGTTCTTGACCGTCACTTTACTGACGCACAGGGTGACCGGTCGGACTTGGATGTCCGTATTGAGAATGGCGAAAACCTTGCTGTGGCCCATCGATTGGTCGCCGGTCAGTGTGGCGATTGCGGTTCCGACCGGTCCGTCGAGTTCGCCGATGACGACTTCGGGTTCCGCAGCTGTGAACGGAGGTCCACCGGCAACAAGGGCTTCACCGGTGCGCAGAATGATTCGTTCAGACATGGATTCAGGCTTAATTCAGGAGGGGAATACGGACGGATGGTTCGCTGACTTTGACACGATCTAGTTTGGTTTTAAATCAGCCGATCAAGTTCTTCGGTCAACTGTTTAAAACGCTGCAGGGTCGTCGCGACGGGCTGTGGTTGAGTCATGTCCACACCTGCATCACGAAGCAGGTCAAGCGGATCTTTGCTGCAGCCGCCGGACAAAAATTTCAAGTAATCATCCAGTTCGGCCTGACCGCCTTCCAGCACACGCCGTGACAGTGCGACCGCGGCGCTTAATCCAGTCGCGTATTTGTAGACGTAAAAAGCGCGATAGAAATGTGGGATGCGGAAACACTCAAGTTCCAGCTTCTGGTCGATCGTGAATTCTGGTCCAAAGTACGCGTCCAACAGCTCACGATAAGTGCTGCGAAGAGATTTCACGGTCAGCGGTTCGCCCGCTTCGGCCATCTCGTGCGTTCGTTTTTCGAATTCCGCAAACATCGTCTGACGGACGACCGTCGCGCGAATGCTGTCCAATTCATTGTTGATCAAGTACGCGCGTTCATTGTCGTCGGCTGCATTAGAAAGCAGATACTCGGTCAACAGTTGTTCGTTGAACGTGCTGGCAACCTCCGCCACGAAGATCGTATAGTTGTAATATTCAAATGGCTGGCTGCGGGCCGAGAACCAACTGTGCATTGAGTGACCCGCCTCATGCGTCAGCGTGAAAACATCGTTGAGTACTTCGGGTTTAAAGTTCATCAAGATATACGGGTCGCCGTCGAAGGTTCCGCAACTGAACGCGCCGCTTTGTTTTCCTCGATTGGGATAGCGATCGGCCCATCGACCCCGCAAACCTTCTTCCAAGACGCCCAGGTATTCGCTGCCGAGCGGTTCCAGGGACTTCAGCAGCACTTCGGTCGCTTGATCCCATGTGTGGTGCTTTTCGATGTTACTAAGAATCGGAACGTACGTGTCATAATGATGGATCGTTGTCAGGTCCATCTTGCGGCGACGTACGTCTAGATAATGATGCACATTGGGCAGCGACTCGCGGACCGCAGTGATTAAATTGTCATAGACATCGACCGGCACGTTGTCGGGGAACAACGCGGCTTCGAGACTGCTGTCAAAATTTCGAACTTTTGCATAGTAAACGTCCCGGTGGATGCTGCCGGTCAGCGTCGCTGCCATCGTGTTTTCGTGATTCGAAAACTGTTCGTAGTATTGATCAAACGCTTTGCGGCGTACGTTGCGGTCAGGGCTAATCAAGAATTGGCTGAACGTTGCGTGAGATAGTTCGCGAGTTTCGCCGTTGTGATCTTCGAGTTCGCCGAACCGCAAATCGGCATCATTCAATTGGCGAAACGCGTTGCCGGCCGCGGCGGCCATTTCGCCCTGCATGGCCAAGATGCGTTCCTCATTATCGGTCAGCGTGTGCGGGCGATAACGAAGCAACCGTTCCAGTTGCAGGCGAAACAACTCGAGCTGATCGTCCTGCATCATCGCCGCCATCTTGTCGGGATCAATCGCCAGCAGTTCGGGGCGCATAAAGCTGGCGGCTTGGCCGGCGCGCACGGCCAAATTTTGAAACCGCGCCTTCATGGCTTGGCAATCACTATCGCTTTGGTCTTCCGTTGTGCGTAAGAACGCGTAGGTGCCCAACCGTTCGGCAGCACGATCAAATTCACTGTCAAACGTTAACGCCTCGGCCAGAACGGCAGCCGTTTCGCCCAATCGACCGCGGAACGATTCGTAGGTTTCGATTCGCGATTCCAGCTTCTTGAACTCGGCATCCCAGCTTTCATCGTTCGGATACAAACTGGACAGGTCCCATCGATCGGACTCGTTCACATCTTTCCGCGCGGGCAAAGTAGCAGTGCTCATGTCGTTAAAGCAGTTTGTTACAGGACTGAAAGGACGGGTGTTTACGGGACGGCGCCGTCACCGCGGGTACGGCGAAGGTCGCGGCATTGTAGCGAACCGTCGCACTTTCGCGCACTCGGCACTACTTATCGTTTCCCAACGTCTTTTCGCGAACTTCGGGAAGCTTCTTGCGGTGATAACGGTGCGTGCGAATCGCATCCAGCACGGCTAACATCACGACGGTCAACAATCCGATACTGACGGACATCCACGCGGCAATCCAAACGGGGCCTGGCCCAGCGATCGTGGCGACCAGGATCAGTACGCCGCATCCGCCGATGATCAGGTTGACCCGACGTCGGGCTCTCGTTCGACGCGACAAGTATTCTTTGTCCAAGTCCGAATCGTAGGACTCGTTTGCCCAGCCACGCATTTCGTTGACGTGCAACCAACACGCAAAGGCGATCAACGTGACGGCCAAAATCATTCCGCTGGCAAACATCTGGACTCTCTATTGCTGCTTTAACCATTCGTGAACGACCCACACGACCGCCGCTATTGACTCTCCGCTGCAATTGGCGGGAATGTCTTGTTCGGTGTGCCAATACGATGGGGCTCCGATCCCGGCACGCGGATAATCAAAGTCGATCAGGTCAACTGTCGGGATCTTTGCGATCTGGTTTAGCGGAATATGGTCATCCTCGACGCGATGGCGGCTGCGCGGCACGAAAGCGCGAACCCCAAGTCGGTCTGCCGTTTTCCAAATTCCGCGCGCGATCTCGGGCGCGTAACTTAAACTGTTTTGCTCGTAATAAATCTTTAGCTCGCGATCAGCCACCATGTCCAATAAGACGCCGGCGCGATAGGGAATCGCGGGAGGTTCGGCGACATAATTTCTGGCGAAGTATTTCGAACCCAAAAAGTACTCGTCGCGACCCTGTTCCCAAATGAACTCTTCACCGTCAAACAAGACCATGTCGACGCCCACGTCGCTGGGCAGGTCTGCCATTTGATGCGACATTTCCATCAATGCGGCGGTACCACTGCCGCCGTCGTTGGCGCCGATGAAAATTCCCTTGCGGTTGCGACGATCTTGATCGGGAAACGGGCGTGTATCGTAGTGCGCACACAGTAAATAGCGTTTCGGTCGGTCGACGTTCCATCGCGCGATCAAGTTTGCCATCGGGACGGCTGAGCCGTCTTGGGGATGTCGAATTTCGAAAGTCTGCATGGAGACACCAGCGCCTTGCTGAGTGAAAAACTCTTGCAACATCTTCTGCTGTCGCTGCATGGCCTCGGTTCCCGATGGCCTCGGTCCGATGTCGCAAATCTTTTTCAGGTATCCCATCGCGCGATCCGCGTCGTAGACCGCCGGGATGGCGGAAAGTGTCGGGCTCTGGACCGGCGCCCCGCTTCGGTCAAAAAAGCCAGCCCAAAAAGCGCCGACAATCATCACCAGCAGCAATGCCACAAACGTCACCGCGATCATCAGCCAGCCGGACCCTGATCGACGCACCCCAACCGATGAATTTTCTTTCGTCGGCCCATTTGCCGCCGATGAATCCAAGGGCGCCGATGAACCTATGGACCCTGACGACGTTTCGGCGCCGCGTGGTTGGCTCGGTCCCGTCGGCCGCCCTGAAGTGGCGCGAATGGTGGACTTCGATTCGGCGTCGCTAAGTTTCATACGCTTAAGTTTCATGAACAGAATTGGACGAGCGAACGGGTTTGGGCGCAGAGTCGGGCGGCGACAAGACGCCTGACGGACAAGCATGCACCATCGAAGGACCGCACAAAACAAGTGACGATCGCAAGCCGGTCCAATTTGATGCGGATTCATTCTGACGAATTTTCCTCCGCTTACCCACCGGTTGCCTATTTTCTCGTTGTGATCGTAATCCACCGAAACCGACCGCTTTGCGATGCGTTTCCACGGCAGGATAGGAACGCTGAGTACTCAAGTTTACAGCAAACGGCGAGTTTCACGGCGCTTTGAAACGATGGTGCCGCGGCATGTCGAAACGGTGTCCCATGCGCGGATTGTCGGACCAAGCGAGCCGATGCGTGGGACCGAGGTTGTCCGCAGCGGTACAGATTTGATACTCGCAAGAATGTCGATCCGCTATTGAATGGGGGAGCGCCATCCGTGCGCCCGCTGCCGTGAGTACCGCAGGCTCATCTATCGATCAGCCATTCGTGTTTTCGCCGTCACTCGTGTCGGGCGTTTCGGCTACGGCTGCGCAAACCCGTCCGGCACCGAAGTCCGATCCGCTGATCAATGATGTCCGCCGCGAAATCACTGAAATCGTCCGCGAAGTGGCTCAGGCGGTTCACGGCGATCGCACGGAGACTCAGTTTTTAGCGTTCGTCTCGGATCGAGTCCTGCGTGCGATGGCAGCGGAAGGCATCGTGATTTGGCGCCGAACGGGCGAACCGCACGCGAATCGGTTTTTTCAGTCTCTGATCGCGCTCGGCCACATCACCGATTCTTCCGCGCCCGTTTTGAACGATGTACCGCACCAGCAACTGTTGATCGAAGTCGCCGACGAGCAACAGCCTGTGGTTGTGCCGCCGACCCCCGATTTGCCGCAGGACTCGGTTGCGATCGATGGTCCGCGCCCCATCAATCCGACGCAGGTGCCCGCCGCTGTCGTACCGATCGAAAGCGATCCGACCGCAACGCAGTGGTCGTACGTGATGCAAGTCTTCTTAGAACCCGAATGCGGCGTTGCCACTCAGCGTGGCTACTTGCGTTTCGTCGCCCAGATGGCCGACTTGACGGGCGAGTTTTTGCGGCTGAATCAATTTCGTCAAATGCGGCTCCAGCACGATCTCGCCGCCGACGTCGACCGGTGCGTGCGAGATCTGCACACTGCGACGGACTCGGCTAGCGTCGCGGCGCTCACGGTTGATGCGATCGCGGACATCTTTGGTTTCGATCGCGTCGGATTATGTGTCTGCGTTGGTGGTCGATGGAGGTTGGATGCCGTCAGTCATGTCGACACGATTGACCAGCGGTCGCCCGCGGCGGAACAGATTCGACAGGCCGCAGGATCAAGTTGCAGAGATGAAACGCTAACAATTTGGCCGAATGATTCCGCGGCATCCAGTGAAGATGACATGTGTGTCCGCGCCGTGGTCGCGCCGGAACATCCATCGCGACTGCGATGCGTTTTGATGAGTGGTCCGGATCACGATTTCGACTTCGACGTCATCGCTCGCGATTTACATCGTCTGGTTGAACACGCACAACTGGCGCAGCAGGCTGCGGCCAAACGCACTCGCGTGCCGGGCGCTAAATGGTTGTCCGCCGTTATGCCGTCACCCGAGTCGGACTGGACGCGATGGCGCAATCCTTTACTCGTGGTCGGATTCGCTTTGGTGTTATTGCTGATTGCGATCCTGCCGCTGCCGGTGGTGATCGTCGCCGATGCGACGATTCGGCCGGCGGATGTTCAGACGTTGACCGCGCCGCGCGATGTCACCGTTCAAAAGGTTCATGTTCACCACGGGCAAGTGGTTCAAAAAGGTGAGCTTTTGTTGACCTTGGTCGACACCGACTTGCAACAAGAAATCGTGATGCTGGCGGGTAAACGTGCCGTGCTGACGCAGCAACAGTCCCGATGGACCAACGCGATCGTGACAGCCGAGTCAACCTATGCAGCTTCGAACGAGCACGTGCAAAGCGAACAGCGTTTGGTCGACGAAGAAATTCGATCAATCGATCAGCAATTGGCTTTGCTACGCAGTGTCGAAGAATCGCTGGCGGTACGCGCCGATCGTGACGGAACGGTTGATGCCTGGCGAGTCGATGATCGACTGCAACATCGTCCATTGAGGCGCGGCGAACATTTACTGCAAGTTGTCGGCAAGGACTCGCCCTGGTTGGTCGATGCGAAAGTCCCGCAAAAACGGATCCTCCGTTTGGAAGAATCGCTTGACGAGGGATGCAATGCGTCGGTGGCCCTGCTGTCGCGACCCGACCAGACGCAGTCCGCCGCACTGGTGCGCATGGGGCCCGCAACGGTGGACTTGATCGATGGCCAACCCGCCACGACGGTCGTGCTGAAACTTGAACATGATGCCGTTGATCGAACCGACGCCTTTGGTGATGCCAGCGTTCAGGCGGGTGCACCGGCGACAGTTCGTTTCCATTGCGGAACGATGCCAGCGGCCAGCCTGTTGTTTCAAGACGTGTTTGGAACGATCCGCAGCACGCTGGCAATCTATTTTGGCAGTCCGACAACTGAGCAAGGAGATCGAACGTGATCCATGACGTTGCCCCCGCTCGAGACACGTTTCGAATGGTTGCCCGTGGCCGCTGCGGCCAGACCGCGGCGTGGTTCGTATTGGTTTTTATGTTCGCGACAATATTGCGATCACCGGCCGCGGAATCTGATTCGATGGAGATCGAAGTTTACGATTGCGTGGTCCGGTTTTCACAGCAAGTCGACTTGCCGGCGATGGAATCAGGACGTGTTGCCGAGGTCTTGGTCAAACCGAATGACACGGTCGAGCAAGGGACTCGCATTGCGAGGCTGGATGACCGAACGCTGGTGATTCGGCGCCGTGCCGCTTTGCTGCGCGCTAACAACGCCCGCAATGATGCCATCGATGATGTCGAGCTCCGCTACGCGGAAACGGCACTGGCCGAGGCCGAAGCGGAACTGGATACCAACCGTTCGATTCAGAACGATGTTCGTGGCGCCATTGCGTTGACGCAATTGAGACGCTTGCGTCTGGCGGTTGATCGCGGCAAGCTAGAAGTCGCTTTGGCCAAGAAACGCCGCAAGCAAGCAGAGATCGAGGTTCAACTGCGCGAAGCGGACTTGTCGGTCATCGATGATCAAATCGAAAACCTAGCCGTTGACAGCCCGATCAATGGAGTCGTCTTAGACGTTGCACAGTCACCCGGCGAATGGATCGATCGTGGTCAACCTATTGCAACGGTCGCTCGCATGGATCGTCTGCACGTTCATGCACTGGTTGACGGTCGGCAGATTGCGCCGGCCCTTTGCACGGGCTTACCTGTCAGTGTGCACTGGGTCGACGCGAGCACGGGACAGTCGAAATCGCTGCGCGGAAAAGTTCTATCTGTTGATCCTGAAACGCTTCCCGGTGATCGGTTTCGGTTGCATGCCGAAGTTCTTAATCGCGCCGACGAACGCGATGCTACCCAGTGGCAGTTAAAGCCGGGGACGGATGTGCGCATGAAAGTCTACGCGTCACGCCGAATCGCCAGCCTGAACCCCGCACGAACCCAATGAGTATATCGGCTTTCGAGATGAATCGGCCGCCACGACGCAGCGAACTGCGACGTGACTTGCACAGCACAGCCGTCGTGGGGAAACGTCGCGTCGATCGGATCGTGATCGATGAAATCAGTGGACGCTTTGCCAAGGTCAGCGACCACGTCTGGCGGCAACTCTGTGACGGCGCGGGTGATGCAGAACTTTGGCAGGATGCGAAATCAGCCGGCTGGACTCGACACCGAAACCCACCGTCCGGTGGACAGATTCATCCGCTGGCACTCAAAATTCCGCTGGGCTCGATTGACTCGATCGCAAGGCGGATGACACGCGTTAGCGGGCTGCTATTCGCATGGCCGGCCGTGGCGTGTTGGGCAGCAATCATGTTGGTATCGGCAATCCTGATTGCCGGTCGCATCGAGGAACTGTTCGCGGCGCTGGGTTCGTTGCCTCAATTCTTGCAGCAGTGCAATCCCGTTTTCACGTTGATTGTTTTTGTCGCGACAAAGCTGGTTCATGAATTGGCTCACGCTGTCATGTGCCGTCGTGCCGGGTCACGGTGTGGTGGATTCGGAGTTTTGCTGTTGTGCGGTTTTCCTTGTCCGTACTGCGACGTTACCGACATCTGGCGACAGCCCTCGGTGCCGAAACGGATCGCCGTGATGATGGCCGGAATCTACGTCGAACTGATTGTCGCATCGCTCGCGTCATTGTTGTGGATGTTCAGCCATGATCCCACGATTCGGTTCGCATCGTTGAACGTCATGATCGTTTGTGGGGTCAGCACCGTCGTCTTCAATGCCAACCCGCTGATGCGTTATGACGGATACTACGCTCTGTCGGATTTGATCGGCAGCACGAATTTGCGGCGCGAGTCTCGCGCCGCGTTTGCATCGGTGGTGACTTCCAGGTTGGCCGGACGGCACTACCGGCCGGCGCGCCGCAGTGATGGTCGCGCATGGTTACTTTCCTTGTACTATCTTGCCGCAGTCGCCTACCGCGCGTTGGTGTGGCTAGGCATTGCCACCCTGCTGGTCACGGCGGCGGAAATTATCGGAATTCGGACGTTTGCCGTTTTAATCGTTGCGGCGATTGCGTTGAGCAAGATACGAAAACTGGTCGCCGTGGTTCGCGGCGTACTTGCCGGAAACGATGATTGGCAAGATGTTTCGCTACCGCGCCGTGGCTTTGTCGTGTCGATGGTTCTGGCAGCGATCTTGGCTGCTTTATTCACGCCGCTGCCTCGTTATCGGCGCGCATCGGGAATCGTCGACGCGGCCTTCGCCCCAAGCGTTTACCTCTCCAGCGACGGTATCGTACAAGACGTATTCGCAGATTTTGGCGATGCCGTTCAGCCGGGGCAAACGTTGGCGTCGATTAACAATCATTCCCGCTTGATCGACGAAGCGGAGGCATCGGGCCAATGGAATATCGCCCGACTGCGCGGCAAGCTTTCACGCCATGTTTCGCTGGCGAGCGCGCGGCGAAATCAGTCGACTTCGGATTGGCCCGCGCTGCAAGCCGCCGAAGAAGCCGCACGCGTTCGATTGGATTCGAGTCGCGATCGCGTTGCGGAAATGGAAATCGTTGCACGGCGTGGCGGCATTTTGATTCCGCCAGTACACGCCGAGAATCCAGAATCCGCGTCGCCATCTCAATCGGCTGTGGTGGCTTCGCTGCATCAATACCAAGGCCGCCTTGTCGATGTACATACGCCCTGGTGCCGGATCAGTTCGGACGGTCAATTGCACGCCGTGCTAACAATTGATTCGCGAGATCGAGAGCAAATCAGCGTCGGTTCGCCGGTGAAGATCGCTCTTTCGCGAGAGCCAGGCAATGTTTTCGCATCGAAAGTCGTCGCGATGTCGGAATCCCATGATCGGGTTGCTCAGTCACTGAGCCATGAAGCCACTTTCGAAGTGTTGTGCTCGCTGCCACCGGCCGCCGGAAACGAAATTCTTGCTCGCTTGGGCTCGCATTGTTATGGAATTTTTCCGCTGCCGAAAAAGACATTGGCTGATCATTTGACTCAATGGATCGGCGACTGGGCCAGTGAGTAACGACCGATCTCGCAGGTCCGACCAGTCACGCCAGTCGGCTGTGCCGCAATTACCGGACGCGTCAGAGCGACTTGCGGCGACCTTTGTGGCATCACCGCACCCGGCGACGATTCCGACGGACCAGTTGTTGCTGCAGTGCGAACTGCGCACACAACCCCGCAGCGGACCGGGCGGACAACATCGCAATCGCACGAGTTCGGGCGCGTTTTTGCATCACTTGCCCAGCAGTCTTGTTGCCGAGGCAACCGAACGACGCAGCCAGGCCGAGAACCGCAACGTCGTTGTCCAGCGACTACGGTTCCGTTTGGCGTTGTTGCTGCGAACGCCATCGATCCTGGATCGAACAGCCGATGCGACGCAAAACGAAGCGACGGAAATTGATGCGACGGAAAGTTCGGTACGCCAGCGATATGCCGGCCACCCGCTGCGGCTGAACGAGCAGAACGAAGACAAGCCCGCCGTGATGGCATTACTGCTGAACGATTTACACGCCAGTGGTGGTCAACCGAGTTTGGTATCGAAGGCTTGGAAAGTCAGCACCAGTCGCATCGTGGCCTTCCTGAAATCCCACGCCCCGGCCTTTGCGTTGGTCAATCAAATCCGCCAGCACCACGGCCGTGGACCGCTGAAATAGGCCGGCCCTCCTTCGCGCCACTGGCGGCGTGCACACTTGATCGCATCGTCGACATCAAACACTTGGCTGGCGCCGTGCGGCGATGCTTCAGTTACAATGCCGAGGACACTCCCACACGAACCTCTTGGATTTAGGAAACATGCGTTTTCATCGAATGTTTTTGATTGCGGCCGTCTCGTTCACGATTTCGATGGCCCATACGTTTGCCGCCGATATCTTTGTCGAAGCCGAAAGTTTTAGTGATCGCGGCGGATGGAAACTGGACACGCAATTCATCCAACAGATGGGATCGCCCTACTTGTTGGCTCACGGATTGGGCAAGCCGGTGTCCAACGCACAGACGGCTTTCGAAGTGCACGAAGACGGAACTTACCGCGTTTGGGTGCGAACGTTTGACTGGGTCGCCCGGTGGAATGCGAAGCCGGCACCGGGACAGTTTCAAGTATTGATCGACGGTGAAGCCTTGCCCGAAACCTTTGGAACGCAGGGCGAACAATGGAACTGGCACGACGGAGGAACCGTTGCGCTGAAATCCGGCACACGTCAGTTGAGCTTGAAAGACCTGACCGGATTTGATGGGCGTGTCGATTGCATCTACATGACCACCGAATTGAACGAAACCCCGCCGCCGGCCTCGGAGGTACTTTCCTCGTGGCGACGCGACAAGCTTGGCCTACCCGATCAACCGGCCCAACGAGGCCCGTATGACTTGGTCGTGATTGGTGGCGGCTACGCGGGAATGGGATCGGCGTTTTCGGCCGCACGCATGGGGTGTCGGGTCGCCCTGGTCCAAGACCGTGGCGTCCTGGGCGGGAACGGTTCCAGTGAAGTGCGCGTCTGGGCAAAAGGTAACATCCGTCGCGGGAAATATCCTCGCATCGGCGAGATCGTCGAAGAGTTTGCGGACCAAGCCACAAAGTCACCAGGAACGTACGAAGAGTTCGGCGACGAATTGAAAGAGCAGCTTGTTCGCGCCGAGCCAAACATTGATTTATTTCTGAATCATCACGCGTTCAAGGTCGCCAAAGAAGGCAACCAAATCCGATCCGTGACGGCACTGAATACAGAAAGTGGACAGGAGGTCGAGCTGATCGGAACATTATTTTCCGACTGCACCGGTCACGGCTGGGTCGGAGCATGGGCCGATGCTGACCTGGAAATGACTCCTGAGGGACGCATGGGGATGAGCAACATGTGGGCTTGGGACGAATCTGAGGTCGCCAAAGACTTTCCGGAAACGCCTTGGGCGCTCGATCTCAACATGGATGACTTCCCCTACCCGCGCGACCACCACGGACAGTGGTTTTGGGAAAGCGGATTTGACAAGGATGCCATCAATGATGCCGAAGGTATTCGCGATTGGAACCTGCGAGCGGTGTTCGGCGCGTTCAACGCAATGAAGAATCGCGACGGAGCTGAAGACCACAAAACCGCTTTTTTGACTTGGGTCGCTTTTGTTGGTGGCCCGCGAGAGAGCCGGCGATTGATGGGTGACGTGGTGCTGACGCAAGACGATGTGGTTTCCAAACGCGACTTTCCGGACGGCTTTGTGCCCAGCACATGGTCAATTGATTTGCATTATCCAAAAGAACAGTACGCACAAAAGTTTGCGGATAACCCATTCATTTCGGTCGCGGTGCACGATCGTCGCGTGGATCGTTCATACGGATACCCGGTTCCCTATCGATGTTTCTATAGCCGAAACGTCGACAATCTGTTCATGGCGGGCCGTTGTATCAGCGTGACGCACGAGGCGCTCGGTACCGTTCGGGTGATGAAGACCTGCGGCATGATGGGCGAAGTCGTTGGGAAAGCGGCATCGTTGTGCGTTCTGCATGATTGCCAGCCCCGAGACGTCTATACCGACCATTTGGATGAATTGATCGAATTGGTCAAGCTGCCGGGCAAAGCTAGACGCAGCACGCCATCCGGTGAAATCGTGATTCCCGACGACGCATTGCCGCTAGCCGGTCCCCATGGTCCCGCGTCGGGGAAAGATCCGGAAAAGATGGCGGGCATTGTGGTCGATGACGAACAAGCCACGCTCACGGGGAAATGGACACAGGGCACCGGCTTGGCCGATTACGTCGGCTACGGATACCGTTATGCATCGAGCAAGAACGATGCATCGGCGACTTTCACTTTCACGCCTGCCGAGACGGGCCGGTACCAAGTGAATATCTTCACTCAGGCCCACGAAAACCGAGCCACCGCGGCTCCCGTCACAATCCAGTGGCAGGGCCAGTCGCGTGAACATCGCGTCGATCAAACCATCAAGCACACCGGAAACGTTATCGAACTCGATGTGATTGATGTGAAAGCTGGCGAACAAGTCTCGGTCGTCTTCACCACCATCGACGCCGGCGGTACCGTCCATGTGGACGCCGTACAATTGCTTCCCGTGAACACTACGAAATAAGCGTCCTTGCCAACTCGCGATTTACCACTCGTCACTCCGGTTCGCCCTTTCCGAGCCAAAGCGATCCACGCCCTGCGAGTCGCATTGGTGGTCGCGCTGCTGCTTGCGATTCCTTCGCCGACGCAATCGACGCCGTCCGGCGAGGCGGTGCCGCCATCGATTCAGGTCCTGCGAGCGTGGTTTCCTGCGGCGGCTTCGGTCGATCCGAGCCTTGATGGACGCTGGGCTGTCAAAGACGCCGCCGGTGATCGGCTGGGCGAGGTGGCTCGCACGCTGCCAGAGGCCGCCGACGTGGTCGGCTATCGAGGGCCCACCGAAGCGATGATCGCACTTGATGACGAACTTCACGTCGTCGGCGTGGGACTTCTGTCCAGCGCCGATACGGACGAACATGTCCAAGCCGTCCAACGCGACGAAGCGTTCTTTGCGCAGTTCCAGTCTTGGGATTGGCGAACCCCACCCAAAGGCAGCGAAGTGGATGCCGTTTCCGGCGCAACGCTCACCAGTCTGGCATTAGCCGAAGGCGTTTTGAAACGCATGGGTGGGGACGAAGGCTCGTTGATTTTTCCTGACGAATTGAATGTTGACGACGTCAAGGATTGGTTTCCCGATGCCAAATCGGTCGCCGTTGAATACGGGATCGGGTTCGTCAAGAACGCCGCGGGCGAAACGCTCGGCCGCGTCGTGCGTAGTGGACGGTTCAGCGACGACATTATCGGGTACCAGGGACCGACCGAATTGTTGATCAAGATCGAAGACGACGATCAGGTTTCAAGCATTCAAATTCGACGATCTTATGACAACGAACCCTACGTTCGCTATGTGAAGGAAGACAAATATTCATGGTCACGCCTGACCGGGCAAACGTTGTCAAAACTTGCCGAATTGAATCCAGAGGAAGCCGGCATCGAAGGAGTCTCTGGCGCAACAATGACGAGTCTGGCGGTCGCTGACACCGTCGCCGCCACTGCCAAGCAAGCCGTTGCCGCCGTCGTCAAATCGCGAACTCCACCCCCCACTTTCGCATCGACCCTTTGGAGTTCCCTCGAAGCGATTCGCTGGAATGCACGTGATTTGGCGACGATGCTCACACTGTTGATCGCGGTGTTGCTTAGCCGTTTTAACCAGTTTCATCGCCGCGGGCTCAGACAGCTCTGGTTGGTCGGCGTGTTGATGGTGATCGGATTGTGGTCGGGAAACCTCGTGTCGATGTCGCTTGTGGCAGGCTGGTCTGCCGAAGGCATCGCGTGGCAACTGGCGCCAGGCTTGGCGGCCATTGTGTTGGTGGCGATGGTCATCCCGCCGATCACCAAATCGAATCCCTATTGCAACCACCTGTGTCCGCACGGAGCCGTTCAGCAGTTGATCAAACCGTCGGGACGATCCAGACGCAAATGGCAGCCACCGGCGGGTTTGTCGTCTTGGTTGACCAAGATTCCCGGTGCAACGCTCGTTGTTGCCTACGTGACGTTGATCATGGTTCCGTCGGTGGACCTTTCTTCGTGGGAACCCTTTCATGCCTATTTGTTTCGCATTGCGGGCTGGGGCGCTCTCGCGCTATGTGGGCTGTCGCTAGTGATCGCGATGTTCGTGCCGATGGGGTATTGCCGGATGGGGTGCCCGACCGGGAGTCTTATCGATTTTTTGCGGCGTACGGCAAAGAGTGACCGAATCGAATTTGCCGACACGGTCGCGGTGATGCTGTTGGTCATCGCGACGGCGAAACGAATCATCTAAGAACTTGTCGGGCTATCGAAGGCCCGGATTATCCATTGACGCGCCATCGATCGACGCACCATTGGGTGCATAGAAAAAGCCGGAACTGCATATAGCATGTTCCGGCCTTTGGATGATTCGTGCGGGCTGTCAGCGGGCGCGACGTATTGTTTCAATCCATCACGATCGCGGTCAGCGGATCACAGTAAATTACCGAGCAACAAATTACTGAGCAACCTTGGCTTTCGTGCGAGCTTCGCGAAGTCCTCGGCTGAGAATGTCTCGCAGCATCGGCGAAAAATCCTCGTACTTCGTTTGGTCCGGTGCACCGTTGCTGAATTGATAGATTGCGTCACGTGGTTTCACGCCCAGTGCGATCAATGAACTGCTGACGGTTCCATAGTCGGCGTTGCGGACGACCATGCTGGGACGACCCGGTCCGACAGGTGCGCGGGCGAACACTTTGCTGGCAACGGCCAAGAACTTCACAGGCGAGTCCAACGTTTGCAGCGTCAGCAGACGGCGAGCCATTTGAACGCGCTGGTCATCGGGGTCGTTGAGGTTACGAGCACCGATGATGTTTAGGCCGTCTTGAAGTTCGACAACTTCTTGACGCTCGTCGGCGTGGATGGCATACCCGTTCATCGCGTCGGCAATGATGATATTGCAGCCTTCGTACCGGGTCTTTGCAAATTCGGTGTGAGCCTTGTCGAGCGCTTTCGATGCGGACGTGCAGCGTAGCAAGTCCAGTGCCAGCAACCCGCGTGAGCGTTGCCCGAACAACGGCATTCCTGTGGCTCGGTTACAGACACCGACAAACATGCCGTTTTGATTGACCCCTAACCATGTGCCCCCGGATTTCTGGTCGACCCCACAGAGGACTCTCGGTTTTCCCGACTGGATGGATGGGGTGAGGGACGAGCGGTCAAAGTATTCTTCTCGGTTCGCGGCTACCAGAATTGGACTTTCTGGGACCAAGCGATACTGAACGGCCAGTAAGCTCATCTAGAAGGCTTTCTTTTTCAAAGATCGGTTTGTTGGAACTAGTTGGGATCAAGCGGGGATGACGGTGACGGCACCGTCCTTTCGCACGTAAAAACCTGCGAAAATTGCTCGACTCAACCTCGACCAATGTATCTACGCGAATGTCGATCCTGCACCCCCTGATGGGGGATTTGCAGAGAAAAACCAATCGAAACCAGCACTTTCGCTCGTCATAGGGAAATCTGGGCAATCTTTAGCGATGTATTTGGTCGATAGAGAAGAGGTAAAACCACCGACAATGGTTCAGGGGCCCGTTCTAACGCTTCGTTGCCGCAAGGGCGGGTGGTTGCACCACAATCGGGACGGGGGGATACCGACAGGACAGTCATGGCCGACACACCAGAAATGCCCGCATCCGAAGATGATGCACAAAAAAGTGACTCAGACGCTGGGCTGGAACCGGAGTCGAAAGCGCCTTCGGACCCGAGCGCGCTGCTTGCTTCGGCCGCTGCGGCTCTTGAGCATATCGACGATCCCGACTTCGAAGGTCCTCTGAAAGACGATTCCAGCTCGACACCGCAACCCAAACCGAAATCATCCGTGACGGGTGATTACGGGCGAGCCGTGTTGTCGATCGAGACGCCCGTCGCCGTGGTCCTGGCCAAACAAAAGATCTCCGTCGAAAGAGTCGTGAATTTGGTTCCCGGGTCGATGCTGACCTTCGACGCCCACTGTGACGAACCGCTGACGCTGGAAGCCGGGGGACATGCGATCGCCGTCGGCGAAACCGTCAAAATCGGCGACAAGTTTGGGTTGAGAATCCGACAGTTGTTGGATTGACCGCAGGCACTATGTAGTCCGGCCAAGGCATTGTGGTCCGGCGAAGGCATCGTGGTCCGGCGAAGGCATCGAGGAAGGTATCGAGAGATCTGCGAGACGGAATCGCATCGATCACCGACGGGTAGCGACAGACATTCGCGACTAGCGACATGCCACGGTCACTGTCTCAATCATCTCTCACCTTCGTCCGTCTATCCCTTGGATCTATCAGTCCAACAGCGGCAATTCGCCGTCGGCACGTTTGGCCATGCCCTCTTTAAAGTGTCGGCGACAGACGGACAAATAGCGATCGTTACCACCGATTTGAACTTGCCGCCCGTCTTTCACGGCATTGCCGTGTGCGTCGATCCTCAGCACCATCGTCGCCTTGGCTCCGCAGTGGCAAATGGTTTTGATTTCCGTCAGCGAGTCGGCCCAGGCCAACAGTAACTCGCTGCCTTCGAACAGGTTTCCTTGGAAATCCGTTCGCAAGCCGTACGCCAGGACGGGGATCCCCAGCTGATCACAAACATCACTGAGTTGTCTGACCTGATTCTTGGTTAGAAACTGAGCTTCATCGACAAGCACGCAGTTGACCGCCGCGTTTTCGTGTTGCTCGGTAACGATCGATAGCAAGTTATCCGCCGTGTTGAAAGTCGTCGCTTCGGCCTCGATACCGATTCGCGAGGTGACTTTGCCGGATTCCATCCGCGTATCGATTTCCGGCAACAAGATCACCGTATTCATGCCGCGTTCGCGGTAGTTGTAACTGGACTGCAGCAGGATCGTTGATTTACCGGCGTTCATTGCCGAGTAATAGAAATACAATTTGGCCATAACGATGCGAATGGTGAGATTGATGGCGTGACGGTCGCAGTGGGTGTAATGTAGACCGACTTCGCCTCAATGATAATTCGTCTAACCACTTGCCCAACGGCTAACCATGATTCAGGTCACCTTCGCGATTCGATTCCGTCTAGCTGTGATGATCGCAGCAACTTTGACTGCCGCGTTAGGGACACATCGCGTGCTGCAGGCTGATGAACCGGCACGAGACTCCAAGCCAGCGGCACAACACGATGGATGGGTCAGGCACGTCGTCACGGAAGGCCAGCGGTCGATGACGGCTGTTGCTGGCGATTTCACCGGCGACGGCTTGCCCGACGTCATTGCGGACACAAACACGCAAACTCGATTGTTCGTCGCGCCGCACTGGAAGCCGGTGTTGTTGTGGGATCATCCCGATGTGCGAACGCTAATCCACAGCGAATGTTTTGATGTCGATGGCGACGGCGACTTGGATTACATCGGTGCCCGTTATGACCCGGGCTTGATCGTTTGGCTGCAGCAACCCGGTCAACCACAACAGCAACGTTGGACAAAACGTTTGATCGACGATCAGGTGCATGGGATTCATGGATTGATCCAAGGCGATGTGGATGGTGATGGCAAGCCGGATTTATTAGCAACCAGCGCGCAGCCGAAACCGCCCTTTGCCGAATCCCTGGTATGGTTCCGCGTTCCCGAGGACGCGATCGTCGCTGATCGTTGGGATCGGCATGTGTTTGCCGACGCCGACGCGCCGGGATTGACGCATTACTTGGGTGTCGGAGACATCAACGGAGACGGTCGCATGGATGCCGCGACCGGTGCCAAGGGAGGCCCGGCGGCGACTTCGGTGGGCGAATGGTTTGCCTGGTGGCAGGCACCGGCCGATCCGCGGGCGGCTTGGTCCAAGCATCAAATCAGTGATCAAGAGCCCGGTGCAACGAATATTCACCCGGCAGACATCAACGGCGATGACCACGTCGATTTTGTTGCTTCACGTGGCCACGGTCGTGGCGTGATCTGGTTCGAAGGACCACATTGGACGCGGCACGATATCGACGCGGACATCAAAGAACCACACTGCTTGGCGGTCGTGGATATCGACAGTGACGGCGACATCGATGCCGCAACGTGCGCTTTCGGAGACCGAGTTGCGGCTTGGTACGAGAATGACGGAGCCGGGCAGTTCACAAAGCATGTGATCGGCACCGACCAAGAAGCCTATGACATTCGAGCGATCGATATGGACGTCGACGGAGACGTTGATCTTCTGGTGGCCGGCCGAGGCAGCAAAAACGTCGTCTGGTACGAGAACCCCAGATTGTAAACGGAAATCGGCGAATGGTCGGCTACAAGTCTCGTTGGCTTGGATAGAATAGGAACCAAGAGCGCAACACAAATTCTTTTCTCACAGGTGACTCGCCATGAGTTTGCGCAATGTTTTCTTGTCTGGCCCCGCGGTCTCGACTGAGCTTGGAATGCTCGGCCATCGAATGCTTCGTCTGATCACACTCAGCCTGATCGTGCCGCTTGTTGTGCCCGCGACGACACCTGCGTACGCGCAAATTGGCGAATCGGTCGTGACGGATCCGGACCAAGAGTTCAACGACTTGCTAATGTTGCTCGACGCGTTTCCCGAACTCGAACCCATCACGCGGTTGCAGCCCCTGCCCGCCGACGAGGTGAATGAACCGACGCAAGAAGACGGTGTTGATGACGAATGGATGCTCACCTTTCTCGAAATGCTGGACGCGGACGCACAGCAGGAAAAAGCTCAGTCGGTTTCCGAACTCCGTTCAGCCTTGGTGTCGTTGCGCCGAGCAGAATCCGAATCGGCAGGCGAGATCAAGGCGACCTTGGCCGCAGCGGCCCAGAACATCGGAATGTTGATGCTGGTCGTTGAGCAGGAATCCGAAACGACCGACAACGATGTCCGGTTCGCAATCGCCGAGGCACAGCGCGCCATGGGCATGTATCACTGCAGCGAAGCTGGGAAACAAGCGACCGGCACGCTGGCGGATTCGCTCTCGTTGGTGAGCGAGCGGCTGAATCACTTGGCGACGGGCGCACGCTTTATGATGAGTGCGGCGCAAACGGCCAACTATCGAATCCCAGAAACTGCGAAACGGACGATTGCCTCATCGGTGGCAATGAGCAAGCTGTTCGAGCCCAAAGAGGTGAGTTTGAGCCTGATTCGAACCCGCGCACGGGATATCATGATCGCGCTGAAAGATCTCGGCACCGCGATCAAGCGTTTGCGCTAGACCGTTGTGTCTCGAATCGCAGCGAGCGATCGAATCCGAATTGGTACAGACGCGCTGGCTCGATTCAACGTTGGTTATGGGGCCGGCCAGCGGCACGCATGCGTTCTCTATCACAAAGCGAACCGCTCACTCGCCGATCGCTTGTGTTTGCTTCTCGGTCAACTCGCGAATCCCTTTTTTAGCAAGCCGCAGCATTTCGCTCAGTTGTTCGTCGTCAAACGTAGCCTCTTCGCCGGTGCCTTGGATTTCAACGAACCGTCCCGAACCCGTCATGATCACATTCATGTCGACGTCGGCGGCGGAGTCGAGTTGATAGTCAAGGTCCAGCACCACTTCTGTGCCTAGCAGACCGACGCTGACCGCGGCGACGCTGTCTCGCAGCGGGCCGTCGCCGACTTTGCTGCCAGGAACGGCCATCGCGACCGCTTGCGCAAGCGCTATAAAGCCGCCGGTGATCGACGCGGTGCGGGTGCCGCCATCGGCCTGCAGTACGTCACAGTCGACCGTGATCGAGTTCTCGCCCAACGCATCCAAATCGATCGTCGATCGCAGGCTGCGCCCTATCAATCGTTGGATCTCGGTGGTGCGTCCGTCAATCTTTCCGCCGCGGTCGCGACGCTTGCGAGGGCTCGTGCTGCCGGGCAGCATGTTGTACTCGGCCGTTACCCAGCCTTTGCCCTTGCCCGCAAGCCACGGCGGAACGCTTGGCTCAAGTGACGCGGTGCACAACACAATCGTTTTTCCGCAGCGATACAACACGCTGGCGGGATTCGATTCGAGGTAGCCGCGTTGGATTTCAACATCGCGAAGTTGGTCGGGTGCACGCATTGTGAGATGGCCGTTGTGATGATTCGAAGCGTGAGAATTGGCGTGGAAAATGCCGGGGCCAATCCCGGCAGCAGATGGGTTGAGGCGAGAACGTGTGAGTGCGGATACCACATCAGTGGTTAACGGAAAACGTGAATGGCCAATGAACGATGGTGGCAAGCAAGAACCTCGGCCGGTTCGATTCGGTTTGAATAAGACACTCAAAAACGATCGATTGCAACGTTCTTGTCGATCCATTCGCGGCCCAGCATCCAGACCAGCAGTCCTTTTTGCGCGTGCATGCGGTTACCCGCTTGTGCGATCACGTCGCTTTGCGGCCCATCCATCACCTGGTCGGTGATCTCTTCGCCACGCACCGCCGGCAAGCAGTGTAAAACGCGCGCGTGGTCGGGTGCGGCGGACATCAGTTCGCGGTTGACTTGATAGTCGGCAAACGCCTTCTTGCGAATCGCAGCCTCGGACTCTTGCCCCATGCTGGTCCAGACATCGGTATAGATCGCATCGGCGTCGGCGACAGCAGCCTGAGGGTCATCATCGGTTCCGATCTCGGCACCGGGGTACTGTTTGCGCACTTGGGCGGTCCACTGCGGATCCATCGCATAGCCTTTGGGACAGGCAAGCGTGAATTTCATCTCTAACATTGCGCAGATCAGCGCCAGCGAGTGTGCAACGTTGTTGCCATCGCCGACAAAAACCAGATGCTTTCCGGTGACATCGCCTAGTGCTTCTCGGATTGTCAGGACGTCCGCCATCGCCTGACAGGGATGACACAGGTCCGTCAAGCCGTTAATGATCGGCATCGCGTTATAGCTGGACAACTGGACAATCTTGTCATGCGATTTTGCGCGGCATACGACACCGTCGACGAACTGACCAAGCACCTTCGTAAAGTCCGACGGTGATTCGCGTTTGCCCCAGCCCACGTCTTCGCCCAAGAAAAGACTAGAGCCGCCCAGGTGCGCCATCCCGGTTTGGAAACTCACCCGCGTCCGCAAACTGGGTTTTTCGAACAGCAGGCCCAGGACCTTTCGCTCAAGGACCGGAGGGCGATCACCCGCCTGCATGCGTTCTTTCAATACGATCGCGGTCGCCAGGATGCTGCGCAGATCGTCGGGCCCGATGTCGAAAAGCGATAACAGATGTTGCATGCGAAATTTCTCGCGGTTGTCAGAATTATTGCGTCTATGAAACGACCAGATCCGCAAAGTCGCGGCGCACCACGTCCATCGTCGCACCCAATCGTTTCAACAGGTCGTCTTGGTCTGTGTCCGTCATGACTAGCGGCGGTTGCAGCCGGATCGACGTGTCCCCGGCGGGCTCGATCCGAAGTCCGTGACGCGCCGCGGCGCGAACAAGTTCACTGGATTGGACATCCGTCTGAATCCCCAATGTCATGCCGGTTGCGTGAATGTCACGAACGAACTCGTAGTGGCCGATGCACTCCGCAACTTGGACTGCAAAGTCGCTCATTATTTTTCCCGTCGCGGCGAAGGTGCCTTGCCGGTTGACCGCAGACAGAGTTTCCACGGCGACGTCACGCAGCATGGGGTACTGTGATGTATCGGTGATCGCATTCGCAACCATGCGGTCGCCGGTCATCAAGATTCCCGCCGGCAGTCCGGCGAACAATCCGGCCGCGACGATGACCGCGTCGGCGGCGATGTCCGAAATTGAACTGAAAACAAAAGGGGTCGAGGCCGAACCGACACACAGCCGCGACTCGTCGATGATCAAATACAAATCGTATTCGTCACACAATTCGCGTACAGCGGCCAGATATTTCGCGGATAAGGGCCTTGCCGCGTCATGCAAATCGATCGGGCTGACCAAGACGGCTGCAGTTTGGTCATCGATGTTCTGTCGCATCGAATCAATGTCTTCGGCAACGACATGACAAAAGCCGGCCATCATCGGCCCGTAGTTCTCGTGCAATTCGGGTCGACCGCTAGCGGTGCGGCAGACGCCGGTTCGTCCGTGATCACTGCCGACCAAAGCAATCGTGCGGTAGCGTGATGATGGCTCGCTTGTACGCGCCAACTCGACCGCTTTTTCGATCGCCAGATCGGCTGACGGTGTGAGGCACGCCGAGGTTAAATTCAACGCATCGGATGATCCAAACGTCGACATCAGCGCTGTGAACAGGACGTCGTCGCTTTGTGCATTGTCCGTCAAGTTTTCGTCGATGCGATGGTCGACCGCACTGACGGAAGCGGCGTCACCTAGATACTGCTCGGTTGCCGCCATGATGGCGTCCAGGTGCGGCTGGAATCCGAAACCGAACAGGCTGGCACGGCCCGCCATCGCATCGATCAATTCGGTTCCATCATCGGCTGCGCGTCGCATTCCCAAAGGCGGCTCATCTCTTTTCGGCAAAGTGACCGATGGCGTTGCCGGTGGCGACGTGGGCGCGTGTTCTGGATGCGCCTCGTCGATGCGTTGAACCATCGGTTCGGAATCGTCCGGCAGATTCGATTCGCTCATAAGGGATCAATCGAGAAAGAGAAAGCGTTGTGGGGCGGCATGGTTGGCAAAACGGCGGCGCGTGAATGAAGTCTATCGATAGCTAACGATGGATTTCGGTACCGACCCCGCTCGTTGTGAAAATTTCCAACAGCAGTGAGTGTCTCAATCGCCCGTCGACGATATGGATTTTGCCCACACCTCGACCAAGTGTATCGATACAGGCTTCCACTTTCGGGATCATGCCTGACTCAATCACTCCGCTGACAATGAGTTGTCTTGCTTCATCGGATGACAGTGAGTGGATGATTGTGTCGGGATCGTCTTTGTCCCGACGGACTCCGTTGACATCGGATAAAAAGACCAGCTTCTCTGCGCCTAGCGATTGCGCCACCGCCATCGCCGCGGTATCAGCATTGACGTTGTAATGCTCGCCGCCGTCGCCCTGGCACATCGACGGGATCACGGGCACTTGGTCGGTGTACGACAAGCTTTCGATGACGTCGCGATCGACCCGCGTGACTTCACCGACAAATCCCAAGTCTTCCCCGGTATCGAGCAGCAGTTTTTGTCCGAACAAGACGTTGGTGGTTTTGAACGAAAGGTTCATCGCTCGGCCGCCCAGACGTTCCAGTTCTTCGGTCAAGAATACGTTCAGGTCGCCCGCAAGAACGTCTTCGACCGCTTGCAATGTGCGGGCATCGGTCACCCGCCGGCCACGAATGAAATTGGGTTCGATCGATAATTCCGACAGCGCCCGATTGATCGCCTTGCCGCCGCCGTGAACGATGACCGGTTTCATGCCCACCGATTCCATGAAAATCACATCCAGCAAGATGTGCATCAACGACTCTTTGTCGTCGACCAAGCTTCCGCCCAGCTTGATGACGGTCGTCTTTCCGCGAAAGCGACGGATCCACCCCATCGCTTCAATCAGCGTGTCGGCCTTCTGAATCGCCTCGTCTTGATTCGCCTTGATCTCGGTCGCTTTGTCCAAGCGGATATACCTAGTCTGTTCGGGAGCGGAAAAACCGATCAATTTAAGGGGGCTCCATCGGAGGGTCAATTGTGCGCATGTGGGCAAACCGATGAAATCGGTCCCTGCGGCGGCGAAACGTCGAGGTATGGTTAAGGAACCAAGAAAAGAAGGTGTTTGATGAGCAAAATTCGACTGACGGTGATCGGTGGAGGCCAGATGGGACGTGCCCTGGTTGGCGGCATGCTGGCCGGTAAAGTGATCTCGGCGGCGGATCTGCTGGTTGTCGAGCCTGATTCGTCCAGCCGAGCTTGGTGGGACGAGCATCACCACGACGTCGCGGTGACCGAGGATCTGGGACAAGCTGTCGCCGATTCGGACGTTATCCTGCTGGCCGTCAAACCGCATATCGTCCAAGGTGTGTTGACGTCGCTGCCCAAAGCATGTGACCACAAATTAATCATTTCGATCGCGGCGGGTGTCAGTTTAGAGAAACTGTCCGCCTGGTGTGGGCATCGACGTGTCATCCGTGTGATGCCCAATACGCCCAGCCTTGTCGGTCAGGGAGCCAGCGCTTATTGCGGTACCGGTGATGTTACCGAAGACGACTTTCGGTTGATCGACTCAATGCTCAGCAGCGTTGGATCGGCCCATCGAGTCAGCGATTCTCAGATGGATGCCGTCACGGCACTTAGCGGATCAGGACCCGCCTACGTTTGCATGATGATTGAGGCTTTGGCCGATGGCGGCGTTCTGGAAGGATTGCCGCGCCCCTTGGCCATGCAGCTAGCGACGCAAACCGTGCTCGGCACTGCTAAAATGATCCAACAAACAGGCAAGCATCCCGGTGAATTGAAAGATGCCGTCAGCAGCCCGGGTGGAACAACCATTGCCGCCATTGCATCACTGGAGCAAAATGGGTTGCGTGGCGCCCTGATCGATGCCGTCAAGCAGGCCGCCCATCGCAGCCGTGAACTCGGATCCTCGTGAGCCGGTGGCATCGGGACCGAACGATATCAGGGACCGAAAGAAATCGGGGAACGAAACGATGCACGGCTGGTTCCAGCCCATCCGCTAACAACAATCATTCAAAGCAATATGGACTCACCGCTCGTCAAAATCGATGACAAGCACGTTCCGCTGTACCGCATCGTGTGGGTTGCTGATGTGCCACATTTTTGTGGCGAACCGGACTGTATGCACGAGGGCGACTACGAAATTCGCTTGGACGTCGACGATTCGTTGTGGACCAACAGTCGAGAGCGAGATGACATTGTCGATGCCTTGAATCGCTGGTGCAGTGATCCACGAGGCGAAGAAGGCGAGTTCTGATCGGCCGTCACCAAGCTAGAACGCGATCTCGCGCTATTGGTTTTCCCGCTGCCTCCGTCTGCAGTGACCGCATTGGCAGCTGAACGCGCGCGATGACTCTTTTCTTGCTCGTTTGCGCGCTCGTACTTCATGCCGCCCGGCCTCAAACGACTCAGGCCGGGCTTGCTGTTACCAGCAGGCCCGGCCTGTCGTCGTTTGCGATGTAAAAATGTATCGCCTAGTCTTGGCCACCGCCGAACATGCTGTCGAGGGCTTCGTTGGACGACGGCGTGTCGGTCGCTTCGGGCTGAGCCGGTGGTGGTTCCGGTGCAGCGGCAGGAGCAGGATCGACCGGTGGGGCCGGCGCCGGAGCAACCGGTGGTGGTGTCGCGGGTGCTGGCGGTGTCGGAGCCGCCGCGGCCTGTGCACCCGGTTCGCCGTCGTTGAGCAGCGGGAAGCTCTCTTCCAGGCTCTGGACAGGTGCCGCAGCCAGTGCTTCGAGTGCTTCGCGTCGGTAGTTGACTTCCGATTCTTGGAAGATCCGGAATCCAGTACCGGCCGGGATCAGGTGCCCCAGAATCACGTTCTCTTTCAGGCCGACTAACTTGTCGACTTTGCCTGCCAAAGCAGCCTCGGTCAACACTTTGGTCGTTTCTTGGAACGATGCCGCACTAATAAAGCTGTCCGACTGAACGGCGGCCTTGGTGATTCCCAGCAACTGTGTACTTGCCGTCGCCGAGCGTGGACGTTTGCCCTTGGCAGGGGTTCCGCCCAGAGCTTCGATCTGTGCGTTGGTCTGTTCCAAGGTTTCCTTCGGCACGATGACACCTTCGGTGAAGTCGCTGTCGCCCGCGTTGGAGATTTTGACGCAACCGGCAAGTTCCTGATTCGCTTTGCGGAACTGGAACCGGTCCATGACCAGCCCAGGCAACAGGTTCGTATCACCCGGCGTTTCGATTTTCACTTTACGCAGCATCCGCGCGATAATCACTTCGCAATGCTTATCGTTGATTTCGACTCGCTGCGACTGATAGACCTGTTGGATTTCATGCAACAAGTATTGCTGCACGGCTTCTTCGCCTGAGACTCGCAGAATGTCGTGCGGTACCAACGGTCCATCGACCAACGCCTGGCCGGCTTTGACGATATCGCCGCTGTGAACTTGGAAGTGTTTTCCGTGAGGCACCAAGTGCTCGCGTTCGATACCCGATTCGCTGCGAACGATGATGGTTCGCTTTCCACGTTTCTTCTCGGCCAAAATTTCGACTTCACCGTCGACTTCCGCGATCACGGCAGGGTCTTTTGGTTTTCGAGCTTCGAAAATTTCTGTGACCCGCGGCAGACCACCGGTGATGTCCGAAACACCACCCGTTTCACGTGGCATTTCGGCAAGCACCGTACCTGGCGTGATTTCGGTTCCTTCTTGCACCATGATCATGGCACGTTCGGGCAGGTACTGCACATCGAGTGCTTTGCCCGGCACACCCTCGATCGCCTGCTCGTTGATTTCTTCCACCACAATTTGCGGGTGCAAATCACCCTTGTGATCGACGATCAGCATCCGGACGTTACCGCTGGCTTCGCGTTCCATCCGCATCGTTTCGCCTTCGACCACATCGTCAAAGCGAACACGACCGTGGACTTCGGAGAGAATCGGAATCGAGTACGGGTTCCATTCGCAAAGGATTTGTCCCTCTTTGACCTGATCGCCTTCTTCGACCATCAGCATCGCACCGGTCGGTACCGGATAAGACTCGACTTCGCGACCACGACTGTCGACCAACGAGATTTCACCGTTTCGCGTTAGAACAACGTCACGGCCTTCGGTATTCTTGACCGCTCGCATGCGTGTCAGACGAACTTCACCGGACTTCTTGGCCTTGATGTCCGACTCTTCCATCTGCTTGCTAACGCTACCACCGATGTGGAACGTACGCATGGTAAGTTGCGTGCCAGGTTCTCCGATGCTTTGTGCGGCGATGATGCCGACGGCCATGCCTTCTTCGACCATCGCACCGGTGGACATGTCCATGCCGTAACAGCAGCGGCAAACGCCCAGTGGCGCGTCGCAGGTCATCGGCGTACGCACCTGGATTTTTTCCAAGCCCATCGCCTCGATCTTACGAGCGATCTCAGGTGTGATCATCTGGCTTTCTTCGACAACAACTTCGTCGGTCACCGGATTGACGATCGATTGACGACTGACCCGGCCATTGATCGAATCGGCCAAGCGGACTTCGACCTTTTCGCCACGGTAGACGATGCCCTTGGTGATCCCTTGGGTTGTCCCGCAGTCGTGCATGGTGACGACCACGTTTTGCGCGACGTCGGCAAGCTTTCGAGTCAGGTAACCACTGTCGGCGGTCTTTAGCGCGGTGTCGGCCAAACCTTTTCGGGCACCGTGGGTCGAACTGAAATATTCCAGTACCGACAGACCTTCGCGGAAATTTGCCTTGATCGGTGTTTCAATGATTTCGCCGGTCGGCTTGGCCATCAAACCACGCATGCCGGCCAATTGGCGGATCTGTTCGATACCACCACGAGCACCGGAGTGCGACATCAAGAACACAGGGTTGATGTACCAACCGCCTTCGCGGATATCGTTCTCCATCGCCGCCATCATGTCGGTCGTGATCAACTCCCGCGCCTTGGTCCATTCGTCCAAGACTTGGTTGTACCGCTCTTTGCCGGTCATCATGCCGCGATCGTAATTCTTGCGGTGTTTCATGACCGACTTTTCGGCGTCCTTGATAAAGCCAGCTTTGGTTTCCGGTGTGACCAAGTCATCGGTGGCGAACGATAGACCGCTGCGGGTCGATTCGCGGAAACCCATTTGCATCATGTCGTCAAGCAAGTGAATCGTTGCCCGGCGACCAAGACGTTGGTAGCAATCGCTGATCGCGCGAGCCAAGTCACCGCTCCGCATCGCACGGTTATAGAAATCCATTCCATCGGGAAGCATTTCGTTAAACCGCACGCGGCCAGGTGTCGTGTCAATGATCGCGCCATACACGCCGGTGTCATCATCCGTCTTGAGACGTTGGAATTTCGGCAGCCGCATCTTAATCTTGGCGTGCAGGGCAACGATGCCTTGCGCCAAAGCCATGTCGACTTCGTGATAGCCGCTAAAGACCATGCCTTCGCCCTTTTGATCGGGCATTTCAACGGTCGTGTAGTAACAACCCATCACGATGTCCTGCGATGGGCTCATGATCGGTTTACCGTTGGACGGCGCGAACACGTTGTTCGTGCTCATCATCAACGTATGGGCTTCGACTTGGGCTTCGATCGAAAGCGGCAAGTGGACCGCCATTTGGTCGCCGTCAAAGTCAGCGTTAAAACCTTTGCACACGAGCGGGTGCAAGTTGATCGCGTTGCCTTCGACAAGGGTCGGCTCGAAAGCCTGGATGCCCATCCGGTGAAGTGTCGGTGCACGATTGAGAAGTACTGGGTGATTGGTGATCACCTGTTCCAGGATGTCCCAGACTTCTTCATCTTTTCTCTCGAGCATCTTCTTGGCCGACTTGATCGTATCGGCATGGCCGAGCTCTTTCAGGCGGCGAATGATGAACGGTTGATACAGCTCAAGTGCGATCTTCTTTGGCAAACCGCATTGATGCAATTTCAATCGCGGGCCAACGACGATCACGCTTCTTGCCGAATAATCGACTCGCTTACCCAACAGGTTCTCACGGAACCGCCCCTGTTTACCCTTGATCATGTCGGTCAAGGATTTCAACGGCCGGTTCGACGAGCCAAGGACGGGCCGCTTGCAACGGTTGTTGTCAAACAACGCATCGACGGACTGTTGCAACATTCGTTTTTCATTGCGAATGATGACTTCCGGCGCGTTCAGATCGACAAGCTTGCGCAGGCGGTTGTTTCGGTTGATGATCCGACGATACAGGTCGTTCAAGTCGCTCGTCGCAAAGTTGCCGCTGTCGAGCAACACCAACGGGCGCAAGTCCGGCGGAATGACGGGAATCACGTCCAGGACCATCCACTCCGGACGATTGTCGCTATCACGGATGGACTCGACAATTTTCAGCCGGTTGATCAGATCCTTTTTCTTCTGCTTGCTTCCGGTTTCTTCCAGATCAACCCGCAGTTGTGCCGAGAGCTCGACGAGATCGAGTTTATTGAGCAGTTTGCGAACCGCTTCGGCGCCCATGTCCGCTTCGAAGGATCCGTCGCCGTACTGCGCTCGTGCCGCACGGTACTCTTCTTCGGTCAGCAGTTGTTGAGGTTCCAGTTCGGTCGTGCCGGGTTCGATCACGACGTAATCTTGGAAATAGATCACCTTTTCAAGCGAGCTGGTTTTCATGGCCAGCAAGTTGCCCAGTCGCGAGGGCATCGCCTTGAAGAACCAGATGTGTACAACCGGTGCGGCCAGTTCGATGTGCCCCATGCGTTTTCGGCGCACACGGCTGTGGGTGACTTTCACACCACAGCGGTCACAGATCATGCCCTTGTATTTCATGCCCCGGTATTTTCCGCACGCACATTCCCAGTCCTTCTCAGGTCCGAAAATGCGTTCGCAGAACAAACCGTCTTTTTCTGGCCGGTAGGTTCGGTAGTTGATCGTTTCTGGCTTTTTGACTTCGCCAAACGACCAGCTCTTGATGTCTTGCGGCCGCGCCAAAGAGATGCGGACCGACGCGTAGTCGTTGATGCGATCGTAGTTGCTGGTTTCGCCAATCGACATGTTTATAGGCCTTACGAGATAGGTTTTAGGTGTCAGGTTGAGGCCTCGATAAGATCGCTGCCGCAAGTTTTGCCTCGCGAGTCACCGCGGAGGCCATCGGGAAGAGAGGACCGGGTTCCCCGTCGGCGTGTGGACGCGATGACGGGGCGAACCCAATACCTAACCTCTCTTCTAAATTGGACGCTTCTCAAGTTGCATGTTCAGTGCGAGACCACGAATCTCGTTCGTCAACACGTCAAAGCTGGCTGGCGTGCCGGCTTCCAATGTGTTTTCGCCCTTGACCATCGACTCGTAAATCTTGGTTCGTCCTTCGACATCGTCGCTCTTGACGGTCAGAAGTTCCTGCAAGATGTAAGCGGCTCCATAAGCTTCCAACGCCCAGACTTCCATTTCGCCGAAACGTTGGCCGCCGAAACGGGCCTTGCCGCCGAGAGGTTGCTGCGTGATCAAAGAGTACGGGCCGGTGCTTCGTGCGTGTACTTTGTCATCGACCAAGTGGTGCAGTTTCAGCATGTAGATGTAGCCGACCGTGGTTTCTTGTTCCATCGGTTCGCCCGTTCGTCCGTCGGTCAGACGTACCTTGCCGTGACGCGGAAGACCCGCTTCCTCAAGGGCATCGTTGATGTCCTCTTCGCTGGCACCGTTAAAGACAGGCGTGATTGCTTGGAATCCCAAGTGGGCGCCGGCCCAACCGAGGTGAGTTTCCAAAATCTGACCCACGTTCATCCGGCTAGGAACGCCCAGCGGATTCAACATGATCTGGATCGGAGTTCCATCGGGCAGAAACGGCATATCGGCGATCGGCAAGATTTTGGCGATCACACCCTTGTTACCGTGCCGACCAGCCATCTTGTCGCCGACGCTGATCACACGCTTGGTCGCGATGTAGACCTTGGCCATTTGCAACACGCCGCTGCGCAGTTCGTCGCCGCGTTTCATGCTGTTCAGCTTGCGGTCGCGGGTGTCGATGGCGGTCTCGACATTTTGCCACTGCGTCTTGAAGACACGATCGACTTCTTTTTGATTCTCTTCGCCTTTGACTTGGTCCAAGACGTGATCGATCCGGAATGTCGTCGCACGCTCGGCAACAAATTTAGGGTCTTGTCCGTCGGCCAAAGGCGTTCCGGTTGAATCTTTCAGCTTCGTTCCCGCCGCTTCTTCCAGATCGCGGACCAGGGATTCAAACGTGCTGGCGATTTCGGCATTGCCTTCGGTTTCAACGTCCTTCAGTTCTTTTTCGAACTCTTTTCGCTCGTCTTCCGAAAGACTCATCCGTCGCGAAAATTTCTGAGTGTCGATGACGATGCCTTCGATACCCGAAGGCACTTCCAACGAGTCATTCTTAACATCCTCACCGGCCCGTCCGAAGATTGCGTGCAGCAATTTCTCTTCCGGTGTCAGTTCGGTTTTGCTTTTCGGACTGACTTTGCCAACCAGGATGTCGCCGGGTTTGACATACGTTCCGATTTGCACGATTCCGCTGTCATCCAGGTTGCGAAGCGCCTTTTCGGACACGTTCGGAATGTCGCGAGTGAATTCTTCACGGCCGAGCTTGGTTTCGCGAATCTCGACGTCGAAATCTTCGATATGGATCGATGTGTAAGTGTCGTTTCTCACCAGTTCTTCACTGATGATGATCGCATCCTCGTAGTTGAACCCGTCAAACGACATGAACCCGACCAGCACGTTTCGGCCGAGTGCCAATTCGCCGTTAAGCGTTGCCGCACCGTCGGCGATGATTTGGTCTTTTTCAACCTTATCGCCGATGCTGACCAATGGCTTTTGGTTTTGGCAAGTTCGCTCGTTCAAGCCTTGGTATTTTTTCAGCTCGTAGTGGTCGCTGCCGATTTCGATTCGCATCGAATCGACGTAAGTGACTTTGCCTGCACGGCGGGATCGAACGACCATCGCACTGTTCTTGGCGACTTCGCGTTCCATGCCCGTGCCGACGATCGGTGGTTCGGCGACCAGCAACGGCACGGCTTGCCGCTGCATGTTCGAGCCCATCAACGCGCGGTTCGCGTCGTCATGCTCGAGGAACGGAATTAATCCGGCCGACACGCCCACCATTTGGCTTGGCGCGACGTCCATGTAAGAAACCTGTTCAGGCAGAACGATTTCAAAGTCGCTGCGGAAACGAGCGATCAAGTTCGGCCCGGCAACCAGTGCGCCATCGCTGACCTCGGTGTCGGCCGGGGCAACGTGCGATTCGCTTTCCTCGTCCGCACGCAGCCACACGACGCTGTCGGTGACTTTGCCTTTTTTGACTTCACGGTATGGCGTGACCAAGAATCCGTAATCATCCACGCCAGCGTAGATGGCCAGCGAGCTGATCAAACCGATATTCGTGCCTTCCGGCGTTTCGATCGGGCAAATCCGACCGTAGTGAGAAATGTGAACGTCACGGACTTCGAACCCGGCACGCTTTCGGTTCAGGCCGCCAGGACCCAATGCCGAAAGTCGACGTTCGTGCGTCAGTTGGCTCAACGGGTTGGTCTGGTCAACGACCTGTGACAGCTCACCGCGTCCGAAGAAGAAATCAATCGCGGCCGAAACGCTTTTCGGATTGATCAGCGATCGAGGCGTCATGTCCTGAGCATCTTTGACGCTCATTCGTTCTTGCACCGTGCGGCGCAATTTCAAGAATCCCTTGCGAAGTTCTTCGCAGGCCAGTTCGTCGATCGTTCGCAAACGGCGGTTGCCCAGGTGATCGATGTCGTCGATCTCTGCGCCACTGTCGGCATCGAACAGGTCGATCAAGTAACGGATTGCCGCGATCATATCGTCCGGTCGCAGCGTCATCTCTGATTCGCTGACGCCGAGATCGAGTTTGCGGTTCAAGCGAAAACGGCCGACCTTGCCCAGTCGGTAACGGTTTTCGTCGTAGAACTTTTCGGTAAACAGCGTGCGAGCCTTCTCAAGCTGCGGCGGGTTACCCGGGCGTAGTCGCTGGTAGATTCGCAGCAACGCTTCTTCGTGGCTGGCCGTATTGTCGTCAGCGAGCGTGTTGAAAATCAGCGGGATTTTCGGTGAATCCATGCACTCGATGCTGGTCACACCGGCGGTGCAGATCGTTTCCGCCTTTTCCTTGGTGATGCGATGGCCTGCTTCGACGATGATCTCGCCGGCACGCTCGCTGCCACTGGGGTACACGATATCATCGACGGCAATCTTGCCCTCGATTTTTGAGGCCGATTTGGCGTTGGCGATCTTTTGCGTGCCGGTCTGATAGAACGCGTTGAGCAGGTCCGTGTCCGTCGAGAACTTTGGATCCATGGCTCGCAGCAGCGTGGTCGCCGCGAATTTACCGCTTTGGTCGATACGGACCGTCAAAGCGTCTTTCTTGGTGACGTTGACTTCGATCCAAGATCCCCGCTCGGGAATCACGCGGCAGCTCGGCAGCTTGCGATCGGTCGTCGTGTCTTGCTCAAGCACAAAGTCAACACCTGGGCTCCGGTGCAACTGGCTGACAACGACTCGCTCGGCACCGTTGATGATGAATTCGCCGCCGCCCATCATGATGGGCAGATCGCCCAGATAGACCTCTTCTTCGTGCGGTTCTTCGCGATTCAGGCGCAACCAGATTCGCAGCGGGCGCCCGTACGTCAAACGCAGTTGCCGACATTCCTGGCTGGTGTAGCGAGGCTTGCCCAGTTCGTAGTACAGGTACTCCAGCGTGGTATTGCCGTCATAACTGCTGATCGGGAAGATCTCGCGCAGAACACTTTCGAGGCCATGGTTCTTGCGTTTCTTCGGATCCACATCTTCTTGCAAGAAAGCGGTGTAAGAAACCGTTTGCAACGCCGTCAGGTCGGGCAGCTCAAAGGATGCCAGTCCGGTTCCGAAGTGACGAACGCTGGTGGGTTGGAGGCGACGCTTGGTCGTGGTTGCCATCGTGTGTGAAAGCTCCTAAGCATTCCAAGGAGAGAGGGCCACAAAGTGGCGGCCGGCAATATCGGTAGACTCAATCGTGTCGATTCGTTCAACTTGTCTCGCTTTGACAGGCTCAGCGCGAACCGCCAGCCCATCTCGATTTGAAATCGATGGTTTCGATCCAAAAATGATCGATCGTTTCGTTTCAAACACGAACAGGGAAGCAAGGAATTGCCGATCTTTCCCTCGCAGCATGGGCGGTCGGTGAGGGGGAAGTTGGGGCAAGAAGCAACAAGTGACGCGACATTGGGCCGATGATCCAAACGGGTAAACTATCAGAGAATGGTGTTGGCGAAAAGGGCAAGTCGCACAATCTGGCCCAGAAGTGTCGTCTCTGGCGCAGATTATGCACTGTGGCTCTGCAAGGGTGCTGTTCGCTCCGCTAGGCGGTCTTTCGGTCGTCCGCATGCACCGCAAGATTTCTCTTTCGTCTCCGGTTCGCACCAAGCCGCCAGTGATGGGCAGGATGGTGTGTCTCTGTATGGTGTGTCTCTGTATGGCAGGATCGGCTCGGTGCTGCCCCGTCGCATCGTTGGCAAAGGTTTTCGCAATTTAACGAGCAGCCCCGCGCTTCTGTCGCGAGGGTTCTCGATGGTCGACCGCTTGCATTTCGGATTCTTGCTCTTGAGAATCCAGCGGTGATCGACCGACACGTTTGTCGCCTCCTGAGAACTTGTTGCTTGCTGAGAAGTCGGGTGCTGGTGTCTCGAGGTGTGATGGGTGTGTGGGAGAGCCGGCACGTGGGTGAGTCTTTGCGTTGTCGGTTTCCCTGCTCGTTTCTGTCACGGAGCTTCTGCGACGGCGAAGCACGTTACTGCCGCAATGAAGCACTGCCGAGTGATCAACCAAACCCGGCAACGCGTGATTGACCAATGTGCAAAGGCGGAGCCGAGCGTGTCAGGGAACCGCCTTTCTTTCGAACAAGCCTCCTTTTAGCTGAACCATACCATTGAACGTTTCTGATTTTCTGGACCGACATTTTCGCCACTTCAACGCCCGTGAAACGCTTGCCGCGGCACGCAGCTATCGTGATTTTGTCGGTCCCGATCAGGGTGGCCAGATGATGGTCACGCTTGCGGGTGCCATGAGCACTGGCGAGCTGGGCCTGTCGTTGGCCGAGATGATCCGTCAGGGGAAGGTGCATGCGATCACCTGCACCGCCGCCAACCTCGAAGAAGACATCTTCAATTTGGTTGCTCATGACGAGTACCGCATCGTCGAGAACTGGCGTGCCCTGTCGGCCGAGGACGAAGTTCGGCTGCGCGACGAGGGGTTCAATCGCGTGACGGACACGTGTATTCCCGAGACCGTGATGAGGCATATCGAGCATCGGTTGACCGACCAGTGGAAACAGGCTGCCAGCGAGGGGGCTCAGCGGATGCCCTGCGAGTTCATGTTCGATCTGCTGCGTGATGAAGCGTTCGCAGAACATTATCAGGTGCCGCGTGAGAGCAGCTGGGTCGCGGCGGCGATGGACGCAAAGATTCCCGTCTTTGTCCCCGGGTTCGAGGATTCCACGCTTGGCAATATTTATGCGGCTCGAGTGGTCGACGGCACGGTGCCCAATCATTCCGCCGTCGCGTCCGGTACTGCCCAGATGCAGCAATTGATCCAGTGGTACCGGCAGGCATCCGCCGAAGCACCGCTCGGTTTCTTTCAGATTGGCGGTGGGATCGCCGGTGATTTCGCCGTCTGTGTGGTCCCGATTTTGATTCAGGATCTGCAGTTAGACGCTCCGCTGTGGAGCTACTTTTGCCAAATCAGCGACGCCGCGACCAGCTATGGCGGTTACAGCGGCGCGGTGCCGAACGAGAAAATCACTTGGTACAAATTGTCAGCCGAATCGCCAAAATTCATGATCCAAAGCGACGCTTCTATCGTGGCGCCTCTAGTCTTTGCGTACGTGCTCGGTTGGTAGCAAAGAGCGTCCTCGGTTGAAAACATCCGGTGCTTGGCCGCAGGCATGGGCTGATCGCAAAACTGTCCAGGGTGCGGCAGGTTGTCTTCGGATGGAGCGATCGCACGGCCAGGCGTGACGACTGGGTGTGAAATGAGCGTTCCGGCCCCGTGTTTTGACGTCGTTCAGGTCCACGCAGGCTTCGTTAAGCATCAAAAACGCGACAGTTTTGACTTGTTTAGCGCCTGTCCCAGCGTTACCGTGGGAAGGCAACTCGCTTTTCGAGGGAACGAGTTTGGATCCGGCAAGGTCAAAGTCGCCTTGCCGTGGCCGTCGGTAGTCAACGAGCGCGACCGGGTCGCTCGGCCAACGGGAATCGCCGGTTTGCAAACCGGCGTCCACTCGCGAGGGGGTATCCGCTGTTGGGTTGCCTGGCCGCAGCGATCATCGTTTCCAAATCTACTCATCCATTCTTGGTGCAAATCGTGCAAACAACTCTCTTGCGCCGGCTTCGTGCGGTGCCGCTTTGCAATGCAGGTCTGCTAGTCGTTTTTCTGTTCGCTTTCGTCCTTAGCCAAGCGAGTGTCTCACGGGCGGGTAACTTTGCCGCGGCCAATTCGGGCGAAGTCCGAGACATTCGGGCGAAGGTTCGCGCGGCACAGTTTCTCTCGAAGGCCACATTCGGGCCGACTCAAGAGATGATCGATACGTTGGGGGCGCGCATCACTCAAATCGGTTATCGCCCCGCTTGCGAAGAATGGATCGACGCACAATTCGCTTTGCCGCCAACTTCGCACGAACAAACCGCCTATGACATTTTGACCGGGGACGGGCGAAATATCGATCAGAATTTGGCCGACACTCACAATTATCGAACACAGGCATGGTGGCATATTGTTCTCACGGGCGAAGATCAGCTCCGTCAGCGCGTGGCTTGGTCGCTGTCGCAAATCTTTCAGATTGGCGACAGCGGTCTAGACTTCAATAATCCGTCGCGCTACAACGTTCCTGATGGCGGTGGACCTGCGATTCCACTTTGGGCTGGCTTGGCTAACTACTACGACGAGTTTGTTGAGCACGCAGACGGGAATTACCGCGATTTGCTGGGCAGTGTGACCTTTCACGGCAATATGGGTGTCTGGCTTACTTCTATTGGCAATCGAAAAGCGATCAAGACCGATGGTGAAATCACTCAGGTCCCCGACGAGAATTTTGCGCGAGAGATAATGCAGTTATTCTCCGTTGGGCTCTACGAGCTAATGCCTGACGGGCGTCTTAAGGTTGATGCATCGGGGGAACTGATTCCGACGTACGACAACGATGATATTACGGAGATGGCGAGGGTCTTTACGGGTTTTCAGTACTCCGACGGAAACGATAACGATAATGACATTCGAATCGATCGAGTCGCGCGGAACTGGGGTCAACCGATGGTTGTTTACGGTAAACACCATGACAACAACCGAGACTATAGCGAGGATCCGTTTGCTCCAGAAAGCAAGACAGTCTTTGGCGTAACGCTGCCGCCTCTGCCCGCAGAATATGACAGTTGGGGCGAGAGCTTGGACCCGTCAATACGGGCGCTTCAGAATGCTGCTGCCAAAGCCGAGGTGAATGCGGCGTTGGACATCGTTGCAGACCATCCTAATGTGGGGCCATTTATTTCGCGTCGATTGATTCAGCGACTCGTTAAATCAAATCCGTCCCGGGCCTACATGGCCCGCGTCGTCAGTGTTTGGAATGACAATGGCAGCGGCCAGCGTGGTGATCTAAAGGCAGTTGTGAAAGCAGTCTTGCTGGACCCCGAAGTTTTGCGAGGTCAATTGCGGCGAAGAGCAGGAAGCGGCCCTGAGTTGCGGGTGGAGGTTACGACTCGCGGTACAGAACACAGTCGGCTCCGTGAACCCGTTGTTCGAATCGCCAGCTTCATTCGTGCCATGCGCCCAGCGAGTAATTGGGATGGCGGGTATATGATGTTAAATAGCGATATTTTTACATTGACGAAGCAGGCGCCTTACAAGTCGCCAAGCGTGTTTAACTTCTATCTTCCGGACTATCAATCGATTGACTTGGTCAATTACACGCCGTCGCGGCGATTACCGTACTCAGGAGTATTTCACCCCGAGTTTGAGATCCTTGACGGCTTCACGATCGTTTCGACCGCAGATCTGTTCAAGGATTTTTGTAGGAACCAATCATCGTCGTTTGCAATGACGGGCGGTGCCGGCACATGTCAAATCTCATTTGACTTTAGCCCGGAAATTTCCATGGCCAGCGATGACAGCCACGGGGGTGCAACACCCGGTGATCCTAACGATTACGACGATCCAGTCGCGAATAAGGGGCGGATGAAAGAGTTGCTCGAGCGCTTCGATCTACTGCTCTGCAACGGAAGTCTCTCGGAAGGCACCAAGCGGCTGATTTACGAAGGGTTGGCCAATACGCTCGGTGACGGACCGGCTCATAGCGTTGAGCGTGTCGAGTCCATGCTGCTTGCGATCGTGACTTCACCCGATTGCGCCGTTGAGGAATAGGCTTGCTGGCTGATTAAGGGGGTTCGGGGCGTGAGTGAGTTGCGATCCTGGTAGCGTTCCTAATCGTGGGCAGCCCTGCTTGAAATGTTCTTCGTTTCCAACCAGGTCCGCTCGACTCGCGCGCGGGAATTTCCTGCCAAAGGATTTGTAAAGTGCTCGTCGGAGGCGGGTGAGGCAATCGTTCGCGTCGCGAAGCACCGGAAAAGCTCAGAGAGATCCGTACGGCGGCTGAGTCCGCGGGTTGCTCGCTCCGTTGAGTCGCCATCATCTTCCAGTAAAAAAATTCAAGCAAAGTGTGTCCGGATCAAAATGAAGCCTTTGTCGCATCGCTGGCCCTCGAATCGAGTTCGGTCTGGATGGTTGGGTCATCAATTTAGGAAGTTTTAGGTCGATTTCCGCTCTTTTGATTTGCCCCCTCTGCGGAGGTGCTGTGGCGATGCGTTTGGCCCAGCAGCGTCACTGCGGGTCGGATCGTGACCCAAAAGTCTTGATAAGGGTGAGTTCGGTCGCTAGTCTGGGGCGTTACATGTTCGGAGCGATCGGTACGTCCGTACGTTTCGCAAGCGTGTCTGTATGAGGTATTGACTTCGCTAGGATTGACGCATGTCGTGTCGATCAGCGTTTCTAGCCTACTTGTCTTTGAAGAAATGGTGGTGTCCATGACGTGTCGTAAACGAAGTGGGGTGTGCGCACGTGCGATTGCACTCCTCGGCCTCTGTGTTGTCGCGGTTCCGGCACCGCACGTGGATGCTGGGACTTTCCGTGCCGCGAATTCCGTAGAAGTTCGAAACATTCGCAACCAAGTCCGCGCGGCACAGTTTCTTGCCAAAGCGACCTTCGGTCCGACAGAAACGACGATCGATGAATTGGCGACGCGAATTGGCCAGATCGGCTATCGGCAAGCTTGTGAGGAATGGATCGATACACAGTTCGCTTTGCCCGCGACTTCGCACCAGCAAACGGCTTACGACATCCTGGCGGTGGATGGGCGACCGATCAATCAGGTGGGCGGCCTGTCCTATGCGAACTATCGTGTGCAGACATGGTGGCACGTTGCGCTGACCGCGGAAGACCAATTGCGTCAGCGCGTCGCTTGGTCACTCTCGCAAATTTTTGCCGTCGGAGACTCGGGGCAAGGTTTCAACGCGGGGAATCAATACAACATTCCCGACAATGGTGGGCAAGCGATTCCGCTGTGGGCTGGTTTAGCGAACTATTACGACAAGTTCGTGACCTATGCTGACGGCAACTATCGCGATCTGCTCGGCGAAGTCACCTACCACGGCAACATGGGTGTATGGCTGAGCTCGATTGGAAACCAGAAAGCACTCAAGCAGAACGGCGAGATCACTCGTTTTCCGGACGAGAACTACGCTCGCGAAATCATGCAGCTCTTTTCAGTGGGGCTCTATGAACTCCACGATGATGGCCGTTTGAAACAAGACGCGAGCGGGAATCTGATTCCGACCTATACCAACGACGGTATTACCGAGTTGGCTCGTGTCTTCACCGGTTTCCAGTACTCAGACGGAAACAACAACGATAACGATATTCGAATCGGTGGGTCGGCTCGCAACTGGGGTGAGCCGATGGTCGTCTACGGAAACCGGCACGACAACAACAAGAATTACAACGAAGACCCCAATCCGCCCGCCAGCAAGACGGTGTTCGGTATCACGTTGCCGCCGCTGCCAGCCAACTACGATAGTCTGGGTAACGCTGCGAAAAACGCTGCGGCAAAGGCAGAGGTTGAGGCAGCCTTGGACGTGATCGCCGGCCACGACAACGTCGGGCCATTCATCTCCCGGCGTTTGATCCAACGGATGGTCAAGTCGAATCCGTCGCGGGCCTACATCAAACGCGTCACGACCAAATGGAATGACAATGGCAATGGCGAGCGTGGCGATCTCAAAGCAGTCATCAAGGCGATCCTGCTGGATCCCGAGTTGCTTCGTGGCCAAACCACGCGACGAGTCAATAACGGTGGTGAATTGTCTGTCGACGTCGTAACACGAGGCACCGAATACAGTCGGCTTCGAGAGCCCGTTCTGCGGGTGACGGCGGCCATCCGAGCCTTGCGTCCGTCGAGCGACTGGGACGGAGGCTATATGATGTTGACCAACACAATCAACAACGAGGCAAAGCAAGGCCCATACAAAACGCCGACCGTCTTTAATTTCTATCTTCCGGATTACCAGAACGTAGATTTGGTCAACTACACCCCTTCACGACGTCTGCCATACGCGGAAGTATTCAATCCAGAGTTTCAAATTCTTGACGCAAGTTCCGCGATTAGTGTCGCGGATCGTTTCAAAAATTGGTGCCGAAATCGCTGGGTGCAATTTGGGATGACCAATGGGGCTGGTAACTTACGTATCACGTTCGATTTGGAGCCGGAACTTCAGTTGGCACGTGACAATACGCCAGGGGCTCAAGGTAGAGATTACGACGATCCGAATGCCAATCGTGGCAAGATGAAGGACCTGTTAGAGCACTTCGATTTGCTGTTATGCAACGGTAGTCTCAGCGAGGGAACGAAACGGATCATTTACGAGGGCTTGTCGGAGGTGAAAAACACAGCTGGCAACTTCATCGATGGTCCGAATCAAAACATCAATCGTGTTGAGGGAATGCTGTTGGCAATCCTGACTTCGCCCGATTGTGCCGTTGAGGACTAACGCCAACTCATGATCGCTTCGGACTGTTGCTTCATGCAGGCAATGGTCCGAAGCATAACTTTCGTTTCACTCGTCCATCATCTCCGCCATTAACTCCCATCGGAGACTTAACTGTCATGAAAAAGTCACGTAGCAATCCATTTTCACGTCGTTCTGCACTGAAAGCCGCTGCTGGTTGCGGTTTGATGTCCAATACGGCCATCATGTCCCAGTTCATCAACCTGCAAGCCACCAAAGCGATGGCATCCACCGGTAACCCGACTGGTTACAAAGCAATCGTCTGTGTGTTCCTCGCAGGAGCGATCGATTCGTTCAATCTGCTTTCGCCGTACGATGGAACGGACACCACCGGCGAACGTGGCAATTATCTGACCGCCCGCAACGGGCAACGAAATGCCGGCAATCCAAACCAACCAGGGTTCAATGCAGGTATCGGGCTTGGGTTGCGCAAAGGCGGCGCAACCTACGAAAGTAATGACTACCTAAGCACCCAAATCAATGGTGGCGATACGCAAGGGAATCGTAACTTTGGATTGCACCCCGGGTGCGGTTACGAGGCCGATCCTGCAACCGTTGGGGACAGCCAGCAAACCGGAGCCGCAGGTGGTTATCTTTACACCGGCTTGAATGACGCCTCCGGTGGTAAGAACGGAATGGGAACCGGTATCGCTGGCCTGTACCGTGAAGGGAACCTCGCATTCGTCGCAAATGTTGGGTCGCTCCCCTATCCCATTACTCGTGCTCAATATAACTCGAACGAGTTCCAGAACGGAAAGCCCGCGCGGCCGCTAGGTCTGTTCTCGCACTCTGACCTCCAACGCCACTGGCAAACGAGCGTGCCGCAATCACGAGCGCAAGTCAACGGTTGGGGTGGTCGCTTGGCCGATTGCTTCCAAGCAACCAACGGTGAAGCAACGGTTTCCATGAACATGTCGATCAACGGCGTCAATATTTTTCAAACCGGAACCGATGTTGTCCCTTATACGGTCGGACAAGGTGCCACGGCGACCGGCATGAACGGTGCCAATACGCTGAATGACTATCCGCTGGGCACTCAGACCAGTTACGAGGATCGCGCATTCAATACGTTGACCGATGGCATCTTGGGGCAAACCTATAGTGACTTGGTTGCCGAGTCGTTCCGAAGCCAAAATCAGGGCTCGATTCAAGCAGCCCTTGATTTCAATGCGGCCACCAACAGCATTGAACTGACAACACCCTTCGAGTACGGCGGTGGCGGCGAATCGGACCTCGGTCGTCGCTTGCGTCAAGTTGCTCGGATTATCGGTTGCAGCAACCCAAGCTCGGCTCAGTACAACGCCGCGACAAGTCTGAATCAGACCCGTCAAGTGTTCTTTGTTCAGGAAGGCGGCTGGGATCACCATGCCAATATGATCACCAGCATGGACGGAAAGATTCACGAAGTCAGCAAGGCGCTCACGTCGTTCTATCGTGCTCTCGAAGAACTTGGAGTCGCCGACGACGTTGTCACGTTCACGGCGTCCGATTTTGGTCGAACCCTTCGCACCAACGGTATCGGTAGCGACCACGCCTGGGGTGGTAATCACATCATCATGGGCGGAGGCATGGGAACCAAGGGCACTGGTGGAAAGATCTACGGTAAGTACCCAACCAATTTGGCTCTGCCAACCGATCCGGTCGTCGGCAATCTTGACGTTGGACAGCGCCGATTGATTCCGACGACAGCCGTGGATGAGTTTGCGGCAGAAATGGCTCGTTGGTATGGCATCGACGATCAAGCCGACCTGAGCGTCGTCTTGCCGAATATCGGAGAGTTCTACAATGTGGACGGCGCTTCGAGCGGACCACTGGGAATTCTGTAAACCCGCCAACGCGAGGCTTTCACCTCCGTTCATGATTATCAGCAATAGCATGCGGTCCCTGAACAACAGGGACCGCATTTTTGTTCGATGCCCCTCCGCTTTCTGATCACGATTCGATGTCCGACGATCAAACCGCTTGTCGGCATTGTGGCGAAGTGATCGAAAGCCGCGCGAACTTTTGTCGGCACTGCGGCAGCAGTGAACAAGACGGCTGGCGAGATGATGATTACGATGAACTTCTTGCCGATGACGACTTCGACTATGACGAATTTGTTCGCGACGAATTCTCTGGTAGCACCGTCAACATGCGAACCTCCGCGCTTTGGCGCTGGGTTGCGTTCATCTTATTGGGGTTGGCCGCACTAGGATTTGTATTGATCTAACACGGATGAGTAATATTCAATGCCATGGCCCCGTTCAGGCCGACGGGTTGCACGTCGTTCAGGAACTCGTCGCCAGCGGCGCATGCGGCGCGGCACGGTATGACAGCGAGACGGGATCGACGAACTCCATTGCCATGGCCGCCTTGCAGCAAGCCAAGTGCGATCTGACGAGATTGCCGATGCTGTATCTTGCCGATCGCCAGACTTCAGGACGCGGACGGATGGGTCGGACCTGGATCAGCGATGACGCCACGCTCACATTTTCGCTAGTGGTTTCTAACGCAGCGTTTTATGCGAACTCACATTTACTTTCGCTTGCCGTTGGTGTCGGTGTGGCTCGTTCGATCGATCACAGTTTTGCTCCCTATCGGGCATCCTTGAAATGGCCCAACGATATCTATTTAGGTGGTTCCAAGGTCGCAGGTATCCTGGTTGAGGCAACTCAAGCAGTGTCGCAAGCAAGAGTCGTCGGGATCGGAATCAACGTTTCCAGTTCGCCTGATCTCTCGCAATCGCCCGACGCTCCGCCGGTCACGGATGTCGCCACCGCGGTCGGTCGACCTGTCGATCGTTACACGTTGTTGGAACCGGTGGTCCGCAGCGTCGTGGAGTCGGTTGACGCACTAAGCGACGACGCAGCGTCCGTCGTCGATGAGTTTCGTTCCCGCTGCCTGCTTACCGGCAATCGGATTCGCTTGGTCATCGGAGAAAACCTCGAAACAGGACTTTGTCGCGGTGTTAACGAGGAGGGTGAGCTGCAAATCCAATCAGGCCAAATCACCAAGGCTTATCGAAGCGGAGAGGCAAGCTTCATTCGCAAGTCGGCCGAAGGGTATTGACGACTCAATAAGTGCGCGAGAATATGCAAATCGCATAGACGGGGCGTGGCTCAGCCTGGTAGAGCGCTACGTTCGGGACGTAGAGGTCGCTGGTTCAAATCCAGTCGCCCCGACTGTATCAAACGCCGTAAAACCTAGTGTTTCGCGGCGTTTTTCGTTGGCTGGGTGGTCGTCGGCAAAGTCGCCGCAATGGTCAACAATGGACCCTGATTTACCACCGTTTCCTAGATTTGGTGCAACCGTTGGTGCAACCGTTCGCGTCGCCTCATCATCGCCAATTGAAAGTGACGGCAGAGACTCGACCGCTTCGGCAGTGTCGAGAAGCCGAGCGTCTGTGTAGGTGTTCATCGTCAACGCGATGTCGCTGTGTCGCATTGCCGCCTGAGCAACTCTGGGTGTGACACCCGCCTTTGACAAGTGAGTCCCGAACGAATGCCGTAGAGCGTGGATGTGGACGACACAACCGTCGGCCTCTTTGTCGATGTCGGCCAGCTTCAAATCGCGATTCATAATCCGCAGGATACCAGCGGGAACCTTGAAAACTCTTTCGTCCGGTTCGCGGTCCTTCGTCCACGCTCGCAACTCGGCGGCCAAGTCCGAACGCAACGCCAGCGTCGAACCCTTACGGCTCTTTTCGTTGCTGTGCCGCAGTTTGGCAAACGGGACATCGCCGAACGAAAGGTCACGACATTCAAGCGTTCGCAGTTCATCCGCTCTCAAGCCGGTCAATACTAGCGTTTTGTAAATCATCGCCCTTTCACGCCCGAGTCGTCGCAGCTTTGCTTTGCGTTCGTCTGGCACGTTCGCAGTGAGTTCGCCTTTTCTCGGTCCCGTGCGAATGGTCATCGCATCTTCCAGTGGTCGCCGCTTTGCCGCATCGAGTAGCCGCGTCAGCTCATCCTCGGTCATCGCCCGAGCAACGCGGCGGCGGTCTTGTTTGGTGTCTTGCCGTCGCATTCCCTCAAACGGATTGACCAACAATCGCTTGTCGCCGTTGTAGTGCGAGCGTTTGCCTGACATTCGCTTCCCGATGCACCAAAAACCAAACGCGACCCACGATTCGACGTAGCCGTTGTAGACCGATGCCGATACCGGCTTTGCCGGTGTTTGGTCGTCTTTCGGTTCCTCGGTCAATCCGCCAAGCCACTTTTCTAAGCGGTCAACATTCAAATCCGTCAACCATCGAAACCCGCAGCCGTCCGCCGATTCGCTTAGTCGTGTTCTTGTCGTTTTGACTCGGTCAGGATGCACGCCGCGACTTTTCAAGTGTTCGACATACGCCGTGATGTGTTCAGCAAGTAGCGTCGTTTGGTGTTCCGCAATGTCTGCTTGGTCCGATGTCATCACCTTTGCTTTGACTAGTTCGGCTCGTTCGATTAATTCACTCAACACAGACATCGCTGCTTGTTTGTCGCGACAACCCGTTGCGACTTCGCGAACCACGCCTTCGCCGTCTCGATACTTAGCCGTCCACGTTGCCGCTTCGGTTCGAATCCGCTTGCCGTTGTTAGTTAACTCGGCAGTGCGGCGTTTCCCTTTACGGTCGGTCCATTGGGCAAATCGTTTCCTTTCACCTTTGACGGTTCGTGTAACGACTTTCGCGTTTGCCGGCATCGGCCGTGTCGTTTGTTTTTTATAAAGCGTTGCCATGCGTGATAACCCTTATCACAACCCAAGGAATGAAAGTGCCGAAGCGGTCGAGTGGGTTTGACTCGATTTTCAGCCGCTAAGCCTAGCTTCGGCGGATACATCTTAGGACGAAAATCGGCGATTGTGTGGGGTGACTTCTTACAAATCGTCGGCGACATACCGAAAACGTGTCGCTTTCCTTTCGGCGAGGCTTCCGGTCTCAACTTTGATTAACTTTTCGAGTCGCACGAAAAGGTCGAGCCATCGCCAACATTGCATGGGTTTGACATCGAGCAAATCGGCGGCGGTATGGGCCGACAAATAGAACGGGTTCTCACCATTTGTTCGCTGCAATTGTCGGCAGAGCGAGCCTAGAAGCTGACATCGTGGATCGTACTTGGGCGACGATAACCAGTCGGGGCATCCGTCCGTATCCGCTTGGTTCAGGTGTTCGGTCATCGTCACACCGTACGCCGTATGAGCGTTGTCGATTGCTCGCAAAAAATCATCAAGCGAAGTAGCGTAGTCTTTCGTTCCGAGCCGTGATTCAGCCAATTCATACCACTGGTCAAAGATGACAATCAACTCGCTTGTCGACATCACGTAAGGCTGTATCCCCTTAATCCGTCTCGCCAAATCGAACAGACATTGGTTTCGCCGACCCGGCCGACTAGGAATCGATGCGGCGACTGCATCGGAAATTTGTTTGCAAAAACCACCCTCTTTGCTTACGACATCGGTTGTCTTTTGTTGGCTTGATTTGCTCTGTTGGCTGCGTTGACTCTGTTGGCTATGTAACACGTCACCAAACGCCAGTTCTCCATCGAGGTGACTTAAATCAAGGTCATCGAGAGAAAGCACGGGGAGCGTCTTACTTGGCTCCACCGTCCATTCGTAAACGCTGCCGTTTGAGTGGACGCTTGGCGGACCTATCACGAATCCACCGTTACCGCGAAGTTCGCCTGAGCCAACTCCGTTGATTCGGACGCGGGGACATGGGGTCATTCGGCAATAGCAGTGATACCCGCTTGCTGTACGCACTGTTGGTATCGTCCGAGCCAGGCGAGTGTGATTGGTTCGCCACTGTTCGTAACACGCCACAGAATCGAAATCTCGCACAACCAAATCGTTTGAGACGCTGCCACAGACCACCGCGATATTTCGGTCATCGTTGTAAAACCATCGCTGCAGTTGACTTGCTGTTGGGTGACTCGTTTGAAATGGTTTCCACGAATGTACGGCAGGTTTCTTTGTCGCGACTCGGCAAGGAAATAGGGACCACCCAAACTCTGCGTATCGATGGGCGTAATTTAAAGTAGTAGACATTGTGTGGGCTGTTCAGGCTGCAGGCACTGGAAGGCGGTCTGAACCCGTTTCCGAGTTCAGACCGCCACAAGAGAAGGCTGCGAGCGTCACGCAGAGCGTCTGAGTGACTGCATCGTGGCTAATCGGTCTAGAACAGCACGGACGTCGAAACGAGTCGCGGGTCGTTGTGGATGAATGTCGAATCCGTCGTCGGTGGTGCGAACACAACCAGCGTTTTCGAGTTCACCGACTTCGGACTTGCTTCCCGTTACTAACTTAGTGATCATGATTGTTGTCTTTGGTTCAGAGAAAATTAGAGACACTGACATCCAGCGAGATTGCAGTCTCACTGGGTGTTGCGAAGCTACGACGGTTCGGAGATTGCCCCCTCCGAACCGTTCTTCGTTTGCGGACGTTCCAACGCGATACGTAGACGACGAACCGCCACGATTGCTTTGGAGCGGTTGACCAGTCGCCAAACGTTGACCAACCCGCCCTTTCGCGGCTTACGCCGGCTCTTACGTGGGATTGCCGGGATGATTAGTCCGGCAGAATGTAATTGATTGATTGCTGGCCCAACCCATTTGCCACCGTCGACGAATGGCGTGTTTAGGTCGCGGACAGTATCATCAATCGACACGTCACCAGACTTGCTTTCCAGCAAGGCTTGAAGCAATGCGAGCTGTGCGGCGTTGCATTTATCGTGATCACATGTGACCACAACATCGATGCCAACAAACACGCAAAGGTCAGAGCCGACACCCTCGAATAAGAAGCCTTGTTTCGCTTTCATCTTCCGCCCCGCTGCTTGTTGGCGTTGCGGACATGCGGGCAACCGTTGCGTTCCCATTGCTCAATGACCGCGACCGGCCAACGTAAGAGCGACAGCAGTCTGACCGGACGCGGAATGCGTCCGCCGTCCGCCATTCGACGCACCGACTTTTCAGAAACACCCCAACGCTCCGCAAGTGCGGGAACATCGAGCATTGCTCGGCCATTGCCGTCAGTCACCCGCTCGGCGTTTGTAGTTTGCGTAGACATCGCTGCTACTCTCCAAGATTCGTGGAACATTATCGACCAGCGAAATTGCTGGCGTGACCATACGATTCTGGGAGTGACCAAACGCCCGTCGAGAGCTACCCAACCGTTGGGTAACAGTGGGTAGCGGCGATAGCTTTGCTACAAGCCAAGAAAAAAAATAAAAAAGGTGCGCTGGGTAGCGGCTCGGGGGTAGTCGCGGAACCTGCTTACGTTGTTCTCAACGAAACGGCTAGATACCAAATATCGTTTGCGTCATCGGTATTCGGTTTCCATATCCGATGACCCTTGTCAATTCCGCCTCCGTTCTTAAACCTCCGCTGCGGTCCACGGTCTGTTCTATTGCGACTCGAATTAAGAACTCCGGCAGTAGTTGCAATGCGTTTGCAGACCGTATCACGACTAACCCAATTACGCTCGTCCATCGCAAAATCTGGCAGAGCAGCTTCGACTTGCTCTGTTGTATAGTCCTTCGGATTACGCAAAATTATTGTGTCATCAATGTCTATCTTCTTGGGATTGGCACTCAGTAACTCTTGCGACCGAGAGTTGTCGATGACAACCGATTGTCTCGAATCTGATTCCTTAGCAATTCTCGCAAGTATCGCCGTTGCGTTCACCGACATTTGGATAAAGTCAGGGATGTGCCAAACCATACCCATGAGACGCAAGTCGAGTGACCTACAGTTGTTCGGTTCACGGTCTGTGAGAAATTGTGCTGATTTTGTCGGGTCCGTGCATGGCATTGCTCCGCAACGCAAACCCGCATCTACTCCCCGTAGCAGACCTTCGTGGAGCATATGGTGTAGAACGCAAACCCAACGTACCTCCTCCGCAAGATTGTCGGTCCTGCCAACATCGAGCCATGGCAAATCGATATCACTGCAGACATCACCCGCAGTCTTTGCTAGTTCGAACGCCCGTGTCGAGATCCTGAGAGATGTCGTGGCTTCAGAATTTGACACGCTATCGTTCACCGCATCGGCCAACTCTTGAGGTCTTTCAGCTTTCCTCGCTGGAGGGTGAAAAATCGCTACGACGGGAGCGCCCTGTTTTCGTGTTGGCAAGGCAGTGCAACGCATGTGTAGCGTCTCATCCCGTGCGAATTTGGCAGTCTTCGTTCGGGGGTCGTATCCAGAGTTACCACGGCAGACCGTAAGCCAAACCGGGAAAGTGCTTACATCTTGTAGACGTTTGAACTCTCGGTTAAGCGTCTCCAACTGTATCGAGGTGGTCCAAGGCAATGCACGGGAAAGCAAGTCGGTCGCGATGTCGAGTTTCGACATCCGAGATTCTTTGCCTGCTGATTCAAAAGACTCAAACGCCAATACGCCCGAGGGCTTGTGACTACCCGCTTCGGCATCTGAAGATTCAGGGTTATCGTTCGCCGATTTGCGTGATACAGCGTCATAAACCTTCGACGCAACTTGAGATGCGAGAGTCGCGTTTTCGTGGTACGGATAGTTGGCCTCAATCAATTCATCGATGAATGGGTCAAAGGTATTGTCAACGCATGAAAACCTGCATACCTCCACGAACAACGCTTCGTTGGACTCACCGTCATCTGGGTTGTGACTTTCCAGTGTATCGAGCAGGCTGGACACCAAATCATCAACGCAAAGGTGAATTGGTGCTGGATTCGCTAGGAATGTGATTAGGTCTACAAGGTCTATTGTTTCATCGTAGAAGCGGTCAATTGCGGCCTGTTCTGTGACGCATCGGTCGACGAGTTCGACTTCGAATTTCGCGGTTCGATTGAGTGAATACCAGAATCTTCTTAGCGATTGGGTGAGTAACTCACTGTGATTGGCGTTGACCATGTTGCCCCACTTCCAATGCCCCAATACTTGGCCAATCGCCGGGTCTACTACGCAGCCGCGTCGAAACGCCTTCCAAATATCTTCGCCAATCTGACCAATGGTCCGCATTTGCCTCGAATCGAATTTGTCGATGATTCCGGCCCGCCTGTTGTTGTCAGCCATTTCGCCTATCGTCTTTGCGTGACGCCGAAACCGCTCTCGATAGACTTCGTCCATCAGTATCCTTTCTATGAATAGCGGGCCGATTCAGCCGGCTACGCGGAAAGGTTGACGCGTAAAACCGGTTGAACCGCAAAGCGGAGGCTATCCGCATACCCATTGAAAGCCATCGCGGTCAGGCGATAGCGAAGCGAGCGGGTGACTAGCCCGCAGGCTTAATTGTGAATAACGAAGGCTTGCTTGGGCAACCGGACGGACTGTGTTTCCGGCCCATGTACGAGCTGTGGGAAACGTCGAGAGACCCGCCAGGAAAGGACCCGGCGACGTACCGCCCCCTACCCCGGCGTTCACCCACACACGAACTCTCTGTAGGGAAACCGGGCTTGCCTGTCTCGCACTGCTCGGGCATTCGTCGGAAGGACCCAATGCGGCCTACCTCCGATTGTCGCAGAATTTTGACATTGTCCGAACGGGCAAGCATCGATTGGTCTACGCTTTGAAGGCGATTAGGATTTGCCCCCCGGTACAAAAATTCGTTTTGCTGCATGCGGAGAGCGAAACGGGCAGGGATAGGTCGTGGCCAACCGAATGCCAGAAAATGACCGCCCCCAACGCTGTCCTTCGGCCCCCCCAACACAGAGTTGAATTCGTTATTCATTCTTGGTGAGATATGAGAATTATTCCATCGCAAACGAATATGTTGTCACCAGAGAGACTTAGACCATAATCCGCGGCAGAATCACCGAACTGTGACCTAAATCGCTCATTCTGGAGTCGTGACACGAACCGGACAGCGTAGGTCGCGTCGATGTCGCCACCCTAATTTGTCACCCCCCGGGGCAGGTTGACCATCTGGTTAGACGATCATGGCCATTTTGCGTACTTGGCTGGAACGCTGAAAATGGGCTCAAAACCGCCCGGTCCACATCAATGAATGAGCGTCGCAATATCGAGTCGGTTGCCATTCTCATCAAACGGTGACGGCAAACCGCGACATTGCTCTCACGTTGGGCCGTTTTTGCTTGTATTTACGTCGACTTCATACGTGAATGATTTCACCTAAAGAATTCCGCAGAAACAGTTTGCGACGAAATTCGGTTTTCGTGGGAAATTTGGCCGTGCTGATGTCCCTATTAAGTGGAGCCCGATATTCGTTTCGATGTCCCAATGCAAAAAGGGAGAAATCACGAAGTGACGAATTGAAGCATCGCTATTCAAGACCCCGTTACAACTACCGCCAAACCAAAGGGGAATAAACAATGAGTGCCTTGATTCTAGATGAATACAAGAACCTTTTCAGAGACGACAAATCCTACTTACGATTCGTCCGTGTTCTGGAGGACCGATTACGAGACGACTTTTCACCGGTATTCTCGGACACCGAGGTCCTCGGAGCGTTTCTATCATCGGACGCAGCAAAGGACGTGATTTACGATCGCCTAGTTCAAAGAATGGGCAAGAACCCAGAGCTTCTTGATGAGCTGAAACGTCGAATTGAAGATGATAAGTCCGTAGATTTGGATGAAATGCTTTAGCATGCGTTTCACACTCTTCTGCCAAAGTTGAAACGCGCTAAAACAAACGAATCAAACCACACCAACTGAAACATTGCATTTCGAGGATCGAATATGAGTTTCAAGCACTACAAATCTAAAGTCATTTTCGGAGGACGCACATGGTGTATCGCATTCGAATCAAGGAAAGCGCCAAGCCTGATTTTCAATTTGCAAAGGACTATGGACTAGCTGAACGCGTTGTGGCATGGCTTAACGAACTCGCCGAAGAAGCTGAAGTGCGTCGAGGCACGAAAGCGATAGATTTCACCGACTTTCTCGAAGACGTTGCTGCTATCGAGAATGTGTTAACTGAGCCTATCGCTCCCAGCTGGAAGCTTTCATACCGCAGGTTTTGCAAGGCAAATTTTGCCAGTAAGTTGCGTGCGTTACTCCACTGTGTCAGACGGCAATCTGCTCCTTGGCGAATCCAGGCTACGGTTACTTGGTTTGCTGGTATTTTGGGACATTTAGAAGCTGAGGTACATGTGCTCTACGAGGTCGACCACGTCAACAAGCAAATCATCGTTTTAATGTTCACGGGGCTTCCAGGCCAAGGTCAGTAAGGTCGTAAAAATGCCGATCGATGCTGCAACACTTACCACTGTGATCTGCAATGCGTTTCAGGTCAAATCCACGCAAGATGAGCTGCAACAGCTTGAGCGGAGAATAAGGTACCACGCAAGTTTTCTCGGTCCTGATGGAATAGACGAGATAGCGTCATTGCTGTTCATCGAATGTGATGAGCACTTGAGGGCGAATCATGAACTGGAAATAGATGACGTTAAGAGGATACTAAGCCGTGTGCAGAAGCGAGTCTTTCGCTTTGCGAGCAGTGGCTCGATGATTCCACTCAATGAAAAAATCCCGGTTGCGAAGAAAACGAATGACGTCGCGATTGCGGTTCGAACGCTACTGGATGGGTTGAATCCGAAGGATGCGTTTATACTCGATATGTATTACGTTCAGGGAATGACGCTTGCCGAAATTGCGAGCCTGAATAAGGTCAGTGTCAGCAAGATTTCGCGACAGATGAAAACGCTACTAGATAAGCTTTCCGTACAAGGCTAGTAGTTTCTCGCTTCGTTGCGGTCGGCAGCAACTCAACGGTACTGGCAGTTTTGCGTGTCCTCACGCTTGTGACATCTGACCTACGTATTTCACTTAGAAGTCGGTCTCGCTCGGCTACGAAGTTCGTCTGTTATCTGCTCGATAATTTCCGCCCCCACAAATTCTTCCAACGCATCGACCAAGACGGAAACGATGTTGCGTTGCTCTGAGTTTGCAATCTGGTGCAACCATTGGAGCAACCGTTCGGCGTCGTCGCGATTGACCCCAGCATTCACGTTGTTTGCGTTGCTGTGCGTTTTCGTTCGGGACGTAGAGGTCGCTGGTTCAAATCCAGTCGCCCCGACTCGCAAACTAAAACAGCTTGTCGCGATGATTTGCGGCGAGCTGTTTTTCGTTGAATTACAATGGTTTACGCGATTTCTTGTCAGCTACCTTCGTAGTTCAAACAGATGCCCTTTTTTACCCGCGTCAACCTTCGGTGCTTTGTAACTTCTTGTTCCAAAAACACTTAGCGAGTTCAAATATCGTCACCACTTTTGAGTAGCTTGTTCCGTGACAAGAGAGCGCATTCAGGCCTTGGTTTCTAGCATTGCTGTCCGTCGACGTAATTGCCTCGGCAACTCCTTCGTTAAAAGGATCAAGCAAGCGAAGGAGTATTTGCGAATCCGCCACTGCGGTCGTTTGAATGCGGGTCAAGCTCAAAACGTTCTTTTCGCCCGCTTCACCTCAACGTTTCTTTTCCGACACCGTTAAGCAATCGTTGGAATGAGTCCTCCGTCGACTCGTATTGGTGCTCCGTTGATAGCCGATGCGAGTGGGCTGGCAACAAACGCAACCATGTTGGCAATCTCTTTTGGTTCGATCAATCTTTGGATCAACGAGGTCGGCCGATTGTCTGCCATGAATCGCTTCTCAGCCGAATCGTAGGGCTCGTCCGGGAAAAGGTTGCTGACGAATTCCTTCACACCTGGGGTTAACGTCGATCCAGGCATGACGGTGTTCACCGTAACGCAGCTTCCCTTGGTCAATTGAGCCAGACTACGCGAGACGGCAAGTTGTGCCGTCTTCGTCATCGCGTAGTGTGGCATTTCAGGAGCGGGCACCACGCCGGATTCGCTGCTGATGAAGATGATGCGTCCGGTGTTTTGCTCCAGCATTTGCTTCAGATAATGCCGTGCAAGACGCACACCGCTCATCACGTTAACGTCAAAGATGTGCTGCCACGCTTCGTCCGTCAGGTCGAAAAAATCAACCGCTTCAAAAATGCCCAGATTGTTGACCAGGATATCGATCTGCGGATGTTCGGCGATGGTTCGTGCGACGCCTTCGGCCGTCCCATTGTCGGAAACCAGTCCGATCAGGTCGGCCTTCGGTTGACTCTCGCGAATTTTTCCAATCGCCGTCTCGACGCTCGCTTCGCTGCGACCGTTGACGATGGTTGTCGCTCCTTCGGCAGCCAGGCGAGTCGCGATCGCCAGACCGATTCCGCCTGTTGATGCGGTGACCAGTGCTGTTTTATTGTTGAGTTCAAGATTCATCGAATTCTTATCCTGTTGATGTTGTGGAAGAGTGTGTTGTGTTTGGTGTCCAGGTCCAATCAGCGAATTGCGACTGGATTGATTTGCATCTGGGTTGTCCCTCTGAATTTCGCGTGACCGAGCACAAACATGAATTCGTAAACGTCGTCTTCGGCTAGATCGTCACACAGAATGTTCTCAAGCACATGGACACCGTATTCGGTTGCCAATAATTGATTGACAGGGAATGCCAGTGTGTCGTCTTCGTGCGGAACAGCTTCAAACGACCAATTATCAGCTCCAATGGCGACGACTCCTTTCTCTGCCAGGTAACGGGCAGCACCGACACCAACGCCAGGTCCGCCGGCCAGGTATCGCTTGTTATCGACGCCCATCAGTCGGGCCCAACCGGTGCGGAACAACACGACATCGCCCTTGCGAATGGCAACGCCTTGCTTCTTCGCGACTTCCTCGATGTCGGCGACGGTAAAGACAGTGCCTTCGGGAATGATCTCTTTGCCTAAGTGGGCTTTCATGTCGAGCATGACGCCGCGAGCAACCATCGGCGGAACTTTTTCGAGGCCAAGTTCCTTAACCCCCGAGATGGTCAGGAAATCGGAAACCTTGTGGCCGTTGTAGTGCATATTGTCGTTGCCGTAATGTGCCAGCCCATTGATCTGGGAACCGACTCCCGTCCAGCCGATGAGCTGGTCATCAACGTACGTAAACTTGTTTTCGCCGAAGGTACGCGGTTCGGGCTGCATCGTTTCAATTCGAAAGTAGCGGTGCCGAAAGGCGGGTGTCTTGTTATCAACAGTCATCCCGAGAGAATAGACCTTCCCTTTGGTGACCAACTTGGAGGCACTCAACACGGTTTCCGGCGTCAAGTAGTTCATCGCGCCGATTTGGTCGTCCGGCCCCCAAGGCAAGCGTTCTTTGTGCTTCTCTTGTGCGACCACCTGACCGGTCATCAATATGATGATGGCAAGACAAGCAGCCTGCATCTTTCTTGACGTTTTCATAGCGTGGGTTCCCTGGCGTTCATGGATGGGTGTCGAAGCGAATACTTCAACAGACGGGGCTGACTTGTCGCCCTTCAATGTCATGAGTTTAGGGAGGTGCCCGGGGAGCTTCTTGAACGATTTTGCGCGCCGTCAAAAGAATTGACCGCAAGGATTGACACGGGCTCAGGACCTGCGGATCGTCCCCGGCGCCTGTTCACTTTGGCATCAAAACGGTGGGTTTCTTAGCGGAAGTGCGCGAGCCATCCGAGATTTCGCGATCGATTGCGCATGACACCGGGCGGCTTCGGGGTGACGACAGCGCGTCAGGAGTTGCTCGATGGATTCACCGCCTTGGAATACGCTCCCGGCGCGACCCCGATGAATCGTTTGAAATGCCGCGTGAAGTGCGACTGGTCCGCGAAACCGGCAGCGTAGGCGACGTTAGCGAGCGTCTCACCGGCCATCAACATCTGCTGCGCACGACGCACTCGGATTTGAGAGAGATAGGCTTGGATAGGAATGCCGACCTCTTTGGAGAAGACGCGGCTTAGATACGGCGCGGAGGTCCCGGCCAACTGGGCGAGTTCATGAAGCGAGATATTCTCGCGGAATTTCGCTTCCAGGTTCTCCCTGACTCTGCGGATGTTCGCACGTCCCCGCTTTTTCGGAATGTCCGGCATGGATGCGTGCCGCACTAAAAGCTCGCAGATGGCTTCATAAAAGCTTGATTCCTGATCCAACTGCGGATCTCCGTCGTCCATCGCACGGTGAGCATGCAAAACGAGCTCCACAAGTTGCGTGTCGTCGATGACCGGGGGCAGCAACAATGGTTCGATATCACCGTTGCGGTCAAACGTCCTGACGATACTGGCGATGACGTTCGGGCCAGCATAGAGATAACGCCACGCTCCGGTAGCCGTGCACGAATGCACTTCATTGGGGTGAATGACAAGCAGCTTCTCCGGTCCGGTGAAGTATCGCTGGCCACGATAGAAAAACGTCCCCGTCCCGCCTTCGGAAACGCCCAGTTTGTATTCAGGGTGTGAGTGATTCGGCCAAGTGTGTTCGACCGACTCCCATCGATGCACCGTAATCCCGTCATCGGCAGAACCGCGAACTTTGAAATGCTTCACTTTTAACCCGGAAGCCATATTGTCCTCGGTGGCGATTCAAACGACGTGTAAGGCAACGGAAGTTTACGTCGCGGGATGAGGGCGAACAAGCAGGACGAGGGGTGCCCTGTCGGGGGCTTTCTATTCCATACGGGAAACGCCACTAAACCGCTAACACCCGACATCGAGAGATAACACCACCTGCAACATTCTAACGAGGCAGTGCCTCAGACCATGCGAGCTGACGCTCGGAACCGCTCCGTTGTCGCTCCGAAAACTTGACTCAACTGCAACAAGTTCCGTTCAATAGGCAGTGCTAACAGCGGTCTGAACCGCCTATCTATAAGTTTCACTGCTGTCTCCGGGGCGGAATCGGGACGGCTCAAAACAGTTAAACGCTTGCATCGGTGTTCCGACCAATGCGCGAAGTTGCACCGCCCATTCTCCTCGTTAGTACTGCAGACAGATTACGTAAGTACGGCCGTAACTTGTCTGCACAACAGCGGCTGCGTTGTTTGCAGCTCATCGACACCTCGGTGAAAAAGTTCTAACGGTGTCCAGTCGCCCCGACTTGAAATCAAGACAGCCAGCTACGTTAACTTGTGGTTGGTTGTTTCTTGTTGAGTAGCAACCGTTTTTGTCTCCTCTGGCCGGGTCAAACGAATGCCCTGCCTCGGCGTCTTACGATATCGCGTTCCGTCGCGTCTTGATCGGGAACCGTTTCGCCAGTTCCAATCCTGTTGCTTCTTTCACGCGATGCAACGACATCACGTTTTAGTGACCGGATGTGCATCGGCGCGATTGACTGAACGCATCCCTGAACTGCGGGAGGCAATCTCGCCGACGCGAGTTATGGTCGAACGCAAATTGCTGAGGCCGATGCAACTGACTTCATGGACAAACCACTGTTCGTGTGGACGGTCTTACCGCTGAATGTTACGCGATTGGTATGTTATTAACTCCGTTCGCGCGGTTCGGGGCCCATCGGGAGAGCTGCTGGTTTCAATCCACGGCATCAATCCTCGGTCACTTTGTTGTGGCCAGGGCTTGGGCCGTTGACGTGGTGCTCAATCCGGAAACGACTGTGAAGCAATCGGACGCGGCGGTTGCACTTATCGTCGTTTCTGCGGGAACCGGCTGTCATGCGGTTCCCATCGAATTGGGTGGTTACTTCGTCGATGATGTCCAGCTCACGGCGATCAGGCAACCGACTCTACCCATTCGCTTCGTGAAGTAGAATTGTTTCTCTCACATCTGCTTTCAGGAATATGATGATTCGGATCATTCTCACTGCTTGTTTCATGGGATTTCTGTGCAGCGAATTGCACGCTCAGGATTCGAACGAGCCATCGACGCATGCTACCGCAGCCAACGTGATCGTTTACGCGAAGCTCGGCCTGTGCAGAGACGAGTTCGCTAGCTACGACCACTTCTCGCCGGCGCTCTACGTGCGCGAGATGCGGCGAATGAAGGGTTTGTACGTCATCAGCCAAAAAGACATTCTCGAAGCACCGAAGAAGGACGACCCGATCGCTATTTCGTCTTTTCCGATCGATTCACATGGTGTTCAACGCATTGCGCTGAACGTTGGTGGCGTAGTCAACGAGGGGACGATTTTCCCTGTGAGAAGAATTCCGGGACAGGGATACGCCTGCCATCTGCCGTACCGCTCGGTGCTGCTGAAACCTGACCAGTGCGACAACCTGCTTGTTCCCGTCGCGTTCTCATGCACGCACGTCGGCATCTCTTCGCTGAGGATCGAAGATGCGTGGATGGCCATCGGCCAGGGAGTGGGCGTCGCAGCTGCACTGGCCGCGAAAAACAACATCACGGTGCAGGAACTCGAATACGACAGTCTGCGCGAGCGACTGCCGGTACAGAAGCAGTTTCTGGATCTGACAGAGGAATCTGATGCGTCGCCGTCCGGCGGCTCCATTCCCGCAACGTCGGATCCGGGAATGGTACTCGATGACTCAGCGGCAATGCCGGCAGGCAACTGGTCCCGGTCAACGAATTTTGAACCACATGTTAAAAATAGATACGTCTTCAGCGGTGAAAGAGGTTCGAAGTCAAAAGGCGACGGAGCGGCGACGGAAAGGCGACTGCGACCTTTTGATTCGAAGTTCCGAAATCCGGACGCTACCCGTTGCTGATGGCTTACTCGGCTCACGAAACCCGAGCGACGAATGTTCCCCTCAGTGTCTCGTCGGGCTCTCAGTGCAAAGACTTTGTGGTTGACCAAGCCGATTCACTTCCCAGAGGTAAGCACTTTCGCCCGATCGACGCGGTGGACCTGGTGTCGCACACAGAGACGATTATTCAGATCACAATCTGCAGTACCGTCGGATTCGTGATTTTGGATGCGCTGCAACTGCTGGCCATCGAAGGCGAGTCGAAATAGAGTGAACAACACCCCCAAAGACCTGCGAGAACAGACCATGAATACACGAATCAACCGCCGGCGATTCCTTCGCGGGACGGGAGCACTGATTGCGCTGCCCACGCTTGAATCTAATGGTTTTCGCCGCTTTGCTTCGGCAGGCTCAACTACTCCCGTCGCTCCGCCCAAACGCTGTGTCTTTCTCAGCATCGGCTTCGGCGTGACCAAGGAGACCTGGTTTCCTGACCAAGCCCATACCGGCAGCGACTACGAACTCTCTGAGGGACTCTCCCCGTTGGCACGCCACAAGTCGGACATCACCGTGGTGCAGGGATGCTCGAACCAGTTCACCAACGAAGCTCACTGGGGCAGCACCTTCTGGCTGACGGGGGCCAATCGCTATTCCGTGCCCGGCCAGAACATGGCCAACAGCATCTCGGCCGACCAGGTCGTCGCACAGCATCTGGGCCAGGACACTCGATTTTCCTCGATCCAGCTCAACGCTGCCAGTCTGGAGGGGCACGGTCCCGGGCTGTCGCTGGCATGGGATCAGCGAGGTAAACCCGTCGCCGGCCAGGACGACCCGGTACAGGTTTTCCATAAGCTGTTCTCGCCCGATGACATGCCGCTGGAACAACGCCAGGCCGCCATCACCGAGAACCGTAGCGTCCTGGACGCTGTCGTCACCCAGGCCAGACACGTCCAACGCGGCCTCTCCAAAACCGACACCGACAAGCTCGACGAATACTTCCAGGGCATCCGCGACATTGAGACACGGCTGAACAAAGACGAAGCCTGGCTTGACGTTCCCAAGGCCAAGGCGCCACTTGATGAGCCAGAACTCGGACTGAAGGGGAAGGCTGAGATCGAGATCATGCAGGACCTGATCGTTGCCGCGTTGCAGACCGATAGCACGCGATCGTTGACTTATCGCATGCCCGGTCAGAGCCTGCTGCAGAGTCTTGATCTCAAGCCCAGTTCTCACAATGTGAGCCATTACTCACCCGGCGAACGCATGGAGGCCTCCAAGGTGCGCGACAAGGTCCACAGCGAATTACTGGCTCGACTGATCGACAAACTCAAAGCAACGGAAGAAGCCGACGGATCAAGCCTGTTCGATCACACCGCGGTGGCCTTCGGATCGAACATCAGCTCCATCCACTATTTGACCAATTGTCCGACCGTCCTCACCGGTGGCGGAGCCAACCTGAAACTGGGCCAGCATCTTGTTCTGCCGAAAGACACACCGCTGTGCAATGTGTGGTTGACGATGCTGCAGGGAATGGGCATCAACGCCCAGCGACACGGCGACAGCACGGGTGTGGTGAAGGAGTTGCAGGGATGACGGGCTCGCACAAAGGCATGAACCCACAAAGAAAAGCACATGTCGAGCATATTCCGTTGTGGCTTTGTGACTTCGTGCGAGAAGCAAAGAAACCAACATGAAAGAAGAACTTGAAAGTGACCGACATCCGTCTTGGTTTGCTGATCAACTTTGGCCGAGGCATTGCTGAAAGACGGAAACAAACGCATTGCAAATTGAGATTCAAAACAAAGAATGATGCCCATGGCTCCTCGATCCATCTCTCCAGCTGACCTTCGTTCCTTGATGTCTTTGTGTGAGCTCTTGTATCTGCGTCGCCACTTTATGATCTCGCACAAAGACACGAAGGCACAAAGGACAGCCCTCACCGCTTGCATGATCTGCATGCTGACTTTGTGTTTTTGTGACTTCGTGCGAGCTAATCCGCCCGAAGCGAAGCTTCCGGAGAAACATCTGGCCTTTCTCAAGGCGCATTGCTACGACTGTCACGATTCGGTCACGCGCGAAGGCAAAGTCGATCTGGAAACACTACCGCTGAGCATCACAACGCTCCAGCAGGCAGAGCTGTGGCAGAAGGTTTTGAATGCGCTGAACTCCGGCGAGATGCCGCCGGAGGATTCTCTGCAACCTGGCAATGATGAGAAAGCGGACTTCCTTGATGATCTCGCCGGTACCATGGTCTCCGCGCGCCGGGCTTTGTCGGACTCGGGCGGCATGATCACCATGCGTCGGCTCAACCGTCGTGAGTACCGCAACACCATCGAGCAGTTGACCGGTGTCAAAGTCGATGTCAATTCACTCCCCGCCGACGGCGGGTCGGGCACTTTTGATACCGTGGGCGCATCGCTGTTTCTCTCCAGCGATCAGATCGAGCAGTACCTCAAGCTGGGACGCCAAGCAATTGACGAGGCCTTCGAGTGGCAGACGGCTCGGAAAACAGCGTCGACAGAATCCACGATCATCCGAGTCGAGCCCGAAAAGACGATCAATCCAGCGAACGAAAAAGAGATCGCCGACATTGAGGACGAATATGCCCGCTTCACCCGCTGGCAAAAGGGAGTGGATGAAGCCGCGAAGACTCCCGAGAATCAGGCGAAGATTGCAGAGATTCGCAAGACGGATCGCCTCATCGATCACCCCATCCGTTTCTACGCTTATGCCGACCGCCTGGAGGGAACCCCCGATCCGAAAGAGTTTGGTTTTCGCGACTCGCCAAAAGCCGCAGGCGGTCATCCCGAGGGAGACCGCCGCAACTTGGCCTATCACAAACACTACGCCGCTTTGCCGCATCGTGATCGCGGCGCTTATTTGAAGCTCGCTCACGGCACCGGTCGCGTCATTGTTCCCACGAAGAAAAAGCAACTGCCGCCCGGCAGCTATGTCTTGCGCGTGCGTGTCGGTGCAGTGAACGGGACGCCAGCCTCGCGACGTTTCATCCAGGTAGGGCATCCTCAGCGCCAAATCGAGAGCAGAAACTGGGGACTCGAGGGACCGGCCATCAGCACTCATCAAGTCAACGGAACCATCGAGAACCCGGAAACGATCGAAATCCCTCTTGAGGTCACCTCCAATACGATTCGCGAGTTCGCGGTGCAGGAGAAGCAGCCCAACAACGGCAACCTGAAGGCGCTTTGGGATGCGCACAACAAGTTGAAGAAAGAGAACGGCTACGGCCATCCGCCCGCCATCTGGATCGACTGGGTCGAACTGGAAGGACCGCACAGCCCGTCCACTACCAGCAACTGGAAACAACGCCGTGAGGTTGAGGAACATGCCAACGCTAAGGTTGGTGGCACGTACAACGGCTACTTCAAAGGCGGGCATGACAACGCCAAAGCGTTTCTGGAAACCGGCAAGCCGCAGAAAGGCATCGTCGATGAACAGGAAGCAAAGTTTCGCATTCGAGCGTTTCAAGAAAACGGTCCGACGTACCGTCGCTACCTCGACGATCCACTCACGCAGACCGGATCGTTCCTGACGATTTCTAACTTGAACAAGGAGGAGTTCATCGCCCTGCCTCCGGAGCAACCGTCTGGTTGGCGAGAGACAGAACATGTCGTCGACGAGCTGCCCCCCGGCGACTACCGGCTGCGGTTCCGTATCGGCGCCGTCGAAGGCACATCCAAGGACCGACACTTTGTCGATCTGGGCTGCGTGCCTGAAAAAGGACAATTCAACCACCTGGCCACCTTTCAGGTGACCGGCTCGACGAACGCGCCCCAGATCATCGAAATGCCCGTGTCACTTACTCAGGCCGGTCCTCGCAAGTTTGCGCTCCGCGAAAAGCGTGATCCCAAGGGTGATTTGGCCCGCTACCGAGCGGCTCGGGCAAAAACCGGTGTTGGCCCTGCTCCCGCGTTGTGGATCGACTGGGTCGAGTGGGAAGGCCCGCTGTCGAAAGCGGAAATATCTTCGCCGCTTCAGGTGATTCTCGAATCACATATAGGCGCGCGGTATCGTCGCGAAAGTCGTCAAGACTTTCGGCACTCAGCCGCAGCCGAAACGCTTGACGAGTTTCGCGACACGAAAACCGAGTCGCAGCGCGCTCGCGGTATCCTCAGCGAGTTCGCGGAGAGCGCGTTCCGCGGCGCCAAGCCGGACGCAGTGTTCATCGATAAGCTTCTGGCAATCTACGAGAGCCGTCGCAAGACCGGCGACTCCTTCGATACCGCCATCCGCTTGCCCGTTAGCATCATTCTCGCCTCACCGGGATTCCTCTACCTCAATGAGCCGGGCGACGCGGACCATCGCCGCCGGCTCACGGATCGCGAGCTCGCCGTGCGCATGGCTTACTTCCTCTGGAGTGCCCCGCCCGACCAAGAGCTACTCGACCTGGCGAAGCAACGAAAACTGAGCCAACCGGAGATCCTGCGCCAACAGATCGATCGGCTGATTGCCGATTCCCGTTCCGACGAGTTTGTCGCTGGCTTTGTGCACCAGTGGCTCGATATGGAGCGCCTCGACTTCTTTCAGTTCGATACCACGCTGCATCGCGACTTCGACGAAAGCACTCGCTCCGCTGCTCGCCAGGAGGTCTACCACTCCTTCGCCTACCTGCTTCGTCAGAGGATCGTAGAAGAAAACCCGAAGCGTCAGCGAGGGAACGACTCCACCGGCATCCCTCGCTCACGCGTCGCGTTGCCAGGTCAACCAAACAGCGATGTTGGTCGCCTCGGCCAACTGTTGAAGAGCAACTACGTTTTCGTCAATGGACTGCTGGCCAACTACTACGGCATCGACGGCGTCACGGGAGATCAGTTCCAGAAAGTTTCCCTGCCAGAAGGTTCTCCGCGCGGTGGACTCCTCGGCATGGCCGCGATTCACGCCATGGGCAGCGACGGCGTCGTCAGCAGCCCGGTCGAACGCGGTGCCTGGGTGCTACGCCATTTGTTGAATGACCCGCCGCCGCCTGCGCCGCCCAACGTTCCGCAAATCTCACGTCTGGAAGGCCAGGTCCTGACCACACGCGAGCGACTTCTGGCACACCAGGAAGAAGCGCAGTGCGCTAGCTGTCACCGCAAGATCGATCCCATCGGCTTCGGCCTGGAAAACTGGGGCGCCGCCGGAAAGTGGCGAACGGAAGACAGTTATCAAATGAGAGACAGCCGAGGTCGAGGAGTCGGTAAGCGAAAGACGTGGGCGATCGACGCCTCAGGAGCATTCCACGAAGGCGCGGCGTTCAACGACTACCATGAGCTGCGCGACCTCATCGCCGAACGCGAAGGCGACTTCGCCCGCGGCTTCACCGAACACCTGATCGAATACGCTTTAGGACGTCCGTTCGGATTCACCGATGAGGACTTGGCGAACGAAATCGTTAGCTCCGCAAAGACCAAACAGTTTGCCGTCAGCGAATTTATTCACTCGCTCGTTCAAAGCAATGCGTTCCGAACAAAGTGAAAAGGTCGCCCGAAGCGTAAGCGAGGGATTTGGCTCTCACCAAGACATGAATACACCAAGACACGAGGACACAAAGATAAATCGATGAAGACTCACTCGGCATCTGCCAAACCCCTTTGCGTCTTCGTGCCTCTGTGCGCGATCCTGTCTTGTGCCACTGCTGCGACCGCTGCCAATCCGCCATCCTTCAAGTCTCAGCTGTTTACGAAAGGAACGCTGGTCTACTCGGACGACTTCGGCGGGGAATACAACCGAGAACGATGGGGTGCCCCGAAGAAAGACAGGCAAATCAATGATGGCAAGCTCGTTGTGACGGCACAATTTGAATCCAAAGAAGAGGCGATGAAAGCGCTGCGGCGCGATCATCACCTCGGTCTGGAACCGGTCATCCACCTCAATCGAATCCCGGAAAAATTCGTCTGTCACCTGCGCTACAAATTCGAGACCGAAAAGCTCACACCCGGCAGACCCAGTTTTCAAATCGGCCACCATATGATCACCTTAGGCTACTTTGAAGGAGGAGGCCATCGAATCAAACTGCCGGATGGCCCCGTGTTCACCGAACCTGAATCAGGCATGAAGCTTGGTCAATGGATCGACTTAACCATCGAATATCAAAAGGGTGAGTTAGTCATCGGCGTTAACGGTTCCAGCAAGACCTACAAACACGAGGCGGTAACGATCATCAACGAAAAGGATAAACTCGGGCCAAGGTTTACTTTCAAGGGAGGCCCGAATAGTCAGATCGTGTTTGACTCGGTCCGTCTCTGGGAATGCGAAGAGTGACCGTATTTGGATTCGTCTCCGCTGCGAAACGGCACTATCCACAAGCTTGGTGTCCGTCCTCAACAAGGCTGACGATCCGATACTTGGCACGCATGAAACAATTGCGCCGAAGAGCTGATCGCGCCGCGAAGAAAACGTTCAATCGCTGTCTTGCTGCCACGACTAATCAATCGAAACAGAAAAAGTCGATCCTCGCACGGCTGCGTGTTCTTTCATTGGTGCTGGTCTGGTCGTGGCCACGTTCAGCACATCTCACCATGCTGCATCCGGTCGCAGTCGCGGCAGTTCGCGTTTTCTCCTCGCTGACCTGGGCTTTCATGCCGCGACCGGCCAAAGAATCGCGTCTTAGGCAGATCCTCGTCCACTGAAATCAATATAGATGCCGACACTTATGAATGCCTGCGAGTCGATTCCGAACAACCCGGGTCGATATCTAGAGATCGCCCCGCGAATCCCAGGGGCAGTCGTGACGGGTTATAACCCCTCGACAATGAGACCGCGATAAACGGCACCGCGGAAACGATGCCGAGCCGCTTCCTGGTAGGCTGGGCTGTCGTACCACGCGCGGGCTTCTTCCACCGTTGGAAACTCCGCGATGACAACGCCTTCGACGTCTGGCCCCTCCAAGGTCACGTGATGACCGTATGCGGCCAGTGCTTTGATCGGCTGGTTTTCCATCGCGGCAGGTGCTTTGCTCCAGTACGTTTCCAGCTCCGATTTGTCGATCGTCTTTTCACGGATGAACACAATGTAAGCAGTCATGGATGCTCCTTTATTGATTTGAAATCGCTAATTGGCGTTGATTATCGTAGGCCGCCGGATGCCAGGATGACTTCGCCCGTCAGCCAGGCGGAATCATCGGACGCAAGGAAAGTGACCACCTTGGCGATATCTGACGGCGTCCCGATGCGGCCGAGCGGTGTCATCGCGACCAACTGGCGTTCGAATTCGCTGCCGGCACCGTACAATCCAGCCGACTTCGTCCCGTCACTCAACGTCGCGCCGGGGTTTACCGAGTTGACTCGGATCCTGCGAGAGGCCAATTCCTTGGCGAGCACTCTCGTGATCGCATCAAGCGCACACTTGCTGGCCGCGTAAATTGAATAGCCGGGCGGACACATCTGCGAGGCACCGGAGCCGATGTTAACAATGCTGCCGCCGTTAGGACCGAAGAAGTCGAGCGATTCGCGGATCACTGCCATTGGGCCGAGCACGTTTGTATTGAATTCCCGGTGGAACTCTGACTCGGTGAATTCCTCGAGGCGCATCGTCTGGTAGACTCCCGCGTTGTTCACCACGATGTCGACGGGGCCGAAGGCGCCGGTGACTTCGTTAACCATTCGACGAACGTCCTCCGAATCCGACACATCGGCCTGAATTGCAACGGCTTGCCCGCCCTCTACTGTGATCTCCTGCACCACGGCATCCGCCCCGGCTTTGTCCGATGCGTAGTTAACGGCAACGGTCGCCCCTGCCCTAGCCAGGTCTTTGGCAATGCCTGCCCCGATCCCCTTCGATCCACCGGTGACCAGAGCCACCCGCTTGTTCAAGATCAACATGATTTGCGTCCTCACCACCAGAAATAGACTGTTTCACAATGGCATAGACACAATGAAGGAAACACTGTGACAAGCATCGGGCCGATTTCTTCAGTTCAGCTTTAGGGTCGCGCGAACCTCTGGAAGATCAAGCAATTGCCGTAGCCACCCAGTCTGCTCCGTAGGCTCAAGGAACGGGTGGTCACGAAAGATGGCGGCGAAAGAACGGTCGGCCACATCGTCGATCTCGCGAGCGGTCCTTGCGGCCGCGTCATGGATCCGCTGGACGTGACGAGCGGCGAAAAGCAGGTTTCCAGGGTCGACGTGCCCTGCTTCGATGAATCCCTTTGTTTTCTTGGGACAGCGGCAAGGGTTACTCGCATTGACGAGACCGCATTGATGATTCATGAACTGGTATAGATCACGACGGGCGCGGGCGAGGCACTGGCGGAAATTGTCGGCCGTCATTTCCATGACTTCGCTGCCGACGGTGTCGCTAGCGCCAATGATTTCCCCGAGCGTGAAGATCAGTCGCTGTCGTCGATCCAGGCAAAGCAGCATGCCCATGGTGCAGGCAATTTTGGCTTCCTCGATCAACAGCGGCACGTCTACCGGCACGCTCTTTGGATCGGGTAAGTCGAGATCGGGAGTGCTGTCGATAGCGTCCGCGTAGGTGGAGAAAGATAAAGACGTGGTCTCGCCGCCGCGGCGTTTCATGTTGAGAACGTGATTCGCCGTAATGCGGTAGAGCCACGTCCGGAATCTGCTGTCGCCACGATACGTGCTGAGTCGCGTGAGGACCTTGATCAGTACTTCCTGCGTCACTTCTTCAGCATCCTGTGGAGTGAAGACCATGCGCACGGCAATGTTGTAAATCCATGCTTGATGTCGCAGAATCAACCTTTCGAGTGACGTACGGTCACCGTTGTTGGCTTGGCAAACCAACACGGCATCCTCAGGATCATCGTCTGCGACTTCTGAAAAAGGATTGTGCATCGAAGACCTCGTCGGATGCTGGTTCCGGCCATTCTACGTGAAGGCAGCACGTTACCGACTTAGACACATCCCAGGAGAGACTGTGACAGCATGGAAGTGAGATTCTGGCCCCGTTCATCTCAACAGTTATCTGCAGAGGGAAGTGATCGGGCGGCGACTGAGGCAGTTGCTTCAAGCGCCGAGGCGGATGCGCCTCCCGCGGCCTGCACCGAAAGACCATATGAAACCGTGGCGACGTACGATGCCAAGTTCACGGCGTCGATGCCGGAGGGGAGTTCACCCTCCGATTCGGCTCTTTCGAATCGATCCTTCAAGGCCGCTTCGCCCTTGCGCCTCTGCTTGGCCATCGCCCGCTGGATGTCCTTAGCCATATCGCCACAGGCAAGCGCCCCCTGAACCAAAAAACACCCCTTCGGATTTCGTGGGTTGCAGATCACGTTAATGCAGCCCGCCCAAACTTTCTCGGCAACCGCTCGAGCCGTGGGCTCCTCCAACGCAGGCGTGATGTAGCACGCGTGCGCTTCCACATATCTGGCCAGGGCCTGATGAAAGAGCGATTCCTTGTCTCCAAAAGCCGAGTACAGGCTGGGGCGGTTGATTCCCATCGCCTCGGTCAGGTCTGTCAGCGACGCACCTTCGAATCCCTTACGCCAGAATACTCGGAGCGCGCGGTCAAGTGCTTGGTCCTTGTCAAAGCTCCGGGGGCGACCCACTGACATCGCATCTATCTCCTTTTTGACAGTTTTGTACCAATCAGTATGTTACTTCGCTTGACCGCGAAAAGGTAGATACATACATTTCATACCGTTCGGTACATAATCGCAGTGGTGGCCTACAGGAGTGCAATCATGGCAAAGCGGTTGGCAGGCAAGGTGGCGATCGTTACGGGTGCATCGAAGGGGATTGGTGCGGAGATAGCGAGGCAGTTGGCGGCAAACGGTGCTGCCGTGGTTGTGAACTATTCGTCCAGCAAAGATGCCGCAATTGCGGTCGTCGAACAGATCACCAAGGCAGGTGGAAAGGCAGTTGCGGTTCAGGCGGACGTTTCGAAGGAAGCGGACGTCCAGCGATTGTTCGCGGAGTCTTCGGAAGCGTTTGGACGCGCGGATATCCTGGTCAACAACGCGGGTGTCTATGAATTCAACCCGATCGAGGAGATGACCGAGACGCACTATCGACGCCTGTTTGATCTGAACGTGCTCGGACTGCTGCTCACGACGCGAGAAGCGGTCAAGCAGTTTGGATCCGAAGGCGGCAACGTCATCAACATCGGCTCGGTCGCGGCGACTGCGGCGCCTCCCACCGGCGCCGTTTATAGTGCCACCAAGGCCGCGGTGGACACCATCACGATGTCTCTCGCCAAGGAACTTGGCCCTCGAAATATTCGAGTGAATTCGGTCAATCCAGGGATGGTCGAAACCGAGGGTACGCATGCTCAAGGTATTACCGAAAGCGACTGGGCAAAGCAGGTTGCCCAGCAGACTCCTCTCAGGCGACTCGGTCAGCCAGACGATATCGCCCCGGTCGTGGCCTTTGTTGCTTCCGACGAAGCTCGCTGGGTAACTGGCCAGGCAATCAACGTATCCGGTGGCGATCGCTAATCATCACATGTTGGTTGTGCCTGCTCAGCCGTACAGCGCTGAAACGATTGCCCCCTTGGGAGGGCCCATGCAAATCTGTTGGCAAATTCGCTGCTCTCCTGCGTCTGTCCATCTGTCACGCGTAGAATGACGGCAGGAAATCACGGCGAGCGATATCCTTTGGCTTTGTTGGCTGATTTGCATTCCGATTCACTTTAATTACGGGACGGACCAATGAGCTTTGTGACGAGCACCGATGGAGCAGACATCTTTTACAAAGACTGGGGCGACCCCGACGCTCAGCCCATCGTCTTTCATCATGGCTGGCCGTTAAGTTCCGACGATTGGGATTCTCAATTGTTGTACTTCCTGTCCAAAGGTTATCGCGTTATCGCGCACGATCGTCGCGGCCATGGGCGATCCAGTCAGGTTGGCGGTGGGCATGACATGGATCACTATGCCGCCGACGTAGCCGCAGTGGTCAAGCACTTGGATCTGCGAGACGCCATTCACATCGGCCACTCAACGGGAGGCGGCGAAGCGGCTCGTTATGTTGCCCGACATGCGGACGGACGTGTTGCAAAGCTTGTACTCATTGGCGCCGTTCCGCCGCTGATGGTGAAAACACAGAACAACCCGGGTGGGCTGCCGATGGAGGTGTTTGATGGCTTCCGTGAGCAGTTACTGACAAACCGGGCGCAATTTTACTGGGACGTCGCCAGTGGGCCTTTCTACGGCTTCAACCGTCCGGACGTGACTCCCGCACGACCTGTGATGCAGAACTGGTGGCGTCAAGGAATGATGGGCGGAGCGAAAGCGCATTACGACGGCATCAAAGCTTTCTCGGAAACGGACTTTACCGACGACCTGAAGGCGATCGACGCGCCAACGCTTGTCTTGCATGGGGATGATGACCAGATCGTGCCGATCGCCGCATCCGCGTTGCTCTCGGTGAAACTTCTCAAGATGGGGACACTCAAAATCTATGAGAAGTTCTCACACGGAATGTGCACAACAAACGCTGATGTCATTAACGCTGATCTACTCGCTTTTATTCAGGGTGAATCAATCGACACTTGAGCCGATGCAGAAACACGCTTGCCCAAAAAATTCGCTTGAGGTACCCGTTCAGTGAAGCGAACTTGGAATCGGCGTGTTTTACCTGCAGCGACTAAAAGGTTGAGTGGATCTGCTGGTTGAGCTTGTTTTGGTCGGAGCAATCTTATTGCCGAATTGACTGAGACGCTATTCGCTCAGTGCGGTCTCTCGCTTCTCCAGCATAGTTTTTCCAGTGCTTCGGCCTGTTTCGATCAGGCGCGCGTCGATTGTCAGCAGAGATGCGGCTCGGCACTCGATAAGCGGTGCGGTGAAGCAAACCTAGATCGACCCACGTGGTGATCCGACTAGGTGACCGGTGTTGGTGCTCTATGGCGTTGGTATGGAATATTGGCCGGGTAAACAGGGACTCCCAAGTAAGCTTTGCCAACTGTGGCCGCGCCGATGTTGTCAATCTTCATGGTTTGTCATTCCGTATTCAGATCGATTGAAAAGCGACGAGATGCCGCGGACGCGTTTGGTTTTTTGTGGGCCGTGCTGCCGGTGACAGCTTTAGGCCGATTGAACGAATTGTGGAATCGTCGCTGTTTGGTTGCTCGGTGTTGCCACGGGTGACACATCATTGGCATCGGTTTTCCGGGTCAGTTCAAACACCATGCTGAGTACCACGGGGACGAGAAACATGGTGAAGATGGTCGAAACCAGCAGGCCGCCCGTGATGACGGCTCCGAGTCCTCGATACAGTTCGCTGCCGGGGCCGGTCAGGAAGACCAGCGGAAGCATGCCGCCGACGCTGGTGAGGGTGCTCATCAGGATCGGACGGACGCGACTGGAAACCGATTGGACGATCGCTTCGTTGGAATCGCTACTGACCGGATTGCCATCTTCGTCGACTCCTTTGTCTCGGAAGTTCAACGCTTGGTGGACGATCAGGATCGCGTTATTGACCACGACGCCGGCCAGGATCACAAAGCCAAGAATCGTCAGAACGTCCATGTTTTGCACGGGCAGGTAACGGTCGGCCGCAGTCCAGTTGTGAACCAGAGCGAGACCGATGAAACCTCCGAGCGTTGCAAGTGGAACGCTGATCATGATGACAACGGGGTATGTCCAACTTTGAAAGAGAACGACCATCAACAGGTAGACGACGACGAACGCGAGAAAGAGGGAGCTGCCAATCGTGCCGACCACCGAACCGTCGCCCATCAACGCGGTTCGGATTTCGGCAAGGTTACCGGCTGAACCTGCGAAGGCGACATCGACTCCAGGAGGGATTTTTCCGCCATCGCGTAATTGGTCGACTTTGGCGTGGAGTTGTTCGACGACGGTTGCCAGCGCGACATCTGCCGGAGGTGTGAACTCCAGAGTGACAGCTCGCTGTCGGTTCACGTGACGGATTTGATCCTGCACGCGGACGCGTTGCACATCCGCGATGCTGGCCAAGTCGATGACTCCATCACGGCGCGTGGCGACGGGTGCGTTCATCATGTCGTAAACAGGTGAATCGCCGAGCGAGTTGGCGTTGATGATCTTCATGTCTTTCAGTTCCCCACTGCGCTCGAAGCGACGAGGAATGATGATGCCATCGCCGGATGCCTGCGTTGCCAAACCGACGTCGCGACGAGTCAGCCCGGCGTCCTGCAGTCGTTCGTCGATCGGGGTGACCCGGATTTCGGGTGTTGGTAATGTGAAGTTGGCGGGAGACGGGTTCGTACTCTGCTGGCCATAGTCGGCAACCAAGTCACCGAGCAAAACGTTGGCCGACGAAATGACTTCCTCCAACGAGTCGCCGACCACGTCGATCTTGATCGCGGCACCGGTCGTGCCTCCGGTGCGAAAGAGTGGAAATTGAAACGCGAAGAATGGCGTGTCGGGGGCGGCTCCGTCTCCCATCGCCTGGGCAAGCAGCGGCAAAGCGTCAGGTGTCTTCGTAGCTTCGATTGGAATGGCAACCTGGAAGATACGGCCTTCGCGTGCGACCATGAAATAATGATCCAGCAGCGGAGCCTCAACGGTTTGATCACCTTCGCCCGTGGGCACACGAATGTTGGATGCGGCGAGCGGATTCGGCCAGCCTCGCCGTTTTTCCTCGATAGCGAATCGGTCGCCAGCAGCTTCCCAGGTGGGTGAAAGTTTAGGCTCGATGCGTTTGCCGATCTCAAACAGTTGGTCGACACTGTACCCGGGCGGCGGAACCATCACGCTGAAGATAACGTTGCGGTTCCCTTTGGGCAGGTAATCGAGCGGTGGAACGAGATAAGCGATCCCGGCGATCGTAACGGCGGCGAACAGGACGGTCGTCGCCAGTCGTCGGAACCATCCGCCGATCAGCCACCCCACGATGCTGCCAAGGATTGCGGGCAGATCGGTGAGTCGATGGATTGCCGAGGCGATGTTGTTGAAAAGTCTGCGGAGACGACTCGGATTCACGCGATTCGTGACGGCGTCTTCGATTGCGACGACGTGATCATTCTGCCGCCGGTTCGTGCGTGTTTTGTGCGGCTTCAACAGTACGCCTGCAGCCGAAGGTACGACGGTGAGCGATACGATCAAACTTAATCCGACCGCCGCCATGATGGCCAACGCGATGTCACGAAAGAGTTGTCCTGCCGCTTCTTCGATCAACAAAACGGGAATGAAAACGATCAACGTTGTGAGCGTCGAAGCCAAAACGGCTCCACCCACTTCCTGCGTTGCTTCGTAAGCCGCCTGTTTCGGAGAGCTTCCCGATTGTAGGTGCCGGAAGATGTTCTCGATCACCACAATCGCGTTGTCGACGACCATTCCAACAGCAAACGCCATCCCTGCCAGCGAAATGATGTTGACGCTGCGGCCCAACGCCAGCAAGACCACAACCGTTCCGACCACCGAAAGCGGAATGGCGATCGCGATGATTCCAACACTGCGGATGCTTCTTAGGAACGCAAGCAGAACAAACGTCGCCAGAATGCCGCCGACAAGAATATTGCTTTGCACCAGAGACAGTGAGTCTTTGACATAGGTCGATGAGTCCCATGTCTGGACGAGTTCCAACTTAGCATCATCGTTAAGTTGTCCGTCCGCTTTCAATATGGTTGCCTGTTGTTCAAGCAATCCGCCCACGCCATTCATCTTGGCAATTTCGGCTTGCAACTCGTTCATTGTTTCGAGCATGTTGCCGCCAGTTTCCAGTTGGAAATTGAAAAACGGCATCAGGTTTCCACGAGCCCGCACCCATTCGGTTAGCTCCTTGAATCCGGCTTGTACTTTGGCCACGTCGCGAACATAAATCGGTCCGGATTCGGTTCGCTCGATGACAAGATTTTCAACGGAGGCGGAATCCTCGAATCGTCCTTGCGTTCGGACTCGCAAGTCGTTCTTTCCGTCAGTGATTTTTCCGGCCGAATAGTTTGCGTTGTTGACTTCGAGTGCGGTGATCAGATCGGCATAGGTCAACCCACGCGCAGCCAGAGCTGTCGGGTCGACGATGACTTGAATTTCCGACTCGCGTGCACCGAGCAAACCGACCTGCGAAATACCAGGAATCCGCTCGAACACCGGGCGCATGCGGCGGTCCATGAAATCGAAAAGCGTGGTATTGTCAAAGTCCGGATCGGTGCTGCTCAAGCCCACCCAGGCGATGTAATCAACGCTTTCTGGGTCCACGGCGTCGATCCTGGGCTCGTCGACTCCTTCCGGATAGCGGGGGACTTCGCTGAGCTTCTGGTCGACTTCGCTCATCGCCTTGTTGATGTCAGTCCCGGTGCGGAACTGCAACCGTACGGCCCCTCGACCGCTGCGAGCGATGCTGGTCATTGATACCAAGTTGGTGACGTCACCCAAGTACTTTTCTTGTTGCTCGATGACGTCCGATTCAATTTCTTCAGCGGACGCGTTCTCCCACGCCGTGCCAACAGCGATGACCACGGAATCGACTTCAGGAGCCATCCGAATCGGCACGTTTCGCATCGCCAACATGCCGGTGATGACGGCAAGAATGACCGCGACGGCAACAGTGATGGGGCGGGCGACGGAGGCTTTGATAAGGTTCATGGTCTTCGTTCCGTTTGCATCTGGTACGACTTGGTTGGAATCTCGGCTGCCCATGGAGTGGACCAGCTTTTTCTGAGCGGCTCCGCGGGAAGCCAGCAATTCACACGGCCTGCATATGGCGGCCTACGTTGGACGACTATCGCTTGGCGACTTTGGTCTGCAGTTCATCGTCTTGCACGACGACCACCACCTGTTCCGGCAACAATCGCTCGTTGCCCTCGACGATCACGTCGTCGCCAACGCGAATGCTGTTCGATTGAATTGCGACTAGCGACGGAGTCTCAAACAAAATTTGAATGGGATGACGTTTCGAGACGTGTGATTCGCCTTCGCGACGGATACCAAACACAAAGGCTTCACCGGCGTGTCGAATGACGGCGTCTTTGGGGACGGTCAAGTACATTCGCTTCTCGGCCGAAGCAATCCATGCATCGACAGACATTCCCGATGCCAATACGTTGTTTGGATTCGGAATCGTCGCGATGAATGAAAGCGTTCGGACTCGCGGATTCACGTCGGCAACTCTCTTGGTCGCAATCGACTCGTACGATTGATTCATCGACGGCGAGTGAATCGTGACGGTGTCACCGAATTGCGAAATCGCATTGGCGAATCGTTCAGGAACTTCCAACCACGCCTGGATGGGACCCGTCGAAACGAGTGTCAGTAGCGGATCGCCAGCGGCCACCCAATCGCCAGGCTCGACGTGCCGAGCAACCACCGAGGCGTCATACGGCGCTTCGATCTGCGTATCGGATAGTCGCACGTCGAGCAGTTCGATCGACTGGTTGATGCGCTCAATCCTGCGTTTGGCGGCTTCGATATCCGCTCGGGCCACTTCCGCTGCCGATTGATGCTGATCAAGTTCTTGACGACTGACCGCATTTTGCCCAATCAGCTTTTCACTTCGCCGGAGGTTGCTGGCCGCAAGACGAGCCTGAGCCTGTGTCCTGACAAGTTCCGCTTCGGCAACCCGAGCATCGGCCAACATCTCTGATTTCTGAGCCTCTAATCGCCGCGAATCAATTCGAGCAATCACCTCACCCTTGGCAACGGTATTTCCTTCGCGAACCGTCAGCTCGATCAAACGCCCGGACTCCAGCGCAGCAATGTCGCCGCGAGCGACGGCACGTAATGATCCGGTAACACGATGCCGTTGTTGCAGTGTCTGCTCTTGAACCGCCGACGTACGAACCGGCACTTGGGCGTGAAGAACGGCGGCTGGCATCAGCAACAACGCGATTAAAAACGGGCGGTGGTATTTCATTTGGGTATCCCTTTGTGTCTGTTTTGGTAGGTTCAGACGGGGATACCTTTGGTTTTCGAGGGGCTTACAGCAAAGTTCCGTTTTTTTCATTCTGGGGCCGAATGCGACTGAACAACCGTGGCTAGAACTTTTTTCCTATTTCCCTGTAAGGCTTCTCGGCGACGCCAGTATTCCCCTTTGAACGCCACAGCCGTGGCGGCAACAAAAACTATTTTGAGGAAAGACAAATGAATTTCACAATCGAAAACAAAGCGGTCCTGGTCACCGGAGCTAATCGAGGCATTGGCAAAGTGATTGTTGAGGAAGCTCTCAATCGTGGGGCGGCGAAGGTTTACGCGGCAGTGCGGAATCTTGAGTCTGCGAATCTACTGGTGGAACAGTTCGGACAGCGCGTTGTGCCGATTCACGTCGACTTGACCGATGCGGCTTCAATTGCGATAGCGGCAAAAACAGCGAGTGACGTGGAAATCGTCGTGAACAATGCGGGCGTTTTGAAGACGTCGTCTGCTGTCGACGATGGCGCGATCGAAGCATTGCAATACGAAATGGATGTGAACGTCTATGGTTTGATCCGAGTCGCACAAGCGTTCGCGCCGGTCCTGAAGGCGAATGGCGGTGGGGCGTTTGTGCAGATCAATAGCGTCGTGTCCATCAAATCGTTCGCTGACTTTGCAACTTACTCGGCATCGAAAGCGGCCAGCTATTCATTGACGCAAGGCTTGCGAGAGTCACTGCGGGATCAGGGGACGCACGTGGTCAGCGTTCATCCGGGGCCGATACAAACCGACATGGCATCCGCGGCCGGGTTGGCAGAGATCGCCGAGCCGCCATCGTTGGTCGCCAGCGAACTTTTCGACGCCATTGAGCAGGGCCGATTTCATGCTTGGCCCGATTCGATGGCGAAGCAGTTCGGAGAGGCGTATCGAAGTTATGCGGAGAACATTATTGAAGCCGAGTTGCAAGAAAGTTAGGCAAGTCGATCGATGCTCTCCGCGGCTGGTGAAATCCAACTTGAACCGTAGATCACTTGAACCGGCATACACTGGAACAATGAATCATGGCGGCTTCGTCGGTAGGAAAACGATGGATACAATGATGTAAACCCATTGTTGCCGACGGGAAAGCCGTATGACTGATTCACCGCAAACACGAGCGACGTTGGTGCTGCGCTTGCGAGACCGGACGGACGCCGATGCATGGAATGACTTTGCCCGCGACTACGGGCCGATGCTTTATCGCTTTGTCCGTAGTCGAGGGTTGCAAGACGCTGATGCATCGGATCTCGTGCAGGACGTCATGCGCAGCGTCGGCATGGCGATCGATCGGCTCGACTATGCGAAAGAGAAAGGCGGCTTTAGGGCATGGCTGTTCACGATCACTCGAAACAAGCTGTCCAGCTTCTTTCAAAAGCGACAACGAATCGGGCCGACCGGCAACGACACGGCTCAGTTGGAACTGCTTCAGCAAGCGAGCGACGGTCGCAACGAACTTGAAGAAGAATGGGAAGTTGAGTTTCAACGTCAATTGGCAGCTAGAGCGATGGAGACACTTAAACCAACGATCGAACCGAAGACGTGGGCCGCGTTTGAGCTGACCGCGATTCAAGGATTACCCGCGGACATCGCCGGAGAGCAAATCGGACTATCCAAAGGCGCCGTCTATGTGGCGCGCAGCCGAGTGACTGCCAAGTTGCGTGCGGAAATCGAGCGATTGCTGTTAGAGAACGAGGCTTAACCCATGACTATTGCATCGACTTGCCCCACGCCCGAACAGCTCACCGGGTTAATCACTGGCGCCCTTTCCGATCAAGACAACGAGCTTCTAACGCAACACGTCGAACACTGTACGATGTGCCAAGTTGCGTTGCAGTCGACCGCGTGCGGCAAAGTGCCCGTCGATTCGCTTGTGATGGGAATCGACCAGATCGCCCCTCCGGACCAGTCGAACTATTGGCGGGCCGTGGCAAGTGTCGAAGAGGAACTTTCACAGAGCGGCGCACAACAACCGACGCTTGGCGAAACGAATGCTAACCATCCGGCGCAGGTCAAATCGCCGACAGCTACGGCGAAACTGGACTTCCTCGAACCTTCCGACGATCCTGCTTACTTGGGCAAGCTGCACCATTTCCAGGTTTCGCGAATCATCGGTCAAGGCGGAATGGGGATCGTTCTCGAAGCGTTCGACACGCACTTGCAGCGAACAGTGGCAATCAAAGTTCTCAATCCGCAGTATCAAACACACGAAGTGGCGAGACAGCGGTTTTGTCGCGAAGGCCGAGCCGCCGCCGCGATCGCTCATGAACACGTTGTTCCGATGTATCAAGTCGCCAAGGCTGCCGAAGGAGAGGTTGCTTTCTTGGTGATGCAATTGATCGAAGGGGATACGCTCGAGGATCGTTTGGGCGACGGACGTCCGCTTCCACCCAACGAAGTCGCTCGCATTGGAATGCAGATCGCAGCCGGACTATCGGCAGCTCACAAAAAGGAGGTGGTCCACCGCGATATCAAACCCGGCAACGTTCTGATCGAAACGGACACCCATCGCGTGAAGTTGACCGACTTTGGGCTCGCCCGAGCGGTTGACGATGTGAAGCTGACCAAGACCGGAATGGTCACGGGAACGCCACTTTATATGTCGCCCGAACAAGCGCTCGGCGACACGGCTGACGAGCGAAGTGATCTCTTTTCGCTCGGGGCGGTTATGTATGAAATGGCCACCGGGCAGGCTGCCTTTCAAGCTCCATCGGCCATCGGAGTCATGCAGAACATTACAAAGCTGATGCCGGAACCGCCACACAAGGTCAACCGCGAAATCAGTCGGCCACTGTCCGACTTGATCATGTCGCTACTTTCCAAGAAGCCGGAAGACCGTCCCGAATCTGCATCAGCCGTCGCAACCGCACTCGCTTCCATTGTCAGTGAATACGGCCCGATGTCTCCACTGCAAGTTCCCGCAGTCGCGGCGACGGAAGTCAAGAAAATCTCCGGCAGCTATCGTCGCAACCAACGTCGCTGGGTCATGGCTGCGTGGCTGGCTGGTGCCATTGGATTGTTGTCACTGATCGCAACTCCCTTTTTGGTAGGCCGCTCCGACGACGGCGACCCGTTCCCTTCGGTCGTCTTGCCCGACAATCCCGGAACGGTCTGGTCAATCGACTTTACTCCCGATGGAAAGAACATTGCCGCCGCAATCGAAGATGGCAGCATCCGAATCTGGGACGTCGACGACCAAACGTTGCTCAAGAGTTTCAACGCCCATCGCGGAATCACCTGGATGGTTGTTTATCATCCGACTCTGCCGTTGCTGATGTCCAGTGGTGATGACGGCGCCGTGCGACTCTGGAATTCGGAAACGTACGATGTTGTCAAAGAGTGGAAAATGGTTGACTCGGTACGCGGCGTCGCCTTTTCTCCCGACGGTGCGAAGATCGCGGCAGGAAACCGCGCTGGTGAACTTCGCATCTTCGATATCGAGAGCGGTGATGAACTCGCGACAAGCAACTACGACGCAGCCATCATGGGTGTCGACTATTCCACAGATGGAAAACTGGTCGCGACCGTTGGCAGCGACAAACTTGTTCGACTGTTCGATTCAACAACGTTGACAGAGCGAAACGTGCTGAGTGGCCATTCGGGACCCATCTATGGCGTCAAATTCAATGGCAAAGGTCCTCTTGTTGCATCCGTCGGTTGGAACAAGAACATTCACGTTTGGAATGCCCAGACCGGCAAGGAAACGATGAGCCTGGATGGTAGCGAAGGCGACATTTGGGGCGTCGCATTTTGCAGCGATGGCTCGCATCTGATCACCGGCGAGCAACAGGGCGCGACGCGAGTCTGGGACTTGGCGACGGGCCAGATCATCGCAACGCTGCGTGGCCACACCTCGTCGGTTCACAACGTCACGCTCGACCCAACCGCCAACCGCATCGCCACCAGCAGCCGCGATGGCACGATCCGAGTCTGGGACATGAGCAGCCTGGTTGAGAAATCGGTGAAATAGAAATTCACCACGGTCGCTCCGTGCAAAAACTAGCCATGCTGTTCATGGTAAAAACGCGGCATTTCGCGAAGCGATGTCGGAGACTGCATCGACCACTTTGTCGCGATGCTTGTGCGGGAAAGTAACATCGCCGCTGTCGGTTTTCCGATGGGCTGTAAAGTTGACCTCGGTCATCTTCGTGTTGCAAATCAGCGGGACTGGAAAGCACGTTAGGCCCCGCGCCACCGAGTTCAAGTTGCCGGTAGCCTCTGCCATTGACTGCTTTGGATTGTCTACCCATTGATGTGCATGAATACTTTGGGGTCGATGCTGCCGGCGCACAGAAAGCCTCCCCAGAACGCTCCGGGAATACCGGGGCTCAGTACGTCCTGCCCGGTTAGGTAGAGACCGTCTATGGGTGTCTTCATGCGTAACGCGTCGGTCGTGATACGATGCGGAGTCATGTCGAGTCCGTAGAACGAACCCATCCGGTGACCTGTGATTGATGCGGTTGCCAACGGGGTGGAGACTTCGTGGAAGACAATCAATTCGGCTAGCCGCGGAAAGTATTTGGCGAATTGTTCTAGCATGATTGTCTCAATCTTCTTTTTGAATGATCGGTAATTATCGCCTCGCTCACCCGGTGGAACTTCCGCCCATCTTTCTACCGTCGACCAGTCAGACCAAGCGATCATTTCACCGGCGTGTTTTCTATCGGGGCCAGGGTCATGGGCCGGGTCCTTGAGTGAGGCGAACGAAACAAACATTGCCGGCGGGCGGCTATCAGGAACTTCTGTCCAAACGACATCGACTTCGCCGGTTGGATATAGCCAGTGATTGGATTTCGTCATCCCAGCGGCTTCAACGTCGCCCTCAAATCCAAGGAACAACGAATAATGACAGATATTGGGTCCGATGGAACGGATTTCTTGCACCCAATTGTCGTGGCCGTGTCCATCGGGTAACAGCCGATCGACAGTTTCGCGAGCACCGATGTTCGACACGGTGCATTCGGCGAAAAATTGTTCTCCGCTTGCCGTTTCTGCGCCCGTGACAACACCGTTCTCCATGATCAGCGACGTGACTTCGACTCCGGCACGGGTTTCCCCACCGTGATTTGTGATGGTGGGCAACAGATGTTCGGCAATCGAGGACGCACCGCCGACGGGATAGTAAGCACCGGCTTCCAAGTAGGAATTCATGACGGTCGCGTGCATCGCAAAACTTGCGGTGCTGGGGCGACCGCCAAAGTCGCCCCACTGGGCAGTCAGCACTTTCGCTAGTTCCGCATTGTCTGTGATTTCATTGACGACTTCCGCGGTGGTACGTTCGAGGAATCTGCTACGGTCTTTGCCTCGCCACCACTTCACGGCCGATGCAAAGACGGGCGGCATGGAACGCACCTGCCCGACGGTGCCCATGGCGTCGCGGGCGTTGATGATCGCGTCGAACCAATCGTCGATCGCATCCGCTTCGTTGGGAAAGCGTTCCTTCAAATCCAGCCGCTGTGCTGAGGCAGGACGCGAAAGTTGCAGCGGATCCGCATCTCCGATGTGAAGCGTGTCGTAAACGGCGCCAACCGGAGCCAATTCGATCGGTGAGTCGCACAACCAATCAAGCATGGCTCTTTCGGACACCTCTGGACCGAATCCGCCGAGGTAATGAATCCCGACGTCCCACGAGAAACCTTCGCGGGAAAAGCTATGCGTCTGCCCGCCCAGCACATCGTACTGTTCCAGCATCAGCACTCTGTGCCCCAATTTGGAAAGTGCCGCCGCGGTGACCATCCCGCCCATGCCGGATCCGATCATGATGACGTCCCATTGATTGCTCATCGACTCCTCCGTTGTCATGTCACTTAACAATTGCAAACAATAATCGACATCATCGCGACTTTCATTCGACGAACTTCGCCGAAGTCTCGGAACCACCGAGCGTATCTACGCTGCATCGCAGTGAATCACTCAGGCTTGTGATTGCACCGGATGCGGAAGACCGACGTACCGTTCGCGAGCGCGCAAAGTCGCACAGTTTCACCGCACAGTCGGCGTGCCGACGTGCGGACACGATTCGTTCAGCAATCGTCCCGGTATGACCGTTTCGCCTTGTGAAAGCCACGAGCCGTCTGAGCATGGAACTACCCTCCAGCGAGTTCGGCTGACGATGTCACTGTTCTCTCACAGAATGCATCTTGCGTGCCGACCGTGGCGGTACGTGCAAGTTGGCACTTTCATTGCATTCAAGGTCGCAACTGAAGTCACCAGGGCCACAGCTCTGAACTCCTGGCAAGTCCGCCTGCTGGGAAAGAAGCAGTGATGAAAATGCTGGTCTATGGCGTAAGGTGTTTCCACACCGGTGCTCGACCAGTTCAGGACTTAGTTGGACACGAACAATTCACCCGCGGACAGTGCAAGCGATACTCGCGTCCACTCAAGTCACGGATTTACGTTCGGGCCTACCGCTGTGCCGTCTTCCGAGTCAGCACCCTCAATGCTCACGGGTTTGACCGTGGCGCAGATGGTGCGCATGAATGTTAAGCTGAGTGCCAGAGGCGACGCCTGTCCCAACGCCACTTTGATTTCGGAACAGGGTAATCGCTGCATCAATGTAGCACCGTCGCCAGAAAGTGGATTCTCTGTGAATGCCGCGCTCTGGTGAGAGGGGGTCTGCAAGAGTAACGCCGTCTAACCAAGTGTTTATATGCATGTGGATAACGAGACTTATGAGCACACGTTTAGTAATCCCGCTTAGCCTGCTGGCAATCTTGATTGGGTCGCAGCGCATCGTCGCACTCGATCGGCCCAATATTGTTTTTATCATGGCTGATGACTTGGGCTACGGCGACCTGGGATGTTATGGCTGCAAGGACATCAATACGCCGGTCCTGGATGGCCTCGCTTCGGAAGGGATCCGGCTCACGAACTACTATGCAAACGGTTCGGTCTGCACACCGACGCGAGCCGCGTTCATGACGGGGCGTTATCAGCAACGTCTAGGATTGGAGGACGCGGTAACCTATCAGGAGATGAACCGAGGGCTGCCTGAAGATGGGTTGAGTCTTGCCGACGCGTTGCGCAGTGCCGGATATTCCACAGCGCTTGTGGGCAAGTGGCATCTGGGATACGACACGCAGCGTCGTCCGCTGCAGCAGGGATTCGACCACTTCCTTGGATTCCTCGGCGGCAACCATCATTATTTTCAGCACATGGATCGCATTGGCGTGCCCGATCTTTGGGAAGGCAACGAGCCCGTTGAGCGTGATGGCTATACGACCGATCTCTTGACAAAGGATGCGATCCACTTCCTCGAGCAAAATCGTGAGCAGCCGTTCTTTCTTTATCTCGCCCACGCCGCCCCGCACTTTCCCTGGCAGGGGCCCGGCGATGTCAACAAAGTGGTCGAACCCAAAAAAGCGACTTGGCAGCAGGGTGATCGCGAAACATACATTGCCATGGTGGAGCATCTCGATCTCAGTATTGGCAAAGTGCTCACCAGGATCGACGAACTTGGACTGCGGGAACAAACTCTGGTTGTATTTGCGTCCGACAATGGAGGTCATACCTATTCCAACAACCAGCCGTTGCGTGACTTTAAGGGAACGATTTGGGAGGGCGGCATTCGGGTGCCATGTGTTGTTCGATGGCCTGGAGTGCTGCCCGAGAGAACCGTCACGTCCCACGTGGCGATCACAATGGACTGGACAGCAACATTCAGGCGGCTCGCCGGGCTTGGTCTCGACCCGGAAGGTGAGGATGGCCAAGATCTAATGCCGGTGCTTAACGGTCAGGCTCCCAGAGACATCCGGACGCTTTTTTGGCGAAGGACAAACCGTCGCAACAAGAAGTATTTACAGGAGGGTCGTGCGGCTCGATTCGGGCAATGGAAGCTCATCGAACTGGCTGGCGAAAACCCTAAACTCTTCAATCTTGATGAAGACATCGGAGAAACACGGAATCTTATCGAAAGTCATCCTAAGCTGGCTCGCAAATTGATCCGCGAGCTCGATGCCTGGGAAAGCGCCGTCGATGCATCCGATCATTGAATGATCAACTTTCCGTGATCGGGATTCCAGCCATGTTTCCGAGCCAAAGCAAACCAACGGTATTTCAGCAGACCCCTAAGCCGCATCATAGAAATGGGAAAAGACAAGAAAACGGTGGTCGTCATCGGCGCCGCCCATGGGATTGGGCGTGCGGTCGCCGACGCGTTTTTCGATGCGGGTCGCTCGGTTGTCGCAGCTGATGTCGACAGCTGCGTATCGCAGTTGTCGCGTCCTGGATTAGCCGCCAGAGTTGTCGACGTTACATGCTTGGACCAAGTGGAAAAGCTTGCCAGCGAGTGTGGTGACGTCTCTCATGTCGTCTTTACCGTGGGCGTCGGAAGTGGGCATTATGGGTTTCCGTTTTGGAATGTGCCTCCGACGCAATGGCAACATGTATTGGAAGTCAACCTGCTCGGCGCGGTTAATGTGGCGCATGTTTTTAGCCCGGGTTTAGCCGAGCGAGGTAATGGAAGCATGTTGTTTTTTGCCTCCGTTGCGGGACAAATTGGTTCGCAAACAGATCCTCCCTACAGCGCCTCGAAAGCAGCGCTAATCAATTTTATGCAGTGTGCTGCCAAGGATTTGGCACCCTTTGGTGTGCGCGTCAATGCGATCGCACCTGGAATGGTAAAAACGGATCTCAACCAGTCCGTCTGGAAATCAAGTCTTCGAGACTCTTCGGCTGAAACGCAACAGACCTATGAAGCATGGGCGGCCGAGAAACTGAAAAGGGTTGCTCCCCTGGGCCGGTGGCAAGAGCTTGATGAAATCGCCGCCGTGACTGTCTTTCTCACATCCGACGCAGCCCGCAACATCACCGGCCAAACAATCAACATCGATGGCGGACAAGTCATGCACTCATGAACAGAGCTGCGCCGCGACGCGCAACTCATATGTTCAGCGCATCGAGTCCGATCGATCAAACGGTTCGTGGGGCGGGATCAACTTGCCGGTTCGGTACCACGCAAGTCGATCTGGCAATCCGTTTTTTCTAGCGACGACTATCATGAAACCAGCGTGTCGCTTTCTGGCGTGATGTTCACTGCATCTTGCTTCTGTCTCGTGGCATTTCGGATTTCGTTCGAACGACTTCACGGCCACGCATTCAATTTACTTGGCGTCTGATAGAATGTCTCTGTGCCGATCCGCGGCCAGGTGTCTCTGAGTCCATTTTAATAATCAAGCATGACGGCGATACTTGGGATTTCCGCTTTTTACCATGACTCCGCCGCTGCGTTGGTCATTGACGGCGAGATCATCGCGGCTGCGCAAGAGGATCGGTTCACACGTAAGAAAGCCGACCATCGGTTTCCTCAGAATGCGGTCGATTATTGCCTGCAACAGGCTGGTATTTCACCTGAGGATATTGACTACGTCGGTTTCTACGATAAACCCGTGTCAAAGTTTGAGCGGCTGTTGGAGACATACCTGGCGTTTGCACCAGAGGGATATCGTTCGTTTCGGCGAGCCATGCCGTTGTGGTTGAAGCAAAAACTACATCTACCTCGCGAAATGAGTCATGGGTTGCACGGTCGATACACGGGCCGCTACGTATTCACCGACCACCACGAATCGCACGCTGCCAGCGCGTTCTTTCCCTCGCCATTTGACGAAGCCGCCATTCTGACCCTGGACGGTGTTGGCGAATGGTCAACCACGTGTTACGGCGTTGGGCGTGGTAACGAGATCGAATTGGCTGGCGAAATTCGATTTCCGCATTCGATCGGATTGCTTTATTCGGCGTTCACGTATTACATCGGTTTTCGCGTTAACAGTGGCGAATACAAGGTCATGGGGCTGGCGCCATACGGTCGCCCCGTGTTCAAAGACGAAATCTTAAACAAGCTGCTTGACTTGAAGGACGATGGTTCATTCCGAATGGATATGAGCTACTTTAACTATTGTCAGGGATTGACGATGACGTCCCGTAAATTCCACGATCTGTTTGGCGGTCCACCGCGCCAGCCCGAATCAGAGTTAACGCAGCGACATATGGATTTGGCTGCCTCGGTTCAAGCTGTCACCGAAGAGATCATGCTTCGTATGTCACGGTATGTCCACGCAAAGACAGGACTCGATAACTTGGTGCTCGCGGGCGGAGTCGCGTTGAATTGCGTTGGCAACGGACGAATCTTAAGTGAAGGCCCATTCGAGAAAATTTGGATCCAACCGGCCGCAGGTGACGCCGGCGGCGCGTTGGGAACCGCACTATTCATTTGGAATCAGCTGCTCAAGAATCCACGAAATCCACGAGGAAAAGATTCGCAAAAAGGTTCGTTTTTAGGTCCAAGTTTCAGTGATGATGAGATTCAGGTCACCTTGTCGCAAAACGATGCGAGCTACACCACGTTCGAATCGGACGATCAGCTTTGCGAGGCGGTTGCCGATCTCATTGCTGAAGAGAAAGTGATTGGCTGGTTCCAGGGTCGGATGGAGTTCGGGCCTCGCGCGCTTGGCGGAAGGAGTATTTTGGGAGACGCACGCAGCGAAAAAATGCAATCGATCATGAATTTGAAGATCAAGTTCAGGGAATCGTTTCGCCCGTTCGCGCCAATCGTACTGGACGAGCACGCCGATCAATATTTCGACATGCCGCCCGGCGTCGAAAGCCCGTACATGCTTCTTGTTGTGCCCGTTAAGGAAGACATTCGAGTTCCCGTGGGAAACGACCAAGAACAGGCGATAGGTATCGACAAGCTTCATTATCGGCGCTCGGAAATACCCGCGGTCACGCATGTGGACTATTCTGCTCGAGTGCAGACGGTTGACGCGAATCGTAATCCTTTGTTGCACCGATTGATGACTCGATTCTATGAAAAGACAAGTTGTCCCGTCCTGATCAACACTAGCTTTAATGTCCGCGGCGAACCCATCGTTTGCACGCCTGAAGACGCGTACCGCTGTTTTGTCACGACCGATATGGATGTGTTGGTAATGGGGCGGCACGTCCTTCACAAGAATCAGCAGCCCGGTCAACTGACGGATTCACAACGGCAGGAACATTTGGCCCGGTTTGCATTGGATTGAGGGTGTTGAGCCAGTGAAACTTATCGAGATTAATTTGCAGCCCTCGGACCGCCAGGTTCGTCAGTTTGCCTTCATCTGCGCGATCGTTTTACCGCTGCTCGGTTGGCTTTGGGGCGGCGATACTCCGTTGATCGCTACGCTTGCCGTCGTCGGCGCAGCGGTCGCGCTTGCCGGATTGATCAAGCCGTCGTTGGTGAAGCCATTGTTTCTAACGCTCACTTTCCTGACGGCACCGATTGGAATGGTCGTCGGTGAAGTAGCGATGCTGATTATCTTCTTCGGCGTGTTCTGTCCGATCGGTCTCGTGTTCAGGATTGCCAAACGCGACGCCTTGAAACTGAGCATTGATCCGGCGAAAAAATCGTATTGGGAAGAGAAGAAATCCCCCGCCAAAGTATCCAGCTATTTTCGGCAATCGTGAATATTGACGACTCATTCATTTTTAGGGCTGCTACTGTGTCTCAGGACAATGACAAAACCGATTTTGAAAGTGCTAGTGAGGAAAAGCAACTTTCCCTCATACAAGAGTTTTGGCAATTTGTACTTGAGAATCGAAAGTGGTGGTTGATCCCGATTCTCGTCTCGCTTGGGCTTATTGGTCTGGTTGTCGCACTAGGTTCAACCGGAGCGGCACCTTTTATCTACACGCTTTTTTAGAGCCCGAAGTCGTCATTTACGATTCTCCGAGCCGCTTTATCCCTGGCGATTCGCAACAACATGGTCGAAAAAATCGAACACTCGACGTCAGCTACAAGGTTGCACCTTTCGCGACGGAAGAAGATTCTCTTTGCGGCTGTGCTGATTCTGATTGTGGGGATATCGCTTGAAATCGGGATTGGCGTCCTTTGCATGGCGTTGCCTTCTGTTGACAAAGCGTTACAGCCGCAGTGGAAATCAGATTCGCCTGACGACGAGGCTATTTCCACTATTGACGACAACATTCTGGGACACCGGCCCCGGCCAAACTACGCCGACCACGACAGCAGAGGGTTTCGGAATGCCAAAGCGATTGAGCGTGCAGATGTCGTATGTTTGGGGGATTCTCAGACTTATGGAACCGGAGTCAGTCGTGAGGATGCTTGGCCGAGTCGGCTTGCACAGCTGAGCGGTAAAAGCACTTACAGCATGGCATACGGAGGTTGGGCGCCAACACATAGTGAAGTTCTTCTCGCGGAAGCAATAGAACTTGATCCCCGGCTTGTGATTGAAGCCTTCTACGCCGGTAACGACCTGTTCGATTGTTTCAGCATGGTTTATGACCGAGGTCGGATAGCGAGTCATCGGTCATCTGCTCAGGAAGTTAGGGCATCCATTGAGGAGGCGAACGAAGTCGACCCACTCGATGTCAAGATTGCGCAGCTATTTCGCGTCTATTGCGGCGACTTTCAAACAAACGTCGAAGCAGATTCGGGCAGTGAAGATGAAAACGATGGCCAGGGATCCATCGCGCTACGCGAGTTCTTATCGCAGTACTCAAACGTCTACAGCCTAATACGCGCTGTCAAGGATCGTGTGCTGGAGAGCGACAATACGATCCCGTCGCTGGACGAAGCAACTTGGGCTGAGCTAAAGCACATCGCGGAAACGAGTAGCGGTCGATGGGAGGTACTCGAGTCAGAGCAATTGCGAACAGTTTTCGTTCCCGAGTATCGCCTCTCTGCTTTGAATCTTCATGACATACGCATACGAGAAGGGCTTCGAATTAGCCAAGACGCGATTCGCAACATATCACGTGATCTGGAGAAAGAAGGCATCGATTTTTTGGTCGTTCTGATTCCGACCAAGATGCAAGTCTTCGCCCCACAATTGAAGAACCCATCTGCGGCGTTTCTCGAACTCGTAAATCATGAACGCGAACTTTGGAAACTGATGAAGGTGGTTCTCAACGATTCGGATATTGAATTTGTTGACACTTTGCCAGTGCTCCGCGACGCTGCGGCGAGTGGCATCCCGGTTTACAAAATGAGTCCAAATGGTCATCCAAGCCCCGCTGGGCATCAGGCAATTTCCGATGCCGTGTTTGAATGGATGCAAGGGCAAGTGCCTGATTGACCGTGGCGAATGTTGGTCAGGTGATCTAGGCGTGATGGGCGTCGTGTATCGTATGGCAATAGCAATCTTCGCTGGACTGGCTCGACATTACATCGTGAAATACGTCGATGTGGGCGATGGTTTTGCTAGAATGCGCGTTGCCTCGCCGATATAAATCCACGGCAATTTCCCAAGGCGCGGGTTGACTGCGGGTTGACGATTGTGCACCCAGGTATTCGGGGGCGATCGGGTCTGCGTAGCCTCAAACTTTAACGGACCGAAACGATGACGCGATTCATTCTGCTCGTATTGGTTGCCGCCTTTTACGCGTTCGCGGAAAGTACAAACGCCGAGGATACCGATCCGGCGGCAGTTTTCGAGCAGCGCATCATGCCGATCTTTCGTTCGCCAAACCCTTCAAGCTGCTTGCAGTGCCATCTGTCGTCGGTTGACTTGAAGGACTATATCCGGCCATCCAGTCGTGAAACGTTCCTTTCCCTCCGCGATCAAGGTCTCATCAACCTTGAGGAGCCAGAAGACTCGAAAATTCTTCATTTGATCGCGATGGGGGAGTCCGATCCGGATTCATTGGCAAAACGGATTCACGCCAAGAATCGCAAGATCGAATATGACTCCTTCACGGCCTGGGTTAAGTCGTGCTGTAAAGACCTGTCGTTGGTATCTGCGGAAAGTCCGCAGAATACCTTTGCTGTGGGGCCGTCGAAATCCAATCGGATCATTCGGCATACGCGAAAGGATCGTGTCTTGGATTCATTTGTTCGCAACATATGGTCTCAGCGGATGCGATGTTTTCCTTGTCACACCCCGTCGGAGATTGACGAGGAGAATCCGTTACATGACAAGCCACGGCAGCGCTATCAGGATTTTGTCGCGCAGTATGGCGCTCGTATGGCGATCTTTAAAGAGAATCCAGAAAAGACGTTAGAGGCACTGGAGACTAACAGCCGTAAGCAAAGCGGTGTGAGACTGCCGTTGATAAACTTGGCCAATCCAAGTGAAAGCCTGTTGCTGTTAAAACCGACTGCGAAACTGCCGCAAAAGAATGGCGATGGCAAGCCGGGAAAGCCATCCTCATCCGTTCCAGTCTCTCATATGGGCGGAATCAAGATGCATAAGGATGATCATTCCTACAAGGCGTTTGTGGCATGGCTAAGTGATTATGCCGACTCGGTGTCAGGAACTTACTCCGATCCGATGTCGCTTCCCGACGACAACTGGTTTCCCACCGAACACGTAATTCGCATCAAAGGATTGCCGGACGATTGGCCGGTTCTCTCGACGGTACAGGTGTTTGTCCATCGCTGGGACTCGAAACGAAGCAGCTGGTCGGATGCCCCAATTGCGTTTACGCAGTGCAAGTTGACACCTCGCAGATTCGTGAATGGTTCTCTGTTCGTGCTCGCAGGCGAAAATGAACGTGATAGCCTGAACCCTGAGCAAGAGACCCTTGAACCGGGAAAGGTTCAATTGAGAATCTATTTGGATCATGCCCAGAAAATTCGCGGTGATCCAACCCATTTGCTGAATGGTCAATCTCCCGACGCGCAAGCAGTCCTTGAAGCCAAGTTTGGACAGGGCTTCAAGGACGCCGACGTGATTGAACAGGTTCAGCGATTCCACCGCGCGGCAGATTAGCCGCTATCGCACTGCGCGGCAGATTAGCCGCTATCGCACTGCGCGGCAGCATGGCCGCGGACACTGTCGTTATTGGTTGCGGTTCGCTTTGCGGTTCTCACGCAACAGTCGATCTTTGGCATCCATGTTTCGTTTGACACCGTAGCGTTTATCCAATTCCGTCGCCCACTGACGATCGGCCATATTGGGCCAATTTTCCTCGTCAAAGCCCTGTTGGCCTTCTAGTTGTTCCTGCGTCACGTCCAAGATTAAGACGTAATCGTCGTCGTCGATATCATCATCGCCCACTTCGTCTGGATCGACTTGCACATCGAAAGCCGCAAAGGGGACCGCGAACAATTTGTTGCCCATGCCGAGAAATCCGCCATAAGTGACTGCGGCGTATTTGATTTTTCCGGTCTTTGAATCGACCACGATGTCCTTGATTTCACCGACGCTTTCGCCCTGAGAGTTCTGGATGTTGTAGCCGAGTAATTGGCTGACACGAATGTTGGTGCCATTGGTTTTCGCATCCAGTCTGCCGGCATCGTTGATCCCAGACCGGGTTTCGTTTCGCACCTGCGATTGCTGTGCTTCGGCGGTCGATAGGGTGACGCATGCGACCGCAGTTGCCGCTACGATTTTCTTGAATGTAGAGTTCATTGGTGTGCTCCGTTTTAATTGAAAAGTTGAAAGGATTCGTTGTTGCGAAACAGAGTTCTCTGCAAAGCCATCAACCGTCTGGGATTGGTCCGTCGCTTCGGCGGTCGAATTTACTGGTGCATCAACTTGGCAATTCAATCAAGCACGTGATGGACCAAATCTACATGCGGCGGAGAAAATCATGATGGAACAATAGAAATTGCGACTTTGAGAATTAAAGCCGCTTTGTCGACCGCGCTCTGCGCGACCAACGTTGTCGGATTGTCACTCGCGGTGGTCGTTAATCGTCGACTTTCACGGTGATGTCACCCGAGTCGCGATCTCGCTGGACCTCGACACTAGCGTCAGGTGTGTCGACGTCCAGCAAGGTCTCGTCGTTATCGCAGCCGGCAATCAGAAAACCGAGCGCCATTGCGAGGGTCAGCAAAGCACTTTTTGCGATTTCATGTATCGTGGTCATTGGTTTGTGCTTTCGAGTCAGTCTTCGTGTTCTCGGAATAGTCATCTTCTCGGAATAGTCATCTTCTCGGAATGGTCATCGATCGCTAAGGGTAAGTTCCGTCCCGATCGATAAGAGTTGTGGTTTAGCGTCGAGGAATCGGGTTGATGAAACTTGGTGCATCATCAAGTTTCAATTAGGACAAACGTCCATCTTCACTCACCGGATTGCCAGGGGTTTGCGAATTCCAAGTATGAATGCAAGGCGGTCACCCTGTGATCGGCAACCAGCCGGATTGGTCGCATATCGGTCAAGCGTGATCCTGGGCAAAGCCTGGATGAGCGTCTCGTGATCGTTGATCTTGTCGACTAAAATGAGTTACTTGTTAGAAAATGTTGCTTGTTTAAATAGGGTGACTAAGCGAGACGTCATCGTGTGTCGCATCGAGCTTCGCATTGAGGGCCCGTCAATCATGAGAGCTTTGTTGGTTTCTTCGAACTATGCTGCCATGTGTTCCAGTTCGTCCAGCGATTCGATAGCCATCTGTAAAATTCGTTCCAGGTCTTGCTCGCCATCGGCCACTCGTTGGTTGAGGATGTCTAGTGACATTTCGGCGATTTGCAATTGATTGCAGATTTGATGCCTGCGTTGCGATAATTCTTCCCTCGTGAGCGATTCATCCGACGTTTCCTTCCATTCGGAATCCTTGAATCCACCACCGGTCAAACTGCTGGGCATCTCGATTTTCACGTTTGTGTTTCGATCACTGAGGCGGATGACTTCAATGGAGACGTTCAGGCGGCGAAAGTGAAACCGTTTCGATTGATGTTGGGGCAGCGTGATCATGTTCTGTCTCCTTACCCAGGCGGAATCGAAATCGAGTCGTCCTTCGCCCCGATTTTTGCTGCTGGTTGCTCGGCGGATTAAGGCAATTGGCGTGCCAAATTCCAATCCCCCAAATTGACCTGCTCGTTAGAGTCGCATCAAATCTGTAGATACGATGTTGAATCATGTTGGAAAGAGCCCTGTCCGTGAAAACTCGTCAAAACCTTTGCTGGCGATGTGACCTACCGGTCGTGAATCGAGATCATTCACCGACGACGTACCTGCGAGGGTTCGCATGAACAAAGGTCAACGTGCAGCCTCGCTCGTCATCGGCGTGGGAGCATCGGCAAGAGGGGGCGACGCGTTCGAGGAATTGTTGCGACTTCTAGGTCGTGATGAGAGATTGGCGTTTGTTATTGACTCGGATCATGACCCGGCGGCCGAACCTTCACTGCGCAAGCGTTTGGCGGCTTTGACAAAATTGCGAGTGGTCGAAGTCAAGCGACAGAGAAAGATCAAAGCGGGCCGCATTTACATCTCGTCGCCCCAAGGGAGTCTGGAGATCGAGGGCGGCAAGATTCGGCCGGCCGGATCCGCGGCCGACAACGGTTCGACAGCACCGAGACAACATCTGTTCCGATCGCTCGCGGCCGAGCAGCGCGAGCGCGCCGTCGGGATTGTCTTGTCCGGCGCGGGCACAGGCACCGGGTCAGGCATGGGCGCAGGCTGCGGCAGCGAGGCAGTCGACGGACTGAAAGCAATTCGCGAGTCCGGAGGGCGGGTATTCGTTTGTGGCGCTGCGTCGTCCGAATATAGCCCGGTCTCGCCCGGCACCGTCGTGGTCGATCTCGTCGAAAAAGTATGGCATCCTCGCGAGATTGCGGCAGAACTGAATCGATACGCAGACCATTTGACCGGTGGGGAAACCACAGCCGGCAGCCAGCCGAAAGCAACTTTGATGGGCAACCGAGACGAAAGTCCCACCATCGCTGAGGTGAAGCGTGAATTGGAAACCACTCGCAGTGACCTTGAGCGTGCGCTGGCGGACATGACGGCCGCTAATGAGGAACTGAAGTCGTCCAATGAATCGCTGCTGAAAACGAACGAGGCGTTGCGATCCGCTAACAATGCATTGGAATCATCAGAGCTTGGAATTCGCCAAAGTAGTACGGCGTTATCTCACGCTAATGATGATCTGGAAAACTTGCTGCGCAATACACAGATAGCGACCGTGTTCTTGGACGAACAACTAAATATCCGCAGTTTCACTCCAGCGATTGAACAGGTCTACGAATTGACGGCGGCGGATATTGGTCGACCTCTTGAGCAGCTTGCATCGCAGGCAAAAGAGATGCCACCGCTGCCTGACCCCAAACAAATCCGAGACGACGAGACGGTGGAGGACACGATTGTGACGCTCGGCGGGCGGTTCTTCATCCGTCGCGTGCTCCCGTTTCACTCACATGCTGGTCATCACGAAGGCGTCGTGGTGACGTTCACGGACGTCACGCGAATGCGGCTCAGCGAAGAACGTCTGCGTGGAACGTTTGACAATGCGGCGGTGGGTATTTCACATGTTTCGCTGGGCGGGAAGTGGCTGCGTGCCAACGACCGCTTCTGCGAAATCGTCGGCTATCGACGTGACCAATTACTGCAAATGAGTATCCAGGACATCACCCACGTCGATGACATCCAGAGTGATCTTGCTCAGAAGCAAGATCTGGTTGCGGGCAAGATCGAACACTATTCGATGGAAAAACGATACATCAAAGGGACCGGTGAAAATATTTGGACTCGGTTGACAGTGTCGTTGAGTCGGAACGCTCTCGGTGAACCCGATCATTTTATCTCGGTCATCGAAGACATCTCGGATCGAAAACAGTACGAGTTCAAGCTGCGAGAACGGGCAAAGTTGGCAACGTTGAATTCTCAGCTGGCGACGTTGTTGGCGGGCGACGATCCGGTCGAAACGATTCTGACTGCTTGTTGCAAACTAATTGTCGATGGATTGTCCGTGGCGTCGTGCCGGATTTGGGTTCACGACGAGGACGAACAGTGTCTGCAACTGTCCGCCAGCGCGGGTTTGAATGACCATTCGAACGGTGATGTCTCGCATGCGCAGATCGGCGAACTTAAGATCGATCGGATCGCGGAGAGCCAAGACCCGATCTTGACCAACGACGTGCAGCATTCCTCAATCATCAGTGATCCGGAATGGGCTGAACAAGAAGGGATGGTTGCGTTCGCCGGATATCCGCTCATCCTTGCCGGGCGAACGGTCGGCGTGCTGGCAATGTTTTCTCGTCAAGAGTTGTCTGCCGTTGCGTTTGACGAACTGCGTCCGATGTCGATCGCGATCGCGCAATGTATCGTGCGCAAACGATCCGAAGCAGAACTCGCGAACGCGAAACTAAGAATGGATCTGTCACTGGAGGTCAGCAATGTTGCCGTCTGGAACTGGGATACGCAGGCCAATGACGTTGTCCCCTCGCCAACCTTGAATCGAATTTTTGGCTTCGACGAAAACGCGAAACCGAAACTGGCGGATTTCATCCAGCGGATTGATCCTTCGGCTCAAGATCGCGTTGTGGCGGCGATCAATTCTTCGCTCAAATCAGGTGATGATTACGACGAGGAGTATCCGATCCATTGGCCCAGTGGCGAAGTTCGGCATGTACGAGCGCGAGGCCAAGTGGTCTTGCCCTCTGCGCAGAAAACGCCTGATTTCTTTGGCGTGGTCGTTGACATTACGGATCGGAAACGGCGAGAGCTCGATGTCTCTCAGCGAGAAGCGCATCTACGCCGCGTGATCGACAACACGCTTGGGTTTATCGGTGTGATTGACATGGACGGGACGGTTCGTGAAGCAAACATGCCAGCCATCGCCGCGGCTGGAATCACGCGCGAGGAAGTGATTGGAAAGAAGTTCTGGGATACTTACTGGTGGAATTTTGACCGCGACGTACAAGCCGAACTCAAATCACTGATCAATCGAGCAGCCGGCGGGCAAAGTATCCGTCAGGACATGACGTATCGCGTTGCCGGCGACATCAAACGCCCGCTTGATTTTAGTCTGAGTCCAGTGATGGACGATGACGGCAAGGTCACTCACTTGATCCCTTCGGGAGTCGATATTCTTGATCGCAAACGAGCCGAAGACGCCGTGGTGCAACGAGAACAACGCTTGCAGCTAGCGTTGGACTCCGGAGGCATGGGGCTGTGGGAATGGGATATCGCGGCTGACCGAGTGGTTTGGTCGGATCAAATGTACGCTCTGTTCGGCTACACCCGCGATACTTTCGAACCCACAAAAGCCGGGTTTATGAGCGTCGTTCATCCGGATGATCGTACGAAGTTGACGGACATGATCGCGTCCGCCTTCGCAGGGACCTGCACGAGTCACCAAACCGAATTTCGTATCATGCATGGTGTCGACGGATCCACCTTGTGGACGGATTGTCGAGGAACGATTCATCGCGACGCCAATCTTGCGCCACTATCGATCGTCAGTGTCGTTGTGGACGTGACGCAACGCAAGCGTTGGGAGGCCGAGTTGATTGACCGCGAATCGCACTTGCGCCGTGTCATCAACAACCAACTGGGCTTGGTCGGTGTGATTGATCGACACGGTATCCTGCTAGAAGTGGACGACCGCTCACTCGAGATCGCGAGAACGCGTCGCGAAGATGTGATTGGCAAACACTTCGCCGAGGCGCCTTGGTGGAACTATGACCCCGTCGTTGCGGATCAGGTACGTGATGCCATGCGCCGAGCCTATGCCGGTGAAATCGTACGATATGACGTCTCGCTCTTTGCGCACGGTGAGCAAGGCGTCATGATCGATTTTATGATCGCGCCGGTTCACGGCGACGACGGTAATGTGGAGTATTTGATTCCATCGGGAGTCGACATTCGTGATCGCAAGAATATAGAGCGCGCGATCAAGGACACATCGCGTCGAATGGAGATGGCACTTCGCGCCGGTGGGCTGGCTGCGTGGGAATGGACGCCGAATCAAAGCATCTGGACGTCCGAGGTGTTTGACTTGCTTGGGATCGATCGCGACCAGAAACCGAGCAGTGAACTGTTCTTTTCGTCGGTGCATCCCGATGATTTTCAGGAGCTGCGTCGGGCTTGGCAGGACGCGATCGACGGTGTCAAAGACTATGATTGTGAATTCCGGATCGTTCGTGGTGACGGGGAAATTCGCTGGATACACGGTCTGGGTGACGTTGTTCGTGACCCAGAAGGCAATGTCATCTGTATGCATGGTGTCAATTGGGACTCGACCCAAGATCATATGCAAGCAGAGGCGCTCCGCGAAAGCGAACGACGCGCGCATGCGGCCAATGCGTCCAAGAGCGAGTTTCTGGCCAATATGTCACACGAGATTCGTACTCCGATGACCGCCATTCTGGGTTATGCGGATCTGTTAAGGGATTTGATCGACCAGGACGAAGCGATCGAGCACTTGCAAACCATCCGCCGTAATGGCGACTACCTGCTGGAAATCATTAACGACATCCTTGACCTTTCCAAGATCGAAGCTGGAAAATTGGATGTCCAGTTCGAACGATTCGAACCGCGACGTATGATCGAAGATGTCCGCAGTATTATGGAAGTTCGAGCGCACGAAGGTGGGCTGACATTGGATGTCCAATACGACGGCATGCTTCCCCGATTGATCGAATCCGATGCCAAACGTTTGAAACAAATTCTCATCAACTTGATTGGCAACGCGATCAAGTTCACGCGTCAAGGTCGTGTCGGCATTCGCGTTCGGTTTGACGCGACTAATCAACAGTTGCAATTCGATATCACGGATACGGGAATCGGTATTTCACCGGAGCAGATGGAAAGGTTGTTTCAGCCGTTTTCACAAGGTGATGCCAGCGTGACGCGCAGTTTTGGCGGAACCGGCTTAGGGCTCGTCATCAGTCGCCGTCTTGCCGAAACGCTCGGCGGATCCATCACCGTTAGCAGTACCGAAGGAGTCGGCAGTACGTTTACCGTCAGCATTGATGCCGGCAAGATGGCGGAGTCGACCTTGATTGATTACGAAAGAGTTGGCGCGGTCGATGATGAGCATCAAATCACGGGCGATTCGGATCCCATCCAACTTTCCTGTCATGTATTAATCGTTGACGATCGGCGCGATATCCGGTTTTTGAGCAAAGCCATCCTCAAGAAATCCGGCGCGACAGTTGACGAGTGCGAGGATGGATTGCTTGCGGTGGCACATATCGAGGCCTGCTTGAAAAACGGCAATAGCCCGTCTGTCGTTTTACTGGACATGCAAATGCCGAATTTGGATGGGTATCAGACAGCCAAAAAACTGCGTGAACTGGGGTACGATCGGCCAATCATTGCGTTAACGGCAGATGCGATGCAGGGAGACATGAATAAATGCATCACGGCCGGGTGTAATGACTACCTCAGTAAACCAATTGATCGAGCAAGCTTGCTGGAAAAAGTGGAATACTACGTCCGTGAGACTCAATTGAGCCGCAACGATCGATGCGAATGACTGATCAAAATGATCGCCCCCGCTCACAATGAATCGACCGGTGAGTTCAGAAGACTTGACGGACTCGGACGAAATTTTGTCAATGGTAACGGCCGACGCTTTTGAATCGGCTGTTATCAGATCGAATCCGATTGCGAATCCGAGCGCGAGTCCGGTCGACAGTCGGTGTTCAAACGCATGCCAAGCAAGACTTTTCGCTTACACTTTCTACTTCGTCTAATCATCAGCTCAAATGAATATCGACCACCACGCTAGTGACCGCCGAATTAGTACCGGCATCGAAACGCTCGACGAGATTCTGCATGGTGGCCTGTTCGCCGACCGACTGTATCTGATCGAAGGGACGCCTGGCACCGGCAAGACGACCATGGCGATGCAGTTTCTGATCGAAGGTCGTGAAAAGGGCGAAACCGGATTATATGTCACGCTTTCCGAAACAAAACATGAACTCGAAAGTATCGCGAGTTCACACGGATGGACCATTGAGGGGATTCATATTCACGAGTTGGTCGATCCCACCGATTCGATCGAGTCGCAAGCGCAATACACTATGTTCGAGCCATCCGAAATCGAACTCGGAAACACGATCGAAGCCGTGTTGGAGAAGGTCAAGAAGATCAATCCATCTCGCGTCGTGTTTGACTCGCTATCCGAGATGCGCCTGCTGTCGCAAGGCGCACTGCGCTATCGACGGCAAATCCTTGCTCTAAAACAGTTCTTTGTCGGGCGCGGATGCACCACGTTGCTGTTGGATGACTATGCGGCCGACAGTGACGATCAACAACTGCAAAGTATTGCTCATGGCGTTATTCGGGTTGAACAACTCGTCAACGATTACGGTACCGAACGGCGGCGAATGCGAATCGTCAAACATCGTGGCAGCGATTTCATCGGCGGTTCGCATGATGTTCGATTAGTTCGCGGCGGCATGCAGGTCTTTCCGAGATCCACCGCCGCTGGCACTGCAAAGCCGCGCACGAACGAGCAGATTGTCAGCGGAAAGCAACACTTGGACGAATTGCTTGGTGGTGGATTGATGAAAGGCACCAGCGCGTTGCTGCTTGGGCCGGCCGGCGTCGGCAAGTCAACGATCGCGACACAGTTTGCGTTCGCAACGGCACAGCGTGGCGAACGTGCCGTCTTTTTCGAGTTCGAAGAAAGCGACCAAGCTCTCATGACGCGAAGCCGCGGTCTGGGCATGGACCTGCAGCCCTATATCGATGATGGGTTGATCGAGATTCACCATCTGGTACCCGGTGAGATTACGCCCAGCGAATTCGGCAGCATGGTGAGAAACGTGATCAAGCCCGATCACCGCGGGCGAAAGGTCTCAGTGGTCGCCATCGACAGTTTGAATGGGTATCTCAATTCGATGCCGCATGAAAAATTTCTGATGATCCAAATGCACGACATCCTGACGGTTTTGGGCAACGAAGGAATTTTGACGCTGTTGGTTGTCGCCCAGCACGGGATGCTCGGTACGTCGATGGGAGCACCCATCGATACCAGCTATCTAGCGGATGCCGTAATCCTGTTTCGATACTTTGAAGCCGGCGGCGAGATTCGGCAAGCGATATCGGTGGTCAAGAAGCGAACGAGCGGACACGAAAGAACCATTCGCGAGTTTTCACTGTCAAGCGACGGCGTTCACATCGGTAAGCCGCTGAGAGATTTCCGCGGCATCCTTGCCGGAACTCCGGAATTTCTTGGTGACAACAAGCGATTGATCGATAATCGCGCGGAGGACGATCGAGAATGAGTTTTCCTCTCGCATCCAATGACACCATGCCGACATCGCAAAGCCATACCGTCGTTGTTTTAGCGCCGACACCGCAAGACGCCTATGTTTGTGAAAAGATTCTAAGCGACGCGCGGATGGATAGCGCATTCGCAAGCTCACTGAGCGAATTTTTGCAATTGATCGCAAAGGAAGCGGGTGTCGCGCTGGTTGCCGAAGAACATCTCAGCGACGAGGCAATCCACAGGCTATCCGATACGCTATCTCACCAGCCGAAGTGGTCCGATTTTCCACTGATCATTTTATTGGCGACCGGTGATCATTCGACGCAGCGAATCGAACGACTGCTTTCGATCGGCAATGTGACGCTGATCCAGCGTCCGCTTCGCGTCTCTATCTTTGTCAATACTTTGCGCGCTCGACTGCGTGATCGCCAGCGGCAATACGACGTGCGAGATTTTGTGCGAGAAAAAGAAACGGCCAGTCGACGTGCCGCCGAGGATGCTCGTCGTGTCAAGTTGGCGCTCCGCGCCGGTGGCATGGGGGCCTGGGAATGGAGCGAAGATGCCATGTATTGGTCGCCAAAAATGCATGAAATCTTTGGGATCACCAAGGATACGGTGCCATCGAGTGATGCATTGCTTGATTGTATCTTGGACGATGACCGTGACGAATTGATCAAGAACTGGCGCACCGCCAAAGAAACCGGGGCGTTGTTTCAGCACAAGTTTCGCATCAAACATCCGAAACGCGGCGTGCGATGGATTGCCTCGATAGGCGAACCGGTACACCCCAAATCCGCCAAGACCATCCGCTACGCAGGCCTGTGTTGGGACATCACCGAGCAACAGTTGGCCACTCAGCAAATCGAACAGGCCCGCCATCAGGCCGAAGTGGCGAACCAGGCCAAGAGTGAATTCCTGGCCAACATGAGTCACGAGATTCGTACGCCGATGACGGCAATTTTAGGCTATATCGACGTGATCGCTGAGGAAATCGAAAACGCCAACTTGCTCAGTCACCTCGAGACGATACGCCGCAACGGCAAGTTTCTAGTGGATATCATTAACGACATCTTGGACCTGTCGAAAATTGAGGCCGGCAAATTCAACTTGTCCAAAGAAGCCTTCTCGCCCTTTCAGTTGATCGAAGATGTACGATCAATTATGAGCGTGCGTGCGCACGAAAGTGGCATCGCGCTGAATGTCCAATACGACGGGCCGATCCCAGAAAAAATTCGGAGCGATCCTAAACGACTCAAGCAGGTATTGGTCAATTTGGTCGGCAATGCCATCAAGTTTACCAACCAAGGCGAAGTCCGCGTGGTCATTCGTTACGACGAATCCGAGGATCGCAGTCGGCGAATGCAGATGAAAGTGATCGATACGGGCATCGGGATGACTCAGCGGCAAATTGACCGGCTGTTTCAACCGTTTTCACAGGCGGATTCGTCGGTCAGCCGAACGTTTGGTGGAACGGGCCTCGGGCTGGCAATCTCACAGCGACTTGCGGCAATGTTGGGCGGACAGATTGATGTCGAAAGTGAACCGGGAAAAGGCAGCGCGTTCACGGTCATGATTGATCCGGGGAACGTCCGCGACGTCCCGTTGATCAGTGATAGCGATGTAAGGTTGCTATCCGAGGCGGACCGCGCCGACGGTGCAAAAGGAAAATTAGATTGCCGCGTTTTGGTGGTCGATGATCGGCGAGATATTCGTTTCTTGAGCAAACGTATTCTGACCGGCGTCGGCGCAACAGTAAGCGAGGCCGAAGACGGTCAAGACGCTGTCGAGCAAGTGCAAACCATGTTGCACGAGGACCGCTGTGTCGACTTGATTCTATTGGACATGCAGATGCCCAGACTGGACGGATACCGTACCGCGGAACAATTGCGTCGACTCGGATACACCGGTCCAATCATCGCGCTAACGGCGGACGCAATGCAGGGCGACATGAACAAATGCCTCGAAGCCGGCTGCAACGACTATCTCAGTAAGCCGATCGATTCTGGGCGATTGGTTCAACTGGTTGGAGCATTAACCTCGTGAATGAAATAGACAATTTCCGAAACCAGTTAACGATCGCCGACGAGGAATTGGGTCGAGTCCGTGAAAGTTTTCAGCGGTTGGTCGAGCACAATCCTTTCGGTGTCTATATCGTCGACGCGGATTTCAAGCTGCGATACGTCAGCAAAGGTGCTGAGAAAGTTTTTGCTAAATTCGATCCCATGATTGGACATGATTTTGAAACAATCATGTATACGATCTGGCCTGCCGATTTTGCCGCAGAAATCCTGAGTCACTTTCGGGCGACGCTTGAAACCGGTCAGCCGTATTCGGCCCCAACCTTTGTCGAACACCGACACGACACGGCCGAACGCGAGTCCTATGAATGGCAAATTCAACGGCTGACACTTCCCGATGGTCGTTACGGAGTCGTCTGTTACTTTTACGATGCAACCGAACGTGAACAGCAAGTCGAATCGACACGACGTCGTGAACAGTATTTTCGTGAGATGACCGACGCGGCGCCGGCGATGCTCTGGGTCACCGACAGCAACCATCAATGCACGTTTCTCTCGCGCGGTTGGCAAGATCACACCGGTCAATCCGAGAGAGAGGGGTTGGGCACGGGATGGCTGCAAATGGTTCATCCCGACGATCGACTCGAATCATCTGAAAAGATCTTCCGAGCGTTCCAGCGGCGAGAGCCGTTTGAGCACGACTATCGACTCTTAACCGCCGATGGCGGCTATCGATGGGCGATCGACTCGGGGCGCCCGAAATTCGATTCCGATGGGATTTTCCAAGGTTATGTCGGCAGCGTCATCGACGTTCACGACCGGCATGTTGCCGAAGAGTCTTTGCGCGAACGAGCACGCGAAATCGAGGCGAGTGAAAATCGGTTGCGCGTCGCTGCAGAAACCACCGGATTCGGTACCTACGACTTTGACTTGACCGATGGGACGATGGTCGCGTCGGAGCAGCTTTATCGTATTTGCGGCGTGCCGCTTGGCGAGTCCCTGACGCAGGATCGGATCGTTTCACTCGTCCACCAAGACGATCGATATCGATACTTGAAGATCGTAAAAGGGGCGCAAGAGACGGCGGGGCCCGATCGGCACTGCGAGGAATTTCGCATCGTGCAACCGACCGGCGAGACACGCTGGGTCGTCGACACCGGTCGTGCCTTTCGTGATGACGCTAGCCGTCCGCGTCGCATCGTCGGCACCGTGCAAGACATTACTGAACGCAAACGATTCGAACAGTCGCTTCAACAAGCCAAGCAAGCCGCCGAGTTTGCCAATCGATCACGTGGCGAATTTCTTGCCAATATGTCACACGAAATTCGGACGCCCATGGCAGCGATCCTGGGACACGCCGACATTCTGAATGATCACCTCAAGGACCCTGACAATCTGCAGGTTGTCGAAACAATTCGCCGTAACGGATATTTTTTGCTGAACATCATCAACGATATCCTGGACCTGTCCAAAATCGACGCCGGCAAGTTAGAGGTTGAAAAAAAGCAAGTGCGACCCGACGAAATCGTCGGGGAGGTTCGATCGCTAATGGACGTACGAGCGGCCGAAAAGAAGTTGCCGCTCAAAATAGAATTTTCCGGGCCTGTGCCAGAGACGATCCAGTCCGATGCGGTACGTCTGCGTCAGATCCTGTTGAATTTGGTCGGAAACGCCATCAAATTCACGGATCGAGGTGAGGTCAGGTTGGTCGTCCACTATGACCACGACGCGAATCAACTGATCTTTGACGTGATTGATACCGGATTCGGAATCCCACCTGAAAAGGTCCAGTCGCTTTTCGACCCCTTCACGCAAGTCGACAATACGTCCACACGTTCGCACGGTGGGACCGGCTTGGGATTGACCATCTGTAACCGTCTTGCCACTGCACTCGGCGGCGAAATCGCAGTCGAAAGTACGCCGGGTAAAGGGAGCCGATTTTCTTTGTTACTGTTTGCAGATGGTGCTGGGCAATTGATCGAACCCAATTTGAACATCACTCCCATCGTTGAGAAGACGAATCGAGACATCCGTTTGTCCGCTCGAGTGTTGGTTGTGGATGATCGCCGAGACATCCGCTATTTAGCACAACACTTTATCGAGAAGGCTGGCGGAACCGTTTTCACCGCTACCGATGGCAGCAAGGCGATCGAATTCATCGAATCAAGCGACACCGCGGATATCGATGTCATCGTAATGGACATGCAAATGCCGGTCATGGATGGCTACACCGCCACAGCAGAACTGCGACGCAGAAATCATTCCGTTCCGATCATTGCGTTGACGGCAAACGCTATGAAGAGTGACCGAGATAAATGCTTGGCCGTCGGGTGTACCGACTATACAACCAAACCGCTCGACCAGCGTAAACTGATTGAATTGATCGCTAAGCTGACCGAGGCATGATGCAACACGGTCACGCTAGAACACGATATTCGTATCGGCAAGTGCACTGTGCCGATCTCTGAATCCATTGATCTTCACGATCGCTACGTTTTTCGTCCTGTCGGGGGACGCTTACAGGTTGCCGTCTTCGAAACGTTGTTTCTTTCGAAGACTAATAGTTTCCAGACGCGGAACTTATCAGTTTGCCGCTGTCTGCGTTCCCGATGTAACGCACGGGTGATTCGCAACATGATGTTGCAGCGGCTATGCGACCGGACCTCGTCGGCCAGTTACCAAGCCGATGATGAACAGCACAATGAACACGACAAACAAGATTTTCGCGATCGATGCCGCGGTGCCTGAAACAACACCGAAACCAAGGACACCGGCAATCAAGGCGATGATCAGAAAAGTTAATGCCCAGCTTAACATGGGAATCTCATTGGGTTGAAAGGAGATGTCTCGCGGCCGTGAACATCACCGCCTCGCGATTGAATCTCCAACAACGCGATTCCTGTGCCAAAACTTTCTAGGAAGCGAATTCGCCTCGTTTCAGCGTGTTCATCCGTCCTCGGCGATTGAAATCTGGCTTGAGTTGAGGTGAACGCAACTGATGTCAGCTGTCTTTCTTACCCCAAGCGTGTCCGCTTGTTTGTATCGGAAGCGTTCGTGCTGGAAGCAAAACGCGCATCGGATAGCCAGGATCCATCGCTAAGTTCGTTGGCTCGCTTTCTCTTGCTGAGCTTTCGCGACGAATTGTTGCATTTCCTCTAACGTGGCCAAGATTTGATCCAAATCGGTATTGGCAACTGCCGCCTCGCCATCGGCTGCTAGCACCGATAGTTCGTTCAGGCCCACAGTCCCGCCGCTGCCCTTGATCCAGTGCAATTGACGTGACACTTCGTCCAGATCGCCTGCGTCACTGGCGGCGACCAACGATGGCAGTGTCTCGGAAACCTTGTCGATCATCTCGCACGCAAATTCTCGCAACCAGTCGTCGGGCAGAATCGTACTGACATCCGGATCCGCGATCGCAGACGGACTCCCTGATACGTTCGCCTGAGTTGCGTCGTACGTTGTCTCGTCTTTCTGTTTTCTCGCGGGGCTCACCGTGTGAAAGTCCGACAGAGATTCAGTTGGTTTTCTGCCTGAATGTGCGTTGGAAGATTGACGCACGACTCTCAGCAAGGCATCCAGATTGATCGGCTTCGTCATATATCCAGTGCACCCGGCTTGCCGGCATCGCGCTTCGTCACCCACCATCGCATTCGCCGTGATGGCCACAATCGGCCGATCAAATTCCATCTCTCGCAGAATGCGTGCCGCGCTGTATCCGTCCATGACTGGCATCTGCATATCCATCAAGACAACATCCACGTCAAGTTTTTGTTGCATCAACTTTTGAACGGCTTCTTCACCATTGGTCGCGGTGTAGACCCGTCCCCCAGAATCTTCGATCAGAAGCTTGATCAAATCACGATTTGTTTCGCCATCGTCCACCACCAAGACACGGGTGCCGGTCAGCGGAACTTCGGGGAACTCATTGACTCGTGTGCCCAGCGCACGTCGCATGGCTTCGTCAGGAAACAACATGCGAACATCGTCGGGTGTTTCGATTTCCAGTGTGAAAACGAATTGTGTGCCGATGTTCAATTCACTGGAAACCGACAAGGAACCGCCGATCGCTTCGGCCAGCCGTTTACTGATCGAGAGCCCCAGGCCGGTTCCACCGAATCGCCGAGTGGTCGACGTATCGGCTTGGGTGAACGGTTCAAAGATCTTTGACATTTGTTTCGGCGTCATGCCGGTCCCGGTGTCTTCAACCGAAATGACAAGATGGCTTGGCGATTCGTATTTTCCCTTCGCACCAATCCCAACCGTCACGCCTCCCTGTTCTGTGAATTTGATCGCATTGCTGACCAAGTTGCCGATGATTTGGCGAAACCGTGTCGGGTCATTCAAAATCACGGTGGGAATCGCGTCATCTACTCGGATTTGCAGATCAATTTCTTTTTGGATCGCCCGCGAGCGCAGCGAAGTGACGACTTCACCGACCAATTCGATCGGGCTGCACGCAACGCTCTCGGTTTCGATTTTGTCGGCTTCAATTTTCGAAATGTCCAGGATGTCATTGAGCAGGTGCAGCAAATGATTTCCATTGGACAGAATCGTTTGCAGGTGTGACGACCGATCTTGCTCGTCCGAGACGACCCCTCGCAACAGCAGTTCGGCAAAGCCCAAGATTGCCGTAATCGGCGTGCGAATTTCGTGGCTCATTCGAGCCAAGAATTCGCTTTTGGCATCATTGGCAGTTTCGGCCGCTTCCTTTGCTCGCTCAAGTTTTTCCTTGGTGGCCTGCAACTGGCTGGCGGTTTTCTCAAGTTCTTGCGAACGCTGAACCACCGTCATCGTACGTTCGAGGATTCGTGCTTCGAGTGTTTGGTTGAGTTCGTGCAGTTTTTGGAATCCATCGGCTTTTTCTAAGGCCGCGCCGGCCGCCGATGTCAAATAGTCTGCGATTCGAACTTCGTCCTCTGCAAACAAGCCAAGGAATCGTCGATTGCTCAAATAAAGGTACGCAATTGTTTGCCCGCTCACTTCGATCGGGCTGCACATGAACGTGCCTTCGCGAACAGTCGTGACGCCTCGTTCGACAACGTTTTCCTCGTCGCGAACAACGGTCGACCGAGTCGATCGGGCTTCATCGACCAACCCGGAATCGAACAGCTGGCATTTCGGGGCCGTTTCTGAAACCTGATTGATTTCCGATTCAAAGATCAGAAAAACGTTTTCCCCTCGAAGTGTTTTCTTGGCGGCTTGGCAGATCTCGGCATGGATTTTCTCGGGAACGACACTTGTCGCGATCCGTCGTCCGGCCGCGAGAAGCGAGTCGAATCGATCGATCAGAGATAGCGAACTACGATCATTGACCTCCTCATTGGCGTGTCTGAGTCCTGCGAGTAAATCCATCGCCTGTTGGTGTTCCGATTCGTCGATCGGCCAGCCAAGTTCGGCCGAAAAATCAGCTTGCATGACGACCGTCAACGCGTGTTCGACGGATGCGTTTTGGCGAATGGCTTCGCCGATACTGCGGTGGAAATAGTTTTTGGCGTTGCGATTTTGCTCGGCAATGGCACACGCGCCCGCGATCTCACGAAGCGCATGTGGCAGTTCGTTCGTGTAACGGTTGCCGATCGCGACCGCTTTTTTAGCTGCCCGCATCAGCGTTTTAACACTCTCGCGTCGTTGTCGGAGTGTTTTCGGTGAGTTGGTTTCAAATTCCCGTCGCAGCGCCGTGCATAGCCATGGATAGCAAGGACTGATGTAAGTGTTGCAGACACCGGCCTCTTCGGCTGTGGCGATTGCTTTTCGGAAGGAAGCAGCGGCGTTGGAATAGCGACCTTGGTAATACTCGCGCACGCCCTTGGCTAGTTGAACTTGACAGGTTCGTTGCGGGTCATAAACATCGCGAGACAATTCCGTTTGAATCACGTCCAACGGAATGTCACCGAGCGCGGCTCGTGCCCAAACATCGACAATGTTTCCTGTGGCCTGAAAATCGCCTCGGTCGACCGCAGAGTGATAGTTGATTTTGGCCAGACGTACCGCTTCGTCTAAGTTTCCGATCCGGTACTGCGAAGCGGCCAGCTGGTACCGCGCGATATGGACTTCCCAGTAATCACCGGTGCGTTCCAAGATCGCGACGGCTTGCCGCGATTGGTCGATGCATTCATGGAAACGTGAAAATGAATACTGCAGGATGCTTAGAAAGTTCCGCGATTGTCCTTGTCCCCAGATATCGTCCAGCGACTTGCGAAGTTCAAGTGAACGTTTCGCATAGGTGACACCACGACCTTCCCATCGCAACAGTGTCATCACCGGTGCATGTTCAGAATAGGACTGGGCCTGATATTGATTGGGCGGATATTCTTCCGCCGCATTCATGCCTCGCAAGTGCGCCCACAACGTATAGTACTTGTCTCGCGTGTACCAATATGCGTGCGCGATTTGGCTATAGAGTGAAAACGCCATCCGTTCGGCATCGGTCGGCTGAGATCGATTGCGTCCGCACCGAGACGGGGATAACGAATTTCGCGTCTGCCGCAGAACTTCGACACCGAGATTCCACCATAGTTGTATCGGCGAATTGCATACGGGTTGTCCTAGCGTCAGCAGTGCGGTTTCAAAATGCTGAACTGCTTGATCTTTGCTGCCTCGTTTGAACGAAAGTTCGCCGCGTTTCAAAGACACCTTTGCACGTGCCGTCTCGTCGGGCGTAGTTTCCGATGCACGGTCAAGCCACTCGTCGGTTCGGTCGTATTCGCCTTGCAAAAGTAAGACGTCCGCCATCATCATTGCAACGCGGTGCTTGATGTCGCCGTCCGCGGATTGCATCGCGCGGGCCGCGATCAGCAATTGTGTTTCAGCGCTAGCTAGCGAGAAACTACTTCGTGCGACCTTGGCGGCTTTCAACGCATAGGGCAGCGCCTGGCTGTGCAAGTCTGCGGCGTCAAAGTGGTATGCCAGGTCGAAAATGCGGTCCGGATTGTTTGCTTCCAGGTATAGACCGATTTGCCCATGCATGGACTTGATGGTGTACTCAGGCAGGCTGCTGAGTACGGATTCGCGAATCTTGTCGTGCACGAACGAGACCATTCCGCTGGGTCGGTTCCAGACCAAACGATGATGGCGAACGGGTTTGATTGCGGAATGAGCTTCCGAAATGCTGATTCCCGCCAGGTCGGCCGCGGCATCCAGACTGAAGTCCTTGCCGATGACCGCAGCAGCGGTTAGCAGTTCTCTGGATCGATCAGGTAATTGTGTCAGGCGACCGACGAGAATTTCGCTGGCGTCGTCGGCGGCTTGAAAGCCGGACAGTTCGTTATCGTCGACCGTCCAAAGATCGTCTTCCGCGATCAGAACTCTTGATTCCACCATCCCACGGAGCACGGCCGCCGCCATAAACGGACTTCCGTCGGCATACTTTTGAACGACGTCGATGGCGACTTGTGGCAACTGGCCCGCCATGGATTCGGCAAGTTGCTTGACCGCCTGGTCGGTGAGAGGATCCAACGAGAGTGTGGTCGAGAAAGGAAGGTCGACGATCGAGACGTGACCCCTGTTTTTCTCTGGCCGAGTGACAGCGAAAAGGAACAAGTGTTTGACGTTCGATTCGCAAATGCCGGATAAAATTCGCAGCGATTGATCGTCGATCCATTGGCAATCGTCCAAGGTGACCATGACGCTGCGATCGGACGTGCCGAGCCCTGCGATCAGAGTTCGGAATGCCAACACGACTCGCCCCTGACCGAGTTCGTCCGGACCCGAAAGCCGTTGTCCTGACCAACCTAATGTCCGTGCGAGTTCGGGCATCGCCGTCGTGACTTCCTCGCGGTAGTCTTCCATGCGTTTTGCAGTACGCACACGAAGCTGTTCGTCCGTGGAGATCAGCTGTGACAATTGATCAATGATTTGCAGCCAAGGTGCAGTGGGTTGCTGCGCAGCATGCTGCGACGACCGACCATTGAGAATGAGGAATCCTTTACGTGCAGCGACACGTGAAATTTCGTTGAGCAGCCGCGTTTTGCCCATTCCCGAGTCGCTGCGAAGCACGGCTTTATACCCGCCACCGGCCAAGGCACTATCGAGACCATCGTTCAGGATTCGGGTTTGTTCTTCGCGTCCTACAAAAGCCGGATCGATCAACTCGGTGCGTTGGTCCACACTGCCGATGACAAAATCTGGCGAGTCGTCGCCACGGTTCATGTAATCCAGGATTTGTTCGACATCATATTGCGCCGCTCGAGCCGTTTGGTATCGTTCTCGAGGTTCCTTGCGAATCAGTTTTTCGATGAATCGAACAACGACTTCAGGTGTGTCTTGCTGATACAAGCTGAAGTCGGGATCAGCCGTCATGTGCTGATACAGAATTTCGCTGATTTCGCCATCGAAAGCCGGCTTGCCGGCCAAAGCCGCATGCAACACGTATCCGATCGAATAGAGGTCCGACGCCTCCGCAATATCGTGATCGATGATTCCAGAAAGTTCGGGCGACGTGTACGACGCACACTCACGACCCAACCGTGAATCGCTGCCAAACACGTCCGGGCACCACAGTGGAACATAGCCGCACATGACCGCTCGACCGTCGGGCCGAATGATGATGTTGGACGGACGGATGTCGCGTTGAATGCAACCAAGCTCGTGGACATGGTCCAAAGCCGTCAGCAGGTCTTTCGCAAGCAACATTGCCTGGCGCGCGCTGAAAGGTCGGACTCGGAACTGACTGCCGAGCGATTTTCCTTCGATGTAGTCATAGACCACTCGCAGGTGCCCTTCGCGCACCTCGTATTCGAGGGGGCTCGAATAGGTTGTGCAGCGTATCCCCGAGGTTTGTCGCGCTTCGTTTTCAAAGCGCGCCAGCCCGCTTTGTCGAAAGAAAACTTTGGGAACTTCGCGAAGAATGACGCGACGGCCGGTCTTACGTTCTTCGGCAAGGTAGCACGAGACGATCGATGCGTCGGATAGTTCTTTGATTACGCGAAAGCGGTCTTCGTGCGATTGCGCTTCGTCGGATTTCGTGGTGAATGTCAACAACTTGCCCTCGAGTGGATGACGATCAGACGCGGACTTAATCCGTTACATAAATTTGCAAACAACCACTTGGGTGGGGGGCAGGTCAATGTGATTTCTATAAGTCCGCGACGAAGTTGGTTTTGCCAACAAATCGCACTTAGTCAAAGACTAGGTTCGTCTAAACTACGCGACCGAAATTTTACGCAGAATTCTGAGAAGAAATTTGCGTTCCTTGTCCTTAATCTCTTCTCATCCTTTTTGACTACAGATAGAAAGCGGACTCGTCGTCTTTTCTATTTCCAACTCAACCAATGGGGGCAATCCATGGTCGTCTCACAATTCGAAGGTCAATCTGTTTCTTGGGAGGAGGATTACAACAACCGAGTTAATCCTCGTCTGATGACAAAGCTTTTACACGACGCCATTCCGGTACTTAAGTCCGTGGATTGGCAGGTCAAGGAGGTTCGCGAGGGAGTTTGCGTTTCCGAACTTCCGCTGTGTTTCGCTTCGACGAATCAACACGGCACTCATCAAGCTGCACTGATTTCGCTTTCTGCGGATTATACCGGTGGGCTTGCTTTGGCGACGTTACTGCGAGGAATACCTCTCGCGGGTGTGCACCGGTGCAAGGAGGATGATTCCGCATCTCTTTGGCTTGCTTCGATGGATGTGAAGTATCGCAATCCCAGCACGGGACACTTGCACGCCAGTTGTGTGGTTCCCGAGGATGTTGCCAAGATGGTTCGCCATCGTTATTTCTCTGGCAAGCGAGTGCTGGTGACTTTGCCGGTGATCTTTACGTCGAATAATGAAGTCGTTGCGGAAGCCGAAATGAAGTATTTCGCGCAGCCGTCCATTCAGCTTCAGCCGACCAAAGAGCAGCCGCGAATTTCGCCGTTGTTCAAGCACAAGCTGAAGGCGTCGGCCCGTATGATCGCGGGGCTTCGTGCATCGTTCGATGATCGTGGCATGCGTGTCGAACAAGGTCATGAGCGCGCCGCGGCTGGTCCGCACGGTGAGCTGTTGGCGAACCGGTTGAAAGGCGTGCTGCCCCAGTTGCAAGATATGGTCAAAGCGCGAACCGCGCACATCGACCAAACACTGGAAAGCATTCCCAATCTCAAGCAAGTCGTGATTCTTGGCGTCGGCCTGGACATGCGACCGTTTCGTTTGTTCGAAACGTTGGGTCAGCCAACCTTCTTTGAACTTGATCTGCCAGAGATGCTAGAGGAACGCACGCGCGTGATCTCGCAGATGAAAGACAGGCCTGCCGTCAGTCGCCGTATGGTTGCTGCCGATTTTAAGTCTGACAACATTGCAGACTTGCTGCTTCAGCATCCCGACTTCGATCCCGAGCAACCGACCATGGTCGTGTACGAGGGATGTTCGATGTACTTCACGGCTGATGAAAATCGGGAAATCCTAACGAACGCTGCAAGGTTGTTCCGTCATCCCGACAGTCGGCTGTGGTGTGATGTCGTGACCGAAAGTGTGGTCGACGGTACGTCTCATCACGAAGAAATCGCGAAATTCCTGGAAGGGATGGAAGAGCTGGGCGAACAGTTTATTTTTGGCTGTGACGATCCCAATGATTTCTTGGAGAGCTGCAGTTTTAGAGCGACGGAAAAAACCACCGCGGGCCAATTCTTGAGCTCCACGGACCAAGCTTTTTCCACCTATCAATTTGTGGTCGCTCGTGATCGATCGCTAATCCGACGCGGCTAGAATCGGTCATTGACCACCTTTGTCGTTGATGGCGGTGTGCGAGCGATTGGCTTGTGCACCGCCACCGACAGCTCTTCTCTGCGATCCTTCGCGGCGATCCCCTTTCGATGGTGTCAGGACTGGCAGCCAAGCCAATGCGGCTGTCGACATTCTTTTAAGCTTGCAAGATTCTGGCCAAATTTACACTAGTCTCTTTGCACTTTAGCCAAATTTTGCAGTCTGTTCTGGTCGATACAACCGTTGCACAACGGAGTGCTGACTCCGAAGCCAAAATGTCGATTTTCGGGGGCAGTTGCGTTGTTTTATCATCATCGGATCGCTTTTCTGTGGACAAGCTTGCTGCTTTGGGCGGCAGTTTCGCACGTGTGTTTCGCCCAAGGGGTGATTGTTTCCGCAGGCGGACCTGTCCACCGCGGCATGGGCGGCGCGTCGACAGCGGCCCCCCTAAGCGCAATCGGTGCGCTCTATTGGAATCCGGCAACCATCAGCGGTATGGAGAATACCGAACTGGAAATCGGCATGGACATCTTGTTCACCGACCATCGCGTTGACTCGTCGGTCGGCGGCCTAAGTGGATCGACCGATGCCGACCCGGGAACCTTTCCTGTCCCTAATTTCGGATGGGTCTATCGAACCGAGAACCCAGCGCTGACCTTCGGGCTTAGTGTCAATGCGGTCGCGGGTCTCAAAACCAGCTTGATGACGGACCCGACCAATCCTGTTCTTGCGCCTCAGCCGTTTGGACTCGGACGCGTGAGTTCGGAAGCGACGTTTCTGCAAATCAACCCCGTGATGTCACTGGCGGTCTCTGACCGATTGTCCGTCGCTGCCGGTCCGGTCATCACAAGTGCGCAGGTCGGGATCGAGCCCTTTGTTTTTGATGCGGCCAACGCGGATGGGACCTATTCGTCCGGGCGGGCAACGAAATATCACTGGGGCGGCGGCTTTCAAGCCGGCATGTATTTCTTGCCCAGCGATGATTGGCACCTGGGGGCCTCGTTCGAGAGCCCCGCTTGGATGGAAGAATTCGAGTTCTTTGGCCAAGACGAAAATGGTTTGCCTCGCTTGATGACATCCAACATCGATCTACCGATGATCGTGTCACTTGGTGCCGCGTTTTCGGGGTTCCAGCAATGGTTGTTCGCGCTCGATGCCCGTCTAATCGACTATGCCAACGCCGACGGATTCGGTGACCCGACGTCCTATTCCGCGGACGGCAGCCTGGGCGGTTTGGATTGGAGCAGTGTTTTTTCCTTGGCACTGGGAGCGCAGCGTCAATTGAGCGATCGCGTTTATGTTCGCGGTGGTTACACGTATAACCAGAATCCGGTGGCTGACAGCGAGTCGTTTTTCAACATCGCGTCGCCATTGATTTACGAACACATGCTTAGTGTCGGTGGGTCGTACAAGTTGAATGACAAGCTCGCCGTGAATGTTGCCTATTCACACTACATCGAGAACTCGAGCACCGGGCCGATCGTGTTGCCGGGTACTGGCGCCATTCCAGGATCGTCGGTAACGAACAACCTGTCGGCCGACTTCATCAGCTTTGGTGTTCTGCTGCAGCAATAGCAAGTCTCGCTGGCTTTCCGCTGACTGTGAGTTGGAACGAATCGTTGATCGTTCGTTACTTGGATCTCGCCGAGCGGTTCGATGCAACGGCCACTCCGTTGATCGCCGCAAATTCGACCGATCGGGATCGACGGGCCGAATTGCACACCACAATTGCCCAGTGGAATTGACCGAGCCACATAATGGACCGGGGGCGACAGACGATAGGATGACGCACCCGTTGGATTGATTCCGACAGCGAATCGAACGGTCCAGGTTACTCGCAGGAGAAATGAAAATGGCATACCAAGCATGGGTGGCATCAGAATTAGGAGCCGCTTTGCAGAAACAGTCGCTTGATCGAGAGCCGCTGCCACCCGAAGAAGTGGAAGTCCAAGTCGAGCACTGTGGGATATGCCACTCGGATCTCTCGATGTGGCAGAACGAATGGGGGATGTCGGAGTTTCCTGGGGTGTTTGGTCACGAAGTCGTCGGACGCGTCACCGAACTGGGATCACAGGCAAAAGGACTGAGCATCGGGCAACGGGTCGGCGTCGGTTGGACGAGCAACAGTTGTATGCACTGCCGTGAATGTTTATCGGGCGATCAGCACCTTTGCGACCAAGCACAGCCAACGATTGCCGGACGGCTCGGCGGCTTTGCGAATTCAGTTCGAGCCCATTGGGCATGGGCGATCCCATTGCCCGACGGATTGAACGTCGCCGATGCGGGGCCGTTGCTATGCGGAGGTGTCACGGTCTTCAATCCGATCGCAATGTTCGCGACGCCCACAAGCCGCGTCGGTGTTGTCGGTATCGGTGGGCTCGGACACATGGCGCTCAAGTTTGCCGCGGCATACGGCTGTGACGTCACCGCGTTCACGTCCAGTGAAAGCAAGTTTGACGAGGCGCGAGATTTTGGCGCAGCACACGTTGTGTCCTCTCGAGATTCCGCGGCGATCGAGAAGCTGGAAAAGTCATTTGACTTGTTGATCATTACGGTCAACGTGCCATTGGATTGGGACGCGTTGATCGCATCACTCGCCCCGAACGGTCGGATGCATGTTGTTGGCGCCGTCTTGGAACCGATTCCCGTATCGGTGTTCCCGCTGATCACGCGACAGGCCAGCGTGGGCGCGTCCCCGACGGGTTCGCCCGTCGATATGGCCGACATGTTGCAGTTCGCCGCACGCCATGGCATCGCCCCGAAAACGGAACACTTTCCCATGAGCGACATCAATGCGGCGCTCGATCATGTGTCCAGTGGGAAAGCACGCTACCGGGTCGTGCTGGACGCGGATTTCTGATCCAGGTGATTGCGATGGGTCTTTGACGCAGCCAACGTTACCAGACACTGGACGGTGGTTTGTCCGATCGAGCGGCGAATCGAGTCCAGCGTTGTCGGGGGAAACAAGATGAACAGGAACGCGCATCCGGAATCATTCGGCATCACGAGTGTTCGGTGACAGCGACGCAATTTTGCTACGCAAGAATCGCTGCTCGGTCTGTTGCGTTGACAAGGACAATGCTTGTTCGAATGCACGCCGGGCGTCGTTTGTTTTTCCAATCCGTCGCAAGAATTCACCGCGAGCCGAATGAGCTAAGCAATAGTCTTGCAGTTCGCCGCGACTGAGTATCTCGTCAATGAGCGAAAGACCCGTTTCGACATCATCTCGCATCGCAACGGCGACGGCTCTGTTCAGTTCGACAACGGGTGATGGGTCCATCAGCATCAACACGTCGTACAAGCTAACAATTTGTGCCCAGTCCGTTTCGCTGGCAATCGATGCCTCAGCGTGCACCGCAGAAATAGCCGCCTGAATGGTGTACGGGCCGAATCGTCGCGTCTGTAATGATCGTTCCACCAACCGCGTCCCTTCGGCGATGTGTGCTTGGTCCCATTGGCGGCGGTCCTGGTTTTCCAGCAAGATGATATTGCCGTCCGTATCCAGTCGCGCCGAGCGTCTGGATTCATGCAGCAGCATCAATCCTAATAGCCCCAATGCTTCTGGATCGGGCAACAATTCAACCAGCAGGCGTGCCAGCCGAATCGCTTCGTCAGACAGGTCGACGCGTGTCAGACTCTCTCCACTGGATGCGGAGTAGCCTTCGTTAAAAACCAGGTAGATAACGGACAGAACCGAATCAAGTCGCGAGGGAAGTTCCGACAAAGCGGGGATGACAAAGGGAATTCCTGCATCGCGAATTTTCGCTTTCCCGCGAACGATGCGCTGCGCCATCGTGGGCGGTGAAACGAAGAACGCCCTTGAAATTTCTTCCGTGGTCAATCCACAAACTTCACGCAGCGTCAGCGGAACTTGAATCCTAGGATCGATTGCAGGGTGGCAACACGTAAAGATCAGACGCAAACGATCATCCTTGACGTCATGATCGGCAATCGATTGGTTTGCGGATTCGATGTCGGCGACGCGGCGGCTAAGTTCTGGTTGCAGATCCGTGAGCCGTGATCGTCGGCGGATCGCGTCGACGGCTTTAAAACGCCCTGCGGAAACCAGCCACGCGGTTGGGTTCGACGGAACGCCATCTTTGGGCCACTGCTCAAGGGCCGACGTAAAGGCCTCGTGCATCGCCTCTTCGGCCAAATCGAAATCGCCGAGCAATCGAACCAGCGTCGCAAAAACTTTGCGCGAATCGCGACGATAGATGTGGTCGACAAGTGTTGATGTCATTGATGGTTGGTCTCAGGACCGCGCGATGAGTTTTCGCGATAATCATGCGTGGGCCGTCATGGCACAGTCATCAGCTATTGCGAGCGATTCGATGGCGCGAGTGAACACCGGCGAGAACGAGCAACGCCTATTCTTGACCGTCGACTGCCTTTTGTAAGGCTGCGGTATCCAGTTTCGTCATTTGCGTCAACGCGGCGAACATGCGTTGAAGTGCTGCCGGATCTTTCTGGAACCATTGATTCAACTGTGACGGTACGATTTGCCAAAACATGCCGAACTTATCGGCAAGCCACCCGCAGGCAACTTCGCGGCCGCCGTCGGCCGTGAGTTGTTCCCATAGCGAATCGATTTCGTCTTGCGATTCGCAAGAAACCGCAAGCGAAAACGATTCGGTGAATTCGTAAGGTTGGCCCGTGTTGAGCGCGACGAATCGCATCCCCGCAAGTTCAAAATCGATCGTCATCACCGAACCGTCGTGCGGATACGGAATGGTTTGAATGATTCTAGAGTCGGGCAGGACCGAGACGTAGAAGTGAACCGCCTCTTCGGCGCGATCTTTGTACGAGAGAAACGGTGTGATCTTTTGTTGGAATTGCATACTTTGACTCGTCGCTATTTGATCGAGTGAAGCCCGAATAGGTTGCCTTCGGTGTCGATTGCGAGCGTGATGAAGCCGTATTGCCCAATCGACATCTTGGGTCTCTGAACTTTTCCGCCGGCCGATTCAACACGCGACTCTTCGTTGGCGCAGTTTTCGCACGAGAAATAGACTAGCGTGCCGTTTCCACTTGGCATGCAATCTGACTTCTTGACGATGGCACCCGATGCGCCACTGCTTTGCATATCCATTGGAAACGCCAGTAGCTCGATTTCAGCATCCGGCGTATCGAGTTTTGTCAGCTCTGTGTTCAATACCGTCTCGTAGAATGCTTTGGCTCGTTCAATATCAGCAACATAGATTTCGAACCAGCCAACAGGGTTAGGTTTCATCGCAGGAATCCTTCATCGAGTTTGTATAGAAAAGCAAAACGTTCAAGTTAAGAAGGATCGCCGGTCGCTGTTGCAGTGCCCGGCACGTCACAGGGAACATCCGGCAAGTCGAATAATGGGCGTATTTCGACCGTGCCTTTTTTCGCGGGAGGCAACCGTGAAGCGATACCAATGGCCTCATCAAGATCCTCGACGTCGATGATGTAGTAGCCACCGAGTTGTTCGGTCGTTTCGGCAAAGGGACCATCGGTGATTTGTCGTTGGCCCTCGCGAATGCGAACACTAGTTGCCGTCGATACCGAATGCAGCGGTGACGAAGCAATCCACTTCCCTTTGCTTTCCAGTTCTTTGCAAATTTGCATCGATTCTTTCATGCATTCTTGACGTTCGGCCTCGGTCCAAGAACTTTCGGCGGCATAGATCAATAGCATGTATTTCATTTCTTTCCTTTCTCTCTGTGTTGTCTCTTGCTGTGTTCGACCATGTCGAAGGGGGTGTCTGCATGGCAGCGCTAAGCGGGGTCTTGTTCGTCGCGTGTTGGGCCGTTTCGTTTCATTGACGATCCGCTGGCCAGTCGAAACACCTCGGGTTGCCGAAGTCCCAGCGAGACCCATGCGATCACTCCGACCAAAATCGGAAAGAAAAATGGTTCGCCAAGACGTACGTGTGTGGCGGTTGCTCCTCCCAGATACGCCGCCATTAGGATCGCCGCAACGAAAGAGGTGCGTGGGATCAAGAACAAGATCGCGATACCCGTTTCTACGATACCGATCTTGAACATCACGTCCTCATTCCATCCCATCTTGGCAAACATCTCTGCTTTACCTTCCCAGTCGGTGAACTTTCCCATCGCGCTCGCGAAGATTAGAAACGCTGCTATCAACGCACTTAGTACCCAGCCGACGATCCTGCGCGTTTTCGATCCGTTCATGATTTTCTCTTGATTTCGTTGTTGGTTGCTGCGGTGATGGTGAGGTGCATCGTCATGATTCGATGTTCGCGACCGTGTCAAGCCGCGCCAGGGACCATCACCATCCAGCCGATTCCGTACTTGTCCGTAAGCATTCCGTATCGCGGTGACCAAAATGTTTTCTGCAGCGGCATGTCGATGTTGCCGCCATCGGCGAGCGCGTCGAACACCGTGTTCGCATCGTCCTCACTGGCAACCGATAGTGTCAGCCGAAACCCGTCAAAACTTGAGCCATCGCCACAGCCGTCCGACGCCATGATTGTCGTCTGGCCGATACTGAAAGAGGCATGCATGATTTTCTCCTCGAGGCCCTCTTGCATCATCTCGTTCGAAACCGACTCGGGGCTTTCACTGAACCGTATCATCATCGTGACGTTGGCGCCGACCGCCTGCTGATAAAAATCCAAAGCTTCTTCGCAGCGGCCGCCAAAGAACAAGTATGGCTGGACCAAGGCTTCGCGAGTCACGACCTTTCCGCGAAGGGTATTCTCTCGTTTGGCAAGTTCGCCTTTGGGATCGATTTCGCTGAAGTCTTGCATCTCGTACACGGGGCGAATTTCGATTTCGGAATCTTCCGGCATCGGATTCGGGCAACGTTTGACCCACTCGATCGCCTCGGCCATGGATTTCACATCCCACAGCCAATAGCCGGCAATCAATTCTTTTGTTTCAGCGAAAGGCCCATCAACAACGACACGGTCCTCGCCCGAAAACTGTACCCGAATGCCTTCACTACTTGGTTTCAAGCCTTCACCCATCTTCATGATGCCCGCTTCAACAAGCTTTTCGTTGAATTGGCCCATCGCTCGTAACAATGGTTCGCTTGGCAATGTTCCGGCTTCGGAGCTTTCGGTGGCTTTGACGATGACCATGACTTTCATATCGCGTTCTTTCTTGTTGATGATTTGTAATGATCGCTTGTCTGTGAATTGCGGCTATTGGTGATCAAGTTTCGATTGTTGCGGTCGATGCGTCGTTGTACTCGTCATGGCGTCGCCACCAGACGTATGGATCGGATTGTGGCCAGCCTTCGGGTGAATCTTCCCACGCTTCTTGTCGCCCCAGCGGTGCCATGTCCAGCAACGTAAAATTGCTGAGTAGAACTTCGACGCCGCGCCCGCCGGTGAAGTAGGTTTGGTAGATATCGTCGCCTTCGCGCAAGAACATGCTCAATCCGTGCATTTCGCCATCAGCGGTGGTGACCCCAAAATCCTCGTTGAACGTGGTGCCGGCCGAGGAGTACCAAGGCAATGTCCAGCCCATTCGCTTTTTGTAGGCTTCCAGATTCTCAAGCGGGCCTCGTGACACTAAAGCCAACGACAAGTCGCGTGCGTTGAAATGCGCCGGATGACCGATGTTGTCAACCAATAACGAGCAGCCTGGGCAGCCCGCCGTCGGCCAACCGCCGACGTTCTCGGCAAACATAAAGTGATAGATGGCAAGTTGTCGGCAGCCGGCGAACATATCAAGCAATGTCACTCTGCCCGCAGGACCATCAAACTCATATTCTTTGTCGATTTTCACCATGGGTAATCGACGGCGCTGAGCCGCGAGCGCGTCTCTGGCCCGAGTCGCGGCTTTCTCTTTCACGCGAAGGCGGTCGATCGCCGCTTGCCAATCCTGTCGCGATGCGACGGGCGGCCGGCCCTTTGGACCGCGGTGGATGTAGGCTGCCGAAAGGTCCTGTGATTCGTTGCGAAACGCTGCTTCACGTTCTGCGATCAGGTCGTTGGTTTGTTGATCGGCCGGACGAATTTCGAACGGCCCCAGATTCAAGCCTGGATGTTGAGACATAAGCGTGATCGCGTGATTGAGATCGCGAGCCTCGAGAAACAGTATCCCACCAAGCATTTCTTTGGTTTCTGCGTAGGGCCCATCGGTCACGTCCACCGAACCATTCTTGATTCGCAATGTCACCGAGTTGGATGCTTCCTGTAGGGCTTCGCCCCCGATGAAGTGTCCGCCCCGACGCAGTTCATCGTCATAGCTTAAGCACTCCTCTATCGCTCGCTGTTGATCGGTTTCCGACAGGGATTCGAATTTCTGTGAGTCGAAAAATCCCATGCAGATAAATTTCATATCAGTTCTCCGTGCAGAGGTCGGATGTGATGGGCGTGCAGAGTGTCAGTGAATCGCTTCGAATTGGTGGTTTACAGCTAGTCGAACAGTGCCCGCGACGATCGACACCAAGGCCACAAAATTTTTTCGCAAATTATCTCCTCGTCGGCCGGCGTTAACAGCGAGTGTGTTCGCCGTTCATGAACCGGACCCAAGTCCCGTCATCGGTTTGCAGTTCACTGCCCATTCGCCAGTGATCGGTGTCAACAATCTCGATCGTATCGCGATATTTGCACGTCCCCTCGCCGTCAAACCTTGGGCCTTCGGTGTCGAGCGTCAGTCTCTTACCACTCGCGTCGAGTTTGCCTCGGTACGACCAAATGTTCGCCATCATCGAACCCACAAACGTTCCGACGTAATTGCCTTGCGCTGGATCAAACCCCAGCGTCATGATCGACGACCATGGTTCATCCTCGGACGAATCGCCCGAACTCTCGCAAATGACCCACAACCCGCCCAGCGATCGGCAAGCCATCGTTCCACGTGCTTTGGATGTGGTTCCATCGGGCATCTGGCAATCGTGTTCAAATTTCCAGTTACCCATCAGTTGTTCAAGCCATTGGTGTTCTGATTGCGGTTTTGCAAACATGTTGGACCTTTCGGCATCGGTGGTTCGTTTCAGCAGCCTGGCGCGTTTGCCAAACCGCAAGTGGTCGACTCGGCACGGTCCGAATCGACAGCGGATGAAAAAATTGACGACATTTGACAAGCTATCTGGCACGTCGTTAATATGCAACCAAGGGGTTGCGTGTGTGCAGGGCTACACCACAAGCCGTTGTTGTCGTTTCACGCAGTGATACGCTAGAGCACAGGAGAGCATGATGGTGCAATCAGCGACCGACCGTATCGAGAAATCGATCGAGATTCACGCACCGATGCAACGAGTGTGGGAAGCAATCACCGACTATCGGCAATTCAGCCAATGGTTCCGCGTGAACTTAGAAACCGCATTTGTTGTTGGCGAAAAGAGTTCGGGCCAAATCACATATCCGGGATACGAACACGTGCGAATGGAAGTGATGGTCACCGCGATTGAACCGATCCAGTACTTCGCTTTTCAGTGGCATCCCTACGCCGTCGATCCGAATACGGATTACTCTAGCGAGCCGCCGACCCTGGTCGAATTCCGTCTCAAGATGAGTGAAACCGCAGCGGATGGATCGGTCACTTTATTGGAAGTCAGCGAATCAGGTTTTGATGCGCTTCCTGCGTCCCGTCGCGACGAAGCGTTCCGAATGAACGAGGGCGGTTGGTCTGCGCAGATCAACAACATCCGTGACTATGTCCAACAAGATGACTAACACCTCCGCCCGTCGTCTGCAAAAGAATGCTCCGCTGTTCGCCGCGCTCGGCGACAAAACCCGACTGTCGTTGCTGGTAAAACTCGGCGAAGGACAGTTGCATTCGGTGACAAGTTTGGCAAAGGGGGCTTCGCTTTCACGGCAAGCAATCCGCAAGCACCTCAGCGTGCTGGAGGATGTTGGAATGGTCCATGGTGTCAAGCAGGGCCGCGAGCATCTGTTTCGGTACGATCCAAAGCCGATCGAAGAACTGCGGCTTTCGCTTGCCGAAATTTCTCGCCAATGGGATGAATCATTGTTGCGGCTAAAAGCATTCGTGGAAGAAAAGTGAATACGCAAAGTACTCGATGGATGATCACCGCGTTGCGGTTCGTTGCAGCCGTCGTCGTCGCGGTGGGCGTCGGCCTGGTGTTGTTAATCTTGATCGAACTGTTCAGCGCGGTGGTTCATCCGTTTCCCGAGGATTTCGGTGGGACGGCCGAGGAGATGTGCGAACACGTTGCACGCTATCCTTCGTGGGTTCTGGCCGTCGTCGTACCGATATGGGGTTTCTCGGCGTGGTTGAGTACATGGATTGCCAAGTGTATCGGCCATCGTTGGGCGGCCGTCGTGGTTGGCGTGCTATGGATTGTTGCCGTCTTGTTCAACGTGACGCAGCTTCCCTATCCGATCTGGTTCAAGTGCTTGGCAACGACCGCGATTGTCATCGCCGTCGCATCGGCGATTGGATTGCTGTTCAAGGCACGCAGCAGCGCGCAGCGCAATTTTGGCAGCGGTAACTGCTGAGCGAAATTGGCCGAGAGGTGCACGGTTGAGTCCCGCGACCAAGGGACTTCGTTGCGGCCTTCCAGCGGAATCTGCTGCGGAACATCGTCTGTAACGTTTTCACTCATATCGAAACGCTTGCAGCAGAAAAGGATCTGCGTCAGGATCGTTGCTGACAAACCGCTTACCTGTTTTCGAGACTAGAGTCAGCCAACTCGCCGCCAAGTCGAATTTGTGGACTTGTCATCGACCCGTCGTCCGCCTCTCTGCACCCGTGACATTGAAAGACTGCACTATGTCTGAATTTACTTACGAAGACGTCGCAAAGATGATCGATCATTCGCTGCTGAATCCGACGTTGACCGAGGATGATCTTAAGTCGGGGATTCGGTTGGCGCTCGCTTATGATGTTGCCAGCGTATGCATCATGCCCTACGCCATGCGGCTGTGCAGCAAATTACTCGACGGCAGCACGGTTCGGGCTTCCACCACCATCGGTTTCCCGCACGGGGGACACACCACCGCCGTGAAACGCGCCGAAGCTCAGCAAGCGATCGATGACGGTTGCGAAGAACTTGACATGGTTGTCAATATTTCAAAAGTATTAAGCGGCGATTGGGACTACGTACGCCAGGACATTGCGGCCGTTATCGACGTTGCTCATGCCGCAAGTCAAAAAGTGAAGGTGATCTTCGAGAATTGCTACCTGAATGACGAGCAGAAGATTCGACTATGTAGCATCTGTTCAGACTTGAACGCGGACTGGGTGAAAACGTCGACCGGTTATGGCACCGGTGGTGCGACTCATGATGACTTGAAACTGATGCGCAGCCACTCGGCAGACCATGTTCAGGTCAAGGCCGCCGGAGGTGTGCGAGATCTGGACGCCTTGCTGGCGGTGCGTGAACTCGGTGTGACCCGCTGCGGGGCGAGTCGTACCAGTGAGATGATGGATGAGGCTCGCTTGCGGTTACAACTGCCCCCGATCAACATCACCGCGACCGGTGAATCGTCTTACTAGGCGTGTGAATCGTCTTTGTTCCAGTGGGTTCTTGCGAAATCAAGATTAGTGGTTTCACGCGTGCAATCATGCGTCGGAAGTGTTCTACAATAGCGCGGATGCGTCCCTCGGCACAGCCAGCGGATGTGTTTTAAACGCCCCTTCCGACCCTCCCCTCCCCCCACTGAAAGAGATGTGATGGCTCTTGCTGTACTGCGTGTTCTTATTGGTTGTCTTTTTGTTATCTGCGTTTGTTCGGCCAGTAGAGTCGCCGCAGCAACGCCAAACATTGTTTTGATTTTGGCGGATGATCTGGGCTATGGCGATGTGGGCGCGTTTAACGCGGACAGTAAGATTCCGACGCCAAATCTTGATCGTTTGGCGGCCGAGGGCATGCGTTTTACCGATGCGCATGCCGGTGGTTCAGTTTGCGTTCCCTCGCGATATTCGTTGCTGACGGGGCGTTTTTCCGTTCGCGATAAACTGCAGTGGCGCGACGGACCGGTAATCAAGAACGACCAAATGACGATCGCTTCTTTGCTGAAACAACACGGATATCGCACGTCCATGGTCGGTAAATGGCACCAAGGGTTTGACACGCCCGGGCCGGATTCTGATGCGCAATTTGACTACGATCAACCGCTGCGTGGCGGCCCCGTCGATCGCGGATTTCAAACGTTTTTCGGCATGCATGCCTCATTAGACATCCCACCGTATTTCTACATCCGTGATCGGACACCCGTGGTGCCACCGACCGATTCGATTGATGCCAGCACTAGTGTTGGAGGCAAAGAAGATTGGAACAAAATCCAAGGCGCGTTTTGGCGTGAGGGCCCCGTTGCACCGGGTTTTGTTCATACGGAAGTCACGCCGAGGTTCGCTCGCGAAGCCGTTGAGGTGCTGCAGGCGTATGCGGCGACAGATAACGAGGCGCCATTGTTTCTGTACCTGGCTTTGCCCTCACCGCACACGCCTTGGTTGCCCACCGAAGCGTTTCGTGGAAAAAGCGGCGCGGGCATGTACGGCGACTTCGTCATGCAGGTCGACGCGGTCGTCGGACAAGTTGTGTCGGCATTGAATTCGACCGCAATGTCAAACGATACGCTGGTGCTTTTTTCGAGCGACAACGGACCGGTTTGGTATGACACAGACACGGATCGGTTTGGGCACGATGCGGTCGGAGGTTTGCGTGGCATGAAGGGCAGTTCGTGGGAAGGCGGTCACCGCATGCCGTTCATCGCGCGTTGGCCCGGCCATGTCACGCCGGGGACCGCATCGGATCAAACGATCGCATTCTCGGACGTGTTTGCGACGTTCGCGGATCTGGTCGGATCGGCGGACATCCCGGCGGGACAAGCAGAGGATAGCGTCAGCTTTCTGCCGTTCTTGCTTGACGCCGAGATGCCACGTCAATCGCGCGCACCCATCGTGCACAATTCATCAACGCTGCGCGATGGCGATTGGAAATTGATTCTGCCTCGACGCAAGCGAGAGCTCGGAAAGACGGGGTCGCAAAAACTCGGCGGCGAGCTGTACAACTTGCGCGATGACCCGAACGAAGAAAAAAACCTATTCGAATCCGAGTCTGAACGTGTCGAGCGAATGCAAAAAAAGTTAGCCTCGATCCTAGCATCGTAAATTGCATCAAAATCAAATTGCCGCCAAGCGTCTTTCGTCACCGATGGCGTGACATCCGCCAGTTCGGTCGAACGACGCTTGAGGCTCAACTTCTCTCTCATTTCTGAACGGTCCGTCCCATGCATCACTTCGCTATTCACTCACGTTTTCTTACGTTGCTGTTTTTCGCCGCATGTATTTTCGATGGCACTTCGTCTTTCGCGGCTGAAAAACCGAACGTGATTTTGATCATGTGCGATGATCTGGGATACGGCGATCCACAATGCTTTGATGCCGACTCGCCGATTCGAACGCCTCACATCGATGCGATGGCCAGTGACGGATTGAAATTCACACGTTTCTATTCGGCGGCCCCGGTTTGCAGTCCGACCCGAGGAAGTTGTTTGACCGGGCGGCATCCCTATCGATACGGCGTCTACTCGGCAAACACAGGTCACATGAAAACGGATGAGATCACGCTGCCGGAGCTCTTGCAGCAAGCCGGGTATACCACCGGTCACTTTGGGAAATGGCACTTGGGAACGCTGACGACGACGATCCCAGATGCGAATCGAGGCGGTCCCAAAGGCAAACAGCATTTTTCACCGCCATCCCGCCACGGCTACGACGATAGTTTTGTGACCGAGTCCAAGGTTCCAACTTTTGATCCGATGATCAAACCGGTCGGTGCCAAAGCGGGCGGGTATTGGGATGCGGTCAAAGATCGGTCGACCGCCGAATCCTATGGCACTCACTATTGGGATCATGACGGGAACGTCGTTTCACAGAATCTCGACGGTGACGACTCACGCGTAATCATGGATCGAGCCATTCCGTTCATCGAAAACGCGGTCGCCAATGACACGCCATTCTTCGCGGCCGTTTGGTTCCACGCGCCGCACCTGCCCTGTGTGGCCGGACCGGATCATGTGAAGTATTACCAACAACACGACGTTGCCCATCGAAATTATTACGGTTGCGTCACCGCTCTGGACGAACAAGTCGGACGTTTGCGGGCGAAGCTTGCCGAATTGAACGTGGCCGACGATACGATGTTATGGTTCTGCAGCGACAATGGTCCCGAGGGAAAAGACGCAAAGTCACCGGGATCCGCCGGCGACTTTCGTGGACGGAAACGGTCCTTGTACGAAGGTGGCGTTCGCGTCCCGGGGATTCTTGTTTGGCCGGGTCATACCAAGCCGGGATCGACAACGGACTACGCGGCCGTGACCAGTGATTATCTTCCGACCGTGCTGGATGTGTTAGATATTTCGTATCCCGATGATCGACCGCTTGATGGCACGTCACTGCTCGGTGCAATTACCAAATCGGAACCGCGACGAACAGCGCCTATCGGTTTTCAGTCCGCCAAGCAGATTGCGTGGCATCACGGCAACCACAAATTGATCACCGTCGACGCCGGCAAAACCTGGCAGCTTTACGATCTGGATAGCGACCCGAACGAAAATAACGATCTTGCCCAGCAGCAACCTGAGCGAATCGCGTCAATGAAGCAACAGGTCCGTGCGTGGCAAGAGTCGTGTAAGTCCAGTGACGCCGGACACGATTACCTTTCCGAATGATCGTCGGCAAGTCAGTGTCGCGACATTTGTGGTCGTGTGATGCCAGGAACCGATTCGAATTACCGCTGCGTTTCGGGTTTCCAGATCGGTTTGCCGCGGTAGACCTGGCCGATGGGGTACGCATCATGAGGTGTCACCGCCGTCGCCATGATTTCACTGATTTGTTGGACAATTTCGGGGTGTTCCGGCGCGACGTCGAGTGTTTCGCCGATGTCGCTGCTTAAATCATAAAGCTGAATCGCACTGTTGACGCCAAGTCGTATCCCTTTCCATCGATCCAAACGTACGGCTTGGTCGTATCGTGTTCGGCAGTGACCATAGTCCCAGTACAACGGCTCGTCGCGATCGGCCAACTTGCCGCCTTTCAGGGAACCCAGGATCGAAATTCCGTCGCAATTTTCTGGCACATCGACGGCAGCAAGTTGACTGAAAGTCGGCAGCATGTCTTGAAATGCGATGACTTGTTCGCTGGTGAGGTTCGTCGGAATGGTTTGTGGCCAACTGGCGATAAAGGGCACTCGGATACCGCCTTCGGTCAGGTCACGCTTGTAACCTCGCAGTGGACCATTGGTGGTGAATCGTTCGTCGACTTTCTTGTGTCCGCCATTATCGCTAGTGAAGACAATCAACGTTTCGTTTCGGATTCCCTGGGCTTCGATTCGGTTGACGATTCGTCCGACATCGAGATCAAGCCGATGGATCATTGCCGCATATTTCTTTGCTTGATCGCTCCAGTCGTGTTTGGAATAAGGCTGGGTGGTTGGCACAGCTAGTCCGTGTGGATCCTCATGCGGTGACGAAAAGTGCGGCAGCGTGTAAGCCGCATACAGGAAGAACGGGCGGTCGTCATCGGCCTTGTCGTCGATAAACTTCAGTGCTCGATCGGTCAACAAGTCGTGGCTGTAATGCGTTCGGGATTCAGAGTTGCCGTCTAGTCGAAGCTGCCCTTCGTCATCGTCCAGATATTCGGTGAAGTAATAGTGGGCGTGGTCTTGATTCAAGTATCCGAACCATCGATCGAAACCTTGGTTGGTCGCGCGGCCGACCGTTCCGGCGTCGCCGAGCGACCACTTCCCGACGCCGCCGCAGCGATAACCCGCTTTCTTCAGTTGCTCGGCCACCGTAAGGTCGTCGTCCTGCAAGTACGTCCGATAGTGAGGCACGTTATCTCGGGCCGGGGCGTGTCCGTTGTGCAGTCCGGTCATCAGGACCGCTCGTGACGCGGTGCAAACCGGCCCACCCGCGTATGCCTGGGTGTACCGAATGCCCTCTCGAGCAAGTCGATCGATATTCGGCGTCTCGATGAACTCTTGTCCGTAACAGCCCAGGTCTCCGTACCCCAAGTCATCAGCCATGATGAACACAATGTTGGGACGACTTGCGGTGGTTTGTGAATGATCGCCCGATGGAAGGATTTGACCGAGTTGTTCACTGAGTGCCTTGACCGTTTGTTGATGTGAATCCGTTGCGGCCAGATTGGTCGTCTCCAGCGGGTCGTTGTGATGATCGTACAGTTCCGTCGCATCCACCTGTTGCGTTTGAAAGTTTCGCCACTGCGTAAATCGATACCGTTCGGTTCGCATCGAATATCCCATGGTCGTTGGGATTTGACCTCGGGGATAATTCGGTCGCGCCGCTTGAGTCATGGCGACGGACTTGACGTTCGTGTCGGGATCGTCGAGCAACGGAACAAGTGATGTTCCTTCGACTTCGCTGGGAGCGTTCAGTTCGCACAGGTCGGCCAGAGTCGGATACACGTCAAGTAATTCGACCAATGCGTCGGTTCGCTGCCCTGCCTTATGATCAGGCGATGAAATGATCATCGGTACATGAGCGTCCAGCTCGAACGCGGTCGTCTTGCGAGTTAGACCGTGTTCGCCGAGATGAAGCCCGTGGTCGGACCAGAGAACAATAATTGTGTCATCACGAAGGCCGAGCGTGTCCAGTTCGTCCAGCACGCGGCCAATTTGGGCATCCATATAACTGATCGTCGCCAGGTGACCGTGGTGCATTTCGCTAAGTTCGGGCGAATCGGCACCGCCCTTGTATCGGGCACTGGTCAACGCAATCTCTGGAACTCCGCTTGGCGGGTTTACATGCTTTGGCGTCGGAACTTTGTCTCGCTGATAAAGATCCCAGTATTTCTTTGGGGCATTGAACGGCGTGTGGGGTTTCCAGAAACCAACAGCGAGAAAAAACGGCTGTTTCCGCTGACTGATCTCGCGCAGTGTTTCCACCGCCGTGTCGGCGACACGTCCGTCAAAATACGCGTTGTCGGGAACATCACGGCATTCGATGCCCCCGCGGCCCGATGCCAGATTTGGCGGCAAGTCGCCGCTGATTTGTGGCTTGTCGTTTGCGTGACTGTTGTAGTGGAGGACCGACGGCACGCTCCATGAGTCCGGATCACCTTTGTAAGCGTCCTGTCGCCAGTTATGGAAGATCTTGCCAACACATTGCGCGTGATAGCCGTTGTGCTTGAATAGTTGCGGAAGCGTGACGACGTCGGGGCGATTTTGGCGAAAATGTGTCGGTAAATCCCAGACGCGAATCGTGTCCGGCCGCATGCCAGTCAGCACCGAGGCGCGCGATGGATTGCAAACGGTCTGTTGGCAATAGGCATGTTCAAAGAGCGTTCCCCGCGCTGCCAGGCGGTCGATGTTGGGCGACAAAACCTCGGTATCGCCATAACAGCCCAGCTGGACTCGCAAGTCATCGATCGCAATGAACAGAACATTATGTGATTTCGCGTTGGCATGTATTCCGATGATCGCAATCCATAAGCCAACGATCCACTGTAAGTAACTTCTCACTGTTACGTCTCGCCTTTATCAGCAGTAAAATTTCCGGTTCGGATGTCTTCAGCCGCCTGATCAACGGCTGACAGGGAATACAATATCAACTTGCCCGCACCCATTCTGAACATAGTTGAGTTACAAATGTTGCTACGTATGATTTTGTTGTCGATGGCCGTGTTGTCGACAATTTCGATGATGTCCGGCGCGCGGGCCAACGATCATCCCAACATTTTGTTCATTTTTGCCGACGACTGGGGCTGGGGAGATTTGAGCTGCCACGGTCATCCCTATGTCAAGACGCCAAATATTGACCGGCTTGCAAAGGAAGGCACCGATTTCTCTCGGTTTACGGTGGCAAGCGGTGTTTGCTCGCCCAGCCGAACGGCCGTCATGACGGGGCACTTCCCCGCTCGTTACAACATCGACGGTCACTTCGCTTGGGTGCCGAGCAACGCCAAGCGTAACATGCCGGACTGGCTGGATCCGAAAACGCCAACGCTTCCGCGTTTCTTGAAAGACGCGGGGTACGCGACGGCGCACTTTGGTAAGTGGCATTTGTCCAACAACATGATCCCCGATTCGCCGACACCGGCAGAGTACGGTTACGACGAGTACGGAGCGTTCAATTGCTCAGGTGAACAAATGCCTGTTCATGAAGACGCCCGAAACGCAATCGCGTTCATCGAGAAGAGTCAAAACGCGGGTAAACCGTTCTTTATCAACTTGTGGATGCATGAACCACACACTCCCTTTCATACCGTTCCCAAGTATCGCTGGCGGTTTCGCGATCTGGATGAAACCGACAGTATTTACGCATCGGTGTTGTCGCATGCCGATGATCGCGTGGGCGAAGTGTTGGATTGTCTCGACCGACTTCATCTGGCGGAAAACACGCTGGTGATTTTCAGTAGTGACAACGGCCCGGCACGATCATCCAAATCGACCGAGTTGCAACTGATGCACGACACTGCGACCGGTGCCGGTTACAACATCGCGGCGTCCAAGGGAATCACGGCAGGGCGCAAGGGTTACAAAGCTGCTTTGTACGAAGGCGGGATCAACGTTCCCTTTATCGCACGATGGCCGGGAAAAATTGCCGCTGACAAGGTGGATGAAACTTCGCTGATCTCTGCGGTCGACCTGTTGCCCACATTTTGTGAATTGGCTGGCGCAAGTTTGCCGGCCTCTTATACGCCCGATGGCGTCAGCCAAGTCGACGTGTTGATGGGCGGTGAAACGACGACTCGCCGAAAACCGTTGTTTTGGAAAATGTCTGGAAACTGGCCAATTAAAGAGTCGCAGCCTTATCACTGGGTATCGTACGCCATGGTTGATGAAACCTGGAAACTTGTAAGCAACAAGGACGGCAGTTACACCGAACTGTACGATATCGCAGCTGATCCACTGGAAAAGGTTGACGTCAAGTCAGAGCATCCGGCCGTGGTGAAGTCGTTGTTGGCAAAGATTGAGGACTGGAAATCGACATTGCCCGCCAAGCCAACCGGGAATGTGTTCTCCTCTGAACGCACACAGTGAAATGTAACGAAAAAATTCTTGATGACTTGTACGGTTGGATCTTGCGTTCGTGTGTTTCCCTTCCTGCATCTATCCCCATGTTTCGAAACTTGATGATGCGCGTGACAAAATTGGTTGTGTTTCTGGCGGCGGTCGTGCTGTTGCATTCAACACGGATGCACGCACAAGACTTTGGCGAGTTCCGTGAACAGGTGGCTGCGCTGGGTGATTTGACCGACGCGCCATCGACGTATCCGGCCACGGGTTTTCAAGACGATGGTCAGATCAAGGCGATTTACTACGATGCACTCCCTTGGAAAGGCAATCCAACCCGAGTGTTTGCTTGGATCGGAATTCCGTCAAACGGTGACGCCGACGTTCCGGGCGTGGTTCTCGTTCATGGTGGCGGTGGGACGGCGTTCAAGGAGTGGGTGCAAAAGTGGAACGATATCGGTTACGCGGCGATCAGCATTGCGGTCGAAGGACAGACCGACGTGCGATTGTCCAAAGATCCACCAAAAGGTTGGAAGCGTCATCCGATGGGTGGGCCTCCGCGAGACGGCATCTATGGCGATAGCGCAGAACCGCTCGCCGATCAATGGATGTATCACGCAGTCGCTAACACGGTGCTGGCCAATTCTCTCTTGCGATCACAGGCTGGCGTCGATGCGAGCAAAGTCGGCCTGATGGGTATTTCCTGGGGCGGCGTCATTACAAGCACCGTGATCGGTATCGACAATCGATTTGCGTTCGCGATTCCAACCTATGGATGCGGCGACTTGGCCGACGTGCCGAACCAATATGGCCGGGCACTCGGTGACAATTTGATGTACCGGAACGTTTGGGATCCGATGCTGCGCATGTCCAACGCGACCATGCCCACATTGTGGTTGTCTTGGACCGAGGACACGCATTTTCCGTTGGATGCGCAGCACAATTGCTATGATGCGGCGCCGGCGCCGCACATGGTTGTGTTGCGGCCCAAGATGAGGCACAGCCATGCGGCGGGCTGGAACCCGCCTGACAGCTACGCGTTTGCACAGAGTGTCATCGAGCAGGGAACCGTTTGGTGCCGGCAGACGGAAGTTTCGGTAGATCAGGATCGCGTGCGAGTCCGTTTCTCAACAAGCAAACCCATTGATTCAGCCGTCCTAACGGCGACGCCCGATACGGGTATGACCAATGAACGCACTTGGACCGACCATAAAACCACAATCATGGATCAGGCTGACGGAACTGTGACTGTGCAGGCAGACCTGCCGAAGGACACGACGGCTTGGTTCATTAATCTGAAAAGCGGTGATCTGTACGCCAGTTCCGATTACCAACAAACGCAGTAAAGCGTTACGCCAAGAACGGATTGGAAAGCTCAAGCCGTGGTGGCAAACGATGCTGCGCGACTTGCCGATCTGACTTGTTTCGGTTTGCGGGTTCGGTGCCGATCTCCGAATTCCAAACGCCGGGTACCAAATGCCGGATGTCGAGCCGATCCAGTGGGGGATCTTGAGCGATACCATGCGGAGCGTCTGTGAGTCGGGCCGAGGACCAACATTCCGTCCCTCGCAAGAGCAAATGCGTTGGTTGGAACAAGCCGGCGACGCGTTTGGTGGCGGAATGGCTCCGCACCTTCTCCAGAAACGCGGAGCAAACGAAACAAAGCCCACGTGATGGCCATTGACCTCGTGCGTGAGGGAGTTACCGGCCCTGCTGGGAATCAATACATCCTGGGTGCCAGACTCATTGACGCGACGATGTGGGTACAAATCAAGCCGCAAAGACATTGCTAACACTGCGGATAGCCGGCACGCTAAAATTGTGGGGTTCGTCCAATGATCCTTTAGCCGGAGTCCGAAAACATTGCGGAATCTCTTGATCAAGCGAGACGCGTTTCTCGGCAGCCAGCGGCGGCTTGTCCGAGGGCGCCTCGGATCCTTGTGGCCGTTGCGATGTGGCGTGGTGCTCGTTCTGCTGTTGTCGACCGCGTCGGCTTTGGCCGTCGACTATGAAACGGTCAAGCAACAATACCGATCCGGTCAGTACGACGAAGCCGCCGAAGCAGCAGCGGCAGAAGTCGAACGTGGGATTTGGAACGAGCGTTGGCCGCGACTATTAATCCAGTGCTATTTGGTCACGGGCAAATACCAGGATGCGTTGGCTGTCTTCGAGGATGCCGTCAAGCGGTATCCGACCAGTCTGACACTGCGGATGATGGGTCGAGAGGCGATTCGGTTGTGCGGAATTACAGACCGCGACGAACAAGAGGCCTCTCAGATATTAAGACTCTTGCAAAGCTCGCCGTCACGTTATGCGAGCCGCGACAACCTCGTTGCGGCGGGACGGTTTTTTAAAGAACGCGGCGAAGACGCACGGCAAATTCTGGAACTGTTTTATGATCGAGTCCGGGACGCGGACCCAGAACATCTCGAGGCCTACATTGCCACCGCCGAGCTGGCGCTGGACAAAGGCGATTTTAAAGTCGCCGCCGATACATTGACGTCCGCATTGAAAGTCGATGACGCCGACCCGCAGATCTATTACTTGTTGGCCCGAGCTTTCGAGCCGTCGGATTCTGAACGTGCCAGCGAGGCATTGGCACAAGCACTTAAGCTGAATTCCAGCCACGTGCCGAGTCTATTGATGCAGGCCACCGGCGCAATCGATCGCGAACAGTATGCTGCGGCCGACCAGTTAATCAAACAAGTGCTCGACATCAATCGGCGCGAGCAAGATGCGATCGCACTGCAAGCCGTGTTGGCGCATCTGCGTGGTGATTTCGAGAAAGAGAAGCAGTTGCGTGACCTGGCGTTGATGACCTGGAAATCGAATCCGCGGGTCGACCATCTGATTGGTAAAAAACTATCCGACAAGTATCGGTTTGCCGAAGGTGCCGAGTACCAACGTTCTGCGTTGACGATTGATCCCACTTACACCGCGGCCAGCTTTCAGCTTGCACAGGACCTTCTTCGGCTGGGACATGACGATGTCGGATGGGAATTGGCAAAGACGGTTGCCGACGAAGATCAGTACAACGTTGTTGCGCATAACTTGATCACATTGCATGATCGATTGAGCGGTTTCAGCGTGCTGCAGGCTGGTGACATTCATGTCCGAATGGACCCGCGCGAGGCGGAAATTTATGGTGATCAAGTACTAGAGTTGCTATCCGAAGCTCAGGCAACCTTGTGTCCGAAGTACGATGTGACACCGAAGGCTCCTGTCGTCGTGGAAATCTTTCCAGAACAAAAAGACTTTGCGATCCGCACGTTCGGGTTGCCTGGTGGCCAAGGTTTTTTGGGCGTGTGTTTCGGCCGCGTGATCACTGCCAACAGTCCCGCTTCGCAGGGCGATACGCCTGCCAACTGGAAAAGTGTGTTGTGGCACGAGTTCTGTCACGTCGTGACGCTCGAAAAGACAAAGAACCGAATGCCGCGCTGGCTTAGCGAAGGCATTTCGGTCTACGAAGAACGCAAGCGGGACGCGGCTTGGGGCGAATCCATGACACCCCAATACCGGGAAATGCTGCTCGGTGAAGAGCTAACGCCCGTCAGTGAATTAAGCGGTGCGTTTCTGAGCCCCGCCTCCCCACTTCACTTGCAATTCGCCTATTACGAATCTTCGCTGGTCGTTGAGTTCCTGATCGATCGGTATGGGCTGGATGCGGTCAAGCAGATTTTGACCGATCTGGCCGACGGTTTGGCGATCAACGATGCACTGGCGCGTTCGGTCGGATCGCTGGAAAAACTCGATCAACAATTCGCCACGTATGCCAAGCAGGTCGCCGATTCTTTCGCGCCCGATGCCCAGTGGTCGCGAGAAGGATTTCCTGAGCGACCGTCGCGCGGCGATTATCAAGAAATCATCGACCAAGAACCCAACCACTATTGGGGCCGAATGGGACTCGCCAAAGCCGAGTTGGCGGCCGGTAATCTGGACGCCGCGAAACAGCATTTGATGAAACTTGTCGAGCTAGGTGCTGTAACGGGCCAACGCGGCGGACCGCTGGAAATGTTGGCCACGGTTTACCGAAAAGCAGGGGAAATCGACAAAGAGCGTGAGATTCATCGACAAATAGTCGAGCTTTCTAGCGATGCTTTGCCGTCTTTGGTGCGTTTAATCGATATCGCTCGAGACGAACAAGATTGGGAAAGTGTGTTGCAGGACGCCCATTTATTGATGTCGATCAATCCGTTGTTGCCGTACGGGCACCAGCGAGTGTCCGAAGCCGCTGAAAAACTTGATCAGCCCGGTCGAGCGGTGGCGGCGCTGACGGCACTGACGACCATGGAACCGGTTGACCCAGCGGGTTTGGATTTCCGGCTCGCACGATCTCTGTATCAACTCGATCAGTTCGCTCGGGCAAAGGACCATGTCTTACGAGCACTCGACGAGGCGCCTCGTTATCGTGATGCCCATCGGCTGTTGCTGCAGATTCACGAAGCGATTGACGCGCGAGCGTCCCAAGACCGTGGCGTTGGCAAGCAGGCCGCGGATATCGACCGCGAAATGCAGTCGCCGACGGAAACCGAATCATCGGAAACTGAGTCTTCGGAAACCAACGCCGCAGCAGCCGAAATTGACGCGACCGATGCATCCAGCACGACACAAGGTTCGGAGCCATGATGATCACAAGAATCGTTCGATCAAAACGGGCCATTGCCATATTTACCGCCGGATGTCTGGTCGTGTCCGCGGCCATGGCCCAACGCGGTTGGTGGAACAGTCGTTCGATCAGCGATGACCGCGGAGACGTACCGAGTTGGGAAGTCGACAAAGATTTTCCCAGCGACTTGTTCACCTTCGTGCGAATTCAATACGATTCCTATGGCGGACGTGGTTACGGCCGTGGCGGCGGCGGATGGCGGACAGATTATCCGGACAGCGATCTAAACTTTTCGTTGCGTCTGCAGCAGTTGACAACGTTAAAAGTCAATCCGGATCCGATCATTCTTCGGCTGACCGATGATCGCCTGTTCGATTATCCGTTCATCTATATCATCGAACCGGGCGGGCTGGTTTTTAGCGAAGACGAAGTCTTGGCGCTACGGAAGTATTGTCTCAACGGCGGATTCTTGATGGTCGATGACTTTTGGGGCGACAGCCAATACGAAAACATGCGGTCCGAACTTCAACGCGTCTTTCCGGATCGCAAGCCATTCGAAGTGCCGCTGTCACATGAGATTTTTCACTGTGTCTATGACATGAAAGAAAAACCGCAAGTGCCAGCCATCAACGCCGCGCGCCGTGGCGCCGGTGGCCAGATCGGATCGTGGGAATATTCGCGCGACGGCAGCGACACTAGTACACCTCACTATCGTGCCATCACTGATGATGAAGACCGTATCATGGTCTTTATCTGTCACAACACGGATCTCGGCGACGGCTGGGAACGTGAAGGCATGGACCCTTGGTATTTCGAAGAATTCTCAGTCAAAAAAGCCTACCCCATGGGCATCAATATCGTGACCTACGCGATGACCCACTAGTTCGGTTGCGGCGGGTTGTCCTCGCCCGCCGCCGGACCGTCCCACCAATATGCCGTCCCACCAATACGCCGTCCCACCAATTCACTGTCCCACCAACACGTTGTCCCACCGATTTGCTCGATCGCATCGATAACGCGGTCGGATGATAAATTCCTTTGCAACCCATGCCGCCCCGATCAACAACATGAACCAAAACGAATCGATGACCGCGCTGGAAGAAGAACAAATTGTCGAGCAAATTCGCGATGGGAGCGCGCGAATTCGACGCGAGCTATCGAAGGTCATCATCGGCCAGCATGACGTGATCGAACAGTTGTTGGTCAGCTTGATGGCTGGCGGTCATTGCTTGATCACCGGTGCTCCGGGGTTGGCCAAGACGTTGTTGGTTAGCAGTGTCGCGAGCATCTTTCATTTGCAGTTCAAGCGAATCCAGTTCACGCCCGACCTAATGCCGGCTGACATCACGGGCACGGAAATTCTGGAGGAAGATTCCGACGGGCATCGTAAGTTAACGTTCGTCAAAGGCCCGATCTTTGCCAACGTGATCCTTGCTGACGAAATCAACCGAACGCCACCCAAGACACAAGCCGCCTTGTTGGAGGCGATGCAAGAGCACCAAGTGACCGCCGCGGGCCGGCGATACGAATTGGAAGAACCTTTCTTTGTCTTGGCCACACAGAATCCGATCGAGATGGAAGGGACGTATCCGTTGCCCGAAGCGCAGCTGGATCGTTTTATGTTCAACATTTTGATCGATTACTTGCCGCCCGAGGACGAGTTGGCGGTGGTCATGCAGACGACTTCGGGACGCCCCGAACCGATCGAACCGATTTTTTCGGGTGAGGACGTGTTGAAGTTTCATCAAGCGGTGCGCCGCGTTCCCATTGCCGAAGAAGTCGCCGCCTATGCCGTACGGCTTGCCTCATCGACGCGTCCGGGCCGCGACGGCACACCGGATTTTATGAACCAGTGGGTCAGCTGGGGTGCCGGTTTGCGTGCCGCCCAGACGTTGGTCTTGGGGGCGAAAGCCAGAGCGCTGTCGAACGGAAACGCGCATGTCAGCACCGATGACATTGCGGCACTTGCACATCCCGCGCTGCGGCATCGCGTTTTGCTAAGTTATAAAGCGGAAGCCGAGGGCGTCACGATCGAAGACGTAATCGATCGACTGTTGTCCACTGTATCGGCGGCGATCTGATGGCCGGTGATGCTGACAACGCGCCCGCTTTGGCCGCGGACTCGACCAAGATTGATCCGACCGCAGTGATGCGAATCAAAGATTTGCAGCTGCAAGCCAAAACCGTCGTGGACGGTTTCTTTAGCGGTCTGCATCGCAGTCCTGTGCATGGTTCGTCGGTTGAGTTTAGTGAGTATCGTCCGTATACGATTGGCGACGACCTGCGCGGTCTGGACTGGAAACTGTACGCTCGCAGCGACCGGTACTTTATCAAAAAGTTCGAAGACGAAACGAACCGCAATTGCTACTTGATCGTCGATCAAAGCAAATCGATGGGATACGGTTCCCTGGAATACACCAAAATCGACTACGCCCGGACGACCGCAGCGACATTGGCTTACTATCTGACGCGTCAACGCGATTCGGTCGGGCTGGTCACGTTTGACGAAACGATTGGCGACTTTATCAGTGCCAAGAATCGCATCGGACAATTTCATCAAATGATGGTCGCGTTGGCCAGACCGCTGCGAGGCGCAGGAACCGATATCGAAAGTCCGCTAAGACAGATTGCCTCGCTGGTGCATCGACGTGGCTTGATCGTGCTGATTTCGGATCTGTTGGCACCTGTCGAATCATTGCAAACCAATTTGGCCTACCTGCGATCGCGCGGTCACGAGGTTGTGATTTTGCGAGTTTTGGATCCATCCGAGATCGAGCTTCAGTTGTCTTCGCCCAGTATGGTCGTTGACATGGAATCGTCGCGAGAAATCTATCTTGATCCCGACGCCGCGCGAAAGCAATACAAAGAACAATTCACGCAACATCAAACCGAACTGCAACAGGTTTGCGATGCGGTGGGCGTCGACTTGTATCCAATGATGACCGATCAGCCGCTAGAGGATGCTTTGTTTCACGTCATCGATGCCCAACAACGTCGACGGCGCGGTGCAAATCGCGGTGGAATGTTGGCCGGTGCTGCTCGCGGTGGAACGGGAGGATCGTCATGAGCTTACTGGCACCACTCTATTTTCTCGGTGCACTAGCGGTCGGATTGCCCATCCTATTCCACCTGATTCGTCGCCGACCCAAGGGCGAAGTCGAATTCAGTTCGCTGATGTTTTTGAAGCCAACGCCGCCACGATTGACCCGCCGCAGTCGGCTCGAGAATCTGCCGCTGTTGTTGATCCGGTCGCTGGCCCTGATCCTGCTTGCCGCAGCGTTCGCGCGCCCTTTTCTGCGTCAAACCGCTCAATCCGATGTCGACGGATTGTCACGGCGATTGGTGGTGGCAATTGACACCAGTGCCAGCATGCGCCGCGCGGACCTTTGGCAGCAAGCAAAACTGGCCGCAAAGACGGTAATCGATGATATCCAGCCCGGTGACCAATTAGCCATTGTCGCTTTCGACGATCAACCCCAGATGTTATTTGGGTTCGATCAATCAGCACAGCTGACACCAAGCCAACTGAAATCGGCCGCGAACGAGGCGATCGATCAGGCTGCGCCGACTTGGAAAACATCCGACCTCGGTCGTGCGCTCGGCTTTGCGGCGGACCTTGCCGTGACGCACGAGCAAGACGACAACGTCGAAGACGCCGTGGATACCGATACCGCTTCGGTCCAATCCGGGCCGGCCCATCTGGTGCTGGTTTCTGACATGCAGGTCGGCAGCGAAATTGAAAGTCTGCAGGTTTACGCGTGGCCTGACGAGTTGACCTTGGATGTCCGTAGAGTCGGCACGGACAAAACCACAAACGCGTGGGCGACCATTTTGTCGGGCGACGATTCCTCATCGGTCGATCAAGGGCGACAGAACCGCGTGCGCGTCCGTGTTTCCAATACGGCGGACGCCGAGAACGCAACGTTTCGGATCGCTTGGAAAGACGCTCTTGGGCGCATCCTGTCGGAATCCGAGATGCCGGTGCAAGTTCCACCAGGCGAATCGCGTGTCGTGTCGCTGCCCGCTCCGGCAAGCGATGTGTCGGCGCTCTGCGTATTGGATGATGACCATGCCTTCGACAACAACACGTATGTTGCAAACCGCGAACCGGTCGCACAGAAGTTGTTGTATGTCGGAAACGACACGCTGGCGACATCGAATGTCGATCCCAAGGACAGTTTGTACTACTACCTGCGCCGCGTTCCACTCAGCAATCGATACCGTCATGTAGATGTCGAAGCGGTACCGGACGGCCTGCCATCCGAATTACCGCCCCATGAAGTCCCGCTGATCGTCGTCGCTGGCGAAGTTTCCTCACAAGACGCGACCTCACTAAGGCGATACATCGAACGCGGCGGTCGGTTGCTAGTCGTGTTCGGCAGCGAACAACAAACCTCGGCACTGCTGGATCTGGTGCGTGAAATGACATCCGAGGACACGCTATCCGCGGACGAGGCGAACATTGACGACTACGTCATGTTGTCCCAGATTCAATTTACCGATCCGGTGTTCATGTCGATGGCTGATCCTCAGTTCAATGACTTTACCAAGATTCGGTTCTGGAAACATCGAAAATTGACAGGCGTGCCCGACCATTGGAAAGTGACCGCCGCGTTTGACGACGGTGACCCGGCATTGATCGAAGTTCCCACGCAGGCAGCGGACTCCGACGGAAAGCTATGGATTCTCGCCACCGGCTGGCAACCCACATCAAGTCAGTTGGCTTTGTCGACAAAATTCATCCCGCTGGTGTATCAGTGGTTTGATTCCTCCTCAGCTGATTCTCAACGATCCGAAAGTTATGCCGTCGGAGAACCGATCGATGCACCGCCGTCTGAATCGGCAAGGATCATCGGCCCCGACGGTACCGCGTTTCGATATCAGTCCGGCGAAGACTTGGGCAACATCGACCAACCCGGCGTCTACCAGTTCGATGACGGTCAACACATCCATGCGTTCGCCGTGAACGTGGCAGAATCCGAGAGCAACACCGAGGCTGCTGATGATGATTCATTGGAACGTTTCGGCGTCAAACTTGGCGCAGCACCAACGTCACAACAACTGCGTGACTCCGGCCGCCAGCTAAGAGATGTCGAACTGGAAGGCCGCCAAAAGCTCTGGCAGTGGTTGTTAGTCTTCGGTCTCACCATGCTGTTTATCGAATCTTGGCTAGGCGGACGTATGAGCCGATCAACGCCGGCGGCAACCGCCTAGCGTGCTCCTGCGCCTAGCGTGCTCCCGGCAAACAAGCCGCCCGTTTCAGAATCTTTTGTCTTTGCTCTGAGAGACTTTCGTGCGGCCGATGTGGTTCCCCAGGTCGATTGCGGCTTTTTTCTTTTTTTTGTGTCCAATCGTTAGTTTCTGTGGAAAGAACTAGTGATGGCAAGCTTTGATGAAGACCGACATGATTCGTTTTTGCGCGTGTTTAGCGAACACGAGGCGGCTATACGCGCGTTCGTCCGGTCGCTGGTGCCGACGCTAGCCGATGCCAATGACGTGATGCAGGAAACGTCGGTCGTGCTGTGGCGAAGGTTCGGCGAATATGACTTTGATCGAGATTTTCGAGGATGGGCGTTTGGTGTCGCGAAAATGCAGGTGCTGTCCTGGAAACGAGATCGCGCCCGCGACCGGCATTTGTTTGGCGAGGAGTTGTCCCAAATCCTTGCACATGAAGCAGAGGATCGCGCCGATCGGATCATCGCTCAACACGAAGCCCTTGAGAACTGCCTTGGGAAACTGCCTGCTAAACATCGCCAAATGGTGACAGCGGCTTACGCGCCAGGGATGCAAATCAATGAGCTTGCGCGATCGTTACAGCAGAGTGCCGCGGCGATGTACAAGCGTATTCACCGAATTCGGTTGGCACTTGTTGAGTGTACGCAGCGCGAGTTGACCAAGGAGGGTTGGTCATGAACACCAATGATCCGCGACTTGAGTTAGCACGTCTGTACGTTGAAGGCGAGGCCGATGCCGAGGCAACGCGCCGGCTCGAAGATGAACTGCGTAAAGATGCCGAATTTCGCAGCGTCTTTCTCGATTACCTACAGATGGACCTTGCGCTTTCGAAAAACGCCCTGCTTGAAAAGTCTTTGGCAATACAGCCGGCAAAGTGGCAATTCCCATCTGCTTGGATCGCCTGTGCGGCAGCCGTGCTAATGTTGGTGGGATTCAGTGCTGCGTCGTGGTGGATGCCGCAGGAATCGGAGCGCGGTGTACGGGTGACAGTGCTGTCAGTGAATCAGGCGAAAGTCGAAGGTGCTGGCGAATTAGTCGCAGGCACCGAACTGTCGCTCAGTCAAGTACGACTAACATCGGGGCATCTGCGGTTGGGGCTCTCCTCCGACGTCCGCCTTGAATTGGTCGGGCCACTCGAAGGCCAATTTGTGAACGACATGCGTTTTCATTTGCGTGCCGGACTGATCAATGCGGAAGTTGGCGAGCGGGGAAAAGGATTCACGGTCGAGTCGGACGCGGGTGAGATCATCGATCGGGGGACCAGTTTCGGGATGCAAGTCGATCGCTCTGGAGAATCGCGAGTCGCCGTGTTCTCTGGGACCGTAGAGGTGCATCCGCGAAAGTCGAATCGGGGTGACGGGCCGATTGTTTTGACAGAAGGTTTGGCTGCGCGTTTTTCCGCTCAGGCGGGACTGCGTCGTTGGCGAGAGATTTCCTTGGCCGCACGTGCTGCGGGGCTGGCGGCGAACAACTACGCCGGCATCATTGAAAGCGTGCACGACAATCTAGGTAATGACGAGCTGCAACCGTTCTATGGCGTCGTGCAAAACGGGATGTCGCCCGGTGCACTCGCATTTACTGATAAGCCGAACCCATCTTGGGCACCACGACCGGGCGACAAGGTCCCCGATGAATTGCTCGACGCCGACCTCATTCGTACCTACCATCAGTTTCGACGACGCTTGGACTACGAGCTGACAGTCAACCTCCGAGACCACGCGGCGGTTTACGTATTGATCAAGAGTCAAGATCGCTTGCCAGACTGGTTATCAGAGAAATTCACCAACACCGGAAAGACGATCGTTGCCGGACCCTTCCAACAGAGTATCGCCCATTGGCCAGAAGCGATTCTTGGACTCGATGGTTTACCCTACTTTGAGTTTTCGGTTTGGAAAGCCAGTGTCGCGGCAGGGGAATTCACACTGGGAAGTCCTCGCGCGACGGATTTGAATAAAAGTCATTTGATGTACGGCATCGCCGTTCAGCCGAGAGAAACTGCTCGATGAAATTTTCACGTTACCGTATGAATTACCTGTCATTGTTGCCTTGGCTGTTTCTTCCCGTTGCTTCGGTACACGGTGCCGATGCTTCGCTGCCGAAATTTCTCAATCGATACTGCGCGGATTGCCACAACTCCGACACGATGGAAGGTCAAGTCAGCCTCGGCACGCTGATCGAAAACCCCAGCGAAGTCGACGCGTCGCTGATCCAAGCCGTGGTGGATGTGGTTTCCTTAGGTGAGATGCCTCCCGAAGACAGCGAGCAACCGTCGACAAAAGAACGCAAGATGTTTCTAGCGTCTGCAGAGCCGATCCTCCAGAATGCAACTCTCATGCTGATGGAAAAGGCAACTCTACCCGGTTACGGCAACTTGATTCCTCATGAGTTGTTGTTTACCGAACCCGAAGTACGGCGTGCCGCCACGCCTGCTCGCCTTTGGCGGATAAGTCCTCACCTTTTCATGCAACGTGCCAATGCGGTCACTCGCACTTCATTCTTAGTTCCGAAAGCCAATCAAGGCGGTAACGGATTGCATCCCGCTTTCGCCTATATGACTCCGCCGCACTCTTTTTGCGACGATGCAGCACAACACCAGTTCGAGCAATCCACCACGGAGTTGCTGTTCGACGTCGCGTGGGAAATATCCGGCCGGCAGGTCGCTGGTACTCGTGTTGCCAATCCCGTGAAGGATTTTCTGGTGCGGGAAAACCCAAAGGCTTCGGATTGGCGTTCGATGATCAATTGGCAAACGCAACTCGTACTGCGACGGCCTGCGCGAAGCGAAGAAATCGCAAAGTTGATGTCGCTGGTAGAAATGACGCGGATGGAAACCGATAACCGCGTAGCGCTACAGACACTTTTCGCAGCGATCCTGATGAAACCTGAAGCGGTCTATCGCTACGAGATCGGCGATGGCGTGCCAGACGAACACGGTCGCGTCTCGTTGACACCAGAGGAACTGAAGCATTCCATTGCCTATGCACTCACCGACCTGCCGCCGGACGCCGAACTGGAACGTGCTGCAAAACTGGGACGCCTTTCCGATCGCAGCGATGTCCGCCGTGAGGTCCAGCGGATGCTCGATGATTTCGAAACCGTTTCACCGCGACTGTTACGTTTCTTCCAAGAATACTTTGAATACACCGGTGCACCGGAAGTATTCAAAGACCATCGTAGAGCCAACGCAATTTTTGCCACGCAGCGTGTCGATAGCGCAGACCAGCTCGTGACTTTTGTATTACAGCAAGATGAGCAAGTGCTTGCCCGGCTGCTAACCGAAGATCGTGTCTTCATCCCGAACGCTTCCGAAATGCGTGAGCCCGTCGAACGTCGGTTTCGAGCCAATCTGCACGGTGACTTTGGGTTTCCGGCTGACTGGCAGTGGGACTCTCAACAACCCGCCCGTCCCCTGCTTGGTGAACGGTCGGGAATTCTCACACACCCTGCTTGGTTGCTCGCCTTTTCGGACAACGAAAAGAATCAAGCGATCCAGCGGGGCATGTGGGTTCGGACGAAATTGCTGGGCGACATTGTTCCGGATACACCCATCGGCGTCGATGCGAAATTGCCGACCGATCCGCACTTAACGCTACGCGAGAAGATGAAGCAAGTCACGACCGCCACCTATTGTTGGACTTGCCATCAGAAGATGGATCCACTCGGGTTACCGCTTGAGCAATTCGACGAGTTCGGGGCGTACCGCGAAACGGAATTGAATCGACCCGTCGATACCACGGGCGAAATCAAGGTCGGTGTTCCGGAGATCGACGGGCCCGTGTCGGATCCATTTGAAATGCTCGAGCGCCTTGCTCATTCGCAACATGTTGAACAGGTGTTCGTCCGTCATGTGTTTCGCTATTTCCTCGGTCGAAACGAGACGGTCGACGACGCGCCCACGTTGATCGACGCCCATCGCGCATACCGGCAAAGCAACGGCAGTATGAGATCGCTCGTTTTGTCGCTACTAACTTCCGATTCTTTTGTTTACCGAAGGCTGCCGAGCAACATCGCTGCTAATTAGTTCCGAGTGAATCATTTACCGCTGCAAGTGGACTGAACTGTCATGAAAACAAATTTCCTTTCCCGTCGTCGATTCCTGGATCGATTTTCGACGTGTGCCAGTGCACCGTTGCTATTGCCGTTGCTCAGTCGTGCGACGTTGGCGGCCGAAGGCGATACACCGCCGCTGCGTTTCCTATTTGTTCTCGAAGGAAACAGTGTTCCGCCGAAACAAGTCTGCCCAAGTGATATCCCCTTCGTCGAACGAGCGCAACGCAAGGCATTCACTGAGCACTCACTCACTCACGCCGAGCTGCCCACCGCGCTCAAGCCGATCGAATCTTTTCGCGATCGGTTGACCGTGATCCAGGGACTCTCCGGACGCATGTGTTCAGGCGGACACTCCAGTGACCATGGCGCACTTGGTGCATATCACGCCAATCAAGGTCGCAATATTAAGTCTGCGACGGTGGACTGTTTGATCGGACAAGCACATCCGGGAATTCGTCAAAATTTGGTGCTCGGTATTTCCAGCGACTCGAACAAGGTGGTGGATTTCAATTGTTCGGCGTCGGCACGCGGTCGCAGCATGGCCACAATCATGCACCCGTCGGTAGCCTACACGCAACTCTTTGGTGCCGTTGCCCAAGGCGCTGCCGGTGACGCGTTTCGTGCACGTCGCCATTTGGTCGACCATATGAAAGATGACGTCCGTCGCGCACGCCGTGAGCTGGGTTCGATAGAGAAGAACAAAATCGATACGTACCTGTCAGCCTTCGAGACGCTTGGCACCACATCGCAGCGGTTAATCGAGGCGCGAGACCGCGTGGCAAACGTCGATCCCGGCCTGACCGACAAGTATGCATCGACCGTGGAAACCGATCGGCTAGATGCGCATTTCGAATTGGCGACTGCCGCCTTCGTCGGCGGGCTAACCAATTGTGCCACCATTGCGTCCGGTGTTGGTTTTCCGAACTTCAATATTACCTTCACCGGCCTAGGTATCCAGACAGGCAAGCACCCAATCGGTCATGCCCTGTACGACGAGGAAGACGCAACGGGATGGACCCAGTCCGAAAAAATACGCGCCTACCATTTCCGGTTGATTGCGCGCACGATGGAACGTCTGCAAGCGATACCTGAAGGCGACGGCACGATGCTGGATAACACCGTGATCGTCTATCTCAGTGATGGTGCCGAGACGCACCACAGCCAGTGTTTCGAGTGGCCGTTTGTGATCTTGGGTAACGCCAACGGACGCCTTAACGCGGGACGTTACTTACAGTTCCCCGACTACGGTTTGGACGGACATCGAACCATCAACGCCATCCACGAAACGTTGCTGCACCTCGCTGGTATCTCGCAAGGTCTATTTGGCACGATCGATCCAAACCTTGATGAATCCATGCATCGCGGTCCGCTGGAAACATTACTCACATAGTATTGTTCAACACAACAGGCGACAGACGTCCTGAAGTATCCGATTTGTCTTTGCGTGTGCGTACTGAGCGCGCAGTCCCAAGGCGTCAGTTTCCAACTCAACTATTTGCTGGGTGAGAGGTACTCGCGAATCAACTTTGAACTGCCTGACGTATCGTGGACGCTTGATTCTTTGCAGCACCTTCCAGCCCTCTTGCATCAGGGGCGAACCGTCGCACACGACAACCTAACACGGGTGTTCGATGTCTTCCTTGCAGACGCGACTCCCAACTTTGTGCCATTCGAAGATTGCGGCCAATCAGTCTCACTAGCCGATCCGGTCGCCGTAACTGATTTGGTGTCGTAAATCAAACTCTTTACGTCGTTGTTCGAAACCGACCCATTCGTAATCACCCCAACCGCGCACCGGTGGCCGATGTTGACGTGTCACGGAGATTAGGTTGAGGTACCGGTTTTCTCGCAGACGAAAAGCTAAGGCTTGAGCCTGAACGGAAACTAGATGCGTTGCGGACATGGGAACGACTGCTTGATGCAGTGCGCCAGCTAAGAGGCGTCGAGCTCGAAGTCCGGTGCATGTTTCGGTAGCGGCTGTTCGTTTAAGGTCGGATAATGCCATTTCTCGAGTTCTCACTACGAGGCCGCACGAACGGATCGATGACCACCGCTGCTGAAGCCACCAGCTGCGCGGAATTCGAACAAGCGAATCTTCATCGACGATTTTGCCGTTGTGATGGGTCCGAAGTCACAACGTACCGAATACGATCTATACTGCGTGCGCAGTCGTGTTGCCGTTCATCTCCGCGAACGGCCAAAGTTGAAACGTAGCAGGAACCATCATGAAACGCTCACGAGTATTTTTCCTTTATGCATTTGTCTGCGTTAGCATCGCGGCGAGCGCGAATGCTCATTACCTTTGGGTGTCAGTTGATCGTGCCCCCGACGCATCGGCAGGAACGAATATTTACTTTGAGGAGGCAGCGAAACCTGGTGATGGTCACTACCTGGACCATTTCTTGGGCAAGAGCGAAGTTTGGATTCGTACCATTGAGCAACCCTCACCAGCCCCGATTGCGGCGGAAGAAGTTAACGCAGGAGACAATCGTTGGATGCGAGTCGCCCTGCCAGATTCAGAAGAGTACAGCGTTGATGCCTACGGCAAGTTTGGTGTGTATGCATACGGCACGAAAAAAGTTCTGTTGCATTACTACGCACGAAACTTGCGCGTTGAATCTCATGACGCGATGCACGAGTTAGGCCGGGCCGAACAAATGGATCTCGATCTCGTTCCCCATGAAAACGGCGGAGAAATCGAATTCACGCTCCTATGGAAAGGGGAGTCGGTGGCCGATCGCATGGTCTTCGTTCGCGGCCCGAATGGACTTCGCAAAAACATGAAGACCGACGCGAAAGGCAAAATTGAGCTGGAGCTTCCAAGCAAAGGTGAATTGATTCTGCGAAGCTCTGTTGAGTTTTCAGCGCCAGGCGAAGAAAGCGGCGAAGCTTACGAATCGATTCGTCACAATATTACTTTGGTGATGCCGCTGGAAACCGAAACTCGCTCAGGAAATTGAGGCCAAGAAGGATTCCTTGGCATCGCCGGCGCGATGAAGTCGTTCGGCAGAGTTCACCCGCCGGTTCGGGGATTGCGACGACGTCGCGTCGTGAGCGCAACTAGGCCGAGTGTGGCGATCATCGCAAAGCTGTTGGGTTCGGGAACTGCCGCAACGTTGATCACGCCGACACCTACGCCTTCGCCGAGTCGAAAATCAAAGCCGCCCGCTCCCGTCGTTAGCCAATTGTCCCTGATCGGGTTGCCTTGGCTATCCAGAAAGAAACCGTTGCCGGGAATGTCATACAGGCGCACGTATCGTATGTCGTTCAAATTCAAGCGACCTTCGCTGACCAATGGATCTGATGCTAAGTCGTCGAGGTCGAATGGTGTCCCGAACCCGGACGCGTGCTTGCCGGCAAGGTTATACACATTGGTCACGTCGAACCCCGCGAATGCGCTTCCTAGACTGCCGGGAAGCGTACCGCTGTTCAGATTGATGCTTGGAAAGCGAATAAAATCGCTGCCGTTTGTGGAAACGTCGACGTAGGCGTATTCGGCGAACAATCCAGGTACACCATCATCGTTGATTCCAAACGTGAATCCGTTCTCGAAAATAGCAAAGTCCGCGCCAGGGCCATTACTGATTCCTGTCGGAAATGTCACCGTCAGGAATCCAGGTGAAACGCCTTCGGCGATCTCGGCAGCATTCAAATCACCAAGACTGTTGAAGCCGCCGGATGGGTCGATCGACGTGCTTCCTCGGGGACCAAACAGCGTTCTTGACGCATCGATCACGTCAGCCCATTCGACAAACCGAGGATCGTCCGAGGCAATCGCACCGTCGATCTGATTGGTCGTGTCGGTCGGACCGGAATAGATCCCGGCGTGGCAAAAAGTTGTACTCAGGCATCCGGACAAAAAGGTAAGAAACAAGGTGCATCGCATGACAATCATTCGCTCCTTGCGTTACCGTGCCGCGGACGCAGCCACCATCGCGACGTACCTTCATCCGTTAGCAACAATCGAATGATTGTTCCGTCACGAAATAGCGGTAATGACTCGGTGACCGGGCGGACGAAACGCAACAGTGACGTTAAGAATCCGACGCGAACCGCAGCAATGAATCCATCAAAGCAATAGGCAACACGTCGCAACGACCGCCCCAATCCAGGAAGGCACTAAGCCGTCTTGCTCAAGGTAGGTCTTCTGACTCACCACCCTTCCGTTTCGCTCGCTGCCTTCTCATTCGCGAAACCACGAACAATGGCACTTTCAAAGAAATGAGCGACGGATGCGATCGACTAGAATCGCAAGTGGAACACAGCGGCCGGACCGTCCCGGAATTTCACCGGAGTTCCCTGTTCACGAACGTGGCAGCCGCCACGTTCGTCACCTCGAACGCGTCGATTGTCATCCGCTAAATCAAGCTTGTCAAGCGGAACCATTGCCTGAACGCCGGTCTCGACGCGGGCTGTCAGTTGCCCGAATTCATTGGTGTCGCCACCAATCAACCAATGGCGATTCGTTCGAAGAAGCAGGTTCTCCCTGCGTTGATCCTTGGCTGCTGCTGCTGCTGCTGCTGCTGGCGGGCGATTGTTATTGTGTTGGCCAATCCGGAAGTTCAAATTTCTTCTTGACGTTCTCGGTGTGCTCGTCATAGTGCTGCGCCATTTTTAACAAGAGCGCCTTGAGCGTGGGCCAGGATGAAGCGGGTGGTTTTTCGTCCAGTTGAATGTCCTTTAGCAAGTAGGCGTAGCGACGACAGAAATCATCGACTCGCTGCATCGCGCGCGCTTCATCTTTGCCGCTCCAGTTGGGATTGCGCGCTTCGTAGTCAACCGGCATTTGCTCTGGATTCCAATCGGTCACTGGAATACGAGAATCGAGTGCGTTGTAAATTTGTGAAAAGAACAGCAACTGGCGACCGGCCATGTGTTCCGCATTCCATCTAGGCGTGTGAGTGCCGTTGGATGGCTTGAAGTTCATCTGCCCGACTGACAATTTTCTAAAGACAGCTTGCGAACGACGATTGGCTGCTTCCATTCGATCAAACAGTGCAAGTAAATGCTCGGGCACCGGCGGTGGCGCGTCGATCAGCAGCGAGACGTCGGCATTCGATTCGCCGTTGCCACCGGCACTCGATTGCCCTAGCGACGGCCGAGGAAGAAAGACAAGTAAGGATGCAGCAAACACGACGAAATATTTAGTCATTGAGATAGACATGTGATTCTCTTGCGCGGCGGGTGGAAAACGATGTCACCGGATCTCGCCATCAGAAAAATTTCAACGAGCCTTTCAGCCCACGGCTTATTCCCACGGACCAACTCACCCGCGAAACCGGCAAATTCGACTGTCAAAGGATAGCAGCAAATCGTGAGTTAGATTTCAATCGATGTCGCAAATCTGCTTTCCCTTTCTTATGGTTCTCCGGGCGTATTATATGCCATTTGGCGGTAATTCAATTTTCGGATGCATTGGCATCGTTTGTGTTTTCTTTGAAAGACGAAAAGGCGCCACGGCACGAGGGTTGAGGGCACCGCCGTAACGAATCGTTGGTGTACCGCCTTTAGGCGGAACCGCTCGGCAGCTCATCGGGCTGAATCCGGACACCAACGACCAGGTTTGTGCCTTTGAATGCGGTTGAATCTGAACATTTGATCTCGGTCGCTGTCTGATCGATGTGCGCATTCGCCAACATGCTCTGCTGATGGATTTCGGATCATTGCGCCACTGGCAATGCCGTGTCCATTGCATGCCGATCGTGCCGCATCGCACCGCCGGTTCACCTTGAATGAAACGTGCCTTTGCAACGACGGCGCACTCGTGAACAGGTCAGACCGCGAACGAACCGAATGCTGGCAGAACGTGCAGTACGATGTCGACGGCAAAGTGACCAACCATCGCTGCGATAAGACTCCGGCGCCAATAAAGCCAGCCGTATAGCAATCCGACGAGAGTGTTTCCTGCGACCGTGGCAGCGATACCAACAGGTGTGGCCGCTTCGTAGTAAGCAAGTTGAGGCAGGTGTATCACTGCAAATGCGATGGCAGAGAAAACGACGGCGGACCATCCGACGATCGCGTCGACATCGGTTCGTCGATACAGATACATCAATACCCGTGCAACAATTGTCAACACGCCCAGACGCAGCCAAACCTCCTCGCCAACGGCGGCACCGACCGAAACCAAGAATCCTCCCAATGCGCCGCGGTGTCCGAGTTCTGGCATTTCTGGGGGAAGAAATGGTCGATGCACCAACCGTATCAAAACAAGCAGCGCCCCAAGACTTAGTCCCAGAACAATTGCCAGTTTGGCATCGAGAAGCAATTGTTTTCCGGACCCTCGCTTCCGATCGAGCAGATCGGTCAACAGTGGAGCCCCGAAGCCAACGTTTTGCCCAAGGACCAGCCCCAATGTCGCCAGTGGAATCGTGACGGCGCACAATACCAGTACACTTGGTCCTAGAGCGCTCAAGAAACTGCCATCCACGGTGTAGGCCAAACTTCCAAGTTGTGCCGCCAACGTAAGACACAATAAAACCAATAGTGGTAGCGCGGTTGCTCCCAGCGACGCTTTATTTCGCTGAATCGCAGAGTTCATCGTTTGGCTGATCCTTAAAGACGGGAATGGCTAAAATATGACTGTTAATGTTTGGCACCGTTCGGACCGAAAGAGGGCTCGCAAAAAGTCAAAAAATCCGTTCTCTTGATCTTGCGCGAGCTGTTCCTGCTGAGCGAGACGTGACCTCGTCGAGTTTCTAACGTTCGGCTGCCTCAAAACTGCACTGGCCTGCTATATCAATCGAATTTTCGGTGCCTCGCCAACGTTTCGGGCGAGCGATTCCGGATACCGCTACGGTTTCATCGACTGATGTTGGTAGGGTGAGGCATTGTTTCTGGCTTACCGATTTTCTGGCTTACAGAACTTTTGTGCAGCACCCTGCCTCTCAATCGGCGCATGGAGTGTATCGGGCTGCGATCCGGTTCAACGGTTCCGTTTTCTGATCGACGTCTCTGACTTGGCGATTGCAACGAGTACCGCGCACATCATTCGCGTTGTTTATCATCACGGACTTGCGTGTCGGATGAATCGACCAACTGTTGTCGAACGTCGATTTGGTCTTTGATCAGGCCACCTTGGGTAAGCGCGTCGAGCAGCACCTGTTCGGCTTGCGCGGTCGCGTCAAAGGTTCGCCGAACGAGCACTTTGACGCCCTGTGCATCGCCAGGTAGTTCACGAGCCGTCATCGATATCCGTGACGCCGTCATCCGCTGACGCGCAGAGACTGCACCGACTCCGTCGGACACGAAGTAGTCGTCTCCATCGATTAAGACGTCGAGTATTTCCGGTGAAGCACGATCAATCGCGTCGGGCGAATCGGATATCGGCGCTGCATCCGATGTCAGTCGCTCCGTGGGCGTTGTTTCGACCTCCTGCTCGGTCGCGTCGCCGGGTTCCTTGAGGCTGGGCACGTCGAGACGAAACGTTGAGAGAATACCTATGATTGCCAGCGTGATCACCGATCCGCCAATCAGTAAACCGTTGCGCACGGTTTTTCGAATTCTCTTTGCCATCGCTATGTGCTTTCTTTCTGTGGCGATTGGAATGAATCGACTACCGTGGCAGATCGTGTTTGGGGTCGACCATCGCCCCGACCACCGAGAATTCGAACCGGGTCCGCCCACCGAAATCGGCCGCCAGTGTATCTAGCAGTTCTGGTAATCCGTCGAGGACGCTTTGGTAGTTGCCCGCGATCGCGCGGGGGCTGTAGGAAACCAAAAGGATGACGGTGCCTTGTGGTTCTTGCATCTGTAAGTACTCAGCTCGCATCCGATCGATGAAGCTTTTCGAGCGTGCCTGTTGGGTGCGCCCTTCCAGGCGAAAGTCATGGCTGCCTGCCGGGCTGTCATTGGCGACGAATTCCACGTCCCCTCGATCGGAAACATGAATCGTCCAAATATCTGCTCGCTTCAGCAACTCATCGTAGCTGACCAGAAACCTCAGTACCTCCGATGAGTCCATGTCCTCGATTCGTTTTGATAAGGCCTTGGCATTGGCTACCGTCTCTTGTACCTCGGCCGGCGAACGTTCGGTGTCGATAATCTTTGGATCAAGAGTTGCAAATCGTTTTACGAGCTTTTCTGCTAATTCTGATCGCAGGTTTGCTTCGGCGGCGCGAGAGAGTGAGGCGTCGCGTTCATCCTGCAATTCTTTTCTCTGACGCGAAAACTGATCGCGGATCGTTTGCAGTTGGTTTGTCGTCTTGAGCAAGTCTTTCTGCCAGGTCTGCTTTGCAATCTCGATTTGGGTTTGTGATTCGCGCCGCGCATTTTCTTGTGTTACATGAAATTCCATGTATTGGGCAAAGACGATGATTAGCAGCAGATCCATCAGCGATGTGAGCTGGAACCGTACGATTCGAGAGGCACGTATCGGATTCTTTAAATTCACGCCGAATCCTCCTCCGATGCGTGACGACTAAGCAGCAGGTCTTGTCGTACGCGAACGACTAGATTCCTGACCGCCAATCGGTTCTCGGACAACCTGGTGAAAAGGGTTTCGTAGAAGCTATGCACCACCATCAGTGAGATGGCGACCGCCAGTCCAGCGAACGTGCTGTCGATCGCCAGTCCAAACCTTTCCACAATTGTGGCGACCGCCGAGGAATCGTCAGGGGATGTCTCTCCCATCGCCAGCCAAAGCGCCAGAATCGTTCCCAAGACGCCCAGGAGCGGGTAAACCTCGATCCCAGAACGCGCGACGTTCCAAATGTTTTCGAAACGATACGATTCCAGGTAGGAACGTTGTTCATCTAAGATCGAAATGCGCTCTCGAAGCTTCTGTCTACCGGTCGGATCATTCGTCGCTTCGCGAATGTCTTCGATGAACGCATCGATTTGATCGGTCAAATGCCCTCGCCAGTCCATTCGGCTGCGGCCATGAAGGTTGTCCGTGAATCGTTCAAGCGTCTGTGCCAGCCCGCGGACATCGCGTCCAGCCCAATAGCGAAGCGCAAAGAATGTGGCCAGGTGAACCGCACCCAGGACAAAAATCAGCGGCGTAAACCAGTCGGCGACGAAATGAACCAGCATGCTCTCACAACTCCGTTTTTTACAATTGCAACCGGTAAACCATCTTAGCGACTCCCCGAGCAATCTATGCATCGTCGATCCCATAAAACAATCAACGATGGAGCTGCCGACGACCAGCCCCAGATTGCGGTCGATGATCGAACCATGATTCAGTGGCCGTCACCTGCATTACATCGGCCGGTCGTCGCGAAGGCGCAGGAGGCAGTTGCAGAACAAGAGGGTCTGCGGATGCAAAGCTTGTGTGTTGGGAAATCGCGTGGATAGGATCGCTGCTTCAGATTGTTTTTGTGTCTTCGCTGGTGCGTGAAATACCAAATCATGAATTGCCAAATGATGAATTGCCAAATCATGAATTGATTGTTCGCGTGTTGTCAGTTCATGAGTTGACCAATTATCAATTTTCCGTTGACCGCTTGTTCCCGCGATCATCAGCGATGCGCGTGGTCATCATTGCGATGATGAAGAGCGTGTCTCGTTCGGGCAGGGTGTCGACGACAATTCCTGACTGGCCGACGCGCCGCTGGAGTTAGTCCTTTGATGGTTGCTTCGCCAGGTATCTGGCAAGCTCGACGAGCGAGACTCGCCTGTCGTTATCGATATCGGCAAGTTCGATGATAGATTTTTCGAGTTGTCCGCTGACGGGCGATTCATAGAACTCGTCTTCCTCGATAAAGGTGCTCCGGTTTTTGTCGTGGCGCGTGAGTAATTTTTTCGCTTCGGCAAGTTGAGCGTCGTTGAACCCAAGCGATTTGCGCTGGTCGATCATCGTCTGCTGGACTTCCATCTGTGTCAGCTGGCCGTCACCGTTTTTGTCAAGCTGAGTCAAGGGATTCGTGGATGAATTGGGGCCGTAACGTTTCGATGCCGCCGCGAACTCACTTTCGTCGATTCTGCCGTCGGAGTTGACATCAAATCTTTCAAAAATCGACCGCACCTGCATCAAATCGGTCTGGCTCATACCGGATTCTCGCCGATGTTTTGCCAACATGGTCGCAATTTCCATGATGCTAAGTTTTCCGTTGTCGTCCTCGTCAAAATCTTTGGCAGCCAACGGTAGAAATGCACCGGCCTGCTCTTCAGCGTCAAGGTTTTGGTCTTTGTTTTTGTCAAACTTTCGGACGGTGCGAATGGCCGTGACCTGGTCGACTTGCTCGATTCCCATCTCGCGTCGAAGTCCGGCCATGAATGAAAATCGATTAGCCACTTCACCAAGCGTGATGACACCGTCACGGTTTTTATCAAATTCATCCGGATCGGACGGCCACCCGCCAGCGATTTCATCGGGGTCAAGTTGACCGTTTTTGTTTTTGTCATGACGCCTCATAAAAACGTTGGCGTTATCGACATGTTGTTGCTCGACGCCGGCCTCACTGCGAATGTTTGCAAACCGAACGGTCACCTCCATGTGTGTCAGTTTTCCATCGCGATTCAGATCGTATCGTTCGATTTCGTCTTGCCACCGAATCCGTTTCTGCTCGTCCTTGTCGACAAAGCCATCTTCGTTCGGGTCATAAATCGTCATCGCTCGGGTGGCATCGGTCAGGTCGATCGGAGCAATGACCAAGGAATACAAGTCCGACTTTTTGTCGGTCAAAGTCTGGGCATCTGCAGTCACCGAAAACACGGCGGTCACCGTCACGCAGAAGAATATTTTTCTGAACATGATCCACCCTCGATTGCGAATGAGTATCCCGATGGCCAATGTGGCGGCCGCTCGTCTCTCGATTCTAACGTGTTCGATTGCGCGAGTTTTGCTGCGCGGGCCGAAAAACACGGGCCGTTTTCACTGTGCCGCTTCGCCAAGCGTTCTGGATCGACCCATTTCATGATCAGTGGCGCGTTCATTGAACGCGTGTCGGGATTGCATCAAGACAACGAACTATTTCGTCGCTTCCTTTTGGCGTCGCTGGTCTGAAAAGAATTCGGAAAGCTCAAGCTTGGAAAGCGAGCCGTTCGCATCGCCGTCAAACCGAGTGATCTCTTCGATGGTAATGATTCCGATGTCCGCGCGAGATTCCAGGGCTTCGTTCATGTCGACCAGCGTGTCCGCGTTGCGGTCGTAACGCTGTAGCAGCTGTTCGGCCTTTTTGATGTCGGCAATCGTCGTCCCGCGATCAAGTCGGTTCATGAAGTATCGTTCGGCGATTTCGTACCAACTGAGATGTTCGTCGCGATTGAAATCGAATGACTCCCAAACTTCGGGGGTGTATCGACCGTTCTTGAATTCTTTGCCGTCGAGTCGTCCGTCGTCATTCTTGTCGAATCGATCGATCACTTTCAGGGCGGCTTCCTGCGCCAAAGAGTCCACTCCGGTCCGTTGCTTGAATTCGGTAAATAGTTTGGCAATCTCAAATGAATTTAAGTTGTCGTCAGCATCGGAAACTTGCCGCGGCTGAGCGGTTGGCCAGTCGCCCAAGGACTGCTCGTCGGATGACAAGGTATCGTCGGCGTTCTGATCAAAGCGACCGACCGACTCGATCGCCAAGACATGATCGTTCGGATGGATGCCGTGCTCGGCCATGTCACTTGCCAGCCATTTCGCAAACTCGAACGGATCGATTTGTCCGTCTTGATCCCAATCAAGTTCTTGAAACGTCAGACTGCAAGGGATGGATCGATATTCGGTTTCGCTGATTGACTGATCCGCGTTCCGATCGTGCGGCTCGACCAATTGGTAGGCATTGTTACAGCAACTGAAATCGATTGACAACGCATTGCGCGCGTTCGCAAAGTAAATAGCCAGTTCCATCAATGTCAGTCGATCGTTGTGGTTCAAGTCCAGCTGGCCCAAGCTTGCCAAGAATTTCACGTTTTGCAATTCGTCCATGCCAAGAACATGGTCATGGTCGCGATCGTCTCGCATCAGCAGACGCCTGGCGCATGTCATGTCAAATGCATCCACTTCATTCGCAAGCAGATCGCCTTCAAAGACGATGTGATCTGTTGTTTTCTTGATCGTTTCCCGGGCTGACTGGCAGTATCCCAGGTTTGGAAACAGCGCAAGACTTGTAAGTGCGATGCACAGAGATGCGCTCTTAATCACGTCAGTATTCTCCCAGCGATGTCCTGTTGGTCCAAAGCCAAATTGTATCAGAGGTGAGCAAGCGAACATGTTCACGTAATTCGGGCTGGATACTGTCTCGACATTATGGGCCGTGACGCGTAAGCGGCCGGACACGTCCACGCCGCTGTTTGCGTTGTTTACCCACGGCGGACCGAAATGCGGTGTCAAGGCAATTACGAGATAGTGCCCAGCTAGACAGCGCTGCGATAAAAATCTGATCTGCAACGTACAATGTTGCGCATGGGCTCTTGTCGCCACATCACTGGTCGTGCGCTTGATAGGTTTCGTTTTCGAGACATCAAGCTGAACGGCTATTTGGTCTGGAAAAGCTCGCTTGCGACGATGTTTTGGACAAGCGTTTTGAGACCTCGATTTTGATTGTCCAGTTGAGCAACGACGGAATCGATATGCGGTCGATCGGTGACTTCGAGCGTTCGACCCATCGCATACGTGAACAGCTTTTCTGTCAGACAACGTGCAAACTGGTCACGGCGCTGGCCAAGGATGACTTTGAATTCCGCAACATCGCGGAAGCTTTGTCCATCGGGAAGTTGACCGGAAGCATCGATGGGCGGTCCCTTGGTGCTGCCTCGCGCGTAGTTCGTACGCCAGGCGCCGATGGGGTCATAGTTCTCGAGCGCAAAGCCGAGAGGATCAATCTTTTGATGGCACTCGTTGCAAGCGGGGATTTCGCGGTGCTGTTGAAGCTGGTCGCGGACGGTGGTTGCCCCTCGGATATCGGGTTCAAGCGGCTCGACGTCCGGCGGTGGCGGTGCGGGATGAGTTCCGAGAATATTCTCGAGTACCCAGATGCCACGAATGACGGGTGAGGTATCGATGCCGTTGGCAGAAGCCGTAAGGATCGAGGCGTGACCGAGCAGTCCGCCGCGCTGGGAAGTATCGAGAGAGACTTTTCGGAAATCGGCGCCGTAAATATTAGGGATGCCGTAAAGACGGGCGAGCGATCCGTTGACAAAGGTAAAGTCGGCATCGAGAAAGCGGTCGATGGGCAAATCTTGCTGGAGAATATGTTGGAAGAAGAGTTGGGTTTCTGTTTTGATCGCCGATTCAAGTGAATCGACATAGTAGGAAGGAAAGGCTTTTTCAGAGGGCGGCATGGAGCCGATTTTGTATAGCTCTAGCCAACGCTCGGTGAAGCGATTGGTGAAGTTTCGCGCGTTCGGATGGTCGAGCAGACGTGCCGTTTGTTGTTTAAGAATCTTGGGATTGGAAAGTTTTCCGGCGTCGGCCAGTTCCAGCAATTGCGCATCGGGTGGTGCGGACCACAGGAAATAGCTGAGGCGGGTGGCGAGAGCGTAGTCATCAAGCCGACCTTCTTGTTCCTCCAGGTACAGAAAATTTGGAGAGCACAGGATGGCACGGAATGATGCTTTTAGCGATTCGATTTGCGAGTCGCCGATTCGGTGACGACGATTGGCAAGTGCGACAAGTGGTGCGAGTTCTTCTGCAGTGACGGGGCGGCGGAAGGCTCGCTGTGCAAAGTTACGGAGAATCGGTTCTGCGTTGGCGAGTGTGGGTTCGTAGTCACCGAAGACGGCGCGATGGTGCGCAGGCGGCCAGGTTTCATGAAGTGGCCCTTCGATTTCGATTTGATGAATACGAACGCGAGGCCCCATGTAGGCGGCATAGAAAGACGCCCAGCCGTCACGTCGGTTAAAGAGATTGCCGGTGCCGATCTGGTTGGGTTTGGCGGGCGTCTCCGTCGCGACTCGCTGTTTCTCAGCGGCGATTTTCCGCGCGAGTGTTTCTTCGACACTGTAGGGATAAAGGCCGTCTTCGGGACGCGTCCAGTTGGTGATGAATTCTTCAAAGGTTTCCGGATAGCGGTGCACGAGCGTTTTGCGAATCGCTTTGACACGATTGGGACCGTTGGGAAAGGTAAAACGAGGCTGGTAACCTTTGTCGAGCCAGACGGTCGTTTCGATCCACTCGGGCTGATCATCCGGCAGGTCGAATTCGGCTAAAGGTCGATCCGAGGGTGTACGGAATTCAAGATCCGGACCACCGGTCAGGCCGGCAACGATGCCCACACGCAGCGGCGAATCCTTACGTGTTTTGACGATCGATTCGTCGTACGGGTACTCGCGATTCACGCCTTGTGCTTGAAATCGGATTTTGTAGTAACCCGAGTGCGGGACGCCCTTGGGAAATTTCGCAAGCCACAGGAATCCACCTTGGTCGGTTGTGTTCTTACGTATGTTTTGATATTCGCCGTCGACATCTTGGCCGTCATGTCGATTGCCGGTTTTATAAAAAGGAGCCGTGAAATGATAGGTTTTGGTTTCCGGTTTGGACCCGGTAACGACGGCGTGATCGATATACCGTTTCGCAGAATCCAGGTAGCCTTGTAGAAGAAAATCCGACGTGATAAGCGCGGCGCCGATGTTGTCAAAGTTTTCTTCGGTCTCATCGGGTGGGAAAGCGCTGGTGGGATCATCCAGAAGAGGCTCAAGTGCCAAAAGGGTGCGGACCGTGCGGTTGTATTCGTCGCGATTGAGTCGCCGGTAGATCGTTTGTGCGCCGTGTGAATCGCGGTTGGCGTATTCAGTCGCCAGCTGCGCAGTGGCCCACTCGATGACGCGCTGAGTCTGGTCGGCGGTCGGCTGATGATCCGCATCCGAAGGTGGCATGTCGCCGAGGTTTAGCTGGTCGGTGATGTCTTGCCAGAGCAGAAGGTTATTGTCGTCGGCAAAGTCGGGGGTCAGCGTGTCATAGCGCCGGTCGGCTTTTTGTTGATCAGCGCCATGGCATGAGACACAGTATTGATTAAGAAACGGACGGATGACGGTTTCGTAATCGTCGGCTGTGATCGGGAGTGCGGGGAAAGCACACGTGATTGAGACAGCAAGGATGAATTGACGCATCATGCAACCTCCAAGCCCGTGATGGTTGAGACGCCTTTGTTGAAGGTATCGATTTCCATTCCGAAACGCTGAAGCATCGTTACGAATAGATTCGAGAGCGGGATGCGGCGGTGCTTTTCCGATGGAAAGACAAGGTGTTGGCCGTGTTTAAAACCGCCGCCGGCGAGCAATATGGGAAGATTCTTATTGGAGTGTGATGAACCATTGCCCATGCCGGATCCGAACAGGATCGTGGTGTTATCGAAGACGGTTGACCCGTCAGGCTCGTTCATTTTTTTCAGGTTTGTGATGAATCGTGCGAGTTCTTTCGTTTGAAACAGTTCAATGACTTCCAGTCCGCGTCGAAGCTTTTCGGCCTTGCCGTGGTGGGAAAACCCGTGGTATCCGCCGTCGAGTCCGAGGTCGTCGGTGTTGATCGCGCCAGAGATGGCAAGTGTCGCGACGCGAGTTGAATCGGTTTGCAGGGCGAGTGTCAGAAGATCATAGAAGATCGGGAGATTGTGGGTGAAAGGACCGTTTTGCGGCGGCGCCATCGCGACTTGTGGTTTGGGTTTGTCGAGCCATTGACGAGACATGCCTAGCTTGATTTCGATTTGTCGCACCGAAGACATGTATTCGTCAAGTTTTTCGAGGTCAGATTTTCCCAGTTTCTTCTCTAGCAGCTTGGCATGATCGCGGACCGCGTCGAGGATAGATGCATTGAGGTTGTAGTCATGGGCACGTGCATCGCGCAGACCGGGGGCATCGGCAAGAAAGAGGGCGTTGAACAGGTCCGTTGCGTTGGTGACGGGAGGAACGTTGACGCCGGTGCGTGTCCACGAAAGGTTGGGGTCGAGATCGCCGCCGGCGCGGCTTGGCGAGATTACCAGTGAAGGGAAACGGGTTTGCGCGCCGACATGCTCTGCAGCACGCTGGTCAACAGAAATATTGGCGGCCGGCCAATCCGAAGCGTCATTGTCTTTGATGCCCGACAAGAATGAGTGCACGGCGGAGTGTCCGCCAGAGACATCATGATCCAAGTTCGAAAAGACGCTGAAGTCGTTTCGGTGCGCTGCGAGGGGTTTCAGGAGATCCGGCAATTTGTAGTCGAAGCCTGATTCGGTTGGGAAGAATTTGTCGGGCAGGAAGCCGAGAGGGTTGCCGACACAGACCATGCGCCGCGGCGGTGTTGATTCAGGTGTCGCTGCACGAGTGGACGATCGCATGGCATCGAGCATCGGGAGCGCGAGTGCGACTCCGGTGCCGCGAAGCAATGTCCGACGATGCATGGTTGGGCGTTTCGGCATGTTGTTGGATCCTGTGTTAGGCAGGACGCACTTTTATGGAGGAATGAACCGATAGCGAGAGCGTCATACTTGTCCGAAACACGATGCTCGGATGCTTGCCATGGGTGTGCGCGGCGGTGGGTGATGAAGGCTTCGTCGCGGTCGTTCGCATTGCCTGTCGTGTCTATGCGAAAAACCAGTGGCGAATCCCTTCACAGTCTAAGACCTTCGAGAAACACTGTCGAATTAATTCGCTCGGATCCTCATCGGTTCCGGCCTGACAATCAAAGAACGAAGGATTCCAAGTATCGAAGCCGCTATCTTACAGAGTCGCGAACCACACTTTCACGCCAAGTTCGTGTGTTGGAACCGAGGAAACCAGAAAGTTGTCTGCCTCATTATCACTCATTAGCAGCAGCGGAGTCTTTCCGGAGTGGTTTTGTCTACTGAATCGGTTGCCCAAGCAATAAATATCGTCGCAAACAAACCGACGTGGATGACGCCGCAGTCACACAATATCAGCCCCCGGTGGAGGGTGTCGAGAAAATTGACCATTGGGAAACACGCTAATGGGATGCGAGCGAGTGAACGGCTGGCCCGAAAACGAGGGTGAATTCACAGACGTCTTTGTCGGAGTTTGGATTCATCGCGTGCTGTGGCTCTGGCACGCTCTCGTTGCGCTGAAAACTCGTCCACCTTTCATCGTCGACAAGCATATCGCCGAACACGCTTTGCCTACGCTCTGTTGGTACGATAACGCCAATATAGTCCTCGAACCGTTTCTATAAGGAACAAATTACATGACACGCTTTTTCTTTGTATCGGCCTTCACGCTGGTGATCGGTGCCGTTCTTTCTTGTTGCACGCCGGCCACCGCTGCGGACGAATACGACTACGACCTCGTCCACTCTTCCGTCAGTTTTAAAGCCCGGCATCTTGGGATCAGCTGGATTCATGGCCGGTTCAATGAAGTCGCTGGGAAATTCGTGCTTGACCGTGACGACGCGTCCAAGTCGACGTTTTTCCTGACGATCAAAGCCGACAGCGTGGATACGGCCAACGAAGCACGCGACAAACATTTGCGCCAACCTGACTACTTTGACACCAAGCAGTTTCCGACGATTGAGTTCAAGAGCACTAGTACCAAAGCTATCGACGGCGGTTATGAAGTGACCGGCGATTTCACGATGCACGGCACGACCAAAGAGATCACGCTAACATTGATGGGAGGCGAGGAACATGAGTTCAAGGGCGTCAAACGGGTCGCGTTTTCAACGGAGCTTTCACTCAAACGCAGTGACTATGGGTTCGACAAGAACGCGATCGGACCGATCGGTGACAAAGCGCTGATCATGATTGATTGCGAAGGTGTGCAAAAATAGCCGATGCCCGAGCCGCTGCTATACACGAAGGCGATGGCGGTTGCGGCAATCGTCAGCATGGTGCTTGTCCTGGCGGTCGCCGCATGGCCACGGGTGCTAAATGCCACATGGATAAACGCCGCTTGCGTCGTTGGAATCAGTCTGGGGCTCGCCGTGGGCTATACCGCGTTATCGCTTCAATGGTTGCGGCTTCCCACTAGCGGTCTCGATCGACTGTTGACGATTGTTGTCCCCGTCACGCTCGGCATTGAATCGTTTGCGGGAATCAAGCGTGTTCCAGGAATCGTTGCATGGGCGATGCGTATCGGCTTGTCCATCGCCGCGCCGAGAATCTTGCTGCACAATTCTGTCTATTTAAGCGGCGCGGGCGATTGGACTTTGTGGCAAACCAGCGCCGCGATCGTTACCAGCGGCGTTTTGTTGTTACTGGTGTGGAGCCTTCTGTCATGCTTGTTAAAACGGAGTGGTGGCATTTCGATTCCACTCGCGACGTGTCTTGCGATTCAGTCCGCGGGCATCACCGTGATGTTGGCCGGCTACATCAAGGGTGGCGCCGCTGCGATCCCCTTGGTAGCAACATTAATGGGCGCATCGGCCGCTGTGCTGGCGCTCAACAAGTACGCCAGTGGAATTGCCGGCGTTCGTCGGTCGGATCGTTTTATTGCGCCGGTAATCGTCAGCGTTGGTGTGGTGGGTTTGTTTGGACTGCTGTTCATTGGGCGGTTCTTCGGCGAGATTTCGACGGTTTCCGCGCTCGCCGTTTTGACCGCGCCACTGCTGTGTTGGGCAAGTGAGATTCCGCAGGTGCGAAACCGAAAGCCTGCGTTCGTTGCGGCGTTCCGACTTGTCCTTGTCGCGATTCCTCTAGCGGTCGTACTGGTTGCGGCAAAGCGAGAATTTGACAGCAGTATGTTGCTGTTGTTTTGATCGCGATTGCCAACGCCGTTTCCCCGCCTGAGGAAACGTCTCGCGGGTTCCTATGCGCAAATGCCCACGTATCTGCCGCATCGACGGTACTAAGGTCTTTTCGCATCAGGATTGAAAGTCGCGAATACGGTTTCCACAAGTCGGTTGCGCCAGCGAAGGGTTTGTTGCTGGGGAACCTGAGTCAACACGATCAAGATCGCATCGTTTTCGAAATCGAGTACCGCAAGAGTGCCGGAGGCTCCCGTGTGACGAATGCGTGCCGGGGTGCCATCGGCGTTTCTTTTCATGATGTTGAAACCCAGGCCGTAACCGGCGCCCGGCGTCGATGGTTGTGGTACATACATTTGTTGCAGCGATTCCGCGGACACCAATTGTCGACCCGCGACCTTACCGTGATTGCGGTGCAACAGCAGGACACGCGCTACGTCGTCCAGCGTGGATATCAGCCGGCCGCCCGGGTTGATGACCGTTCCAAGTGGTTCTCCGGTGCGTTTTTCGAATCCAGCCTCGGTCCGCTCGTAGGAGACAGGGATCCGTTGTTCCAGTTCGGGCGAAGGATAAAACGTTGCGTCATTCGCGCCGATCGGGTGCAGCAGAGTCTTCTGCATCAGTTGTGGAAACGGGCGTCCGGTGACAATTTCTGCCACGCGACCGGCGACGATATAGCCCAAACGCGAGTAACCATACTTCTTGCCCGGTTCGGCCAACAATTCCTTCGTGGCCAGGTCCCTAGCGACGTCCGCCAAGCTGCCATCAAGGTCCAATTCGAACTTACCGGACTTCAGCACGTTGTTGCTGACGAAACCGGTCGTATGTGAGAGGCATTGTCGCAGGGTTGGTGCTGCGACAATTGCGTCTTTGCCGCGGACCCGCAAATTCGCGAATTCTGGCAAATAGGTGTCGATGGGTTCATCGAGTGACAGCAGGCCTTGCTCGGCCAACATCACCAGGACAGTGGATGTATGCAGCTTTGTGAGCGACGCGATACGAACGGGAGACGAGGTCAGAAACGGTTGATTCGTTTCCAAGTCAGCGACACCAAACGCTTCGCGAAGAATCACTTCACCGTTGTGAATCAACGTCATCGCACCGCCCGGGATAAACTTGCGGTCGATGCCATTTTGGAATGCTTTGCGAACCCGATCTAATTGCTCCGCGGTGAATCCATGTTCCTTCCATTGTCCGCGAGTTAGTTCTCGCCGAGTCGAACCCTGTGCCGGATTGTTGAGTCTGATGCGATTGTCTTGTACTTCGTTGGGCAACGGCAGTGCTGCCGCATGGCTCAGCAATTGGCGGACAACTGCGGGGTGTGCATCGGCGACATTTTTCTTTTCGCCGATGTCTGTCGCAAGGTCATACAATTCGACGCCGGACGTGCCTTTGTCGTCGACGTATCCGTAGTACATGCGACGGTCCGGAAGCATCGCTTTCCATTTTCCTTTGCGCACCGCTTGTAGTTCACCTTTGCAGAAGTAAAAGTAGTCGTCGCGGTTGCCGGATGAATCACCCATCAGCAACGGTGTCTGGTCAACACCATCAATGATGCGATCGTCAGGCACGGTGTATCCGGCCAGCGAAGCGAACGTCGGCATGAAATCGATCGTGGCAAAGATCGCGTCGCTGGTACGTCCGGCCGGAATGTGATTGGGCCACCGGGCGATGCAGGGAACTCGCAAACCGCCCTCATAGGTCGATCCCTTGGCTTCACGAAGAGGTCCAGATGATCCCCACGCGATCTGGCCGTTATGCTTTTTCGCTAGACCTTCCTTGGCATTGCTCCACGGGCCGTTGTCCGACGTGAAGATGACCAGTGTATTGTCTCGCAGGTTCAGCTGATCGATCGTGTCAAGCAATCGCCCGGTTTCGAAGTCCAGCTCTTCAATGGTGTCACCATAAAGTCCGCCCATCGATTTTCCCTTGAAATCTTCTGAAGCGTCGATGACCGAGTGGACCATGGTGTGCGCCAGATACAACAGGAAAGGCTGGTCTTTGTTCTGCTTGACGAAATCGATCGCCTTGTCGGTATAGATGCGTGTGAGACTGGCCATGTCACTTGACTGTCCCACTTGTTCGTTGTTGTGATGAAAGACGACATGAGCATTGTCGTTGGCACCGAGGGTACCCCAGTAATAGTCAAAGCCCTGAGCATTGGGCATGCGATCTTTGATCGGCGAACGGTTGGATACATCCCACTTTCCGATGCAACCGGTGGTGTAACCGGCCTGTTTCAGCTGTTCGGCTATCGTGATCTCGTCGGCGGGCATTGACCAGCCAAGACTGCGAACCGGATATCGGCCAGTGAGCAGCGCAGAACGCGAGGGGCCACAAACAACCTGCGCATAGAAATTCGTGAAACGTGTCCCTTCTTTCGCCAGTTGGTCGATGCGCGGAGTTCGGATCGTTTTCGAACCATAGCAACCAAGATCACCGAAGCCTTGATCGTCGGTGAAAATGATCAGAATGTTCGGGCGATCCGGCGTATTGTCCGTCGGTTCGGCGATCGCATAGCGAGCCGAAAAGACAATGCTTGCAATCAAGGCCACGAAGTAAATTGGCGACCGCGTAAAACATCGACTCATTGGGATGGCTCCTGTCAGGCAAACAGCTTGGTCAGTGATACGGTTTTCCATGGCTTTCCACCACCGGTACCGCTGTGAATCTCAGCAAGGACATCGTCTTCAGTGACAGACAGCATGGCAAAGCCGCTATCGTTGGCATAGTCAAAGTGCTCGACGTACGGTTTCTCATCGACGAGCATCTGTCGGCGAATGTCAAGCGTCTCGGGTGAGAAAGTGGGTTCGAGATCGGTGAGTTTTGGTCCGTAGTCGGAGACGTCCGTCAGGATCGTTGATTGATTCGTGGCGGAATTCTTGACCACACTGCAAATCGATAGCTGTGCGAACTTGCCGGTCTTACAGCGGCGGACAAGCAGACTGTACTTGTGAAGATGCCCGCACAAGACGATCGCTTGGTGACGGCCCAACAAGTTGACCAGTCGCTCGCGCCGCTCGGCATCGCGTGGCAGGTGATACACGCGCCAGTTCGATCGAGCGGTGTAAGGAACGACCGGCATGTGCACTAGCACGAACAGTCGGTGGAATTGTGTTTCTCGAACGAGTTCTTCCAGCCAATCGATCGCCGTCCGGTCGTAAGCATCAAACGCGACAAAGAGATTGTCGCCCTGTTTGAAGGAATACGAAGTGCGATCCAGCTTTTCACGCCCAAGTTCCTGTGCCGTTTTCGGCAACACAACTTCATTGTACGCCTCGACCGAACCGGGCCCGGTAACGTCGTGGTTGCCCTTGGTCATCAGGATCGGCACGCCAAGTTCGGCTCCCTTGAAAAATTCCCAGCCTTCGGTGCTGTGGCGTTTCGCTAATTCCTTGTTGCCGCAGATCCCTTGAACCATATCGCCAACATGCAAGGCGAATGCCGTTGACGGATCCGCCTGCCGCAGCCTTGTCCTCGCGGCACTTAACAGCCCGGGCAGAGTGTCTTTGGTGTGACGGCAGTAGGTTTCAACCTGAGGAATGCTCTTCGCGAAATCCGTTTTCATCCATTCGAAATCGTGATGTTCCATCCGATCAAAGTGGGTGTCGCCTAGCAGCAGAAACGAGAACCGATTGTCGTTTTCAAGACCGGCAGCCAGCGCTCGCGGAAGTGCACAGGACGAAATCATCGCGGCTGAGGTTGCGGTCACGAATTCGCGCCTGGCGAGATTGCTCATTTCATTCTCTCGATTGGTAATCGATACTTCCCCGCAAAGCAGATCTGTATGACAGCATCAGTCTAACCGCCGCGACACCGAGGCGTTGGTTGGATCATGGTCGAAAATTTTTCGCCAAGGAGGGGTGGTCGTCGTTTGTTCAGGAGCGATTTCTTGGTCGTGACAGACAAGTTACTTTTGTTCATCCGTTTCAAAAAACGCGCCGCGAATGTCGCAAGGTTGTACGTCGTAAGTCGCAGGCATTGCGGACTCGGTCACTCGGTGCCGTGATGCAACGCTTTAGGTCTTGGATGACCGAGTGAATCCGTTCTTGTTGGCCGCATTACGGTTGCAACGCCGCAAGCAATCGGTCGATCGCGTTATCGATTTCTTCGTCCGGTTGCCCGATTCCGACCGATAGGCGAACAAGTCCCGAGGACTCCGTGCCCAGCGTCTGATGCGCAAGGGGGGCGCACTGCAGCCCGCTGCCGACGGTTATCCCTTGCCGTTTCAGCCGTGAAGCGAGTTCGCTGCTAGAAACATCGGCAACTGAGAACGCCAGCGAAGGCATGCCTTGACTTGGTGTGGCCGGGCCGAAAATATCAAGACGGTCGATCCGCTGCAGACTCGTGCGCAAACGCTGGATTTGATCACGGGCATTGCTGAGGTGGGTTTCGATATCTTGCTGACGCAACATTTCAATCGCAGCGTGTAAACCCGCAAGCGCGCACTGATCGACCGAGCCGACGTCGCAATAACCGGGACGCGGCGACGCTTTGGTCGCGTTAATGCTGGGTAATTCACAACTGGCCGACGTGCATTCCATTTGCGCGCGATCTGAGAAATACAAACCGCCGATACCCCATGGGGCTTGCAACCCCTTGTGTCCACCAAAGGCAACCATGTCCGCGCCCAAACGCGGCAAATCCAGTTTCATCCAGCCGGCAATTTGCGCCGCGTCTAACAGGACCATCGACCCATACTGATGCGCGATACGGATCACGTCTTGGTACGGCAACAGTTCGCCGGTGACATTGCAAGCGGCGGTGATGGCGACCAGAGCCACGTCACCTTTGGCAAGCGTTTGCTCAAGCCAATTCAGGTCCAACGAACGGTGATGTCCGGGTGTCTGTTTGCTTTGTTCGGTTGGAATGTACTGGACTGCAACGCCAGTCGAGGCGAGTTTCAGCAATGGACGATGCACCGCATGATGCTCCCACCGACTTGTCAGCACACGTTTGTCGCTAGTGATCAACGCATCGCCGATTCCGACCGCCAGGGCTGATGTGCATCCGGGGGTTAGCAGGATTTGTTCGGGACGTTGGACGCCAAAAAATTTCGCGATTCCCCGGTGAGCTTCATCAAATCGCTCCGGCCATTGGTTCGGCGAGGCCGCCATTGCATCTCGTACGGCGTCCGAAACGACAGGCGGTTTCGGCCAGCTGGTGCCGGCATGATTGAGATACAATTCGCGTGCTTGCATCGGTCGTTCTTGGTTGCGAAACATCGTCGACGTGGTTCAACCAAATGAAGCGGTGGTTCGTTGGAACCGTCGTCTGTCTTTCAGAGCGAATCGTTTGTCCCAGGCAAGATTCAATACAACGACCGTTGCTAATTCTCGCTCGGGGCAATCAAGCGGCCCTGTTGCATCACTCGTTGGCGAGTTCGCGAATGGTCAGTTCCCCCAGTCGCCACTGACCGGGTGTTTCGACGCCCAGGTGGGGACTGCTGGAGAGCGTTAATGTCTCGCCAGCTTTTAGCACGCCAATGTCGCTAAGGATTCCGCTTTGATCTTTCGCATCGATATCGGCATCGACGCAGTAGATCGCTAGCGGCGCGTGATCGGCGACGCGATAGTAGCCGCCACATGTTCCATTTCCAGCGACGATGGCAACTGATTCGATCATGACGTCGTGGTCACAACGAATGACGATCGATTCGCCCTGGTCGACTTGATCAACCTTGCCGCCACGGATGCCAAGCCCTCGTGGGTTCACGTGGAAGCCTGACGAGGCATTGCCCTGTGCGGTGCTTGATCGTCTGTTCGTCCCGCTGTCGATTGAGACCTCAACGGTAAGGTCCCCACGTTTTACACGGATGGTGGATTCATCGGACTGTTCGAACCGTTTGCGTACCGAAGAATCAGAAACCCAATCGATCATGTGACGACGTGATGAAACGATTTCACTTGATCGATGTCCTCCGCTGGTGCGATGAAGCAATGCGATGTTTGAAAGTTCCGTCAACAGCGGCGCTAGTTCCTTATCGCCAATTCGATTCTGAGTCTCTGTCGAGTCGGTTGCCAGATCGTAAAGCTCGGTCGGGACCGCTTCGCCCGCTCTAAGCAGCGATTCATCAAAGAACACTTTCCATTTTCCGGTAACGACCTGTCCGTCGACTTGCGGATCGTCGAGTCTCAGCACGGCGATGGCCGGATCTTTTGCCTGTTTATGGTCGTGGTAAAACATTGCGTGTGGCGGCAACGGTTCGCCTCGCCAAGCCGCCAGGACACTGACGCTGTCTTCGCCTCCCTTTTGCCCGCCGCGAAGATCGGGTAATTCGCCGCCGAGGATCTCGGTGAATGTCGCAAACATGTCGTGAAGCCCGATCAGTGCGTCACTGGTCTTGCCGGGCGTGTCGCCATTTCCGTCGCCCACGCCACCGGCTTTCCAAGCGACGATAAAGGGGACGCGGTGGCCGCCTTCGAATGCCGATCCTTTGTGGCTTCGGAACGGTCCTGTGGCGACGTCGTTGTCGATTTCGGCGCCGTTGTCGCTGGTGAAAACAACAATCGTGTTGTCGATCAGTTTATGGCCAGGATTACGAGGGTCATCGTGTTGCTGCAGGAAATCAATCATGCGGCCCAACGCGACATCGTTTTCATAGATGTAGTCGCTGCGAATATCCATCGGCTTACCGGCGACGCTTCTTGCTGCGCGGGCAACCGGAACGCCGCCAATTTCATCGTCGGGTGTGTAGGGCGAGTGATTCGAATTGGACGGGTAGTACAAAAAGAAAGGTTGATCGGCCAGTTCTCTGCCCTGCAGATGTTCGCTCATGAACCCGATCGCATGATCAGAGTGGCGTCCGCCAAGTTGGTTCAAAATGTACGCCTTGGTACCATCGGCAAACAGTTTTTTGCCTTGGCCGGTCGCACTGATAATCGTGCGCCCGTGAATGTGTCCAGGACCGATTGATTGATGTTCATCGTTCCGCTTTTGTTTGAAATTCTTTGCGATGCCAGAGGTCCCATGTGATCGCGACGTGAATCGGCAGAAATCGAAGCCGTGGTCCAGCGGCGTGTCGGCCATCGGTTGTGTCAAATCAGCATCGTCCCAACCCGCGGCGGGCTTGCCATCGGATTGGCTGTAACGAAGTCCGACGTGCCACTTGCCAACCAAACCCGTGTGATAGCCGTGGTCCTGCATCAGCGTGCCCAGCGTGGGACGATCCGCTTCGATCATTGGGTCGCCCTGGACACCGAACAATACCCAGTGTTTCAGGCGGTTGCGCCACGGATATCGACCCGTCAGTAAACCGTAACGTGTCGGCGAGCAACGTGTTGATGGCGTGTGTGCGTCGGTGAATCGAATGCCCATCCGCGCCAGCCGTTCCATATTCGGTGTATGGATTTGGTCTTCGTCGTGATTGCCGGTGAAATCTTGAAAGGCGCTGGTGTCACCCATTCCCATGTCGTCAGCCATCATAAAGATAACGTTGGGGTGTTCGGATGCGTTTGCACAGACGCACAGCAGAATGACAAAAACACTCGTCGCAGCGATTCGATGCATCGTTGATGTACCGTTTTGGAAAAAGGGATGGTGGGGCGAGAGGTGGGACGCTAAGTCGCACGCAGCGAATGATCGGTCCGGTATCGCCAAGCTTGGAAACCAGATTTCACATCATGCTTACGGCAGTTCCAATAACCGTTTTGCTTCATCCAACATGAAATCGACGTCGGTAAACGGTTCATGACTGATGTCCTGCCAACGGACACGTCCACGAGCGTCGATCAGAAACGTGCCGTGTAAGGGTTGATCCTCGAAGTCATCCCAGCAACGAAACTGTTGAAACGACTCGTGCGTGGGATCGGCCAGCAACGGAATTGCGATGGGCTTTTCGTAATCTTTCATGCCCGTTTTCAGCTGATCGACGGATTCGGTGCTGATCGCGACCAGATCGATTCCCGCGGCATCAAATTCCGCGGCGCGTGGCGAAAATGCATGCAGTTGTTCAATGCAGTGCAGGCAACCGAAACCCAGGTAAAAGATTAACAACCTTGGACGACCTTCATATTCAAAGCTGTGAACTTCCGTCCCGTCGGACATTTGCGCCCGCCACGAGGGAGCCGTATAGGGTTGCCAACGGAACGGCCCGAGGCTGTCCAGCGGCGGTCGCTGGCCAAGATCGTCGGCCGCCGCGGCCGGTTTCCGCCAGTCGCCGGTCAGTCCGGACGCTTCGGCGACCGGTGTTAGACGCGCCAGGATCGGTGTTTCGATGTCGGCGTGCGAGGCAAGCGACCGCAGCTTTTCAAAGTTCTTCTGCGCCGCCTGCTTGTCGTTCGATTCTTTATTGTCACGTTGCCACAACAGGTCGACCAGAATCGCGGTGGGGCGCACTTGTCCCTTTCCCTGTTTGACGGATTGTTGCGCGGTCTTGATCGCGGCGTCGAAATCGCCAGCGTCGGCAAGCCAAGTGGCCAAGATGACTTGATCCAGCTTTGCCACCTTGGCGTGACGTTGCAGCGCTGCTGCATCGTTGCGGTGCGTCGCCGCACATGCTGCCACGCGCGCGATGACCTTGCGCAGCGCGTCCAAGTGGCTTCGAATGTTTTCTTTCGTCGGTGTTTCATCGTCGGCATCCGCGCCGTTTTCGTCGGTGGCTTGATCCTTCAGTTTTCCATCGGCCAAATCCAGCAGCTTTGACTGTAACTTGAGACGACGACGCTGCAACGATCGCATCGTCTTGGCGCCACGTGATGGATTGCCGGTGCGGAAATGAGCGACGGCCAGCCAGCCGAGCCATTCTTCTTGTTCTTCCGCTTTTTTGGTGGGCGGAAAAAAGGGGCCGCCCGCTTCATCGATCAATTGATCCCAAAGTTCGTATTCGGTCAGCGTCTGCAGCAATCGCATTCGGCCGTATTTAAAGCTGCCACGTTTGTCGATCGAGTTGTATGCAGGGTGCCGAGGTAGTGAAACCAGATTCTTTGCTTGGTCCAGCGCGTCATCCACCCGCCCCAAATACAGCAGATTGCGAGTCAGCCATTCGTTGTTATGCGCAAAGTTGTGGATCTGGTCGGGCATCAACCTTGCCCGATTCATGTGAGCATGATCGACGCGGGCCGACGCCTCTTGTTGCCACGCCGCGTCGGCGTAGCGATGTAGTTTTGAATAGATGTGGCCGGGCATGTGCCACATGTGCGCGACTGCGGGCATCGATGGTCCACACAGCGCTGCGGATTCCAATGCGTTCTCGGGACGCTGCGAATCCCAAAGATGAATTCGATAGTGATGCGCCGGGTGATTCGGCTGTTCCGCGAAGACGTCGCCCAGTAACGCATCGACGGCATAACGGCTGGCGATCTTTGCGCCGGTGCGTTCGGCCAGCCAAAGTTGCAAGGCGATTTGGACTCGCGCCTCGATGTCATCGGGAAAGTCGTGAACGATCTTTTCCAGATCGGCAATCAATCGAATCGCGCGGTCCTTCTTTGCTTCTTTCTTGTCCTTGGCATCACCATCACCATCGCTGCCGGCAAGGTATCGATCAAAGGCTTCGATGTACAATTTTTCGCGGCGCGACGTGTTCTTTGCTCGCAGCTGCATCGCTTCGTCGATCAGACCTTGGGCACGATCGGCATTATTGACATTCGCCATCGCCATGCCCCAATAGGCGATCGCAAGCTCGGGTTCCAGCTTGGCGGCTTGTCGGAACGATCGTTCCGCTTCCAGGTACCAAAAACCGTGCAGCTGCGCGATGCCTTGTTCGATAAACGCTTGTGCCTTGTCGGTCTTTGCCGAGGTTGGAAAACGGATATCGGCCAAACCATCGATCAGGACGGCAGCCTGGCGTGGGCCTTCGTTGAACGCCTCGCCGTGATAGCTGTGTCCGGCCGGAGTCGTTTCAGATTCGGATGGTTCATCACCGCGAGTGAACTTTGGCGGCAGGTTGCCCAGCAAGATGGGCAACAGCAATAGAAAAAGACACCGGCGGAATCGGGAGTCCATGTTCAGCAAGACAGATTGGGGGCGGGAATGGATGGAGGGCGTGTTGGACATTGTAGTCTAACACGCCCTTGATCAACCCGTTCTCAGAATCTCCCTGGCTGCGGTCTGCTGAATCTCACCTGCCGCGGCTTGCTGGCCGCCAACAGGAGACTCAGGCCTTTGCCTCGGTATCAGCCGGCGGTTTCAGGAAAAAACTTCGCCAACGTTTCCGGTTTCGGCTTGGGCGTTATCAGCGAGACCACGATCATGGTGACCAGACTGCTAGCGAGCATCACCACCACAGGCATGATTTCGTACGATTCGCCGCCGATCGGAAGATGCAGTGCGAACTTGCTGAGGCCGCCCTGTTCGATGGGAACTTGCGTGCCTTGATAGAACAAGATTCCCCAGCTGATGATCGCCGCAAAGATGCCGCTGATCGCACCGGCTGCGGTCAGTCCTCGCCAATAAAGTGCGGCGAACACGATTGGGAACAGCGCGCTAAATCCGCTAAAGCACCAGACGCCCATCGCAAAGACGCTGCGAACATTACCCAGGCTTAACAAATACGTCACCGCGACGATGCCGATGATGAACAATCGTGTCATCAAGACTTGCTGCTTGTCGCTTACGTTTTCTTTGCCTTTGTAATGGGTCACGATGTCGTTGTTGAACATCGTGCCGATGCAAAGAAACTGGCTATCCAAGCTGGACATGATCGCAGCCAAGATACCGGCTGCCAGAAAGCCGCCCAAAATCGGACCCGTCTGTGTCTTTACCAAGAACGGCAAAATCGTATTCGGGTTGGTGGGCAGCGGTGGTTTCGGTGGAATCAGATTTCCCGTTGCCCAGATGCCCACCAGTACACAGGGGACCCAGACGATCATGATGAAAATCGGGTGACAAACAACAGGCAGCTTGAACGAGTTGGCGCTCTTGGCTGTCATCCAGTGTTGGAACAAGTGCGGAAACATGCCGACCGATAATGGGATCAGCAAGTAGGTAAAGAATTTGGTCTTACTCATCTCGACCCGCGTGACGCGGTTCTCCGGGACGGACTCGGACAAGGCTTTCAGGTTTGCCATGAACCCGTCCTGTCCGCCTAGCCGATCGGCGATGACATAGAACGTGACGATCCCCAAAACCATGAACACTAACGTTTGAAACGTGTTGGCCCACGTCGTGCCTCGCATGCCGCCAAAAAAGACATACACCAAAACGACCACGCAAATGACCAGCGAACCGAGCCATGGGGGCACGCCGCCGTGGAAAGCACGATTGGGTGCGCCGTCGACCATCACGGGAAACAGATCCGGCGCAAGTCCCGCCGTCAGTGATTGAACAACGGCTCCGCCACTGATCACGCCGATCAGCAAATACGGAATGACCAGTCCGACCAAAATCGGGAACAGCAGGATTCCGATGAAATCGCTGTCCAGTCGGTCACGAAAGAATTCGATTTGAGTGGTGTATTTGTGTCGGCGCGCGAACTTCCAGACCTTCACACCGATCAAGAAGAAGCACAGCGAGTGGATGATGCCACTGCTGCTGGCCAGCATGCCGTACACGCCAACGCCTTCGCGGAACGCTTCGCCGCTGCTGCCGACCAACGCAAATGCGGTCATGGTCGTGCCGAACATGCTCATCAACAGCAAGAACGGGCCAATCGAATGACTGGCGACCTGATAATCCTCTTTGGTTCCGCTGAACAGGCGACTGGAGAACAGCCCCAGCATCAACAGCAGTGCCAAGTACACCAGGATGATGATTAGCTGTGGTAATCCGGGATGAAATTCCATTATTCCTGGCCCTCCCCAGCATTGGATTCGATCGAATCATCCAGCGGCCAAGCGATCTTTGTCGCCAAGAACCACGTGATCGACGCGGCGATCGAAATACACGCGTGCCAGAACAGACCGATCGGCATGAATCCCAGCAACAATGTGCCGTCATTCCAAAACCAATTGTCTTGATGCAAAATCAACAACAACAAAACGAGACCGGTGATGATCAGCGGTCCCTTTGACGCGGGAGTCGAATTAGTCATGAGCCGTGGGAGGGACGTGGGCAGAAGGCGGGCCAGAACAGGTTGCCACAGTGTAGTTTAGATGTGCGGCGTAAATTGTAGCCGCAGTGTAATTTAGATGTGTTGGCAACGTAATCGGGCGAGTATGCTGCGGCGGCTGAACACGCGACATTTCAACGAGAGTCCGAATTGGTGGAAAATTGGGAAGCCTGGCTAACAGTGCTGGTCGCGTGCGCTTTGCTCGTGGGCCTTGCGCGACGCGTGGCCCCACCCGATGTGCTGGCCCTGCTTTGCCTGGGCATTTTGATGCTGGCCCAAAATTTGACCGGTTCGGTACGTCTACCTGACCCGGCGGCCGCAGTGGCGGGGTTCGGAAACAAGGGCTTGATCACGGTTGCTCTGCTGTTTGCCGTCGTCGCCGGCATGGAATTTACCGGTGGGACACAGCTGGCAACCGGTTGGTTGTTGGGCAAAGCAAAAACGTTGACCGACGCACAGTTGCGATTGCTGATACCTGTCGCCGTTGTGAGCGGGTTTCTGAACAACACGCCTGTCGTCGCCGCGCTGCTGCCGGTTGTTGATGATCTAAGTAAACGCGTCTCGGCCAGCGTCAGTCGATTGTTGCTGCCGCTTTCCTATGCGGCGATCCTCGGCGGAATGTGCACCATCATGGGAACCAGCACCAACCTGATCGTGCGTGATCTTTACGACCAACCACTTGGCTTCTTTGCGCCGGCGGTGGTGGGGGTGCCTGCGACGATCATCGGTCTCGTATATCTGATTCTCGCTTCGGCGCGACTACTTCCTGAGCGTCGGCCGGCTGTCAGTGTCAGCGACGACCCCAAGCAGTACACGGTCGAAATGCAAGTCGAACCGCACGGTCCGTTGGTCGGAAAGACAATCGAAGATGCCGGGCTGCGAAGTTTGTCTGGATTGTATTTGGCCGAGATACAACGCGAGGATGGCGTCATTGCCGCGGCCAAGCCAAACGAACGATTGCGAGCCGACGACGCATTGATCTTGGTCGGCGCGCTGGACACGGTCGTCGATTTGCGAAAGATTCGTGGGCTGACCAGTCCCGATGATCAGGCACGAAAACTGCGGATTCCGGCTTGGCGCCGAACGTTGGTCGAAGCGGTGGTCAGTTCTCGTTGTTCGTTGTTGGGCAAAACGATTCGCGAAGGCCGTTTCCGTTCGCACTTCAATGCCGCCGTGGTGGCGGTCGCTCGCGGCGGTCGTAAGTTGTCGGGAAAGATCGGCGACGTCAAGCTGCAGGTTGGCGACGTTTTGCTGCTGGAGGCATCTCCTTCGTTTTTGCATCGACAGCGTGAATCACGCGACTTTTATCTGGTCAGCGCGGTAGAACAGGGCACCGTCCGTCGTCACGAACGCGCCTGGGTCTCTGTTCTCATCATGTTGGTGATGGTGTTGGCGGCGGCGTTCTCGATTGTTTCGATTCTGACCGCGTCACTGGTTGCGGCGATGGCGATGGTACTGTTGAGGTGCTGCACGCCGACTGAGGCGCGTCGCAGTGTGGATTGGTCCGTGTTGATTGTGATCGGTGCGGCGATCGGAATCGGAACGGCGATGGAACAAAGCGGTGCGGCCTCCTTTATCGCCAGTGGACTGCTAAGCCTGGCCGGAAATAATCCTTACATGACACTCGCTGCGATTTATCTAGCGACGATGTTGTGTACCGAGTTGATCACCAACAATGCTGCCGCCGTCTTGATGTTCTCGATCGCCTTGAAATCGGCCGAGTCGCTAGGCATGCCCGATGCGACACCGTTCGTGATCGGTGTGATGATCGCGGCTTCGGCCAGTTTCCTAACGCCATTCGGTTACCAAACCAATTTGATGGTCTATAGCGTTGGCGGTTATCGCGTTTCGGACTATTTGCGATTCGGATTCCCTCTCAGCTTGATTGTGTTTCTCGTTTCGATGATCGTGATTCCTTCGGTTTGGCCGCTGCAATGACGCATAAACCCCGCAGCCCCAGTTTGGCAGGGCGGGAAGGTTCGCCCATCGACAATCCGAAAGCCGACACGCAGGACACCGACGATCATGCGGCCGGGAATCGTTCTGATCAGCAACCGCTTGATTTGCCGACGTCAGATTCAGCAGCGGATGCCAGCCCCGGGCCGATGGTTGATGCGGGCGATACGGACTTGAATTTAGAAGACGCGATGCGGATCGATCGTTTTCGCTTACGTCGAGCGCGAAAACGTCTGCCCGCGGATAAGTACCGTCAGCGATTGGCCAAATCCATCGCGACATGCAAGATCCGAAAGGCGGCAAAGCCTCGGGTCGAATATCCCAGCGAGTTGCCGATTGCGGCGCACCGCGACGAATTGTTGGACTTGATTCGACAGCGGCAAGTCATCGTCGTTTGTGGCGAAACGGGCAGTGGCAAGAGTACACAGCTGCCAAAGCTGTGTCTTGAGGCCGGTCTGGGACGCGAGGCAATGATTGGGCACACGCAACCTCGTCGATTGGCCGCGCGCAGTATCGCGACCCGACTTGCCGAAGAGTTACAGACGCCGCTCGGCAAGTCGGTCGGCTATCACGTTCGGTTCGGCGATCAGACCGGCGACGAAACGTTAATCAAGCTGATGACCGACGGGATCCTGCTGGCCGAAACTCAGTCGGATCGGTTCCTGGACGCCTATGACGCGATCATTATCGACGAGGCGCATGAACGGTCGCTGAATATCGATTTTCTGTTGGGATACCTGCGACAACTGCAAGGTAAACGGCCCGACCTGAAAATCATCATCACCTCGGCGACCATCGATGCCGATCGATTCGCAGAGCATTTCGCGGACGAAGCGGGACCGGCACCGATTGTCAATGTCGAAGGACGCGGCTATCCCGTCGAGATGCGGTATTTGCCCTGGGACGACATCGTTGATGATGAAACTCGCGGATACGACTTGGCGCGACACGTGATCGCGGGGATCGACGACGCCTCGAAAGCCAACGCGGGCGATACGCTGGTTTTCTTGCCGACCGAGCGTGATATTCGCGAAGTCTCACACCGTGTCGGCGGCCACTTCAAACGTTTGGGGATGGAAGGCCGCGTCGAAGTGTTGCCGCTGTATGCCAGGTTGCCTCAAAAGGAACAGCAGCGAATTTTTCAACCTTCCGGTGCAAAACGACGAATTATCTTTGCCACCAACGTCGCGGAAAGTTCGCTGACCGTGCCGGGAATTCGTTGTGTCGTTGATACCGGCACGGCGCGGATCAGTCGTTACAGCCCACGCAGCAAGGTTCAGCGTTTACCGATCGAATCGGTCAGTCGCGCTAGTGCCGACCAACGCGCAGGACGGTGCGGTCGTGTTGGTCCCGGTGTTTGTGTGCGTTTGTACTCGCACGAGGATTTCGAATCACGAGATGCCTATACGACGCCCGAAATTCGCCGGACCAATCTGGCGTCGGTTATCTTGCAAACCAAGGTGCTGCGACTGGGCAAGCTGGAAGAATTCCCGCTGCTCGATCCGCCCCGCCCTGAAGCGATCAGTGAGGGCATCCGGACGCTGAAAGAGTTGAGCGCGATCGATGATCGACAAGAACTGACCAATATCGGCTGGCAGCTTGGTCGGATGCCGGTTGATCCACGCGTCGGTCGTATTCTATTGGCTGCCGACCAGTACGGAGTGCTGGCGGAAGTCTTGCCGATCGCCGCGGCGCTCGAAATCCCGGATCCTCGTGATCGACCACCCGATAAACAGCAAGCCGCCGACGAAGCACATGCGGCTTTTGCCGACGGCCGCAGCGACTTCCTTTCCTACCTGCGATTATGGCGATACTACGGCGAAGCCCGCGATCAACACAGTCGCAATCGATTGACACGCGAGCTGCGTAAACGGTTTCTCTCTCCAACCCGCATGCGGGAATGGGCCGACGTGTATCGTCAACTTAAAGAGATGGCGTCGACGTCGCTCGGTGACGCCGCGGACCGCAAGTCGAAAAAGAAGCGTTCGGTTGCTGAGATTTCCTACGCGGACGATCAGGAATCAATCGTCGACGAGCAAAAATATGTGGCGATTCACCAATCGTTGTTGACCGGACTGCTTTCCGGCGTCGCAATGGTCGGCGACAAAAACGAATATACCGGCGGCGGAGGTTTGAAATTGTTCCTCTGGCCCGGCAGCGGTGTGTTCGCGCAGAAACCGAAATGGATCGTCGCGGCCGAGTTGGTGGAAACGGCGAAACAATACGCAAGAACGGTCGCGCAAATCCAACCGCAATGGATTGAACAAATCGGCGCGCACCTGATCAAACGGTCTCACAGTGATCCGCATTGGAGCCGCAAGTCGGGCGGTGCGTTCTGTTACGAACGTCAATCGTTGTTCGGTTTGCCCATCGTGACGCGTCGACGTGTGCCCTTGCCCCCGGTCGATCCCGCGACCGCACGCGACTTGTTGATTGATCAGGGCCTGGCCGAACAAGAACTGACCACCAACGCCAAGTTCGTTCGCCATAACGAACGTCTGTTGGAATCGATCGCAACGCTGGCGGCGAAAACGCGGCGACGTGATCTGGTCATCGATTCCTACGCGGTCGCGCGCTTTTATCACGCACGCCTGCCCGCGGATATTTGTGATCGTGGACGTCTAGAGAAACTTGATCGATCGATCACGCCGCCGGATTGGGTCAAATCACTCGGGGATACCGAAAGTCTTTCCCGCTGGATGGAATCACCGCCCCAGGTTTCTGATGATTCCGAATTACTTTACATGCGGCCGGAAGACTTGATCGAGGCGTCCGGAACAACGATCACAAATGATCAATTTCCCGACGAACTGACGGTGGGCAATTCGCGTCTGCCGTTGGACTATCGCTACGAACCGGGCAGCGATCGCGACGGTATCAATCTGCGCGTTCATCAGGCCGCCTTGCCGCAACTGAGCGACGATCGTTTGGGATGGCTGGTGCCCGGAATGTTGCATCAAAAGATCGTCGCCATGATCAAGTCGTTGCCAAAACGATTGCGTCGCAATCTGGTTCCGGCCGCCGATGTCGCGCAGAAAATTGCGGATGAGCTTCAGCCTCAATATGGACAGATCCCATTTTTGCCGGCAATGTGCCAAGCGATGACGCGTCATGCCGGCATGCCCATCACGCCGAACGATTTTCAAGCCGAAAAACAAGACTCTTACTTGCAGTTCTTGGTAACGGTGCTTGATGACGAGGGCAAACCCGTCGCGGAAGGACGCGAGGTCGAACCGCTGCGCAGCGCCGTTGGCGTTACGGGGACCGATGCGGACGACGAAAGCGTCCAGACCACTGACGAGTCGTGGTCGCGAGCGTCCATGAAAACGTTTGATATCGATGCACTGCCCCGCGAAGTCGTTCGTAATCGCGGTGGCGTACAGGTCGCGCAGTACGTTGGCCTTGTCGATCTTGGTGATGCCGCCGCGACAAGACTTTATGCGGATGCCAAGTCCGCCGAAGCCGGAATCGGACGGGGGATGACGCGACTGTTTGCGATCACCCTGCGAAAAGAACTTCGTAGCCAAGTGCGTTGGCTGCCGTCGTTGGAACAAGCCAAGGTTAAGTTGTCCGGCGTGGTTTCATCAGGGAAAATCGAAAACGATTTGTGCGATCTGCTGGCAAAAATTGCGTTTGTCGAAGGACAGCCTGTTATTCGCCAGGCGGATGTATTCGAAGCACGTCGTGGTGAGCGTGGTCGTCGCATCGCCGAGGCGACTCAGGATGTCGCCGGTTGGCTGACGGATTTTTCTGATGCGTATTTCTCGGCTCGGCGAGCGATCGAGTCGACACCTCAAAGTCGATACGCGGAACTGCTCGCCGACATTCAACAGCAAATCACCTGGCTGGTGCCGGATGATTTCATGGCGAAGACGCCGTGGCATTGGCTCAAACACTATCCTCGATACTTTTCCGCGATTGCCTATCGGTTGGACAAAGTTCGTACGGGTGCGGCGACTCGCGACGCGGACTCGATCCAAGTGGTACGTGAGCTGTGGGAACGCTGGGTCGGATCACTTGCCGAACAGGATCAAACGCCTGAGACGCAAGTCGACAGCGAGTTTCGTTGGATGATCGAAGAACTGAGGGTCAGCCTGTTCGCGCAGCCGCTGGGGACGAGCGTCAAGGTGTCGCCTAAACGCTGCGAAAAACTGCTGAGCTAGCTCGTTCGCACGACCTCTCATTCGCACAGTCTCTCGCTCGTGCAACCTTTGCCACGTCGTGCCGAAACCAAGTGTAAGGCCTCGGCGTCAAACCCCAAGCAAAATTTAGAGTCGATGTTTTGACTGCAGGGATCGTGAGTCGCCAAATCGCCGCTCGAATCTTGAGTGCTTCCGTCTTGGGTTACGAGACAATATGGGAAACAAACTTTGAATCTAATAATTCAAACGTTGTGACGATCACCCGATGATCCAGACAAAGTTTTGATCATCACGACGTGAGGAATCGTGACTTCGGTGAACACTTCACCGGACGTTGTGTATCCGAGTTTTTCATAGAAACCGATTGCAGTTTGTCTCGCGTGCAAGCAGATGTGCGTGGGGCCGTTATGCATCAATGCGGATTCCACTCGGCGAATCAGAAAGGAACCGATACCGATTCGCTGGTAAGCCGGTTCCACTGCCATTTGGCGCAGTCGGACGCGCTCGTGACCCTCGGCGAGGACACTCAGGCAACCGACCAATTTCTTGTCCAACAACGCGGCGTAATGTGATTGGTGCTGTTCGGCTTGAATGTCATCGCTCGAGAACTGTAAACCCAGCGGAAGACGAAGCGTTCGATTTCGCAGGTCCAGCCCGTCGGTATAGTGCGCAGACTGCCATGCGACTTCGATGAACGTCAAGCCATCCATTACGATTTGCTCCACAACAACCAACCCACGAGTGTCACGTTCAGCACAACGCATGCGGCAAATTGGATGCGGAATGAAACCTTTTGAGTTTTATGTCGGATCCATCGACCCGCCATCAGGCCGCCGGGCCAACCTCCGGCTATCGACCAGAGCAGTAGTGTGCGTTCGGGGATGCGGCGATGGCCTCTCTCGGCGGCGCGCTTGTCCCACAGAAAGAATGCCGCATTGGTCAAGCTTGCGAGGGCTGTCCAAACGAGAATAGTGGTTAACATGTGACTCTCTCGTTTATGTTCGCTTCGCCGTATCGATTTTCGCCGCGGTTCAAAATGTATCTGTCCGTCCGTGGCGTCGGTTTCGTCGGCAAATGAAAAAATCTAAGACTTTCGGTTCCGGAATCGCGACCCTGGGTGATCGTTGCGAACCGGACGCATATTTTGCCGTATTGAACCATTGGCTGGAACTGGAGAGTGATGCCGAGCGGGCAAGGATGGCACGCCGGCGACAGAATCGTTCTCAGAGCGACGTCGAAAAGACGGGTGAAACGATTGTCGGTCTCAGGATGATCGACCATCAAACGGGGTTGGCCGGGCGATTGTTATTGGACTTTGAAAAGCCGGGTGACGTGCCGCTGCCGATGAATCGATTGAAAGTCGGTTCTCCCGTCGTGATTTCTGACAACGAAAATGCCAAGGATGAAGGCATTGCGGGGGTGGTCAGTCGCCGCAAACGCAGCACGATCCAAGTCGCCACGGAACGTTGGCCGGAGGGGCATGTCTATCGTATCGACTTGTCGCCGGACGAAACAACTCGCCGCCGCCAACAAGCGGCAATGGCAAAAGCGCATCTGGCGACCGGCCGGACCGGGCAACTGCGAAACGTCTTGCTGGGAAAACGCGAGCCGAAATTCGATCCACAGCCAGACGTCAATTTCGTGACGGAACTCAACCCGCCACAGCAACAAGCCGTTGCATTTTCACTTTCGGCCCGTGACGTTGCCATCATTCATGGTCCGCCCGGTACGGGGAAGACCACGACGTTGGCGGAAGTGATTTACCAAGCCGTTGCGCAGGGGCAAAGTGTGTTGGCGTGCGCGCCCAGCAATACCGCCGTCGACAATTTGTTGGAACGGTTGGTCGCGATCATGCCACGTGTCATCCGTGTCGGCCATCCGGCAAGGGTTTTCGAGTCACTGCGTGGTCATACCTTGGATGAACTTGTCGACGCGGACCCGTCGACGGACGTCATACGTGAGATGCGGCGAGAAGTCGAAACCTTGATGCGTCAAGCGTCGAAAGACTTTCGCGGACGCGACGGACACCGACATCGAAAGTCACTCTTTGCCGAAGCAGGTCAACTGCGAGGTCAAATCCGAGCCATGGAACGTACAATCGTTCGCGGCGTCCTGGATTCAGCGGATGTCGTCTGCACCACGACCACAATCGATGATGATTTGCTGGGCGATCGTGATTTCGATTTGGTGGTCATCGACGAAGCCTGCCAGAGTACGGAGCCGAGCGTGTGGCAAGCCGTGCTGCGAGCGGACCGGTTGATTTTGGCCGGTGATCATTGCCAATTGCCGCCGACGGTGCTGAGCGATGAGGCCGCGAAATCAGGAATGCGTCAATCGACCATGCAGCGCGTTATTTTGCGTGAAGGCGAAAACGTGTATCGCCGTTTGACGGTGCAGTACCGGATGCACGAAGCGATCATGCAATTTTCTTCCGGTCAGTTCTACGACGGTTCGTTGGTCGCCGACGTCTCCGTGGCCAAGCATCGACTTTGCGACCTGCCGGATGTTGATGAGCTTCCCTTGACGACCGATCCACTGGAATGGATCGACACGGCGGGCGCGGAGTACGACGAAGAGCTTGAACCGGACGGCGAAAGCAAGCTGAACCGCAAGGAAGCCAAGCTGATCGTACGCTACGTTCGCGAATTGATCGATGCGGGCGTCAATCCAGATCAAATCGCTGTGATCGCGCCCTACGCTGCTCAGGTTCGGCTGCTGAGATCCAAGCTGGATATCGTGGGTTTGGAAATCGATACGGTTGATGGTTTCCAAGGCCGAGAAAAAGAAGCGGTGCTGTTGACGATGGTACGCAGCAACGGGATTGGCGAAATTGGTTTCTTGAGCGATACACGACGGACAAACGTGGCATTGACTCGGGCGCGGCGCAAGCTGATCGTCATCGGCGATAGTGCGACGCTGGCAACCAACCCGTTCTATGCATCGATGCTCGAATACTTCGAAGCGTCCGGCGGATACCGCAGCGTGTGGGAACTCGGCGACGTTTGATGGCGATCATCGCATCGTCCACTTTAAGCCACACAGATGAACGCCAACGTTATGTCGGCCAACGCATGAAATGTGCTTTTAGCGCATCAAAAACCCAAGCCGCGTGGTGCACGGGCTTGGGTTCGATTGAATCTCGACTTGCGGCGTGAACCGAATTACTCGGACACTTTTTCTTTGACGGCGTCTGCTGCACTGCCGACGGCATCTGCTGCGCCGTCTGCCATGTCTTTGGCGCCTTCTTCGATCGCACTTCCAGCGTCTTGCGCAGCTTCTGCGGCATCGTCGGCCATCTCGCCCATCGCTGCGCCTGCATCGTCGACGGAGTCAGCTGTTTTTTCGCAACCTGCAAAAGAAAGCATGAAGCAGGCAAAGCCAGCCAACAGGAATTTGTGAATCATTTGTTTACCTAGGTCCGGTGAAGTCAACATTGACGTCCGTGTCATTCGATAGCGTACGAGTGTCCGTTCAAGGATCATTGTTTCAGCCTTTGAATTTGCCGCCAGTGAATAAGACAGAAAATCGCCGAAGTATCACCTCGGGTGTGTTGGCTGGGTAAAGAGGGGCCTTTTCATGTGTCCTATTGGCACAACTGTGCGTCAGGCAACGGTCGTTCCGCTTGGGGTGCGTTTGGGAAGTCGACAAAAAATTAGCGAATCGCATCAAATCGTTGGTAACGAAACTCGGCCAAATTCGCTCAGCCAGGGTGTTACGAAACAGGCAGCACTCAAAGATTGGCACCGGCAATGGCAACGATTCACGATAAAATGGAAAACCCGACCCTTGGCTATGTGGTGATCGCGGTCGCGCTTGCCGCAGGAATGTTGGCGGCCAGTGCGGTCGGCCAAACGCCCGGCTCGACATCAAAAAAGCACGGGCCGGCCCTCAAGACCGATGTGGATCATCAAATTCGGATCGATCCCAATGCGGGCTATCCGAACCGAAAATGGGTGCTGGGTGTTCGCGCCGACGTAACGAATTCAGGATACTTGATTCGCAGTGTCGAACATTCCAGTGCGGCACGTCAGTATGGACTCGAACCTGGCGACCGAATCATTACCGTCAACGGCGTACAAATCGGCCGTTTGGGTGACCGGGTTGTACGGATTGGCGATCAGCTGGAACTTGCCGGCGGGCACGACGGCAATGTGCTGTTGCTGGTCCAGAATCGCCGCAACGATCAATTGGTGCCACTGCGTGTCAAGCTGCGACATCCGACGCAGCATTTGGGTCACTAGCCGGCAAGTTTTTCGACCAGCGGAATGATGTCTTCCTCGTAAGAAAATCCTGCGGTTTCTCCGGCATCTTCGAACACTTCCACGAGTTGCCCGTCGGCGCCATAAACCAATACGGCGGGAATTGACGCCAAGTTGTTCGCGGCATAAACGTCGTCACTGGGCGTTTGCGAGATATACGTCGGAAAGGTTGCGCCGACCGAATCAATGAAGGCGGTCACTCGGTCCTGGTAAGTTTCCGGTGGTCTTGTTTTTCGACCATCGAAATCGACATCGACGGCGATACACTGGACGCGATCGCCAAAGTCTTGATGAATTCGGACCAAACCGGGAAACTCTTTCAGGCAAGGTTCACAGACCAGGGACCACAGGTCGACGACCGTGACTTTTCCTGTGCTGGTTGCCTCTTGCTGAATTTGCGGCCACGTCGCAAAGCGAATATCGCTTGCGGATGTGGTGCCCGGGTCGGTGGCGCCGGTCGAATCCAATTCTGCGTCGGTGGGCAGCTCAAGTCCGCCCGATGCGGGTGCCATGTCGGGCGTCGCTTCTTGGGGCTGTCCTAGATCGGCGTCGTCGGGCAGCGTCAGTGAGCCGGGGTGTTGAGGGCTCTGGGCCTCGTCCGTACTGGTCCCGCTAGGTCCGGGCGGCGTCACAACAGCGCCGTCGTTTGGCTCGCTCTTTTGACACCCGGTCCCCAGACCGATTACCGTCAAACCAACGAAACAAACCGCCCATCGACCGTGGATCGAACGCGGGTGTGTTGGTCGGAAAAAATTCATCATCGCCTCTTACGTCTGCTTCGATTGAAAGTGAAGTAGAATTGTAACGTGACCGGCATTGCCGCCATACGTTGGATTTTAAAACCCGCATTTCCTTTCGACGATAGCGAAACGACTTTGGACGACGACATGTTGGAAGACCCTCCGTCCACGACAGAGCTGGTGGTCGCCTCCAAGCAAGGCGATAACGAGGCGCTGGGGCGACTATTAGAACAGTATCGTGGTTATTTGCTGATGCTGGCCCATCGCTACCTTTCCGAACGCTTGCGGCGGCGGATCGATCCGTCGGACATCGTGCAGCTGACATATTTGGAAGCAAAACGTGATCTTCCCGCGTTTCGGGGTGAAACACCAGCCGAGTTTGCCGGATGGCTGCGCGGAATGCTAAAGAACAACGTGGCAACGGCGGTGACGCGTCATATCACGACGCAAAAACGATCGATCAAACGCGAAGTCCGCGCCGACGGCGGCCAAGAAGATGATTCCGCGGGCGGCGGCTGGATTGGCCAATTGCCCGGCAGCACGACCAGCCCCAGTGGCGTGGCGATTCGCGCCGAGGCCGTCGTGGCGCTTTTCAATGCGTTGCATCAATTGCCCGAAACGCAGGCCGAGGCGCTCCGTTTGCGGTACATGGAAGGCTTGCCGCTGGCGCAAATCGTCGAGCGCATGGGCAAGAGCGATACGGCGGTGGCAGGCTTGCTAAAACGCGGTCTGCAAAAACTTCGGACCGTGCTGAACACCGAGTCCAGCCCGTGGTGGTAATCGGTGGGCGAGGATGTCAAAGTTCTGGATGAAATATGATGGCGGCGCGCCTTTTCGGCCGCACGATTAAGCCTGTTTCGTCGTCGCGATGTTTTCCACGGAAACGAAATGATAGATCCCAAGGCACAAGACGATCCGCTCGACCAGGCGTTTGCGGCGTACCTGCGATCATGCGATGAAGGATTGGTCGGCAGCCGTGAAGAGTTCTTGGCCCAGTTTCCTGAGTTGGCCGACGAGCTAAAGCAACTGATCGAAGCCGCGGACCTGATGGATCAGTTCACGTCGGATCCGTCGTCGACCGCCACCCTGCCGGGTGCCGAAACCGTCGACGCCCATGTCGGTGGCGGCGAGTCCGGTGGCGATCCCGCGGCGACGTTGCCGATGGCGAATCGTCCCGAAGGCGATCCCGGTCCCACGTTGCCGTTCGATTTGGGTGACTATCAGTTGCTGGAAATCATTGGCCGCGGCGGAATGGGGGTCGTGTACTTGGCCAAACAGAACCACCTGGACCGCATGGTCGCGGTCAAGATGATTCGCAGTGGCATGTTGGCCGATGAGTCCGAGGTGCGGCGGTTTTACACCGAGGCCCAGGCCGCGGCACGATTGCGGCATCCGGGAATCGTCGCCGTCTATCAATTTGGTCATCTCGCTGGCCATCACTTCTATTCGATGGAATTTGTGCGCGGCACCGATTTGCAGCGAAAAATCAACAGCGCGACTTTAGAACCAAAACTTGCCGCCCGGTACGTTCGCGATGTCGCGCGCGCGATCGACCACGCCCATCAGAATGGAGTGCTGCACCGTGACTTGAAACCGGCCAACGTCCTGATTGATGGTCAAGACCGTGTTCACGTCACCGATTTCGGCTTGGCCAAACACATGGACGCCGACAGCAGCGTGACCGGCAGCGGCGCGGCCGTCGGGACGCCACACTATATGGCGCCCGAACAGGCCAGTGGTAACAGTGACCGAGTCAACACCAAAAGCGATGTCTATGCACTCGGTGCGATCCTGTTCGCCGCAATCACCGGACGACCGCCACTGGTTGGCGATTCGGTCGTGGACACATTATTAAAAGTGGTGCATGACGTACCGCCGCCGATGCGAACCATTCGCCCGGACACACCCACCGACCTGGAAACGATTGTTGCGAAGTGCTTGGAGAAAAAACCGGGCAATCGATACGAGTCGGCCGCACGATTGGCCGACGAACTTGACGCCTTTTTGGAAGACCGACCGATCGATGCCCGTCCACGATCGGCTGCAGTGAAAGCCTGGCACTGGGTCGAGGAAGTGCCTGTCGTCGCGGCAATCTCGGGCCGCCGCGTGTTCCGAAGCAGCGATACGCATCGTCGCGTTCAAGCGGGCCTGTTGATGATGTTGGTGTTGGTCCCGATTTTACTGTTAGCCGCGATGACGGTGACACACCGCTTGCGGCAATCGATGCCTCAACAGGTTTACATCGCGGGTGGCACTGCGGGCGGCATCTATAATGACCTGTCCGATGAAATCTCGCGCCGACTGACTCGCAGCCAAGACGTGGATGTGGTCGTCACCCGCACCAACGGTTCGATGGATAATCGCGCGCGGTTATTGGCGGGCGACATTCACTTGGCGCCGATGGAGGCGTCCGCGATCCGGGGCGGCAATCTATGTGTGGTCGCGCCGCTATTTTATGAAGCTGTTCATGTCTTGGCCCGAGAGGATTCCGGCATTCGGACGATGGATGACCTATCGGGACATCGTGTTGCCGTCGGTCCCAGCGGCAGCGGCTCACGTGCGACCGCAGAATACGTTTTCGAGTCGTTGGGGATGGCCGCCGACGCCTTCACGCGCGAAGAAATCGAGTGGCCAGACCTGTATCGTGACGATGCGCCCGATGCGGCGGTGATTTGCATCGGTTGCAACAGTCCGTTGGTTTCAGAACTGTTGGTTAACCGCCGATGGACGCTGATCTCGATTCCGAATTGTGTGGACATTGCGTTACGGCATCCCACTCTGCGCCCGATGACGATCGAGCAAGGCGACTACCAGGATTTTGCGATCCCGGATGCCGGTATCAACACCGTGGGGACAACCGCGTTTCTGGCAACTCGATTAGACGCGCCCGCGGCATTGATCGAGGCCACGCTGGATGCCATCTATGCTGAACCTGAATTGACGGTCGGCATGATTCCGCGTGACCGGGCGGCCGAATGGCAGGGCCTCGCCTTTCACCCTGTGGCCCGAAATTACTTCTTGCCGCATCAATAATAGCGGCTCTTTTGAGGTGCTTCGGCTGCCTCATTTGGGTGTGTGCGGGCTCTGCCATCGAACGTCAGCACTGACGCGTTCGTCTCTAAATGCCGGCGTGATTGGTATCACCGTTAGGATCCGGAAATCATTCGAACGGGTCGCCACGAAGTATCCAGCCGAACACGTGAACGACTTTTACTCAAACCTAGAGTTGGGCGTCAGTGCACACCCCCGGCCTAGGTTATGAGCAGCGATCAGCACGAGGAGACTTCCGATCAAACGGCGCCCGATGTAAATCGGTCGTCGGATTTCGCGTTCACCAATGCGCCGATCACCGACGCATCGCACGCCGATGCACCCAGTGCTGTGCAACGGACCGCCGAAGGACCGACTGCCGAAGGACCGATTGCGGGGCACATTCGAGGCCACGGCGGGTCGCTGCGCAGCAAACTGGTACTCTCGCTCGCCGCGATGTTCTTCTTGTTCTTGACCATCGACGAAGTGGTTCGTCAAAAGGTGGTTCGCCCTGCGTTTAGTTCGTTGGAACGCAACGCGGCGATCCGTGACAGCAATCGCGTTCTTGCGGCCATGAACGCGGAAGTCCAGCACCTTAGCGAGCTTGCATTCGAGCGGGCGAAACGTCTATCGCAACCGATGGTCGGCGAGCCCGATTCGTCACCGGATCTTCGCGACCGGGAGCCTCTCACTGACGCGCAAGACAAGACTTGGGCATTGTCGATCAACGCCGACGGGACTCATCAATGGATCCACCAGGTCAAACCGAACAGCACCGAGGCTGACGATGAAGCGGCGTCCGCCTGGGCAGAGGAAGGTCACGCGTCCAGCATCGTGCAATCGTTAACTCGGCTATGCAGCGACGCCGGAGAGTCTCGCCGCGGAACGACTCGTGCCGGTCGGGACAAGATTATGATGTTTGCGGCGGTGCGGATTCATCCGACCGACGATGCCGGCCATGGCGACTATCTTGTGCTCGCTCGCGAGATTGATGCAACCATGACTGCGGCCCTACGCAGGCAAACCCAAGTCGACTTTTATATTGACACAAGTCCGCAGCACGAATCCGCTCAGAAAATGGATGTCTGGGAAGTGGCCGACTCGACGTTCGTCGAAGTCCAGCTTGCCGATTCGTTCGATGGCGACTTGGCGACGCTCAAGGTTGATGTTCCTCGCGATCTTAGTACGCGTTCGAACCGGACGTCGGCGATGGCCCGTCAGTCATTCATCCTGGGCGCGTCTGCCGCACTGTTGCTGCTGTTGCTCTTGCTGCAACGGATCGTCATCAGTCCTCTGATCGCGATCCGCGAATATTCCGACCGCGTCGCCGTACAGGGATTACAGGCCGAACCGTTGATCATCCCACGCAACGACGAGATCGGCGAATTGGCCGTTGCGTTCGAACGAATGATGCAGCGTCTCGGATCCGCTCAGATTCGTTTGGCCAGTGCCTCACGTGCGGCCGGAATGAGCCAAGTCGCTGACACCGTGATCCACAATGTTGGAAACGTTCTGACAAACGTCAACAGCCTGATCGAATCGGCAACTGATCGGGTCAAGCATTTGCGTGTGGATCCGCTTGGCAAACTTGCCAACCGGCTTCAAGAAGACCAAGCCGATACCGATCTGCGAAAGGCGATGCCGGAATATTTGCACGGTTTGGCCGATTCGTTGGAACAGGACCAGCGAGACTTATCCGAACTGTTAACCACTCTCAATGACAATGTGCGGCACATTCACGACGTGATTCGTGATCAGCGTCGCCACGCGACGACGACGATCAATCAAGAGCGGATCGCACTGGGCGAGGTTGTCTGTGAAGCCATCCGTTGCTGCCAAGCCAGACTGGACCGTGACAGTGTGAGGGTAGAAGTTTCAGGCACCATTGATGCAAACGTCCTGAGCGATCGTTCGATGCTGTTGCAAATCATGATCAATATTATCGGCAATGCCCGCCAGGCAATGAGGCATGTCGATCGGGACAAGCGATCGTTATTGATTCGATCCGTGCGCCTTGACCGAACGATCCAGCTGGAATTTCGGGACAGCGGTTGCGGAATGACCGAAGCGACGCTGGGGAATATCTTCGAGGCCCATTACACCACTCGCGATCACGGCAGCGGATTGGGGCTTCACTTTTGTGCCATCACACTTAAACGTTTGGGCGGGTCTATCCACGCCCGCAGTGAAGGTCTCGGCAAAGGGGCGACGTTTGTATTGGAACTGCCGGTCATCGCTGAACAATCACGTTCGGATCAAAACGAAATTGCAAACGGTGCGACCGTTTCAGCAAGTTAGAGAACGACATGACCACATCAAATTATCGCCAGCACAACGTCCTGATTGTCGACGACCAATCGCACATTCACGACACGTTTGACCGCGTGTTCGACGCGAAAGGCAAAGACAATGCGGCGTTGGAAGATTTCGAGTCTCGGTTTCTAGGGGCAGATGATTCCGAGCCAAAACCTGCATCGCAAGACAGGCCGGTGTTCATCTTGACGCACGCCGGCAGCGGCGAAGAAGCCGTCCGTATTCTGCAAGAAGCAAAAGATATCGGTAAAACGTTTAGCGTCGCGTTCGTTGATATGCGGATGCCCTTAGGCATGGACGGGCTGGAAACAACCGAACGACTATGGGAAATCGACCACAGTCTGCAAGTCGTCATTTGCACCGCTCACAGTGATCATGCCTGGGACAACGTCCTGGAGAGGTTGGGCTTTAATGATCAGCTGTTGCTGCTGAAGAAACCGTTTGAATCTGACGAGGTAAGGCAGCTCGCCTTGGCCTTGAGCGAGAAATCCATTTTGGCCGAGCGGCAATTCAATAAAATGGAGGAGCTGCATCTCGAGGTGGCTCGTCGGCGGCAGGCCGAAGAAGAGCTTCGCCGTATGGCCCATCGCGACGCCCTAACCGGACTTCCGAATCGACCCTATTTGCTCGAGAAACTTAAGCATCTACTGAAATCGCGTCGCGAATCTGGCGAACGGCACGATGCTTTGCTATTTCTCGATCTGGATAACTTCAAAATCATCAACGACAGCCTGGGGCACGAAGCGGGTGATGAGTTGTTGAATCAGGTCGCCGACCGATTGAAGGAGTGTGTGCGACACTACGGTGGGGCGAGTCGAGGAGCCGGCGCCGATGACCAAACGGTCCGACTCGGAGGCGACGAGTTTGTTGTCCTGCTGCAAGAACTCGAACATCGAGATCATGCGGGTGCAGTTGCACACCGAATCGTTCAACGGATATGTGAGCCGTTTCGACTCGGTGACCGCTTCGTCACGATCGGGACCAGCGTGGGCGTCGCTTTCGTCGACGACAAGATGCAAGAGGCCCATGATGTGCTTCGCAATGCTGACACCGCGATGTACCGCGCAAAGCACGACGGCAAAGGACAAGTCGCCATTTTTGACCAAACCATGCACGACGCGGTCGTTGCCCGATTGGAAATCGAAGATCAGTTGCGGAACGCGATTCGCGACGGTGACTTTACGCTGCGATATCAACCGATCGTGAATCTGCAGCACGGTTCAATCGTCGGCGTCGAAGTGTTGATCCGCTGGCAATGCCAGAATGGGCGAGAGGTCTCGCCGGTCGAGTTCATTCCAATCGTGGAAGAGATTGGCATGATCAACCAACTCGGCGAATGGGTGTTGCAGAATTCGATCGAGAGTTTTAAGGCGATGCAGAAAAAATTGCCGCCGGATTGCTGTCGCGATGTTTATCTGGGCATCAACCTTTCCAGACGACAAATCAGTGACATCTCGTTCGCGAATCGACTGGAAGAAATTCTCGACCGAATGGATTTCGATCGATCACGGCTACGCGTCGAAATGACCGAGTCGGGTGATCCACGGCATCAAGAACAATCACTCAACACGATGTTGCAACTGCACGAATCCGGTGTCGGGATTCATATCGATGATTTCGGTAAAGGCAATTCATCGCTGACGTGCTTTCAGTCGTATCCCGTCGAGACGGTGAAAATTGACCGGCGTTTTACAGCTGCGATTACTTGCGACCACAGCCACGCCGTGATCACCCAGGCGATCGTTCAACTCGCCCATCATCTGAACGCAAGCATCGTGGCTGAAGGCGTCGAATCACATTCGCAGCTCAAGTTGCTGTGTCAGTGGGGATGTGATGCCGCACAGGGATACCTGTTCGCACCGCCATTGACGATCGAGGAACTGCACGGACTGCTCTGTGATCCGACGCAAAGCGAAGGCATTCGTCTGCTGCGGAGTCCGCCGACACAATTCAAATTCATCGCGACAACGCCCACGATTACCGAACAACCGATTCAGTTGCGGTAAGCACCTGCGGAACGACTCGTACGAGCGCTGTGCTTCCCAAATCTCGATCGCTGTGCTTACAAAATCTCGAGCGGATTGCGTTTCGCTTCCAACGTTCCCCGCGTCACACCCAATCGATTGGTCGCGCGTAGACTCTGCCAGACTTCTTGACCGGACAATTGCCCCAATAGCAACTGTTGATAGATGTTGATGGTTCGCTTGGTTTGCCCGGCGTCTTCTTCTAACAGTTCCAAGCGGTACCAGCCCACACCCCGCTGCACTAACTCGTCAACGCATTCGGCGCCGCTTTGTGCGGATTGGTTGTATAGCGTGTTGCGACACGCGACATCGGCCTGCAGTGTGTGCAACGCTCCGACACGGTCGCGTAGTTGTACGACGTGCCGATCGCATGGACGTCCACAGTTCGTTTTGTCCGTTCCCGGTGACATCACGGCACAAAAAACACAGTGCTCCATATGAAACATGGGGACGTGTTGATGGATAACGATCTCTAACCACGGCGCCGGGACGCTTTGGACCAGATCAGACAACTGATCGCGATTCAAGTCATACGATGCGGTTACACGTTCAGCGCCGCATGATCGCAACCACTCGGCCGTACGATGATTCGAAACGTTCAGTGAAAAGTCCGCGACGACCGGAACACCCTCTTGGTGGAAAAAGTCGATCGCCGCCAGGTTTCTGGCCAGGATGAGGTCGGGACGGTGACGACCCAACACGCGAATCAATCCGGATTCGCCTGGCTTTTGCATGCGCACGGTTGCGATGCCGATCGATGTCTGGTGATCGCGTGCAATTTCAATCGCCCGCGCATATTCGCGGATGTCATGAAAGTCGGCGTACAGTAATGACACTCCGTTTACTGCGGCGCTTTCGATTTGTGCCAGAGTTCGACAAAGGACTGCCAGGCTGGGTGTGTTCGAACTCGCGACCGCCTCGGTATCGACATCCTCGGTCTTGATCGGATCCAGCAGTGCTCGGCCATCGGCCAAGTTGAGCGTGCGATTCGGTGGCGTCGTGGATTGCTGTTCTAATTCATTGACGAGTGCTCGACGCGCGCGGTTCAGATTTCCCAGCGGGACCATCGGTTTGCCCGTGATGACGGCTGAAAAATTTCGCAGCCGAAAAAAGGTTCCTCCCAGTCGTCCGACCTTTTCTCGCAACGTTGCTTCGTCGGCGGGTCGCTTGTTTGCGGCGGCCAATGGCTCGCCAAGTGAGACCTCGACCGGATCGTGACCGTCAAGCTGTGCTGTCAGACGAATCGGTTGGCCGGTTTCTGCATAAGCGGTGATGTCCACCGGTTGCCGCGTCTGCGGATCGGCTGACGAGTAGGATTGCCGCAGTCGTCGGTTCAGTTGTGGGTCATCATTCTTGAAGACAAGGTTGCTGACTTCGACGTGTTGCCAATCGATGTCGTTACGGCCGAAACCAACCCAGACGGTTTGATCGGAAGTGGACGATTGCAGTTTTTCGCCGCCCAGTGATTCGATGGAGTAGACACGGCCACCCTGCCCTGCGTCGTCGTCGGTGGTTTCAATCGCCAATCCGTCACCCAGCGAGATCGACGCGGCGGCGGTGATACGAATTCGATCTCGTTTGACCGATTCGATTTCGCCCAGTTCAATCCCGCGTTTGGACGAATGCTTGCCGGGAACGAGTCGTTTGTGATTGTTGCCTTGCAGCCAACCGGGCGAGAAGCCACGAGAAAAGGAGAGTTCCATTTCTCGTTTGGCCGTTTCGTCGATGTCGACTCGATGCTCGCGAATCGCTTGGTCGATCGCCGCCCGGTAGTGCTTGGTGATGTTGGCCACATATTCGGGTGTTTTCAGGCGGCCTTCGATTTTTAGCGATGCGACACCCGCATCGATCAGATCCGGGATGGCTGCATATCCGGCCAGGTCTTGCGGGCTGAGCAAATACCGCACGTCGTCCAAGTCTTTGTCTTCGCCATCGCAAACAAGCTGGTAGGGAAGCCGGCAAGCTTGGGCACATTGGCCGCGGTTCGCACTTCGTCCCCCCAACGATTCACTGGTCAAGCATTGTCCTGAGTATGCCACGCACAGGGCGCCGTGAATAAAGACCTCCAGGGGCATCTCGGTCTTTTCGCGGATCTTTCGAATTTCATCGACCGACAACTCTCTTGCCAAAACCACACGCGACAGACCCAGCCGGCTGGCGACCGCGATCGTTTCGGCGCTGGTCAGGCTCATTTGTGTCGACGCGTGAATCTCAAGCTCCGGACAAATCTCGCGGACGATCCTCGCGACGCCGAAATCCTGAACCAACACCGCATCGACACCCGAACGTGCAACGCTCTCGATCACGTCGATCAGTGACGGCAACTCGGAAGGAAATGCCAACGTATTCATCGTGACGTACCCCCGCACCCCACGCTGACGAAGCGTCGTCATTAGGCTGGGAAGGTCTTCTAGCCCGAAATTCTTGGCACGAAAACGAGCATTGAATCCGCAATCCAGCCCGAAATAGATCGCGTTGGCTCCATTTTCAATCGCCGCGCGAGCACAATCCCAGTCACCCGCGGGTGCCAATAACTCAGGTGCCCGCGATACGGCCGCGTCGTGCGAGATGACCGAGTTGGATGCGATGGATTTGTTCATCGCATCAGTATGACGGTGCGTACGCTTTTTGGGAAACGGCTTTTCGCGATCGATCGTTATCCTCACCGAACCGCCTACGCATTCGCAAACCGCCAGGGCGTCGCCCCATGGTCAACCCGTGATCGTCATGTTCCGCCGGTGATGCGAAAAGTACGGACGCCGCCGGGGGGCAAATCGAGTTATGCTATCCCGTTCTGCCCCACCTCATTCCGCAAAATTCTTCGCCCGATGAAACATTCAAGCTTTCGAAACTTGTGGTTCTGCGTCTGTACGCTTCTTGTGCTGTTGAATCCCGATCGTGCGTCGGCGGAATGGTCCGTGCCATCCGATGCGATGATGACCCGGTGGGGGAAAGAGGTCACGCCGGAGAACGCTTGGCAAGAATATCCTCGTCCACAGTTCCGTCGTGAACAGTCTTGGCAGAACCTGAACGGCATTTGGAATTACGCCATTACCAAGAGCACCGCAGCGGACTCTGACCAACCGCCCGAGGATAACGCGGGCGAAATTTTGGTCCCCTATCCGATCGAGTCGGCTCTTAGTGGCGTCCAGCGGTTGCTGCAGCCCGATGAAGTGCTTTGGTATCGCCGCTCGTTTCAACACCGCACGCCCGACGGGTATCGCACACACTTACACTTCGAAGCGGTGGATTATGAAACGGTCGTCTATCTCAATTCGGTGGAAGTCGGAAGGCACATCGGCAGCAGCGATCCGTTTTCCTTTGACATCACCGATGCTCTGAAGCCGGGCGAAAACGACATTACTGTTCGAGTGATCGACAAGACCGCACCGACTCAAGTTCGCGGCAAGCAAACGCTTGATCCGAAAGGCATTTACTACACACGGGTGTCGGGCATTTGGCAAACCGTGTGGCTGGAAGACGTTCCCTCTCGCCACATCGCGTCGGTGAAAATGAAGCCGCGCATCAACGAAGAAACTTTGCGAGTGCTACCGACGTTGGCCGGCGAACCGATCCCGGGTGAACAATTGCGAGTGACCGTTCGCGATGCCGGTGAAACGGTCGCGGTAGCCGACGCGGCACTTAGTGTGCATTTGCCGGACGCGAAATTGTGGTCGCCAAAATCGCCACATCTCTACGACATTACGATCGAGTTACTCGGCAAGAGCGGTGACGTCATTGACACGGTGCAGTCGTACGCCGCGATGCGCGAGATTGCGGTCAAACGCATGCCGCGCGGACACCTGAAAATGACACTCAACGGCAAAGAAGTTTTTCACTACGGACCGCTTGATCAAGGTTGGTGGCCGGATGGATTGTTGACGCCGCCAAGCAACAAGGCGATGCAATTCGACGTCGACTATTTAAAGGCGGCTGGATTCAACATGATTCGCAAGCACATCAAGGTTGAACCGCGAACGTTCTATTCGTACTGCGATCGTATCGGCATGTTGGTCTGGCAAGACATGCCCAGCACCAGCGTCAAGCCGTATTGGACCAAGCTTGCACCGAATCCCGACGAAGTCGACGTGCCGAGGGCCGATCACGAACAGTTCATGTTCGAACTCAAGGCAATGGTGAATCATCTGCGCAATCATCCTTCGATTGTCATGTGGGTGCCCTTCAACGAGCGGTGGGGCCAGCACGAAACGGTTCGCGTCGGGCAAACACTTGAAAATTTGGACGTTTCGCGGTTGGTGAACATTGCCAGTGGTGGCAACTTTTTCCCGATCGGTGATGTGGCCGACCGGCATAACTATCCCGAGCCATGGTTCCCATTCGAAGATCGCCGACTGAATGACTTTGTCAAAGTGGTTGGCGAGTTTGGTGGGCACGGCTATGTCGTCCCGGGGCACCAATGGAATACTGAAATGCGAAATTGGGGCTACGGTGGTCTGCCACAGACCCAAGCGGAATACAAAGAACGCTACCGTAAATCATTCGAAACGCTGATGCAGTTGCGATCCAAAGGTGTCGCCGCGGGCGTCTATACGCAAACCACTGATGTGGAAGGCGAAGTCAACGGGCTGATGACGTATGACCGAGAAGTTCAGAAAATGTCAGCCGAGGAATTGTCCGAACTGCATGCCGCCGCTGGCCTATGAGCCAGTCGTGCCGTTTGGGTTGTAGGTGCCGGAACTGCGCACCGCTTGATCCAGCCTGCCGCTTGCCTATTACGAAGAGGTGTCCACGGTGCGAGTATTATCACATCGATGATTTCTCCGTCCTGCAGCCAACTCGCGCTCAGCAGCATGCTACAAAGTAGGCCGGAACAAGCCGTGCGCAGTTCCGGCATGAACTCTTTCTCTATCAACAGTGTGACCAAATGAACCGAGCTACATCGAATATTCGACGAGTCTTCTGTGGCGCTATGTGGATAAGTGTATTAGGCGCGACGTTCGCAACGGCGGATGACTGGCCACGTTTTCGCGGTGACAACGGGTCTGGCATCAGTGACTCAAGCGACATCCCGAGTGAATGGACGGAGTCGAATTATCGATGGGTTGCGGACTTGCCCGGTCGCGGAAACTCGTCACCTGTCGTCTGGTCCGAACACGTTTATGTCACTGCGGCAAAAGACGCGGCAGGCCAGCGTTATCTGATTTGTCTGGACAAGTCGACCGGCGAAGAATTATGGCGCGCCGAGGATGGATTCGCGAAACACAAAACGCATAAGAACAACAGTTTTGCTTCCAGCACTCCCGCAGTCGACGATGATCATGTGTATCAACTCTGGCATTCCACCGAGGCGACATCGCTGATCGCGTACAGCCACGGTGGCGACGAAGTTTGGCGATACGAACTGGGCGGGTACAAGCACGGTCAGGGCGGCGCGACCAGTCCGATCGTCGCCGGTAACCTTGTCGTCGTTGCCCACGATCACAAAGACGATAGCTATTTGCTTGCCGTCGACCATCGATCGGGACAGCCCGTTTGGAAAATCCCGCGCGAGGGCAAGCGGGCTTGTTACTCGACGCCGTGTGTTCGCAAAACAGATCGTGGGTCCGATGAAATCGTCTTCGTTCACTGCTATGAAGGCGTTATCGGGGTCGATGCGGCCAGCGGAAAACAGCGATGGCATATCGATCCATTCGGCCGTGAGTCGCAACGAGCATTGTCGTCACCGATCGTGGCAGGCGACTTGGTCTTTGCCGGCAGTGGCGCGGCGGGCGGTGAACGCCATCTGGTCGCGATCCGGGTGGAAGACCAAGGTGGCACGGCGACCGCAAGTGAGGCCTATCACCTGACGCGTCAATCACCACATGTTCCCTCGCCGCTGGTCATCGGCGACCGGCTTTATCAGTGGAACGACGGCGGCATTGCGACCTGCTGCGAATTATCCACGGGCGAAGTGATTTGGCAGAAACGAGTCGGTGGCAACTTTTTTGCGTCACCGATCGCGATCGGTGACCGAATTTTTAACATCGACACCACGGGCGAAGTCGTCGTCATTGCCGCAGCCGACGACTTCAAAGTCCTCGCCCGAAACCCGATGGGTGAAAGCAGCCGAGCCTCTCTCGCAACCAGCGAAGATGTCCTCTTCATCCGCACCGACACCAAACTGTTTGCGGTAGCAGGAAAGTGACATCAGCCGCAACCCCACGAACAAAAGTAGGCTGGAACGAGCTTCACGCCCATCCCGGCATGAGTCATTAACCGGCGGTTCTTGCCGGAACTGCGCGAAGCTTGTTCCGGCCTACGAGGCTACGAATATTCTCGTTGGTGCTATTCGGTTTACTCGCACTTCAGTCCATTTGACGCGCTCAAAGCAAACTTAATTTGGCTGGAATAAACTCTGCATCATTCCGACAATTTCGTTCCAAAGGGGTCTGGTTGCAACGAGACGTGGAGAACTTTATTGGCGTTATCGCTAAGTCTTATGTCTCGCGAGAATGTTCGGTAACCGTTTCGTAAGTTTACTTCAAGGAAGGTGGATTCCGTGATGGCACCTCGCGGGGTCACACTGGCGTGCCCGTTGCGATCCGTCATAACCGTGTCCGATTTATAGTGAGAGCCGACAAGCGACATTCCAGACGATTCGAACGATATCTCCTTTTTGACAAATGCCTGCGCACCGACCGCAGCACTTCCGTCAGGTAGTGAAGCGATTAGCCGTATGGGATCGACTCGTTTAACAACGATCGGCGGCATTTGCAGAATGTTTACGTCGGCCAAATCGACGTTAGTGTGTGGGAAGGCTTTCGCAGCATCGTGAGGTTTCAGCCGGAGAGGACTCATGCGGCCAAAAATTTCCAGGGATTCGGGCAATGCGAAACCAGGCTGATCGGAACAGACAACAATCGTATGCTTTGCTTTCGGTAATACCATTTCGAAACTTCCGTCCTTGTTCGCGCGTGTACCACCCCCGGACGTTGGCGTCACAAGAAATCCGCCATCGATCATTGGGGCACCGCTTTCCATGGTGACACGACCGGAAACCAAAACGCCCTGTTCGAGAGAAATCTCTAACGGCTTCTCCGACCGGAAATCATTTCTCTGTGGATCGATCTTCGCCGGCAAGAAACCGGTCACCGCGGAAGGTTTCGCGACGAGCCAGTTTCCCTTGTTTTCGAGAACACTTGAACGCTCACGAAACTGAAATGTTCCGTCCTTGCCAGTCTTTGTTCTTCGGAATGTAAGCCTGAAGCCAACTTCGATATTCGGTATGGGAGTTTTGTCTGGGCCAAACACACGGCCGCTGACGGAGAAGCCTGGGTCGGTAACCATCCGGGCTGGTGAAGCGACCACCTCTTTGTCATCAAGCCATCCCCTTTCACGTTGTTTCCCGCCGAGCGGTACTTCGCGGCTCGTCGCGATCAATTCTCGGGATTCGATCGAGTAAGATTCGTTCGCGACCACCGATGCGATATAACCGCGCGGAACTCCGGTAAAGCGAAACTCGCCATCCTCGTTAGTAAGAGCGCGAGGAGTTAGCTGACTAGCTGTAAGATCAAACGCCTTGCTTCGAAGTTCCAGATCGTCAGGCCAGTTCGGATTGCTGACGGGTACTATTAGCCGATCCAAGTTGACGATTCCACCCACAACGGGCTCACCGTTGGGTGAGACAACTCGTCCGGCGATGGATGTCGTTGAGTGAAGTTTGACGTCAATTGACGAGGTGATATTTCGGTGCCAATCCTTGTCGAACATCGAAACCCATCCCACCCCAACATCGGGATGAGCCGCTACGACAGCACGGCGTCGTTCACCTGAGGTCGTTCTTAAATAGGGTGGTGATTTTACATTGATAAATTCGTATCGTCCGCGACTGTCGGATACCGTCCGCGCGAAGACATCCCGCGAACGTAGATGATGAAACCCGTCCATTTGATAGAAGAGGTATTTTTCAGGATGATGAAAAACTCGGTCGCTGCTCCAATCTCGGAGCAGTACGATTGCACCTTCAATTGGCTTTCCATTGGATGAAAGAATCTGTCCTGACACGTTGAGAACTGCACCGTACTCGGTTCCCGTTGCGTCGATCACTTCAGCGTTGCGAATTCTCGAAAATAGATCGTTGTCATCCGGGGAGACATCAGCGGGTTCGACTGAAGGCGATGTCGCGGGCAACTCCTCTGCCATAACCTCCTTTATGCGGACCGTGGTTAGTGCCACCATTAGCGCTAGGCAAGCGATTGCTGCGTTAACGATAATTGTCCAACGTCGCGAACGTTGCGGTTCGGTTCGTAGTAGATGTTTCAGGCGTTTCTCAACCTTATTGCCCCATGACATGCTAAGAGATGAATGGCGAGATACCGCTTGTGAATTGTTAAACGCGTTGCGTGCAATGATGTTGATTAAACACTCGGCATATCTTTCGGCCTCCTCGCCAGGGCTGCGAACCTCTAAGCACGAAATTGCGTGACGATCGGTTGCCCATTCACGTGATTCTGTCAGGTGGCGATCGATGTACCAGCTTGCCGGGTGGAACCAGAAAGCGACGTTCATGAGCTTTGATATCCATTGACCAATCAAATCACGCCGGACGATATGAGCGAATTCGTGCAGGATTGCGGCGCGTTGTTCTGCCCGGGGCCAAGATTCAAAGTCGCGGGGAAGCAACACGGCTGGACGCGCAAATCCGAACACCAACGGAATCGCGGTCTGATTGACCATCCGTGTTGTCGGAACCCGGGACAGTCCCACGTCTTTTGCTGTCTGCTTGATCAGTCGTTGCGACGATTCGTTCAAATCTTTGCCGTTGATCAACCAGTGCCTTAGGCGGCATGCCCCGATCGCCATTCGCAGCACGAGTAAACCAAAGCCGAGCCAATAGACGGTCCAGGAAAGTGTTCCGGCGCGTCGAATGGATGTGCTTGCCAATGGAGTGATCGGCAGCAACGTATGTGGGTCGATAGCCGCTGACGCCGAGCGTTTCGCGTTCTGCTCGGATGATTTTGTTTGCGCTATGTCGATTACAGTCGAACTGGCAGCCAAAGAGCTGTTGTTGGGCTCAATTTCTATTGCTGCGATTTCTTCGGGGATAACGCGAGGCGATACGGATGTTCCACTTGATGTCCAGCGAGGCAATCCGTCCGGCGATCGACTCGCCGATACGGTTTGGATGGGCCAGCCGCCGGCAAGGAGGTGGATCGGGACAACGGCGAGTACGAACAGGACTGCTGCCAGCCAAATGCCATGGGTCAACGTTGCATCGCGACGCTCGAGCATTTTGGACAAGCATCTTGCCAACACGGCAATCAGAGCGATTTGTGTGAATACCACCAACGCGAAGCTGACATCGGGGTGTTCGGCCAGCCAATCCAAGGCCCATCCTGTTCGTTGCCAACGGAACCCGCTCATCGCTTTTTACCCCGCGATTGATGTTCGCTTAAGAGCTCGCGGAGACGCTTGATTTCTTCGTCGGCGAGCTTGGTTTTCGGGTCAGCCAGATGCGCCGCGAGTGCGTCTTCAACCGATCCGCCAAAGAAGATGTCGAGCACTTTTCGCAGGGCTCGCGTTGCGGCTGACTTGCGCGAAGCGGTGGGGCGATAGACATACCGCTTGCCCTCACTTTTATGAGTGACCTCGCCTTTCTCTTCCAGCGATCGCAATTGCGTTCGCACGGTCGCGTTGGCCAAATCGTCAGGCATCGCGGCGACAATGTCATTGGCCGTGGATTCACCCAATTGGTAAACCACTTCCAGAACTTGTCGCTCGCGACGAGTCAAATCGGACCTCACAAGCGGGCTCCCTTTGGGCGAGAACGTTAGGCAAGCCAATCGAACTGTTAGAAATTTAACAAGTTCGGTTCGCCGAGCAAGTGAAATCTGTTAAAAAATTAACAGCAACTTGGGTGGCGACTTGTCATGGGCCTGACGGTGGTGAAGGCGCGTCGCTGGGAGGGCCGGGCAAATTTTCGGTCAAGACGTCTTCCTGATCCGTCCCGATGGCTTGGTAGACGTACCAGGATTTTTTTCGTTCGCCGTAGGCGTGATCCTTCGTCGGCAGCGTTCTTAAGCCGAGCATCAAGCCGCCTTCACCGGGATGATCGATCCAGCGGTGGTAGTGGAAGGATTCGATGTTCGGCATGTCACGTATCTTTCGCATCGCATACCACAGCGATGCCGCTTGGCGTAGCTGTGCCTGGTCATCGTACGAATCAGTGTGGAATCCCTGTTCACTCAGCAACACCGGCCGTGGATCACCGCTGGCCGACCGCATCCCAGGTTGATGCAGAAATCGGTCGAGGACTTCCAGATTTTGAATCGTGATCAGTGGCGTGTCGAAGTCATCGGTAACCTGAGAATCGTTCCATGCGACTTTGGCAAACAGGCTTTGAGGATAAGGATGATAGGCAACGCCCCAATCAAATTCGCCTTCGATTCGCGAATACTGTTGCAAGGTCTCGATCACCTCGCGAGGTGCCAGTTGTTGCCATGACTTCTTGGGCGAACCGTCATCATCGACCACCCAGTGATGGGTCAGTGACGCAAACACCCTGGCATGAGGATTGTATTGTTTGGCCGCATTGTGAATCATTCTCATGCTGCGATAGTACGTTTCGGTCACGACCGGCCGTGGTTGTTCACCCATGTTGGTCCAAACACCATGGAAGTCGACTTCGTTGTGCGCAATCCAGTTAGTGATCGCGCCGGGGGACCGTTGGTGATTGCGATAACGTTTCGCGATGGCATCCAAAACCCGGGCATAGACCTGTGCGCCGCGGGCCGAATTCAGGTTGGGCATCGAATACACGCCGCCATCACTTTGCGGGTGCACCAGCGGCGATGCGTTCTCAACATTGCGGACCGAGGGAATCAGTATGATTGCTGTAACGATCATGTCATGGCGGCGCGCAAAGTCGATGATTCGATCGTAGGTGCGAAACGCCGTTAAATCCAAGTAGACCGGTTCGCCCGGTACATCGATGCGAGTGAACGCCGAGCCGCCGCGGCGCGTCACAAATCGATTCAGGACAAAATTCAGCGTCAGCGCCGTGACACCCAGTTCGGGCAGTTCCTGCAGCGGTCCGCGACTGCTGATCGAGGTGAGACCTTTTTGATTTTGCGGTTTCGGACGCTCGGCGACTTGGTTCTCGCCAAGCAAGGTGATATCGGTCGCAAAGCATCGTGGCGAAAGGAAATCGCCCGACGCATCAGTCAGCCGCCAAGCGCTGTGCAGGCGGTCTCGTCCATCAACGAATCGTGGCAATCGAATTTGTATATCGTTCGCATCGATCGAAAGTTTTTGGTCGACCGATAATCCGACGTCGATTGCGGACTGGTCCGCGGGGAATTCACGCAAGTGAATTTCGCCTTCACCGCTGGAAATTGTTCCCGAGAGATACACTTCGCTTGCGGCCACTCGCACGGAGTGGATCTTGGCGGGCCATGATGCGTGCAAGTAGGCGTGCAAACGATCGGCCGTTGCCAGTTTCTCGTGGCGAACGCGTTCACGCTCGGCCTGTTGCTGAATCTCGTCTTGCGAGATGGGTCGCAGTCGCACGTTGCGAATTTGCAATCGCACGCCCGAGCGACGTCCCAGATCGATTCGAAGCTGTTTCGCATCAGAGAGAACCTCACCAGCGACATGTGGTTGCAGGTTTGCAGAATACGTTTTCCAGCCTTCGGCGATCTCAAGATTGGGTATTTTGATTTCCCGATCGCCGACGAAAGGTGGGCCAAAGAAAACCGATGGTGATTTGATTCCATCGGTGCAGAAATAATCGAGCGCCAACACGCTTTCTCTGGAATCGCGATCGCCGATCAGTTTGCCGACCAAGTAGGGATCGCTACCGATGATGCGCACGTCGATGACCGATTCGGGTTCACTCGCAGCAACGGACAACTCGACATCATGACATCGCTCGGGTAGAAGTTCCCACTGGGCGGCGTTGATCGATGACCGCGGGTGCGTGCTGATGATCAACAGAAACAGACCGCACCACAATTGATTCTTCAAACTCATTGGTCGTCTACCCGGACGTTCATTGTTGAAAACCATTCGATCAGGCAAGGTTAGTTCGAACGTGAGAAAGCAACAGCGTGCCGAGTTGATCCAACAGCGATTGAGCGAATTGTATCCTGACCCGCCCATTCCGCTGGACCACCGAGATGAATTTACCTTGCTAGTCGCGGTGCTGCTGAGCGCGCAGTGTACCGACAAAAAGGTCAACGAGGTAACGCCGGAGCTTTTTCGCGTCGCGGGGACACCCAAGGCGATGATGGCACTTGGCGAAGCGGGAATCCTGCAGATCATTCGTCCGCTGGGACTGTCGAAACAAAAAGCAAAGCACTTGGCCAAGCTGGCCGCGATCATCGACCAGGACTATGGCGGCCGGGTGCCAGACACATTCCAAGAGCTGGAATCGTTGCCCGGTGTCGGGCATAAGACGGCCAGCGTGGTGATGTCGCAAGCGTTCGGCTTTCCTGCCTTTCCCGTCGATACTCACATCCATCGGCTGGCACAGCGTTGGGGACTGTCGAGTGGAAAAAACGTCGTCCAGACCGAAAAGGACTTGAAACGGCTATTTCCCGAGGATGCATGGAACCAACTTCATCTGCAAATCATCTTTTATGGACGCGAGTATTGCACCGCACGTGGCTGTGACGGAACAAAGTGCGAGATGTGCCGCGAGTTGTATCCGAATCGCGTCAAACCCGTCTTATGGAAAAAACCCTAGTCTGCCGATTTTCTGTCGCAATTTCCTGCGGTCGCCCTGGACGCCGGTACATCGTGAGGTGAAGCTAGAACGATCGGGTTTGGGACCGACCACTACTGAAATCATCTTGTCTATGCGTCAACAAAATTCTCGTCTCAGTCGACCGATGCGATGCCGCCGATCTGCCATCGAAATGCTCGAGTCACGACGCTTGTTGGCCGCGGCCCCCGACTTGGTTCAGTTCGCCAAGGACCTTGGTGCAGCCGACGTCAAGTTTTACTGTGCCGCATGGTTCGAGGGCTGCACCACTCAAACATCAATCTTTGATGACGGCGCAAAGGACCTGCCGTTCACCGAAGTCACCGGCGGTGACCGGCTGATCAATCAAGACGGCATCGATGCGATGATCAATGATGTGCCCGCCTGGGACTTTCCCGGTCAGCCACGGCACGAAGGGTTTCTTGAACTCGATGCGATCAGCCAAATGAGCGGTGTGCCGATTCCGATGAGTGAGACGCCCAGTTTCGATCCGCTTTCACCCCAGACATTGTTGATCGGGTCGCCGCTTCATCTGCCGATCGATGCGTACGATCCCGACGGCAATGAGTTGACCGTCACGGTCACGGTGGATAACCCATCGCTGGTTCAGGCCACCGTCTTGTCGGGCAATCGTTCGCTGAGAATTGACATGGAAGGATTCGGCGACATGGTGTTCGAATTGTTCGATCAGCGAGCACCCGTGCCAGCGTCTCGTGTGGCGGGGTTGGCCGAAAGCGGTTTCTATGACGGTTTGACGTTCCACCGTGTGGCGGATGGATTTGTCTTGCAAGGCGGTGATCCGCTGGGCAACGGACGCGGCGGTTCGGACTTACCTGATTTTGATGATCAATTTCATCCCGATCTGCAACACAATCGGACCGGGATTCTATCGTTCGCAAAATCCGCGGATGATACGAATAACTCACAGTTCTTTATTACCGAAGGCACAACGCGCCACCTCGACTTTAATCATTCGATTTTTGGTCAAATGGTCGAAGGCGAACATGTCCGTGAATCGATCAGCGGCATGGATACCAATGGATTGCCAGAAAATCGTCCGGACGTTCCGATCGTGATGAACAAGGTCGAAGTCTTTAACGATACCGAGAACGCCGTCGTGTTCTTGAAAGCCCTGGGTGACACATCGGTATCGACCAGCGTGACGATCCGAGTGACCGACACCGACGGGAACTTCAGCGAGCAAACCGTTCCCATCGCGATCGAGCCGGACTTTGTGAATGCTCAGCCGTATTTGGATGCGTTCGAGGTGCCGGCAGAATTGTGGGCCAATCAATCGCTGCAGATTCAGCTACCCGGGGTGGACGTCGAGGGCGATCCGATCTTGTACGTCGCGGAATTTATCGCCGGAGACATTGCTGCGGATGTCCAAGTGGATTCCGAGACGGGCTTGATGACAATCACGCCCGAACAGGACGGCGTGGGACGCATCCGAATCGGCGCCGGCGCGTTCTTGCCTCAAGGCGTCGACGAGAACGGCGAACCCCGTGACACTCAGTTTTTCGAATTGGATGTCATCGAGCCGCCGTTTCACCGCTTGGCGATGCCCAACGATGTCAACGGTGACGGCGTACTCACCAGCGCGGACGCTTTCGCCATCATCAATACGCTCAGCCGATCGGGTGGCGAAATCGAATTGGGATCGGCTGTCGCGGATGGACTGAACCCAGAACTACGCGTCAATGTGGTCCCCGATTCGCGCATCAGTGTGCTGGACGCGTTGGTCGTCATCAACGCGCTCGAGCGTGATGGGATCGGCAACAACGGCGAGTCTGAATCGTCTGAGGCCGATACCGGTGCGTTAGAATCGGCAGCATCATCAACCGGCTTGCTGCGTCCGGTCGATTCGGCATCGCTTCACGCGGCCGTGTTCGCATCGACCGATTGGATTCGCGACGATGACGAGGAACTGCTGCGTTATCCCGCCGTTGCCCGGCTGGGATAGCACGCGGCCCGTCTGATTACTGCTGGCCGATCCACGGGATCGTGATGGTGACGGTTGGTGTCCCGCGTTGATGCGAAACGTATTGCCGCCGCGTGGAATAAAAAATCGGCGGGCTGTGGCACCCGCCGATGATCGATCATGCGTATTGGATTCACCGAACGTGGTCCGCGAGCGAACCGGTGCAGACCCGAGACTTCCACGCTCAGGCGAGCGTGGTCCGTTCAGGCCAACATGTTCCCTTTAGTTAGCGAATGGATCTTCGCTGTCGCCGCCGAACGGATCGGCCATCGCTCCGCCATCGTCACCGGCAGGAGCGAACGGATCGCCAGCATCCGGCGAAGCGAAAGGATCTTCGGCGGGTGCGGCACCAGCATCGGCCGGTGTTGCAAACGGATCGTCTGCTGCGGCAGCAGGCGCCGATCCGGTTGCCGGTGCGGCTCCCTCAGCAAACGGGTCCATGGCACCTTCCAACGCGTCATCGGATTCGACTTTGGGTTCACCAGCGACAACGCCACCTTGATCGCCATCGAATGGATTACCCATGTCGGGTACGGGCGGGGGCGTGACTGCACTTGGTGGCGTCGCGCCAGTTGGCGCGGGCTGCATGGTCGGGGCGGGTTGGGCGGCGTCGATTTCGCCATAGCGTGCTTGCGAACGTGCGGCGGCGATCGCCATCGCTTGCAGACGTGCTTTCTGGCGAATTTCTTCCAGCTTCAATCGCGAGCTTCCTTGGAAACGAGCCAGGGCGCGTCCGACCCAGGGATTTTGTCCGCCTGCGGCTTCGAGTTCGGCGCCGCGTTGCCAGTCTGATTCCGCTTCGTACGCACGACCTTGTGCCTCGGCGACGATCCCGCGGAAGTAATACGCACGCGGGTCTTGGCTGCCGTTATTGATGGCCATCGACAGCATGTTGTAGGCATCGTTGTAATTGCCGCTGTAATACGCGTGGACGCCGCGGCCGTACATTTCGGCTAAGACTTCGTTTTGGGCATCGGCGCGGCTCGGAGCAGCGGCGGAAACCGTCAGGGTGATGGCGGCGACGGCGACGGCTCGGAGAATCGAACCGCGAGAAAAGTTGACGTGCATCATAGGTCGACGAAGATTGCGTGTTATGGGGCTAGAACTCGTACAGACTAATGTCGAGTATCACCGTCAAACTCTAATTGTTTACGCTCACAGCGGCAAATAAAAACCGCCGAGGCGTTCGAATTGTGGGGATTTTGCAGAAACGATCGGCCACAACGTGACGCAGCCCCCCCTGCGGTGAGCGCCAACGCCGTCCACGCCTGAGGCCTCTGGCACCTGAGGCCTCTGGCATCAGAGTATGGACTGCAGACCGGATTGTGAGCTCCGCAGCGGTGTCAAATTGGACGGTGACCCAGAGCGCCGGCCGCGAGAGGCAAGCTCTCATGCTGCGAGGCGAGGCTCTTTTCCTCGCGAACTCAGCCGCTCGTTCAAATAGTCCACCGCCCGCTGCAGTTGTGGATCGACGGGCAACCCTCCGGCGGGCAAGTTCTCCTGCAGTTCTCTCGTCTCGGTCTGGCCACCAATATCGCCATCGGTTTTGACCTCGGACTCAGGCTCGGACTCGGACACGGACTCAGGCTCAGGCTCAGGCTCTGTCATTTTCGCTTGTGATTCGTCGTCGGCCTTGTCCGACGTTTCACGTCGGGCCGTCAGCATTGGATACGAGGCTTCTCGCCAACGCTGCATCAGTGTTTGAAGGGTCTCTTCATCTAGCGGCACGACGTAGCCTTCATCGGGCGTCACACCCCACTCGTCCTCTTCGGTCGCGTCGGGCATGCGATGAATGTTTTTGTCGTTGGGGCGGTAATAGCGTGCGACGGTCAGACGCAAGGCGCTGCGGCCGTACTGCAGCGGCAGAATGTTCTGAACCGTGCCCTTGCCATAGCTGCGAGTGCCAACCACGACGGCGCGTCCGTTGTCTTGCAAGCAGGCCGCGACGATCTCACTGGCGCTGGCCGAGTTGCCATCGATCAGCACGGCAACCGGTTTGGACGGATCAACCAAAGTACCCGGTTCGGCTTCGATTTGTTCTTCCACCACGTCGCCACGGATGCGCGTGGACACGATTTTTCCGCTCTCGATGAACATGTTGCTGACGTCCACGGCTGCGTACAACAAACCACCGCTATTGCCGCGCAAATCCAAAACCAGACCACGGAAGTCATTGTCCAGTTTCTCCAACACGTCGCGCAGTTCTTGCACCGTCTTTTCGCCAAAGCTGGTCAGACGCATGTAGGCGATCGACGGGTCATCTTTCAACCGATACACCCACGCGTGTTCCTCGTCCCGATGGTCACCGATCACCGATTCCAGTTCGATGGTTTGGCGACGAACCGTCATCGAGACTTCTTTATCGTCGTCACGCAAGACTCGTAATCGAACGGTCGTGTCGACAGGCCCGCGCAGACGTTCGCTGACTTCGGCCAGTGTCAATTTTCGTACGTCTTCGCCGTCCACGTTGATGATCTTATCACCGGGCAGCAGTCCGGCTTTCAATGCCGGTGACCCGACCAGCGGCGTGATGACGCGTACCGGTTCATCAAGATCGGGTTGTTCGACAAAGATGCCGATGCCGGCAAATTCTTGATTGATGCTGTCTTGAAACGAACCGTACGCGCTGCCGGGAATGTACGTACTGTTCTCGTCAAGCGACTCCGTCAAACCGTTCATCGCCGCCGTCAACAGTGTTTCGTCATCGACCGGGTCAACGTAGTTATGTCGAATCAGGTCCAGAGCGCTGCCGACCAACAGGGCCGTTTTGGTCCGACGGTGCGTGATGTAACAGAGCACCGACAAAAAGACAGCCAGCAGGATGACGTTTAAATTGCGCGGAGGCATAGCTATCTGGAAAGACGTTCGCGTGAGAGCGGCTGTGAAGCGAGACGCGGTATCCCAATCGGAATTAGCCGGTTCGGTCACAATTGTAACCGTCTTTCAAGCGATTGAAACGCGGCCGCATCACGCCGTCACCACGGCAACATCGTCTCTTTCGCCGATTCACCGCCGGCAAAGCTGTGTTTTCGAGCGATAGCAGGTCAGATTCCATAAAACGGCATCGGAACCAAAATGGCGTGCTGCTGAATCCACGTTTGCAGACCGTCCCAGCTGGTGTACTGTGAGACGTACAAAAACAGCAAGTACACGCCGACGACCAGCGGCATCACCGCCCGCACGCTCCATCGCGAAATCGCAGCCCAGCGGCCGCTCGGTTCGGGTTTGTTCCGGGCACGCCGCAGCGCCATTCCGGTCGCGATACGGGCGGGCAGCATAAACGTCACAAACAAGAGACATGGCAGCCATACCACTTCGCGCGGCGTCGCTTCGATCTTTAGCAGATACAGTGGGATCGGTGTTAGCACCAACGCGACGATCATCGCGCCCAGCCAAGCCCACGGCGCACGTCGGAAATCTCGCCGTATCGTGCGAACATCGAACAGGGCTGACAAACGATTCCGCGAGGCAAAATTGGCTTGCAACATCGGCAGATACAGCAATGTGATCCCCAGCGCGAACAGCGACACGGCGGCCGCAAATCCGGCCAGCCCATTCTTGCCGTTTCGCGTGAGCGTGATGATCAAGATCGCGGGAATCAACCAAACCAGTGTGCCGGCGGCACATCGCAGGCCCAGCCAAAATAATCGAGGCAATTCCAATGCAGCGGTAAAGTCCCAGACGCGATCGGCGGCTCCGTTCCACGTACTCGGCCGCCATGCTTCGCGGATGAATCGAATCGGTTGTGGCCACAAATAATCACGAAGCTTGCCGCCGCGGATCCAGGCCCACATCAAATACACCATCGCCAACAAAGATAGTGTGATCGCGGCGGCGCGCAGAATCGATGCTTGATTCGAACCAGGATCAATGGTCTGAGCAACAAATTCCCAGTGAGCCAACAACTGCGACGGCAACGCGGCAATGATCACGGCCAACACCGCCAAGCCGATAGTGCCTGCCCGATCAAGGTTTCGCACGCTTTCCCTAAGTTTGGCTCCACCCGCCAAGCGTCCCGAGACGTCGACCAGGTATCCCAGCGAGATTAGTTGCACGACTGGAATCGCGGCTAAGAACGCCAGCAACACGATCAGCGATGCGACGCGAAAAGCACCGACGCCAAACCGCGCGACGCGGTCAAACCACCGTCGCCGAAACGAGCGGTTGTCGTTCGCGATCGTCGTATCCTTAACGATTGACTCTGACGCTGCTTGTGAAAGGACGCTCCGATCGGATTCGACGACGTGTTGGTCCGATTCGACGACGCGTTGGCTGGCTGTTGATCGGTCTTGCCGCGTTGACGCTGCCATGGCAGCCGACGGTTTCTCGTCGAGAGGGTCCCGGCCGGGCACCGGCGGGCTTTCGATCAGCTTGGCCCGAATCGCTGGTTCGGATTCGTCAGCTGCGCTAGCATCGGTTGTCGGCGGCGGTCGATTCATGACAGTTCGTTTCGTCTCTGGCGGCCAATCGAGGTCTGATTCGGCAGCTTTTCCGTTGGATCTTACCTTGCCCAGTCGTCTCATTCGCATCACCTGCAAGAATCTTGGTTTCCAATGGGCCCAGACTTCGTTTTAGTTTGGGCTGAATTGGCAGAATGCGTTGCTGCGTCCGAACGTCAAAAGCATGCCGACTGGGCAAAGTTTTCTGGAGTTCGCACCCGACATCGGCCGATACCGAGTGGTGATGGGTTGTGGGGGGATACACAACTGGCGAACGCGATACGTCCGATGGCTTCGGTCCGGCGTGAAACGTTCGCCGAAACGCCACATGAACATTCGTCTCGCCAAAATTGCATGCTCGCTGCTGTTGGTCTCGACCCAGGCGGGCTGTCTTGCGCTAAACGTGCCGAGCCAGCGATATCACGATCCGGCCGATCACGGTGGCGTGTTTGGCGCATGGAATCGTCATCACGGTTCGCAGCACTCAGCAGGCGGCCCGAGCGCTGAGCATGGCTTCCACGACGCTGACCAAATCGCGGCCGAAACGGTCGTCGCCGGAAACGTCGACGATGGCTGCCTCTTGGGCGATCCACTGCATCACGATCCTTTCGACAGCAGTGTGGCCGTGGGCCGCAAACCCGAAGAGCCCGAAATCCCTTGGCCGCGGTTTCATCCGATACCCACGCGTCCGGTCTTCGGTCCCAGCAACCCCTGACGCCCAGCAGTCCCTGGCGAATCGTCTGTTTCCAACGCGGACTTTGGGCGCTGACGACGTGCGGGTCTTGCGACAGGCTTGAAATCCCGTTTGCAGCAATATCTTGGCCGTCTTTGGGTTTTTTCTTTCAGTTCATCGCGGCGTCGACAGGGATATTAGGTCCGATGACGTCAATCTCGTTGCGCGATTGTTAACCCTGGTAAACCTTGCGGCGTTGCTGACCCGTGATCAAGGGCAAACAAGGATTGTTCCGATGCAAAAGGCCGTACCGGATGTTCCGGTTTAACGACGGCGGAACCCGTGATGTCCGCCGGAGCTGAGCATCCGACTGATTCGGCGGGTAACGGGAATCTATGCGACCGACGATCCAACTCTCCCAAGCCCGTGCAAATCGAAGAATCCTGACGGGTTGTTCGGCTGGCGTGATCGCACTGGTTTGGCTGCTAGGTAATGTGGCAAGCGTTGTGGCGGAATCGCCGTCAGCGCGAACCGTATCTGCAACACGGCAAACACCAACCGTCTTGGCGATTCGGCGTGCATCGCCGGCGGTCGTCAACATCCACGGCCAGAAAACGGTTCGTTCGACTGCCGCAGGGATGGCGGGTGCTGGCGGACCGGACTCGTTTCGACAAGTCAACGGCATGGGAACGGGCGTCGTGATCGACCCCCGAGGTTATGTGATCACGAACTATCACGTGGTCGAAGACGTCAAAGAAATTCGCGTCACCTTGCACAACGGTCAGCAAACGACGGCGGAGTTGATCGCGTCACGCATTCGCAGCGATTTGGCGCTGATCAAAGTGCATGTCAGTGAACCTTTGCCCACAATTCCGCGCGGAACGAGCGCCGATTTGATGGTCGGTGAAAGTGTCATTGCGATCGGAAACGCGTATGGATACGTGCATACCAGCACCAAAGGCATCATCAGCGCTCTGCATCGCGATGTGCCTGTCAACGAGACACAAGACTATCGCGACCTGATCCAAATCAGCGCGGGCATCAACCCGGGAAACTCGGGCGGACCGCTTTTAAATATTGACGGCGAGATGATAGGTGTTAATGTTGCGGTCCGCGTAGGTGCGCAACAGATCGCGTTTGCGATTCCGATCGATCAAGTGATCGAAATCGTGACGAACATGATCGAGGATCATAACGAGAGTCGATTGTCGACGGGCTTGCGAACCGACGGCGGACCCCGCGATGGCGATGGCGTAAGCGTCGCCGATGTCTCCGCTAGCAGTCCAGCCGCACGGGAGGGATTGAAGCCGGGAGACCGCGTGGTCCGCGTCGGCTCTCAAGACGTCGATGATCGGTTAGACTATGCCCTTGCGATGTTGAACGCTGATCCCGGCCAACCCGTGCCGATCAAAGTCCAGCGAGACGATCGTGTGATCGAATTGGCATTGACCACCACGACCACGACGACGGCACCGCGAGTCGCCGGCAACATCGGCGAGTTGGCGTGGAACGTGATCGGCCTGCGAGCCAAATCGGTGACCGATGCGACCATGCGTCGGCTGAACCAACGGATGCGTACCAATTACCTGGGCGGACTTTACATCACGGCCGTTCGCCCCGGTTCAGCCGCTGATGACCAGGGCATGCAACCCGGCGACGTCCTGCTTGGCATCCATGGATGGCAAACATCCAGCATGAGCGACTTGGCGGGAATCCTGGAACATCCCGATATCCAGCGTGGACCACGAGCGAAATTCTATATCGTTCGGCGTGACCAGACGCTGTTCGGTCACTTGCAACTTGCATCTCAGCCAGGCGTCACCCGCCGCTGAGGAAATTTAGACGCACGGCGTCCCGGGACGAACTTCTTCACCTGCTATTTCCGCCAGGTAAAGTTCGTCGACCCAGCCGGGACGAGTGCGTCTTCTTCTGTTGGCACCGCTGGCGAGCGGATGATTTTGTGGCGCACGGTCTTTGTGGTGCACGGTGGATCTCCGGATCCGAATCTCTTGTGGCCAAGTGCAACTCGAAATCAAGGCCGTGCCGCGTTGATCGGCCGCGCTTGATCGACCATGCCGGCGCGTCGAACTGCCGGCCCTGATCCGGCGGGATCACCAAACTCGGCCACAATGTGATCGGCGAAATCTTGCAGCTGTGCGACGACGCGCGTATGACTGGCCGACACATCGGTCGTCTCTGCCGGGTCGGTGTTCAGATTGAATAACGCCCCGGACTGAACGTTGGCGATCCGCTTTCCATCGACCAATCGAAAACGTTGGGGATGCAGGTAGTATTTCCAGCGTCCCTGCCGCACGGCACTCAGCCGTCGGGGTTGCTTTGGACCACCGTCGGTATTGTCACTGTAATAGACAAAGGAATCGCGTGGCGACGTTCCGGGAATCTCACGGCTTAACAGCGAGCCGATGTCGACGCCGTCGATGGGTTTGTTATCGGGGGCGACGTAAGGTCGTCCGGCAAGTGATGCCAACGTGGGTGCCAAGTCGATCGTCGATGCCATCGATTTGCATTCGCTGCCAGCGGTAATTCTTCCTGGCCACCACGCGATCATCGGCACACGGAATCCGCCCTCCGCCGCGGTTGCCTTTCCACCACTGTAGGGCGCGTTGCTTGCGTACCGCTGCACGTCGGCTTTCAATCCCCATGGCGCACCGTTGTCCGACGTGAAAATGACAAGTGTATTGCGGTGCAGGTTGAGCGCCCGCAACTTGTCGAGGATCTGGCCGGTCGACCAGTCCACTTCCGCCACGGCATCGGCGTAGATCCCCAGGCCTGTTTTCCCCGCGAAAGCTTCGCTGGCGACATGTGGCTTGTGCACCATCGCATGCGACAGATAGAGAAAGAATGGCGAATCGGACTGCTTTTCGATGAACTCGATCGCCTCGCGGGTATATCGCAGCGTCAGATCGTTCTGGTCTTCCAAGCTCAGTTCCTGGACAACGCTTTCGTTTCGCACCAGCGGCAACGGCACATCGAACGGCGGAACGTTGCCCATGTCATTTGAAAACGGGATTCCAAAGTATTGATCAAACCCCTGTCGCGTGGGCATGAACTCGACTTGGTCACCGAGGTGCCATTTTCCAATGCAAGCTGTCGTGTAGCCACGATCCTTTAGCAGTTCGGCGATCGTGGTTTCATCGGGATTCAGCCCCTTGCGATCGCCCGGCCATAAAACGCCATGATTGCGAGTATCCATCGCAAGGTCGTTGTGGAGCATATCGATGCGGGCTGGATAGCATCCCGTCATCAGCGCGGCACGCGAAGGTGTACAGACACTCGATGCAACATAGAAATTCGAAAAGACCCGTCCCTGGTCCGCCATTGCTCGTAAGTTTGGTGTCTCGAATCGATCACTGAATGGCTGGATGTCACCATTGCCCAAATCGTCGACATAGATAATGACGATGTTAGGCCGGTCGGTTCGGGCCGACGTTTGGGTGGGCTGGGGTTCCGATGTTGCGTTTGGCATTTCGGCCACCTGACGCGCACCTGACTTTTTCGTAGCCCCGGCCCGCGCCGCCTGTGAGTTGCCTGTCTCGGGTTGCCAGACAGGTTGGTCCAGCGCTGCAAGGAAACCTTCGTTGCAAGGACGCAGCCGGTGGATCTGGATCTTGTCAAACGTTGTATCGGCACCAAAAGTCGTCGCATACAAGTCATGACCGGATTGCCAATCCATGTTTGCCGCATAGAGAGCTTGTCGACCGTTGATGAAGACTTCGACTAAATAGCGGTCAACAAAAATACGCAACTGGACGTCTTCGTCGATCGGCAAGTCCGCGACCGCGAACGGTGCTTCGGACTGTCCGACGCGGATCGTTCCGTATTCGGGTTGAATCAGGATCGGCAGTCCGGGCTGAGTATCACTCGCGTGCAACCGAAAACCGAATCGCTTGCGAGCGGCCTGTTCACGAGAGATTGTTGCGCAAATCTCGTACGCTTGATCGTCAAGCTTTGCGACCTTCGTGCGTTCGGTGATGCCGAACGGTTGGGCGCTCGCCGCGACGGTTAGATTCGTAATCGTTTCCGTTTCGACACGTAGCGATTTTAGTTCGCGAATGGGTTCAATTCGCAGGTTTCCGTCTTCGCCCAGGCTTATCTCACGCGGCAACGACTGGATCGTCCGAGTGCGAAGCTGACGATTGGGGCGTGCGAGCCATGACCACATCACACGTCGTCCATCGCCTGTCAGCACACTCTCAGGGGCAAAAAAATCCCAAGCCATCTCGTCAATTGGCTGATCTCGGCGGCGCCAGTTCATGCGAACGTGCCGTTCTGGGACGAATTGTTCCGTATCACGATCCCAATCACCGATGTAATACCGACAACCCAGCGGGTGGCTGATACACAGTAGCACCCATCGATCGCCAAGCGGAAAAAAGTTGGCGCACGACAAGTCTTCGCCGATCGCGACGTTGGGCAGTGACGATGCCAGGAAATCGCCGACATGCGTCCAGTTCTTTAAGTCGGCCGACTTCATCAACTGGGGATCTGTTCCGCCCGAGATTGCGTAATAGGTCTCATCCACTCGGAAACAATCGGGATCCCAGTGCCGCATCTCTGCGGGGTCACCCGCCGTGGTCATCGGCTGAACCGGAAACGGTTGGTTCCACTCCGAGAGTTGGCGATCCTTTGCAATCGCGATTTGGTTGCGGCCCGAATCTTTTCCGTGATAGATGACCGCCGGCAATCCGTCTTTGGTGACGAATCCGGTCCCGCTGAACATCCCGTGCCCTGTGAACGATGGCTGCAGCTTGGTCGGTTGCCACTGCCAATGCAACATATCGTCGCTGGTGACGTGGACGAACGAAAAGGAATCTTCGCCGTTGAACTGGTGGCGGAGAATGTAGTGCAGGTGGTAGGTGCCGTCGATGCAGAATGCCGCGTTCGGGTCGCCCGGTGAACTGTCACCACCCGGATGCATCAGATGAATATTCAGCGCGAGATCTCGCGCTGCCGATTCGGATGACCCTTGCCCACGCGTCGAGGTTGCTTTCTGTGCCCAGCTGGCCCCCTGGCCGACAATCAGCGCAGAAAGGATGACGATCAGCGTTTGCGGCTTCATGAATTCGATTCCGTCGCGGCATTAAAACAGCGGCGACTGAATACAAAAAATCACCGCGGGATTTACCGACGATGATAGACGAACGTTACCAGGTTCGCGCTTGTTCGTACGCGGTAATTTTATCTTCGTTCTGCAGCGTCTGGGCGATGTCATCAAGACCGTGCAGCAAATTGTGTTTGCGACTCGCGTCGACTTCGAACGATCGCTCAAAGCCCTGTCCATCGCTGACCGTTTGGTTTTCCAGGTTGACGGTCAGTTGGTATGGCGAGTTCTTGGCTGCACGCTGGAATAGTTCTTCGATGTCTTCTTCGGATAACGTCAGTGGCAGGACGCCATTCTTGAAACAATTGTTGAAGAAAATATCGGCAAACGAAGGAGCGATCACGCAGCGGATTCCATAATCGTCCAGCGCCCACACGGCATGTTCGCGACTGCTGCCGCTGCCAAAATTCTGGCGTGCGACCAGGATCGACGCGCCTTTGACGTTGACCTGATTCAGTTCGAATTCAGGATTGGGCGTCGTTCCGTCATCGAGGAACCGCCAATCGTAAAACAGAAACTGTCCGAATCCAGATCGTTCGATACGTTTTAGAAATTGCTTGGGGATGATCTGGTCGGTATCGACATTGGCGCGGTCCATGGTCGCGACAACGCCTTGGTGAATCGTAAAATTTTGCATGATTGGAGGTAAGCGTTAGGAGGTGAAAGAGGGCGGGTGAACAGAAGACAGGTATGGCGCACCGATGCGATTCGATTCGCATCCTGTGATCATCAACTCATTACCCTTGCCCGTTGTATTTCCAATCTCGGATATCGACAAAGTGGCCTTCGACTGCGGCGGCGGCGGCCATGGCGGGACTGACCAAATGGGTCCGACCACCCTTGCCTTGGCGACCTTCGAAGTTGCGATTGCTGGTGCTGGCACAACGCTCGCCCGGCGATAATTTGTCTGGGTTCATGGCCAGGCACATGCTGCATCCGGCTTCGCGCCAGTCGAAACCGGCTTCACTGAATACTTTGTCCAGACCTTCTTCTTCGGCTTGTCGTTTGACTTGCCCACTGCCAGGGACAACCATCGCGTTGACCTTGTCCGAAACCTTGTGGCCTTTGACAACCGCCGCGGCGGCTCGCAGATCTTCGATGCGAGCGTTGGTACATGAACCGATGAAGACGCGATCGATGCCGATGTCGACCAACGGTGTTTTCGCTTTCAGACCCATGTACTCGAGTGCCTGAGCGGTTGATTTTTGCTGCGTCGCGTCATCGAAGTCGGACGGGTCGGGAACGCAGTCGGTCACGCTAATGACTTGACCCGGGTTGGTGCCCCATGTGACTTGTGGCTGAATGTCGCTGCCTTGATAGACGTTGGATCGATCGTAACTTGCGCCCGGATCGGTCGGCAGACGACGCCACCGCTGTACCGCAGCGTCGAAATCTTTCGGCGCCTCCGGAAGCGGTCGCAAGTAATCGAACGTCACTTCGTCCGGAGCGATCATGCCGGCTCGGGCACCCGCTTCGATCGACATGTTGCACACCGTCATGCGCTCTTCCATGGTCAGTGCACGCATGCAGTCGCCGGTGTATTCCAGCACATAACCGGTTCCGCCGGCGGTGCCGATTTGACCGATCAAGTACAAGATCATGTCTTTGGCGGTGACACCCGGTGCTAACTTACCGTCGACGCGCAGTTCGAATGTCTTGGGTTTGAACTGCAACAGCGTTTGTGTCGCCAGGACGTGTTCAACTTCGCTGGTTCCGATTCCGAATGCGAGTGCGCCGAACGCGCCGTGCGTCGCGGTATGGCTGTCGCCACAGACGATCGTCATGCCTGGCTGTGTGTATCCATTCTCGGGGCCGATGACGTGGACGATGCCTTGGCGGACGTCGCCGATGTCAAAGAGTTGAACACCGAACTCGGCACAATTTTCGCGCAGCGTATCGATCTGTTTGCGGCTGATCGGATCGGCGATCGGCAGGCTGCGGTCGCTGGTGGGAACGTTGTGGTCAGGAGTCGCCAAGGTGCGTGAGGGTTGCCGAACGGGGCGATTGTTGATCCGCAGACCCTCGAAAGCCTGAGGGCTGGTGACTTCATGGACCAAGTGCAGGTCGACGTAGATGATCGCCGGCCCTTGTGCAGAAGCGTGGACGACGTGCTCGTCCCAGATCTTGTCCAGCATGGTCCGTGGGGTAGCACTATCGGATTGAAAAGCGTTCGGCATGGTGTTGGCGAGAGGAAGGTTTTCGAGGGGATTTCAGTCGAACAGGCCACTGTCAACTGTTCGTGCCGGACTGTCAACGGCCCGGACTGTCAATGGCCCGATCGGTCGATGACGCGAACGGTCGATGTTGCGGCGGAAAATATCCGGCGCGCACGCTTTTTCGACCGCCGCAGCCAAACTGGTTTTCGACCGGCGCAGCCAAACTGGATCAACAATCATACGCGCCCAACAATGAAGTGCGGCGGGGCCCGAGAAGGTTCAGCCAAAAAACAGGCCGCCGAGTCATTTGACTCCGCGGCCTGAGAGAATTTCGATGAGGGAGGGTGTTGGATCGCTGTAGCCGGCCTCTTTTTTCCGCCAGCCGGTCAGTTTTTTGGTCCGCCCTGTTTGCTAGCCCTTTTCGCCAACCCTGCGCGCCCGCCAGCGGGCTGCGACACGGGTGATTCACACGGCGTCGCTGGAATTGGGCTCCCTAGACGGGCTCTTCCATCATTTCTTGTTTGATCGGCGATCCACCGGGGACGATTTGCGTCACGCTGACCTTGGATCGTCGAAGTTCCTCGATTTCGGCGGCCATTTGTGAGATCAAGTTGGCGATTTCGGCACCTGCCGACTCACCGATGTTCACCTGCAGCGCCTTGCGGCAATTGTACGTTAGACCCGTCGATTTCATGGTGGGGGGCTCCTGGAAGAATGAATCTGATAATGGGGGAGTACTCAATAACTAGTCGATAGCCCCACGAAGGCAAGTGTGCGTTATTCAACCGTTACGCTTTTCGCGAGATTTCGTGGCTTGTCAACGTCACAGCCTCGAAGCAAGGCAATGTGGTACGAAAGCAATTGCAGCGGAATCACCGTCACGATGGGCTGGACAATTTCCGGTACTTCCGGAACGCGAATGACATCATCGGCGATCGAATCGACTTGTGGGTCATCGTGACAGGCGACGGCGATGATCGGGCCGCCCCGGGCCTTGACCTCTTCCATGTTTGCAAGCACTTTGTCGTACGTTGACCCACGCGGGATGATGAAGACGCTGGGGGTGTGTTCGTCGACCAACGCGATCGGCCCGTGCTTCATCTCCGCCGCCGGATAGCCTTCAGCGTGAATGTAGCTGATTTCCTTTAGCTTCAACGCGCCTTCGAGTGCGGTTGGGAAATTGTATTGCCGTCCCAAGTACAGGACATTGGTGGCCTCGTGGTATTTTTGGGCGACATCGCGAACTTGCACGTCGCAGGCGAGCGCTTGTTGCACCGCGCCGGGCAATTCGTGCAGCTCTTGGATGATGCGTTGGCCCGATTCGTAACTGAGATGGTGCATGCGTCCGAAGTACAGCGCCAGCATCGTCAGCACACAACACTGTGACGTGTAGGCTTTCGTACTGGCCACACCGATCTCTGGACCGGCGTGCAAGTAGATGCCTCCGTCGGCCGCTTGGGCGATCGAGCTGGCGACAACGTTACAGAGCGCCAACGTCCGGTGGCCTTTTCGTTTGGTTTCATTCAGTGCCGCCAGTGTGTCGGCTGTTTCGCCGCTCTGCGTGATCCCGAACACCAACGTGTTGTTGCTGATCGGCGGGTTTCGATAACGCAGCTCGCTGGCGTATTCAACGTTGACCGGCAGCCTCGCTAATTCCTCAATCAAGTACTCACCGACCAAGGCCGAGTGCCAACTGGTGCCGCAACCGGTCAGGATGATTTGTTCGACGCTGCGCAATTGTTGAGGGGTCAAGTTCAAGCCGCCGAACACCGCCGTGCCGTTTTGTTCGTCCAAACGGCCTCGCATCGCATTGCGCAGCGATTCGGGTTGTTCGTAAATCTCTTTGAGCATGTAGTGGTCATAGCCTTCCAGGCTGACTTCACCACTGCCGACTTCCAACGGTCGAATGTCGACGCGAATTTTGGCTTGATCCTTGTCCAGCACCGAGAACCCTTGCGGCGTCAGCACGGCGATCTGGTGATCGGCCATGTACACAATGCGGTCGGTGCTGCCGGCCAACGGCGATGCGTCGCTGGCGACGAAGTACTCGCCACTGCCGACGCCGATCACCAGCGGGCTGCCGAATCGAGCGGCAACGATCAGGTTGGGTTGCTCGCGAAAGCCGATCGCCAAGCCGTACGTTCCACGTAACTGATCGACGGCCCACTGAACCGCGGTGGCGTATCGCATGTTGGGTTGGTTGGGATCGCGGGGCGTGTTCCTGAGCCCTTCAGCGACCAAGTGCGCGACGACTTCGCTGTCGGTGTCCGACGTGAACTTGTATCCCTTGTCGATCAAGCCTTCTTTGAGTTCTTGAAAGTTCTCAATCACGCCGTTGTGGACCAGCACGACTTCACCGTCGCCGCCGATATGTGGGTGGGCGTTTTCAACGGTCGCCGGCCCGTGCGTGGCCCAGCGTGTGTGGCCGATGCCCAGCATTCCCTTGGGTAATGTCTCGCCCAGTTGTCCGGCCAACACGTCAATTCGCCCGACCGCCCGCGTGATGTTGAACGATTCGCCGCCGTGGATCGCGACCCCGGCACTGTCGTAGCCTCGGTATTCGAGCCTCCGCAATCCGGTGATCAAAAACGAGCCGGCATCGTCGCCGCCGACATATCCCACAATCCCACACATAGACGAGCGCCTTCAAAGACAGTGAACAGTGATTCGCGTTGAAGTGAACAATCCGTGTTGAAGCGATTTTGACGATTGATTCGCCAGGTCACTCGACCCAGGCTGACGTCATACCGACTTCTTGACAGAAGTACCCAATCCGAAACTAGTCCAAAATTAAGCGCGACCTAGGTCCTGAACCCGCCAAATTCGGCCGAATTTTGCACGGGGGTAAAATAGGCGGGTTGTTCCGGCGGCAACAGCCGGAATTGTCTAACGGAAAACAGATTTGCACAATCGCCATCGGTTCGATGGCCCGTGATGAGACTTTGGGCGGATCAGGCCGCCTTGCGCTGGTCGCTCGTGCGGTGCTGATGTGGCACGTCGACACGCGTCCAAGCGTCGCCGGTTTGCCGCAGAACCAGAGTGCCAGGATGAGCGACTCGGCTGAGCAATTTTTCCCACTGTGCCGGCGTCGGCGAATCGGAGGCCGCATTTTCGGCGATCAAAATCAGGTCGACGGCACCTAGCGTGTATGCGACGCGGGTGACGCCCGAAATGATATCGCTGGGGAAAATCTGCGGACGGATTCCGTGTTGGCGAAGATCGCGGTGAAACTGCATCAACGAGATTTCCCCGCCCGCCAATTCGAACTGATCAATGGCCGTATAGCGAATCGGTGTCCCTGGAGTCGCTTTCGCAAGCGTCTGGACCACCTCAACGGCACGCGTTCCATCACCAACGGAAATCTCAAGCACCGAGGTCGCGCCGGATTTTTTGATCGCTCGGCAAAGCGGATCGTGGGGCCCTCGGCCAAGGCCCAGCAGCCCGCGCCCCGTCTTGGCGCCGCGCGAGGATGCTGCGGCTGGTTTTTTTGCGACCGCTTTCGCCGTCGACTCGGTTCCGGCCGCCGCATGCTTAGACTTCACTGCCTTGTGGGGATTCGCCTGGACCTGCGGCTGCGAACCCGTCCCGGACCGCACAGATGCGTTGGCCTGCACCGACTCATGGGGCAGGTGTTCGGTGGCCCCGTCCGCAACGGTCGCGGATTGTGATGGGGTTTGTCCTCGAAGAGCATTCCAGAGTTTTCGCAGTGGCATCGGAAAAGGGCCTCAGTTCGCAGAACGGCAGCGGGCGCACGCGTCAGTCTTCGCCGCATTGGGTGCGAATATGACGTCTCGTCATGTTTTTTCGGCGGGATGGACGTCGGAAGTCGATCCGTTCTCGCCGGAGTCCGGTTAAAACGACCGCGCGCGAGTGTGCGATCTACGTTTGTTTAGGCAGGATTTAACGGCCAGCGTCCGGCACACCGCCGCGGGATACGGCCCGGGCGCTCCCGGACACTCCCGGGGCACGGTGCGGATACCTGCAATGCTGCCGGATAAATCAACGGCCAAGTCGACGGCAAACGGCTCTCGTCCTCCTTCCCGTTGGCAAGTTCCTCTCACTGAACGTTCTCATGAAGTCGCGCGCAACACGACCGCTTGATTCATCGCGGCAGCGGATCCGTCCCTGTGAGCAGCGTCTAGCGCTATCGGCAAGTTTGGCGGCGGATCTGTTGCTCGACGCGCTTGATCCGTTTGCGCCCCTGTCGCACGAGATTCCTTCACAAGAAATTCCTTCCCAGGCAAACGTTTCCTCACCCGCCGGCGTCCAGCAACAAGTCGATCCCCATTCGACGATCCAGTCAGACTCGCCGGATTTGTTGACGCAAGCATTGCAGCTGCGACAAGCGGCGGGGATTGATGGCAGCGGCCAAACCGTGGCCGTCATCGACAGCGGAATCGCGTGGGACCACGACGTCTTTCGCACCAGCGGTAACAGTGGATTCGGCCCAGGCTATCGCGTGGTCGGCGGTTGGGACTTTGCCGAAGACGACGCCGACCCGTATGACGATGGACCGGCCGGATACCATGGTTCACATGTCGCTGGTCTATTGGCCGGTGAAAGTGAATCATTCGTTGGCATTGCGCCGGGGGCTGACCTCGTCGCGCTGCGTGTTTTCGACGACGATGGCGGCGGTCAACTGCAATGGATCGAGTCGGCACTGCAGTGGGTTCATGACAATAAAGATGCTCACGCGTCACCGATCACGACGGTCAACCTTTCCATCGGCGCGTTGCTGGGTGAGGAGAACTTGGCCGAAGCAAGATTGATGCTCGAGGATGAATTGCAACTGCTCCGCGAGGACAATATTTTGGTGTTCGCCGCGGCAGGAAACGCTTTTGATGCATCAGGTACGGGGGCGACATCCGGCGACGAAGTAATCTCCGGCGGTCGCGAAGTGATATCTGGCGGTCGCGAAGTGATATCCGGCGGTCGCGAAGTGATGTACCCGGCATCCAGCACGCTAGTCCAAGCGGTCGGCTCGGTCGGTGACGACGGTGCGTTGAGTGAATTTTCACAGCGGCAATCCGGAATCCTGGCGGCCGACGGTGAATCGGTTTCCAGCAGTGTGCCCGAACACGTCTTTGGTTGGGACGGTAAAATCGACGACATCGCATCGCTTAGCGGGACCAGCATGGCCGCACCTCAGGTTGCTGCTGCATCGATGTTGGTGCGACAGTCGATGATCGCCGAAGGGCTGGATCCGACGGTCGACGAAATCATGCAGCGACTGCAAGCATCGTCACGGCAGCATCACGATTCGATCACGGGTGACGCGTACCACGTGATCGACCTCGATGCCGCGATCACCGGCGCAGTGCAGTCGCTGGCCCGTTACGACGGCGACAACGAATCACAGCAAGCCGTTTTGGATCTGACCGACGGGATTCGCTTAACGGTCGACGGGAATGACTATGTGCTCGACCCATTGGGTGATTCACCGCTGGTCATTGATGTCGGCGGCGGCGCCGATTCGCTGCGGATTCTCGGGTCCGAACAAGCCGAACGGATCGTGCTGGATCCGATCAACCCTGACAACAACCAACTTTCGACCAATACGTACCGAATCGAACTGCGTGGATTTGAAGAAGTCATCTTTGACGGTGGCGGCGGGCGTGATCGCGCGACGCTGTATGACACCGATGGCGATGAAACGTTGCAGTCCTATCCGGGCGCGGCATCGCTCAGCGGAATCGGATTTCGGTTCGAAGTCAACAACGTGCCGCGGATGTACGCGCACGCGACAGCCGGTGGCAACGATACCGCGTTTGTGCGTGACTCCGCCGGCGACGACGTCCTGAACGTGCGACCGCAATTCACAAGTCTGCGTGGCGACGATACGTTTCAACTCGCTTATGGATTCGAAAGCGTGTACGCCTATGCCACCTCTGGCGGGACCGACACGGCTGAACTCTATGATTCCGACGGCGACGATTTGATGAGCATCTCGCCGACACGTTCGATCATCACCGGTGCGGGTTATCAGGTCAGCGCACGCGGATTCGATTTGGTCAACGCCTATGCGACCGGCGGCGGCAACGATTTGGCAAAAATCTATGGCGACGTTGATGACGATTCAGCCAATGGCGATTCAGCCGATGCGGCCAGCCAATGGCACACCAGCGGCCAGATGACGCAGTGGACGAGCGCCGAGTCGGGAAAGGTTCACGTCGCCCGCGGTTTTGAAAGGACGCAAGCTTTCGAGGATTTCCAACCGATCGAGCTGACGCCACAATCCACGGCGGGACCGTTCAATTCACAATCGGCCGATTTATGGTCGGTCGACGATCGAGAAGCGCGAGCCGCTCAGGAAGCCGACGCGCTGCGAGCCATTTTTGAATCGCTCGGTGAGGACACGAACGCAGCAACAAGCTAGTCCGGCATGCCACGACCTGCTCGGGAACGTCGGTTCAATCAAGCATTGGCCGTTCAAGCATTGGCGGTTCGAGCGGGGACCGTTGTGTCATCGGCCGTCAGTCGGCATTCGTTCACGTCCACGACTTCCGCGTCGTGTGCTTTGATTCTGCGTTCAATGCTTCGGCAATGCACCCGCAATGCTGCGACAATTTCATTTCGGCGACTTTGTCGCACCCCGCGGCCCGACGCTGCACCTTCGCCACGGCTTGTTTCGGTCCGTAGATGCGGTTGTTATGCTTATGCGAGATCTGTTCGACGTGAATGCAGCATCGTTTTTCTTCCACAAAGGCTTACGCAGTGAGAGTCGGCAGCGGCGGCGGGTTCCGAGCGATTTACTACACGTTCAAAAAGGGTCGCGAGGCAGGCGGACTTTGGAAACTGTACAAGGCGATGCGGAGTCGCAATTCGTGTAAGACCTGTGCGCTGGGAATGGGTGGCCAGAAAGGCGGCATGGTCAACGAGAAAGGCTCGTTCCCAGAAGTCTGTAAGAAAAGCCTGCAGGCGATGGTCGCTGACATGCAGCCGGCCATCGAGCCAACGTTCTGGCAACAGCACTCCATCGAGTCGCTGCAAAAACTTTCGCCCCGAGAATTGGAACACCTGGGACGTTTGATTCACCCGGTGGTCTACCGTCGCGGCGCGACGCATTTCGAAACGATCACATGGGATGCCGCCTTCGACGCGATCGTTGACAAGCTCAAAACGACCTCGCCCGATGAAACGTTCTGGTACTTCAGCGGTCGCAGCAGCAACGAAGCGGGATTTTTGCTGCAACTACTCGCACGCGTCTACGGCACCAACAACGTCAATAACTGCAGCTATTACTGTCACCAAGCCAGCGGCGTGGGACTGACGTCGACCGTCGGCAGCGGCACGGCGACGATCGTTTTAGAGGACCTGGAAAATTCGGATTGCGTGTTTCTAATCGGCGGCAATCCGGCCAGCAACCACCCGCGATTGATGACCAGCCTAATGCACGTGCGGCGGCGCGGTGGCAAAGTCATCGTGATCAACCCGGTCCGCGAAACGGGGCTCGTCAAGTTTCGAATCCCCAGTGACCCCATGTCGCTGTTGATGGGGACCAAAGTCGCAACGCATTACGTCCAGCCACACATTGGTGGCGACCTCGCTTTGCTGTGGGGGATCGCCAAAGCGCTGGAACAGTCCGGCGGGATGGATGACGATTTTCTGCGAGATCATTGTCGAAATTCACAACAGTGGCTCAGCGCGGTCGAGTCGTTCACTTGGGAAGAAATCGAACGCAAGTCCGGCGTTGCACGCGGCGAGATCGAATCGATCGCCGCGGTTTACGCCAAAAGCAAACGCGCGGTGTTCGCTTGGACAATGGGAATCACCCACCACGCACATGGCGTCGACAACGTTCAAGCGATTGCATCGCTGGCGATGTGTCGTGGCATGGTCGGGCGCCCCGGTTGCGGGTTGATGCCGATCCGAGGTCACAGCAACGTTCAAGGCATCGGCAGCGTCGGCGTCACGCCCAAACTCAAGGATCAGATTTTTCAGGCGCTGAAAGATAAATTCGGCGTCAGCCTGCCGGAGACCGATGGCATGGACACGCTGCAGTGCATGGAATCGGCCAGTCGCGGCGAAACCAAGGTCGGATTCTGTTTGGGCGGAAACCTGTACGGATCCAATCCCGATTCGACGTTTGCCGACCAGGCTCTCTCGCGGTTGCAAATGAACGTGATGATGAGCACGACGATGAACACCGGCCACGTGCACGGCTTGGCTGACGAAACAATCATCTTGCCGGTGCTGGCGCGCGACGAAGAGCCCGAGCCGACCACGCAAGAATCAATGTTCAATTTTGTTCGGCTCAGTGATGGTGGGCCGCGTCGGCTGCCCGGCCCGCGCAGCGAAGTCGACGTGATCGCCACCATCGGCCAACGTCTGCTGCCCGACGCCCCGGGGATGGACTGGAACGCGCTGTCGCATCCATCGACGATTCGAGATTGGATCGGCGCCGTCGTGCCCGGCTATGAAAAAATCACGACGATCGATCAAACCAAAGAAGAGTTTCAAATCGGCGGCCGAACCTTTCACGAACCCGCGTTCCCCACGTCCGACGGTCGGGGCGTGATGCACGTGCACGCGTTGCCGCCGCTAAAGGGAACCGGCGAGAACGAATTGCGGCTGATGACGGTTCGCAGCGAAGGCCAATTCAATACAGTTGTCTACGAAGAAGAAGATTTGTATCGCAACCAAGATCGCCGCGACATTATTTTGATGCACCCCGATGATCTGCAGCGATTTGGAATCAAGCACGACGAACGCGTGACCGTCACCAGCGATACCGGCAGCATGTCAAATATTCTTGCACGCGGGTTCGAAGAAATTCGCAGTGGGAATGCACTGATGTATTACCCCGAATCAAACGTCCTTGTCTCTCGTCACGCCGACCCTCAAAGCAAAACACCCGCTTTCAAAGGTGTCGTGGTGCGAATCGAAAGAGAAAACGCTTAGGCCGACCGCGTTGATTCGATGCTCGCGCGGGCACCCTTAGCGTTTCCCGCCGTTGGACAAATCCGTCCGGTGCGAACAATTCGACCGGTACGCGGCGGTGAGTCGATCCTCGTGATCGACCCAAAACGCCTCGCTGTGAAGCCGCGGCATTGCGTTCGCCAGTCCGCATGTTTGACGCTGCCGCGTGGATCCGCGTCGCGCTTTGCTGGCAAGCAGGACAGTGCGAACATTGGTCTCCAGAACGCATGATTTGGGGGCCGAAAGGCAAAGCCGAGAGGAATTCCTCTTGCCCGGACGCCGGATGGCCCTACAATATATGCAGGTACAAAAGTTGTAGCTCTAGACGTTTGCCCAGACGGATGATCCACGAGACGACAATGGCGACAATATCGCGAGACGATTTCTTGGATGACCCTCAGGGCAAAACGTTTTCCGACGTGGTGAACGATTCAAAGCAGCCCTTCGAGTCGGTGCTTGAATTCTTTGGTGACGAAGATCGCCAGCGAAGAATGGAGGAAGCCGAGTTGCATCACGACCGTGCCCCATTGGCGGGCGTGGTCCGGGAATTGGAGTCGCAACCAGCGATCAATCGATTTTTGGGCCGTGCGGAAACGCAGCGCAACAATCGTTTTCGGCAAGCGATCGGTGTTCTCGTGCGAATCGTGATGGAAAAACGAGGTTGGCAAAAAACCGGTCGCAAGGGATCGCTTGGCGTACGCGCGTCGCGGACACCGAAAGTGGCCGCTCATAACCAAGGCGGGTTGTCGCTTTGGTTTGTGCGCGCGGAACGATACGAATTGAAAAAAGGGATGCCCTATCGTTCGGTGCGCGAACGATGTGCGAAACTTGAATCGACAAAAGCGAAGCAGCACGCGTGAGCATGGCACGACGTCCAGTCGGTCCGCTCGCTTCTTGAACACTTGCGAAAACCTGGCACCACGATCAAACGTGATGCCAAATCAATGACGAAAGCGTCAGGATTAACCTGACAACCAGGCGTAACGTTTCTCTTGGTTACGCGACCAAAGGCTGCATCCGGAGCAATGGTTCTCTTGGTGAGTTAAAAGATCTCTGCTCCTTCAAGGAGGCAGTTGTGATGGAAGCGTTGCGAAGCGTTTGGCAGCCCGATGGAGCGGATGTGTTCTTGGGACTCGCGATTGTCTTGCTGTTGGTTGGATTGATCGCCCTTGCTCTGTTCATGAAATGGGGGGGCTATTGGGTTCAGGCGTATATGTCGGGCGCCGACGTCTCCATGTCCAGCCTGATCGTGATGAGCCTTCTGAGGATCGATCAGCGCATGATCGTGACGGCAAAAATCATGGCGCGGCAGGCCGGTTTGCCTATCGATCACGACGTCGGGATGAGTACGGCGCGGCTGCAGGCTCATGCATTGGCCGGCGGCGACGTTATGAACGTGGTCACGGCAGTCATTGCCGCGCATCGTGCCAATCTTGATTTAGATTTCACTCGTGCTGCCGCGATTGATCTGGCGGGTCGAGACGTGTTGTTGGCCGTCCAGACGAGCGTTTCGCCACGGGTGATCCATTGTCCGGCAAGCGATGGCGGCGGCAAAAGGACCTTGAGTGCGGTTGCAAAAAATGGCGTGGAGCTGTTGGTCAGTGCCCGCGTCACGGTTCGCACGAATTTGGAACAGCTGATCGGCGGTGCGACGGAGGAAACGATCATTGCACGCGTCGGGCAAGGCATTATCACGGCGATTGGGTCTGCACAGTCACATACAGACGTCCTTGAGACGCCATCCCAGATTTCTGCCGGTGCGATGGCTCATGGGTTGGATGCCAACACCGCTTTCACCATTGTATCGATCGATATCGCCGACATCGATGTCGGCGAAAACATCGGCGCAAGGCTTCAGTCAGACCAGGCTGAGGCCGACATTCGAATCGCCCGCGCGAATGCCGAAGTGCGACGCGCCGAAGCGATAGCGCACGAGCAGAAAATGAAAGCCAGGGTCGCTGCAAACCAAGCCGGTCTGGTGCTCGCAGAAGCCGAACTGCCGGCCGCGCTTGCCGATGCGTTTCGCGCCGGACAGTTACGCAGTGCGGTTGGCCGAACAGGTTCATTCGACCCCCTGAAACCAAGTCTAAAAATACATGAGCAACGCAATGTTAGTTAAAAACCCGAAGTACGTTCTGCTGGACCAAGCACAACGCATCGCACCCGAAATTTTGGAATCTGATTCAGGTTTACCATGCATTGCTATTTTTGGTTTCTCTGACAAACCGCAATACGACGCGTTCTGCCAACACAGCCCGCTTGCGCTGACTCCCTATCCATTGGTGAAAGGCTATCTGCGTGGTCGACTTGCCGACGCGGGCGACGCAACGCTTGTTGTCGTTGTCGACGCGCCGGGGCCAGACGAGTCTGTTTTGTATGCGTCCACCATGCAAACGGTCCTAGAGGCTCACGAAAACGAATGCCCTCAAGCAGTCGTGACACACCGATTGACGAAGAACGACCGGTCTGCCGCCTATCACATCGAAGCGATCGGTCCCGACGTCTCGCTGCAAAGCCAATCTTCGCCGAGCAAGGCAGCACAAATATGAAATGGGATCACGTGAAACGCGATTGCAATACGACAAGGAGTCTGTTCAATGTCTCAGTCGATCGATAACGCCGCCGCATCTATTCTGTCGAGTGAAACCTTACTTCAAGAGAGTCGGTTGGGTGACGGTCTTGCCGAGCGACTGAAAATATTGATCGATTCCGCACAGCGACGAGTGTGCGCAATGCGGGACAAAGAAGACGCCGATTACGTCAAGCGAGAGCAGCGACTGCAGCTGTTTGCAGCGTCCAAGCAGCAAATCAGATCGTTGCTGATCGATCGCCTTGGAATCTTGACCGAGCAAGAAACTTTCTCTGACGCGATACGTACGTATGACGATGTTGCGATGCCAGAAACAGCCAATCGCTCCGGCGGCGATGCCACGGCGCTTACATGGCCAGCATCCGCGCATCGTCCAACTCGCATGCAAATCGCGTTTCATGTTTTTCACGACAGCAATGTTCAAAACACGATCATCGAATATCGCCTGAGTCTCCTGCCGATTTTCGTGAGATTTAACGCAAACGACCAACGGGTGATCCCAATCGGAGACGAAGCACAACAAGGGCTTGCGGACTGGATCGATGCGAAAATTGTCACGTTTGTCCAAACGTATTTCGAGGTCTACTTTCATCCCGAATACCAAAAACCACATTCGACGATCGATCCCGTGATGGGGATCGCATTTCCAAAATTCATGGCCGTTCAGACGCGGCAGTTGCAGGGGCGAACGGCTCACTTTTTTACCGATGAGTCCGTTCGCAACTTCAACGCAAACGCGGCGAGCCATCCGGATACTAGCCTTGGCCCTCGCGCTTCTAAGGGGCTTTCCTGACCCGACACTTCGACGACCGAATGAGTCGATTTGAATGTAACAGTTCGGCTGAGGAACCATCGACGAATACGTTTCGCAAATGGGCTGATCGATGAGACCGCGGCGCTGAGTTTATCAAGTCCATCCGCGGTGCGAATTCAGCGGTTGCAGGAACGATCAGCCGATTCAGTTCGGCGGTACAAGCTGATGGTGAATTCGCAAGTGTTGGGCCGGCGAGACATGCGGATGATCTGCGGCCATGCATTGGGGTTGCCCGAACAGGCAATTCAAGTGCGATCAAATTCTTTACTCCAGTTGCGTACTGCGACCGGCATCAGGACTTCTTTTTATGTATTTACAAGAGCCGTGGTCTTCCGCGCGTTCTGGCGAGTTGCGTGAGTGTTTTTCGGAAAGGTCGGTATGATTCATCCGCTCGCACAAGCAAAGCTCTTATGCCCAGAGGACGTCGCGCCCTCGCGTGATGACTTCGAGGTAATCGGTGTCTTCAATCCGGGCGTGGTACGCATCGACGACGAAGTGTGGATGCTCGCGCGCGTGGCAGAACGGCCACTTGAGACTCGCCAGGGATTGACGGGAATAACGCAATGGACACCTGGCGGTGAAAGCGTTGTCGAATGGATCCCAAGTGACAAGATTCGCAGGATTGATCCCCGCGTCGTCTCCATCAAGGCGGACGATTCTTTGCGGCTGACTTCCATCTCGCACCTAAGAGTGTTTCGCAGAAACCATGCGAGCATGGACGAGTGGAGTCAAGGTGCATGTTTCTTGCCAAATTCGCAACTCGAAGAATTTGGTGTCGAAGACGCACGTGTCACCAGGATTGGGAAAACGTATTGGGTAACCTACGTTGCGGTTTCGCGAACCGGTGCTGCGACAGCCCTTGCATCGAGTGACGATCTGAAGACATTTCAGCGTCACGGATTGATTTTTGCTCCGGAAAACAAGGATGTGGTCTTGTTTCCGCAACAAATCAACGGACTTTACTACGCACTGCATCGGCCGAACCCGAATTCGCGTTTTGATTCGCCACAGGTTTGGCTTGCGACGTCGCCTGACCTCATCCATTGGGGTTGTTACTCGCCTTTATTCGCCGGTCGTCAGTCGTGGGAAGCTGATCGTATCGGTGCAGGCGGTCCGCCGATCTTGATCGACGAAGGATGGTTGGTGATTTATCACGGATGCAGTCGAGTGGGCTCCGGTGCAGCACGCGGAGCAGTGGGCGCTTATTCTGCGGGGTTGGTGCTGTTGGGCCGAGATGATCCCGGCCGCGTGCTCGCTCGATCTCGCCAGCCAATCATGGTCCCGACGACCACGTATGAAGCTTCAGGTTTTGTGCCTGGCGTCGTTTTTCCGATGGCGATGGTTGAATCCGATGCGAGCGCCGCTGGCGAATGTATCGATGTTTATTACGGCGCCGCCGACACGAGTATCGCGTTTGCGCGCTTCGAAAAGCAATCCCTTTTGGATTCGCTCCATTGGCTGTAATTCTTTCACAATCCGAAGGCCAAAATGTCTAGTAATGAATTCAAGCGGATCGCATTTGTCGGCGACTACCTGCCTCGAAAATGTGGCATTGCCACATTCACGCATGATCTTCGCAATGGCATCGAAAAAGCATCTGCAGCCGAGTGCATTGTGGTTCCTGTTGACGATGTCGCTGGCGGTTACAGCTATCGCTCAGCGGTCCGGTTTCAGATCGCTGAACAGGAGATCGAATCGTATCGCCGAGCTGCCGACTTTTTGAATGTCAGCGATATCGATGTCATTTCCCTGCAACACGAGTTTGGGATCTATGGCGGACCTAGTGGAAGTCACATTCTGGCGTTGCTGAAGGATGTCCGTGTTCCCGTGGTGACGACACTACATACCGTCTTGTCAAGTCCCAACGATACGCAGCGAAGCGTCATGGAGCAATTGATTGAGTACTCTGCTCGATTGGTGGTGATGACGAAACGGAGTCGCGATTCGCTTTGTGATACTTATGGTGTGCCGGTGGGTAAGGTTGACTTGATCTCGCATGGTATCCCCAATCCGCCCGTCGTTGATCAGGATGTCTTGAAGGAACAATTCGGCATCGCCGGAAGGCCCGTTGCACTCACGTTCGGGTTGTTATCACCCAACAAGGGAATCGAGCATGTGTTGCAGGCGATTCCCGAGATAGCCAACGTCTTTCCAAGATTCGTCTATTTGATTCTTGGCGCAACGCATCCGAGTTTAGTACGCAGCGAGGGCGAACGTTACCGAATCGGGCTCGAGCGGATGGCGAAGGAACTGGGGATCGCGGCGAACGTGAGTTTCTATGACCGATTCGTTGAGCTCGATGAACTAACCGACTTCATCGGAGCAGCGGACCTCTACATCACGCCTTATCTCAGTGTTGAGCAAGCAGTCTCGGGAACACTGGCTTACGCATACGGTTGCGGGCAAGCCGTTATCTCGACCCCTTATTGGCATGCGCAGGAATTGCTTGCCGATGACCGTGGCGTCATCGTTCCGTTTGCAGACTCTGCAGCCATTGCGACAGAAACCATTGGTTTGCTGAAAGATGACGGACGGAGGATGCAAATGCGACGCGACGCCTACGAGCAGGGTCGCGCAATGACATGGGATACGGTCGCCGAGCTTTATCTGCAATCTTTTCGCGATGCTCGGAGCATGCGGAGCAGCGCCGTCAAGCCGTTGGCGGTTCGGACGCTTGATGAGAAACCGCTCGCGCTTCCTCGCATCAACCTGGACCATTTGATTCGGATGACCGACTCGACAGGCGTCGTTCAGCATGCGGTCTTTTCGATTCCCGATTATTCCCACGGCTATTGCACCGACGATAACGCTCGGGCGCTGATCCTTACCGTCTTGCTAGAGGAACTTGGTCGTGATTCCAGCGAGCTTCATGCACTCGCCTCGAAGTATGCATCGTTCTTGAACTTTGCTTTCGATTCCGGGACGGGAAGGTTCAGGAATTTCATGAGCTTCGATCGTCAGTGGCTGGAGGACGATGGATCGGACGATTCGCAGGGACGCGCGTTGTGGGCATTGGGCACCTGTGTCGGCCGAACCCGGCGCCCAGGTTTTCAAGGATGGGCGATTGACCTGTTTCACAAGTCCTTGCCGGCATGCGAGCGAACGACGTCTCCACGCACATGGGCACTTGCGCTTGTCGGCATTCATGAGTACTTGCGTCGCCTCGGCGGTGATCGGGCGGTCGAGCAAATGAGCGATCGATTGACTGAAAAGTTGGTTGACTTATTTGATGCATCCGCAACGGACGATTGGCCATGGTTCGAAAATGTGGCAACGTACAACAACGCAAAGTTATCCCACGCATTGATTGTCAGCGGACGCTGGGCCGGACACACAAGAGCATCTGAGATTGGGATGAGTTCGTTGCGTTGGTTGTGCGAGAAGCAAGTCTCGTCAGACGGTCGCTTTCGGCCGATCGGTTCGAACGGGTTCAGCCGCAAAGGCAGTACGGCCATTTATGATCAACAAGCTATCGAAGCTCACTCGATTGTGTCTGCCGCCGTCGACGCGTTTGCCATTAGCAACGAACCATTTTGGTACGAGCAAGCGCACCGAGCGTTCGACTGGTTTCTTGGTCGAAACGATCTGGGCAAGCCTCTTTATGATGCGTCGGGAGGCGGCTGTTTCGACGGATTGATGGAACACAAGGTCAACGAGAACCAAGGTGCTGAATCTATCCTTGCATTTCTTCTCTCGCTCGCAGAAATGCATCGGCTGCAGTCAGAGCAAGTCAACCTTGGAAAGAGGGATGCCGAGACCTTAGTGCAAGGCAACCGAAGTGTCGTTGCGACGATTGGATCCTGATCTCTTTTGTGAACGCAGCAACACTTCGTACGCGAAGCCAATGTGCCACACCAAATCCACGTAAGGAAAGCCGTCAAATTCGGCCATCATGCAAATTGAACGAACCGGGATCGTCCTTTCACCCAATCGACGACGCGTGGTCCTGCGGCCTTTTCAACCGCCGGGCGAGGATCGTATTTTGAGGCTTATCGGCCGTGTTTCCACGCTGACCGAACCGGAAGTCGATGCTTTGTTGGAACAAGTGCTGACAGAATTTCATGAACGGCACCAAAAACCGGAAGAGTTTTTCGAGAATCGGTTCTTGGCCGTCAAAGGGCACCTACTAACCGACACGCCGCTCACTCGGAACCGTCGGTTGCTGATGGGCGCCTACTTTACGCAAGAGTACGCACTGGAATCGGCCGCATTATTTAACCCGTCGCTGATTCTGCATCCCGATCAATCGAGATTGGCGTTGGGGACCAAGCGATTTGTGCTCAGCCTGCGAGCGGTGGGCGAGGGGCACATTTCGTCGATCACCTTTCGATCGCTCACGATCAATGACCAGCTGGAAATTGTTGTTGATGAACCCACCAAGTTCGTGATGACGCCCGAGTTTGTCCCCGACTCAAGCTATGAATCCGCGCTATTTCGACGAAAGCTGATCGAATTGAATCTTGGAGGTCCGTTTACCGAGGAAGCACTGGCAACACTCGACACCACTTTCACTCTTGAACAACTTGAACACGCGTTACAACGTACGCTTCGCGAACACCGCATGCACCACGACGAATTCGCCCCGTTGGTTGAACAAGTTGTCATGCTGGCCAAGTCAAACTACGAAATCGAATACGCAACTGACCAAAACCTCTCCGAGCGACTGATTTTTCCATTCGGCCCAACCGAGGTCAACGGTATCGAAGACGCCCGGTTCGTCCAGTTTTTTGAGCCAGACGGTACATCATGCTACTACGCAACGTATAGCGCGTACGACGGAAAAATGGTATTGCCGCAATTGCTTGAAACGAATGATTTTTGCCGTTTCAAAATGCATACTCTCAACGGGCCGGCCATCGCAAACAAAGGGATGGCGCTCTTTCCACGAAAAGTCAACGGTCATTACGCGATGCTTTCCCGTCAGGACGGCGAGCATTTGTTTCTGATGTATTCCGATCTGCTCTACTTTTGGAATACAAAAGAAATCATTCTCAAGCCGACGAATCCTTGGGAATTCGTCCAAATGGGTAATTGCGGGTCGCCGATTGAAACCGAGGCCGGATGGCTCGTCCTTACACACGGAGTCGGGCCGATGCGGAAGTACACGATCGGTGCCATCCTGCTTGATCTTGACGATCCATCTCGCGTGATCGGCCGGTTGCGAGAGCCGTTGTTGAAACCAAACGAAAATGAGCGAGAAGGCTATGTTCCCAATGTCGTCTACAGTTGTGGCGCGATCATTCACAACGGCAGCTTGGTGCTCCCTTACGCGATGTCGGACTACGCGTCCACGTTCGCAACCGTACCGCTGAACGATCTGGTCTCGGAACTTCTCAAGCATGCTTAGCGACGGGGGTCGTGGACGAACCGATTGCAGGCGCGGCGGCCTTGCATCGCAATATCATCACGAATTGATTGGTGATCACGGGTTGGGAAATCGCGTTTTATCGAGCCGGCGCAATGAATCTGTCTGCTGACCGCGTGGTTGCGTTGATAAGATACAAGCGATGTTACCGAACGAACCTGGCTGCTGAGTTTTACTGGATCTATTGATGTGGCTGCACACCTCCTGTTCGCTCGAATTCGATGCCCCAGTCGCGACTCCTTTTTTACTCATGCTGCGGCCGCGCAGCGGTGTGCAGCAATGGATCGCCCGCGAACAGTATGTCCTGACGCCCAGTGTTCCCGCGGTAGAGTTCACTGATCCATTTGGTAATTTGTGTCAACGGTTAGTTGCGCCCGCCGGGCCGTTTTCAATTCACACCTCCGCTGATATCGAAGCTGCCGACGCTGCCGATTCGGCCCCCGGTGCTCGCTTTGTGGAAATCCAGTACTTGCCGGATGCCGTTCTGCCCTTTTTGTTGCCGAGCCGGTACTGCGAATCGGATCGTTTTACACAGCTCGCCACGTCGCTGGTTGGCGGTCGAGTTCCCGGTTACGACCAGTGTATAGCGATTGTTGACTACATCCGCGAAACAGTGCAGTACATGCCAGGATCAGGTCAACAGATCATTAGCGCTTACGAGGTGAACGGCAGGACACAGGCTGTCTGTCGAGACATGGCGCACCTCGGGATTGCTCTGTGCCGCGCGCTCGCGATTCCCGCGCGAATGGTCGTCGGGTACCTCGAGGCTCTTCAGCCGATGGATCTTCACGCGTGGTTTGAGGCTTATGTTGGCGGCAGGTGGTACACGTTCGATCCGACGCAAAGCAGTCTGCAAGGTGCGCGTGTTTCGATCGCCTATGGCCGCGACGCATCCGATGTGGCGATCTACACCCAATTCGGTGACCCCGTCGAGCTGCTGCGGATGCTGGTCGACGTCCAACGCTTGCCGGGGGCGCCCTGGTGAAACAGGGACGCCCTGGGTAAACATTGCCAGCAGCTAGCCCCGCGTGAGTTTCGCCGCATCTTGTCTTCCAAACGCTCATGTTTTCAGGATCATCGGGCGTCCCGATGATGCGAATTTGTACGTCGATCTTGATTTTCACTTAAACTGGATTGGGTGGCCCACGAAAGCTCCCGCTGTGGCCATTGGCCAGAATGATCACGCGGCCGTTGGCCAGTGGCGCGACCTTCACTTGTAAATCGGCATGGCAATTCAATGAATGTTGATGTGGACCGACGTAAATTTTTTGCGAGTAGCTCTGCGTTATTGGGCGGCTTATTGCTGAGCGATCACCGGCAGGCGATTGCAGAAGAACGTAGCTTGACTGAGAAACGACTGGTGTTGCTCGGTGTCAATGCGCTGGCGCGTGCGCCGGAGATGAGCTATTTTGCGGATGGTCATCGCGGCGCCGCAATGATTTCGGCGCACTTGATGTGTATCGACAACGACTTGGATGACATCGCGGCTGCTCGAATCGTGGAATTGTTTGATCGCAATTGGGCGCCGTCGAAGCTTTGTGAACCGTTTCCCGAGAATGATCCGGTGAACGATGCGCCGGCGAAGATTGGCACAGCCTTAGCGGATGGCAGCGGAGTGCTGCGAGAAGTCGGTCATGATGCAATCTTTGCCATGCACGCGATCAAGGCGTTTCGGATGATGCCCGAGGCGGCAACGCCCGAGAGGGTGGATGGCATTTGTGATTTGATTCGAGCGATCAAGCCTTGGCGTGATGTCGAGCCCGACGACGCGGTCGTTCCCCCGGATTTCTCGGATGATGTTGCGGCATCGAAATTCATCTTGAAAGAGGCGAGCCAGGCGATCGATCGGTTCAAAGGTTACGGCCAAGGATTCGCCGGGCACATGTTGACGTTCGGTCAATCGCTTGTCGAACTGGCTGCGATGGGCGATGTCGAGTGGGCCGAGAGTTGCCGGACCGCGTTCCGCAAGTATGTCACCGTGACTCGGATGGGACCACAGTCTGGCGAGCGCAAAATCAAAGACCATCTGCAGACAGAGCTGCGGCCTCTTGATGTTCAGTATTGGCAGAAACGTGGCGACAAGACCTTGGGCATTGGGCACGTCTTTAAATATCCCTACGCCTACTATGATTTGCTCGCTCGAGCGGACGATCCCGAGCTGGAAAGAGAGCTGGAAGCCAAGGTTTGGCAACTGTTCTGATGACCCTGGGCGCTTGGAATGAACTGGCAATACTGCGCGCCTAAGACGCGAAATATCGGGGCCAACGATTTCTGGATGCCGGTTTCTGGATGCCGGTCAAGGCGTTGCGTTAAAGTGGGTTCGGTACTGTTTAGGGCTCATTCCCGTTTTTTGTTTGAAAACTCGGCAGAGATTATGCGGAGTTTGAAAGCCGACTTGGTGAGCAATCGTGACGATCTTTGCATCCGATTCGACGAGCATCTCTTTGGCGCGCGCCAGTCGGGCGTGACGTACTTCGTCCATCGGTGGACGGATGTAGTGTTCTCGGAAAGCCTTTTCCAAGCCACTGCGCGACATGCCTACGTGGCGGACAACATCGGTCATGCTGATGGGAAGGTGAAAGTTGTCATGGATGAAACGCAGCGCCGAGACGACTTGTGAGTGATCGACCGCCAAGCTATCCGTGCTGCGCCGCTCAATGACTCGTCCCGGTTGAACATAGATCGGCGATGACGGCGAAGCTTTGCCGCGCATCAGTCGGTCCAGCAGGACGCCCCCTTCGTAACCAACTTGTTCCCAGTTCTCTTCGATACTGGAAAGTGGCACCCGCAGGCATTCACAAATTGCCTCCGAATTTCCGACGCCCAGCACCGCGATCTGATTCGGGACGTTCAGGCCCAATTCCAAACAGGAATCAATCACGGCAACCGCTTCAACGTCTCGCGAGGCGAACACGGCCAGGGGCGTCGGCAGACGCGAGAGTCTTCGTTTGATCCATCGACGCCTCTGATCGGGTGTGTCGGCGCAAGTTTTCTGCTCTTTGCCCCACGAAAGCGTTTCGCAGGCGTATCCGGCAGCGGAAATCGTCGCTGCGAAGTGGTCACGGCGTTTCTTGCTCGCGCCCAATTCCCAGCGATGGACGAAAGCAAAGTTGCGATAGCCTCGATTCAAGAAGTGCTCGGCCGCCATCCGCCCGATCGCCGCGTTGTCGATCGTCACTCGGGGTAACGCAATGTTCGGACGACTTTCGGCAAGGTCAACGATCGGCGCATCCAGTCGCCTCAGTCGACGCCATAGCTCTTGCGGCGCCCCGAGATGTGTCAGGACCCCGTCGACTCGCCAGCCTTTGGGAATGGCGTCTTCTAGATCAGCCGGTATATGCCAGCCATGATCGCGACCGAATCGAGCGACGCCGTGATGGATAGCGTGGTTGTAAACACTCAAAGCCAGCAAGACGTTTCGCTGGCCGTCCGCGGTACGGCGATGGCCTTGGGTACGGCTATTGGTCCCCGTCGCGGCATTTTTATTACGCATGATGTTTTACGCAGGCCCGCGTCGGCGTGCGTGTTTTTTAGGCCCAGAAGCGTTTTTTGGCAGTAGTGAGAATGCCAATCATATTACTCAACATGTCAATGATCGCTACATCGTCATCGGGTAAGATTTGAAGCAATTCGCTCTCAGTTGGATTCGGGATTGCAAAAGAGAAGAGACGTATGTTGGCGATGGCGATACGAAAACGAGTGGTCTGTTGGGTTAGCACCGTCGTTTGCTGTGGCGCCTTCACGATCGCCGCTGCCGCCGATTCGAATCCGCCGGACGTTTTGATGTTCGTCGTCGACGACATGAACGATTGGATTTCTCTGCTCGATGACAAAGCCCCGATCAGGACACCGAATCTTGAACGTTTGGCTCAACGCGGGATGGTGTTCACGCGGGCTTATTGTGCGTCACCGGCTTGCAATCCGTCTCGCGCTGCGACTCTGACCGGATTGCGTCCATCGACAACGGGTGTCTATGCCAACAAGAGCGACTGGCGCGGAGCAGTTCCGAATCGCAAAACAATCATGCAGCAATTCATGGCGGCAGGCTACGATGTCCGCGGTGCCGGGAAGATATTTCATCATCAACTCGACGGAGCGTTCCATGATGATGATTCCTTTGATGACTTTCAGCCGATGCGACCACAAACGTATCCGGAGAAAAAGCTGAACGATGCACCTGAATACGGTTCGCTCAATACCGATTGGGGAGCGTGGCCTGAACGCGCAGTCGATGCGATTGATTTTCACACCGCCAGCTACTGTGTCAAAGCACTCGGTCAACCCGTCAGTGACCGTCCGCAATTTTTGGCATGTGGAATCTACAAACCGCATTCACCTTTTTTCGCTCCGGCTTCGTATCACGAACCCTATCAAGACATTGGACTGCCTGTTCGTCTGGCAGACGACTGGATCGATCTGCCGACTGGCGCGAGTGCGTTGATGCGCAGTAAGCAGTGGTTCTGGCAAGGCATGATGAACGTCCAGCAGCGGCATAGCGGGGCCTACCAAGACTTTGTGCGTGCGTACGCCGCCTGTGCTGCGTTTGCCGACGCGCAGATCGGCCGAGTGCTCGACGCATTGGACAATAGTCCGCGGCGGGACAACACCGTGGTCGTTCTGTGGTCGGACCATGGATTTCATCTGGGCGAAAAGAATCACATCGAAAAGTTCGCTCTATGGGAAAAGAGCAACCACATTCCCTTCATCGTGGTCGCCCCGGGAATCACCTCGGCGGACAGTCGTTGTGAGCAACCGATCGACATGACAGTGCTGTACCCGACGCTATTGGAACTTTGTGGTTTGCCCACCGATCCGAACTGCGATGGCCAGAGCGTGGTGCCACTGCTGCGAGACCCGACTAGCGAATGGCAAACACCCGCACTGATGACCTACATGCGCGGCAACCATGCCGTGCGAAGCCACCGTTGGCGTTACATCCGATACGCCGACGACAGTGAAGAACTTTACGATCACACCGTCGATCCCAACGAATGGAACAACCTTGCGGGTGATGAATCGTTCGCGGGTGTGATCGCTTCGCACCGACAATGGTTGCCACGGCGCGAAGCAAAGCAAGTTCCCGATTTGAAACCGAAACGCTCCAGTGATACGAAGGTGCAGCGATGACATCCATTGAAATGAACGACAAAGCAAAGTCAGCATCATGAAAATGCGGAAACTTGATGGCCTGGTCGCGGCCACATACACGCCGCTTGACCCAAACGGCAACGTGAACGTGGCAATGGTGGCTCCGGTTGTCGAATATTTGCTGCAACGCGGCGTCAACGGCCTGTACGTTTGTGGCAGCACGGGCGAAGGAATGTCGTTGTCGAGCAGCGAACGAATGGTTGTTGCCGAAGCGTACGTGAAAGCCGTCGACGGGCGCGTGCCTGTCATGGTTCAGGTTGGGCACAACAGTATTTCTGAATCTCGGCGACTAGCAGAGCATGCCAAACAGATTGCGGCCGATGCAATCTCGGCAACTTGCCCTTCCTATTTCAAAGTCTCTGACGTCTCGACTTTGGTTCAGTGTATGGCCGAGATCGCCGGTGCCGCGAAGGACCTGCCGTTCTATTACTATCACATTCCCGTGTTGACCGGTTCACAATTGGACATGGTCCAGTTTTTAAAGTGTGGCGGCGATCGCATCGGGAATCTCGTGGGGCTGAAATACACCGATACGAAACTTTTTGAGTTTCAGGAGTGCCTGGAGCTTGAGGACGCACGTTTTGATGTCGTCTGGGGTTGCGATGAGATGCTCTTGGGGGCCCTGGCAACGGGTGGTCGGGCCGGCATCGGCAGCACTTATAACATCGCCACACCGCTGTATCACCAAATCATCAACGCATTTACGCAAGGTGACCTGAACGAAGCACGTCGGTTGCAATCGTTGTCGGTCAAGATGATTCGCACGCTCAACCGATTCCCCTTTCATCCGGCGATGAAGGCGGTGCTCGGCATGAGTGGTTTTGACATGGGCGGTTGCCGGCTTCCGTTAGGAAATCTTTCGGAGTCGGACATCAGCGTGCTGCGAACGGACCTTGATGCAATCGGGTTCTTTCAATGGTCCGAGAATAAGGTGGAGGACTCAAGAGAGTGCAGCACACGATGAACATGACCCAAGGAAAACGATTGGCGCTGCCTGTATGCGTGATCGCCCTTTGCGTTAGTGGTTCTGCGGGTCCAGTTGCGGCAGAGCAAACGCGTCAGTCACAGCGTCCCAATGTATTATTTATCGCCGTCGACGATCTGCGACCGGCGCTGGGGTGTTACGGCGACGCCACTGCAATCACGCCGAATATCGATCATTTGGCAAGTCGGGGGACGATCTTTGATCGAGCGTACTGCCAACTTGCTGTTTGCAGTCCTTCGCGGCTTTCGTTGCTGACCGGTCGGCGACCAGACACAATCAAGGTTTGGGATTTGGGCACCCACTTTCGTGATGCCGTCCCCGACGTCGTTACCTTGCCGCAACACTTCAAGAACAACGGATACCACACTGAAAGCCTTGGCAAGATTTTTCACGGCAGCGGCAAGCCATCAAAGGATCCGCCATCATGGTCTGTTCCTGCTCGGTTTGATGTGGTTCGCGACCCGATGCTGCGATACGCATCGCGTAAGAACCGACAAGGGACGGGGCTGAAACGGTCCGCATCCGAGTCTGCCGACGTTCCCGATAACACTTACATTGACGGCGTCGTTTGCGACGCTGCGGTGCAAACGCTTTCGCGACTGCAGGAACAGCAACGACCGTTTTTCTTAGCTGTGGGGTTTCGCAAGCCGCATCTTCCCTTTTGTGCGCCTCAGAAATACTGGCGGCTGTATGACCGCACAAGTATTCCGCTGCCGGAAAACGATGGATATCCGATAGGTGCACCGGAACTGGCGACACGCAGTTGGTCCGAATTAGAGGGGTACAGCGACATTCCGCAGGACGGAAAGATTTCCACGTCAAAGGTGCGTGAATTACGGCACGGATACTATGCCTGCGTCAGCTACGTCGACGCCCTGGTTGGCCGACTGATCGATCAGTTGGCGGCCTTGCAGCTTGCAGACAACACCGTTGTCGTGCTGTGGGGTGATCACGGGTTTCACCTGGGCGAGCAAGGTCTGTGGACCAAAGCCAACAATTACGAGTGGTCGACTCGCGTCCCGTTGATCGTTTCGATTCCCGGGCAAGAGCATGCTGGCGAGACGTCTGACGCAATTGTGGAATTGGTTGATCTGTATCCGACGTTAACTGATGTTTGCCAGTTAGAAACGCCGGTCGGTCTGGAAGGGATTAGCTTCAAGCCGCTTGTCGACGATCCAGATCGAGCGTGGAAACTCGCTGCGTTGAGCCAGTACCCCCGCGCAAACGCGGGCAGTCGGCATTCAGGCCACGGCGACATCATGGGCTATGCCGTTCGCACAGACCGCTTTCGCTATGTCGAGTGGCGCAAGTGGAATTCAGACGACGTGTTGAGCCGCGAGTTGTATGACCACGAGTCCGATGCACTCGAATCTCGAAACTTAGCGACCCAGGCTGAGTACGCCGCCCACACTCAAGAGTTGTCCGAGATATTGTCCGGTGGTTGGCAGTCCGTATTGCCAGATGCAGTGAATGCGGACGACGAGTTGGGCAATGTTTTAGACCATACATATGGCCATCATCCGATCTCAGCAAGCCAAGAGGATACAAATGACGATTAACTCGGTGCGAACTCTCATTCTGTGTTTGCTGCTCGGTTTCAGTACGGGGGCCGTTCAAGCGGACTTTGATTTGGTGCCCGTCTTTCAGAATGGCAAACAGGGTTACAACAACTTTCGCATTCCGTCACTCATTGTGGCGGCCAACGGCGACTTGTTGGCGTTTTGCGAAGCACGCGAGGGCGGCGATGCCAGCGAGATCGACCTCGTTTTAAAAAGGTCATCCGACACGGGAAAAACATGGGGGCCGATTGAAATCGTTCAGGAAAGCGACCACTTTCGCGGTCTGGTCGAGGATGAGAAAAGCGAAATCACGGTCGGTAACCCGGCTCCGGTTGTCGACTTGCTTGACCCGGAACATCCCGGACGCATCTGGCTGCCCTTTACCGTAGAGAACGACCGTGTGTTCGTGACGTTTAGCGATGACCACGGAAAGACTTGGGCGCCACGACGAGAAATTACCGTCGATGTCAAAAAGAAAACTTGGGGGTGGTACGCGACCGGGCCGGTGCATTCGATTCAAATTCAGCGGGGCAAATACAGGGGGCGATTGGTGGTTCCCTGTGACCATCGCATCGGCGAGGGGGGAACGGATCGGGGTGCCAACGGGGCGCACGCCATCTTGAGTGATGATCACGGCGAAACGTGGCGACTCGGCGCGATCGACGATACTTATGACGACGGTCTCAATGCAAATGAGACCACGGTGGTCGAGCTGAACGATGGTCGTTTGTATTTCAATACGCGAAATCAGAAGGGTAAAGCCAAGGGCACGCGTGGAGGAGTCTATAGCAGTGATGGCGGAGAATCGTTCGATCGTTCACCCCAGAAAGCTTACGTATATTTTCGCCCTTCTCCTGACGAACTTGATCCGCCCGTCGTGCAATGTTCATTACTGCGAGCCGCATCGACTCTTGAAGGCGACGAACGCAATCTGATTTTGTTTTGCGGTCCCGATGAGAATGGACCGACCGGGAAAGGACGAAGCGATTTAAGGATTCGGTTCACAACCGACGAAACTCAGTCCTGGCAAGACGGCCCACTGATTCATGAAGGTCCCGCCGCGTACAGCGATCTGATTCGGCTGGCCAAGGGACGCTACGGGATTTTGTTCGAAGCCGGCAGTAAAGACAAACAGCGTTACGATCAAATCGTATTCACGCGTCTGGAAGACGAAGATATTTTCGCCGTCGCGAGCGAGGCGAATTCGGCCGACCAAGCCTTGTCGACGACTCGTCCCAACGTTCTGTTCATCGCCGTGGACGATATGAAAGACTGGGTAAACTGTCTTGGCGGTTACGAAGGCGTCGTGCATACGCCTTGCATCGACCGCTTGGCCCAGCGAGGCGTGCTCTTTACCAATGCCCATTGTCCATCGCCAAAGTGCGCTCCGTCACGGGCCGCAATCATGACGGGGCTCAGGCCATCGACCACCGGGCTGTATGACAATGGACACTGGTGGCTGCCAAATCTGCCCGAGGTCGTCACGATCCCGATGAACTTTCGCAATCACGGTTATCGCGTGGTTGGGGCTGGCAAAGTGTTTCATCATACCGCCGGGAACCATCCGCCCAACCAATGGGATGACTTTCAACGCTTGGATTTTCGCGAGGATCCCTGGTTCCGCGGGCACGAATTGAACTATCCGTGGTCCAAGCACAAACCGTATCCGAAAGAGTTTCCGTTCAGTGGCGTGAAAGGACTCGGTCACGAAAACGACTGGGGATCACTGGAGATTCCTGATCATGCGTACGACGATGCGCGAACGATCAACTACGTCGTCGACTTTTTGCAGTCACATGAGAAGGCGGACCTCGCATCGTCCGCTTTGCCCTTCTTTTTGGCTTGCGGTTTGTTTCGTCCGCACCTGCCTTGGTACGTCCCGCAGAAATACTTTGACATGTACTCGGCCGACGACATCGTTTTGCCCACGGTGCGTGAAGATGATCTTAGTGACCTGCCGCCCGAAGGATTAGCATTTGCCAGTGCGCGGCGCAGCGACTTCGAGACGATCAGCAATGCGGGGAAATGGAAACAGGCCGTGCGAGCGTATCTTGCCAGTATCACCTGCGCCGATGCACGAATCGGCCGCGTGGTCGATGCGCTCGACCGTAGTCCGCACGCCGACAACACCATCATTGTCTTCTGGTCCGATCACGGCTGGCACCTTGGCGAAAAGCAACATTGGCACAAAACCACCCTGTGGGAAGAAGCAACACGGGTGCCGCTGATCATTAGTGCCCCGGGGCATCCATCTGGTGTTTGCGATGCTCCTGTCAGTCTGTTGGATTTATATCCCACGCTGAACGAACTGTGTGGGTTAGCCTCGCACGAGTCGTCATCAAAAGATCACTTAACTGACGTGGCGCAATCGAATCTCGACGGCGTCAGCCTTGTCTCGTTGTTACGAGATCCCAAGTCGAAATCGAGTCGTCCCGCTGTGATCGAGTACCAGAAAGGCAACGCGGCGGTTCGGTCGGATCGTTATCGTTACATCCGCTATCACAACGGAGGCGAAGAGTTGTACGACCATCAGAGTGATCCGCACGAATGGAACAACCTCGCTTCCGATTCGGACTATGCGGCCAAGAAAAAGAAACTCGCTGGCTGGATTTCCAAGCGGTGGGCGGACTCGGCGCCGACCAAAGCAGCTTTTCACTTTGATCCAAAGAACTTTACATGGACCCACAAAACGACCGGTCACATCACCCATGGAAATGAGTAAAAGAACGATGGATTTCTCAATTCGTCGAGACCACCGGTCACGCGTGCGGGACTGCGATCAGAGGGAACCCATCTGTTGCCGATTTGCCTGGCAGCGAATCGGGGTGCTTGCCGTGTGCCGCCCTGCTCTGGTTGCGATCGGTTTGGCGTTCTTTGCCGCTGATGCGAATGCCGACGCCACCGAAGCGAATGCGAATACCACTGCGGATGCCCGTACCAATGTCGTGCTGATTCTGATCGACGATCTTGGCTGGAAGGATCTCGCGTGCTATGGCAGTGATTATTACCAAACGCCTCACATTGATCAGTTGGCCAACGAAGGCATGCGATTTACCGATGGCTACGCGGCGTGCAACGTGTGCTCACCCACGCGGGCGGCTTTGATGTCGGGCAAGTACCCGGCGCGACTGTTGTTAACGCAGTGGTTGCCTTCGGGACGATGGAGTGCAACGGGCAACAAGTTGCGAGAAGGACGCTACATTTCCAACCTGCCCTTAGAGGAAGTGACGATCGCGGAGGCGATGCGCGACGCAGGCTATCGGACCGCGTTTATGGGCAAGTGGCATTTGGGAACGGAGACGTACTACTTTCCAGAACATCAAGGGTTCGACGTCAACATCGCGGGACGTGATTACGGTGCGCCCGGCAATTATTTCTATCCGTTCGAAGGCAAATGGAAGATACCGACGACCGGTCAAAAGCTTTTCAAGCAGGCGCCGTTGTCGGGCAAGACGGGCGACTATCTGGTTGATCGACTGGCCGAGGAAGCCGAACGATTCATCCGCGAAAGTGCGAGTGAGCCGTTTTTTCTCGTACTTTCGCACTATGCGGTTCACACGCCCCTGCAAGGCAAACCCGAGAAGGTCAAGCGGTACCAGCAAGTGCCCAAAGACGACCAGCAAGGAAAGCCCGACTACGCCGCGATGGTGGAAAGTGTGGACGACAGCGTTGGACGAGTGATGACGACACTGAGCGAATTGAAACTCGACCAGCAAACACTGGTCATCTTTACCAGTGACAATGGCGGGTTCGCCGGCGCGACCGCAAACGAACCGCTGCGGGCCAACAAGGGATCAAATTACGAAGGCGGCATCCGCGTTCCGGTGATCGTCAAGTGGCCCGGTCGGACAAAGCCGGCCAGCGTTTCCAACGAACCGGTTATCAGTACTGATTTCTATCCGACGATTCTCGCGGCGACAGGTCAACCGCTGCGACCTTATCAACACATCGACGGCGAAAGTCTTGTTCCCGTTTTGACGGGCAACGGGGACCTTCATCGCGACGCACTCTATTGGCACTATCCCCACTACAACCAGCACCCCGAGAGCTTTCCGTCAGGCGTGATTCGTGCCGGGAACTGGAAGCTGATTGAATCTTACGAAACCGGTGAAATCACTCTCTATAACCTCGCCGACGACCTGGGTGAGAGAAATGATCTTTCCAATGAGCAGCCGGAAAAAGTTGCCGAATTGCATCGCAAACTTAAAGCTTGGCGAAAGGAAGTCGGCGCCGATCCAATGAAGCCTAACCCTGAATACACCGGACAGTAATCGACCTGTCAGCAATCATCCCAGGCTGTGGCTCGACTACTGCTTTTGAAGCGAGTCAATTCATCCACGATTCGACGAGACGCCCCAGCGGCGATCGCGAGTGGAATCTCAATCAACCGAACACACCACCGACGGATACTCACCAATGGCGTTTGAATGTTGAGGCACCGTGATATGAATCGACAAAGAAATTCGAGAGCAGCATGCTGTTTTGTGTCCGTTTTATTGATGCTAATGGCGTCCTTGCTAATCGGTTCGCTGCCGGCTTCGTTTGCCGATCGCCCCAACATTCTGCTGATCGTATCCGAAGACAATGGGCCCGAGCTGGGTTGCTATGGCGAGCCATTCGTCAGGACTCCAGTTCTGGACAAGCTGGCAGAAAACGGAGTCCGATTTCACAACGCCTTTGTACCGCAAGCCGGTTGCAGCCAATCGCGAGCCGCTTTGCTAACCGGTCTGTATCCACACCAAAACGGCCAGATCGGTTTGGCGACTTGGAAATTTCGGATGTATCACGAGGATACGCCCAATCTTGTGCGCTGCTTAAAGCATGCCGGTTATCGCACTGGCATCATCGGCAAGTTGCACATCAATCCGGCGTCAGCGTTTCCGTTTGATATGACGCAGATCCCGTCGTCCAATTTCAGCCGCAAGAAGCTAGGTGACTACGCCCGATACGCGAAAGCGTTTTTCGACGCCGCCGACGAACCCTTTTTTCTTAGCGTGAACTTTCCGGATGCTCATCGCCCGTTCTTGACCTCGGTAAACGGGTCGCCGGCGAATCCGCTAACGGCCTCGGACGTCAAACCAATTGCCTACTTCGGATTGGATCATCCGGAACTAAGAAAGCAAACCGCGGACTACTACAATTGCCTGAGTCGTTTGGACTCGCAGGTCGGCGATTTGCTGGCGGCGCTTCGGGCATCGGGAAAGGAAGGACAAACCCTCGTCGTCTACATGGGCGATCACGGTGCGGACATGTTGCGAGGAAAGCGGACCTCGTACGAGGGCGGCGTCCGAATACCGCTGATCATGGCTTGGCCGAGAAACATTAAGTCAGGACACGTCAGTAATGCCCTGGTGTCGACGCTAGATTTGATGCCAACGTTTCTCGAGGCGGCCAAGGCAGAACCTGTCGATGGACTCTCAGGGATCAGCCTATTGCCTTTGCTTGGCGGCCAAACCGAAAGCGTGCGCAAGTATTTGTTCACAGAGTACCACACGCATTCGGCACACAACTTTTATCCTCAACGAACCGTACGAGACGAGCGGTATAAATTGATCTGTAACTTAATGCCGGACACGGTGAATCCGGGGTATGAATACACGCGGACAAAGTTCTTTGACGAACTGCGAGATGTCGTTTCGAACGCCCAAGAGCCGATGCGATCCTCATACGAGAGCATGGAATGTCCCCCCGAGTACGAACTGTACGACCTGCAGACCGACCCATATGAATTTCGCAATCTGGCCGATGATGCAACGCACTCCGCAACGTTTGCCCGGCTAAAGACCCAACTCGCGCAGTGGCGAAATCGCACGAACGATCCCCTGCTGGAAACGGACAATCTGAAACGATTGAAAGCGGAAATTGACACCTGCATGACCGACGGGCAAGCCGTCAAAGCAAACCTGAATCTGACCTACCCCGAATATTTTTTTACCGAAACGTCCAACCGGAATTCTGGATCTGTGATCGAGTAGCATCCCGTCGTGATGGCCGTTGCAGCAGAGGAAATGCTGATTTTTCGGGTGTTTGGATCTCGTCTCGTCCCGTTTCAGCGACGCGATGCCCACCGGTACCAACGCGTGGAACATGTCATGTGAAACTGCTTGCAAAATCTCCGTCGACGTTGACGGTGGTCAAATGCTATAGCCCGTTGGAATCGGGAAAGGATCCCGATGGATTCATACAGCGATTTGGCGTGCTGACGTGCGTAGCGGATTAGAGATATGACGACAATGATTGGGCTGCCGCTGGTTTCGATTCTGATGTTCATCTTGGCAGGTGTCTTGATTGGCCACTTGTTGTGGTATCACGATCGCAAGGCTGACCAGCGACGCATCAGCAAACTCGAAGACCGTTACCAATTGGTCCGCGGTACTGCCGTTCGACGCAAACAAGAGTTCGCACGGCTGCAATCAGAGGTTAGTTCGCACCAACATCTGCTGGACCAAACCCGCGCCGAAACCAATGACGCACTTTTACGTCAGCAACAAGCCGACGAGCAAGCTCGCGTCGCAAAGCAGCAATTGCTGCAAATGCAGCACGAACAGCGCGAGTTGAGCGAGCGACTGGACGAGGAAACACGCCGCAGCGAATCGGTCGTGGCGCAGCTGAAAGAAGCATTGCAGGCCAAGACCAAAGCGGAACAATGCTTGGCCGAATCAGCCCAATCGAACGCTTCGACCGAAGAAATCGCTGACACCTATCGCGCTCGCATCGAAGAACTGCAGCAACAAAATATCGCGTTGTCCGAGGAACACGCCCAGGAAATTCAAAGCATTCGTGCCGAAGTCAATCAAACGCACGACGAAGTGATCGAAAACGTCCGCGCAGAGATAAGCCAAACGCACGAGCAAGAAATCGAACGCCTTCGCAGTGAGCTTGTCGAAGCGCACGAAGAGGAGATTGAGAAGCTTCGTGCGGTCGTCACCGAACAGGCCGCCGCAGCCGCCCAAACAACGCGAGACAAGGAAGGGGCGATCATTCGGCTAAAGGACGAATTGCAGTCGCAGCAAAAGTCACACACCGAAACCAACCAAGCGATTGAATCGGTCCAGCACAAAATCGAGTCCCTCAGTGCAGAGCTGCAGGCCGTGCAAACCGATCGCGAACGGCTGAATACTGCGTTGAATGAAAAATCGGAATCCTTGTTGCTGTTGCAGCAATCTCACGACGACATGACCAAAGACAGCGAGGCCCGGATTTACGAAATTTCGTCGCAACTAGCCGACACCAACCGCAAGCTGCAAGAAATCACCACCAAGTACAACGTCGCCGTCGAAGATTTGTCTCAACGGCACGCGGAAGCGGATCACCTGAACGAAAAGATTCAGCAATTCGAGTCGCTGCAAACACAGTTGGAACAGGCCAACGAGACGATCGCCCAGCAGCAAACTCGACTTGAAAAACAGGCGGAAGACCTCGCCCATCAACAAGAACAACTGGCACAGCACGTGCAGCAAGCACAAGCGAAAGAGTCGCAGATTGCCGAACTGCGTCAGCAAGAGCAGGAGTTGTTAGAGCTGCGTGAGTCGGTCAAAGAAATCGGCGAACTGAAGGTCGAACGCGAGACGTTGACAAACCAGCTTGCCGATGCAAAATCGACGCGGGAACAACTGGCGAAAGTCATCGCGACCAAGGAATCGAAAATTATCGAACTTTCCAAGGTCGTGTCTGAGTTCGATGCCACCAAGCAACAGCTGGCCGAATCGAAACAACAAGTGGCTGTGCTTGCGGCCGATCGACAAAAACTTGATCAATCCTATCAAGCTTTACGCGAACAGTCCGAATCGCTGCAGCAGCAGTTGTCCGAAGGCGGTCAGACGATTCGAGCATTGCAGGAGCAGCTGGCCGCGAAGGACCAGCAGGTCTCCGAAGCGACCAGCCGTGTGCGCGAAACCACCCTGCAACTCGAGCGTCGATCGGAGGCCGCATCAAAATTGAGCCAACAATTGGCGGCTGCCGAACAACTGCGTCCGGTCAATCACGATCTGCAGCAGCGTCTGGACGAACTCACGAAACGTCTGGCCGTTGTGACGGCCGAGCATGAGGACAGTCTGCAGAGTAATGCAAAGGCCGAGGACCGTGTTCGCGACCTGCAGAATCAGCTGCACGAATACGCGGAAAAAATACGCGATCAACGGCGAAAACTGGCTGCGACTGGCGAGTTGCCGACTGACAACACGGCAAACGAAGGTCGGCGGGCCGCATAGTCTGTACTCCGCCGATCCGGTTGGATTAAGCTTATCCGTCGAAGTTTAAGTTTTTTCTGTCTCGGTTGGAGTCTTCGCATCGTGTTCTGTCGATCGATGCTTATCTGTCTCGCGTCGTCGCTGTTGGTCGTCCAGGCACAAGCACAGCAAGCCAACGCGCCACAAGCGGCTGCGTTGAATTCCGGCGCGCCCCAGCCAACAGCACGGCAAGATGAAACGCGGGTGCCAACGGAGTTTGCAAGCCATCACGGCAGCGTGTTCGACGCGGCGTTCACCCCCGACGGCAAAACGTTGGTCACCGCCGGAGCCGACCACCGTCTAAAGTTCTCCAGTCACGATGGTGGCGAAATCGATCGCAAGGAACAGCGTCGTCGACAAAAGCTGTTTGCCGATTTGGACAGTAAGCGTTTCCAAGTGCGGCAGCGTGCTTTTCGCGCGTTGGCGATCCTCGGTGAATCGGTGACTGATGATTTGACCAAATCGATGCAATCGCCACCGTCCAGTGAAGCGAGTTTGAGGACACAGTGGTTGTTATCACTCGCCGCCACGCCGCGTGGTGTGGGGCATCGCGAGGAAGTTCGCGGCGTGGCCATTTCTGCTGACGGTGAAACGATTGCTTCGGCAAGTCGCGACAACATTATCGGGTTGTGGAGCCTGAAGTCTGGTCGCGCCGTGAGCGTCATTCGAGCACACGGTGACGGTGTTTGGTGCGTTGATTTTTCGAACGAAGGAAAGCGACTCGCATCCGGTGGTGGCGACCATGTCGTGCGAATTTGGGACACGAAAACACTCGCGGCAACCCACCGGTTCATCGGCCACGAAAGTACGATCCACGAAGTCGAATTTTCAAGCGATGATTCCATTGTGGCATCCGCAGGCGGTTTCGATCGGTCGGTACGAGTGTGGTCGATGGAATCGAAAAGGTGTTTGCATACGTTCGACGCACATGACGATGCGGTCGTCTGTCTGGATATCGCGCCCAACGGTCGTTCGATCATCAGTGGTGATTACAAGGGAAAGATCTATGTCTGGGACCTCGATACGGGTCGCTTGAAGCAATCATTTGATGCCCATCGCGGCGTGGTCCGCGACGTTGCGTTTCTGCCGAATGATGTCAATCGAATCGTTTCTGTGGGCGACGATGGACTGATCAAACGTTGGGATTTACATGAGCCCGAAACGCCGCTTGTTTACGCCAACACCTACGGCGGCCTCTGCTGTATCGCGATCGCTCCGGATCAAGGATCGTTCATCGTCGGCGGACGTGACGGAAAGGTCCGCCAAATTTTGATGGGTAACGATGGCCGATAGGGATCGGGATTTCCCGCGGGCCGCAGGCGATTAACGTCGTACCGAACATCAAGCATTGCTATTTCGCTATGGTCCCAGCCCAAAGGGATCGTCGTCCCCTGCGGCGGGTTCGGGTGCCGTTTCAAACCCATCGTTCGGTGCGACCGTTTGGTCGGGAACAAAGAATGGTGTCGCTACTTCTTGTTCGTCTTTAGCTTGATTGGCGGCTTCTTGCTGACGAAGTTCGATGTAGGAACCCGAAATCATGCGGTCTTCCCTTCCGAAACCGGCTTGAACAATGATCGCGGATTCCGAAAGCACGTCCCGTTCGCGGACGTTGATGTTGTAGCACCTGGTTTGACAGAGTCCGCAGCCGACGCATTTGTCGTCGATCATCATGGGGGCCAGGAAGCCGGTGCCCTCGATCGGTTGGCCCTGCTCATCCGTTTCGGTGTGCATTTGAGTGAACTCGATCGCGTTGTATCCAGCGGCGGCGCATTCGTCGACGCAAAGCTGACAGGCTTCCTTGCCCGCGATTGGCAAACATGTTTTTTCGTTCAGGATCGCCAACCCCATTCGCGCGACTTTCTTCTCTTCAAGAGGCAAGGCGCGAATCGCTCCGGTCGGACAAACTTGGCCACACGCGTTACAGCTTGATTCACATCCGGCCCAGTCCGCATTGACCATCGGTGCCCACAGGCCCTCTAGACCTTGTTGGAACCCCTCGGCCTGCAGGACATGGTTCGGACAAGCCTTGAAACATTCGCCGCAACGGATGCACATCTGCAAGAATTCTTGTTCCGGCACACTGCCCGGTGGCCGAATGGGGCGAAACGCATTGGGGGCATCCAGGTTTGCGCCGGCAGCACCGGTCGCGGTCACCAATCCAGCGCCGCCGACGGTCGCCGCGGCCGTTCCCGCCGCGAGCGTGAGGAAGCCACGCCTGCCAATCGCGGTCTCGTGCGTGGGCGGATCGTTTTTGACTTTCAATTCATAAACATCGCCTCGCGGTACAAATTTGATTGCATGCACCGGGCACGCCCCGCCGCACGTTTGGCAAAATGTGCAATCGGTCGTGCGTGTGGTGAAGTCGGGCTTGATCGCATCGAACGGGCAAATCTCGACGCATTTATTGCAGTGGATACAGCTGGATTCGACTTTGCGTTCGGTCGCGCGAAATAGGTTGCCGAGCGAAAAAACGGCGCCGCTGGGGCAAACGTATTTGCACCAGAATCGGTCGCGCAGAAATCCTAAACACAGCACACACGCAAACAGCGCGATCGACAACCAATGACCAGCGTGCACCGCCGGAACCTGATGCCATCCACGAGTCACACCGGTTTGGAACGGCTCAACGACGAATAACATGCCTCGCGTCAGCACCGGGATCGCGGACACATACCCAGAGACCAGTACGCCGCATGCGGCACAGATGAGGGTGCCCAGCAGAATGTAGTACTTGGTGTGTACCCACCAGCCGTCGTCGGCGAGGCGAAAACGTTGCATCCGCCGAGTCACCGACCAGTCAAACAGGTCGATCAACGACCCCAGCGGACAAAGGTAACCACAAAAACCACGAGGGATAAAAACGCAAATCAACAGAATCACGCCCGCGCACAACAGCGACCAAACCCAGCTGCGAGATGCAATCGCCGTCGACAGACTGACAAGCGGATCGATGGTCAGAAATAGATCTGCGGGGATCCACTCCTTCGACGCCAAATTGTCCGCGTAATGAGACGGCCAGTCTTGAGGTGCGCGATCCAGAATCGACCACGGTCCGGCGCTGGTCAACAGACGATCGATCTGGTCGTCCGTCAGCGGATCGATCGGCGTTACAACCATTTCGCTTGGACCCGAAGATCGAATTTTCATCGCCCCGATGTAAGACGAACCTTCTGCGTTTTCGACCAAGTGCACTTGCGTGTCGGCGTCCAAAATCCAATCGGGTACTGATTCGTGTTGCCATGAAAGCGAACCGTCATCACCGAGGTCGGTAAGAGTCCATCCGTTGCTTTGATTGGCCGCGGCAGATGGTCGGGCGTCGTAGGGCCAACAAACGTATAAGAACGAATAGAGGAACAAGACAAAACAAACCGTTTGGCTAATCCGCCGCAGCGGTGACGACAGCGCGGTTGGCCCGATTCGTTTCAGCAGGCGGCGGATGCGCCCCGGTCGGCCCCGATCCAAATCGGCAAACCAAGACCGGGGAAGCACGTGACGGGCGGCTCGTGTGACGATCGAGACCGGCATGTCCGGTCGATCAGGACGTCGTCTTCGCAGAAACGGTACAAACCAATTCAGCCTCATCGTGCTTACTTTGCCCCGCTGGCGAGCGCTTTGGCAGCCGCATTGACGATGGCGACCGAAGTGATCGTGGCGCCCGATGTTCCGTCGATCCCCTGTACCGACTGTTTTTCAAGGATCTGGTTGGGCGTATCGGTCAGTGCCGCGTAAAACTGCTTTTCTTTATGTTTGACCACTTGAGCGTCCGTGATTTTGCCGGACTGCACCGTCAATTCGACTTCGATCGGACCGTTGTATCCGATGCTGTTGTCCCGGTAAGTTCCGTCGGCAACCAATTCCACGCGAGCTTTTTTCAGCAAGCGAATCGCTTGAATGCTGTCACGTGCACGGCCGCGGAATCGGTCGGTGTACTCTTTGTTTCGTGCGTTGCCCGCCGCCAGGACCATTTCATACAGTTTGACCGCGTCGTCGTAACGGCCCGCGCTGCGACACGCATCACCGCCCATCAACAATGCCATGTGTTTCCAACTCGAATTCGTATACCGCTTTGCCAAGGCCACCGCGCGATCGGTTTGTCCCATGTCGCCGAGCAGTTTGATCGCTTGCAGCGGTAAATCGCGACCGCGCATCAGTGCAAGCGCCATCTCATCGTTGCCCAACCGCCAGTAGCACTCAGCCAATGGAATTTTGCCTTCGACAGGTGGCATCTCTTTGGTCTTTTCCAACCAGAATGCGGCGCGCGGATAGTCTTGGAAAAGATTGAAATACGCACTGCCCAGCACACGCATGTCACGACTCAGCAGTTCAGGATCATTCTTGTGCGTCGCCATGATTTGATGCACCAGTTTGACACCGGATTTCCAGCGACTGGTGTTCGGGTAAATCGTATCCCATAGGTGCTGTCCCACGTTGACGCGGCCGTTCCATTTTTTCGATTCCGGTTTTAACGGCCACTCAAGATTAAGTGTGTCGGGGTATTTCAGCGGTGTTTCGTCATACCAATCCGGTGGCGTGGACCCCACGGTATCGATCAACTGGCGGACTTGTTGTTGCGTGCGTTTGATTCCCGTGCCGGATTGAACTCCGCCGGTTTGATTTGGCATTTCAGTCAGGACGTGCCGCGTTCCGTTCAGCGTCACGGCGTGAACTTCGGCGAAAGAATAGGTGCGCACCAACGTGCGACCGGCCACCTTGGCTTCGAATTCAAACTCACGTTCTGTTTTTCGAATCGTTTTAACCGTGCCGGTCGCCTGGACACCCGACATGAATTCAACGATGTCTTCGGCGTGCGAGACCGGACTCGACAGAAGCATCGCGGCGCAGGCCAGCGACAACAAAAGAGGCTTTTTCATTGTGATCGTCGTCGGAAGTCGATGGATGACGGAATGAGGGTACAACCAGTTTAGCCGGTCCGGGTGTGTCACGCCCGGGTCAGCCGGCACGGTGAAAGACGGTTGATTTTGGGCCGTTGAGGGAGAACCTAATGTTGGTGACTGTGTCCCAGTGGCGAGGATTTCTATTGCCCCGCCATGTGATCGTCCGTGTGAGCCTGTCTCGGCCGCGGCGTTTTTCCCAAAGAATTGAGTAAGACTGTGGAAGATATGTTTAACGGCTGGATGCTGGCCGGCGGTGCAGCGATGTTGACGCTGGCGGCCACCGGATGGGGGCACGTCAAGAGTTTGTATCAGCAGATCGCCGGGCGTGTCGTCGTTAAGATCACCGTCAGCGGATATCAAGCCGACGCCTTGTTGTTGTACATGAAGCATCATTTTACGGCGTCGCGTTTCGGGCCTCGCGCCTATGTCGGCTGGAAACTATTTGTCCGACCTCGCCAACGTGTCCAGTTGGTTCCCATGGAAATTGCACCGCCGTCGGGCCGTGTCTATTGGCACGGCTGGCGACCGCTGTGGGTGGCAAAAAGTAAGGACGCGTTGGGTGATTTAGAAGAAGGCGTGCAGGCGGCCGATTACGACTATCAAACGATCTCGGTCGTGTTCGCCCGTGGTTCGATGGACCCCGACAAGCTGATCTTGGATGCGACCGAATACTTCAATCGTCAAGTTCGCAAGTACGAATCAACCGGAGGACGACGACACTCGATTCGCTTCATTCATGGGACCGCTGGCAACACCGCGATGGTTTCGCTCAAGCCCAAGGGTGGCGGCGGTGGCCCGACCAGCGGAACCGACATTCGCGCATGTTTGGCGCATCGACCGCTCGGCTGGGAACTGAGCGATTTCGGGCCCGACCCGAACGAAGCGAAACTTGCCGTGGACCGATTGGCGCTCGATGACGGGGCGAAGGAATTGATTCTGGAAGCAACGCGTTGGCGTGAAACCGAACAATGGCATCGTGAACGCGATCTGCCTTGGCGACGAGGGTACTTGTTGCATGGTGAACCCGGCACAGGCAAAACGGCGCTGGCACGCGCGATCGCCGAAGACTTGGACTTGCCGGTTTTCGTTTTCGACTTGGCATCGTTGAAGAACGACGAGTTGCTGAAGGCGTGGAACCAAATGTTGGCCGAGGTGCCGTGCATGGCGCTGATGGAAGACATCGACGCGGTATTCAATGGCCGAGAAAACGTGGCGGTCCAAAACGGGCCGGCGCTGACGTTTGATTGTTTGCTGAATTGCCTTGACGGGGTGCAGCGGGCCGACGGGTTGATGGTCATGATCACGACCAACCATGTCGAGCGGATTGATCCCGCCATCGGCCAACCCGGTGCGATTGGTTCACGCCCGGGCCGGGTTGATCGAATCGTGTCGATGGGTCTGCTCGATGACGCCGGTCGGCGCAAGCTGGCCGAACGAATCTTGGATGATCGGCCGGAATGGATCGAAGACATCTGTCACGCCGGCAAAGACGACACCCCTGCACAATTCCAGGAACGCTGCGGCCGCCTAGCCCTGAAACTGCACTACGGCGAAGCCCAGGTAGAGGCATCACATGTCTAGTGGCTATTAGCTTCTTAACTAGATCACTGCGCCCGGATCGGCTGAGCAACACTACCCTCGGTGGCGACGCGGAATACATCCGAAGGCGGAAATCAGCGCTGCGATCAGAATCGACGAAGGTTCGGGCACCGGGTTTGCTGGAATAAAGCTGTACGTGACGTACTCGCTTCTTGCGATGGCGTCTTCGCTGCGTTGGCCGCGCACAATCAATTGTTGGCCGAAGAACGCGTCAGGTCCATTGAACGAAAACGTCTGGAAGGGTTTCGAGGATAAATCGTACCGAAAGAAGTTATTCATTGTGCGCGAGAGATTTAGTATCGATAGATCAACGACGCCCCATTCGTCGGCCGATAGTTTCTCTGCGGTATACGATACATCGAACATGTTTGAACGAACGTCAAAGGTGCCGCCGATCAATGCGTCAACATCTAATCCTGCGCTTCTGCCGGTGATTGATAAAGAGTTGTTCTCATTGACCAGGATGCTGTCGTTAACATAAACGTAATCATTGAAGTCAGGAAAAAACCTAAGACTGCCGCTGTTGCCGAGATCGTTTAGGTTTTCGCTTTCGTCCCAAACCACTCCGAAACCATGTTCCAAAACGGCCGAGGATGTCGAGCCAGAAAAACCGAAGCGCGCAATTTCTTGAGCTGGAGTCAGCTGAAATGGAATCGACGGTGGCAAATCAAATTGTATGTACGTATTGATCTTGATTTGGTCACCGACTCGGAAAGCCGAAGCTCCGCTAGTGCCGAGCGCACTGTGAATGTTGAAGGTCGGAAGGTCCGAAGGAACTTGACCGTTACGCACGAATCCCGTCGTGCCGGGGCGAACGGCAACGTTGGGGCCACCAACCCAATCAGCATTATTGCTCAGCGGTGCGTTAGAAAAGCCTTCGGCGGCCGTGTAGCTGGTGGTAAAGATGACGCCTGCGTTGGTGCCCGAAGCGAGTAGCGAACCACAAACCAATAAAGCGAAAACGCGGAACCACATCGTTGGGGGCCCTTACCAGCATCGAAGAATGTCTCGAGTCTCGCTGTCAATACAACGCGATCGCTCAGGTGCGATGATTGTACCGCGTCCCAGTTGCGGGTTCAAATTCGTCAGGCTTTTGCGGCCGCCGGCTTTTTCTTGGGTTTATAGATCTCGGTGGCGGTGCCGAAGTGAACTTCGCCGGCATTCATGAGCGTTTCGCTGAGCGTCGGGTGGGGGTGAACGCTTTCGGTGACGTCGTGCACTTCGCATCCCATTTCGATCGCCAGCACGGCTTCGGCGATCAGTTCACCAGCGCCGCTGCCAACGATGCCGCAGCCCAACACGCGATTGGTCTCGGGATCGACCAGCCACTTGGTCAGACCGGCGGTGATGCCGAGTGCTTGTGCGCGACCGCTAGCCGCCCACGGGTACACCGCCACTTCGACGTTGCGTCCGTCGCGTTTGGCTTCTTCTTCGGTCAGACCTGCCCACGCGATTTCGGGATCGGTGAAGACGACTGCGGGGATGGCGGCCTTGTCAAAGGCGGCCGGTTTACCCGCCAGGACCTCGGCCGCGACACGACCTTCGTGCGTGGCTTTGTGGGCGAGCATCGGGTCACCGGCGACGTCACCGATCGCCAAGATATGTGGATCGGCGGTGCGTTGCTGTTGATCACATTCGACGAAGCCGCGTTGGTTGACAACGACTTGCGTGTTTTCGAGCCCCAATCCGCGGGTGACCGGACGTCGCCCGATGCTGACCAACACGCGATCGAATTTTTCGTGTCCGAATTTGCCGGGGCCTTCGAACGTGACTTCGATCTTGTCACCGTCTTCGGTCAACGATCCGACTTTCGTGTTCAACAGCACGCGGCCTTCGCACATCGCGTCGATGCGTTTGGCGAGCGGTTTGACCAGATCGCGGTCGGCGCCGGGCAGCAAGCCTTCGGCCAGTTCGACGACGGTGACCTTGGATCCGAGCTGCGCGTAAACGCTGCCCATTTCCAAACCGATATAGCCGCCGCCGATGACCAGCAACGTTTCAGGAATGTCGGCAAGTTGCAATGCGCCGGTGCTGTCCATGACGCGGTCGCTGCCGATATCGAACGAAGGCGGCATGGCGGGGACGCTGCCGGTGGCCAAGATGCAATGATCGAACGTTAGCTGGCCACCCTCAGGAATCGACTCGTGGTCGCCGTCAAGTTTCAGCGTGGTCGAATCGATGAAGGTGCCGCGGGCCTGGATCACGGTGACGCCGCGGCGCTTGGCCAATTGACCCAGTCCGCCGGTCAGGGTGTCGATGACCTTGTTCTTGCGGGCGCGAACTTTGTCGACGTCGATTTTGGGTTTCTCGTCATAGACGACGCCCCAGTCCTCGCGCAGTTCGTCGACTTCGCTGATGACCTTGGCAACGTGCAACAACGCTTTGCTGGGGATGCAGCCACGCAGCAGACAGGTACCGCCCAGACGCGGTTCCGCTTCGACGATGGTGACTTCCATGCCTTCATCGGCAGCCAAGAATGCTGCGGCGTAACCACCAGGACCGCCACCGAGAACAACAACAGGACAATGCATCGGGAATTTTATCGGTAGGCCGGAACAAGCCGTGCGCGGTTCCGGCAGGAACGACCACTGAATTGCGCGATACCGGAACAGCGCACGGCATGTTCCGGTTTGCGAATTTCGACTAGGCAGATGCCTGGGGTGCCAACTGTCGCTGCGATTAGCGCGACAGGAATTCGACCACGCTGTTAGCGTCGACCGGCAAGCTGATGTCGCTCGGTCCGGGAAGTCCCAGAACCGTGGCTTTCAGATTTTCGCTGTCGAACGTCACCCAGTCGAGTGCGTCAGGAGCCGCGTTGGCGATCACGCCGCGGTACAAGTTTTTCAAGTTCTCGCGTCCGCGGACTTCGACGATGTCGCCGGGGCGGAGCAAGTAACTGGGCTTGGTGACTTTGACGCCGTTGACGCGAAAGTGACCATGAGTGATGCCCTGGCGTGCTTGGGGACGCGTCTTGGTAAATCCGACACGACGCACGACGTTGTCCAGACGACGTTCGCACATCAACAGCAACAATTCACCGGTGTTGCCAGGTTTGCGACCGACCGCGTCAAAGTATCGACGAAGCTGACGCTCGCCGAGGCCGTAATAGTGCTTGATCTTTTGCTTCTCCATCAACGCCAAGCCGTAGTTACTCGGTCGGCGGCCACGGACGTGCATGCCCGGAGGCGTGTTGCGACGATCCAAGGCGCGGGCGGCACCAGCGGTTTCGTAAATGAGCGTACCGAGACGACGATTCACTCGAGCTTTAGGTCCGGTATAACGAGCCATACGCTGTTTCCTTTCTGACGCCGATTCGGCGCGATGTGGAGACTGACAATCGGATTGGCCGTTTCGGCCGGCCGATCGTCGGGCGTGATCCTGTTGAATGCGAGTCCGCGACCCGGATCCAACGCAAAGGAGCCTCACACGGCGGAGGCTCCCTGGTCACGCTTAGATCTTGTTTCAGGGCGATAGTGTCGCTGCGAATGCCCAGTTTGGCAAGAGCATCGTTGAATTACCTGGTTTTTAATGCCAAGTGGGCCATCCAGTCCGTCGGAATCCCCCGGGGAAGGCCGCGCCGCTGTGCCAAACGGGCTCGCTGTCTGAAATGGGCTCGCTGTCTGAATTGGGCTCGCGGTCTAAACCAGCTTGCCGTCGACCAATTCCTGCTTGTTCTGCATCGCGTTGGCCAGTGAGTCGCTGTGGGTGACCGTGATCAGAACCGCTCCGCTGCTTTGTTGCAGTCGCAGCAGCAATTCAGTCACCGCGTCGGCGGTTCGCCGGTCCAGATTGCCGGTGGGCTCATCGGCAAGAATCAGTGAAGGTCGCATCAGCAGTGCCCTGGCGATGGCCACTCGTTCTCGTTCGCCACCGGACAGTTCACTGGGTAAGTGCCCGACGCGCTGCGCGAGTCCGACATCGTGCAGCAATTCGTTGGCCCTGTCGAACTGTTCACGGCTGGGTTTGCCGGTTGCCAGCGTTGGCACCAGAACGTTTTCCATCACGGTCAGTTGCGGCAGCAGGTGATGGTCTTGGAAAACGAATCCGATTTTTTCGTTCCGAAATTTCGCCAATTCGGTTTCGTTCAACGAAAACGGATTGATGCCATCGATCATCACCTCGCCGCTGTCTGGTTCATCCAGCGTGCCGAGGATTTGCAGCAGTGTACTCTTGCCGCTGCCACTGGGGCCGATGATTGCAAGCGAGTCGCCTGCGTCAAGCTTCATGCAAACGTCGGTCAGCACGACCAGGGGATCACCGGCAGTACTAAATGATTTGGCAACGTGATCGATTTGCAGTTTGGTCATTGTGAAACTTGCTCACATAACGAAAGCGTCGACAGTCCATAAAACGTGTATTCGACGTCGGCGGTTTGGTCGAGCGCAAAGCCGACGAATCCGCCATCGGGTGACTGCATTGACATGGCATAACGCTTGACCGCGTTGACGTCGATACGGTCGGTCGCGGACAAGTCCGTTAACGTGATCAAGCCGGTACAGGAGCTTAGCAGATCGGCAAAAGGGATTCTTGTGTTGGCGGCCATGCCGCCTTCATCAGATTGCATCTCGGTTAGAAAGGCGATCGTTTCGCAGTGCTGCGACCGTTCCAACTTGCCGAGTGTTTTCAGCGTGCCAATAGCGGCGGCCGTCGGATTCACGCCGGCGCGTTTGGCGGCGCGAATTTCTAAGTATCCGCCGTCGGGTTGTGATTGCGAGGCCAGAAAGTCTTCGATGCGATCGGGTTGGGGGACCGCGACGTCGATCAATTCGTAACACAGGACCGACAGGAATGTTTGATAGGTGCTGCCGGCGCGGCCTTCGGGTGTTTTTGCGAAGCCGCCGTCGTCGGTACGCAGCGATCCGAGCAGCGATGCGACGTTATCACGCCAAGCCGAGTCTTCGTCAGACAATACGACTTGTCCGACCGCCATTTCGCAAATCGCGGCACCGAAGATCAGCGAAATCATGTCGATGATCGATTCGCGTTTGTCCAGCCGCGATCTCAGAAAGCCGGCCGCGCGAGCGCCGATGGATTCATCGATCGCGCCGAGGATCCACAGTGATCGCAGGGCGAACGCCGTGTAGTACGGATCGCTTTCACCTTCGCGACCCGCGAATCCACCATCGGGGCGCTGTTGCGCACGAAGCCAAGCGGCGTGCTTTTCGCGAACGGCCGCATCGATGCCGGTCGCACCGATTGCCAGTCGCAGCGTCAACTCTTGCAGGTAAGGTGTCAACTAACACCCTGTGGATTGAAATATTCCGGCTCGTTGCCTTCTTTCCACTTGATGTTGCACCCGAGCGAGGCGGTTTGGTTTTCGGCCGGCGTGCGACCGGCCAGTACTTCGTCCAACGCCGCGCGCAAGTCGATACCGGTGACGGGCTCGCCGGAATTCGGGCGGCTGGAATCGAGTTGTCCGCGATATGCGAGTTTCATCTCTTTGTCGAACAGAAAGAAATCCGGCGTGCAGGCGGCGTGATAGGCCTGGGCGACGCTTTGATCTTCGTCGTGGACATAATCAAAGTTGTATCCCCGCTCTGCCTTTTCTTTGGCCATCGCGGCGGGCGAATCGTCCGGGTATTTGTCGGCGTCGTTGCTGCTGATCGCGACCACGCCCACGCCTCGCTGCATGTATTCGTCGGTTAACAGCTTCAGCTGGTCGGCGACATGTTTCACATAAGGGCAGTGATTGCACATAAAGATGACCAGCAGTGCATCTTTGTTGGCAAAGTCGGATAGTGAGACCGACTCGCCACCACATTCCGGTAGCGTGAAATCAGGAGCCTTGGTGCCAAGTGGCAACATTGTGCTTGCGGTGCGAACCATGGAAAGATGAAGGGGTAAGGTGAATGGAAATAGAAACCGAGATGGGACAATCGTTACCGAAGCTTGTCCAGCAACCGACCGGGGCTGCCCATCGCATGGTAGCCGCCGTCGACGTGCAAGATGTCGCCGGTGATTCCGTTGCTGGCTTCGCTTAGCAAAAACGCGCCGGTCTTGCCGACCTCTTCGTGAGAAACGTTTCGGCCTAGCGGAGCCATGTGTTCGTACATCGTTAGCATTTCTTCGACGCCCGCGGCCCGCCCGGCAAGTGTGCGGACCGGACCCGCGGACAACGCATTGACGCGGACCCCTTGCGGGCCCATGTCGAACGCGAGGTAGCGTACGGCTGCATCAAGGGCCGCTTTGCAGATGCCCATCACATTATACCCGGGGACGCATTTTTCGCCCCCAAAGTAGGTCATCGTGGCCACCGCGCCTCCGGGGTTCATGATGGGTTTGGCCGCAGCGGTACAGGCGATCAGGCTATAGACGCTGATATCCATCGCCAATTTGAATCCGTCGCGACTGGTGTACAGCGTGTCACGTGAGAGGTCGTCACGGTCGGCAAACGCGATCGAATGCAGCAAAAAGTCGATCTTTCCGAATTGCTCGGCCGTGTGTTCAAAAACACTGCGGATGTTGTCGTCACTTTGCGCGTCTAGGGGTATGAGGAACTTGGCGTTCTCGTATTGGTCGGTCAACTGCGACACGCGGCGGCGATTTCGTTGGCGTTCGTCGTCCTCACGATCCGGCAAGTGCGTGAATCCACATTCCCCGCCGGCGTCCATGATTTGCTTGGCAATGGCCCATGCGATCGAGTGGTCGTTGGCGACACCCAGAATCAGTCCTTTTTTACCCTGAAATTGCATCTCTAACTGTTCCTGATGAATTGCCCAGCGCGGTCCAAATTGATGAATCTGAAACTCGCTGCGGCCCGTAGTGAAAAAAGTAGTGGCCGACCCGATTCTCCGGTGACTTTGACGGGAGATCGACGTCTGGGCAACGCCAGCACGATAGCGAGTAAACAGTTGGTGAAAAACCGCCGAGAAGGACTGAACGTCCGATTCGATGTGGATGCGGTTAAATGCTTGCCAGAGAATCGGTGTAGCGGATGGCTGTCGAAGTTGTGTTTTTCACGTGATCCGCAAAGAGTTGTCCTTTAAGAGAATGATGTTGTCTGAGACCATCGAAACGATGCGGCCGGACGGTTCCGAGCCTTCGCTCGTGGATCGAATCGTCGATTTGCTAAGCCAGGATGTAACTCGAAAGGCATTCTTGACCCAGCTTGTTCCCGAATTCGTGCGGAAACTGGGTGGTCAGGGTGGAGGTCTGGTGAGGCAACGGTCCGGGCAATGGTTCCGCGAAGTTTGGGCCGGATCGGATGCCAGTTCGTCTGAGAGTTTACCCGAGCGTTTGATCGGTGACGCGACCGACCGCGGCCAGTTGGTGATTTCCGATGGCTGGATCGTTTCGCCGCTGCCCCGTGAAGCGACCGAGAGCCGTGATCAGCGCGGCCCAGGGGCCGACGATCGCTCGTTGGATGCGATTCCCTCATCGGCGATCGTGATAAGGGTGACCCCGTCGCGTCAGGATTCGCTGCGGCAATCGTCGGCCGAACGCGCCGGTGTGACCGCGGCAACAGAACGGATGTGCGGTGCGCTTCGGCGAATCGAGTCACAGCAACGGCTTTCGCGGCGCGTCGACCAGTTGAATGCAGTGTTAGAGGCGGCTGCTCATTGGCAGCGACTTGATGATGATCGAGAGCTGTTGCACGCGATTGCGGACACGGCGACCAAGATGCTCGGCTGCGAACGCGCCAGTATTTTCCTGTGGGACCGTCGTCGCCGGAAATTGGTCGGGCGGCCGGCTCTCGGCATCGAAGGTGAAGCGTTGGAAGTGGACGACAACGAAGGTGTCGTTGGGGAAGTCCTGCGAACGTCGCAGCCGAAAATATGGAATGCCAACACCGATGATGAAAAACGAGTCAATCGCAAGGTTGATCAAACGTTGGAATTCGAAACTCGCTCGCTCGTCGCCGTGCCGATGGGCGGCCAGCGTGGCGAGATCATCGGCGTCTTTGAAGCGATCAATCATCACGCCCAAGACGATGACGCGTCTGGATCGGACACTGGTTTTGATGCGTTCGATGCCGTCATGCTCGCCGACCTGGCCAAGCACGCCGCGGTCGCGATTGAATCGCAACGCAAGCGTCGCACGCTGACGGAGTCTCGCGATCGTTTGGTCGATGACGCGGCATCGGCGACAAAGCTGATCGGAAACCACCCGACGATGAAGTCGATCCAGCAAAGCGCCGACAGGGTTGCCGCGACAGAACTATCGGTGTTGGTGCTGGGGAAAAACGGAACGGGCAAAGAAGTCTTGGCGCGGCATATTCACTACGAAAGTAGTCGTCGTAACGGACCCTTCGTTGCTGTCAATTGCGCCGCCCTGGTCGAATCGTTGCTAGAGAGCGAACTATTCGGGCACGAAAAAGGTGCGTTTACCGATGCGAATCAAACGCGATCGGGCAAATTCGAGCTCGCAGACGGCGGAACTTTGTTTTTAGACGAAGTTGGCGACATGAGTCCGGGGGGACAAGCGAAGTTATTACGCGTACTAGAAGACAAGGTGGTCGTTCGGGTCGGTGGCTCGCAAACGATTCCCGTCGACGTGCGTGTGATCGCAGCAACGAACCAGCCCCTTGAACAACTGATCGCTGAAAAGCGATTTCGTGAAGACCTGTTTTTTCGTTTGAATGTCGTTTCATTAACGTTGCCGCCTTTGTCGCAGCGTGGCGATGACATTCTTTTACTAGCCGAGCATTTCCTGGGGATTTTTTGTTATCAGATCGGTCGTCAAGTCCCCACTTTGCACCCGAATGCCCGTCACGCGTTGCTATCGCATCCGTGGCGGGGCAACGTTCGAGAGCTGAGAAACACGATCGAACGCGTTTGTTATTTATGCAACGAGGATGAAATTATGGACAACGATCTTATGTTAAATGGCGCTACTTTGGCAGGAATCACTCATCACATGCCCCAAAATCATTCGAGCGAAACCGAGAATCGCGTCGACGCCGGTTCATTGCAATCGAACTTTCCTGTCTCGCTGAGCGATGCGACACGCGAGTTTCAAATGGCTCATATCGATCGAGCGATCGCCGAGTGCAACGGTAATATGACCGATGCGGCGGCACGCCTCGGGTTGCACCGAAGCAATTTGTATCGAAAGATGCGTCAGCTCGGTATGCAAACATCGGGCGAATGATTGCCCAAAGTTTGCGTATCACGATTGCACGCGAGTGATTTTCGATGGCCGCTGCCAGACATGCCCGTTACGGTTCGTTGGACTGCATTGTTTTCGATTCTCTGAAAGATGAATCACAACAGGACCACAACCAGGATGACGGCGGCAGCGGCGCGGAGCCCACGGTAGCGGTGGTACTGTGTCACGGTTACGGAGCACCCGGTCATGATCTGGCCGGCCTCGGACCGGAATGGATTCGGATGCTGGACGACGCCGCTGCGTCGGTGCGATTCGTCTTTCCCGCAGCCCCGCATACATTGGCCGACTTGGGGATGCCGGACGGTCGTGCATGGTGGCCGATCAATATGGCACAGTTGGCCGCGGCGGTTCAGTCGTCAAGTTTCGACGATCTGCACGATCAAATTCCACCGGGAATCGATGAAGCTCGCCAGGCACTGTGCGAGACCATCGGCGCCGTCAAAGCAGAAATCAACGGTGACGAGACGCCGCTTGTGTTGGGCGGGTTTTCCCAAGGCGCCATGTTGACCATGGACGTCGCGCTGCGTGGTGATATTGCACCCCCGGATGCCTTGATTCAATTTTCTGGGACCCTTGTCTGTCAGTCACAGTGGCAGGCAAATCTGTCGCGACTCGGCCAGACTTTCGTTTATCAGTCTCATGGGACCATCGACCCGATCCTGCCGTTTTCCAGCGCCCAAGCTCTGCATGATGTCCTTGAAACCGGAGATGTTCGGACCGAGTTTCATTCATTCCAAGGGCCTCACACGATCGATGGTGACTCGATCGCAAAGACGGCAATGATGATCAAGGGGCTGGTTGTCAAAACCGGCTGATGCCACCTGCTTTGGGAATTGATTCCTCTTGCCGCGGTCAAGACTCAGCATTCACGCGTCGAAGGTAGCGCTGGCGGAACTCATGTGGCGACGCCAAGGTCGCTAGGTTGATGCTTTTGCACGCTTGGACTGGGAACCTGCGTCGCTCGAATCAGAGTCCCAGTCGACACAGTTCAGGGGTGCTGCATCATTGGATCGTCCAAACCATCGCCCCAGCCCCGACTGCAGAAAGGCGTTCCAAGTCATCACCGTGTCGTTATAGGCAAGCATGGTCTGGTCGATCGGCTCGATCGTTTCGTTCCAGCCCCGGACGCAGGCGTCGACGAGTTTGCCATAGGGGTGTGAATCGGCGGATAGCAGTGGCAGCACGATTTCAATGGACTCGTTAAGTTCTTGCTGGCACCCAACCAGGTCGACGATCGATCCGTCGTTGTCGATCAAATGCTTGACCTTCGTTTCAGCCGCTCGGATTCGCTGCAGTTGGGCTTGGCCGGAAAATTGATCCGACAGCGTGTCGATCAGGTTTTCGGCCACCAAACGACGGCGGGCGATTGCCGACCGCAGTGCCGCCTCTGCTTCTTGATGTCGGTCCCTAAGATCAATCCGTTGGCGGTCGGCATACTGTTTGGTCATTAACCCAACAGCGACCCCAACTCCGAAGACGCAAATCGCCGATATCAACAGTCCCACGTGCTTGACTCAAGTATATTAATTGAAAAGACGGCGATGACTCAAATCAAAAGACCGAGAGATATTTATCAAAGTGTATTGCCACGTTCCCCTCACGCGTGCTCTTGTCACGTGGTCTTGAATTGAACTGTGCGGACGAAGCTTAGACTGGGCGAATGATACGTTCGCGTCAATGAATAATCTTGAGCCGTCCCCCAAAGGTGTGGATGAAACCCCTTAGAGTGGTTTTTGCGAGATTGAGGCAGGTCGGGCCAGATCAAAATTTTCTGTCAGGAATTCTAGAATGGATAAACAAAGCACTCGTGGAAGTATTGCAAGTCGACGTCCGGCCGATGGTGAGGTGACGTCTGAGTATCAACAGAAATTAATCGAACATGTTGATGGTTCGTGTGCGATTAGCGTTCTTGCCAATCAAAGTTATTGGCTTTGCGAACTCGCCAGCAGTTTGAGTACGGAGCAGATCGATCGTATTCATTCGCCCTACGGATGGACGATCCGACAGGTGTTCGAGCACTGTGCCGATGCCGAACGTGTGTTCGGCTACCGAATCATGCGTTTTGCCGCCGGTGATACGACGGAATTGCCCGGCTGGGACGAGAACCTGTACGCGGCCAGCCGTTTCGGATTGGGCAGCTTTGTGCACCTGGTAACCGAACTCGGCGCGCTCCGCCAAGCCAACGTGATGCTGCTGCGACGCTTGGTTCCCGCCGCGTGGGACCGAGCCGGCACCGCCGATGGTCAGCGGGTGACAGTGCGAGCGCTGGCATGGTTCACCGCAGGCCACTTGCAGCACCATCTCGAGATCGTCGAAAAGCGTTGTGGCGTCCAGGTCGACCGCTGCCCATCCACTGCCCCAGATCGCTCGACTGCCTGCGATCTGGCCACTGCCTGCGATCGGTGAAATGCCGGAAGGTCACAAAACACACTTCATCGCCCTGGAGCACGGTCAGCGCTTGCGCGGCCAGTTCCTGCGAGTGACCAGCCCGCAGGGGCGGTTTCGAAGTGACGCCAGGAAGGTCAGTGGGCGCGAGTTGCGGTCGGTTCAGGCGTTCGGTAAACATCTGTTCTATACATTTGATGGCGGTCAAGATCGCGGTGATGATCTCTCACGCCTCAGCAATCGTTCGGCCGACCTGGATCGTTCAGCCGACCTGGATCGTATCGTGCATGTACACCTGGGCCGATTCGGCAAGTTCCGCCAGCATGACAGCCCACCGCCGACTCCCGTGGGGAAAGTGCGCATGCGAATGATCGGTCCACAAGTCTCATTGGATCTCAGCGGGCCAAGTACCTGCCGCGTGATCAACGCTGATCAGCGTGACGCGGTGCTCGCAAAACTTGGCCCCGATCCACTCTCAGGCGCGAAAGAAGTCGACGTTTGGAATCGAGTTTCGACAAACCCAAAGCCCATAGCGGCCATCTTGTTAGACCAGTCGGTCGTGGCAGGCATCGGGAATATCTTTCGCGCCGAAGCTCTCTTTGAAGTCGGACTGGACCCACGAGTGGCCGGCCAGGACCTATCGCGCGACTCGTTTCGCAAATTATGGCGAAGCATCGTTCGGATGATGAAGGTTGGCTTGAAGCACGGTCGCATCATCACTGTGACAGCAAAGGAAGCCGGCGAGCCACTGGCAAAGTTGGACAACCAGCAACGTTTTCGCATCTATCAAAAGACGGACTGCCCGGATTGCGGTGGCATGATCGAAACAATCGAAATCGCCGCCCGGAAATTGTATTGGTGCGGGCGTTGCCAGACGGATCGCTAACGCAGAATGGCATTTCGGCCCAGCCTGTGGGATCAACGTCGACACCGACACGAGTTTGCTGCGACCTCTTTCGCTCTGATGCGACTTCCGTGACAATCAGATCGCATGATGCTTTACCTTGCCTCGTCGATCGATGAAGCCCCGATCGAGCCCGCTTCGACGGGCGTGATGCTGTTGTTCGCCGCCGTCATGATGGCAACCTATGTCGGTGTCGCGGTCGAACGATTTCACAAAACGGTTGCGGCCCTGTGCGGTGCGGCCGTGCTGATCGTGCTGGGGCTCGCGCTCGATCTATTTCCCTATGTGAAAATTTATGATTTTCTAAAGGAAGATCTCAACATTTTCGGGGTCATCATCGGGACCGGCATTCTGGTCGATGTAGTCGGCAAGAGCGGGCTATTCCACTTCATTAGTATGTGGATCGTGCGTTTGACGGGAGGTCAAGCGAACGCGTTGTTTTTGACGCTGTGCGTCGTCACTTTTCTGTTCGTCGCCGTGCTGACGATCGTTCCGGCGATGTTGATCCTCAGTTCGCTGGTCTTGGTGATCTGTCGATCGCTAGATTACAAGCCGATGCCACTGTTGTTGAGTGTTGCGATTTGTGCCAACAGCGGTGCGATCGCAACGTTCGCCAGCGGTTTGCCCAACATCATGATCGGAACGGCGGCCGGGATTCCGTACGTCGATTTTTTGAAAGTTTCACTGCCTTACGCAGTTGTCAGTTTGGTGATTGCGATCGCCGGTCTGCGATTTTTCTTTCGCAACGAATTGCCCTGGAAGCAGACCGACGAGCAGAAGGCGGCGTTGCAGCAGCAAATCGAAACGTTCGATCCATGGGCGATGGTCGAAGACCGAAAAGTCCTTTATCGCAGCGGCTTGATCCTGTCGGCTACCGTGCTCGGTTTCGTATTTGCGCAGCAAATGGGTGTCGGCATGGACTTTATCGCGATGGTCGGCGCGACCGCGGCGCTGCTGTTCGCGGGCAAAGGCGTCGAAGATGCAATTCATAAAGTGAACTGGACCGTCATCCTGTTCTTCATGGGGCTGTTCATCATCATCGGCTGCGTCAAGCAAACCGGCGCGTTGGCGGTGGTCGCCCAGCAAGTCATACGGTTGTCGGATAACCGAATCGAATTGCTGGTGCCGCTGCTCGGCGGGTTTTCGGCGATTGCCAGCAGCATCGTCGACAACATCCCTGTCGCGGCGACGCTGATCCCAATCGTGAACGACATTTCCGCGCAAGGCGTACCGGCCGAACCGCTGTGGTGGACCCTCGTGATCTGTTGCAATCTGGGCGGCAACGGAACACCGATCGGATCGATCTCGTGTGTGATTGCGATCTATGCCCTCAAGAAGGAAGCAGGCGTGCATGTCGGCTGGGGCACGTTCTTGAAACTCGGCGGTCTTATCATGTTGTTTCAAGTCGCCGGCGCGATCGCATATGTCATGCTTGCCTACACTCAAGGCTGGATACCGGAGCTTGCACACCATGCCACCTGACCCACAATCCAACAGCGATCTGGACCGGGATGTCGACGCGTCCATGCGAATGTTCGAAAAGTCAAAAGTTGGCGAAGCGGCAGCGATTGCCCGCATCCAGCCCGCTCGAGTGATGCTTGTCTTGGACGGATCGCCGCAAGACGAAACGTCCAAAGAGGCGGCCAGCTATTTGCGAGAGACGTTCAATGTTGAAACGCTGGTTTTGGACGCTCGCGACGGCCAGCATGATGACGACTTAGCCGTCGCCGCCGCACAGAATGTGTCCGGTTCGCGCCCGATCGCGCGCGGTGACGGTGATTCGTATGATGCGATCCTGGCGGCCATCAAAACGCACAGTGTCGATGTGTTGATCGTGCCCTGCCCGTTCGGTCGCGACTTCGAACATATCGGAACCGATAGCGCGGGAACCGTGATCGACGTCCTGTTGTCACGTTGCCCGTGTCCGATCCTGATCATGCGTCGCGGCGATCAACATTTGTCGGAATGTGTCGCGAACGTTTCGATGGTCGTGGGCGGTGAGTGTGATGTCGAAACGAAAGCGGCGGCCTGGGTGTTCGGTTTGGCCAGCGCCGGTGCGACGGTCACGTTGAATTTAGTGATCGAAAAAGAGCAATTCGAAAACATTCGTTCGATCATCGAAGCATTGTCGCCGGACGCGACCATCGATTCACAGCAGTTCAGCGATGCGCTGACCAAGACGCACCAAGCGATCCACGGTGCGATGGCAAAGACAGCCGCCGCGGATGGGCTGAGATATCACCTGCTACCTCAGGCCGGCGAAGCCGCACCGCCGAATCCGCTCAGTGAATCGAAAAAGATGTTGATCGTGATGCCACTGGAAGTTGACGACCGCTTCGGTCAAGGATTTGTCCAAGACCGGATTCGCCGCAGTCCGCATCCGGTTCTTGTCGTCCCGGGGCATGTGGCCGGTTGACCGTCAAGCGACGATCCCAAAAGGCTCCGCGATCGAAATCTTCGCGGCGGGTGTCGGTTGCTTGACATCAAGCGGTTTCTACTCGACCGCGATCATGTTGCGGTACATGCTGATGCCGGCAGGGCCGACCAGCACGACGAAGATGCCTGGGAAGATGAACAGCACCAACGGGAAGATCATCTTCACCGCGGTCTTGGCCGCTTTCTCTTCGGCAATTTGACGTCGCTTGGTTCGCATCGCGTCACTTTGCACACGCAGTGCGGTGGCGACACTGCTGCCGAACTTGTCGGCCTGGATCAGGATCGATGCCAGTTGTTTCAAGTCATCCACACCGCTGCGGAAACCGAGGGCCTGCAGGACTTCCGAACGCGGGCGACCGAATTGTAATTGTTGGTTGGCGATCGAAAACTCTTCGCCAATTTCTTTGTGACTCTTGGACATTTCTTCCGCGACCTTTCGCAGGGCCTGGTCCATCCCCAAGCCGGCTTCGACACACACGACCATCAAGTCCAATGCGTCGGGAAGGCCCAAGAAGACCGCCATCATGCGACGTTTCGCCATGCTGTTCAGGATGAACTGTGGGACACCGAAACCGACGATCACTCCGATCGCCAGTTTCATCATCATGCCTTGCGTCAAACCGTCGGTGAACAATCCAACCGCACCACCCATGACCGCACCGGTGGCGGCCAAGATCAGCTGGATTCCTTTGAACACGACCGGCGACGATTCGCGCCGGAAACCGGCGTTCATCAGTTTTTCGCGCAGCTTGCCCATTTCTTCTTCGCTGCCGGTGACCTTGTCGGCCAACGGCGACGTCGCCTTTTCAAGCACCGACGCCAACGCTTCGTTCTTGGTCTGTTGTTTCTCGTCTTCGGCGGTCGCCTTGCCGCCACGCTTCAGCATATCCAGTCGAGCTTCGGCGCGAGGCTTGTCGTCTCCACTGACACGCCCAATCGCGACCCACGCGATGGCCGTGACGGCGACGAAGATGGCGACCGATGTGACGGTAATGGGATCCAGTCCCAAGCCGAAGATCAGTAACGTAGTCATGATGGCACGTTCCTAAGTTTCCCGGATGCTTGTCGTTCAACGACAGCCCGGGGCGATGCAGTAATGATGGAAGGGTTGTTGCTTGACGGAATTGTGTGGACGAGTCTTACACGCGGATGGTAATGATTTTCTTGATCACGATCGCACCAACGATCTGAGTCACCAGACCGGCGGCCAGCATGTATCGACCCAGTTCGTCCGTGAACAGTTGCATGATGTATTCGTAGTTCAGTTTCAGCATGACCAGGAACAGCACCGGAGGCAGTGCGAGCAGCACCGCTCCACTCATCCGGCCTTCACCGGTCAGGGCCTGGATCTGTCCCAGGATTTGCAGTCGCTCGCGAACGAGGTGGCCGATCTTGTCCAGAATTTCGGACAAGTCACCACCGGTTTGTCGCTGCAAGATGACGGCGGTCGCAAAGAAGCGAAGGTCCATGTTGGGGACGCGTTTGGCCATGTCTTCGATCGCTTCCTCCAGCGGAATGCCCAGGTTTTGTTCTTCGAAACAGCGGCCGAACTCTTTTGCCAAAGGGTCCTGCATTTCGGATGCGACCAAGCCGAAACCCGCGTTCAACGAGTGGCCGGCCCGCAAAGATCGGCCCAGCAATTCAAGGGCTTCGGGGATCTGTACACCGAACTTTTGCAGACGTTTTTTACGTTTGAACAGCAGCCAAGCGATCGGCAATACCGCAAACACCAAGCCCAGGATGGGTGCCAACAGGACCGGAACCGGCGAGATGACACATAGCCCGATACCGGCACCAAAAAAGGCCAAACAGATGAAGGCGAACTTTGCCGGCGGCATCGTGAAACCGGCTTGGTCCAAGTAGTCTTGGATCTTTGGCATGCCGCCGAGTAGTTTGGCGAGCATGTTAGTCGAATCATCCATGCCGCCGGCCATCAGCAGCGAACCGCCTTCTTCTTCGTCCGGTTTTCCGCCGCGACGACGTGACGCTAATTCGGCCAAGCGATCTTCGGTCGCGTTGGAATCTGCACCCGGCATCAACACGGTGACCGCAAATGCGATCAACGATGCGACGAAGACACCGACGGCGACGACAATAACAATTCCGCTCATGGCTGGACTACTGAATAGGAAAGTTGCGGTGAATGGATGTATCAATTGAGTGAACGACTGCGATCAGGATCGCGCCGACTAGGCTTTCATGATGACGCGTTCGCGGAACGCACTGGCGGGCAGACGCACACCGGCGGATTCTAATTTGTCCATGAATCCCGGTCGGACACCGGTGCATTCAAAGTGGCCGTGCGCTTTACCGTCTTCGCCGATGCCCTGTTGCGAGTATCGGTAAATGTCTTGCAGGACGATCGTGTCTTGCTCCATCCCGACGACTTCCGTGATCGCCGTGACCCGTCGCGGTCCGCCTTGCAGACGGTTGGCCTGGATCAGCACGTCGACGGCACCAGAGATTTGTTGGCGAATGGCTTTGACCGGCAAGTCGAATCCGGCCATCATCACCATCGTTTCCAATCGGGCGATTGCGTCGCGCGGCGTGTTGGCGTGCAGCGTGGTCAACGATCCGTCGTGACCCGTGTTCATGGCCTGCAACATGTCCAACGTCTCACCACCACGACATTCTCCGATGATGATCCGTTCGGGACGCATCCGCAGTGCATTTTTCACCAGGTCGGTCGCACTGATTGCACCGTTGCCCTCGATGTTCGGTGGTCGTGTTTCCAGACGGACAATGTGGTCTTGTTGCAGCTGCAATTCGGCCGCATCCTCGATCGTCACGATGCGGTCTTCGTGACCGATAAAAGATGACAGCGTGTTCAACAACGTCGTTTTACCCGAACCGGTACCACCGGCAATGATCATGTTCAGTCGAGCCTTGATACAGCCCTCCAGCAGCATCACCATCTCAGGCGTGAATGCTTTGTAATTCAGCAGGTCTTCCAGCTTCAGCGGGTTGCTGCCGAAACGTCGAATACTGACGGCGGCACCGTCTAAAGCCAGCGGCGGGATAATCGCGTTGACCCGCGAGCCGTCTTCCAGTCGAGCATCGACCATCGGCGAGGTCTCATCGACACGTCGCCCCACTTTACTGACGATTCGGTCGATGATTTGCATCAAGTGTTTGTTGTCGCGAAAAATCACTTCGGACTTCTGCATCTGGCCGCCTTTTTCGACGTAGATGTTGTGAGGTCCGTTGATCAAAATATCGCTAACTTTGGGATCTTTGAGGATCAATTCCAAAGGTCCCAGGCCCAGCACCTCGTCGATCACTTCGTCAACGATGCGCTCGCGCTCTTGGCGATTCAACAAGGTGTCTTCGGCGTCGCACAAGTGCTCGACCACGAGGCGGATTTCACGTTTAAGCGTATCGCCTTTCAAGTCGCCGACGCGAGACAGGTCCAGTTTGTCGACCAGCTTGCCGTGAATGCGGCGCTTGATTTCTTCAAACTTATCGTTGCGGTTGTTGTCTTTTACGCTGGGTGCGTTTGGAGCTGCCATCGTTGTCTTGTCCCTGTGTCCCTAATACCGAGTTTGTTCCCGTGCAGATCTTCGGCCCAAGACCAAAGGATCCTCGAAAACATAGAATGGAATTAGCCAGCAGGCGGGACATCAGGCAGAGATTGCCCAAAGAGTGAGGACACCGCAGTCGCCAAAGTGCGGATCAAACGTATTGCCTTCGTCGTGACCGATGCAATCGTTACAGGCAGTAACAAAAAAAGCTCGATTCCAGTCTCGTAAGACATGGAATCGAGCGTTGTGTTTTTTCGTTTCGGTTCGAAATTCGGACTCGGTTTCAATTCACCAAACCCGGTTCGGCTTACCAAGGGCTGCGCACATAGTAATAACCGAACTGATCGGTATGACTGGGCCAAGGTGGGGTCGCACGGAATCTTCCGCCCGGTGCAGCGCCCGGCGAGTTTGCACTGCGGCCGAACTGGTGATGAATCGGATACATCAGATTCTGGCTGACGCCCCAGGAATAGGATTGACGCATGTGCGCCGTGGGCGGCACGACAACGGCGGTTGGCTGACCGTATGACTGAGCGTAGTATCCGCCGTGCCAAGGACGGTCCATCGAAAAGTTGTGCGCCCAGACTTGCGTCATCGCGTAGGGGTCGCCGGCCTTGGCTTCGGTGCCGGTCGAAACGAACGCGGCGGTCAACAAGCCGGCGGCGAGCAGGATGTGTCGGGTCATATTATTCGTCCGAATGTAAAGGGCGGCGTTTGCGTCGTGCTATCCGCCATGCGATGCGGACGGCGACTGGGTGGACCGAAAGTCAGGGCGACTTCCGCTGGTTCTCTGGTGGAACGCTGTTCGGTGACGATCAGCGATCGGTACTAACGGGGTAACCGAATCTTGTTCCAGTAAAAATTGCTGAGTGCGGTTTTTACCGGAGGTGCGTAGTACAGCGCGCGGGTGCGGTTCATGCCGCGACCGTTGTCGTAATAGTTGTGAAATCGATTCTTGTGCCAGTACAAGTATTCGTGCGGATAGAACGGTTGGTACGTTGTGAACGTGTGGCCAACGTTTGGCGGAACCGGACCCGGTGACAAGTACAATTGCGCGTTGGTCTGGTTGCAGTATCCCTGCGTGAAATAGTTGTAGAACAGATCGGGCTGGCCGTAGCTGCGTCCGATGCATCCGGCCGCGTCAGGCGACATGTCGCCGACATAGCTGTCACCGGCATCGTCGGTGTAGCTTTCGCCCGAAGCCGTATCACTGACCACTTGCTGACCGACGATATGCTCGCCACCGTATCCACCCGCCGTTGCTACGCCCGCGGTAGTTGCTATCAGCGCGGCCAAGCCCAATGCTATTCGCGAAATCGCCATGAGTGTCATCCTTGCGTCGGTCATCTCGGGATACACGGTCCCGGAATCCGTTGTCCTGGGTCCATCCGCTGAAGGCTCATCCATTGAACCTGCCACGGGATCGATTGATTTGTGTATCGATCTTTTCGGCCCAATCGGCGTCAACGGTGATCTTTGGCAATTGATCCGGCCATGTTTTCGCGATCCACGGTTTCGTTTTGATGCCGCTGACCGATATAAAGCGTGTGGTTGGCTCGGCCGTAAGAGGCTGCCCAACCAAGCTGGCTGGTATTGCCCGTGCAAGTTTCCTAACTTAACGCCTGCGGAGCGTCCGACGGGCTAACTCGGGCGGTCGAAAAAGCATCGGGTCGTTTTGGCGATTATCCCAAGTCCACCGACGTGTGGATTGCCGAAACGGTATAGGCCCAACGGCAACCGGCCGATCAGCGTTCTCATGTGCGGGGCACCGCAGCATCGAAAGCGGTGGCACCGCACCAATACGAAAAGGATATTCAAGAAGTGGCAAAGCGTCGTCGGCAAAACAGTTCGTCCAGCGGTAAATCAGGCGGCCGCAAATCGAAGCGTCGTTCCAACGGGGAGTCCGGCAATGGTTCGCTGTTTGATGCCGTCGATGATCAGTTGCTGCGCGCCATTCCACTGCGACATGCGGCGCAAAGTCGTTATCTGAATTATTCTCTTTCGGTCATCACCAGTCGTGCGCTTCCCGATGTTCGTGACGGACTAAAACCGGTTCAGCGGCGAATCCTGTACACGATGAGTCAACAGGGGCTGACCGCGGCGGCCAAGCATCGCAAGTGCGCCAAAGTCGTCGGCGATGTGATGGGTAACTATCACCCGCATGGCGACAGTTCGATCTATGAGGCGCTTGTGCGGATGGCTCAGCCGTTCTCGCTTCGGATGCCCTTGGTCGATGGCAGCGGTAACTTCGGCAGCGTCGATGGTGACAACGCGGCGGCCATGCGATACACCGAGTGTCGACTGACGGCGATCTCTGGCGAAGTCCTGACGGACCTCGGGACGCGCACCGTCGCGTTCAAGCCGAACTATGACGGCAGTCGCGAAGAACCGGTTGTGTTGCCCAGTCGCGTGCCCAATCTATTGGTCAACGGTGCCACGGGGATTGCCGTCGGAATGGCAACCAATATTCCGCCGCACAATTTGCGCGAGGTCTGCAACGCGCTATTGAAACTGCTGCGTGATCCCGAAATTAAAGATTATCAACTGGTGGCTAACGACGCCGTCCAGGGACCGGACTTTCCGACCGGCGGCCAAGTCACCAATACCAAGGAAGAATTGCGAGAAATTTACGCGACCGGCCAGGGCACCATCAAACTGCGCGGCACGACCAAGGTCACCGGCACTTCGCGTAGCGGCCGTGTGCTGCAGATCACGTCGATCCCCTTTGGCGTCAATAAGGCCGCGATGGTCGAACGGATCAGCGAAATCGTGTACAGCGGAAAGCTGCCGCTGGTCACCGAAGTCCGCGACTTGTCGACCGACGAGATTCGCGTCGATGTGATGCTGAAAAAAGACGCCGACGAGAACAAAGTTCTGGCGTACTTGTACAAGCACACACAGCTGCAAACGAATTTCAACGTCAACTTGACCTGCCTGGTACCGACGGAAAACCCAGAAGTCGGCGCGCCCAACCGCTTGGGACTAAAAGAAGTCCTCTGGCATTTCTTGCACTTCCGTCTGGAAGTTTTGACGAAACGCCTCGAGAACGAATTGAAACGGCTGGAAAGCCGCATTCATATCTTGAACGGATTCGCGTTGATCTTTGACGCGCTCGACGAAATCCTTCGCATCATCCGCCGCAGCGACGGTAAAGCGGACGCCGCCGAAAAGATCATGAAGCGATTTCCTGCCGCCAAAGGCGGTTTGGATGCCGAGCAGACCGACGCCATTTTGGAGCTAAAGCTGTATCGGCTGGCGCGGTTGGAAATCAACGTGATCTTGGATGAACTGAAAGACAAAAAGAAACGCGTCCGCGAGATCAAGAAACTGCTTGCCGACGACGCGGAAGATTACGGTTCCTCGGGGCGATGGAAGATCATCCGCGGCGAAATCGAAGACTTGATCAACGAGTACGGTAAGACCGAAGAGGGAAAACGAAGGACCAAGATCGACACCGTCGTCGAAGAGCCTGAATACACGGCCGAAGACTTCATCCTGGCCGAAAACTGCAACGTCTTGATCACCAAGGACGGTTGGGTCAAACGCCAAAAACAGATTTCCGATCCCAACAAAAGTCGCGTTCGCCAAGGCGACAGTGTGTTGGCCTGTCTGGCCGGCAGCACACGTGAAACGATCGGTTTGTTCAGCTCATTGGGCGTTTGTTATACCGCTCGTATGATCGATATCCCCGCATCGACGGGGTTCGGTGAACCGATTCAAAAACTATTCAAATTAAAGGACGGCGAGAAAATCGTTGCGGCCGTTTCCTTCGACCCACGACTGATCGGTAATTACAAAGAAGACCCCAAGCACCCCGACTATTGCCCGGACGTTCACGCCGTTGCCGTTAGCAGCAACGGGTTTGCGTTAAGATTCGGATTGGAAAACTTTTCCGAGCCATCGACACGCAGCGGTCGTCGCTACGCCCGCGTCGCGGCGGGCGCATCGATCATTGACGTGCAAATGATCGACGGCAGCGAAGTCATTTTGGCGATCTCGGAAGCCTGTCGTGCGATGGTTTGTGAAGTGGAAGAGATCAATTACCTTTCCGGTCCCGGCAAAGGTGTCACGCTGATCCGACTCGCCAGCGGCGACAAAATACTCGGCTTCAAAGCGTCCAAAGGTGAACGGGATCTGTTGACCGTCAAAACCAATCGCGGTGCAAAGAAGACGGTCTCGACAGCAAAGTACCGCATCACGTCCCGCGGAGGACGAGGAAACGAAATTCAAAAGAACGGCAAGATCGCCGAAGTGATGTTGCCGCCCGTTCCAGCGCCGCCGGTGTTGGACGAATAGTTCGCACCCGTCGGCCGGGCTCCTCGGGGCTTGGTTTCGACTCGGCTCTCGACTCTTCGTCATCATGTTCCATCGGTCCCAGCTTGCTCTAGCCTAAAAAGGCAAAACTACATTCTCGATGACCACTGCAACGAAAACTTACAGCGCAAAAGACATCACCGCCCTCGAGGGTCTCGATCCCGTTCGCAAACGTCCGGGCATGTATATCGGCGGCGTCGGCATGGCGGGACTGCATCACTTGATCTGGGAAGTGGTCGATAACTCGGTCGATGAAGCGATGAACGGGCACGCGACGGAAATCTCCGTCACGTTGCACAAGGACGGGCAAACGGTCACCGTCAGCGATAACGGTCGCGGCATTCCCGTGGACAAACATCCCAAAACGAAAAAGCCGGCACTGGAAATGGTGCTGACCGTGCTACATGCCGGCGGCAAGTTTGACGGGAACAATTACAAGACCTCCGGTGGTTTGCACGGCGTCGGTGCGTCGGTTGTCAACGCACTGTCAAAAGAATTGACGGCGATCGTGCGTCGCGACGGTGCGCAATACAAAATGGTGTTCGCCAAAGGGATTGCCAAATCAAAGCTTCAAAAATTGAAAGGTGCCGTGCGCGGGACGGGAACCACGATCACGTTCACGCCCGATCCGACTATCTTTCCGAAGACTAATTTTGACAGCGATACGATTCGGCACCGGCTTGAAACGGCCAGCTTTCTGCATCGCGGTGTCAAAGTTAATTACATCAACGAAGCCGAAAAGACCAAAGAAACGTTTCTGCACGAACAAGGTGTTATCGACTATCTGGCGAAGGTGCTAAAGGAACGCAAGGCGTCGCCGATTCACGAAGTCCCTTTCTCTTTAAGTAAAGACGACGATATACGTTTGGAATTGGCTCTGAACTGGACCGAGTCCACCGACGAGCATGTGCGCAGCTATGTCAACGGTATCCCGACCGGCAGCGGCGGGACACATGAGAACGGATTCCGCAGCGGGCTGAACAAAGCGGTTCGCAACTACATTGACACGCACAGCCTGACGCCTCGCGGCGTCAAGTTCACCCACGAGGACATCCGCGAAGGACTTGTTGCGATCGTTTCGATCTTTATCGCCGAGCCTCAGTTTCAAGGTCAAACCAAAGATCGACTGAATAATCCCGAGGCGCAATCGTTGGTCGAAAACGCTGTGCGTCCGGCGATGGAACAATGGATGAACAACAATCGCAGCGTTGCCGACAGCGTGATCGCCCGGATCATCGCGGCGGCGCGCGCCCGGGCAGCGTCACGAGCCGCTTCCGAAGCGGTCAGTCGCAAGGGAGGCGCCAAACGAACCCTGTTGCCCGGCAAGCTGAGTGATTGTGTGGCCGGTGGGCGCGGTGACAGTGAATTGTTCATCGTCGAAGGCGACTCGGCCGGTGGCAGCGCCAAACAAGGCCGCGACCGCAACACGCAAGCGATCTTGCCGCTGCGAGGAAAAGTACTGAACACCGAAAGCGCAACGCTGAAGAAAATCTTAGAGAACAAAGAAATTCAAGATATGATCGCTTCGCTGGGATGCGGGATCGGTCCAAGCATCGATTTACCGCAATTGCGATACGACCGTATTATTTTATTGGCCGATGCCGACTCGGACGGTCATCACATCACGACATTGTTGTTGACGTTCTTTTACCGACACATGCCAGGACTGATTGCCGACGGACGTTTGTTCATCGCCGTGCCACCGCTGTTCCGCATCGATATCGGCAAAGAAACGTACTGGGCCAAAGACGAAGCCGACCGTGAACGTATTCTCAATGAACACCAAGGCCGAGCGACGCCCGAGATCACTCGGTTCAAGGGACTCGGCGAAATGATGCCCAAGGTGCTTTGGGAAACGACCCTCAATCCGGCAACAAGATCGTTGCTGCGCGTCGAAATTGATGATCAATTGGAAACGGATCGCGTCATCAGCGACTTGATGGGCCGAGACGCGTCGGCAAGGTTTCGGTTTATCATGGACCGCGCCGAAGACGCCGAGGAAATCGACGTTTAATCTGGGGCCGCCCCGCCAACACCCGCGGCAATAAAACTTTGGCGTGAATGACTCGTGGTACGAGGTTTCGGTTCGGGGAAATCCCTTAGCGGCACGAAACACCGGCGCTTTGTGATATAATCTGCGGCTGCGAACCCGCCTGCTTTTCTGAAGTCCGATCAACTCTTTTAAACTTGATTCCGTTGAATAACGCGCGGAAAGCATTCGATCGGTTCGACAAACCCGGCGCCAGCTGGATACCGCTGATCGTATTCTCTTGCATCGGTATCGTCGGGACGGCGGCCTGCGTTCACTTGGTATCACAAATCAGTGACCCACCGGCGATTCAAAATCAGCAAGTGAGCGATCAAGACGTGCAAGATTCGGTTGCATTGCCCGAGGTGGATGCCGCGGTATCAAACCAAAGCGACTTTTCTCAAGGAGCCGCCAGTCATGAGTAATCCGAACCAGGCGGCCATCGACGCATTGCTGGATGCGGTCAAACTGGCGCCGAACAACATCCAGCTTGCCGATCATTTAGGCAAAACTCTATTGACGATGTCGCGTCCGTCCGAGGCGGCAGACGCCTATCGCCAAGCGCTCGAGCACAACGCCGGCGATCTGACATTACAGTTGGGTTTGGCGGAAAGTTATCGCCGTGACGGCCGGCTGTCACACGCGCTGGCGATCGTGGAAACCTTGTTGGGTGGAAGCAACACCGCGCCGGAAGCATTCTTGATGCACGCGCGACTGATGCAGCAACAAGGCGACACGCACGCGGCCACCAGCAGCTATCGCGACGCAATCGACGCCGATCCCGATCTTGCGGACCCCGCTTTGGCCAGCTTGCTGGGGCTGGATTCGTTTGACGACGATGGGGATGACGAATTGCCAATGCGCGTCGGTTGGCAGGGAGAAGAAGACCTAGACGATGACGAGATGATCGCCGACTTTGAAAGGCCCAAGACAACATTCGCCGACGTCGGCGGCATGAAGCAGGTCAAAGAAGACATTTCGGTGAAGATCATCTATCCGATGCAACACGCCGAATTGTACGCGTCATACGGAAAGAAAGTGGGCGGGGGCATTTTGATGTATGGGCCTCCCGGTTGTGGTAAGACGATGTTGGCGAAAGCCACCGCCGGTGAAGTCGAGTCCAATTTTCTGTCGGTCGGGATCAACGATGTCTTGGACATGTGGATTGGGAATTCTGAAAAGAATCTGCACAGCCTGTTTCAGCAAGCGCGCAGCAACAAGCCTTGCGTCGTGTTCTTTGATGAGGTCGATGCGTTAGGCGCCAGTCGCAGTGATATGCGACGCAGTGGCGGCCGGCATCTGATCAACCAGTTTCTGTCCGAACTTGACGGAATCGAAGAAGACAACGACGGGTTATTGTTTCTTGCCGCGACGAATGCACCTTGGCACCTTGATAGCGCGTTTCGTCGACCGGGCCGATTTGAACGAGTCGTTTTTGTTCCGCCGCCGGACCTGGAAGCGCGTTCGGACATCCTGCGCATCGCCCTTGCCGGTAAGCCGACCGACAATATCGATGTCGATAAGGTCGCTGCGAAGACGCACGATTATTCCGGCGCCGATTTGACGGCCATCGTTGATGTCGCCGTCGAAGCAAAATTACACGAAGCGATGAAGACCGGGTTGCCAAAACCATTGACGACCAAAGATTTGCTGTTGGCCGCCAAGAAGACTTTGCCCAGCACCGGAGAATGGTTCTCAACGGCGCGAAATCACGCGCTTTATTCCAACGAAAGTGGCGCGTACGATCCGATTCTGCAGTACTTGAATATCAAGCGCTAGGGGTACGCGGTGGAACATGATTTGACTCGTGCTCAGCTTTTGATGAGCCAAGCTCGCTACGCGATGGCGGAGCAAGAAATACGCCGGGTCTTGGCGGATCAACCCGATCTGGCCGCCGCTCATGCGATGTTGGGCGCATGCATCGTCAGTACGCAAACGCGTCTGGATGAGGCTACCAAAGAAGCGGAAACCGCTGTTCACTTGGAACCCGACAATCCGTACAACCACTTTGTGCTTAGCTTTGCCCTAGCGGCTCGTAACCGGTTCGACGAGTCGCTGGCGGCGATTCGCGAATCTATCCGGCTGGATCCCTACGACGCGGACTACTTCGGCCAGCAGGCTCGGGTTTGTCTGTCGATGCGCAATTGGCAACAGGCACTCGATTCTGCAGAGGCAGGGCTCGCGATCGATCCCGAAGATACGCACTGCAACAATGTTCGATCGATTGCACTGGAACGGCTCGGGCGTAGCGATGATGCAATCGAATCAGCCGCCAGGAATCTGCAAAACGATCCGGACGACTCCTATTCACATTCTGCATACGGGTGGGTGTTGTTGAATGCCGGTCGACACGGCGAAGCGCAAACGGCATTTCGCGAATCGCTGCGGCTTGACGCCAATAACGACGCCGCTCGCGAAGGCATGATTCATGCGATCAACAGTCGCAGTATCGTGTTTCGATTCGTGCGCAGCTTTCACGTCGCACTCAGCCGACTATCGACAAAGTATCAATTCGCGATCATTCTTGGCGCCTGGTTGATGATTCAAGCGTTGCAGGAATTAGGCAATCTGATTCCATTGTTGGTGCCGCTGATACCATTGCTGTTGATGGCGTACATGGCGTTTGCGGTTTTGACTTGGACGTCCAATGCCGTGTTCAACACATTCTTGCGTTTTCACCCGTTCGGACGTCATCTGCTGAATCCGACTCAAATCTGGACATCCAATTTGGTTGCCGCCTGCATGATCAGCGGAGTGGTGGGGACACTATACACAGGCACGACGTTGGGGCTGCTTGGGGCCATCGTTGTGGCGTACTACTGGATGCTGATGTGTGTGCCAGCGACGGTCCCCTTTTCAATGGCGACACCAGCACGGGCGATTGGGATCGGTGTTGCCGGACTCGCGATCGGACTGATTCCTGTGTACGGCGTCCTGAATGGATCCTCGACCGACAGTGTGATGCCGATCGTAAAATCGATGACGACATTCAATTGGGGCATCATCGGTTTGCAAGTTGCGGCAGGGATCTTATCCGTCGCACCGAACCGTCAGTGAGTCGATTCCCGTCGCGCGGGCGAACAGAGGGAATACGAACAGAGGAAATACGAGCAGAGACCACGCCGCGCAGAGGCAATGCGAGGCTGAGGCAACACCAAGCAGTGGTCATCGGCTGACCCGAGAAAAAGAATGCACCGCGTCGATGCATCTCGATTTCAGTCCCCCCTTCGCCCTGTTCGGACTACCAACGGAATTCTCGAGAGCACGGCCGCGTTAAGCATCGCGGTTGCTGTAAGGACGTGGCGGCCCAGGGCAGCTTGCGAGATGACAACGAAGAAATGAGCTCACAAGACTAGTGGTAAATCGTTAGCGAGACCGGCGAAGATTTTTCTGAAGCGAATTCGGTGAGACGAACCGTTCGAGATCCTCTTCCAGACGGCGTAAGTCTTCGTCGATCCACTGATCCAGGACCAGCACCGAATCTTCGTTCAGTGTTGCTGTCAACTCACTCCAGTGACGACCGTCTGGTCGCGGAGCGGATGGGATCGATTGTTCGCTTGAAGTCGTCATCGGATTTCACTCCGTTTGGGCAATCCATTGCGGGCGGTATTCAGTACAAACTCGCTGAGCGTGTCAGCACCACATTTGTTTCAATGGCCGCTGCATGCTTCTTAAAGGGAGACCCTCTGCATACAAAGGTTCATTCTGACAGCGAAAACTCAGCAATCGCTATGCCGAAATCCGAGCCAAAATTGCCTCGTGTCTGCCTAAACTCTACCTGTACAACGTTTTACGTAAAAAAGCCAAATCCATCCTGGAACGCTCAACGTTGCGGACCTGCGACATCGACGTCGTATTCATGCCATATCGGCTGTCAAAGTACATCACTTATCGGCCACGCCTGTCATCACAGTCTAATTATATCCCGGTAAGGTCCGGATTCGGATAGAAATCGCCCCCTTATCTCAGGAAAGATTCGCATTTTCCGCAGCCGATACCGGTTGGTCAAAGTTTGCAGCGGTGATCGCAAGTTTTTTCGGCGAATGTCCCAAGAATGCTCAGCTGCGAGCGAATTGTTGGTTGAGAGCTGAGAAGCAGTCAATCAAATCGACGACTGCAAGCTTTTAGTGCAGTCGACGCCCAGATACTCAGCGACCTATCAGCCAAATTTTCGAGGGAAGAAACGATGTTAAAGAAAGCCATCCTAGCCGGCAGCGCGTTGGCGCTGCTGTCCAGCGTCACCGTGGGGGTCCCACTATTTAGCTATGCACGCTGCGGCGTTAGCTGGTTGAGGGATTCTGCCAGCGATACCGTTCCTGTGGAATGGGAACTGAAACGAGCCCGCCAAATGATCGCCGATCTGAAACCGGAGATCGAATCCAACGCAATGCGAATCGCCCGCGAGAAGGTCGAGGTTGCGAAACTGGAAAAGCAGTTGGCTGAAACCGACGCGAGACTTGCGAAATCGCAAAGCGATATCGAGCGATTGACCGAAGATCTACGTCACGGAAGCGAGATGTACACCTACGGCGGGCACACCTACACTTCGGTGCAAGTGAAGAATGATTTGAGCAATCGTTTTAAGCGATTTAAAACCCGTAATGAGACGGCCGACAAGTTGCAGCAAATGTTGACCGCTCGTAAGTCATCGCTAAGAGCCGGGCATGAACGGATGGACGCGATGTTGAGTGCGAAGCGTCAATTAGAGGTCGAAGTTGAAAATCTGCAAGCTCGACTAGCGTCACTGCGTGTGGCCCAGACCAGCAGCGACTTTGCGTTGGATGACAGTCAATTGTCGCAAACGAAAGCGTTGTTGGACGAGATCGCCACACGGATCGAAGTCGAAGAAGAGACGATGAGCGTCGATGTGGAATACTTCGGCGAAATCGACTTGGATGAACCGAACGACGAAGACTTGTTGGACGATATCTCGGCTTACTTTAGTAACGGACATCAGCCTGCCAACGAAGCGTTTGCCGCTATTCAATTGGACTAGCGGACGATCAAGTGCAATTCCTGTGTTCGATCCCTGGCACCGAAGGCTGATCCGTGTCGGAACAAGTCCCAGACTCTCTATCGAATCCATCGCCTCCGGCAATGCGCTGGAGGCTTTGGGTCGATGGGTGCGGCGGTTTCTTGTTGCTCGGTGGCGATGCTTGGTCTGTCGGGGCGGTTAGCCATTGTGATTCGGCGGATATCGGTGTCCGCGCAGATTGGCCGCGTCTCGCGGGACAAATTAGACGCCAAGACGACGACTACCTTTGGATCGAATCGGCTTCATCGAATCCCGTTTTGATCAGCGACGGCCAGACGCTTCCCATTCCAGGTTCCGCTGCGATGACACTTACAAAACCGAGTCCGTTGTGCAGGTCGGCAAGGTTGAACCTGTCGCCGCCGCATCGATTTGCCGATCACATGGATGGCGTTGTGCTGGTCGCCGATGCGCTGCTGATCGGACCCGATTCGGATTGTCACATCCGGACCGGTGGTGTGGAGGATCGGATCGTCTTGACCCGGCGAAACACCGATTGGTTGGCCAGGGTCGGGCTGACCGGTGAATTTACCCAGCTGTCGATCGGAAATCGTTTGACCTTTCCTTCACTGACAATGACCTTGGAAACGGCATGAATAAGCCAGCTATGATTGCCGACGCGGCCGACCTCGCAAGCTCATTCTCGCAGTCTCGGGGCCGGGATCCCCGAGATTTTTCCACCGAACCGGCGCCCCGAAAAAAGGCCGGTTCGGCCTGTAAATGGGGGCAGCGGTGGCGACACTGGGCACCCGGCGGAAACAGTTTTTTGTCGAAAGGCGGATGGATAGGGGCTTGGGTCGATAAAATGAACGCTGCTGATGATCCATCGCCCGAGGACGACGCTATCGCAAACCCTGTTAAACATCTTGTCGACACGGCGCCCAGCAATTCGTTTGCGAATCCTATGTCTTTTGCATTTGCACCTGGCTCTAAACCGTTGCCTCCCTACACGATCCGTCGGGGGATCGGGACCGGTGGGTTTGGGGTTGTTTACTTTGCCGTCAGCGATGCGGGGAAAGAGGTCGCGCTGAAGCACGTCCAGCGAAATCTGGACGTTGAACTTCGAGGGGCATCCCAGTGCCTAAACCTCAAACATCCCAACTTGGTTGCCCTGTACGACATTTGTCGTGACGCCAATGAGCAGGCCTGGGTGGTGATGGAATACGTTGCCGGTCGCAATCTGCGAGAAGTGCTGGACGAATCGCCCGACGGGTTGCCCGAATCAGAGGTCCGCCGCTGGTTTGGTTCGATCGCCGCCGGCATCGGCCACCTGCATTCGGCGGGATTGGTCCACCGCGACATCAAACCGGGCAACGTGTTTGATGATCTGGGCGTCGTTAAGGTTGGCGACTATGGGCTTAGCAAGTTTATCTCGGCATCTCATCGTGGCGGACACACCGAAAGCGTCGGCACGTTTCACTACATGGCACCGGAAATCGGTCGAGGCGAATACGGTCGTGAGATCGATATTTATGCATTAGGAATCTTGCTGTATGAGCTGTTGACCGGTCGCGTGCCTTTTGACGGTGAAAGCTGTCACGAGATCATCGTCAAGCACTTGACGGCGACTCCCGATTTAAGCGATGTCGCACAGCCGTATCGCGATGTGATCAGCCGGTCGCTTCAAAAGGATCCTGCCGCGCGTCCCGCTTCGGTGGCTGAGATGGCCGCCGCACTTGGAATCGATTTAGCCCGAGGTGAAGTCGAGCCGGTGTTTTTGGCGTCGGTTGATCAAGTCGAGCCGCCGGTGGTTGCGACGGTGATTGATCCGTCGCCTGCGATCACGACCGCTGTTTCCTCGGCCGCGTTATCCGATACGGACACTTCGCTGGATGAGCCGTTTGCGCGAGCCGTACGGCAAAGCGTCGCCGATTTAAAGCGTTGGTGGTCGACCCTGGATAACTCGCCCGGCGCGAAAGGTTTTCTAGCGGTCATGGCGGTCTTGGTGTTGCTGGTCAACACGCACTGGTTACTGCCGCTGCTGACGGTGATCGGGATCGTTTATGTGCCCTACTACATCGTGCGTCAAATGGTGTTGCACGTCAGCCAACAGCCGACTTATGCCGAAGCCCAGCGTATCGCTACCGTGACCGGCGCTCGAACCGCACAGCATGGTTTGTCTCGCGCCCAATGGCGCAGCTTGATGCGAACGGATCTGCGCGCGAAACATTCGGTCCAGCGAATTGCCGAACTAAGCAGTTCGTGGATTGCGTCCTCGTTTACCGTCATGGCAATGATGGTCGCCGCAGCGGTGATCGGATTGCGGACCGGTACCGTCGACGCGATCGCACTTTCGCCCTACGCGTGGATGGCGACCATCGTTCTGGTCGGGTCACTCAGTCTGTTGGGATTGGGGAAGCTTTGGGAACGCGACGAGGGCGAGGGGCTGCCGCGACGACTTGTTTTGGCGGGGATTGGTGCCGGGGTGGGCGCGACGGCTTTCGCGCTCAGTGAGTTTTTGATGTTGCCGATTGACGAAAATCTCTCACGCGATATCGACGCCACAACACTGCCACAGGCGCTTTACACGGCGTCCGGCACGCCGATGGCATCGGCATTGATCGCACACTTTGCCTTACTGTTCGCACTGCTGCGTTGGTGGAAACCTGTTGATCCCTTACGGCGTTCACGCCTAAGTCTATGGAGCGTTGCCGTGGCGGTGGTCGCCGAATGGGCTGTGCACCAACTGTTGCCCGTGCCACAGCCGATGGGCATGTTGATCGCTGGCGGTTTGGCTGTGACGGTTCAAATGTCCGCCCCTTGGATCAACCCTCGACTGGTGCAAGCCGCTGAGACGATTGACGACGCCGCTGTTGCCCAGAGGAGTGTTGCCTGATGAACGCAAGACATTTTTCTTATCCGAGTTTTACACAGCGTCACCCTGTTTCATTGATGCTATTGGCACTCGCGCCGATTGCGGTGTCGCTGTCACTGACCACGGTTGTGAACGCGCAAAGCAAGGTTGCCGCTTCTTCTGCGGGAACGAACACATCAGATCAAGCGGCATCCGAGGCGAGTGAATCGTCTTCTGAACGCACCACCGCTGCTGATGCCGATCAGCCGGCTAAGGAATTAAGCGTTGCACCACTGGATGTCGTCGAATATCCGGACGATCGACCCGATTGGATCGACGCTGTGACTCGAATGGATGGCGACACTCACTTTCAGGTCGCCGTCTCGCAGCCCGGTGATACGTGGGAAGAGAGTTCGGCATCGTTGGAACTGATGCAGCGCATCGCCGTTCAACTGTATGCGAATAAGTTGTTGTTGTCCGAAGACCAATCCGAACCCTTCGTCTTGGATTCTGATTGGATCGCCGAGAACGTCGACCGATTCGTATCGCGACGTTATGAGGGCACTTTGAGACGCGGCGACATGGAACTGTTCGAACACGCCGTCGAGCTTGAATTCGCAGCGGACGTGCAACAAGAAATACGACGGCAGTGGAAAAACGCCGAAGTGAAGAATCGTCTCGGCGCATTGGGGTTTCTGGTGTTCGTCGCCACGGTGCTGACCGGCTGCGGGTCGGCGGCGCTGGGCATCGTTAGTCGCCGAGTCGAGCAAAAATTCAAAGCGGCATCATAACGATTGGTTCGCAAGCGGATCATGGATTCTTAAGAGCTGCATGACAGCATCGAACATCCGGCGCGGTGACGAGCCCATTCGGGGCGGCGGGCCGCGAACGACTCTCGATCGGGTTGCTCGTCATAGGGATTTCGCAGCGTATCGAGCAATTCGCCGATCATCGAATGGTCGCCTTTTTCAGATCGATCGATCGCTTGTTGCGCTAAGTAATTGCGCAGCACGTATTTCGGGTTCACGCGATTCATGTTTTGGCGACGGAGGTTATCGGATGATCCGTCTTGACGAACGCGCGACTGATATCGACGAATCCACGCGACGGTTTTCGATTTGACTTCGTCCGTGATTTGGTCGTCAACGTAGTAAGCCGCTGACAACCGATCCATCAGTTTGTGATCGTCGCAGGACTCGTCCTCGCAAGGGATCGTCGCAAGTTGACGATAGAAGATCGTCATGTCGGTTTCGGCCAACTGCAATACATCCAGTAATTCTTGGACCAGCGAAGCATCAGCTGCCGGGTCAAATTTTTTCAGCCCCAGTTTGTCGACCATCATTGATTCCCAGCCGCGTTCGAATTGGTCGGCGTATTGGTCCAACGCGGATTGAAGCGGCGCAATGTCGTCAAATAGCGGAACCAGCGAGTTGGCCAACTGGGCCAAATTCCAATGGGCGATCTGGGGTTGGTGAGCAAATCGATATCGACGCCCCTGTGCATCGGTCGTATTGGGGGTCCAGTTCGGATCGTAATCTTCCAGCCATCCGTACGGACCGTAGTCGATCGTCAGACCCAAGATTGACATGTTGTCGGTGTTCATCACACCATGCACGAACCCCACACGCATCCAGTGAACGATCATTTCCGCGGTCGTGCGACACACTTCCGAAAACCACTGCACCAAGACATCGGGAGAATCGGCATCCAAGTGAGGGAAGTCGACTCGGATCGTATAGTCCACCAGCTTTCGTAACGTTTGCACATCGCCGCGTGATGCGAAAATTTGAAAGTTGCCAAATCGGGTGAACGAGGGAGCCACACGACAGACCACGGCGCCCGGTTCTCGCCGCGGGTTGCCGTCATAAAACATATCGCGAATCACCTGTTCGCCCGTCAAACACAGGCTAAGTGCTCGAGTGGTTGGCACGCCAAGATGGTGCATCGCTTCGCTGCAAAGGAATTCTCGCACAGACGATCGGAGCACGGCCAAACCATCAGCCGTTCGAGAATAGGGTGTCGGGCCGGCACCTTTGAGTTGCAGCGTCCACCGCCCCGAATTCGGGTCGACCACGTCGGTCAAATTAATCGCCCGACCATCGCCAAGTTGCCCGGCCCAGTTGCCGAACTGATGCCCGCCATAGCACATCGCAAACGGGTCCATCGAATCCAACACGCGGTTTCCGGCAAAGACTTGGGCAAAGCCGGGCGACGCGAAGGGATCAAAATCGATGCCCAGCAATTCGCCCACTTCACGCGAATAAGCGATCAGTTCGGGTTTCGTGACCGGGGTCGGCCGCACGCGCGAGTAACACGCCGCGGCGACTTGGCGGCGTGCATTCGTCGTAATGGGGTCACCGGGTAACGCACCGGTAAATGCATTATCCAGTGGAAGTGACTCGAGAGCGGTAATAGCGGGATCGGTTTCCATCACCTAAGTGTGGCGCGCGCCGGCGACAAACGAAAGGGACCGGACGTGTGCGACCAGGCGTTTTTCGTTCGTTCCGGCGGCTTGCAATCGGAACCAAAATGAACAAACGAAAGAACGCCGCCCGAGGCACGGGCGGCGTTCGTCACGAGAGGACCTCGGATCACGAAAGATTAGAATCGTGTTTGGTACTGGAAGTAAAAGAAGTCGGCATCGGCGTTGGTGGGAACACCCCCCGTGGTGTCGTAATAATCACCGGCATTGAAGTGTGAATAGCCGATCAATGCGCTGTTACGAGGGTTCAGTGCGATGCTGAACAGGACGTCAATTTCCTGGCCCAGTTCTCTGTCGCCGGCCGCGGCCGCGCTGAATGGATTCATGCCCACGCTGTAGGGAGTTGTTGCTTGGTCGAGGAAGAAATGGTGGTACCAGACCAGCAGTTTGACCTTGTCGCCGAGCACGGGCGTGATGAACTGGAAATTCACGTCGTTGATGTTTCGGCGTCCGAACAAGTCCATGAACCCGAGGTATTTGTGGGCCAATGGGAACAAGTGATCGAACCCGTCGTCACCACGGTTGCCGGGAACATCGTCACCGCCCGATGCCCAGTCGTACCAGAACCAAACGGTCGGATTCCATTGTTCACCACAGCAGCACAGGCTTAGTTTCTTGCCGAGTCCGCCGGTGAAGAATCCGGCACTGTGATCACCGAAACCGGGACTGTTGCTGCCGAATTGTACTCCGCCTTCGATTTCGTATAAGAAACGATCGTTGCTGCCCGCGACCCGACTGCCAAGCGTGTGATAGTCGAAATCGGCGATGTCATTGTTTAGACCCAAGTAGTACGCGTCGACCGTGCCCACGTTGGCTTTTCTTGAAGCGTAGGCTCCAAAGAACTGCACGTCCTCATTGGCATCATCGATCTTGTCTTCATTGGCTGCATTTCGATTGACAGGATTCAGGAAGAAGCTGTCAACGGTCCAGTCTTTTCCCGCGTGGATCAAGCGTGCACCTTGGAATGTTCGCCTTGTGTTGGCCCAGTCCAATGGAGAAACCAGGCGTTGGTTCCCGAGCAGCAGTTCCTGTCGGCCCAGACGCAGTGTGTCGGCGTCAGTCAATCGGGTGTCGAGAAACAGGTTTTGCATCTCACCGCGATTCTCTTCAATCGTTCGATTGTTAAAGACTTCGCCGCCGGAATCTGCATAGAGGTATTCGCCGTAGACGCGGAAGATGTCGTTCACGCGGTAGTCGGCGTACATTCGATAACGGGTCAGCCAGAAATCGTCATCATTACCCGTCAATCCCGCACCGCGATGGTTGTTTTCGCTGTGGTATCGAACACGAGCTTCGCCACCGATGTCCAGCTTGCCGTCGCATAGACCTTTCAGGTTATCGCCAAAGAATGTCGGGCCGTCGTAACACTTGTCGTTTAGATAGCCAAAGTTGTTGCCATAAAATACACCACCATAGGCACTTTTCATCGCGGCCGTTGCGGCTTCTTTTTTTGCTTTCGTGCAACACGTGCTATTGCAACAGGTGCAGTACGCCAGCGGAGCGTCCGATGCCGATGCCGCGATGGATGGCGAGTAGTGGCTCGGGGCAATCGGTTCTGGACTTGGCGCAAGCTGGGCCGGCGCTTCTTGCGGTTCCAACACGACTGGCTGTACCGGATCGGTCAGCTTCTCGGCCGCATCGAACGGCGCTTCATCGGATACTTGTTCGATGGTATTGGCTGGATTGCCATTCGCATCAACGATATCAGTAACGATGGTCTCGGTGAGGACGCCAGACTCGTTGAGCTCAGCATGCGCGGATGCGGATGCTGCAACTGATAAGACAATCGCAGATACGATTGCTCGTTTTCGGCGCCAAATGCATGATCGCATGGCTTGAGGTTCCTTCCTCTTCGTTGTACTCGGATACGACGTGGCCTCATGCCACGCACGCTGCGTACTGCTGATCGTGAAGAAACCGGTTGCCCGCCTGTTGCAACTGATTTCGCATTCGACGCGATCAGTCAGTTCTCGGTGGCCAAGTCCCGGTAAACCTGGTGCCCGATACAGTGATCGACGCTGTGATCGGATCGCTTGATGTGAAATCGTGTCTGCGGAAAGGCGCAACAATCGATACATATTTTTGCTTCAAAGTGCGCCATACGCTTGAAAAGCATGCACATCGCCTAGAAGTTCCGCATCCTCGGGCGGCTGGGAATTGAGCCCGAGCGCTGATAAATCGGACAAGCATGTCTTTTATGGCGTTGATCGTGCCCGCGTCGAGGATGTATGGCCGTTTGTCACCAGACGCGGTGAACAGAGGCCTCTCTAGCGAGCAGGTGGCGCAGTGATTGCTTCCCTAAACCGCATGGTGGTGTCATGCGGCACCATCGGTATAGGCATGTCAATTCGTACGATGAAGGCGGTTCATCGGACACAGGGCGACCGAACCGCAACATGGCAACTGCAATTGAACAAGTCGTCGACGACACAGGCCAAGCCGACGGACTGCCTCGTCGGGCCACGGATCGGTCTCGTCAGGCCACCGATCGATTGATCATCGTTGGCGGCGGCATGGCGGCTCTGGGACTTTGCAAGAGTTTGGTCGAGTCGGGTGGAATCACGGATTTTCAAACGACGATTTTCGGCGAAGAACCTCAACACGCGTACGACCGCGTTAACCTTTCGAAAATTTTTGATGGGCGGTCATCCGATGATTTGTTACTGGCGCCACCGCAGTGGTACCAGCAGCACGGTATCCAGTTTCGTGTGGGTTCTCGTGTTACGGGAATTGATCGTTCGGCAAAACAGGTGATCGACTCGCATGGGACAAGGCACGACTACGACCAACTCGTGCTTGCTACCGGATCGCACGCCTGGATGCCGCCCATACCGGGTCATGACTCGCCGGGTGTGTTTGTCTATCGCACCTTGGAAGACTTGCGAAAGATTCAGCAACACGTCAGCAATGGTGGGGCTCGCAGTGGTGCCGTGATCGGCGGGGGCCTGCTCGGTCTCGAAGCGGCGAAGGTTCTGTTCGACTTGGGGCTGAAAACAAGTGTGATCGAGATGGCACCCGGGCTGATGCCAAGACAACTCGACAGCAAGGCGGCAGCCATCTTGAAGCGCAAGGTCGAATCGATTGGGGTCGATGTGCACTTGGTCCGCCGCACCAAGTCGATCCACCCCGAGGGCGACGGACGCATTCGTATCGCATTTGAAAACGCTGGGGATGCACTGGCCGACATCCTGATTGTTGCTGCCGGGGTACGTCCGAACGACCAGTTGGCGACCGATTGCGGCTTGGATCTCGGCCCGCGCGGTGGGATCATCGTCGACAGTGGTTTACGCACCAGTGACCCCAGTATTTACGCGATCGGAGAATGCGCCTGCTTTCGCGATCATGTCTATGGTTTGGTCGCGCCGTGCTATCGAATGGCCGACGTGCTGGCGCAACGGCTTTCCGGCCACGACGTCGTATTTCGAGGGGCCGATGAATCGGCCGAGCTAAAACTGATGGGCGTTCAGGTCGCCGCACTGGGCCAGGGGATCGGTCAAACATCCGGCGTCGTGTTAGCACAGCAAGACGAAACGGGCTATCGAAAAATCATCCTGCAACAAGGCCGCGTCATCGGTGCCGCCTGCGTCGGCGACTGGGACGAATTACCGCAAATTCGTCAAGCAATCCATCAACAACAAAGGCTATGGCCGCATCAACGCAGTCGTTTTCGTCGAACCGGATCGCCCTGGTCGCCCGGTGGCAGTCTGCCCATCACTCATTGGCCCGGCGACAGTATTGTTTGTTCGTGCCTGGGCGTCACCAAGGACAGGCTTTGCAGCGAAATCGATCGTGGATTCGATTCGACGGAAAGCCTATCGCAAAAAACCGGCGCCGCGACGGCTTGCGGCAACTGCCGAGCGTTACTGTGTGAGCTTGCCGGCACGGTTGCCGAGTCCGCTCCGACAACTGAATCTCGTGTGATGTTAGCCGCCTCGGTGTTGTCGGCGATCTTTGTGGCGATGGTCGTTGTCATGCCTCCCGTCGAATTCGCATCCAGCGTGCAGGACGCGTGGCGGAACGTTGACGTGTTGTGGCGCAGCGATCTGGCAAGACAGATTACCGGATACACCTCGTTGTCGATGGTGATGTTGGGACTGCTGTTTTCGCTGCGAAAAAGAATGAACTGGTTTCACTTTGGCAGTTACGCGTTCTGGCGATCGGTGCACGGCGTGTTGGGAGCGGCAGTCTTAGTCTCCGTCGCAGTGCACACAGGTTTTCGTTTGGGTGACAACTTGAACTTCGTGCTGGCAACCGTTTTCCTGGCTACCGCTGCGATCGGCAGCATGGCAGGAATTGCCAGCGGAATGGAAAACCGCGTGACGGGTTCGGCCGCGATGTTCATTCGGCGCTGGCGACCTCGGTTGACGCAAGTCCATACCTGGCTCTTCTGGCCACTGCCGGCCCTCATTGCCGTTCACATCGTTAGCTTCTATTGGTTCAGCGAGTGAGGCGATCGATGAGTGAATCAATCGCGGAAACGAACCGCACGTCGTCGCTTTTTGCTTCCTCTTGGGTGGTCGCTCTCGCAATCAACTTCGTCATAGTGGGCTATTTCGGATATGCCTTTTACGGACCCACTTCGGTCGTCAAGGCGTCGCTTTTGCCGGGCATGACGACGCACGGTCACTATCAAATCGAACTTGACTGCGACGCTTGTCATCAAACTTCGCAAGACGATGCTGAGCACTCTTCGCGCAATCTGATGCAAGACGCCTGTTTACGTTGTCATGGTGATCAGCTAAAGCTCGCCAACGACACTCATCCGGCAAAGAAGTTCAACGATCCGACCAATGCGGAATTGTTGCGGACGCTTGATGCACAGAACTGTTTGACCTGCCATCGTGAACACATTCCCGATCAAACTCTCGCTTCGGGCCTGACGGTACCCTCGGATTATTGCTGGCACTGCCATCAGGACGTTGCCGACAATCGACCCAGTCATCAAGGGATGGCGTTCGACAGTTGCGCCACCGCAGGATGCCACAACTATCACGATAACCGTGCGCTTTATGGAAAGTACCTAAACGAGCATTTCGGCGAACCCGATTTTTTGGGCCGATCAACGCAACCGCTTCGCAATTTTGCGGAACAATGGAAAAGTAAGCATGTGCGAATGAGTGGGCTGGCCATCGCCGGTCACGACGCACCGGTGGGTCATGACGGCGATTCGCAAATTCGGATTCAATGGGCAGAAATGGCGCATGCCGCCGCGGGAGTGAATTGCAGCCATTGCCATCAGCCTGATGGTTCGTCGTGGAACGACGAAGTCGCGATGGGCACGTGCGGCGATTGTCATCATCGTCAGACCGACTCGTTTGTGACCGGTCGTCACGGTATGCGACTGGCGGTCGGAATGACACCGATGACGCCCGCGATGGCACGATTGCCCATGCATGCCGATACGGCTCACAAGCAACTGGCATGCAACACCTGTCACCCAGCCCACCGGTACGACACCCAGTTTGCCGCGGTAACGGCGTGCTTGGGGTGCCACGCCGATTCACACTCGCTGGCCTATTCGTCATCGTCTCACGCCGGCCTTTGGCGTGATGAGCAAAACGGGAAATTGCCAGCTGGAAGCGGCGTGACGTGCGCTACATGCCACATGCCGCGAATGAGCGAAGGGAATTCGATTTGGGTCAATCACGACCAGAACGCGAATCTGCGACCGCGTGAAACGATGGCCCGCGAAGTTTGCTCTCACTGTCATGGTTTGGAATTTTCGCTCAGTTCGCTGTCCGATCCAAGTTCCGCAGCGACCTGTTTTTCGGTACCGCCAAAGCAACGTATCCACAGCGTCGAGATGGCGCATCAGTATTTCAGCGAGCGCGAACGCGTCCGGCAGCGTCGCGCACAGAACAAACAACGCGAAAACAGCAAATAGCACTCGAGATGGCGTCAACAATGCAAAAGATTCCCACACGAAACTTTCGCGTTTCCTGCAGGCGACGTGGGGCACCGCCCCGGACCAAGACGCCAATCACCAAATCACGATACGACTCGCGCACTCAGCCGTTTTTTCTTTTTTCTTAGGAGCAATCTAATGAAAACATCAACCAACTTGTCCCATGCGGGGCATCTCCGCGCGGGTTCTCGACCTGGTTCCCACGCAGTGCATTCCGGCGAACAAGCGTGGCATCTGGGCGAAGTGGACCCGGTACACCCGTGCATCGTTCTCGGCGGAATGATTATCGCTTTGGTCTGTCTTGCACTTTCAGGCTGCGGCGGTTCGCCGGCAGAAGCATCGGCGACGGCACCCGGCGGCATCACGCCTAAGCAGTTTGCCGACGGTGTGCACGCGGTGATGATGGCGGATCGGACGGTCTATGCGACACATGTCGTGACGAACCTCAAGAAACAAAACTCACCGGTGACCGCCGACGAATACTGGCAGGATTCTGAAAACGCGATCCCACTGCCGGCACAAGCCTTTCGGATGGGCGCAGAGTTAGTTGACGCCAATCCCGAAGCCGGATTTTCGTACGCGCTTCGCAGCAAGTGGCCCTTGAACGAACAGCACAAGGCGAAAACCGAATTGGAGGAACAGGCATTGGAATTCTTGTCCGAGCATCCTGGCGAAAGCTTCTATGGCGAAGAAGAACTAGGCGACAAGAAGTATTTCGTCGCGGTCTATCCCGATCGCGCGGTGGCCGAGGCATGTTGGTCTTGTCACAACGAGCATCCCGAACGGGGCGAAAGCTATCCCGAATTCGCAAAGGATGACGTCATGGGCGGTGTCCTCGTACGAGTCCCGATGCCGTAAGCCCCGTCTTCGCAAGCCGGTCTTCGCAAGCCCGTCTCCGCAAGCCCGTCTCCGCAAGCCTGTCTCCGCAAGCCTGTCTCCGCCCTTTATCTCAATCCTTCACTGTCTCAATACACAGGTCAAAAAATGACACCGACACAAATTGAACTGGTCCAAACGAGTTGGGAACAAGTCAAGCCGATCTCTGAACAAGCGGCAGAGTTGTTCTATGGCAGACTATTCGAACTCGATCCTTCACTAAAACCGCTATTCAAAGGTGACATGAAAGAACAAGGTCGTAAGCTGATGGCGACGCTTAACTTGGCCGTTACTTCGTTGACCAAATTGGAAACCATTCTGCCCGCTGTTCGCGACCTGGGGCGACGCCATGTGAAATACGGTGTACCGGACGAAAGCTACGCCACCGTGGGGCAAGCCTTGCTTTGGACTTTGGGCCAAGGTCTCGGTGACAAATTCTCCGATGAACACCGTGAGGCCTGGACACAGACTTACGTAACCCTTAGCAAGGTCATGTTAGACGCCGCACATGAATCCGAGGAGGCCGCGTGAGCGAGAACACAATCACATCTGGTTCGAACGTTTCGTACCGCCATACAAAAATGATCGCGACCTTGGGGCCGGCGACCGAATCCAAGGATCACTTGCGACAATTGATTTGTTCGGGGGTTGATGTCATGCGGCTGAATATGGCGCATGCGTCACACCAATGGGTCGCCGATATTATCTGGCATATCCGTGAAGTGTCCGCCAGCGTGGATCGTCATGTTGCCGTCATGATGGACGTCAAAGGTCCGGAAATTCGAACCGGTCCGGTGGACGATCCGATCAGTCTGCGAGTTGGCCAGACCCTCGAATTCTGCACCCAGCAGCCGGCGGCGAGCGACAACGGTCACGCCTGCGTGTCGGTCAACTATCCGGGCTTGCCCGAGGACGTCGAAATTGGCACGACGATTCTGGTCGACAGCGGTTTGCTGAGGCTGCGCGTTCGCGAGAAGGGGCCTCAGAATGTGACTTGTGAAGTGTTGACACCGGGGGTCCTGGGATCCCGCCGCCACATCAACCTTCCCGGAGTTCAGGTGCGTTTGCCCGCACTGACCGAAAAAGACGAGATCGACCTGCGCGCCGGTGTGAAGGCAGGCTTGGACTTCGTTGCCCTTTCATTCGTGCGGCAGGTGAGTGACATTCACACGCTGCGCGCTTTTCTTGACGATCTTGGCTCGCAGGCTCGCATCATCGCAAAGATCGAAGATCAGGCCGGCGTCGCGAATATGCACGAAATTGTTCGTGCGGCCGATGCGATCATGGTCGCGCGTGGTGATTTGGGAATCGAAATCGAATACCACAAATTGCCACTGGTCCAGACCCAACTGGTTCACGCTTGCCGGACAGAAGGAAAGCCCGTCATCATTGCCACGCACTTGCTGGAGTCGATGATTCAATCGCCGATGCCAACGCGTGCGGAAATCTCGGACGTCTCCAACGCCGTTCGCGAACAAGTCGATGCGGTCATGCTTTCAGGCGAAACGACGACGGGTGCGTACCCGCATGAATCGGTTGATGTTTTAAAGAATATCATTCACAGCATCGAACCTACCGTTAGCCGCCAACTGAACACCGAAATTCAGCTGCGTGAACCCAAAGCAAAAATGTTGCGTGCTGCAGCGACCTTAGCGCAAGAAATGGGCGAGTCCGGAATTCTTGTGTTCACGCGTAGTGGTTTTCTTGCATACGTGTTGGGTGCGCTGCGGGCTCGAGGCGTCCCTATCTTTGCATTTACTGACGAAGAAACCACCTTTCGACAACTCTTGCTGCCGTGGGGTGTCGAACCCTTTCTGATGCAATTCTCTGACGACCCAGAAACCACCATTCGTAATGCGATGAACTGTTTAAAGCGAACACGGTGGTGTCGAGACGGTGACTGGCTGGTCGTTATCACGAACGCTTTGGCCGACGATCAGATCATCGACACGATGCAATTGCGAACTGTCGGGTAACAGGAATCGGTTCTCTCGCAAATCGATTCGCTGCGCGATTTTGCCGAACAAACGCGCACTGATCGCGCAACTGCTAGGCAGTATGTGCTCAGTGCTTTCCAAAACATCGTGTTTTTTAAGTGTTTGGTCATTGGCACATCACTTGCATAACCAATAGAGATGTTGCTCAGGAAGAGCGACTTCGCACGGAACGGATTCTCATTGTTGTTTTGAATCAAGCTTCTTTCTTTCATTCATCAGTTCTCGATGTTCACCGCCCTCGCGCGGCGATGTTTGAAAGGATTCAGGAAGGTGACAGGAGTCTGCTATTCGTATTGAGATCGCCCGACAGCGTTCCCTTGCCCAATTCGTTTCCAATCGATTGGTCGCCGAGTCTTTTCAATGCATTTGCGTTTGAGTAGCTCTCCATCGGTGTCGCGGTGTTTGTCGAACGTAGTGACGATTGCTTGAGCCTGCTGATTCGATGCAGTTTGCTGTGCGAAATAAATTACGAAATAGAAAACGAACACGCTTGAAAAAGCGAAGCAACCCAAGCGAGTCCTGAGGGGGGGAAGCGACCGGCCGTCATGCCATAGGCTAGCGGCCGGTCGTTTTTATTTATGCCGTTCGCAACAGATCGATTGGTTTGTCGCAGGCGAATCACTCAGGCGGCGACGTTTAAATTTGTTCAAGAAAGCTCAATATGTCGGGCATCATCAGCGAAACACGGGCCACTGATAGCAACGCAAGTTGTGACTGGATTGGCCGCGCGAGAATTCGGGCGGCCGAAAGTCATGATGCGTTCGTCGTGATCGACTGCTCTGCGGTTGATCGAATTAGCACTCGCGAGCTGGGCGAGTTGATTCGTCTGCATCTGGACTGCAAACGCAGCGAGCGACAACTGGTGCTGGAGAACGTTCACGACTGCGTGGCTGAAGTGATTCATTTGACTCGTCTCGATCGGCTGATTCGTTTCGATCAAGGCCACTGCGTCTGAGCGGGGCGACGATTTCAGACTCTCGTTTACCGGCGGCCCAAAACGTGCCGGCATATCTTGCACGCTTGTTCCAGGCTGAGGAAGAGAAAACGGGCCATCATCAGCGTACTGATGACGGCCCGTTCGCATCGATGCCGAAAGCTGTTTGCTAACGGCCTGACATGGCAAATCGCAAACCTTCTGATTCGGCGATTGGCACCAAGATCGGTGAAATCGATAACAGAACCTCGCCTTCGCCCAGTTCGGGCAACGAATCGTTCAGCGTGCAGCAAGGGACAGGTTCTGGCTCCGGCTCACAGCAAACGGGTTCCGGTTCTGGCGCAGGCTCACAGCAAACAGGCTCGGGTTCCGTCGCAGGCTCGCAGCAAACGGGCTCGGGTTCCGGCGCGGGCTCACAGCAGACAGGCTCGGGTTCCGGCGCGGGCTCACAGCAGACAGGCTCGGGTTCACAGCAAGCCGGTTCAGATGCTCCGCATTTTCCTTTGAACAGTTTCGCAAACAGTCCGCCGGCGTCCGCCTGATTCGGCTGGACCGTTCCGAATGCCAGCGAAACGGCAGTAACGAGTAAGGCTCTTCGCATTAACTTCATGACGATCTCTCCACAAGTGATTCGAAAGATCGCTCCCAGCTCATCGGTGTGAACGTACTTCGTCAACACGGGAGGCGACCTAAGAAAGTTTCGGTGCGTTTGTGCAACGGGCGGGCCAAACCTTGCCTATCTTGCTCTATCCGCATCTTTCCGCAGTCGCCGGTGCATGTTCTTGCGTTCCATGTATCGGGTTTGACATCAAAGAATTGCAGACCCAATGAGTGAGTTTGGATTCGAAAAAATTTGCAGCTTCGACGGGGGATGTGCCACGAGGATGTTTGTGCAATGGCGACAAGCAGGTAAGCGAGGCAACGATGCCTACTTTCCATGCATGCCTCGCTGATGCCTCTTTCTTTGTGTCCCAGGATTTGTCGCTTTTCCTGTGAATATTGAGCGGACGATCACTGCCTGCAGGTCACCAATGCGTCGCGAGTTCCCCTTAGGGTCGTGTTGTGTTGGTCAAGGCTCTCGTCATGTTTGCGCATCGGGGCGCTGGCATGGCCATTGCTATTTCGTTAAGTCGCCATCTTTTGACCGCGAACCGGACTCGATCATGGCAGGCTCCTCGAAAGGCGGATCGTTGGGCCACTCCTCCCCATTCCTCCTTATACATGACGGGTTTATCTCGATGACTTTGTTCTTTCGGGCGAGCTTCACATCGCTTTCGCCGTGTCTTCTTCTTGCGGTGCTTGCGTTGCCGCTTGTCGGTTGCAGTGAATCCGAGATCACGCTTGAAGATCTTGAGAACGCCGCGAGAAAGATTGAATCAACTGCGAGTTCCGAAGCCGCTTTGCCGGACGAGAACGCTGGCGAATCAGCCGGGCCCGATGAGTCTGCGATTACCGAAATCTTGGACGTCGAAAAACCTGACTTGAAGTTTGGTTTCATCAAGTTGACCGATTGTGCCCCGTTGGTGATCGCCAAAGAAAAGGGGTTCTTTAATGACGAAGGTTTGAGTGTCGAAATCGAAGCACAATCAAACTGGAAAGTTCTCTTGGACCGGGTCATTGATGGTCAGCTTGACGGGGCGCACATGTTGGCCGGTCAGCCTATCGGGGCGACGATCGGCTTCGGCACAAAGGCGCACATCATCACCGCCTACAGCCTTGACTACAACGGAAACGGGATCACGGTCAGCAATGATATCTGGCAGCAGATGCAAGAGAACGAGCCGCGACTCAAGTCGGAAACGCCGCAACACCCCATCACTGCTGACGCATTGAAACCGATCGTCGATCAATACAAACAAGAAGGCAAGGACTTCAATATGGGGATGGTCTTTCCGGTCAGTACCCACAACTACGAGATCCGGTATTGGTTGGCGGCCGCCGGTATTCACCCCGGTTTCTACAGCGAAGAAAACATCACCGGAATGATCGATGCGGACGTTTTGTTGTCGGTCACGCCGCCGCCGCAAATGCCTGCAACGCTGGAAGCCGGTACGATTCTTGGTTACTGCGTCGGCGAACCGTGGAACCAGCAGGCCGTCGTCAAGGGAATCGGCGTGCCCGTGACCACGAACTATGACATTTGGAAAAATAACCCCGAGAAAGTGTTCGGCGTTTCCAAAGCTTGGAACGACGAGAATCCGAATACGCACATCGCAATCGTCAAAGCACTGATCCGAGCCGGAAAGTGGCTCGACGAGACCGATGACGCCGGCGTGCTGGTCAATCGGCAAGAGGCTGCCGAAATCCTAAGCATGAAAGACTATGTCGGTGCCGACGTCGACGTCATCGACAACAGCATGACCGGTACTTTCGTGTTTCAGGAAACCGACGTGCGTCCGATGCCTGATTTCAATGTCTTCTTCAAGTACTACGCCAGTTATCCGCACTACAGCGACTGCATCTGGTTCCTCACTCAAATGCGCCGCTGGGGCCAAATCAGCGAGTCGAAACCGGCGAGTTGGTATGCCGAAACCGCCAAAGAGGTTTACCAGCCGGCAATCTATCGCAAGGCCGCAGCGATGCTGGTCGCGGAAGGCAAGATCAGCAATTCAGACATTCCCGCAGACGATTACGACGGATATCGCAGTCCCTCCAACGAGTTTATCGATGGGAACGTGTATGACGCGAAAGATCCGATCGGCTACGTGAATAGTTTTGCCATCGGAAACAAAGACGATGACTCGCTTGCGAAGCAATAGGACTCGCGTGCGAAGCAATGGATCGCACACATCTGACTAACGATGAACGTTCATGCTTGGCTGACCGCCTCAGCCAAGTGTGTCCGGGAAGCGGCCGTCAAGGGTCGGGTGTTGTGGTCCGGTGCCCAATACCCGATCCGGCCGTGGATCTTTTTTCGAAGCCCGTTCGCGTTGAGCGAACTAACCAACTCATGACACAAATAACGAATCGGTTGAGGTACTAGCGAGATGAATTGGCGAGGCAAAGCGTTGAGGTTCTGCGAGATTGCGGGACTGCCGGTCCTGGAACCATTCATCAGGTTGTTGGCGGGTGAAGATCCGAAAGAGCAAATGAAGGGAATCGCTAAGTTCTTGCTGCTTCCCTTCGCGGCTGTGCTGTTGTTCTTGGGGGCTTGGTCGGCGGCCAGCAAGGCAATCGTGAGTGATAGTGCTCAGTTGCCAAGTCCCACTGCGACCTGGGATGCGGGCAAAGAGTTGTTCGCCATGCACACGGCGCAGCGCAACGCCGACGCGGCAAAGAAACAAGAGAAAGTTCAAGAAGCCGTTCAACTGATGGCTGAGGCAAATGCAATCGAGACACAAGCCGCATCGGCATCGGATTCGAACCGAGAAAAGTTGTTGGCAAACGCATTGATCTTGAAAAAGAAGGCGGTGCGTGCAGCCAACTACAAGCCGACCAGCGCACCGACCTTTGTCGATCAGATTTTCACCAGTCTGAAAACGGTCTTCTTTGGGTTCGGTATCGCAACCTTGATCGCCGTTCCTCTTGGCGTGATGTGTGGCATGAGCCCGTGGTTCAACGCGGCGCTGACACCGTTTATCCAGATTTTTAAACCGGTCAGTCCGCTCGCGTGGCTTCCCTTGGCAGGCGTTGTCATTATTTGGGCCTATAGCGGGACGAAATCGGGCGAGACCGTATTCGAAAAAGCGTTCTTGATCTCTGCCGTTACCGTTTCGTTGTGTTCCCTGTGGCCCACATTGGTCAACACCACGCTGGGCGTAGCAAGCGTGGACAAGGATTACATGAACGTGGCCAAAGTGCTGAAGCTTTCTTGGACTCAGAAGCTGTTCAAGATTGTGCTGCCGGCAAGTTTGCCGCTGATGTTTGCCGGACTGCGCATCAGCCTTGGTGTCGGCTGGATGGTTCTGATCGCGGCCGACATGTTGGCCCAAAACCCCGGGCTGGGAAAGTTTGTATGGGATGAATTCCAAAACGGCAGCAGCCTGACGTACGCACGTATCGCATTCAGTGTGATCATCATCGGACTGATTGGTCTGTGTCTGGACCGCATCATGATCTGCTTAAGAAATCTGGTCAGCTTTGGGAACCCATCGCCGGCCTAACGATGTGCCCTGGGGCAAACGGATGGAAACGGCGAAACGAATGAATCGAATTGCTATGAATCGAATCGTTTTGAATCATTTCGAATCGAATCTTTTTGTGCACCGGCAAGGAATGCCCAAAGCTCTGCCACGGATGGCTTTTACATTAGCAAATCAAAATAAGCAAACGATATGAATGCCGCAGTCCTGACTCGACCGAGCGTTGAAACCAGACTCACCGAATCCCCGCCGGCTCCGATCTTGTCGATGCGTGGCGTCTGTAAAGGATACGGCAGTGGCGCGACGCGGACCGATGTGCTTCACAACATCAACTTAAATGTCCGTGAAGGCGAATTCTTGGCGGTTGTCGGCTTTTCCGGCAGCGGCAAGACCACATTCACTCAATTGCTGGCCGGCCTGGAATTGCCCGACAGCGGCGAAATCTTGATGGACGGTAAGCCCATCACCGGACCGGACCCCGAACGCGGCCTGGTCTTTCAGAATTATTCGCTTCTGCCTTGGCTAACCGTGCGAGGCAATATCGCGCTGTCGGTCGATACCGTCTTCAAGCATTGGTCCAAAGGGGAACGCAAAGATCACATCGAAAGATTTATCGAGATGGTTGGTCTGAGTCACGCCATTCATCGGCGCCCTCATGAATTGTCCGGCGGCATGCGGCAGCGTGTATCCCTTGCTCGCACTCTCGCGATGAAGCCCAAAGTGTTGTTGTTGGACGAACCACTATCCGCTCTCGATGCCCTGACACGCAGTGTGATGCAAGAAGAGATTTTGAGGATTTGGGAGGAAGAACGGCAGACGTGCGTGATGATCACCAACGACGTCGACGAGGCCATCTTGGTCGCGGACCGCATCGTGCCTTTGAATCCCGGGCCGTGCGCCTCATTGGGTCCTGCGTTCACCGTCGAGCTGAATCGACCGCGCATCAAGACCTCGCTGAATCACAACGAACGATTCAAGGGTTTGCGAAACGCGGTGACAAATTATCTGGTTGCCGTCCGCCAAAAGTCACGCCAGGACAGCGCAGCGACTTCGGATACTCCCGCCGTGCAACTTCCCGATTTGCAACCGCAAAGCATGAAGCTGCCAAGGAAAGCAATATTGAACTCACCGGTATAGCACCGGTCGGGCTGGTCGGTTGAAAAGTCGTGATTCGTTTCGCGGCCACCCGATTCGGACCGGTCAACGAATCGAACAACAAGTAACACGAGGCAACAATCGTATATGGCTGGATACGTCGAAATGTATCGTCTAGGCAAGACGTACGACACGCAAAAGGGTCCCGCCGTGATTGTCGAGGATTTTAACCTGGACATGGATCAGGGCGAGTACGTCTGTCTGCTTGGTCATTCCGGCTGCGGCAAGAGCACCGTGTTGTCGATGGTCGCAGGTTTAAACCCGATCACCCATGGCGGGATCGTCGTTGCCAATCACGAGATCGACGGTCCAGGTCCCGACCGAGGCGTCGTCTTTCAATCACCCTGTTTAATGCCTTGGATGACGGCATTCGAAAACGTAATGCTGGGTGTCAAGCAAGTTTATCCGCATGGTACGAAGCAGGATCGGCACGATATCGTCGCGTATTACCTAACGATCGTCGGGCTCGGCGCCAGTATGCACAAGCGCGCCGCAGATTTAAGCCAGGGCATGCAACAACGCGTCGGTATCGCACGTGCGTTCGCGCTGAAACCAAAGATGTTGTTGTTGGATGAGCCCTTCGGAATGCTCGATTCGCTGACACGAATGGAATTGCAAGAAATTCTGCTTGAGATTTTGATGCGGGATCAAGTCACGACGTTGATGATTACCCACGATGTCGACGAGGCGATCTTCATGAGCGACCGAGTCGTGATGATGACCAACGGGCCGCGTGCCAAGGTCGGAAAGATTTTTGAATTGCCCTTCGATCGCCCGCGCGTCCGCGCGGACGTCTTGGATCATCCCGAGTACTACAACTATCGCGGTGACATGATCTCGTTCTTGGAAGATCAAGATCATCAAAAAATGCAAGCGGAAGTGAAACAGCACGAGGAGGCGAAAAAGGAGGCCGAAACGGCTGGCACTTGAGTGAACCCGACTGATGGAATCGTTGATGCGCCGAACACGTGTCGTGGCTGCGATGACGCATGAAATTTACACGGCCATCGTTCGTTCAGACTCGCCCTGTCCTCCAGAATTATCATGACTTTAGTATTACCAAAGTTTTCTGCCAATTCGTTTCTTTGCGATGTCAGGGCGTACGACGTCGACGGGGACTCGAGAGTTCGCCCCAGTGATGGCGAGTCGCCGCTGGACGTTGTTGCGGTTACGGTTGCCGAGTCCGGCAAGCCGAAAGTCCACTCGGGCATACAAGTTCTCGGCGATGAAGTCGTGGCATTTGGGATACCTGTCTATCGTGACGGACGTGTCGTCTCGGTCGTTGTTGTGGCGGCCAAGATGACGAACGATTTGCTGGGCGTGTTTGAAGTCTGGACCCCCGTTGGAACGTACGAGGAAGTCCGACTAACGGATGGATACTTCGCGGGCCTCGAACGTTTTCAGAATGTTTCATCGTTCATCCGTTTTGAGAAAGGATTGGGATTGCCCGGTCAGGTCTGGGAAACCCAGCGGAGTACGATTCACGACAACCTGCCGAACCATCCCGGCTTTCTGCGTTCGGCGGGGGCGTCGGCCGAAGACCTTCAGGTGGCGATCGGGATTCCAGTCGCTGCCGAGGAACTGATCGGCGTCGCCGTGCTGATGAGTGCCATGTCCACGCCGATGGCACAAGGTTTCGAAGTCTGGCAGAGCAGCAGCGAGGGATTCAGGCTTGATCAAGCTTCCTATTCGGGACTGTCGTTGGATTTGCAGTTAACTGTCGGCACCAAGCTTTCTGCCAATTCCGGTTTGCCCGGTCTCGCGGCCGAACATGGTGGGGCATCGACGACCGAAAACGAAACATTTTTGTACGCAGGTCGATCCGGTAACCCCGAGGGTCTGGCCGGTGCTTTAGCGATTCCCTTTTACCAACAGGACAAGTTGACGAGCGTTACCGCCCTGCTCTTTTAGCATGCGCCGCGAGTCTTGATGCGGAACGTCCCAACACCGCGAGATTTAGTACTGATTCTTTATTCACTGCAACCAGGTTGTCACTGGCACTCATGTCCACATCCACCCTTCCCGTCGTGACGCGATCGCCTGACTTGATCAGTCAGTTGCTGCATGAACAACAGAGTCTGACTGCGGTGGAACAGTTCAGCGCATTGCATGAACAAGGACTTCACGATCCTTCCGCTGTGCCGCTGCAATCGAAATACTACCGAAGCTTGTTGCCCGCTTCGCCACCGGCCTCGGGCCAGCAGTATGCGTTCGAGGTTGATCTGGATCAGTGCAGCGGATGCAAGGCCTGTGTGGTTGCGTGTCACACGCTGAACGGTTTGGACGAAGACGAAAGTTGGCGAAGAGTCGGCACGTTGACCATTGGCGGCGACGAACCAGCAATACAGCACGTCACAACCGCTTGCCACCACTGCGAAGACCCAGGATGTCTGAATGGATGTCCGGTTAAGGCGTACGAAAAGGATGCTGACACGGGTATCGTTCGACACCTGGATGACCAATGCATCGGATGCAAATATTGCACGATGATGTGCCCGTATGAGGTTCCGCAATACAGCGATCGCTTAGGGATCGTTCGTAAGTGTGACATGTGTCATCAGCGATTGGCGGTCGGTGAAGCACCCGCATGTGTTCAGTCGTGTCCGAACGAAGCGATCAAGATCACGACCGTTTCAAGTGAAATGGCTCCCTCGGGAAATTCGCGTTTGGCCCCTGGCGCACCCGTGTCGCGACTGACCAAACCGACCACCCGATATCTATCGGAACAAACGATTGCGTATGCCGAATCCACGCCGCAGGATATCGGTATTGACCACGTTGCCGAAAGTCACTGGCCGCTTGCGGTCATGTTAGTCGCCACCGAAGTATCCGTCGGCATGCTGGTTGTCGAACGAGCTGTCGCAATCGTGTTCAGCGGAACGGAATCGCCCGAGTTGACCCGCTGGACCGCGCTTGTGTCGTTGTTGGTCGGGATGGTCGGACTGAACATCGCCGCGCTGCATTTGGGTCAGCCACTTAGAGCATGGCGCGTTTTTCTGGGGCTACGCACAAGCTGGCTTAGCCGAGAAGCAATCGTGCTGGGAAAATTTGTTGGTTTGCTAAGCATTGCGACGGGTCTGTTATGGATGCCAGTATTCGCTGATCGGATTCCGGCGACCATCACGGATCTGATTCCGCAGTGGGCAGGCGCCGCGTTGTTGTCGCTGTCGGCTGTCGTCGGCGTTGCCGGGCTGATGACCAGTGCGATGATCTATATCGTGACGCGACGTCATCTATGGCGCCCCACTCGGACACTTTTAAGGTTTTATGGGACCGCGGCGGTCGTCGGAATCGCTGCCGTCGCCAGTCTCGGTGGCATGACCGACGGTGGGAAATTCACAACGGTTTCGTTGTTCTGGATTGCCGCTGCGGCGGCTGGTGGCAAGATCGCCTGGGAGTGGTCGATTCAGTTGAATCCACGCGGACAAGGCGACTCGTATGATCGCCGCTCGAGAAAACTCGTCGCGGCACATTTAGAGCCGATTGCGAAGATTCGACTAGCCACGGGCATCGTCGGCGCTGTTTTGCTCGCGGTCGCAGGCGTGACCGTGTTCGCATCGCCGACGCTGGCCGGTTGCGTCGGAACGATCGCAGTCGCGGCGATCTTTCTTGGCGAATTGGCAGAGCGTTGGTTGTACTTCAGCAGTGTTGTCCACGATCGAATGCCAGGAACGATGTAACCGGTGAACCTGTTCTTTGACAGACGAATTCAAGCATGAAACGAATCAGATGAGCATCGCAGACAAAGTTGACAACGGACCGGACCAAGACGGTCCGAAAGCTGGTTTTTCGCTGCCGACGCTGCTGCACGCTCGGACCGGAAAGATGACCCGCGAGTTGTTGTTGCACCCCGGACGTCACGGCCTCGGGATGACTCACGAGACGCTGGATGCCGATACGACCACCACTGCGGTCTGTGGCTACTGCGCGACCGGTTGCGGTTTGCGGATGCATCTGCGCGATGACGAAGCGGTCGGGCTGACACCCGAGACCGTGTATCCGGTCAATCTTGGCATGGCGTGTCCGAAAGGCTGGGAGGCGCTGCGGGTCTTGGACTCGGATCAGCGGGCGACGGCGCCGCTGATTCGTGGCCCCGATGGCGAGATGAAATCGGTGACCTGGGACGAGGCATTGAGTGTTTTTACGAATCGTTTCAAAGCGATCCAATCGAAACACGGTAACGACTCGGTCGCTTTCTTGAGCACCGGACAGTTGCCATGCGAAGAGATGGCGTTGCTGGGCGCGCTCGCAAAATTTGGCATGAATATCAAGCACGGCGATGGGAACACGCGGCAGTGCATGGCCACCGCGGTGACGGCATACAAAGAGTCTTTCGGTTTTGATGCTCCGCCATACACATACGAAGACTTTGAGCAAAGTGACTGCTTAGTTTTTGTCGGATCCAATCCTTGCATCGGCCACCCCATCATGTGGGAACGGGTGCTCCGAAATCGCAATCATCCCGAGATCATTGTCATCGACCCTCGACGAACCGAAACGGCGATGGCGGCGACCGAACACTTACAGCTGAAACCCAAAAACGATCTGGCTCTGCTCTATTCGATCACGCATCATCTCATCTCGCAGGATTTGATCGACGAAACCTTTGTCGAAGCTCATACGAGTGGTTTCGAGCGACTTCGTGAACACGTTTCGTTTTTTAAACCGGAATCTGTTTCCCAGTATGCCGGTGTCTCGGCTGACCAGATTCGCAAGACGGCCGAAATCATTGGTACGCGGAAAGCCGTTTCGTTGTGGTGGACGATGGGCGTGAACCAAAGTTACCAGGGAACACGAACGGCGCAAGCGATCATCAATATCGCACTGATCACCGGCAACATCGGTCGTCCGGGAACGGGGGCCAACAGTATTACCGGCCAGTGCAATGCCATGGGATCACGGCTTTGGAGCAACACCACGAACCTGTTCGGACATCACCGTTTTGAAGACGCCGGTGACCGAAAAAAAGTTGCCGATGCGGTTGGAATCGATGTTGATGAAATTCCTCACGAAGGCAGCTGGTCCTATGACCGCATCGTGGAAGGGATTCGAAACGACGAGATCAAGGGTCTGTGGGTTATCGCCACCAACCCCGCCCATAGTTGGATCGATCAGGAAGATGTTCGCGGCTTGCTGAACAAACTGGATTTCTTGGTCGTGCAAGATATGTATCGTACGACCGAGACGGCCAGGCATGCCGATCTGTTGTTGCCCGCGGCCGGTTGGGGCGAGAAAGAAGGGACGTTCATCAATAGCGAACGCCGTTACGGACTTTTGAAAAAAGTACGGAAAGCGCCGGGCAAGGCCCTCGCTGATTTCTCGATCTTTCGCGCGATCGCTCAGTACTGGGGTGTCGGCCCGATGTTCGCAAAATGGGACTCGCCGGAATCGGTTTTTCGCATCATGCAGAATGCCAGTCGCGGCACTGCCTGTGACATCACCGGCATCGATGGCTATGCACACATCGACGCTTGCGGCGGCATTCAGTGGCCGTGGACCGAAAGCGATGCCAGCGATGGTCAACAACCCTCGACTCACCGTCGACTGTTTGCCGATGGCAAGTTTTTTCATGAGTGCGGACGAGCACGACTGATGATCGATGACGTCTCGCCGTTGCCGGAACCGCCGGACGACAGCTATCCGATAATGCTGCTAAGTGGCCGCGGCACTGTCAGCCAGTGGCACACACAGACACGCACCAGTCAAAGCCCGATGTTGCGAAAGTTGTATCCCAACGAACCCTACATCGAAATGAATCCCCAAGATGCCGACACGATCGGTGTTGAAAATGGTGATCCGGTTCGTATTCAGTCCCGCCGAGGGGCCGCGGTCGCGTCGGCCTGCGTCACGCCGACGGTGGCGAAAGGGCAAGCGTTTATGCCAATGCACTACGAAGCCACCAACCAACTGACACTCCGCCATTTCGACCCCCATAGCCGACAGCCGAGCTACAAAGATTGTGCGGTAAGGATAGAGCGAATATGAATGCCAAGAAAGATTTTAGCGAAGAACAAAAACAGTACCTCAGCGGGTTTGCATTTGGCGCCGACGTCGCGCGTGCGGTCAGCGGGCTGCCGATTCTTAGCGGCAGCGGCGGACAAGCCGGTTCCACGGTCACCTTATCATCCAACGGTACGAGGATCGACGATGCGGCGATGCCGGTTGGACCCGAACGCATTGCGCTACAAGCGCAGCTCGAGACCGTGTCGGCCGGAAAAAAACTTTGCAACGAAGAGAAAGCGAAACAAGCAAAAAACCCGCTTGATATGTGGGACGAAATGCAGAGCCGCGCCGACGCGGGTGAGTTCCCCAAAGGGACCGATGTCTTTTTACAAAAATTTCACGGCTTGTTTTTTGTCGCTCCGGCACAGAATAGTTACATGTGCCGCATGCGATTGCCCGGCGGAGTCTTGCACGGTTGGCAACTGCGGGGAATGGCAGATTTGTCCGATCGCAGCGCTGGCGGATTCGTCGACGTGACGACGCGAGCGAATCTACAGTTTCGCGAAATTCCGGCCGACCAGGCCATGGAGATTTTGTACGGATTGCGTGACCTGGACGTCATTTGTCTCGGCAGCGGCGGCGATAATATTCGCAACTGCACGGCCAGTCCGTTGTCGGGAATCGACACAACTGAATTGATCGAGACGATTCCGTTGGCCAAACGGATGCACCATTACATTCTGAACCACCGCGAGATGTACGGATTGCCTCGCAAATTCAATATTGCGTTTGATGGTGGTGGCCAGATCAGTGCACTCGACGATACGAACGACATTGGTTTTCACGCCGTTGAAGTGACTCACGACCATGCATCCGAGGACCTCCCAGCCGGCGTCTATTTTCAGTTGACATTGGGTGGCATCACCGGTCACCAAGATTTCGCGCGGCCGACCGGCGTCCTGCTTAAGCCAAGTGAATGCGTCAAGGTGGCCGGCGCGATCGTTCGTGTGTTCGTCGAAAATGGCGACCGCACCGATCGCAAGAAAGCCCGCTTGAAATATGTGCTGGACGACTGGGGATTCGAAAAGTTCATCACGGCCGTAGAGAAAGAATTGGACACAACGCTCAGGCGAGTCGATGTGTCTCGGTTGATGATCCCCACCGAAGAGGACCGGATGGGACACATCGGTTTTCATCCGCAGAAACAAGTCGGACGCCAATACGTCGGTGTCGTGTTACCCGTCGGACGAATCACCAGTGATCAGGCTCGTGGTCTAAGCAGTATTGCCGAGACGTATGGTAACGGTGAGTTGCGATTTACCGTGTGGCAAAACGTCCTGATTCCGAACATTCGCGATGCGGACGTCGATGCGGTCAAGCGAGAGCTAGATTTGCTTGGGTTGGGCTACGAAGCGAGTTCGTTTCGCGCCGGATTGGTGGCTTGTACCGGTAGTGCCGGTTGCAAGTTCGCCGCTTCCAATACCAAGGCACATGCCATGACGATTGCCGAAGTTTTGGAAAACCAATTTCAATTGGATCAGCCGCTAAATATTCATTTGACCGGCTGTCACCATAGTTGTGCACAACATTACATCGGAGACATCGGGCTGCTCGGCTGCAAAGTCGAACAAGGCGACGACATGGTCGATGGATACCACGTGCATCTCGGTGGTGGATGGGGCCAGAGGCAGGGAATCGCCAGATTGTTGTTTTCCTCGGTCGCCTTTGACGACATTCCACCGCTGCTCGCAACCATCGTGGGGAACTACTTGGAACGACGCGAGCCCGACGAAACCTTCGTGCAATATGTGGGACGACATAGTGACGATGCATTAAAGGCGATGGTCGCCGTCGCTACTTAAGGAAATCGTAAAACGGAAACGAAGAGTTTAGGCCTCTGCACGGATTGTTTTAGCCTTAGAAACTATTAAATCTGCTAAACCGATAAGACTTGAAAAAATCTATGAGTAGCTTCATTCCAGATTCGGCACCCTTCTCGCAAGAACAGCGAGCTTGGCTGAACGGCTTCTTTTCGGGCCTGATGGGAATCCAGCCCGGTATGGCACCTGGTGAAGCGATCGCCGCCGCGGGGATCGTTACTGAGACTATCGGTCCGTCGACGGATGAATCCGACGAAGAGGACTTTCCGTGGCACGATTCGGCGCTGCCGATCGTTGACCGGATGGAAATGGCTGACGGCAAGCCGTTGAATCGGCGGTTGATGGCAGCGATGGCACAACTGGATTGTGGGTCCTGTGGTTACCTCTGCGAAACTTACAGCGACGCGATCGCGTCGGGTGAAGAATCTAACTTGACGCTTTGCAGCCCCGGCGGCAAAGAGACCAAACAGATGATCAAAAAGCTGCTAAAGGAAGGCGGCGGTGATGTCAACGGAAAGCCATCCACCAACGGCACATCGGCCAAGCCGACGGGGTGGTCACGACAAAATCCACTGGAGGCCAAGCTAATCGAATCCAGGCCCCTGAACCGTGAGGGGTCTGCGAAAGATACACGTCATGTCGTGATTGATCTTTCAGGATCGGACCTGACGTACCATGTCGGTGATGCCCTGGGCGTGTATCCGACCAATTGTGGCGAACTGGCCGCGATGATCATCGATCGCATTGCTGCCGACCCCAATGTCCCGGTTCAAACTCCGCTGGGTAACAATAAACCGCTTCGCGAGGCGCTCTGCGAGGACTGTTGCCTAAGAGATCCATCGGACGAATTGCTCGAGTTAGTGCTTGCGCAGGCTATCGATCCCGAGGCCAAGCAAACGTTGACCGAAATGTTAGAGGACGGTGTTCCCGAAGGCGTGGATGTCCTTGATATTCTGGAAAAAGGCAGCTGTTCGACGTTGACCGCGACTGAAGTGATTGAGACGCTTGAGCCATTGAACCCAAGGCTCTATTCGATCGCCAGCAGCATGAAGAAAGTGGGCGAGCAAGTTCACTTGACGGTCGGCAAAGTCTGCTATGAGCGGGACGGTCGACTCCGCAAAGGTGTCGCCAGTACGATGTTGGCCGATCGGCTCGATCAAGGAGCAACGGTTCGTGTCTTTCCTCAAGCGAACCACGGTGGATTTACCGTACCTGAAGATACAAACAAGCCAATCATCATGGTCGGGCCCGGTACCGGGATCGCGCCGTTCATGGCTTTCCTACAAGAACGTGAGGCAACGTCATCCAGCGGTAAGAACTGGTTGTTCTTCGGTGATCAACGACAGTCCCTGGATTTTCTATACGAAGATGAACTTCAGGCGTACCGGGAAAGTGGGCTGTTAACCCGATTGGACGTAGCGTTCAGCCGCGACGGTGACCAAAAGGTGTATGTTCAAGATCGTATGCGAGAAAACGCGGCCGAGTTGTGGCAGTGGCTGCAAGACGGCGCGTGCTTCTTTGTGTGCGGCGACGCTTCAAGAATGGCCAGCGATGTCGATCGAGCACTGAAACAGATTGTTGCCGAACAAGGCGGTATGGACGAAACAGATGCGATTGCATTCGTCGAAACGATGTCGAAAGAACATCGCTATGTTCGTGACGTTTACTGATCGCTAGTGTCGCGAGGTTTATCCTCGCTTGGTTTCCGTTGTGGGACAGGTGGATTACGGCTGCAACACGCCATCGGTGCGTTTGGTGTCACGCCTTGTAGCCGCAACGATTTCGTCTCGTGCTGCGGGCGACAGCCAAGCGTGTTCGATGGCCAGGTCTGCCGCCTCGACACTGTCTTGGACCAGATACATCGGGACTCCAACGTTTGCTGCTTGAGAGACGTATTGATCCACCCGGGCGTCATGATCGCTGGCGAAATTGGGGGTGATGTCGCGAATGAAGATTCCCGCAATGCGATCGGGGAATTCGGTCGCTGCGGTTGCGTACAATCTGGCATCCTCCTGTCCCGAATCGCCGACCAGAATGAACGGCAAGTGGCTAAATGTTTTGATAAGGCGTCTTGCTTTGTCAAGCTTGTGATCATGGCCCGATTGCAAAAATTTGTTGTCATCAAATCCGAGGTCTCGTAGCAGCAAGGGGCCTCGAGGGATTGCGTTCAATTCAAGGAAGTCTTCTAGCAGGTCGTATAGGTTCCATGGTGAGCTGGAAATATAGAAGATAGGGTTGCATGGATCGCCATTGGGATAGCCTTGCATATGCTCGTACAGTTTGGCGACTCCATCGAGAGGCGCACGTGTCCGAGCGTTTCCAAAAAATGTCAACTTCGCCATCGTTGCGAGATCCGTTGCTCCGGTATGCAAGATCGTGTCGTCAACGTCACTAATGATGGCGTATTTAGCATCCGCAGGCACGGCTAACACACGGCAAGTTGTTCGATGAAGTTGCCGTTGACCTTGTCGATGACCGACGATCCGAAGGCTTGCAGTGTCCCATAAGGAATCTTCAAGAGGGCGGTGTCGTGGTAAAGTCACGTGGAAGTAGCCTTCCGCATCGCTGGTGGTGACCGCGTTTTGTCCGCCGAATGTGGCTTCGATGTCGACGCCAGGAACTTCGTCGCTGGCGAGACGCTGGATCGTAAGCGTGAGATTTTCGAACCATCGGTCGTTATCAAAATCCGGATTGATTGGCGGATTCGTGAGGACGCGACCATGCAAATGGACCGTGTCCGCAGACGCATAACCCATGTACGGTTGGATCTTGGGGATTCCCTCGCGGCCGAGACGTTTCCGGATGCGACGGATGCCCGCATCAATGACGTCATCCGTTGCGGATGCGGTTCGAGTCAACCAGTGCTTGAAGTGATCATGCCAATCCGATCCGGCTGTAACTCTCATGATGATTCGCTTTGTTGTCGCGTAGTCAGCGGACGGAACGATCGGCCGCGGACGAGTTTGAAATGGCGGATGAACAAACTCATCCCGAATCTGCCGTCACTGTCGGTGCGGCGTCGTCTGATGCGTTTGCGCGATCGTGACGGCCTGACAGAAAGGCTGTTGTGCGTGTCCGCAACTTTTCGCGGATAAGGCGATTTGCGAATAAGGCAATCCGCGTGCCAAGCTAGGTAATAAGCAATTCATGTCGGATGCATCGCCAACCATTGGGTTGAAATAGCACGGAATTATGGGTCGCCCAAACCTCTCGCTCGCGAATGGGCCGGGTGCTCGTGATCTGCTGTCGAACGAGGGTTTCCAGCTTTGCCCAGATCACCGAACGGTCGATCACCAAGTGGTCGGGAATCGATAACTCTGCGCGATCAACGGACGCCATTACATTCAATTCGCTCGCCAATCGACCAACAATCGGCGCCATTCGCCTGGCAAGCGGGACCGCAGTGGTCACTGGACAGACCGAAACGAGCCGATGAAAGTCACGGTGGTCGGTATGTGCGAGCGCCGACCGTACGATCCAGTCCCCAAAGCTGTGAGCGACAATCGAAACGTGGTCATCGGTCTCGTCGATCGTTCGAGCAAGCGACTGTGTCACAACGTCGAGATCGCTGAAGACGCGTGGGTAGTCCCAGCGGATAATACGGTCAAAATCGGTTCGTAAGTAACGTTGCAGCGGAATCATCATCCATGCCGGCGACATGAATCCGGGTATCAAGATTAGAGTTCGAGTCGGCATCGTGTTTCTCTATCGTCGTGCATCGCCCACCGAACGTACCGCCAAGGTGTACCGCAAAGATATACCGCAAAGTTTGGGCCGGTAAATTATCTTGTTGTCGACGCCTCACCGATGTACGAAAAAAGTGGTGGTTGGCATCACAGGCTTTAGCCTTCATTGGCGACTTCAATCGCGTGATGGCGAGGCCGCAACCGAGTCTGCTTTGGGGGTTTTGATCACCTCACTTGTCGTGCTGCTTTGGCAAGTTGGTGCCACGCCGCTTATGGCTCACCGCACTTCACTGTATTTTGGGCCCGCTGACGTACATGTTGTCGGTCACCACAAACCTCAAGCGAAGTTGCTGTGCTCGACTGATCCCGATTCTTGGCGTCGCTCGTACTTTGACATCGGAGTTAGCGTGTGTCTCGGCAATCATGATTTCGCGATCACGCGTCAAATCTTTGTGATCATCATCTCGGTCGACCGCTAATGCTTGACACAACATTGCCGGTCCACGTGTCAGACGCCTGGGGTCATCCAGTCCGCGGTTCTGTTTCATTCGATCAACACCCCAAATGGGTTCCAAAGCTCGAATCAGAACAGCGCTGCCGCGTCCGGCCTTTTCGGTGACGGCATTCATGCAGTACTTCGCGTGAATCGGATAGACGTAAAGTGTTCCTGGTGGCCCGAACATGGCGGCATTGCTGATTGTTTGGCCCCGCGAGCTATGGCTGGCCAGATCACGCTGGGCCAAATAGGCTTCCGTTTCGACGATCAGGCCGCCAACCCATTCGCCGTCAATTTGCCGTACAAGTGCTTTGCCCAGTAGTTGCCGAGCGACTTGTTCGGGTGAGCGATCATAGAATGATCGCGGTAATCGGTTACGTTTCGCAGGAAGTTTCATGACAATCGATCAAACTCGAGTTCTTGCCGCCCGTTGGGTCGTTCCCATGGTGGGCGATCCCATTCATCGTGGATGGGTTCGCGTGGCAGGGGAAGAGGTCGTCGAAGTGAATCGAGGCGTTCCTCCTTCAGCGGCGATTGATTTAGGCGACGTCGCATTGCTGCCCGGACTCGTCAACGCGCATACGCACCTTGAATTCTCTGATTGCCGGCATCCAATCGGTCACGTCGGCATTGCGTTAAGTGATTGGATCGCAGAAGTCGTCTCGGCCCGAGGCGCCACGACGCCCGAGCAGAAACAGAAATCAATCGTCGCCGGGCTGACGCAATCACGTGATGCAGGTGTCCGGTTGATCGGCGAAATCACGACGCCGCCATGCGAGTACCCCGATATTTCCGCCGGCCCCACACTGGTCACATTCGCTGAAGTCTTGGGATTGAGCGAATCGCGTGCGCAAGATCGATATCAAGCCGCGGTCGATCACAATCTTGCACATCGGCACGGCGCGTGGAGTCCGCACTCACCGTATTCGACGACGGCTGACTTGGTGTGCCGCTGTGTTCAACAAGCGTCGTCGATGGGGCGACCGGTGGCCATGCATGTCGCCGAATCTGCTGATGAACGAGAACTGATCTCAGAGGGAACCGGGCGAATCGCCGACGCGCTGAAACGAATGGGCGTCTGGCGTGACGATTTGTTTCCCTGGGCAGGTGAAGGTTTCGGTCCATTGATCGACACACTTGCCCAGGCACCGCGTGCGCTATTGGTCCACGGGAATGATTTGCAAGACAGCGAAATCGAACGTGTCGCGTCACACCCGAATTTGTCGGTCGTCTATTGTCCTCGGACGCACGCTTTTTTTGACTATCCACCGCATCCGGTGGGGCAACTGATCAAGCGAGGAATCCGGGTTGCGTTGGGTACGGATTCACGAGCGAGTAATCCAGATTTGTGTTTGTGGAAGGAAGTGCAGCACTTGCTGAACCATCGTGGCGATTTGCCGCCGGACCAGGTGTTGGCGATGGCGACATTCAACGGCGCCGAAGCGCTCGGTCTGAGCCAGTTCGGTCGTATCGCTGCGGGATGTCGTCCCGGTTTGGGTACCGTCGCGACATCGGCAACACGGGTCGAGCAACTGTGGCCATCGCTGGCGACCTGCGAATACGTGCCACTGTTGCATCACGAAATAACTTAATCAGCCGGTGTTGATTCCGACCTGCAACCCGTCGGGAGCATAGATACTGCGTCCGCCATCGATGGGCAAGCAAACACCGGTGACGAAGTCATTTTCGCATAAGAATTTGACGCCGTGCGCAACATGATGAGCGGTTCCAACCTGGCCGACCAATGTGCTGGCCGCGATTTTATTGCGATGGGCATCGGTGACATCATCGGCCAACATGACGGGGCCCGGTTGTATACAGTTGACACGAATCTTGCGATTGCGGCTTGCCAGTTCGACCGCGAGCGACCGGGTCATGACTTCAACGGCGCCTTTGCTAGGAAAGTATGCGGCGTGATCCATGTACGGCCGGACGGTCGCCCAGTCGCCGATGTTGATAATCGAACCGCCCGTTTCCTGTTCCGCCATGCGAAGTCCGGCGGCGCGGGCTGTCATGAAAGAACCCATCAAGTTGACATCGTGGTATCGCCGCATTTCGTCGGCGGAGATTTCTTCCAATTTTGTCGGTGACCAGATGGCCGCACTATTGACCAAGATGTCCAACCGGCCAAAGTGCCCGTGCGTATCGGCCACAATCTTTTCGGCGACCGTTTCATCGTCCAGCGACCCGTGAGTCACGATGACATCGGTATCAAAATCCTGAGCGATAACACCGGCTGCTTCTTCGGCCTCGTCGATGCTGTGGTTGGCGTGCAGCGCCAGTCGGCATCCAAGCCCGGCAAGCAGGACGGCGATCTCGCGACCGACGCGTGGCGAACCGCTGCCGGTGATCAAAGCGACCGGGGACCGATGTTGGAACACGTCATGGATATACGGCATCGCAAAATCAGCTCGAGTTTATAAGAATTTCGAAAGTGCATCACCGCGCGCCGCTCTCGCGTCAACCTTGGCAACCGTTTCCGCGTCTTCGATTAGCGGCGGCGCGTGGTGTGGTTTGATCCTGGCATCGATCACCAGTGATCCAACGCATCCCCAGTGTTTGTGCAGGGTTGTTGATCCCACACCATCAACATCGACCGCCGGATTGCTGCGGGTAAACGTGACCCACAACCAATTTGCAAATGATCTGGCGGCAAAATCACTGTCATCGACCAACGTGATCATGGGAAACTGGTTGATCGGGTCATCGGTTGAAATTGACTCGGCAAATTGTTTAAGCATTTCGCGGTCGTCCGGATCGCGACATGCCGGCGATTGAACGGCCAAGACGCCAGGCATCACGATCTTGGCATTGATAAATCGATCGGGCAAACGTAGATCCGATGGGATTTCGGTGGGCAGTGTTCGCGTCGCCGATCCGGTGGCTGCGATCACCAGCTTTGATCCTTTGTTGAACCCGATCCCGCTATAGTCCAGCGTGTCAATCGTCGTTTGCGTTTGGAAGTGCAAGTCGCGGCGCCAATCAACTCGTGACAAAATGTGTCGAAGGAACGATTCAATATCGTGGATGTCAAGTTCGCCGGATGGATCATCGGTGATCCACAAATACTTTGCCAATGAAAGTTGGCCGTTACCCAGGATCGCACTGGCCTGAGTCAACAGTTCTTGCGGCTCGGCCGAGTTTAAATAGGGCATATAGCGTTCACTGCCAATCGCCAGTAACAGCGGATGCACACCTGCCGCATCGACCGCGTGAACCGCCTTCACACCAGGGATCACCGAAGGAATGATCGGATCGGTTAACTCGTGAATCAATTGGCCGAACGTTGTGTCCTCTTGCGGAGGTCGCCCGACCACGGTGAACGGCCAGATTGCATCGTCGCGGTGCCAGACATGCTTGACGTTCATCAGCGGAAAGTTGTGTTGCAGACTGTAATATCCTAAATGATCGCCGAAGGGGCCTTCTGGTTTCGTTTGAGCCGGATCAATGTCGCCGACAATGGCGAAATCAGCATCCGCATAAACCGGCGCATGATCACCGCGGATCATTCGCGTGCGCCGTCCTGCCAGCGCGCCGGCAAACGTCAATTCCGTCAATCCTTCGGGCAGCGGCATCACGGCGGCCAAAGACATCGCAGGCGATCCACCCACCGTAATCGCCACGCGCAACGACTCGCCGCGATCCAGCGCGGCGCGGTGGTGCACACCGATGCCGCGATGGATCTGGTAATGCAATCCAACTTCGCGGTCGGTCACATATTCGTTGCCGGACAACTGGATTCGGTACATTCCCAAGTTGACCCGCATCAGGTTTCCGGCATCGGTCGGGTCGTCACTTAGCACTTGCGGCAGCGTTACAAAACCGCCACCGTCACGCGGCCAGCACTGGATGTTAGGCAATTGTGACAATGCGCATGATCGAGTTTGTACGGCCCCCCAACGAACACGACGCGGCAGCATTCGCAAGGCCGTCATCGGTACGCCGGCATACCGCATGGGCCGTTTAGGCAGCGCCGACGGATCGATTTTCATCTCGATCAATCGGCGCACCGATTCCAATGTGTCTCGAAATAGATAGCGTGCTTGTTCAAGAGAGGCAAACAAATTCGATGCCGCCGGGAAACTGCATCCGCGTACGTTTGTGAACAGCACCGCAGGCCCATCCGACGCGTAGACTCGCCTTTGGATCTCGGCCATCTCCAGATAGGGATCGACTTCGTCGTCGACCTGGATCAACCGACCTGCCGCTCGGAGGTCTTCGACCACGTCTCGGGTACTGCGGTGCTTCACGAGTGGATTGTCAATCAAGCAGGGGGGTGAATCAGGTGGCAGGCAATGTCCAGGTGCGGACAACGTCGTGGGCGGCCCGACCCGGATTGCAGGCGAGTCGATTGGGGCGTCTCGCGGTCCGATCAGGTCCACAACCAGATCAATCGGGTCTGCGAGCGGATCGATTCGGTCACGCCGACTTTACGCGGGTAGGATAACCGCGATCGGAGCGCTAGACTAACGGCCCACGGATTGTTCACTCGCAGAAAAGCTGGAAAGTATGTTGGAAAGCCTGCCATTGCCCTCGCCAAAGCTGGAAGCCATTCCCGCCGGTACCCTTGCTGATACGGAAGTCATCGTTGCCGGATTGACCCAAGACGGGACCTTGTCCGCGACATTGGCGAAACTTGACGCCGAATGCGGCGGCGTGATTTCACGTTTGGTTCAGTCTGGCCAAATCCGTGGCAAGGCGGGTGAGATGACGATGATCGCGCTTGCCGCCTTAGCTGACTCTTCACCGCCTGACGCCGATCCGTTACCGGCCGTCGTTTTGGCGGTCGGACTTGGCAAAGAGGCCGCGGCGGCCGACGACGATCCAGAGCGTCGCCGGGCGATGGAACTTTCGGCCGCCGTGATTCGAAAGCTGGCCGACCGGCCACGCGGCAGCATCACCATTGCACTTGCGGAATCTTTTTCGTCCGCTGCCCATGACGTCCTTGTCACAGGAGCTTTGCACGGGTGCGAGGGACAAGCGATCTATCAAGACGAAGCCGCGCTCATCGTGCCCGATGTGATTCGGTTCAGCGGCATCACGGACGAGGCGCTGCAGCGAGGCCGAGTCATCGGGGACGCGATCAACCAAACACGGCGATTGGTGAACGAACCGCCCGCGGTTATCTATCCAGAAAGCTTTGCGGCAAGGGCGACCGCGTTGGCGGATGACGCCGGACTGACGATCGAAACCTGGGACGAGAAAAAACTGGATGAGGAGGGATGCCGCGCGATCCTGGCGGTCGGCCGCGGATCCACTCGCCCGCCCCGTCTGGTCATCATGCGTCACGATGGCGGCGGATCGGAACCACCCATCGCCTTGGTCGGCAAAGGCGTCACGTTTGACAGTGGCGGTCTGTCGCTAAAGCCCAGCGAAGGGATGGTCGCGATGAAGTGTGACATGGCCGGGGCCGCAACGGTCGTGGGAGCGATGTTGGCGCTCAAGCGACTGGGCGTCAAACGCAATGTGATCGGGCTTTGTGGATTGGCCGAAAACATGGTCAGCGGTGACAGTTACAAACTGGGCGACGTGATCGAGACGCGCAGTGGCAAAACGATCGAGATCATGAACACCGACGCGGAAGGCAGAGTGGTTTTGGCTGACACGTTGGACGTGGCAATCCAGTTTCAACCCAGTGCGATGATCGATTTGGCAACTCTTACCGGTGCATCGCTGGTGGCACTGGGGACCGAAGTGGCCGCATTGATGACCAACAACTCAGCACTCTGTGACGAAGTCATTCGCGTCGCCGACAACGAGGGCGAGCGTGTTTGGCAACTGCCGATGCATCGCTTTTACAACGAACAAATCAAAAGCAAGGTCGCCGACATCAAGAATACCGGTGAGGGTCGATTCGGCGGAGCGATAACTGCCGCGAAATTCTTAGAGAATTTTGTCGGGGACGTGCCGTGGCTGCACATGGATATCGCCGGACCGGCGTTCTCGGATCAACCCAAGCCGCATCGGGATGCCGGTGCGACCGGGGTGATGGTCCGAACGTTGGTTCGTTGGATTGAGGATTCCGCGGCCCACTAGGCGAATCGAATTCGCCGGGCTGGCGAACCGCATTTGAATGGGCAAGTAACCATTGGGACGACGTCGGCGTGTGCCGCGATGCCGCCGTTTGCGTCAAGGCTCGCAGTGGCTACGCTTTGGCTACGCTTTGGCGCCGGGCCAGAACTTTTTCCACTTGCTGTCGCCGCTCTTGGCGGACCCCTCATCGGCTGCGGCGGCATCTTGATTGCCATGCAGTTTGTGCGCTAGGTCACGAATCGCCGTCGTGATCGCGGCCTTGGGTGCCTGCACGATCAGCGGTACACCGTTGTTGCGGACTTCGACCATCGTGCGATAATCGTTAGGCAGCAATGCAAAGATCTCGCGTCCGAGCGACTCTTTGGCTTTCTTTAAACTGATTTGTCCCGAGTCCAACCCGGCTCGATTGACGACGATTTCGACTTTGCTCTGCAAACCCTCAATCTCTTCAAAGCTCATCATCAGTCGTACGACGTTGCGCAGGCATGGGAGATCCAACTGGGTGACCAGCAGAACTTTGCTCGCGCTTTCAATCGCGGCCATATCCACAGAGCTGTACGTTTTCGACAGATCAACGATCAAGTGTGTGAAAGATGCCTTCAACAGGCCGATCACTTTGCGCAGGCTCTCTTCGGTGATCGAAAGCGTGTCGTGCAATTCGACCGGCCGAGGCAGCAGGTACAATCCGCTGCTGTGCTTGGTCAACGAACGCTTCAGCAGTTGAATATCCAGTCGCGAGATGTTTTGAACCACATCGGCAAGCGTGTAATCGGGGATCGCGTCCAAGAACACGTCTGCATCACCGAGCGCAAGATCCAAGTCCAGCAAGGCAACACTGTTTTGCGGGTTCTCGGCAAGGACGCACCCGAGGTTAACTGCGGTGCTGGTTGTTCCAACACCACCGGTTGCACCCGCAACCGCGATGACTTCGCATGATCTTCCACCACCGTCGCTGGCGCCGAATTTCTGTTGGCTGACGCGTCCCAGCGCACTGGACAAGTCCTCGTGCGAGATCGGCATGGTCAAGAATTCACGTGCACCGGCCCGAATGGTCCGCAGGATTTGGTGTCCGTCGGTGTTCTCGCTGGCTGCCAGGATCGCGGTGTCTGGCGCGTCGTTTGAAAGTCGCTGAATTAGCTCGATCGCACGTTCAGGATCGGTGTCCAACGCGATCACGCCCACGTCGGGCGCGGTTTGTTCAATGACGTCAGGAAAAAACTCGTATCGCGAACAATCGGCTTCCAACCAAACCGTGTCCATCGACAAGAGCATCGATTTAACGGATTCACGATTGGTGTCATTGGGGTCAACCAATGCAATGCGAAGCACGTTACTCATAGTGAAAACAATCCAATCAGTACTTGATGTTCAGCCGATGGGCTTATCACATTGTCCAACGAGCATGCCGCCGGGACGACCGGCGGCTGCCTCGCATCAAACGTTTTAGATCAAAAACTGGGCTGTGAAATGATCACGCCTTCGCCGACGATTGCGGGTTCAGCACCCGGAACGATGGCACCGGGCGGGATGATCGACCCGGGCTGCCCGTGGCCGGCTGCCGGCGTGTAACCGTCACCGATCACGCTGCATCCGTCGCCACCCAGCAAGTTGGGCACTTCGATGTGTCCGTTGATATACAGGTCATGATCGTTAGGCGACATCGAATTCAGACCTGGGCCACCGGCGGGCACTTCGTGTGGGTCCATCGCATCGACAAGTTCAGGCGTGACGGTGATCAGCAATTCGATGTCATTGCGGCGTTCGGTCACTCGGCGGAAAAAGGTTCCGATGTAGGGAAGTTCGCCGAGCAATGGTGTTCCGCGAGTGACAGCTTCGGTACGGCTTTGCAACAAACCGGCGATCGCAAAGGTTTGACCCGCTTGCAGTTCGACGGCGGTTTCGACGTAACGCTGCGTGAACGCCGGCACGAGAATACCACCGGAGTTGATCGAACGTGAATCATCAGGCTCTTTCACTTCCGGGCGAACTTCCAAACGGATGCGGCCGGGACCGACGACGAACGGCAGAAAGTCGACCGACGTGCCGAACTCTTCAAAGTTAATCGTGACGGCACCATCGCCGGCCGGAATGATGTACGGGACGGTACCACCGACGGTGAAACGGGCTGGACGTCCGTGGGTCGCGACCACGGTCGGTTCGGCCAACATTTTCAGCAAGTCTTGTTGACGCAGTGCGGTGACCAGTGCTTCGAAGTTGGCGCTGCCGCTGTAGATTCGGTTGGTCGCTTCAACGGCACCCGGCTCCAGGCCGGCGAAAGTTGACGCGTTGGCATCGACCAGACCCACGACGCCCGAGGCGAACAGCGAGTCACCGTTGATCACGCCCCAGTCGATTCCCAGGTCGCGAAGCTTGGTTCGCGAGACTTCCATGATACGTGTGTGCAGCAAAACTTGCTGAACACCGACGACCTGAATGTTGTTCACGACGGTGGTATAGAACTGTTCGACGATCGCAACAGCACGGTCGACGTCGTCGACGCTGGTGACATAACCCGAGATAATCGCGCTGCTGTTGACCGGCATTACTTTCAGTGCGGCCAGCGGCAACTGCGAGCTCAGGATGCCTTCGACTTCACGAGCATCCGCGTGCACGGTGATGTCAACGGTGTACTGTTTGTCGTTGGTGTCCCACATGTTCACCTGAGTGGTGCCGGGGGCCTTGGCAAAGATTTGCAATTGATTTTGCGAAACGGGCGTCGCACCAATCACTTCTTCGTTGTGCACTTGGAACTTCGGGATTCGCTCATCCAACGTCAGAATGCGGCTGCTTTTGACGAGCATCTCGAGCCGCTCAACCGACTGAGAAATCTCGTGGTTGACTGCGGAAGTACTCGATACCAGTTGGACCTGGCCGTACTCGGCCGCGGCCTGGTTCGCGCCCACTGCCGCCACAACAGCAGCCAGCAGGAATGACGCGGCGCTTCTCGTCGTCGGTCGGAACGTTTTCATCGCGATTGCATCCTTGCGGAACCAATTCTCGAATCCGTCCGAGAACGTGAGTGACGCGTTTCAAGCATTCAAGCCTGAGACGATCACATGGTCCGTGCGAGTAACAGTGGTAAGTTCAAAAAATAGGTCACGTCGTTGGCATCGAGTGATGGCATCACCGCGTCGGTGAAGACGCGACGATCACGGTCCGCCAAAAACGTTAAGTCAATTGCTCGGGTAACTGCGGCCCGTTCCGCGGCCCGATGTCATCGGGTTTCCGGAGCCTGCCGTTGATGTTTGGCCGCCTTGGAAGAATGGACTGTCTTCTCCCGACAGATAGCCGTACTCGTCATCTTCACCAGCGGGGGCTTCGTCGCGGCCGCTTTGCAGTGGGCCGTCCGTTAGTTCTTGGTCTTCAAGATCGCCGGTCAATCCGCCTGTCTGATTGACGATCCGCGGCACAGAACTGCCTTCGGTGAACTCGTATTCGATCATTTCGCCGTTGACCATTTTGACCATCCGCCACGTGTTTCGTTTCGGTGCGGGGGTTTCAACAACGATGTCGTCTTCGTCGCTTTGTTGTGCGGCCAACAATGCGGCTTGTTTTTGTTCTTGATAATCGGCCAGCCATGTCATGAATCCGGCAGCCGAGTCGCTGATTTCTTGATCGTCAACGGTGTCGGGATAGTCCCCAGGAGCACCCAGGCTGAGCGAGAGTTTGCCCAGCTCGCGAGCATAGTTCCAAGCCTCGTTGTCCGCCTTGCGAATCAACAACGAAATGGTGCGAGGTGCATATCCGCGACGTTCTTCGTCGTCCTCTTTGCGTTTCGTTTCACCGTCGATCGCGAACACGCGGACGCCGGCCAGCACGGTCTTTAACATCGTGCGTGGGATGACTTCGCTTTTCTTGAAGTACCCGTTCACATCGACGCGGTCGCCTTGTCGAACCAGGCTGGCGATTCCGTTTTCTGAATCTGCTTTCATCGAAACAACGATGAACCCTTTAGGAACGATGACTGCGTCTTTGTCAGCGATCAGCTTGACCGGCAACACTGGCTCACCGGCGTAAAATGCTTGTTTGGCGTACTGGCCTTCCAGTGTCGCGATGTCATTGGTTGCACCCTCGGGCACTTTGTCCGCAGGCCATTGTTCCAGCCGTATCTTTTCAGCGGTGATCTCCTCATTTCCGGCGATGGCCTGAGCGGTTACGAAAATCTCAACCGTTTCGAGAACATTGCCGGTGTTCTGGGCCTGCATCCAACGGCTAACCCCGATCGCGGCAATGGTTCCGCAAACGCACGCAAGCAGCAGAAAGAGTGATTTATTTCGCATGACTTTGGTCACATTTGAAAAGTGATGGCGGCGCTACTTTCGAGCGGGCAACGCCAGTTGGAATACGACGCATCTGCGAAGCAACCCGACTCACAGAGGTTTTCGGTGTATCAAGTGGTATCGCTGCAACCCGTAACGTCAGCGGGCTAATGTCCATGTGACCGGCACGGTTTGCTTAGAGCTGCTGCAGTGCCTAGTCGTTGCAGTTTTCCAATTGCTGCTTTTACCAGCCGCCGGACTTAAGACATCATTCCGGCGAAGGCGAAGTACGCGATTGAGCCGATTGCCATGGGGATTCCGTAAGGCAACAGCTTCATCGTTGGCTTACGTTCCCGGGCGATTGCGGCCAATTTGGACGGATTTCGGATCGTTTTCCACTCTTCGATGATCTGGCGAGCCATCGCGTAGTGTTTGAACCAGTTGCCGCTCATGCCGATCATCACAAGAGCCATGATTCCGCCGACAATTGCGGTTGCCGCGAATGCTTTCAATGTCACCATGGCGCCCAACCAGGCGCCGACACCGGCCAGCAGTTTCACGTCACCGGCACCCATGCCGCCGACATTTCGTAGGACGAGCAATAGCACCATACCGACGATGGTTCCGGTCAGGCTCCAGCCCAAACCACTGAACCCGCTCTCGATCGTCCAGTGAATCCAGCCACAAACGATGAAGGGAAAGGTTAGCCAGTTAGGAACCTTCAAGATCATTCCGTCGATGACCGCAGCGACGACCAAAACGGCTGCGACGAACCAAACGATCCAATTCTCTGCGATGGCTTGAAAAACGATGGCCATAATTCTCTTCCCCGTATTTGGTAACGCGAATCGGATTCGCGGATGTGTGCGGATAGGTAGTGGTTGGGCAGCGTGCGACCCGCCCGGATTTGTTTGCTTAGCGGTTTAGCGTGGTCCGATCATCCAACTGAACATGGCGAACAGCAGCGTGACCAAGCAACACGAAAGTTGCCAAGCGTAGGCGGCGGCGTCGGCTGGAAGTAGCGGATAATTCATTCGATCATCTTGAAGGGTTTGGTATCTCAACGCGTTCCGATGGCGACCGAGATATGGTCGCCACCGGAAAAGCGTTAAGACAGCAATGGGATTCGACTTTGATGCAGCGACTCCGGCAAGAACTTTCGCGCCACATCAAAATCGATCGCTGAACTAGTTAGTTGTGCCCGAAAGGCTGTCGCTAACTTTCTTGAACTTCTCTTCTGCTTTGCTGCCCAGAGTACCGACGGTACCCAAGCAAACGACGACGATCAGAGCGAGCATCACGGCGTACTCAACAGCTGTTGGTCCATCTTCTTCTTTCAGGAACTCAACAACGCTATTTGCGAACTTATTCATATCTATCTCTCCTCGAATGAGGTGCTACCGATGAGGTCACACTCTCGACGATGACTAACGGGCCAACTCGACGTGAGTTGGTCCAACAGTGGGGGCAGCCTCGTCTCCGACGTTCGTTGACATGCCTTGGTTTCCCTTGGCAGCCCGGCAATCCTGAGGAACAAGATCTGTCATCCCGAAAGACAACGTTTCAGATTCCCACGGACCCGTAGCTTTGCGTGCCGACCTCTCGGCCGGTTTGCCTTTGTCAAGAGCAAGGCTGACCGGGCATCACCGTCACGCAAAAACGCTCAGGAGACATCCGGCAGCGGACCGAACACCGATCCGCTCACTCTCTACGTGAAAGGTACGACAAGAATCTGATGAGTCAAAAAAGTCGGATCAACGAAGCATTGACGTTACGGCAATCAGTCCGAACGTACCGGTTGTCCGGGTTAGGAGTCCCATGGCGCGAATGCGCACCCAGATTAGTTAGCCGAAACGGCTAACGAGGGGATGGTCTTGGGTAAGAGAAGCGCACCAAGAGCGGCTAGACTAACTGATCAAACGTCCAAGTTTCGCACATCAAGCGCATGCTTTTCGATGAACTCGCGCCGCGGTTCGACTTTGTCGCCCATCAACAGGCGGAACATTTCATCGGCGGCGCCCGCGTCGGTCAAATTCACCTTGATCAGTGTTCGGTTGGCGGGATCAAGAGTGGTCTCGCGAAGTTCCTCGGCGTTCATTTCGCCCAGTCCTTTAAAGCGAGTCAGTTGCAGACCTTTTTCACCGGCGGCACGAACTTCGGAAAGTAAATCCCGAAGATCCTCCAGCGGACGACGTTGGTCTTCGCCACGCAGCAGTTCGAATCGTGGTGCCGTCGAACCGGTGCGGTCGACCGGAACGAGGTCATCGATGCTGAATCCCAGCGGTGAGAGTTCTTTCAGTCCGCTGTTGATCGTTCGGACTTCGTGCAATTCGGCCAAGTGGGCTCGGACGCCCAGATCGGGTTCCTCTGCCGCGGCACCGTCGCCGGTTTCCGTGTCATCATCATCGTCGTCTGCGTCTTCGTCCTCGTTGTCGAGTTTCAGATGATTGGCGTTCAGATACGTTTCGACCTCGTCCTGTTCATGGAACCATTGCTCTTCGTTGCCAACGGTCAGCAGCAAGGCGGGCAATCGGCCGGAAACCGGATCAAGCCGCTGGGCGTGGGCACGCAGACTGGTGCCGCGACGTTCAAGGGCCACGATGGCGTCTTCCATCGAAGCCAGCGTGGTACACAGCTGGCGCATTTGTTCGCCTTCGATCCGGCGTCCGTCCTCGGCCTCGAATACGGTATCGCCGAGACCTCGTTCGAGCAGTTGACCCTTCATCTCTTCGTCGGATTGGATGTAGTACCGTTTTTTGCCGTGCTGGACCCGGAATAGTGGTGGCTGGGCGACGTACACGTGACCGGCCGCGACCAATTGATACATCTGTCGGTAAAAGAAGCACAGCAGCAGCGTCCGAATGTGGCTGCCGTCAACGTCGGCGTCAGTCATGATGATGACTTTGTTGTACCGACGCTTGGTCAGATCCTGGTCGGCACCGATGCCGGTCCCGATCGCTTGGATCATGGACTGGACTTCCTCGTTGGCCAAGACCTTGTCTTCACGACTCTTATAGGCGTTGATGATCTTACCGCGCAGCGGCAGGATCGCTTGGAAGTCGCGCATTCGGCCGCCCTCGGCCGATCCACCGGCCGAGTCACCTTCGACCAGGTACACTTCGCACTCTTCCATATTCTTACTGATGCAATCCCGCAGTTTGCCGGGCAATCCGCCGCCGCCGAGAGCATCCTTGCGTTTTCGCAACTGATCTTTCGCTTTGCGAGCAGCCTCGCGGGCTTCGGCAGCCAACAGGCCCTTGCGGACGATTGCCTTGGCGGCACGAGGGTTTTCTTCCAGGTATTTCGCCAATGTTTCGCCGACGCCGCTGGTGATGATGCCGTCGACTTCACCATTGCCCAGCTTGGTTTTGGTTTGGCCTTCGAACTGCGGGTGCGGGACACGAACGCTGATCACGGCGGTCAAGCCTTCGCGGAAATCGTCTCCGGTCGGCGTAACGGTTTTGAACAGGTTCTCTTTCTTGCCGTAATTGTTCAGCGTTCGGGTCAGCGCGCTTCGGAACCCCGAAACGTGCGTCCCGCCTTCGATGGTGTGAATATTGTTGACGTACGACTGAACGTTCTCGGTGTACTCGGTGCTGTACTGCAGGGCGATTTCATATTCGACGCCGTCACGTGCACCGACAATTTGAATCACGTCGCTGTGCAGCACATCGCTGGCACGATTGAGGTGTTCGACAAATTCGACAATACCGCGGTCATACTTAAAATCGCCACCTTCGCCGTTTCGTTCGTCAAGAAACTTGATGCGGACTCCGCTGTTGAGAAAAGCGAGTTCCTGCAGCCGCTTCATCAACGTGTCGAAGTTGTATTTGGTGACCTGAAAAATCTGGGCGTCGGCCTTGAAGGTGGTCTTGGTGCCTGTCTTTTTCGTCGCCCGGCCTTTTTTGACCGGGCCGCGAGGGACGCCCCGCTCGTATTCTTGAGTCCAGGTGAATCCGTCGCGGCTGACTTCGGTTTCAGCCCACTGGCTGAGGAAGTTGACGACGGTCACACCGACGCCGTGCAGACCGCCGGATGTTTGATACGCACCTTTTTCGAACTTTCCGCCGAATTTCAGCACCGTCATCACGCCCTCAAGCGTGCTGACTTCCCGGTCCAGCTCTTCGGACAGCTGATCGTGTCGTGTGACGGGGATGCCGCGTCCGTCGTCTTCGACCGTGACGCTGCCGTCGGTGTGGACGGTTACGGTGACCGATTTGGCGAATCCCGCCATGGCCTCGTCGATCGAATTGTCCACAACCTCGTATACCAAGTGATGCAGACCGCGGACGGTCGTGTCACCGATATACATGCTGGGCCGTTCCCGGACGTGTTCCAGATCGGAGAGGTGTTGCAGGTCCTTGTCGGTGTATTCCGTATTGGCCGATGGAGCGACGTACGGGGTACCATCGGATTCGGGTTCGTCCGAACTGGAAATGTCGTTCATGAAAACCTGCGTCGAAGACGGGAAAAACGGGGTTTCGTCACCCCTTTTCTGAACCCGTCATTCTAGCGTTTTTCCGCTTCCAACGCGATGCGGGTAAGGCGACGCGATGACGGCAGTAAAAAGGCGTGAGGTGGGCTGAATACCCGCCAAAAGATCGCTGACGATTACGACTTGGTCAGATACTTCTGATAGGCGGCGACGGCCAGCTGGTCGCAGCGTTCATTCTCGATGTGGCCGTCGTGGCCCTTGACGTGCTCATAGATAATCTTGTGACGCTGCATCAGCTTGTCGAGTTGTTGCCAAAGTTCAACATTCTTGACCGGCACCAGTTTTTTGCCGTCTTTGCGTTTCCAGCCTCGCGATTTCCAACCGGCCATCCAGGTCTTCATGCCCTGCAGCACATAACTGCTGTCGGCGAACAATGTGACTTCACAGTCCTCATTGAGCGCTTCCAGGCCGCGAATGACCGCCATCAATTCCATCTTGTTATTGGTCGATTCGGGTTCGCCGTCGCTTCGTTCCAGCTCTTTACCGGTTTTGACGCAGCGCAAAATGAATGCCCAGCCGCCCGGGCCAGGGTTTCCGCTGCAGGCGCCATCGGTAAACAAGTGAACTTGTTTCATCCGTCTAGAGTTCCATTGTCTGGGGCATCGGTGACTTGGTTGCCAGTGTTTTGACGACACTGGGTTTCAGTGATCAGAGTTTCAGCGATCAGGGTCTTAGCGATCAGGGTCTTTAGTATTGGGGATCGGGTCTGCGGTGGTTTGACCGTTGGGATCATCACGATCTGCGTCAGTGCCCGATGGTGGGTGACTTTGGTTTTTCACATGCCCATCGTTCGCCTCGACGTGCTCGGTAATGCCCAGCAAGTCGGGGTCTTTCGAATTCTCATGGGTGATCTCGGGGATCGGCACAAAGTCGAACCACTCACGCAGTGGAATCTTTCCTTCTTGCGGGACAACGACATTCGAAGTCAGGAAGGTCGCTCCCATCCATATCTCGGATGCCGCATCGATTCGCCCGTCGCGAACCACGATGTCATATCGAATGCCATAGTGTGGCTGGCCGCCCGAGTTACAGAGGTCGATTCCGCCCTGGTATCGTGACACATCGCCCTGTTGTTCGGCTAGCCCGCGCAGCGGATAGCAGGCGCGCCATCGTTCGCCGGGCTTGAGCACTTGGAATGCCGCTCTTTGCGCTGCCACGTTTTTGGCTTGGCTTGGGTCTGCTAACCGCAACGAACACCGCGTCATGGTTTCGTCGTTGTATAGCGACGGGGTGGCAAAGGGTGAACGTTCGATTTCAAGACACACCGCCAGCGTTTCGGAGTCGATCGGATCTTCCCATTGCAAGGCATCGCTGTTGCGGTCTCGCAGCGATAGATACATTTTCGATGTGCAATAGAAACCGCCGTTGAAAAGTTTCTCGTTGCGTTCGTCATTGCCGCGATAGTAGACGCCGCCCATCCAGGGTGGGTGTTTTGGCCGGAAAGGCCCCTTCGGTTTATTCGATGAAGCGGTGGCACCGGTCCACGGAAACGTCTGGTTCAACCTACTCATCAGTTTGTCGTGTCTTCGCTGAAGTCGCGTTTGATGCACGCCATAAAACACAACCGTAGCGGCCCACAAGAACACCATCACCACAATCACATAGTGTGTCCATACGATCCGACTTGCCCAGTCTTGGCTCTCGCCCGTCTCGCCTGCGATGACCGCTCTCTTGCGGCGTTCGATCAACAGGATGACCAAGCAGACCGGCAACAGTGCGATCAGCAACGGCCGCATCGGTTGCTGATATTCCGACACAACATCCAGTCGCTCGCTGAACCAATCCGACCATGAGCGATTCGCCGGGGATGTGTCGATGGGCGATGCACCAGGAGTGTCGATGACGGTCAACGCTTGCTCGGCAAGCGCGCCCCCGGCGACGGCACTCTCGTTGTCGGGCCATGGGGAACCCTGAGCGATCCAGCGCGTGAACAAATCGATCTGCTCGGCGGAAAGCGGGTCTGCGTCCTTGGGCATGCGATAGCCAGGATCGGTCGAACGCAATCGCCTGAGCAACTCGCTGTCATCGACCGTGCCCAGGATGGTATTTCCGGTGTGACCGCCCGCACGGATATGGTGGATTCGGTCCAGTCGCAGATCGCCGTCACTTTGCATCGCGTTGTGACAGCGCAGGCAGTGACGCTGCAGCAGCGGCCATATCTGTGTTCGTACATCCACGGCCGATTGCTGCGTCGTCGACGTAGTCTCGGCGGACGTGTTCGGATCGGTCGCGTCCTGGCACGATGCGGTTGGACCGACCGACAAGACAAGCGTTGCCAGCAACAGTGTTGTCAGCACCCTGGGGATGACCGTCGCCCCGCGATGCGGTCTGTGATCTTTGGACAGCAGCGCCGAAACTTTAGGCGGGAATGCCAAGTCGATTTGCACGGCAAACACGGTTCTGTGGATCATTCGCGAGACGATGGTGACGTCGACGAGTTTACATCGCCGGATTCGGACGATTCCGGCGTCGCAGCGATGCGACGAATCGCAGCATTCTGCGACGCGAATTCCAGCTTCGCCTGTTGGCTAAGACGCCATGGCAGTCGCACCCAAAACGTACTGCCGCGTCCGAGTTCACTTTCAAAGTCCACTTCGCCACCGAGTAATTTGGCCAACTCTTTTACGATCGATAGTCCCAGGCCGGTACCGGCAAACTCTCGCGTCAGTCCTTCGCCGTCAAGGACTTTCCGACTCTGACGGAACTTCTGAAAGACGATGTCTTGGTCTTCCTTGGCGATACCAACGCCGGTGTCGCGAACGGAAAGTTGAAAACGTCCGTCGTGCAGGTCCAGCACATGTACGGTAATCATCCCACCTTCGGGTGTGAATTTGATGGCGTTACTGAGAAGATTGTTGATGATTTGTCCCAGCTTGTTCGGATCTTGATAGGCGGGACGCAGGTCATCGCTGATTTGAACGGACAGCGAAATATTTTTTTCTTCCGACAGCGAATGAATCATGTCGCACTGGGCTGAAACGAGTCGCGACAGGTCAAACTCGCTGAGCCGCAATTCCATTTTACCGGCCTCGACTTTAGCCAAGTCCAGAATGTCGTTGATCATTTCCAGCAACAACCGGCCGCTCTTTTGAATGTTCAGTGCATAGCGACGCTGTTTGTCGGTGAGCGAATCGATCCCCTGCAGCACATCAGAGAATCCGATGATGCTGTTCAGTGGGGTGCGAAGTTCGTGGCTCATGTTGGCCAAGAAGTCGGCCTTCAGTCGGTTTGCTTCGTAAAGCTGCAAGTTCAACTGGGCCAATTGATCGACGCGGCCGTCAAGTTCTTTGTTGACTTCTTGAATTTGGTCTTGAGTCTCGGTCATGTGACGAAGCATACGATTGAACGCGTCGGCAAGTTCGCGAAACTCATCTTCGGTTTCTAAATGCGCACGCAAGTTTGTGTTGCCGTGCGTGATCGCATCGCTGACATCGCGCAAGTGATAAAGCGGTTTCAACACCAGGTAACGCAGGATCCAGTGCAGCACCGACAACGTGATGGCGATAATCAGCATGGCCATCGAAACCACGATGGCTTGAATCCACGTCGTGTCCTCTTGCATCTGTTCGTACGGCATGCTGACCCGCATGACGCGAAAGGGATATTGATTGGCCAGCGTCATCGGGTCTTCGTCGGGGTCGAGCGAGATCTTGCTGCCGACCGCGTTGTGACAAGTCAGGCAATCCGTGTTTGGCCAGATCGGCGTGTAATAGATGTATCGGCCGTCGATCGGACCACGCTCGGCCGAGACTTGTTGCGTGCCGATGCCGCTGAGCGAAATCCGGCTCATCGCTTCGTTTTCGCCCCAGTCCATCGCGCGCGACAAATCAGGACGCTCGTTGGCGATGTTCAATGCCAAGTGCAGTCGGTATTCCGATTCCAGTTCCCGGAGCTGCTGAAGTTCCTCGGGGTCGGTGGGAGGCTCGACCGGTGGCAAGTCGACATACTTAATCTCGTCGCCCAGCCCAACGACTTCGGCTTGCAGATCACGATTCAAAAAGTCGCGACGGAATCCTTCCAGTTTCTCGCGATTGAGCATCACCGAGTCGTCGTCTTCGTCGCGATCCCACAGCGTGTTGCTATGAATTTGCATTAACTCTAGCGCGCTATAGTCGCTGGCGCGTTGGCGGGTGGTGTTCTTGACCAAGCCCTTGCCCAGCGTCTGGACGACGAAGAACGCGATGAACATTAACACCAATAGCGCAGAAAAGAACAGAAGCAAGCACTTCCGTTCCAAGCTCATCGAAGAGAACAGCCATTGCAGTAGGCGGATCATGCAGTCGCTTTCGAGTCGAATGATGGTCGGCAGGTTTGGCCGGCGACCGTATCTTTTCGCTGTCGATGTCCGGTCACGCTATTCCTCAATTTCAGGGTCTTGCCACATGCTCTGACGATGATTCATGACTGCTCTGGCGTTGATTCACGACACGCCAGGCGACGCCGCGGGCCAACATTCGATACCAAAAGGACATCAATCCTGCCGATACCAATGGATGCTAACCGGATGGCCGCGGGGTGCGGCGGACCCGTGTGGCCGCCGCGGTTAGGTGACTCGGCATGTGGTTTCACCCCGTCCGTGATCGGGTGATGCTTGGGCCTTTGGGAGTCAGTGTTCTTTCTGGGTGACAGGATTTCTCGTTATCTCTATGGGTAATCGGGTGGTTTGCTTGCGTGACAGGGTGGGTTCTTGGCATTTTCGAGGCCTTTGGGTGACCGTTGGCAGCTTGGCCGATGCGGCCGCGTTCGGGCTACCCGAGTTTTAGCCTGATCATCCGGCAAAATCCGAACGCTTTACGCAAAGCCGTCGTTTTCGCCATTTTCTCTGGTTGCCGGTGAAAAACTCCACAATTAGCATAAAGGCCGTTCGAGTCACCTAACATAAGACGTTCGTTTCTCGCGTCGCAATTGTCCGCCGGAGTTGCTTTTTACGGCGATCCAGAGCGATTGCCTGGTGCGAGTCTCCGTTGGCTGCGATTCGTCGAAGGGTCGGTATTGGCCAGTCGAGCGTTCGCTGGGTCAGTCTTGGGTGTTCGGGGGCTTCCGTTTGCTCCGAAAAAGTCTTGCACTCACACATCCTGCAGCGAACAGCTGCAGAGGAGTCAGAACCGTTATGAAACGTTTGGTCCGTCAGGCCCTCCGGTGGACGCTGGTCGTTTGCCTTATTGGAATCCTTAGCTTCAGCCCCGCTTCGGCTGGTTGGTTGTTGCACCAAATTAAATGTGGTGCTCCGCCAGCGTGTCCGCCGAAACCCGCTTGCAAAGCGCCGGTCGTCCACTACACCGCTCCGGTCGACGTTTGTTGCGTTCCCCAGCCGGTCTGTATTCCCGAGCCTGATCCCTGTTGCTGTGAAGCCCCGGTTGCCCAGGTCACGCCACCGGTAAACGCATGTTGTGACACCTCTGGCGCGATCATCGAACCGGGAATCAGCGAAGGTGTTGTGATCGACGATATGGGCATGGGGGAAATCTCGTCCGAGCCAATTTACAGCGGACCGATGATTGATGAAGTCATCACGTCGCCACCACTGATCCAAGGCAGCGATATGCCGATCGAAAGCTGGTCCGATTCCAGCACCGTCGTCGAAGCACCAAGTGAGCCACCCGCATCGGCTGATTCGGCGGTCGAGCGACCGTTTGATAACGTTTCGAAAGAGCCCACGATTGACGATACCGCCGATCAGCCACCGGCGCCTGCGCAAGAAGAACCTGCGGCCGAGGCATCCGAACCCGAAGTCGCCGCAACCGAAACACCCGAGCCCGAAACGCCCGCGCCTGAAACGACTGAGCCTGAAACACCCGAACCGGCGATGCCCGGTCCCGATGACTTGTTCGGCAGCGATCCGGTTGAACCCGAACCCAGCAATGAACCCGAGCCGTTCGTTGAACCGGAATCCGGCGTCAAGCCTGCCGCGGCGGAAGAGCCCGTCGTCCCAGGCATCGATGATTTATTCGGTGACGAAACGCCAGCGGAAACAAACGAACCTGCCCCGGCGAAAGAAACTTCTCCCGCTGCCGATCCTGCACCAGCCGATTCAAGCCTGGATGATTTGTTCGGCACCGGACCTGCCGACGCACCGGCCGATCCCGCACCGGCGGATCCTGCACCGGCCGATTCTAGCCTGGACGATTTGTTCGGCACCGGACCTGCCGATGCACCGGCCGAGACCAGCGAACCGGCAACCGACTCGAGTCTAGACGACTTGTTTGGTACCGGATCCTCCGATGCCGCGACCGATACGACTCCTCCGGCGGATGTCCCTGAGAAGCAGCCATCGACAGAGCCTTCGATCGATGCGTTGTTCGACGAAGCACCCATCGTCCCATCGCAGCCCGAACCGGCAGAGATGCCTGCGGACGATATACCTCTGGACGACTTGTTTGGTGAACCGCCAACCGACGGTCCCACTCCTGGCACGACACCGGAATCAAACGAAAGCTTTGATGATTTGTTCGGCACCCCCGGCGGCGAGGGTGAAACTGATTCGGAAACATCCAGTGACCTGGACGACTTGTTCGGTCTGCCGAGCGAATCGACTGAGCCAGAAGCCGAAGGCGAATCGAATCTTTCGATCGACGATTTGTTCGGCCTGCATTCCGATGATTCGCAGTCGGGCCAACAAGACGTTGACGTCGTGGCCGATGAAGCCAAGCCAAGTTACGTCGGCGAATTGCCAGCACCGGTTGTCGCGGATGAATCCGACCAACAGATGCAAGTCGTTTCGGCCAAGACCGAGCCAAGTCTGAATCCGTTGGCCGAAACTCGCGTCCGCGTCTGGATCGATAATACCGGCGGTTTCCGAACCGAAGGTCGATTGATCGAACTGGGCGACGACAGCATTCGTTTGCTCAAGAGCAACGGCAAGACCTGCACTGTACCGACCGAGCGACTTAGCGATGCCGATGCTGCGTACATCGATGGCATTCGCTCTCGCATCGAGTCGATGCCGCTGGCCATGGTCACCCCTCGCTAGGGCTCAGGTGGATTTTCCATCAAGCTTGCCGTCGAGTGGACTTGACGGTTGATCAGAATGCAAACGGGCCTTTCGCCATCGGGTGAGAGGCCCGTTTTTTATTGTCTGAGTTTTCATGTTTGACGCATGATTCTGGATGCCCTTATCGAATGAAGGTTCCCTCTGAAAGGATGCGTGGTGGTGGATGAGGCACACGTTCGACTGACGCACTATGACCCAAAGTGGCGACAGGAATTTCAGCAGACTCGCAGCAATTTGTTGCAGTCGTGTTCTGGTTGGGTCACCCGAGTCGAGCACATCGGCAGCACGGCGATCCCGGGTTTGATCTCTCGTCCTACCGTCGACGTCATCGCTGGCGTCGACGACCCGACGGGCTTATCCGAAGCGGCGATGCTGATCGAGGGCTTGAATTTTCGCCGCATCGATTCGCCGACTTGGGCGGCCGAGTCGATCACCTTACAGAAACCTCGCCATGCGCGCCCCGGCGAGCCCGAGCCGACGCACATCGTTTATTTGGTCGTCAATGGTTCGCCGTCGATGTCCACGGCCGTGGCAATACGCGATTTTTTTTGCACTCATGCCGAACAAGCGGTTCGATTCGAAGAGAGCAAAGTCGCTCGTTGGCGTGACGGCCGCGGTGATCGTGACAAGTACGACGCGGATAAGTCGATCTTCTTTGCCCATTTGATCGATCAGCTCGATTGATCGATCAGCTCGATCGTTCGATCTGCTCGATGCTTGAACGTTCCTTGGGGTGGTCAACGGCATCGGAGTATTGTGGCGTCTGTTCGCTGATTTCGATGGCAAGGTTATACTAGCGAACGTCGACTCTCCTTTTTCTTGGTCCCTATCAAGCCACGAGATATGCCGCGCAGCCGCCTTGGTCCATTGGCGATCGAATCGAAGCTTGGCGACCATCCATCGCAAAGCTCCGTTTGGCGCGCGATTCACATCGAGCAAAAACGGCCAATCGCGGTCAAGATTTTTGCCGTCCCTTTCGGCGGAACGCTGGAATCGCGGACACAGTTTGCCGAAGAATGGGATGTGCTTAAATCGTTGTCACATCCAGCGATCGTTCGTTGTTACGGAGGCGGGTTCGAGAAGACGGACGCTTACTTGGCACACGAACTGATCGAGGGCGAAACACTGTCGGCGGAACTGCAGCGACGCACTCGATTGTCGTGGGAATCGGTGCTGGAAATCGCCGAGCCGATTGCCGACGCGCTGGAATACTTGCACGGTAAAGGCATCGTGCATGGAGCGATCGGCCCCGAAAAAATCATGATCGCGGGACTCAGTCCGCTGTTGTTAGACGTTCGCACGGATCGTTTCGCATCCGTCTTTCGGACGTCGCGACCGCCAACACCCTTGGAAGTCGCGTTGCAACCGCCCCAGCGTCTTGATGATCCCAACCATGCAACCGTGCAGGGTGATTTGTATTCCCTCGGCGCAACACTCTATTTGGCTGTGACGGGCCGACCACCGATCTCGGGTGACACATTAGAAGAGATTCGCGATAACGTGCGCAGCGAGGTTCCTACATCGGCGGCATCGATCGCGATGGATTGTCCCGTCTGGCTTAGCAAGCTGATATCGCAGTTGTTAAGCAAGGACCCGGCGGCCCGGCCCGCCGGCGCCGCGGCCGTCAAATTAGCACTTGGCGAAGTCCGCCGTCGCAGCATGTCTCGCGCAGGAGTCGCCGAGCATGCCTCGAGCGGATTTAGTCCCTTGTCGGTGACCGACCAAAGCGAACGGGACGAGGCACGCACGTTACTCGGCCGCGAATTGGTCAACGTTGATGATGAGGAAGCACCCGATGCGACGCCATGGCACGACAAGCCATGGTTCTTGATCGCGGCACTGGCGGTCATCGTCGCCTTGGTCACCTACACGATGTGGCCACTAAGCGAAGATGCGCTGCGAGCCAAAGCGGAGGGGTTATTGCAAGAAGAATCGCGATCGTCGTGGACCGAAGCCAAGCTAAAGTTCCTTCAGCCAATGCTGAAGCGTTATCCCGACGGCCAGCATGCCGAGTGGGGTCAAGATCAAATCGATCGTGTTGACGTTGAATTGTTTCTGCATAATCTGTCCGTCAAGAAAAAGAACAACCTCAGGCTGACCAACGAAGGCGAACGATTGCACCGCGAAGCGCTTCGTTATCAGGAGGTGGGTGACCACGCGGCGGCCTTGGACAAGTATCGCAGCATCGTTACCGTGTTGGGCGAAGATGCCCAGTATCGTGTCGCCGTCAATGCGGCGCGCAAGCGAATCGCTGAAATCGAATCACGCGGAACGTCGAAAACGGAAGCCGCGCAGATCGTGCAGTCAAAACTAGATGAAGCTGAACGTTTGTTGGACGAAGGCCAAGTCGTCGAAGCGAAAAAGATTTGGTATAGCTTGATCGATTTGTATGGGAACAATAGCGAACTGGCGCCGCTGGTTGCGAAGGCTCAATCGCGGTTGGCCGCACAGCAACCGGTCCAGGCAACTCCCTAAATCAAGGCAAAAGCGTGACCGACAACCAAGAACACGAGTCACCCATCGAGGCGCAGCTTGCCGCGCCGCCAGTCATGGTTAGTGATGACCCCTCGGCATCCGGTGGTGTCGCTGGGTCGGCCAATTCCGCCGGTACGGAAAACCCGTTGCACAGCCGATTAGCAGTGTTCGGGATGCTGTTTTTGGTCACCGGCGCGCTCGGGATTCCGCTGCTTTGGATGAGCCCCAACTTTTCGAACACCGAACGTGTGATCTGGGCGATTGTCGTCACGATCTATACGGCCGTCTTGGTGATCGGTGCCGTCGCAATCGTGATGTGGAGCTGGCGGCAGATTTTTGGCTAACCGGTGCAAGTGAGCATGGCGGCTTGCTGAACACGGCTTGTCGGTTCAACCGTCTGGCGATGTCACGCATCGATACACAAACGCAGGCGGCAGATTTCGCCACGCCGTCGGACTGCGTTTGACGTTCGGGAATGACGATCGCAGCCGACGAGAAAAGCGACGGCCGGCGGGCAGGATCACGCCTTGCCAATAGGCGAATGTTGCGAATTGGGCACCGGGTGCAAGCACATCCAGCGTCGCGTCCATGATCTCGCTTTGCAGCGAATCGGGAAACGAAGCCCAGGGCAGACCGCAAACGATCGCATCAACCTTGCTGATCGATTCGCGATCACAGAGCTGGCGAACGTTGGTCACGCTGTCTTCGTAAACAGTGACGTCGGGACACCGGGTTCGTGTCGATGCGGCAAGTTCGGCGGATCGTTCGATGGCAAAGAACTGAGCGTCGGGATGCAGTCGTTGGGCGATCGCTTCGGTAAAGACGCCTGTGCCGGGGCCAAATTCGACGACCGTTCGGGCCGATTCCCAGTCGAACCAGTCGACCATCGTGCGGACGAGCGACGGGCTGCTTGGCGCGATTGCGCCGACCTGTGTCGGATGGCGAAAGAAGTTTCGCAAGAACGTGGCATGATCTCCCATGTCGATAACCTAGCTGTCGCGAGTGAAGTGCAAAATCCCACTACCAGGCGACTGTTTCGGGCGAAGGCATTCACCGATCTGGATTTGATTCAAACAGTTCTTGTCGAATCGTCGCTTGATGCCTCTTCAAGGCATCGGATCGTTCGGGTTCGTATTCGCTTGGCGGAACGATCGTGACATTGATTCCCGGCAACTGCGATTTCAACGATTTGATAACGGCCGGTAACACGAACGATCCGTCATCATCGATGATCGTTACGCTGCGGAGCTTTTTCAGCGTGGCAAGTTCTTTGATCGTCTGAGCTGCTGGCGTGCCGAAGAACTGCACCGATTCGAGATTTTTGAATCCACTGTATCCGCGCAGCATTCCGGCTCGACTCTGTTCTTGCAGTTGCAAGTGTTTCAAATTCGTGAATCGCTCGAGGTGGCTCAGATCATCGAGGACGCTGCCTGAAGGCAAGTAAAGGCGTTGAAGATTTGGCAGCGAGGGCATCCGTAACAAGTCAATCCTCCAGCCACTGTAACCGCTTAGGAAACCTCGGCGATCCAAACGCAACGTCTCCAGTTTGCTGAGTGCCGTTTCTTGATCGGTGATGTCATCAATATTTGGGATCCAGAGGTGCGTGATTTCACCCTGCTCGTTCCATTGGTACGCCCAGTGAAATTGTTCAGCTTTCTGTACGAACTCAAACTGCGATTCGTTGTTGTGTAACCAGATTCGCGACACATTCGGGCCAGAAAAAACAATATCCCAAAATTGCTGTTCGTCCCTGGTCGACAGAGATATGACTTGGATACCCGAATTGAGTACCTGACAAGTGGTTTGGTTTTTTAATAAATCGATCGTTTTGATGATGATCTTGTGCAAGGGCAAGGGGCGGTCATCGCTCAGCTTTGCCAAGCTTTGTCCATCGTCAGGCAACAGGTCAATGGAATCAATTGACACCTGGCAAAACCCGCTGATGCGGATAATCGAATCAAGATCTTCCATCGACAGTGGAGCAATAATTTCCACTTTTTTGGTCCGACGCGAGGCATACGCATCGAGGAACTCAGGCAATCCTGGTATCGATTCTTGTCCGAACGTTCGCAAGCCCCAAATCGATGCGCCATTGCTAACGTCGGGCAAACGCAGATTCTTTACGGCCAAAATTCGATCTGGTTTGCCGATGTCTTGCATCTGTTCTGGTGTCAATTCACCACCAATGATTGCTACGTCTGCTTGGTGACCTGCAAGCGGAGCGGTGTCGACAAACGGTTGTAAATTTTCGATCGCGATGAAAGACGTGTTCATGTTCCACAGTCCGAACACGTCTTGCAAACAGTTCGCATCGCGTTCGTCGCGGACTCTAACGTGGATGGCCGAAACGCCACCTTCTTGAATCATTCGGGCCGCACCGCCACTGGCTCGCTGAATCACACGAGAGTCCTGGGCGTCTTGAATCCAGCCTAGACGCACGAACCGGCGGTCGTATTGAAGAAACACATTTGCAGGAACGTTTAGATCGAATGTGTTTAGGGTGTAGCCGATAAATCCACCTGTTGAGAGTACGATCACAAGCGACCAGACAGAAAACTGTCTTGACTTTTGGCGACTCGCTGCCGATGTTGCGCAAAGTGCGACGGCCAGCATTGACAGTCCGAACAAAGCCGGGACCAGCACGATCGCGATGTCGTTTCCGATGGTGCTCGGGTTGTAGTAGCGGTTTTGTCGATAGGCGAATGTCTCGGTGAACAGCACCACGCTAGCCGCCGTGATGACCAGGACGCAGCAGATCACTTTCAGTTTCAGCCACTTGTGATTCAGCACAAACCGGCCAAGCAAATAAATCGTTGTGAGTGCTGCGGCAATGCTGAGGACAATCGAAAGGGGGATCCATAAGTAGGGCGATGACTGATGCTCGAAATCAAGAGCGTTACGAATCATTGTTGCCGGGACCGTGATCGCCGCGAACGCGATCATCAAGTTTTGGCGATGATTGTCGATCCAAGTCAGCAATGTCGCAGCCCACCGCGCGGCTGCGGAAAAGATCGGACGAATCGCCGGGATGCCGCTGGACACAATCAGCACCGTCATGATCGATGCCAACACGACAAGCGGGTTCGCGGCAAAGACGCGAACATAACCGGAACGCGAGATTGATTGAGTGGGCGTGTCGATTTCACGAAAGTGATTTGTTCCAGCGCCCGCTGTCGGATAGATATCCAGCCAATCGCCCACACGAAGATCAAGCAGGATTCCCCCAAGAATTGTTACGAGAAACAGTGCCGGGGCTTGCCACGATGCCGACGCAGAGAACCGTCCCAGAAAGACCGCCAAAATCATTGCAAACGCCCCGGCCACCAGTGGCGCATGCAGATCGAATGGATCCGCATTGGGTGCTTGGACGTACCATAGAATCGATCCAACCGCGGCCACGATCCAATAGATCATTGTGGCCAATAACCATGCGTCCAGCGGCGCCGGAAGTAAGAAACGAATCGTGGATCCCAGTATGCGATAAATCTTGATTGACTTGCCTCTTGTGCCGAGGGGGCTCGCACGCCAAGCGTCCGTGTCGAACGAATTATTACCGAAGTATACCGTTGTACTTGATTGGCGTTTTGTCATGACCGCCGTCGCCACCGTCAACGACCGCGAGTCTTTTCTGATATGTTTGGCACTGAAAACAACCAAGCTCACCCGATTGCGGAGACCACGTCTTGAAACGCGCGCTACTTGTGATTGATGTCCAACGAGAGTACTTCGACGGGGCACTGCCAGTCACGCACCCGGCCGGCCACCTGGATCAAATCTTGCGAGTGATGGACGAAGGCAAAGCCGCGGGTGTGCCCACGGCAGTGATCCGTCATCACCAAGCGGATCCAGAGTCGCCAATCTTTCGGCTCAACTCTGACATGTGGCAGTTGCATGAGGAGGTTGAACAGCGGCCACGCGACGTGCTGATCGACAAACAGCTTCCTGGTTCATTCACCAATACGAATTTGGATCAATGGCTCAAAGAGACTGGTGCTGATACCGTATGCATCGCTGGATATATGACGCAGATGTGTTGTGACACGACGGCACGTCAGGCATTTCATCGCGGATACAAAGTGGAATTCCTGAGCGATGCAACCGGCACGCTTGACGTCGAAAACGAAGCGGGTGCAGCCTCGGCTTCACAGCTGCAGACCTCGATTCTGGTGGCACAGCAAATGTTCATCAGCGACGTCGTTTCCACGAAAGATTGGCTCGAACGCCTTTCGTAGTGGTGTTGCTGAAAGATGAACGGCGCTCATCGCGTTTCGTTCGCCGCCGATCAAGGCGTGATCGCAATTCCGGCCGATGGTCGGGCGAGCACTTGCTGCAGCTGGTGTGTCAGTTCGCTTACCTTGCCGGGGCGCTGGGTTGCCAAATTGTTCGCTTCGCGGATATCGACCGCAAGATTGAACAGCTGCACCGGCGGCAGGGACCTGTCATAAGGTTTCTTTTGCGTTCGCGCACCGCCACCGTGTTGGCCTTGGATCAGTTTCCAGTTGCCGACGCGGATTGCCATCATGCCGGTATAGCTATCGCACACGATCGATTGCCGTTTCGGCGCATCGATGTCTTGTCCGGTTAGTGGTCCCAAGCACGAAACACTGTCTTCCGCAGCATCAAGCGGCAGTTCGTAGTCGAAGAAATCGGCAAAGGTGGCCAACATGTCCGTCAGCGCGATCAGTGAGTTGTCTTTGGTGCCCGGCGGAATATGGCCAGGCCAACGCGCGATCAGCGGGACGCGCACGCCACCTTCGTACACGCTAGTTTTTTGTCCGCGAAGAGGTGCATTGGGGAAATGGCCTTGGGTCGACGCGTAATCGATTGGTCGATATTCAATGACGCCACCGTTATCGCTGGTCAAAATCACCAGCGTATCATCGCCGATGCCTTGTTGTTCGATCTCATCGAGCACTCGTCCGACCGACGCGTCGAATTCCAGCAAGAAGTCACCGTACTGGCCGATTGACGATTGCCCGTTGAACCGCGGCGCGGGAATCAGCGGACCGTGAACGTTGCGGTGAGCCAAGTAGAGGAAGAACGGTTTGTCGTCAGGACGCTGCCGGATGTATTGCACCGCTTGATCGGTCAGCCGATCGGAAAGTTCGTCGTGTTCGTACCGAGTCGACTCGCCCCCTTGGACCTGCAGATTCGCCGCCCCGATCCGCGTCCTGTTTCGATAGTCCAACCGATGTTCGGGACGCTTGTCCGGTACGATCCGAATGGGATCGTCGCTTGAAAGCCCCAGGACCCGATGGTTCTCGATAATGATGTGCGGTAATTGGCTGACGTGCGGGAATCCCCAGAAGTAGTCAAAGCCGACTTCCAGAGGACCGGGTTTCAAATCATCGTTGTAGTCTGGCCCGACAACGTCGCTCCAGCCGGGCATCCCGGGCGTGCCGAAGCCCAAATGCCATTTACCAACGAGCGCGGTGGCGTAACCCTGGGACTTGAATAGATCGGCAAGCGTGAATCGTTCCGGATTGATCAGCAAAGGGTCGTAAGCCCACGCGGTTCCCGATTGGATCCATGTTCGCCATGCGTATCGCCCGGTCATCAAGTTGTATCGTGATGGCGTGCACACCGATGAAGGCGAATACACATCGGTGAAACGCCGACCGTCGCGGGCTAGCGAATCGATATTCGGTGTCGAAATCTTTGTCGCACCGTAGCAACTCAGGTCGCCGTAACCGAGGTCATCGGCAAGAATGAAGACAACGTTCGGGTGATCGGATTCTGCCGAAACGGCGACAAATCCGGTACCAATGGTCAACATCAGGAATGTGAATAGGAATCGCATGAGGTTTGGTCGGCTAAAAAGAAATAACAATGGTTCAGAACGAATCGATCGAAACACACGGCATCGGTCAAACCGGGCTCCCATCAAACATACGATGTGTCCCATTGTCTAGTGAACAGCGTCTAGTGAACAGCGACGGTCGGGTGTTCTTATGCAGCAAGTCTTCGTTGCGGTAGAATGTCACCATGCAACTTCCGTCCACACGTAACCGCGGCACTGCCGGCGCCAATATGACGCCGATGATTGACGTTGTGTTTTTGCTAATCATCTTTTTTTTGGTTTCCAGTCATTTGGCGAGGCAGGAGAATCGGCTGCCGTTGAACCTGCCCGTCGCCGCCACGTATGCGCCGGTCGATCTTGACCGTGCGCCGCTGACCATTAGTGTCGATACCGATGCGCAGTGGCGGGTGGCCGGCGACGTTGTCGAACTTGCCGATCTGCGAAGGGCGCTGGCGGCATATCAGCAAGAGCATGGACTGAACGCCGCCGTCCGAATTCGGACCGATGGTGCGATCGCGTATCGAGACGTCGAGCCGCTGTTGCGAGAATCGGCTAAAGCCGGCATCACAGATATCATGATTGCCGTCCGTGAGGAACGAGCCGAATGAGATTGCCAAAATCATCTTCCTACGATGCGTTGGAAGTGAAAATGACGCCGATGATCGACGTTGTTTTCTTGTTGCTGATCTTCTTCGTTTGGACGAGCAGTTTTGAGTTGCCGGAATTTGATTTACCCAGCGCACTTGCCGAGCCGCCACCGTCGGGCGCCGAAGTCAACACGGATGTACCACCGCCCGTCGAGGTCTTTGATGAAATTGTGATTCGTTTGTTTCTGCAAGATGCCGTACTGCTGATCCAGCTGAACGGCAATGCGGTCGACGACATCGATGCACTGCGATCACAACTGACCGCTATCTTGGCGTTAGGTGTCCAGCCGCCGGTGATCATTGACCCTGCCGATCACGTCACGATGGACGCCGCGGTCGCTGTCTATGATGTGGCCCGTGCCGCCGGTGCCGATCGCGTTCTCTTCGCCGCTCGCGCAGACGACCCGCAGACGGAACTGGCAAGATGAATCTGTTTCGCGCCTGCATTTGTTGTGTGATTTACTGTTTGGTGGTGCATGAGATTGCCACGAGCGCGGCAATCATTTCGCCGGTTAAGCGTACAACCGTCGATCGAGATGGCGATCTGGTCAACGCGATGATCGATGCAGGCATGTTGGATCATGCGACGCGAATTTGCGAGACTCAGCGAGCAAAATTTGATGCCCAAAGCGATCCGTATGCTCGCTGGACGATCCGGTTTTCCAAAGTACTGGTTGCTCGCAATCTGGAAAGCGACGACTTCGATGACGCAGCCATCGCATCCGCATGCGCGCCGCTTGCAGAATTGATCGGGCAGTACCCGGATCACTCGAGGCATTTGTTCTTGCAAATTGCGATGTTCGAAGTTCGGTGGGAGGCCGCTCGACACGATGTGGTGATCGCATCGGTTCGCCCGTCTGGGAACGACCGCGAAACACGCGCGCTGCAGCGGATCACGCAACTATCAGACGAAGCGGAAACGTTGGTCGACCAGATTCAAGCGGCACGCAGCAACGTGGAGATGCAAGACGACGCTCGCACGCAAGCGGAACGACAGTCATTGCGATCGGACCTGTTGCGTCTGCAACAAGAGTTGCAAGTTTCATGGGTCTCTATTGAACTGTTGCAGTCTGAACTGTTCTTCGCGGGATCGAAGGACTACATCGCAGCGGCGACCAACGCGATTCATGCTGCTGAGAAAGCGATCGCCAGCCTGCCTGCGGATTGTGCGGCGCGAAAAGAAGTGGAACGGATTCGCATTCAAGCGATCTTGCGTAGTGGGGATCATCGTCAGGCACGCTCGGAACTAAGTCAACGTTCAGAACGAAGTCAACAAGCGGACTGGGGCACCGATCCGCTGGTTCAAGCAATTGACATTCGGATCGATCTGGCCGCAGCTGAATTTGACTCGGCCAAACGAAAACTTGATGCTTTCTATGGACAAACGCCTGCCGATGCACCGCGATCGGTCGAGCTCGATTTAACACGGCTGGCCTACCTGATCGAAACCGATGATGCGGCGGTCGGTCCCTGGTTGGATGAAATCGAGAAACGGTCCGGAGCCTACGCGAAGCGACGCGCCGAGGCGATTTCGCTGCACCGTTTGCGGTCCGGTGCCAGCGAGTCGGCCGTCGCGCCGGCATTGGTCGCGGCTCAGGGACAAGATTGGTTGCGTCGTGGTGATGCCGGTCGCGCGGCTGACTTGTTGGCTGCCGCGGCGCGAGCCGAGTCCGATCCGGATCAAGCAATAGCCTACGCCCGTCAAGCAGCGGCCGTCTTCGTTTCAGTGAACCGCAATGCTGCTGCGGCGGATTTGTTATCGGAAACCGCATCCGCAAAGCCCACTGCCGACCTGTCGGCGGCTGTGAAGTTGCAGGCCGCACTGCTGTATTCCAAGAGTGATCTTGAGCGTGCGGCCGAGCGAGTGGAACAATCGCTGCGTGAAACGATAACAGTTTGGCCCGGCAGCGATCCAGCAGCGAAATCGCGTCTGTGGCTGATTGAGTTATTAACGCGTCAGAACCGACGCGTCGAAGCGGCCGATGTTGCCTTGTCAGTAATCACAACACAGGCGGAATTCGATCGTGCGTACGAACTTTGGCGAAATGTCTTTCACTCATTCGGTTACCAAGACGATTCATCGTCGGCAAACCCCATTGCAAACAACGCATCAAGTGACAACGCGAACCAGTGGGATGACAGTGAACGTCGGTTCGTCGAAAGGCTCACACCGCTGACACAGAACGCGGTGTTGCGTGATGACGTACGACGCGCGGTGATTCTGTTGCTCGATCGGGATTCCCTTGGCGACATTGCGTTCGGCTTTACCGACACGACGGAAGAGCCGTTTGTCGATGCGATGTGGAAATTTCGCCGCACCGGTGTTGTGTCCTCTGCGCTTCAGCAACCGATCGATCAATGGTCCAGCGACGCCGCTTGGCGATTGATGCGTGATGCCACGACCGATCCCAGTCGCCGTGAAGTGACCGCGAGGTTGATCCAGCAGTGGAATGATGAATCGGGCGATTCGATGGACCAAGCGTTGCGGCTGGTTTGGCTTAACGAGGTACCCGCCGCGATCACGATGCTGCGACGACTGATCGATCAATCCGAAACGCCGGGTGCCGTTCTGCGGTCGGCGGCGAAACTATTGGGCGGCGTTGAGAACGTTGAATCGAGAAAAGTTGCTGTCACTTTTTGGGATCAGCTGGCCGCGGGGCTTCGCAAAGGTAGCGATCAATGGCATGATGCAAAGTTGAGTGGGATTGCATTGTTGGCCCGAAACAACAATCGCGACGAAGCGATCCGACGGGCGAAGTACACGCTGTTGACTTCGCCGCCGCAAGACGAGTCGCTGCGAAAACGCTATGAGCGGTTCGCAAAGTAGCCGCGGCGTATGAAAAAAGTGGTCGTCAATACGGGAGTATGGTTTGGCCAGATTTGTGATTTTACGCCACGACGTTAGTTCGGGTCTCGACCGAACCGAGCACGGTCACTTTGACTGGATGTTCGAAATCGGTTCAGCCCTGCGGACATGGGCGACCGACGTCGTGGCGATCGACGCGCTGCAGACTTGGGTCGATGCCGCTGCGCTTGCCGACCATCGTACCGCGTACTTGGATTTCGAAGGTGAAATCAGCGGTGACCGCGGGCGGGTCAGCCGCGTCGCTCTTGGGACATTCGAGTTGACCGAAAATTCATCGGATCGGTTCGACGCAAATTTATCATGGGCCGATGTTGGCCGAGACGCCGTTGAGAACCCTGTTCAGCGAAGGTTGCTGATTGAACGGCTTCGCGAAGAGCCGTCCGAGGGATCGTGGCGATTGCGATTGTCTGGCTGACGATAGGAAACGAATTGATAGATCGGCCCGGCAGGTTCAAAAACCTGATGTGCCAATTCACCAGTATGTCCGGCCAAAGAGGCCCGTCCGTTACGAAGCTGCAGCGACTCCACGATCACCGGTCCACAGACGTAATCAGGATGTTCACTCGGAATCGTTACCAGGGCGACCGGGCCCGAATCGGTAAAGTCCCATTGGACATCAACATCGCCATTGGCCGCTTCGCGTGTGATGCCTTTTAAGAAAGCGTTCAGCGGCAGCCGCAGTGCGCCGGCCCGCAAGTTTTTGACTCGGACGGCGATCAGGTTAGGCTCTTCGGTCAGTTCCGCGGTGACTTCACAAGAGACCACCGTATCGAAGCGATGGTCTTTGTATCGCGCCGCGACCAAGATGCGGTCATCCTCGATCACGACCCGGGGATCACTGGCACCGCGCGCGAACAACTTGGGAAATTGTTTGGGAAATTCTTCCACCAGCCACGCGTTCAGTCGTGCGTCGCTAAACACCGCGTGCCAAGAACCAATCCTCGCGGCGTCGTCTTTTAATCGCACGACGTCTGCGTTGAGTCGGCGGCTTGCCTCGAGCGTTTTGACGGGGATCCTTTTTTCGGCTTGCGAATAAAACTCGGGCACCTGACGGGTTTGACGGATGGCCCACCAGCTTGCAAAAGTCGCAACGCCGGCAACGATGCCCATCGCCAAGGTGATTCGAATGATCCATCGCCGCATATTGGGTTCCTCATCGGGAGCACGTTAGCAGGTGTTTCGCTTGTCGGGCCTGTCCTGGCTCAGCCTGATCAAGCAGCATCAAAAGTGGGGCATTAAAATCTTAACGGTGTCGGCAACCAATTGCGTATTCGTTCCGCGACACCCGCCGAAGATTCTTCCGGTTTAACCGTTGTGATCACAGCTGCCGGCGCCGGTTCGTCGTTCGCCAATAGATGCTGAGCCCACTCGTTTTGTATCAATCTGGCCGCAGGTGTCAGGTTGCCACGTTGCAGCCCCTGTACTGCTACGTACGCTTCGCCTTGAAGTTCGGCGCGTTCCTTCGATAGCGGGAACCAGTCGTGCAGACGGACGTCGTCAACCCAGACACGACCGCGAGAAAGGCTGTCGATCGTCAAACGCAGCATGTCCACGGAGGATGGATCAACCCCCTCGACTTCGAGCACCAACTGTCTTGGGCGCCACTGGCCATTGTGAGGTACCTTGATTTCGATCGATTTGCGAATCGGCTCGCCCGCTCGCGTCCCTTCGATCGAAACGCGTAGCCGGTGAGTGGAGCCGCCTTCGATCAATTCGCCGCGGCACGCGAGCGAGACGCCTAGCCGTCCACTTCGCGGTGGTTGAATCATTTCGCTGACCAACCATGTGCGGTCACCGACACTTTGGTCGGTGGTCAAGCGGACGGAGTGTTCACCTTCGATTGATTCCGTGTCGTCGATGCGCACGGCACCGGGTGGATGCTGGGCATGCAACCATCCGGCCAACCCGACGCTGCTTTCTGATTCAAAGCCACCGTTGGACAGCGATTCATAGGTCGGTGGATCCGCAAGCCCGCCTAAACGATCGACAATCGCAGTGACCTGCCGAGCGATTTCGTCCAGCGGTTCTTTGCCGCCGTGAACGCGTGCAAACCAGTCCAGCACCGAAACATTCGAAACGGTCGCGTCGGACCGCAGGACGATCATGCCGCGTGGCTGCAGCCGAATGTTGGTCCGCAGTCCTTCGTTCTGAAAATCGCTTTCCGAATCTGGCTTGGACCGATCGGGATGTACAGTCGAAAACAATTTTTTGCCCGCCCGTTGCCAGTTCAATGCCGTGGAAGTCTGAACCGTAACATCGGATTGCCACGGAGCGAGGTTCATAACTGCCAAATAATAGTATTGACCACTGCGACCGAAGCGTAGCTTTGCCGTTGCGGCTTTGGGGTCTGGCGGATGAACATCCGCAATCCCATCGATCGGCAATTCCGCCCAGTCACGCAGCAGATTGGCCAGTTCGTGGTTAATGGACGTTGAACCGTTCGATCCGTCAAACATTAAACAATGCGGATCTGATCTTTCCAGGATTCGTGTCACGTCACCGCAGGTGCGAATTCGCAGCGTTGGCTGTGATGTGGCGCCGTAGGGATCGTCTGCAGCCGACGACGCCGGTGTGTCGACTTTGGCGTCAGAGATACAAAAGCCGACGTGCGAGTTGCCCCGTGATCGATCTGATCGATCCGATGGCTCGGCCGATGCGGTTTGCTTTGACGATGATGCCGACTTCGATGCGGAACTCTTACTGCCCGATCGTTTGGGTGGGTCCAGCCTCAGTTGAATCGGTAAGGCGCCCGCAGGGACTCTTTGCAAATCACGTACGACGACAAGTCGGTCGTTGGGGACCAGGCAATCGGCGGACGCATCGGCTTTTGTGACACAAAGGATTGTCTTTCCCGACACGCCTTCAGTGATTCGTTCATAGCAAGCTGAAAGTTCTTCGCTCATCCATTGTTCAAACGGTTGCCGACCGTCGGCCAACACCCAAGCTCGGGCGGTCGCCTGCGTCATCTTTGCGATTTCGCCAGGAGCAAACGAGGATCGTGCGAAGCGAGACAGCGTGACAGGATCGATGACGGATTCGGTCGGCGGTGGTGCCACGTGGCTGTTGGATACTGCTAGGAACGCGATTCCCGCGTAGTGGTCATGGGGTCGAAGCTGTTCGTCTAGTTCGCTGGCTAGCGTGGCGAGAGATGACTGCACCGACTGAATGAACGGATTGTAGGACTGACCGACGGATGTCTTGCGAGAGACGCCCGACGCCAAGCCGGGATGTGTCAAAACATCAGTCTCGACATCTGTCAGGGTTGTCGATGTTTCAACACCCGCAAAGACTCGCAGTGACGAACGTTCAAGCAACCGCATCAAGAGCTTGAGTCTGACTCGATCGATTCGATCGGTCGCATACGATGGATGAAACATTCCGGTGGGGTATGCCGCGCGTGATCCGGCGATGGCGGGAATCACAACCGCATTCATTCCCGATGATCGCAAGTAGTCTGCCAAACGCGTCGCCGCAACCATTTGTTGATGCAGCGAAATCGTACGTGCGTCGAAACGTGTCGCTAAGGCTGTGGTGTTGATGTCGTGGGCGAACTTGCGATCCCAGTCAAAGTCAGATAACGAATAAACCGCGAGGCGTTGTCGATCCTCGATCGGTCGGCTGCCTTGAGAGTCGAGGTCCGCCAATCGCCCCGGTCCGGCCTTTACCGAAATTGATTCGATCATTCCGTCCGCCTGTGACGCCAGATTCGTCAATCGAATGCGAGTGCCGCCATCGCTGGGATAGTACACAAACGTGTGCTCGATCCAATCCTGGTTGGCAATCGCAGCGGCTTCTTGCGTCAGGATGAAATCGGGTGATAGATTTCCGCTGGGGTGGATAACCTCGACTCGCAGCCGAGTTGATCGCCCGGCGGGAAATCGAACGGTGACCTGCTGTGGCAAACCGGGCACCAATGTTGGCAGCGTTGTTTCGTAAGGCCGTCCAAAGACCAAGATCGATGTGCCTTGTCCGGCGTGTTCACCACGTCCAAGGGTTTCGATCGGTGATGGTATCGCCAGCGGATTCAGCCGTGCCGTATTGCTAGGCAGCCATTGCCCCAGACCCTGCCGGTTCGTTTCTGACGGGCGAATGAGTGCAATTTCTCGCCATTCCCTTGCGTCCGAGCCACCACTGGCTGGTACCTCTGGCAACACGACCAGTGGTTGTGTCGCGATCGCAGAAACCTCGTGTTGCCGTCGCAGTTTTGACCAGATTCGCGATTCGGGCTGTTTCAATTCGCACCGAATTTCGTAGACGCCCGCCGTGCTCGGAAGATTCGTTTGCCAAAGCAAATTGTCGAAATTGCCGTCGGCATCGATTTCGGTGTCCAAACGGTGGCTTGCCACGACAGCATCGTCGTCGATGCGAGTGATCGTAGCTCGCAGTTGCCCAGCTTGACTTGCAAGGTGCGTTAGCGAATGGCCACTGAAGTGAACCGCCAGTTCGGATCCCGGCGCGTTTTCGTATAGCAGGTCGTGGTTGTCCAGGTTGATGCGTAGCCCATCCTGATCGGTTCGCGACAGGGACCAGTCCGGCCCGTCGTAAGACGATGTCGTGTCGCTTGAGGGCGTGTACGTTTCGCCGCTGAGGACACTTTTTAGCGCAATGATCGTTGGATCATCACCTGTTTCGGATTCGAAGCATCGGTCTGCATCTCGGGCCGTCGAGCGATCGATGACTTGAATGCCGAGCGTCGCATCACGGGATGCCCGAACACGAAATTCGACCGCACCGTCGGCGATCGGTCCACGCGGACGGAACAGCAACGTGCGTGAGTCATCGGTGACCTCAAAAGCACCGGTTGCCAGCGGCGATTGGCTGTGGTTTTGCAACTGGTCGATGTTTGCGGGCCGGTCGGACTGGTGCGGATCGGTTAGTTCGACGCGGACCCAGTGTGGCTTGGCCGATTCCGATGGCCATTGCAAACGAAAACGAGCATCGATCTGTGGTGATTCGGCGATCGCATTGGCCGGCAATGCGACGCCAAGCAGCAGTGCCCATCGCAGCGCGCACGCCAACGGACGACCGGCGCGGCATCGGCCGGATCGAATCATCAATTGGCAAAGACTTCCGTGTCTAGCCATCAAACGCTTGGATTAGATGAAAGTAAGGCAACGGGCCCAACGCGATCGTAATGTTCGTCGTTGAAGCCGGTCGTGTCGTGAACCACTAGAAACACTACCGTCGCGTCGCGGCGAGAGTAAAGACGAGTTTCACTGACCGGCGAGTTTCACGCGAACCGTTTCACAGCGAATTTATGCGATCAAACGCGTTTGGGACGATCGTTTCTTGCATTCATGAGACGAGTTCTTCGGCTTCCCAAGGATCGTGCCAGTCGCCCCAGCCCTGCAAATAGTCGCTGTAAGCTTCGCAGTCGTCGGCCCGCTGCTCGATCCATTGCTTCGCTTCGGTGACCAGCTTGATTTCGTCCTCGAGTGCCGCTTTGCCAGCAAGCACCATGCTGCGTAAAAAGACAAAATAGGTATCCAGAACATCACATCGGCAATAGTCGCTGATCGATTGCAGATCACCAGCGTCGTATTGTTCTTGGACCTTATCGCCGGTCAGTCCCATCTTTCCGGGCTTGCCGAGCAGTTGTGCCGCCAAGTTCAATCCGCCGTTCATCCGCGCAGCGCCGTGATTGGTAAGCAGTTCTTGCAGATCCAGATGCGCGTCGGCGTTGAACCGGTTTCGCAAGGAACGATACCCGTCGTCCTTGAACCAGTCGCCCAGTGAGATGCCGTACCGATAGGCGGCCAATTCCATCAGCGGTAAGTCGAACGATCGGCCGTTGAACGTGACCCACTGTGGGCGGCGGTAGACTTGCCAACCTTTCCAGAAATGTGCCGTGATCACGTGACTGCGAAAGTCGGGTTCATCCAGCGAAACGATGTCGATCAGTCGAAAGTCCTTTGCGATTTTTGCAATCACGACGGCAATCGGGACCTGGAATGTATGTGGAATAAAGGTCGACCCCTTTTGTTCCATCAACTCATCTTGATACTTCTTGATCGCTGCGGCGGGCGACAAGTTTTCGTCGGGGTAACGCACCTTCGCGATCAGTTCACCGTCGGCGACACTTTCGACGTCGAAGATTAAATGCGAAACTTGTTCGGGCATGGAAGGCCTGCTCGTGCAACGATAAGAACACCGAAACCGTTCCTTAGCTTACCATAGCGTTTTCAACGCGAAAGCGTGCCCGCATCGACCCGTCGCGTCTGTTGATCCACAACACAATCAAGGCACTCATGAATACATCCGCCGGTTCGGACGTCGTTATCAATCGCAAAAGACTGTTGGATCGTTTTTTGCGGTACGTGCAAATCGGCTCGGGTGCCGATCCCGCATCGGATTCGTATCCCAGTTCTGCCGGGCAGCAAGCACTGGGCGTTTTGCTGCAACGTGAGCTTGCCGACATGAGCGTCACGGATTCACATCAAGACCAAAACGCGTTGGTATGGGGCACCGTTCCGGCAACCGATGGCGGTTCAAGTCCGGTCGTGGCCCTGATCGCACATATGGATACCTCGCCGGAAGCCCCGACCGATGGTGTCAATCCGCAAGTCGTCGAAGCTTACGCCGGTGGTGAACTAACGCTTCCCTCGGGGGTGACGATCGACCCCGCTTCCTCGCCGACGCTGTTGTCGTTGGTCGGCAAGACGTTGGTCACCACCGACGGGACGACGCTGCTGGGCGGCGACGACAAGGCGGGTGTCGCCATCATCATGGAAGTGGCGCAAACATTGATTGAGAACCCACATTTGGTACACGGCGACGTACGGGTGTTGTTCACGTGCGACGAAGAGATCGGACGTGGAACCGACAAAATCGATCTGAACAAATTGGGGGCGACGGTTGCCTACACGCTGGACGGTGGCGGCGCCGGCGAGATCGATGTTGAAACGTTTTCGGCCGACGCCGCGTTGGTCAAGTTTACCGGCCACAATATTCACCCCGCGATCGCCAAGGATGTCATGGTCAATGCGGTTCGCGCCGCGTCCGACTTCGTTGTCGCGCTTCCCCGCAAGACTTGTTCACCGGAAACGACGTCGGACCGCGAAGGCTTTATCCATCCTTATGGCATTCATGGTGGCGTCGGCGAGGCAACCGTGGAATTGATCTTGCGGTCCTTCGATGCCGACGACTTGGTGCGGTACGCCGAAACGATTCAGCGAACCGCTGATCAAGTTGCCGCAGGATTGCCCGGTGTCCGCGCCGAAGTGACGCTGCGGCGCCAGTATCGCAACCTGCGCGAAGGCCTTGAGGACTTGCCCGAATCGGTCACTTTGGCCGAGCAAGCTTTTGCAAACCTGGGCCGGACATGCAATCGCGCGATCGTGCGCGGCGGCACCGATGGCAGCCAGTTGACCGAGAAGGGGTTGCCCACGCCGAATCTGAGCAGCGGTCAACACAATATCCACAGCGTGACGGAGTTCGCGTGCCTGGACCAAATGGTCGAAGCGGCCGAGCATGTGGTGGAACTGCTGAGGCTGTGGAGCCAACAAAAATCGTGACCGGAAAGCCTCTGCGGAGCCAATCGCTGAACGAACCGTCAACGATCCGCTGCGGTACGGCGGCGGATTGGTGTCTGCGCATCGTTATTTTGCTGCAGTGTATCGGGCTTTCGGGAAAATACGTTTTCTCTCGCCGTGAATCGGAAAGCGACGTTTATGGCTATTTGTTTTTTGATTACGGTTGGCCAGAACAACTTGCCCAGCGCATCGATGACGGGGGCGCGATTGCCTGCTTGATCGCTGGTGTCATCGTCATGTTGATCGGAACTTGGGGATGGCGAGGTCGGTCGATCGGACGAGCGCAGTTGCGAACGCCCGTTGTCGGTTGCATAGACCATGTGGCTTTGGCAACGGTGTTCGCTTGGTTCTTGATCATTTCTTTCACACACATGCTTCGCGGCGAACCGTTTGCCTCGTTGTCGTTGGGTGAGCACGCCGTTCGCTACTGCGCCGCGGCTGCCTTGTCGCTATTGCTCATGCACTCAACATCAATCTCGCGCGCTGGTGATTTGGGGCAGCCTTGGGCCATGCGTTTACTGGTCATTGCCAGTGCCGCGACGTTTGTCGTTCACGGGTACAAGGCCGTGTTGCGATACAGTCCTTTTACCGACCTGATTCTGTTGACCGACATGAATATGACGGGTATCGGTCTGTCACAATCAACCGCCGAGTCGGCTTTGGTTGTGATTGGAATCATTGACATTCTGGTAGCAGCCTTGTTGATGCTTTCGCGCTGTGCCGGCTTTGCCCTATATCGCAGCTTCGCTCTGTACATGGTGTTCTGGGGTTGCTTGACCAGCCTGTCTCGTGTCACGGCGTATGGATGGGAAGCCTGGCCCGAGACATTGATTCGCGCGGCGAATTGGGGTGCGCCGTTGGCCATCGTGATCTATGATGGCTGGACAACGACGATGAATACAAAACAAGATTCGATGGGATGACGAAATGCTGAGCAAATTCGTGCGATGGATGGTTGCGATACTCGTTTTACCCACGTGGTGCGGTGGATCAACCGAGAACGCTTGGGCTGATGCGCCGCTGACGGGTACCAGTCCAGCGCACTGGCGAGTCACCTGGACCGACGATCCGTCGACGACCGCAACGGTGTCATGGAGCACGCGGCAGCAGGGTCAGTCGCATCAATTGCAGTTCCGAGTGCAAGGGCAAGCCGAATTCGAGGGGGCACAGCTTGCCCGCAGCGGACGTTTTACCGGGGGCAGCGTCGAGTTGTACTATCACCATGTGCGATTGACCGGACTCCAGCCGTCGACGGCTTACGAAGTTCAGATGACGAGTGACGGGAACCGATCGCCGCTGTTGTATTTCCTGACCGCGCCGTCCGTGGACCGGTCGTTCAGCCTGCTCAATGGCGGCGATTCGCGGTCGGACAGCCCGACCCGGCGTCAAGTCAATCAAATGATGGCGTCGATGGTTGCCGATTCGTTTAAGAACGACGACGCGGCGGATGATGTGCTAGCGCTCGCCCACGGCGGCGACTACATCGTCAGCGGGACGAACATGGATCAGTGGTCGGCGTGGTTGTCCGATCACGAACTGACAATCGGCAAAGACGGCCGCATGTTGCCGGTCATCCCCGCGCGCGGCAATCACGATAAGGGTAAGCCGTTCAATGAAGTCTTTGGGTTTCCCGAGGGCGACACGAATTACTACGCGATCAATATCGGCCCACAGGTTCGTTTCGTAACACTCAATAGTGAAACCAGCGTGGCGGGCGATCAGGCCAAATGGCTTGAGCAAGAACTGGCCGCGTCGCGTGCGAAGAATCGCTGGCTGGTGGCACAGTACCACAGACCCGCATTTCCGGCCGTGAAAGTGCCCAGTACGGCATTGCTCAGCTGGGTCCCGCTGTTCGAGAAATACAATGTCGATCTGGTCTGCGAAGCGGACGGCCACAACATCAAGCGAACCGTTCCCATTCGCCAAAATAAGCCCAACGAAACGGGCATTGTTTACATCGGCGAAGGAGGCCTCGGCGTCCCGCAGCGAACACCGAAACTGGATCGCTGGTATTTGCAGTCACCAGGCATGGCCGATCAAGGACACCACGTGTTCGTGTTGACGTTCAAAGAAGACAAGCTGGAAGGCAAATGCGTCTTGCTAGGCGGAAAAATACGCGACGAATTTCAGCGTGCCGTTCGGCAATAACAGTTTGGGTGTAGGTTTTGGCGCTGGTTGGCCTACGATCACTTCGTGGGCGGCTCGCGTTGGATCATGTCGTGGTCCACAAGCCAGCAGGATTCGATGTCGGGGTGTCCGTATTCGGCAGCGCCGGTGTAAACGACAAGGTTCTTTCGCAACATCGCGACGCCGTCGTGATGGGTGTGCCCACACAGGACGGTCAGGTTTCGCTGGGGATTCTTGGTGCTGTGTTCGACCAGCGTGTCACCGATTTGGCCGCAGACAAAAAAAGGGGCCCAGTCATCGTCGGTGGTCTTGCCCATGTACCAACACGATTCACGAAACGGCGGAACGTGTGTGGCGATGAGAACTTCGATCGCGGTGTCCGGCAATGCTTCGAGTTTTTTCTGCAGCCGCTGTGCGGAAAGCCTGCCTTGCTGCTGCAGCATCGATTTCCACCGGTTTGGTTTTGCGTCCGAGAATTCTCGGATCAGCGCAAAGTCATTCAAACGGATGGGTGATCGCTCGTAATTACCCCGCGTTGCGTCACCCCAACCGTCTTCACCGGTCAAAAAAACACCGGGGCTTAATTCGACGGGCGGCAGGTCGGTCAGGTAATGCAGTGCCGGATGCCGGGCACACAGTTCGATCATGCCGCGCCGCGTTTCGGCAATCGAGCTGTGATAGAAGTCGTGGTTGCCCAGTATGAAATAGATGTCGACACCAAGAGCGTCAGCCATCCGCTGAAGCTGAAACGCAACATCGTCGCCTTCGGAGATATCGCCGGTGACGATCAACGCATCGGGATGTTGACTTACGATGCGATCGACCCAACGATCCCACGCGTGAACCGGCGCGTGGTTGAGATGTGGATCGGTTGTCCAGAGGATTCGGGTCAAAAGCGTGGCAATGGTTGAACCATCATCGTCGCTGGCAATGCCAGCGACGATCGGAACGAATCAGATTCGCGAGACAGGCTTGAGAAGGGGGTCAAACCGAATCAGGCGGTCGTCGCAGCGGCGGCCGCAGCCGATAGTGCCGCAGCCTTGTCTGTCTTCTCCCAGCTGAATTCGCCGTTGGGGCCGGGCTCGCGACCAAAGTGCCCGTGTGCGGCGGTGACGCCCATCACTGGACGCGTCAAACCGAGTTCGGTGATCAGGCCTCGCGGAGTCAGCTTGAAGTGATCGCGAATCAGCTTGATCATCGCATCGTCATCAATCTTTCCGGTACCGAACGTGTTCACGTTCACGCTGACCGGTTCGGCGACACCGATTGCATACGCCAGTTGCACTTCCACTTCATCGGCGAGTTCGGCGGCGACCAAATTCTTGGCAACGTACCGCGCCATGTAAGCGGCGCTACGGTCAACCTTGGACGGGTCTTTCCCACTGAAGGCACCGCCACCGTGACGCCCACGTCCGCCGTAGGTGTCGACGATGATTTTGCGTCCGGTCAATCCGGTGTCGCCGTGAGGGCCACCGATGACAAACTTACCGGTCGGATTGATGTGATAGGTGATGTCGCCTTTGATGTACTCTTCGGGCAAGACGGGCTTGATCGCTTTTTCGATGATCTCCTGCTTGGCCTCTTCGGTGATGCTGTGGCGATCGGGCGTCAAGATCGACTCGTCATGTTGCGTGCTGACGACAACGGTGTCGATGCGAATGGGCTTGTTATCGGGGCCGTATTCGACCGTGACTTGGCTCTTGCTGTCCGGACGCAACCAAGGGATTTCGCCCGACTCGCGCAGTTCCGCAAGTTTTTCGACGATCCGGTGCGACAAGTGAATCGGCAGCGGCATCAGAACATCGGTTTCGTTGCACGCGTAACCAAACATCAGGCCTTGGTCGCCGGCGCCTTGTTCGCCTTCGACGTCGGATGCCTTATCGACACCTTGCGCGATGTCCGCAGATTGTTCGTGGATCGCGTTTAACACTCCGCAAGCGTCGTAGCTGAATCCGATGTCGCTGTGGATGTATCCGATTTTCTTAATCGTGTCGCGGACGATTTTTTGCACGTCGACGTAGTGGCTGGTGCGGACTTCGCCGGCAACAACGACTTGTCCTGTCGTCACGAGCGTTTCCACGGCGACGCGAGCGTCAGCAGGATTCGGGTCGTTGGCCAAGATATCGTCCACGATCGCGTCTGAGATCTGGTCCGACACCTTGTCGGGGTGACCCATGCTGACGGATTCGCTGGTAAAGAGGTATCGACCATTGCTCACGACGTGTTTCTCCGGAAATTAGCTCGGGGAAAGGAGGTTCACCTCGAGCAAAGGATTCGTAGCCGCCAGAACTTGCGGCCGGAAGTCATTAGGATTTGCAGGTGATAAAATAGTTGTCAGGAACGATTCTGAAAAGCGTTCGACCGGGTATCCAGCCGGGATCGAGCCATTACTGCGGTCTGTGATGCCCAAATTGCCTGAAAACCAACCCGCTGCTGCCTCGAGGCCGCCCGATCTCGGGATCGATTTGCCCCAGCGTACGACCCCCGCGCTGCTGTTTTCGGTGCTCCTGCACGTGTTGCTGCTGCTGGCGATCGGCCTGTTTTACTCCAGCACCCCCAGTGGTACCGGCGGAACGGCGGATCGGCCAGCGGGAATCGCATTGGTGCACCGCATGCCGGATCGAGATCGGTACCAAGATGCCAAAGAGTCCACCGCGGCTACCGAAGCGGAAGCTGCCGCGTCGCAAATCGATTCCTCCGCTGCGGCATCGGCCGCGCCGCCAGCGGATTTGTCGCCCCCGATCGACCTGGCCGGTTTGCTGCAGGCGATGGAGGCAACGCCGTCACCCCAGTCCGGAACCGGCTTGGCGGGCGAAACGTCGTTGACCGGTGACGCCTTTGGCAGCCAAGCCGGCAAACGCTCGGCCGCCAGCAGTGATCAATCCACCGCGATGATGTTTGGCATTTCTGGCAGCGGGTCCGAATTCGTGTATGTGATGGACCGCAGCGACAGCATGAACGGATTCAACGGACGGCCGCTGCGCGCCGCCAAGGCCGAACTTCTTCGCAGCTTGCGTTCACTCTCAGAACACCAGCGATTTCAAATCATCTTTTACAACGACAAACCGTCGCCGTTTCGTCCGTCGGGAATGGGGTTCCAAATGGTTCCCGGCGAATCGTCAATCGTGACCGTGGCGGAACAGTACGTGAAGTCAATCACGGCGTTCGGTGGTACGGAGCATCAATCTGCATTGCACCTCGCCCTGCGTATGGCACCCGATGTGATCTTTTTTTTGACCGACGCCAGTATCCCGCGGCTATCGGCAAGCGAACTGGCCGAAATCCAGCGACGAGCGCTTCGATCGGGGACCACGATTCATGCAATCGAGTTCGGAACGGACGCTGTCGCACCGCGCGGCAGTTTCTTGAACGATCTGGCAGCGCAGAACAACGGCAGCTATCAGTACGTCGATGTGCAGAAGCTGTTGTCGCCCGCTAGCGTGATCGATGCCACAGGTGCAAGCTACGACGCGCACGCCGGTGATGGCGCCGGTACACGCGATCGATCGAATTCGGCGGGACAACAATGACGAGCTGTTGGACTAACGGATGGTTATTCTGGTTCGCGATGGCAATAGTGTCGGCGCGATCTGTCACAGGACAAGACGCGGTTGATACCGTTTGGTTGCAACCCACGCGTTCAACCGCGGAACAACGGTCTTGGTATCCCGGTGCGATCACACAGCTGAAAGGTGAGATTCATCACTTCGATGCAAAGGCGCTGCGAATCACGACGCTGGATGAGTCAACCGAAACCGCGGTCGCGTCACACCGTGTCTTGTGGATCGAACTGGGGACGATGTCAGACAACGAAGCTGCGGTGACAGGATTGCTGGATCGTCGCGAACGACTCGATTCGCTGCGTCCACTCGAGGCAGCGCTGCGTGACGATCTTCCTCGATGGCGGAAACAATGGTTGATGTTGCGCACCGCGAACTCGATGTGGCAAGTCTCCCGAAGCCCGCTCGCATTGAGTTTGTGCCGAGTTGCGGATCCGCCGCCGCTCTTCTTGGCATGGTTTCCCGTGGCATGGACTCGGCTCGATCCGGAACCGAGAGCGACGGATCTGAATCAACAGAAGTTGGGGACAATGACCGCGGAGATGCAGTTGGTGTCCATCAGTTGGCAACTGCGATCGCTGGGAGGCGAAAGAGCGCTGGCGATGATCGATCGGTTAACGCAAGACGCTTCGTCGGTCGAGGTGAAGCAATTGGCCGAAGTGCTTCGCTGGCGACTGGCGACACCGCGTGAAGTCATTGCCAACGCGGATAAGTGGCAAGCCCATGTGGATGCCTTGCCGATGGTCTTGCAGGTTGGTCCGACACTGACACTGATCGAAAAGTTCGAAGCGGCGGGGCTGGCCGATCGAGCCGAACGCCTGAAACTGTCATTAAAACTGACACCGCCCTTCCCGCATCCAGACTTGCAACGGCCTTAGTGGCACGAGGCGCTGATCGGATTGCGGGCTTCACAGTTGGATTGAAACAGGGGTGATAGGGTTCCCGATCGCGAACGCGATTGACGAACAAGCCACATGTGATCACCAAGCGATTGATCACGCCATCTCAGCCGGCTCCGTTCATCTCAGCCGACTCCGTTCATCTCAGTCGACCCAGTTACCCATGCCCCAGCGCGTGACTTGGCGCTTCCAGTCTTCGATGATCGCACCGATCAGGAACATGGCGTTGGACGTGTACCGCGGGATCAATCGCTTTGGATCGCTCAACATGCGGTAGGCCCATTCCATTCCGACTTTCTGGAAAATCGCAGGAGCCCGCTTGGCCGTTCCGGCGATGAAATCGAACGATGCGCCCAGCTGAATGCTGACCGGCACGCCCAGCCGTTTGTAATTGGCGTGAATCCAACGTTCGCCTTTGGGTTGTCCGAACGCGACCAGCAACAGATCCGTTCTGGCCGATCGAATGCGTTCGTCTTGAGCGTCTTGTTCCTCTTGAGACAGCGACCGGAACGGCGGCGATTCGACGCCGGCAATTTGCAATCCGGGATACAGGCGCGAAAGCGTTTCTGCGGCGGCAGCGGCTACACCGGGCTCGCCTCCGAGAAAGTAAATGCGCCAACCTTCGCGACTGGCCCGCTCGGCCAATTGGTAGATCATTTCGCTGCCGGCAACCCGTTCGGGCAGCGGATTGTGTTCCAGTTTGCTGCGCCACACGATCGGCTGGCCGTCGGCCAGGATTAGCGCGGCATCACGAGTGACGGCGTCCATTTCTGCGATGCGATGATGCAGCATCACGTAGTTCAAATTCGCCGTGATCACGTAGCTGGGCTCGCCGCAGCGGATCAGTTCGCCGACGTGGTCGACCGACCCTTCCAAGGTCACGTTGTCAAAGGGAACGTCCCAGATGGTGGTGCGATCCAGTTGGCCCGGCGCAGGTGATAGCGGAGGCGCGGGCGTTGATGCGGGCGGCGTGACGACGGGCACGACCGAGACGGGCTCGCTTTGACCGATCACCGGTGCCGCCAATGCGGGCTCACCCGGCAATTGGCTCGGCGCTCCGCCCGCAAATCCGCCCGATAGCCCCGCTGACAAGTCAGCGTTGACGGGGGAGCCATCGTTGACGGGCGAATGGACTGGTGACGGCGACGAAGAATGCGGAAGGGAGTTCATGAGCGTCAGGCCAGAGTGACAATCGCGGGGGACTTGTTCGGTTGTGCTACAAAACCACTGCGACAAAACTACGTCGCCGCTAGACTGTCTGTCCCGAACGAGCCAAAGTCGTCGCCGAGAGACTTGATCGCTGTTGGCGCATCGCGACGGTCCTAACGAATGCACCGATTAACCCAAGACCCAAGCGAGCCAGAGAGTGACCGAACCGAGACAGGCAACTGAACCGCAGTCGTCCGCCCGTCCTCTGATCGTGATTTCGTTGGAAGGGTTTGCCGCGTCATCACTGGGGTGTTACGGATCGTCGTGGAGCTTAACGCCGGCGATTGACCGCTTGGCCAGCGCAGGCGTGGTTTGGGATCGCTTGATCGCGACCGACGACGATCCAGTCGAAGTGCTGCGTCAATGGTTGGCCGGCGGAACGTCGCTGTTGCCGTTTCGCACGGTGGATTCTCATCGGCCAAGCGGCAGCATCGAACTGATCACCGATGACCTGCGGCTGGATACCGACGAGATCGATGAGGTGTTCGACGTTGTCGACCTCGTGCCATTCGATCTGCCCGTTGCCGATGTTCACGCGACGGACGTCCCAACGGGCCAGGATGTCCAAGCGGATCCAAGTCGCCAAGCCGGTCTGAATGTCCAAGCGGATCAGGCAGACGAGGAAACGGACGAGCATGCTGCCGCCAGCAGCATCGAACAGACGCACTTGGCCCAGCTGATGATGACGGCGATGGAGCGATTGGCCGACCCCGAGCCGCTCGCGGTGATGTGGATTCACAGCCGATTCTTGACCGCACAGTGGGACGCGCCCCGCGATTTGATTCCGCCGGATGAATTAGAAACCGATGATGACGAGCCCAGCGATGAGCCCGAATTGTTGGTCGTCGATCAAACGTTGCCACATCAAGAAACGCTTGCGAAAGTCCCTTTTGTTTACCCTGGCATTCGGCCACCTCGAGTCGCGGTCGACTCCGAGACGCATCCTGATGTGGTCACATCGTGGATGCGGACGTATGCGTGCCAAGTCCGATTGCTTGATGACCTATTGGCGATCTTGCTTGATGCGGCCGGTATGGCCGATCGGGATGTGGTGATCGCAGGCACCAGCGGATTCGCGCTGGGGCAGAACAAGCATATCGGTCACCACTGCGGACCGCTGAGAAGCAGTGAGCTGAGGTTGCCGTTGATCGTTTGTCGGGGCGAATCGAGTGATCGGCAAGCCGACGAGAAAGAAGGCTCGAAATCCCAGTCGGCCGCGTTGCGTGTGCCGCAATTACACGGCTCGACGGCGTTTCCAAGCGTACTGGCGCGTCTTGCCGATCCCGACGCAGCCGTGGTCACGGCCGCCCAGTGGGCATGCAGCCAGGAAGCATTCGAGCCGGCCATCGTGACGCGCTCGGATCGATGCCGGGTCGCCGTATCGACGCCTCGCTGGTTTTGCGTCACCGATCGGGAGGCGGAGGATCGGGAGGCAGAGGTTCGGGAGGCTGAAGTTCGGGAGGCAGAGGATCGCGATCTTGAAACGCGAGACATCCCGGTGAGGGTCGTCGATCCGTGCTTGTTTCTTAAGCCGGACGACGTGGACGATGTCAACGACGTCAGTCGGCTTCGGATCGACGCGGTTGATAAATTGGTTTCGATTGCGGCACGAAAAAACCCATCGAGCACTTAGCACCCGATGGGTCAGTTGGATTTCGATTCGCAGCTGCGAAAGGAATCGCTTTGTATCGACTTAGATGTCGGTTTTTGCGTCAGCAACAGGTGCTGGAGGCGCGTCGCTGCTGCTTGCTGCTTCGGCAACAGGAGCAGGAACGGCGTCAGCCGATGGAGCCGTCGTTACGCTGCCGGGAACCAGGGTTTCGCCTGGAGCCAAGTCGTAACCGCTGGCGTCTTCCACGCCGTGAACCACTTCGCCGCCCATTGCAGGTGCTTCCGAACCGTAGACGACGTCGCCGCCACAGCAAGGAGCAGCAGCTTCAACGACGGGAGCAGCTTCGCAACCACAAGCCGGTGCAGGAGCAGCTTCGCAGCCACAAGCCGGTGCAGGAGCAGCTTCGCAGCCACAAGCCGGGGCAGGTGCAGCTTCGCAACAAGTTGGTTCTGGTTCGCATACTGGCTCAGGAGCACAGCAAGTTGGCTCAGGGGCACAGCAGGCAGGCTCAGGAGCACAGCAGGTTGGCTCAGGGGCACAGCAAGTTGGCTCAGGAGCACAGCACTTCTTTGCAGCGTGCTTTGCTTTCAGCTTCGCAAGCAGTCCACCACCGCAACCGCTTTTCAGCAGGCCGCTGTGTCCGCCGCTGAACAGTCCGCCGCCACACTTTTTAGCGTGAAGCTTTGCGAAAAGTCCGCCACCACAGTGGCCGGCTTGTGCAGTTGTTTCTGACATCGCAAGTGTCGCACCAATCAACAGTGCGAATGCGGCAACGCCGCTCACCACAGTCCGATTCATCGAATTCTCCCAGGACATTCGGAGTGTTTGGTGCGATCCGGTTCGCACATCTCGTTTCGTTAAGCCCAACTCATTTGAGCCCATTGCCGCCGGGCGCCGACAACATCGTCAACTTCATCCCGACTTGGAAGCAGGCGGCAAGAAACGATCCCGACGCCGAAACTTCCAAAACCGCAAAGAACGCAGGATAGGATACCTGCGTGGTTTTTGCGGCTCGCGTAATTTCGACGATACAGTAGCGTTAGGGGAATCCGTGTCAATCGGATGCAACGAGTATTTTGGCTCGATTCCGGTCTACCGCGTCGCCAGATGGGCACGTACCGGGGCTCGGTGGGCCCGTAGATGGGAAATAAGCTAGCAATTTCCCATAAAAACGAGAGGGTCACGGGCGTCGCAGGCCACCGGTACCGGCACGACAAGCGGCTTTCGACGCCACAAAAACCAATCGAGGGGTGCGAATCCCGCCTATCGTGAGAGTGTGGCGGTTCCCGCAGCCGCCTGTGAGGTGGCAGGCTGAGAAGATTCTTCGTTTTGATCGCCTTCGTCTAACAATTGGGCCATCAAATCGCCGTTTTCGAAATCAATGATGGTCGGTGGCTGGCCCGGTTGCAGCTCCATTGCCAGGCCGGAGATTCGCCACTGACCCTGCTCGCGTTGCACGGCCCAGACGACTTGATAGTCGGATTTGCCGCCATCGCCAGACGGTTCGCTCCAGATACTGTGAACCAGCATCGAATCGCTTTCCCCCGGCACGGGCTCGCTGCGAGTTACGTCAAACAAAGCATCGGGTGATCCGATCGGTTGGACCGAACGACCGATCCGCGTTAGTTCTGATTGCGCACGCTGTGTCAACAAAACGCCGGCATCGGAGTCTTCACCGCCGCGGCGAACACGATCGAGAAATTGGCTGACAATGTCGATCGGCGTTGGCGATGTACTGTCAACTTTGTTCGATGCGATGGCATTGGTCGGTGCCGACGCACCGGATGAACTCGGGTTAGCCGTCGCGGACGCCATGTTCGGGTCGCCCGCATCGCCGCCACATCCGCCGACCATCGATAGGGCAACGACTAATGGAATGGCGGTAATTAAAGGAATGGCGGTAATTTGCGTGGCGGTGCCAAGATTGGGTGCGCGGAAGACGAATCGGAACATATCAGGTACCGGTAAATCGAGAGTGGGTGGATGTCGAGGGCGACGATAATCGCGTCCCTCGAGATTCGCCTTTACGGAAATCATGCGAATCCCGTCAAGCTCACCCGATGGTTTGCGTGCTGTTGTTGGTTTGCGTGCTGTCACGCATTGCATCGCGTCGCCTGGAGACAGATTCCAGTGAAACGTGATTCCTGTGAAACGTGATTCCTGTGAAACGAGATTTCAGTGACGCATGATTATTTCAGTGACGCATGATTTCAGTGAAACGTGCCTGCCCCGCCCGGTCCGACTTGAAATTCGACGACGACCAAGACCTCTGTTTCGCCGATAATCCAAGCGTTCCCAGCCGTGATGCGAATTGTCTTGGACAATCGAAATCGAACCAGCGGGCAGCTGTGCTTGCGGCCGAGAGTCGTTCTCGTCTATCGGTCGCAGCCACTTTGACTCACAATTGCGTTGACTTTTGACCCTTCCCCACGCTCACCTTCAGCCGTTTAGGCCGTCCTGACATGCAGCGAGACAACAATGTGATCGAAGTGGACGAGATTCGCATCGATCTGCGAAATCGACCACTTGCAGCCTTCTTGGCCTGGATTCTGCCGGGTGCGGGACACATTTATCAGCAGCGTTACGCCAAGGGCAGCCTGTTCATGGTTTGCATTTTGACGACGTGGATCTTGGGATTCGCCCTGGGCGGCGGCCATGTCGTGTACGCCTCATGGCAACCCGGCGACAAACGTTGGCACTATTTTCTGCAGGCGGGCGTGGGCGCGGCCGCACTGCCCGCACTGGTGCAAGGCGACAGGATGCGGCGCAAGACCGATCCGGCGACCGGCCGAACGCTAGACAGTTATCGTCCGCTTTGGAGCGGATTCATGGCACCCCCGCACCGCCCCGTGATCGAAGATCGCGCCGATGAAGTATCCGCATGGTACGCAAGTCACGGCGCGGGATATGAAATGGGCACCTGGTACACCATGATCGCCGGATTGCTCAATATCCTGGTCATCTATGATGCCTACGCCGGACCGCTTGCTGTTCCGATCAGTGGCAGGCGAAAAGACACGGATGACGAGGAAGACGATTCCGAATCACCTGACAGTTAATCTTGCGAAAACGAGCGTGTTGGAGGATCTGAAATCCAGTCGCTAGATTTTCTGGACCAGAATCCTGTCACCTTTGGCCTGTTACCTTTCACCCTTTCGATCATGCTTTCCATTTCACCGACCTATTTGTTGTATTTCGTTCCGCTGCTGGTGACGATCTCGCTGGTGTTTGGCGCGACGCGGCACGAGGACAACGGTCTGATTTTGCAGCACTCGTTGCACACCGCACGTTGGATCGCCGGATTCATGGCAATCATCTTTGTCATCTTACTATTCATCGGCTGGTGGATTTAGATGCGAGTTTTGACGCTGGGCGCCGGAACGGTCGGCCGCTGGGTTGCCGACATGCTTTGCCGCCGGCGCCACAGCGTGACCGTCGTGGACACCGATCCCAACAACGTGCGTCGGATCAATAGCGAACTGGACGTCCGCGCGATCGAAGGCAGCGCGTCGCAGAGTACGGTCCTGTTTCAAGCCGACGTGTGCGCCGCCGACATTTGCTTGGCCGTCACCGGCAACGACGAAGTGAACATCGTTGCGGCCAGCATGGCAAAGGCGCTGGGCGCACGGCGGAGTATCGCGCGTGTCTATGCGCCAGCTTTTCGCGACCTGAACACGTTCGACTATCAAAAGCACTTCAACATCGACAGCCTGCTGAGCCTCGAACAGCTTTCGGCGTTCGAACTCGCACGCATGATTCGAAACCCCGACTCGATCCCACTGGAACACTTCGCGCGTGGCCAGTTGGAAGTCTATGAAATGGAAGTCCAAGCGAAGAGTGAGGCCGCCGGCAGCAAGCTGCGCGACTTGCCATTGGCGCGAACGGTTCGAATCGGCTCGATCGCGCGCGAAGGACGTATGTGGATTGCCAGCGGTGAAGACGAACTGCATGCCGGCGACCGCGTCAGTCTGATCGGTATGCCCGAGGCCGTGAACAAGGCTCGCAATCGGTTCGGCAAGGTCAACGAAAAACATGGTCAACAACGAGTCATGATCGCCGGCGGCGGTGAAACCGGGTATCACTTGGCCGGGGCGCTTAGCCAACACGATTACCGCATCGTCATGTTGGACCGAGATGCGGATCGGTGTCAGCAGTTGTCAAAACTGTTGCCCGACGTCACCGTGATCCATGCAAATGCGAATCGCCGATCGATCTTGGAAGACGAAGGCGCCGGGACCGTCGACTATTTCGTTGCTTGTACCGGCAACGACGAAAGCAACATCATGGCCGGCGTCGAAGCGCGTGAACTGGGCGCTTCACGCGTGATGTCGGTCGTGGGACGACCCGACTATGCCAACGTTGTCGGCAAATTGGGAATCGACCACGCCGTCAGCGAACGTGATGTGGTCGCACGTCAAATTTTGGGGTTCTTGAACGAAGGCGCCGTCATCAGCCAAAGCCGCATGCCCAATGGCGCGATCGGTGTTTACGAGCTGGAAGTTCTGGAAGGAGCTCGCGCCACCGAAGCCAGTCTGGCGCAGTTGCCGCTGGCCGGCCGCTGTTTGATTTCAGCGATCCAGCGTGACGGGTTCGTGCGTGTGCCGACGGCTGATGATCAATTGCAGGTCGGTGACATTGCGGTCGCGCTGATCGATCTGTCACATGCCGATGACTGCTTGTCGCTATTCAATCCCTAACGAACTTTTCGACGGCCTGGCGTCCTCGGTCCCGCAAACCGGTTTGATCGTGCCAGGCATTCGGTAGAACGAAACATACAATGGCCCGGAACCGGGCTCGATTCGTTTGAGCTCGATTCGTCGCGGCATGAAATGCTTTCGGTCGTCGCGACATCAAACACCCGAGTGCCCGATGCCGAAACATCGCAGGTTTCATTCCCGTCTACGTTTGAATTTCAAGTGTCATCAGCCAAACACGATATTCCGTTACAAGACAACGCCATACGTGTCTGGGTCGACGTCGGCGGGACGTTCACCGACTGTTTCGTCAATGTCGGTGGGCAGCGGCGATGTTTAAAGGTGCTCAGCAGCGGCGTGACTCGCGCCGAAGTGACTCGGGTGTTATCGGCCGATCGATTTCACGTCCAATTCTCCCATGCCGACCAGCACTCCGCGTCGACCGAAGACTTTTGGCGCGGCGCCGACGTGTCGCTGATTCATGATGGCCAGTCAGTGTCGGCGATCGGCCGCATCGAACGCCAATCGGTCGACGAGGCAATCAAAGACAGCGTGACATCCGGCGGGGCAACAACGGGCGGCGAAATCACAGTACGTGAAATAGCGTCAAGTGAGATAGACGGACTGGGAATCACGGACAGGGCGAATCGCGACGCGACCGTGGCACCGCGGGTCGCCGCGTCGGTCAATTCGCTGCACCCCGGTGCGATCATTCAACTGGATCCACATCTCGAAGCCCCGGTCCTGGCGACTCGTTTGTTGTTGGGGATCCCGCTGTCGCAGCCGTTGCCGCCGCTAGACGTCCGGCTGGGCACGACCCGTGGGACCAACGCGTTACTGACTCGCTCGGGAGCAACGACGGCGCTGGTCACGACCCAAGGGTTCGCCGACGTCTTGAACATCGGTCAGCAAGATCGGCCAGACCTCTTTGCTCTGAACATCAAAAAGCCGGCTTCGCTGGCCGCACATGTCGTCGAAGTCGATGAGCGATTGGATGCGTCGGGAAAAGTCTTGCGTCCGATCAATACGAAACATTTAAAGGCTGAATTGCGACGGCTCCGTGATCTGGGTGTCCAGTCGTTGGCGATTTGTTTGCTGCACGCTTACGTCAATGACGAACACGAGCGGATTGCCGCGAACTTGGCTCGCGAAGTCGGGTTTGACGATGTGAGTTGTTCGCACGAGGTGGCGCCGCTGATCAAACTTGTTTCGCGAGCCGAGACGACGACGCTGGATGCGTATCTGAACCCAGTGCTGCGCGGCTATGTGGATCGGGTTTGGCAACAATTCGGCGGCCACGATGCTTGTCGATTGCGATTGATGACCAGCAACGGCAATCTGGTTTCACCCGACGCATTTCGCGGCCGCGATAGTATTCTTTCGGGACCTGCCGGCGGTGTCGTGGCGCTCGCGCATGTGGCTCGCAGCGCCGGGGCCGATGCGGCGATCGGTTTGGATATGGGCGGAACCAGCACGGACGTAAGCCGATTTGAAGGAAGCGTGGGGCGTCGCAGTGAGTCACGCGTCTCGGGCGTTCGCGTGATGACGACGACGATGGACATTCAAACGGTCGCAGCGGGCGGCGGCTCGGTTTGCGATATCGTCGACGGCCGGATGATCGTCGGTCCACGCAGTGCCGGCGCGGATCCCGGACCGGCCTGTTATGGACGCGGCGGTCCGCTGACGGTCACTGATGTGAACCTGTTGTTAGGTCGGCTGCCGGCGGAACGATTTCCGTTTCCGCTCGATGTCGCGGCGGCGAGGCAGCGTTTGGCCGACTGTGCCGCATACTCATCTAACGCTGGCAGCAAGCCTTCGGAACACGCTGACGTTGATTTGGATCTTGCCGAAGGTTTCTTGCAGATCGCCGTGACGCACATGGCCGAAGCGGTCCGCGCGATCAGCACCGCTCAGGGCAGCGACGTTCGCAAGATGACGCTGGTCGGATTCGGTGGCGCCGCCGGGGCGCATCTTTGCCGCGTCGCCGAAGCATTGCAGATGGAACGCATCTTGGATCATCCCGATGCATCGGTGCTGAGTGCGTTGGGCATGGGATTGGCGGATGTCGGACGTGTCGTGACGCAGGGCGTCTACCATCGCATCGACGAAAAGCTTCCGGTCGTGATCGAGTCCATCGCAAACGAGTTGCAGCGAGACGCGACCCAACAATTGGCCGAAGAGTCGGCGGGCAATATTGATCCTGTGTTCCGCTGGCAGTGTGAAGTCCGTTTCGCAGGCACCGATGCTGGGTTGGACCTTGCTCTGTACCCTGTCGAAACACTGCAGTCTCGGTTTTGTGACAAACACCGCGCGACGTTCGGGTACGTGCGAGAGAATCGTGAGTGCGAATTGGTTTCGATCGAGTGCGAAGCCAAACTTGCCTCCGATGCCGCGATCGCGCCGCGCAGCAATGCCGGTCAACGAAAGGTCGACCAGCACGATGTCACTCATGACAATGTGGTCGGAAATCGCCGTGACGCGTCCCAACACGCCACCACGTCACCGGTAAGAACGCGTTTTTGGTATGACGGTAAGTGGGTGCAAGCCGAGTCGACTGATCGCGCATCGTTACATCCCGGCGACGCGATTACGGGACCGGCGATGATCGCAAGTGACCAGTCAACTTTGGTGGTCGAACCTGGTTGGCGTGGCGATGTGTTGGCGGACCGAACGATCCAGTTGTGTCCGACTGCACAGGCGTTACCGAACCGCGATTTGCAGCATCGAGTGATGCAGACTCGCGATGCCCAGACTCTCGATGCGCAGACTCTTGATGCGCTGGCCGATGAACAGCCCCCGATCGAACCGACAACGACGGCGCAGCAGGATCCCGTCTTGTTGGAAGTCGTCGCGCGGCGGCTGCAGGGGATTGCTGACGCGATGGGTGAAGTCCTGCGGCGTACGGCGGTCAGCGTGAATGTAAAGGAGCGTCGCGATTACAGCTGTGCTGTCTTTCGCGGTGACGGTTCGTTGATCGCGAATGCCCCGCATGTTCCCGTTCATCTTGGTGCGATGGGGCATACCGTACGGCACATGATTGATCATTTCGGCGAGATGTCACCGGGCGACTGTTACCTTTCCAACGACCCATTTGCCGGCGGTTCTCATCTGCCTGATATCACGGTCGTCACGCCCGTGTTTTGTTCAGGCCACGGTGCGAAGCCCGATTTCTTCGTCGCATCGCGTGCCCATCACGCAGAGATCGGCGGTCGCACCCCCGGGTCGATGCCACCCGATGCGACTTCGTTGGCCGAGGAAGGTGTGGTGCTGCGACAGTTTGCGTTGGTCAACAATGGAATCAGCCACGAACAAGATTTGCGAGAGTTACTGTCGGCAGGTCGTTACCCCTCGCGCACGCCCGCTGAAAATCTAGCCGATATTGCCGCCCAACAGGCCGCGGGTGTTTACGGTGCGAGCGCGCTGACCGAGCTTGCCGGTTCCTACACGGTCAAAACGATTGATGCACTGATGGGCCGGCTTTTAGATGTCGCCGGCCAAGGCGTGGCGAATTGGATCAAGACGCTTCCGGCAACGCCGATGTGTTTTCAGGATGCGCTAGATGACGGCTCGCCGATCTCAGTTCGCCTGCAACGCCAGGACTCACGGTTGGTTATTGATTTCGCGGGCACTGCGCCAGTCCACCCAGGCGGATTCAATGCCACGCCTTCGATCGTTACCGCCGCGGTGCTGTACGTCTTGCGCTGCGTTTCGGGATCGGACTTGCCGTTATGTGACGGAGTGCTTCGCCAGATCGATTTAGACATTCCGATCGGAATGTTGAACCCGCCGTCGCATGCCGATCCCAGCCAGTGTGCAGCCGTGGTCGCCGGTAATGTCGAGACCAGTCAACGCATTGTCGACGTGTTGCTTGGCGCGCTGGGGGTTGCCGCCGCATCGCAAGGGACCATGAATAATTTGCTGATCGGCGATAATACGTTTGGCTACTACGAAACCATCGGCGGTGGCAGTGGCGCGACGCCCGATGCGGATGGAGCCGACGCCGTGCATACGCACATGACAAACACACTGATCACCGATCCGGAAGTGATGGAATCTCGGTTACCAGTACGACTGCATCGATTCGCCATCCGGCGCGGCAGTGGCGGCGCCGGCGTCCATCGAGGCGGCGACGGCATCATTCGCGAAATCGAGTTTCTAAAGCCGCTAACGATTTCGTTGATCACCGGTCGCCGAACGCGACCACCTTACGGCGCCGCTGGCGGAAACCCCGGCATGTGCGGACGAAATCTGTGGATTCATCAGGGTGAAATCTCCGAGCTATCACCGTCGGTCACTTTCGACGCACAAGCGACCGATCGGCTTATCATTCAAACGCCTGGCGGCGGAGGTTGGGGGAAAAAGTAGAACAGCGACAGAGGCCAGAACGCTAGAACCGCAGCGAGAATTGAACATAGGTCAATTCGCCGTCATTTCCGTCCGCTCCGTTCGCCGCGGTGCCGGCCGGTCCGCCTTGAATGACCGGGCTGTCGAAGTAATCGCCCGCCCACAAATAGCTGTACCCGACCAACAGATGAGCCCGTGGCGTGATGGTCCAACGCAACTGTAGATCCAGCTCGTGTCCAAGTTCTTTGCCGGCTGACCCACTGGGGTCGTGGAAGATCGGTGATCCACCCGGGCTGTACAACGCGTCGTTCCGATTGGCGAGCCAGAAGTTATGCAGTTGGATTTGCCCGACGACTCGATCGGTAACATCAAACGCGGTTTGCAAATTCAGGTCTTGGATGTTCCGACGTCCGGTGAGATCGGCCCAGCCGAGATAGTAGTGGCCGCGCGGTTCCAAGTGATAGAAAGTTGCGTGGATGTCATCGCCCAAATCGTTATCGCCGGATGCCCAGTCATAGTACAGCCAGACGGTCGGGCTTAACGGCAATCGATTCATTCGACGTCCGATGCCTGCGGTAAAGTACCCAGCCGATTGCTGTGATCCTGTGAACTTGCCGAACTGGTAGCCGCCTTCCAGTTCGATCATCGTATCGCTCTGATCGGCCAAAATGCGGCTGCCGACGGTGTGCAGATCGAACCCGCCTAGCGTTCCATCAAAGGCTGGCACGATGTTGTCCTGCTCGGTTAAACCAAAGTAGAACAGGTTTAACGTACGTTGCTTGTTCTTGGTCTCGAAAAAGGAACCATAAAACTGGCGGCTTTGATCGGGATGATCGAAGTTGTGGTCTTCCGGTAAATGCTGTGATGGATTGATCGGACGGACCCAGAACGTGTCCCACCGGTGATCGCCGTCTTTCCACCACATGCGGAAACCGTCATGCGTCAACGGCGTGTTTCGCCAAGGTCGGCTGGCAACCAAGCGCTGGGATCCATAGTACATTTCTTGCCGGCCACCGCGGATCCATAATTCCTGATCGCCGCCATCGCCCCACAACAAAGCGTCGATGGCCAACATTTGCATATCCAGCCGATTGACTTCTGTCGCACGCGGCTGCAAATCATTGCCGTCGCTATTGGCGTCAATCCCTTGCGCAAAGATTCGCAGTTCGTCACCAAGGTGTATATCGGCGAACAGAAATGTTTGGTGAAGCACGAAGTCATCACTTGCGCCAGTGAGCCGTCGACGCCGCAAGTTGTTTTCGTTGTGATACCTGGCTCGATAGCGTCCGCCGACATCGACGGTGACGTTGCGGTACGGCCGCAGACGCTTTAAGGACTCGCCGAGATACCCTCCGCTGTAGTCATCAGCATCCAGGTACGAGAAATCGTTCTCGAGAAAGCTCTGTTTGTATGCGCTCGCTGCAGCAGCAAAGTTCGGATCGGCGGCCCGCAGAATCGCGCACGGTGAAACCAGCACAGACATGAAACCGACCAACACGATACGGAAGTCGGCTTTTGATATTGCGATATCCATGCCGTCAAATTCGGCAAGACCGATCCGCATGCCCGCTTCGAACATCCTTTCAATTGCCAAAATCAATCGAATTGTTCCGGGCAATCGGTTCAGTCGCTACGGTTTAACGGAACACTTGTCCGATCGGCAATGAGCGGCTTTTGGGTTGGCTGAACACTTGTCCGTTCCCGTCGTTGGCGAATTGCATCGATGATATTGCGTTGCCGAACCGCGTAGGTCGGGGGGGTGGCCGTGAAGCGATGCGGCCATCAATTGTGTGCCGCCTGCCGCGAAACAGAGGGCTTTCGCAGATATCGACATTGTTGATGTTTGGCTTGGCTCGACAACGGCGTTAGAATAGGAATCCCACCACGCCCATTGCTTGGGCACAGAAAAATTGATTCGCTGTTCCTCTTTGCGATCTGGATGGCATGTTAAACCGTTTGATTCTCGTTGGCGCCGGTTTCCTTCTCGTCGGAGCCGCCGCGTCTGCGATTGCGTCTTCACCCGCGGAGTCGAACATCGACTTTTCCGCTGACGTGCGGCCGATTCTCTCGGATCATTGTTTTGCGTGTCACGGGCCCGACGAAGCCGACCGCCAGGCGGGACTGCGTTTGGATACCGAAGACGGCCTATTCGGCGTCGTCACCGCGGGTGACGTCGATGAGAGCGATTTGCTGTCGCGGGTGATGTCGGCCGATCCCGACGAGCAGATGCCGCCGCCAAAATTTCATAAGCCGCTCAGTCAGAAACAAATCACGGTTCTCAAGGCGTGGATCGCCGAAGGTGCCGAGTATCAGCAACACTGGGCGTTCGTTCCGCCGCAAGCCGATCTGCACGTCGGGGTCGACGCAATCGATACTTTGATCGACAAGCGAATCAAGGCTGCCGGACTAGATCCCAACGGCATCGCCGATCGTCGATCATTGATTCGCCGCGTGTGTTTGGACCTGACCGGATTGCCGCCGACTCGAAAACAGGTCGCCGAGTTTCTTGCCGATGAAACTCCCGATGCCTACGAGAACTTGGTCGATCGATTGTTGCAGTCACCTCGCTATGGCGAACACATGGGGCGGTACTGGTTGGATTTGGTGCGCTACGGTGATACGCATGGTTTGCACCTGGATAACTATCGCGAGATGTGGCCTTATCGCGATTGGGTGATCGACGCGTTTAACCAGAACATGCCGATGGACCAATTTATCACCGAGCAACTGGCTGGCGATTTATTGCCAGAGGCGACCAGAGATCAGCTGATCGCCAGCGGATTCAATCGGCTGAATGTGACCACGAACGAAGGCGGTTCGATTTACGAAGAAGTGTTCGCGCGAAACGTGATGGATCGCACCGACGCATTTGGGACAGTCTTTTTGGGACTGACGACCGGCTGTGCGGTTTGCCACGACCACAAATTCGATCCGATTTCACAACGCGACTATTACTCGTTGTCGGCCTTTTTTAATAGTTTGGATGGCCGCGCGATGGATGGGAATGACAAAGCGCCCGTGCCGACCGTCTTTGTGCCCGATGAAAGCCAAACGAACCAATTGGCCAGTTATGCAAACCAGCTCAACGAAGTCCGCCGCGAAATGCGTGGGCCGATTCCCTCGGTTGATGCTGCACAGGCCGCGTGGCAGCGATCGATCGTCAACGACGACGAAGCCGTCACGCAGGTCATTCGTCCGATCAAGGTCGCCAGCGAAAGTGGCGTTGAACTGAACGTCTTGGGCGACGGTTCGATTCAGCTTGCCGGCGAGGCGGCCAAACAAGACACCACCACGATCATCGCCGAGTTGCCGCAGCAGGTCGATTCGCAGCAAGCTGTCGTGCAGTGGCAAACGCTGCAACTCGAAGCGCTGTGTGATCCGCCGATCGCGGGCGAAGAAGAAGAGTATTCTGCGGACGACCTGACCCATGCAAACCGAGTGGGCGCCTCATCCAACGGAAACGCGGTACTCAGCGAAATCGTCGTCGAGACGGCCGCACCCGGCAATGGTCAACCCGAATGGTTGCGGGTCCCGATCCTTCATGGGCTGGCAAGTCATGAACAAAGCGGCGATTCCTTTACGGTCAACTTTGCGTTTGACAAAAAGACCGAACCCGATGCGGGATGGGCGGTCGGTGGACATGACGAACCCGGCCCGCGAACCGCGTGGTTCATCGCGCCCTCGCTGATGGGACAACCGGCGGGGACCAAAATTCGAATCCAACTCCAGTACAAATCGCAATACGCCAAGCATCAGTTCAAACGCGTCCGCCTTTCCGTTAGCGACGCGCCACCGCGACCATCGGAAGACAAACGGATTCGTTTCAGCGACGTTCATCTGGTCGGCCCGATGCCGATTGACGGTGCAAGTTCCGGCTACGCACGGCGGTTCGGCGAAACTAGCACGACGTTCGATTTTGATCAGGAAGTCAAACGCGGCGAAGACGTTTTCCGCTGGACCAAGCGGACGGACCTTGTCCCCGTCGAAGTCAACACGATCGAATCGCTTGACGATCAGGCTTCGGTAACGCTCATTCACCAAACGGTCGACTCGCCGTCAGAGCAAACGGTGCAATTGATGCTGGGCAGCGACGACGGACACCAAGTTTTCTTGAACGGCAAACAGATTGGCATCTTACGAGGCCAAAGAACGATCCGCCCGCTCCGCAACGAGTACAGCTTGAATTTTCGCAAGGGCGAGAATCACTTGTTCTTTAAGCTCGTCAATCACGCCGGCAACAATGAATTGACGTACGCGTTTCGTTCGCCAATGATTCCGCCGCCCGAATCGCTGGTTGATCTGCTCAGTCGCCCTGAGGATCAACGTACAAAATTAGATCGCGATGCAATCCGACGGTACTACCGCGAAGTCTGTTGTTTGCATCCTGATTGGTTGGCCCTGCAGGACCTCGAAAAGGGTTTGGTCAAGTCACAAGAGAAACTCAAAGAGGCGATTCCGACCACCTTGGTTTGGAAAGAGCTGGACGAACCACGTGAGGCGCATCTCTTGATGCGAGGCCAGTACGACCAGCCGGGTGAAGTGGTCCCGCGTGCGACGCCAGGTTTCTTGCCGCCGATGCAGGATGAATGGTCACGCGACCGGCTGGGACTGGCGACGTGGCTGACATCGGCGGACCACCCGCTGACCGCGCGGGTGGCCGTCAACCGATTTTGGCAACAGGTTTTTGGCGTCGGTTTGGTCAAGACCAGCGAAGACTTTGGCAGTCAAGGTGAGCCGCCCAGCCATCCGGAATTGTTGGACGCGCTCGCGATCGATTTCCGTGAAACCGGCTGGGATGTCAAACGGATGATGAAGCAACTGGTCATGACAAAGGCGTACCGCCGCGACTACAGCGTGACCGAACCGATGAAGCGAATCGACCCTGAGAATCGCTTGTACGCGCGTGGACCACGGCATCGGCTCGACGCCGAAGTGTTGCGAGATCAAGCCTTGGCGATCTCTGGTCTATTGGCCAATCAGCTGGGCGGAAAAAGTGTCAAGCCGCCGCAGCCGGAAGGTCTGTGGTATGCGGTCGGATACACCAACAGCAACACGGCCAGCTTTACGCCCGATACCGGTGATCGAGTCTATCGTCGCAGTGTCTACATCTTTTGGAAACGCACCAGCTCGCCACCTCAGATGTCCACTTTCGATGCACCCAGTCGTGAATCCTGTACCGCTCGCCGCGAACGCACCAACACGCCGCTGCAGGCGTTGTTGTTGATGAATGAAACCCAGTATTTGGAAGCGTCAAAGCATTTTGCCAAACGCGCATTGGACCAGCCGGGCCTGACCGATGACAAGGATCGCATCAAGTGGATGTTCGAAACGGTTACCATTCGTCCGCCGTCGAGTGAAGAGACAAACGAGTTGATCGGTCTGTTGAGTGATTTGCAAGAACATTACCGCAGGGATTCCGAGGCCGCCAAGCAACTTGCCGGTGACGAAGAAACGACGATCGCTCCTTGGGTTTTACTTGCCAGCACGCTGCTGAACCTCGACGAAGTCGTATCGAAATAGCGTACTTATATCTTTTCTGTTCCCACCTTCTGAACCCATCGCCATGTCACTTGAGCAACCCCTACGCCAGCTCACCCGTCGCGCTCTGTTGGCTCGCGGATCGGTCGGACTTGGTGCGGCGGCACTTGCCTCACTCGAAAGCCAGTCAGGCGCGGCAGCCCAGTCAAGTGCAGCAGCCCAATCAGGTGCGGCTGCCGCTTCGGGCGGTCTGGCCGGTTTGCCTCATCATCCGCCTCAAGCAAAACGAGCGATTTATCTGTTCATGTCTGGCGCACCCAGTCAGATGGATATGTGGGATCACAAACCAGCGATGGGCGACTGGTACGACAAAGACTTGCCGGCATCGGTCCGCATGGGCCAGCGACTCACGACGATGACCAGCAAGCAGGATCGTTTCCCCATCGTGCCGAGTATCTATAAGTTTTCGCCGCACGGCGAAGCGGGCACGATGGTCAGTGAACTGCTGCCGCATATGGCCAAGAAAGTCGATGACATCGCGCTGGTCAAGTCGATGCACACCGAGGCGATCAATCACGATCCTGCGATCACTTATATCTGTACCGGTGACCAACTTCCCGGCAAAGCGAGTCTTGGGTCTTGGCTAAGCTATGGTCTTGGTACCGAAAACGAAGACTTGCCCGCGTTTATGGTCATGACCGCGACCTGGACCGGACGTCCACAAGCTCAAGCGCTTTATAACCGTCTATGGGGCACCGGATTCCTGCCCAGCAAATACCAAGGTGTCGCTCTGCGCAGCAGTGGCGACCCGGTCTTGTATCTGTCAAATCCTGATGGCATCGACAGCAGCGCCCGTCGCCGCATGTTGGATTCGTTGGCAAATCTGAATCGATCCACCGTCGATCGAGTCGGCGATCCCGAAACGGAAGCCAGGATTGCACAGTACGAGATGGCGTTTCGAATGCAGACAAGCGTTCCCGATCTGACCGATATCAGCGACGAACCGCAGTACATCTTGGACATGTACGGTCCCGATGTCACAAAACCGGGGACCTTTGCCAATTGCTGCCTGCTGTCGCGCCGCATGGCCGAACGGGGCGTGCGATTCACGCAAATCTTCCATCGCGGTTGGGATCAACACAACAGTCTGCCCAGAGACTTGCCGAACCAATGCCGTGATACGGATCAGCCTTCCGCCGCGTTGCTGACCGACCTGCGACAACGTGGCATGTTGGATGATACGCTGGTCGTTTGGGGCGGCGAGTTCGGTCGGACGATCTATTGCCAAGGTAAATTGACCAAAGACACCTACGGTCGTGACCATCATCCCAAGTGTTTTACGGTGTGGTTGGCGGGTGCGGGGGTTCAAGGCGGAGTCGTTCATGGTGAAACGGACGACTTCAGTTACAACGTCGTCAAAGATCCGGTCCATATTCGCGATTTGAACGCGACGATCCTGCACCAAATGGGAATCGATGCCGAACGGTTCACCTACGCATTCAAAGGACTTGATCAGCGATTGACCGGCGTTGAGGAGAGTCGAGTCGTTCGCGAAATTCTTTCCTGATGCTGTTATGGCTTTCGCATCGCGCTGCAACCCAAAAATCTATATTTCGAAAGCCGAAATAACTTCCTCTGCTTGCCGGGGATGGGACGTCATTGAGTCGGTAATGGGAATCGCGGTCAATCGAGGGTTTCAATGGCGGTTCGGCGACGCAACGTCAATCACAAGGTCTATAATCGGGCGATGGCGGTTGAAGGCGGGGCTCCCGACGCGCACTCGGTTTTGTTCTGAGTCGCATTATCGTATTCCTCTCACCCCGATCGTCTCTCTAGCATGACCCACTCTCTTGTTGCTGGTTCGATGGCGATGATCGTCATCGGATGGGTGCCGGTCGCGTTTGCTGCCACGCCGGATTTCGGGACAGACGTCCGGCCTCTGCTTTCGGATCATTGCTTTGCATGTCATGGACCGGATGAAGCCGATCGATACGCCGACTTGCGGCTCGATACCGCCGATGGCGTTGCCAGTGTCGTCGAACCTGGTGATGCCGACGTGAGCGAGTTGATGCTCCGTTTGGAATCCGACGATCCCGAACAGCAGATGCCGCCACCGGATTTTCACAAACCGCTTAGTCCGGAACAGAAATCCGTTTTGAAACAGTGGATCAACGGCGGTGCGGAATTCGAAGAGCACTGGGCGTTTTTGCCGCCAACGGTCGATGACGATCTCACGGCGGCATACGTCGACCAATTGATTGACAAAAAAATTGAGTCGGCCGGTCTGGCGGCGAACGGTGACGCCGATCGTCGATCGCTATTGCGCCGAGTCTGCTTGGACATTACCGGATTGCCCCCCGATCGTGATCGCATCGACGCTTTCTTATCCGACGATTCACCCAACGCGTACGAGAAACTTGTCGACGAATTGCTTCAGTCGCCCAGCTATGGCGAACACATGGGCCGCTATTGGCTCGACCTCGTGCGGTACGGCGATACCCATGGGCTGCACGTCGATAATTACCGCGAGATGTGGCGTTATCGTGACTGGGTGATCGACGCGTTCAATCGCAATCTGCCGATGGACCAATTCATCAAACAGCAACTCGCTGGGGATCTGTTGCCCGATGCAACGCAGGATCAATTGATCGCCAGCGGGTTCAATCGGTTGAACGTCACGACGAATGAGGGCGGCTCTATCTATCAAGAGGTGTTTTCTCGCAATGTGATCGACCGTACCGATGCGTTTGGCACTGTCTTTATGGGGCTGACCACACAGTGCGCCGTCTGTCACGATCATAAATTCGATCCGATCACCCAACGCGATTACTACTCACTGTTTGCGTTTTTTAACAGCCTTGACGGTCGGGCGATGGATGACGACATCAAGAACACTCCGCCGTTTATCCGGCTGCCCAACGAGAATCAACGCGGTCAGTTGAATCGCTTTGCAAACACGCTGCGCGATGTGCGTCGCCGAATGCAGGGGCCGATCGCTTCGGTGGACGCTGGTCAAGCACTTTGGCAACAAGCACTGCTTACCGATTCAAGTGGCGACCAAGACCGGGGGGCGGATGATGGACGGATTCGCATTGGAAAGACGTATACCGTCGGTCCTTTTGACGTTCCCAGCGCTAGCGGCGCCTATGGACGCAAGTTTGGGACGGCCAATGACTTTGATGCCGCCAAAGACATTCGGCGTGGTACCAAGGTTTATCCATGGAAACGGAATGATGATTTGGTTCAGGTCGAAACCAACACGATGCCGACGATCGAAAACGAGCCCTCGGTGTTTATCGTTCATCAAGAGTTGTACTCGTCACGCGAGCAAACCGCGCAGCTGTTGATTGGCGCCGATGACGGCTTGGCTGTCTATCTAAATGGCAAGCAGGTCTTGCTGTCGAAAGGGATTCGAAATCACACACCTCTCGGCAATCAAGTCACATTGCGGCTCGCCGAGGGCTGGAACAGCCTCTATTTCAAGCTCATCAATCACGACAGTGATAGTCACTTGACATACGCATTCCGTTCACCTTCGATGGAGGTGCCCGAGTCGATTCTGGACATGGTCAGTTGTAATCGCCCAACGAAGCATCAACGCGATTTGATAAGGCGATATTATCGAGAAGTATGGTGCGAGCATCCAGATTGGCGCAGGCTGAAAGCCCAGGAAAAACAGGCGGTTCTGGCGCGAGACGAACTTGAGTCCACGTTGCCAACGACGCTGGTATGGCGAGAACTCGATCAACCACGCCAAGCATATGTTCTAGTTCGTGGCCAATACGACCAACCGGGTGAAAGGGTCGCGCGCGACACCCCCTCTTTCTTGCCACCGATGGAAAGTGGTCGGCCGCGAGATCGTTTGGGCTTGGCGAATTGGTTGACGTCGGCCGATCATCCACTGACATCACGCGTGGCTGTCAATCGGTTCTGGCAGCAAATCTTCGGAACCGGTTTGGTCAAAACCAGCGAAGACTTCGGCGGTCAAGGCGACCCTCCCAGCCATCCCGAACTGCTAGACGCACTGGCCGTCGACTTTCGAGAACACGGCTGGGATGTCAAACGACTGATCAAATCTCTTGTCATGACCAAGGCATACCGCCGCGACCAACATGTCACCGAGCAAATGCAATTGGTCGATCCGGCGAATCGTTTGCTTGCCCGCGGCGCCCGTTATCGTTTGGACGCCGAAGTATTGCGCGACCAAGCACTAGCCGTTTCGGGTTTGTTGGTCAATCGCGTCGGTGGGCCGAGTGTTAAACCGCCACAGCCCGGTGGGATTTGGCTTGCGGTTGCCCAAACGGGCAGTAATACATCAGCGTTCGTCGCGGACGAGGGCGAAAGCGTTTATCGCCGCAGCGTTTACACGTTTTGGAAACGGACCAGTGCTCCGCCTCAATTGTCGACCTTTGATGCGCCCAGTCGTGAATCCTGTACCGCTCGGCGTGAACGAACCAACACACCGCTGCAAGCTTTGTTGTTGATGAACGAGAAGCAAATTTTGCAGGCCTCAAAGCACTTGGCGAAACGCACGCTCAATGAGTCGTCGGCGAACTCGGTTCAGGATCGTATCGGTTGGATGTTCGAAACAGTGACAGCCCGACGGCCGACCGGCATCGAAATCGATTCGTTATTTGCATTGTTGGAAGACTTGCAATCGCACTACGCCACCGAAACCAGTGCGGCCATCGACCTTGCCGGCGACAACGGCGTCACGCTTGCCCCTTGGATGATCTTGGCCAGCACCATGCTTAACTTGGACGAAGTCATCGCCAAATAGGAACGCTAAACGATGTCATTTGAAGATCCTCAAACACGGATCAATCGCCGTGCGCTGCTTGCTCGCGGTTCGGTCGGACTTGGTGCGGCAGCGCTCGCGTCAATCGACTCGCCGTCGACGCATGCGTCCGCCATTGGCGGACAGCCGGGCTTGCCTCATCATACGCCCAAAGCGAAACGAGCGATCTATCTGTTCATGTCCGGTGCGCCCAGCCAAATGGATATGTGGGATCACAAACCGGCCATGGACGACTGGTACAACAAAGACCTGCCGGAATCGATTCGCAAGGGACAGCGTCTGACCACGATGACCAGCGATCAGGAAAGATTTCCGGTCGTTCCCAGCATCTATAAATTCTCGCCTCATGGCGCATCGGGAACCATGGCCAGCGAGTTGGTTCCTTTTATGGCCAAAAAGGTCGACGACATCGCGCTGGTAAAGTCGATGTACACAGAAGCGATCAACCATGATCCGGCGATCACCTATTTCGTCACCGGAGATCAATTGCCCGGCAAGGCAAGCTTGGGTTCGTGGCTCAGCTACGGCCTGGGAACTGAAAACGAAAATCTGCCAGCATTCTTGGTCATGACCGCATCATGGTCGGGACGCAAAGGTGCCCAAGCCATCACCAATCGTTTGTGGGGAAGCGGGTTCTTGCCCAGTGAGTACCAAGGCGTCGCACTGCGCAGCAGCGGGGACCCCGTCTTGTATTTATCCAATCCCAAAGGCATGGCCAGCAGCGTGCGGCGGCGGATGCTGGACGCACTGGCGACGCTAAATGAACAGACATCCGATCGCATCGGTGATCCAGAAACCGAAGCCAGAATCGCACAATATGAAATGGCATTCCGCATGCAAACCAGCGTGCCGGACCTGACCAATATCAGTGACGAGCCGCAATACATTCTCGACCTCTATGGTCCCGACGTCACCACCCCCGGCACGTTTGCCAATTGCTGTCTGCTTTCGCGGCGCATGGCCGAGCGCGGGGTCAGGTTCACACAGATTTTCCACCGCGGTTGGGATCAACACAACGCGTTGCCCAAGGATTTGCCCAACCAATGTCGCGACGTCGACCAGCCTTCCGCGGCACTGCTAACGGACTTGCGGCAACGCGGCATGCTGGATGATACGCTGGTTGTTTGGGGCGGCGAGTTCGGACGGACCATTTATTGCCAAGGCAAACTGACCAAGACGGACTATGGCCGCGATCATCATCCAAAGTGTTTTACGGTTTGGCTGGCCGGCGCGGGTGTCAAAGGCGGCGTCGTGCACGGCGAAACGGATGAGTTTAGCTACAATATTGTGAAAGATCCCGTACATGTACGCGACCTGAATGCAACGATTCTGCATCAGATGGGGATCGACGCCGAACGATTCACTTATTCTTTCAAAGGACTCGACCAAAGGCTGACCGGGGTCGAAGAAAGCCGAGTCGTTCGCGAAATTCTCGCTTGAGTTTTTGGCGCAGATAAGCGTTTGGTGATCCCGCGCCGCGTCGGTGCAGCTTGTCGGGACCGATCCGTTTTTCGCGGCACGCTATTCTTCTGCCGCTTGCTTGTGTTCCATGAGACGCCGGTTGTACGCGGCGATGCTTTCTTTGCGGCGAAGCATCCCCAACAGTTTGCCGGGCTGTTCGGGATCGATCACGGGCAACTCGTCGAGGTTCAGTGCCGTGAAACGCTTCATTGCCGTATTCAGGTCATCGTGTGGCGAAACGCTGACGAAGTCACTCTTCATGATATCTTCAGCGACCACCAGATCCCACAACACGTCGTCGAACAGATAGACGCGAACGTCGTCATCCGAAAAAATGCCCACCATTCGTTGTTGTTGATCGACGACGGGAAAATAGTGTTGATGGTTGTCGGCCAGGCAATGAACGATCTCGTCCAGTGTCATCGCCTGGGGAATCTTGACGATGTTTTGGTCACGCCGAAAGACATCCTCCACGTGCAGGCCTTCCAAGACGTCGATGATAAAGTCACCTCGGTGGGCTTTGGAATCCATACGTGTCGGAACTTGCTTTTGGTACAGCCGCCATTTGTGGCTGGTCAGAAAAGTCAACGTCGTCACCAGCATCGTAGGAACCAACAATCCGAAATCGCCGGTCATGGCACGCACCATGATGATCGTCGAAATCGGCGCACGGGCGACGCCGGCGAAAAAGCCGGCCATGCCGACGACGGCGAACGCTTCCGGTTCGCTGACCGACCAAGGGAACACCGATTGAAACGCCAGGCCAACGACCGCGCCTAGGCAGCCGCCGATGACCATCGATGGACCAAAGACACCGCCCGATCCGCCCGAACCAATGGTCAGGGCCGTCGTCGCGATTTTTGCGAAGGCGATCGTCAGCAGCAGTCCGATGCCTAGTTGGGGCGCGTCGGTCAATGCGATCTGCAGTGTCCCGTAACCGATACCCAGCACGGCCAAGACCCGCGGATCATGGTTGTGCAAGGCCAGCAATCCAATGCCAATCAAACCGGCCAGCGCGGCCCCGATCGCCGGACGCAGGTGAGGAACCAGAGGCAGATTGCGAAACAGAGTTTGTGATTGCTGGAAGACTTTGACATATAGAATCCCCACCAGCATCAGCACCACGGCCAAGACCGTGTAGGGAAGCAATTCGACAGGCGAGGCAAATAGGTGATTCAGTTCGGTTCCGAACAACGGTTGAAATCGCCGGTCCGCGGGCAAGAATTGTGTGAATACGCTGTACGCGACGATCGATGACGTCGCCGCTGGCACGATCACATCGGCTTCGAGGTCGGCATCGCTGTAAAGAATTTCCGCCGCGAACACAGCACCGGCCAATGGCGCGCGGAAGATCGCACCGACGCCGGCGCCCATTCCTGCGGCCAACATAATGCGGCGGTCTCGAGGCGAAAGCTTCAAACGCGTGCCCAGCCACGACCCAATACTGGCACCGATCTGGGCGATCGGCCCTTCTTGTCCGCCTGATCCACCGGTGCCGAGCGTGATGGACGATGCAAGCGTCTTGACGAATGCGACACGCGTGCGAATGATGCCGCGCCGGTTGTGGAAAGCGTCGATAGCCGCGTCCGTGCCGGCGCCTTCGGTTTCCGGCGCCAACCAGTACACCAGCAGTCCCGAAATCAGTCCGCCGATCGTCATCACGACCACAATCATCCACGGGATCAACGTCGTCGCAGGCTGGTCCGCGAGCGAATGTTCGCCGTCGGCGATCTCTGGCACAAACCCGGCGAACTCCACCAGCGAATAGCGGGTAACCAGATGGCCCAGCGTCTGGAAAGCGATTGCAGCCAGGCCCGCAATGACGCCAACCAGCGACGCCAGCAGGATCCACTTGCCAGAAGACCGCAGTTCCATCGAATCGAGAAAATGACGTATAGCGTTCAGGGTAGGTTGCCGTGCAGGGGGGGATAGTTTTCAGGGGGGCGATCGGTCGAACACGTTAGTATCGCGAGACTTCGATTCACCGCTAGTGACCCGATGTCGCGGCGGAACCGCGAAACATCGTCACCTTGCGGCGGCGACGTTCAGTGGTGGTTGCCCCGTCATTTGTTTCTCGGGTGTTCGTGTCTGGGGCGATTGTGTCTGGGGCGATTGTGTCTGAACTTTGGTGCCGGTCGTTGGTGCTCCGTCTGTCCGGTCGCATCGATCGGGCGACGCGTCCATAATGCGTTCATTCGACCGATCGATCCGTTTCCTTTGACCCACCGCTGAATGTTGTCCGACCCGCTTGATAACCTCTCAATTCTTGATGCCCTGTTAGGTCCCGAGGCGGATCCTGTCACCGCTGGATATCGGCTTCGCGAATTGGCTGAAGGTCCGTCCGAAAGTGGTCCCGCGATTATCGCGCGGTTGCATCAAAATCAAGGCGTTGTCGGTCGATCGGATCCGGCCATTTTGGGCGGATTGTTGCGCGTGATTCATACGCTGGTCTTGCGAGACGCGGATCGTTCACTGCCCGTGATCGATCCCTTTGTCGTTTGCCAAGTGGAGAGTTCATTGCCGGCGGAGACGCCGAATCGTCATCTCTTGCTGCACTTGTTGGCGATGAATCAATCCGAAGAATCACTTCGCGCGCTCGTCCAGCGGTTGCATGTCGATCCGCCAAAAAAGTGGCTCGACGCGGCGCAAGTGCTCAGTCCGATGATGCAACGCGACAATTGGCCGATTCATGCTGTGTTTCCCGAGTTGCTGCTTTGTTTGCAGTACCCATCGCTGGCCGCCCCACTGCTGGACTTGGCAAACTTTCTGGTTCGCACTGGCCGAGTGGACGAACATCCCGCGGTCGAACAGATCGATGCGTTGAACCATCTATTAGGCGAAGTCAGTAACCGCTTGGCCAAATTCGAAGAGAATCCGAAATCGTTCGGTGACGAGGTGGAGGTCGTGCAGGCTACGCTTAGCGAAGCGGTGGCCTTGGCCGTTTCGCTTTGTGATGCGGTGGCCTTGATCGGCGACGAATCATCGATCAGCAAACTGAATCAGACCGTCGAACTGCGGCATCGGCGTGTGCAATGCGAGGCTGCCGGTGCACTGGCGCGTTTCGGTGATGACCTTGGCAAGAAACGGATCCTTGAACTGAGCGAAGATCCCGCCGCGCGACTGCGTGCGATCGCGTATGCCGATGAATTGGACTTCGGTGACGATATCGATGAAAAATTTCGCACGCCCGAGTCACTGGCCGAAGCCGAGCTTGCACTATGGTTAAGCCAGCCACAACAAATGAGCGTCCCACCCACCGGCATCGAAGTGATCGACAGTCGGCGGATGATGTGGCCAAGTTTCAATGACCCTGTCGACGTGTTTTTGGTTCGGTTCGAGTACAACTTTGGCGAACGTAGCTACAGCAACGTTGGCATTGCCGGTCCAGTCGCTTTTGCTTTTTCGACCGACGTCGCGGAATTGCCGGTCGATGATATTTATTCGATCTATGCCGGTTGGCATGCCGATCACCCCGAGATCTTTACCGTCGCGGCAGATCAATTCAATGAAGCTCAAACGCGAGCGATCGAACCGTTCACGCAGCATTTGCAACATCTCGGTTACGAGGCGATCAAGCCCGCTTTGTTAGGATTTTTCTTGGACGAACAGGCCGGCGTGTTCACCGCCCGGCGTGACCACACCGATTGTGTGGTCGTCACCGATGGCTTGGAAACGGTGGATCATCCGATCGCAGGCCGTTTAAGACCTTTGTCGCCGGATGACATCTTTAATTTGTTCAAAGGCCGGAAAATGATCAGGACCTTCAACCCTTAGGCTGCCGTGTCATTCAACCTGGGTCCGCTGGGCGATGCCGAGAACCGGTTCCAAAAAGACTTCGTTGAATTTTCGAAGCTGTGGGCATCGGTCCGCGAAGACTGGCGTGACCAGCAACGAGAACAATTTCAAAACGAGCACCTATCAACGCTCGGTCCCAGTTTGAATCGATTCTGCACGGCTCTGAGGGAATTCTGTGACGAGGTTCGCAAGGCGGATCGTGTGCTCGCCGACGATGATCGTCCGACGGACAAACTGCGGTAGCGCCGGCAGTTACAATAGAGCAGGCGTTCATCGCCGCTAACCGTCGCTTCATCGGCGGTCCTTTTCTCGCGAGGTGCTATTGATCATGAGAGATTCGTCGGTCGGTCCGGTGGGAATCCTCGACCCACGCCGTCAACGGCGCGTGCTTGACGGACTCGATCAACGTTGCCAAGCCTGTTCGGCTGAGCAAGAAATTCTCAGCCAAACGCACGCCAGCCAGCGTGCCGAGGAAGAAAAAGAGTACGCGGCGCGGCGGGCCGCGGAAATGGAAGCGTGTCGGCGACAACGAACCGACATGTTGATGAAATGGGATGTCGCCGAAGAACAGTTGATCAGCCAATACGAAGCCGACGCGATCAAGAATCGCGATGATCTGAAACGTTTGTCGGTCGTTTATCGGCGAAAGAAAAAGGAATCGCAAGCTGCGATTGCGCGAAAAGTCGAAGCGCGGCGTCAAGCGGTACTGCAGCAATACGAGAACCACAAGAATCAACCCGGCCAACAAAAGAGAAAAGAGATTCAGCGGATCGACGAAGCATTGGCGTCGATCATCCAAAGTCGCGAACACGCGCGGGAAATCACCGTTCGCCGATTCGATCGTCTGCCGCAAGTCGCGGCGGCCGAATTGATTGGTGACGGGGGCGTCGATGAAGACGACTTGAATGCGTCACAGCGCAATCCCCGTCCGAGCGACGTTAGTGAGGCGATTGAATCGATTCGCGATCTCTCGCGGCGTTGCCAGGCGGACGTCAACGAGATGCAATCCGGCATCGCTTCTCGGATCGTTGACCATCACTATCTGCCGATCGCGGCTGTTGTGTTTTTCGTATTTTGGTCCTTGTTTGCCTTCGCATTCGGGCCGCAACCGCCGTGGATTCCCATCGCGGCCGGCCTTCCAATCGCTGGCGTGCTGGGCTTTCTCGCTTATTTGGTTTTGCTGTGGCCGCTAAAGAAAAAGACCGGACGCATTTATCCGCGGGTCGAGCGCATTGCGCAGGCGGCCGAGGCAAACGCGCAGGCCGCCAAAAAGATCGTGACCGACACGGCGCAGGCGGCATCAAACGAACTGGTTGCACGCCGTGACTCTCATCTCGCCGCGGCCGATCAATGGAAATCGGATCAACTCGTCGAACTCGACAGAACGATTGCCGAACAGGAGTCAGCCGAACGTGCGGAGCTAGCAGAGAAACTGGCGCGTGTGAATCGCGGTTTTACCGAGCAATTCGATTCGACTCATCAAACAATGCGCAGCCACGCAGACTCGCTCGCACAACAAATCACGCAGCATATCAGTCAAACCGACACATCACTGCAGCAACAACGTGAATCCCAATCGGCGCATCGTCATGCACAACTGCAACGACTGGCAATGCGACTAAGTCAGGGGACTCAGCGGGCCGTCAGTCATATGATCACGGGGCGTGAAAACGTCCGTTGGCGGTTTCCGTCCTGGGCCGACGTCGCGGCAGGAGACCATCCGGTCTTGCCCAAACTGGATTTTCTGCCACTGGGCATGTTGCGAATCGACGAACGTTTGCGACGCACCTTTCGGACCGAACACCCGGCTCGCGATACGACGGTCGACCCGACCGCAACGATCGACGGCGAGTCAGCCGATCAAGCGAAATCGGCCGGTGACGGGTCGATGTTCGACTTGGTGGATTCTCGTCTCGTTTCGCCGGCGACCAATGGTGCATCGGTTGCCGCAGCCTTGAGTGTCGACTTGTCGGAATTGGATGTGCCGCAGGCCATTCCGATTGTCATGCATCGACGACGACACGGGGCGGTGGTGATCGGTGCGCCGGCACGGCAGTTCTCTCAGGCGATCGACGTTGCTCATTCGGTGCTGTGGCGGTTGCTTTGCGGCGTGACCGCTTCGCGAGCGAAATTGACCCTGATCGATCCTCTCGGCCGCGGACAACACTTCACGGGTTTTATGGCATTGGCCGATCACGACCCGTCGTTGGTCAACCACCGCGTCTGGACGACGGAAAAGAAAATCGAAGAACGGTTAAGCGAATTGGCGCATCGCGTGGAAGATGTGTTGCAGTCCAGCTTGCGTGATCGATTTCAACGGATCGAAGACTACAACGAACTGGCCGGGTCAATGGCCGAACCCTACCGCGCGATCGCAGCGGTTGGACTACCCGAAGGTTTGACCCGCGACGGATACAAGCACCTGCGCGCCCTGATCGAAAGCGGTCCGCGATGCGGAATCTTTACAGTGATCGTTTGTGATTCCACAAAGCCTTGGCCCATCGATATGCCGATGCCCTCGGGTGATCGTGTTTTAAAAATTGACCTTTGTGACGACGGGACGTGGCACGTCGATCAAGACGGTATTCGCGATTTACCTTTCCAGCCGGCCAGTTCGCCACCACCAGCGATGCGAGACGATTTGATCCAACGGGTCGGTACCGATGCGGTCAACGCAAGCCGCGTGGAAATTCCGCTGGACAACCTGTTACAGATCGTCGACGAAGGTCAAGGCAAGACGGACAGCGGAATTGAGATCGTCATCGGAAGCCAAGGCGCCAATCGATCGCTGGACCTCGCACTCGGCGAAGGCGTTCGTCAGCACGTTCTGATCGCCGGCAAAACAGGATCGGGAAAAAGCACTCTATTACATTCGCTCATCACGTCCGGCGCGTACCGCTATCGGCCTGATCAATTGCATTACTACTTGCTGGATTTCAAAAAAGGCGTCGAGTTCAAACCGTATGCTGACAGCGAATTGCCACATGCACGCGTCATTGGTATTGAAAGCGAACGAGAGTTCGGACGCAGTGTCCTGCAGCGACTTGACGATGAGCTTCAGCAACGCGGCGAAAAATTTCGTAGCCATGGCGTGCAGTCACTACAGGATTTTCGCCGCGAGTCGGGTGAATCGCTTCCACGCATCATGTTGATCGTGGACGAATTTCAAGAGCTCTTTGTGCGTGACGATCGCTTGGCGGGCGACTGCGCGATGTTACTCGACCGTTTGGTTCGTCAGGGCCGTTCGTTTGGGATGCATGTTGTGCTTAGCAGCCAATCGCTTGCCGGTGCCTATTCGCTGCCTCGTGCGACGCTGGGCCAGATGGCCGTTCGCATCGCCATGCAGTGCAGCGAATCGGATGCCGCGATGATTTTGGCCGATGATAATACCGCGGCAAGATTGATCAGCCGCCCGGGCGAAGCGATTTACAATGATGCGGGCGGTCTGGTGGAAGGGAATCAGCCGTTTCAAGTTGCTTGGCTGGCCTCGACGCGTCACCGGGAGTTGCTGGGGGCGATCGCCGCGCGAGATTCCGAGTGCCAGAAGGACTTGCCGGCACAGGTCGTCTTCGAAGGCAATCGACCGTGTCGATGGTCACCATCGCTCGCAAGCAATATCATTCAGCCAGCGGGTGATGCGACCGGCGAGCCCGGTGCGATTCGGGGACTGCTTGGCGAGTCTGTCGAGATCGGCCCGCCACAATCGATTCAACTAACGCGAAACACCGGCCGCAACGTATTGCTGATTGCTCCGGCCGAGGCCAAGGGGCCGATCCTCGCTTCTGCCCTTTCCGGGTTCGCGAAGTCACGGTCCGATACATCAATTGTGTATCTTGACGGAAACCGAGTCGACGATGGGGCGTCGCTGGGGTCGTGGCTAAACGAGTGCGGTCTGCATGTGGCAGCCATCAAACCGCGTGATGCTGAATCCGAGATCGTCCGGCTGAGCGCTCTGGTGAAACAGCGTGGCGAAGAATCCGAAAACGAGGCTCCCGTCGTCGTCGTCATCGATCCGCTAGAACGATTTCGAGATTTAAGACAAAACGAGGCATTCAGTTTTTCGCTCGACGCCCCGGCCGCTGGCGAGACCGGTTCGGCAGCACTGCAAAGTCTGTTGCGAGACGGTCCAGCGGCGAACGTGTTTGTGATACTGGTGTGTGGGTCAGCGGAAACGCTGTCGCGCTGGTTACCACGGTCGGCACATCACGACTTGGAACTGCGGATCCTTGGACGAATGAATGCCAGCGACTCGTCCGCGCTGATCGATACGCCCGCCGCCTCGGACTTATCCGCCGCCACGGTTCTGCTGTACGACGACGCCGACGGCGGCATCACTAAGTTTCGCCAATGCGATCTGCCCGATCCGGATGCGGTGAGAGACTGGCTCGCGAGCGGCGATTCATAGACGAACAATCACATCATTCGATTCAAAACGGCCACATGGCTCATTTTGAGAGCGCCAGGGTGATCAAATAGGTGTCACTGTTTGGGTTGGGTGTCTGTAGCATTTATTGCGCGCAAGTACTTGTGAATTAACACTTTGCGACTTATTTCGTGTGGCTTTTTCGGAATTGGCACTGTTGATGCATCAGAGTTGATCTGGACCGTGAAACCCATTCGTTGGCGGATTGGTTCGGTATCCACGGTTCGCGGAGTCGCCCTGCTTGAGGGCTCGACGCCTCCTCCACCCTCTCTCGGAGCTCTATATGTTCAACAAATTGTTTCTTGCCGCAGCCGTCGCCGGTGCGGGGATGTTCTTTACCAGTAACCAAGCGTCGGCGGACCACTGTCGTTACGGCCGTAGTAGCTATTCGTACCGGCCAAGTGTCAGCTATCACAGCCACCACCGGTATTCACCCTACTCGTCCGCTTACCGATCATATCGCGTTCCCTCGCGGAGCTACTTCGGTCCCGGGTACGGCTATAGCCCGCGATCGAGTTACTTTGGTGGCTACGGTTATGGCAGCCCGTTCTATCGTGGCGGCAGCTATTTCGGCGCCGGCCGTGGTGGCATCTCGATCGGATTCGGATTCTAGAATCCGAGTTGACGATATGATGTAAAAGACGCGATGTCGAAAGCGATACCAGCGCACGACGAAACCATTCGGTTCGTCGTGCGTTTTTTTGTGCGCGATCACCATAGTGACCGATCACACGACTAATCGCGAAGCGCCAGAATTTCGGCTTCGGTGAACTTGTGATCGAGCCGTGCACCCATCTGTGAAACGATACGTGCCGCCGCGTGTGAAGCCAGATGTCCGGCTTCTTTCCAAGACATGCCGCCACTGGTGATCCCGTATAACAACGCTCCGGCGTACATGTCGCCCGCGCCGGTGGTGTCGATCGCGCTCGTGTCGACGCCTTCGATCGGAAACGCTTCGCCACCGTGCATGACGATCGAGCCTTTTTCGCCTAGCGTCAGAGCGACGTTCTCGGCATGTTCATGAATCTTGGCCCCCGCGATGACGGCGTCCGTTTCGCCGGTCAGGCTTTTGGCTTCCTCTTCGTTGCAAAAGAACAAATCAACCGGGCCCGTGATCAAATCCCAAATCTCATCGCGAATCATATTCACGAGGAATGGGTCCGATGCGGTGAACGCGACCTTCACGCCATTTGCTTTGGCGATTTCCATCGCTTTGTACGCGGCGCCCTTGGTCGATTCTCCCGTTAGCAAGTAGCCTTCGATGTAAACGTACTTGGCGTCTTGGATCATCGATTCGTCGATGTCCGCTTCGGTCAGGGTGACGGATGCGGCCAAGTTGGTCAGCATGGTTCGCTGCGCATCATCCGTAATGAGAACCGCGCACGTGCCTGTCGCTGTTGACTTGGTCGGCTGTACGTCGATGGCAACGCCCAAGTCTCGCATATCTTTCAAAAAGAACTCGCCGATCTCATCATCGCCCACCTTTCCGACAAACGCGGCCGCGCCGCCAAAGTCTGCCAGGGCGACGATGGTGTTGGCTGCCGAGCCGCCGGCACATCGATTCAGCGGAATGCCACCCAGGGCGCCCAGCACGCTTGCTTGGTGTTCATCATCAACCAAGGTCATGATGCCTTTGTCCAGTTTTAATTCGGTCAACAAGGCTTCCTGGACACGGGCCTGAATATCCACCAGTGCGTTGCCCACACCAAAAACGTCGTAGTTTGCCATTGAGAATTCGATAATTGAGATCCGAGAGGTCGAACGCATTTTCAACGTGCAAAGAGCTGGAAATGCTACGTCGGCCGACAGGTTAAACTCTTTCGCCGGCGGCGAACATCACGCCCAATTCTGTGGCGGCAGAGCCCGTCTCGGTATTTTGTCAGGCGACATCGCCGAGGTTGAGCCGTTTGCCATAGCGGCGCATCACTTGGTTGCGCAGCTCTGACAACTCGGGGGCTGAAAGTTCGGCATCCTCGTCGATCATGGATTGCGCGATTTCTCGCGCGACTGCGACGATTTCGACGTCTCGGGCCAGATCGGCGATCCGCATCGGAGGCATGCCGCTTTGCCGACGTCCCATCAAATCACCCGGACCACGCAGCCGGAAATCGGCCTCGGCAAGCTCGAACCCGTCACTGGTCTGCTCGAATACTTTCAGTCGTTCGTTCTCGTCCGGCGGCAATTCCCCGTCGGTGAACACACAAACGTGGCCTGCGTGAGTTCCCCGTGAGACGCGGCCGCGCAATTGATGCAGCTGGGCGAGTCCGAATCGTTGCGACCCCAGGATGGTCATCACCGTTGCGTTGGGAACATCAATGCCGACTTCAATCACGGTGGTGCTGACCAGAACTTGCAAACGGCCGGCCGCAAACGATTGCATGACGGCCTGTTTTTCATCATTGGACATGCGGCCGTGCAGTAGCCCGACTTTATAGCCCCTCAGTTTGTCTTCGCTAAGCTCGCGGAACACGGACTCGACCGACGAGACATCTTCGGCGTCTTCATCGTCCACCGATTCCGCCACGCGCGGTGCGACGACAAAGGCTTGCCGGCCCTCGTCCAATCGTTGGCGAACGAACGACCACCACCGATCCTTCCACCCGTCATGCGCCAAGTAGGTGTTAACCGTTCCGCGACCGGGCGGTTTGTCCCGCAGCGTGCTGAGTTCGACATCACCGAAGACGGTCATCGCGACGCTGCGCGGGATCGGTGTGGCGGACATCACCAAGTAATGAGGATCGACGCCGCCGCCACGCAGCGCGACCCGCTGCGCGACACCAAACTTGTGTTGCTCGTCAATCACGACGAGGCCCAGTTGATCAAACTGGACCGATTCACTGAGCAGCGATTGCGTTCCGACCAGTAAGTTAATTTCACCCGACGCGGTTTTCTCGATCGCGTCGCGTCGTTGGGCCGCCGAAAGTGATCCGCATAGCAATCCGATTGTGACGCGGCTGTCGGCCAGGATGTTCGACAGGGTTCGATGATGTTGTCGCGCCAACACTTCCGTGGGCGCCATCAAGACCGCTTGATAGCCACCGGCGACACACAACATCATGGCAAAGATCGCCACCACCGTTTTTCCGCTGCCGACGTCACCTTGAAGCAATCGATTCATGGGGAATTGGCGACCCATGTCGGCCGCGATTTCGTCCATCACGCGTCGTTGATCACCGGTCAATTCGAACGGAAACCGGTTCATGATTCGCGCCTCGATCATCGCCGATGTCGGCAGCGGTGGCGCCAACAAGTCGGTGGTCAGCTTTCGGCGACGCATTGCCAAGGCCAACTGCATGACCAGTAACTCTTGAAAGACAAATCGAGTTCGCGCGGCTTGCAAATTGTCAATGTCGTCGGGCCTGTGGATTTGCCGTATGGCCTGCCGAATCTCTGGTAACGGTTGAGCAAGATGAATGCCCGCAGCGCGCAGATGCTCGGTCGCGCTCTGACGCAGCGAATCGGGCATGACCTCTGTCAGTGTGTCGGCGATACGTTCACACACCTCTGACGTCAGTAGTCGAAGTTCAGGTTGCTTGACGCCATCGGTCAGCGAATAAATCGGCAGGATCACCGGTTTGGGCAAGTCTTCGCCACTGCTAATCAGGGTCACCTTGGGATGCACAAATTCCCACCGCAGTCCGTTTAGCTTGGGCGTGCCCGAAATCAGAACACGCTGGCCGGTACGCATTTGTTCGGCGCGGAATGGTTGGTTGAAGAACAGCAGACGCACGGCGCCCGAATCGTTTTCGACCAGCACGCCAACGACCGATTTGCCGGCGGTGCGCGAAACGACTTCGGTATCGGTGACTTCGCCAACCAGTGAAGCCGATTCGCCTTCGCGCAGTTGGTCGACTTTGGCCGGCGGCGCGGGAAATTCATAGTCGCGCGGAAAAAAGAAAAGTACATCACGAGCCGTCACAAGCCCAAGCTTTGCCAGCCGCTTGGCGCGTGCAAATCCGACACTCGAAAACGAATGGATCTTGGTCGCGAGCGTCGTTTCTGTGACTTGTTGCGACACGATTGTCTTTGCGAATCAGCCCGCGAATCAGTTCCTTGCCAAGTCAGCATATTTGCTTACTTGTTACCGACTTGGAAGTACTCCATCGTTGCATCCCCCCCGTGTAGCTGTCAAACTGGGGCTCGCAGAGGGTGCGTCGACGTCGATTGTGAGGCTCAATGCATGGATCGCGTTGACCGCACAGAGCGTTGACAGTTGAGACAACGAACGGCTGTGGGGTAATCAACAGGTGGAAACCAAAGCATCGGACGTCGGGACGCGAGTATTGACGCGATTGCCTTGGATCGTGTTCGTGCTGTTGTTAGTCACCTCAATTGCAATCAATTGGCCGTATCAATATGCAGCGGTCGGGACCGCACCATCGGGCCAAATTGATAGCCAGGTCGATTTCAAGAAACAGCGACAAAATCAAATACCGGTCATGGGTGGTTGGCCGACTCGCTATCTCGTCGCTTACCCCTCGATTCATTCGGGCAAAGAGTATCGCTATTTTTCTTTGATCGCCTTGCTAGGCAACGTGGCCATCGCTGCATCGGTGATGGGAATCGTGTTGCTGTATATGGTTCGACGCCAACGTCGGATCCACGCCGGCAAACTGGCCAAGGGCAGCCTTAATATTGCGGACCTGCTGATCGCAACGTTTCTATTGGCTGCACCATTTGCTTGGTGGCAACGCGCCGGTCAGGCCCGCGAGGACGACATTGCGTTGCAACAGCAAATTGCCGCAGCCGGCGGAGCGGCCGTTCGCAATGCATGGCTTCCCGAGGTGCTTGTCCAACGAGTTCCCACATCGTTGACGCAACAACTGCAGCGATTGCGAGAGGTGCGTCTTGAGGAAGCCACAAACGTGCTGGTTGCCAAACTCGTCGATCACGGTCATCTCACCACGGTCCGACTTGGTGGCGGCGACTATGACTTACGATTGCTCGACAAATTGGTTTCCAATCCGCATGTGAGCGACCTTCGAGTTGCCGGACGCGTTGTTGACACCCGAACGCTGCAAGCGATCGCAGCTCATCGGCACCTTGATACGTTGAATCTGATGCGCACGAATGTGTCATCGGAATCTCTGGCATTGCTCGGCCCACTAAGAGAGCTGCAGCGGTTGAACCTCGTTCACAGCGACGTTGCGCTGAAAGACCTGAACGTCCCAGAATGGTCTGACACCATCCGAGAGCTTGATTTACCACATCCACTGCCAGGTGATCGGGACTCATTGTTGATCGATGGTTGGCCGCAACTAGAGATGCTTCGAATCAATGAATTGGACACGTTGCGCAATCCGGTTCCGATGGTCGTTGTCCTGAAGAACCTGCCGTCGCTTAAAAATCTGCAACTGGACAATTTTCAGAAGTTCGATTTGACACTTCACAACATTCCGCTTCTTGAACAGATTACGAATCGATTCTTTGAGTGGCGTTCGCGGATTCCGAGAGGAGGTACGGCGCCTGGATCGCTGTGGTGTTCACGCTTTATCGCCACGCAGATGGCAAAGCTACGTACCGTCAACTTGTTTTGCCTTGATCTGAAAGACTTCCAGGTCCGCGATTGTCCCAAATACACGGGCTTGGGAGTCGTTGCATTCTATCGCACGGTCACTGCCGCGACTTACGCGCCAAAACTGGACCCGGACGCGGCCGAACAATTGATCCGTGGGATCGGATCCAGTGAAGGTCCAAGGATCGTGAACTTGGATTCCGTTCCGCTGCAGGGCGTTGATCTGTCACCGCTGTCTAAGAACGAACAACTGACGGAGTTGTTATTGTCGAAATCGGGAACGAGCATAAAACAATGGCGAGCACTCGAGCCGATGAAATGGTTGACCCGTTTCGACATCAAGGATTGCAAGGTTGACGAAAAAGACATTCAGTGGGCGCTTGATTCGTTTCCGAAACTTCGACACTTTGCTTTTTCGCCCATAACCGAGCGGTCGTTATTCGAAGGAAAGGCCGTCTCGCTTGAAATCGTCGATCGAGAGAATTTGCAGACAATCGACTTTGGCGACACGCCGATTCACTTCCTGGAAAACGTTCGCATCGAAAACACACCCAAACTCGCAATTCCGCTGAAACTGGGGTATGTCCACAAGCTTCGGGTGACCAATGCCCCACGCATCACCGGACTTTCTCTCGAAAGTCCTCCGCCGTTCGATGCGGATGTTTCAGGCTTTGAAGATTTGCAATTCTTAGCAGTCGGAGGCCCCAGCGTGACCGATCGGTGGATTGATGCGATTGCGGACTGCGCGGCATTGAACACGTTGACTTTGGCGTATCCTGCGGTCACTGCGGAAGGCTTGACGAGGTTAAAGCTTAGTCCCAGTCTGGCATCGCTGTCTCTTCCTGGCACGAGCGTTGATGACCAAGTTGTCGCTGCTTGGCCAGAACTTGATCAGCTAGTTTCGCTTGATTTATCGGACACCATGATCACCGGCACGGGGTTGAGCCGTGTCATCAAGAGTCCATTTCTTCGTCATTTGGCGATCCGAAATACACAAGTGAAGCCTGCTGATTTGGTCGTGCTAAAAGACAAGACGCAACTATTGCACTTGAACGTCGGCGGAGTGGGGTTGGATGCGTCGACACTGGGCGAAGTGCTTTTCGGAAATTCGATCACGCGACTTGATCTTTCTGACTCGGTTGTCACGCCGGAGGCCTTGGATGCGATCTCGCAACACGGATCGAATATGATGCACCTTGCGCTGCGCAACTGCGAACTCGACAACGACCGTTTGACGCAAATCGTGCGGCAATACCCTCACCTGACTTTCGATCTGAGCGGCAGCACGGTATCGACCCAGTTGATGACCTATTTGGTCTCGCAGGGGCGAATGGTCGAATCCGCTGAATTGGACCAGCATCTCGCGATGCAACAAATGATGAGTGCCACTAGCCCGGAGGAGTATGTCGTGCCAGAGCGCCCAGCGCTGATCGATGTCGCTTCATTTGCCGAAATCGCAAAACAGTCGGCCGGTCAAACGGTTGGTGGGATGCCAATGTTCATTGCCCCTGGCGTTATCACAACGTCGCCAATCCAGTTGCCGCCAAATTCCACGTCGGCCGCCGCCGGCAAAGCATCGTCGGCCGCCGCCGGCAAAGCATCGTCGGGACCAGTAGCGACCCGGCTGGGACGATGGTTGGGTGGGCTCATGACAGGGGTTTCGACGGATCAGATTGCCGATGAAACGCCGGACGAGCCGTCGATGTCCGACGAGAATCGCCATCAAGAACCGGAACAAGACCGTTCCAGTGAAGACGCTGAGAAATCAATCGAGCCGGAAGCCAAACCAGAAGCTGAGGTGGAGGAATCGCGATGATCATCCGTCCGATCAGCCGGCGAAAGTTACCTCTCGCGTGCGCGCTCGGTATCGGCATTCTGTTTGTCGTCGGGTGTGGCGATCCGATTCGCAGCTCGATTCCGTTCGAACCAAGCTCGACCGACATAACGTTAACGGCGAGCGACGATGTGTCCAAGTATGAATGGCCAATGACCCGCGAGGGATTCGTGGTGGCCAAGCCGCCTCAAATGGCTTTCGTCAGTTCGTTCGACGAACCTGTTGCGATTGCCGATCGTGTCACGGCGGAAGTCGTCCCCTGGTCAAAGGAAGGGATTGATCCTGATGTCGATGCATTTCTGACACGCGGGTTTGTTCCCAGCGAACCGAAATTCGACGTCAAATTGCGACTTAAGCCCAGTCAACTGCTCGGCAAGCAAGCTTTCGATTTGTCGGCCGATGGAACAAGACTTGTGGTAATCGATCGCGAAGGTCTGGCGCTCTACAACGCAGAGGATGGTTCGTTGCTGGGGCATCGATCGCTCCCTGCCGAGTCTTCCGATGCGGAAACGAAGATTGAAGCCGTTAGGTTTTGTGGTGAAACGAACGATTTTCTGATCGCCTCTGAAAGCAAGATTTATCGCATCAGTGGCAAAGACGGTTCGATCGTTTCGCAAAGTAAGGGATGTGGCGAATCGATCCAGCAGTGGATCGTCACGCCTGATGGTACGTCGATGATCATTCGCACCAAGACGGGCAGATTGTTTGGCGGGGATACGATGCTCGATTATTTCGCCGCGTACTTTTTTCGTAACGATCAGCGTTTCGATGCAGTCTCATTGAGCTTTGATGGATCTCGATTCAGTGTTTGTGCGGATTCTCAGCCACAAACCTACTTTCAGACGGATTATCAGATCACGGACCACCGAACGCACGAAGGGTTCACGCTAGACGCGGACGTTGATATTTCTTGCGGCCTCGATTGCGATCTGTGGGCTGACGGCGACGGTGCCGTGTTTAGTTATTTGGATAACGAGAAGCAGTGGCAACATGGCGGATATCCGATGTTCTGGCGGCCAGTGTTGGCGTCTGCTTGCTCGGATCGGCAAGACTACAACTGGTTTCTGATGGTCGGACATCGGCTGATCGATGGCAAAGAACAAATCGTTCTGTTCGAATTCGGTCCGCGCAATCGCATCGGTTCCGAAGCGATGCCTTTGACACATGTTCCGCAGCGCATCGAACATGACGCAAGCGGCGCTACAGTCGCGCTCTTTGACCAGACGGGTTTGCAATTGGTCAAACGTGAAACCTGGCGATCCGACCATTTGTATCGCTTGCCCGATATGGTCTACGGTCTGATCAATCAAGGGAAATTCGATCAGATCGAAAAAATGCTAGAGATCATCGGGACACAAAAACGACTCGGTTACGGCCGTACTCCAGAAGAGCTGCGGGTGAAAGTCATCAACGAAATTGCGGCTCGTTGGCGATATCTCGTGATCAACGAACCCGACGGTGACTATCTAAAGGCAGTGCAACAATGGCACGAGAGTGGCAGTCCGATTGCGATCGTATCCAATGGAGTCCGCCACTATCGCCAGGGCTGGGATGCGAGGGGAAGCGGGACCGCGAGGACCGTGACGCAATCCGGATGGAAGGAATACGGCAAGCACCTGGAAGAGGCCGAGCAGGAATTTGAGCTAGCGGTCAAACACGAACATCCACCCCTGATCGCTCTCAGTCGTTTGATCAATGTGCGACTGGAACATAACGGCGATTTGGATGACGTTGACGCACTTGCCCGGCGTGCGTTTGAACTCTATCCGGGCGAAAAGTTGTTGATTAACGGCCTGGCGTTCAAGCTGTTGCCACAATGGTTTGGCGAGCGAGGTGACTGCCTAAGCTTTATCTTGTCATGTTCGAAAATGATCGAAGGCGCATCGGGAGACCTGTTGTACGCTCGGTTACTTGCGGCGATCAGTGGATACATTCACAGCTTGGATACGATCGGTTGGAAATCATACGATTCCAAGCGTGCCCAGCGAGGCGTCGAAGAATGGATCCGCATTGGGATGTACCCCGATGAAAGCTGGTGGATTCTGCATTCGCAGTTTTACAATCGGACCAAGAACATCCAGGCCGCTGATCGCGTGCTGAAACATCTCATCGAGACCACTCCGGCCCCACCTTGGCGGCTGACCGACGGAGAATCATCATCCGAATTCGCCGCGATCAGAAACCGAATCCAACAGTGGCGCCAGTCAAGCCGCGAGAACGAGTGATTCGAAAAGCATCGCGGGATTCTAAGCCGTGTGGATCGCTCTTTCGTCGACGTCCATGGCGGCTTCGTGGACGGCTTCCGATAACGTCGGGTGCGCATGACAGGTACGAGCGATGTCTTCGCTGCTGGCGCCATACTCCATCGCCGCGGCCGCTTCGGCGATCAGGTCGCCGGCGCGGGCACCGATGATGTGGACGCCCAAGACCCGGTCGGTCGATGCGTCGGCCAGGATTTTCACGCGACCCTCGCTTTCACCAAGGGTTCTTGCGCGTCCGTTGGCTCCGAACGGGCAGACGCCTTTGTTGTATTCAATGCCGGCTTCCTTCAGTTGTTGTTCGGTCTGACCGACCATCGCAATTTCCGGATGCGTGTAAACGATTGCGGGGATCACGTCATAGTTGATGTGGCTTTGGATACCTGCCATTCGTTCGACGCAAACGATTCCCTCCTCCATCGCTTTGTGTGCCAGCATCGCACCACCGATGCAGTCACCGGTTGCAAAAATGCCTTCGACACTTGTTTCAAAGTTTTCGTTGACGGCCAAGAAGCCACGACGATCGGTCTCTAGCCCGACCGATTCGAGTCCGATGTCGTCGGTCACCGGGGTGCGTCCGGTCGCCAGCAACACTCGGTCGCAGCGGATCGGATCACCGCCTTTGATTTCGATCACACATTCGTCGCCGTCACGTTTCGCCGATTCGACGAATGTCTGGGTGCGAAATTCGATACCTTGTTTCTTGAACGTGCGGTGCGCCATTTTGGCGATCTCGCTGTCGAGACCCGGCAAGATGTGCTCCATCGCTTCGAGCACGATGACTTTGCTGCCGAGACGATTCCAGACACTTCCCAGTTCCAGCCCGATGTATCCGCCGCCGATGACCACTAATCGTTCGGGTACGTCGGGGAACGACAGCGCGGTGGTGCTATTTCCGATGCGATCACCGTCTTCCTGTACGCTGCTTAATCGCGCAGGTCTGCTGCCGGTACAGATCAAGATTTTGTCAGCTTGTACCAACACTGGTTCGTCGCCGTCGACCATGACGGACTGGACATCTCGCAGTTTTCCGCGACCGCAATAGGCCGTCACGCCGCGTTTATTGAACAGCATGTCGATCCCGCCGGTCAGCGTATCGACGATTTTGTCTTTACGCTGCATCATCGTTTCTAAATCAAGATCGACGCCGCCGATTTTGATCCCGTGCTCGGACATTCGATGCTTGGCTTCTTCGTACAGATGGCTGGATTCCAGCAAAGCCTTGCTGGGGATGCAGCCCACTCGCACGCAGGTGCCCCCGAAGCGTGCATTTTCGTCGATACAGGCGACATCGATCCCTAATTGAGCGGCTCGGATTGCTGCGACGTAGCCGGCCGGGCCACCGCCAAGGACGACTAACTCATGTCGGACGGTTTTCATATGCTTTTGGCGAGAAAATAGGTGTGATTGTGGAGCGACAAGCCAACAGTTTGCGCTGAATCAGGCATGGATGGCTACCGGGCAAACGCAGATAGCGTTTTGGGGACGATTAACAGCCTGCTTGCGGCGATGATGTTACCGTCGACAATGACAGCCCTTGCGAACGATACGCCCTCACATCACTCGACCTTCCTCCTTCGCCCCTGCCTGACTTGCCCAAAAAGAAAATCCGAGCGATCGCCGGACCCGTGCTGGCGGCTGTCTTGTTCGTGCTTGCGATCCGGTTGTTGGTTCACGAGGCCAGCACCATCACGTGGGATGAATTCGTGTCCGGATTGACGGGAGTGCCTCCGCTGTACTTGGGGTTCGCGGCGTTCTTGATCGCGCTGAACTATGGATTGTTGATCACCTATGATCTGTTGGCCCTGCGATACATTCGGCGACCGCTGCCGCTGCGGCGCGTGGCGCTCGTTTCGTTTGTTGGTTTTTCGCTAGGAAATAATTTGGGCACGCTGCTGGCCGCGGCACCGATCCGGTTTCGGTTCTACAGTCGATGGGGATTGAGCGCGAGCCAAATCGTTGCGCTGATCTCGATTCTGGGACTGACGTTTTGGAGCGGCGTGTGGTTCTTGGGCGGAACGGTGTTGATTTGGGTGCCGGTGGAATTGCCGGCGGGCGTGAACTTGCCGTTCGGGACCAAGACGTTAGGCGTGATTCTGTTAAGTCTCGCCGTCAGCTATGCGATCGTATGTTTGGTCTGGCGGAAACCGTGGCCGATCGGCGAGCTTCATTTGCGTCCGCCCGAACCTGGACTGATGGCGGTCCAGGCATCCGTCGCCGCGGTGGACTTGCTGATTTCGGCAACGGCGTTGTACTTGGTATTGCCTGCCGATGCGGTGGTTCCGTTCGCGCTCGTCTTGGCGGCATACTTGTGCGCGATGGGCGTCGCGATGGCGACCCAAGTGCCAGGCGGATTGGGGGTGCTGGAACTGATTCTGTTGAAACTGCTGCAAGGGACAGTCGGCGACGCCGTTTTGGCATCGGTGTTGATTTTTCGGATTCTGTATTACGTGCTGCCGCTGCTGTTCGGCATGCTGACGCTGGTTGCGCACGAGATCTACGGCGGCGCTGTGGAAGCCCGCCGATCGCGTTAGCCAAAGCGTTGCGACTCGAGATGTCCCCACCGCGCCGCGGCAAAGGAGTCAGACAACGACGATGGAGCGGTTCTCAAGATCATCACCGCAAAAGGACAAACCGGCGGAGCGAACTGTGATAATCAGCGTGAACGGTGACGGGTGTGATCTGTGCCGCGTGATCTGATGTGAATGGTGATTCTATGTTGGCGTGTCATCGCACCAGACGCATAGTGTGGCGGTGTTTTGCCCGAGGTCGATGGTTTTGACCTGGACCTTGGTAATGTTCATTCCGGTACGCGATTTCAGATCGTCCAATAGCGTCTGCCGCATTTCGCTGCCGAGCCACTGGACCTTGTCGTACTCGATCGTGTACTTGGCGGGCTTGGGACCACCGTTGCCATCTCCGTTTCCGTTCTTTTTTGGTTTCGATGGCGGTTCTTGTTTGGGTGGAACTCGGCCGACGAACCATTCTTTTAACATCGCTGCCGAGATGATCAACGAGTTGACGAGCGCAATCTCGGCGTAGCTGGTTTTCGTGTTCGAGAGCGAATTGATGACCGCAATTCCAATCACGATGAACAGATACGTCATTTCTTTGGTACAGATCGCGTCGGTGCGATAGCGGAGAACACCAAAGATGGCAAATAGCCCTAGCGCCATCCCGATATCAATTTCCAGCTTCTTTAGCGTGAAGCAAATGAAGAATACGGTGACATTCAGCATGACCGCCGTGAACGCAAAACTGCGTTCGCGTTGGTTCGGGTAGATGGCGAACACGACAACGATCGACAGGAAGACCAAGTTGATGCCAAAGCGAACCAACAGCTTGAAGATGTCGTCGTCGTAGAGCGGGATTTCGAGAAATTCCATCGATTGATTGTTCGTGTTTTTTGGAAATGATCGCCCCCGAGATTATCCGGAGACAGGGCGAGCGCCCGATAAGAGCGCGGGCCCCCAAGAAACACCGAGCACGCATCGGTTCGGACCGAACTCGGTGTTTTAAAGTGTCTTCCGCTGCCCAAACTATTCGGGCACGGGAGCCAGTCGTTAGTGCGTTTCGGCTGGCGACGTGGCTTTCAGGAGATACTGTCGCCGAGCATCCGCGAACGCTTGGAGGCTCATCTTGCGACGTCCACCTCCCATGCTCGTTTGGTCGCTGCTGGAATCGTCCGAACCGGTGGCGGCGACGAAGGCTTCGTAGCTGGCCAGCTTTTTACTGCCGGCCTTGACGGCTTCATCGATCAGGTCAACGTACTGGCCGACGACGGGGCCGAGCTGATTCCAATCAAGCGAATCCTTAGCGAGCTGTCTCACGTTGCTGAGGTACTGCTCGCGATATTGCGGCACCGCCAAGAGCTTGCTCCGCAGCGGCTTGGTTGAATCATCTAAGCCGATCAACGGATCGAGTTCGACCGGCGAACCAGCCATGGACGGCGATGCGTCGCGCTGCGGACGACCGTCGGGGCGACCGTCGGGACGACCGTCCGGGCGATCACGTTCAGGTCCACCGCGATCAGGTCCACCGCGTTGGGCGTTTTGTTCACGCCCACCGTCTCGTCGCGAAGACTCTGGCGGACGACCGGATGGAGGTCCACCGGGGCCGCCGAAACCACCGAATCCGAACCCTCGACCACCACGCCCATCGGGGCCACCAGGACCGCCACGTCCATCGGGACCACCAGGGCCACCACGCCCACCTGGGCCGCCGGGACCACCGCGCGCCGGTTGAAACGCTTCATTCATGTCATGTGGAATGAAGTGGAATTTGTCATCTTTATCTAAATAGATGCTGTAGTCGCTCGCACGAACCCAGTACCCGTCTCCATTGATCAATCCGTTGTCCAGGGCAAGGAACCACAGCAAACCGTCGACGTCACAGATCGATTCGAGCGCTGCGGGCAACGCATCGGTCGGCGTTTGATCAAGAACGCGGCACAATTCGATCAGCTTGGATAGCGACTCCTTACCGCCGGATTTTTGTTCGTAGGGATGCTGGTAATTCGCCGCTTCTTCGCCTCGATATTCCAGCCCGCCGCCGCCGCGTGGCGAGCCGTGGACCTTCCAGCGTGCGCCCTTTTTGCTGTCGAAGTTCGATTTCAGGAAATCCTTATTGAACTGTTCAACGTTGGTGTAGACGCCCCAGTCTTCGCTATTGATGACAACGCGAACCAAGTTGGCTTTGGGGGCCGGGATGTATTGCCGGGCGATGTGCGAATACAGCACAGTGCTTAGCAGCGAGTCGTCGCCGTGGGCGTTGAGCAGGTTTAGCGTTCTGTAGCCCAACACACGTTGATCTTCGTCGGCCATATCTACCGAAACGTTCAACGATCGTTTGTGGCCCGACGGGACATGATCGTACGACGACGCCCCACGAAACCGGATGCCACAATTGGGATATTCCTGTCCGTCGACGGTCAGTGTCGCGGGAACTTCTACGTCCGTGTTGTGGAAATCCTCGAGTTCGGATTCCCAGTCATCGCTGCTGAAATCGATAAAGATTGTCCGCAGAACCGAGCGGTCGTAGAGGTCGCCTTTCTGCGGTTTGACCGAATCCTTGGCAATCGTCTTGCCTTTCGTCGGCTCGGGCATTTCGCCGCCGCCGCCGCGACCGAATCGGCGCACCATGCCAGGCACGTCAATTCCTAACCCTTGCCGGGAATGAACCTCATCGCGGGCGCTCGCTCGTTCTTTTTCGTCAAGCCAACCATTGTTGTCGGTATCCATCGTTTTGACGAGTTTGATCGTCTCACGCTGGCCGGGCGGTTGTGCCAAGACGTAAGCAACACTGGACGCACCAGCGAGGCAGCACAGCGTGATGAGTCCAACACGTTTCATTGTCATCAGGTTCGGTCCCTTTGGGTGGTGAATGTGACGCAGTCGGAAAGTCATGCGACATTCACGGCCGGACCGGGCCAAAATTTTTTTTAGCAGTCATCACCGGCGGTGTGATTCCTCAATGACCACCCGCTTCGGCGTACAGCACGCTGAGCTCAACGAGGTCGAACCATGGTGTTTCCTTGAAATGCTCTTGGGCCGTTGATGAATTTTCTGTCTTGGCGAACACACGATCGGCACGCCGCAGTTGCGATTTGGCATCATTGTGATTACCCGTCGCTTCATAGGCGATCGCTAGCGGGGCATGAACCAAGAACGAGTTGGGCCATGCCATTTGCGAAGCTTCGCGCAACGGCTCGATCGATTGATCGAACCGATTGGCTCGCAGTAGCGCCAGTCCTGCGATGTAGAATTGGACCGGACGCGGTATCGTCCCGGATAATTCCGCAGGCGGCGGGCGACGCCGATGATCGGGTTGATGTTGGGGCGGATGCGAGCCGTCTCGTAATTCGTCTTCGGGCGGCGGCGGTCGTCTTCGACCTCCGCCGGGGTGGCCTTCTTCCGACGCTAACTTCTGCTGGGCGATATCCGCCAGCCACTCGTATTGCTCGCCGGTCAACGCATCGCTCTTGATCAAGCCGTTGCGAATCCATTCCCAGCGGACCTCCTCGGGCGATACTTGATCCTGGATCGTCGAAAGTCTCTCGCGATACTGTTGATAGTATCGCTGCAGTGCTTCGTCACGGTTGGTCAATCGCAATAACGCCGGCACACCCCACCAAGAAGGCGTGTCTGTCGGCGCGCCCAGTTTCAACGCTTCGGCAAAGTCGTTGGCGGCCGCATCCCAAAGCAATTGGCGCGCAAAGAATTGTCCGCGGCTGACCCATGGCAGATAGTAGCTCGGCTGTCTTGTTACCGCTTCGCCGAACGCTTGTTCAGCAGCCTGCAACTGATCCGCCTCGGCCAACGATTGGCCACCAGCGACCAACTCATTCGCTCGCGTCACTTGTTGGGCAAACTGTTCGATTTCGCGAACCAGCGCTTCCTTCTCATCACGTTCGCGCGCCACTCGCTGCATTTGCCACAAACTCGCGATCAAACCACCGGCGAGGCTTAGCAGCACGAGTGCTGCGGTTGTAAATGCGACTCGATTGCGCCGAGCGAATTTCGTCAATTGATAGGCGGCGCTGGGCGGTCGAGCTTCGATCGGTTCTTGTCGAAGATATCGTCGCAAGTCTTCGGCCAGCGACATCGCCGAACCGTAGCGCCGATTGCGATCCTTTTCCAGCGACTTCATCGCGATCCAATCCAGATCGCCTCGTAACGTGGAAGACAACCGCGACGGTTCGATCTTTCGGGACGCCGAAACGGTCGTGGCGCGCTCGCCCATCGTGGTAAGTCGTCGGCTTGGCGTCGGCGGTTCTTCTTCGCGAATGATACGTCGTAATTCGTCCAACCCGACCGAATCAAGCCGCTCGCTTTCAAACGGCGTCGCCCCGGACAGCAATTCGTACAGCATTACACCCAGCGAATAGATGTCGCTGCGGGTATCGACGTCCAGCCCGCTCATTTCCGCCTGCTCGGGGCTCATGTAGAGCGGCGTACCGATCATCGCCACGAACCGGGTATAGATGGTTTGATCGGTCAACGAGTGGCCTATCGCTTTGGCGACACCAAAGTCGATGACCTTCACGACCGGGCGATCGTCATGCAGGGTTACCAGCACATTAGACGGCTTGATGTCACGATGGATGACGGCTTTTTGGTGGGCATGATGAACGGCTTGGCAAAGGTCGATAAACAGTTCCAGTCGTTCCCGAACGGTCAAGCGATGGGCGTCCGCGAATTCGTTCATCGGCACGCCGCGAACGAGTTCCATGACAAAGAACGGCAGGCCATCGTCGGTCACGCCGGCGTCAAACACCTGTGCGATATTGGGATGATCCATCATGGCGACGGCTTGCTGCTCGGCGGCGAATCGTGCGATCACGTCCTTGCTGTTCATGCCAGGCTTGACGACCTTTAACGCCACTTGTCGCCGCACGGGTTTGTCTTGTTGTGCAACAAACACCAATCCGAATCCGCCTTCGCCGATCTGTTCCATCAATCGGTAGCCACCGATGCGTTTGTCGATCCAGTGGTTACCAGCAGAGACCGTGTCGGCCATGTGAACCAGATCGACGGGCATCCTGATCGGGGGCCGATCAATCAGATGATCGGTTTGTTCGCTAGAACGCAGCAACGCGTCGACGCTGTCGCGAAGCGCCCGATTGCCGGCGCAAGCTTGATCAAGAAAGCGACTCCTCTCGTCGGGATCATCCAGTTCCAGTGCGTCAAAGAAGATCGTTTTTTCGGAAGGGGCGTTCACGTTCCCCCTTCCATTTCACGTTTCAACCAAGCCCGTGCATAAGCCCAGTTACGTTTGACGGTTCGCGGCGATACCCCGAGCATTTCGGCGGCTTGGTCGATCGTCATTCCGGTGAAATAACGAAGCTGGACCAGTTGTGCCAAATCGGCATCGGTGGACTCCAGTTTGGTGAGCGCTTCGTCCAACGCCAACAAGGTTTCGGTGTCGTCCGGATCCATCGCGACGTTGTCATCGGCCAAATCGGATCGTTGCAAGTTTCCGCCTCGCTTTTCGGTATTACGACGACGTGCGGATTCGATCAAGATGCGACGCATCGACTCCGCTGCGGCGGCAAAGAAGTGACCGCGACCATCCCATGCCTCCGAGTCCTCTCCGCCGACGAGTCGCAAAAACGCTTCGTGAACGAGCGCTGTGGGCTGCAGGGTGTGGCCCGCCTTTTCATGCGTCATTTTCCGCGAAGCCAATCGACGCAATTCCTGATAAACCAGCGGCAGCAGTTGTTCGGTCGCTTGCGCGTCGCCAGCTTCGATCTGGTTCAGGATTTGAGTGACTTGGTTGCTCATGACGTGCATTCTAGCTCTTTCTTTTCGCAGCGGCACTCGCTTGAGGCTTCGGCCAAGCCGGTTCCTGAATTCCAGGTTGACCTCGGTGTCCTGGATTCCTTCCCCCACACAAATCACACTCCGCTCCAGCCACAGCCAGCCTAAGTCACAGCGAGCCTATGCCTCACTCAGCTTGAATCGAGAACGGTTTCGGTCATCAGTAACCGTTCGGCTTGCCTGTCATTTGCGTCGCGATCCGTTCGGTCGCCGGATGCTTTGCCGATTCTCTCACCAGGAACAGGGAACCGGTAACGCTGGGACAACAGAGAATAGGGAAAAGCCGTTTGGGCCTTTGACGCCCCGTTACTCGTCGGACGCCCCGATACTCATCAAGCGCGAAACGCGGTGCGAGGCATCACGCCAAGCGGTCCAGGAACAACCCAGCCAGATCGAACGTGCTCGCTATCTGCTCTTCAAACGATCCGACATCGACGCCATTGTCTTCTAACACGCTGTTCAAAGCAGACTGAATATCTTCTACCGAGACTTTTCCGGTTGAGTCATCGGTCAGTTCTTCAAGCGTGTCAACGATTTGGCTGATCAGTTCATCGGTCGACGATTCATCCAATCCGGACGAAAGCAGCAACGACTCCAGCGTGCTCGTTTCACTTTCGTCTTGCCGAGGTGGTGGAGGCGGTCGGTTCGGTCGGCCTGAAGCTGACGCGTTGCCCGAACCTACTGCGCTGTTGGACTGGATCGCCTCATTGACTTCCGTCTCGTCGATTCCGTTGGATTCCAACACGTCATTGATCGTCGAACGGATCGCATCACGCGTGATCGTCCCTGATGATGACTCGGACTCGAGTACCGAAATCGCTTCGTCAATTTGTGTCAACACATTGGCTTTTGTCGCTTCATCCACACCGATCGACTGCAGTGCGGCAGAGAGTTGTTCCTTCCCCTCCTTGGGAGCCGGCCCCTGCGGGCGACGATGTGCAGAGGAGGACTGGTTTGTCAAAGCGACGTTCGAGTTGGAAATATTCATGTTCTCACCGGCAATTCGTGGTGGATGCGTGGACGGCTAGTCGAGACTGGCGACAACCTCGTTGTCGGACCCTGTGCTTTGAAACATTGCCCAAAAAACAACGATTGGTATTGGATTTCACGATGTTTTTCGGTACCTCATCTTTGTGGAAAAAATATTCGAAATACGTGTCACCCTGCTCGGCTCAATCACGCATTTGTTATTTGCGAACCATGCACGGGGACTCGATGCCCCCTCGCAGCGCGGAGTCCACGTGACTCTTTTCCGATCGATCCTTGGCTCAATCTCGGTCGCGGGCATCTTTCTTGTACACGCCAGGTTTTCGGTGGAAGCGATGTTTGTCCGTAGGCTCGGTTGCGTTTGATTGTCGATGTCGATGTCGATGTCGATGTCGATGTCGATGTCCGCAGATGCTGACGACTGATGCTCGGTGAATCCGCTAACAAACGAAATTGGGTGAAAGTGTGGCCCGTGGTCCAGTGGAATGACGCATTGCAATTCGTCGGGCGAGTTGATCGCCAGACTTATCCTGTGAAACGACTTTCAAGACACGACCTCCGAGGCGAACCGAAATGTTCCACCGCTGTGTTCAAGGCGCAATCTTCGCTGGCATCGTTTTGGTTCCCAGTTTCTTGTTGGCTCAGCCGCCCGGCCGCGGTGGACCGCAAGGAAACATGGGCGCAGGTCCACCGACAGAAATGATTTATCAACTGTTTACCCAAGCCGACGTAAACAACGACGGAAGTGTCACGAGAGCCGAGTTAACCGCCGTCATGCAGCATCTCGCTCGCGGCGGCCGACCTCAGCGCGGCGGTCCTCCCCAGGGCATTCAACAGGGTGTCCAACAGGGCATTCAACCGGGCGAACCACGCGGGCCCGGTGGTCCGCCGCCGCAGCCGGGACAAGTCTTGCCCGAATCGGTTGCCGGATCATTGAATTTGAGTGTGCGTCAGAAACGACAACTCGAGGCTTTGCAGGATACGGTCGATAAGCGTCTTGCCGCCCTGCTGACCGATGAGCAAAAAACGCAGTTGCGAAACGCACCACCGGCGCACTGATCTGTTCACAGTGGATATTCCAATAGCGGAAACGCAGCGATCCAGTCGTTCGCGATCACACCCGGGCTTTGAGCGACGCAATCGCCCTCGCCTCATCGCTTTTGGGGCGCTTTTGCGGCACACACGATCACGCATCGTCCATGTCGGTGGGCGAATAGATTGGCATGTGTCGGTAGTAGACTTCCAAGCAGTACAGCGACAGGCACGTCGTGTACAACCGACCCGCGTGCCTTCCCCAAGCGTCACCTTCGGGTGACCAACTGCCTTTCTCCTTGCCTCGCTTTTCTTGCGACGCTGGCAAAGCCACTTTCATCCTGTCGTTCCATCGGGTCCACATGGGGCCGCCAAAATGATGGAGAGCTTGGGTGGCGTAGTACCAATAATAGACGTCTCGTTCTCGCATACGGATCGGATGATTCTGGCCGATCGCTTCCAAGCCAATTCGCATCTCAGGCATGTTGCGGTGCCATCCGGTGTATTGCCTGCACAACAATCCTTCGGCCGTCATCGCCGGCGTCACGGGATGGCCAATCGCGTATGAATACCCGACCGGATCGTCGTAGTGATCGCGACTGGTACTGACGGAATCCAGGTATCCAACGACTCGTTGAAAGACGTAGGGAACGACTTCCAAACCCGCTGCCTCGCCGCTTTTTAATCCCACAACAAACCAACCGGTGACGGAAGTATCCGAATCAAGACGTGGTTGATAGCGCCAACCGCCTTGGGGCGATTGGGCACGGCAGGCGAAATCGCAGGCACGCTGTGCATAAGGTCGAATCCATGAGTCACCGGTCATCGCATACAGTTCGCAGAGAGCGATCATCCCTTGGGCTTGGGCATACATCTTTTCGTGACCGGAACATCGGGCGGCTAAAAATCCTTGGCCGTCTTGTTGCTTGACGAGCCAACGCACCGCTTTGAACAGTTCTTTCTTGTATTCGCCGCCACGGTGGGTGCTGCCGGCGCCCATGAACGCGAGCATCGCCATGGCCGTAGCCGCAAGTTGATTCTCGGAGCGTGCACCAGCGTTGTAAGGTCCTCGCAGACTCCAACTGCCGTCCTTGAGTTGGTTTTGTTGGAGCCACCGCAGTCCAAGTTTGACGGCGTCTTCGGTTGCATCGGTGCCGCCCGATTCACGGAGCAAACGTTTCTTCATCGCACCGGTTCGACCCGCGAACATGCGGCTTGTCGCCGCGGGAAGCTCGGTCAGAAGCTGAAGTTCGGTTTGGTCGAACGAGTTTCGAAGTCCAGCGAACGAAACCACTTGCCGTGGCGCATGAAGATCGACCGGTTGAATCTCGAATTCGGCACTCCAATCGACGGCCATTTCCGCATCCCCGTTTATGCGCGTATCGTTCATGGGCGTATCGCCGAAGGGCGAATCGTCTAAGGCAACGGGCGTGATCGAGAACTCGACCAGTTCATTTGCACGTTCGTCTTTTCCTTGTCGCGTCGTCAGCAACATGCGTCCGAGTGTTCCCGATGAAGTGGTGATCAATGCGAGTGACAGCAGAAGGACGAGGTGGATGATCAGACTGATCAACCATGCGGGTGTGTCACGAATGCGCTGCACGGATATCGTGCGAGCAAGCGTGCTCGCATCGGATGAGGCGACGCGTTCTTCCCGTCCTGGAACGTGCTTTGGTTCGCAACCAAGCCCATCCGGCTTTGACAGCGACGCATCGCCACGCCACCATTCTCGACTGGGATCAGCAACGATCGTTGCCGGATCAAGTGCAGCGTGTTGAGAAGAGATGTGCATCGCCGATCGCCCTGCCATGAAGGGGGTGAATACCCAGTGACGGCGTAGCGAATATTGAAACGCGATGCCTCACAACTTCATCAGGACGTTTTTCTTTCAGCGATGTCACGAAAATTCCCAGCGGACTTGCGCGTCGTGTTTCCTGAGAACACGACGTTCTTGACACGCCTCGCGTTGTTCTTGACACGCCTCGCGTTGATGCGAATACATCGAGTCTGACAGCAGCCAAACGTCCTGCCTGGACAGAATGCATGACAAAGGCGTTGATTGGCGGGTAGAATGTTAATTCCCTCCCACCTGAGCGATTCTCGCCATGCCATTGATTGCCCGAATTCTGTGTATTGCCGTCTTCATCGCATCAGCATGTTGCTGCCCATTTAGCGTATCCGCGGACGAGATCCATTTTGGCCGCGATGTGCGGCCGATTTTGGCCAAGCACTGCTTTACTTGTCACGGACCCGACGAGGGGGCACGCGAAGCCGACTTGCGGCTGGACACCGAGGCAGGCGCGACGACCGACCTGGGCGGGTATCGTGCCGTCCAAGCCGGCGATCCAGACGCCAGCGAGTTGTTTCTGCGTGTGACCAGCGATGATGACGATTTGCGGATGCCACCGGCCGATTCCAGCGCAGCACTTAGCGAGTCCGAAATCGAGACCTTGCGGAAATGGATCGAATCGGGCGGCCGCTACACCGAGCACTGGGCCTTTGTGCCTCCCCAATCGGTTGCGATCCCCGAGGTCGAATCTGGGCCTTGGTGTCGCACGCCGATCGACGCATTCGTGCTTCGCCGCATGCACGCATCCGGAGTCGCGCCCGCCGATGCCGCAGACAAGCATCAGCTCGTGCGCCGTTTGTATCTGGATCTAACGGGTGTGAATCCGACACCCGAGGAAGCCAAACGTTTTATCGCCGACGATCATCCGGCGGCGTATTCACGATTGGTCGATCGCTTGCTGGCCTCACCAGCCTACGCCGAACGTTTCACTCGGCCGTGGCTTGATCTGGCTCGGTACAGCGATACCAACGGCTATGAAAAAGATCGGAATCGGACCATTTGGCCCTACCGTGATTGGGTCATCAAGGCGATCGCCGAAGATATGCCCTTTGATCAGTTTTCGATCGAGCAACTTGCCGGCGATATGCTGCCGTCGGCGACAAAGGACCAACGCATTGCCACCGGTTTTCATCGTAACACGATGCTGAACGAAGAAGGCGGCATTGATCCGCTGGAATACCGATTTTATGCGATGGTCGACCGTGTCGCGACGACGGGAACGGTCTGGATGGGACTGACAACCGGTTGTGCCCAGTGTCATACACACAAGTACGACCCCATCACGCACACCGATTACTATTCGCTGCTTGCCATGATGAATCAGGCCGATGAGCCGGAGGAGACGGTTGCCGATACAACGACCCGAATCACTCAGCGAAAGATCGAAAACGAAATTCGCGCGGAAGAAATCCGTTTGTCCAAAAGGTTCTTGCCGACGCTAGCGGAATCTGGGCTGAATGATATGGATTGCCAGAGCAACAGCGATGATTGCCAGAGCATCGATTCCGACCAAACGCCTGCGAATGCATCGGCCGGCGTTATCTCAGCCTCAGCCACAGCCGGGCCGCAACGGGATGAAAAGTCCGGCGATCGCGCCGAAAGCATCGCCGGCTTGTTCGTTTCGATGGCACGACACGCGATCGACAACGTGCGTGATTGGTCCGTCATCCAGCCGACCGAGATGCATTCGACAAAGCCCTTTTTGCGTCGACAAAAAGACGGCTCGATCTTGGCGACCGGTGACGTGACCAAACGCGATATCTATCGGATTCGATTTGAACTCGATGAAACCTTGCTGCCTGCCACGGCGTTGCGGTTAGAAGTGTTACCGCACCCTTTGCTGCCTGCTTCGGGACCGGGGATGGCGTTTTATGAAGGCCGACGTGGCGATTTTTTCCTCAGCGAACTCACGGCCAAGCTGGACGGCAACGCGGTGTCATTTGCAGACGCCTCACACAGTTATGGAAAGATTTCTGTCGGCCGAGGCGCCGCCGATGCAGCAAACGTCATCGATGGCGAAGGTTCCACCGGATGGTCAACATCCGGGGCCGAAGGGAAAGCGAATCGCTTGATTTTGAATCTTACCGAGCCAATTCAATCGCCGGGATCGCTAGAGATCGAATTGCTATTTGAAAGGCATTTCGCGGCCGCACTGGGACGATTTCGTTTTTCGGTGACGGGGAATCCGTCGCGTACCGAAGCCACGCAATTTCCTGCAGACGTCGATCACGCCATCACTAGCGCCGTTTTGCAGTCTCGACCGCTAGATTCAGAAACCTACGCACGGATGCAACGTCATTTCGTTCGCTCGAGCGATTCCCTGCGAAAGTATCGCAAGAAGTTGGATGCGTTGTACGATTCGATCCCACAACCCGTACGAACGCTGGTGATGCGAGAGCGCGTGGGGCGGGATCACCGCACGACTTACCGACATCATCGCGGCGAGTACTTGAGTCCGAAAGAAGAAGTCCAGCCCGCGATTCCAGCGGTGTTCGGCAAGCTGGATTCGTCACGCCCGGCCAACCGATTGACGTTGGCTCAGTGGTTAGTCAGCGAAGACAACCCATTGGCGGCACGCGTGACCGTCAATCGCGCGTGGCGGGCCATTTTCGGAACCGGAATCGTTCGCACCGCCGGTGATTTCGGAACGCAAAGCGAACCTCCCACGCACCCGGAATTGCTGGACTGGTTGGCTCTCGACTTGATCCATAATGGTTGGTCGATCAAGCGATTGCACCGTCAAATCGTTCTGTCGTCGACCTATCGCCAATCCGTTGCCGCACCGACACCTGGTGATCCGAATCAACGTTTGCTGGCCGGGTTTCCCCACCGACGGCTGGATGCCGAACAAGTGCGTGACGTGATGTTGTCGGCCGCCAACCTGTTGAATAATCGCGTGGGCGGACCGAGTGTCTATCCGCCACAGCCCGCAGGCGTCATCGAGATGGCGTATGGTAACCCGGTTTGGCCGACATCCACCGGCGGTGACCGTTATCGCCGATCGCTTTATACGTTCAGCAAACGGACGGCTCCATTTGCCGCGTTCGCGACATTCGACGCACCCTCCGGTGAACTTTGCGTGGCGCGACGCGATCACAGTACCACGCCGCTGCAAGCGTTGACGCTGATGAACGACGAGATGTATTTGGAAATGGCTCGCGGCTTGTCCGAATCCGTCCAACGCAGGATCGACGGTGATAGCGTTGCTGCTGACGAATTGCCGGAAAAGATCGTGACGGAAATGTTTTGGCGGCTGTTTGTTCGTGAACCTACCGCACAAGAACGGTCATCGGTTATCGACTTTTACCAACGACAAAAAACGCATGACGAGCCCTGGACGCTCGTCGCTCGCGCCCTGATGAATACCGACGAGGCGATCACCACACCATGAATCTTAATGCAATGAAATTTCGCCAGGCGAGCCTTCACGAGACCACGCGTCGGCAGTTTTTTCAATCGTGCGGCATCGGTCTGGGCAAAGTGGCTTTGGCGTCCATGATCGCTGGCGACTTACCACAGCAGTTACGTGCGGCGACCGCGGATTTTTCGCCTCAAGGTTTTCACCACACGCCCAAGGCCAAGCGTGTGATTTACTTGTTCATGGCGGGCGCGCCCAGCCAATTGGACTTGTTTGACAACAAGCCCAAGCTCGCCGAACTGCAGGGGCAATCAATTCCGCCGTCGGTGATCGCTGGCCAGCGGTATGCGTTCATTCAATCCAACGCGGCCGTGCTCGGTCCACAATTCGCATTTTCGAAACACGGCGATTCGGGAGCGGAAATATCCGAAGTGATGCCTCATTTGGCGACGGTGGCCGATGACCTTGCGTTCATGCGCAGTGTGCACACCGATCAGTTCAACCATTCGCCGGCACAGATTTTTGTGAATACCGGCAGCCCGATTCCCGGGCGACCGTCGATGGGATCGTGGTTGACGTATGGCATCGGCAGCGACTCGTCTGACTTACCCGGTTTCATTGTTCTTAAAAGCAATGGGAATCTTTCGGGCGGGGCCGCAATGTGGAGCGCCGGATTCTTGCCAGGCGAAAACCAGGGCGTTCCTTTTCGTTCCAGCGGTGATCCGATTCTGAACGTGACCAATCCCGATGGCATCGATCGTGCGACTCAGCGCGATACGATCGACCTGATCGCGACGCTCAACCGCGAACGATTCGATCACTTGGGCGTTGACGCGATCAACACGCGGATCGAAGCCTATGAAATGGCTTACCGGATGCAAACGCGAGCGCCGGAACTGATGGATTTGTCCGACGAAAGCCAGCAAACGATGGACATGTACGGCATCAAAGAAGGCGATAGCGGTTCGTTTGCCAAGAACTGCCTGCTGGCACGACGTTTGGCCGAGCGAGGCGTCCGGTTCATCCAGTTGTATCACTCCGGTTGGGATCACCACAGCAAGGTCAAGCAAGGTGTTGAGAATCAGTGCCAAGCGACCGATCAAGCGTGTGCGGCATTGATCAAAGATTTAAAGGCGCACGGCATGCTGGACGACACACTGGTCGTCTGGGGCGGCGAGTTTGGCCGAACACCGATGGTGGAATCCAACGCCGCACTGGGCCGCAGTCAAGGACGTGACCATCATCCGCAAGCGTTCACAATGTGGATGGCCGGTGGCGGTGTTCGGGGCGGCCAGACAATTGGCGCGACAGATGAACTTGGCTTCCATCCGGTCGAAGAACCAATTCACGTGCATGATATTCAAGCAACGATCTTGCATCAGTTGGGGATTGATCACGAGCGATTGACTTTCACCTTTGCCGGGCGCCCGTTCCGTCTGACCGACGTACATGGACACATCATCAAACCGTTGGTGGGATAGTCCACATTTTCTTTCTGCCATCGCGGTGAATTGACGCTCATTCTTTATCCCTCGATGGGGGCGGTCGTCACTAGTGCTCGCAATATGTGTCGTCGCTGCGGTTATGCCGTACTGACCGGGACGATGGTCATTACGGTTGCAGCTTATCAACGCGAGCAAAACGCAACGCGTCAGCCAAATCGTCGGCTTGCTCGGGCGCGTCTTGCGCCTTGCCTGCGGTATTTGCAGGTGTGCTTTTTCTTTTAGGTGGATGTGTCTTCCGCTATCGTGATTTCTTGGGGCTTGGTGCGTCCGTAGCGACAAAGAGCCACTGCGATTTGGTGGTGTCGCTTCGAATTTCTAACGCTGGGTCAACAACGCATTTCATCAGCATGGTTCAAGCGAGATTACGTTCGCGACCATCACTCATCCGTCTTTTCATTCAACTAAGGAATTGTTCCAGAGATGACCCAAGTTCAACGCTTCATGCGAATCGGTTTCCTGTTAGTGCTTGGTTTTGCGTTTGTCGGTTGTGGCGAAGCGACGTCGGTGCAGGAGGCGCCGCAGAGCGACGATATTCGGCAATACATCGCCGATAACCCCGAGGTTCTGCTTGATGAAGACCTCGACGTAGTCGACGACGCGACGATTGAGTAGTTCGCAGGTGAGGCCGCGTTGGCCTCGCGTACTTTGATTTTTTATTCTGTTCTTTTGATCGAGGAAACTATGACTTCACGACGTAGACCAGGTTTCACCCTGGTGGAGTTGCTGGTGGTGATTGCCATCATCGGCGTTTTGGTAGGCCTGCTGTTGCCGGCGGTACAAGCTGCTCGCGAAGCCGCGCGACGGATGAGTTGCAGCAATAATTTCAAGCAGCTCGGTCTGGCGATGCACAACTATCATTCTGCCTATCAAGAACTGCCAATGTTCAAAGGTGGAACGGCACGATTACGAGGTGCACCGGGTCCCTATCGAACGACCGCGATTGCTAATTCTTCCGGCGGCGGCAACGATGGTTTGCAGCTGTCTGTGTTCGTCGGGCTATTGCCGTTTTTCGAACAACAGGCGCTGTGGGAACAAATTTCCAATCCGTATCAGATCCCCGTCGGTCAACCGGGGGAAGGATTGATCTTTGCATCGATGGGTCCCGTTCCGGCAATGGGGTTGGGGCGACACGCGGCCAACCAATATGACCCATGGCTGACCAATATCCCGACACTACGCTGTCCCAGCGATCCCGGATATGGGCTGCCTTCAGGCGGACGAACCAACTATGGCGCGTGTTTGGGTGATTCCGTTCGATTCATCAACAATGGTGGCTACAACGCATTCCGAGACATGGTCAACTCGATGACCGTTGCGAACTCGAACGCCGCACTGCGTGGCATGTTCGCATCGCGCCGGGTCACTAAGTTTCGCGATACGCTTGACGGACTTTCTAACACAATCGCGATGGGCGAGTTCATGACGGACTTGGGGGACAACGACGTCCGCACGGCGACCGCGATGGCAAATGGCGCGGCAGCCGATCTGTACTCGATGCCGGGCACCGTGTGCCCGCTCGGTGATCCACTGCGTCCACAGTTCTGGGACCCCACGACAGTGACGCTGATCGCAGGTGCGCAGCAGCGACGTGGGTACAAATGGGCGGCGGCCTATCCGATTTACAGTGCGGTTGTCACTGTCTTTGGTCCAAATGGTCGAGCCTGTGGTATCAACAACGCCATGGCGGCCACGTGGCGTCCGGGAATCTGGGGCGTCAGCAGTCGGCATCAAGGTGGGGCGCACGTGTTGATGGGCGACGGTGCGGTGAAGTTCATCACAGATTCGATCGAAGCGGGCGATCCTAACAACGGCATGGTGCGGCACAACGGTTCATCAATGCCCGAGCCCACATCGGCAACCGTCGCGGGCAGCCAAAGTCCGTATGGACTGTGGGGTGCCTTGGGAACGCGCGCGTCGAAAGAGATTATCGAGGAAGAGCTTTAGTTCTGACGCGCGAATCGATCAACGCCCCGAGTGTTTACCACGCAGGCGACCCACTGGGGTCGTCTGCGTTTTTTCGTGGACCAAACCGCCGGCCACACCCTGTAGCGGTTTTCACTCGAATGAGCCGATCAAACGCGCGGGATTTCGTATCCGTCGCGCGGCGTCCGTGCGAACAAGGCTGCGGCCTGATCATCGCCGACGATCGACTCGGTTTTCGCATCCCACTTGATTTCACGTCCCAGCCGCGCGGATATCGCGGCCAAGTGACACGTTCCCATGGCCTGAACGTGAGTGAAAACGTCCGAGATCGGTAAGCCGCCTTCGCGGATACAGCGATAGAAATTCTCTTTATGGCCTTCGGCGGGCTTTTCTTTGTACAGCCGGACTAGATCAGAATCGTCAAATTTACCCTCGTCCCAGTTCTCTTCGATCGGCAGTCCCGTGATTCGTCCTCGGCTGACAAAGATGCGCCCTCGGGTGCCCGTAAAAAGGATCCCATTATCGCCGCGACTGGTCACGTCCATTTCAATGCCATTGTCGAATTTACAGACGACGTTGTAATCGGTTGCCGTGTTGTACGTATTGTTGACCCTCGGGTAACCATCTTTGAACGCGACGGGGTGATGGGCGTCGGTCCCGTCGATGCTGACGGGACCCTGCCCTTTTCCGTTTTGCTCGATTGCCCACGAAGCGATGTCGATGTGGTGTGCACCCCAGTCGGTGAATTTTCCACCAGAGTACTCATACCACCAGCGAAAATTACTGTGGCATCGCTGCGGGATGTAATCGACCAACGGCGCTTGCCCGAGCCAACGATCCCAATCCAAGTTTGCCGGTACGGGTGCGGTCGTGAATGGCTTGCCTTGCGAGCCACCGCCGATGCCGACCTTGATGTGGGTGATGTCGCCAAGCAAACCTTTTTGCACCATGTTCACTGCCCGCAAGAAGTGTTTGCGATCGCTTCGCTGCTGAGTTCCGATAAAGAAGATTTGATCCGAGTACTTGTTGCAGGCATTGCGGACCAGCTGGTTTTCCTCCAGTGTCAACGTTAGTGGTTTTTGACAAAACACATGTTTACCCGCTTGCAACGCTTCGATCGCAATCTTGACGTGCCAGTGGTCGGGCGTCGCAATGCTGACGATGTCGATGTCGTTTCTTTCAAGCAGTTTTCGATAATCGGAATACACATCTGCTTTGCCCTTGCCGATCTTTTCGTCGTTGGCCGCTCGGTCGGCGTGGTTTCGATCGACGTCGGCGACCGCCAAGATGTCTCCGAACTTGGCGTGATTTCTGCAGTCGTTCGATCCCATCCCGCCAAGTCCGATGCCGCCGATCCGTGGGCGATCATTCTTGGACTCGTTCGCCATCGCTCGTTGTGACAAAGGAAAGTAGGCAGCCGTTGCCGCGGATGCCATAGTCGTTTGGATGAAGCGACGGCGATTGGTGTGGATGATGTTTGTCATTGCGATCGGGTGTGAAAGTCAGCAGGGAATGGAATCCAGGCCAGGGCTTATCATAAACGAACCCATTCAACCCAGTCGCATGAACATAAAATAGCTGTGGACGTGCGTGCATCATGTTCAAGCTGCCCATGGTCAAAACGCCCGACTTTATGGGCGTCGAGACTCCTTGATGCTTTGAGTCACGCAAAAGTGTTCATAGCGTTGCGATGGAAAACCAACCAGCAACCCGGCGTGATATCATGTTGGGTCCCAGGAAACCGTCGTGGCGGTTGTTCAGCGCATTGTGTTTCGGTACGGACAACAGAGCCGCCGAACTGAGTTTACCGAACTGAGTTCACCAAACTGAGTTCACCAAACTGAGTTCACCAAACTGAGTTCACCAAACTGGGACTAGGGCAGTCGTTTGTTGATGCTTAGGTAACGCATGAAGAAGTCAACGGTCGCTTGGGCATGGCCTCGGGTATTGATGATCGGGTTCACGCTTGCGTGTTTTGAATGCACCGACGCGGCCGCACCGGCCGATGGCAAACGTCCAAACTTCTTAATCATGCTTGCCGATGACATGTGTTGGCGCGACGTGGGATTTGTCGGTCACCCCGATGTGAAAACACCGGCCTTGGATGGGCTGGCTGCCGAGGGAATGTCGCTGTTCGGCATGTACTCGCCCGCGTCGACTTGTTCACCCACTCGGCACGCGCTGTATACGGGAATGTACTGTGTTCGCGCGGGCGCCTTTCCCAACGAAACGCGTGCCTACGACGGTGTTAACAGCGTGTTCACGCACCTGCAATCGCTAGGCTATCGCGTCGCGCTGCAAAACAAAGAGCACGTCGGGCCAAGGGCGAGCTTTCCCTATGAGTACCTGGGCAAAGACGCGGATGACTTTTCTGTGACCGAGGAGTTTCTTTCGCGTGACCGTGCGCAACCTTGGTTGCTCGTGTTCGCTTCAAACGATCCGCACAGCAAGTGGAACCGTGGGCCGCCAAAGATGTATGACCCGAATCGTATCAAGGTGCCCGAGTACCTTCATGACAACGCGACCACGCGTGAGCTGCTGGCGGCGTATTATGCAGAAATCACTCGATTCGATGAGCAAGTCGATGCGCTACTGCGATTACTCGATACAACAGGGCAATCTCAGCAAACAATGGTTTTATTCTTCAGCGAACAAGGAAGCTCCTTTCCATTCGGCGGGAAATGGACGCTATACGAGAACGGGATTCGCGCCACCGCCATCGTGCGATGGCCGGGTCAGATCGAGCGGGGCTCGCGTTGCGATGCCTTGATGCAGTACGTCGACGTTGCGCCGACACTGATCGATGCGGCCGGAGGCGATCCCGGTCAAATCGACTGTGGTTGTCCCGATGCAAACGGAAATCGCGGATTCGATGGTCGCAGTTTTTTATCGGTGCTGACCGGGCAAGCCAAATTGTTTCGGGATTATGTCTATGCACAGCACACCACCGTCGGACTGACGGGATACCGGGACCCGTATCCGATCAGGTCCGTTCGAGGTGCAAGGTACAAGTTGATTTGTAACCTGGCATCCGAGAATCGTTTCGAAATTCGCGGTCTTCATGGCAGCCAACCCTACCTTTCGTGGCAGGATGATGCGAACAATGGCTTGAACCATTCCGACTTGGTGACACGCATTGAATGGCTGTCGAAACGGCCACCTGAAGAACTTTATGATCTGAAAAACGATCCGCTGGAAAGACACAACCTTGCGGGTGATCCGTCTATGGTTTCCGTTCGAAATCGGCTGCACGAAAAATTGCAACAGTGGATGCACCAACAGAGTGACGAAGGACTCGCGACAGAACGGTTAGCGAAAAATCGACAAAGTGAGTCCCGCCGTGCACGTGACTCGGTGCGACCTTGGGAGCGCCCCACAACTGATCCTTCCTTGAGTACCAAATAATGCTGACAAGTTTGAAACGCCACACAAACCGATGTTCGCTTTTGAAAGTCGCTGTGGCGATGATTGCACCGACGATATTCGTCGTGTTAACACCTTTGCCAATGTCCGCCGACGAGAACGTTGGAAATTGGATGCGGCACACGATCGATGATTCTTCACGTGGGGCCGACGGTGTGCGTCCGCTGGATGTCAACGGTGACGGACGCTTGGACTTGGTAACCGGATGGGAAGAAGGCGGTAAGATTCGTGTCTATTTGCACCCCGGCACCGAAGCGGTCAAACAGCGCTGGCCTGCCGTCACCGTCGGAAACGTCCTATCACCCGAGGACGCGGTCTTCGTTGATCTGGACGGCGACGGTGCCACCGATGTTGTCAGTTGCTGCGAGGGAAAAACTTTAAGTGTGTATGCCCATTGGGCACCGAGCGACCCTGGACAATTGCTAGATTCTGCCGCTTGGTCCACGCAGCCATTTCCCATGTTGGCTCAGCAGCAAGCGTTCATGTTTTGTTTGCCAATGCAGATCGATCAAGAATTTGGACCGGACTTGATGATCGGTGCAAAGTCACGATCGAAATCAAAACTGGCGGCGACCCAAATCGGATGGCTGCAGTCGCCGGCAAACCCAAGGCGACTGTCAGATTGGATATGGCATCCCATTTACGACGCCGGTTGGATCATGTCGCTGATCGACGAAGACATGGATGGCGATGGGGACCTGGATGTGCTGTTGACCGACCGCACCGAAGCCGACCGAGGCTGCAAGTGGTTAGAAAACCCGGGGCCGTCTGATATCGAAAACGCCGGTCAATGGACTCAACATCCGATCGGCGCTATGGGAAAAGAAGTCATGTTCGCTGCTCACGGAGACCTCAACGGCGATGGCATCAGGGATGTGGCGACGGCGACGCACGACTCGGGATTGTTCGTCTTTCTTGGACAAGATGATTCAGGTGATCGATGGAATGAAGTTCGAATCCCAATGCCACCAGATACCGGCGGCGGCAAAGCCGTTGAGATCTGTGATGTCGACCTCGATGGAATATCCGATTTGGTCGTGACGTGTGAACATGCACAGGACAAATACGGCGTATTTTGGTTGCGGCAATCGCAATCGCAATCGCAATCGACTGAGACGCGCTGGCAATTCAATCGCATCAGTGGAAAACTGGGAATCAAATACGACTTGATGCAAATGATCGATTTGGATGGCGATGGAGATCGCGATCTATTGACGTGTGAAGAGCGTGCCCAACTGGGCGTGACTTGGTACGAAAACCCGACTCGCTGAATCGAAGGCACGCGAATGTGTGTGTCATCGTTTAACGCGTGACTTGTTCCCCAACCAGAGGACAGCATGGACTTTCCGCACGATTTTGCTCAACCAGCCCCCGGCGATCTGGGGCGGCGTCAGTTTTTGTCCCGTTTTGGGATGGGGTTCGGCTCGGTCGCCCTGGCCGCCATGGCAGCGGATCAGCGCCTGGCGAATGCCAGTGAAAGTTCGCCGCTGGCTCAGCAAGCGACACACTTTGCCGCTAAAGCGAAGCGAGTGATCCATGTTTTTTGCAACGGCGGGCCCTCACACGTCGATACCTGGGACCCCAAGCCGGCGCTGTCGAAATGGGAAGGCAAAACGATTCCGGCACTGGGAGCCACGCCACTTCCGTCTCCGTTTAAATTCACACGTCGCGGCGAATCGGGAATTGAGGTTTCCGAGTTGTTTCCAAAGCTGAGTGCGCATGTCGACAAGCTTGCCGTGTTACGCGCCGTTCACACCGATTCGCCCGAACACAAGAGCGCGACGCTGATGATGACGACCGGCTCGGCGCGGCTTCCCAAACCGTCGCTCGGCTCGTGGGTGTTGTACGGATTGGGAACAGAAAATCAAAATCTGCCGGGCTATATCTCGATCGGGTCCGGTGGATTCGGTGGCAACAAGTGTTGGGGGTCGTCGTTTTTGCCGAGCATGTATCAGGGTACGAATTTGCGCAAGATCGCCAGCGAGGTCGAGCGGATGATTGAAAATATTCGCAATCCCGAATTTGATCTGGCGCAGCAGCGAACGGAATTGGATCTGGTGCAAGCGTTGAACCAGCACCATTTTCAACGATCAAATCAGGAAGCGAACTTGGATGCCGAGATCCAGTCGCTGGAACTTGCTTTCCGCATGCAATCCGAGGCGACGTCGGCATTCGATATCTCGGGTGAATCACAATCGGTCGTAAAAAGTTATGGCAACTCTGAGTTTGGGAAAACTTTGCTGGTCGCACGCAGACTTGCCGAATCAGGCGTGCGATTCGTTCAAGTGTTTCATGGAACATGGGATCATCACGTCGCGATCAACAAGAATCTGAAAACAATTTCTCGCGAGTGTGATCAGCCACTCGCCGCCTTGCTTGCCGACCTGCAGCGACTCGGGATGCTCGAGGATACGCTTGTGGTTTGGGGCGGTGAATTCGGACGAACGCCCGGCTATGACAAACGCGGTCGCGGCGAGCCGGGTCGAGATCACCACAGTGACTGTTTTTCCATGTGGATGGCCGGCGGTGGCGTCAAACCCGGCTTGGTATACGGCGAGACCGATGAGTTCGGCGCTGCTGGACTTAGCGGTCGCGTCCACGTCCATGATCTGCACGCGACGGTATTGCATCTGTTGGGATTCGATCACGAAAAATTGACTTATCGCTACAACGGACGCGACTTTCGTCTAACCGATGTGTACGGAAACGTTGTTCAGGACATTATCGCATGAACACACACACCAATCGAAGAATTCGTGTTTTCGCCCTTAGCAAAGAACATCGGTCGCGGCGTCGCCGCATCCTCTGTCTTTCACCGGTGTTTGTTCTTCTGTTTGCTGTCGGCACACAGGGCCAAGATGTCAGCTTTGACGATGCGCCGGCGAGCAAAGATGCAATCGCGAACAAGGAGAAACTTGATTTTTTCGAAAGCAAGATTCGTCCGGCACTAGTCAAACATTGTTATGCGTGTCATTCCGCCGAAGCGGACAAGATCCAGGGCGGATTGCTGCTGGATAGCCGCAGTGGGTTGCTGCAAGGCGGTGACTCGGGGCCGGCAATTGTGGTCGGTGAGCCAGACGAAAGCTTATTGATCGAGGCTTTGAAACACGAATCGTTCGAGATGCCACCCGATAAACGATTGTCGGACAAGGTGATCGACGATTTTCGGCACTGGGTGCGCACGGGAGCGATCGATCCTCGTGAACCATCCGCAGGGGCAGCGAAGCGGCGACGCGTCTTGTATCAGGAAATGGATGCGGAATCGCACTGGGCGTTCCAGCCCATTCGCCATCCTGATCCCCCAGAACTGGACGACCCCTGGGTAAAGACTCCAATCGACGCCTTCATTCTAAAGCGATTGCGCGACGCGGGGCTGGAACCGTCACCTCGCGCCGATCGTCGCACGCTGCTGCGACGAGCGTCGTATGACCTGCGAGGCTTGCCCCCAACGCTAAAGGAAATTCAACGATTGGCGGGTGACTCAAGTTCCAACGCCGTCAGTGATGCAATCGATCGGCTGTTGGAATCAAAACACTACGGCGAGAAATGGGCGCGGCATTGGTTGGACATTGCGCGATACGCTGACAATAACGGCGAGCGATTAGCGCCGTCACGTGATCCACCGTATTACCCGTTCGCTTGGGCGTACCGTGATTACGTGATCGATGCAATGAACCGTGACCTGCCGTTTGATCAATTCGTGCTCGAGCAAATCGCGGGTGATACGATCGCGACGACAACGGACCGTCGGCCCTATGCCGGTTTGGGGTTTAACCGTGTCGGCAAGACGTTCGGCGGAAATCTGGATGACCGAATCGATGATCGAATCGATGCGGTTTCAAAGTGCTTCCTTGGTTTGTCGGTCGCCTGTGCGCGTTGTCACGACCACAAGCTGGATCCAATTTCACAAGCCGACTACTACGCGTTGCACGGTGTCTTTTCCAGCAGCGAAGAGACAACGTACTTGCTGCACGATACCGCAGGAACCGATGCCTATCGCGACTTCGTGCGTCAGAAAGATCAGATGACATCGCGACTGTACAAACAGTGCCGTGATCGTCTAAACGAATTCATGCAGAATCTAACGCTGCAAGTCGCCGACTATCTGATCGGAACCGAAAAGTACCGTGATGGGGAATTGCAGGAAGAGCTCGTCACACTGGCATCGCGTGAGGTCGGTCTGCAACCCAACGCCATGAACGCGTGGCTGAATGCTCTGCAACGATTGCAAGAAGAGGCGGCGCCGGCGTACTTGCCTTGGTTTGCGTTTGCGGATTTGCCCGAATCTTCGTTTGCCATCCTTGCCGGCGAACTTGCTGCGGAAGTTGGCCGCGGGAGCTGCGGTGGTCGACCCGTCCCTGCCTTGGTCGCCAAACGGTTTCGTGGTCAAACGCCTAAGTCGCTACGAGACGTTGCCGAAATTTACCAGCGGATCTTTCAAGACGTCGAACAGGCTGCCGACGGTCGCTATCCGATTGCGGAACTGTTGGCCAGTTTTGAATCGTCCCCACAACGATTTCTTCCCGAGTACTACGATCATCCCGCATTACCGCCCCCACTGAGCGATCCGGAATTGGAATCGCTCCGCCAAGTGACGATCGGGCTTCGCGGTCCCTACTTTATGTCGCCACGCGAGCTGATGCAGTTAGGCGCCGGCGATATTTACAAGACTCGAGTGCGTGAAATGCACGAGGTCGCGAAGTTTGAAGGGGAACATCTCGGTGCACCCGTCCGCGTGATGGGATTTCGAGACGCCGATTCGCCCGCCGACTCGCCGCTGTACATCCGCGGCGACAGCCAATCACCGGGCGATCTGGTTCCGCGCCGTTTTCTAGAACGTTTATGCCAAGACGAACCAAAGCCGTTCACGCAAGGAAGTGGACGGCGCGAGTTAGCCGATGCGATCGTTTCTCACGACAACCCACTTACCGCAAGAGTCATTGTCAATCGCGTTTGGCTATGGCATTTCGGACGGGGGATCGTCTCGACACCGAGTGATTTTGGCCTCAGTGGTGACCCACCAAGTCATCCCGAGCTGTTGGACTGGCTGGCAAGTTGGTTCGTCGATGAGGGTTGGTCATTGAAGAAACTGAATCGCTTGATCATGAACTCAAACGTCTACCAACAAGCGAGTTTGCCTCGCGAGGATGCAATGCAACTCGACGCAGAGAACGTGTTGCTGTGGCGGTTTTCGCCAAGGCGAATGACGTTTGAAGAGATGCGTGACACTTGGTTGTTTGTCGCGGGCACACTTTCACGTGACGTCGGTGGGCGTCCAGTCGATGCGGTCACCGATGCGACGCGGCGGTCGATCTATCTATACATTGATCGCTACAAACTGCCGGATATTTTTAGCAACTTCGACTTCGCGAATCCCGAGATGACCACGGCGCAGCGAGACACGACGATCGTTGCGCAACAGAGTCTTTTCAAGATGAATAGCGGCTGGCTGTTGGATCGCGCGCGTGACTTGGCGGCACGCCCAGAAGTGCAGCGAGCAAAAACGCCCGCTGCGAAGGCCCAGGCGTTGTACAAGCTTGTCTATCAGCGGTCACCGGACCAAACGGAACTCGACCTCGCGGTGAACTTCCTCCGCGAAGCGTCGATCGACAATGTGTCGACCGTTCCTCGGCTTGCTCACGCGTTGCTGCAAACCAACCAGTTGCTTTACGTGCAGTAAGCGGCACGATTACACGCAGTCATTGGCACGGGACCAGTCGTATCGAAACGCACGCCACATTGGGTGTCACGCGACATGCAGGACCCCCGTTCTGGCGAGGGTCCTCGTGTCAATACTTGCGCCCGGCAATGTGACGGATTGCTACGCCGATGTGGGTGGATTGACCGTGACGCGTCCGTGGTGGACCAACGCGTAGACACATGGAACCAACACCAGCGTCAGGATCGTTGAGACGACCATGCCGCCCACGACGGCTCGTGCCAACGGAATCATCGCTTCGTTGCCAGGGCCAAAGTAGATTGCCAGCGGCAGCATCGATGCGATCAGCGTTAGCGACGTCATCAAGATCGGACGCAGCCGGACTTGGGCGGCGGCAAGTGCGGCTTCGGTACCGGACAGGCCGACTTTACGACGACGATTGGCGAATTCGACCAACAGAATCGAGTTGTTCACGACGACGCCGACCATCATCAACGTCCCCATCATCGATTGAATGTTCAGGGTCGTACCGGTGAAGTACAGCATCAGCAGCACACCGCTGAGCCCCAGCGGGACGGCCAGCATGATGATCAGTGGGTCGAGGAAAGATCGAAACTGAGCCATCAAGACCAGGTAGACCAACACGGCGGCGGTCATCAAGCCGAACCCCAGCATCTTCATGCCCTCGTTCATCGTCACTGTCGGGCCTCGCAAGGTTGCCGAGACGCCCGATTCGAACTCGATGTCGTCGATGGCGCGCTGGACGTCGGCGGCGACGCTGCCCATGTCGCGACCATCCAAGTTGATGTGTACGTCGTTGACACGGCCGATGTTGTAATGCGCGATCTCAGCCGGAATCGTCACGCGTTTGATGTTCGCGACGTTCGATAGCGGAATCGTTACCGGACCGTCGGGGGTCGTCAACGACAACGGGATGTTGCGAATGTCGTCCAGCGATTCGAGTTTGTTGTCTTCGTATTGCACGCCCATGAAAAAGTCGGTTCCGCTGCTGGGATCAATCCAGATCGTTGGCGAGTAACCGACGCTGCTGCCCAGTGCTGTCAGGATGGTTTGCGCGATTTCTTCCTGATCCAGGCCCAAGTACTTGGCACGGGTGCGGTCGACTTGAACGTCATACTGAGGGTATTCCAACGACTGTGCGATTTGCACGTCGACGGTGCCGGGAATTCTTTTGACCGCTTCGACAACCTTCTCGGCAGCGTCGCGGCATTGTGCGACGGTGCCGGCGGCAACCTGGACGCTGACCGGTGTGGGAACGCCTTCGTTTAGCGCCATGTTGACGATTCCGCCGGACACGAACAGAAATTGTTCCATCGGGAACTGCTCCGGTAATTCGTTGCGCAGTCTTTGCACGTACTCGGTCGTGCTGGTCGACCGACCGCTCTGGGTCAAGTTGACGATGATATAGGCGGTGTCGGGACCCGAATTGGAACTGAGGACGGTGGAGAACCCGGCTCCCTTGCCAACCGGCATGCCAATGTTAGAGATGATGGTTTTGATTTCTTCTTCGGGAATGACTTGTTTGATTGAGTCTTCGATTTTCGCGACCAGTTCCTCGGTCTTTTCAAGCCGAGTTCCTGGCAAGGTCTTGATTCGCAGTTCGAACGATCCCGAATCGACTTGGGGAAACAACTCCGTGCCGACTTGCGGCCAAAGCAGCATGGATGCAGCGGCGGCCAAGACAATCAAACCGGCCATGAACGCGGGGATCTTTAGTAACTTGTCCAGCATACGACCATACGATCCTCGTGGTTGATCGTAGGCATAAGCACTCTCGACATCGGACGGGTCGGACTTGCGTTCGCGAATGAATGTCGCACAGAACGCGGGGACGACCGTCAGCGCCAGCACGTACGATGCCCCAATGGTCAGACAAGCGGCCAACGATAGTGGTTCGAACAAATACTTGATCATTCCCGTCAGAAAGATGGCCGGAACAAAAACGGCAAGCGTCGTGATGGTACCGGCAAAGATAGCGCCAGACACCTCGCTGGTGCCGTCCGCGGCGGCGGCTTCGGGCGTCTTGCCCATACGACCGTGGCGAATGATGTTTTCGACCACGACGATTCCGGCGTCGACGACGGTTCCGATGGCGAGTGCGATACCGCCAAGCGTCATGACGTTGATCGTGTTGCCGGTGAACGCAAAACCGAGCGCCCCGATCAGGATCGAAAGCACGATCGTGGCGACGATGATGACCGTCGGTAAGAAACGTCTCAAGAAAACCAAGACAACTAGGGCGACCAAGATTCCGCCGAAGACCAATTGGTTGTACAGGTTGCTGATCGCTTTGCGGATGTAGCCCGACTGATCGGCAACCAGAGTAATCTCGGTTGCCTCTGGGATATCGCCGCGCTCTTTCATCTTGGGGATTTCAGCCGCCATCGCATCATAGATTCGATCGACGGTCGCAATCGTATTCTCGCCCGGTTCACGCAACAGCGGACAGTACACACTGCGGTTGCCGTTAACGCGGACGATGTTGTACTGGATCGCCGCGTCGTCCACCGTCCGCCCGACGTCGCGGATGAAGATAGGTTTGCCGTCGCGGATGGCGACGGGGATGGCGTCGATCTCTTCCGTCGTCGGCAGCGTGTTCAGCGGATGGATTTGATAGTCAGCGTCGCCGATCACTGCAGAGCCAGCAGCGAGGACCAAGTTCGATTTGCGCAGCGCTTCGACGACTTCGGTGGCGCTTACGTGATGCGCCTGCAGTTTTGCCGGATCGACATAAATCATCATCTGGCGAAACTTGCCGCCGAACGGGTGAGGGATTTGGACGCCTTTCAGACCGCCCATTTTGTTTCGAACGGCGTAGTAACCGATCTTATAGAGTTCGGTTTCACTGAGTCCGTCGCCGGCGATCGCGGCAAGCACGACGGGCAAATTGGCGGGTTCGCTGCGGAGCGTGAAAGGCCATTCGATTCCCGGCGGCAAGTGAAACATGTCGCTGGCTTCCAGATTGACGATGTCGTTCATCGCCGAACTGGGATCGGCACCGGGTTGAAAAAAGATTTTGATGACCGCGGCGCCTGGCAGCGTCCGTGATTCTTGGTGCTCGATATGTCCGGCCAACGTCAGGGCGCGCTCGACGCGCGACGTTACCGACTTTTCCATGTCGCCGGTCGGAAGTCCGGGGTAGGAAAAGAAGCTGACCACGACCGGCTTCTTGAAATCCGGAAGGATATCGATCGTGATGCCCGGAATCACTGCCAAGCCCAATAGGCATAGCGCCAATGCCGCGGCGAGCACCGCGAATCGGTTGTTCAGTGCAAGTTTAGTCAGGCTCATGTTGTCTCAGCAGGATGCAGTGGTTGCCCAGGCGTGACGTGCCGGGCGAGTCAAAATTGCCGGATCCGTTCCCGAGGAATCATCCGTTGGCTAGTTCAGGACACTTACTTTTTGTCCGTCGACGAATCGTTTCAGATGAGCGTCGATGACGCGCTGGTCGTGGCGGAGACCCGCGGTGATTTCGATCTGTCGTCCATCGTCGGCACCGATCTTGATCTCAGAAACCGTCACGACGTCGTCGTTGTCGATGACATAGACGAATGCATTTCCGTCCGCATCGAACCGGACGGCGCGGGCCGGCAAGACGCCCGCGACGGTGTCGGCGGCGAATCGAATGGTTGCCTGACCAAACATGCCCGCCATGAATTTTCCGCCTTGGTTGTCCAGTTCCGCTTCGACTAGCATCGTACGCGTACCCGGGTCCAAGACATGTGAGATGCGAGTGACGTTGGCCGTGACGACTTCGTCCGGGAATGACGGGAAATTCAGCTCGACTTCGTCGCCCACGCTGACGCTGGCGGCATCACGTTCAGGTACGGGAATGTGCACGCGAAGCTTGTTGATCTGGCTGATGGTCATCAGCGGACGCCCAGCCGATTGCGATTCGCCGATCAGGTCGCCCGGATTGATCCGGCGCGTCGTGATGACACCGTCAAATGGCGCTTTCAGCGTTGCGTAGTCAATCATGACTCGCAATTCTTCCAGCTCTCTCTCAGCAATCAATCTGTCAGCCTTGGCGGCATCCAAGTCAGCTTCGGCGGACGTTTTCTTTGCGCGTGCCACGTCGACGTCGGCTTTGGAGGCTTGGATTGCCGAAGTGACGGCGGCTTTACGGGCCAAGTCCGAGTCGCGACGGGCGCGGGCTTCGTCAAGCAACTTGGGCTGAACCGACTGGCGATTGACCAGGTCTGATGTGCGATTGAATTCGGATTCCGACGCCGCGACATCGGCTTGGACGCGATCGACTTCGCTCTTGGCTTGTTCGACTTTAGCCTCGGCGGCTTTGATTCCGGCGTCGGCCAAGTTGACACCCGCTTCGGCACGTTTGGCTTCTGCGTCAAGCCGCGCCAGTCTCGCCTGAATCGTTTGAACCTTTTTATCCAGTTCTGGCACGTCGATGATCGCCAGGATGTCACCGCGGGAAACGACGTCGCCGATATCCGCTTTTAATGTGGCGACATAACCGGCGACCTTGGGACGCAATTCGGACTCGAAGTACGGCAGGACGCTGGCCGGCGCGACGGTGCTGCGGGTGTTATCGAGTTGCTGGACCGAAACCGTTCGGACGGCGACCAGTTTCTCGGAATCGTCGGACGGATCTGCGATCGGTTGGGACGAACATCCCGCGATGAACGTCAGGGACGCGAGACCAAGAAAGAAGTAACAGTCACGAAAGTATGGCTTCGTTTTCATGTGCCAATCCGGCAAAGTATGTGAAATCGGGGCGAGTGGAATAATCACCGTCGACGACGTGTGGGCGGGCTGAAACTTGCGAGTATAGCTACGAAAATCCCTGATGCGCCGGTCATGTGGGGCAGATTTTGAGACGGTGGCTCATCGATCCGGCTAATCGTTACCGCCCGAACAATCATCGTACGTCCGGATAAGCTTCGATTTGTACCGCGTTATGGCTCGCGACGCCGCAGTGTTCCGGATTTCGTTTTCTAATGTTCCACCGATCGCCGAATCCAGACAATGTCCGCAAGTGAATTCTTGGCCGGACGCCTATTGATCCATGGAACGTTTTCGCCCCCAAGCGGGGCGAGAGGATGAGCGAGGGAATTGATGAACCGGTCAACTGCAGCAGCGCGACGGACACGACGACGCAAGTCGTCAATGATTGCGGCACTGTTGGGAGGAGCATTCGTATCGGCCGGTGTTTGCAATGCGAATGAATTGACCGGACACGAACATTTACCGATGCTTCCGCCGGCAAAACCATCCGCCCGATTGATCGGTTATCACAATCCCGATGGTCTTGGTCTTTCCGATGCGGGGATGCTCGAAAGCGGTGCGGTCGCGACGCCAACGCCGGCAACGGAACCAGAACTGCCGCATCCGACCGTTGATGCGTCGGCAGCAGAGATTCTTCCGCCACCGTCGAATGATTTGGTCTCTGATGGACTTGTTGCGGATGAATTGGCCCTCGATGGTGTGAGTTCCGACAGGTTCCAGATACCGGCGCCACCGGACACCCAGACGACTCTGCCGCAGCCCACCTCGATCGGTCAGGGGCAACCGATGTTGATCGATTATGAGACGGCATTGGCCATGGTCGGCGGCCGGCACCCGGTCGTCGGATTTGCACAAGCGCGTGTCCGCGAGGCCTATGCCGAGTTGACACAAGCCAAGGCGATGTGGTTGCCGACGATTCGTGCCGGCGTTACCTATCATCGTCATGACGGAAACTTGCAAGCCAGCGGCGGAGCCATCAACGACGTCGACCGCAGTTCCCTGCAAGCCGGATTGGGTGCGGGTGCCGTCGGTGCCGGCACGACCCCGCGCCCCGGTGTCGTTGCGGAATTCAAGTTAAGCGATGCGATCTTTCGTCCGCGAGTTGCTCAGCGAACCGTGTGGGCGCGGCAGCATGCGCAGACAGCCGCTTTTCAAACTCAGTTGCAGGACGTTGCCATCGCCTACAACAGTTTGCTGCTGGCGTATCAGGAAATTCAAGTCATCCAGCAATCTCGCGAACGAACCAATGAGCTAGCGGAACTAACGGCCAGTTATGCCGAGGCGGGTGAAGGGCTGCAAGCGGACGCCGACCGTATGAAGACGGAATTGAATCTGATCCGCAGCCGACTGCTCGAAGCGACCGAGCAGCAAGCCACCGCGCAGAATCGATTGATCGAGGCGCTCAGCCTGGATTGTGTTGCCGAAGTCCAGCCAGCCGACATTCAACTGACACCGATCTATATCGTCGACGCATCGATCGGTCGAGGCGAATTGATCTCGGTGGGACTTGCGCATCGGCCAGAACTAAAGCAGTTGCAATGCTTCGTAGCCGCCACGGTCGAAGAGTACAAACGACAAAAGTACGCACCATTTTTACCCAGCGTGCTGATGGGCGTCAGCCAGACCGGTTTCGGCGGAGGGCTGGGCAGCACCGTCAACAATGTCGATTCGCGAACCGACTTGGATTTGATGGCGGTCTGGGAAGTGCGCAACTTAGGATTCGGTGAACGCGCCGCCCGATCACGTGCGGCGGCCGCCTCGCACCAAGCCAAGTATCGCCAACTGCAACAAATGGATCGTGTCGCCCGAGAAGTCGCAGATGGGCAGACTCAGATCATTCATCGCGGGCAACAAGTCACGATCCTGCAAACGGCAATCGACGCGGCGACCGATTCTTATCAGCGAAACGTCAGCCGGATTAAAGATGGCGAGGGTTTACCGCTGGAGGTGCTGCAGTCGATTCAAGCTCTGGAAAACGCGCAACTGTCCTACGCTCGTGCCGTGGCCAGACACAACGAGGCGCAGTTTCGGTTGCAGTGGGCGCTGGGGTGGCCGATCCACAGCGTCTCAACATACTGACCCTGTCGCAGTGCGATCCGCAAGACTGCGATCCGGCTCGACGCACCGGCCGCCGTCTCAACGTGTCATGCGGGACAGGTTCGCACCGATCAGCATTCGCGATCGATTGATCGAAGTGCCGCCCAGAAAAGATGCGCCAAGTGATGAGCTGGGCAGGCTAAAACTGCGCGAGGGTGCGACAACACTGCGGGTCGGCAGACCCGGGATACCGATCGTACCGGTCAGCGACGACCCGACGCTAATGCGACTGGAGGTGCCCACGGCGGAGCGCTTGCGGTGTGAGGTCGACATTTCACGTTCGCTAGCTGCGAACCGGTGCGACCCAGGTTTCTCATGGACGCTGTGGCGGTGCGCCGATGCAGGACGCGGGATCGTGAACACCGACGTACCTCTCGGATAAACCGATGGAACGATCGGCGGCGTCTGGTAATAGATGCTTCCACGATGAGTGTTGCGGGGGTGCAGGTGCATGCATTCGATTTGTTCTGCCATGATCAAATACTGGTCGATGACGGCATGCCAGGCTCGTTCCAGCACCGGATTGCGCGGGTAACAAGCGCGGCCGAAAATGACCGCTTCGACATGCGACTGTAACAACTGGGTCTTGACCCATGCGTCCGCGAACCGACTTGAGTTCTCAGGATGACGTGACGCCGACCGCAATACGCTGGTGTGGTCTTCCAAGTCGTCAACCAGTCGTTCGTCTTCGCGTTCCATATAGTGCAGTCGCAGCACTTGGCGCTCGAACTCGCGAACCGCATCGCGGTAGGCGTTTGCGGCTTGATACAAAACCACTCGGTGTGACGCCTGCGCGTCGCGACCGGTGGCGGACAGAATCGTGACGGCGATGATTGCAATGATGGCGTTTTTCATAGTCCCGTGCTCCATGGGGCTCGCGTTGGGTCAGTCTCTCGCACCAAGCCGAAAAACGCGAGTGGTCGCGACCAATATCATGGTTGCAACCCGCATTGTTTCTGGGCACGAGTCGATCGGATCGAATCCGACGGCATTCTGTTACGAGGCATCCCGCATGCCGGAATTTGACATTCAGATGATTTGCGTCGTAAGTGACTTGCTCGTCATGACTTATCAAGATGTGCAAAATCGCCTCAAATTCACCAGTCGTCATCAGATTGACGGAATGAAGTCATTTTGATCGCGACATTTGTCTTGTCGTGATACAGCATTGGTCTGTATAGAAAACGTGACCGCAGATGCCATCATCTGGAATCGACAGAGATGGCGTTTTGTTGCATCGACGTAGGAGACTTCGGTGTTCAAATGTGCGGTACCTGATCGTGCGATGTCTGAATGCATTGCGCCGGGGCCTTGAGACGACGAAAGGATTCTGATGACGATTTCAGTGGAGCAATTGGCCGCGCTCGTGTCCGGCAGATTGCTGGGTGACAGCAGCGTGGTTTGCTCTGGCGCAAATCCGTTGGGCCAAGCCACCGCGGGCGACGTCACCATGCTTGATGATCCCCGTCAGGCCGCGTCGCTGGTCGGTTCGCTTGCCGTGGCGGTCGTTACCAAGACGGAACTGACTCACCGAGAACTCGCTGATCGCGAATTGGTTCAGATCGTGGTCGACGATCCTCATGCGGCGTTTACCAAGATTGTTTCTCAGTATCGCCCACCCATCGCCGACACACCGATGGTTCAAGGCGTCGATCCGACGGCCCAGATTGATCCGACCGCGAATGTTCATCCATCGGCCACGATTGGCCCCGGTGTCGTGATTGGTGCGCGTACCCGCGTCATGCCCGGCGTCGTCATCATGCATCAATCTCAAATCGGCCAAGACTGTATCTTGCATGCCGGAGTTTCTTTGTACGAGTACACCGTGTTGGGCGATCGCGTCGTCTTGCACAGCAACTGTGTCGTCGGTGCCAACGGATTCGGCTATCGCCAAGTAAACGGACGTCACGTCCCGTCGGCCCAACTGGGTTATGTTGAGATTCAGTCCGATGTTGAAATCGGGGCGATGGTTGCGATTGATCGTGGTACGTATGGGGCGACCCGGATTGGTGAAGGCACAAAGATCGACAACCAAGTCCAAATTGCGCACAACTGTCAAATCGGAAAACACAACTTGTTGTGCAGCCAAGTCGGCATCGCGGGCAGTTGCCGGACCGGCGATCACGTCGTCTTGGCCGGCCAAGTCGGTCTGAAAGACCATGTCACACTTGGCGATGGCAGCATCGTTGCGGCACAATCGGGAGTGATGGATGACTTACCCGGTGGCGAAGTCTACTTTGGTTCTCCCGCGATTCCCATCAAAGAACGAATGCAAGTACTGGCGAGCGAACGGAAGCTACCCGAAATACGTCGTGCCCTGAAATCGTTGCAGCGTACGGTCGGGCGAATCGAAACCACGTTGGACAACGATGGTTCATCCGAATCGTCAACCGCCACCAAGCCACGCGCGGCATGAACGTCAAAGGCGGATACCGACCCATGCGGTTGAAAACATTCATGGATACGACTTCAATCGATCGTGATCAATCAAATGAGACACCCGTCGGGTTAGTTGCCGGCTGGGGGCGATTTCCCGTAGAAGTCGCTCAGGCATTGGTCAAAGACGGCCGGCGTGTCTGCTGTATCGCGATCACGGGACACGCCAGCAAAGAACTGGAATCGATTTGTGACCACGTGAAATGGTCTGGCGTTGGCCGGTTGGGTGGGCATATTCGGTATTTTCGCCGTGCCGGCGCCAAGCAAGTCACGATGGCCGGTAAGTTGTTCAAAGCCGACTTGTTGTTTCAAGGTTCGATTTGGTTGCGTCATCTGCCCGACCTATGCGCACTAAAAACGTTCGGACCACACTTGATGGGTCGCAATCGCGATGCCCGTGATGACAGCTTGTTGTATGCGGTCACCAATACGTACGCAAAACATGACTTAGAGATTTGCCCCGCGACCGACTTTGCACCGGAGCTGCTTGTGAAAGATGGAATATTAGTAGGCCGTCGGCCCGATGCGAAACTGCAGGCCGACATCCAGACCGGCTGGGAAGTCGCCAAACGAATGGGCGGCCTGGATATCGGGCAAACGATCACGATCAAGGATGGCACCGTGATCGCCGTCGAGGCGATCGAGGGCACCGATGCGTGTATCGAGCGCAGCGGACAATTATGTCGTCGAGGCGGTTGGACGCTAGTGAAAGTCAGCAAGCCGCAACAGGACATGCGCTTTGACGTGCCCACGATTGGACCGCAAACGGTCCAGCGTGTCCGCGAGGCCGGTGGTAAAGCGATTGCGATCGAAGCGGATAAGACCATTTTGGTGGATCGCGAAACGACGCTTCAATCGGCTCGAGACGCCGGCATCACAATTGTCGCGCTGCGCGACAGCGAGCTGAACGCTGGTCGAAGTGCGGCATAGCGACGTGGTTGATCTGGCAATGATTGACGCGCGGACCGCGCGAACGCGTCCTCCCGCAAAGTTGAATCTTTTTCTCGAACTGTTGTCGCGACGTGAGGACGGCTTCCACGAAATCGACACGGTGATGGTTCCGATCGATTGGTGTGACGAACTTTCGGTGCAGCGTACCGAGCGGCCGGGAATCGAATTGGATGTCGACTGGTTGCCGTCGCAGCGAATCTTGGCAGATCGGCTGGGGATCAGCGGTGATCCTGACGCGGTCGAAGCGATTCTGGGTATCCCCGACACGGCGTCGAACTTGGTCTACCAGGCGATCGAAAAGTTTCAAACTCGATTCCACGTGCCCGGCGGATTTCGTTGTCAGTTGCGAAAGCAAATTCCCGCCGGTGCGGGGATGGGCGGCGCCAGTAGTGACGCCGCCGCTGCACTTCGCTGCGCCGCTGCAATCTGTGGTTTGAGCCGCGAATCGGACGAAATCCGCAAAATCGCGTCAACAATTGGCAGCGATGTCCCTTTTTTTCTGGGACCGCATATTGGCCCTAAGGGTGGACAAAATTCCGGCACGGAACTTAGGCGGACTGGGCGAAGTTTTGCGGCTCAGGCGACCGGGCGTGGTGAACAAATTGATGTGATCGATTTGGCAAATCAGTTGTACTTCGTTGTCGCCTATCCCTGCCGAAGTCTATCGACCGCAGCGGTTTACGCCGCATGCAGCGTGCCGAAATCGCCGATTTCTTCCGCCGCAATTCTTTCGGTACTTCGTGATGGAGATCCATTGAGAATCGGACAAAATTTGTACAATCGACTAGCCGAGCCGGCCAAGAAAATTGCTCCGCTTATCGATGAAATTTACAAATCGATGTGGCGGTCAGGACTTCAAGCGTGTCAATTAACCGGTAGCGGTTCGGCATGTTTCGCGATTGCAACGTCCGCGAGCAGTGCTCGTCACGGTGCGGCTAGATTGAGATCGCGGTTACAACCTGGAGTGTTGGTCAAGGTCGTTCGCTCGACAAATGTTCCTCCCGAAGTTTTTATCCATTGAATTTGTTCTACTCATTTGTCGCCCCCACTCATTTGTTGCAGTTTGAATCAAGATCGGGTACGAAGTGTAAAGTCGGCCAGTCGCCATAGCGCGCGGGGAGAGTTGGGCCTTGGAAATCACAGAGATTCGCATCAAGCTGATGGAAGGAACCGAGGACCGGCTTCGAGCCTTCTGTTCAGTCACGCTTGACGGTTGTTTTGTCGTTCGTGATCTAAAAATCATCGACGGCACCAGTGGACCATTCGTTGCCATGCCCAGTCGTAAGCTGACCGGGCACTGCCATCGATGCGGGCACAAGAACCATCTTCGCGCAAGTTATTGCAACCATTGTGGCGTCAAGCTGCAGAGCGACGGCGAGTCGTCTTATGACTCACCGCAAAAACTGTACGCCGATGTCGCGCACCCGATCAATAGCGAGTGTCGCGAGATGATTCAATCGGCCGTGATCGAAGAATTCAATGCCGAGGTCAACCGATCGCAGCAGCCCGGCTATCGGTCTCGCTATGACGACGAGTTCGCTGATGATGACGAATTCGATGCCACCGACGTCGGCATCATCGATCAGGGACGTCCGCGCGGTGAAGGCGGCGGACCGGCACGTCCACACTTCTTGGATGAGTCGAAGCAACAGCGAGTCCAATCGGGACAGTCTGGCGACGCGAGCGGCCGCGACGACGAAGGCGAATCGGCCGACGATGATGACGGCTTCGGCGCCGGTGTTTTCTGATCCGTCGACAGCATCGCTCAGTATCACTCAGCATCGCTCAGTTTCGTTTCGCTCGGTGCGTGTGACGTGTGGACTCAGCTACGAGTGGACTCGGAGCAGTTTTTCGCGATTCTTCACACTCGACACTGCCCTGCCGACGGTGGGTTGACCGTCGCGTGTCATGTCCGCCGCTCGACTCGCCCGTCACACAATCAAGTCGATCCCGATGACGCCATTGTGATGGATCGCGGCCGACGTCCAGAGCTGATGGCGCCTTGAATCGCCTTGGTTTGCCGTTCATGATCATAAGACATGAACGACGCATCTCCGAAACAATCGAACCAAAACGTCACCATCCCATCGCGGCGGCATCCGTTCCAGATTTCGCTGGGTTTGATGATGTTGATGATGGTCATCTTCGCCGTCGTCTCGGCGGGATTCTTCTATGCGTCACAGGTTCCGGCGGTCCAGGATGAAATCAGTGTCATCTCGGGCGGCAGCGTTGGATCAAGCCAAGAAACAGGTCGGCTGGCACAGATTGTATTCATCATGTTTACTTTCACTTCACCCTTGCTGCTGGCCGGTGTTCTTTCCACGTGTGTGGCGATCGTTCGTTGGGTCCAGCGCAGCCGATAGCACGCGGCTCAATCGAAACATCAGAGATGGCTCCGTCGGACGCTCGAAAAAAATCATCGCGATCGTCCAAAGACGATTCCCTATCAGTCGCGTCGGTCATTGATGCATTGGGTTCGATCCGCATGCCCGATGACGAGGTACAGCGGTTGCTCGAGTCGCTGTCTCGGCCGCATCACAGTGTCCTGCGTTTTCGTCGCGAGGTGGATCCAGGCCAGTTTGCATTGAAAACCGAACCGGTCGATTGGTACTCATTGGCCCGTCGTACGGTGTTTGCCGATGCCAGGCCGTCACGACAACTCAGCTATTTTGCCGGCGATTATTATTTGCAAGACGCCGGTTCGCTGTTGGCGCTTGCAGCGAGTGGCGCCGACACGACGCTTGGGCCTGACGATTCCGACTCGCTGGCGGATGATGGCGATGGTCCTCTGGTATGCGATCTGTGTGCCGCGCCCGGTGGAAAAGCGACCGCATTGCTTGAGGCTTTCGCCTCACCGGGGCCCTTGCAACAAGGATTCTTGTTGGCAAATGAGCCGATTCGGTCGCGTATTGCGCCGCTCTCGTACAACTTGGCACGTTGCGGCAGCGACCGATACGCGATTTCCAGCTTGGATCCGGACGAGTTGGCCGATCGGCTTGGCGGTGTTTTTGACCTTGTGGTCGTCGACGCGCCGTGCAGCGGACAAGCGTTGCTTTCCAAAGGCAAACAATCGACATCGGCGCTGTCGTCCAGACAGATCGAACACAGTGCGGCGCGACAGTCTCGAATCCTTGACGCGGCCACACGGTTGTTACGCGAAGGGGGACGGCTGATCTATAGCACATGTACGTTTGCGGAAGCTGAGAACGAAAGTCAGATGATTCGGCTGGTCGACCGGCATGATTACAAACCCGTTCCGGTAAGTCACTTGAACGCCTATGCGTCCGATGTGTTCTCAGGCTGTTATCGGCTGTGGCCCCACCGACATGCATGTGCGGGCAGTTTTGCGGCATCATTTCGTGCGACTCGTGGCGGTGACGTGCCGCGACGTTGGAAGGGACGCAAGCCGTCCAGACCGCCGGTGGACTTGCAGCCTTGGTTCCAATTTGCCGACGATTCGCCGCGTTTCTTTTCTCTCGGTTCGGTGTTTTTGCAATGGCCGCATGATGCACCGGATTGGGTCGAAGACGTCACGGCGGGCGGACCGGAACTATCGCATCGTACCGGTCAGACCTGGAAACCGGCCCATGGCGCGGCTTTGCGGCGAGGCGACACGTCCATTGCTCGCCAAAGGATTGACGTCGATGCCGAAACGGCGGTCGCCTATTTGCAGGGCAATCCCATTCCCTGTCCGGCATCGGGATGGACCGTGGTTTGTTATGCGGGGCGACCGTTGGGTTGGGTCAAAAGTTCATCGGGTGTCGGTAAGAATCAGCTTTTTCCTGCGGCACGTGTTTCCGGCGCGGTGGCGCGATGAACGACTTGGCGGCGAATCACTGGCAGCGTCGTCTGCCGTTCTTTTACGGCTACGTGATGATTCCGGTGGCGATGCTGGTGCAGATCTGTACCAGTCCCGGTCAAACGTTTGCTGTAAGCGCATTCACGCCGGCGCTGCGTCAATCGCTTCAGTTAAGTGACTCGACGTTATCGCTAGCCTATATGCTGGGCACATTGCTTGCGGCGGTTCCTCTTTCGGTGATCGGACCTTTGTCGGATCGTTATGGATTGAAAGTTGTCACCCTGGTCGCAGTCGGAGCGCTCGCATCGGCCTGCTGGTACGCGTCGCACGTGACCGGTTTCTATACCTTGTTGATCGCATTCTTTCTGTTGCGTTTTCTTGGGCAAGGGTCGCTGTCGCTGTTAAGTGGTAACGCAATTTCGATGTGGTTTCGCACGCGAATCGGTCGCGTTTCAGCCGTCATGAGTATCGGCATGTCGGTCGCATTTGCGTGGGTGCCGCAGTGGCTAAGTGAATCCATTGTCGAATCAGGATGGCGCTGGACGTACCAGGCGCTCGCGGCCATTATCGCGGCAACTATGATTCCGACCGTGGTCGTGTTGTTTCGAAATCGTCCTGAAGATATCGGCCAAGCCGTTGACGGTGTCGGCCGAGTCGATACGCGTTCGTCCGGCAGCGACGAGTCGACAAAGGATGCAAGCGACGTACACACGCAGGTCGAGTATTCGCTGAACTTGCGGCAGTCCTTGCGCAGCCGATCGATCTATATTCTGGGTGCCACGACGTTTCTTTGGGCGATGGCGGGGACCGGATTCGTTTTTTATTTATTCGACATCTGTGCCGATCGGGGCCAAGACGGTCAGGTCGCCGGTGATCTGTTCAAGACCTTTGGGCTGACGATGCTGGTCCTGCAGCTGGCCGGCGGTGTGTTGGCGGACTATGTGCCTCTGAACCGTTTGCTGGGACTGGGCTCGGTCATGTTGGCCGCGGGGACGGCATCACTTTGGGTAGCCAGCGACGCGACGATGCTGCACGTGTTTGCCGCTCTGTTTGGCGGCGGACAAGGTTTGTTGATCTCGGTCGGCAGCGTGGTGTGGGTTCGATACTACGGCCGCGAACACCTCGGCAGCATCCGTGGGACGGTGTGGAGTCTGACGGTTGCCGGCAGCGGATGTGGGCCGTTGTTGATGGGTGTCGTCCGTGATCGTTTTGGTGTCTTCGATCCGGCGATCGGTTTTTTTGGCCTGGCCATGACCTTGCTGGCGGTGGTGGCCTGGTGGGCAACGCCGCCGACCGCTCTGGCCGTCGAAGCCTGATGACGGCGGTGCCCGAGTGATCGATTTCGCTGTGTTGTGGATGGTGCGAGCGACCGGATGGTCGCCTGATCGACAGCAGTCATCGCCAATGAACGAAAAACTACTTTCGTGCGTGCCTAAAAGCGAAAGACATCACTGCTGCTGTCACTGAACCAGCCACCGCGATTGTTTTTCCAGCGGGGATAGCGGCGTCCACGCCGGTGTCCGGCCCGTCGTGCGTGATCAGACATGGCACCTGCGGCGGCGTGGGCCATCGCGTTGATCAGCACCTGAGTCATCGGGTGTGTCGCAACTTGGGTGATCTTGTCCATCGTCGTGGGACCCCAACTGTGTGCTTGGCGGATGGTTTGCCAAAGATCCTCTACTTCGTGTTCGGACTGGGCGCGACGAAGTCCTTCCACGACGTCCAGGGATCCCACGAACTGGGCTCGAGACGAGTCGTAACCGGCGGTGCGGAACCGCTGGATCAATCGGCCAAGCGCATCGAGCATTCGCTGCATCTGATCGATTTGGCTACGTCGGTGTTGTGCCGCATCATCCAGTTGATCGATTTCGGCTTCGACCCCCTGCAACCTCGCCACGATCTGGTCGTCGGTCATCTCGCGTGTTGCCCGGGCTCGTTGTTCCAGATCGCGAGAATCGACGCGGTCAAGCATTTCACGAAACAATTGGATCGCCTCGCGATAATAGGGGCCTCGTGTTTGTTCAAGCTCGCTCAATTCGTGTTCGACGTGCTGAGTTTCTTTTCCCAACTCGTCAAGTTTGACGAGCATTTCGTCGCGTTGTTCTAGTAACTCGGTGCTGATTTTGACCTTCTCGGGCAGGCCGAGTTGTTCGGCGATCGTGTCTCGCTTGCGCTCCAATTCGTCCATCACCGTATCGAGCGCGGTCCGGTCTTCGGCGATGATGGTTCGCATCTGTTCGGGCGTCTTGCGCAGGAATTCATAGCTTTCGCGAGCTTTGCGATAGTCGATGTACTTCGCCAGCCAACGGTCCATGCGGCGGGTAAAGCCACGCTTGGTGTACTGCGGTGTGCCGAACCCACGGTCGTACAGATATTGAAAAAGGGCGCTCTGCTGAAACCCCGGCAGCTTATGGGTCGAATCCTGTTCGATCTCAGCCAAGTTGGCTTCGGCCCGCTCGAGAGCGGCTTCGGCCACCGCGGCGCGGTCGGCGAGCGTGACGAAATCTTTGTCGTTCTGCAGTTGTGTTTCGACTTGCTTTGCGACCTGCTGTTGGTCGCCGACCGCTTCGTCAAGTTGCCGGGTGATGGTGACCAATGATTCGTCCGCAGCGCCGCGTCGCGAGTTGACGTCGGAAAGCGTCTCGTGCAGGTGCCGCCGGTGGTCTTCTTTGCGAAGCAGGACCTGCGAGACGCCGTTGCGGACTTCTGTCCAAGTATTGCTGATGGCCTCTCGCGTCAGTTCGGGCAGGTAATATTCGGCGAGCCGTACCAAAGCGTCGCCACGACTGTCGTCCAATTCCTCTCGCAATTCGTGCGTGTCGGATGTCTGGCCGCGCACCTGTTCCAGTCGTGCCTGACCTTGCTTGAATGAGTCCATCAGTTGCCGATGGACGACGGGACCAGAAATCGGCATGTCGCGTTAACCTTAAAAATGAATCTCTTGTGGTTTCGTTCTTACCCCGACGTGGGCTTCGCTTGACCGACCGATTGGTTGTTTCTTTTTCGCAAAGGATTTGAGACTAGACCTATTTGGCCTTCGCGGCACTAGCCCATCAGGAACCAGAATCCGCCAGCAGCGGCGATCGCACCGACGGCGGCGAGCCCTGCCATGATGCGCCCACGCCAAACCCAACAGTGCGCCAGAAAGTTTTCGAATCCTGGTTCAGGATCTTGATACGTGTTCAGAGTCGAGAGGTATTGGTCGATCGCGGCGTCGATTTCCACATCGGTGACGTTGTCGCCAGACATTCGTGCTTGCTGCAGCAGCTTTTCTCGCAATCGGGTGCGAACCCCGTCGCGCTGAAACATCACTTCGGCGGTTTCACGCTGGTCACGCATTTCTCGTGCGACGTCCATGACCCGCAAGGTTTCTTCGATGGTTAAGTCTTCGCCCGGCATGCGGAAATCGTCCAGGCGGCTGGAACGCGACACGATTGCTGCATCGTTCGCGGCCGCTATGTCTTGAGGATCGGGTGCCTGGGCGTGGGCTTGGGAACCGTTGGGCATGGACAAGATTCGGGGCTAAGAGGTGACGTCAAATCGAATGAGTCGGGAATCGCATCGGCAAAACCACCTCTATCTTATGAAATTCCGGCGAGAATCGAAGGTAGAGGTTCTGAGGAAGCATCGCTGATTTGGCCAGATCGACGTCGCCATGATTGCGATTTGCAACCGAAAGCGCTAATCTTAAGGCCTGCAGTGGTACACATATCGTTGCGGCTCAATACGCCTTATCAATACGCATTCACGTTGGAGAAGTCTCGGTCATGTCTGAGCAAGCACAAGCATCCGCCCCAACAAAACCGGCCACCCAGACGCGGGCGGGTGAGCGAGACACGCAGTCGATGCGCAAATACTTGGACCGCGCCCTCGTCGTGCTCAAAAAGTTCGGCGGCGACCAAGCCAACGCCGCTCCGCAGGAATTGATCGGCCTGCTGGAAAGTGTCAAGCATTTGGACGAAGCCAAAGTGCTTGCGATCGCCGACGTTATCAAGCACATGAGTTCATTCAACGCCTTGGTTCGCGAGAATGTCGAAAGCATCAAAATCGGCAACCGATACATGGACATCGCATCCATGTTCGATTCGGTTCGCGAGGACAGCAAACGTCTGATCAGCCAATTAGACGATGGCAAGATCAGTGGCACCGAAAAGGTGTCGAACTGGTGGATGAAGATGCGCCGCGGGACTCCCAATGACCGTTTCGAAAAAATCGTCGAGGTTTACGGTGATGTCGCTAAGGACACCAAGGATGCGCTCAATAGCGAAGAGCAAATCATGGACGCCTATATCGATTTCCGTTTTGCGTTGAAAGAATCGGAAGTTCTGGCGCGTGAATTGATCGACACGCATGCACCGATCCTCGAGGCCGCCAAAATCGGTTTGTCCACGGCCCAAGAAGCACTCGATAATTACACCGGCACCGACGAGGGTGGAAAGAGTCAGCTGGAACTGCAGCGTGACGAAGCACGACATCGATTCGAAAACGAAGACGAGACGTATCAGCTGTTAAAGGACATCGCCGAGAATTTAGAGATCGGGTACGACGTTGGTGAAACCTTGATCACCAAGTTGAAGCAAACGCACGACGTCAAGGAAAGGGTCTATCGACGTGCCGTTACGTTCTTTACCACGAACGAACACGTCTTCACGATTCTGGGGACCGTCTATACCAGCCAGCATGGATTGCACGAAGTTACCCAAGCCACCGAGGCGATGAAAGACGGCGTCAACAAGGGCTTAGAAGACGTCGCGGAATTAGGCCGTGAACTCGAGCGTGCTGCCTTGCGAGCCGGTTACGGCAGCACGATTGATCCCGAGTCGGTGCAAAAGCTGGTCGACGCGATCAGTGGCTTTCAGATCGAATCGTTGGAAATGATCGCGGAGCTTCGGCGTGAAAGCGACGAAAGCGCAAAAGCGATTCGCAAATCGGTCGAAGCAGGCAAGAAGAAATACCAAGAAACGCTTGCCAAGCACGCGCGGGGCGATAGCTTGACCTAGCGCAGGGATGCGTCAACGCGGCAATCCGGCGGCAAGCGATTTCGTTAGCCGCCGGATCGATTTTGGCCGGTTCACTTTGTCGGTGACGGTTTCCCTCGCCGATTTTTTCGTACCACCGTCTCCCATTGCTCGTACTTTCCGCGAAGACGCTGCAGGTCGGCCGATCGCGATGCGCTCAGGTCGTGTTGCTCGCTGATGTCAACGGCCAGGTCGAATAGATGATCCGTCTGGCGTTTTCCGTTGTGTTCGGCGACGTATTTCAGATTGCCTTGGCGAACGGCTTTCCACACTTGCTCGCCGCGTTGTTTTCGCCAGTACAACGTGCGATCAAAATCCGGTTGGTCGTTCATCACGTGGGTGATGATATCGATGCCTTCCAGCGGTTTTTTTGGGTCCTCGGATGCTCCCGCCAATTCAACGATGGACTTGGTGAAATCAAAAGTGATGCAGGCTTGATCGCAAACCTTCGCGGCGGGAATCACGTTTGGCTTGCTGATGATCGCGGGAACACGGATGCCGCCTTCAAACGCGGACCCTTTGAATCCTGACAGCGGTTCGTTGCGAGCACTTTTTGACCCTCCATTGTCGCTGGCAAAAATCACGAACGTGTCTTCGGACAGATTTTGTTGGGCAATCGTATCGAGCACATCGCCAATGCGTTTGTCCATGTGTTCGACCATCGCAATGTACACCTCCGGTGGTGCTTCGTTCTGAATCCACAGCGGCGAATCCAGCGGCAATGGATTGGGTTGTCCGTCGTTGGGACCTTGATATGGAAAATGGGGGCACGTGAACGGCAAGTACAAAAAGAACGGTTTGTCGCTGTTGTATTCGTTGAGGTACTTGATTCCCTCGTCCGCGATCATGTCGGTGAAGTATCCTTCCCGACGAACGGGATGCCCATCAGAGAACAGGTTGTAGCCGGCGATGTTGTCCAGGTAGTGAAAGTAATCCATCCCACCGCCGATGCAGTACAGCGTCTGGTCGAACCCGTGGCGGTCAGGTGAGAACTTCGGCTCGTACCCAAGATGCCATTTGCCGAAGATCGCAGTGGCGTAACCGGCCTCTTTTAACATTCGAGGCAGAGTTCGTTCTTCGGTGGGCAAACCGAGATCGTTGGCCTCTCGCAGTCGAATCGCATCGTCGTAACGTCCGACGTTGCCAGTTCCGATCGCGCATTCCAACCCGCCAACCCATTGTTGATATCGCCCGGTCATCAATGCGACTCGAGTCGGGCTGCATTCGGGTCCATTGGCGTAGTGGTTGGTGAACCGGACGCCGCTGGCGGCAAGGCGGTCGATATTCGGCGTCTGAATATCCTGACGACCGTAGCAGCCCAGGTCGCCGTAGCCCAAATCATCGGCCAACAAAAAGACAAAGTTCGGACGCTTGCCGGTCGCGTCGTCGTTAGCGTCAGCGGCGAAACACAATGACAATAAAATCCAGCCAGCACATGAAATTCGGTTCATCGTGTTGCAGTCGATCTTTGGAAAGGGGGGGAACGTCAATCGATTTGGAAAGTAGGCGGAAGAACGCTCTCGCTCATTCGGGCGTCTTGCGGTCTCGTGTCGTGTCGAGCGCTTGCTTGATCGGAACGGCATTCTCAGCCGTGATGCGACCCGGACCGGCATAGAATTGGGTGTTGGGGCGTGGCGGCTGCTTTTCAATGTGCAGCGTTGCGTCGGCGATCGCTTTGTCGGCCAGTTTGGTCAGTCGTTGCACGATGTCGGGGTTGGCCGCGGCCAGGTCGCGTTGCTCGCCTGGATCGGTGCTCAGGTCAAACAGCGTTCCGGCGATAGCAGGAGCGGTGTCCGGTCCGTCGGCGTCGCTGGGGTACTGCCACGGCTCGTATTGTTCCGGGGGTGCGATCAGGGTAAAGCCGTCCGGACCGCGCGGGTCGATCCACTCGTCGGTTGCTTTGCCTCGCGGTCGCGCTCGTGGCTTGGAAACGTGCAGTTTCCATTTGCCTTCGCGTATCGATCCTAGCGTCGTTCCGGTCCACGCATAAATTTGTCGCGACAAAGTCGCTTTGGAACCGTCCAGCACGGGCATGATGTTATGTCCATCCACGTGAAGGTGATCAATCGGTTGGTCCACCAATGCGGCGATCGTGGGCAGCACGTCGATCGTCGCACAGGGCGTCGAAATCACTTGGCCGCCGGGAATACGACCGGGCCACCACACGATCCCTGGCACTCGAATGCCACCTTCCCAGTTCGAACCTTTCATCCCGCGCAGTCCACCGGTGCTGCCTCCGAACCAAGGCCCATTGTCGGATGAAAAGATCACAAGCGTGTTCTTTTCCAGTTCAAGTTCGCGAATCGTTTCCAATACTTGGCCGACAGACCAGTCGAGTTCACGCACCACGTCTGAGTACAAGTTGTCTCGCGTCTGAGGCGTATAGAACGATTCCGACGCCGCAAGCGGTTTGTGCGGCATCGCGTGCGGCAAATAGACAAAGAAAGGTTCGTCACGATGTTGACGAATGAAGTCCGTCGCTTCGGACGTATAACGTTGTGTCAGATAAGACTGAACAACTGGATACTCGACCGCTTGATCGTCGCGACACAACATGACCGGACGCATGTCATTGGAATACAAAATGCCGAAGTATTCATCGAATCCGTTGCGAGTGGGATAGTACGGCGGCAAATGTCCCAAGTGCCATTTTCCAATGCATTTGGTGGCGTAACCGGCAGATTGCAGCAGCTCGCCCAGTGTTGTTTCGCTTTCGCGGATGCCGTGATCTAGTCCTGCATCGGGGGTCGGATTCCGCGAGACACCCGTCCGGTATGGATAACGCCCCGTTAAGAGCGCCGCGCGTGACGGCCCACAGCTGGCGGTCGACACGTAAAAGTCGGTAAGCCTGGCTCCCTGCTGCGCCATACGCTCCAAGTGCGGCGTTTCTCGGTCTTTATTTCCATAGCATGACAGGTCACCCCAACCCAGGTCGTCGGCAAGTATCAAAACGATGTTTGGGCGGTCGGTTGACTCTGCTTTAAGTGGCGTTGTATAAAGGGTTTGTGCGAAGAGTGCTGTGCAAGCCGCGAGGGCGAGTGTAGTTATTCTGTGTAGCAAATGACGTGGGAATGTTCGGCGGCAATCGAATTTTCCCTGGCCAGAGGCCAGCGTCTTGGCAAGGAACTGAATCATGTTGAATCCCCTTCTTAGGATGGCGGATGCCGCACGGACCATCGGTCTATGGCATTCGTTTCGATCACGAGGCCCACCACTCTCGGTGGTCAAGTCTGCGCATAAAAAAAACCAAGGGACCACGGTCGGCAAACCGTATGTCGATCCCTTGGCGGCAAGGAACCGAACTCGGTTCCCAACCCCAGTGTCTTCTCTCTCATTTCACAAGTCAATTCCCGGCGGCAACCGGGACAACCCCCAAAAGGTCAATTTCAAATGGCAAGGAATCGAAAATCACGGCGCCAGCAGCATGGGTCTGCGTGGCACTGGAAACAAACGGACTGCTGGTATTTCACCCCGCCGGGGACGAAGAAGAGGGAAGCCCTCTTTGACGAGAACGGTGAACGAATTCGCGGCAAAGACAACAAGGAAGCAGCTCAGCTGGCCCTGGCTCGGATCAAGCTGACCGACGAGCTAACGCCTGTGGTTTCGGCTTCGTCGAAAGACTGGACCGTCGCTCAAGTTTGCGAAATTTATCTCGCGGATTTGACGAACACGGCGTCACCGGAGTGGGTGACACTGAGCAAGTCCTGGCTGAACGAGTTTTGTGGTTACTGCGGAGCACTGACGGTGCCCGAGCTGAAGAAGAAACACCTTCGGACTTGGCTTCAGAAGCACAAGACGTGGAACAACAACACGCAGCGGAATGTTATCGCGTGCATCAAAGCGGCGTTCAACTTCTGTTGCAAGTTTGATGATCTCGATGTCAACCCTGTCGCGAGCTATCAGAAGCCAGCGGCGACCGCGCGCGTGACTTCGTTCAGTCCCGAGGAGGAAGAGCGGATCTATGCGGCGACCAACGACGCGCATGCTCTGTTTTTGAAGTGTTGTATCCTCACTGGGGCTCGTCCGTACGCGGAAATGGCTGTAGTAACCGCCGACCATGTCGTCGAAACGCCTCACGGGATGTTCTACCTGTTGAAAGCACGCACGGAGGATGGCAAGCATGGTCACAAAGCCGCGAAGAAAACGGGGAAAGACCGTCGGATCATGCTTTGTGACGAGATGGAGACGATCACACGACAGTTAATGCTGACCGCGCCGAAGGGATCTGGCATTCCACTGGTTCGCACCAAGCACGGACGGCAGTGGAAACGCTGCAATGGCGTCCAACACTTCTGTGAACTGAAGAAGAAGCTGAAGTTGCCCGATGATCGCGTGACTTACACGTGTCGGCACACGTTTGCTAAGCGAACTTTGTCGGGTTATTACACCGGCAACCCCGTCTCGATCGAAGTCCTGGCCGGATTGATGGGTAACACACCGAAAGTTTGTTGGGATCACTACGCGCAATGGGCTGACGACTACAACGATCCGCTTTGGGCCGCACTCGGGAAGACGAAAAAGAAGCGAAAGGCCGGTTAACACGCCGATCGCCTCCGAACCACTACCCAAAAGACCGGATTCGCTCATCGTGATGCTAAACTGATCGCGTTTTTGCGGCATATTAAGCGAGAGAATCCGGTTATCCATCCAGCTTTCGATGGACAACCGACAACACCTAAATCAATCACAAAAACGCGGCATATTAGTCGTGTAGTGTTATGGCGATCATGCCAAATTTTTAGTCGTCCGAGAGCGAGCATTGGATCACGGAGCGAGCCCGACTCAGTCATGCTGAGCCGGGCTCTTCTGTTAACCAAGAATCCTTGACGCTCGTGCTGCTGTGCTCTCGACGTCAATTTCGTTGATTCTATGGATCGGCTAGAGGACACGGAGTACTGTCCATCGCTTGCATCGTATACAGGCTTAATGAAGACGATCGATCGTCCTAAATACAGAGCGAAATCGCGGCATATTACTTGAAGGGTTTGTCTATCTATTGGACAGCCTCGCAATCGGCCATCTGTTGTTGATTGAACGTCAATTGACCAATTCAAAAGGAGCTTTGGATGAGCCAAATTATTTCAAGCATTGGCAGTGCCGACGAAGCCCTTCGTCGCAGTGCCTGCAAATGGTGGTCGGAAATGGCTGCCATGCAAAAGTTAGATCTGACCGGTTTCCAATCCCACACGTCATTGGAGAAACGGACAGCGTGGGCGATGACCAATGAATACGACATCGGAACGATCTACTCTCGATTCAGTACGAAGTTGCAGCATTCGACGGATGATCAAGTCCGAGAGAACATCCAATGGGCTGCCAAGAATCGCATCTACGTCCCCCCGGAATTCATTTCCGTTGACGAAGGCGTCAAGGGAAAGCGGACACGACGTGCTGGGCTCGATCGCGCAAAGGCGATTCTTAGTCAGCGTCTTGCGGAGGTGCTACTGGTCTACAAAGCGAGCCGGCTGTTTCGACAAGCTGGCAAGGGATACCAGTTCATCAACGAGGAGGTTGTCGAGGAAGGCTTGCGAGCGGTCAGCGTGTCGCAGGGCATCGATACCAATGATCGCAAGACTTGGAAGCTGCAATTGCAGATCCACGGAATCATGGACGACATGTTACTTGATGCGATCGCAGACCACGTTCGTGCGGGCTTGACGGGTTTGTTCTTGAACAATTGGACGACGGGAGCCACTGGTATCGGGTATCGCCGCAAGGAGATCCCCCATGCTCCGCTGACCAATCGAGAACGCCCTCGAACCATGCCGGAGGTTGACCCGAGGGCCGCAAAACTGATACTCGAGCACGCGCAACTCCTGCTCGATGGCATGCCGGTTCGAGAAGGCGTGCGTCGTTGGAATGCCGCGGGCGGGCCGGTCGACCCGCGAGCGACGAGTGGCAAGTTGAACTATGCCTGCTATCGTCGGCTATTCACAAACCCTCGGCTAATCGGGAGATGGGAATTTGGTCGCCGCCGCAATCAATTTTCGACCAAGCTCGACAATGTCAAACAAGTCAAACAGCCCGATGATGAAGTGACGACACTACAGTGCGAAGAACTCAGAATACTGTCTGATGAAATGTTTGAAGCACTACAAGTAAAGTTCAACTCACAAAAAGCGGGGCCTCGTGGACCGCGAAAACCCAAGACGCTGAAACTCTGGGATCTCACCACCGACTGTTTTCTTTGTGAAAGCTGCAGCACACGTGAGTTACCCGTTCGTTTCTATCAAACCGGTGCGATGGGCAAGGCGATGCAGTGTAAAAACGGCGATCAATGCCATCGCAAGTCGGCTGTGCGCCGACAAGACGCCGTCGAAGCCATTTGCAAAAGTCTGGCCACGTTGATTTCAGGCGACGAGGAGTTGATCGAGACGGTTGCGCATAAAAGCCGTGAATTGGACTCCAAGGCAGAACATGGTTTGGACGAACAGTTCGCGCATTCTCAAAAGCAGCTCAGCATTCTCAATAATCGCATCAACGATTTGTTTGAAATGTCGGGTGAGGGGACGAAATCCGATCGGGACGAGATCAAATCTCGATTACGTTCTGCTCAATCGGAACGCAGCGCGGTTCAAGACGAGATCGACCGCTTGCGGAGAGCAGTTGAAGGAATGACGAACACGCTCACACGCGAACAGATTCGTCACCGACTCTCGATGATGGCAGAAATACTTCATGAGGCTGCTGCTGGTGAACTCGGCGACGATGCCGTGTACAAGGCTCTTGCAGTTTTTCGGGCAGTGACGGGCGGAGCGATTATGGTTCGCGTTGAGCACCGCAACAAACGGAAACGAACCAATGTGATCGGTGTCTTCGTACCGCGGCTGATTCGCGGGTTTGGTTCATCGTTGCAAACCGAAGACGAGGATCCTGCAATCCGACCCATGACGGTTTGGCTGCGTAAACCACCACGGCTGGACCTCATTGTCGAGCGGGTTCATGAACTCATTGACGTTGAAAAGATGAGCCATCGCGAAGCAGCCAAGCAATTGCAGCGTGAGGGTCACAAGGTCAACTCCGGGAATGTCTGGTACAGCTATCATCGCTGGTACGAGATGCAGGGTCTTGAAGCCCCAAAGGTTCCGTACAACAACGGCAAAAAGCGTCGATCAGCCTGATCGCGGTGACTGGCTGAAGAGTCTACGCCTCGCCTACTGGATGAGGCGTTTTTCATGCGCCCATCCAACCTGAAACAAGAAGGACTTATGCAGCAAAACGATGAACATGACGAAACCCGTGATGAAAACACTGCGGCCGAAAGAGATCAGCTTGCGTCCAACCTGGCATTCCTGATTGTGCAGGCACATCGGCGTGACCAACGACACGTCGATGCGTCAGAGAACGTGGCGGTTGACTCCGACAGCTAAATTCACAGCAAAAACGGGGCATATTACATGAGGGAATCCTTAGCCTGTGGAGACCCAATTCACTTTACCCAAACCCAAGGAGGTGCTGATCTTGGCACACATTGTTCTTGCATTCCTCTCGATCGCCTTGCTCCTGGCCGTGTCCGCACTGGTCCGGGAGCGACGGCTTCGCATGGCATTGCAATCCATCCTAAAACGCCTCATTGATCGCTGGAGGTCCAATGCGAACGAATTCCAACCCGTTCACTTCGATCGCGATGATCGTGATTCTGACGACAGTCGGCTGTGAAAAGGACGAGAACACTCGGCTCGCTGAAATGTCAGAACGACATGAGCAACGGCAAGCCGAGCAAAACCGTCATTCAGCAGAGCTGCAACGCTCGGTTGCTGAACTACAGCGCGACGTTCAAGCGGAACGAGCAGCGATTGGTTATCAGCGAGATCGCCTTGAAAGCGAACGACAGTCCATTGCTTCTCAGCGAAGCTGGGATTCACTCGTCGCGGCGGCAATCACTAACGTCGGACTGTTGCTGGCGTGTTCGTTACCCCTCGCTCTGGCTTGGCTACTGTTGGCCCGTCCGCAGGATGCAGGAGACGACCATGCCATGGTTGAAATCATGCTCGATGATCTCACCGCCAAACAACCCTTTCTGCTGAGTCGCAACGACGCACCACCGCCCCATCGGTTGGCTGAGTTATCCGATGGCTCGGATCACCCAAAGTAGACACCAAAACATTTGCAAAGGAGAAAAACATCTCACACATCGTTACGATCTCAACCGAAATCCGTGATCCGATCGCATTGCGATCCGCTTGTCGGCGGATGCAGCTGGACGAACCGGTTCATCGAACCGTGAAGCTGTTTAGCGATGAGGCTACCGGCTATTGCGTTTCGTTGCCTCGCTGGCGCTACCCTGTGGTGTGCAATACAAACGAGGGCGTCGTCAAGTACGACAACTACGAAGGCCATTGGGGAGAGCAGGCTTTGCTCGATCGACTGATTCAGAGCTACGCGGTTGAGAAATCAATTATTGAAGCCCGCAAGCGAGGGTACTGCGTCACCGAGCAATCGTTAGCCGATGGCTCCATCAAGCTCGCGGTTCTTGTTGGGAGCGATAGTTGAAAACCATCGCAATCACGATCGCGCCGGACGGCGAATCGAAAGTTGAAACCCAGGGATTCGCAGGAAGCGAGTGCCGCGAGGCGAGTCGCTTCCTGGAATCCGCTATTGGCACAAAACGCTCCGAAACGCTCACCAGTGAGTTCTACGGCGCTCAATCACAAATCCAAAACGAAAGACAACAGGAGAGATAATCGACACACTCAGTCAATCCAATTCTTCATGGGAACCATGTATCGACTCGGTGAGGCTACTGCTTGTCGTCGAAGGCATGAACGACATTGAATTCTTGCGACGCATTTCGATGATGCTTCATGCAACCGACAGCGGCCTTCCGAATCTGGCTGAAATGGAACAACGTGGCGAAGTGATCTTCGTTCCTTTCGGCGGCGGGCATGTCAGAGCATGGGCGGAACGTCTTGCTCCACTCGCTCGGCCCGAGTTTCATCTCTATGACCACGAGCTTCCGCCGGAAACCGAACTTCGCCAAAAAGCCGCTGAGACGGTCAATCGCCGCTCGCGTTGCAAAGCAGTGCTCACCGAAAAAAGGTGCCTCGAAAACTACTTGCATTCCGATGCGATCTTCGCCGCCGGTGGCATTCGTGTCCAGTTCGACGACTTTGATTGCGTTGCTGAATTGACAGCTCGCGAGTTGTATCGACAGCGTCCTGGTGAGATCGCCTGGCAGCTGCAAGTCCGTCGCTCGCAAAGCCGTATGGCGAATCGTGCGAAGCGATGGCTCAACACAACGGTGGTTGAACAGATGACACCAGCCCTGCTCAGCGAGAGCGACCCCAATGAAGAAATTCAATCTTGGCTGCTAGCGATCAAGGAATTGCTAGCCGCATGAAACCATTCCACCCACGGAACCACAATGAAACTATCCGATCGGCTCATCGAACTAGTAAAGGCTTGTTTTACCGGCGTATGGATCGAGAGCGATGAACACGAGGATGCGATACAAGAGATTTCGCAAATGTGTCGCGAGAACCGATGGCGTCTTGCCAGTTGGGACATCGATGCGGGGCTTCGCGTTCCGGGCGACGAAAACCTGGAGGTCGATCATGGAGCAGACCCACTCTCAGCGATCCGAGCGACTCGATCATTCGCCTCGGACGACACCGCATCGATTGTCGTCTTGCGAAACTTCCACCGGTTCGTTGGCTCCGCCGAGATCATGCAGGCGCTCGCCCGGCAAATCGCAGAGGGCCGAAACAGCCGCACCGTCTACGTGATCCTGTCGAGCGTCGTCCAGATTCCCGTCGAACTTGAGAAGTCGTTCATCGTCGTCGAGCATCCCATGCCGACACGGCACCAGCTTCGCGAGATTGCTCAAGGAGTCGCGACGGAAGACGGCGAACTACCGACTGCCGAGGAACTGGAAACGGTGCTTGACGCTGCCATGGGTTTGACGCGTCTCGAAGCCGAGAACGCATTCAGTTTAAGCCTCGTTCGCGATCAAGTGATTCGCCCGGACGCGATATGGGAACTGAAAGCCAGCACGCTGAGAAAGTCTGGACTCGTTCAGCTCTACAAGGGTGACGAAGACTTCAACTCGCTGGGCGGGCTTGAGAATCTCAAAGCATTTTGCAAACGATCGCTGTTGCAGCCTAGCCGCGACAACCCATTGAAACGTCCCCGTGGCGTTCTGCTGTTGGGTGTTCCCGGAACGGGAAAGAGCGCATTCGCGAAAGCCCTCGGAAAAGAAGTCGGTCGTCCGATCTTGACGCTCGACATTGGTGCTTTATTCGGGAGCCTCGTCGGTCAAACAGAAGGAAACGTCCGTCGAGCCCTACAAATCGCTGATGCGATGGAACCATGTTTGCTGTTTGTGGACGAAATTGAGAAGGCGATCAGCGGTGCGGCGGGATCAGGTCAGAGTGATTCGGGCGTCTCATCTCGCATGCTTGGGACGCTGTTAAGCTGGATGAACGACCACACTTCCAACGTGTATCTGATTGCGACCTGCAACGACATTTCTCGTATGCCTCCCGAGCTGACGCGTGCGGAAAGATTTGACGGAATCGTCTTCCTTGACCTTCCTGGCCGATCGCAAAAGGATCAAATTTGGAATCAGTACATGCATGTGTTTGATTTGGATGCCGACCAAAATCTGCCCAGCGATGATAAGTGGACCGGGGCGGAGATCCGATCTTGCTGTCGATTAGCTGCACTGCTTGACCTCCCATTAGCCCAGGCTGCTTTGAATGTCGTACCGATCGCGGTGACGGCGCACGAGTCGGTTGAAAACCTGAGGCAGTGGGCGAGCGGACGATGCCTCAACGCTGAAGCTCCAGGCCTCTATCAAAACGGCAATGAGGCAGTTCGCTCCCCACGCCGAAGCGTTACGCGATCCAAGCCATCCAACAATTAACGGAGGACCACTTGCTTACCCAAGATCAACTGACGACCATCCGGGCCGCGCTGAGGTTCTGGCGTGACGAGATGACGCCTTCCGGTTCCGATGTCGCCGCTGCCTATTACGACGCCTCCGTGGAGAATCACCTTCGAGCTGTCGAGATCGAGCTTCTGATCGATCAATTGCAGCCCGAAAAGATTCGCTACGCGCTGATCACGCCCACGGATTTTGTGCTTGCTGTGACAGCGAAGCCATCGACTAGCCGCGGTCCGAATCGAAACGCGACGCTCATCTACGGGCCAACATCCACTCCCTCGAGCTAGAGCCCCTTCATCAACTGGGAAAGCGTGATGCCGAGCGTCTGAGCAATTCGCTCGACATTTCGCAAGGCCACGTTGCGCTCGCCCCGTTCGATGCCGCCCATGTACGAACGATCAAGTTCGCACGCATAGGCGAAATCTTCTTGCGAGTAGCCCTGCGCTTTCCGCAGCTCTCTCACACGCTCACCAAATCTTAACAGGATCTCGCTTTCAGACATCCTGGCAATCGTTGCCACACGTGGCACATAATACCACGGACTAAGAGTATCATCCTGGAAATTGAGAACTTCCACCTACCAACCAAAGGAAATCCAAATGAACAATAATGCTGAAGTCGCAAGCAAAACAAGCCTCGACTTTTGGCTCTCCCGATCCTGGACAGGCTACAGTTTAGTTGCGATCGGGGTCGCCTTTCTGGCGCTCGGAGCAGACTCCGTTCAACAAATCATTGCCGGGCCGGGTTCAGGATGGCTGGAGACGCTTAGCGGAATAGCGATCTTCGCATGCGTTGGCCTATTGGCCATCAGCGTCGTAGCCAAGCTGGCCATCTTTGCACTCAGGCGGAATATCCAGATCGAACCACGAAAGAAGCATGCACGGGTCGCTGGCCTGCTTGTCGCAATCGGCTTTGCGGGCTTCATGCTCGGCGTAGTTGTGCCCGCTTCTTCGAAAGCACGTCGCGCGGCACAAGAAGCATCGCCGAATACGTTTCAGTTGGGTGACGGAAACCTCGTCATCGATTTGCCCGGAACGTTTCAGCTTGATCCGAGCACATCCAACGACCAGGGATTCGTGGCAAGTGATCCAAAAAAAGGCTGGAGGGTGGCCGCTTACGCCAACCACTCCTCTGACCTGACCGCAAACACGCCTCAGGACTACGCAGTTCAGGTACGTGAAAGTCTGCTGGCAAGTATCGCTGGCGGCAGGCCGAGTGAGATCGAACCGTGTTCGATCGGGAAAGTTGATGTGTTACGTCAGACGTATGAGTACGACGACTCGGGATTGAAGTACGTCAACACGATTGACGTGCGGAAGGTTGGCGATTGGATCGTCGAAGTACGGTTCATCTCAGCTCCGAGTCGATTGGTATCCGGGCAATCTGAAATGGCGGCGATCACTCAGTCTGCGAGGTTCAGCGCCGATGATTGAACCATTGCGGCAGCTCTGGCGTCAACAGTTGACCAACAACAATCGAAGGCTCCGCTTTGTCCAAGTCTGCGGCACGTTGGTCATCTGTCTCGGCTCATTGTTCCTTCAAGTCTCGTCCAACACTCCGGATCGAGCACTCACCCGTTCGCATTCAAATCAAGCGATTGAGCCAATCATCGAATCAGCGCCTCAGCGTGAGATGGACCCAGTGGACCGCTTGCTTTCCCGCAGGAATCTCTTGGCGATGACGGGCATCATCGTCATCTTCGGCGGGCACTCTCTATCCCGATGGGCTGCGTTTCGTCAAGGCGTGCTAAGCACTCTCGATCGCGAAACTGAATAGCAGCTTCAAATCACAATTTGCCCTCATGCTCGCTCGGTGACTGCCGAGCGAGCTTTCTTTTTGTACTCGAGGAACGAATCAATGACGACAACGATGGAAGAACCGATAGCGACGTCTACCGCCGGCGCAAGCGAACGACTGAGATCGCGAATGGCAGCGATGAAGCTGACGTTTCATTGGCTTGGGACGAGGAAATCACTCAACGCCGAGCAGATGTCCCGAGCGGCCGATACGTTCGATGCCGAACGCAAGTTTCTGTCCGCGGGTAAGAAACTGTTCGACACTGGTGATCCCGACTTTCGACGTGTTACAGCGGTGAAGTCACAAGCGACGACGTTTTACAAGAGTGTGAGCTTACCGTTTCCTGAGCCGGGTTTTCGACTGATCCGTCAAGATCAAGTCGACACGATCCACGAGCGGATGCAAAGCTATCGTGAGGAGCTAGCGGTCGCGGTGAGTCAGCTCGAAACCCGTTTTAGTGAATTGACCCACGAAGCCAGCGATCGACTCGGCGACCTATTCGATCCGTCCGATTATCCGAGTTCTCTGTCGGGGTCATTTGAAATCGAATGGAGTTTTCCGACGGTCGAAGCACCGGAGTACCTGCGGCGGTTGAATCCAGAATTGTATCAGCAGGAGTGCGGTCGAGTCCGCGCACAATTTGAAGAGGCCGTTCGACTCGCCGAAACAACCTTCGTCGAAGAGCTGAGCAAGTTGATCGACCATTTGGCCGAGCGATTGTCAGGTTCCACGGACGGCAAGGTGAAAGTGTTTAGAGACACCGCAGTCACGAACTTCACAGAATTTTTTGATCGCTTTGCGTCGCTCAATATCGGGTCCAGTTCCGAACTCGAAAACCTTGTCGATCGAGCTCGCAGCGTCGTGTCGGGTGTTGATCCGCAAGCTCTTCGCTCCAGGGCGGACCTGCGAGATCGGATCAGTGGGCAACTCTCAAGCGTTCAGGCATCGCTCGATGGACTGATGGTTGATCGCCCCCGCCGGAACATCATTCGATGACTGACGCCGAATTCGTCGAACTGGTTGTATCAACTGATGGCACGACCCGTTCAATCTACGACGAACGTTTCGATATGAGACTGATGGGTCGTATCGAAATTTTTCGTGCGTCTCACGTCGAGCCGACGCCTTCGGGCGATTGGCTCGCCGATCTCGCCCCCGTCGATGGTCCGCAGCTCGGACCGTTCGAAAATCGTAGCGAAGCACTGGCGGCGGAAGTCGCTTGGCTCAAGCAGAACTGGCTGACCCGTTCCAACGAATAGCCGTTCCATCCATCTTCATTTTCGCAAAGCCCCGTTCGTTTGACGTCAAGTCAAGCGGCCGGGGCTTTTTTCGTTTTCACCTTTGCAAGGAACTATTCCATGAACCAAAACGACCTCAATCGAGAAGTGGCCGCTGCACTGGGCGAGACAGTCTCGCAAGTGAAAAGACTGGGTTTCATGCTAGCGGATCCATCCATCCCAATCGACGATCCGACCGATCCGGTGCACGGCGGTCGAGTGATCGACTGGGACGACTTCGATCTCTTTCGCGAGGATCTTGATGAAGGCCGCTTCGACCCCGAAGCCGCACTCTGCTAACGCGATGAAACCTCATCGCAAAATGCAACCAACCGTAACGAGCCGCCGCTTTCCCATTCGTGGACAGCGGCGGCTTCGTTTTCCCAAACGCAAGTCTAATCCTCCCAGATCCAAGAGAACCAAACATGAAGGTACTGCTCATTTCCAATGACGCCGGTGGTTACGCCCACCACGTCGAAGCACCCGAGAACACCACCGTCAAACAAATGTTCGAGCGGCACGTCGGCACGTTCCATGCCGACAGCTATCTGATCCGCGTCAATCGCCAGCCAGCAGCGGCGGATCAACCGCTACGCGACGGAGACCGCGTTTCGTTCACGCCGCTGAAGATCGAAGGCGCGGCCTGATTCCCGTTTTCATTGCCCGGTCGGGGTGGCTGGTTTGCAAGTGGCCAACCATCTCGATCGGGCTTCTCTTGGAGCCAATGCATTGAAGAACGAAATCAAGCAAGACTATCGTGCGGCGGTCGATATCCTGCAATCGCTACAAGGCGTGCCGATCTCGAAACCAATGATTGCATTGGACGAATCATTCGATCAATGCCGTCGATGGCGGCGACGTCTTGATCTTGCAACCGCTAGGAACTGGAAAGCAGCGGCGAAGGATGCTGCCGACCGACTGAGTGGGGCACTCGATATTCTGCGAATGAGGTCGCTTCACGCCATCGACGACTTAACTTTTCTCACCAAGCCACGCCTCGAACCGACGGCAACTTCCGTTTATCGGGATATCGCGGGGCTCCGTGGCGAGTTCGAGGGCGTGACAGTCGACCGTGCAAAACAACGAATTACGGTTCAAACATCGAGCATCCAATTGCAGTATGTCGAACTGGGCCGCTTCGAGATTTGTTTGAACTGGAAGTTCATTAAAGAGTCGTCGCCCTACGATGTGCTCGCGGTAGAACCGAATTGTCCATCGTCCAACGACAGCGTTACCCATCCCCATGTGCAGGGCGAGTCGCTTTGCGAAGGAGAAGGTTCCGACGCGATCCGGCGTGCCCTCGATGAGGGCCGCATCTATGACTTCTTCTGCATCGTCGATCACGTGCTTCGGAACTACAACCCCGATTCGGCATACGTGCAAATCGAAGATTGGAATGGAATCAGTTGCAAAGCGTGCGGCGACAACGTCGATGACGACGATGCCGTCGGCTGCTGCAAATGCGAAACCGAACTCTGCCTCGATTGCAGCACATCGTGCGATTCGTGCGTGGATCGGTTTTGTAGTGAGTGCATCTCGTCCTGCGATGGCTGCGTCGACGATGTCTGTCAAATGTGCCTGAAGTCGTGCGACGACTGCGGCGATTCTTTCTGTAACACCTGTCTCTTTGAAGGAACCTGTGATGATTGCATCACCAAACAAAACGAAGCGAGTGAAGAAGAACGCCGCAAAACCGAGCAAACGGTCGCTGCGGTTCACACCATACGCGATGGCAAAGCTGCTGTACCTGCGTGACATCGGCCCCACCGAAGTCGGTGGTTTCGGCATCTCCAACGCCAACGATCTGTTGCTGGTCGAAGACATCCAATTGGTCAAACAAGTCTGCTCGGTCGTCTCGGTCGAATTCGACGACGACAGTGTCGCCGATTTCTTCGACCAACAAGTTGACGCCGGTCGGCAACCCGAACAGTTCGCACGAGTCTGGGTTCACTCGCATCCAGGCGCGTCGCCATCGCCAAGCGGCACTGATGAAGAAACGTTCGAGCGTTGTTTCGGTGGAGTCGATTGGGCGGTGATGCACATCATCGCCGAAGAAGGCAACAGCTACACGCGAGCCCGATTCAACGTTGGCCCTGGCACCGAACGCCGCTTACGGTCGCGCGTTGAGTTCGACCGCGAATTCCCCGCAGCCGATCACGAAGCATGGTTCATCGAATACTGTGACAATGTGACGGTCTACGATCCGTTTTCGTCGCGTCACACCTTCACCGACACGTACTACGAGTCGGATTGGTGGGAGAAAGCTCCGTCGGCTGCCGATCGTTGGAGCGACAGTTTGTTGGAGGCGGTCGGTTGAACGCAATCCAAAATCGTTTTGAACGGCAAAGCAAACTGGTCCCGATGGACCGGTTGGCTGAAATCACCGCAACGGTGATCGGCGTCGGCGCAATCGGTCGCCAGGTCGCGTTGCAGCTCGCGTCGATCGGAACACCGAGAATTCAACTGATCGACTTCGATAACGTTGACTTGTCCAACACGACAACGCAGGGTTATCGGAAACACGAAATCGGCTGGGCAAAACCGTTTGCCACGTCGCAAGCCATCAACGAAATCGACCCAACCATCGAAGTCGTTCGAGTCGAGGACCGTTTCCGACCACGCCAAGAGATCGGCAATGCAGTGTTCTGCTGCGTCGACTCTATCACGGCGCGGACCGCGATCTGGCGTTCGGTAAAGTCGCGTGCCGGATTCTGGACCGATGGTCGCATGCTCGGCGAAGTGCTTCGAGTCCTTGCGGTTACGGACAGCGATTCCGAAGCTCACTACGCTTCAACACTTTTCGCTGCATCCGAAGCCCAACAAGGAACCTGCACATCCCGCAGCACGGTCTACGCCTCCAGCATCGCAGCGGGAATCATGGTCCACCAGCTCACACGCTGGCTCCGTGACATCCCAACCGACGCCGACACCAGCGTCAATTTGCTGTCCGGCGAATGGACCGTCCGCGACGCTTCCTAGCGAAACGAACAGGGCACGAGCTTTCACCAAGGCACCCAGCCCCAACTCGTATTCGTAATGAGGAAGAATGGAAGGACTAGCAGCTTGGATCATCATCGGCTTCGTCGCATGGTGGTTCTACAAAACTGGCAAACGCACTGGCAGCCGGAAAGGCTACAACGTCGGCCGCAGCCGCAGTAAACGCAGCAACCATCACCGCCGCTGACCACCGGAACGTCGCGACCGCCCTTCGGGGCGGTCATGGCGTTCCTTTTTTTAGCTATCAGAAAACTGACGTTTGGCTCGTACTGACCGTTCATGTTCGCTTGCTTCCTCGACAGATGAAGAATCTGTTTCGATCAAAACCGATTTATGAAAAACACGATGAAGCGCCTTCGGCCAAGTGTCGCTGGTTCGATGGCTCGACCTGCCTGCGAGGTCGTGGTATCGGCTCGCTGTAAATCGTCTAGACTTACTGAAAACGCTTCTACACACTTCGGGAACGACGATGACGGCTGCGGAATTTTTCGGTGAATCTGCTAACACTCACGCTCGCGAGGACGTCTACAATCACCGCTTCCTGTACGACCTGAAGGTTGCTGCGGCGAATCGTGGCTACCACTTGCTGTCATATTCAGCGAACGTCGATCATGATGGTTGCGATATCGTGTTAGACGATCGGGATTCGGTAGAAAGGATTCAATTGAAAACGAAGTTATTGCAATCCACGACAACGCGATGGAACAACATCCACAAATTTCTCCTGCGTCCATCTTATCGGAATTGGGAAAAGTTCGGATACGAGTTTGACGCGACACATGGGGTTCAGGGATGTGTGGTTTTAATTACCATTGACATTGAGTCTCCCAATGCCCCAGTCAGCTACGCATTTACCAATTCGATCATTATCGCGCTCATCGCAGCTGGTTTGTTCGGGAAATCGAAAGGGACTGTCAGTGCCGCCGGACGCATTCTCCAGTCTCTTTCTTCAGGATCTTCTCGGGAGTGTGTAGCCGTCACTGCTGAGATGTTTGTTGAGGCAAGGAATCCCGACCATCTGCTTGCTTTGCTGAATTTGCACAGTCAATCCATGACCAATTGGCGTCAGATGTGTTTGCGATACATCTCGCAGACACACGGCGGTGCGACCAGTGACCCCAACCTTCCCATCGACCAACTGGCGGATACTTGCCTAAATATGATTGCCGATGCAAGCGGGTTTCCGCGCAACTCGTGAAGCCAGCTTGCCGACACCCACCAAGTCTGTCATAAAGTGACTGACTTGCCATTTGGAGTAGACGGAGAATCACGTTGCCGTACACAAAATCTCTGGAAATCGAGACGCGACTTGCGGACTTGCTGCAAATGATTCGTGATGGCGAAGGATCAGCCGACGTTTTGGCAGCGAAGCTCGGTGTGTCGATGGCAACGGTTGCCCGCGGTATTTCCGCTTTGCGAGATCGAGGTAACGACATCCAAGCGGTACGCAGCGGAACGCGATGGTGCTACACACTACAACGGACGAACAAGGGGAAATCTGGAAATGAATCGACGTCACATTAGTTGCGATGTTTGCATGGATGGAAACTCCCTAGTGCCGTCGACCGCGTATTCTGGTGGGCGCTGATATGGGCCGGCCCTATGAGACGGAGCTGGCGGAGCTGGAACAGACCTTTCAATGGTGCGTTTCTGCCAATGTTGATGACCTCGCTGGTTCAATTCTGGATTCTGCCGGCGGTCGAATGCTTGCGGTCGGTTCCGGTGGCTCGCTGACGTCGGCACATTTCTTGTCGCTATTGCATTCACTCTTCACCGCAAACTCCGCGCAAGTTTTTACGCCATACGAGCTACTCGCTTCACCACAGTCTTTACACGACGCAGCCGTCTTGATTAGCTCTGCCGGGGGCAGCAATCCTGACGTCCTGTCCTGCGTTGAGAAAGTCACAACTCGCTATCCGCGGCAATTGCTTGCAGTCACCACGCGAGCAAGTTCAAAACTTGAAAAGTTGCTTCAGCAATTTCCTTGGGCGCGATGCCACGCATACAGAACACCTGTGAGGAAGGACGGGTTTCTCGCAACCAATTCACTGCTGGCAACGATAACGTTGTTGATACGAGCGTACGAACAAGCCTTCCGTGTGCCGACCTGTTTGTTGCCTAATCTCAGCGATATCGTTCAGCCAGCAGTTCTAGGGGATGACGTTTTGGAGCAGATGTCCCGTGGAGCTACGTCAGTTGTCGAGCGTCCCACCATCGTGGTGCTGTACGGAGGCGACACAAAGCCAGCCGCCGCCGATTTTGAATCGCGATTTGTAGAAGCTGCCCTTGCCAATGTTCAGCTTGCCGATTTTCGCAATTTTGCCCACGGAAGACATCATTGGCTAGCGCGACATGCTGATACGTCGGCGGTTGTTTCGTTTAGTTCTCCGCAGGACGAAGCGGTTGCGAAGCAGACGCTATCGTTGATTCCAGATACTGTTCCGCGACTCAATATCTCGGTGCAGGCCGGAATTCCTGGAGCCCTCAGCGCAGTAGTCCACTCAATCTATCTGGCACAAGTCGCGGGGCAAACAAAGCAAATGGACCCCGGTCGTCCGCACGTGCCTACGTTCGGAAGGAAGCTTTATCATCTGAAGGGTTCACCTCAAAGTTTACCGGTCACTTTCAAAATGCGTGATCGTGCAGTCATCGCAATCGAGCGGAAATCGGGATTCTCGATTGCGTCTCTGGTGCAGCGAAATGAAATCGACGGCTGGACGGATCGCCATCAGAAGTTTCTCCAGCAGCTAAGCAATGCGAATTTTCGCGCGATCGTATTCGACTATGACGGAACATTGTGTGGGCCCGAACGAAGGTTGGAGGGACCCGTCGATGCTATTGTTGAAAAACTGAAAGAGCTATGCAAAGCTGATGTCACGATCGCGATTGCTACAGGTCGGGGGAAATCGGTCCGTAAAGATCTTCAAAAGCGTATCCGCTCACCAAAGGTTAGGCGGCAAATTGTACTGGGTTATCACAATGGAGCGGAGATTGGCACGCTTGACGACAATTTTTGCCCTCCTGTTGACCCTCCCCTAAGAAGACAGCTAAAGCCGGTTTTGAAACAGATTCTGGACTCACCGTTGATTTCGGAGAACGCTGATATCCAGGCAAAGGGAGGGCAAATCACACTCGAACTGCACGAATGCCTTAATCGGTCTAGCCTTTACGATGAAGTCACTCGCATCGTCGCTGCAAGTTCACAAACGGGCCTAAATGTCGTCACATCGACACATTCGATCGACGTTTTGGCTCCCGGAATTTCTAAACGATCCATGCTTAAGTATCTCGAAGGTCTGGGGATCGAGTGGCCGGAAATTTTGTGCGTCGGCGACCGGGGTAACTGGCCAGGCAACGATGCGAGTCTCTTGTCGCACCCGCTGAGTCTCTGCGTCGATGAAGTTTCAAGTGACCCGACTACATGTTGGAACATCAGTGACCGCTACCAACGCTACGACGCAGCAACGCTGGAAGTGTTGGAAATGCTGCACGCGACTGGCGGTACAGCAAAACTTGACGTCACGAGGATTCAGCCATGAAGGACGCACTTGCTGAGAAGTTGCTCGCCACTGTGCTGGGCTGGGGACCGGAAGAGGTTGCGGCAGAGCGTCCGTTGCTGCAAGCGATGGCAGCGTTCAAATACGACGAATACGAACAGTATTCTCCAGGTATGCGATTCGTCGAGAGCTTGGCCGTTTGGCTGAACCAATTTGATGCCGAAGATCGGCCAACGGCCTATCGCTTCGTGAGAGAGCGTCTAGTTTTCTGCTCCGCGCGAGAGATGGATCATCTCGTAGCCACTGCATACCCTGATTTCATTCGGCCGATTTTGTTGAATCGTGTGGCTGCGGAATCCACCATGAATCGCTTTCATGTTGGACATGTGACTTCTTCTGAGCCGTTCCAATTGCGCCAACGAGAGACGTTGTTTCTTGGGCTGAGCGATGGAGCTAGAATTGACGCCTTTCGTCGGGCGAACCGAGAACTCAATCACGAGCAGATCTGGCAGACCCATGAACTGGCTTCAAAACGCGTATCGGAATTGTTAGAGAAGCTAGAGAAACACGTGAACGCAAAGGCGTTCCGAACGATCGTTCTTCTTGATGATTTCTCGGCAAGTGGCAGCAGTTACTTTTCCGAGAAAGACGATGGTTCGTTCAGTGGAAAGGTTGCAAAGTTTCTCGCAAGTGTTGGGAATGCAAATGATCCTCTCCATTCGTTGGTCAATTCCGAAGGAGCCGAACTCATCATTTTGATTTACACGGCTACGGAGAAAGCCATCCAGTACCTGCGATCGTCGTTGGAGAAACAAACTTTTCCGGGTATCAATAGTATCCGTGTAGAAACAGTTCAATTGCTTCCGAACTCTATTTCGATCGTTCGCAATAAAGCTAGCGAATATGGTCCGCTGATCGAAAAGTACTACGACCATGAAGTCCACGATGTCCACATGCAACGCGGTGGAACGCCCGACGCGAAGTACGGGTACGCAGATTGTGGGTTGCCAGTCGTGCTACATCACAATTCGCCGAACAATTCTTTGGCGTTGCTATGGTCCTATGAGGATCGGGATGTTCGCGGGCTATTTCCTCGTGTTCAGCGACATCGGGAGATGTCATGAGAGACTCGCGAAACCCTTTTCGTCTGCGACGCGCCGAGAGCATCGACAACGACACGACGTTTCTATCGTTGTTTGAGCCGGGCATTTTGGAAATTGTGCCAACGGAGTCACCGTTGGAATCGGTGCATATCCTTCGCAGTGCAGCGGGCGGAGGAAAAACCAGCCTGATCCGCCTGTTCACGCCGTCGGTTTTGCTGACGCTGTCGTCTCAGCAGACGAATACGAGTATCCGCGAGTTGCATCAACGAATGAAGGATATCGGGGCGATCGGAGATTCGGGGCCCCGCGTCATTGGCGTCATGCTGACTTGCGGGCGTGGTTATTCAATGTTGCAGGACCTGGAGGTTGAACAGTCTCGCAAAGATCGTCTATTTTTCGGCCTACTTAACGCTCGGATCATTCTGGCTGTGTTGCGCGGCGCGATTGCGTTGAAGCAGCTTTCGTATCCCGATGGTCTCGATTCAATTGAGATCGAGTTGACCAACAAGCCGCCCTCGCTTCAAAAGCTTGGAGCAACATGTACCGGAACTGAGCTTCATCGTTGGGCTGAGCAACGCGAAGCTACTCTTTGTGAAAGTCTTGATAGCCTGGGACCGCTTCAAGCTGAAAGCTTGCCTGGCGATGACGCGTTGCACAGCCTGGACGTCGTTCGCCCTGATCGCATTAAGGTCGATGGCACACCCGTGGCAGAACGAATGCTTCTGATGATGGATGACATCCACAATCTGACGAATCATCAGCGATCACTTCTGTTTCAAACAGTGATTGAAGCGCGAAGCCCGATTGGCATCTGGATTGCCGAGCGATTCGAGGCGATGACAGCCCAAGAGATGTTTTCCTCTGGCGCGGCGCAGGGAAGAGACTACGGCGAAATCTTGGAGATTGAATCGTTTTGGCGATCAAAGCATGCCAAGTTTGAAAAATTGGCAATGAAGGGTGCCGACCGGAGAGTTCAAGCAGCGACGGGCACTGAACTGGATTCCTTCGTGAGTTGTCTTCAGGATTCTTTGACAGGAGCGGAGTGGGAGAAGCGATTTGAAGAGATTGCTATCGAGCTTGCTAACCGAGTTCAATCACAGCACGGAAAGAAAGAGCGTTTCAGTGAGTGGATCAGGATTCGCGTACAGAGCGAGGGTTCACCACGCGAACGCGCCCTTGAGTGGCGTTCTCTTGAGATTCTCATACACCGCGAGCTTAGGAAACGGCAGGCAAGCTTCTTTGACGATGACCCGCTCGATGAGGAAGATCTTGGAAATCGCGAGGATTCATCTCTCAACAATGCCGCCGAATTGTTTCTAGCGAAGGAGTTTGGGCTTCCCTACTATTTCGGCCCTGAACGAGTTTCGCGACTTGCTTCGCTAAATATCCAGCAATTCTTAGGGCTTGGGGGTGAAATATTCGAGGAAGCTGCCGCTGCTGAATTGCTTCGGAGGCCGATAGCTTTGCCTCCCGAACGCCAACACGCTTTGATGAAACGTATGGCAAAGCAACTTTGGGACGAAATTCCCCGTAAGGTTCGTCATGGACGTGAACTGAGACAGTTCATTGAGTCCGTTGGCAATTTTGCGCATGAGTATACTTACCGGCCCACTGCACCGAATGATCCTGGCGTTACCGGCACGGCGATCAAGATGTCGGAGCGATTAACGTTGTTTGACGAGGCCACATCAAAGAAACGATTGGAACTCGTTCGTCTCGCCGACACGTTAGCTTCTGCGCTCGCACACAATCTGTTAGTCGCGCAGCTTGACTACAGTTGCAAGAAAGAAAAATGGATGGTTTTGAATCTGAATCGACTGCTTTGCGTTCATTTCGACCTGCCACTTGGCTATGGACTGTACAAGGAAAGACCCCTGGGTGTGCTTGCCAAATGGATTGACACTCCGTTTGCGGACTCGAACCGTCAAGAGGGATTGCTATGAATCGAACCGAATCCGATGAAGCAATCCGATGGCGAGATTACGTTTTGTTGCGCAACACTGAATTCAATGATTTCTGGCTTGAACACGGCAACGAATCTGGGAGAAAGTTGCTGTTCGTCGTTGGACGCGGTTTTGATCCTCGGACTGCGTTGGGCATCGAGAAGATAGCGTCAATTGCCAGCAAGTGCTCGATTGATTTGATGGCTTTGGAGTTCGACCAGGGTGAGTCAACTGCACCAGTAGCGCTAGGAGATGCCGTCGTCAAGAATTGGGAACGGCTTCAAACGGCTGTATCGGGACGCGGTCGGATTCTTGAACAACTGATTCGTTTTCGCAGCGACGATGGCCATCGTGTAGGGGCGAGAAATGCGGCCAATGTGATTTCTTCGGAGGCCGTGATTGAAAGCTATACGGATGTAGTCGTCGACGTGAGTGCGATGCCACGTGGGGTGTTCTTCCCCGTGATTGCTCGCTTGCTCTATTTCCATGACGCGATGCGTGACACAAACAAGCACGCTCCTAACATTCATGTTGTTGTATCCGAAGAGCCGGAATTGGACACCAACATCCGAGAGCAAGGAATTGACGAGAACGCATCATTTTTGCATCCGTTTGAAGGCGAGTTCAACCGAGAGGCAAGGGGCGTGAACCCAACAGTTTGGATTCCCGTTTTGGGCGAAGGAAGAACAGCACAATTCGATCGTATCTACGACCTTGTGAAGCCTGACGAGGTTTGTCCAATTCTGCCTTCGCCGTCTCGCAATCCCCGGCGTGGTGATAACATCGTCCTCGAGTATCGAGACTTACTGTTCGATCAAATTCGAGTCGATCCAAGGAATATCATTTACGCGTCGGAAAGCAACCCGTTTGAAGTCTACCGACAAATCCGTCAGACATCGCTCTACTATCGTGACGTAATGCAGTTAATTGGTGGGTGCCGAGTTTCACTTTCGGCGTTGTGTGGAAAACTTATGTCGCTTGGCGTCATGCTTGTGGCGTACGAGCTGAAGGCGAATCATATTCTGAATGTCGGAGTAGCTCACATTGAATGTCAGGGTTATGAAATGCCCAATGATCTATCGTTGAATATTGAGCAGGTCGGACTTTGGATCGCAGGGGAGTGCTATGGATAGCAAGAACGGAATCAAAACCAACGAGGAGAAGAAATGAAGAAACCAACAATTATTGGAACGGGACTGGTCGCGCTCGACGTGGTTATCGCTGACGATATCGAGGCTGGTCCACTGTTGTGCGCAGGTGGAACCTGCGGAAACGTTTTGACTGCATTGTCTTACATGGGATGGAACTCCTTTCCCATTGCTCGACTACGCTCGGATGCGGCGTCAAGACAAATCGCCGATGACTTGTCTCGCTGGGGAGTCAAGACGGACTTCATAACATTTGATGACGACGGTAGCACGCCCGTTGTTGTTCAGAGAATTCGACAGAACAAGGCCGGCGATCCATCGCACTCTTTCTCACGAAAATGCCCGCATTGCGGTGACTGGCTCCCTTGGTACAAGGCGGTTCGTGTTGCCGATGTATCCATCATTGAGCCACGTCTTCCGCAGGCAGACGTCTTTTTCTTTGATCGAACGTCACGCGGTGCCGTTACCCTTGCCGAAGAGGCAAACCGCAAGGGGAATCTGGTTGTTTTCGAGCCATCGGCTAGTAGTGAACCGGCGATGCTGTCGGATGCCTTGGCGGTTTCACACATCGTCAAAATTGCTTCGGACAGGCTATCAGGCAATGAAGGGATTTTGGATGCGAATGAACCGCTAGTGTTGATTGAGACTCGGGGATCGGACGGTTTGCGATACCGAAAAAGATCGGCAAGTGGTCGGGGGCGTTGGAAGAAGCTTCCCGCTAAACGTTGTTCACCGATTCGCGATACCTCCGGAGCAGGAGACTGGTGCACTGCTGGTCTATTGCGGAAGCTCGGGCCACTAGGAGTGAAGGGGTTAATGGCGTCCGATGACTTAACCGCAAAAGCAGCAATCGAATACGGACAGGCACTTGCTGCTTGGGCATGTTGTTTTCATGGTGCGCGTGGTGGAATGTATGAACAGTCCAAGCCAAAGTTCACAAAAACTATCAATTCGATTTTGACAGGTGTGCCAACGCGCGATACCAAAGTTCGCGTCCAAAGTCCAACAATCATGGACGATCAACCAATCTGGTGCGATTGCGGTTTAGGCGAGAAAGTTGGGTAGCACTCCCGCCATTGCGACTAAGCAGAGCACCAACCAAAGTACTCATCGCCAGCGAAGAAATCTCGCCGAATCATTGCGACGATACTGTAGCTTCACGGGCTAGTAGCTCTCGCATATTGGATCGAGTGATTGCTTCTTCAGGGATGCGGTGTTGTTGCTCGATGAGTGACTTGCACTGAGTTCTTATCGTCGCGTCTAGGAAGGCTAACGATGAAGTGGTGGCGATTTCGGCTTGTCCGTCTTTTGCTGGCCATCCGTTGGGGCTGCCGATTTGTTTGGCTGAATGGAGCATGGCTTGATGGAAGGCGGTCGCTGGCCATATGGGGATGACGTTTGAGAGGCGTTGTAGTTTTGCGGCCACGCTAATTCCTTCTGCGTCCAAGTCGCCAATGTAGAAAATCTCGGTGACTGGGGGCGCGAGCGTTGAAAAGTAGTCAACGGACTTAATGACCTGCTTTCCCGCACCGTATCCCAGCAGACCGTATCTTGGATTGTTGATGCTTTGCGATACGTCGCGAGCCAAGAGGAACGATTGCGCGTTCTCGAAAATCAGCAGGTTTGGGACATCTGAAATTCGGTGTGTTGCGAGTGGCAACATTTCAGGCTGACAGGCGAGCAACTCGATGGAGAGCTTGCCAGGACCGAACAATTTCGTCTTGAGTAGCTTTTCGAGTTTCTTCTCGTCGCCGGTGAGCTGAAGCGATCGGTATTTGAGCGACTCGACGGATTCAAACCAGCCTTCACAAAGTCCCTGATGAACACGCTGGAGAAACGTGACATGCTGCGTTCGCAGCCACCGGCGCTGGAGCACCCACTGAAGACTCGGGTGCCAAGGAAACGAATGCCACGACGATTGGTCAGCCGGCGTGTCGACCTGTGAATTGACCACAAACTGTCGGGGCAGAGCGACACTGCTGCTGGTGTCCCAGAGTTTTCCTTTTCTGCTGGGTAGCTTGATGTCTTCATTTCTATCGAGTTCATCAAGCAACACGGAAAGCCATTGTCGGCGCTTCGCACCTTGCGGTGCGTCGGGGTAAGCCACGGTGAAATACCGCCACAAATCATCGGACTTAACGGTCTTGCTGCGATGTGTTGAAAGCTGAGTTAGGAATGCGAAAACTCGATCGTCGCTCAGTACAAATGCCTTCGTTTGTTCGTCAAGAGTTGCTAGAGCCATCGACTTTCTCTTTCACCGAGGCGGGCATCTCCGTCGCCTCATCGGCATTTGACGAAAAACTCGGCGGACGATCGAATACAATACGGGCAACGTCGATCTGCCCTGTCGTGGTTGACTCGTCGTCAATTTCAACGACCCGGCGGCCAGTCCGTCGATCTTGGCGACTGTTTCGCAGACGGACGACATTTTCCAAAGCGCCGATCGCGTTCAAGTCCTTGATTCCCGTCGCATAGATCAACTGAACCTTCATCGCACGTGCGACTTCTCGTTGCAAATTCAAGAACGAGACTCGGGAAGCGGTACCGATGGGATTATCCAGTACCAGCACACTCGATCCTTTGCGATGGTTGTCGGCTTGTCGCAGCTTCATGAGGGCGCAGTAAAGGAGAATCGCACACGTCAGTCGCTCGCCGTCACTGAGTCGCTGCATTTCAGCCATGTTCATTCGCTTGGCTCCCGAATAGAGATCGGGGTGCAGAATGCTGACGCGAATGCGGCCCGCCACGCGCCGGACCGCCTTCTTGATTAGCCCGAGTCCCTCGCCGAGATCGCCTGTGTCGAGTAGCTCGTCAATCAATCCGCCGATCCGACCACGCTTCTCGTCCGGGTTCTCCGGCGCACTTGTTTCGATCTGCAAGAACTGTTTTCCAGCCTGAGGAAGCGTGCTGGGCAATCGGGACATATTCGACACACGGCGAAGTAGCCCTAAACCTTCGTCGACTGCGGAGAGAATAATGTCGATCACACGGTCGCGATGCTGATTGGCTTCAGCCAGTTTTCGCTCGATTTCCGTCACTCGATTATCGAGCGACTCACAATGGAACTGTGCCTTGCGTTCCAGTTGTGCCGCATCGAGCCGCAGAAAATTGCTCGCAACGGAGTTTGGCAATTCCGTGAATCTTGTTTGTCTTGCCCACCCATGCACGCCAGTGGTGATGTCGTGGCGGCGTGCGTCAAGTTCACGATGAGACTGTCGAATCTTAGCTAGATCGTTTTCAATCGAGTTCAATAGCGCGGCACGAGCATTCGTGGGGAGATCGCATGTCGATTCGTCAACAGTTGGACCGACCTCGTTCTGCCGCTGGACAATTCGATCAAGGATGTCGGCATAGCTTGATTGCCAATTTTTGATTCGTTCCAAATCACGCGACAGGTCTTGGATACTGTGTTCAAGTGTCAGTTTTGAAGTTTCAAACGACTGCAACTTTGCTTCATGGGACTTGCAGAGTTCACGTTGTTCGCTCACCTGAGCATCATATTGCTCAGCGAAGTTCAGATTAGCATCCGCATCACTCGATAATTCGACATCAGGAAGCGGCGAACTGGCGGACAATCGCTTCGCTTCCTCCACAGCCGCCTCAAACGCTTCGTGAATTGGTCGGTGCTGGTTCGTTAGCGGGCCGAGTCGTCGCGACGCCTGGGCTGCTGCTTCATCGACTTGCTCCAATTGAATCGCGACGGGAATGTTCTCGGGTAAAGCCGCAAGCTCGCGGCGTACCACATCCTCGTCAATCGGATCATCTTTTGTACGCACTCGGTCGAACTCAGAAAACTGTTCTTTTGCCTCTTTCTCTTTGTCGATGGCCGCGTGAGCAAGATAGTCTTCGTTTACTTTTTGCTCGTACTCTGCGACTCTCAAATCGTAGTTTGCCTTGAGTTGATCTAGCGAGCCGGGCGCAGAGTCCGCAGAGTCTCGGTCGATGTACTTTAACGCCGCTAACTCACGATCTCGATCGCGTTTCTCAGCGGTCAGGTTTTGTTGGCGACCCAGACACGCTCTCACGCTGCCTCTCGCGTCATCGGCCTTCTCACCCTCGCGAACCTCACTTTTGCGATACGATTCGGCCCTCCTGTCGGCTTCGCCTTTTTGCTTTCGCCAGACATGTTCATGGTCACCGTGCTGGCGCTTGAACTCAGTTACAAGTGCAAGAGCCTTCTCGCACTCCTTCTGAGCTTGCAGACAGTCAGCGACTTCGCCAGCGATCGTTTTGCGGTCAGCAGAAAGCTGTTCGAGAGACTCTCTACCCTTCGACATGGCGTCCAGTACATCATCAAACTTGGCAGTTGCAACTTCCAATCGCTGCGACTGGGCATCGAACCAGCCCGCAGGATAGTCGGCGCGAAAACTTTCGAGGGCCTGTAGAAGGCTATCGAGATCGGATAGCCAAGTCTGGAGTCGTGAGGTTTCATCACTTCGTTGAGATTCACCTTGTTCAAGTCGAATCAATTCCATCGCCGCCGCATCCGAGTCAAAGTGAGCATCGCTAGCAGGGCCGATGACAGCCCAATCAACTTCGTCAGCACTGAGCAATGCACCAGCGGGAAGAATCGCGAATGCGCTCGTCAGCTGCGGTAAATCCGGCGCGTCAAGTCGCCCAACGACATCATCATAATCCTGGTCTGCTACGACGATGCCGGTTGCGATGTGCGGATAGCGTTCAACGAGTTGGCGGCGCTCGGCTTTGTTTTGCTGTGAAAGATATTGCCATCCCGACCAAGCAACCACACCAGTCGATCGGAGCCAATTCAACACGGCTTCCACATCGCGAGTTGGGGGCAGCAAGTCGCCGTCGCCACGCAACCAAGCGATTGCGCGCTCATCCTCAACGGCACTCAACCGAATGCGAATAATCTCGTCTCGCAATCGCTTGGTTTCCGCCGTTGCAGTCTTGATGGCCGGTTGGATGGCTGCAAGTAGATCGACTTGTTCCGTGTCCAGCAACTTTCTTAGTCGCTCGTCGGCTTCAATCTCGCTCCGCCGACGTTTGGCATCGTTGAGTCGTAGTTGAAGCTCATCTCGCTCCCGTTGAAGCACAGCCTTGGTTTCGATTCGTATGTCCTGTCGTTTCGTCTCGTCAACGATCTCCCCATCGACACGATCCAGCGATGATTGATGCCGACGGGCGGATTCGATCAACCCATCGAGTCTCTCGCTCAGACGTGCCAAGGATTCGTCTGCACCTGACTCGCTAGGCAACACAGCCTGTAGCGACCGAAGTCTTTCAAACTCAGTTGCGACGTTGTCGATCTTTCCCTGAAGGCCGGCTGCAAACGTCTCTTGTGTGGACGCCTGTTGCGCAAAACTGGTGGCCTTCGCACTGGCTTCTTCAGCCGCTTCCTCAAATCGCTTCGCGTTTTGCTGTTCCTCAGCTTCGGCGGAGGTTACTCGCGAGACTTCATGCCTCAGAGCCATCGCATATTGCTCCGCGTCGGCTTTCAACTTGTCTAAGTCAGGCGCAAATTGCGTTTGTTTTCGCGCGAGCGTCTCACGATACTCATTGGCCAAACGTTCTGCTTCAATCGCGCGTGACAACGGCCCGGCTGCCGCCCAAACACGCTTCTTGTATTCCAGGTCTTGCCATTGCTTTTTCGCGTCAGCATAGATCGCCTCTGCCGCGACATGCTGGATGCGGCATCCTTCAAGCCGATAGACAGCAGCAAGACGAGTCGCTTGATCCACGGCAACGGTTGCTTCGGCAAGTCCTCTCGTCGTTTCCTCGTGCTGCGTCGAAAGTTGCTCAAGCTTCGACTGCTCAGTCGACTGGGACTCGGAAATCCAGCTCTCCGAATTACGCATCAGTTGGCGAACACGAATCGAAGAAAGAAAAACGGTGTCACGCTCGCCATGGACAGCGATCAGCTTCTGCATTCTTGTCTGCAATCCGCGACAACACTCCAGTTCTGGCTTGAGTTGCTCGTTACGTTGAACAAGCGCCACACGAAACGTGCTGATCTGGTCCTTGACTTCCTGCGCACGGTCTTGCTTGAACGCCATGTCGAGCAAGAAATCAACGAACTCCTCGTCTTCCGAGAATGAAAACCGTTCCGACACCCCGCCTTCACGCTCGTTCATGCGGATTTGATAGTAGAAAACCCGCGGATCAATGCCACGGCTTTCCAATTCGTCTCGAAACTCGTTTTGGTGCGACGACAGAAACACTTCCGCTTGCGGATATTCGTCTTGCAGTTCCCGCATCCGCAAACGAAAGCCGCTCAAACTACGGCGTTGTGGTTTGCCTGTGTCGTTGGTCATAAGCGGCAGGCCATCCAGCGTCAATTCACTTTTGTCGTCGATTGCCTTCATCGCAAAAAAGAGCGGAACCACCTTGGATTCATCATCGCCGGATGAACCGCTGCCGCGCTGATAGAAGACGCCGCTGAGATACCGTGTCGCGTTATCGAACAATGAGTTCTCGTCATCAAGACTCCATTCGCAAACAACCGCACTGTGGTCGTTGGCACCCACATAGTTTTCTAATGTGCGAACTTTCTCGCCAGCTCGCTTTCCCAGGAAGTCTCGTCGACCGGGATAGACGCCCGCAAAGAACAGACTCAGAAGCGAAGTCTTCCCGCCACCATTTCGCAACCAAATGACCGAGTTCGTGGGCTGGTCAGCATCATCGGTCAGCGGCAGCGTCACGTCCTCGAAGCGAGCGCTGCGATGACCGATCGAAACCATTCTCATCTTGCGAAGCTTAGGCATCGACGGACTCCTGACTCGTTTCTTGACCAGAATCGACATCGTCTGTGCGAAACGACTGCAGTTGGCGGTACAACTTTGTCGCGGCCAATTCGCGCACCTGGAATTGATATCGCAGGGTCGGTCGATACATCTCGACCTTGTCACGCTGATGCATCACGAAACATCCCCGCTCGACCAGCAGTTGCAGGTGTTTGCGAATTTGTGATTGCGTTGAGTTTTGAGACAAATTCCCCGAGCTGGTCATCTTGATGTTGGGGCGGCTATCGTAGACTCGCCACGCTTCTTGGAGCCCCTGGTCAAGCTCGTCGCTAGAAACGTCGGGAGATTCAGTTGATCGGCGACGATGTTCTTCACTTAGCGTTTGCAGAAGCTCATCGACTTCTGAGACCGTCACAGGTTGCTTTGCATCGACGGCATTCTCATCCAAGTCCTGTTGACGAGGATAAAGCGTGGCTGCGATCGCTAGTTGGATCAAACCATCCAGCAGTCGGTCTTCGGCCGTCGTGCGCGAGCCACGGAATGCACTCGGACTTTGAGCGAACACACTTCCGTCTTGAGTCCCGACAAACAGCCCTCGATCACCTTGGTGCAGAATCTCTAGCCCCAACCCGTCGGCAAAGTTCTTCACGAGTTGACGAAAATCTACATCGTCGATGTAGCGGTCAACCAGCAAGCGGTATTCAGGTTCGTTGAACGGAGTTGCTTTGACTCGCAGTGCCCACTGAATCAATCGCCCGGCCGCCAACGCTGGGTCATCAAAACCGTCTTTCATCTTTCATCCTCGCTTGCCAAGCTTGGCTCTAACCACATATCGTCTCCACTGCATCGCGGTGTTCGCAGTCCACCGGTTTCCGCCAGCTCGACGCCGACCGACACATCATCGTCTTCATCAGGTCCGAACTGCTCCAGGGCTCGAAGTGTCACTACGTCTTGCACGGCGAGCGGAACACCATCGTCCTCCAGTTCACTCAACAGATCGGAAAGCCTCCTCGCATGGTCGATGGAGTGAAAAACTTTCTCGCAGTCGGCCATCACATCTTCGTCAAACGGGGACGGTTCCTCATCCATTTCAATCAAGTCGACTTCACCCCACTGGGAACTTCCGGCCGATTGCTCTCGCCTGGGTTGTAGTTGCCACGCGACAAGTTGCCGAAGATTAAAGACTTCGGGCGGAACCGCCCCGAGTAACGCATGCCCGCTTTGTTCCATCACCTCAGTTGAGTCAGCCACCGACATTGCGAGAACAACATCAAGCAAATCGTCACGCATATTGACCGTGATTTCAGCCGCACCGCCAAGGAAACACTGCCGCGTCTGCTGCTGAATGAACTCGTCCCGAGCAGTCATCAGCCGTCGATTGAGTCGCAAGTGACGTGTCCGACAATCTTCTATGAGTCGAACCACTTCGGCGACCGAACCACTGGAGCCGTTGTCCTCGACAAGCAAATCGAGCTTCTCGCGACCGCAACGAATGATGTCCTCCTCGATTCGCAATCGCAAATCGACATGCGTGTTCGCCTCTACAACTGCGTCATGTACTTCGCTCTGCCAGTCCACGCGGTGGATATCCCGCTTGGCCTGGTCGATAAAACGGTGCAGTTGCTGTTCATACTGAATCGAACGGGCGCGGGCGGCTTCCGCGCTGGTACGGGCCTTTTCGTAATGCCCCTGAGCCATCTGAAACTTAACGACGGCCTCGCTGGCGATCTGTTCGCTTTCGATGTCAAGGTCAAGAGCATTGAGAAAAAGGTTGATCGCCACCGACGAGAGCTCGATCGCGATATCGCCCGAGTAGCCATGCACTTCTCGCAACAGTTTGAAGGAAAGTTGCTTTCCGACTGCCACTCCATCGTCGTCAAAATCTGTGTAGGGGATCGAAAACGACTCTCCACGGTTGGATTCGTTCAGCAAATTCCCAATCAACCGATCGAGGATACGACGATGTCGAGTGTTGTCGATTGCAATGGAATTCGCAGCATCCATCGCGTGAAGGAGTGGCACAAGTTCACGTGAGATCGCTTCACGCGTGACATCTCTTCCGAAACCACTCTGGTCAATCACGACTTCAAACAACTTCAGGCTCAGACACAATGGGTCATAGGCAACATCATCCCCTTGCGTCGACCAAAAGTGTCGCATCAACATCAGCGGCTGCGCGTGCAACAACACACGCTGCCTTTCCGTTAATGCTGTATTCCAAAAAGATGTTGCCAAGCCCAGCCCCCGAAAGAAACGTTGGTAGTTTTGGGCTCGATTATAGCTACGCCAATACCAAAGTTGTCAGAACCGCAGATTGAACCAGAATAAGCCGGAGGTCCGTCGTGAAATCCGGGAAAACCAACAGTTCTTACCAGCAGCGATTAGCGCCCGGTCAGTTCACTTTCGTTCTGAGCGGGCAGGTAACATTTCGCTTGCCCGTCCCTCGAACACAGTCTTCGCACGGAGAATAGTGCGCACAATGTCTCATTCTTCCTCATCATCAAAGAAGACTGACGAGTTTCCAATGACATCGAGCAACTGGCGGCGATCATGAATGTCTGGCAAGTCGGCTTGAAGAGACTCCATTTCCGACAACACCTCCAACTTCTTTTCGTCCGATGTGAGGCACTGCAAGTAATCGCAAATGAGCGCGGGATCAAAATCGAGCGGCTCCAACGAATGCAGTAGCCCTAAGTGCCCAGTTCTCACTTTCGATTTGACGAGGAACAGCACCAACTCTTTGCAAAGATGATCTTCGCCCGCGAATGACCACTCATTGTCCAAAAACACTTTTGCTGCCTTGGAACCTTGCCGAACCTCGTATGTGTAAATATTTTTCTTGGCTGCTTCCATGCCGATGACCTCATAGACGTTTCGAGCAATCTTCAGAATCTTTGTTCCGACGAATTTGCGGATGCGTTCGGAGTTCGGCGAGATGTCGATTGGGAAGTTATCGCGAACTTCAATATCCAAGTACTTTTCGATGTATGCGTGTAACTCCGTCTTTTCTTTGCCGTTAGCCTGCATCGCAGCCATGCTGTACCTGCCGTAACGGTATGACTTATAGAACTTCCCCAGGAGGCCCAGCAACTCGTTGTGAGAGGTCCCTAACTTCAACGGATGAACCTTGCGAATGCGAGACATCAAATCAAGATGGTTATGGGTGATTAAGTCCTTCTCGAATTGCTCTTGATCGACTGTGTCATCATGCTCGATCAGAACGACCGCGATTTTCATAAGACGCTCAAGACCAACCGACAGATTGTAAAGCATCTCGAAGATTTCATCGACTTGATAGAGAGTTTCCATCTCGTGAAGAGAGCGAAGCCCGTTGTAGATGAACCGGCCGGATATCCCCAGTTCTTCTGACAGCCGTATGCTTTGCCAAAACTGTGATGGTTTCATGGGACTGCGATTCTAGATCGCCTTTGCAAATGTTCGGGAATGCGATGTCCTGCGAGACACGCAGGTCAAGAATGATGTTCGCGGGAACTCGCCTCCCTCGCAACTGCATCGGCAAAATAAATGCGCAGGCGCTCGATTCACGAACACTGCCGCGCGAGTGGCGAGAATCGCCGTTGCTACTCGCCATCCCCTGTGAGTACGTCCTGCTCTTTCACAGCCCGACCCGTCAGGCTTTCGTAGTTCGAGTAGGTTTCGAGACGTTCGTAGATTCCCCGGATGTCGGACCTGGGAAAGTACGCGCCGACGGTTGGCATGAAGTGAGAGAATCCATCCTCGGTTTGTTCCTGTTGGTCTTTGAGAATGTCAAGCAAGTTGAATTGAAACTCCCAGCAGTCTGCGGGATCGACTGCTGTCCGTTGCCAGTTCACGCGGGAGTAGAGGGATTCGGGATTTGGGTCGTACGGAACAACGAGATTCAGAAATTTCATCAGATCTTCAACGGAGTCGAACTCGATCCAAGCAATGCCAGGATCGGTTTCTTGACAGCACATCATGGTGCTGATGCCCACGCGCCACATCTGTTCGATCAACGGAGCCAATTCGACGTCTATTTCGGCTTGTTGGTCGCCAACCGAGACGATTTTGGTTGCATGTGGGCGAAGGGTGTCAAATTCGTTGCTCATTTCAAGAGCCTCATTTCAGGGTTGAGGAAATCCCGATCCGGCGAGGTTGCCGGATCGGGCTTGGTGGGCGTCGCGTTGCCGCGCGAGTGGCCCTTACCGCCAAGGTTTTCGTCGTGTCACATAACCGCTTAATCCTCTGGGCGTCCTGGTTTGGCGGTGATGTGCTGTAGTGATTTCTTAGGCAGCGGATTTTTCTTGGTGCGGGGCCTGCGCGGGCTGGCCGCCATTAACGACAAAAGGCGATGCACCTCGGACTCGGCGATCTTGATCCGTCCTTGGCCTTTGCGTCCGCCTTGGAAATAATGGATCGTTGTGTCCTTACCTCGGATAACGAAGTTGCCGGCGTCCGACTGCGAAAGCCAGTCGTAAAGCGTCAGCGGGCTGATGCCGAGTCGCACTGCCGCGTCGTGAGTGCTGAGTAGTTCTGGTGGCATGGATTTGTCCGTCGAAACGTCCTTGTCGGTCTGTTTCGCGACAAATTAGCGATCCCCTGTCGCATGGCCGTCGCGTCATGCGACAAATCAGATTTTCTTAAAAACAAGCTTTAAGTCGCCCATGAACCAGTTGCATATTGCACTCCAAGGATTTGAGAGCTTGGCCCCCGGACTAAACGTAAACCTGAACGCTGAACTGTCTGATCGAGTCGAGCAGTGGTTGACGACGGAGGTGTGTCCGGTGGTTGAACAGCTTGGCGAAAGTAAGCGCTTCCAATCGACCGTTCTTTGGTCTGTGAATCACCTTTCCCCTTCCGCGAAGACCGATGAGCGAAGGTTGGTCGTTGACGTCGAACGCAAGTTGGTCGACTTGGCTGCGGGAATCGCGACACTCATTGATGTCGCGGAGAACGAGGCGCCACAAGTCGATGAAACGGTATCTGGGTTCGCGACATTGCACCGAGAAACCGCACAGTACATTGCCAAGAAGCCTTGGTTTGATCTCGTCTGCACTCAGGACTTTTTTCATCCAACGCAAGACCTGCACCTCGACACGACAAAGCTAAATTTCAAGCATACGAAGGCCTTTCGTGGCAGGGATGTTCAACTTCCGTTGGGCGACTATGTCACTCGCTTACTTCTCAACCGAGTGGACTACTGGGTTTCGGCTCTAAAACCGATCGTTAGTTCAGCGACGTCGATCGTTCCGTCTGGACCTGGGAATAGTGAACGCTTTAACGCACTGAGCCGAGTCTTGAGCCGTCAGATCGAATTGGATCAGGCGGTTGAGAAGCTCATTTCAGTCTGCCAGCCTCCAGAGAAGCAAAGACAACGAGAGGCAGCGACCGCACTGACGCTCGTCTATTCCGCGTACTCAGCCAATCCACGACTCGATTGGTTTGGTGGCGACGACAGTTGGTGGAATGTCGGTGGAACTATCATTCGTAGTTGGGTTAGGCGTCGCGGCACAGTGCAAGACCAAGTACGAGATCCGAGCGGCATTATCGTGTTGACGCCACCGGTTCAGGAATCTCTTTGCGACCCCTCCGTCATCCGCCACATCGCGTACTCATTGCAAGAAATGAGCAAGTTTTTTGACGTGATTGATGATCCTCGCGAGATCATCGCTGATGCAGTTCTTCGAGCTAAGCTTGTGCTTGTCGATCGAGAACCAAGGGAAGTTTGGTTCAATGGCCAACCGGCATGTGACGCAATTTGGGATAATCACTCGAAATCCTGGGATCTAATTTTGAAACTTGCACAGAACGCGGGGAACGCGATTGACCGCGAAGTTCTGTCGCAGTGCTCAGAAAAAGCTTTTCGATCTCGTCGAAATCGGCTTGCGCAATTGCTCGGTGAGGGATCGCAGCTGGACATGATCATCGAAACCTCAACAAAATTGGGCTACAAGCTCCAGCTAGATTCAAGCAACGTGATCTTTTTGCAGGACGACGGATTCGGGAATCTGAATGAAATATCGTCCAAGGCAAAATAGAGAAACCGTGCAATTTCGCGATTGTCGCATGACGCGACCGAAATGCGACAATCGCCTTCTACGCTCCGGCCTCGGCTTGCAACGCTGCGGCCTTGTGGACGCTAGCGAGCATTCTGCAGCAGGCCGTGTATCAAGAAGATCACGGAGACACGAACATGCAGTCCAAACCGATTGCTTCGGCACTTGAAAATTTGCAACAGGAATTTGACGAACAGGCTTCGGCCAAGGCAGAGGGGCGTCCTAAACGACCCAAACGACTTCGCACAAAAGATGACATGCGTCGCGAGAAGGAAGAGTTGTATCAGAAGTATTTGGATGAGATCGACCAGCTATTGGATGCCTACTATAAGGTGATGAAGCGGAAGGACGCCGTGAGTATCGGTGGCTTGTATGCCCGTCACTCATCGCGGTTCCAGGATTCGATCATCGACCAAATTCGTGTGATCCTGGAAGATGCGGTCCGGAAAATGATTTTCATTCCAAGGGAATACGTGTGCTTCGATATCGCCACGCGTGGCTGCAAGGAACGTCGTCCAGGGTTGATCGCTTTAAAGAGACTGGTAGCGGACAACAAAGTCCAGACAGTGATGGCGTTTGCAACGTCGCGATTGTATCGCCGAACTTACCGGACTCTGCAATTCGTCGAAGAGGAACTGGTGGAACGTGGCATTCGGGGAATCTTTGTGAAGTCAGGCATTGATACGCACGAAGGTGACCAGTGGCGAACACTCTTGCATTCACTCGCCTCCAATGATGAGGCACAAGTTCGTCTGTCGGTTGCTCATATTCAGGCTTCGCAAGAAGGTCTGTTCGTTAGGCGGATGGTGCATGGTTCGCTTTCGCTCGGCTTCACCGGTGAGATCGTGGAAGGAGAATTCACTCGACGGCAACGCCCACGTCGCAAGATTGTGATCGATCCGGAAACTGCACGGTGGATCGTTCGGATGTACTACTGGTATGTGGTCGAAGGATTGAGCATCCCCGCGATCGCGCGACGGCTCAATTCCGACCCAGATGCACCTGCGCCGGAAAAGTCCACCACCGGTCTCTGGACCCGTGCGACGGTTATCAGGCATCTCGAGAATGCCGAGTATCGCGGACGGTGGCGATATGGGGCAAAGGAGACGAAGTGGTTGAGCAAAAAGGACTACCCGGTCCAAGTCCCGCGAAATGCTGCATTAAAAGAGGGACAGTTTGAAGAGTTGAGGATTGTTCCTGACGACTGCTGGTACACAGCGCAACAGCGACTCAATGATGAACATGGCGAGTCGGGCAGAAAGCCAAAGCGGGGCGAACGCAAGGCAAGCCCGAACTTCCTTCGACAGCTCTTTCTATGCCCGGCTCATCAACGCAAACTTGTTGTCGGCGGAGCCAAAGGGTGCGTCTTGCTGTGCCCCACGTGTCGGTTTGTCGAGGCGTATGAACGTCCGCTATTCACTCATTTGAATAGAGAGTTGGCACTGCGCCTCACCTGCGAGACATTGATTGAGTGGCTCGAGCCGACAGAGGACTTGGTCTGTTCGATCATTGACACTTGCAAGCGGGAATCGACTTCCTTGAATCAAGCAAACCCTGAATCACTGCAAGTGATGCAAGCTCAATTGAAGACATTGGGTTCGACGATTGAATTCAACCGCCGTAATCCCGGCATCACTCCCGAGGAGCAACTTCGCACGGAGGCGGTTTTGAAGGATCTACGTTGTGACCAAAATGAGTTACTCGCAAGGCTGCGATCCGTCGAAGCGGCGATGACAGCCACTGATCGAGTTCCGAATCGCGACACGGTCATCGAGTTTCTCGAATCGACGCGCGAGCAATTACGCTTGTGCCTGACCACTACCGATGAAACTAAACTTCGCAATGGTCGACGTGTTGTCGACGACCTCACCGGCGGGATCCTCGCATTGCATCAAATGGGTGAGAGAACGAAATCCAAAGGTCACCTCCAAGCTCGCTTTCAGGTCGATGCAGTCGCGTTTGCGGTCGAACGTATGACGGGATTGCGGATCGTCGAGTCAAAAACTGCTCGGGACGTCGTGATCGACTTCAAGAAACCGAAGTTGATTGATGAGCAATCTGAAACAGCAAAGCGGCTTTGGGATCAGGGGCTGCTGCACGTGGACATTGCCAAGCAGATGGGCTGCATTCCTCCTTACGTGACCAAGCTGATTCAGCATTGGCATGACACTCGTGGCCTGGCGCGTCCAAACAACAAATCGCGGCGAAAACGGCTCGACAAGAAGCAGTCGAAAACGCCGCTTTACAATATGATCGCAAACGAAGTGGTAGAGTTAATGAAGTCCGGTCTTTCTAACCTGGAGATCGCGCGTCGGTTGAAAACAAATGATTTCAATGTGGCGAAGGCAATCAAATGGTGGCATGAAATGCGTTGCCTGCCGGTCCCAAATGCAACGGTTCGGCGCCAGCAAAAGCTCGCTCGTGCCCAGTTGATGCTCGATGAAGGTAAGTTGATTAAGGACATCGCTAAGGAACTGGGGTACAGCCCGCGCGGGTTGAAACTGGCGTTGGATAAAGATGCAGCCGACCATGGACGTGATATCTCTGATGTCCGCCAACGACGTGGCAACGCAAAGTCCGGCGAGACCGCTAATGGCGGTCGTACGCAGCCCGACACTGACGCGGCTTAACAGCAAAATCAACCTCCCGTTTCTTATGCCCGCCGCGGCTTAGTCTGCGTCGGGCATTTTCGTGCAAACACGGGGAAACAGCGAGATTGACTTCTTCGCTTTCGACGCCCGAATTGGCCGAAAACGGCACCTGACTTGCGGTTTTAGGGGCTACGCAGCGGGGGCGTATCGGAAGTCATTTTCGTAACTCGTTGAATTACAACGGTTTGCGGAATTCACTTTGAAAGTTGAATTCGGGTTAGTGGTGTCCTCGACTAAGTCGGATTCAACCATAGGTTTGAATTGGTGTTTGGCCGCGATTTGTTCTCTCTTCCGATACTTTGTCCACCGATAAGGTAAACGACATTCGGTGAGCACCAATTGTGAACAGCAGTCCGACAAGGTGTAAGAACAGGCAGCCTGAACCGAAGCGTTTCCCAAGATCAACATCTCTCTGACGCCAAGCGGTCGTCAATTCTTCTTCAGCCCCACGGCTTCTTGAACAGAGGCCTTTGTCGACTAGTCGCGGGGGCTGGCACGCCAAGCTCGTCGATGGCTCGACTTTCATAATGCCTCGCGTGCTAAGGAACCAAGTCGCCTACCTAAAAAATCCCGCCCAGAAAACTGGTATCGGGTTTCCGATTGCTCGCATTGTCGTCGTGATCTCACTGGCGCCTGAAGTGGATCCCAATATCCGTGAGGTCAAAAAAGCTCGAAAATAGGTGGGAAAAAGCAATCACCACACAAAATTCTTCTGCAAACGTTTCGCTAGCGGTTTCATTTTGTACCACTTTGGCGGAGTGGCCGACCGGTGAAACCGCTGCGGTTGCCGCGCGGCAACCGTAGCGGCCGCGCACTAACGTCTGGCCTATAGGGAAGTTATGGGTTCCAAAGCGTGAAGAGCGTATTGGGAGCGAGTGAAATTTGGTGGCTGACACTGACCGCGAAAGTGGTTCAATTCCAAACCGCGATCGACATGCAAACGCGACGAGTCGTTAGACCCTTTGAGGAATCACGACGGCGTTAGAGGGCATCCTCTTGACGTTGCACACTTCACGTAATATCATTAGTTACATGAGGCGTGGCAGCAAACTTTCTGGGGTTCTACACATCCTTCTGCACATGGCGGAACGGGACGGGCCGGTTACGTCGGAAGAGTTGGCGAAGATGATGGAAACCAACCCGGTCGTCGTGCGGCGAACGATGGCTGGGTTGCGTGAGCGTGGCTATGTGGAATCGGTAAAAGGGCATGGCGGCGGTTGGTCGCTGGCTTGTGACTTTGGTGATGTGACGTTGTTCGACATCTATGAAGCGGTCGGAAGTCCTTCTCTGCTGGCGATCGGTAATCGGTCCGAGTCGCCGGATTGTCTCGTTGAGCAATCGGTCAACGCTGCATTACAGCAGACTTTCGATGAGGCCGAAGAGCTGTTGCTTGCACGACTCGGTGAAGTCACGCTTGGATCGTTGAGTGCCGATTGCCACAAACGCATCAAGGCACGTGGCCGCAAATCAAAGAAACACAATCATGAGTGAAGGCAATGATATTGCTGCGGCTGCGTTCGATGACCCGGAATCGGTCGCTCGATACGCCGAGGCTCCCAAACGCATGGTTCCCGGTTTCGAGGACATGCAGCGTTTGGCGATGCTGCTGCTGGCGGAAAAGGTGCCGAATGACGGTCGAGTTCTTGTTCTTGGCGCAGGCGGCGGACTGGAATTGAAGGTGTTCGCAGACGCTCACACGGGCTGGACATTCGATGGCGTCGACCCGTCAGCGGAAATGCTAAAGCTGGCCGAACAAACACTCGGCTCTTCGAATCTGAATCGTGTTCAACTGCACGAAGGCGAAGTTGATATTGCACCCGAAGGACCATTTGACGGAGCGACTTGCATTCTGACGATGCACTTCGTCGAAATCGAACAGCGGCAGAAGATGCTCAGAGAAATCTACCGGCGACTAAAGCCGGGTGCTCCTTTCGTTGCGACTCATCTGAGTTTTCCTCAAGACAATGGCGACCGAGCAAAGTGGCTTTCGCGCTATGCGGCCTTTGCAATCAGTTCGGGAATCGAACCGGAAGAAGCATATCAGGCCCGCGATGCCATCGACTCGCAGTTGACAATCCTTTCGCCTGACGAAGATGAGGCAATGTTGCGAGATGCCGGCTTCTCTGTCGTCAGCTTGTTTTACACGGGATTCACGTTTCGAGGTTGGGTGGCGTATGCGTAACGAAAAGCAAATGGAACTGGATCGCCGCGAAGCCATCACGTTGGCTGCGGCAGCTACGGCTGGACTGGTGATTCCGACGACGAACAGTTTTGCTGAGGAAGCGGCCCTGAAAACACCCGAGTTTTGCTATGACGTAATCATTGTTGGCGGCGGTCCCTCAGGCTTGAGTGCGGCTTTGGTGCTTGGCCGGTGTTGCCGAAAAGTACTGTTGTGCGACGCGGGGAAGCCTCGCAATCGAACTTCACCAGCCGTTCATGGCTTCTTTTCACGCGACGGAATTCGGCCTGACGAGCTACTCGAAATCGGGAGAGAGCAGCTCCAGCCTTACGACGTCGAAATCCAAGACGTTGCGATTGCCAAGGCAGAAAGACTGGATACAGGATTCAGAGTTGAGACCGGCGCCGGTAAGCAGTTCACGACTCGCAAGTTAATTCTTGCGACTGGCGTGAAAGATGACTTGCCCGAAATCGCTGGTCTTGCCGACTTGTGGGGAATCGGCGTCTATCACTGTCCCTACTGCCATGGCTGGGAAGTTCGTGACCAACGCTGGGCATACATTGCAAGTGCGAATCAAGCCGTCGATTGGGGGAGTGAACTCAAGGGCTGGACGACGAGTCTGACCTATTGCTCCAACGGCTCGACGGAATTGACCGACGAAATCCGCGGCTTACTCAAGGAACGAGGCATCGAACTTCAAGAGCAGCCGATCAAACGTGTCGAGAGCATGAATGAACGCCTGACCGGTATCGTGTTCACGGACGGCGAATCGCTCAACGTCGAAGCGATGTTCATTCGAGCACCTATGATTCAGCGTTCCGAACTCCTCAAACAGCTTGGGTGTCAATTGACTTCGATCAAAGGCATGTTTACTGACGCAGTTAAAACGGATCAGTTCGGAGCAGCGGATGTTCCCGGTCTGTACGTCATCGGTGACGCATCTCTCGGAGCACCCCAAGTCGCAACCGCTGTTTCAGACGGCTCGATGGCAGCGATCATGGTGAACAAATCGCTCGTCAAGGAAGGCGTCGCGCAGTCCAGCAAATGACGACGAACAACAAACGATCCAACGCTTACGAACATTCAAACGACCACGGAGAATTTCAATGCAAGCCCGAATGAAAAACCCAATGATGGTTGTACCCGATGTCATGCCAGCTCTTATGGAGCTGGCGAAGGCAACCAAGCAATCCGACGCAGTACCTCAAACGACGTTGAATCTCATCAACTTGAGAATCAGCCAAATCAATGGAAGTAGCGTTTGCGTAGACATGCACACTCGTGAGGCTCGAAAAGGAACGGACTCGGACGATCGACTGTTTACTGTCGCCGCTTGGCGCGAAGCCCCTTGTTTCAGCGACTCTGAACGAGCTGCACTCGCGCTTGCCGAAGCGGTGACTCGCATGTCTGATCGGACCAACCCAGTTCCGGATGAAATCTGGAACGACGCCGCACGTCACTTCGACGAACAGGCGCTCGCGACTCTGATTCTGAACATCGGTATGGTCAATTTCGGCAACCGAGTCAACGCTGCCACGAAACAAGTCGTGGGGGAGTGTGGTTGTGAATGACGTGGACACAGCTCTGCAATTTGACGGTCTCATTTCATGACTCACTCCATTTGGAAAATCGTTCCAATGAAAACTATCGCACGTCAAGCATTTCTATTCGCCATTCTGTTCAGCTTTGTTGGATGTCGCTCACAACAAGATTCCTTGGTAGTTGAAACGAAAACCGAATCGTCGACTACCGTAAACGAACCGCAACAAGCTCGTGAGGACGACGCTGTGCATAGTAAAGAACATCAACATCACGGCCACCAACACGCGTTTGCCGACCCGGATAAACTTGCAGCGAAGTGGAACGATCCATCTCGCGACGAGTGGCAGCACCCGGAAGAAATTTTGGCGGCTTTGAAATTGGAGTCCGGAATGACAGTTGCGGACATCGGTGCGGGCACCGGATACATGGTTGCTCACCTCAGCAAGGCCGTCGGAGACTCCGGTGCAGTCATCGCCATCGACGCAGAGGCCGCGATGATCGACTATTTGACAGAGCACTCACCCGATCTTGGCCCAGCGACCATCGTGCCTCAGAAAGTCGGTTTTCACGATCCTGAATTGAAAGCCGAAAGTGTCGACGGTGTTCTGATTCTTGATACATGGCATCACATGAATGAACGCGAGTCTTATGCCAAGAAAGTCCACGCCAGTTTGAAACGGGGCGGACGATTCGTGATCGTCGATTACCAACCCGATGCCGAAGTCGGCCCTCCCAAGTCCATGCGACTTGATCCATCCGACGTCGTTTTACAGCTAGCGGCGGCAGGTTTCGATTCCAATATTATCGTTGAGTCGATGCCGCGGCATTTCATGGTGGTTGGTATAAAACGCGAAGGTCAGGCATCGAAAACGGATAGGGAAACGCATGAGCAATGAAAACATAAAACGCGACAATTCAACGACGAGACGTTTCCTCGACGAGTCGGGCATCTCGAACGGAATGCGAGTATTGGAAATTGGATGTGGGCCGGGTGAGGTCACAGAAATTCTGACTGAGTTGGTAGGTTCGTCGGGACAAGTCGTTGCGATCGACAACAATGAGCAATATCTGAGAGCCGCAAGAGATCGGTTGCAGGGTCTCTCCGCCGAACGCGTACATTACGAATTGGCCGATGTTAACGACGAACCGCTAGAGTTGAGCGGTATTGAGACGGAGTCGTTCGACGCATTGGTCGGTCGTCGAGTCTTGATGTACTTAAACAATCCATCAGATACGCTTCGCAACCTCTGTGCATATTTGAAACGCGGAGCGAAGGTCGTTTTTGAAGAAGTCGACTTAACCATGGTGCCGGGTAGGCTCACGCCGATGAATGCGCACGATAAGACGGCCGAGTACTTTCAAAGGATGCTCGCTGCCGAAGGAGCCGACTCTGCAATGGGTTTCCGCTTGCCTACGACGTATGTCGACGCGGGAATTGCGTTCGATCGCATTCGCGCCGAAGCGGTCATTGAGGGTCAAGGAAGCCAGTACACCTATGCACAACTCCTTTCGCACGTTCAGGATCGCCTTGAAGCAGGTTCAATTGCCACGAAATCCGAGATTAAGTCGCTACAACAGGAACTCGAAGCCGAGAGTCAAGACGCCACGCGGGTTTACGTCAGCGGCATGAGCTTTTGCGCTTTCGGGTGCAAGCCGTGATTTTCGGTTTACAGTCCGCTGAGTACGAGCATGTACTATTCGGCGAAATTTCCGAAACCGTCATGCTTGCCTTGGACGCTAAACATTGACTTCGGCAAATCCATCACGCACTGTTGTAGACTGGAGCAAGCACAAAATGAACAACGCAAAACCACACTACGATTCTGTTCTTGGGAAAATCTATTCATGGATGACGGGTGACTTTGATCAAGCGGTCGCCGCTGCTACCGAGTCGCTCTCTCACCTAAATATCAAGCCACAAGACAGCGTGGTCGACCTTGGGGCTGGGCATGGCGTCTATGCCGTAGCTGCGGCGAAACAAGGTGCAAGTGTAGTTGCGATTGAGCAGTGCAGATTGCTTTTGAATGAGTTGACAGAGAATCGAGCAACGCTGCCAATCGAGCCGGTCGAAGATGATCTGATTGATTTCAAAAAACATCTGACCGGTGCAACCGACTTGATTCTATGCATGACTGACACTCTCCTGCACCTAAACTCGCGAAGCCAAGTCGACGCAGTCTTTCGTTCTGCCAAGTCCACGTTGAAGCGGGGTGGGCATTTTCTTATCTCTGTTCGTGACTATTCAAAAGCAACAGCAGGAGATCGAATGTGCCTTCTGGTTCGTGAAGATAAAAGCCGAATTCAAACGTGTCTTTTGGAATATGGTTCAGAGATTGTTACGGTCAACGACATCGTTCACGAACATAGCGACGACGGATGGTCAGTCTTGCACAGTTGTTACCCAAAGCTGCGGCTGTCCCCAACGGATATTGCTGACATTGCCGATCCATATGGGTTTGACTTGGTTCAGAAATCGGAAGTTCGTGGAATGAATTTCATGACCTTTAGATCATGCGCAGCTCCTTTCGCTCGTTCAGGAGCGACTTGAAGCAGGTTCGATTGCGACGAAATCCGAGGTTGAATCGTTACAACAGGAACTTGAATCCGAGAGTCAAGAATCCACGCGGTCTTACGTCAGCGGCATGAGTTTTTGTGCTTTCGGGTTCAAGCCGTGAGTTTCGGTCTTCAGTCCGATGAGTACGAGCATGTTAACGAAAACCTTCGACGAATCGCCCGACTCACGAACTCGCGAGTACAATACGGCGCATGTCCCGGATCATCTCACGAAGTTCAGAGGCATCGTTGGCTGTGAGATGGAAGCCCTTTGACGACGTGCGCATGATACGGGCTATCCGTTTGGCGGACAGTTTCAATTTCTTTTGTTTCCGAACCTCCAACTCTAAGATTTCAGCCAGCAGGTTTTCGAATTCAACGGCCGACTTTAATATTGCTTCAGCGGCAAATTCTTTGACGCTGTCGTAGAGGTCCGCAGCGTCAGGTGAAGACTGGATCATTTCGAACGGTCGGACAGTCCAAACTTCAAACGCCAATTCCAGCTTTTTATCGACTGATTTCAACCGAGCGATTCCCTCGCGTATCTGTTTGAGATTCTCGTTCGTCAGACGATTGACGACCTCGATGAATATCTGTTCCTTAGAATCAAACTCCAAGTAGAGGGCAGGTCGGGACATGCCAGCAGCCTTGGCCAATTCCCCCATGGTTACACGGCGGAACCCGTACCTCATGAATACCTTGGCTGCCTCGGCGACGATTTGATCTGCTTTGTCCTGTTCCATGGCTTTAATTTTTGACAAATTTCGTTAGATCGTCAATAGACACGAAAAACGAGCAGTGGTCACGGCTCAACGTTCGTGGTTCTTGCGACTTCAACGAATCCCATGTTGACAAGGCTGGCAACAATGCCGATACTGACACTGCGACACATTGTGTCACACTGTCATGCCGTGCCAATGGCTTGCTGAGAATTGGTTTCTTCCAACTCTTTATCGCTTGTCACGCAAGTTGGGTTGGGAAAACAATCAACACAACGTGGTGTTTGCATTTCGGTTGTTCGGACGTCTTTTTGGACAAGAAAACCATGGGAATAAACGAAGAAACACTGGCCCAGAATCCTGGAGAATCTAACTCGGCACACATCGGGGTATCGAAAGGAACTGAGCCCAACCGAATCGAGAGCGATCCTTCGGAAGACGATGGAGGTCGTCAACGCCCAGCAATTCGTTTACGGACAGCGGCACTGATTCTCGTTGCAATGTGGTTGTTTCTGCTCGTACCTGGTTGGTTGATGCCGTTGACCATGTTGCACTTCATTTCGATGCAATTGGGTCCACTTTTGGGAGCCCTTGCGCTGTCGATATGGTGGTTGACGTCAAATGCGATGCCGTTACGACAACGGTTGGCGGGGTTAGCATTGATTGTTTGCGTATTCATCGCCGCCATGTTTTCTATGCATTCGTCCATGCGGATTGTGATGCTGGTATACGGGCTTCCGGTATCGCTAACTCTGTTAGTGCTTGGTTTCATAGTCAGTCGCAAGCTCGGGTTGCCGAGACAAGGCTGGATTGGGCTGATCGCATTTTCAATCTTGATGGTTGGGTCCTTGTTTACACGAGTGGGGAGCATTGATGCCGATTTCCAGTTCGTACTGGTGCCAAGATGGAGACCAACGGCAGAAGAAATGCTCATTGCTCGTGGCTCTGCAGAAGTGCCGTCTCCTGCAATGGCGTTTGAATTGCCTGATAACGCAGGGGAAGCCGATTGGGCCGAGTTTCGAGGAACCAATCGCGACAGTATCCTGACTGGGGTTTCGTTCGGTGCGGATTGGGAATCAAATCCTCCCAAAGAACTCTGGAGGCGTCCGATTGGCCCCGGTTGGTCGTCATTCTGCATTGTCCATCCGTTGCTATTCACACAGGAGCAACGTGGTGAAAACGAACTGATTTCGGCATATTCAGTGGCAGATGGCAAACCAGTATGGACGAATCAAACCGAGTCACGTTTTGAGGCGTCCATGGGTGGCATCGGGCCTCGTGCGACCCCGACGTATCGCGACAAACAATTATACACCTTGGGTGCTTCTGGATTGGTTCAGTGTCTTGATGCTGCTACCGGGAACATGGTCTGGCAGTTCGATCTTGTAAAAGAATTGGGCGTCCCTCTGCCTCAATGGGGTTTCGCAAGTTCTCCACTGGTATTGAAAGAGACGGCAATCGTGTTCGCTGGCGGCGGAGAAGAAAATGCAATGGTGGCATTAGACAGAATGAGTGGCAAAGTTGTCTGGTCCATTGGATTTGGCAGTCACGGATACAGTTCGCCGCAGCTTTCAGTGATCGACGGCGTAGCCCAAGTATTGATGAGCAGTAATCGAGGCGTTCAATCCGTCGATCCTGCGACTGGGCAATTGTTATGGCGACATGACTGGGACATCGGTGAAATGGCTCGCATCACTCAGCCAACCGTAGTGGACACGACCGTTTACCTCGGTACCGGTTATGGAAACGGCACTATGCGAATCGACATTCAGCATGACGGTGACGCTTGGACGACCGTCGAAAAATGGACGAAATCGATGAAGCCCTATTTCAACGATTGTGTTTTTCACGATGGCTATCTGTATGGTTTTGACGGAAGGTTACTCGTATGCCTTGATGCGGAGACGGGCGACAACGTATGGAAGCGTCGCGGTTTTGGTCATGGCCAAGTGTTGATGGTCAGGGACATGGAGACTCTTCTTGTCACGACAGAAGAAGGCGAACTTGTGCTGGTAAAAGCCAGTCCTGACAAACTCGAAGAAATCGCACGTATCTCTTCCGTCAACGGCATCACTTGGAATCATCCAGTCATTGCTCAGAGGAAGCTGTTTGTTCGCAATGCGGAAGAGATGGTTTGCTATGAACTCGATGTCGTTCATTAGTTGGCGACTTCTATTGAAGCCCGCCAGCGCCTGGCGGCGAACCGAGATAGTGCCTTACCTCGCAGGATAGCCAGTCCACAATGGCCCGTTTGCGACGTTTTCGTTTACTTCGAGCAAACGACAAAGGCCTCGATAGCAACTATCGTCGATGCTCCCTCCGCTGCGCAAAAGGCAAGAAATTCCGTTTGTCGACGATTTTTCCCAGCTGAAGACGCTCGTTCTGCAAATCCATGTTGACACATATTGTCAAAACGTAAATACTGACACGATGACGATAAGTGTCAATGTGTCATCTCTCGCAATTTGGTCGCACTTAACAAAGGATTAACCATGCGATTACTGTTACTTACTTTCGTTTTCCTCACGTCAGGACTCACACTTACAGCTCAGGAAGTCAGTTACGTCTCCAAGGGCGAAGCCTTTCCGGCGAGCGGTGGCAATCGAGCTTTGTTCACTTTTGAAAAAGGCACCAAGGTGGATGGCCCAAATCAAATCTACTTTGAGCATTTCACGGATGGCAACGGAAAGCCTGCTACAGAGCTTGAAGCTACGTATCAATCCGGCAAGCTGATCGCCGTGCGGTTTGATCAGTTGCAGTTAGGTGAGACCTCGACAGCCGTAGTCAAGAACGGGAAAGTTACCTTTTCCCACACTAATTCAACAGGAAAAACCAAGCAAAGCGTTGCCGACGCCCCCGCCGATCTCAATGCGACGCCAGTTATTCCGCAACTTATCACTGCGAATTGGGCCACTCTTACAAATGGAAAAGCGGTTGAATTCACTGTTCCAATTCCTGCACGGCTCCGGTCTTTCTCCGTCAAATTAACGATGGAGCGGACTTGGTCAGAGGGAGGCAGGCAATACAGCGAATTCAAGCTCGTGCCCTCAAACGTAGTTTTTCGGGCGATCGCTGACCCTCGCTACTTCGTGTTTGACAATCAAACGAAAGTCTTCTGTGAATACCGAGGTGGTACTGTTGCGAAGACAGGACAATCGGGGAAATGGAAAGATTTTTCATCGCGAATCGCATACCAGCCGGCAGAGGCTCGTAAGCGATAAGGGGTATCTAGCTAGCGATGGGGAGTATTCTGAAATCTGATGACATTGTTGATTATTTAGTGCCTGCAAGGGCACTGGCGCAGCAAGGTTCGTCAGCCTACTTGTCTGGGCGGCGGATACGAGTGTTTGTACTAGCACTTTTGCTCATCAGCGCTGTGAAGCAGATTGGCCGAATACTCCCCTTCGTGCTTGCAGAGTCGACAAAAACCGACCTCGGACTGAGCGATATTCAACTCGGCCGATTCACTGGAATGGCCTTCTCCGTTGCAGTCAATGGATCGCAAGATGGGTTTAAGCCAATTGCCAATTAAGCTCAAGAATGTCAAATCAACTAAGGAGACTCTTATGCGTAAAAATGAAAGATGGACGGCCCGGAACATTCCAAGTCAGGAGGGTCGAAGGATCGTCATTACAGGAACGGGAGGATTGGGGTTCGAATGCGCGTTGGAACTCGCGAAGGCTGGTGGTGAAGTTATCATCGCAGGACGCAATCCTGAGAAAGGTGCGGCTGCCGTCGAGAGAATTCGAGGCGAAGTATCGTCGGCGAATGTCGAGTTTGAACAGCTCGATCTTGCCAGTCTTAAATCGGTGGCGGAGTTTTCCTCGCGACTTGGACGTCAGCGAGACAGCCTCGACACACTTATCAACAATGCTGGAGTGATGGTACCGCCAAAGCGACTGGAAACAACAGACGGTTTTGAGTTGCAGTTTGGCACGAACTATCTAGGCCATTTTGCGCTTACTGCTGGGCTGCTACCGTTGCTGAAAAACGGAACAAACCCTCGTGTAGTTTCGGTATCAAGCGTCGCCGCTCGCGGAGGAGCGATTGATTTCGAGGATTTGCAGGCTGAGAAAAACTACAAGCCGTTTCCCGTTTATAGCCAATCAAAGCTCGCTTGCCTTATGTTCGCCTTGGAATTACATCGCCGAAGCCAAGCAGGTGGTTGGGGTATCGACAGCATTGCTGCTCACCCCGGTGTTTCACGAACTGATCTGTTGCACAACGGCCCGGGACGTTGGAGCCCAATGGGCTTGTCGCGTTCGCTCATGTGGTTTTTGTTCCAGCCGGCGACGCAAGGTGCATTGCCGACATTGTTCGCTGCGGCTTCACCGGATGCCGTTCCCGGTGGATACTTCGGGCCGCATAAATTTGGTGAGACTCGAGGTTTTCCCGTACCGGCTGAGATTCCGGAAAAAGCTAAAGATGACGCTGTCGCATCACGGCTTTGGGAAGTTTCCGAGAGTTTCACCGAGGCGATTGCTGGATTGGCGTTCCCTCCTTTAGCAACTGCGTCTGCGTGAGAACGGCACTGTTACGAGCATTTGTATGCGGCTGAGAAATTAAGAGCCTATCCGGAAACCGTTTTTGATATTGAAAAGCAGGTGAGCCCCTTTGGTATTTGAGAGTTACCACACTTTCAACTACTCGCAGGGGACTCACCATGGACGGTGCCACCAGCTTCGACCATTTCCGAATGTCTGATGAACTTTGGGAACAGATGAATGCCGTGCTTCCGATATACGAAGATTGCGGCAAGGGCGGTCGCCCGAGAGCCAACCTTCGTGGCGTTGCCGATGCCATCTTCTATCGAATGCGTACTGGGTGTCAATGGAAAGCAATCCCGCGATGTCTCGCCGCGGGCAGCACTGCTCACGCGTACTTTCAAGAGTGGGTGGGCTTCGGCGTTTTCGACGATCTATGGCAACTGGCATTAGAAGTCTATGACGAGTTGGTTGGCCTGGATTGGACATGGCAAAGTGTCGATGGGGCGATGGCGAAAGCTCCGCTCGGTGGTGATGCAACGGGCAAAAACCCGACTGATCGAGGAAAACTCGGGACAAAAAGATCGCTCATGACAGAAGCGGCAGGCATTCCGATTTCGCTCATCGTGGATGGAGCAAACACTCACGACATCAAGCTGTTGCAGGAAACGATTGAGCACTGCCTTGTTCGTTGGCCTCGCGAACACAATGAATTTGATGAGCACATTTGTTTGGACAAAGGCTATCAGTCAGCCTCCATGCACACACTGATCGAAAGCGTCTACCATTACACCGCACATGTGCGATCGCGTGCCGAAGAAAAACGCGAACTCAAGAGACAACGGGGTGAGCGTCCGAGACGCTGGGTAGTTGAACGAACACACAGCTGGCTCAATCGGTTCCGAGCGGTCTTGGTACGCTGGGAGAAAAAGATCGACAACCATGTCGCTGCTCTACAACTAGCATGCGCCTATTTCACATTCAGCAGAGCCGGAGTTTTCGGATAGGCTCTAAAAGTAATCGCCTGACGACAGATCGGCTGCAAGGCCCGGTCGAGCACGACGATTGCACCAAAATCATGCTGAAAAAAGGAGGTTTCGAAGAAAATCCTTGTTCCGGCCAGCCTTCTTGCGTTTCCCATTTGAGGTTCGCTTGTAAGTGTCTCGCTTGAGAAGTGTCATGACAAATCGTCGGGTAAAGCTCATGTTCGACGTCGCGTTCTTTGTTCGGATTCGGCTCGCATCCTCGTGAAGCACTACGTCCAGCACTCAGTGCATCGACTCGATGCCCCAGTGACGACGCACGCAATCTGCAAACTCGCCTAGCGCCGTGACCTTCTTGATTTTGGTTTGCTCAAGCACTATCCATCAGCGTGGGCAAGTGGTTTGATAGAAGAACTTGATGCCCGAGAGGATGACACTCTGGGTTCCCGAGGTGACTTCTAGGTTAACGATTTGGTGTAGCTGATAGGCTCGCACATCGATGATCTGAAAGACTTGGTTCGCCGACCAACGCATACAAGAACGGATGGCCAAAGGCCTAGCTGCACTTCACCGTGCGTTTACACTTTCACAGCTCGACAAGCAGAGCAAGTGATAGGAATGACGCTAGATTCGACGACGAACAGTCCGTTCGCTATGTATCCCGAACAGCGTCAACGGCAGTGCTGCATGCGCTGGACATATCAAAGTTAGTAAACACGATCGAAGGCTGCAGCAAGTGAAGCAAACGGCGATTTACCGCATAGTCAGCGGTAAGAGCTTGCAACTAAAGAGTCACGACCTATTCACCACCCCTTGTTGACCTCGACGAATCCTGGTCACGCTGTTCGACGCGAACGTGCGAAACGACCAGGTGAGCATCCCATCCGTCGTCGAAAGGCGGTGCTGAACGCGCTGGCTGATTCATAGCCAATCTCTTCCGCGATGAGTTCCAGCGACTTCCCGCCGCGACAGAGTGCATCCTTGGCCAGTGCCATTCGCCAGCGAGTCAGGTATTCCATCGGGCCGCAACCGAGTGTTTCGGAAAACCGTGCCGCAAACGCTGTCGTCGGAGAACAGGTTGCAGGAGACGGTCCTGGCGGAAATAGTTCGACCGGAAGCGGCAGTCACGTTGGTAGTGTTGAAGTTGAGCTGTTCCCGGCAGAAGACCGAAACGTCAGTGGCGAGACGATTGCAGCCGCGTGGCGAAAAGAAGCGGGAATCATCCCCGGCACCGAGCAGATGACGATCGAGGCGCAAGGTGGAGGCCCCGCAGGAACCGGAATCGAATTTAATGTGCTGGCAACGCCGGAACATGGAGAGGAACTAGAGGCGATGGTCGAGAGGTGCAAGCTGGAGTTGGCTCGGTTCCCCGGCACTTATGCGATTGCCGATGATGCCTTGCCCGGAAAGTGGGAGTATCGGATGCGTGTTAAGGACGCAGCGGCGGGCCTCGGCGTCAAGACAAGTGATTTAGCCGAAACAGTGCGTGCTGCCTACTACGGCGAAGAGGTGATGCGCGTGCAGCGAGGTCGGCATGACGTACGTATCATGGTCCGTTATCCGCGCGAGGAGCGGGAAAACGAACGCAGTTTTGATGAGATTCGTATTCGCTCCGACGATGGCGTTGAGCGCCCTTTGGCCGAGTTGGCTGATGTGGAGGTCGGCCGAAGTTATTCGGTCATCAATCGAGACGATCAGATGCGCAGCATCACGATATCCTCGAATGTCGACGAAGCGACCGCAAATACAGGCCAGATCGTCCAAACTCTACGAAGCGAAATTGTCCCATCACTCCGTAGAGAATTTCCAAATGTAACCGTTAAGTGGGGAGGGCAGCAGCTTCAAGCCGACGAGTCGGTCGGCAGTTTGTTAACTGGTTTTGGCGTCGCACTGATCGCGATGTTCGTGCTGCTTGCACTGGAATTCAAATCGTATTTTCAGCCATTGATTGTATTCCTGATTATCCCATTTGGCTGTGTAGGAATCATCTGGGGCCACGCGCTACTGGGTATTCCGTTGACTTTGTTCAGCATGTTTGGATTGGTGGCGTTGTCTGGAATTGTCATCAACGATTCGATCGTTCTGGTCGACTTCATCAATCGCCAAGTAAGAGCTGGATCACCGCTGGATGTAGCCTGTCGCGAAGCCGGAGCGAGGCGATTCCGTCCAGTGTTTCTCACGACAATCACCACTGTCTGCGGCTTGCTTCCAATCATGCTAGAGACATCGCGTCAGGCCCAGCTTCTGATCCCCATGGCAGCCAGCATCGTCTTCGGCGAATTGGTCGCTACCGTTTTGGTGCTTTACTTGGTGCCCGTCATCTATTCGATTTACGGTAGTGCGGTAGCCCATTTCTTTCGAATTCCTGAGGGGGAGCCGTAGGTTGCTAGATTTGAATGATCGTGTGCTTCGAATTCGTTTGGCCTCCCCGATCCGTACTCTATGCGAACACAAGGCCTTGTTGAGCTAGGTGCCTTTGCTGTCAACAGGTTACGTCGATCTGCGGAGGTCAAATTTTATCCTTGGACGGCTGCTTCAAGCATCCCAAAGCCCAAAGTGACAGCGACTTCCAAGCCGGCCAAGAAACAAGATCGGATGCGGCTTGCCCACAAATACGATGAACTTCTGAGATCTGGAGTCGTCTCAAATCGAGCTGAATTGGCTCGACACCTTGGTGTGAGTCGGGCGAGAGTCACTCAGGTGCTCAATCGACTCAAGCAAGTGGACTAAGCGAAGTACGCTGCTGCAGCGATCAATGTTGCTGCTGCGACACACGCGTCGTACCTCCATGTTGGTGGATTCCATTTGCGGCGAGGATTCTGCTTGTAGGCTGATCGGACTCCTCTACTGATTCTCTCTCTGATTGATCGAGTCTTTCTTGGTTGAGTTGCTTTTTTCATGGTCGAGTGGGGAAGTGACAAAGCAAGTATGCCTGACACCCTCAGCGGACTCAAGTTTTTGCGCTTGCCAGAGCGACAAACGCGCTTCCAATGCGCTTTTGTCCAGTAGTTTTGAGACGGTGATTCCGGCACGGTTTCATCGAAGCCGTGGCACGACGGTACTGGACCGGTATCGCAAGCGTTCCATAGGAGTCGCACCGCTTACTGAAGCCACAGTTTCAAGCTGGTTGCCAGTCCGTTGCTACCGTCGCGTTCACTCCTGAAACGAAAGGCAAAGACGATAGGTGATTCATTGGCGGCGCATTGCAGTTGCACGGTCATTTCCTTGACACGGTGACCGCAACCGTGGCAACCTATTCGCATCAGTCCCCTTCTCTCACTATGCCACGCCACGAAATCCCAGGTTTCACTCCACGTTCTGTTGCTCAGAAAACCTACAGTCGCTCGAAGTCGTCCTTCATCCGTGATGTCGACGATGCTTTTGAACGCGAAGACGCTGAATTCCTGAGTCACTTTCGTGTGATGCTAAACGACGGGACGGTTATTGAGGGCATTGAGGCAACAAAAGAAAAGGTACTCGCGGTTCAGTCGAAGCAGCCCCGCTGGCACGTTGCAACAGCGTTTCTCGACACCCGATATTGGGACGGGGGATCAGCTGCACAAAGCGATAAACACAGAGTCCAAGAACAGGCAATTGATAAAACTACAAATTACGAAGAGTTAATCGGAATGAAGCACGAGCTATCGCTCGCCACGCAGCGAATCGACACGCAGAGCGAAACGATCAATCGGCTCGAAGGTGATAAGACGTTTCTGCAAACCGAGCTGGAGAATCGTCGTGGCGAGATCGAAAAGCTGCAAGGCTTCTTCGCGAGTGTCGGGGAAGCTGCGGACAGTGCAGCCAAGCTCGCCGCAGGTCGAGAAGAACAGGTGGATACTGTCGCAGCGACGGTCTCACGAAACGCCGCCACGGACGCACGGGGGACCGTGATGGAACGGTATCTGCCAACGTTTCAACAGTTCATTAGCAAGATTCGTCCTTCAAAATAGCAAACACAGCACCCTTCACTGGCTTTCACCCACTAACGGCCAACTATGTCTATTGCCCAAATCAATTCCTCGACGTTTGCCTTCCGAACTGTTCACGTGGGACCGTTCGCATCGTTGCATACTTGTTGAGGCAGACGCTTGGCTGGCTGGATGAGCAGGGGAAACCGAAACGGCAGGACATTCGTATAACTTACCGGGACTTGATCGAGAAAGCCGGAGTGAGTAGGGGAGCGATTGGACCGGCGATCAGAGAAGCCATCGATCGGGGATTTATTGAGTGCAGGCAGCAAGCCTCAAAGAAATCAGCGAACAGTTCTGGACAGTCCGCTGAATACTCACTTCGCTGGGACAGCGACGGCGAGTACACGAGGTCACCAGCCGACTTCAACGGGTTCTTTACTGGTGATGGCAATCGAACGCCAGTGCCGAATCAGTTTTTCGATTCGGTTGTCGCTGTTGAATCACTATCCGTCATCAAAGTCGTAGGCACGGTGATTCGTCAGACCGTCGGCTATCAAAATCAGTTCGGTGGGCGTCGAACGTCACATCCGTTGTCCTATAGCAGTTTGCAACGCCTGGCGAATCTTGGCGACCGTTCAACGCTATCGCTGGCACTTCAGGTCGCCCAAGAACGGGGATTCATTGAATGCGTGGAAACAGGCGAGTTCTCACCGGATCAAACGAAGCAACGAACGGCCAGCTATGGCGTTCGTTGGCTTGCGACAGCCAACTCATCTGCGAACGGTTCAAAAAACCGACCAGAAGTTGAACAGTTCAAAAACCAGACCAGCATCAGTTCAAAATCCCGACCAGAAGATCGGTTCAAAAACCAGACCAGTAAAGAAAAGAAGATTTCAAAAGACAAAACAAAACAACCAGTTGCTGCTTTGTATGACGAGGCTGTGGAACTTCTGGTGAATCAGGGATTTGATGCAAAGTCCTCTCAGAAACTGTCGATCGAGAGGGGACTGGACGTTGTTCAGCGGCAGATCAAATGGATTGATGCTCGTTACCCAGACAATCGAGTTGCGATGTTGCGAAAGGCGATCCAAGACGATTGGCCAATTCCGACTGCTATGGCCGAGCGTCAAAGGAAGGAAGGTCGCAGGAAGAACGAGCAGAAAGTTGAGGAGAGAAATCGAGCGGAAAATGCTGAAATTGCAGAAACGAAAAAGCATCGAGCGGAAAGAAAACGACGGCTGCTGCAGGAGTGGGAATCGGCATCACCAGAACAGCGTGAAAGATGGATTCAAGCAGCGGTCGAATCGGAAACCAGCCAGATGATTGCAGACTTGATTCGGCGTCAGAAAACGACGGATCGCAAACCGCACGTCCAGATATTAGAAGTCATAGCCAAACAGAGAGACTTGCCGCCGGTGTTGACCTGCTAAGACCGCGCTGATTTTGCGACCGGAGGACGCTGTACGGGACGTGTTGGAAACACGAGTCGCATGACTGATTGCGGACCAAGTCAGTTCGCCTCAAGGAAATCGGCCAGCACTTTGACTGACCTGAAAGGTGACCCGCGAGCAGATCGCTCAACAGGTCAGCCAACGGGTCGATGCAATCGAACCCGTTCTTCGCTCGGACAAGCCGAGAACGTTCACCTCGATGAGGGCTCGCGTCGACGGGCTTTGCCCGCGACCGGCGGAGCTTTCGACGACGTTGGCGGAGCAACTGCTTCATCTCCGCCGGTCGCGGCCAACGGCTCGTACCTCGCCTGCGTCCTCGACGCGTCGCCGCACTCCTCTTCGCCAACGTCGGAGACGCTCCACTGATTGGCTACCGCCAATCGGCACCTCTCTCCTCCCCTCATTTCTCCGCAGTCGCAGAAGCTCCTGTGAGCCGTCCTTGATTTGCCCCAGCTACGCGTATGCAAGACGAACAGAAAATCGCCGAACAAGTACCTTCAAAGGTCCTACAGGCGCCGCTCAATTGTCGCCACAACTATTCAGGAAGCGTCGCGTCGACTTCCGCCCACTCATCGTCCGTGAAATCCTCGGGCTGACGCCCAGCAAATTTCCCTTTGAACATCTTACTGCTGCAGCCGAGCTTCACGTCAATCGAGGCTTCGCTGAGTTGCCAGAGCAACTCTTTGAATGCGGCTTCGCCTTCTCCATCACAGTCAGGCATCAAAACAATACGATTGTCACCAGCTTGTTGCGCGAACCGTACCAGTTTGTCGACCTGTGCGTCAGTCGCTCTGTTGCTGCCTAGACCAACAGCGGCAACGCCGAGCGTTTCCATTCGCAACACTTCGTTCATGCCTTCGACAACAATGAGGCCACGTTTCGCGAGAGACTCGCCTACGTACGGGTCTTCGAGGCGACTTGCGTGCCCGCCATACAGTTCCAGCCCCTTATGAAAGCCTTGCACGAATCGATGCTTACCCGGTCGCTTGCCGTCTGGCCGACCATCGCGAATCCACTTCGACCATTTCTCCTCAAATGAAAGATCTCGCCCCGAGTAGCTGACCACTTCGCTACGCTCATTGCGGTGTGTGTAGACGAGGTAACCCTTGCGGAACAACGACCGTCCGTTGCCGGGAATCCAGCCAACACCCCATTTCCCGAGCAACTCAGGCGTCATCCATTTTCGATGCCGCACATACTCGGCCGCTTTGGGGCTCATTTCAGCAACGTCTGTTACGAGATCGTTGTACAGATCGGCAATCTTCTGTGCAGCCTCTTTTTCGTGGCGAACGAGCGGTACATTGTCTGGCTTTGGGGCCGGGGGCAGATCGACCGGTGTGGCCGATTGACTTGCTCTCGTTGCGGCTCGTTGTGTCGCATCAGTCCCACCAGCAATCTCTCTCAACTTTGCAACCGCCGCTTTGAATTCATCGCCTCGAAGTCGTCCGCCTTCAGGTGCACTGCAGTGTTCCAATCCGTGCAAAAGCGTCAGCAGGTTTCCACGCACCCCACACGAATGACAGTAGATTCGGTTGACTGCGTCGTTCATCTTCACTGTCAAGTTGCCGTACTGATTGTCGGCACAGGCGTCGTTGAACACGCATTCCATGCGATGCTCGCCCGAATCCGCTTGAGGAAGCGGTTTTCCGTAGTGACTCAGGACTTCATCGACGGAAGTTCCTTCGATCAAGTCATCAACATCTTTGATGTAGCCGGAGTTTCGATGTTTCATGCAAGCGGAAGTAAGAGGAAAGCATGCTACACTCGTTTCAACCATATGCCAAAAGGAAACCAAACGAAAATTGGTTCGCGTGACATTGAGCTGATGACCGCCATTGATCGTTGTCCGCTGACAGTCGCTCAGCTACGCCTTCTGAGCGAGACATTCGCATCACCGTTTCGCGACGCAGGAAACCTTCGTCGCAGGCTGCGAAATCTAACGCGAGCTGGACTTATAAACTCGTGGCGATACGCAATCGCGTCCGAGGGCCAATCGCCCAAGTATTTCAAACTCAGCCGCGACGGATACCGAATGCTCAACGGAACTAATGCCGCAATGCCACGTAGACGGTACTTTGAAGAAATACGAACTGGCCACCATCACCACACTCAGTGTCTGGCAGAAATGGTTGTTCATTTGATTGTGACAGGTCACAAAGAGGGGATTGTCGTTCGACATTTCGCCCGCGAAAACAGTGTGAAACTGGAAGCAAGCGGTTTCTCACAATTTCCTGATTGTGCGTTCCAATTGGTCACGAAAACTGGGAGGGCTTTCAACTTCGTTGCAGAGTTAGACAACGGAACCGAGAGAATTCGATCCACGAAAGATGTCGAGTCGATTGAGCGAAAAATTCGCGGCTACGATGCCCATCAATCGCAATTCGCTGCGGATGACTCCAAGCGTTATCTTGTGTTGTTTGTTACGACGCGATCTGAAAGCCGCATCGAGCATATCCTTAAAGTCGTCGCTTCAGTGCAGCGAAATCCACAAAGAACGGTGTTCGTTGGGTGTGGACTTCACAAGTTCCTGGACGCCAACCCCATTTCGGATTCCTTATTCCGCGACCATCGTGGCCTACATCGCTGTATGTTGCCACAATCTGGGGCAGGCCAACGAGCTATTGTTCATAAAGTTCTGGCGAGCTAGCCGTTGCCAGCGTATTGACTGGCAGAAAATGATGATTGGGTCTATTCCCTGAGCAGCGGCTAAGTCAATCACAGCGGCCAGCAGTTTGCTCCCGATCCCTCGCCCACGCACGTCGCTGCGGACTGCAATGCCGTAGGATTCAATCACGCTGGCGTACATATCCAGAAACGCTTTGATTTCCTCAATTGCCTTTGCTACGTGATGGAATACCTACCGAAAATAGACCTCGAACAAATCTCAAGTTGGCTCGGGCTCACGCCCTCACTTTGCGACGAGATTCCTGAATGGGAAGGACTGGGATGAACGAGTCGATTCGGATCATTCGCGGCAGGTGAGCTGCGTCGGCACCTAGCTGAGGTTGTCAGCTTGCAGACCACGCTGGGTAAGCCAAGCCTCTACATTGTTTTGATGTTGTCGCTCTTCTCGCACGACGGTCTTACGGCTCTTTTTTGCCGGCCCGCGTGTGACGAATTTCAAGATAAGCCAGTTAAGAAACGCCATGAAGCAACCGCCGAAGCAAAGTAATCCACCGAGCACTTTGGCACCAACGGGTTTCGCGTCGTATCGAACGATGAACGCATCACCAGCGAGATTGACGCCGTTCTCCAGCAATGAAGTTCGCGTCGATGGCTTCACGGGCGTCGAAACGATTCCCGTGAATGTCATCGCTCCGTCCAACTTTCCAGCGTTGGAGTGGTGTTCCTCCAAAATCACGTGAATCAAATCGCCGTCTCGCCACGTTTCGCTAACGACGGGAGTGTAAACCCAGCGGTCCAAGGTCATCCCGGATTCGCGAGTGTACTTCTTCTTTGTTTCGATGATCCACTCGACGCCCCTATCACCCAAGACGACTCCACTGGATTCAAACCAAGTACCGTCCGGCACGCGACCTAGCTGCAAATCAGCAAAGTCAGCCTGCTGCATTCGCGCAGGGCTGGCTCCCAAAACAACGATGGCGATGCCAACGGGAATCGCGAGTAAACCGATAACCAGCCAAAATCGAAAATAGTTAGCCACAGCAAAAGACCCAACGCAAGGTATCGAAAACAAAGTACAAAAACATACGTTTCGATACGTCCCTTCGCTAAATCACGTTTCGTAAACGTCGCGTGGAAGTCAGTCACGGAAACCTTGTCGTCGACAGCACGCAAGCCAATTTCGTCGGTTGCCCCATAGGTTCGACCGCCGCGAATCCCGGCACCGGCCAGCCACATGGAGTAGCCCCATGGGTTGTGGTCACGCCCTTCACCCTGTTCGCTCATCGGCATGCGTCCGAACTCGCCCCCCCAAATCACCAGCGTGTCTTCCATCAACCCGCGCTGTTTCAAATCTTGCAGTAACCCCGCGACCGGCTTGTCGGTTCGACGACAGTATTCTGTGTGATTTTTGTCGACGTTGGAATGTGCGTCCCAGCCATTCGTATCACCAGAATAAAGCTGAACAAACCGCACACCGCTTTCGATCATTCGTCGCGCCAGCAGGCATCGCTCGCCGAAGTCGCGGGTGGCTTTTTGGTCAATGCCATACATCCGCTGCGTCGCCTCGGTCTCCTGCTGGATATCGACAAGCGCCGGAGCCTCCGACTGCATACGAAACGCCAATTCGTAGGCTCTCACCCGCGCGGTCAATCGATCGTCGAAATCACGTGCTTCAAGATGGCGGCGATTGAGAGCATCGATGAGTCCAAGGTCGCGACGTTGTTGAGACGCGCTCACACTGGGTTGTGGTTGCAGATCCAGAATCGGCGATGCCCCCTGTCGCATCGTCACGCCTTGATACGATGCCGGAAGATTGCCATTACCCCATGCGGGCGGTCCTCCTTTTAGACCGCCACCGGGATCGGGCAGGACCACGAACGCTGGCATGTTTTGGTTTTCGGTCCCCAATCCATAAGCAACCCAGCTACCGACACTCGGGTTGCCCATCAGAATGCTGCCGGTGTTCATCTGGTACACCGATTGCGGATGATTCACGCTGTCGCCGTGCATCGAGCGAACGACGCAAATGTCGTCGGCATGCTCGGCGATGTGTGGCAGAAAATCACTGACAGGAAGTCCCGATTGACCTCGAGGTCGAAACTTTCGCACTGGCGCTAGCAACGGGTTTTTCTTGACGTTCCGGCGCGTCATCACGTTACCGAAACTCTCTGGCAACGGCTGCCCGCTGTACTTTGTCAGCGCTGGTTTCGGATCGAAAAGATCAACGTGGCTCGGGCCACCGTGCATGAATAACCAGATCACACGCTTGGCCCGAGGCGCCGCGTGCGTTGGTGGTTGGGCCGCTTCACCGTGCACCATCGACGCATAAGCGAGCATGCCCATCCCACCACCGGCACTGGCAAGAAACTTGCGGCGAGATCGTTGGTTCGACAAATTCATGATCGTTGTTTTGGGCTGATTCATTCAACATTCTCCACTTCGATTCTTCGAGTCATGCTGTAACGCAGGTGCGATTCCATTTCAACTCGGGCGCGATCAGCATCACGGTCGCGAATCGCGTCGACAATCGATTCGTGAGCAAGAATCGCACGTTCGCCTCGCGCTGCGTCATTGCGACAACTTTCTTTTTGTGCGAACGACACGAAACCCGCGAACGCTTCCAGCAAAGCAGGAAACAACGGATTCGCCGAAGCGCGAGCGATCTCTAAATGAAATTCCAGATCCACGACTTGAGCCGCCCTGTCACCACTATTATTCATCGCTTGGCGAAACTGAGTCAGAAGTTCGTCGAGACGTGAAAGCTGCTCGGGGGTGCGTCGACGCGCAGCCAGCGTCGCGGATTGAGACTCCAGTGCAAGTCGCACCTCAAACACCTGATCAAAGGTCTGCTGCCCGCCCATCAACATCAACGGCAACAGGTGGTTCAACGTTCCCGCATCGACCGATTTTACTCGAGTCCGCCGGCCGTGACTGATCTCGACAACGCCGAGACCTCGAAGCATTGAAAGCGCCTCACGAATCGCAATCCGGCTGACACCGAACTCCTCGATCAACGATCGTTCGCTTGGGATCTGAGCGCCCGTTTCCCAGACGCCCGACTGCACATTGCCGAGCATCTGCTGAAATACGGATTGAGTGGATGTTGGGGCATCGACCATTGATCAGGACAACGTGGGTAGCATGGGAACGAAGCGGCACGGCGGACACTTATCATACCAGATGACTATCTAATGGCAAGTAATCTGCATCAATACGCGACATTGCGTTGCCCATCCATTCCGGATTGACTACACTGGTAAGACCTTTTTGCATATTGAACCGGAGAGAGTTGTTGAGTCAAAGTCCCCTATACCGTCACGTTGCCATCATCACGGGTGCCTCCAGCGGCATCGGAGGTGGAGTCGCACGAGAACTGAATGCCGCCGGGATGAGGCTCGTTCTGACAGCTCGCCGAGCGGAGAAACTGGAGGCGCTCGCCGGCGAACTTGGAGATTGCGAAGTCATCGCGATCGACATTGCCGATGAAGCGGCACCACAGCGACTTGTGGCTTGTGCGTTGGAAAAATTCGGGCGGCTTGATGTGGTCTTTAACAGCGCCGGGATCATGCATGCGGGGAAGATTGAGGACGTTGATATTGACGAGATGTGCCGGATGGTACAAGTCAACGTCGAGGCCGCCACGCGCATGGCGTACACGGCGGTCAAGCATTTTCAACAAGCTGGCTCGGGGCATCTGATCAACGTCTCCAGTATTCTGGGCACCAAGGTGCGTCCCGGTACCGGCGTGTACGCGGGAACCAAGTACGCCATCGAAGCGCTCTCGGAAGCGTTGCGAATGGAGGTTGCCAAGACGAACGTCAAAGTGAGAGTGATCGAACCGGGCGTGGTCGAAACCGAATTGCAGAACCACTTCCCCGTGCATCCGAAAGAAGTGCTTGGCATCGCTAACCCATTGCTGCCTGCAGACATCGCTCGCTGTGTCCGCTTCGTGCTTGAGCAACCGGCACACGTTCGCATTCCCGTGATGATGGTGATTCCCGGCGAGCAGGCAATGTAGTGTGTGAGCAAAGCGAGCCATGAGTTTCCTCGGAATCCACTTCATCGATTTGCTTGTGCTGGCTGGCTACTTCAGCCTGATCCTGTACCTCGGCGTGTTTCTGGGCGCGAAGAAGACGAAGAACCTTGGTGATTTCTTTGTTGCTGGTGGACGCTGGGGGCCGCTCGTTTCATTTGTCTTCGTCTTTGCATCGGCAATCGCGGGAAACGAAGCGGTTGTCGTCAGTGGCCAGTCCTACACGAGCGGTTTATCGGGCGTTTGGTACTGGTGGAGTTTCCTGTTTGCGACGCCGGTTTACTATTTGTTCTCGATCTACTATCGCCGCGCTCGCGTCTACAACTTGGCTGAGTTCCTTGAGATGAGGTACAGTCGAGGTGTGGCCGCGTTGTACGCCATCATTGCAACCATCGTCTGCGTCCTGTTCATCGGGATGTTTGTTTTGGCGATTGCAAAGATTCTTGCCGGGTTCACCGAACTTCCGTTGTCCGTCTGTGTGTGGTCCATTTCGGGAGTGGTCGCGGCGTACGTATTCTCCGGAGGAATGATGTCAGCACTGCTGACGGACTTGCTGCAGGGCGTGATGTGCCTGCTGATTCTTGGGTTCGTCATGTTGCCCTTCGTTTGGAGCGCTAGCGGCGGTTACGAAACACTCAAGGCATTGCCCGCTTCGACTTGGGACTTCACCGGCGAAGGCATGACGATGTCGACGGTGATCGCCCTGAATGTTTCGGCATTGGCCGGTGGCATTGCTGCGCCATGGATTTACAACTGGATTGCGGTCTCCAAAGACGAGCGAACCGCGACACAATGCGCGTGGGGCCACCTTTGGAAACGCATTGTGACCTTGCTTTTTGCTGTCTACGGCATTCTGTTCGCGACACTCGTGCCCGAAATGTCCGATCCGGAACTCGCGTGGGGTATCGTCATGAAGCAGGTGCTGCCGATCGGTATCGGGGTCGTAGGGATGATGATAGCCAGCTTCTTTGCGGCTGCCATGTCTTCTGCAGACACTTATGCGACGACGTCATCCGCGCTTTCGATTGACTACCTGTATCGCAAAGTCCTCTCACCGGGGAAAACTCCGGAGCACTATTTGATGGCCGCCCGTTGCTGGGCCGTTGCATCAATTCTGGTCGCCGCAGCGTCGACGTTTTGGTTCGACAACATCAAAGACTACGTCAAGCTATGCATGGCATTACTTTCGTTTCTTGGAATCCCGATCTACTTCGGCGTGGTGTGGCGGCGAGCAAACACGACCGGCATGTGGTTGTCACTGATCCTCGGCATCGCATCACATCAGATCATTTACCGCCTGATGACTGGCGAAGGTCGCTACTTTGCTGACGCCGACGCAGCGTTTGCAACCAGCGTTTTTGTGCCGACAATACTATCGCTGGCCGGCATGTATTTTGGCTGCCTGTTTGGATCGATTCAGCCGAAGCAGCAACTCGATCGGTTTTACGCGACAATGAACACGCCGATCGGCCAAGAAGATCGACTTGTTGCGGCCGGAATCCGGTTGCCAGCACTTGTCGACGCTGGACTGGCCGATGACTTGCACGAACGAATCGACGAGACAGAATTGAATCGGATCACCGAAACCGATTCGCGCGACAAGTGGTTTGGCGCCGACAGCAACATTGAACTTGCCCGCGCGTCGTTTCCCGGTTGGTACAGTCGTGGATTCGTGATGGTAACGGCAAGTTGCGTCGGGCTAGTCGCCGGAACATGGCTGCTCACGCGAATCCTGTTCGTCTGGAATCCGTAGATCAAGTCGCTGACGGTTTCTTGCGCTAACTCACACTTCAACAACCTGTCTGTTTCATCCCCAATCGACATCAATGTCTTCCCGAGATCTTTCCATGTTGCAACGAGTACTCCTGATCGCCTTCCTGCTATCAACGTCGTCTTTGTTTGCCGACGAACTTGTCGTTCACTCCTTCAAGCGGCAACAGCTCTCTGAGACTTATTTCTCCGAAGGCGCGAACGCCGCTGATGTGAATGGCGATGGTGTCGCGGATGTGGTTTACGGGCCGTATTGGTTTGAAGGTCCGAAATTCACAGCAAAGCACGAGATCTACAAGCCGGTTCCGCAGAATAGAGATCGGTATGCGGACAACTTTTTTAGTTGGCTATACGACTTCAACGGTGATGGACGCAAAGATGTCTTCGTAGTTGGCTTTCCCGGAACCCCTGCGTATGTCTACGAGAATCCCGGCGAAGACGGTTTCGACAAGCATTGGCCCAAACATCAGGTGTTCGATTGGGTTTCTAACGAATCACCGCAGTTGATCAACATCGTTGGCGATGAAAAGCCGGAACTGGTTTGCACACGAGACGGCTTCTTTGGGTTTGCAACGATCGACTGGGAGCATCCGTTTGAGTCGTGGGAGTTTCATCCAATCTCGGAACAGATCACGGCGAAAAAGTTCGGGCACGGGCTGGGTGTCGGCGATGTCAATGGCGATGGTCGGATCGACCTGATTCACTCCAATGGCTGGTTTGAACAACCGCTGACGCATCAATTGACGTCGCGTTGGATGCCGCACACGGTTTCGTTCACCGAAGGTTACGGTGGCGCCGAAATGTACGCTTACGACGTCGATGGAGACGGCGACAACGACATCATCACCAGCCATCGAGCTCATGAGTTTGGTCTCGGCTGGTACGAACAAGTCAACGATGGTGACAAGAACGAGCCGACATTCAAACACCACTTGATCATGGGCGAGCACCCATCGGAGAACAAATACGGCGTGGTGTTTAGCGAACTGCATTCGCTCGCGCTGGCCGACATGGATGGCGACGGGCTGAAAGATATCGTTACCGGAAAGACGTATTGGTCGCATCATCGCCAGAGTCCTCAGTGGGATGCCGGCGCGGTTGTGTATTGGTTCAAACTGGTTCGCGGAAACGACGGCGTAGACTGGATTCCTTATAAGGCTGACGGCGAAGCAGGCATCGGTCGGCAGGTGTCCATCGTCGACGTCAACAACGACAAGCAGCCGGACATCGTGGTCGGCGGCATGTTGGGAACGCATGTGTTGACGCATCAGGTGAAACCCGTCAGTGAAAAAGAGTTCGCGGCCGCTCAGCCGAAGCTCTACACGGGGCCAAAGTTGCCAAAGGTCGAAGGTGCTGAAGCGTTGCGTGGACCGAAGTCGAAGATCGACGCAAAAACGGGGCGTGTTGCCGGATCAATCGAAGGCGAAACGCTGGCCGGCAAAGCAACCGGTGGCAGCGCGAAAGCTCAGGATATGTCGAGGTTTCGTGGCGATCGGTGGAGCAACAAGTCGCAACTTTGGTGGACGGGTGCGAAACCTGCCGACAAACTCGCGCTGCCGTTGCCGAATTTCACGGGCACGGTCGATGTCGAAGTTGTGCTCACCTGCGCCCGCGATTATGGCATCGTGCAGTTATCGTTGGACGACAAACCGCTTGGCCCACCGATCGATCTTTATCACACCGACGTTGTCACCACTGGAGTCCTTTCGTTTCCGGGGATCGCTGTCGAGGGAAAGAAGCACACATTGAACGTGCAAATGGTTGGTGCGAATCCCAAAGCCGCAAAGGCCTATATGTTCGCGATCGACTACCTTCGGATCAAAAAAGCGGACGGTAGTTTTGTGGCTGGAACAGCCGTCAGGGCAAAGCCGGTCGCCTCCATCGCCAACTTCAAAGCCAAGTCGACGGATGGTCGCGAGCTGAATCTGGATTTTGAAACCGGCACGTTGGCCGATTGGATTGCCGAAGGAAACGCGTGGGAAGGCCAACCGGTCAAAGGTGACACCGTTTTCGCTCGACGCCAAGACATGCGCAGCAACCACGAAGGCGACTATTGGATCGGCGGTTATGAAAAACTGGGTGACAAGGGTACGGGGACACTGACGTCCGCGCCGTTTGTCGTCGATCACCGCTACGCCACCTTCCTGACCAACGGAGGCGACAGCGAAAAAACACGTGTCGAACTGGTTCGCAAAGGCACTGGCAAAGCGGTTTACACAATGATCGGCACCAAAAGCGAAACGATGCGGCGGATCACAGTCGACTTGCGTCCGCACATGGGGCGGGAAATCATGGTGCGACTGGTCGACTCGCACACCGGCGGCTGGGGGCACCTCAACTTCGACCATTTTCGACTGCACGATGCAAAGCCGTCGGACATCACGCCGATGAAGATTGCTTTGAAGGCAGACGAGTATCCGCACGCGGGCTTGTCAGCTGAAGATGCTGCGGACGCAATGAAACTTCCCGAAGGGTTTTCAGTCACGGTCGGTGCGGCCGAACCGCAGGTGCAGCAACCGATCGCGATGGCGATCGACGATCGAGGCCGCGTCTGGATCGCAGAAGCGTACGAGTACCCGATTCGAGCGAAAGGCGACAAGGGAAGCGATCGCATCTTGATCTTTGAAGACACCGATGGAGATGGATCGCTTGACAATCGCAAGGTGTTCGCCGAAGGACTGAATTTGGTCAGCGGTTTGGAAGTCGGCTTCGGCGGCGTGTGGGTCGGAGCGGCACCGTACTTGATGTTCATTCCCGACCGTGATGGCGACGACAAACCGGATTCCGCACCAGAGATTTTGCTGGACGGTTGGGGTTATGAAGACACGCATGAAACGTTGAATGCGTTCATCTGGGGGCCGGACGGCTGGTTGTACGGTTGCCACGGCGTGTTCACTCATTCCAAAGTCGGCAAGCCGGGAACCCCGGATGCCGAGCGCGTTCCATTGAATTGTGCGGTTTGGCGATACCATCCGCTCAGACACGAGTTCGACGTGTTTGCTCACGGCACAAGCAATCCGTGGGGCGTCGACTTCAACGATCACGGGCAAGCGTTCATCACGGCCTGCGTGATTCCTCACTTGTATCACATCATTGACGGAGCACGTTATCAGCGGCAGGGTGGCCGGCACTTCAATCCATTCACCTATCGTGACATTCCGACGATCGCGGATCACTTGCACTATCTTGGTGCAACGCCACACGGGGGCAATAGCAAGTCCGACGCAGCCGGAGGCGGTCATGCTCATGCCGGCGCGATGATCTACTTGGGAGGAAAATGGCCCGAGAAGTATCGCAATCAGTTGTTCATGAACAACATCCACGGCCAGCGTTTGAACATGGATGTTCTGAAGCCAAACGGTTCCGGCTACGTTGGCAGCCACGGCCCGGATTTTCTGATGACGGGCGATCAGGCGTCGCAAATTCTGAACATTCGCTACGGCCCGGACGGGAATGCGTGGATGATCGATTGGTACGACATGCAGGCGTGTCATCGCCGGGAAGCCGAAATCCACGACCGAACGAATGGGCGAATCTACAAAGTCAGCTACGGCAAGTCGGATGGCTCCGCACCGGCGACGTCGCTTGCTTCGATGAGCGATCTGGATTTGTCCAAACTGGTTCTGCACACAAACGATTGGTTCGTTCGCCACTCGCGTCGAAACTTGCAGGAGCGATCCTCCGCGCGGTCGATTGATACCGCTGCGATCGCTTACTTGCACGATGTCCTTGCCAATAATTCCGACGACACCCGTCGATTGCGAGCCGCTTGGTCGTTGCATGTCATCGGTGCGTTGTCCAACAAGAACATTGAATCGATGCTCGGTGATGCAAGTCCCTATGTTCGCGGCTGGGCCATACAGTTGGCGATGGAGCAGCAGGGAGACGCATCGCCGTTTCTAAAGAAATTTGTCGAGCTTGCACGAGCTGACGACTCGCAAGTCGTTCGCCTTTACCTTGCGTCTGCCGCACAGAACCTTCCGCTCAACGACCGATGGGAACTGCTCAGCGCACTCACAAGTCACGCCGAGGACGCCAGCGACCACAACCTGCCGCTGTTGTACTGGTATGCCGCCGAACCACTGGCCCTCCAAGACACGGCCAAAGCGCTCGGATTGGCAATGTCCGCTGGCGAGAGCATTCCGCTGCTGCGTGAGTTCATGCTGCGTCGTATCGGCAGCGGTGGCGCTGATGCAGCGATGACCGCATTGGTGGACGGACTTGGCCGCGCAAAGACGCCGAACCTGCAACTCACTTTCCTTAGCGCTATCCGATCGGCACTGGCCGGACAACGACAGGTGAAAGCGCCAAAGCATTGGTCTGAAGTTTCCGCCGGGCTGTTGAAAAGCCGCCATGCCGACGTACGTTTACAGGCAACGGCTCTCGGCGTGACCTTCGGTGACAAAGCTGCCTTTGCTGCAATGCGTTCGCAAATCGAAGACACCTCCGGCGAAGCCAAAGTTCGACTCGTCGCCCTGAACTCACTGCTGGACGCCGGCGATCCCGGACTCGTTCCAACTCTACGATCTTTATTGGCAATTGACGGCCCGCTGCGAGAAGCCGCGATCGGTGGACTTGCGCAGTACGATGATCCGTCCGTCGCATCGGTGCTGCTGAAGTCGTATGCGGATTTCACCCCCGACCAGCGACGGATGGCACTTGGCACCTTGTGTGCTCGCGCATCATCCGGCGTGACTTTGTTGAAAGCGATCGAATCGAAGCAAATTGCCGGCACCGATTTGACGGCAGATCTTGTGCGTCAGTTGCAGTTTTTGAAAAACAAGAACATCGACACGTTGCTGCAAGATGTTTGGGGCACAGCTCGAGAGTCGGCAGCCGACAAACTGAAAATGATCGCGGACATGAAAACACTCGTCACGTCCGACAAGCATCCACCGGCAGATGCGGAACTCGGACGCGCGATTTTTGCTAAGACCTGCATGAAGTGTCACGTCCTGTACGGAGCCGGCTTCAAAATCGGACCAGACCTGACGGGATCGAATCGATCCAACATCGACTACCTGCTCAGCAACATTGTCGATCCCAGCTCTGTGATGGCCAAAGAGTACTTGCCGACGACACTGCTGACCGCTGACGGACGACTCGTCAGTGGGCTGATCAAGGCAGAAGACGACAATAGCATCACGCTTCAAACCTCAGACCGAAAAGTCATCATTCCGAAGGATGAAGTCGACGAGCGTGTTGAAGGCACCAAGTCGATGATGCCCGACGATCAGCTCAAGCAGTTCAGCCCGCACGAAGTTCGTTCGCTGATCGCCTACCTTCAAGGCAAACAGCAAACGCCGATGCTGGCCAACACCGAGAACGCAGCCACGATATTTAATGGTCGCGACTTGACGGGTTGGAGCGGCACTGAAGGATTATGGTCGGTCGAAAATGGAGAACTCGTCGGGCGCACCGATGGGCTGAAACGCAACGAATGGATTGTCAGCGACTTGTCTGCCGAAGATTTCCACCTGACGCTCGAAGTGAAGCTTGTCGACAACGCCGGCAACAGTGGCATTCAATTTCGCAGCAAGGCGCACAAAGGCGAAGTCAGTGGTTATCAAGCGGATGTCGGCAAAGGTTGGTGGGGCAAGCTCTACGAAGAACACGGCCGCGCGCTGTTGTGGGACAAGTCGGGCGAACAGCATGTGACGCTTGGCGACTGGAACAAGTACGAAGTCATCGCCAACGGGCATCACATCATCACAAAGATCAACGGCAAGACTTGCGTCGATCTCGATGACCCCGAAGGAACCCACCGAGGCATCATCGCCTTTCAACTTCACAGCGGCGGAAAAACCGAAGTCCGATTCCGGAATATTCAACTGGAAGTGTTCGCAATAGAACGACATGAGGAAAACGAATGAGGATCATTTTCATTGTTATTGCAGCCTGTGCACTGTGCCTGCCATCGCTTCGTGGTGCGGAACCATTTCTGGACAAGACCGACCTCTTTACAGCGAAGCAGGCTGGGTACGAGACGTTTCGTATTCCCGGTGTCGTCGTGACGAAGTCAGGAACGATCCTCGCCTACTGCGAAGCACGACGCGGGAGCCGGTCCGACTGGGCTGACATCGAGATCCTGCTGACACGGAGCACCAACGGTGGTCGCACATGGTCGCCACCGCAGCGGATCGCAGACTCCGGAAAAGACACGGTGAACAACGCCGTGGCGATTGTTGACCGCGAATCGGGCCGAATCCATTTCTTGTACTGTATCAACTATCACACCTGCTATTACATGTTCAGCGACGATGACGCGGCGACGTTTAGCAAACCACGCGAAATCACGTCGGACGTTGAACCGCTGCGGAAGCATTACGATTGGAAGGTCATCGCAACCGGACCGGGGCACGGAATTCAACTGCGCAACGGACGATTGCTTGTGCCTATTTGGATGTCGAAGGAGCTGAAGCATCATCGCCCATCAGCGGTCTCCGTCCTTTACAGCGACGACCACGGCAAGACATGGTTGACCGGAGACATCGTCTGCCAGCATCCCGATCCGCTCATCAATCCCAGCGAAACCATTGCGACGCAGCTTTCCGATGATCGTGTCTTGCTGAACATCCGCAGTGAGAATCGAAACTACCGCCGCGCTCTGTCAATCAGCGACGACGGCGCGACTAATTGGTCTGTCGTGAAATTCGACGAAGAGCTCTTTGAACCGATCTGCATGGCGGCGATCATCCAGCTACCAAAACCATTCGCGACGAACGACGGAACGTTCATCTTCAGCAATCCGGACAGTTCGTCGAACCCCGCTTTTCACGGAAAAAACCGATTTCGTCACCGCGAAAACGTCACCATTCGGCTGAGCACAGACGATTGCCAAACTTGGCCTGTTTCACGTGTGTTACAGCCGGGGATTAGTGGATACTCTGATCTGGCTGTCGCCTCGGACGGAACGATCTACTGTCTTTACGAGCGAGGCGGAGATGATGGTTTTGCCCACAAACATTTGACCATGGCGCGCTTCAATCGCGAATGGATTGAAGCACCGGTCGCCCCTTGAGGTTCACGATGAATTACAGCAGTTCCTACTGACTCGCGGCCGCAGAGGATGTCTTTCGGACAGTGTGAGCTGTTGCCCGCGAGCCCAACCTTTTCACGACTTAATAGGTTCACTGTAGCCGTCGATCTGATGTCGTTGAGAAGAATCGTGAACTTCGCGGAGTATCGTCACTGGAATGACTCGTCAACAGAGACAAAGTGAGTGGGCACACAATCGAATTGCACTGATCTAACAAAGAAGCACATCCGGAGTTTCGCAATGCGACTGGCTGCCTTGATCCCGTTCCTACTGTTCGGCACGGTCGCTCGTGCAAATGATTTGGTCGTGGTCGCGACGTTTGAATCTGGCGGTCTCTACTGGAAGGCCGAATTCGGCAGTCACCAGTTGCCTTGCGAGTTGCGATACCGCATCAAGGGAACAAAAGAATGGCGAGAAGGTTTTCCGCTTTGGTTCGATTCGCGAGATCATTCGTGGGATGGGGAATACCGAGGCAGCATCGTTCATCTTCGGCCCGGAACAGAGTACGAAGCTGAGGTTCGTACGGACCGAGAATCCGCTCGTGCGACGTTCTCCACATGGCAGGAATCGTTTCCTTCACAACCTCCCCAGATCCTGCCAAATGAGAGTACGGCACCGCTTCTTATTCGCGACTCTGGATCACCAGACGCGTGGAACATCTATCAGCCGGAATCCGGTACAACGGCAACAATTGATGTTGAGAACAGACACGAAAACTGCATTCGCATCGAAGACGCATCGCACATCATTCTGCGTGGACTGACGTTGCGCGGTGCTTCGCGCCATGCCATCGAGCTTGTTGGTGACGTACACGATATCGTCATCGAAGATTGTGATATCAGCGGCTGGGGCAGCGTTGAACCTGATGGCTGGGGACGCAACTACGATTCAGCCCTCTTTAGCCGCAGCCGAACGCTGGAACGAGTCATCGTCCAACGCAACAACATTCACCATCCGCGCGGAGATTCCAACAACTGGGCCGAACATCGGCCAACACCGCGCGATCCCGACAATCGGCACCCGGGCGGACCGCAGGCAATCACATTCATGCAAAGTCGGGGCAACCACGTTTTTCGACACAATCGCGTCTGGTCCGACGACGACCATCAGTTCAACGACATTTTCGGCGCGTCGGCGAACTACAGCACGGTGGGCTTTCCCAACGGTGACTCCGACATCTACGGAAACCGCCTTAGCCACTGCTGGGATGACGCGATTGAATCAGAGGGAGCGAACCGAAATGTGCGCATCTGGAATAATCACATCGACAAGAGCTTCGTTGCTGTGGCGACGGCGACCACGTCTGTTGGACCACTCTATGTCTGGCGAAATGTGGTCGGCGAATCGCGCCGCAGCGATATCGGCAACTCAGATGAGATCAAGCGAGGTGGGTTTCTGAAGACCAGTGACCGCATGGGTGGCGGCAGAATCTATGTGTTTCATAACACGCTTCTTCAACCGCCACCTCCTGACAGATTCCGCAACACGCTCGGATGTCAGATCGGTATGGGGCACGGAGGGAATATGTCGAACATTTTCAGCCGTAACAATATCTTGCACACTTCGGCGAAGGGTGGTCCGTTCAATGATCGACAACGCGATCCGCAGGGCGACTACGACTATGATCTGTACAACGGACGGCTGCTGATTTCGTCTCACGAGCGTCACGGGATTGCTGGGCTTCCGCGATACGAGTCGCTGGTTGCCAACAACGACAAGGCCAGGTTACGTCTCCCGCTGCCTCAGGTACCAATACAGGACAGCCCGGCTGTTGATGCTGGAATACGGTTGCCAAACTTTAATGACAACTACGTCGGAAACGCACCCGACATCGGGGCACACGAGCGCTCCATCGAACTGACGATTCAAAGATCGATCATCATCGAAGGTGATTCCCACTGGGACTGGACACAAGCGCGGACGACAATGGCACTGCACCAGCAGCAGCCATTCTTTCTGACCACGATGTCACGCACGGCGAAGGTGGGGGCTCATGGTTATCACGACGTGTTCGCAGTCTTTGCGGATCGATCGGCGACACGGTGGAGTTCGCCGCAGCCAATACCGTCGCTTCGTCGGACACGCCGTGACGATGGGTACGAAGTGGTTGCCGGTGATCTGAGTCCGATTTGGCATCCACCAACCGGAAAGGTCTTGATTACCGGGAAGACGTTCAACTTTGCCGATGGTTCCAAAGAAGACATCCTTCGTGAAAAAGTGTCGTATTGTGTTTTCGATCCGACGACGAGAGAGTTCGGTCCGCTACGAATCTTGGATTTGCCAGAGAAGGATCGTGCTGGCTCCCCAATGATTGCTCCAAACGCCGGATGTCATCAGCAGGTAGTTCTCGATGACGGAAATGTGCTGTTGCCTATTCGTTACCAGCGAAGCAGGACCAAACGTAACTACACATCTGTTGTGGCCAAATGTGAGTTCGACGGCGAAACCCTGCGCTATATCGAACATGGATCGGAGCATTCCGTGCCAACTCGCCGCGGCTTGTACGAGCCATCGGTCGTCGAGCACAACGGTGCGTTCTTCTTGACGCTCCGAGCCGACGACGGCGCATGGGTTGCAAAGAGTTCTGATGGCATCAACTTTTCGACGCACGTTCCGTGGAGGTTTGACGACGGCAAGAAACTCGGATGCTACAACACCCAACAGCACTGGGTGACGTTGGATAATCGACTCTATCTGGTCTACACGCGCAAAGGCGCTGACAATGACCACATCATGAGACACAGAGCACCGCTGTTTATCGGCAAAGTCGAACCGAAACGAATGGTCGTGCTGCGAAAAACCGAACAGATTGTCGTGCGGGAGAATCACGCGACTCTTGGCAATTCCGGAATCTGCAGAATCAGCGACAACGAATCGTGGATCACTGTCGCAGAAGGACGTGTCAGCTATGGTCAGCGAAAGGGTGAGAACAATCGAGTCATTCTAGCCAAACTGCGCCCCGCCAACTGATCGCTGCGAGCGCCACTCGGTGTTCCTCATTGTAAATCGATGTTCAGACCGACGACACTGATCCGAACATAACGCCATGAGACTGGGATGCCAAGAAAGCTGTGAACCTACTCAGTTCTGGTGAAACGACTCCGAGACGAAGCTTAACACGGTGGGGAGCGCGGATCGCCAGTAGCTCCAGCGGTGTCCGCCGTCGCGCACTCGATATTCGTGAGGGATTTCGCGTTTTCGCATCGCGATATGAACCAGCGAATTACCTTCGTATAGAAAGTCGTCGTCTCCACAGTCGATGTACCAACGGACGCTCTTGATGTCGTCGGCAGGTAGGTTCTCCACTAGTTGCAATGCGCTGTGCTGTTTCACATATTCCTCGATCTTTTCGTCCGCGACTGGCTCAAACTTCACGTCAGGCTCGTTGCGTCGAGGCCGGTTGTATCGCCGCTTGGCGTCTTCAAGATTCAGAGGGCCGGTGCTGGCGCTGAGCGGGCAAGCGGAAGAAAACATTTCGGGGTGGTGCAGAGCGTACATGAACGAACCGCCTCCGCCCATCGAAAGACCGCCCACTGCGCGATAGCGTTTGTCGGATTTGACGCGATAGGTTTTTTCGATGTGCGGAATCAATTCCTTGAAGAAAAAGTCTTCGTAGTTCCAGCCACCTCGAATGTCATTGAAGTAACCGCGGCGGCCCGTATTGGCGTCTGGCATGACAATCACCATCGGCGTCGCTGTTCCATCAGCGATTGCTTTGTCCGCGATATGCTGAACTTCGCCGAATTGCACCCAGCCGGTTTGATCATCCCCGCCACCGTGCAACAAATACAGAACAGGGTAACTTCGCTGCGACGTCTGATAGCTGGGCGGTAAATAGATCGCATAGTTTCGTTCACCGCCGAGGATTTCGCTGGGAAGCGTCTTGGTATCGTGAACAACGCTGTGATGCGATGCCTGAGCATATGCGAGGTTCGGCGAAAGGAACGCGGTCGCAACGAATAAAGTAGAAAGTGCTTTCATCATGTTTAACATTCACTTGTTCCTGCACCACGACATTCGCTGTGCAAAGTCTTTTTGAAATTCGGACCGCCATCGGCTGACAGTCTCACGGTGGTCCATTTTAGCCTGATCGTCACGATACCAACCATCAGCGGCTCGAACAAATTGTCCTCCCCAGCCGGGCTTTGCCGGATCGGCCGGGTCGTTGTGACCTTGAGGAAGGAAGAAGAACCACGACGGTGTATCGCCTTCTTTCATGCAGCCATGCGGATTGGGGCTGGTCCACGTTTTGGTTGGGTACAGTGCTCCCAGCGGTCCAGTTGAATGCACGTTCGCGTCGATCCACTGGCGTGACGTCAGCGCTTCGTCGCCGGTCAAGTACATACCGCGAAACGAAGCGTTTCTCTTGTCCGTTCCCTTCTTCGCCCTGCTCAGGATGTAGTACATCCCCGGAAACTCGGACAGCATCCAGTCAGCAATGCCATCTTGATCAGCGATGTCGTACACTCGAAAACGCTTGACGAATTCAGCCAAACCATCCGCGCCGCGGTCCTGTCGCACACGCCAAAGCGCCTGCGCCAAATCCGTTTGGCCACCCCAAATCGTGATATTCAACGGTTGGTCGATTGATCCCGTGTCGATGCGCTCAATCAGAAATGTTGACCCCTCAGTGTCGTGTCCTTTACCGATATGTTCCAGCCCACGTTGCGGATTGCCGGACCGGATAACACCGAGAATCGACTTGGTTTCGGGCCAGCCTTTGGCATGCCGAGCAAGGTTTTCGCGAACGTTTCCGTAGGCAGACACGATTTCGCGAATCAACTCGGGCTTTGTTGTCGCAACCTTTAACTCGCCGGGAGTCCCCGATGCGGAAGCGACAAGCCCTTCGACCTGAAACTCGTTGCAGTAAACCATCAACCGTATGAGCGACTGTTGGTCATCCGGGTCTCCACCGATATCCGTCAGCACAAACAAACGCGGACGATCGTCCTCGCCAACCGAAGCGGATTCAAAGCAGATCAACAACATGAAAATCAAAGCAAATTGAAATTTCAAAACATTTACTCCGGAAGCGAAGCTTTCACCGGCTTCAAAGTTTTCGCCATATCGACGGGATTCGCCGGCGGACGAACATAGCTGACATCACAAACAGAATACTGATCATTGTTCAGAATTGGAAACCGCCTGCGATGATCCGTCGAGTTCTTCAGTGCATCACGTGCGGTTTCGGATGCTGATTGGGCGAGTCGCTTGATGCTTTGGAGCGAATATACTTAAGCTCATAGCATAAATACTCACCGCAGTCGCTACGACCTACCAAACACAACGACGGTGGCGAAACGAACTCGTACGTTTTCCGTCCAAGTAGTCATCAAATATTCAGAGCGCTCTGTCAGCTCTATTTACAAGGCACATCCAGACCATGGTTGTTCAACAGCTTAAAGCGTGCATTGTCATTTTATTGATGGCGACTGTGGTGCCAGTGGCACAAGGAGCCAACAATGAGGTGAACAACTTCTCGCGAGATGGCAAATTCGCTAAGAAGCACGGCGTTTTCGAGATAGCTCTCAGGTCAGATTCGAAGCTGCCAAACCCCTTTGATGTTCCAGTCAAAGTAACCTTTACACCTCCGTCAGGTGCTGCCGCTGCAAAGACGGTAGATGGATTTTTTGATGGGGAGGGAACCTGGCGCGCTCGCGTGTATGTGAATGAGGTTGGTAGTTGGAAATGGTCTACCAGATGTGAGCAAGATTCACAGCTTAATGCTCAGTCGGGCGAGTTTGACGTAGCTGATTCTGATCTCAGAGGGCGCCTGCTTGTTCATCCTCGGAACCAGCGCCATTGGATAACAGAAGACGGACGGTGGTTTCTCAATCTCAATGACACGGCCTACTTTCTTTTGCTTGGCAAGGACCATGGAGGAAATGTGGTGCCGACGGATGATTTCCGAGACTACGTCCGTGACTTGTCGACAGTTGGCATCACTTCTGTGCGAACCAATTTGCTGACACATCCGAATGGCCCCTGGGATAACCTTTTTGGCGAGAACATCGACGGGAAACACACTCGTTTGAATCTCAAGAATATGCGTCGCGCTGATGAGCGTCTGGAGTGGATGCTAAACTAACATCCCGAGATCTACGTGCAACTGATTCTGTTTCCGCTTGCGCAAAGATGGGGGACAGACGAAGACTTCTGGCATCGACTGTCGGGCCAGGAAAAGCAACGAATCCTCCGCTATCTCGTCGCCCGTTACGCTGCCTACCCTCAAGTTTTTTGGTTGGTCGTCTACGATTGTCACTATGGAGAAAGGTTTCCTCGCAACACGGCCTTTGTACGCGAAGCAGGGAGCTACCTCTGGAAGCATGACCCATGGCAGCATCCGCGCTCGACGGGGCCGAACCGAAATGCAGGGTTTCTGTTTTCCGAAGAGGAATGGGCTACCTATATCCATTTGGAAGACGAACATGACCTGAGTGCGACAGAGTTCAAGAAATTCGAAAAGTTTGGAAAGCCAATCTTCCTTGGTGAGGACCGCTACGAACAGGACCATGGTCGGGACCGCGACCCGAGCGACATGCGTTATTGGCAGCGCCGACTTTTCTGGTCCTGGCTCTTATCAGGAGGCTCGGCCAACTACGGAGGAAGGTGGCTCAGCGTACATCCATATCGACAGACCGGAAAACGGGAGTTTTTTGTCGATATACGAAAACTCCGATTCGGTCAGCAGCTTACGGGGCTTGACTCTGTGATTCACATTTCCAGATTCCTCGGTTCCAACAACATCGAATTGTGCAGTTTTCAGGCGGATGACTCACTTGTGCAGGATTCGAAAATTAAGCACGGCATCGACGCACCAAAGCTGGCTCGCCGGCAGTTCAAAGAATTTCTCGTCTATCATCCGAGCGCCAAAGGAACCGGGCAGCATGCAACGAGAAATCGTGACTATACCGCTGCGGTATCAATCGACCTACGAAAGGCATCCGGCGATTTGACAGTGCAGTGGTTGCGGTGCCATGATGGCACTATCCGCGAAGCCCCAGCGATATCGGGCAGAGGTGTTCGTGAGTTGACCGCTCCATGGTCTGGAGAGGATGTCGTGTTACGGCTTATTGAGTCTCAATGACCTACTGCGACCGTCCGGTAGTTTCATCGAAACTGCAACTCAGTGCTTGGGCGACCAAGTGAACAAGCACAAGCGAGAATCGTCGGGCTGCAATTGCGCCGGCGCCCACGCTTTCATCTTGATCGCTTCGCCGCCTACCGACTGCTCCGCATGCCATCGAGGCTGGGTTGATTCCGAGATCAACATACTTCCCAGATCGTCCGCTGAGATTTAACTCAGGATTCCACGTGCATGCGCAGCGCTTCGTACGAGATTGGGCAGATTTTCGGGCCAGCTTCTTTGCCCATGATCTCGAAGACTTCGTCCAGCGAAAGCTGCCTCTTGCGGTAGGGTCGCTTCGCGGCAAGTGCGTCAAAGATATCGGCGACACACATCGCCTTGGCTTCGAGCGACAATTCTCGGTCGGTCAGTCCAAGGCTGTATCCGCTGCCATCGAGTTTCTCATGGTGTGCGGCTGCTTCGTTGGCGAAAGATCGAAAACAAGGCACGAAGTTCAGAATTTGCCGCGTGTGATCGACATGCCTGCGCATCTGAGCGAACTCGTCGTCGTTCAGTCCGCCGGGTTTGTCGAGAATCAAATTCGTGACACCAAGGGCATCATCACGTCAATGATCAGCAGATCAAAGGTCAATCCGTCGATTTTTCGGCGGGCTTCCAACGCATCGGCTGCAACGGACACGCGAAACCCGTTCTCATGCTAAAACCGCGAAAGTAAATCGCGAATACGCCGGACGTCATCAACCACGAGAACGTGTGCCGCATCATCATCGATGATGAAATTCATTTACTTCATCAATCAGCGCGTTCATCCTGAAACTTCGCTTTGGATTTAAACGATGCACTTTTTCTGAGCTCCATAATTCGCTCCTGCCCTTCTTTGTCGACTAGGTTGGTCAAAAATGTGTGGATCGCGATTTCATCAGCTTCCGACATGTTGATTGTTGCTTCGCTGATTCTCTGCGATTGAATCTCTGACAATTGAAGGGCGAGATTGCGGCCTTTTTGGGTTGGGTACAAAAGTCTTTGGCGACGGTCGTCTGGTCTCGGTTGCTGGACAATATGACCAGAGGAGACCAATTGGCGCAGAACCCTTCCGAAACTTTGTTTGGTAGTATCCAAAATCTCAAGCAAATGCGCCACGGTTTGACCGGGTTGTCTGTTGACGCAATGCAGCACACGGTGATGAACGCGACCAAAACCGTAGTCTTTCAAAATTTCATCTGCATCCGAGATAAAATTGCGATAGGCAAAAAACAACAACTCGATGGTGGCGAAGTCCGGCCCGTCATCTTCGTTCATTGGTGTGGAGATTGCGTCGGATACTTGCATGGAATTTCTTTTGGCCGATCCCAATATCATGTTCAAGACATCTTTCACGATCATGGTGTTGACTGACAATTGATTAATGTGAGTGTCGTTGACATAAAAATCCTTGTCACGATAATGCTTGCGCCGGTAATTCCGAGCTGCGCAATTGGTTCTGTGGGAGTAGTGCAATGGATTCGAAACCTTTTGACCAACTGGACGGTGTGATCTGGTACAATGGCGAGTTTGTCGAGTGGGCGGATGCGCAAGTGCATGTGTTAACCCATGGACTGCACTACGCGAGTTCGGTGTTTGAAGGTGAGCGCGCCTACGGGGGCGAGATATTTGAGCTGACAAAACACTCAGAACGTTTGGTGCACTCAGCCAAGGTCTTAGGGTTCGAGATACCTTACTCCGTGGCCGAGATTGATGAAGCCTGTCGTGAAGCTTTGAAACGTCAAGGGCTGAGTGATGCTTATATTCGCCCTGTTGCATGGCGTGGCAGTGAAATGATGGGCGTTTCGGCCCAGAAAAACCGTATCAATCTGGCTATCGCCGTGTGGGAATGGCCGAGCTATTTCAATCCGGAAGAGCGGTTGAAGGGTATCCGGTTGGACATCTCAGAATGGAAGCGCCCGGACCCGGCGACCATTCCCTGCGAGGCCAAGGCTGCGGGCCTTTATATGATCTGCACGCTTGCAAAACATGCAGCAGAAGCCAAAGGCTATGCGGATGCGATGATGTATGACTGGCGCGGGCAAATTGCTGAAGCCACGGGTGCCAACATCTTTTTCGTTAAAGACTGTGTGATCCATACGCCGACGCCGGATTGTTTCCTGAACGGCCTTACACGCCAAACGGTGATCGAGTTGGCGAATGATCGGCAGATTGAAGTCATCGAGCGAGCCATCATGCCGGAAGAAATGGCTGATTTTGAGCAATGCTTCTTGACGGGGTCAGCGACTGAGGTGACACCAGTGTCGGAAATCGGGCCGTATTCGTTTCAGGTGGGTGAAATCACCAAAACGTTGATCGAAGATTACGACAAGGCCGTTCGCCCGGGTTGATTGGATGGTGTCTGGTGATGCTCAGCCCCGGTTGTTTGATCGCTGATGGTGTGCTTTTGAGCACAAATATATGAGGCAATATCGGTGGTGCGGGTATGGGCGCGGCGGCAGGTGATACAGCCGGTGGTCGTATGCTCGGTGGATTGCTGGGGACTGCGGTCAGTGGTCTTGTCGGTGGCGGTGTCTTGACCGGCGTCGCAGGCGCGATTGCCGATGTCGTGCAGCAGTGCTGCGCGACGCCAGTAACGAAGCTGCTCGTCACTGTGGCCAAACTGCCGCAATATTCCCACCGTTCCTTCGGCGACGCCAAACGAATGTCGGCTCGTCCACGGACTCTTGGCGTCGATCACATCGGCGAATCCCTCGGCGATTGCATCGAGCCGGTTTTCTTCAACGAACATTCTCTGTTCTTCGGGTTCGCATTGGCCAAGGGCATCGCGAACGTCACGTTGATTTAGGGTGGCCCAAAAGTCATGGTCATCATGGAACGACATCAGGGCACTGACGAGGTCTGGGTCGAACCATTTGCCTGATCGCTCGTGGGCGACTTCGAGTGCAGCCACCAAGCCGTAGCTGCTAAAGTAGACTTCGACGGTTTGTGCGAGACAGGCAATGCGGCCAAGCAACGGGATTTCTTCGCCCTTGAGTCCATAGGGTTCGCCGCGTCCATCCCAATGTTCGTCCAACGCACGAACTGCGGCGGCGGCTTGTTCACTAAATCCGAGTTTTCTTGCAATGTCGGCCCCGCGCGAACAACGTGTCTTGATCAACTCGGTTCCACAAACCTAGGTCATGACTTAACGTGACGTTGCACTTTTACATCATTTGGACTTCAAGTGTTTCAACAGGAACTGTCGTTGCATCTCGCCGATTTCCTGTTTGGTAAACTCTGGACCACCGTGCCCGGCACCTTCGATCATGTGCAGCGTCGATTCCACATTGACTGATTTCAGTGCATTGTCCATCGCTTCGCTTTGATTTGGCGGGACGGTTCGGTCTTCTGTTCCGTGGATGATCAGGAAAGGAGGGTCGGCTTTGTCGACATACGTGATCGGGTTCACTCGCTTGATGCCAGCTTCGTTTTGAAGCACCTCGCCACCGCCGAGCAATTTCGATTCGGGCGAGTTCGCTTTGTTATGGTGTTCGTATCCGGCTGTGGTAACGAACGCTTTGAAGTCTGTTGGCCCATAAAGATCGACTACAGCTTGAACGTCGCTAGACTGATCCGCCCAGCCTCCTGCGCCCTCGAACTCTTTCACGCCCCCCGATGTCCCCATCAGTGCAACGAGGTGTCCGCCTGCTGAACTACCGCCAACTGCGATGCGTTTGGGATCGAGGTTGTACTTTTCCGCGTGTGCTCGCAAGTAACGAATTGCGCACTTGCAGTCTTCGATCTGAGCCGGGAAAGGTGCTTCCCCGGTAAGCCGATACTCAATCGTCGCCCCAACAAAACCTTCTCGAACCATCGGCACGACCTTCCCGACACCGCCATCCTTCGTACCGCCCTGCCAGCCACCACCGTGAATCCAAACATAAACAGGCATCGGCGAATCCGACTGTTCCTTGGGCAGCACAATGTGCATCGTCAGGTCTCGACCGCCGCCTTTGCCGAATACGACATCGCGTAGCACGGTGACATCAGCAGGAGCGTTTTGACCAGCGCCCTGTTGACCACGCCCCGCAGGTGCACCGGCGAAATCTTCCTTGGTAAGTAGGTCATCGCTATTGCGATCGAATCGCTTGAACAGTCGCTCGGGGCCCTTGAATTCCTCTTTCGTCACTTTTTCGTCCTTGTTCCCGTCTTCACGCCGGAGAACTTCGTTGAACGAAATTCGTGGACGCCGCTGCTGCTGTAAGTCCTGAGCCGTCGCGAAACCGAAAGACAATGCGACGATCGACATGGCAAAAAACACTTTGATGATTTTCATTGAAAACTCCCTGGATGTAAAATTGAAACGTCACTCGTATCAGCCAGCTAATTGTTCGCCATTGTTCTCAGGCCCGACAATTTCGACAATCAACGCAACCGACTACTGCACGGAAAGCGTTCATGTTGTCACCGATAGAGAACAAGTCCCTTCAACGGATTTTCGATTGGTCCCTCGTTAATGCCGCCTCCATCTCTGAGCGCAACTCGCTGGACGTCGTGCGAGTCGATCCTCACGGTGCCGTCCCTAGCGTTGGTGCTCAAGGAACTTTGCTCAAGGAAGGTCCATGCCATCGGGAACGCGGGAATTTCCGAATCGCGTTTAGTTCGCCCCTCGCAGGCAGACGGTTTGTATGCTGCAGCGAGTTTCAACCGGTGACACTAACCATCCGGCGCTTGCGAAAGCTGTACAGAACGCGATTACTCTCCGTGATTCATTGATTCTGGCTGATTAACAGTACCTACCGTTCTTACATGACTTGCATCAAGACTTGATGCAAATTTGCCCGCACGATCTAAGATACGAGAACCCGTTCATGACCACACGCAACCGGACGGCTCGTACCGCTTTTCGCACCAGATGCGTACGAGAAAAAATGAAAGCGGATCAATGGCTTCGACCGGTGCGACGGATCTGTTCCAATAGCGCTGTTAACTGCGCCACTCGATCTGGATGCAGCTTTGAGAGATTGTCTTTCTCGGCAATGTCTCGACCGAGATGATAGAGTTGCACAGCTGGTTGTTCTGCGTCCAAGTGAGGCAACTCACCGGCGCCTCCACCGTCTTGCCCCAAAATCAATTTCCATGGTCCTTGCCGAATCGAGAACAGCGACGAAAAGGAATCGTTCACAAGAACGTTGCGCCTCGGACGACTCGAAGGAACATCAAGCAATGCAGTCAATACACTGAAACTGTCTTCACCGGCGTCGTCCGGCAATTCAAACTCGAAATAGTCACTGAACGTGGCCAACATATCGGTGAGCGCAATCATCTCATCGCTGGTTGATCCGGCTTTGATCATCTTTGGCCAGCGGGCGATAAACGGTATGCGATGACCGCCTTCATAGACCGTCGTTTTCTGACCGCGCAAGGGGCCGTTTATTAGGTGGCCATGGTCCGCCGCATACTCAATTGGTTGGTACCTGACGACTCCGCCATTGTCGCTGGTCAAGAGTAACAGCGTGTTCTCCAACACTTGTTTACGTTGCAACGCATCAACGACCTGACCAACCGACCAATCCATTTCAGCAATGAAATCCCCACGCGGACCGATCTCACTGGTTTCACGAAATCGTTTGGCAGGGATAATTGGAGCGTGGATGTTGCGGTGAGCGACATAGAGAAAGAAGGGTTGGTCTGACTCGTACTCTTCAATCCAACGAACGGCCCGATCAGTCAGCATGTCGGACAGATCTTTGTGCTTGTAGAACATTTCGTCGGGACCAGACTGCCCCAAAGCAGCCGCCAGTCCGGATCGCGGACGGCGCAGGTAATCTTTCTCAAACCCCGCTCGTTTATCTGGCGTGATCTTCAGAGGATGATTCGGATCGAGATTCAGGACTCGGTCATTCTCAATGATGATGTGTGGGAATTGTCCGACGTGTGGGAAACCCCAAAAGTATTCAAAACCAACATCATTCGGCCCGGGCTTGAGCGGCAGGTTGTAATCGGGGCCAAGGATGTCATCCCATCCCGGCTGGTTGCGATCACCAAAACCCAAATGCCATTTCCCGATGCATGCCGTTGAGTAACCTTGAGTCTGAAAAAGGTCGGCGATCGTGAAGCGGTCCGGATCGATCAAAAGCGGGTCATTTGCCCACAGAGTTGAAGAACCGTTCCACGTTCTCCACGCATATCGTCCTGTCAACAAGTTGTAACGCGATGGCGTACAAACAGACGCAGGCGAGTGTGCATCGGTGAAGCGTCTGCCTGCCGCGGCAAGCTGATCGACATTGGGCGTCTTAACCTTCGTTGCGCCATAACAACTTAAGTCGCCATAACCGAGATCATCCATCAACAGCACGACCACGTTCGGTCGATCTTTCGCGCAGACCGATCCAATGACCAACAGTGACGCTGCGAGCGAAATCATGATTCGACTGGGATACTTCATTGTGCTCACTGTAAATCCGGGGCTGGAAGTATGAATCTGCCGTCAATCGTGTTCCACGAATCATTCGAGTTCTTGCCACTGAAGATCATCGTGAACTTGGCTCCATCCGCACTTATCCATTTCTGTGTAAAGTTCCAAAAGAAGGCAGAAGTCTCGATCTGTCCTTCACCCCATGAGTTTTCATAGGCGACAGTTGTCCACGGCCCCCAAGGCTCAGACGCATCGAACATGCCAAGCTGTCCCGCATGCGATTGCGAGTGTTCTGTACAGAGGATGTAGCGTCTCAGACCAGCATTGTAGGAGACGCTCACATTCCAGCCAACGCCGTTGGAGTCCTCGAAAACCGGTTGTTTGGCTTCGATGTTGCTCGACCATGTCGCCGATCCGTCTGTCGCGAAGCCAGCAAAGAACTGATGACGATCGCGTTGGAAGACCAATTCCTTCGGAACGCGCGTAAGATGAATGCGTCCTGGTTTGTGAACGTCGAAGCCATGCTCCGTCTGAGGTAACGTGCCTGGTCCCCATGTCGGTTCGATCAGATAGCTGTAGACATACTCGTCTCGAGCACCCGAGTTGTCCTGACCGAAATTCAAGAACGTCGGCACAGATAATTCGTCTTCAAACGTGTATTTCCAGTCTGCGAGCTTCCAGTGCATTCCATGGTCAGTGGACTGGGCGATCGCGCTCGACTCCATGTGTCTGGCCGGTTGTGCAGCAACCCACATGTAGAGCACACCGTCCACACTTATGATACCGTAGCTCTTACCGTCAAACTGAGGAGGTTTCTGCGGCTTGAATCCTCCCCAGATGTTGATGCCAGAGTAGCCTTCTACATTCCCGTCAATCCGAGCGACACCAAGCTTGACTCGTCCTTCACTATTCGTCCCGCCGAATCCGCCACCATCACCCCATGCTGTGTATAGATGTCCATCGTCCGCCCAAGTCACTGGCCAGTTGTCGCTGCCGGGCGCAAGTCTGCGGTGCGTCGCGAAGTCAAACTCGACACGTTTGATCACCGAACTTTGCGGATACGGTGGCTGCTGTCTCAGTGCCGCATGCGCGGTAAGCAATTCAAAGGCCAACAGTGTGATGACGGTGACGATTAAGCATCCGCTTCGATTCATTTTCATAGTCCGCAGCAATAGTTCGCGTACAAGCCGTTCGGTCTCAACCGCGATTCATCCTACCATCATTTAGTTCCTAGACGCCAGATGGTATTGGTCATTCCGCAAATCACGATCATTCGGACCTCGTCAACTGGTCACCATGGAAAATTGTGCGTGAAGCGAGAAAGGGAGGAAGCGGTGCCGCAGCAATTAAGTGAAGGGGCGGCGGCAGCGCGTCGCAGCCTTTTCCTGATGCTCTTTTTCCGAAATGCTACTCGCCAACGGGTGAATGTGCCGCATCATAGGCGGCGCGAATCCACTGACCGCGAGTCGTTTGGCGGTCGGCTGATGGTAGTTGTTCGAGCGGTAGGTGCTGGCCTCTTGCAATGTTTCGCCAGTGATCGGCGACTTCCGAACCCAAGACCTTTTCCAACTGAACGGCGTGTCCGGGAAAGGCTTCAAAATACTGGCTGACAATATGAGCTCCACGTTCGCCGGGATTCTTTGGTGCGGGCTCGATTCCGTGCAGACCGCCAACGCTCCCCCACCATTGCACGGCGACGAAGTCTTTGTGTTGCGGGGAAACATCGCTCACGTGGATTGTGGCTGCCCCCGTATCCCAGAGCTTTCGCTGCAAGGATAGGACATCAAGTTGCTGCACCGAGATGCGGCGTGCAATCGCCTGATTTGTGGCCAGACCGGCAGCTTCACCAAGCGACATCCAAATCGGTTCCAGTCGCAATGCGCAGAAACCAACATGACTTGAACTGCAGGCGCAGGGCACCAACAGATTGTTCATTGTTCGCGGAATCAAAACACCGTACGGAATTTGATAGGGCGCGACACCCTTGTAGAACTCGCCCATGTGTCGTCCTCCGATCATCGGACCTTCGTGATCCGTGCCGTGACAATTATGGCTGTATTCTCCCACCGCGATCGCATCGTCGTGACGCTTCGCGCGAGCATCATTTGCCGCGTATTCGGTGTCGTTCTCTGTGTAGACGTATTTGCCAACCATACGGCGAGCTTCTCGAACGTAAATTTGCTCAGGGATGTTTCCCGACTCAGTAAACTCATCGCGACACAATCCCCAAGTCGCCGCCTCGGCTCGAAATGCGTCCGGTAGCGAGCCATCCGTTTGAGCGAAATGGATCAGTCCCAGTTGCCAATCAAGGTGTTCCCGTTCGATGCGTCGGCGCGTCGCGAGATCACCATTGGGATAATCCAGATGCTTTCCGGGCCTTGAAAGTCGAACGGCACCTTTGGAAACATCGTTGATGTCATGTTTGCCGTTAGGCATCACCGGCAGATGGGCCTTCAACAGAAACGGCTGTCCGGGATAGCCGAAAGCTGACTTGATGACACCTGATTCGACCAGCGGAATTACCCCAACATAGTCATTGCGGTTATAGTTTTGGGGAACGGGAATGGGAACTCGGTTGTCTTCCTTTTGCGTCATGCACAATCGAAAGTTGTAGCCTTGCAATTGACCATCGGCCGATTCGGAAGCCAATGATTCGTGGTATTCCGATCGTGCCTCGCGACCGGTGCGGAATGGAATTCCTGCCGCTGCCATCATGTCGCCTTCGTATGTCGCGTCAATCACGATTTGCGGAGTCACTGTGAGCGTATCGCCGTTAGGATCTTCGCCGCGCCCGCGCCGAGACAGGCATACTGGTTCTCGCCCAGACGCTGATGCAGATCGACCGCCTTCAACAAAATTCCCTAAACGCAGACAAAACAAGCACTTAAAAGCCGCACGATCTCCTCGACCGTGAGGCTTCACGTCAATCATTTGGATTCTGCACTTGGCTTCTGATTCGATCGGTAGATTTGGTCGACAACGATGTGGCCCCACTCACCTGAATGCTGGTCGACGATCTGGATGCGAGCCGACATGCCTTCAAGTTCAGACACGTCCCAAATGACCCATCGCAGGATCTTCTGATTGGCTGCATTTTTGGTCGCGCTGCCGATCGCCGTTCGTACGGGCTTACCGTCAACCAGCAGATTCACGCACGTCTTGTCTGGTGTCTTTCCGCCGCCGATCAGAATGTTGATTTGCTTGCGATCGATTGTGAATTCCGGGGACGTCAGTGTGCCGGTTGGCCTGTCGCTGCCATTGGCAATGAATGTGTCCAGAACGCCGTGTCCCTGAAAGCCGACAATACGGCTCTTGGCCTCAGTCGGTCCAGACGTGAATGCGTCACCCGTTGCTTCCCAGTCGCCAAAGTCCTTTCCCTCGAAATCAGCCATAAGGATGTCGTCTTTGGCGAGCGTCACTGGTCTCGCCGGACTTGGATTCGGGAATGGTGATGCGGCGTGAGCAGTGTCTTTTGGTTTTCGAACTGACTCCGGAGTCAGTTCGACTTTTACCGAATCAGGCAGCCGGGTCAGCTTGACGTACATCGCGCTGCAAAGCGTCTGATCGCTCGCATCGAGCAAACGCGTACTCAATCGCTGTTGGCCGACCTTCAGGTTGACGCGAAAAGTTACGTGGGTCTCTTCGGCAATGCAGTCGAGGGTGTAGTTCGCGCCGCCAATCTGCAGATTGGCGGCCACAACGGGACGCTGCCCTTTTTGGCCCTGTTTGAAGTCCAGACCGTATCCGACATTCAGCGGCAATTTAGATTCCGCAGGCCAGCGACGAAATTCCAGTTCGTATATGCCAGCTTTGGCAGCATCGACATTCCAATATCCGACCGCTGTACCTTTCGTAAGTCCACTGCGGCTGTCGCAGTAATCGCCCACCCAGTCCTGCGCGTACAGCATCATTGGATTTTGCTGCTGAGTGCCAACTTTGATCCATCGAGGTATGTCGTGCAACAGCTTCGCTTCGGCGTGCCACCGGTCATAATGTTCCTCCATGGCTTTAGCGATTTCAGGATGCCGATCAGCAACGTTGTGGTCCTGATGTGGATCGGTGGCGATGTTGTAGAGCATTCCGGGGCCGACAAGTCTCCACTTGTCCCAGAGTGCAACGGCGGAGCCCCATTTTGCGCCAGAGACGCCGTATTGAATGACAATCTTGCGGTCAGGCAGTTCGTTCGACGTTCCTTTTAGCAAACCGGCAAGGCTGGATCCGTCAAAGTGGCATAAGCCTCGAGCTTGCGATTCCACACTGTCGTCAAACGGGAAGTTTACCTCCTGTAAACCACAAAGTTCGATCAGCGTCGGCAACAGGTCTTGCACCTGAGTCAGCTCATTCACGTCGCCACCTTGAATCAGCTTTCCGTTCGGCCAACGAACGAAGCAAGGCACGCGATGACCGCCTTCAAACACGCTCCTCTTCTTGTCCCTCATGCCAGCGTTGAATAATTCCTTCGCTTCGTTGCTCTGCGTACCGTTGTCCGACATGTAGATCAGCAGCGTGTCATCTCGCAGTCCGCGACCTTTTAGAAACTCTTCCAGCCGACCAAGGTTTTCGTCGAGGTTCGCAATCATCCCAAAGAACTTGCTGGGAATGTTCTTACCGTCGTGCTCGCCGACGTAGGGACCGGAATATTTGTCATCGCACACGTCTGGCACGTGCGGCGCATTCGTCGGTAGGTAGACAAAGAACGGCTTGTCGTCGTTAACTTTCGATTTGCGATCGATCCACTCCATTGCGTAATCGAAGAAGATGTCAGTGCAATAGCCTTCGATCTTCTTATCAACACCGTTGTGATTCAAAACCGGATCGAAGTAGCTGTTGCTCCAGTAATCAGCGAGTGACGTGATTCCCCACGCACGATGATGAAGCGTTTCCTGAAACCCTCGATCCTGCGGTCGATGCGGATTACTGTCGCCCATGTGCCACTTGCCGAAGTGCCCCGTGTCGTATCCCGATCCCGCAAAGAAGTCGGCCATGGTCGGAATATCGGCGCGCATCATTGATCGCCCCTGACACACGGCCGTGCATCCATTCTTCATCGCGTCGCGTCCGGTCATCAGTTGCCCACGAGTTGGCGAGCACATCGGCGCGACGTGAAAGTCAGTCAGTCGCACGCTCTTTATAAAGAGTCTGTCCATGTTAGGAGTTTTCAATATGGGATTGCCATGACACGACATGTCGCCATACCCCTGGTCATCCGCCACGATCAGAATCACGTTAGGCTTGTCCGCAGCGTTTGCAAGCGAACATGAAACAACAAGAAGGCTTGCCAATCCAGTTGCCGTCAGGACAAGTCGGGTAATGTCAATGAGATACATAAGTATCGATATTCACTTGAAGGGGCCGGAGCAAAAACGCATTTCACAGATTGTGGTTATTGAGCTGACACTCTGAAGGCAAAAGTCCATGTAGGGTCTTTGGCAATAATTTACTCGAGAGGTTGGGTTTCCATTCCCTCTTAGCCTCCAGTCAACCTTTCCATCGCAGCCGAGCACGTTATTTACTCGATCGCCACACTGCTGGCCGGGCCGTCTGGGTCGCGGTCGACAGAATCAAATCAGTCGAGCAGAAATCCTCGTGACACCAAGCATCAAAATTAGAAACCAACACTGCCTAGCCAGTTGAGCAGGTTGCTATCGCAGACCGGGCCAGCGAAGTGCCCAAGCTTCTCAGGCCGCAAGCGGCTTGTCAAGTTGGGCATCTGGCCTGTAAAGTGCATTGCGAATTCTTCGCAAACTTCAACGTCTGTTTGATTATTCTATCGATCTGCCAAAGTTTTAAGAATCCGAGTGAAGTCGGTTGTGGCTTTTCATTTCTTTTCGGGATCGCTGATATGAGACTAGTGCTCGGCGTAATTGTCTCTCTCCTGTTTGCCGACCTCGCAGTCGCCGCAGACCGCCCTAACATTCTGTGGGTCGTCAGCGAGGATAATTCACCTGAATATCTAGGCGCTTATGGCAACACGCTCGCGCGCACTCCTAACATCGACCGACTTGCTGAAAAGGGCATCGTGTTCGATCACGTCTACACCGCGCCAATCTGCGCTCCATCTCGCAGCACGATCATCACTGGCGTTTACGCCAGCAGCCTCGGCACGCAGCACATGCGTAGTGAACGCCCCTTGCCGCCAGATGTAAGATTCTTCCCCGCAGCACTCCGTGAGGCAGGCTACTACTGCACCAACAACGACAAAACCGATTACAACACATCCACATCATGGAAAGATGTATGGGACGAGAGTAGTAAAACCGCACATTGGCGGAACCGCTCGTCCGACCAGCCGTTTTTCTCAGTGTTCAATATTTTTGAATCACACGAGTCTCGGATTTTTCAACATCTTCCCCTTCAGACCGAACCTGAATTCGTTCGCGTACCGGCTTATCTCCCGGATACCGCCGTCGTCCGTGATGACATCGCCCGTTACCAGGACTGCGTCAACCGCGCCGATGCAGCCATCGGTAAGGTCCTCGCTGAACTCGAAGCAGATGGGCTCGCCGACGACACAATCATTTTCTACTACTCGGATCACGGTGGCGCCGTCGTCGGCAGCAAACGCTTCCTCAACGACGCTGGAACTCACGCTGCCATGGTCGCGTATTTCCCGCCGAAATATAGCCATCTCGCGCCTTTCGATCCCGGCACGCACGACCCAGAGCTGATCCACTTCGCCGACCTCGCCCCCACAGTATTCAGCCTCGTCGGCGTTGCTCCGTTGCCACAATTCCAAGGTCGCGCCTTCGCTGGGCCCGCGCGCGCCCCCGCGCCAAAGTTCACGTACATGTTCGCCGATCGCATGGACGAACGTTACAACCTTGTTCGTGCCGTCACCGACGGGCGCTACCGATACGTGCGCAACTACCATCCCGATCGCCATTGGGGCCAGTGGTCCGACTTTCTCTGGCGCATGGCAAGCGCCCAAGAATGGGATCTCTACCACCGGCGCCACCTCACCACTGCCGAGCAATCACGGTTCTTTTCCCCGGCTTCCGCCGAAGCGATCTACGACTGCGAAGCCGATCCGGACAATGTCCACAATCTTGCCAGCGATCCGAGCATGCACGAACAGGTTGCTCGCATGCGTGGCGCCCTGCGTGGCCACTTGTTGAGCATTCGGGACACTGGTTTCTTGCCGGAGCCCATGATGATCGCGCAAGCCAACGGCCACTCACCGCGCACCACCACTGCTGCAGACGAAGTCTACCCACTTTCCACCATCATCGATTGGCTCGACGCGGTCCAGTTGGGCACCAACGCTCCCCGCCCGATCGATCCGGTCAACGCGCCCGCTGTGATGCGTTACTGGCTCGCCGCTGCCTCTCCCACCGCTTCGCCAACTGATCAGCTCCTCAGCTTGCTACACGACGAAGCATCCAGTGTCCGCATCGCAGCCGCCGAAGCCCTTTTGCGTCGTGGCGAATCAGCCGACGCCCTCGCCGCAATTGAAGCCAGCCTAGCACCTGAGGTCCAGCCCGAGGTCCAGGTCTTTGCCCTCGACGCCCTCGCCCGGATCCAGCCCGCGTTGACGGATTCCCTTGGCCAGCGTCTCGGCGATTTTGCTGCATCTCCCGCCTGGGGTGGCAGCGACTACTTTCTCGCGCGGCTATCCCGTCACCTGTTGGCCGACCACCGCAAGCCAGCCTTCATTCTCAACGTCGAAAGCTCCCCGTCCTCCTTCGACCTTCCCTATCCGAGCAGTCAAACCATTGCTGGTCTCACCTTCGATTGGACCACTCACAATCGGCACGCGCTCGGCAGCGACAACTTCCAGCTCACCTGGGCTGCAGACGACAATCTGTATGGAGCCTGGGGCGACGGGGGCGGTTTCGGCGGCACTAACAATCTCGGCCGAGCCAATCTCGGCTTTGCGCGTATCGAAGGTCCGGCCGCCGACTACCAAGGCTTTAATGTCTGGGGTGGGTTCGAATCCGAGCATCCCGCCACGTTCAATGGCAAGAGCTGGGGCACGATCGCGCTCGATGACACTTTGTTCATGTGGACGGTGCCAGACGTGCCGCCGAACTTGCCGTATCGCAACCACTTCGAACATGCCGAACTCGCCCGCTCACTTGATCACGGCGCAACCTGGACAAAGGCCGAATGGAAATTCAACGAAGTAGAGAACCTGTCCGTCCCCACTTTCCTCAACTTCGGGCGAGGAAATGCTGGCGTTCCGCAACGAATGGACGGATACATCTACTCGTATTTCATTCGCCCCGAGAAGCCCGACCTAGAGCAAATGGGTCCCAAGGGTCGCGGGCTTCGCACTCAGGTGCCAGGAGACATCTACCTCGCACGTGCCGCCCCCGACGAACTGTTCGAGTCTCGCGAGTCCCAGGAGTTTTTCACCGGGGTCGACGACGGCGGGAAACCGACCTGGGGCGGGGTCGCTGACAAGCAACCGGTCTTCAGCGACGCAAGCGGTGTCGGCTGGTGCGTCAGTGCCGCATACCACCCAGGACTCGATCGCATCCTGCTGACCACCGAACACGGCATCAGCCACCACGGCCAACTGGGCATCTTCGAATCGCCCAACCCTTGGGGCCCCTGGGCCACCGTCACCTATTTCCAGCCCACCGCCCCCTTTGGATCAGAACGTCTCGGTAGTGACCTTCCTTGGCGCAACAACGTGTTCTTCGCCTCCTTCCCAACGAAGTGGTTCGACGGCGACACGTTCACGCTGTCCTTCACTGGATCAGGCAGCGGTTCTGACAACGACTCCTTCAACACAGTGCGCGGGACCTTCCGACGACGATAGCTTTCGTGTCAGGAATAGTCTGCTATCGACCGCGAACTTCGGAAGGCATCGGAACTGGATCACCGGTCGATCTGACGATCGGCATAGGTGAATTGTGTTCACGCAAGAATCCTGTCAGCTCATCTGCAAGGTGAGCTGCGATCTTCGGTTGGTCATCCACCAAATTTTCGGTCTCCCCGAGATCAGTCGCCAAGTTAAAGAGTTCGAATCGCTGATCGCTGTGATAGAAAATCAGCTTCCAATCGCCATGGCGAATCGTGCTGCCCGGTCCAAGTCCTGGACCGGGAACGGGTTCCGTTCGAGAGAGTGGTCCCCAGAAATTAGGGAAGTGCCATATGAGAGCGCGATCGGGAAATGAATCGGTTTGGCCTCGTAACAGAGGCGTCAGATTCAAGCTGTCGCTTGTTTTCGGCACTTCCACTTTGGCAATTTTCAGTAATGTCGAACGGGGGCAAACAGGGACACCCATTCTTATCAGCAATTGCATCTGACTTTGAGATTGACTTCAGGCACTTGTGGGTATCGCAGCCGTACCTAGGCTGTCCGGCTGTCACGCAAGTGTCGCTCAATGATAACTGCCGCAGTCGGATGATTCCCATTCTTCGGGGCTTGCAACACCTTTACTCACAGCCCAAACTCCGACAACAAGCACTCGACTTGATCACGCAAGATGTCGTCGGCGATGCCGATCCCAAACCTACTCGCAGCGACAATGCGATCAAAGCTGAAAACGAAGCTCACTACTACTACCGTGACCGCGACTTAGGCCAAACCTTCACCACCGGAGATAGGGGATTCAAACTTGGAGCGATTACCGTACGGTTGCAGCCGGTCGATGTGAAAGGCGGCGGTGATCCGAGCGGAGCACGAGTCTCACTACAGTTGATGAAGGTCACCGGGACGCCGAAGATCAACGACAATGGTACGGGAGAAAATAATCCGCGTTGGGCAACCTACGCGTCCACGTGGCCCGATGATCCGAACGACGACAACACTCCCAACCGTCGCCCATTCAAGCACTTTTCGGACGATTTTATCGAAGGAGAGACCTACGAGCATTTGATGCTCGCTTCCGGTGGTGTCGTACCCGCAGGGTTAGAAACAGATGACTACTTGCGATGGGAACTTGTTGGCGATAGCCAGTATTCGTTGCAGCCCAACACGTCGTATGCATTCTTGTTTCTGTTTGACAAGCCAGCTCAACCGGAGGTGAATCGCAACATCCCGCTCTCGAATAAGAACGTCCTACCCGGCGGCAAAGTGAGAGATCCGTTCCCCGGCGGTCACATGATTCGCCGCGATGGATCGTCAACAGTCTTCGACGATGTCTTCATCCGCAACGTCGATGATCCCGACGACGTGGAAGCCTCCCGAAAGTCGGCGATGTTTCCGGCATCGACAGCCGAGCGAATAGCAATTCAGCCCGGCACGCTCGGCTATCCCGACGTCGACACGTACCGCGACATGTACTTCATCCTTGAATCCGCTCAATAGGGAATCGGCGAGATGTTCGCCTGTGAGCATTCGTTAGATTGCTAGAACCTATTTGGAATCATGAAGCCAACTGGATAAATCACTGTGAATAATTTGAAAATGATGAAATCAGCCACGATCATCGTCAGCCTTATGTTGTGTTTTTGCTCGCCGCTGAACGCTCAATCCAATGAGTCAACTGTGGCGGATGTAATCGTCTATGGTTCGACGCCGGGTGGTTTTTGCGCGGCTATTGCGGCGGCTCGCGAAGGTGCTTCGGTCATTTTACTGGAACCGACGGACCATGTTGGTGCGATGAACACAGGCGGTCTGAGCCACTGTGACTCGAACCAAATGGTCCGTAGCACGGTGATGGGATTGTTCGACGAGTGGCACACACGCGTTGTGAAGGATTACACCGACCGTGGCCTCGCGGCACCGTATAACCCAGCGTTGAAAGGCCAATCACGATGGACGTTCGAGCCCCACGTCGCAATGCGTGTGACAATGCAGATGCTCGACGAGGCAGGCGTCACCGTGCTGACCGAACGATATTTGAGGGCGGTCACCAAAGATGGCTCGCGAATCGCATCACTCGTGACAAAGAACGGAACGTTCACTGCGAAAGTCTTCGTTGATGGCACGTATGAAGGCGACTTGATGGCTGCTGCGGGAGTCGAATGGACGATCGGGCGTGAGGGCCGTGAAGAATACGGTGAATCCCGAGCGGGCAAGCAGTACTCGAAGCAAGAAATGGATATCAACGGCTTCGACAACGCAGGCAACCTGTTGCCGCTGGTCACAACAGACGACGCCGGTGCGAAGGACGAAGCAGCGGGCGACAAAAATGTGATGACGTACAGCTTCCGGTTGTGCTTGACCGCAGACCCGGACAACCGCGTGCCAATGCCCAAACCAGACAACTACGATCCGGCCCGATTCGAGATTGTCCGCCGCGCGTTTAAGGCCGGAGAAAAACACATCGGTTTCGATCTCTACCCGTTACCCGGAAGAAAGCTGGACGGTAACAATTCAATCGGCGGTCAGTTTTCGCTTGGTCTGGTCGGCGGCGGAAACGACTGGCACTCGGCGGACGAAGCGGGGCGGAAAAAGATCTGGGAAGCACACAAACAATACACGCTTGAGTTCATTCACTTTCTGACCACCGATCCAGTAGTGCCCGCCTCAGTCCGCAGCAAGTACGCGAAGCTCGGCCTGTGTAAAGACGAGTTTGCCAGCTACGATCACTTCTCGCCGGCGCTCTACGTTCGCGAGTCGCGGCGAATGAAGGGCATGCATGTCATCAGCCAAAAGGACATTCTGAAAACGCCGATGAAGGAAGACTCGATCGCGATCTCGTCGTTTCCGATCGACTCGCACGACTGCCAGCGCATCGCCCTCAAAGGCGGAGGCGTGATCAATGAGGGGACAATTTTTCCTGTGAGGCGAAAAAATCCCAAACAGGGCTACGCTTACCACGTTCCGTATCGTTCGATCCTGCCGAAACCCGAGCAATGCGATAACCTGCTCGTGCCTGTCGCATTGTCGTGTACGCACGTTGGGATCTCGTCGCTGCGAATCGAAGGGACGTGGATGGTCATTGGCCAAAGCGCGGGAATTGCTGCGGCACTCGCAGCCAAACATGATGTGGCCGTGCAGAAACTTGACTACGCGAAACTCCGCGAGCGTCTGGTGGCGCAACAGCAGGCTCTGGAATTGCCCGAAGTGCCGCAAACGCCAGAGCATTCCGCCCAGCGTTCGACGAACGCTTCCATCCCTGTGAAGTCACTGCCGGGGATCGTGCTCGACGACACAGATGCCACATTGACCGGCAACTGGTCGAGATCATCAAACTTCAAACCGCACATCGGGGACGGTTACCATGTTCTGCGGTGAAAATGATTCCAGCGAAAAGGGCGACGGCAAAGCCACGGCCACTTTCCAGTTCAAGGTCCCCAAGTCCGGTCGCTATCAGATGCTGATGGCCTATTCAGCACACAAATCTCGAGCGAAGAATATCCCGGTGACGGTTTCCTCAAGGGACTACAAGAAACACTTCACGGTCGATCAAACAGAGCGACTTCCAGACGAAGAGCATTTTCGTTTGGTCGACTCAGTTAATCTTTCGGCGAACGAAGAGACCGTCATCCAAATTACGAACACGGACACCACCGGATTTGTGATTCTCGACGCCCTTCAACTGTTGCGCGTCGAGTAAGAATGGCCTAAACGGTCCAGTCACTTGTGGAGCGATTTGCACGCTCCGCTAGACTCGCGCGACGAATCGTTGAACCGGTCGGGCGATCGCAGGTACACTGATACGATGAAAATCTCACTAACACTGCTGCTGTTACTAAGCTTCCCCCTGCCCGCCCTCGCGAGAAACCCACGCGAACCCGTCGTCGTCAAATCGCTCACATCCGAAAGTTTGGTGAATGAGTTTGACGAGGAGCAGACGAGAGAAGTCGCAGTTTACCTGCCGGACGGTTACAACGAGTCCACGCAGCGATACCCAGTGATCTATTTTCTACATGGCTTCAACGGCGATCATCGTATCCTTGGTGATATGGCGGCGTTGCTGGATTCCTCCATCAAGCGGAAGAAGATCCGGCCGTTCATCATGGTGGTCTCGAATCAAAAAACAGCCTACGGTGGAAGCTTCTATAGCAATTCCGTCGTCTTCGGTAACTGGGAAGACTTCACGGCTTTCGATGTTGTCGCCTATGTGGACAAGAACTTCCGAACCATTGCCAGCCGCGAAGGACGCGGAATCGCGGGACATAGCATGGGTGGATACGGCGCGTTGAAAGTTGCCATGCACCATCCGGATCGATTCTGCAGCGTGTACGCGCTCAGCCCCGGCGGTTTGGCAATCGTGAAAGAGTATGGGCCAGACAGCAATACCTATCGAGAGCTCAGCAAGATCAAGACTGATGAAGAACTCAGTAAATCGTATTTCGGACAGGTGGCCATTGCTTTTGGAAAATCATGGTCACCAAATCCAGACAGCCCTCCTTTTTATTGCGACGTACCGTTCAGCTATGACAAGCAGGAATTGGTGATCGACACAGATGTCTTGAAGAAGTGGCATCAGCACATGCCGTTTTACATGATTGACGAGAACATAGAAAACCTGAAACAGCTCGATGCCATCAAGCTCGATTGGGGAAGGAACGCCGGCGATCGATTTACCATTCAATGCGATATGTTCAGTCGAAAACTGGAGAAGGCGGGCGTCAGCCATTTCGCCGAGGAGTACATCGGAACGCACGGTAATAATATCTACACCGACACGGGGCGAATCCCTAACCAACTACTTCCGTTCTTCAACGACTATCTAGACTTCCAATAATGAAACGCGAGTCGAATCAATGCCATCAGCACGACCGGCTTTGTACGATCTGCTAATTCGCCTGCAATTTACACGCCGCGCTTTCGCATCTACTTGGTCTTGGAAGACTCATGGGTTGAGGGAACGGCGGAGTTCTTTTCAACAGAGATTGCAACGCGTGACTTGGAAACGATCTTCCAGTCCTGACCATGAACTGCGACGTAGATATCCCAGTTCCCGGCGGGCGGAGATTGCCATGTTGCCTCGAATGGCGCCGCATCGTCATGGCCGATCGGCTTCCACTTTTTGTCAAGGTAATAGAAGCGGACTTGCCGACCGCCGATCTTCTCAAGATCGACGGTTGCACGGATGACGATGTCGTCGTTTGTTGAAAACTTTTCACCGTTGGCGGGAGACGTGATTTGCAGGGAAGTGCCTTTCGTTGGCACATCTTGTTCAGTCCGTTCAAGTTCGAGTGCTTTTAGCTTGGGCTCTGTTCCATCGTAGGCATGATTCAACGCAAGGACGTTCGCTTCTCGGACACGCTGGACAATTGGATACGGCTGCTCGTTGGCTCTTAACATTCCCTGTTTGAGCATCTGAGGCGTTGGCTCATCTTGATACTGACACTTGTTGTAACCAATCATATAAGGACGCGACAAAGCGGCAGTCACGTAGCGTCGATAGTAGGCCCCGTAAGCATCCGGATCGTTCGCGGCCTGTCCCATCGTCACGGGATGATCCTCAGTCGCGAATGAACTGACGTGATCCGCGATATAGATTGGCTTTCCGTACTGCTCGTAGACACGATCGAAGAACTTAAAGTTGAATTCGCGACTTGTTGGTTGAATTGCAATCGCATCGATGTGTGGCATAGCCTCACGGACGACAGCGTCCGGCATGTCGACTTCGTGGTATCGGTCGCCGAAAATGAGGTGGTTCTTATCGTACTTGCGAACGAATGCGTGCCCTTTGGCATACAGTTGCTTCGCAATTACCGCGAGGAAATCGCTTTCATCAGCACTGGCGTTCGCTGCCTTCCACTCTCGCCATTTCATTCCGCCAGAGGAGTCCTCAGGGAGTGACTTGTAGAAGCTGATCCATCCGCCGTTTCGCGTCCGCGACCAGATGGGGATGTCGGTCCAGAAATAGCCGATCAGCATTTCGTTGTCGGCTTGCGGTTCGACGATTTTCCGGACGGCCGCATCCATCTCGGTTAGAAAACCGGGATCGAAAACATCCTTGTAGCCAAACTGCGAATCGGGCTTCCATACGCAGACGGGAACCAGATTAATCCCCTTTGTGTATGGGTAACGCTGCCACATCCATCGCGGCCCTTGGTAGCAGCCAGCGTTGAACCCCCACGACCTAATTTGCTTGACAGCAGCGTCGTAGTCCTTCGATGACATGTTGTGGAAATGGTTGATTCCGAGAGCCCGATAGCCATGCCCGTCGGGCGTGACCAAGAAGTGACGGCCTTCAAGCTTCTCAAGCCGGAAGAAGCCGTTGGCCTCAGCCTTGATCGTCTTGAGGCCACCGTATTGATCGAAAGCCGGTTCCTCGCCAACCACATTTGTCGGAGCGAAGATAAGCACGAGCGCAGTGAGGAGCGTTGAAAGCCTTTGGCAAGGCATCGTTGCGAAATGCATAAATTGAGACTTCATCGGCGACTCACGGTCAATAGAAAGCAGAGCAGAAGACGGCTAGACATCAACATATTGTTCATGCCAGTGTTTATGTGGCTATTCGGGCTGATGTCGCGACTTGTCCCAACCGGTTAGCCTTTCAAGATAAAGATAGGATTCTACGAATTCACGGTGTTTCTTGTCGCTCATCTTTTCAAGAAGCTCAAGCGCCGAGATGTAGCTGGCAAGATTGCCATTCGATGAAAGGAATTTCCCGTCCTCGACGAAGCTGATTGTCTTGTCATCTTGCACCTTCAAGGCGGGATATTTTTCTTTGAGATCCTTGCCACCACCGATATACGTCACAATCTTGCGTCCGTCGGCAATTCCCGATTCGCCGATCAATTGAGAGCCTGCACAATTACTCATCGTAAATTCAGAACTGACGTTTTGCTTCTTGATAAAACGAACGATCTCGCCGTTGCGCACCATTTCGGTCATGTCATAGGCGCTCGGCACAACCAAGACGGAAAGTTTCGGGCAATCAGTAAACTTATAGTCTGGAAGCATCCGCAGACCGCTTTCAGTGGCAACCGGTTGCAGCGTTTCTGCAACGGTGACGACATTGAACAATTTGGTGCCGTTTTCACGCGGCTTGGAAAACACGTCAATCGGCGCAGTGACCTCAGTCATTAAAACATCGTTGAACAGAATTACGCCAATAGTCGGCAATTTTTCATCGAACGTCTTTCGACGCGTTTCCAAGTTGATGACACAAGTTTCGCTCGGTATCGAGGTTGACGTGTCCTGTGCCGGTGCGGCTGCATCTCCGGGCTGTTGCGCGTTTCCCGATTGTGAATCCTGCGGTTCAGGAATGACGAGTTGCTTGGCATCGGCGGGATGAATGATGGTTGCCAAAACACGAGTTTTTTTGTTTGAGCTTGGGTTTCTTCCGATCTGATGCAGAATCATTTCCGGCTCATAGAAAGTGTCGCCCGCCCTGAGAACTCGTTTCTCTTTTCCTTCGATTTGGAACTCAAAAGTTCCTTCCAGCACGTAGCCACAGACCGGACCGGGATGCCTATGCGGCGGACTGCCCGACATGGGGTCAAGCGTGACTTCCAGCACCGTCGCGACCCGCGGTTTCTTGCTCTCAACGCCCTTCAATTGGTCGGCTCGTAAAACCGTGACCAACACTCCCGGACTTGGTCGCATCGTCATCAACTTCTTCTTTTGATTCGCTTTGGATTCATCGGTTTGCTTTGTTCCATATGTCGGATTCGGGGCAGCATCCTGAGCTGTTGCAAAGTTATCGGCAAGGACAATGCCAATGAGGGCGGCAAGTGTGCAAATGGTGAAAAGCGTCGAACGCATCGTGTGTCTCCTGTAAGGTGATGAGGTCAGAATGCTGCCTGCTCACGCCGAAAACAGGGTGTAAAGGCAACTGCAAGAGTAACCGCTTGAAGATTCGTTCAATCCGCAGATACTTCGGGCCAAACGCTTAGCTTATCAGGATTTCGCATGAAGCAAATCTGACCGACGATTCTGCAGAGGACGGCGAGCGTGACCACTGACTCGGACGTCGAGCCGAGCATCCGGTAACGAGAGCAGACGAAATCAACAGGCCATCAATACGTTGCTCGAGTTTCTGAGGTTTTCTTTTCAGACTCCAAAATTAAATGTCCAAATGCCGTGCGACTCGGCAGACCTATCGTAAATGAGCACGAAAACGACAAATTGCCACCCATGTCTATCTTCCTTGAACGAGTAGAGTTGGTTTGATCCACCAATTGGCTTGCGGTCATCTTTTCCATGCTTGTTGCAGCGACGGCATTGAATGCTGCTGACACTCGTAGCGTTGTTCCCGTACCAAAACACACAACCATAAATCACGGCGGCAAGAAGCGGCCAATACGAAAGAACAAACATGACACGATGGCCCGGAATTTCTCAGTTTCAACTTGCCGACAATGTTGCGATCGTCACTGGCGGCTCGAAGGGACTCGGTGAAGCAATGGCGGCGGGATTGGCTTCCGCGGGTGCCAACTTGCTTCTCGTCAGCAGAAACGAAGACGAAGCGAAAGCGGCAGCAGCAACGATTGCGGACGAGTATCCCGTGAAAGCGATCGGTCTGGCTGCCGATGTGTCTTGCGAAGAACAAGTCGAAGCAATGGTCGCTCGTTGCATGAAAGAATTCGGACGAATTGACATTCTGATTAACAACGCGGGCGTCAACATTCGCGGCCCGATTGAAGATTTGTCACTGGATGACTTTCGCAAAGTGCAAAGCATCAACGTTGATGCCATGTGGCTGTGTTGCAAGCACGTTGCTGGAGTGATGAAAGAACGTCAGTACGGCCGAATCATCAACATGGCCAGCACGCTGGGATTGGTCGGTCTGGCCAACCGCACGCCGTATGCGACCAGTAAAGGCGCGGTTGTGCAGATGACACGGGCGTTGGGATTGGAATTCGCACTCGACAAAATCACGGTCAACGCGATCTGTCCCGGTCCGTTCCTGACGCCAATGAACGTGCCAATCGCAGAGAGCGAAGAGGCGAAGAAGTTCATTGTCGGCGCGACAGCGGTCGAGCGTTGGGGTGAAATGAACGAGATTCAGGGTGCCGCGTTGTTCTTGGCCAGTCCCGCGTCGAGCTACATGACCGGAAGCATGCTTACAGTCGATGGAGGCTGGACAGCAAGGTAGACGTACGTTGCGACTCCACAGTTTGAGAGACGAAGACCATGAATAGAATCAACCGGCGTGAAGCCGTCAAACAACTTTCTGTACTCGCTGCCGGAGCTACGCTCGCGAGCGAAAGTGCCTTTGCTGCCACTGTTCAACCAAAGACCGGACTCGGCATAGTCATGTACGACTGCAAGTTTCGTCGAGCGTTACTGAAGAAGCAGGACAAGTCGGTTGACCTGTACGAACCGTTTCGATTCCTGCGCCATTGTCACTCGTTGGGAGCGGGCGGCGCACACGTTGGACTTGGCACGATGAGTTCTGCCGAGGCGGCCAAGTTTCGCGAGGAAGCAGCCGAATACGGCATGTTCGTGGACGCGATTCTGAAACCGCCAAACGACGAGAACGATCTGCCGCGGTTTGAAGCCGAGGTCAAGACAGCCAGTGAAGTCGGCGTTCAGTCTGCACGAACGGTGATCATTCCCGGTCGCCGTTACGAGCGATTCAAGTCGTTTGAAGAATTTCAGGAGTTCGAGCGGCGTGGTCGACGCATGGTCGAGCTTGCTGCACCTATTGTGGAGAAACATCGCGTACCGTTGGCGATCGAGAATCACAAAGATCAGCGTATCGAAGACCGTGTTAAGCTCTACGAGCACATCGACAGCGAATATGTTGGTGCCTGTGTCGACACGGGAAACAGCTTTGCTCTGCTTGACGATGTCTACGGCAGTATCGAAGCATTGGCCCCGTTCGCCTTCTCCGTCCACTTCAAGGATCAGGCACTCGCGGAATACGAAGACGGGTTCCTGCTAGCCGACATCCCACTCGGTCAGGGTAGCTTTGATCTGAAAAGGATGATGCACATTCTGCGGACGAAGAAACCCGATCTGAAATTCTCGCTGGAGGTCATCACGCGCGATGCGTTAAAGGTGCCTTGTCTGAAAGATGACTACTGGAAATCCGTGGCCGAGGCCAGCGGCAGTGATTTGGCTCGAACACTGCGCTTCGTGCGGAACCATCAAGCAAAGGGGCAATCGATCAGCACACTGCCACTCGCAAAGCAAGTCGAAATCGAAGACGCCAACATCGCAGCAAGCTTGAAGTATGCGAATCAGGAGCTTGGACTATGACCCTTTCCCGACGAAAACTGTTGATTGCGGGCGGCGTTGCCGGGGCGACTCTGTCTGCTCGTAGTTGGACTTCGCTGGTGCGAGGCGAAGTGCCATCGAATCGCATTCGCGTCGGAGTGATTGGCACGGGAGTGCGAGGGAAGTACCTAATTGGAAACTTGCCGGATTCCGCTCGCATCGAAGCCATTTGCGACTGCGCGACGTCCCGTATGGGCGAAACGCTCAAACCGAAGGCCGAATTCAAAGACGTTCTCGCTGATTTTGCATCGAAACAAGCTCGTCATTGCTCAACGCATCACGACTATCGACAGATGATCGATCAAACCAAGCTCGACGCCGTCATCATTGCGACGCCCGATCATCATCACGTACAGGCTGCGATGCTGGCACTGGAAGCCGGATTGGATGTCTACCTCGAAAAGCCTCTTTCGCTGACCATCCGCGAAGGCCGTCTGCTTTCCGATGCGGTCAGGAAAACCGGACGTATTCTTCAGGTCGGTAGCCAACAGCGTTCGATGGAAGCGAACCGTTTCGCCTGCGAATTCATTCGCGACGGTGGACTCGGAAAAATCACGCGAGTCGACGTGCCCAACTATCCCGGTCCGATGAGCATTCCCGACTTTCCAAAGCAGCCCGTCCCCGGCGGTCTTCATTGGGATTTGTTTTTGGGTGCAGCACGCAAGCGACCGCACCATCGTCAGCTGTGGATCAAAGACGACTTCAAAGTTGGTGACCTACTTTGGCGAGGATGGGATTTGTTTCGCGATTACTCGGGTCACTTGATGACCAACTGGGGCGGTCACAATCTGGATATGGTTCAGTACGCGCTCGGAATGGACGAGTCTGGGCCGGTCAAGGTGGAGCCGCTTCGTGATGTCAGCGAGGCTGCTCTGCTGCAAGACTGGAAGAAGAAGTGGCACAAGAAGACGCCCAAGCCAGACGGAGCGTTCAGTGATGACTCACGCTTTGCCCCAATTCGCATGACTTACCCGGGCGGCATCGAGATGAACTTCCTGCCGGATGTTCCGACTGCGACATTCTATGGCGAGCGTGGCCGGATGACGATCGCACGCAACAAGTTCAAATGTGATCCAGCCAATCTGATTGATGATGCTCCAACTGCTTCCGAGAGCGAGCGATGGGACGGAAGCGGTCACGTCGCCCGCCCGCACCTACAAAACTGGCTCGACTGCATTCGCTCGCGATCCACGCCGAATGCACCGGTCGAAGTCGGCCATCGCTCGGCTACCGTTTGTCACCTTGCCAACATCGCACGTGACTTGAATCGACCGTTGGTGTGGCATCCCGATTCGGAACAGTTCGATGATGCCGATGCGAACGAATTGCTTGACCGCCCTCGCCGAGAGGGCTTTCGACTACCGCATGTCAGTTAAGTCGGACTGCCACCCCATTGTTCCGCAGCCAACCAAGATAGACGAACATGAAATACACGGCTCTACTTCTCATGGCCTGTTGCACCGTTTGCAACGGGCAGGAATTGGATCGCTTTGGCGGGAACAAGTCGATCAAATCGAAAGCCACAGGGTTCTTTCGCGTGGAGGAAGTCAATGGACGATGGCTCTTTGTCACACCGGAAGGTCATGGTTACGTTGCGTTGGGAGCTAACCACGTCGGTAAGTATCTGGATCTTCAAGCCGATGAAATGGGCCTGCTGGATCGCTTTGACGGTGACCGATCCAAGGCCGCAGCGTATCTGATCGAGCAGATGAAACTTATGGGCTTGAACGCAGGTGAAGCATACGCTCCGTTGGCTCCTGAGTTGAAGCCGGTGTTGCCATGGGTCGCCAACCTGAAATTTCCAACCAAGAACAAGTTTGCATTTGATGTCTTTGATTTAGAGTTTCAAGCGAAGCTGCGTCAATCGGTCATCGACCAGTGCGCTGAGTTTCGCGATGATCCAATGGTGCTGGGGATCGCATTCGCCGATTTGCCTGTTTGGGACCGTCGGCGAGTGAATTTTTTTGAGCAACTAGCCCCATCATCGCCGGGCGGAAAGGTGCTTGCTGAGTTCCGCGCGGCTGGGAAATCAGACAACGAGTTTCTTGGGCATGTTGCCGATGTTCTTTACGAGCAACTCGCCACAGCTTGTCGACGCGGTGCTCACAATCACTTGTTTTTCGGTGAACGCCACCGACTTCGCGGCACTCCCGATGAAGTCCTTCGGTCGGTCGGAAAGCACGTCGATGTGTTCTGCACTCAAGCATTGATTCTCTCGCCCCAGCGACCGCCTGAGTGGCAAGTGTTCCAAGCCGAGCGATACGACTACGAACAGAAGCTCACGGGCAAACCGATGATGATCATTGACTGGGCAGCCCCCTTCAGCCTGAGTGAGTCAATGAAAACGGATCGCGGCACACTCCAGCCGGAACAGCAGGCTGCTGAGGACGCATCGAAATGGCTCGTCGACGCACTGAAGCGGCCGTACATCATCGGCATTTTCAAGTGCCAATTGATCGGTCTGCACGGCAACGACCGTTGGTTCGACGGTAAGTCACGCCGCACTTATCTGAAAGACGATGGCACTACCTTCAGACATCGCACCGAGATCACTCGACAAGCACACGAAGAATCACTCAAAGCGGCTTATCAACAAGCCACACGATGAATCACGTGGCGACGATCGCCATGCCTACGCTGACACATTCTCTTTGCGAATTGCTCTTACCTTCTCATCTACGTCGTTGTACGCGACTCGATGCGGCGATGCCTTGTTCTTGCTGGCGATGGCGGCGGCGACTCCCGCGTACTCGCCCATCGCCACTGCGTTGCCGGTAACGCGATAGCTCGAATGAGCCACAAAGTCTCCGCTGATGCATCGCCCTGCCATCATTAAGTTGTCGATACCCTCAGCGATCAAGGCACCAAGCGGAATGTCGAACGGTTTCGCCTTGATTCCACGATTACCGTAACCACCATCGGTTTTCTTGAGAGCGTGAATATCGACGCAGAAACCCGATGTGCAAACACTTTCGTCACTTTTGTTACCAGCGATAACGTCGGCCTTGGTAACACTCTCGCGCCCCTTCAGGCGTCTGCCATCGCGGACACCGATCTGCTCGCTAGTCGTTACCAAACGAAGGTCTTTCCATTCAGGCAGCGTCTGCAATCCTCGTACAATCTTGTTCAGTTCGTTTCTCGCTCGGAACGTGGCAGCAGTAATTGCCGCAGCATCATCGGGACGGACGCCGTATTCGTGATTCATCATCACTGACGCGATCGAGCCGCCCATGTGAAAGATCGTCGGTTTGGTGTAACTCGGTTTGTAGCCGCCTCGCTCGATTTCGGCCCGAAAACGATCTTTATGTTTGCCGTCGCTGCTTCCTGTGCGAGTGAATGGCATGATCAAGTCCGGCGGTGCTGAAATTACTCCCATCAACGACATCGGCTGGCACGGACAATTTTCAGCGTCCGCATTCTCCCCAATCTCAAACTCGCAGCCCGCGAGAGCGCCAACATCGCCATCGCCGGTCGCATCAATGACCACATCGGCTTGCCAAGCCTGTCGCCCGGATTTGGACTCCGTGATCACGCCACAAATGCGCTTGGTCGAATCAATATCCACGCCAACGACACGCGTGTGAAGCTGAACGCCAATGCGAAGTTCGGTGACAAGAGTCTCCAGTACCCATTTCATCGTCTCGACGTCGTACATGTACGACAGCCACGTTTGCGGCCTCAACGGGACGTGCCCGTACTTCGTATTCGCATCATCAAGTCGCCGTATAAGTTCCGTGTTGAATCCCGGTTTGTCAGCATCAATCACATACGACAACATGCCGCTCGTCCAGACGCCGCCAAGGCATCCGTGGCATTCCAAAACTTGCACCGAAGCCCCGGCTCTGGCCGCAGCGACCGCTGCACTAACACCCGCCGGGCCACCACCGCATATCAGCACGTCACAACGACGTGCGATTGGTGTTTGACGCGCTGGTTCATTGACCAAATCTGGTGCCGTGCCTTGAGCGTAAACCGAACTGAGTCCGGTCGAACCAAGGAGGACGGCGGTCCCTGCAAACATTTCACGTCGTTGAATGGGCATTGCGTTGTTCTCCAGCAATTGATTTCGTGCGTTCTATGCCGACAAAGTCTACTTGATCGCAATCACTGAACCCAGTGTCAGGTTTTCGTCTGTCGATCGAAACGGCAATAGATACTACCGGTTCCTGTCGCGGCCAAACGTCCCACCGTAGTCGTAGATAACCTTGCAATTCTGTATGCTCAGACCCGACGATCATGATAACATGCGATCCCGTTTGGCAGTCCCATCGCGTGTTGGCAAAGATCGTGATCGAGCGATCATCCGCTCTCCTCCGCCCAACGTCTCTCAGCGTTGCTGAATGCGGTGGCGTCGTACTGGCAGTGCTGAGCGAACCGAATCCAAAAACTTCGGATGTTACGGGACAGCGGACAGTCATCTGCGGTTAGAGGACACAACGGGCCGCTCCCGTTCGTGAAATCACTGCGGGAGCGGAAATCCTTTTCCTCCATCAATGCGTTTTCGCATCATTCCTCCCATCGGCAACACTCGCAGCCCGCTGAATGTCGAGACGCTACTGAACTCAGTTCACAAATCTCTGAGTTCCGCGTCCACGATATCGCTCTGCTTGGAGTCGGATGCTGGCCACGTCGGATACGCGGCCGACGTTCCTGACGAACAGCGAGTTGTGTTCATTCAAGAGCTTCAAGATGCATACCCCGGTACGCTCGTAAGAGTACGGGAACCAAAGTCTGAATCGAGCGACAGGGAAGCTTGGTACACAAGCGTTCGATTGCGTCCAGACCTGCTGAGCATTCGCACGTTCGACAAGTTTGTCGATTTTGCGGACGACCGCTTGCTTGCCGACCCGGTCGCCGGATTGCTTGCGAGCATTCGCTCTGGACAGTCCGGCACAATCGACGCATCCATCGCTCTTGAGTTGTGTCCGGCAACCAAACGGCAAGTGCGTGTCGCTGACAAAATACTGAGACGGTATCGATACCGTTTCAATGCCAGTCGAGTCAAACGTCTCTTCATTCGTTGGGCGACCAGTGACTCTTTTGTGGTTCGTCGCATGGCTGCTCTCCTCTATTGGTTTTCATGGAAACCGACGAATGAAACTCCGGCCGAGGTCGAGAAAACGGGAGACAACGTATTTCAGTCGTGGATCACCGTCCGGATCGTGGTGCCAGTTGGTGAGAAGGAGTTGGCGAATCGAAAAGTGAACGACATCGTCGCGGCATTCGGCCGCTTCACAGATGGCGACACTGAATTTGAACACTCTCGATTGAGACCGCGACTGAAACGGATGCGTCCGTCACTGCTTACATCGAAAGAAATCGCGACGCTTTGGCACCCTCTTACCGAGTCAGGAGACACGGTGTCACGAGTTGAACGGCCCACTTTCCGTGAAATCGAGGCCCCAGTTATGGTCGCCTCAAAGAAAGGAGTTGCCAACACAACGATGCTCGGACGGCTTCGCTTTCGACAGCAGCGGTCTCAATTCGGAATCGGCCCCGATGACCTGCGTCGCCACTTGCTGGCGATCGGGAAGACAGGTTGTGGCAAATCAACGTTCCTGCTGAACGTGATACGTCAGCAAATCGAATTGAACCGAGGAGTCATCCTGATTGATCCGCACGGTCAATTGGCAGACGAAGTTCTGGACGTGATTCCGAAACGTCGCACGAATGACGTGATCGTCTTTGACGCCTCGGATCGGATCGCACCGGTCGGATTCAACCCGATGGTCGGACCGAAGGGAACCGACCCAACATTGATTGCTGATGGTGTTTTGACTTCGTTCAAGAACGTATTCGGTTTTGAAGACGGATCGGCTCCGCGACTACTACATATCTTTCGCAACTGCTTGCTCTCCCTGATTGGCACTTCGGACGCTTCGCTGGCCGGCGTGCAACGTTTGTTGGTCGATGCTGCGTTTCGCAAGTCGATCGTAGCCCGCGTGGACAACGCAGCTGTCCGCGAATTCTGGTTGACCGAGTTCAATCGCTGGAACGAGCGGGACCGAACTCAGTACATCGCCAGCTTGCAGAACAAACTTGGTGCTTTCACGACCAATGAACGGCTACAAGCAATCTTGAACCCGGGTGAACAGGGGATTCAGCTTCGCGATGTCATGGACAGCTCAGGCATCCTGATTTGCAACCTATCGAAAGGTACCGTTGGCCACGACGCATCGACGTTGTTGGGATCGCTTTTGTTGTCGAGCCTGCAGGTAGCGGCGATGAGTCGAGCAGACATCCGCGAATCGGAACGCACTGACTGCACTGTGGTCGTCGACGAGTTTCATTCGTACCTAACCGACGGCAACTCAACAATGGCTGATGCTTTGGCGGAGTCGCGAAAGTATCGCACCAGCTACGTGTTATCGACGCAAATGCTCGAACAGCTGGATCCTGCCACGCTGGCCGGAGTTCTCGGAAACTGCGGTTCAACGTTGTGCATGACAGTTGGTCCTCGCGATGCTGAGGTTCTGACTGAACTGTTGGGCAGCGGCTTGTCGAAGGATGACCTCATGAAAATCCCAAAGTATCACGCCTATTTGCGAATGCTTGTTGATGGGGCACCACACACGTTTTCAATGACGACCCTGCCGCCGCCGACCGACGTCGCGAGGCGTTCGGCAACGATTCGCCGTGTTTCCCGTCAAAGACATGGGCAAACAGCGGCACAATCCGGACGAACTACTTGCCTCGAACACCCTGTTTCGTGATATAATTGAAGCATGAGCCAAACTACTGAAACCTACGATGACACGATTCTCACGAACCTGAGCGGAACACTATCCCCGCAGGCGGCAGAGGGGATATTGTCTCTAGGTTTTTCTGACGAGCAGCGTCAGATGATGAAGCTGCTGGCTGGAAAAGCTCGTGCTGGTGAACTCAGTGACGACGAGAGAGAGCAGGCGACAAGTTTTGAGCGGGTCAGCAGCCTGCTTGGCATACTGCAATCTCGTGCCCGCGTGGCGTTAAGATCCGCCGCTTCATGAGCATCCCGGTTGCGATACGCCGGATCGTCTGGGAACGGGCAGGTCATCGTTGCGAATACTGCCAAATGTCGCAGGACTACGATCCCGCGACTTTTGAAATTGACCATGTCGTTCCGGAGAAGATGGACGGCGAAACGGTTGACGAGAATCTCGCATTGGCGTGTTTCAAGTGCAACAACCACAAAGGCCCCAACATCGCGGGCATTGATCCGGTTGATGGTGTCAAAGCGTTTCTGTTTGACCCACGAACCGACGTTTGGAGTGAACACTTCGCTTGGGATGGCCCATTCCTAGCCGGGCTGACTCCAAAGGGCAGGACAACCGTTGCACTGCTGCAAATCAACGTCGGCCACCGCGTCTCCCACCGACGGCAGCTTATCACCGAAGGCGTTTTCCCGCCCATGGGCACCGATCACGTCAGCTAACAATAACGCCGGATATCTTTGACGGCGTTGATCAAGCGTGGCACGCTACGGGCAGCACACTCCCCAGCCACTGCCCAAAGAATCCTTCTTCCATCGGGAAACGCAGCCTCTCTTCAAACAACTTGAAGAGGTCTCGCAGCGTTCCGGCATCAGTCGCGGCCAAGCGTTTGAGGACTTCCTGCATGTGACGGTTTGTGCGTTGGGCAATCCGCTGATGGAAGAGGAGTACTTACAAACAATTGAAAAGCACAAAGCCGGAGAAACGGGAAAAAGGGGAGTCGACCTGCTGGCGCGAATGTTCGGCAACCTTGTTAACGTAACCGACAAGACGCGGGCCGACATCCTTGGCGACTTGTTTCAGGGGGCAATCACCTACGGTGAGAAGGGGCAATTTCTCACGCCCGAACCAATCTGCAAAATGATGGCAGCGATGAACCTTCCGCAAGAGAAAATGGACTTGGATGGCCGCCGTTCGGTAAACGATCCGTGCTGTGGATCCGGCCGAATGTTGCTTGCCGCAGCAGAGATTCAACCTAACTGGCACTTCGTCGGTCAAGACGTCGACTTGCGGTGTGTCCGCATGACTGCCATCAATCTCGCTCTTCGCAATCACTATGGCCACGTTATTCACGGTAATTCGTTAAGTAACACATCCGGCCAAATCTACGAAACTGGACGAATTCAAGTCTGGGGAAACGCAATACGCAAAGTTCATCGTGTTCCATTGCCCGATAGCGAGCCAGAGCAGCTTGAAATGGCCATTTCAAATCATTCCGATGAAGCGGAATCCGTACTGCAAGATCCACCTGATGATGACGGTCACACACAGCAACTCGAATTGTTTTAATGCATTGAAGACTACGGTAGAATATCCAAACCATGAAACCTGATATTCATATCACAGATAGGGGGGCTAAGCTCTCGCCGGATCGCCTGTATCGTTATCGACTTTGGCGACGATGGGGTGATGGCCCTGCAATGACATTCATCGGGTTGAATCCCTCAACGGCAGACGAATCCGAAGACGATCAAACAATCAGAAAGTGCATCGGTTTCGCAGTCCGAAACGGATGTGAAGCGATTGAAATGTTGAATCTATTTGCTTTCCGTGCCACTGCTCCCAGCGAAATGAAGGCAGCCGATGATCCAGTCGGCCCGGAGAATGATGATCTGCTTTTGTCGCGAGCAAAAGCAGCAAAACTGGTCGTCGCCTGCTGGGGAGGCGATGGCTCGTTCATGGACCGCGAAATGTACGTGCGTAAGTTGTTAAAGACACATGGCATTCGCCTCAAGTGTCTCGGCGTGACAAAGAAGGGTTTACCACGCCATCCAGTTGTAAGATCGTACGCAGCCAGTCTCGTGGATCTACCCGAATGATGGGCGACCAAGCAGTGGCGGGCAATCAGCACATCGCCATGTTGCCGACAACAACGCCTTCGCAAGGTCGTACAAGTCTCCACCTTGCTGCGTCGTTTTACGTTGTCAGCCTGCAGGCGGTGTTTTGATTACTTCCCACCACTACGATGAACTCTTCATCATCTACATCACCGGACTGCGATTTACTTCCAGCCGACATCGTCGGCTCAATACCCAAGCTTGGCGAAACATCCGAAAACCCAGATCCGACGCTACGCCTCAAATGGTTCACGCCGGACAGTGGGCTAACTTGGTTTGTCGCCGAATACGATCCTTAGTCTGGCATCGCCTACGGCTTCGTCATTGGCCCGTTTACCGAGTGGGGGACGTTCAGCGTCCACGAAATCCGAACTCTCCGAGGATCACTGAACCTGCCTGTAGAGAGAGACATTCACTTCGATGCTTGCCCGTCGTCCAAGATCACGATGGATCACTACTGAATCCTTTTCTTTGTGGCGACTGTCAGCGAGGCCATTCCATTGGCCTCGTTTTCGCGGGTAAAAAGCTCTAAACCACCAATTTCTGCTCAGCCTTAACTTCGACAACCAGTTTCTGCAGTTCTTCAAGATCATCGAGTGCATTGTCGGGCGTTGGGACGCCGAAACTGCGGAGTGATGCTCGATCGTGAGCCGACGTGATGTCGCAGCAGCGTTTGAATAACGACTGCAGACGCTCGCAGTGATTGATCGTCATCGCTGTCACCAGCTTGAGGTTGCTCAGGCTGATGTAGTCTTTGTGACGGATGATGACACCGCGAAAGAAATGCTCTTCAACGGCCCGTTCAACGGTTGCTCGAATGTCGCCATAGATTGCAAAAATATCACGTTCGTAAACGTCATCGTTCTGATTGTCGTAGTCGCTTCGCGTTGCCTTCACACGTCGTTCTAATTCGGTAATTCGTGGCAGCGTCTTTTGAGCGATCCACGGAAGCCCATCGTCGACGAACCCGCTGTTGTCGCGATTCGACTTCACACGCCGCAGTTCGACTGGCACCTTCTGTTGCTGGGCTCCTGAATAAAGATCATGCAGGAATACAATGTCATGTGTGAACACAATGACTTGTCGATCGGCAGCTTCCTCGACCAGTCGTTGGGCGAAGCAGCCACGCCAATGGTGGTCAAGCGACGTCACGGGATCATCGAACACAACAGTTGATTTCGTTGACTCGGTCGCAAGTTCCGACAGGAAGCCAGCCAAAGCAATGCAACGATGCTCGCCTTCCGAAACGACGGTGCCAACTTTGGCATCGCTGGCACCGACTAACTGCACGCGGTAGAACGTGCGTCCGTGTCTTCCTTCCGCTGCGACAAGTTCCACGTTCAGCCGACGCACACCTTGTTGCATTTTCTTGATTTCGTCGGCAAAGGCGTTGCGTAGTCGGTCGGTCACATAGGACTTTGCCAGCTCTTTGCTCTTCGTCGTAATTGCGGTCGTCTTGGTGTCCTTGATTGCCTTTTTCAGTTTTGCGATATCGGCCAAACGCGACACATGCTCTTTCACGTCACCCAATACGGTGGCCAGCCACTCGCGAGCCTTCAGTTCTGCAAGTTCATCCGACAGCTTCTTTCGCTCAGTCGCATCCGCTGATTTTTCGGTATCTGATGCACGAAGTGCTAGTGCTTTAATCAGGGTTCCGAGTTGGTCACTAACATCGTTGACCGTACCGGGGATATCGAATGACCAATTGCCTGATTCGTAAGCCTGCTTGATTGCACGAACACGCCGCAGCAGCGTTGCAAGTTGATTGCGAACCGCCAGAGCAACCGTCTTATCGTTTGCTTCCACGTCTTTCAGTTGTTCACGTAAGCCTTCACCTTGCAAGTCCAGTCCGTCCAATGATGCAACGGCATTCTTCAACGCAGCCGTCGCCTTCGTTGATCGCTGGGCACTGTCATCACGCACAAACTTCTCGAAACGGTTCAGCCGATTTTTTGAATCGTCGTCAAGAGTCTGTTGACACAGAACGCAAACCGCGTCTTCCGTGTCGGTCACTGGAAATTCTGTGTCAGGAATTGCGGCAATGGAAAAACGACGAGCCGCTTCCCACAGTTCTCGCCAGACGGGTTCGCCGATCCCGTTCAACGGATCATCGTTGAAGGTCATCGAAGCCGCCGCTTGAGCCGCTTTCGTTTTCACGGCAGCATCCGTTGCGAGGCTCTTGATGGCGAAAACCGCTTCGTCTGACAAAGCTTGCTCAGCAGCAGCTATCGAACGCCACAGAGTAGTGATGCGACCTGCCTGAACGCGAATCTTCTTCGCCTCTTCTCTTGGGTCGGATGCCAACTGAACTGGAATCTCTTTCAGCCGCTTCAATTCGTCATCGCTCATGGATGCCAGAGTGTCCAAGTCTTCTGGGTTAGTCGAACCCTTGAGGCTGGTTAGCGTCTTGCCGACTTTGGTATCGCCGGTCGCATAGCTATTTCGCAGAAACGGAGGCGTTTCGTTTTCGAGAGACTTCTTTTCCGTGTCGAGCTTTGCCTGAACCGATCGGCAAAGATCGCCAAGTGTTGGGAGGATTTCGAGACCGAATGGCGTGAAGGCAACGTCATTCTTTTCTCGCACATGCACCGAGGCACAATCCGAATCAAAGAAACTGATCGAACCAAGCCCATCAGGCGAGTGTTGCCCGTCGATCCATTGTGTTGGTGATTGCTCGACTTCATCGACGGCGTGAGTGATGATCGCACTTGCCGGTTGGTCGGTCGCTTCCTCCATGACGTTCGGCAGGATGGGATCGCCTTTTTTGCGGGCACGGCACGCACTTCGCAGAATCCGCCCATACCCGCTCTTTCCTGATCCGTTGTACCCAAACACGACAGTTAACCCTGTCGCCGCAAACGGCAACTCCTGTTTGGAATCCAAAGCATTGACGTTTTCTGTTTCGGAAATTGATCGCAGCGTGACCCTGCGGCCTGCAGCGTCCCGAGACGGAATGTGTTCCGCCGCCAGCAGCGTCAGGTCTGGAGCAGAATCTTCGCTCAGGCCGTGAGCTTCACGACAAGCAGCCGTCAGTTCATCAGTGTCCGTGTGATCGAAACTGCCCTTTTCAATGATCCGCCGCAACGCATCGCGTTTCCAGTGCGATTGGTCGCTCGACCACGCGAGAATGTCATCATGGACCGTCATGCCCGCTCTTGATCGTTGTGTGCCCGTACTGCTCATTTCTTTAGACTCCATTTGGTTGGACGCTCAGTTTACAGGTATCTCGCGAAGACACCAATCAGACCAGCGAAGTTCACCCCGCCCTGATTTGCAGCACATACGAACGATGAAGACCGATACGGCTGACACTGCTTTGGCGATGCGGTAAACTGGCTTCAGTTTTGGTGGCAGCTTGCCCGACAGGGCAGCGACAAAACTACAAGGGGCGTCCGTGGACACTTCTTTCTGACGAGAATTGAGATGATGCAACCGTCTAGCGACACCTACGGAGCAGCGAATCTTGGCGAAACGGAAGCAACTCGGTCACGCTGACATGACGGGCGATGCTAGCATCGCCTTGATTCATGGTGTCGTGAACGAAATGGGCTTCGTTTGGAATGCACTCCATCTGGAGGCAGGCATCGATGGATTGATCGAAGTTCGCGACCCTGACAATGCAGAAGTTTCCAATTGCATCATTCAGGTTCAGAGTAAAGCTGGCGACAGCTACTTCAAGGCAGAGGACGATTCGTCGTTTGAGTTTCTGTGCAAAGAACGCGACTTGGACTATTGGATGCGGGGCAATGCTCCGGTTGTTCTTGTCGTTTCAAGACCAAGAGACGACGAAGCCTACTGGGTGTCGATCAAGGATTACTTTGGCGACCCCAAACGTCGCAAAGATCGAAAAATAAAGTTCGACAAAAAGCAGGATCGGTTTGATCCGGATTGCCGCGACAAGCTTGCAATGCTTGCCCTGCCCGCCGATAGCGGATTGTACTTGCCCGCGATCCCTGAAGAAGAGGAGTTGGTTTGTAATCTGCTTCCTGTGTTATCGTATCCCAACCGAATGTTTCGAGCGTCCACCAAGCTCCGGTTTCCGGGACAGGTTTGGGAACAGTTGAACAAAGGCGGCCAATTCGATCATCCCGAGTGGTTTCTGCACAACGGTTTCATTTACTCGTTCCATGACCTGACATTTTCTCATTGGAAGCGGGTTTGCTTATCCTCTGCCACCGAAAACCTTGCCACGAACGACTGGGCATTATCCAATGACCGGAAAAAACGATACGTGTTTATCAGACTATTTCGAGCTTGCGTCGAAAAGCTGCTTTCTCGCCAAGGCGTGAGATTCCACAAGGATCGGAGCCACTATTACTTTCGGGCGACGCCCGACTTGGCAATTCGCAAAATCGACAAGCTAACCGTCTTCAAAGGTTACGAGAGCAAGACTGTTGAAGGCCGAATCGCTTACTACCGACATCGTGCGGTAACGCTCAACTATTTCCGGTTCGATGAGCAATGGTACGTCGAGATTACGCCGTCATACCACTTCACCAGCGATGGGTGGAAGCTGTCGCGATATTTTGAGCAGCGTTTGAAGGGCATTAAGCAGCTTGAACGACAGAACAGCGGACACTTACGCCAAATTCGTCTTTGGGAGGAAGTTCTGCGTCAGGTGCATGTCACGTCGGGTGACCCGACACCGCAGCAAAAATCTCTGTTCGGAGACGATCCTGCCCCGGAACCAACGATCGATTTCTATGACATGATCGGTTTCGATCCGTTACCTCGATTCACTGTGGACAGTGCGGTCCCTGAAAAGGTGTGGCTTCCGGGTCAGCCAGACAACGATTCCGATGACGAAGATTCTGCTCAGATGGAGTTGTTCGACTGATGCAAATTACCAGCTTTGATGAACCACTACTTCAGTTCGGCACGAGTTCGCATCTCGACATCCGTTTTGGGCTGATGAATTACTGTCCGCTGGACTTCGATCAAGACAACGCCCCGAAACAAATTCGACTTGGGATTGTTGGTAGCTCGAAGACTATCGAGGGATTGCGAGATTGGCTTGAAAAATGTCGTGGCGAGATTGCTGCCAAGGAAAGTCGCCAACGAAACTTGTTTCCCAAGTGGCCCGGATTCAGTTTGGAAAGTAGTTTCTGTTCTGAACTGCAATTCGATTCAACATTAGAACGATCGATTTCGAGCAGCGAAATCAATTCGATTACCTCACTCCCGATTCGCGACGAGCAGAAGATTCGGGCAGTCGACACTTTTGTTACAGAAATTCGGCCGCTGCTTGAAAAGAAGCCTGACGTAATCGTCTGTGCGATTCCTCAGGAGTTCCTCGATTCGTTTGATCCAGCAGTAAAGACAGCGAACCTTGATGACGAGGAAGCTGAAGCCGAAGTAGCAGATGAGAGTTCAATAGACTTTCATGACCTGTTGAAAGCGAAGTGTCTTGCACTGCCGCGTGCCTGCCCAATTCAACTTGTCCTACCTGCGACATACGACCCGAAGATGCGTCGTAGAGGCAGTTCTGTCAGGCAGATGCGTCCGCTTCAGGATGAGGCGACACGGGCGTGGAATTTTCACACGGCACTGTACTACAAGTCAGGCGGAACGCCGTGGAAGCTGCAACAAGACGACAGCAAATTGCAGACCTGCTTCGTTGGTGTCGGCTTCTACCGAACGCTCGACAGGGAGCGTATCTCCACGAGTGTCGCACAGGTGTTTAACGAACGCGGCAATGGCGTGGTAGTCCGTGGCGAACCAGCGATTTATGAAAAGGAGGATCGACAAGTTCATCTCGATTCGGATGGAGCGACCCAACTTCTCGACAGGGCTTTGTTGGAGTATCGAAGTGAACACAAAACAATGCCCGCTCGCGTCGTGATTCACAAAACTTCGTCCCACAACGATGCGGAAGTGAAAGGGTTCATGGATGCTGCCAGCAAGCACAACGTAGAATACTGCGAACTGCTCTCGATCCGTAAAGCGTTTACACGCCTTTTCCGCAACGGTGTGTACCCACCGCTGCGAGGAACAATGCTCTCCCTAAACGAAGCCACGCACATTCTTTATACGCGAGGCAGCGTCGAGTTCTACGCGACATACCCGGGCATGTATATGCCGAGAACTCTACAAATCAATTGCGATCAAATCGAACAAACGCCGCGTTACCTTGCCGAAGAAATTCTTGCCCTGACGAAGATGAACTGGAACGATACACAGTTCGATGGGGGACTGCCCATTACCATTCGAGCCGCTCGCCAAGTTGGTGACATTTTGAAGTACGCTGGTCCCAACGATCCCGTGCCGTCGCAGTACAGCTTCTATATGTGAACCACGATGGATCGTGAGATTTGCGATCTTTTATTAGGACAGTTGGCACTGTTCTGGCACGATGGCTTGCATGAAGCGACAATTGCGACTTTGGGAAGATCGAATTCCTGAAGCGGAAGTCGATCCAGCGGCTCTTCAGAACACAACGGCGAATCACGCATCGACAAATCTATCGGTTCGTCATCTATTCACGAATCCCGGTAGGCAAACTGCGATGAGTGCAGAGTGTCATAACGGTTGGGCCCCTGCCGTTTGCGATGAGGATACGATAACGGTTGATCGTCCCCGAGCTGACATCGACGGCCCTGCTCATCGTTTCACGATTAAGCGAACTGACTTCGTCGAAGTGTTTCTTGGAAAGAACGCGGTTGGCTACGGAACAGTTCTAGGTATTGCTCCGGAACACGGACAAGCTCGCGTTGAGTTCGATAGCGGCGAGAATACTGGTTGGTTCGACATCGAGAACATTTACCCAGCAATCCAAGCACCAAGCCAGAAGAGCAAAACGCCGAAACGGCGTGTGAAAGAGATTGAGCAGATTGCCGAGGCTCTGGCGGCTTCAAGTACACCAGCAAAAGCCGTGGAAAGTATCGCTGAATACACGTCCATAAAGATCGTTTCGCTGGCGAGAATCGGCACTCTTGAAGGACGGCCCAAGATCACTAGCACAGCGGACGCGTGCAAGTTCTTCGCGAAATATTGGGAAGAGAATCCGGGCCTTGACCAAGAACGATTCATGATCGCATGTCTAGACACGAAGCCAATCGTAATGCAAGTGAAGCATAGATTTCGCCTGTTAGTCAAGCAAAACGCTGTATTCGGCTACGAGTCGAATTGCAGCGTTTTTTATTGACTCTCGACAAAGGTGAAACCAATGCAAATTCAGATCGTTGGCCGCAAAGAGAGCGGCACTTGCAGTATGAGCGGAAAGAAGGATACGGAGGTTTGGGGCCTTCGTGTCAATGAAGGCGAGGTGCAGTTAGTTGCGACCAATCGCCTGCTGGAATGCCTGCGGATGCTGACGTCCGTGGGAACGGCTCGCGGAGTCAAGGCTACAGCAAAGGAGGCACAGCAATGATATTTGTTGGTGTCGCCATTGTTGTTGGTGTGCTGATCTTAGCAGCCACGTGTGCCCACTTTGTTCAGCGTCGCTCTGTTTTGGTAGCGGACGCACGACGAAGAGCAAAGCAGCGTCAGCAAAAGGTCTCGGTGCAGGATGAGCTGGTCATCGAGTCATTGATTGATTCCGTTTCGAACGGACAACCGCTTGTTGAGGCTCTTCCTGAGTTCCTTAAAGCGCGTGCAGCGTTGTTGCCTGAGAAAGGAAACGGAGGGAATTGGGCAGCCGATGACCTGAGTTCAGTTCTGTCGAACGAGCTGCGGGAGTCGACGGAATCCATCAGCCGAAGCCTGTTCCTTCCGATGTTTCTCAGTTCGTTGCTGATCGTTGCATTGACCGTCGTTGGAGCAACCACGCTCTACACATTCTTTGAACAATCAGCACCAGTCGGACCAACAGGTCCCCTCTCCGCGCCGACAAGCAAGCTGTACGACCCGTTTCCTGCCCAACCATTCGTCTTACTATCCACTCACCTTCTCACTCTCGCTTCGCCAACGTCTCACCGCCTTCCATCCATCCCGTCTGTCATCGACTTCATTTCCTCCTCAGTCCCCTATCCACGAACCCTCGCCATTACACTTCATTCCGACCGCCCCCAATGCCCCACGACGCTCAACCTTCAAAAAACAATCGCTCGACTTCGTCGACCGCTCCGCGTCGTCGCAAACGACGCCGCCCGCGGCCTGTCGTCCTGCGGTTCGGCTGCGACGTGGCACCGAACGACGGGCATCCGCTCGCCGGAGTCGAGCCGGAAGTGCGAAATGCACAGCGTCAAAACGTGATCGCTGAAATTCTTGCACGGCTCGCCGGAAGTGATGCAGGCAACTCGGAGAAAGAAGATACAATTTAGACGGCGATCTCGAACGTGCAATCAGCATGCAAAGACGTACCAAATATCGACATCAATAGTGTGAGTGAAAACGATGGCTCGAAAAAAGCAAACAATTGAGAAAAGTCCTCGACGAATTGCTGGCTATGTTCGAGTCTCCTCTCAAAGACAGGTCAATGAAGGCGATAGCCTTGTTGCTCAGCAGCATGAGATTGAACAAGAGGTGGAGTTTAGAATTCGCCGAGAAAACTGGGCGATAAACTCGACCGAATTCTACATTGATGCAGGACGGTCGGCGAAGGATCAGAATCGTCCACAGCTGCAACGATTGAAACGCGACATCGAAGCGGGAAAAATCGACGTTGTAATTTGCTTCAAACTCGACCGCATTACGCGTAGCCTCAAAGACTTCGTCGATCTCTGGGATTTGTTCGCCCAGCACGACGTTGACGTAATCTCTTTGCGAGAGAAGTTCGACACTTCGATGCCGACTGGCGTGGCAATGGTGCAATTAATCATGGTGTTCGCTCAACTTGAGCGAAGCATGACAGCAGAACGCACGGTTTCAATCATGAGAGATCGTGCCGAACGCGGACTCTGGAACGGTGGCCACGTTTTGGGTTATCGAGTTGCAAATGGCGACTCTGGAAAACTCGTGATCGAGCCAGAAGAAGCCGAGTTGGTTCACCGGATTTTTGATGGCTTTGAAGAGCTCGGTTCGGCAGGGGCGATTACGCGGCGGCTTAGCGAAGCTGGAATTCGTTATCCAACGTACACAACACGTTCAGACAAAGTCCGAGGCGGAAATCTGTTTTCCAAACAGAAGATCATCGGATTGCTTCGCAATGCTGTTTACATTGGCCGTGTTTCGTGGGGCGAAGTCGCCGTCGACGATTGCCACGAACCAATCATTAGCAAAGAACAGTTTGAACGCGTCCAGCAGGCCATCGGTCAGACCACGAAACGGCGAACGAATCGGAAGAAGCAAGCCAACACTCGGCATTACCTCTTGTCTGGCCTGTTACGTTGCCCCTGCGGATCCAGTCTCGTTGGGCACTCTGCACACAACAAGCATCGAGCATATCATTACTACAGCTGCACTCGTCAAAGTCACGAGGCGGGGAAGTTTTCCTGCAACTCGCCACGAATTCCGGCTGAGGCATTGGAAGAAGCCGTTATCGGACGCGTCCGTGAGATCGGTCAAGTCATCGAAACACGTGAGAAGATTGTTGACCGTGCGATTCATTGCCTTGCAGGCGAATCGGAGAAGCTCAAACAGCAGGAAGTCATTCTTCGTCGCCAACAGCAAAAAACCAGAGCCAGTATTACGCGACTCATCGAGGTCTTGAAGAGCCTTGGGGCGGAAGGCCTGAAGAGTGTTGAAGGTGAGTTGCGGCAGCTTGAAAAGGAAGACCAATCCCTTGGTCAGCAACTCAACCAAATCGAGAATGAGCAGCAACCAGCTCAAAGAATCAGTGAGGACGCAAAGACGTTCCTTGAGTCTTGGGAAGATGTCGGAGAAATACTGGACGCTGCCACACCGGAGGAGCAGGCACAGATTCTCCGACACTACATCGAAGTGCTTGAACTCCAGCCATCAGAAGACGGGAAAACGGGCACCTACGTGCTGAAACTGTTCCCCGAAGTTCGACCAGATCACGGCTTGGGCTGGGATTCAAACGACCCCGAAAACGGCAGTCCCCCACCCCAAACGCAAAACAGGGCCGACACCATTGATGGTGCCGACCCTGAAGTGTTAAGCGATTCGGACGAAATGTTCGCACAAGTGTCCGGAAAGCTCCCCCGGCAGGATTCGAACCTTTGGCAGCGTGGTTAACAGACATGAGCAATAAAACTTCGAAGGGACTGCTGCCCCTATTTGTGTAGCAAAGTGTAGTTGATGCCCCTCGATTCGCGTAATTCGGTCGCAATTCTCCGCAATTTGAATTTGCCTCAAGTTAAGCAAAAAACCTGTGTTCTCCAATGATTGGGCGTGTTCAACCTTCAATAGCATCCCATGTCGTCGGCATAGATGATGACGACGTTGGGCGGCGCCGCCACAACATTGCCACAATACGTCACAATGATCAACGCACTCAGCGCAAAGAGACGAAGACAGCGGGTGGACTCAGAGAATTTCATTTTAAACCGCAACAAGAACGTGAACTGGGAAGTTTGATACATGCAAGTGACACGACGAGATTTTAGCAGAGCCGCCGTCGCCGTACTGAGTTCAACCACAACGCTGGGTTCGGCTGCGACGTTGTGTTGCCCGTCGACATTACTTCAGGCAGCAGTGCCGAGCAACAAACACGACGACCTTGTCGGCAAGATTGGCATCACGACCGGAACTGTGATGCGGCACCTGTCCGAGACCGCAACGGAAGGAAAGATTCGCCTTCTTGATTTGCCTGTCATCCTGCGTGACGAACTTGACATGGACGTCTTGGACTTGATGAGTGCGAATCTGCCGTCGCTGGAACCGGCATATCTAACAAAGCTGCGTGATCGTGCCGAACGCGCCGGATGTACACTGACCAATTTAAAGATGAATCAAAAGGGAATCGATATGGGCAGTCCCGATCCCGAGACACGAAAATTGGCAATGGTGGACTACAAGAAATCCATCGATGCCGCCGCTGTTTTGGGATGTCGCTGGGCCCGGCCCTTACCTTTGTTCGATGCCCCCGATTTCGACGCCTATGTCCAGAGTTATCGTGAGTTGGTCGAATATGCGGCTGAGAAAGACATTGCGATGCTGATCGAAAACTTTGGTTGGATTCAGGATGACCCTGATGCAGTTCCTCGCGTTCTCGATGCGGTCGGCGATGGACTTTTTGTATCGGTTGATACGGGCAACTGGACCGACGCAGCCAGGTATCAAGGACTCGAGAATGCTTATCCGCATGCCGTCACCTGTGATTTCAAAGTAAAAACGATGTCTGCACCCGATGCCCAAGGCGTGATTGGGCACGACGCGTACGATTTGGAACGGTGTTTTCAAATCGGATGGGACGCCGGATACCGAGGGCCGTGGTTCTTTGAGCACATGGACAAGTCCCTGCCGAAGCTGATGCAAGAGCTCGCTTTGTTGCGAGACATGATCCGCGGCTGGACACAGCAACAGAAATAATACGGTTCTGACGAGCGATTGACGCTTTCTGTTGTAGGTGCATGTTGCGCGCTCGCCGCTGATTTTGCGGCGTGATCGATCGCGGCGGCACGATGTCTCGCGGTCAAGGTCGATCCGCTGAGCGATTTCTTCCTCGCAAAACAGGTGCGTATGGTTCAAGCTGTCTTATTGCCCGCATCGGCACGCTCTACCTTTGACCGGCGTGGCATCGACCACAGTTCGGTCCTTCTTTCCGTCTCCACCGACATCGATCTTGACGGCAACAAAACATCCAATTGGCTGATCGTAACGTCGGACTGTCTATCTGTTTATCAGTCACTTGACGAAGGCCGCTTGCTGCGAAGCGTCTTGTTGGATGACATCCAGGATGTCCGGACGATTGCCGGCGTGGGATCGGGGCGGCTGCAGATTCTGCTTGGCGACTGCTGGACCGATATGCTGCGATATTCCAACGCGCACTCGCAGCGGTTTCATCAGGTGTCGCGACAGATCGAAGCCTTGGCCGCCGGCGGAGACGCCGAATTCGAAACACAGCATTGCGAACCCGCGCGATGCGACGAGTGCGGTTTACGATTGCCGGCAAACAGTGGCCCCTCAAGTGCGCACTGTCCACGATGCATGCAGCGCGGTCGAATTCTGCAACGGGTTTTTGAACTGATCGCACCGCATCGCCGAGGTGCGATCGCGCTATGTCTGTTGACGGTGGTGGGCGTTGTTGCCGAGTTGGTGCCGCCGAAATTACAGCAGTACATGGTCGATCATATTCTGATGCGTGGGGGCGCCAGTGTTCCAACAGCTGCCGAAGCAATGGGCGATTTTCGCACCGCCCTGCTGGTCGTTGTTTTGGCGTTGGCGGCTTCGCGAGTGTTGCTAAGTGCGGTCGCGTTCATCAAAGGCCGTATCGCAACCGCCGTCGGCGTTGGAATTACCGGGCAACTGCGTGACGACTTGGTCACCAAGCTTGGGACACTCTCGGTCGCCTACTATGACCGGCACAACACTGGATCGATCATTAGTCGTGTCTCGCATGATAGTGAGGCCATGCACGGATTGATTCACCAATTCACCGGAGGTTTCTTGCTGCAGGCGGTCAAGCTGGTCGGCGTGGGCATCATGCTCATGGTGATCAATCCAAAACTTGCACTGTTCACGTTGATTCCGGTGCCCTTTGTCTTGCTGGGTTCGTGGGTGTTCTGGAATCGGGTCTATCCCAGGTACTATCGTTTGCGCGATGCGTCGGCAAAGCAGATGACGGCGCTGAACGATATGCTGCACGGCATCCGCGTTGTCAAAGCATTCGGGCAAGAGGGCCGCGAGTTTGATCGGTTTCAAGATGCACGAAAGCGGCTGACGCAGTGGCGGCTGTGGGTCGACGTCACAAATTCGGGATACGCCGCATCGATGCAGATCGTCTTCTCGCTGGGCGGATTGATCGTCTGGTATGTGGGCGGCCGTGATGTGATTGGCGAAGAAATGACGCTGGGCGAATTGATCGCGTTTCTGGCTTACTTGGCGATGTTCTACGCGCCACTAAACGCGCTCTCTAGTTTCACGACTTGGTTGACAAGTTTTATGTCCGGCAGCAAACGCGTGTTGGAATTACTCGATACACCTGCAACGTTGGGCGAGTCACCAAACGCGATTGCTTGTCCGAATCCCAAGGGCGCAATTCGATTCGAAAACGTAACATTTGGTTACGACGCCAATCAGCCGGTGCTGAAAGATATTTCGTTTGACGTTGCACCAGGCGAAATGGTTGGCATCGTGGGGCGCAGCGGCAGCGGTAAGACAACGATCGTCAATCTGCTGAGTCGATTCTATGACGTTCAGGAAGGCCGAATCACCATTGACGGAATTGATGTTCGCGAGCTTGTGGGTGACGATCTGCGTCGCAACATCGGAATCGTGCTGCAAGAATCGTTTTTGTTTCGAGGCACCATCTGGAAAAATCTGACGTATGGTCGCAAGCAGACGTCCGTGAAGGACGCATTGGCAGCCGCGAAAGCGGCCGGTGCGCATGATTTTATCTGTCGACAACCGCTCGGGTACGACACCGTGTTGGGTCAACGCGGGGCTGGCCTTTCCGGTGGCGAAAAGCAACGATTGTCAATCGCAAGAACGCTGTTGTATGACCCGCGGATCTTGGTGTTGGATGAAGCAACTAGCAATATTGATGCAGAATCGGAAAAGCGGATCCAAGATGCGCTACAGCGACTGACGGCCAACCGCACCACTCTGGCAATCGCTCACCGACTTTCGACGCTGCGAAATGCCGATCGGATTCTTGTGTTCGATCGAGGACATTTGATCGAAGAGGGATCGCACGTCGAACTACTGCAGCAAGATGGAACGTACGCAAAAATGATTCGCATTCAAATGCGGGTGTCAAAAAATCCGAACGTCGACAAATTGCTAAGTTCTGACGATGCCAGCGTCGTCAACGAAACGATCAACAACGATGGGGCTCATGCTGTCGACGTTGACCGCGATGCCGGTGACCCTTGGATCGAAAGCGATGACCCCGAGAAAACCACTCGCGACGATCCCACTCTGATTCGCTGGCTTGACCCCAATCGCATCGAACTGACCGTCGACGATTGGCAGCGAGTTTCGCTGGTGGACGAGGAAGGCGAACATCATCGCGGGGTTTTCTGCGTTCGCATTTTTCCAGCCAGACATCGGGATAAATATATCAGTGTTCGATGCTGGGATAGCGAAGGTGATGCCATTGAAATCGGAATCATCGAGGACCTAAACGAACTGCGCAATGGCAACCGGTTGATCGTCCAGGCTGCGCTCGACCGACACTATTTGCTGCGTCGAATTCGCCGTGTCTTGAAAGCGAACCTGACGCACGGATACTTGGACCTGGACGTCGAAACCGAGGCCGGCCCCGAGCGGTTTTCAATGCGCTGGACGGCAAGCCAAGCGATCGATTTCGGCGAGCAAGGTAAATTGCTGATCGATACCGAAGACAACCGCTATGTCGTCGAGGATGTTCACGCGTTACCAAAACCTGATCGCGAGCGGTTTCAGCAATACGTCTACTGGTAGAGTACGGTGGCGGTGCACTCACTGCGGTTCGGTGGCTGCATCATGACGCCGACGTCGATGCTGACCGATTCTTAATCGGCCGAAGCCCACCGTCTGCATTGTTTGCCAATTTGCTTTGTCACGATCGCGGCTTCGTCAAAAACACCCGCAAAGTGAACAAAGCCATGCAACATCCCGTCGCAATGTTCCAAGGTTGTTGGGACACCGGCGTCACTGAGCCGTCGAGCGAATTGCAGCCCCTCGTCGCGCAACACATCGTATTCGGCAACGATCAAATGGGTCGGCGGTAGACCACTGAAGTCGCTGGCAGCGTCGGGGCACGCAAGTGGGTTGCGACGCGCGGACGTGTTTCCAGTGTAGTTCTGCCAAAACCAAGCCATCGTTTCGGCAGTCAGGCCATGGTCTGTTGCGAATTGTTGATAGCTGTCTGTTGACATGCTGGCGTCGAGTACGGGATAGATCAATACTTGACCTAATAGCGGAGGACCGCCTCTCTCGCGAGCCATCAGGCCGACCACAGCCGCCAAGTTGCCTCCGGCGCTATCGCCCGCCAAGATCATATTGGCACTGAGGTTCAGTTGGCCGTGTTCGACCGATAGTGCATCGCAAACCGTGAAACAGTCCTCGGCCGCCGCGGGGAAAGGGTCTTCCGGCGGTTGGCGATACTCGACACTAACCACGGGCAGGTCGGCCGCGATTGCCAGGCGACGGCACAGCGCATCGTGACTATCCAGCCCACCCAAAACCCAGCCACCACCGTGGAAGAAAACGATCGTCGCAGGCGGGATCGCGTCGCCATCGGCTTGGGGGCGATAGATGCGGACATTGATTCCCGCAAGCTGATGGTCCGCCACGTCCGCGACCTCAGGTGCATCGCCGAATATCGGCAGCTCGTTGAATGTTTTTCTGGCCTGCTCGATCGTCATTTCTTGCCATGCGGGAGCGTCGGCAACACGCATCGCTTCGATAAAGGATTTGCTTTGTGGGTGCAGCGTCATGAATCGTCGTCACAGGAGAACGGTTGGCGGTATCGTTACTGGGATGTTCTGCGGTACATCATGATAGCAGCGATTCGATCCGCTTGATGGTCTTGCGAACGTCGTGATGCGATTCGACCAACTGCATGGCCGCCGAGACTCGTTTCGAAACCGCGTTCGGGCCAGGCGACGAGCGGTCCACTGAAGGGCCATGTGAAGAGGGGGATTCGTGCGAAAACGCCAGGATCGTTTGGGCCAACGAGGCGGGTGACATCGGATCGGCCCATAGAATCGTCGGTTCATCTCGTTGCAGTTCCACGGTTCCGCCCGCACGTGTGGCAATGACGGGCGTGCCAATCGCCATGGCTTCGAGTACGACGTTGGGCAAGCCTTCGAAGTGAGAGGGCAATACCAACGCGTTCGCCGCCTGGATCAGTGCCGCGGCATCGCGGCGAGCGCCAAGGAATTTGACACGATGTTTCGACAACTTTGTCTCCGCTTGGGACGCCAGTTGTTGGCGAAGCGGCCCATCGCCGATCATCCACACGGTGATCGTCGGTCGATCCGATGGCCATGTCGATTCGGTGACCGCCAACGCATCGATCAGATCTGCATGCCCCTTTTCGCTAGACATCCGTCCGACACAGGCGAGTGTGAGCGATTCATCGCGCTCGATCGGTTCGGAAAGTTCCGCTTTGGCGGCCTGACGGATCGCATCGATGTCGATGGGGTTATGAATCACCTGGACTTGACGCTGGCCGAGTCCGTAATAGCGACGTGCCGATTGTGCACTTTGTTCGCTGACCGCAACGACCGCCTTCGAACGGTGGTAACCACGTGCGAGGCGTCTCCTCTTTAAACCGACGAAACGCGATTCAACTAGCGGCAGCGCAAGCTCGGGAGGACTGACGATGGTCGACACCCTATCAATGTTTCGAAGCTGCCCAGCGATCAAAGTCATGTGAAAGGTGCGATCGTAGATAACGTCGATCGACTGGTCGGTGACGAGCGATCGCAGATGCGCGACCTGCTGTCGCAGCACACGCCCAGGAAAGTACAGCTTGCCTGTTTTGCGACTAGCTGATTTTGGGCCACCTGCTTTTTCGTCACCCGTTGGCTGGCAGTCACTGAAACAATGGACGGGAACATCATCGGGGACGCTAGCCATCAATTCGCCGGCTCGCTCGGTAACGTACAAATGCGGCGCGAAACGCTGGCGGTCCAAATGCTTTAACAGCAGCAATGTCTGACGCTCGCTGCCGCCCCCGCGCATCGAACTGATCATCAGGAGGACTGATCGTCGCTTCATCGTCCAGACGCAGGTTGACGCACGGAGCTAGTTTTCATTCGATGGTATTGAAGGGTTACCGATTTCCGTCAATGACTTGCACCGGTTCGGCTTGCCGATGTGAATCTCTACTTAGAATCCACATCGCGGGGAATCGTGACATCGATCCAAACCAATCGGTGATCGCTCGCCGCAATCGCGTCACGGTTGTCTTGGTCACGTTTGGGCCAAAAGACGCCGCTGTCCTTTAGCATTAGCGTTCGGCTGGGCAGCACATAGTCGGCTCGCAAATTTCCGTTTCGTCCAAAGCTGGCCGTATCGTTCTTGGCCTTCTCCAAATCGGAACTGCCTTTTTGGCGTGCTTCCTCGACGGCACCCTCGCTGTGAGGCTGCGGGTCTTGAACCCGCCCGTGACTGAGCAAGCCACCAATGGCGTCGCGGCGGCCATCGCCCGCATGCGGGTCGGCATTCAGATCGCCCATGATGACGAACGATGCATCCTTGGCCAGTCCGCCGGCATTGCCCGCGTCGTCGACGAGCACTTTCGAATCAGCATCACTGAGGTACAGATTCCAGAACATGATTTCATCGTGATTGCGGCAACCATTGCGATCTTCGGGGCCGTCAAAAACAGGCGGTGTCGGATGGCTGGCGAGCACATGTATCGTCGTGCCGTCCACGTTAATCGGAACGTCGATATGGTTCTTGCTGGACAGCCGAAGCTGATTCCATGTCGCGTCATCGTAGTAGGGCTGATTCGAATCCGGATCGACCGGGCGTATCGCGCCAGGAAGGTCTTTCCAAAGGAAGGTTTGGAACGTGCGAATCTGTTCAACCGCGATGGGAAAGCGACTGAACACGGCCATTGAGTATTGTCCCGGGTACACGCCGAATCCCCACGCGTCACTGGGTTCTCCCGTTTTGCCGTTGTTGTCCAAGTCCAAGGACGAATCCGTTCCGGTATTACTCGGTGCACCGTAGACATACGGAAATTCGATTCCTTGACGTTGTCCGCGGCCGACGGCGAAATACTTTTCAGCGACCAATTTCGCTGTCTCTGAATTGGTGTCGAAATCGATTTCGTTGACCAACAAGATATCCGGTCGAACGGTTTGCACGACGGCGGCAATGTTTTCCGCTTGTCGATCGCGACCATCTTTTAAGCGTTCGCGAATGTCGCCGGCTTTTTTGCCATAAAGCGATGCGTTGTAGGTTGCGATCCGCAAGGTGTTGCTCGTTTTGGTGTCAACATCCACCGCTTCGTCTGCCGGCACTGGCGAACCCATCAGGACTAACAACGCGACAACCACTGCAGAGATCCGGCTCGGTGTGGCCCGTCTCACTGAGACAGAAAAAAATGTCGAATCAATCATGAGGGATTGCCCACTTCGCTGGAACCACTGAAGTTAAACGTCTTGACTAAGTGCCCTGCCTGCAGTGTACCCGTTTCTGGACTTTCCGAGAGCCCGCTAGCGATGCATCCCGAAAACACCGACATCACCAAACTTCATCAAATCCTGGGTGCCAAGACGATTGACGATGGTCGCACGAACTTTTGTGTTTGGGCACCGGATCATGCACGCGTCGAAATCGAAATGGTGGACCAAGGTCGGCGGATCGAAATGACAAAAGCCAACTCGGGATATCATTTTGCCACAGTCGGCGACATCATGCCCGGTGATCGGTACGCGTACCGACTCTCTGGCGGGCCGCTGCGACCCGATCCGGTGTCACGCTTTCAGCCCGACGGGGTGCACGGTCCCAGCCAAGTCATCGACCCCCGGTTCGCCTGGACGGATGACGATTGGAAGACACCGCCGATCGACGACCTGATCATTTACGAAGCTCATGTTGGGGCATTCACCGAGTCGGGAACGTTCTTGTCCGCGATCGATCGTTTGGACGAACTCGTCGAATTGGGCGTCACTGCGATCGAGTGGATGCCGGTTGCCCAGTGTCCCGGTCGATGGAATTGGGGCTACGACGGCGTCAACCTGTTTGCGCCGAACCATAACTATGGAACTCCCGATGACATGCGCCGATTCGTTGACGCGGCGCACGCAAAAGGCTTGGCCGTCATTCTTGACGTGGTTTACAACCACTTGGGGCCGGAAGGCAACTACTTGGGCGACTTCGGTCCGTATTTTTCTTCAAAGCATGATACGCCCTGGGGCGCGGCGCCGAATCTTGATGATCCAGAGACGGCCCAGGAGGCTCGGCGGTTCATCATTGCCAACGCGGTCTACTGGTTGGATGAATTTCATCTTGATGGTCTGAGGGTTGATGCGGTGCACTGCATTGGCGATGACAGCGAGACGCACGTTGCGGCGGAGATCACCGATGCGGTCCGGACTTGGTCTCGGCACTCCGGCCGCAATGCCTTGTTGATTGCAGAATCGAATGTTTACGATCCAGAGATGATCCGTCCCCGTGATCTCGGCGGGATCGGATTCGACGCACAGTGGTGTGATGATTTGTTGCACAGCGTTTCGGCCGTTGTTCGTCCCGGCGACCAACTTTGTCACCGCGTTTACCGGCCGGGGCACGACCTCGATCAGACTCTGCGGATGGGGTTTGTGTATGAGGGAACGCTCGGGAATCAGCGCGGTCGCTTGCCGCTTGGGCCCCGAGTCGATACTCGTGGGCTCGTCTATTCGATTCAACAGCACGATTTCATTGGCAATCATCCGCAAGGCAAGCGATTCCACCAGCTGACATCGGTCGATGCACAAAAGGCCGCCGCCACGCTGCTCATCCTCTCACCAGGAATTCCAATGATGTTCATGGGAGAAGAGTTTGCATGCGAAAATCCGTTTCGCTTCTTCGTCGATTTCGGCGATCCCGAACTTCGCACGGCGGTCGCTGAAGGACGGATGCGAGAATACCCACAGCATGATTGGGATACCGGGCTGTTGCCGAACGATCCGCACACGTTCCGTGAATCCAAAATCGGTCCGCGTGAATGCGGAGACGCTGATCTGTGGGATTGGTATCGATCTTTAATCTTGCTGCGAAAACGCCTGTGTGCGCAAAGCATATTGTCTGACGAGAATGCAACCGTCTGCACTGACTTGGCGTTGGGTGTTTACACCGTTCGCTACGAATCATCGACTGGGTCGGTTGACGTCGTCGTCCGGCTGAACCCGGTAAACGTCGGCACGTCGCCCGTGCCGAACCCGTCAGGCCCTTGCACGCTGGATGTCAAAGGGGATGTTGTACTGGACTCGAATAGCAACGACGGCGAATCGGATCAATGGTTGATCAACCAGGCAAAGGTTATCGTACGTCCTGATTCGACCGCACTTGCCGACTTGCTAAAAGGCTAGCGATGCTGCGACTCACCTGATCGTCGCCAAAGGGCTCGGATCTCGCTGCTTAGACTGGTTGCCGTGGTTTGGTGATAGGGCGAATCTGCCGGCAAGCCGGCGACCAAGCGGCGATGGGCTTTTCCTAAGTCGTGATAGGGCAGTCGCGGGAACAAGTGATGCAGCGCGTGATAGCGCGTTCCAATGGGGCCCCACAGTTCGCTGATCCATGGCTGGTTCGGATAGTTGACGGAATCCAACAGCTGATCCTCGAACGTCATTTCACCGCCTTGGTTCGTCCAGCGATGTGCCCCAAGCGTTCGCACTTCGTTCAGCGTCAAGATTCCCAGCGCGACGCAATATCCCACGATCCAAAACGGATCAAACACTTCGCCCGTTTTAACGTAGTGACGGCCTAAGAACACGAGACACCACAAGAAGCAAAAGACTTCTTGGATCACCACCGTGCGCATCAGTTGTGGCGACGCGTCGGTGCGTTGGTAGGTCGGGTCGACCAGCATTGTTGATGCGTGGCGGTGAACCCATTGACGTGCGCCGGGGACCAACCAGCAAACGGGACTGATCAACAAGAATCTAGCAAAGCCCAGAAAGGGGATGATCAACGCTTGGACGATAAATCCAACGATCATCCAGCGGCCGTGATGACTTAACGCCAAGTACTCGCCGTCGTGCTCGGTCCCATAATGTTTCCGACGATGGTGATCCACGTGCGGATAATATAAGAATGATGGAACCAAGAATGGGATTCCACATAACGCATTCCAAGCGAAACGGAATGCGCCAAAACCTTCTTTCGGCAAATGTATCAACTCGTGGATGAACATCAGCGATCGCATGTACATCAACACGGTCAGGACATAACACGCCGCGACTGCGGGGATCATCCAACCCCGGTCGGGGAACCACTGCGGCAGAAAGAACACAAGCTGGATCGCGGCGTGGCCGGTCAGGATCGATACTAAGAAATCGGTCCAATAGATCTTGGGATTGGGGCGTCCCAGGTCAGCAATCAGAGTTCGTGCTTGTGCGAACGAAAAATTGGTCGTTGCGCGTTTCGCTTTCGAATCGACCGACCCCGGTTGGTGGTCGTCGTTGCGAACAGATGAATCAGTTTCGGCGTGAACTTGACTCGTTTCAGGAGCATATGGTGCAGAGGACATAAGCAAGGCAATGGAAGGTCAAACGAGCGAATAAGTGATCCGACGAAAGGTCGCTTCCATGCAAGCGTGCTTTAACAGAACATGTGTCCAACAGTTCCTTCATCCTTATCGTCATTTGTCAAAAAGGCATCGAATTGATATCGATCCTGATTATAAGATTGTGGCAAGACTATATAAAAATGGTTTGTCTGCAACGAATTGACCGGTTTTTCGTATCGGCATCGATTCAACCCTTAACTCTTGGTCGTCGGCGTTTTGCCGCCTTGCTGAGGCAATACTCGGGGGTCGGCTGCTGATGCGAATTGTTGTGATAGGAGCCGGAGCCGCCGGAATGGTCGCCGCAGCCGAGGCCGCCGAACGGGGTGCCGAGGTCGTATTGCTTGAGAAAAACAGCAAAACGGGCGTGAAAATTTTGATGTCCGGCGGAACCCGCTGCAACGTGACGCACGACGCCGATGCCCGCAGCATGACAAATGCCTTCGGAAAGGCGGGCCGATTCCTGCAGCCCAGCATCGGTGCGTTCCCACCACATGCCGTTGTACAAATGTTTCGTGATCTGGGCGTCGAAACCAAGGTCGAATCGACGGGGAAAGTCTTTCCGTGCAGTGACCGTGCGTTGGACGTTCGCGATGCGTTACAGGATCGTGTGATGCGATCGGGATGTCAGTTGCGTCTGCGAACGGCGGTCCAAGGACTGCAGCGAAACGAGTCAAGTTGGCTGGTCGAAACGGATGAAGATTCGATCCGCGCCGATCGCGTGATTGTGACGGCTGGCGGGATGAGCTGGCCGGGGTGCGGGACGACCGGTGACGGATACGGTTGGCTCAGCAAACTCGGACACTCGATCGTGACCACGCGACCGGCGTTGGTGCCACTGGTTGGCGGTTACGATTGGACGCGCGCGCTGTCCGGTTTGACGCTTGACGACTGTGTTGCCAGTGTCCATTCAACCGACACCGCCAAGTCAAAAAAACGTCCGCTGGTTTCACGAAGGACTTCGCTGTTGCTGACGCACTTCGGCTTGTCTGGACCGGCGGCAATGGATGTGAGCGGCTGGTTGACTGCGGCCAAGCACTTGACGGACGTCAGGTTGTCAATTGATCTAGCGCCCGACGTCGACTTTGAATCACTGCAGCACTCACTGACCGATCGGAAAGGTGACGGCGGACGTCGACGCGTCGCCGGCGTGCTCGCGCAGTGGTTGCCGAAACGGCTTGCCGAAGCGGTCGTGGCGCACACGGCGAGCGGTGACCGATCGGGCGCAGTCGGTGCGACCGAGTTGAGTATCGCCGAGCTTCCCAAGAAATTGCTCGTTCCGCTGATTCAGAACGTCAAAGGCCTGACCATTCCGGTGACCGGAACGAAGGGATTTGCGAAAGCGGAAGTGACCGCGGGCGGTGTTGCCTTGTCGCAAGTGGATCCGCGGACGATGGCAAGTCGAGTGGTCGAGGATTTGTTCATCGCCGGTGAAGTGTTGGACGTCGACGGTTTTATCGGCGGCTATAACTTTCAGGCCGCATTCAGCACCGGTCGCGCCGCGGGCATCGCGGCGGCGTCCGGTTGATCGCTGGAACCGGTCACTGAATTCAGTCATTGGACCGAGTCACTGAATTCAGTCATTGGACCGAGTCACTGGACCCAGTCATCCGGGGGCAGCATGGCTGTTTCCACAGGCTCACGGGGCGCAATCCTCGTGCCGACTTCGATCTGTGCGTTGCCGCTGATCGGTGTGGTCGATGGGGCCTGTTCCGTTTCTTCTCCCGGCGATTCCGCTTCGGACGGGTCACTAACTGCGGTCAGTCGGTGGCGTCGCAGCAAGTCGTGTTGCCTCGAAAGTGATTCGGTCAATCCGCTTTCGGTCGCGGTGGCTTTCTGGTGCATTCGCTCGAGCAATTGTGAGACCGAACGAAACCGAGGGTCCACCGTGGGTCCCTTGGACAACGCGATTTCACTGAGCTGTTGTTGCGCGGCGGCTAGCTCTTGTTTCAGCTGGGCAACATTCGTTTGCGCGTCTTCAACGGCGGCCTCGGATTCGACCAAAGAATCGACATCGAATTCGACGCCCGCGAACGATTGAATTCCCGCGTTTCGCAACACGTTTTGGACGCGATCCGGAGCGAACACAATCCCCAGAATCGCCATCACGACGATCATTTCTCGCATCGCTGCAAACGCGTCACGCAGTCGCGCCCAGCGGTTGGCAATCGGCTCGATCATTTCGGTGCTCGCGCAGCGGTGGCTCGGGTTTCGTCCGTTGGTGGACGAGTTCAAGTTTCTTGTTTGGCAATTTTTTGCTGGTGCTGTCTAGATCAATGTGCACGCGATCAAGGTGCACGTCGGGCGCTGTCACGGGTCGCGGCGCCCTGTGCTTACCTCAGCATTTTCATCCACCGTCATCATTCAAGAACGGACTCAAGCTGTTTTCGCGAAGGATTCCCGTCGTTCGCAGCGCCGTCGCTGGGCAGATATGCTTGACAAACCGAACGGATCCCACGGAAACTCAGTTGGAACGGATGCGAGACCTTTCGCTTTGGATGAACACCTTTTATGCCCGACCTGATTGCTCAAGGACCGTCCAGCGAAGATCGCTGGCGTCGCGAATTGCCAGCAGTCGGTGCAAATCGAATCGTGATCGGTCGATCCGGCAGCGACTGGAATGTCGGTTGGGACAACTTGGTCTCACGGCGGCACGTGGAATTGCGGGCACTCGATGATGACCGTGTCGAGGTGATTTGTCTGCCGAATGCTCGTAATCCGGTGTTTCACCGAGGCCGAAAGTCGACCAAATTTGTGCTCGTTCCGGGCGAGCATTTTGTCGTCGGTCGAACGTCGTTCACGTTAGCCAACCGACCCGGGGCATCTGAATCGTCAGCGATTGCGGAAGTCACCGAGCACGCGTTCGACCACGTGGCGTTGCGCCATCGACGCTTTCGCGACGCCGGTTCGCGGATCGAGATGTTATCGCGATTGCCGGACCTGATCGCCAGCAGTACGAGTGACGAGGAACTGTTGGTGCGCGTCACCAGTGTTTTACTGCAAGCGACGCCATCGGCGGCTGCGGTGGCTGTGGTGGCATCCGGCGATGCGGGTTTATCTGTCGCCAAGGGCGCGGCGGATGACGTGATGGATACTGGCGAAGTCGACGAATTGAACGATGTCCCCTCCGATTCCGCCGGCAAGAATGCGACGAACACCGCCTCGGTCAAGATCCTTCATTTCGACAGTCGTATTGCCGGTAACCGCTGTCCGCCGGTTAGCGCTCGGCTTGTTCGCAGTGCTAACACGAAACGCGAGACGGTGTTGCATCTGTGGTCGGACGCCCCACGCGACGTCACGGCGTTTACGATCAACGACGATGTCGACTGGGCGTTCTGCGTTCCGCTGCGAAGTGAAGCGTGTCCCGGTTGGGCGCTGTACGTCAGTGGCCAATTGGCCTGTCAAACCGGTTTCGATTTGGACCAGTCGATGCAGGCGGCACCGGATGACTTAGAAGACGATGTCAAATTCGCCGAACTTGTCGGTACCACGCTTGCCAATCTTCGACAGAGCAGTCGTCTGCAGCGTCGCCAAGCCGCGATGCAACACTTCTTTGCCCCAATCGTGATGGAAGCGTTGGCGGCAAAGGACACCGACGAAGTCTTAGAGCCGCGTGAGGCGGACCTGTCGGTTCTGTTTTGTGACTTGCGAGGGTTTTCGCAGCGTAGCGAACAAGACGCCGATCAATTGCTGCAGTTGCTCGCACAGGTCAGCGACGCACTGGGCGTGATGACCCGACATATCTTGGATACTGGTGGGGTGATCGGGGACTTTCATGGCGACGCGGCCATGGGGTTCTGGGGTTGGCCGCTGCAGCAGTCCGATAGCCCCGCGCGAGCGGTCGAGGCGGCCAGGCGTATCCGTGCCCAAAGCAGCGGGCTAGGTGACCCGGTCGGTTTTCGCTGCGGAATCGGGATCGCCACCGGTCGCGCGGTTGCCGGTCGCATTGGTACGGTCGATCAAGTCAAGGTCACGGCGTTTGGTCCGGTTGTCAATTTGGCCAGTCGATTGGAAGGGATTACCAAGGCGTTTGGCGTGCCGATCATCGTGGATCAGCCGACCGCGGCGGCTTTGAAGGAACTGTCGCCCAAGGGGGCACCCGATCATGTCAAAACAAGGCGATTGGCCCGGGTCCGCCCGGCAGGATTCCAGTCTTCGGTTGATATTTACCAAGTGTTGCCCTCGCCCGACGCCAATGAGCAAACATTGACCGACGAACAAATCATTGAATATGAACGTAGTCTGGATGCACTGATTCGCGGCGATTGGGATGAAGCGCATGAACGTTTGCATGCGTTGCCGGCCTGGGATCGCCCCAAAGACATGTTGCTGGCGACGATCTTGCGTCACAATCGCATTGCACCGCCGGACTGGACGGGTGTGATTGATATGCCGAAGTCTTGAAAAGGAAATATGCCAACTCGCGTTCCTTGCGATTGCAGCCGCCAAGATCACTGGCACAATAGAGGCTTATGAACTCTGATCAAAAACCACTCGAAATTTCAAAGCCGATGTGGACCGTTATCGCGGTTGTGTTGGGGGTCGGGGTGATCGGAAAACTTAGTGAGCCGGATCCGAACGCGCTTCGCAATCAGCGGCCGCCAGGCGCTTACATTAGCCAGGATTTGTTGGTCACGCGTAACGCCGGTACATCGATTCCATTTCCCCAGCTCGGAATAGAGGTGACGACCGACGGCGACTGGTCGTGTTTAACGGTCGAAGGCACTGACGCCGGATACCAGCACACGTTCGTCAACCAGTCATCAGGTTTAATCGCGAGACTGAACCGTTTCCCATTCTCCCAGTGGCCTCCCGAACTCCGGCCGGTGCCGGACAAGTCGGCCGAACTGCTGCTTGATGAAACGCATGTTCCGCCCGGCGAAATCGATTCCACCGACCATGCCGAGGTGCGTCCGATGAAATCGTCGACGCGGGCACCTGATCCGCTGTCGGTCCAATCCGAAGAGTACCGCCACGTGAGTGTCCAGTGGATTCAACTGTCCGGTCTTCCGACTCGCGGTTCGCGTAAATGGCTCGGACGCATCACGACCGATTCTGGCGATGCCCTGGTGACGGTTGTCCAGTTGGCGGGAAATTCGGACCAGGCGGTCGCAATCGAATCGCTCTGTAACGCAATCCGGCCACTGCCGGTGCCTTAGTTTCATGAGCGATCACGTCGCTGATCGGTCGCTGCACAGGCTCTGTGGAAGGACTGGGAAAGGGCCAGGTGAAAGCCCTGTGTCCCAGCAGAAATCGCCTTCTTTAGCCTTCCACTTCGACTTCCGGTACCTGTCGCTATCGCTCCGGCGGTGACCCATTAGAATGGTCTCGTTAGTCTTGTGACTCCATCCCCGTTGTCCGCAACATGGCATTTCACTTCATGATATCTCTCGACACTAAGTTCCTGGTTTCGATGTTGGTGGTCGCCATCGGCGCATCGACGCGTGGACAGCTGGCGCACGCTCAATTGTCTGAATTTGATCGAAGCTCGGTGGCCACCCAGTTGCGATCGCTCAGCGAAAATCTGAGTGCGGAAGACCTGCCGGACCTGCCCATCGCCAAGCAGGCAGTGTCACAGTCACACGAACAGCTGAACCTGTATTTTTCTCGGCACGCAAGTCCTGAAAATTGGGCGGCTTGGTTGAATTACATCGATATCAATCCGTTAATGGAATTGATCGAATCCGACACGGACGATCGACGCGATCTGGCCGCGTTGGGACGCGAGGCGCTGGGGGTCGGTCAGCGTCTTGTCGGTTTGGCGCCTGGGCTGGAACGTGAACCGCTGCGTGACCTGCGCCGATCCTTGGATCAGCTTGTTGCGGCATTGCGGTTCCACGACGAAAGGTCGCTGGAAATCATTGGGCAACAAATGAATGCGCTGGCCGAGCGTATTGAACAAATCGAAGGCGTCCCCACACCCGACGATGAAGCTGCGATCAACGCGCTGATCAGCACGCTGCATGGTTCAGGCCAAGTGCCAGTGATGGTCGAAAAACTGCGATCCGTTTTTGCAAAACCGAACATCGCCGTGTGGGTCAGTGAAGACGCGGTGCGGCAAATCGTCGACCGACCCATTGATGAACAATCGCCCGTCAACGATTGCATTCTAGGAACCCGAATTGCCGGCGACGCGAGGCTGACGGGAATGGTGACGGCCGACCTGTTGCCGTCGCTCGGGACGGTTCGCATGCGAGTGCAAATGTCGGGATGCGTCAACAGTATCAACAAAGGTTACAACGGTCCGGTCGTCCTGCGAACGTCAGGAATTGGGCAAGTGTATGCGTCGCGTGAAATCACTTTCAACGAGTCCGGTGTTCAAATGCAACCGGCGATCGCGGATGTGTCGTTGACCACCAACGTCGACGAGATCCAGCACCGTTTGCGTTTGGTACGCCGAATCGCAAAGAAACGAGCGGCCGAACAAAAGCCGCTGGCGGACGTGATCGCCAAGAAGAAGTTGCACGATCGCATTGGAGAAGAGTTCACCAAAGAGACCGACGCGACGGCAAACGTATCAGTGCCTGATTTTATGGAAAAGGTCCGCCCGGTCTTGTATCGTTTGGATTTGTCCGAGCCACCACGATTCTGGGGATCGACCGATGACGCGCTGTTCGTCAACTCAGTATTCCGGCGCCGTGATCAGATTGGCTCAGCGGTACACGCGCCGCCACTTTCGACAGTTTTCGAGGCCGCCGTCCAAGTGCACGAGTCAGTGGTCAATAACGCAGTCGCGCCAATCCTTGCCGGTCGCACGTTGAACGAAGCAAAGATGAATGAATTGATCGAGCAGGCTGGTGGCACCATACCCGCAAAGTCCGAGGTTTCCGAAGACGAAGAAGAAGAGCCGCCGTTTGAGATCGATTTTTCGCGGGCACGTCCTGTGATCTTCGAAGCCCGCCAACAGCGAGTCCGCATCGGCATCCGTGGAACGCGATTCGCGCAAGGTCGCCGCGAGCTGAAGCGTCCGATGGAAATCACCGCCGTGTATGCACCGGCAACGATGGCCGATGGGCGGATGGTGTTGGTGCGTGAAGGTGAGGTTGATGTTGATTTTCCTGGTGGTCGTCGTTTGACGGTCGCGCAAGCCGGGCTGAAGGGGACGATCAAAAAGAAATTTGCTGATGTGTTCCCGCCGATGTTGTTGGATCAACCCATCACGGTTCCCGACACCGTCCAGGTCGACGCGCTCCGCGGACGTGTCTATCATCCCAACTGGATCGCAGCCAATGACGGTTGGCTGTCGCTTGCGGTGCAGTAGCCGCCCCGCCCTGACGTTTCGCACCGGCGACGCGTGCTGACGCCTCATAAGATCGCTTTGCGTTTTTTCACTTTTAAACCCAAGATCCCGCAGCAATTCGGCTGGGCGTTTCGCCCAACATCGCATGACTGACAATGATGAGTCTTCTTTTCCCTTCCGGTCGTTACTCGTCGTCGCCATCACCCTGATCGGATTGTTGGTTAGCGGTTGGTGGGCAAGTGCGACGCCGAATCGATTTGCCGACTTGGTGTTCAGCCTGTTTCAGATCGTTGCTGTTTCGATCGTCATTTGGCAGGCGTGTGACCCGTTTGCCGATGCGGCGCAGTGGTTCGGCGAGCGATGGCGATTGCCCGGCAGTGTGCGCGGCGCGACGTTAGATGCGATTGCCAGTTCAATGCCGGAACTGTTTAGCGGATTGTTTTTCGTCATCGTTGCCATCAACGCATCGGGCGGATCCGCCGAGCAAATTTCGGTGGCGGGTACGGAAGGTCTTGGCGCAACAATCGCGACCTGTGCGGGGTCCGCTGTTTACAACATGATGTTGATTCCCGCGATGTGTGGAATCGTGATTGCAAAGACCCGCACGAAAAGACCGGTGATCGAGATCGATTCGACGGTGATCAGTCGTGACGGAATGTGGTTTTTGGTTTGCGAAATCGTCCTGATTATGTTCTTGTTCCAACCCGCGATGCACTGGATCATGGGTGTCGTCTTGTTGGCATTTTATGCACTGTATGTGTATCAACTGTATCTCGATTCAAAACGCTTTCAGCGGGCTCGAGACTCGGTCGCGGCCAAGTTTGACGGTGTTGCAATGCCCGCGACCGATGATCTGGTCACGGCGATTTCCGATGCCGGGATTCGACCGTCGTTGCACCTGATCGCACAGGTTCGGCGTGAGTTAGCCGACCCGAGTGACGACGAGGGCGAACCTGGCGATCACGAGACGGCAGGGATTCTTTTTGGATTGATCCAGGTCAAGCTAACACCGGCAATCGGGTACGCGATTCTTGTCGTGTGCACACTGATTGCGGCGGCCGCCTGTTATTGGCTGGTGAACGTGACACATCAGCTGGCCGAGGAATTGCAAGTTCCGTTGTTCTTTGTCGCTGTGATTGTTGCCGCTGCGGCCAGCAGCGTGCCGGATACGTTCTTGTCGATCGCTGCGGCCAAGCGAGGCGATGATGATGGTGCGGTTTCCAATGCGTTTGGTTCCAACATCTTTGACATTTGCGTGTGCCTGTCGGTGCCATTGCTCGTCAATTGCTATTTGAATAACTGGCAACCGATTTCTTTGTCGCAAAACGGTGCGCCGCTGGAAGGGCTGTTCGGTTTACAGATTCTGCTAGTCGCCTCCACGGTGGTTACGCTGTTGATCATGTGGCGAGACCTGCGGTTGACCGCCACGAAATCATGGATTTTGGTTGGATTGTATGGCGTCTTTATCGGATACGCCGTACTGGGATCGTTAGGCATCCTGTGATTCTCGGCCGGCTGATTGTGATTTGATACAATCCAGCATGCCCTGCCTTGTTTCGACTGGATTAGGGTCTCTGGTGCCATTCATTTTGGTTCACGCCGTCTCTTGTCCCGAGCAAGCCGTATCAAGGTCAATCCGATGTCGAACCGCATAGTCGATCTCGTGATGTGGACGGGACTCGGCTTGGTCTGCGGTGCGTGCATCTCGATAATTTGGTATTCCGGATCGACCGCTGCGACATCGACGACCGGTGGCGGCGCCGATGTCACTTCGGCGCAAAGCCCGATGGATTCCCAATCCGATTCTGGCCCAACGGAATCAGCAACGACGGAATCTGGCATTGAAGCAACAGACAGGGCATCAGGTGCCGTCGACCCATCACTTGCCAGCCCCGACTTTTCGCCAGAACAAGTCGTGCGGATGCAATTGGCGAGTTTGAAAGCGGGTGGAGACGATGTGGACCAGTTGCGGGTTTGTTACAGCCTCGCTTCTCCTGGCAATCGCGAAATGGTTGGGCCGTTTGATCGATTTGTGGCCATGCTGCAACGAGATCCTTCGTTTCGACCGATGTTGAACCACAAGGGATCCGCGGTCGGCAAGACAGTTTTCCCCACGGATAGCACGGCTGTTATGCTAGTGACGGTGATTGATGAGAAACAAGTAGGGCATGGGTACTGGTTTTGCTTGGTTGAGCAGACCGCACCGCCCTACTTGGGGTGTTACATGACGACGGCAGTGATTCCGGTGCCAAGCATTGATGACACATCAGCCGCAGCACCAGACCCGGGAGCATTCATTGATGAATCGTAGTCACTGCTCAGCAGAACGTGGCGGTTCTGTTACAGATTCCGTTTGCGATGAGGATCTGCTGCAATTGATTTGCGGTGGCGATGAACAGGCGCTAAATACTTTCTATGCGCGCCACGGAGCAACGGCATACGCGTTGGCCCTGAAGATTTGTCAGAATTCGGCCGATGCGCAGATCGTCGTTTCTGATGTTTTGGTCGAGCTGTGGCAACATGCAAAAAAGTTTGATGGCTCGCGCGGCACCGCTCGGACCTACTTCCTGATTTTGATCCGCAGCCGATCGATCGATCGAAAGCGACGTGACGATTCGCGGAACATGCGGCGGCACGTGTTCATTGAGGCGAATACGGACTCAATAAGACGATCGCAAGACGATGGCGATCCTGCCCATAGACTTGTTCGCCGAGAAAGTCGCGAAAGACTAGCGATGATGGTGGATCAACTTCCAGCGTCCTATGCGATGCCGGTTCGCCTCGCGTTTCTAGACGGACTTTCGCACCCTCAGATTGCCGATCGATTGCGAATTCCGCTTGGAACGGTCAAATCAAGGATCCGACGCGGGCTCAATGAACTTCGCGAACAGGCGAACTGTTGCCGAGAATCGCTCGAGGTCATCGCATGAATTGTTCCGATGTCCAAGCACTGCTTGCTGAATATTTGCTGAGAGAGTTGTCGCCGGAACAACAGGCCGCCGTGGATCTGCATCTCGATCAGGGCTGCGATCAATGCGTCGCCGTGTTGAAAGAGTTGGATGCGTCAGCGAGTCTCGTATTCGATTCCATCGAAGCGGTCGCACCGCCCCCTGAGCTCTTAAGTCAGGTTCATGACCGAATTGGCGAGGCAGGTCCGCCGCGATCGAAGCCAGGTGATGACTCGATCGAAACGGAAACGATAGCCGAATCCGAAGCGTGGAGCGTGGATATTGCGTCGGCGACGCATCGGCACGTGACTGCGCAACCGGTGCGTCAAATTGATGCCGGGTCGCCGTTATCACAATCGATCCCGTCGAATCTGCTGCGAGTCCTGTTTGCAATGGCCGGGTGCTTCGCTGGTTTCTATTTCGTTCCCCATTCGTCCCCGCCGCCTGCCGAGCCATTTGAGTCCGTCTTCGAATCGTCGGTTGCTAGGCCGGATGTCCGCACGGTGCACAACGGATCGATTTATCCACCGGCCAGATCCGATCAGCGTCGCGGCCAAGTCTTCTGGGATTTGCAAGCCAGGCAAGTACACTTCGTTCTCGACGAAGCCGGGGTCACTCAGCCGACACCAGACCGAACAGTTTGGTTTCTGACCGATCAAGGCAATTGGTACAAGGGTGGAACGCTGACGCTCGACGGCGCAGGTTTTGGTTTCGGCGTTTTCGATTTTCCGGATACGAAAGAGACAATCGTTTCCGCGGCGATCACGTTGCCATCGGATGTATCCGAGCCGCCGACGATGGCGGCTTCTCTCTATGTGACCGAGTCGATCAGCGAAAGTCGTTCTGGGTAATCATTTACGGCGAATTGTAAAAGATTGACAGAAAGCTGAATCTGATGTTGTCGCTTCACTCGTAATTCATGTGACGGTTGGTTGATAGACCGACGTCTTGAATCGCAACGAGATGAGGTGAACGACGATGTTTCAGGTCCAGAAAAACAAATCAACTTTTGCGCGACGAAAGGTGGCAGGAAGGTCCGGCGGTCGACGTTCGTTGCGATGCGAAGCTTTAGAAGCACGTCGCGTTTTGACATCGTATCTGGTCAATACGACGGCCGACACGATTGCCGATGACGGCGTTGTCAGTCTGCGGGAAGCGCTGCAAGCCGCGAATACTAACGCAAGCGTCAATTCCGTCGCAGCCGGTGATACGGGGCCGGGCGTCGTTGATACGATCTCCTTTGACGCCGCGCTTAGCGGGATGACAATCGCATTGTCGGGGACGGAACTTTCGGTGTCCGATAACGTGTCGATTGAGCTCGGGGCGGCCGAATCAATCACTGTCGACGCTGGTGGTTCTAGCCGCGTCTTTGCGATCAACACAGGAACTGGTGCTGCATCAATTAGCGGGCTTTCGATCGTCGGAGGCAGCGATGTGCGTGGAGGTGGGGTCTATGTCTCCACTGGTGAATCGCTGAGTTTGGTGGGCGTTACGATTAGCCAAAACATCGCGTCGGGAGACGCGGCAACCGAAGGCGGCGGCGGTCTGTTTAACGATGGCGGAACGGTAAACATCGTCGACTCGTTGATTGCCGGCAATCAAGCAACTGGGGCCAGTGGAAGCGGCGGGGGGCTCTTCAGTCTGTCGGGTTCACTTACCGTTGAAGATTCTCAGATCGCAGGCAACGTCGCGAACCGCGCCGGTGGCGGAATCGAACTTGGTGTCGGCGATCTGACACTGACAAATGTTGCGTTGGGCGGCATCCGGGCAAGTGATGGGAATATAGCCGGCCCCTCTGGTACCGCATCGCCAGGCAACGGTGGAGGTTTGCATGTCACGGGAGACGGTGGTGTAACTTCAACAACCGTGAATGTGATCGGTGGGGCTGTGCAAAACAACTTCGCTGCACGTGAAGGCGGCGGGCTTTGGAATCAGGCCAATGTTCTGATGACGGTCAGCGGCGGAACGTTAATCGGGAACAACGTCGCGGCAGGACCGGATGTCGATGATGGTGGCGGCGGGATATTCAACAACGGCGGAGAGCTGATTGTCGACGGTGTAGAACTTTCGAACAATTCGGTCACCGGTGCGATGGGCAATGGGGGGGCCGTTTCTAATGTAAACGGTGGTACCGCTAACATCATCAATTCTGACATCGCTGACAATTTCGCTCTGGGGAGCAACGGCAGTGGTGGCGGGATTGCCAACCTTTCCGCCAGTGTGCTCTCGGTGACCAATACCGAAATCAGTGGAAACGTTGCGAGCCGCGCCGGCGGTGGAATCGAAGATGCATCCGACGTCGCAGGCGTCGTGGGAGTCACGCTGACGAACGTCGAACTGTCGGGTAACAATGCGGGCTTGGTTGATGAAGACGCGACCGCAGCAGCGCCGGGTAACGGCGGTGGATTGCATGTTACCGGTGCGGGTGACGTGGTGATCACCGGTGGACTTGTCGCAAGCAATATTGCCGCCAGTGAAGGTGGAGGATTGTGGAATGGAACCGGTACGATGTCGATCGATGGAACTTCGATCCGGCGCAACGTTGCTAGTGGTGACGATGCCGACACCGGGGGCGGCGGCGTCTTCAGCGTCGGCGGCGACATATTCATTTCCAACAGTTCGGTTGAGCTGAATGTCGCTGACGGTGATGCGGGTAGTGGCGGCGGGATCTTGAACGATGGCGGAAACTTGACCGTCACCGACACAACGATTTCAAGCAACCGAGCCAATCGTGCTGGCGGCGGTATCGAAGCAACGGCTGGATCGACGACCACACTAGAAAATGTACAGCTTGATTTGAATGATGTCGGTCCGTCGCCAGGCAATGGTGGCGGCCTGCATATCACCGGCGATGGAAATGTCACGATCACCGGCGGAACGGTCATCGGAAACACGGCGGCCCGCGAGGGTGGTGGCCTGTGGAATGGTTCCGGCACAATGACGGTCAACGGAACACTGATTGACGGCAACATCGCCAGCGGTGATGCAGCTGACGACGGCGGCGGCGGTGTTTTCAACAATGGCGGCACACTGGTGATCAGCAACGCAACCATCAGCAATAACGTCGCCGACGGATCGAGTGGCAGTGGCGGTGGCGTCTTGAACCTGGGGGGCGCATTGTCCATCGAGGAATCGTCGATCAGCGGTAACCAAGCGAACCGTGCCGGTGGTGGAATTGAGGTGACGGGCGGCTCGGTAACGACCATTGAAGACACATCGGTTAGCAGCAACTTGGCGGGAATCTCGCCGGCCGTTGCTTCCCCCGGAAACGGCGGGGGTGTTCATATCGGCGGAAACGGCCGCGTCACGATCCTGGGCGGCGATGTAACCGGTAATCAAGCTGTCGAGGGCGGCGGTCTTTGGAATAGTCCCGCGGGTCGACTGGTCGTTGACGGGACCACGATCGCCAGCAACTCGGCGGTTCGTGGTGGAGGTATCTACAACGAGGAAGCCGAACCGGATGCAACCCAGGAATTCGAGTTGGATTTTATCGCGTTAAACGATTCTGGCGTTTCTGGGTCAGGGACCGTCACGGTCAGCTCGCCGACCACCACGACGCGCGAAGTGCGAGTGGTGATTGATGCAGAAGGTCTTGAGGATTTAAGCGGGATTCCTGGTGCGATTCACGTCGCGCATATTCACGGACAGTTTGCTGGAAACGCTGTGCGTCCATTACTGCAACAAGGTGACGGCCCGTTTTTCCAAGGCGCTGGCGGCACGGCCAACGGCTTTCCACCCGTTGCATCGGTTCCACCGACACTGTCTGAGGACGATGGACGCACGATCGAGGACGGCTTCTTGGATTTCTTGGAGGGGCGGCCGAAGTATGGCCCGGTTGTTCTAAACTTGACATCGACCCAAATGCGTGATGCGCTGCCCAGTGGGTCGAACCCTCCCGACGGAGTTCCGCCACTTGGGCACTTCTTAGCACTTGCCGGTGGCGGCAATATCAACCCGGCTGCGCTGTTCCCTAGTGGAACCGAGTTCAATCTCGACACGACTTATACATTTGATTTAACCGACGCCGACGAGGCGCGTCAGTTTGCCAACATCGCCCCGGCGGGTCTTCGGGAAATCGTTCTTCATGGCAAGACGATTCCGACCACGATATCCGACGCGATTGATGCCGAGGCGATGGGGGCGGCGCCCGGTGGTGTTGCGCTTGGCGATGGCACGTCGTTCCGTGTGACCGCTCCGATTGGTGTTTCCGAAATCACGGCGGTTAGCGGCGCAGTTACGGTGACTGACGCAACGATCACGGACAACACAGCGACCGGTGATGAGGCAACCGACGGCGGTGGTGGTATTCACAATTTGGGAACGCTCACTGTCGACAGAACATCCATCACAAATAATGTGGCGACCGGTTCAGCTGGCAGCGGCGGTGGGCTGTTGAACGGTTCGCTTGCCAAGTTCACCGACACTGTGATCAGCGGGAACACGGCGAATCGTGCTGGCGGCGGTATCGAGGCGACGGCCGGATCAACGACAACACTGGTCGGTATCAATCTGGATGCCAACGAAGTTGGCAGTTCTCCCGGCAATGGTGGCGGTCTTCATATCACTGGCGCCGGCAACGCAACGATCGACGGTGGCACCGTCCGTGGTAACACGGCCGCTCGCGAAGGCGGCGGTTTGTGGAACGGTTCCGGCACGATGACTGTCACGGCAACACTGATCGAGGGCAATACGGCCAGTGGTGATGCAGGTGACGATGGCGGCGGAGGCATTTTTAATAATGGCGGAACGCTGCGAATCAATGACGCAGTCATCCGTGATAACGTCGCCAATGGAGCAAGTGGCAGTGGAGGTGGCCTGTTCAGTTTGGCCGGCGAGGTCACGATCGATAACACGACGATCGCGCAAAACGGTGCGAATCGAGCGGGCGGCGGAATCGAAATCGTCGATGGCGACCTGGGCCTGACCGCTACCGATCTGATCGACAATGACGCCGACGGCACGATCACGGGCGGTGTCGCCAATCCTGGTAACGGCGGCGGTCTGCATGTCAGCGGCATGTCAGGTACGACCGTCACCATCGATGGTGGAATCGTCAGTGGGAACTCGGCGGGCAGCGAAGGCGGTGGTCTGTGGAATCAATCCGGCAGCACGCTGAGAGTCCAAAACGGAATCCGGATCAGTGGTAACGTTGCGTCAGGTGACGCGGCGGACAATGGGGGCGGCGGCATCTTCAACAATGGCGGAACCGTTGAAATCAATGACGCGTTGATCAACGAAAACTCGTCGGAGGGAACCGCAGGCAGCGGCGGTGGAATTTTCAATGATGGCGGCATTGTGACCGTTATTGGCACTGAGATTTCTGGTAACTCAGCAAACCGTGCGGGCGGTGGCATCGAATCCAATGGCGAAGCGAGCACAACGTTGACGTTGGTCGACTTGCTGAACAACGATACGGGCCCCTCACCCGGTAACGGCGGCGGTCTACACATCACCGGGCCTGGCGATGTGCAAATCGTTGACTCAACCGTAAGCGGCAATACCGCAACCAATGAAGGTGGCGGGCTGTGGAACAGCGCGGCTGGAGTGATGACGGTTGACGGCTCAACGATTGTAGGAAATCAGTCGCCGGTAGGCGGCGGAGTCTTCAACGATGGCATCGGTGGCGACGTAACGCTAATCAATAGCACCGTGTCCAAGAACATTGCAACCGGTAGTGGCGGCGGCATCGCGACCGAAGGCGGAACGACGTCGTTGATCAGCGTGACGGTTGCGGAAAACGTGGCAGCGACCGGTGGCGGGCTTGCGAATCTCGGGACCAGGGATGTTTCGATCACAAACACAATTGTTGATGGAAACTCCGCCGCCGCGGGACCCGACGTCAGTGGTTCGGTCGCCGGTGACTTTAATTTGATCAGCAATACCAACGGTGCGGCGGTCACGGGGGTCAGTAACATCCTTGATGTCTCTGCGGCACTGGAACCGCTAGCCGATAATGGCGGACCGACGCTGACACATGCGCTCATGCCAGCTAGCGCTGCAGTCAACGCTGGCACTCTTGCGGGACTTGACGTCGATCAACGCAATGTGGATCGGCCGCAGGATGGCGCTGCAGATATCGGTTCGTTTGAATCAGAGTCCGTGGGGACCGTTGACGCGCCGCTTCAGAATCAAATTGCACCACTGGATGTCACCGGTGATGGAATGGTTTCGCAAGTTGACGTGTTTCGAATCATCAACTTCATTTATCGCAACAATCGCAGCACGGGACTTGTTGCAGGCGAGTTGCAGACAAGTGATGTGAACACACAGGCATCGTCCAGCAATCCTGTTAAGTCATTTGTCGATGTAAGCGGCGACAATCGAGTCACACCCATCGATGTCTTGCGAGTCGTGAACGCTCTGAATCGTAATCGTGGTGCCTTCGAAGTGGATGCGGTGTTCGAATCCGGCGATGAATCCGAACTCGGTTTCGATGCGGGTTCGATAGCGATCGCGGACATGTTTGGCGACAGCGACGACGAGAAAGAACCCATTCGATCACCAGTGTCCACGATCGGTGTCAACTTCTAGTCGTCCGATTCGACTGACTGAAGTGATGGTCCATCGGCATGACTTTTGAACAAAATTTCCACTTAAGGTACTAACAATGAATGCTATCTCGAGAATCCTCGCCGTTGGTGCAATGATCGTATCGGCTTCGACGTCCCAAGCAGGAATTTTTAGCGAGTTCCAACCCGATGCGGCGCCGGGCGTTGACCCGTCAACACAGCTCTTTGAAATCAGCGGGATGGCCGGACTTTCATTTTCAGGTTCGATTCTGTCGATCGATTCAGATCCACTGCAGGCCGGTCGCATTGAACGTGTTTTAGATGTCTCTGGCGCTTTTGACGCAAACGGTTTGTTGGTCGTTGAAGTGGCCGACTTGCAAAATCCTTCGTTCACCGTTGCCTTGGTCGAAGGTTTTACCGGAATGCTTGGCGATGACCTGGATTCAGACAACGATGGCCTGCTTGATGATCTCGCAAGCCTGGGAACGATTCATGATGCGCTTGGAATCGCTGATTCGATCGACGATGAGAGTTTTCTGTATGGCACTCAACTAGGTGGTCAAGACTTCTCGTTCACCGGTGGTGAGCCTGGGTTGGTGTTTCGTGATGCCAGCGTGGGTGACTGGTTCGCGGTATCGTTACCCGCAGATGGTACGATTCTTGACATCAATGGAAATGACGTTTCGGGCCAGCGGAACTTTGCGGGCGGTGATCCATTGGTGTCTTCATTTGGGGTGATTAACCCGGGTGCTGTTGCCGTCCCCGAACCGTCGACCCTTACATTCTTCGCATCGATGATCTTGGTCACGGGCACGCGACGGCGACGCAGCTAATCGCGTGACAGTTTCATCCGGTTACCCAAAGTGTGCCTGTATCGCTCTTCTGCATCGAACGAACGATTGCTTGATTGATCGAGCCGAGGCCGATCATAAGCACATGCCCGGAAACAAAGTCGCCTTCGAATCGCACCCACTTTCCTGTGAACCCGGTTTACCGTCGAACGACGACAGCATTGTCCAGTGACCGCAGCATCGTCTGCGAGGGAACAACCTAGTAATCGCGAAACGGACCTCGGGGTTCAGCGGCATCCATGCGTTGCACCCATGCTTGATACCGCTGCTGCAGGTCTGCCAAGACATCCGGATGTTTTTCGGATAAGTCATTTTCCTCACGGAGGTCCGATTCCAAGTCAAACAGTCCGCCGCCAGCCTTGCCCATGTCAACCCATTTCCATTTCCCCACGCGCGCACCGATGGTGTTCTTGCGCTGCCAAAACATTTCTTTTCTCGGTGACGGTTGCCCGGCGGTAAGCACAGGCCACCAGTCATAGCCGTCCAGAATCAGGTCTTTCGGCAAAGGGGTTTTGGTTGCCGCCGCAAAACTGGGCAGCAGTTCAAGCGACGTCAAAAATTCGTTGCTGACCGCACCGGCAGGCACACCGCCGCCGGGCCAGCGGACCAGACAAGGAACTCGGATACCACCTTCCCACGTTTTGCCTTTGCTGCCTCGCAGCGGCGCATTGTCCGCACCTCCGCTGCCTCCGTTGTCTGAGAAGAAAACAATGATCGTATTGTCGATCACTCCTTTTTGTTCAAGCAGATCAATCATTTTGCCAATCGCGGCGTCCATGCAAGTGACGGCTGCCCGATAGTCACGACGTCTCGCGGGTTTGGTCGTCACTTTGGCTTTTCCCGCATACTTGTGGTTGTCAACGGTCGTTACCGCCGGATCAACCGGTGGGTACATCTCTTTGAATTCATCCGGCGCCTGCACCGACGTGCGAATTTCCGGATCAAGGGCGGATGAGTTGTGCGGCGCATTGAACGGCACGTACAGAAAAAAGGGATCGTTGCCGGCGTGACGGTCGAGAAAACGGATCGCCTCTCGTTCAAATAAGTACGTGCAATAGGTCCCTTTGTCATCTTCTGTTTTGGAAACGTTGCGGTACATGCTGGGAACGCCGTAGCGCTCGTGCGTGTAGTAGTCGATTCCGGTATTGACGAATCCATAGAAATCATCGAAACCGCGCGAAGTCGGCAAGAAGCGACGCAGCGTGCCGAGGTCCCATTTGCCGTAAATGCCGGATCGATAGCCGGACATGCCTAGTATTTTGGGAATGATGATTTCTCGCTCGTCCATGCCGCCGATCCGTTCGAACGTGACTTCGTATTCATCGGGTGAATACTTGTGCCCGTAGTCGGGCGCTTCGTTACGGATCATGTCGTAGATGCCGTTGCGCTGTGGATAGCGACCGGTCAATAACGCCGCACGCGATGGCGTGCACGCGGGCCAAGCGACATAGAAACTGGTGAGGCGAGTTCCCTCGCGAGCGAGTCGATCGAGTGCCGGCGTGATGATTCCGTTGCCTAAGATCCCAAGATCGTTGTATCCCTGGTCATCGGAAACAATCAGCAGAATATTCGGGCGAGACGACGATGCAGCCATCAGGGGTGCGCTCGTCATGAACGCCAGTCCCACACCGACAGCCAATCGAGTTAGAAAAATCCATCGCTGCATCACTTGATTGAACCTCTTGGGAGTGAAAGCTGTTATCTGTATTTGATTTCGCATAAATTGTATCGGCTCCATGCTGATCATGTTGTGATCCGTTCCCTCCCCGAGATACTCACCATGCGTCTACCTGTTGTTTTGTTTCTTTGTCTCGTTGCCACCGCGTCGACTTCTTGGAACGCGACTCTATCGGCGGCCGACCGACCCAACATCGTTTTCTTGTTGGCAGATGATCTCGGTTGGACGGGGCTGCAGTGTTTCGGCAGTGATCTGTATGAAACGCCCAACTTGGACGCGTTGGCGGCAAAAGGTCTTAAATTCACCAACGCCTACGCCGCTTGCACCGTGTGTTCGCCAACCCGGGCGTCCGTGATGACAGGGATGTATCCGGCACGCTTGCATTTGACTGATTTTATCGCGGGACAGAACCGTCCGTTTGCCAAGCTACGCATCCCCGATTGGACGAAGCGACTGAAGTCGGAACACGTGACGATTGCCGAAGTGCTGCGCGGTTCGGGATATGCGACCGCACATATCGGTAAGTGGCATTTGGAAGCGAAGACTGGTCCGGCCGTTGGAACCAAGCCGACCGATCAAGGTTTCGAAGTGTCACGCAGCCGTCCCAGTGGCACGAAAGGATATTACCTCAGTGATGCCAATCGATCCGAAGGTGGGACAAACTTTTTGACCGACAAGCTGACCGACTACGCCTGTGAATTCATTCGCGATGCACAGGACAAGCCGTTCTTTTTGTACTTCGCCTACAATGTGCCACACACACCGATTCAAGGTCGCGAAGACTTGGTCGAATACTTCCAAAACAAAGTCGACGAATCGGCGGTGCATAAGAACCCTGTCTATGCGGCGATGGTTGCAAGTCTCGATGAAAGCGTCGGACGTGTCGTCCAGCAGTTAGAGTCATCAGGTGTCGCCGACAATACCGTAATTGTCTTTACATCAGACAACGGTGGTCTGACTCAGCGGTTCGGCGTTCATGACGGTTTCACCGAGAATTTGCCGCTGAGACGGGGCAAAGGTTCGGCCTATGAAGGCGGAGTTCGTGTCCCCGCAATCGTATACTGGCCCAGTGTCACCCCTGTCGGCGGCGTGTGTGACGAACCGATCATGACGATCGATTACTTCTCGACACTCGCAGAATTGGCTGGGGCCGAATCCGGTATCAAGACCGATGGAGAAAGCCTCGTCGGATTGCTGAAAGACCCGGCTGGAAAGATGGATCGCGATTTGTTCTGGCACTATCCGCACTATCACGCCGGCGGCGATAGTCCGTACAGCGCGATTCGCCACGGCGACTTTCGTCTGATCGAATTTCACGAGGACAACAGCGTTCAGCTGTACAACCTTGCGAACGATCCTGGCGAGGCCAATGACCTTGCGAACAGCATGACGTCGGTCGCACGAAAGTTAACCACGCGACTGCATCAGTGGCGTGATTCAGTTGGCGCGCAGATGCCGATGTCCAATCCCGACTATGATCCGGCCCGCGCCAAGCAAGTTGTTTCAAATCGCAAAGCCAAACGCTAATCCCGCGCACAAACGAGAACACGTCCGCGAGGTCCCACCACTCGTGCTTTGGTGCGGCCTGCCACCCTTTTAAAGTGGCTTGGCCGTTCGCGGCGATCGATTCGCATCCTGACGATCCGCCGCCGTTGTTGTCGACGCCTGTTTATTGACGCCGGCTTGTTGTTGCCGGGTTAATCGCGATCAGACTTTTGCGTTTCTTCGCCGAGGATAAAGAATCGCATCGGGCTTTGTTGCTTGGCCGTGTTGTAGGTGTATCCGGCCTCAAGCGCTCGTTCGATGCGTTCCTTTGATTCGGTCAAGTGAGCCACAGTGTAGGCATCCATTTTCTTGCCACACTTTTCGATCGATGCGCCGATGCGACCGGCAAGGTCACGCAGTTCCATGCGAGCGAGATTGCTGATCGGTTTGTAGGCAGCCGTGTCGCTGGTGCTATCGAGAACCAAGTCCAGCAAACGCTGCATGTGTTCACGTTGCAGATTGCGACGCAGCGAACTGATCATCGGTTTGCGATCGTTACGATCATCGGGACAGTCCGATTCAAGCTCTGCCCACACGGCCGAGTTGATCGTCTGCAGCAATTCGGGCAACGTCAGCGCCTCTTCGTCGACAGGCACGCGCCATTCGTTGTCATAAACACGACGCAGGGTCGTCGGATTCATCAACCATGTGAGTGCCGACGATTGCAGGCCCAAGACACGATCGTGAATTGGCCACGTCGCTTCGTCGGTCATCGCATGGAAGCCACCGTCAAGCCACTTGTCGACACTCATGCGTGCCAACAATTCGGGAGTCAGTCCATAGGATTCGTCTTTGAACGTCGTGTCGATTACAAATTTAAGTGCAGCACGTTGCTGTTCGGCTGGCACAACTTCGATTGGCGAACGGTCGCCCGGATCGCCTTTCTTGTCGCGATGCACGAATGCTCCGCCGACCCAGTTCGCCATCATGCTGGCACTGCGCGTTTGCAAGGCCAATGTCAATTCGTATCCACGGCGTGCCTTGGCCCAGCTGTCGCCGTCTTTGACAAACTTTTCAAGAATCCGGTCACGGTAAATTTTGACCAGTTTCATTTGTTCTTGAGCGTAATCCAGCGGATCGGCCGAGAAGTCGTATCGGCGGGCCAGCGGATCGGGGCCGTTGGTGTCTTCGTCGGTTGCGTATTGCAATTCTGGTTCGCTGCACCGTTTCAGGATTTCGGGCAGCTTCTTGGTATCGAACGTGTATCCGTATTCGATGGCCCAGAAGTCATAGGGGCCGATGTCGATCATCGCGTAGTCGCCTTGGACCTCACCGGCTTCGTATCGATAGTTGATGGGGATGTAGTCCATTACTGAGGCCGAGAACGTTTTGTTGCCTTTGACGTCGCTGCTGTTGATCTCGTCCAGCTTCATCTGTGACGAGGCCTTGAAGTTGTGACGCAGCCCGAGCGTATGGCCGACTTCATGCGCGACCAAATCGGCTAACAGCGGTCCGACGAACCATTCCGGCATACCGTCAAGCAGGTCGGCATCGTCGGCCACTTTTTCTTCGTTGTCCTTGTCCTCCTCGTCGGAGTCCTCGTCGTCCTGATCTTCTTCGTCGTCGTCTTCTTCCTCGTCCTCGGTGTCATCGTCGTCGTGTTTGGATGAATCTTTGTCTTTTTTGGCGTCGTCCTTGGCTTTCTCTTTCTTTTCGTCGTCCTTCAGGTCATCGTCGACCAACAGGGTCAACGCCCAGTTCATACGTGCCAGAGCCAAGTCCAAGCTGCGTCCGGTGGCAGCCATACAGAAACCATTCTTTTGACTGATCGAGCCGTACAGGCCGTCGTATTCGTCATCACCGAGCAGTGACGGGTCGGCCTGTGCCATTTGGTATCCCGCCATCGGAAGCTGCGATTGTCGCGCGTACCGTTGACGCAGATGGTTCGCTTCATGCGGTGCGGCCAAGCGGACACGTGGATCCCAGCGTGGGTTTTCACCCAGCCAAGCAAGCGTTTCCGGACTCATGCCTTCCATCGCCAATTTCGGCATCAACTCGTGATAGTTGAAGTTGAAATGTCGAATCCAGCCGTCGGTCAGAATGATGTCGGCATCAAGGATTTCGCCAGTCGATGGGTGCACGCGACTGGGGCCGATTGCCGTGCCGATGTCATTGTTCAACCAGCGAATGAAGTTGAATCGGACGTCTTCGGGATCCTTTTCCATGTGCGCACCGCTGGGTGCGTCTTGGTATTCGATGACAATGGCGTCGACGATACCGACTTTCTCGAACGCTTTGTTCCAGTAATCCACACCGGCTTTGATCCAGCGGCGATAGCGGACCGGTGCGGTGTGTTCGACGTAAAAGCGGATCGGCTCCTTCGGCGGGCTCAGCTTGAGTTTCGAATCTCGTTTTTCCAGTTTCCAGCGATTGATATAGCGAATCCGAGTTTCATCGTCTTTGTATTTGCTTAGGTCGCTGAACGAGGTCGTGAAGTAACCGACGCGTTCATCTGCCTCGCGTGGTTTGAAACCGGAGGACGTTGATGGCACTTCGCTGAACGAATAGTGGATCGTTTGCAATTGGCCGCGGTTGCCGACGATCTCAAATGCGATTTCGACGTTGGCCGGGAAAACCTTGGCCGACTTGATGGTTTTCAAGTTTGAATTCGTCACGCGCACCGATGAACCGAAAAACTTGCTGGCGTTACCGACCAACAACGAGTCCAAGTCGATGACCGGACCGCCCGAGGGGCCCGTCGCCAAGATCGGCACGTCCAGCAGAACCTGATCGGTAAACAAACGTTTGACCGACGCCTTGGCTTCTTCGTCGCCCGTTGCCCGCACACTCAGGTTGGGCGCGATCAACGCAATCCGGTTGTCATACCGTCGCCACTGCACGACCCAGTCGCCCGACTGCAGTCCCGCGTAGCGATCGCCGCTGCTGACGGTGAGCGCGATGAAGTAGCTCTTGCCGGCGAAGTTCTTGGGGATTTCGCCGATCAGTTGTGAGTCTTTTTTTCGCTGCCACAGACTGAAGAGTCCTTTGGGATTTTGCGGGTCGGCAACGGCGACTTTTTCGTAGCCTTCGGACACTTTGTCAAAGGACGGCAAATCGGCGGCATAGACCGTCGCGGTGGCCGTGGGAACCGTCGTCACGCAAATCAGCGTAAGGACCAATAGTTTGATGGTTTTCATTCCGTGCACTCGGTAAGCAGGTAGGTCGATCCGTAAAGGATAGGTCACTCGAACTGCGACAGGCGGGGATCGGGAAGATTTGGCGCCTCTCTATTCTTCCTGTTCCATTCTATCATGGAAATCCGTAAAAACGCACAAAACCGGCTAAACCGCTTAGCCCGAACCGATCGGAACCGCCCCGGCTTCGCTGCCGCGGCAATTGACCAAACCAAGTCGCGGCGACAGTCAGCCACCAGGGATTTGACTGACGCCACGACATTGACGTCCAACCGGATCACGCCGACAATTCGGCTTTGCCAAGATGCTACGGTCACTCGTCCCGTCCGCTTTCGTTTCTCCGAACCGCAAATCGCTGAATGAATCCACTGGAAAACCAAGACCCCGAGATCTGGGAAGCCATCCAAGCCGAGGCCGATCGTCAACGCGAGGGCCTGGAAATGATCGCTAGTGAGAACTACACCAGTCCGGCGATCATGCAGGCCGCCGGCAGCGTGCTGACAAACAAGTACGCCGAAGGCTATCCGGGACGTCGCTATTACGGCGGTTGCGAGCACGTCGACGTCGTCGAGACATTGGCGATCGACCGTGCAAAGCAATTGTTCGGTGCCGAGGCCGCCAATGTCCAGCCACACAGCGGATCGCAGGCCAACATGGCGGTCTATCTGACCGTGCTTGAACCGGGCGATACCGTCATGGGATTAGACCTCGCCCAAGGTGGACACTTGACCCATGGCATGCGGTTGAACATCAGCGGAAAGCTGTACAACTTCATCAGCTATGGCGTCGACGAAGAAACCCACCGTTTGGATTTCGACCAGATCGCCAAACTGGCTCGCGAACACAAGCCAAAGCTGATCGTGGCCGGGGCAAGCGCGTATCCGCGTGAGATTCCTCATGACAAGTTCGCCGAAATCGCCAATGAAGTCGGCGCGCTGCTGATGGTCGATATGGCCCACTACGCCGGATTGGTCGCCGCCGGAATTCACAACAGCCCCGTGCCCGTTGCCGATTTTGTGACCACCACCACTCACAAAACTCTGCGTGGTCCGCGCAGTGGACTGGTGTTGTGCAAGCAAGATCGACTCAAAGACATCAATCGCAGCGTCTTTCCGGGGACGCAGGGCGGACCGTTGATGCACATCATCGCGGGCAAAGCCATTTGCTTTGCCGAAGCCATGACTGACCAATACAAGGCGTACGGCCAAGCCGTCGTGGATAACGCGCAAGCCCTCGCCGAAACGCTGATCGGTGCCGGCTTGCCTTTGGCCAGTGGCGGCACGGACAACCACCTGATGTTGGTCGACGTCACCGCGGTCGGTTTGGGCGGTAAGCAGGCCGAAGCGGTACTGGACCAATGTGGCATCACCGTCAACATGAATATGATTCCTTTTGACAAACGCAAACCGATGGACCCGTCGGGAATCCGTATCGGCACGCCCGCACTGACCACGCGGGGCATGGGAGTCACGGAGATGAAGCGAATTGGCGACTGGATTCACCAAGCCCTTGCGAATCCTGAAGACGCCAAACGGCATGCATCGATTCGCGAAGAAATCCGTCAATTGGCAGATAGCTTTCCCGTTCCCGCGGACGCGAAAGCGGTAACTCAGGTGGTTGGCTAATCGTTTATGTCTCAAGACCATCGAATTTTGATTGCCGACGACAACGCCGCCAACCGCGAGCTGTTGGAAGCCTATTTGGTATCGGTCGACTGCGAGATCGAGACTTCGGTCGACGGCCAAGACACCTTGGACAAGATCGCATCGTTCCAGCCCGACCTTGTCTTGTTGGACGTGATGATGCCGCGACTTAGTGGCTTTGAAGTCTGTAAGCAGGTCAAAGACGATCCCAAGACCAGGCGCGTGATGGTCCTGATGGTGACGGCGCTGAACGAATTGGGAGACATCGAGCGTGCTGTCGCCGCGGGAACGGACGATTTCCTGAGCAAGCCAGTCAACAAGGTTGAATTGACCAAGCGCGTCGAGAATATGCTGAAACTCAAGGGTACCGAAGACGAACTGGAGCGGCTGCGGCAGTACATCCAAGAGATGGAAGACGGTCAACGCAGCGAAGGTACAGCCAGTTAGTTGAAAAGATGTCGTTCGTTGAAAACATGGCGAGCGGAAAGATGCTGCCAGCTAAAGGCTGTGCTAACTGAATGCTTTGCCAGCTGAAGGCTGTGCTAACTGAATGCTCTGCCAGCTGAAGGCTCTGCTAACTGAATGGCACCGTTAGCGATCAGTACTGTCAGCAAGTGGTGGGTTAGCGCACCGGGTGGGCTTCCGGATGAGCGCCGGGTGTGTCGCTGGTGCTATCCGTTTTTTTTGGCGGTGGGTCCTGGTCGTTGACTTCCAGGATCGTAATCACCACATCGATCAGCTGATCCAAACGGAATGGTTTGAACAGCACGCCTTTGGCGTGCAGCCCGTTTTGGCGTGCTTTGACGATCGAGTGTCCAGGGTCATATCCAAAGCCCGTCATCAAAACCATGGGCACCCGGTCCATGATTTTTTGCAGACGCAGCATCAGTTGATATCCGCTGTAATCGGGCAGTTTGATGTCGCTGATGATCACGTCATATCGGCTATCGTCGTCACTGCCACGCACCATCAGCACGGCTTCATCGCCTTTGTGAGCCGTTTCGACGATGCATCCGTATTTTTCCAACAGCGTGTGTGCGTCTTCGCGAACTTTTTCATCGGCATCGACGACCAGGACTCGCTTGCCTTGAAGCTTTTCGTGATACGGCGACTCGACGCCCACGGGAACCGCTTCCAGTGGCGTCATCCGTTGTCCGATTTGCTGGATCGTCTGCTTGATGTCGCGAGCATTCTTGAGGATGCGGCGAATCCGGTCGGATGCTTCGGGCGCATGACCGATGTATTGTTCCATGACGTTGACGGCGTCGTTGAGGATTTCGTCAACTGGCAGCGCGACGGCACTGTGGATCGCGTCGCAGCTCTGCTGTGCCGTGTCCGCTTTTTGCGCAACAAGCAATTCCAGGGTGTTCAGTGCAAAGCCGATGTCGCGGGCAAAGATTTCGAGGAACTGCAAATCGCTGTCGGTGAACGCCGATGGCTCGGGGCTTTCGACATTGATCGTGCCCAAGACTTGGTCATGCAGAATCAAAGGCACGGTCAGCGAGCTGCGTGAATTGGCCACTCCGGGAATGAACAGCGGATCGTTGACGACGTCGTGGCAGACATAGCTGACACCGCTGGCCGCCGCGTAGCCCGTGATCCCGTTGCCTTGCGGGTGCGCAAAGAGTTGCCGATCGGCGGCCTCTTGATCGATGCCCACGCTCAGCAGAGGCATCAGGTTACCGGTGGAATGTTCCAACAACCGAATTTCAATGACTTCGAAATTCAACAGGTCCATCAAGTAGTGGCGGATGTTTTCCTTCAGCAACTCGATTCGTTCTTCGACTTCCATCATGAAGATTTCGCTGGGCCGCAAATCGGCCAACTCGCGTCCCGCTTGATGAATCGCCGCTAGTTTTTGTTGCTGCAAAATTTCGGTCGTGATGTCGCCGACGGTAACAATCAACTGCCGTGAATGATCTTGATGCGAGATCGGTGCCGCGTGAACTTGGTAGTAACGATTCAGTTCGGGGCTATACAGCGTGCTGTTGCTCTCTTCACCCGTTGCAAGTGCCGTGTGAAACGGACAAAAGTCCGGACCCATGATCTCTGGGTTGGACAGCAACTCATAAAAGTTCATGCCGACCACGGCTTCATCGGCGATCTCGGCCCACTCTCGAAGCCTCGCGTTGGACCAGAGCACGCGCAGTTCGTCATCCAACAGGGCGACGCCTTCGGGCATGTCCCGCAGCATCACTCCGCTTTGCGACAAACCTTTCAGTTCACTGATCTCGGGCAGCTGCTTGCGAGCGATCCAGACACCGGCGACGTCAGGTGATTCAAGTTTCTTTACTGCTGTCAAAGCGTCGTCGACGACGAACACGTCATCCGATGCGGCATCACCTGGAAAACTGTCGGGGTCACCAATACAAATCAACTTGCGCGGGTGTGCGGACGTCAGATTTGATTGGGATGAATCGTTCATCTAAGTGTTCTCACCAAATCGTCGACGTAATCACACAGTTTGATCGTATGCGTGCAGTTGCGCTGCATGCCATCGTGTTTCGAAACCGTTTCGATCGGATCGTTCAACTAAGATACCCGCCGTAGTTAGCCTGCTGTGTTATTGAATGATAGAAGCAAAACATTCGGTGGCACAGTGTTGAAATCCACGGTTTCGCCGCAGAATTGCGCGCCGTCTCTTTGCGCCATCCACCATGGAAGTGTTTCAAGCCCTCGGTTGATGACGGTTATCGATCCGGCTCATCTGTTGATCGTCGATCCTGCCGGTGCTTCATCAGTCTCAGAAGTCTGATTGGTAACATCGTCACAAATACCCGCTCTATGGCATCTTGTTCGCCGCTGGGCCGTTTTACGGGAAGACGGATGCGTGTTCTTGTTGCGGCACCGATTCTTTCGCGACCAGCACCGGCTTGTTGGTGCCCCGTCCGTCGCAGCGATCAAAGCGCCGTGAAATTCGCCGGCGTCGCTGGCCGATTCGATTCATCGGGTTGCCCGCGTGGCGCAGGTCGAGACAAACGACCACGCGAAGATTTCTGCCGTTTCAGAACAGAATCGCGATCTGCAGCGAATCAGACGCGTTTAACGATTCCGCTTGGTTCTCTGGCCCGCAAACGAGTCAGCGGGTTCAGGATGATGGCTGTAAGGGCGACCCGGGGCGTGGGTCGCCGAGCGACCGAGCTGCAACTGAGTTTTAGCGGTCACTGCCGTGGCTCGGTTGGAAATCGTTGTTTTTTCTTTGGCCTTGGCGGCCAAGTAGCTCGAGGGCATCACATCGGCGTCCCTGTGCCTTTTCCACGTGCTGCATTATTCCACGTGCTGCAGTATTCGACGTGCTGCAGTTTTGCGAATCCAAACGACAAAGACTTTTTCAGCGGGACTTATTGAGGTTCAGGGATATTGGTTGCCGCTGAGTCTGGTTGAAATGTGCAAGTTGGCTCGAGCTTCGGGGCGGGCCAACATCAAGTGGGTTGGAACCATTACAATTAGGTGGGTCAATCCGCTCAAATGAAGGAGATTCGGCAAGGGTGACGCGTGGGCTCTCTGAACGGATGGAAATGGCCATCTGGCTGATTGCAGAAGACTTCGGTTTGGGGGCTGTACGCCTTGTCACCTTTGCTGCTCTGAGGATCGGTTTGCAAACGCTCGAACTACCAAATGCAACAAGCGGACCGTGCGCGCGACGGGCGTTGAATAAACGCATCATGGTGTGACACGATTGATGTCAAAAATACCGTGTTTTTCCGGGCAAAAGGTCTCACATTGAGCGTTTGAGAGAGCCATAAGAGAAATTTACCCTTTTGGCCCATTCTGTGTGTCCGCGATCATTGACACTGCTTAGCAAGCGTCTAGATTCTATGATCGCAGGGCCGAGTTAGCCCAGATTGCGCAGCCGTTAAACTTCCTCGTATTTCCACTGTTGCTCACTGGCTGTGAGTCGATTTGGAGGGTTGTCTTTGATGAAAGCACTAGTGCTAAGGTATGTCGTCGGACTTTGTGCAGCAGCATTGCTCGCTGTCAATGTTCACGCAGGATGCGGAGATTGCGGGGGCTGCTCAAGCGGATCCGGCTGCGTCTCCGAAGGTAGCGGCGGAGCCGTTGTATATGGCAGCGGAAGCGCTGCTGATTGTGGCTCAGTTGGTGGCGATGCCACCGCTGGAGTTGGTGGTGCGTACGGAGCGGGTGGTGCATGTGGCCCCACCGTGACGTATCAACCCCAAACTGTGATGCGTTCACAGTACGTGACGGAAACTCGTATGGTTCCGACCACCACGTACCAAACGCAAACGCAGACACGGATGCGAAACGTGACACGTCGCGTCGCAAAAGTTCAAACACGTCAACAGACTTACACGGTAAACGTGCCTCAAACGCAAACGCGTACTGAGACCTATACCGTTCAGGTTGCCGTGCCTTACACCGAAGAAGTTCCTTACTCGGTACAAGTTCCTGTCACGACCCAGGTCGAACAGTCGTACCAAGTTTGTGTCCCTTACACGGAACAAGTCGAACAGACTTACACCGTTTCGGTTCCTAAGACAGAGACGCGTGAAGAAACCTACTCGGTATCGGTTCCCTATACGGAAACCGAAACATACACCGTAACGGTTCCTTACACCGAGCAAGTCTCTCAAGACTACACGGTACAAGTTCCTGTTCAGAAGACTCGTGAAGAGACCTATCAAGTTTCGGTCCCTTATACCGAGCAAGTCGAGCAGACTTATCAGGTTCAAGTTCCCGTCACGACTACTCGTACAGACGAGTATCAAGTTTCGGTTCCTTACACCGAAGAAGTAGCTCAAAACTACACCGTTTGTGTTCCAGTCACCACGACCCAAACGCAAACGTATCAAGTTTCGGTTCCTTATACTGAAACTGTCACCCAGACCTACACCGAGCAAGTTCCTGTTCAAACCGAACAGAGCTATACGGTTAACGTCCCTTACACTGAAACGGTTGAGCAGCCTTACACAGTTGCGGTGCCATACACCGAGCAAGTAGAGCAAAGCTATACCGTCAATGTTCCTTACACCGAGCAAGTGGCCCAGAACTACACCGTTCGCGTTCCTGTTACCGAAACCAAGACGGCTTACCGAACGGTAACTCGCTGTGTTCCTGTCACGACGATGCAAACGGTTACCCGTGACATGGGTGGCTATCAAACGCAAGCGGTTGAAGTCGGCGGAGCAGCCGGCGGAAGCGTTAGCCTTGGCAGTGGCGGCGGTGCCATTGTCGGTGGCGGTTGCGGCGGAGCTGGTGGTGGTTCGGCTTGTGGCGGATGCAGCTCGTGCTGCTCTTGCTGCTGCTGTGCACCCGTTTCCAGCTGTGGCGGTGGTTGCGACAGCGGTTGTGGCGGAAGCGCCGGCGGCGGAGCTGGTGCCGGTGGCGCAGCATACGGTGCTGGTGCGGGCGACGCTTGCGGTCCTCAGATCGCTTATCGTCAAGTCTACGTGCCAAATGTTGTGACCGAGCAGGTCCCAACGACCACGTATCAGCGTCAGTCGTCGCAGGTTCCTTACACCTACACGACGACCAGTTACACCACGCAAACCCAAACTCGTATGGTTCCTGTTCAGCGTTGCCGAACGGAAACTCGCACGCGAATGGTTAACGTGACCAAGTACCGTAACGAAACTCGTACGCGAAGCGTTCAAGTCCAGAAAACTCGTCCGGAAACTCGCACTCGCATGGTGACCAGCTACACCACCGAGACGAAGACCCGCGAAGTTCCTGTGACCAAGACTCGTTTGGAAACTCGCACCCGCGAAGTTCCTGTCACGACGATGCAGAACGAAACCCGTACGCGAATGGTTCCTGTGAATAAGACGCGTCTGGAAACTCGTACTCGCGAAGTCCCTGTGACGACGATGAATGTCGAAACCCGTACGCGAACGGTTCCTGTGACCAAGACCCGCTTGGAAACTCGCACTCGTAGCGTTCCTTACACCGAAATGACGACTGAAACTCGAAGCCGCATGGTTTCGGTTCAGCGTACTCGGCAAGAAGAACGTACTCGCGAAGTGACCAAGACTCGCCTCGAGCAACGAACTCGCACCGTGCCTTACACGGTGATGACGACCGAAACTCGCACGCGAACGGTTCCTGTCACCAAGACCCGTATGGAAACTCGTACTCGTATGGTCCCACAAACGACCATGACGACCGAGCAACGTACTCGTACGGTTCAGCGAACTCGTATGGAATCGCAAGAGCGTACTCGAAACGTGAACTACACGGTGAACGTTCCCGAGACTCGCACGCGTAACTACAACGTGACCGTTTACGAAAACGTGACCGAGCAAGTGCCGGAAACGTACAGCGTTTGCGTTCCCGTGCAGTCGATGAAGGCTGTTCAAGTTCAGGTCTGCAAGCAAGTACCAGTGACGGTCAACGTTCCTGTGTACTCGTACCCATCGGCTTCGATGGGTGGAGCTAGCTACGGCGGTGGCGAAGTCATCATGGATGGCGGAAGCTACAACGGCGGCGTTGTCGGCGAAGGTGCCGTCATCGAGTCGGCTCCCATGGCGACCGGTGCTGGCTGCACGAACTGTCAGTAGTCGTTTTGCACGACTCACTCAAACACCCGGCGCTGAGCTGTATTGCTCAGCCGCCGAGTGAATGAACCACGAACCCCGGAGAACTTTGTTCTCCGGGGTTTTTTCGTTTGGCGGCCGAAGCGGTCGTGCCACAAACTGGTAAGTTCGTTCGGTACTGGTAAGATCAGTCGGTACAACGGTCCCTTTCCCCGCCGCGAGATCTTGCAAGTCATGCAGCATGTTGTCGTCAAAATCCACGAACAGGTCGCGACACTTCTGCTCGACCGGGCCGATACCTGCAACGCCCTGAACCCGAGTGTCATCGAAGATTTGCGACAAGCGATTTCAGATGTCCATCAAGAAAAACGCGTGCGAGCGGTTGTGTTGACCGGATCAGGCGAACACTTCTGCAGCGGTCTGGATCTGCAGGTGCTGCGAGAAATCAGCGAATTGCCTATGGCCGATGCGGTTCAGCAGTGGCATGCGTTGTGGCTGCAGTTAACTGAACTGTACGAGGACGTGTTGCGACTGCCCAAGCCCGTCATCGCGGCCGTCGATGGAACGGCAACCGGCGCCGGATTTGGTCTCGCGCTGGCCGCAGACATCATCGTGCCGACTGAACAGGCCACCTTTTGTGCCGTCGCGGTCCGCCGAGGATTGGTGGGAGGGGCGACCGGGTCGCTTTTGAACTTTCGTGCCGGTGCCGCCGTTGCCGCGAGGATGCTGCTGACGGGCACGCCGGTCGCGGCGCAGGAGGCGTATCGTTTGGGGCTATGCTGCGAACCAGTGGACGCGACACAGATCTGGGTCGCCGCCAACGAGATTGCGGTTCAGTGCAGTCAGGCGCCGCGTGAGGCGGTTCAGGCGACCAAGCGAGTGCTGAATGAATCGATCGGCGAGACCTTGATGATGCAGTTGTCCGCAACGGCGGCTGATAGTGCGGCGGCTTGCACCACCGAATCGGCGACCGAGGGCATCCGGTCGTATCTGGAAAGTCGAGACCCCCAGTGGCCTTGAGGCGTATCGCTGCAGCCCCCAACGTCTTAAATAGACTCCTCGCGGGATTTCCCTACGAACGAATCTGGCAATTCAGTTTGCAAAATCGTCCGGTTGGGCCTGTACCTTCGGCCGCGGATCCGCTATTTTACGCGGCTCGATTCAGCGCAAATTGACCGAAAGACAAGAGAAATTGATATGTATGCCATCATCGTTGACGGTGGTCGCCAATACCGCGTCCAGCCCGGAATGGAAGTCGACATCGATTACCGCGAAGTCCCCTCGGGCGAGAGCATTACATTCGAGAAAGTCTTGGCCGTCAGTGGCGACGAAGGCCTGAAGCTGGGCGAGCCCACAGTGGCGGGCGCGACCGTCAAAGCCTCAGTATTGGGGCCGAAACAAGGCGAAAAGCTCTATGTCCAGAAATTTCGTCGCCGCAAGCACTTCAAGAAACGCACCGGGCACCGCCAATTGCACACCCGCGTTCGCATTGAAGAAATCGCTGGCGTTTGATCCTCGCCACCGCATGCGGGCTTAGCTAGTTACACTAGGCCCATCGTCTCGTGAATACGAGCGAGGGCCGCCAGCGTCCGGATTTGATTCCTTCGGTGAATTGCAGATGCGTGACTCTACCGACATTCGTTCGGGAATCGTGGCATTTGCATTTCATTGGCTAAGAATCAAAAGAAAGTTGTGGCACCGTCGAATAATATCGCCGACTACGACTTGGGTGACATCTTAGGTGTCGGAACGGTTGGCACGGTTTACGCCTGTCGAGAAAAATCCACCGGACATTCCTACGCGCTGAAAAAGCTGCATCTTGCCGCTAGTCGCGATCCACTGATTCGCGCAAGATTCAAACGCGAAATCTCGGTCATGCAGCGACTTGACCATCCCAATATCGTCACCTGCTATGGCGGTGGCGAATCGACCGATGGGACGCTGTATTACCTGATGGAATTGGTCGATGGTGGGACGGTCAAGGGTTTGTTGCAGATGCAACCCAGAATGCCTTGGCCGGCGGTTGTCTATATCGGATCGCAGCTTTGCAGCGCGTTGCAATGTGCGCACAACAACGGCGTCGTCCACCGAGACCTGAAGCCGTCGAACTTGTTTCTCAACCGCGATGCGGACCTGAGGCTTGGTGACTTTGGCATCGCCAGGGATTTGCACAACACGGATCTATCCGCCAGCGGAATGACCGTGGGGACGCACGGCTATATGGCGCCCGAACAGATCACCGGTGACGACATGGTTTCCGGCAAGGCCGATCTGTATTCGCTGGGGTGCTGTCTGTTCGAAATGTTGACCGGTCAAGCACCGTTCAGCGGCGAGAATGCACCGTTGCTGTTTGAGCAACATCTTCGTGCGACCGCGCCGCGCGTGAAATCGTTGGCTGCTGATTGTCCCGATTCACTGGACACCATCGTCAACGAATTGTTGGCAAAAAAACCTGACGACCGACCGTTTAACGCGCGGCAAGTCCAAGGTGTGATGATCAGTTTGGGCGAACAGGTGTCCGAACGAGGCGACTGGGGCCTCCCACCGCGTGACGCGCACAGCGATTCAGGCGACGATTCCAACAACGCGGACCAGGCAGCGACGGGCGAGATGCGTGGGGCTGATTCGGTTGCCGCGCTGGGGCATGAAATCCTATTAAGCCAGATCGCCAAACAACGACAGGGTGTGGTCGCGAAGGACATTGGATGGGGCCGCATCGCAGTGATCGCGGTGGTAATTTTGCTGGCCATCGTTGCCGCGTTTTTTTCGCAAAAGTAAGGTTAGTTCCCGACGTCTCCGTGTCCGATTCGTTCGTTTTCCAGCATTCTCGGGCTCGTCAGCGGGTACGGGCGGTGCCGAAATTCGCTGCCGCTGGTATTCTGGACCGATGTTGCATGATGGTTGATGTATCCTCGTGCCTCCGCGGCATGGTTTGTAAGCTGCGGACCCTCCCAACGTAGCTCTGCAAATGGACTGATCGCTTTGCAGGAGCTTTACACCCTAGGAATTCAAAATGTCCTTTCGACTGACATATCTCGGCGCACTGTTGGCTGCCGGGCTGGCGACTTACACGGCACCGATTGCAATGGCTCAAGAATCCGACGAAACCGACCCGATCGGATACTTCTTGGGCGTTTCGGTCGGCCAACAAATGGCTCAACAAGGTTTCAAGACTGGCGACTTTGACGTCGAAGCACTTGCGGCCGGCATTGCCGATGCGTTGTCTGGAAAGAAACCGGCACTTGATACAGCCGATTTGCAAGAAGCGAGCGGCAAAATCGAGGCGTTGCTTCGCACTCGACAGCAAGAGCGTCAACAAGAAGTCGCCAAGCTTGCCGAAGAAAACAAAACGAAAGGCGCCAAGTTTCTAGCCGAGAATGCCAAGAAGGAAGGCGTCGAGACCACCGAAAGCGGACTGCAGTACAAAGTCCTGAAGAAAGGTGACGGTGGGTCGCCTTCACTTTCGGATACCGTGACGGTGCATTACACCGGCAAGCTAATCAACGAAGACACGTTTGACAGCAGCGTTGATCGTGGCGAACCTGCCACGTTCCGTGTCGGCCAAGTCATCAAGGGCTGGCAAGAAGGGCTGCAAAAAATGAAGGTCGGCAGCAAGTGGATGATGTACATCCCCTCGGACCTCGCCTACGGACCGCAAGGTCGTCCCGGAGCCATCGGTCCCAACGAAGTGTTGGTGTTCGAAGTCGAGCTGCTGGAAATTCCTTGAATTGACACGGACCGTCGCGGTGTAGCACCGATGGCGAATCGGTCTTGTCGCGTTAACATCGCACCGGTGACTAGGCCGCCGCTTGCTGATCCTTTGCGATCGGCAAGCGGATGATGAATGCGGTTCCGCGACCGACCGTGCTTTCGACTCGGATCCGCCCGCTGTGCATGTCAATGATCTCTTTACAAGCGGCAAGCCCCAACCCGGTGCCGCCTTTGCCTGATTCATCTGGACCCTGCTTGGTCGAATAAAACGCGTCAAAGATTTTAGGAAGCTTTTCCTGTGGAATACCGCAACCAGAATCGCGAACGGTCAATTCCACAAAATCCTTGTCGCTGCCCGATGCCAATCGCACCAAAATGGTGCCTCCCTCGGGCATCGCTTGTCGGGCATTGATCAACAGATTCAAGATCACACGCTGAATCTGATTGCCGCTGGCGAGCGCTGCGGGCGCGTTTGGATCGATTTCCGTTTCGACGGCGATGCGATACTTCCGCATTTCTCGCTCCAGCAGCACCATCGAATCTTCGACGATCTGGCCCAAGTCGGTCGGTTCCAGTGAATCGCCGCGGTTTCGTGCCTGTGCCAAAATCGTCGACGTGATTTTCGCCGCACGCTCGGATGCTTCGAGAATCTTTGTGAGGGCTCGTTCACGACTTTCATCGTCGCGATTTCGCAGCCCCAGTTTCGCATAGTTCAAGATTGTCATCAGGACGTTGTTGAACTCGTGCGTCGCCGTTCCGGTCAATTCGCCTAGCGCCGCGAGCGATTGCATCTTTCGCAATTCACCCTTCAGGTGATCGATGTACTGTTGAGTTTCGCGATCGGACAATTCAGATGACGGCGTTTGCATAGAGGCTCTGTTTGAATTCCGAAGCGACTCGGTGGAACGAAGGATTTTGACGAAGTGTACGAATACGATCATCGCCTTGGTTGATCTATCGTCGGTGACGGGGAATCTGCTAAAGATGTTGCACCGTTAGCCGTACAATTTACGAATCGGCACAAGTTATCTGTCCAGCACTCACCGCCAAGGTCCATTGCGGTGGGCCCTGTCTCGGGATCAATTTGTCGTGAAACGCGAAATCACATCCGCTCGAATTCGTGTCCGATCCGACGCTAACGCCGCTGGACGCTCGGATTACCGCATTCGCCCGGTGGGCTCAGGCGCCGGCGTCGATACCGACCAGAAAAATGTCGTCGAACGTCTTCGAGACCGGATCGTCGATATTCAGTCTCGCGGTTTGGTGGTGCGGACCGAGTGGCTCGACGGCGAACAAGCATCTTGGTGCGAAATACGCGGTGTCAGGACCATTATGTTGGACGCGTCGCAGCCGGCGGCCGAGCAACTGATTCAACTTGATGAAATCTTGACCGAGATTTCTCGATTTGGGGATCGATCGACCTCGGGGACTGCGATACACGACCGGCGGGCAGCCTGATTCGTGATCGGATCATATCTTTGACGTCGCATATCGATCACAATAGGCGGATCGTCATGCAACGCACCCGGAACGATCGAGGCATCGCAGACCCGTGTTTTTTCAGCAAATGAGTTTGCCGGCAGTCGGTACGTTCTGTCGGCGATTCGGCACAGGGATTCGGGCTGGCGCGGACCTGCTGCGATTGCTCGAGAGTGAAGCGAAAAACGGAGCCTCCCGTCAACGCGCCGCGATGAAGGGCGTTCATGACGAGATCATGGAAGGCGAACCGATCAGCGACGCCATGAGCAAACAGGGGCGTTTCTTTCCCGAATTATTGGTCGCGATGACCCGCGTTGGCGAGGCAACCGGCAAGCTTGAGCGGACATTCTTGTCGCTCGCGGAACACTACGAAAATCAGCTAAAGCTGCGGCGCGCGTTCATCAGTTCGATCACGTGGCCTGCGCTGCAATTGTTCGGCGGAATCGTCGTGATTTCGTTGCTGATCCTAATCATGGGAATGATCAGTTCACCGACGGGTGGACCGATGGCCGATATGTTGGGCTTTAATTTACGCGGCCCCACCGGTGTCCTTTGGTTCTGGGCTTACATCGCAATCTTTTTTGGGATCGTCGGCTGCATCGTGTGGGCATTCCTACGCAATGTGCTCGGGCTACAGAATCTTTTTCCGTTGCTGTACAAAATTCCGGTCATTGGTCGAGCTATCCAAACGATCACGCTATCGCGATTCTCTTGGACGTTGTCTCTCGCTTTAGAATCCGGCTTGGACCCCATTCGATCGATTGCCTTGGCACTCGACAGCACCGCCAGTGAGTATTACCAAAGTGGTGCCAGCAAAGCGGAAAAAGCGATTCGCAACGGTGCGACACTCGCGGATGCTTTGCGTGCAACAAAGATTTTTCCCGACGATTATCTGTCGTTCATCGAGATCGCCGAACTCTCGGGGACGGACGCTGAATCAATCGATGGGTTGGCCAAGGAGTACGACCAGCGGGCGAAAATGGCCATGAAAACGATCGCCGGTTTTGCTTCCGGGATGATCTGGCTGTTTGTCGTTTTGGTCATGATCTTTTTGATCATCCGTTTGGTGATGAATATCGCCGGCGTCTACAGCGAGGCCTTGCAAGGCATCTAAAGCAACCTTGGTCGCTGGCGGACACGTCGCAAACCGCCTGTGCTCTCCGGTGTATCGCTAAGTCGCAACGCATCAGCCGACTCGATGAGTCTGGAAAGCTGTAGCGACTGGTGATGGTTTGTGGTCTTTGCCGTTCATCGAGGTAATTCCGAGTATCGGTGCACGCCTTCTGATACCTTCGGTATGTTCCGGTTGTGTGGCTTATCCCCAACCACCGCAAGTACCGATCTCACCCTCATGCGAGGAGTGTTCGTTCGTTCCTGTCGCTTGAGACAAAGAGAGCATTGGTATGAAGTGGAACGGAAACCTATCGATCATTCGCCCGGGCGATCGTCCGAGCGTTGACATTTTGGGTGGGACGACTTCATCGATCAACGCACAGGTTCACGGCACACTTGGAACAGGAATCAAATTGAATCACACACCGCCGGCGCGAACACAGTCACGAGCGGTAGTTTGCTTATTGATTTCCTGGGCGATCGGAACGTGTGTTTTTGAGTCATTTTCGTGGGGCAAAGAGCCCGTGCCGACAGCGGGCGTTACGGTTCACGCCGAGTCAATGACGAATTCGCCGCAGGCAGTTCTGCTGCAGCAGTGGCTAGCCTTTGACACCGATGTTTCGCTTGCCCACAGCGGTATCGATAGCTTTGTCCGGATGCAAGAGAACCATCGTATTCGACCTTCGCTGATGAGAATCATTTCCAGCGAACAGGCGATTTTGGCGATGCGCGAATCGACCAGGTCGTTACGGAAAGCACCGGTGCACGTCCGTGTCGATCCTGATGCGATCGCATTGGATCCGATCATTGATTCGATGCACGTTGCCAAAGGTGACGTCGCCGAGGCGTACCGCAAACTACACGAGTCACGCGAAACGCTATTGCTTTCGCAACAATCTAGTGATCGATTGGCCTGGGATACGGCACAGATGAGCGCCTTGCCCGGATTGATCCGGCTGGTGGCTCTCGATGTCGATGAACTGATGTCGCCGGTCTACGTTCGTCAGATGGATATGGATGAACCAGCCAATGACGATTCCAAGCAACTTCCCCAGTTCGATCCTACGGAATTGGCCCAATCAGGAACGTCGTCCACCTCTGAACCGGTCGCCGCTGGTGACTTTGCCAAAATCAACGTTGGAAAACACGGCACTGGCAAGCGGCTTGCAGAGCCCATCGCAGACGCGACGATCGTAAAAGCCCAGCCGAATATCGTGAATGCGACCGATGTCCCGCCGACTTTGGCGAAACCGATCTTGCCGACGCATACTCGGCGCCCGACACCAAAGTCAACCGAGCTTACCGAGGTGCCCGCCGAATCATCCGCCACCGAGACGCTGTCGATGGCGTTGGGCCGTTCACAAGAACACACTGCGAATCCCAGCGCAGTGCAACGTGCAACGCCGTCCATGAATACCTCGGTTGCGAACGCCCCGGTACCATCCTCGCTTGTTAATACCGCACCCGTCGACACGATGCCCGACAACACAAAGCTCGTTGACACGTTGCCCGACGACACGATGCTCGTTGACACGTTGCCCGTCGACACGATGCCCGTTGACGTGGCGCCCCTCGATAAGCAGCCGGCTGCGCCTGTTCATGTGCAGTCAGCACCCGTTCAAACGCCGCGCGTCGAGGCGACGCCCGTGCAAATGGTTGCCGTCGAGGACACGGTTGTTGACGACGTCGCGATCATTTCATCACCGGTCGAACATGTTGCCGCGAATTGGCCGTTCGTCGGTGCCGCGGAAAGTGACACAGAGAGTGTCTCGCTAAACGTCAACAACGCCGACGTCCGTACGGTGTTTGAGATGTTAGCTCGCGGATACAAGATGAACATTTTGGTCTCGCCGGATGTGACAGGTACCATCTCGGCCAACATTCAAGGGTTGACTGCCACCGAGACGCTAAACGGCGTTCTGAGAATGTGCAAGTTAAAGGCGCGAACCGAAGAAGGATTGATTTACATCTACCCGGGCGACGGTTTGCCAAACGAGTCACGCGAGGTACGACTGTTTCCGTTAGATTTCGCGCGAGCAGATGCGTTGGATCCGGCCGTGCAAGGATTGCTCTCACCGATTGGCAATGCTTATGTGACTCAAATGAGCGCGGACGATAATCTTCGGACCAATGAAACCATTGTCGTCGTGGATACGCCCGAGGCGATCGCGCAGATCGAAGATTACATTCTGCAGGCCGATCGCCCACCTCGGCAGGTGATGATCGAGGCGCATGTGCTCGAAGTCGAACTCAGCGATGACATGATGCACGGCATCAATATCGAGGCCTTCATTAGCGGCGACTTGACCGTCGGTTCCTTCGGTTTGGCTGATTCGATCGCCTCGCCATCGAATCCGTTGATCTTTGCTGAAATTGATGGCAGTCGCGTCGACGCATTGATCGACGCGATCGAAACCACGACCGATTCCAAGACATTGGCTTCCCCTCGCGTGATGGTCGTCAACGGACAGAACGCTCGGATCCAAGTCGGTCAACAACTTGGCTTTACCGTCGCCACCGTGACCGAAACCGCCACGATCCAAGACATCAAATTTCTGGATACGGGAGTCGTCTTGCAAGTAACACCGACGATCAGTCGTGATAATCAAGTGATGATGCAAGTCAAACCGGAAGTCAGCGATGGGCAAATCAATCCGGACACGCTGTTGCCGGAAGAAGAAACGCGTGAAGTCGAGACTTCGGTTCTGCTAGACAATCACCAAGGCGTTGTGATCGGTGGATTGATTCAAGAAACCGATCGAACCGTCATTCACAAGTTGCCTTGGCTTGGCGACGTCAAGCACGTTGGAAAACTTTTTCAACGCCGCGAACTCAGACGTCGTCGCAGCGAGATCATCGTGACACTGATTCCCCATATTATCGAGTGTGGTCCAGCAACCGAGCGCGATGTGATCGACTATGAACGTGCAACGAGTCCATTGTTGCATGGACCGCTCAAACGAGCGTGCCGGCCTTGGGACTCGCGATTGCCGGACACGGTCGGGCAGGAGCGGCATTTGGATGTCAATCGTGTCAATCGGGCAATCGGCCGTTAGAATCATCCTCTTTATGATCCGAACGGTTCGACACGAGTAGTTCATGCATCGCTGTGCCCATCACGACCACACGCCGGCAAATTACGGGTGGGCGTTTGCAATTGGCGTCGCGCTGAACCTGATCTTCGTTGCCATCGAAGCCAGTTATGGCTGGTGGGCGAACTCGTTGGCGTTGCTTGCTGACGCCGGACATAACCTGAGTGATGTTTTAGGATTATTGATTGCTTGGGGCGGATACGCGCTGTCGAAAGTCGCACCGAGTCGCGATCGCACCTATGGCTGGCGTGGTTCGACGATTCTCGCGGCGTTATTTAACGCGCTCATCCTGATGATTGCCGTCGGTGCAATTGCCTGGGAGGCGATTGGGCGACTTGCGGAACCCAGCGAGGTTCCAGCCACGGTTGTGATCGTGGTTGCGGGTATCGGGGTCGTCATCAATACCGTCACTGCCCTGCTCTTCTTGCGAGGGCGTGATAACGATTTGAACATTCGCGGCGCGTACTTACACATGGCGGCCGACGCACTGCTATCGCTGGGGGTGGTCGTTGCAGGAATCTTGATCGCATGGACGGGTTGGCTATGGATCGACCCGACGACCAGTTTGGTGATTGCCGTTGTGATTTTGATCGGAACGTGGGGCTTATTGAAAGAGTCACTGAATTTGGCGTTGCAAGCCGTTCCATCGGGAATCGATATCGACGCAATTCATCAATTCCTCGAACAACTGCCCGGCGTGACAGACGTTCACGACGTTCATGTTTGGGCCATGAGCACGACGGAGGTTGCTTTGACAGTGCACTTGGTCAAACCGTCAGGCACCAACGACGATGAACTGCTGCGGAACACTGCAGAATCCTTGCATCATCGATTCAATATCGGCCATGCGACGATCCAAATCGAACGCGACGTCGACGAGGCCAATTGCGGACAGGCCGACGATGGAACACTTTAGTCTGCGGTTCAACGAAGACTTTTCAGATAGGTCACGACGTCCGCTAGTTCTTGACCTGAAAGCGTCTCGTCCAACGCACTGGGCATCAATGACGTTGGCATCGTGGCGATGTCTTCGATCTCATCACGTTTCACGGTGACTTTTTCGCCGCTAGCTTGTTGGATTACCAGTTCATTGCTCGAATCGGAATCCATCAAACCGGAAAGCACACGCCCGTCTTCGGTCAGCACTTGAAAGGTGTCGTAGTCACGCACGATACTAGCCGATGGAAACACAACCGATTCCAGCAGATCATTCACACTGCGGTTGGATCCGATTCTAGTCAGCTCCGGTCCCACGCGGTTGCCCTGCTCACCGATGCGATGGCACGAACTGCATTTGGCTTTTTCGGAAAAGAACACTGCCCGTCCTCTGACGGCATCGCCGCTCGCCAATTGTGTCGACAGCATTGTCAACCGAGCGGCCTTTTCGGATTGATGTGCCGACAAGCGATCAAGCAGCTGATTCGCCTGCGGCAACATTTCTTGTGGATATCGTTTGATCGCATCCGATAGCTCGTTGGGCGCCAGCGAGAGAAACGATTTGGCCTGTTTCAGAGACGCCAAGAACGTTTCGATCGTTTTCGGGTCGCGCGAGCGTCCGAAACAACGGACAAGTTCTCGCAATTGCAGCGGGTTGGCTGTTGCGACCAGAGGGGCGAGTTTTTGAAGTCGCGAGGATTTCAATTTCGACGCGGCGATCAGTTGAACCGCGTTGAGCGAGGCCGCCGGTTGCGTTGCGTCGCTAGCGAAGTCGCGAAGCAATTCGAAAGTAGCATCACTGAGTTCTCCCGATGAGTTTTGCACCGCAGCCAGTGCTGAAACTCGAAGCAGCGCATCCGATGAAGAATCGCCGCCGATGGATTCCAGTTGCTCGTTGAACGCGTCGGTGTTGATCGATGCAATCGCCGTGATGGCAGCTTGTCGATTCGGTCCCGAACGATTGGAGACAAGCTGGCGCAGAGGTTGTTCCCAGGTCGGATGAAGCGGCGGTGAGTCCGCTGAAGTGATCGCCGCGAGGATCAGCGTTTGTAATTCGCTATCTTGGGTTGTTGCGAGTATGCGACCAATCTCTGCCGCCAATTCGGAATCGTCCGCATATCTGGCGATCAACAATTTTGTAATGTCAGGCTGGCTTTGCATCTTCGCTGGATCCGATAACCGTGATTTCAGTGACCCTTTCGCAACGTCGTGCCACTGTGTCCGACGAGCGAGGATGTCCAGGGCAGCGGTTTGCCATTGAGGGTCATCCGATTCCAATCCCGCAATGACTTGTTCCGGTTGCAAGACATCGACGGACATTTGATCAAACGCAGTCATCGCGCGACGCATGCGGTTCGTGTCGGCGCGAGGTGTTCCGGCCATGTCGTTGAGCGCGACGACTAAGGCTTGTGGTTGATCGATTTCAATCAACGCATAGATCACGGCGTGTTCTTCGCTGCGGTCCATTTCACGACCCAGCGCCTCGGCCAAAGGTTTGACCGCACGCACGTCGCCGATTCGTCCAAGTGTTGCCGCTGCCTCGCGTCGGACGCCGGGGTCGGCATCTCGTAACAGCTCAATCACGGCATCAGGATCGACGGTTCCCGCACTGAATCCGAAACTGCGGCATGCGGCTTGGCGAATTGCTGGAACGTAATCACTCAGTGCGACCTTGATGACCTCGCCGGCTGCGTTGGCTGTTTTTTTGTCCTGCATCATGCGAGTCAGTGCCCACACGAGATTGTTCCGGACGCGAATGTCGCCCCTGGCGACGGTGATCATCGTCTTGATCGTTGGCAGGATCGATTCGCCACGCCGGACACACTCATTGATTGCATGTTCGCGAACCACTCGCCGGGTGTCGTGCATGTGTTTCATCAATTCGGTCACGGGCATTGTGGACCAATCCAGCCGTTCGCCGCGGGGATCGACCAGCGTTGTCATCCCCTCTCGCCGGATCCGGTAGATTCCACCAAGCAGTTCGGGCTTGGCGAATTGTGAGGTAGGGCAACCGTGGTAAAACCATCCACCGGTATCGATCACTAGCAGGCTGCCGTCGGCATCCTCGATCACATCCGTCGGATGAAATTCCGAGTCATCGCACGACACAAACTCATGTTGGATCGCTTCAAATGTTGAACCCGACCGAGACAGCTCTAAGCGAGCAACTTTGCCACTATTGAAGAACGTGGCAAAGAAATTGTCTCGCCAACGGTGGTCCATTGTCCCACTGCGGTACCGCGTTGCACCGGAGACCGCGACGTGTCCGAATCGATGAACCGGCCCCAGCACCGGACCGGTCGTCTTGATTTCTTTCAGTACTTTTTCGCGGTGAGGGTATGCGCCGCCGTGCAGCCAATGGGTAAAGGCATCCACACGCGGACGGTGGTACATGATGTTGACCGTACCCAGCATGTCTCCCGCGTCGGTAAAGTCGATTTCAACCGGGTTGTCCATTCCGCCGCCACAATGGATGCGGACGTCTTCGCCGCTGGGCAAGCATGAGAAAATGTACGAACCTTCGCGGGAACTGGTGATATTGCCTTGTTCATCGCGGAATTCATGACCGTGATAACCATCGGTCCAGTACAAACGTCCGTCGGGGCCAAAGAAGCACCCATGGATACTGGCCGCGTTTCCGTTGAACCCGAATTTTTCGGCAATTGCTTTGCGCTCATCTGCGATTCCGTCACCGTCGTGATCGGTCAGTCGCCAGATATGCGGCGGTGAGGCGACGTACAGTGAACCTTGGTGCCAAGCACCGCCCATTGGAAATGTCATTTTGTCTGCAAAGACGGTTCTGCGGTCGAATCGACCATCCTTATCACTATCGATCAGTTTGTAGATCGCGTTGGGCAGTTGTTCTTCCAGTTCATCGTTCTTTAGGTTTACGCCAGAATTGTTGCAAACGTACAGATTGCCGACGTCGTCGAAACAGCCCATCGTTGGATGCGTCACCAACGGAGGTGCAGCCACCAGTTCGACCGTGTAGCCATCGGGAACCTTTAGGTCCATCGGTTCAAAGTCGGTGGGCGGATCTGGTGGACTGACCGAAGCGAGTTGCGCCAACTCTTCGTCCACCCCACTGTGAATGCGAGCCTGTGATCCGCCGCCGTTCCACATGTCATACTTTGGCAATGAGTATCGGCCAAAGAAATCGTCGATTTGTTGTTTCAATTCGCCGCGGATCGAGGCGTGATCGGCGCTGTCGGCCAAGTTGTTGAATTCCTGTGGATCGTCGAGCATGTCGTAAAGCTCGTGCGGTCCATTGGGATGCCGATGGACGTACTTGTATCGGCTGGTCCGCACGCAGCGCAGGTCTTCGTACTCGTAGAACACCGGGCGTACGGCTGGAACCGAGTCGACGTCTTTTTGGGTCAAGACGGGTGAGTAATCTTTGCCGGGCGACGGAGGCGATGTCGGCATCTTGTCACCAAGGCCCAGGTAGTTCAGCAGCGTTGGCATGAAGTCATAGTTCGTCACCATATGGTCACTGCGGACACCTTTGGCAATTTTCGGCGGGTGATGCCAAATCGTTGGAACCAACATCATGCCGTCGCGCGCCGTCGAGGGCCGCGTGTGATCGCCCATCCCAAAGAAACCGCCGTGACCGCCCACCCAGCCTTGGTCGGCGGCATAGATGACCAGCGTGTTGTCGCTAATTCCGTTTTTCTCGAGCGCTTTCATAACGGCACCGACGCCATCGTCCACACCGCTGACTTCCGTTGCCACGCGCCGCATGGCGTCGGGGTTGTTCGCGTAATCGCGATTGCTGTACTGCCACGGATGCGTCGGCTCGCGTGAAAACGAAAGCATCGGTTTGTCCGAATAGTATTCCGCGTGTCGGTTCTGACCCTCTCGCAGCAACAGTCGACTGAGTGCATAGGGTCCGTTGTACGCTAGGAATAGAAAGAACGGCTTCTCTTGTCCGGCCTGTTGATCGATGAACTTGGTCGCGTGTTCGGTCCAAAAGTCGGTCAGGTACGTCGGTTCCTTGCGAATTTCACCGTCTTCGATGATCTGAGCGTCGTAGAACGTGCTGGTTCCGCCATGCGGCATCGTGATCCAATAGTCATCGAGCCCTTCTTGCGGTTTCAGGTTCCCGCCAAGATGCCACTTGCCGACCAAGCCACAGGCGTATCCGGCGCTCCGCAGTACTTGCGGCAGCGAGGTGAACTCGTCCAACGATGAGTGCGCGCCTGGCCCCGTTTGCATCGCTCCGCCACTAAGGAACGAGTGAACGCCATGCTGTGAGGGAACCAATCCGGTCAGGTAGGTTGCCCGCGTCGGCGAGCAAACAGGGTTGGACGCATAGGCTTGGGTAAATAACACGCCGTTTTCGGCCAAGCGGTCAATATTCGGCGAACGGATTTCAGGATTGCCGTAGCAACCCAAGGTCCAAGCACCCTGATTGTCCGTCAGGATAAAAACGATGTTCGGACGCTTTTGGGGGTCTGCCGAATTGCCTTTCAGCGAGGGACTGTGGCATAGCAAGATGACAAAAGTAGCAAGCAAGGTCGCAGAGATGCGCATCAGGTAGGACTCCGGTTGTGGCGGGAAGCCCTATCGTACCCAATGAAGGACGGGAATGTGAAACCGCCCGAGGCGCATCTTTAATTTTTGCCCGATAACGCACCGCTGTCCCGAAGCGACTGTACATGATATGAAAACCAAAGGGGTTCCAATCGGCGCATCATCTCGGTGCGTTTGTGCGCAAGATTTTCCAGTTCGAGATAGGTATGGTCGATGCCTAACTTCTTTAGGTGTTCGTGAAAGTCTCGCACCGTCGAAAGGTGCCCGCCGTCTTTGGTGCCGCAGGCAATTTGGATTCTCAGCGTTTTCAGTTTTGCTTTGTTCTTTGTCGATACGGCATACACGTCATCCTCTTGCCAGTTATCTCGATCTGGACCCAATAGCAATTGCCGACGCTTAGCGGTCGGTGTGTTGTCATAGGTTTCCAGCAGATGGGGAACGTTTCCGGCTTGGCAAAACAACGAACAGAAAAGGTGGGGATATTTCACCGCCAACCGAGTCGCCCCGCGTCCGCCCATCGAGAAACCTTCGATGCATCGTCCGCTTCGATCGGCAATCGTTCGGTACGTGCCATCGATATGCGGGATGAACTCGGTGATAAAAATTGACTCGATCGGAAAACGTCCATCCGCACTGTCCTTATAGAAAGTGCTGTGACCGCCGTTGGCCAATACCATGATCATCGGCGGGACGGTGCCAGCGTTGATTTGTTTGTCCAGCAAAGCGACCGAATCGAGCGAAGTGAATTCGTTCCCGCCGTTTCCGTGCAAGTTGTAAATCACGGGATAGCGAGTCGACGTGTTTCTGTCGTAGTCCGGTGGCAAGTAAATGCAATACCCGATGTCTTTGTCGACAAGGTCGCTGTGGAACGTCAAGTGCTGGGTCCGCGGCGGCAGCGGCAGTTGTTTTTCCGATGGCTCATTGACCCACTGGATCGATGGGCCCGGTCGTGTTGCGTCTGCCGCGCAACGCATCGCAACACTAAGATTCAATACGCAAAAAAACAAACACAACGCCACAATTCTATTCATGATTGGATCCGGCACAGGGGATTCGCTAAACCAGTACGCTGGCGCTATTGCATCAAGGCAAACGGTGACGCGTCTGTCGCCGATGAATGCATCGCAGTCGTGCGGCCCGTCGCTGATGTTGGTTTCAACAGCAGGCACACATGTTAGCCGGAAAGGCAGTGACGTGGCGGACCAAAAAAAACAGCCTTGTCGACGCGTGCGCCGACAAGGCTGATTCGCGGCGTGGGGCAAACGCCGTGATCACAGTGTGAATCGATGTCCTTACGGCGCCTGCAGCGTGACAGGGTTCGATTCGACCTGAGGCAGTTCGCTGACGATAGGTTCCGCTGCGGTCCAGGGATGTTGATGTGATTCATCATCGATTTGATATTCATACAATCCGTGTTGTGACAGATCGTTTGCGGCAATGGTGTCGCAAGGGGCGTCACATGAGACACCTGCACCACAGCCCTCCGCACCTGCACCACAGCCCTCCGCACATGGGGCACAGCCTGCCGCACATGGTTTCTCTTTGGGCGACCAACTGTATTCGCATTCGGGGCAGGTATAGCTTTTTGGCTTCAGTACACAGATTTTTCGCGTCTTGGCGCCGTTGTGGATGCAGCGGCTGCATGGCTGCTCGGTGCAACCACAGCAAGCCGATGCAGAACGTTTCTGCCACGGGAAAACGACCCGTGGAATGCAGATCACTTTTTCCTCGGTTTCAAAGCAAACCTTTTCCGCGTCGACAAGTTCCGCTTCTAAATTGCAGGTGTGCTTGCAGCTGGGGCAAGTGAAACACGGGCATCCGGTTTGGTCGACCAACTTTTTGCCGAAAATCGCGGATGCCGGCGTGGCGTGAATCGACAGTGCCGCGACCAACGCGATCAACACTGCGGATTTTGGTTTGAGATGGGATTTTGTGAGCATCGATTACATTCCTTTGTTCGACGGCACTGCGTCGAAACGCAGGTGACCGGTGTGCAGATATCCGATGAGTGATGTGTTCGTTGAGCGGTTCGTACCTGGCGACGCTCGATCAGAAATCGATCATGTATCGCATCCCAAGAATTGTGAAATCGCCATCGACACCGGTGGTCGCCGCAGACGGCGCTTGGTCTTCACCGGCATTGTTGATTTCACCCCAGATCAAGTTCGTTTGCAGTTTTGAATAGGCCGTCCAGTACCAATTCACTCCGGCCGTCATGGCCCAACCGCGTCCGCCCTGAATGTCCGAATCACTCAAGTCCAAGTAGTCGTAACGCAGGGCGATCGCCAGGGCTCCCATCCCCGATCCGGTGCCGCCACAACAGCGGTCAACCAGGAAGAAATTCTCGAACGGTTTCACACGATCGATGGTTCCGCGTGCGCGATTGTAGGGTATGTGTTCGCCGGTCAAGAAATACGATGCAAAAATATATCCACCGTGAAAGAACAGGTCGTCGCCGGCGAATCCACCTACGGCGTCCCGCTGCAATGTTTGTCCGAAATACTCACTGGTGATTTGCACCGAACCGATGTTCAGCATCGATTCATATCCGAACTGTTGGTATTCGTCGGCGCCGGCAATTCGTCCCGTGTTCCACCATCGCGAATCGCTGCGGGCAAGCGGGCGAGTACGGAACCTGGCTTCGTTGGCGTTGTCGTCGGCGTCGGATTGTCCGTCGCCATCGGTATTGTTCAGCGACCCGACCAGTGCAAAGTGATAGTAACCGCGACCACCGCTGACGTTGTCATACCAAGGGTTTGTCGTCAGCCGGCCATAGAATCCGGCTTCCTGCGTATCGCCACGGTATCGTCCGTCGGTATTGATGTTTTCCAGTAAGAAAGCACCATAGTGCCAGCCGTAGGAGAAATCGTCGGTATGCCCGTGCATACAGATACCAAGACGGCGCGCGTCCTCGTTGAATGTTTCCACCGCCAGCGGCCGTTCCATGAACACGTTGTGCCGACTGCTATTGAGGTGATCCAGACCGATCGGACGTTTTTGGTTACCGATCAGCAATGTCTGATTGTTGGGCAGGTTCGTGAATCCGAGGAACACATCCTTCATTTCAGCGATCGCAGGATTATTGAAATCGATCTGCGTTCGAAAGATCATGTTGTTGGGCACGTCACCGGAAATCTCCAGCCGAATGCGACGAAAGTCCCAGCGGTCTTCTGGGTCATCCGTTGCATCACCAGTTTCTAGGAAATTGGTTCCAGCATCGCTCTCGAGAAAGTTCCAGTTGTCCAGGTGGACTCGCCCGGACATCTTCCACGATGACTTCTTCTTTTTAGAGGCCGATTCTTCCGCGAGACTCTCTTGATGCGCCGTCCACGACTCTTCGATATCGTCAACGCGCTTGAGCAGTTTTTCGTAGTCGGCAAGCGGGACTGTCGCCTCTGATTCACTCTCGTCTGTCGTCCCGCCCGGCTCGCTCTGGACCCCTTCGTCGGTGACCGCCGATACCAGCGCCACGTTCTCGGTCGACAGCAAACCGAACGGATCCTGGGCGTGCAAAGGGTTGATCCCACTTGATGCCACTAGAGCGAGTGTGGGCATCACAATGCGCGCACCGATATCCCGAAGTTTGAACTTCATGCTGGTTCCATCCATGAAAACGGCTTGCGAGTCGTGCAAAACTCGGCAGCCTACGTCCGCTGCATGAACATCCTGTTCGATGCAATTTGAGCGCGGAAGCGAAGACATCCGCTTAAAGGGACTTATCGTAGGGATAGACCGGATTGTGCGGTAAATTCGCCAATCCGTAGGAAGCTTCGGTTCGTTGAGGACGCACAACGCATGAAAACGGTGTAAGTCGCACGAGCCGCAAAATTTAACAGCCCGTCACGCTAGCTAAGCGGCGCGGCGCGTTTCACCGCATAGGCTTTGATAGAAACCGTTGCGGCAGATCAAGTCTTCGTGGCGACCGCTGTCGGCGACCTTGCCCGATTCGATCACAATGACTCGGTCGGCCATGGTCAAACTGCTGGGCCTGTGAGTGATCATCAGGCCTGTGCGGTCGACCAAGAACTTTGCCAACGCTTTGTGAATCAGCTGCTCACTTTCGATATCGATTTGGCTGGTCGCTTCGTCCAAAATCAAGATATCCGGTTCGCGCAAGAAAGCCCGCGCCAGGGCAATCCGCTGCATCTGGCCGCCGGACAATCGCATCCCGGCGGTTCCCAGAACCGTGTCATAACCGTGCGGCGTTTTGCGGCGGATAAACTCATCGGCAAACGCCATTTTTGCGGCACGGACGACCGCGTGCGAATCGGCGCCGGGTGTGCCGTAGCGAATGTTGTTCTCGATGGTGTCGTCGAACAAGACGGTTCGCTGGGTGACCAGTGCCATGCGTCGTCGCAGATCGCGAATTCGCATTTGATCGATGGGGGTTTCGTCCAGCAATAGTTGGCCATCTTGAGGGTCATCGAATCGGCACAGCAAGCTAATCAACGTGCTTTTGCCGCTGCCATTGGGACCGACGACGGCCACGGTTTCACCGTGCCGAATCGAAAGATCGATTCCCCGCAAAACCTGGGGGCCGGATGGGTATTGATACGAGACGTTTTGAAAGTGGATGCGCTGATGCGGACGGGCGACGCGGATCGGTGATGCAGGCTCGGTGACGCGAATGGGCGCGTCAATGATTTCGTAAACACGGCTGCTGGCGGCGATCCCGCGCTGCAAGTGGCTCCACACATCGGCCAGTTTCCGAGCCGGGTCGGAAGCGCCGATCAAAAAACCAAAGAACAATAGGACGTGCGAAAAGCTCAACGGTTGGTCGCTCATTCGAATTCCGAACAAGTGCACATTGCCGCTCAACACCAGGTATCCGCCGGCAAGAATTGCCAGACTGACGGTCGTCATTCCCAGTAATTCGCTGCTATTGCGAGCAAGTGTGTTGTAGAACGCCATTTTCATGGACTTGCGACAATAGGCGGCGATTCCTTGTTGAAAACGGGCTCTTTCCGACGAATGGGTGCTGAATGCTTTGATCACGCGGATACCCGAAAACGATCCGTTGAGCATTCCGTACAACTGACTCATCTCTTCCATCGCACGTCGACTGGCGCGGCGGATCGCTTTGCTTAGGTAATGCATGACAAATGCGACCACGGGCGTGACAATCATGACCAACAGCAAGAGACGCCAGCACCAATATGCGGCTCCACCCAAACACACGATCATTTTCAAAGGCTCACGAATCATTCGTCCCATCAGGACTGTCAATCCGGATGACACTAACGCGACATCGTTGGTCAAACGCGCCGTTAAGTCCGCAGAACCGTTTTCGCCGAACCAGTCAAGATCCAGGTGCAAAGCCTTGCGAAAGAACTCGCTGCGCAAATCCACACTGGCCCGTTCAGCGACGTATTGCACCAACACCATGTTTGCCCCAAGAGCAACCAGCTTGATTAACGTGCCAACGATCAAGACACCCAGGATCAATAACAGCGTTGAGTATGCGGTCGTCGGCGCATACCGGTCGATGGTTGGTTTCATTTGCACAAGAAACGATGCCGATTTGGCGATTGCATCGCGTTTGTCCGTGTCCGCATCCAGTTGCAGCACGAGTTTGCGCAGTTGGTCTGGCTGTGCGTTCTCATCGGTTTTGGCCACGGCCAATTCGGATGACAAAGTCTGAATGTGCGCGTCAAGCGCCGCAAGCTCGGCATCAATTTCGCCTAACTGTCGTTCGCTGTACTCGGGCAGACTCTCGCCCTGGAAGACGACCTCGACGATCGGATACAGCACACTGATATTCGCACCCCAAAGCAGCGCGATCACCAAAGATGTGGTGAGCACCCCGAATAACGACCAACGTCGGCGGGCAGCGAGTCGTAGCACACGGCGAAACTCTTTCATCGAATCGGAGTCATCCTTGACGTACCGGGATTTTGGACCATCGGGCGTGGACGAGCTCGACCCTGGCGAACTAACCGCCGTCGATCCCGAACCGCCGAATCGGTTGCGCGGTTCTTGACCTCGCAGACGATTCCGCTGCATTTGTACCGAACCTCATCACTGCCAGCCACCCGAATTCGGGCAGCAGGGGGCCACGTCAACGAACGGTTGGATGCGCGCGGGCAGTCGTGTTGGTTGCTAGCAAGGGCCGGCCAAGCCGATTGTGCCGATTAAGTGGCTCGAATGCGTCTCTCTGGAGAGGGAATGGGACGCAAAAACGACGCAGTTTCTTGGCTTTACCGTAGAGTTCGCCGGGACCATTCGTGTTGGTCCTCTCGGCCCGGGGCTATCAGCGATGTGCGTTTACGGTTCAAGGCATGAGAGTCTGAAATCGTGCGCCAAGCCAATTTTGCGCAACGCGGAATGATGCGATGAGTTCAACCGGATCGAAACGGACGCTCCGCCGAGGCTTGGTCTTCATGCTGATGACCTGCCTGATCGCCACGCTGGGGTACCGTTTGGCCGGATGGGACTGGATCGATTCCATCTACATGGTGACCATCACCATTTTTGGTGTCGGCTATGGCGAAGTGAATTCCATCGACGAGACGTGGTTAAAGGTTTTCACAATCGTGATCATCTTCGCCGGATGCTCGTCATTGATTTACGTGATTGGCGGTATCGTGCAGATGCTGACCGAGGGAGAAATTGAGCGAATGTTGGGCAACCGAGTACAAACGCGTGAAATTGATCAACTGTCCGACCACACCATCATTTGTGGTTACGGCCGCGTCGGACAGATGCTGGCCGAGGAATTGCAGCTGCAAGGTGAATCGCTCGTCGTGTTGGATCGAAATCCGGACCGGGTTCAACTTGCCATCGACGATGGATTTCCCGCGATGGTCGGTGACGCGGTCGGCGACGATACGCTTCAACAAGTCGGCTTGCTGCGCGCAAGAGCGTTCGCGACGGTGTTGCCAGATGACGCGACCAACGTGTTCATTACATTGACCGCCCGTGATCTAAACGAATCGATTCGAATCATCGCGCGGGCCGAATCACCCTGTACCGAACGCAAGTTAATGCGAAGTGGCGCCACCAACGTCGTTATGCCGGCAGCGATTGGTGCCATGCGAATTGCACAACTAGCGATGGCAGATGTCGAAGACAGTTCGTTGCCAGAGCAACGCTATCGGATGCTCGCGACCGATATTCGTCCCAACGCTGAAACGGAAGAATCACGCGTCGGAAAGCCCGTTCCGCCAATCGCGACACCGCACGCCGACGCGGAACACGATGTCGTCCTTGACGAGGTCAAGCAGCTTGGTGATATGGCGACCGATCTGACGCGAACCGTTGCAAAGCGTCATCTGGATCATGTCATCGAGCGTGAAAAGCAAGAGCATCCACAACAATAGCGGTGTTAATCTTGACTCATGCCAAGGCTGTGCAACACCGCTTTCAAATTCTGGCTCTCGATGGGTTTGACAAGGTAGGCGTCAATCTTTACCCCGAAACGTTTTGTCGCATCACGCATATCCTCCGAAGCCAACAAGACCACGACCACGGTCTGCGAGAGTGATCGATCGCTGCGCAGTTCGCTAAGAAAGGTTTGGCCATCCATCCGAGGCATGTGCAAATCCAACAGCACCAGATCTACTGGCGGTCGGTCACCGAATTCTTTTTCGGCACGCAAATATCGCAGACCGTCAACGCCGTCGTGGACGTGATCGAGTCGTATGTCGGTTGCATGTTTTGCGATCGTCCGACGGGTGAACTCGGCATCAATTTCGTTGTCGTCGATCAGTAATAGATTCAGTGTCATGCAGCTATCCGTTCAGCCGGGGGAATCGCAAAGGCAAATCGAACATCGCGGGTCCTCGCGGTGCCGAAACTCGGCCGTGCACCGGTGAATTTATGGTTTTAGTGAATTGCATGGACCGCGACCGCTGTGTCTTCGTGCTGAGCGGATCGGCTTCAGTCTGAAGCGATTCGCCGGTCTCCGCTTTCGAGGCCGAGCGGGGACCGTTCGCGCGATTCATGAACGTGTGTTATTATGTACATCCAGCGTGCTGTCGGCGCGAGGGCTTCAAGTCTGTATTTTTCGCGTTCTACCGGTTTCAGTTGCTTCTTGAATGATGTCAGCGGGTAAGTCGTGAGGTGCTTGCGGGGCGTGCATACCTAAGTTTCGAGGCTATTTTTATTTAGCGACTCGATTTTTTTGTGTGTAATCGAGACAGATGCCCCGTATGGCCGCTCGTTGTGCGTCGATAGTGCGTAAAATGAGACCTAGGCGAAAATGCCTCCCTTATATTTCTCGAGAAGAGTAGTAGTCGGATGGAATCCCGAGTCGATCCCCAAAATATGCCGCAGTCAATCGTCTATGTGATCGACGATCACCCCCAAGAGTTGCTATTGATTCGCAGGCTATGCGAGTCCGTCAATCTTGAGGTGCAGACGTTTGATTCACCTGATGATTTTCTGAAACAGGTTGATCCAAAATCAGCCGGCTGTGTCGTCGTTGACCTCTTGATGCCACAAATGAGTGGCCTGGATGTTCAGACACGAATGTTGGCGTTAGGTGTGACGATGCCAATCATCGTCGTCACCGGACACGCGGATACGGGCACCTGCCGCACGGCATTCAAAAAGGGCGTGTTCGATTTCTTGGAAAAAGGTTTCGAGCCGCACGATTTGCTAACCAGCATTCAACGTGCACTCGAGGCAAACGAGCAGCACCGCGAAAAAGAAAGTCAACGCGGCGTTGCGATGGCGCAACTCGATGCGTTGACACAGCGTGAAGTGGAAGTGATGCGGCAGCTCGCCCAAGGCAACTCGCTAAAAGAGATCGCTGGCGCCAGTGGCATCTCGGTGCAGACCGCTTCGAAACATCGCTGCAACATCTTTCGCAAGCTTGACGTCAACAATGAAGTCGATTTGCTGAAGCTCTTGATTAGCATTGATCCCGAGTACGCAAGTCTGGCTACAGGTTCAACCGCCTAGTTCGATATTCGGTCGCAATATCGAGTCGTGCGATACCATGTCGTGCGATACCATGTTGTGCGATACCATGTTGTGCGATACCATGTTGTGCGATACCAATTCGTGCGATGCCAGCGCCGCGACTGCTAATGGCTGATGTTCGCTCTCTGGCAATCCAGAGCAGTCGTGGGCCGCGTGTTTTTGCGGCGAGTCAACAAATTGCCTGGGCGTCAGCCTTCCTGAATCTGCTTGGGAAAGGTCAGCAATACCGTTGTTCCGCTCTCGCCGTCGGATTGCATCGTGAAGTGACAGCCGATAGTTTTCGAGATGCACATGCATCGCGTCAGCCCTAATCCCAGACCGTCGTGATGTTGCCCGCGGTTGAACGGTTCAATCAACCAGTCGACTCGATCGGAGTCAATTCCTAGACCGTTGTCCTCGATTTCGACAGTCACGGTGTCGGCGTTTTCGACAATCCGACACTCGATCTGCAGTGGCACATCGGGCTTTCTAAACCGGATGGAATTGTCCAGCAACGAGGCGAGTAAGTTAACGACTAAAACGTCGTCGGAATCAATGGTTGCTGAGCCAGTGATCTCGGGTCGCGAAAAGTCGCCGTCATGTTGTGCGACGACCTGATCCCACGCCATCGTGATGCCTTCAGCCAAGTCAATCGTCGAAACCGTTTCGACCACTAGCGGAACCGACAGCACCGATCGGATTGAAACGAATCGATCTCGCATCTCATCGGTCGCCTTCGTCGCGGCGTTAAGCATCTCGATGGATTCAGGTGACAACTTTGATTCGTCGATCGATTCGCGAAAGATCGACAAGAATGACTTTGCATGGCGCGCGGGCGCTTGCAAATCATGCAAAGCACGAAAGATCAGTTGGTATGAAACCTGGCGGGTGTCGACTGGCTGTGTCATGGGATTCGGGTACCAAATACTGCCACGCACTGGCAACGCAATCTAACCAGTACGTTCGTTCGACCGAAAAACGGGAGCAGGATATTCTACCCAATGCACCTGTAGCGTGAACAATGGTGAACACCGCGACGAGCCTAAACTTTAGATGAAAGCGTTTTCATGAAAACGACATGATCAAATTTCATCCAACAGGCTCGTAAACCAACCACCCGGACGGGTTGCGCACCACAATTTAATCTGCCAATCGAACGCCACTGAATTGCCAGCGCGCATCGGCGGGAAAGAAATTCCGATAGGTGGGGCGAATATGATTTCGACTCGTTGCCACACTTCCGCCACGCAGCACGTATTGGTTGCACATGAACTTGCCGTTGTATTCACCCACCGCGCCGGTCGGGATTTTGTACCCGGGATAGGCGGCATAGCTGCTAGAAGTCCATTGCCAAACCGAACCCATTAAGCCCGCCGGCTGATCACACTGAATTTCGTCCGCTTCGATGCGACGGCTGTCGCAAGACGTTGGATGTATGGACAAATCCTGTGGAAGCAGATCATCGGCAAAGGAGTGTTTCGTCGTTCTTCCCTCATTGATCGCATGCATGCACGCGATTTCCCATTCGGCCTCAGTCGGCAGTCGCTTACCTTTCCATCTCGCAAACGCATCTGCTTCGAACATACTGATGTGAACGACAGGTTGCGTTGGATCGATTCTTGTCAGTCCGCTTAGCGTGAATGTCATCCAGTCGTCATCAATCCGTTGCCAGTAAAGTGGTGACGACCAGCCGTGTTCGTTGACCGCATTCCAGCCGGCGGACAACCAAAGTTCCGGCCGCTGATAGCCGTCGTCTTGCATGAACTCGAGATAATCGCCGCACGAAACGAGTTGGTTCGACACCACGCAGTCGTGAAGAAACACGGTGTGTCTTGGGAATTCATTGTCAAACGCGAAAGCGTCACTTCCGAATCCGATTTGATAGGTGCCCGGCTGAATCGGTATCCAAGCATCTTGTTTCGGTTCGTTCGCATCGCTCTGGGCAAAATTCGTTTGGGTATAGGCGGGCCAAGTCGGATTGCAGGATAAGACATGCTTGATGTCGGTCAGCATCAACTCTTGGTGCTGTTGTTCGTGGTTGAGTCCGATACGTATCAGCGACGCATATTGGCTTGCGAATGCCGGATCCTGACATTGGCCAAGCAAGGCCTCGTCGACGTGCCGGCGATAGTCGTGAACTTGTTGCAGGCCAGGTCGTGAGATCAATCCACGCTTTGACCGTGGGTACTGTTCGCCGATCGTGTTGTAGTAAGAGTTGAATAAGTAATTGAACCTTTCATCAAAGACTTGGTAGCCTGGCTGCTCTTTCAGCACGAAAGTTTCGAAAAACCATGTCGTGTGGGCTAGGTGCCAGCGAGTCGGGCTGACGTCGTCCATCGACTGAATACAACAGTCTTCTGCAGTTAGCGGAGCGGCGATTTTCGCAGAGAAATCACGAATGGATTGATATTGATCGCGAATGTCATTCAATTTTTAAGCACTCATCTCGAAAAGTATTGCTGTGATTCGATGTGAACCGACCAGGCGAGATTCGGTGGTGTTTCACGCGTCCGTCGCCGCAATGCGATCGATCATCCGGGCCCGAGTGGTCAGCGTGCGAAAGCCCGTCTGTTATGCAAGATTGTCACTGAGCACGAGATGTAAGACGGCAAACTTTTGATCGTCGTCGGTCCAGTGTCGGTGCAATTCAAAGCCATAGGGCTGACAGAACGCGGCAAAACCGTGCACCGTGTATTTGTGAGAATATTCGGTATGAATTGATTCGCCCGCTTTAAACCAATGATGCTTTCCGTCGACCGTGACGCATTGCTTGCAGCGGCTGACCAACGAGATCTCGACCCGATGATCGTCATCATTGTAGATCGCCCGGTGATAGAACTGGTCCAGGTCAAAGTTGCCGCCAAGTTCGTCGTTGATTCGCCGCAATAGGTTCAGGCTGAATTCCGAGGTAATGCCTTGTTCGTCATCATACGCACGCTGAATGACATCGTTGTTTTTCTGCAGATCAATGCCGATCAATAATCCACCTTGCGGTCCAAGCGACCGTGACATCGTTTGCAGCAGTTGACCTGCTTGTTCGTCAGTAAAGTTGCCGATGGTGGAACCAGGGAAATAAACGGCGACGTGGGAATAGTCGCGGTCGCAATACGGAAGTCGCAGCGGTTCTGTGAAGTCCGCGACAACCGGTAGAACGTCCATTTCTGGATAAGCAATCTGCAGCGATTCAGCAGTTTGCAGTAGGTGTTCTTCAGAGATATCAACCGGGACATAGGCGGCCGGCTGTTTAAGGCTATCTAACAGACATCTCGTTTTCAAACTGCTTCCGCTGCCATACTCAACCAGCATGACCTGTTCGCCAATTTGATCGGCAATCGATTCTGCATGTTCCTGCATGATCGCCAATTCGGTGCGCGTCAAATAGTACTCATCGAGTTCGCAAATGGCGTCGAAGAGTTGTGAGCCACGTTGGTCGTACAGATATTTGCTGGGAATCGATTTACGTTCGCGCGAAAGGCCGACCAAAACGTCATTTCTAAACTTGCATTCTGCATCGGCGGATGTGGCTTGGCTCACGATTTCTATCCGTTGAATAGAGTGGCTGGCGTCGCATTGGTCGCAAAACAGCGGCAGGCGCGAAACGGTCGTATTGTAGAGCAATCGTCAATTACCGCTGACGCCCGCAGCGAAACCCGTCGGCAACCTGACTCGAATGTGGAGGTGTCCCTGATGCAACATTCGATGCAAACGACGTTCCGTTGTTACGTGCGAATCTTGGCTCTTTAGAAAAGCCCGGACGCGTATTGGCCGGTTGCTAAGGTTTCGGCGTCTCAGATTCGCGAAATTTGGATTTCAGTGCCTCGATGTTCTGCGCCGACCAGTGTTCTGGCTGGGTGACTGCGATCCATGCGTCGATGTAGCTGGACGGGGAATAATTGTGGCCGTATCCGATCGGGACGGTGGTGGCCATCGGCAGGTCAAACGCAATCTGCAAAAATGTGATGATCGGATACCATCGCAAGTGTGGCGAGACGTCGGGGCCTCGTGGATCGCCCAGCCAGTCCGGTTGGCTCCACGCCAGTTCCGGTGAAAACCATACCATCGGATCGCTGGCATATTGGATGTAGACGTTCCGGATCGGGCCCCACGGTTGATCGGATCGCAGTGCGTTCGTCTGCGACGTAAATCTCAGCAGTCTTCCGTCGCGAAACGTGGGCAACCACGCGGTGCTTGTTTCGTTGCGATTGCGTACAAAGGATTTCCAGTTTCGACTCGGAAAGGGTGGACCGCTCCACACGGCACCGGCGATCGGATCTTCGAACACGGTGAACAGGTCTGCTGATAATTCCGATCCCAACGATCCAAGGCTCAACCCTTGCAAATAGAGCTTTGGCCGAGCATCCTTTGGCAAGGTTTTCCAATAGGAATAGACTTCGTCAAATAACGCACTTGCCGATCGAACCGATCGATCGGGATCAACCAGGATTGTGATCCAACTGGGCAAGTAAGAATACTGCGTACTAACAATCGCCGTATCGCCCCGATGCAAATATTCGATTGTGTCGACGGCCGATGGGTCCAGCCATCCGGTTCCGGTGGGCGTGGAAACAATCAGGATCGATTTCTCGAATCCTCCGACCCGTTTCAGTTCCTGCAATGCCAGACGAGCGCGTTCTCGTTCGGTCGGACGTGAACGCATGCCGACATAGACGCGAATCGGACGTTCGGATTCCTCGCCGGTCAGTTGCGATATGTCTGCGTCCGTGGGCCCCTTGGCTAAAAAGAACTTTCCTTGCCGGCCAATCGTTTCCCACGTTACCAATGAATCGGGACTGCCTGTCAGTTCGCTTTGCTCTGGCTGCTGAACTTCCTCATCGATCAGTTCGTCAAGGTTGGCGAAAAACGCGTCTGCGGCGGTCACCAAATTTTTCGCGATCAGATCATTCGAAAGAAACGCAACGGCAACGACCACGGTGATAAATCCGGCAAACGAAGCGATCCGCCGCGGTACGAACCGAATCAGTTTTGACGTGAGGAATCGCCAGAAGCTTAACAACAGGCGGACGGTCGCGACCATCATTGCCCCGATCAAAACCGCGATCATTGCCGTGCGATACGGGTATGCCGTTTCCAGCTCTGGCATTCCCATCAACTCGCGGATCGAGTTTTGCCAAAAAGTCATTCGCCAAATGAAGCCGACGAACAGGATCGCAACAACGGCGACGGTCAACCGTTTGGCAACGACTTGTACGGAACCCGCAGGTTCACGCAGTTCAAAGAATTGGTAGATCGCGACAAGCGTCACGCCCACGCCATAGCCGATTGCGATCGCAAATCCAGATAGGATGCCCTGGACCAAATAAGTGCGTGGCAACAGGGACGGCGTGACCGATGCCGCGAAAAAAAGGGTCGCCACGGACAAGCCGACAAACGAGAACGAGTTTTTGTAATTGACGAAACGGTCTTTCATTGAATCCGTCTAACAATGGGTTGATTTGCTGTGGACTGAAAGAGCCGATTGACGACCGTCTCGGCTCTGACACGAATGACAGTGTTTCACCGATGCCGGATTCATTTCAAATTCAGGCGACCGAACACACGTCTTGTTTCTGGGGCCAACGTCCGGCCATCATATCGGCGATCGGACGCGTGGATTCAATGCGTTGCAATAGAATTTTCAGCGCTGACGTGATCGGGGTCGCCAGAAACATGCCGATGATTCCCCACATCATTCCCCAAAACATCAAGGCAACCAGAATCGTAACAGGGTGAAGATCAGAAGAACTGCCCATCAGCCGTGGTTCGATGATGTTGCCGCTGATGACTTGAATCATGCATGTCGCCGTGATTGCCGCGAACATCCAAAGAACACTGCCGTGGGGGTCCAGGATGATCAGCGGGATCGGCAGCAAGCTTGCGACCATCGGGCCAATATTCGGGACGAAGTTGAGTAAGAACGCAAGCACGCCAAAGGTGAAAGCCATCGGGACGCCGAACAGGCGAAGCGTGACTCCGAATGCCAATCCCGTGAATACCGAGATCACCGTCTTGAGGGACAAATAGGATCGGATTTGATGATCGATCTCGCGAACCATTGGCGAATTGTGAGTGGTCTTCGGCGTTCCGATCAACAAAAAGAAAACGTAAATCAGCACAATCACGCTGGTCGAAACGAGGTTGATCAACGCTTGAGAGACAACTCCGATGCCGTCCCGCACAATCGTGTCGATGAAACGGCTTGCATCGGTTGGCTTGATATCGCTTGCCGCCGCTGGTGTTCGGGCCGTGGCCGTAACGGTTTCATCGCCGGGCTGGTCGGTTCCCGAAAGTCCTTCGGTTTCAGGCAAGATCGTCGACGTTCGACTTTCAATTTTCTCGCCGATCAGGTTTGCTTGCCGTTCGCCCCAATTCACGATCGCCTCGACTCGCGCTCGATAGGCTTGTGAATTGTTGGTCAGGTCGACCATCGAAACCCAGATCGACAAACCAAACGCGATCAGCAGTATGACACCGGCCAGAAAGGTCAAGCCGGCCGCAATCATTTGGCTGACGCCCAAGCGGTTTTCAAGCATCTTTAAGATCGGGCTGACGCCGCTGACCACAAACAGGGCGACGACCAACGGTACCAGAACAGGCCGCAGCCAATAGATCGAATAAGTCGCCGCGACGACCGCCAGCACCATCAAGGCGATCGTTTGTACACGAGAATAGGATGGATCGTTGTAGTAGGTCGGATCATTGTCGGCGTTCATGCCAACGAAAGTACCGGCAAATTCCGCCTCAGGGAAGCCTGAGTAGCCGCGAGCGAAAGCCTGAGTGGCCGTGAGCATGGGTTTCCTTGAGCGATTTAAGGCAAGCCCGCTGTCACCGCGGCTTGAGTGCCGGCTGGTGACGTCGGTGCTTGCAACAACCCTATCGATCCCGTTCGCCAGTCGCGGCGCTATCCTGTCATCCGACCCGTCGATGTTGGTCACTGCGAGATTAGTTGCAGCGAGATCGGTCAGTGCGAGATCGGTCAGGGAGAGGTTGCCGCCAACTCGCTCGGAAAGAATCTTGCCAGCGCGATAATCTTTCTTCCAAGTCACACGTGCATATGGCTCGGTACAACAGCGTGATGCCACGAATTGGCTTGAATTACCTAGGAAATTCAGCCACCAAAAAACGTGGCAGTACCGAGCGTCGAATTGGCACAGCGCGTGCATAAAGACAAGAGTATTGATCTGTTGTGGATCAAATTTTAAGGCGTCTCAAATGAGTGAGTCGAACGATGGCCAATCGTAGCAACAAAAAGAAACCTAAAGGGTTCAACAAGAAACCGGAACCTGTTGTCGCCAACAAGCCGATGACCGGTAAGGGCAAGTCACCTGTGAAGCCCAGCAAGAAGTGATGGCCCGGCCCTAGCTTGATTGTCATAGCAAGGGGCGTAGACACCAGCGACGAAAATCGCTCGTGTTCTACGCCCCTTCTCTTTTTGCGCCGAACTCTTCCGAAAAGGCAATCATGTCCCCACGCGGCGTCGGTCTTGTTTGGCCCCGCCGCGCGTCGTTGTGACTAGCGACTCGGGTTTTTACGCACCAAGTCTGCAATCGTACTGCCCGAGTTCACTTCGCCAACGATGGTCGCGTTGGAAAACATTAGTTTGGGAACCGTTCCCGCGCCGGCTTCTTTATAAAGCAGCACGTTCTTGGCAATATACTGAGACGCGATGCCGGAGGCCAATTGGTTGTTCAGTCGCTCGGCACCGACCAATTCGGTCGCTTTCGAAAACGCCTGCGACGCAGTACGCCGCTGCTCAAACAGCCAGTCGTGATACTGCGAGAACAGTTTGCGATCGGTAAGCCAAACGGCGATCGCAAGCTTTGCGATCTCGCAGGATTCCGCCCGCTCGGGGCTGTCGTTGCTTGCCGCGTCATTACAGGCTCGGCTAAGGGGGACGGGCAAGGCGATTACAGCCAATTGCCCCTTCAATTCTTTTGACGCTTGTTGCATCGCATGATGTGTCTTCTGGCAATGCGAGCACGTGTAATCAAACATCTCTGCGACGACATACGTTGCACCGACGTCGCCCCACAGCGGCCATTGCTGAATATCCAGTTGATGTCTGCCACCGACGACGGGAATCAAGCGCCGTTCGGTCTCTCTCGGTGGTCCCTTGTCGGCGTTCTCGGCCGCACGATCACCGTCGGGTCGCGTCGCGTCCGAGCCGTCTTCATCGGTCTCAGTCTCGGGCACGGCCATCACACCGATCAACGAAAACATCGGGCTGGAAAGCAGCGAGATCGTGTCGAACGAACCCCGGCTTTGGTCCGCCGCTGGGGTGCTCGCAGCATTGGTGCTCGCAGTTGGGGTGCTCGCAGCATTGGTGCTCGCTGATTCGGGCAAGGCGATTGGCGCCTCGAAGACTTCGGAGGTCTGCGTCTGCGATGGGGCCAAGAAGACGTCGGTCGAACTTTCGTTCGGGTTCGCCGGCAACGTCGCAGGAGTGTGTGTTTCGATCACAAAGGTCTCTGCGGGGGCCGTGAAAAGCTGCGTCAAGACAAGGCCGCCTACGGCAAGTATCGACCAAGTGACCGATCGGGCGAAGTGTGCGTTGCCCAGTGGACGGCGCCAGATCATCAACCCCGCCAGGAGGATCGCACAAGCATGGGCGACCAAACAGTACGGACAGTATTGACCGACGGCAAAAATCTGAAGCCCGACGAACCAGATCGCAGCCAACGCGGCGACCAAAGATAGCGGCATCAGCGCCGACGATGCCAGCGACCGAATCGATTCACGCGAGGATCGTAAGGCGACCACCAAGCATCCAAGCACCGACACGTACAAAGCCACGGCGGGCAATCCGACGGGTACGCCAAGTACTTTGGACCACTTGCTGGTCAACACGTGTTCGCAACTAAAGACACTGCCGTCGCAACCCGCCACCTGGTTGCCGGTCAGGCCGGACCACGCCAGGTATCCACTGACACCCAGTGCAACGGTCGCGATCACACCAGCGATCGTGGCGAACCCAACAGAGAGCTGATTGGTCGCGGCCGCGGTTGGAGCAGACGGCAGATGCTCTGCCGAACTTCGCTGACGATCGCGGCGGCTTGCGTAATGCCTCTGACGACGGGTCGCGGGGATGGTCGAGAGGAAAGCGGAGTGGTTGTTCAGGGAAATCATCGGTGTGCTTCGAGTCAGAACGAGGTGGCAAACTATCGCCGAACCACGTCAAGGCATGGGATTCGGCAGCCGCGGACAACATTGGTGTTTAAGCCGAAAGCTGACCAACCTTTGCATGCATAACACATGCCAATTCTGTTCGTTGCACCGTTTTTACGGAGGAATGCGTGTCCGATAGCACTTCAGGTGAGGCAGCGGAGCCCTCGTCGGAACCGTCTGTCGTGGCCGCTGCCGTTCGATCGCCCCTATCGGATCGTTTCAGTTCGGATCGTCCCAGTTTGATCGCTGGTCTTCGTGTTCAGCCCGGCGGGATCTAATCGTCTCGCTTCCCTCGTTTTTCTTTCTTGGGATGTTCGACGGTGATGATCGGATCGCTTTCCCGCCGATCGACGACTTCAAATTCGTCCGGCAACGTCAGATCGTCGATGGTCAATACGCCACCTTCGGCGATCTCGTCCGCGTCCAAACGTATCTCTTCGGGAAAGTCTTCAGCCGGACCAAACAGGCGGACACGTTTGATGTGGTGGTTAAATTTTCGCGGTCGCATCACGTTTCCGCTGAAGATGACTTTGATCGGCAATTCTTTTTCAATCACGGTCGAATCCTTGGGGTGTTTCTGTGAGCCGAATCTGATTCGGCTCGGGTAGCCAAAACGTTAAAGCGGCACCGATGACATACACGGTTCCGCCGACAACCGCCGCCGCCAATGCCACACTCTGTTGAGGCATTTGCGTTGCGAGCCAAGTCGTGACAAGTGCGGCGGATGTTCCGATCATGCGGCCACCGATGTTAGCGGCAAAACTCTCGCCGGTGCCACGCAGGTGAGTCGGGAACACGCGAGGCAGGTAGTTGCCCCAGAAACTAAACTGAGCCACGGTGACCAATCCGGCAAAGAAGATTCCGATCTTTAGCAGATCCAAATCGCCACGCGCGGGATAAAAATACACCAACGGAATCAGGATCACTCCGGGCCACAGAAAGATTCTCAGCAGCCAGCGTCGACTGACGACAAAGATCGCCAACGTGGCCAAGAGGAACCGTCCCGTCAGTCCACCGAACTCTTGGTAACCGTTGACTTCTGCGGCGATTTTCTGCTGTGTTTTCTTTTGCTCGGTCACTGACATGTCTGCCGTCAGCATTTTGACCTCTTCCAGAGTGGGAACAATCCGCGGCGTGTGTTGCAGCGCGCCGAACGCAGCCCCATAGCTGCACGCGAACATCAGCGTGGTGATGATCGTCGTTCGACGCAGGCTAGGTGAAAAAAGCTCGGCGATACTGGGGCGACCTAACGTTCCTGCGGCCTTTTTCTCGGCCCACTCGGGTGACTCGGGTAAGAAAGGTCGGATCAACAACAGCGGGATCGCCGGTATCACGCCAGAGATGATCGTGTAACGCCAAGCCTCATGTCCGCCGACAATTTCAGGCAGGCTGCTAGCGTATTGAATCGCTAGGTAGTTTGCTGCCGTCACCATCAAACCGCCAATCGACGAAAAGGCTTGGGTGTATCCCAGCACGGCTTCGCGTTGCTTTGGGTTCGGGAACAGTTCGGCTAGCCAAGCGACGGCGGCAACAAATTCGACACACACGCCAATGAACGTGGTGCAGCGAAGCAGCAATAGCATCTCGACGGACGTGACAAAGCCACTGGCCAGCGCGGATACCGCATACAGCATGATGCTGAACACCAATATTCGGCGGCGTCCCCACAGGTCCGTCAAATAGCCGCCCAGCAGTCCAAAAATTCCGCCCGCCATTGCCGGAACGAAGAACAGCATCGCCACCCAGAATTCAAAATCAGGGGTGCCCGGTGCCGCGCCGATCAGTTCCTGTAGCGCCGGTCGCACGATCAGCGGCAGCATCAACAATTCATAGATGTCAAAGGCAAAACCGAGTGCGGCAATACCGCAGACGATCCACTGGATCGCAGTGAATCGGTCATTCATTGCGGGTCACTGTGACGTTGTCGATGAAAATTTCTGCATTGGTTGAATTGCCGAACAAACCGGGGCTGCCGTTCGCGTTGGGTGACGTATCAATCGCTTCGACGAGCCAAGCGTTGGGTTCGTCGGTTCCACGTTGCCAGACTTTTCCCTGTACCAGGGCGGTACCGTCACCCCGGTTTGCGACTCTCAATTTCAGGGTGTACCAATCGCCGGCGGACCATTGGAACTGGGTTGATTTGGCCATCCGCAGTTGCGCCGCCCAACTGCGAATCTGTAACTGCTGGGACTCGCCCATCAAGTCGAGCGTATACCGTTGCGCGATCACGCCCATGTCGGGCAACTTGGCGCTGACGGCTGTGTTGTCACCGGTCCCGGCGCACACGTCTGCAGTGACGGTGTAGTCGTGAAGGTCCGTCGGACCGAACCACGATTGGCTGCGAGTTCCTTTGGGAATCGTCGAGATTTTGACGATCATGGGCTCGCTGTCGATCAATCGAGCTTCGTGTCGATAACGCGCACCGATCCAGGTGACAGGAACCTGTTGATCGGAAAAATCAAATTTCCAAGGCAAGGGTGGTACGATTCGAAGACTGGCGGTACCGATGATCGGTTTCGGATTTCCTTCGTCGGCATTCGTTTGCCGCAATGAACCGGTTGCCTTGGCCGCAGATGTAACGGTGACGACGGCTGCTAGATGGCTTGCCGATTGCGGTGCCGTGAAGACGCCTTGGCTGTCGATCTCTCCGCCGCCGGACACTTGAAACTGGAAATCGGTGGGCTGATCCTTGAGACGACGTCCGTTGGAGTCAAAGCCAACAACTTCGAAACGGATCGTCTCGCCTGACCGGACCAATGCTTCGGCCGGAATGACTTGCAAGTAGGCCAGTGACATTTCCGCCGACGATTCTTGTCGTGTCAGTGATGCTTGGTCGGCCGATCGTGTTGCGTCAGATTGCAACGGACGCTCGCTCGCGGGATCGCCAAGGCAAAAGAGCCCGCCGGTGGTTGGTAAGAAGATTCGTCCATTGGCGATCGCTGGCGAACCGCCGATGTCGTGCCCCGAGGGTAATCGTATTTTGAACAATGATTCGGTGCCTTCGTCGGTCGGTTGCAAGACGTGGACGATGCCTGTTCCTGTCGCGGCGTAGATTTTTCCATCCGCAGCGACAAGGCTGCCACGCATCGTCGTGCCTAGCTTCACCCGCGAGCCGATTTCTTCGCCGGTATCCGGGTCCAATACATGCAGTGCCGATGAGTCTTCGACCACGTACAATCGTCCGCCCAGCAGCAAGGGCGAACTCTTGCCGACCATCAAGCCTTCGGTCCGCCAAAGTTCGGCCGACTTCGAGCGCGATGATTCCGATTGTGTTGACGCGGCTTTTCCATCAAGACAGACGACGGCACCCATCGCGGTTCCCTCGGGGTTTTCTTCGCCGTGTCCGATGAAAATGCGGCCGCGTGGGTCGATTACGGGCGATGTATTGACGCCGCGGCGCGAGATCGGCTGTTGCCACAGGATGCGGCCGGTTCGTGGTTCAAATCCGTACGCGTTGCCATCGCCTGATCCTGCAACCATGACGTGTTTGCCGTCCAGCAGTGTGATGACGGGCGTGCTGTACGTGGTGTCTTCGGGCAACGGATTGGTGCTGGTCGTCCATACCAATCGTCCATCGGATTTACCAAAGGCAAAGAAGCGGTGTGCCGGCCGGGCGTTATCGTCCCAGCCGGTCGTTACACCACTAATGATGACCAGATTCTCAAACACAATCGGCGTATTGGTGCGTCCGCCGTACGTGCTGAGCATGCCGAACTCTTCCGACAACGAACGTGACCAAACCGTTTGTCCGGTTGCCCCGTCGATGCACTGAAAAAAACAACACGCACCATTCACGTAGACATTTCCGGTCGCACGATCGCCACAGACATGGGACCAGCCGACGCGTTCGGCAGGTATGTCGGTTAAGAAAACGTTATAGATGTTTTCCCAAAGGAGCTTGCCGGAATCGGCTTCAAGACAGATCACTTTTTCGCGGTCTTTAGGCGTACCGGCTGAATCACGGACGATCGTATAGATGCGTCCATTCATCACGATCGGTGTCGAAATTCCTGCCGCGAGTTCACTTTTCCAAAGCACGTTGCTGCCATCGCCGCCCTTGGGATCAAAACGGTCGATCAAGCCGACTTCCGTCGAAACGCCGTTGTTGGCCGGGCCGCGCCACTGCGGCCAATCTGTATCGGCGGTACAGCGGGGCAGCACCGTGACAAGCGATGCCATCAGCGCGATATAACGAAAGAGATTCATCAGCGGTTGCGTCAAAAGTGGTGGGGCCAAGGAAAGTGGATGACTTGCCGACGGGGTATCGATGATCCGGTCGCGACAACAGGTGCGAGCATGCCCCAAGAGGAGGCGAGTTTTTGCGAACAGCCAACATGGCAAGTTGTGTGCCAATGGGTGCGCCGCGCCGCGTTCGATAGCAACTCGCAAGGAAACTGTGAAGAAAGCCGCGATTGCGATGTGAAGGAACTTGCTGGTGTGGCAAAAAAATTGCCAGTTGGCTCACTCAAGACGGCCGAGCAGAAAAGTGGTTAGTTCCGCAAACCGCATAGGTCGCTGAGAAGTCGTAGCAAGGCGGCAAAGCTATCGATCGACGCCGTCTCTTTGGCGGTATGGTACGAAGACGTGGGAAGCTGTAACGTCGTTCCGGCGATTTCGCCGGGGCATGCATTCATCAGGCGTCCCAGTTCGGTACGGCCAAACGAAATCGGACGCTCACGGGTTTTGTTGATCTGTTCGATGAACTGATCTTTGTACGCATAACGGATTCCCAACTTTTGGGCTCGCGATTGAACCTCTGTCGTAAACGTTTGATCGAATTCTGCGGTCGCATCGCGATTGCGCAGTACCACTTGCTGCTGATCGACAACGTCTTCTGGATAAGGACTGGTGTCCAGCACGAGCAGGCGCTTTGTCGACAAGTTATCTCGCTGGAACCACTCGGCGATGTATCGCCAGCTGCGCCCCGCCTCTTCCCCGGCAGAAAAAAACGCGGTGCCTTGAAATCCGGCACGAAACAACTGGATGATGGCCGCAACCATCACGACGTTGTCCAGCTGGGCCGAGAACTTGCCTCCGTCGACCGACAGTCGATCCAAAAAGGATACCGGCGTGCCAGGCTGCAGAAAGTCGAGCCCTTCCAGTTGGAAAATCAAGTTGCGGCGACGCGGGCAAACAAAGGCATGGTCAATGATACCTTGGCCTAAGTAGGTGCCCGTGTACGGAGTGTGCGCCTGCACTCGCTGGCCGTGAAAGCGTCCGGCGATCAATTCCATGAATTGTTCCGAGATGCTGTCGCCGTTCAATTCGCCACGGTTGCCCGTAATAAACGCGGCATACTGAAACTCATTGGGTCCCGTGCAGAGCAGCCCATTGCGGTCCGAGTGCGCGGACAAATAGATGGAATCTGGCCGAGAACCCTGCGCGACCAACAGTCCGTGATAACGCTTGACCGAAATCGGGAACTCCTCAAGCTCACGACGAAGGACACGAAAGAATGCGTCTTCGGCGCCGACCACCGAGGGTTCGCGAACAAGAGTCCGCAATAATAAAAGCGACTCGGAAACAAGCTCAGCGTTATTCATACAGACGGTGCCGGGGAACGAGCGATCTCGGTGGGCAATCAGCAACTTAGGCAAATCAACAAATCAGGCAATCTCAGCGGGCGATCTTGCCCGTCAACATTCGCCCGCGGGCAAACGCCGCCACGTGCTGGTTGCGGACCATCTTAGATATTTGCATCTTGATCGTGCTCTTGAAACCCGACGTGATATAAGTCCGTACGTCGGTCGTTCCAGTTTTGGACGGTCCCCTGTTGACGGTGTCGACGCAGCATTTCAAGGTCGACGTCGTGAATGATGACCGTTTCAATGTTCGCGTTGGCTTCGGACGCGATACCGTCACGGGCGAACATCACATCGGCAGGCGTCAGAATGGCGGATTGCGCATAGTGGATGTCGGCATTTTCGACAAACGGTAAATTGCCCGTACACCCGGCCAGAACCGCATAGACATGGTTTTCGACACACCTCGCCTGCGCACACGTTCGGACGCGAATGTAGCCATGGCGAGTGTCGGTGTTGTAGGGAACGAACAGAATGTTCGCCCCTTTGGAGGCCGCGATTCGCCCAAGTTCAGGGAATTCGCAGTCGTAGCAAACCTGGATGGCGATCTTGCCGCAATCGGTGTCAAAGACTTCTGCGGTCGAACCACCATTGACCCCCCACCAACGTTTCTCGCTGGGTGTGATGTGCAATTTGTACTGCTTCTCGATGCTGCCATCGCGACGAAACAGATAGGCGATGTTGTACAATTTTTCGTCTTCGATGGCGAATTGAGAACCGCCGATGATGTTGCAGTGAAAACTGATCGCCATCTCGGTGAAGAGTTCTAAGTACCGCGGCGTGAACTCTGCCAGCGCACGCGCCGCGCTGCCGGGACGCTGTTCCGGCAGGCACGATAGCAACTGTGTTGTGAACAACTCGGGAAACAGCAAAAAGTCGCACTTGTAATCGCCGGCAACATCGACAAAGTATCGAGCTTGCTTTCCGAATTCTTCAAAGTTCGCGACAGGCCGCATGTGATACTGAACCGCTCCGATGCGAACCGGTTGGACGCTTCGGCGATAACGTCGCTTGTTCGACTGGCCGGCGTCTAAGTTTTTCCATTCTAAGAACGTAGCATAGCCACAACTGTGCGCATCACTGGGCAAATAGTTGGGAATCAGTCCTTGCAGCGTTAGTCCGTTGGAAAGCTGGGCCGTCAACACCGGATCGTAAAGTGATTTGTCGATCACTCGTTCAATGTATTCGCGAGCGGTGAGCGAGTCGGCATGCTTGTGGTACCCGGGGATGCGCCCGCCAGCGATCATGCGGGTCAGTCCTCGTTGTCGGCACAGGTCTTTGCGTGCGGCGTAGAGTCGACGCGAAAGTCGCATGCCGCGGTAAGCGGGATCGACCATCATTTCGATACCGTACAACGTGTCGCCTTCATCGCGATGATTGCGAATGTAACCTCCGTCGGCCGTTTTTTTCCAATCGTGCCACTCAAGATTGTCGTCGTAGTTCAGAATCAAGCTGCTGGACGAAGCTGCGACCTCTCCATCGATTTCGACGACGATTTGGCCATCGGGGAATATAGAGATTTGACTGGCGATATGATCCTTTTGCCACGGTTGCATGTCGGGGAAACAGCGATGTTGTAACCGAACGATGGCATCGAAATCGTCTAGTCGCATCGTGCGAACGATGACGTTGGATTCAAATTCCGATAGGTCGATGCTGGGTTCAGAGTGCATGGTGGATTCGTTCCTTGTGCGCAAAAGTTCTTTAAGCGCGGTGCAGTGATGTTTGCCGAGATTGAGCGTGGTATGCAGCGCTCGAAAAGCGGTGACGCGATTGCGTCGAGACAAGGCAGCCTGTGACGTGATTGAACGTCGGGGATGGGCATCAACGTTCTGAGCGAGATGCGTTGATCGTTGGTCGGGATCGTTCGTCCGTGGATTTGACGTTGATTTCGTTCGTAATATCTCGTACGCCAGAGACTCGTGAGGCCAGTCGCAACGCCTGCATGCGAGCAACGTTCACAGTGACTGTACCTGACAACGTTACGATTCCTTTTTGAACAGCGACAGTCACTTTTTGACGGTCCAGTATCTCATCCTCACCAAGCACGTTGATGATGTCTTGACGAATCTCATTATCGGGACGTTTGGCGGTTCGAACTTCCATTTCGTTATTTACCCGATCCACTCCGTGAACTCGGCGTGCGATTCGTTCAGCCGTCTTTTTCGCATATACCGAGTCCACCCAACCCCGCAGCGTGACCGTTCCATCGGCTGATGCGATGTTGACGTGTTCGATGCGAACACGTGGATCCGCTTGAAGCTCGTCTCGAACCCATTGCTGCAAGTTATCGTCGCTCGGTTTCAGTGGCGAGGCCGCAAGGATGGACTGGCTGGCGACGACCAACTCGTTGCGTATCTTGTGATTGCCGCAGACGCCACGCGCCAAGTCTTCCGCCTGTTCTTTGTGGAACAAATGCGGCACTTCCCCAGCCAACGTGACGGTATTGGATTCGTGCGAAACATTGATGGGCTGATCCGCCAGATAGGTGTCGCGAGAGAGCCGCGCCTGCACGGTTGCGGCAAGGTCGCGTTCTTGGGGGTCGGAAGGACGAAGGGCCGAGGCCAATTTGTTATCTACCGAACGAACACCATCAACCTCGCTGGCGACGCGTTCGGCCCACGCGGATACTTCGCTGTCTGCCAAGTTTCCTCTTAGGGTAACGATCCCGTGATCGACGCTGACTTGAATACTACGCGCACCCAAATCTTTGCTGCGTTCAAACTTGTCTTGGATTTCTGATGCGATTCGCTTGTCATCCGTTGACGATGCATCAACGTCCAGCAGGTTGACCACCGACGTCACACCGTCGGTTCGTTTCGCGATTTGTTCGACGGCGTCCTTGTCGAGGAACGATTCGACAGAACCCTTTAGGGTCACCTTGCCGCCGGAGGCCGCGACTTCGATGGTGTAGTCGCGAAACCGGTAATCAAATTTGATCGCTTGTTTTAGGGACTGAGTGATCTCATTATCCGTTTCTGCCAAGACCGCCCGCGGCGATGCCAAGAAACACAGCACCGTGATGATGAGCACCGGAAGAAAAGCGTTTGTCTTGTTCATTGGATTGTTGGCGTCTTTGAGCCGTCGTCGAAGTTTGATACGGCATGTCGTCTTGTGCCGGAAAGAACATTTTGGATTGGAAAATTTTTTTCCATCTTAAGAGCAGATGGTTTGGTCCGTTGTCATGCGTTCACATAGCTGTCGAGCGCGTTCATATTCTCCGCTGCCGACGAATTTTAGTTCCAGTGAAGAGGCATCGCCGAGCATCCGGATTGCCGCGGCAAAATCACGCGATTCCGCGGCAGAAAACGCCTTTTCTGCAATGTCGGCCGCTTGGTTGGCCGCCCGTTCAACCTCGGCAAGCCACTGGGCGGCCTCGTGCCAACGCTTTGACTCGTCGCCCCGAGTCGCCTTGGACGCCAAGATCGCTTGCCAGCTCTTTAAACCTCTCAAATCGATCGATCGGGGACCAAAATCCGTATGCCAATTGCACCCTCGCCATCCAGATTTGGCTTGGTCGATTGCCTCACGCAACATTTCTAGACTTACCATGATTGACTCGCTCGATGAGTACTACGTCCGCTGATGCGAATTGATCGGCGGGCGTAAAATGTCCATCGTTGGCAAACGGCGTGCCAGAATGAAAGCAATTCTTTCCATCCGACGCAGCTATCGGCGGGCCAAACCCATTGAATACAGCATCGCCCGTGATCCTTTTCGTAAGAAGACGAATTTTTCCGATCGTCGTGGGGCTGTCGGCGGTCGCCATTGTCGTGTCTTGTCTGCTGACGCTTCGCGCCCTGGATGATCTGCCCGAGTGCAGTCGCCGGATGATTGCGTCCGAAGATCGTTTGATTCGTATCACGAGTTTGAAATCGGTGTTGCGAACCGCGACGTCACGCCTTCGCACCTTAAGCCTAAGCGGTGATGAACAAGACAAGATCGAGCTGATCGAATCATTGTCTCGTGGTGATCAGTTGTTGGACCGTTTTGTCGATCACTCGCCGAACAAAGAACTGAATGAAATCTTAGCACGCTGCCGCCGTTACTTTTCTGACATCAAGAAACAAGTTCCCGATGCACGCTCGGCGGCGAAGGAAGAAACGACATCGCGACGTGCGCAATCACAACTGCTGGTCGATCAGCTTGATGAGCAGGCGGTATCCGAGCAAAACAATTTGTCGGCTCTGACGACCACCGCCGATCGCGAGCGGCGTGAAGCCAAAGCAGCGCTCATCACCGGTCACGTGGTCATGCTGGGCGTCATCGGATTGCTTTACTTGGCCCGGCGAGCCGAAAGAAAGCTGCGCATCGATGCGGATCGCCGAAACTTGGCTACCGACGAGCGGTTTTCGCTGGTGGTACGCGGTTCGGCGGATGGGATTATCCTGACCGACGATGTCGGACGGGTGCAGCTGGTGAACCCTGCGTTTTGCGAAATGATCGGCGCCGACGAGCAAACCCTGGTGGGACAACCCGTCGGGTCATTATTCGCCACGACGGCAATCGATGAATGGTTGGCCAACGCACTGGACCCCCATGAATCTGGCACGCCGCGAACGGTGCTTGCCAAACGCGCCGATGGTCGTGAATTTGTCGCGGAGCTGACGATTACCACCAGTGTCATCCACCAGCAAGAGTTTTTGGCGATTTCGGTTCGCGACGTCACTGATCGTGAAGAATCACGTATTCGGCTGAAGCAACACGAAGCGATGCTCAGCGAGATACCCGAACCGTTGCACATCTTGGATGCGGTCGGCCGAGTTGTTTACTGGAATCGCGGTGCACAGTCGCTGTTCGGTTACGAATCGGACGAAGCGATTGGACAAACGGCGGGTGATCTGTTGCGTATTGTTCCGCCAGAGAGCGATGACAGTAATATCCATACTCGCGACTACGCCGAAGCGGAACGATGGACCGGTGAATTGCGGGCGACGACAAAAGACAACCGTATCCTGCGAATCGAACGTCGAAGGACACGGGTTTCAGAGAACGGCGAGACCATCGGCGAGGTGATTTTTGATTTCGATTTGGGAGAACGCAACCGTTCTCAACACGTGCAGCGGCGTCGGCAACGGTTGGAATCACTGGGGACGTTGGCCAGTGGAATTGCGCATGATTTGAACAATCTGTTGACGCCAATCTTGATGAGCAGCCGAATGTTGCAGCGCGACAGCCCGAACGTCGATCGCAATGCGCTCTTGGATACGATCGCCAGTGGGGCCAGTCGTGGCGCGGATTTGATCAGTCAGTTGCTAACATTCGCACGCGGCGGCGACGGACAACACCAGGTGTTGGACGTCCAAAACTTGCTGCCAGAAATCATTGTCATTTTGCAACACACCTTGCCCTCCAGTGTGACCTTGCGAACCGAAATTGCCGCCGACTTACCTGAGATATACGGCGATGAAACTGAAATCAGCCAAGTCGTGATGAATCTGGCCATCAACGCACGCGACGCAATGACCACCGATGGCAAGCTGACGATCGGCGCTAGACGTATGGTCTTGGACGCCGAACGCTCTTACTCTTATGCGACGCTGCAGCCAGGTCAGTACTTGGCGATAGAGGTTTCAGACACCGGGACGGGTATCCCACCAAACGTTCGAGATAAAATGTTCGATCCGTTTTTTACGACCAAAGAACGTGGACAAGGAACGGGGCTCGGGCTGAGTACTTCGATCGGGATTGTTCGCAGCCATCGCGGAGCCGTCGAAGTAAAATCAGTCGTTGGAACCGGCACGACGGTCACCGTCATCATCCCCGCACTGCAGCAGATCGCCCCGGATCATCCTGCGCCGGCCCATTCGGTGTCGGCGTCGGTAACAGCCAAGCAATCAGCGATGCAAGATCCGGCACGGTATCAACATGCACCCGAACATAACGCCGAACGAGGCAATCGATGAACTCGCCTCTCGAAACTCCAACGCTTTTGGTTGTTGACGACGACCCGTTGATTTTGCAGTGCATGAAACTTTGTTTGCCCGAACCGGATTATCGAGTCGTCACGGCTGACACGGCGGCACGCGGGCTGCAGATGTTTGCCGAATACAAACCCGATGCCGTACTGCTGGACATTCAGTTGCCAGACCAATCGGGCCTTGGCGCTCTGCATGAAATGCACGACATCGATCGGCGTGTTCCCGTCATTTTGATGACCGGTCACGGGACGGCCGAGACGGCCATTTCGGCCATGAGCGGTGGCGCGTTCGAATACATCACCAAGCCGTTTGAACCCGATGATGTTCTGCCGGTAATCGACAGCGCCTTAGAAACCAGCCGGATGGCTCGAATGCCTGCCACGCTGCCAACGGAAAATTCCAACGCGGCGATCCTGGGGACCGAAGACCGAATTCTTGGCGATTGTCCGGCGATGGTTGAAGTCTTTCGCTCGATCGGCCGAGTCGCATCGCGCGATGTTACTGTTTTGATCTTGGGCGAAACCGGTACTGGAAAAGAAGTCGTCGCTCGTGCCATCTATCAACATAGCAAGCGGCATGATCAAGTCTTTCACGCGATCAACTGTGCGGCGATCCCCGAAGCGTTGCTGGAAAGTGAGTTGTTTGGTCACGAAAAGGGTGCGTTCACGGGGGCCGATCAGCGACGAATCGGGAAATTTGAAATTTGTAACGGTGGCACGCTGTTTCTTGACGAGATCGGTGATATGTCGCCAGTGATGCAAACAAAGTTGCTGCGCGTGCTGCAGGAAAAGCAATTTGAACGTGTGGGCGGCAGCAAGACATTGCAAACGGATGTGCGTATCATCGCCGCCACGAATCGTGATTTGAAATCCGCGATCGCCGATAGCAGTTTTCGCAGTGATCTGTACTATCGACTCAATGAGTTTACGATTCATTTGCCGCCACTGCGCCAACGGGGTGACGACCTGTGCAGAATGATTGCCTATTTCTTTGCCAAGTCCGCCAAGACGCTTGGAAAAGAATTTGATTCGGTCGCACCGGAAACCATGTCGCGGTTGAGCGCACATACGTGGCCGGGCAACGTGCGCGAACTGCAAGGGATCATCAAGCAAACGCTGCTAAAGGCCAGTGGCCCCGTTATCACGCCATCATTCTTGCCGGCCGGGTTTGGTTCGCCCGATCACATTTCCCCCGCCGCCGATTTCGTGTCGGGAAGCTTGGAAGATGACCTGCGTCAACAAATTCGAACACTTGTCGAAACAGGGTCACACAACATCGCGGCCGAGATTCATGACCGGATCGACCGCATTCTTCTCTCAGAAGTCTTAGATTCAACCGGCGGAAATGTGAGCGCGGCCAGCACACGATTGGGCATCAGCCGTCCGACGCTTCGCAGCCGGCTCCGCCAGTTGGGGCTATCCGCGAAATAACCCCGTGATGATTCAAATTGTTCGTGCGCCGTCCGACTCAGGATCTGGCTGGCCAATCCATATCGGCGGTTGAGGACGTTTCAGGCATTAACATCCACGACGACACGACCTTTGATTTGGCCCTTTAGGATTTCCGTTGCGAGCGTTGGCACATCCGCCAAGGTGGCCGGCCGGATCATCGCGTCGAGTTTGTCCAGCGGCAGGTCGGTTGCCACGCGCTGCCACGCGCGCTGGCGGTTTTCAAAAGGTTGCATCACACTGTCGATCCCCAGCAGATTGACTCCGCGCAGCAAGAACGGAATAACCGAGGTCGGCAGCGCTGCGCCGCCGGCGAGCCCAACTGCGGCGACCGACGCACCATACTTTAGTTGGCCGATCACACGCGCTAACATCTCGCCCCCCACGGCATCCACACAGCCCGCCCACGTCGCTGATTCCATCGGCCGTTTGCTCGCGGTGTCGATTTCGCCGCGTCCGACAATACGTGACGCCCCGAGCGATTTCAGGTAATCCGCCGTTTCGGGTCTGCCCGTCACCGCCGCGACTTCGTAACCCAGATTCGCGAGGATCGCAGTAGCGATTGAACCAACGCCGCCCGCGGCGCCGGTGACCAGGACCTCGCCTTGATCCGGTTTCAGCCCGTGGTCCTCCAGCGCCATGATCGCCAAGATTGCGGCGAAGCCAGCGGTCCCCACTGCCATGGCTTGCTTTGCGGTCAGCCCGTCAGGCAGAGGCACCAACCAGTCTGCCTTGACACAAGCCTTTTGCGAAAAACCGCCCCAGTGGGTCTCGCCGACTCGCCATCCCGTGAGCACAACCTTGTCCCCAGGCTTGTATCGCGGGTCGGTCGATACTTGTACCGTTCCGGAGAAATCGATTCCAGGAACGTGGGGATACTCGCGCACCATACCGTTGTTCGGTTGCATGCACAGACCGTCTTTGTAGTTGACCGTCGTGTACTGGATCGCGACCGTGACGTCGCCCGCAGGCAATTGGTCGTCGTTCAGTGTTTGCAGGGCCGATGAAACATCGCCTTGTTTGTTTCTCTCGACCACAATGGCGCTAAACGTCACAGGATTCTCCGTGCTGGTACATGAAACAGCCGTTCTGGTTGTTCGCAAACGGTGACGACAAGACTTCAATACAGCGTCAAGTCAGTTGCCTTGTCAATGCACTTCCCTGGTTAGAACCCTTCAAGCACGATTTTGCCGCGAGCAGTGTTACTTTCGATTTTTTTATGAACGGCACGCAGCGTTGCCGCATCGATTTTGCCGGCTGTTTCTGTGACAGTCGACCGAATTTTTCCGGCGTCGACCAGTGACGCAACTGTGCCGAGTAACTTGCCTTGTTCGGCGATATCAGGTGTATCGAAAAGCGGCCGTGCAAACATAAATTCCCAGTGCAACGAAATCGCTTTTTGTTTCAGCAATCTTACATCAAGTTCTTCTGGGTCATCGATCAAACCGAATCGGCCTTGCGGTGCCATCAGGTCGACGATGTCTGCCAGGTGCTGGTCCGAGTGCGTTGTCGAGAACACAAACCCAGGTTCCGTCACACCAAGCGATTTCACTTGGGGTGACATCGGCTCGCGATGATTGATCACATGATGGGCGCCACATTCTCGCACCCAGTCCTGTGTTTCGGGCCTTGACGCCGTCGCGATGATGGTCATGTCGGTCAGGGTTCGCAGCAATTGAACCGTAATCGACCCGACGCCGCCCGCTCCACCTACAACCAAAATGGTGTCTGCCCCGTGTGGAGTCGGGCGTTTGACGTCGAGTCGATCGAATAACATTTCCCAAGCCGTGATCGAAGTTAGCGGCAGCGCGGCGGCTTCGGTGTCACTTAGGCTGGCCGGCTTGTGGCCAACGATCCTTTCATCGACCAAGTGAAACTCGCTGTTCGTCCCCGGTCTCGCGATCGAACCCGCATAAAACACTGCATCGCCGACTTGGAAATTTCGTACTGCTGGACCCACCGCTTCGACAACACCCGATGCGTCGAACCCGAGTACGCGGTACTTGCTGGATTCAGGTGCAGCACGCTGTCGTACCTTGACATCCACGGGGTTCACCGAAACGGCGTTGATCTTGACCAACAAATCACGGCCTTGCGCGACCGGCATCTCCAGTGTGATGTCCTGCAACGCGTCGTTGCGGTCGATCGGGCCAGGAGTTTCGAAGCCGACGGCTTTCATTGACTTTGTTGGATAAGATTTCGGACGATTGTCCTGCCTTTGTGCTTTCAGCCTGGATCGCGTCGTTGCAAGCCAGGACTACAGGCAACCGAGACACAAGCAACCACCGTGCCGTTTTAGTCAGGAGATCTGTCGATCTCGCTCATACGCGGTGATTGACCAATATTTGGGCGTTTGGGCAGATGCGGATCCATCCCGTTGTCCGCCTGTCAGTTGCCCAGATGTGCGCAGTCGAGCCGAACGTTGGCGGGGAACGCGCAGTTGGTCCGCGACATCTGGGCCAGATAAGACGATCATTCGGTGTTTGCAGCGATTGTTGATCGCAAACCGTTCACCCGCTTCGGTGTTTCACGCAAAATTGTTTCGCGAACTCGCTTGTCGCTTGCAAGCGTTCCAAACGCCTACCCGTCAATCCCGTGTTCCTTCATCATGCGATAGAGCTTTCGGCGTTCGACTCCCAGGATGCGGGCGGCAGCGGACTTGTTACCGTTTTCCTTTTCGAGCACCTCGATGATGTGCTCTCGTTGAAGTGACATGAGAGATCCTGCTGCCTGCGCGGCACCCGGATCGTCGCCGGTCGGTGGTGGATCGAGCTCCTCGGGCAGGTCGTCCATCGTGATCACATCGTCCGCAAGAATTTCGGCCCGTTTGATCGTGTTAATCAATTGACGGATATTACCGGGCCAATGATGCTTTTCCATCGCGATGCGTGCATCTTCTTCGATTTTCATCGAATCGCCCAGCAAGTGATCAATGAGCAGACGGATATCGCCGGCCCGCTCGCGCAGTGGCGGTAACTCAATCGTCAAGACATTGATGCGGTAGTACAAGTCTTCGCGGAATCGCCCCTGCGCGACTTCGTCTTTTAAGTTTCGATTCGTTGCCGCAACGATCCGCACATCGACGCGACGTTCTTTCTCCGATCCCACTCGTCGCAGCGAACCGTCCTCCAGGACACGCAGCAGTTTGGGCTGCAGTGCTAACGGCATCTCTCCGATTTCGTCGATGAAGAGTGTGCTTTGGTCCGCCACTTCAAACAGACCTGGTTTTGTCGCCGTCGCTCCGGTGAACGAACCTTTCTCGTGTCCAAACAATTCGCTTTCGACGAGTTGTTCGGGCAGCGCGGCGCAGTTGACTGTCACGATCGGTCGATCGGCACGACGGCTGCCTTGATGAATTGCTAGGGCGACCAGTTCTTTTCCCGTCCCGCTTTCGCCTTCGATCAGCACAGAATTATCAGTCGGTGCAACTCGGTCGATCAACCGAAAGACTTTCATCATTGATTCACATTGGCCGATTATTTTTGTCTTTGGCCGTTGGGTTCGGTCGATGACTTCGCGCAGCCGAGCATTTTCCTTGCGAAGCTTTCTGCGCTCGAGCGCGCCAAGGCAGCGGCGCTCGAGTTCGCCCATCGGAAAGGGTTTTGACAGAAAATCGAAAACGCCCCGCCGCATTGACTCGACCGCATTCTCAATCGTTCCTTCGCCGGTCAAAATAATGATTTCTGTATCGGGGTTGACGTCGCGCATGCGTTGCACGAGTTCCAGTCCGCTAATTCCGGGCAGATTCCAGTCGAGAATCGCGATGTCAAAGTCGTGTCTATCGCACTGGCTAATCCCGTCCTGGCCGCTGGTGGTATGTGTCACGTGGTGTCCGTTTTTCTGAAACCAGCGGACACAACCGGTCACGAAATCGTGATCATCATCGATGAATAGAATGTCGAACGACTCTGTGGACATGTCGGATGATAGGTTGTGGGGCAGTAACGAAGAGCAAGTTCTGGAAACCGCTTGGGTGATGTCGTCCGGCTTAGGCGTCAAATGCCGTCATGCAGCCTCTTTGTAGAACAAATGTCCTTGGCGTTCACGGGGCTATGCGTCAAAACGTGCTGTCCCGTTTGCAGAACGATGAAGTTGTGCGAAAAATGAAGGTGATTCGTTGGTGCGTTTGCGAATGATGCGATCGGCTGACATCCCAAATCGATTAATAAGGGGACGTGACATGCCGGACCGAAATCTGTTGGAATGCGATCTGCGTGGGCAGACGCTGGTGCTGAAACGATTGGCACAAGGGGCATCCTTGGACGACGTGCTGCAGACTCTCGTCGAAGTCTCAGAACAGACTCGGCCCGAAATGATCGCGTCGATACTGTTGCTGGATGAATCCGGCTGCCTGCGACATGGTGCATCGCGTCGTTTACCAAAAGCATATTGTACGGCTATCGACGGTGTGATACCGGGGCCGGACGTCGGTTCGTGCGGAACAGCGGCTTACACGGGTAAACGCGTGATCGTTGAAGACATCCGCACCGACCCGCTATGGAATAACGCGCGCGAGATCGCGCTGCGTTTTTCGCTTCAGGCATGTTGGTCCGAGCCGATCGTCGCATCGACCGGTGATGTTCTGGGAACCTTTGCGATGTACTATCAAGTTCCCCGCGCACCGGAACAAAATGATTTGGATTTTGTATCTGCCAGTGCCAACTTGGCCGCGCTGGCGATCGAACGTGTGCGATACCAAAACGAAGTGGAACGAGAGAGGGCGGTGCTGAAGACGATTGTTAACGGAATTCCCGATGCGCTTATCTCATGCCACCTCGATCGTAGAATCACTCACTTTAGTCGCAGTGCCAGTCGGGTTTTCGGATACGAACCGGACGAGGTGTTGGGACAACTGACCACATTTCTTTATGCTCATCCCGACGACCATAAACGGATGGCAAGAGAACGGTTCGATACAAGCTTGGGTGAAATTTTGGAAGTCACCGAGGTCCTGTGGCGACGAAAGTCCGGGGAAACCTTTCCCGGCGAGTTGGTGGGCACGACGATTCGAGATGAAAGCGGAAACCCGCTAGGATTCCTCGGACTGATCCGCGACATCACCGACCGAAAAAAGGCAGAAGCAAAGTTAGCCGAGAGTCAGAATAAGTTGGTCCAGGCCGAGCGGCTTGCCGCGATGGGCCAAATGGTTTCCGCGATTGCCCACGAAAGTCGAAACGCGTTGCAGCGGATTCAAGTCAGCATCGATGTGCTGCAGTACGAAATCGAGCCGGGATGTGAATCACGCGATGACTTGGATCGAATTAGCCGCGCCAAAGCCGACCTGGAACATCTGCACAATGAACTTCGTAACTTCGCCGGGCCGATCCAGCTAGAGATTTCGTCCGCGAATCTTGCCCAGGTCTGGCGGCAAGCATGGACGAACTTGCAAATCGCTCGCCAAGGACGTGATGCGCAGTTGATTGAAGAAGTCGACGGCATCAACCTTGATTGTCAATGCGACGCGTTTCGGATCGAGCAAGTGTTTCGCAACCTTTTCGAGAATGCCTTAGCCGCGTGCAGTGATCCGGTTCGTGTGACAGTGACTTGTCACGCGACAGTGAAAGATGGAGTGCCAATGCTATGCGTTTCGGTGCGAGACAACGGACCCGGATTATCTGAAGATGTGAAACCATGTGTTTTTGAGGCTTTTCAGACAACAAAGGCTAAAGGAACCGGATTAGGCATGGCGATTGCTTTAAGGTTTGTCGAAGCCCATCGAGGCACGATTGAGGTGGGTGACGGACAATCCACCGGAGCCGAATTCGTCATCGAGTTGCCGCAAAGCCTGTAAATGAAGCGTCGTTTAAGAGTCTTGATTGCCGATGATGAACAAGATATTCGCCAGGGATTCAATCGACTGCTCGGTAAACTCGGTTGTGATGTGATTGGCGAAGCTGCCGATGGCAAGCGATTGGTTGAACTGTGTTTATCCGAAAAGCCCGACTTGGTGATCACCGATATCCGCATGCCTGAAATGACGGGCATCGAAGCGGCGACCGAGATTGTTAAAACTCAATCGGTTCCGTTCATTTTTGTGTCGTCACATGAGCGTCCGCGTGACGATCATTCGGGATTGGTGGCGGACTTTCTAATGAAACCGGTGTGTATGCCTGATCTCGAAGCTGCCATCAACAAGGCTTGTCCACCCCTGTAATTCGTATCGAGTCACCGTCGCGATGGTTTGCTAACAACCTCGCGCGGGCTGTGGCAATAACATCGGTACAGGCTGTGCGGATTTGGGCATTGGTGTGCGAACGTTGGCAGAGGGTGGGCAACCACCCGTCTTCGCGTTTGCGTGACGCCTACTTCCAGCGCAAGTCGACGACGTGAGATCCGATTGCTTCAACGGGCGGCGTGGTGACAGATGGCCGCGGAGTGCTCCGTTTTTCGATGACGCACCGCGCTCTTCGGCGTTTGCGTGCTTCATCGATCGTCGCCGGTAATCCTGGATACGCCGCACCTGACGGTTCCCACGGATGAATCGTTACTTGCCATGACCCTTCGGTCGGATGGGAAAGGCAAAACGAAAGCGGCGACTGTGAACCGAGCGTTGGATGTAAACCTCGCTGTGGAACAAAGCTTCGATAACGAAGGCCGACCACTCGGGCCGGGCCCGATGCATCTTGCTCTTCGCGCAGCGGTATAGCCCATTGATCGACCGATACTGACCAGTCGTTCATTGCGTCACGATCGTCGGTCGGGCGTAAACGAATTTCAATCCGTGAGGTGCTCGCATCGATCAAGCGCGATCCCCCGCGTTCCTGCGTTGCGACGTCGCCGACCAACGGCCAAAATTCGATTGCCCGGCGTATTTCCAGTGTCGTCTCGCCTAGCTCACACGTGGACACGATCAAGTCATCATCTCGCAGCAGATGACGTACGAGCGGTTGGCCCAATCCGAATCCGGCACTTTCTAAATCGTCGAGGACTTCTTCGATATCGCGGTGCAAGTAATACGGCAACGAAAACCGTTGATGAAGTTCGTCTTTCCAATCGATCAGCGGATCGCTGCGTGGGTTCATCGCTTGCATGGCCGCGATCGATCGCAACAGCGCGGCAAGCGACGCGGTCGTTTCTGCGGAAGGCCCCATGCGCAGGGCACGAAACTCGACGAGTCCTAATTTGCCGCGCGTACCAAGAAAGGGATTCCAGAGCTTTTCGATATTGATTTCCGATCGGTGAGAGTTACCCGACGGATCGGCAAGAAACGGTGCAAGTGTTCCCCAAATGATTTCTGGCGGAGGATTTTCTGTTCGCTGCAGCAGGGCTAGCGCGAGAGATAGTTCAGAGATCGCGTCATGCACACCTTCATCGGCACGCGGTGCTTGGCTGGCCGGCCCCACCGACTCGAATGCGTGCAAGTAGGAAAGAGACGGATGCCGATTGAAATACTGAATCAGGCCCGGCAGCAAACTTGGCTGTGTTAAGAACGGACTTTCTTCTGGACTGGGGCCACCCAGCGTGATTTGACCGCCTCCGCCGGAATCGCTTTCTTCGCCGGTGTACTGCAACCGATACGGCGCAAGACCTTCGCTGTCGCATACCGACTCTAGCTTGCGCAGATGGTCCAGCAATTCGGCCGCACGGGCAACCGGCGCGGTGTTGATTTCAATAACGGCCGGGTCCGCCGTGACGGTCATCCAAGAGATTTGTTGATCAACGGGAGGCGGGAAGCCGGCAAGGATCAAGGTCGGAGCGCCAACGGAATCCGCAGCTTCTGCAAGCGCATCGAGTAGCTGCTGGAACACGTCGACGTCTTTCAGCCCAGGCAACTCGACACGCAGCGATCCGTCTTCGATGTCGCAGCACACCAGAAACGTACCGACATCGGCAAGCGCGTCAAACACTTCGGCATCTTTGACGCGTTTATCATGGACGGATGAGCGAGCGATTTGTGGCTCGGTTTCGGCACAAGTTGGCAACGTTCCATGGTCAAGTCGAAAAACAACACGGTGATTCAATGGTTCGTCCACCACCGTTGCCGTCATGCCAATCGAACGAAGCGATTCAGCCAAGGCGATCGCAAGACTCACCGGCGACGGACAAGTGGAGATCGCCTCGGGCACGCTATCGGCTGGCGATGGACCAATCGAATCCGATGCAGTCAATGTCGATTCGGGCGCAATGGGTTTTCGCGCATTGGGATCAGGCGATGCGAGACCGGGCGATGCCAAGCCGGGCGGCTTCGATCCGGCGGACATCGGATCGGGTGGCCCTTTCCAAACCGGCCTGCCGTCTCGCCGCGCATACAAGCCAAGGCTCCACCGCGGCAGTGGTTCGCCGCCGTATTGCCGGCCCACGCTGCGCATGATCGCCGCGCCACTTTCTCGCTGAGCGATGCCGGCAAGAATGTGATCCGCACGTTTTCGTTTGTCGTCGCCTAATGCGTCGAACAGCCACTCAGGGCTTTCCGACATGCGGTCGGTGTAGGTGGGTTCCGCGCCGACCCAAAGGCATAGTCCGCTTCGTTCCAAGGTTTCATCGTGCGCTTTCAAAGCGCTCAGGACGTCATCATCTTCATCGGCAGTGGTCATTGTGAATCTGCTTCACCACAGAGGGTAGTTCTAGAAGCCTCCGTCCCCGGATAAACTTTGATCATGCGTCGACTCAAAATAGTACACACCACGCGTTACCGGTATCCCCACCCGGTCAAATTGCACGCGCACAAATTGCTGTTGCGTCCGCGTGAGGGACACGACATTCGCATCGTGTCTTCGCGGCTGGGGATCCATCCACGACATGAAACGCTTTGGCACCGCGACGTCCACGGAAATTCGGTGGCCGTGGTTACATTTGAAGAGGAAACCGACTTGCTGGAATTTGACAGCGAAGTCGTGATTGAACACTACGAGGATATGCCGGTCGGCTATAGCTTGGACCCGCGTGCCGAGCAGTTTCCGTTTCAATATGATGTCGGTGAACGCGCCGATCTGATGCCTTTCATGCAGCCACTCTTTACGCAAAACATCGGCACCCTGAGAGATTGGACCGATGGATTTTGGAAGCCGGGACAAACACTGCCGACTTTCGATCTGCTCAACCGGATGAATCAGTCAATTCCAAAACGATTTCGTTACGGGCGACGCGAAGCAGTGGGCGTCCAACGTCCGGCCGAAACGTTGTCCAAAGGCACTGGTTCGTGCCGCGACTTCGCGACCCTCTTTATGGAAGCGTGCCGGCACTTGGGGTTAGCAGCCCGCTTTGTCAGTGGGTATCGATACGAACCGAATCTTGCACCCGGCGAAGGTGCCACCCATGCGTGGTGCGAAGTCTATCTGACGGGTGCCGGATGGCGTGGATTCGACTCGACCGCCGGTGAGCGAGTTTTGGGTGACCATATCGCGGTCGCCGTCGCACGGCATCCCGAATGGATACCACCCGTTTCTGGCACCTACCAAGGCGACTCGAAATCAAAAATGGAAGTCGATGTCGAAGTGACCAGGCTGTAAGCGTCGACAAGTGCCAACACTGACTTGCCCACGGTGTTCTATCGTGAACGGATCGCGATTTTGGTTAAGTCTAATGAGTACGGGAAACGCCGGTCGTCGTGTGGCTTGGGTGGTTCGACTGGCCCAATCCCGCTGCCGCTTTCCTTGAACCGTCCCGTTACCGGAGTCGCGCCCATTGTTATCGGTGGCGGATCATCCGCCGGGCGTTGACCGGTGGCGCCGGCGATCGCTGGTGCCCCCGTCGTCCCGTAGGTCCATGTCAGTGGCGGCGCCGGATAGTATGTGCAGCCACCGATCGCTCGGCCCGTCCAGGTATCGATCAAATCGAATACCAACTCTGACGTCGGCCAAACCGTAGGATGCAACGTCGACGGAGGCTGGCAAGCTTTGTATCTCACGCCGGCCACGTAGTCTCCTTGTACGACGCCAGGATTCATCGGAACCGATTGCTGATTGCACATCAACGCGTAGCGGTCTGGCGGCATGCCAGTCACGGCGACTTGGATTCGCTCGTTCGCAATGTCGATGAACCGAGCCATTCCGCCGCCGGTGATCTCCTCGGCCAACAGCGGCCAGGGTTCATGGGCACGTCTAAGTTCCAGTGTGATGTCACCGATTTGCACGCTGCCGAGTTTTGGAAAGTTGAATTCCTTCAGCGGTGCAAACCATTCTCGCTGCAGCGGGAATCCGGATTCCTTTAGCTCGTCGATGATTTCGGATAAATCATCCCACAGCACTTCGGGCAACATGAATCGGTCGTGCAACGCACTTTGCCAGTCGATCAACGGTTTCGTATAGGACAGGTGGCTGAATCTTGCAATCAATGATCTCACCAACAGCGATTGCAGGTCTGCGAGTCGAGGATGAGACGGCATATCGAAACTTCGCAGCACGATTTGTCCACGTCGCCGGCTTTGACGCTCAGGTGCGTAGAGTTGATCGACGCGAGTTTCGGCGCGGTGCATGTTTCCTGATGAATCGGCCAGCAAATGCCGCAGCAAACGATCCGGCATCCACGGCAGCGACGAATCTTTGGGGAATCGTTCCAGCGCGATGCCGAGTTCATATAACGCATCGTCGCGTCCTTCGTCCGGTCGCGGCGCGGTACCGCTGGGGCCGATCAACGTGCCGGAAAAGAAATACGACAGGCTCGGATGGTTCTGCCAGTACGCGATCAGCGAACGCAAGATTTGCGGCCGTGTCAAAAATGGGCTTTCCGCTGGCGTTGGACCAGCCAACGTCAGCGACGTGTAGCTATTGGGTCGTTGCCTCGCCTCATCGCGTCGGCCGCCGTGTTCGTAGTCCAACCCGACGGCTTTCCCCTCGGTATAGGCGACGTCGTACAGTTCCGATTGTTGTTGCCAACTGGACGCCATCGGCAGGAACAGTCTCAGCAGGCCGTTGTCCGGCTCGATAGCGAACCGCTTTAGTCGCGGATCAGGCGGCGGCTCGTAGCCTTCCAGCACGACCGGCAAACCGTGAATCTGGGCAGCCGATTCGACCGCCGCGACCAAACCAACGTAGTGTTCGACGTAATGAATTGGCGGAATGAATACATGGATCACGCCGTCACGAACCTCGACACAAATAGCCGTTCGTGGCGCCCGCACGTTGCGTTTGTCGTCGGCGACAGCCGGGTGCTGTTGGGCGTCGCTGATGTGGCTCAGCTCGAACTGTCTCGCGCTGACTTCCCCGTGCGTTTCCGGCAGCACCGGTTTTTCTTCAAACAAGCTGGGCTCGATCGCAATGTCGTCCGGCTCGGTCGCGTCCTTGGACAAACTGTGCAGTGGCAACCGAAATCCCATCGCGAAACTGCCGGGCAGCAAATACAAATGATCGCGGCGAAACGTCCATGTGCCGCTGGTCCACTGCTGTTTGGTGAAATCCCAACGCAGTGGCAATACATAGCCTGCCGGTTCGGATTGCGGTGTGGAAAGTTGGTTCGCAAGCCTTTGGCGGCCCAGCGGATCGCTTAGGTCATCCGCCTGTGGCGCAAGCGGCAACGTCATGGGATTTGCCGCGAAATATTCAAACGGGTCTTCATGCGCTGCGGTGACGAATTGCGAGTGAATTCCCAGATTGTCGGCCAGCGACTGGGAAAACAGTCGAGCATCAGTGGCCGTCGCGATTCGATCGGGACATCGGTCACCGGCCAACAGCTTTCCGTTTCGCCACAGAGGTTGCCCGTCGCTGCGGTAGCAACAGCTTAGCCGCCATCGTGCACTAGCCTCGCCCTGGATGTGCTCGCCTTGGCAAAGGTGCACCGCGGCGCCTGGGGCCCACTGTGTGCGCAAGCGATCCAACAGTGCGTACGCGGAACGCAGCTTGTCCGGACCCATTGTCTGATCGGTCCATTCGGCAGCTCCCGCATTGACCGCCGAAACAAAATTGACTTCGGCGCTGCTGCAAAGTTTAACTTGTTCTTCTCGCAGTGCCGCATCGACCATTCGCCCCGCCGCGGTGATGTCGCGGACGTGGGTTTCGCTTAATGGTTCGTCCGGTGTGACAGGAAGCAATCGCCGAATTCGGATCTCGTTTCGCTCGCTGGACACACGCGTTGGGTCAACGCCGACGACCGGCACGGTGCGAAACGGATCTGGTGCGCTGGCCAGTGGAATATGATTTTCTGCGGTGAAGACTCCCATGCTGGGGTCCAGTCCGATCCAACCGGCGCCGGGAACAAACACTTCGCTCCAGGCATGCATGCTGGCCATATCGTCGGATTCATCCTCTCTGATGTTTCCTTCTTCGTCCAACCCCAACGAGATCAAGTATCCCGACGTGAATCGTGCGGCGAGTCCCAGTGCGCGCAAGCTTTGTGTCAACACCCACGCCAAGTCTCGCGGCGACCCACCACCTTGCCGAATCACGGCATCCAGATCGATGGGTTTGTCGTCGGACAGTCCTTTCAGGGTCAAATTCTCACAAACATGATCCTTCATTTTCGTCAGAAACTCGACCATGTACCGAGGCGAACGATCCAGATCGATCAGCCAATCGACAAACGCCGGTCCGCAAGTCGTGCGATGCAGGTACGGCGTCAGTTCTTTTCGCAGTTGGTCGGGATACTCAAACGGAAAATCATTCGCGTAAGGTTCGACAAAAAAATCGAATGGATTGACCGGTTCCAGGTCGGCAATGAATTCCGAATCGAATGCGATTGCGCTGAACGGTTCAGGCAAATCGAGTCGCCCGAGATGATTTTCGAACGGGTCACGCGCCCAGGTCAGCCACGGCTGGGCGACGTGTACTTTGATCGAATACGCTTCTAACTTCGCCGCGGTATGTGGGGCAGGACGCAGACGCAACCACAATGTGGTCGGGTCCATCTGTCGGTCAAAGACGTAGCCAACATGTTGGCTGAGGGCAACTCGCGTCGTCATCATTTACCCCCTCCGACGCTAGTCGCACGTCTGAGGTCCAGCGTGTGTGGGTAGTCGGGATTGATTTCCGGTGCCGGTTCACGTTCGACCAGTGGAGGCATTTCTGCGTAGTAATCTTTCAATTGGTTAACCCAGTCAGGAAGCGGCGGATCGCCGGCGCTGTGTCCCCATGACCAGAATCGTGACATTCGCCGAGCTTCGGCCTCGAACGCATTGACCGGAAACGTTTCGTATCCAAGTCCGCCGGGATGGCTAACGTGATAAACGCATCCGCCGATCGATCGTCCAAGCTGGATGTCAAAGACGTCGAACACCAGTGGCGCGTGCATGCCGATCGTGGGATGCAAGCCAAAAGCGGCTTTCCACGCCTTGAATCGAACTCCGGCGACATATTCGTGAGGATGACCCGTTTCGTGCAACGGCAGCGCACGCCGGTTGCATGTCACCCGGTATCGCTGCGGATCGAGACCACGGCAAATGATTTCGAGTCTTTCGACCGCAGAATCAACCACACGGGCTTGCTGCTGTGCGGCGGTTTCCTCACCCAGCACCAGCCAAGGCTCCAGTGCCATGCGCAGTTCCAACTCGACTCCGCCATACTGAACACGACCGTATACAGGAAAGCGGAACTCGAAAAACGGTTCGTACCATCCCAATTCAAACGGGTATCCGTCGTCGGCAAGTTCCTGCATTACGCTCTTGAAGTCGCTTCGGACATAGTGTGGCAGCATGAATCGATCATGAAGTGTCGTTCCCCAACGCACCAATGGGTGGCGATATGGTTTTCGCCAGAATTTTGCGATCAGCGCTCGGAGCAATAGCATCTGCGCCAGACTCATTCGCGAATGCGGCGGCATTTCAAAGGCGCGGAACTCAACGAGCCCCAATCGCCCCTTCACACGGTCGGCCGGAAACAGTTTGTCGATGCAAAATTCCGCGCGGTGAGTATTACCCGTCAAGTCGGCCAGGAAACTTCGCAAGCAGTAATCCAACTGCACCGGCGAAACGCCCGATTCGATTTCTTGAAGGCTGAGTTCTAACTCATCGAGCAAGTGATTGCCGCGTTCGTCGATTCGTGGCGCCTGCGAGGTCGGGCCGATGAACAATCCAGAAAATAGATACGAAAGCGACGGGTGATGTTGCCAATACGTGATCAGCGAACGCAGCAGATCAGGTCGCCTTAAAAACGGGCTGTCACTCGGATCGGCCGCGCCGAGCGTGACGTGGTTGCCGCCGCCGGTACCACTGTGACGCCCGTCCAACATGAACTTCTCGGTGGCTAGTCGAGACAGCCGTGCTTGCTCGTATAGCGAAACCGTATTCTGTTCCAAATCGTCCCAGTTATCGGCCGGGTGAATGTTGACTTCGATCACTCCGGGGTCAGGCGTCACCTTGAGCGAATCCAGCTGAGGCGCCGACGGTGGTTCATAGCCTTCGATCAACACGGGCATGCTAAGTTCGGCCGCCGTGTCTTCAATCTCGCTCAGCAAGCCAGCGTAGTGATCAAAGTTTTCCAAACGGGGCATGAAGACGTACAGGTGGCCGTCGCGAGGCTCAATGCATAACGCCGTGTAGGGAACCTCGACGAGTTGTTTGAAATACGTGCGAACGGCGTCGGGCTGTGCGTCGGCAGCCGGCGGCGTGGCACTTTCCGCGATACCAGTTTGTGTATTTTGAGGCGGCAGCGTGGGCGCGGCGGAGTTGTGGGTGGGGAAATACTCTTCTGTCGCCCAAGGCAACTGACCCAGCGGCAAACGCAGCCCCATCGGTGAACCGCCGGGCAACAAAAACATCTCGCCACGCGGGAACGTCCACGTTCCGGACTGCCAGTGATTGCTGCCCCAGTCCCAGCGCAACGGCAACGCGTATCCGATCGCTTTATCCAGGCCTCGCGACAGTGCCAGACTCATGTCGTCGCGATACTGTGGGGCCCATGGGATCGCAATTCTGTCGACCCCAACGGGTTGTTGACTCTCTCGCCAGACGTAGTGCAGCCAATCCTCGCGCGCCGGAACCAGTAACCTTGATTCGATCCCCAACTTTCTGCACAGCGTTTCCGCGAAACATTTCGCGTCGTTTTCCGTCACGTTCGTTCGCTGCGTTTCGTCGGCAATCAGTTTTTCGTCGCGCCAAAGCGGCACGCCGTCGGTACGCCAAAAACATCCCAACGCCCATCGAGGCAGCGGTTCGCCGGGGTACCACTTGCCTTGTCCATAGTGCAGCAACGCACCCGACGCAAACGTTGTCTTGAGTCGCTTCAGCAGCACACCGGCAAGTTTGCGCTTGTGGACTCCCAGTGCTTCGGTATTCCACTGAGCACCGTCCATATCATCGATCGACACAAAAGTGGGTTCCCCACCCATCGTCAATCGAACATCCAGGTCGCGAAGTTCACCGTCGAGTCGTCGACCCAGCCCGCGAATTGATTCCCACTGGTCGTCGGTATAGGGCTTGGTAACCCGCGGGTCTTCATGGATACGCGTGACAACATTGCGAAAGTCAAATTCGACTTCGCATTTTTCAGATGCGCCGGTGACCGGCGCTGCACTGACTGGATCGGGGGTGCAGGCCAGCGGAATATGACCTTCGCCGGCAAACAACCCCGATGTCGGATCAAGTCCGATCCAACCCGCACCGGGAATGTAGACTTCTGTCCAAGCGTGCAAGTCGGTGAAGTCATGATCGGTACCCGAGGGACCATCAAGCGATTCTTCATCGGGCGTCAGTTGGACCAAATACCCCGAGACAAAACGCGCGGCCAGTCCGATATGCCGAAGGATTTGAACTAACAACCAAGCCGTGTCGCGGCACGAGCCTTTTCGCAACTGCAAGGTTTCTTCGCAGGTCTGAATTCCCGCGGCCAAGCGAATGTTGTAACCAATATCGCGCTGCAGCTTGTCGTTGATGTAGACAAGGAAATCGACGCATCGACGCGGCGTCAGATCAATTCCTTTGACCCACTCGGCCAACAGTGGTCCGTTGTCGGTCAGTTCAAAGTACGGCTCCAGTTCGTGTCGCAGCAGCGCGTCATACTGGAATGGGAATTTTTCCGCGTATTCTTCCACAAAGAAATCGAACGGATTGATGACCGTCATCTCGGCATCAAGCTGCACGTCGACAACGAACTCTTTCACCGGTTCAGGAAAGATAACTCGCGCAACATAATTGCCAAACGGATCTTGTTGCCAATGCAGATGGTGATCGTCTGGTTCGATATTCAGATGATATCGGTGGATCGGTGTCCGAGAGTGCGGCGCCGGCCTTAGTCGAATGACATGCGGCGACATCCGGATCGGCCGGTCATAGATATAACGAGTGTAGTGTTCAATTCCGACGTGTATGGCCACGTTTGCGTCGACTCCGTAGATTCAAAACCAACGCACCGTTAGGGGCGCATCTCAAGAATCGCGAGTGAGTGTCAGGTTGTGTTATGAGATCCGCCGCGATCGAGTTTAATCAAAGGTGATGGAACTTGTCATGAATTCTGACGGCGTCGATACGTGTTCTCTAGGCGTCGCCCCTCCGTTGTGTGCCGATGGCACGCCGGACCGCAGTCCTGTCCGATAGCGGGTCGATCCTGCCCATACGGTGACTTCGTTTGTCGAATTCAAACGGATATCGCTTTCGCTTCCAGTCAAGGGCGTTCATTTTCTCGTTGCTGCTTGCCGACACGCAAATCGGGGGTCAGACGCACCGAAGCACAACAGGATGAATATCCCGTATTTGTGGATTCGACCGCTTCCGATTTTGATGCGATGGGACAAAGATAAGGATCCAGGCAGAGTCGATTTAACCCCTCTTCATCAACAAGGCTTCTTATCGTGCCCAACCTATCTGCCGCAGGGCAACAGTTCGTACAGTCACTCGCCCAGCGTCACGGCATCTCGACCGATGCGGCGACGCATATGTTGATCGCCGTCCACAACGGCAACGGCAGCATGGCGCAGTTCAGTCATCCCGAGTTTGGTGGTAGCGGCCAATGGATGCAGGGCGGCATGACGATGGTCAGTGATCTCTTCAACAACCAGTTGAAGTATCGGGTCGATAGTATTTGCAGCGACATTGCCAACGAACTTGCTGCGAATCAGCTTGTTCCCTTCAGCGGATCCTTCCAATCACAAAGTCAAGGCGGCTCTGCGGCTCAATCCCAAGCCTCGGGCGTGATCGGGTCAAGCAACAGTTTGTTTGTTCCCGATCCCGCTACCAATTGGTGGCCGAAAGAATTGGGAAGCCCATCCGCGATCGGATCACAGAACAATGTTCGCTATGCATATTTTCCATCGATTCGTCGGCTAGCCGTCACGACGGGCGGCGAAGCATGGGTTTATGACACGATGGATCATCAGATTGGCGGTTTCTCTCAACAACAAGGTTCCGGCGGATCGATCACGTTCACCAGCCAATTCGGAACGGTGAACCTATCGACGCTGCCGCTCGTTTCTAAAGGAGGTGTTCCGCAATCGCCCGCCCCGGCACCTCCGGCTTCTGCATCGATGGTCATACCGCCACAGTCATCGCAATCTTCTGCACCGAATCCCAATGGCCAGGTTCAGCCGATGGACTTTCCGCAAGATTCGACGATCCCTGTGAATGTTATCGAGACGTTGGATCGTCTGGGTGGTCTGATGGAAAAGGGTTACATCACGGCCGACGAGTTTGCTTCAAAGAAGGCCGAACTGTTACGCCGCCTCTAACATTGTTTTTTTGGGTGAGGCACTTCATCAGCGTCAATGAGGCATTTCGTCCGCACGCGTAGAGCTGGCAAACGCTGCGCATCGCGGGTTCCGGCGAAAGCACTCACACTCGCAGAAGTTCACTTTCAATCGCAACTGGGCTCACGCTCAAGCTCGGTCGTACTGCTGAACAAAGTGAAAAGCGCGCCGCGGGCTAACAATTCCGTGTACCGAATCATCGACGCCCAGCACGGGGACGTGGCGATGTCCTTCCACTGCAATCGCTGCCAATGCGGTTGCGGCGGGGTCCGTTTCATATATGACCGTAGGGTTCGTGGTCATGACCTCGCTGACGGCCGTTTCGGCCAATCTCGAATACTGTTCGGCAACTTTCTCGAGGACGTCTCGTTCGGTAAAGATGCCGACAATGGCTCCCTCGCTGACCACCAGCAAACTGGATACTTTGGCGTTGTGCAAAGCTCGAATCGATTCGCGAATGGTCGCTGAAGGTTCGATCCAGACGTAAGGTTGTGACTCGATCGTGTCGACCGATTCTTCGGCGAGTGCACGATGCAGCTCGCTTTCATACGCGATGGGTTCGAAATCGCTCAGTGGATCCTCGAACTTCATGGGATCTTGCGACGAAGGGTCTTGGCTTAACATCTTAGGCTCCTTCTCGTTCTTGCATCCAAGGTGTGCTGCCGAGTCGCTGCACCGTGACCTGTTTTGCAAAGCAGTCGGCTAAATATTCGGCGACGCCGCGTTGCCCGGTGATGCCAACTAGCTTGCCATCTTCGTCGGTCACACAAACGAATCTTGCTCCGTTGGTTTGAATCGCATCCCAAACATGAGAAATCGGATCACGGGTGCTGACAGACACAAAATTCTTGTCGGCGAAATCTTGGATCGATCGTTCATCAAGCGATGCTTCATCGACCAACAATGCAATGACTGATTGTTCGGTAAAGATTCCCAGCGGGACTTGCGAGTGATCAACGATCACCGCACACCCCAGCCTCTGCGTCCGCATGTCGGCGATCGCCGCGCGGACTACCGTCCCCGATCGCACAACAACCGCTTCGCGAATTGGCAACGAACTTGTCGGTTCGTTCTCTAGCTGTTCTCGAAAGCTCATGGTGACACGCTCCTTTGTATCGAATGTGACAAGTCGATCGCACATCTCACACCAATGATCGTACATCTCATGACATTGGTCTCGGTACGCTTGCTCGCAGCGCAATGTATTCCCTAAGCGGAAGCTAACGGCCGAATCGACAGCCAATCTCATCCAGTCGATTGCATTCAGTGATGCGGGTGCGAACCAAGTCGCACGTGAAAGCACATCGAACCGTGCGTTCTGTCACGATTTTCCGTTTGTCCGGTTCATGGGGGACCACTTCACATGACAAACGTGACTGTAGCGCGATCTGCCAACCCGTAAGCCTTGCGATTCATATCGAAATGCGTTGCCGAGAATGTGTTTTTATGCGTTACCAGGATGGCGGGTGCGAATTCTTTGTCACGGTGCTTCCCGACGCCAAAGCATTCGTTCCGCAAACTTGCTCGCCAAGGAAAGAAAAACGAGTCGTTCTCGTGTCGTTGCGTTGATGACAAGACTTGTCTTCATCGCGATCAATCTCGATGGGTTACGGTCTGCAAATATCCTCAACGGGTTTTCACCGGTTGTTGCTGCGCAATTGCAGTGAGAAGGCGCGGTATGAACCAGCCGGCGAGCGAACGTTGATCCTGCGTTCGTGACCCGGCGGACAGCCGATAAGTCACTGGACGCACATGACGAAATACTTTCCAATCGCGCTCGCGGTTATGTACCGCCTATTCATCGACCGTTTGCTAAGGGCCAGTCACGTGTCACCCATCACCACCGCTATTCTGATCATCACGCTGGTTGCTGTGAGCGGTTTGTTGTTGGGCAGCATCCGAGTCCGTGGGATTGGTCTCGGTCCTGCCGGCGTCTTGTTTGCAGGAATTTTGTTTGGACATTTTGGTGCATCGATCGACCACAATATCGCCGACTTTACGAAAGAGTTCGGGCTGATTTTGTTTGTCTTTACCATTGGGATTCAGTTGGGGCCCGGCATTATCGACCTGTGGAAAAAGCAAGGTTTGATGCTCAATGGAATGGCCGCTGCGATTGTTTTGCAAGGCACGGCGATTGTGATAGGTTTTTTGTTCTTATTGGACCTGCCGGCATTCACCGCGGCAGGGCTTTTTTCCGGCGCGACGACGAATACACCTTCACTTGGTGCGGCTGAACAAGCAGCATCCATGTTCGAAAGCGGCGATGGTGCTATCGAATCACTTACGTCGGCGTACGCTGTTGCATATCCTGGCGGAATCATCGGGATCATCGCATCGATGTTGCTGATGCGACGACTGTTCGGAGTCGATGTCGCAAAAGAGGTCGAGGATCTTAGTCGACAAGACACGAACGGGCATGAGCCGATTGAGCGACGCTGTGTCGTTGTCGATAACGCCCATCTGAGTGCGGTTCCCTTTGGCCAAATCCCGGGTCTGGAAGAAACCGGTGTTCGGATTTCGCGAATCAAGCGTGCGGGTGATAACGTTGTGCACGCGGCGAACGAAAAAACGGAATTGCATGAGGGCGATATCGTTCAGGTCGTCGGTACGCAAAGTGGTCTGGACCGCTTCACGCCGATGATCGGGACTTTGCATAACATGGATTTGATGGAAACGGATGGCGATGCCGAATTCAGACGAGTCTACGTGACGGAATCTCGCGTCTTGCAGAAATCTTTACGCGCCCTGTCGCTGGATCAAGTTCTCGACGTGACGATCACGCGAATCAATCGAGCCGGCGTGGAAATGACGGCACGTGGGTCCAGCCGTTTTCACTATGGTGATATCGCGCATATCGTCGGCAAAAAAGAAGACCTTGATCGAGCGACGGAATTTCTAGGCAATTCGATCAAGTCCATGCGAGAAACGCGGTTCTCTCCTCTCTTTGTCGGCATTGCAATCGGCGTGATCGTGGGAATGATCCCGATCACGATTCCCGGTCTGCCTTTCCCCGTCCGCTTGGGATTCGCCGGCGGACCGCTGATCGCAGCCGTCGCGTTCAGTCTGGTTGGAAGCATTGGCAAGTTCGTTTGGTACATTCCCTACTCCGCGAACCTTGCGCTGCGTGAACTCGGCATCATTCTTTTCTTGGCCTGTGCTGGGCTTGGTGCCGGAAAGTCATTCTTTGAACTCGCCGTTAGCACCGAAGGCGTCAAGTGGATGGCGGTGGGATTGGTCGTCACCATGGTGCCGCTGCTGACGACCGGCATCGCAGCCCGAATGCTGTGGCAACAAAACTTCCTTACGATTTGTGGCGTCATCGCAGGCAGTATGACGGACCCACCGGCGCTGGCGTTCGCGAACTCGCAAGCGGATTCCGAGGCGAGTTCGACAGCTTATGCAGCCGTCTATCCGCTAACGATGATTCTAAGAATTGTTGCAGCGCAAGCGATCGTCATGTTATTCGCCTGACGAATGCGCCCCAGCATCGACGTGCAGTCGCGCAATCAGCCTGCGTTATTTCATCGCGGGGCTGGGCAGTTTCTTGCCATTGGTATCGATAATTTGAAAGTGATGAATTCCCACCTTCTTGCCGTCGGCGTATTTCCATACCACGTTTTTCTCGCGCGTTACTTCAAACATTTTCGGCGCGTCTGGATCCGCGCGTCCACCTGCATAACTGGTCACAACGACATTGCCATTGGGCAAAACCTGACTGCCGCAAGGATCCTGCAGCCATTGTCCGGGCAGATCGTCATTGCTCAGTGTCCAAACGATCTTTCCATCGGCGTCAAAATCCACGACACGGTTGCCGTGAGTGCAGCAAACGAGTGTGTGTCCCTTGCCATGTCGAATGGCGGTAAATGGCCACGTGTGAATTGCGTGTTCGGTGTCGCCTTGAACCGTCGTGTCCAGCTTGGCGATGACTTCACCGTTTGACCCATAGTGATACACCGCAAAGTCTAGTAGATGCGGCGCAAGATAGCTTCCATCTGGCAACTTGCGAGCCATGCGGGTTTGCATATGGTGGTCTTCTTTTTGGCAAGCGAGCGGGAATTCCACCACGACATCGCCATCAGCGGCGACTTCCAGCAGCCGAGGGTTGTTGCCTGCTTCAGTGATGACGAATGTTCCGTCGGCTGTCGGTTGTGCGCTGTTGACTTCGCTTTGAGTGCCTTTCCAAATCACAGTTTCCTTCCCGTCCGGATCAATTTTTAGAACCGCGCCGCCGGTGTGAGTCTTGGATTTGCTAAGCGTTAGGATGATGCTGCCGTCGTCCAATACGTATCCGTCTCGCGTCGCGGCGGGATAAGTCCAGGTTGGTTTGCCATCGGCCCCCATGATGTACGTGCTCTTGCCGCACGCCAGAAAGCTGTGAGTGATTTCCTGTGCGTTGCTGGGCGTTGTGCAACATAGGCAGGCAAGTGATGCGAAAAGTACAAAGTAGGTCGGCGTCTTCATGTTTTTTATCAATGTCTTAGGTGAGTGGTGGAGGTGCGTTCTTCTCGCATGGCTGTCATCGCACGCCTCAACGTGCTACTTCGAAAGCGGTTTTGGGTTTTTTACGAACGCCGCTGGCCGGCTGTTTTCGGCGATGTCGACTGTGAATTCTGCCATGTAGCCTGTGAGCTCTTTGACGACCTCGGGTTTTTTATCGATCAGGTTGTTCTGTTCGCCAATGTCAGTGTGCAAATCATAGAGGGCTGAAGGTTTTCCCTGTTCGGCGCGAAGTTTCCATTTGCCCGATCGCACGGCCTGCAGTTCATTCCCGCGATGGTAAAAAAATGTCTTGTGTGGTGTGTCGGCACCATTGGCAAGTGTTGGCCAAATGTTTTTTCCGTCGATGACGCGATCTGAGGGGATGTCTGCACCGGCGAGTGTTGCAAACGTCGGCAGCAAGTCCATGCTGGTCATCAAGTTGTCATTGTCTCTGGCAGCGGGGATTTTTCCCGGCCAACGAATGACCGTGGACTCGCGCATGCCTCCTTCGAAAGTGCTGCCCTTTCGACCCTTCAGCGGTCCCGCGCTGCCGACCGCCGGTCCGTTGTCCGACGTAAAGATCACCAGTGTTTCTTTGTCGATTCCCTGTGCCTTCAGCGTGTCCAGAATCTGTCCGACGGACCAATCGATTTCTGCGATCGCCTGACGAAACAGCCGATCTCGGGTCTTGTAGTCGATCGAGTCGCCCTCGCGTTGCAGTTTGTCGATGATGGCGGGTGCAACATCTGACATGTACGGTGGTGACACATGCAGCGGTTTGTGGGGAATTGGATGCGGTATGTAAAGAAAGAAAGGGGCGTCTTTGTTTCGCTCGATAAAATCCACTGCGCGTTCGGTGATGCGTTTGGTCAGGAAATCCGCATCGGGATCCATCTCGACAACGGTCTCATTTTCCAGCAGTGGCAGAGACGGAAACTGAAAGTGCTGTTGTCGAGGATGGAAGGGATGAATGTCGTGGCTAAACGGCAGCCCGAAGTACTCATCGAAACCCTGCTTGGTTGGCAGAAAATCCGGCTGGTCACCCAAGTGCCATTTGCCAAAGATTGCGGTCTTATATCCCACGCCCTTTAGCACTTCGGCGATCGTGATTTCTTCGGGGTTGAGACCTTTGGTATCTCCGGCGAGCAAGACGCCGAAATTGGAACCCGTCGCCATGTCGATTCGCTTGGGATAACACCCCGTCATCAGCGCAGCTCGCGAGGGTGTGCACACCGGTGCGGCGACGTAAAAGCTGGTCAGCCGCGAACCCTCGGCAGCCATCTGATCGATGCGTGGAGTGCTGACGTGCGTTCCGCCGAAACAGCTAAGGTCGCCGTACCCTTGGTCGTCGGTGAAAATGACCACGAAATTGGGTTGCTCCGCGGCGACGAGCGAACGGATCAGTCCCAATGAGACGGCCAGAAAAAGGTAGATTGATTTCATGGCGGATTCTTTAAGTTTGTTTAATTGGATCGTGCATGCTCAGTTGGCAATGCCGTGAATTGTGGTCGTGCCTCGAGGCCGGATCTATAACTGATCAACGAAAAAGTCTACGGTGCGCTCGATGATTGCATCGCGAGATGGTGTGATGTCGTTATCAACTTTCCGCCAGTTATGACCCGCATTCTTGATGATCATGGTTTCTACCGGCGCGTGAACCGATTCGGCTTTCTGGCTCATGTAGTACGCATGCTTTACAGGAATCGTCGTGTCTTTGTCGCCCTGAATCATCAGCAACGGCCGACTGTCTTTGCTCAGATAATTCACCGGACTCATTTCGCGATAGCGAGCAAGCTTACTGGCGGGATCGGAATCGGTTCCAAGTATCCGTGCGGCGAACCGGTCATTGAAATCAGCGCGATCATCGTGGTTGAACAAATTGATTTTTTCAAAATCGCAGGGGCCGTACCAGGAAACGCCCGCCAGCATCGTATATCGCTCGCCAGAGAGTGTCTTATCACCCGTCAGCGATTCCGGCGACGACAAGAGCAACATCTGCGCGATGTGCCCGCCCGCGGAATCACCCATGACAAAAAATCGTGTGGGATCCAAATTAAGTTTGTCATGGTTCTTTGATAAGAATCGGACAGCATCTTTGCAATCGATCACGCAGTCACGCATGGTCACGGTCTTATCGGGTCGACAAAGGCGGTAGTTGACGGATGCTACTGCGAATCCGTGTTCGAGCAACTTTTGAAAGACATCGGCAAACGAGCCGTTGGCAATTCCGTGTTTGCTTCCCGCGGCCCAGCCGCCGCCGTGGGTATAGATGATCACCGGATGCGAACCGTCTTGCTCATGATCGGCCGGATAGTATAGGTCCAGTAATAACTCGCCCTGTGGCGTCTGCTTATAGGGAACGTCAAGTTTTCGTTCTCCGTCGGACTTCAGATAGGCAGCTCGTTCTTTTCGAAGTTCTTCGATCGAAAGCACCTGGTCGTCGTTGGAATCCAGTTTGCTGTATCGCTTCCATGCGGTCGGATTTTCTTGTTTCTCGAACGTATTATTTTCGTTTTTGTCAAGCTTTCGCATGATCCGCGTTGCACGAACCAGCGAGGCGCGATCTTTTGCAGCGCCAGCCGTCTCTGCATCTTCGGCCGTTGCCGATCCGATCAGCATGCTAAAGAAAAGAGCAAAGACGAGTACCAACGCGCCGCCTCGCTGCGGCGCGTTGGGTTGATCGAACCAGTGAAAGTGTTTTCTGGTCATGGTTTTGTTTTGATATTTGGATTAGAGAATGGAAGCGTGCAGCTTTGTTAGCAATCGGGTTGTTAGCAAGTCGAGGCGAGTAATGATCGGCACAGTTGAGTCGGCGCGGTGTGATCGGCGCAGCGGAGTTGCCTTTTGGAATTGTCAGAGTTCCCGCAGTCGTGTTTCTGCCACGGCGCGAAAGCGTGCGTCGGTATCTGAGTCGTCGAGGATTTTTTGGAAGACTTCTCGGGCTTTAGCGATGTCGCCAGCAGCTCGGTGAACTTCGCCGCGTGCAAGCAACGTTGAGTACCGCCATGTGCCGCGTTGATTTTCTGTATCGATTCGGGCGAGCGTTGCGAGTGCTTCTTCGAATTTCCCCTGGGGCTTCAGGATGCGGGCGATGGATTGCGCCGCAGAAAACTCATCCGACCCACCGAGTCGCTCGCGGTGTTCAATGACAGCGCGGTACGCGGAAAGAGCGCCCTGATCGTCGGTCAAGTTCGTTTCGCGATTGCGTCCAATAGCATTGTGGATGGATTGGCGCATTTTTTCATCACTCGTCCACCGGAGCGCTGCGTTAAGATCCCGCTCCGCAGCCGCTCCGTTCTTGATCGCCAAGTGGGCCCGCCCCCTCGAAAAATAGCCGTCACTCCGTTTCCAGAACGGCCACCGAGAGATGTCTTCATCGGCGAATTGATCGATCATGATGGAGGCCTTGCCAAGACGCAGTTGGACGGACTTACGCACCGCCTCGATAGGAATTCGCTCGATCAGTTCCGACGCTGTCGCTTTGTCCAACAGCGCAGCTTGCTCTAACGCGATGGCTTTTTGAAAGTCAGTCACGTCAGGTAATTCGGCGAGCATAATAAAGGGGGCCGGTTTGCGTTGACGAGTCGCCTTAGCGAATTCCGATGCAAAGTCGGTCACCTTTGGGTCGAATTCGAACCGATGTGATTTGCCGGCATAGAAATGAGCAAACTTCATGGAATCATGAAAGCTTTTCGAGCTCGTGGGTGAGAGCGCACTGTATTCATGACCGTCGTCCCGTATGCGTTGCCGGCAGACGTTGATGTGCCATGGCAGACTTTGGATTGGTTTGCGTCCAATGATCTGATTCAGCGGATCGTTTTCATCTGACGTGATCGGCATGCGGATTTCGACCGTCCAGTGGTCGTCGGCGATGTGCGTGGCGACCTCGGCTTTGGAGTCCCATCCCAGTGCGCCCTTTCGGGTCGCGCCACGATCCAGGTCCACGACGGCGCCGCTGGGGCTGATCGCGATTTGATAATAGCTGTGCGTTTCGGTGGCGATCAGCAATTCGATCGCGTCTCCGTGCCAGATGGCTGGATCGTCGTCGGACGTTGCCGCGTTTCGAGGCGTTTCGTTTTTATGTTCATCACATCGGATGGCGAAATACAAATCTGTCCCGATCCACCCCGTCTTGAAATGCGTGCCGAATGTTGGTCGACGCCCAGTTTGCAGTTCCCGCAACATGCCCGTTGCCGCAGTCGGACAATTTTGCCAATAGGCGTCGTCCAGTCGGCCATCGATGATGATTTCGTCCGTTTTGCCGACGAGTCGGACGACAGGAACTTGACCGCGTTTTTGTGCGAGTTGCTGCGCCTTCGATCGCAGCCCGTCAAGGTAACGGTCGATGGTGGCGAGCCGCTTTGCGTAAAGACTGTCGGAATCCACTTTCGCTTGGGCGGCGGCGAACATCGCGAGAGCTTTATCGGCCCTCGTCTTGTCCTGTTCCATTTCTTTCCAGTTGGCTTCGCAATATCGCAAGAACGCTCGCATTTCTGATGCGGCTGGACCGTAGAACAGTCGGCAATATTCTTGAATCATTCCCTCGGTATCGAGATGAGGGCCTCCCCAATACGAACGCGCCGTGAAGTAAACGAGGATGTGATTGAACCCAATATTGTCGGTGGCGAAATCGCGTCCCGCGCTAAGCCAGATGTCTTCGCCCTCGGACAGCCCTTTTGTCGCCTTGACCGTCTCAATCAGAGCCTCGGGCGCAAAAGAAGGAAGGTACCAACCGCGATCCGTGAACGGAAAGTTTTCGAATATCAGCAGTGGGTTGTCGGTCTTCTGAGCCCATGCCGATCGCAGGACATCGGGGGCGACTGGGCCTTCACCTTTGGCGCCCACTTTGTTGATCGGTCGGCGCCCGCCAACAATACACACTTGAACATGGGGATCCAATTTGCCGATGTTGTCAGGCGGTAAGGTGTATGCACCATACGCACAGTTGATGATTCTGCCGTTCGGGTGCGTTTTGGCGACTTCGATTGCAACACGATTGACGAAATCCCAGACATGGTTTGATAGACGACCCCGTTCGTGACGTTCAGGTGAATCCTTGCCCATACAGTCTTTACATTGACAGATGGCGGTGTAGCCATCCGGCGGCATGATCGAAACCGTCTCAAGCGGAAAGGTATCCAAGAGTGCTCGCGCGAAACGCACGGTCTCTTGAAACAGACCTGGATCGGAATAGCAGAGTTGGCATTTCGAATCGCCGGACTGGAAGTCACGCTTGCCGCCATAGATCGCGAACCACTCGGGGTGTGCCGCAAAGACCTCGTCGTGATTGGTCATCCGCGACAAGCCGTGCGCGATCATCAGACGTTCGTCATTGCGAATGCCCAATCGCATCGCCCACATCGCGGTTTTTTCGCCGCAGTTGCCAAAGCGGAAATTGAACTGTCGCAGGCGGAAGTCCGGCTTTACCGTTTCGTCAATCTTTGGCAACGGGATCGAAGCGAGTTGTGGCAGCACTTCTCCGATTTCACCCGGCATATACCAGCGAGCACCCAGTTTGCGTAGAAATCCGCAGACCGCATTAAAGCTGCCACGTTCATCCAGCCCCCAGGCTTCAAACGATTCGTTCGGTTTCGTGACGACTGCATCGGGCAAGCCGACGTCACTGGGCAATCGCATACGGTGCTTGTACAATCCGCGACTGGGTAAGCCGTACGGCGCTTCTACGATGGCTCTCCACTTCGCGAGCGCGCGAGGGATATCGCTGTTGCTCCGGGCGAACGGTTCTGCTGGCACAAAGTCGCTGTCATCGCCGATCAAAGTCAGCCAGTCGTCGCCGCTGGTGATGCGATAGGCTCCGTGCGAAAGTCCATCTGCACTGACCGGATTGTGCGTGCTCGCACCGATGAAGACTTTAACAGCCTGACCAGTCGGACGGGTCACGATGGGTAGTCGAACGCCACAGATTTTTTCGATCTGTTGCCGGAACTCCGCTGCCGCCAAACGCTGCATTCGGGTTGGCGATTCGGCGATGATGATTTCCGAGCGAGGTTGGCCATCTTTGACCAAGAAGAACTGTGCCGATAGATGATCGGCCCACAGTTGAGAGACAAGCAACACTGCAAAAAGTAATTTCGGATTGCTCATTGGGTCGTCTTTTCAAGGGCGAGGAAATCATTCTTCTTCACGGCCTGATTTTATATCCTCGGCGGACCCGCCGTTCTCACTTTTGACGAACCAATCGTCATTCAAGCCGACTTTCGATCGATCGAATGGGACGATGCCAAGCTTTAGCGCCGGTGAATTTTGGTGAAATCGGAAGTCGCCGTTGGCCGGGTCTCGGAACATTGGATCAACCGCCAAACTGTGTCGGTCCACGCCGGCAAGCTGTTGTTGCTCGAGCAACTGTTTGGCGACATCATCATCGCTCGCGCAGTAATAGATGTTGAAATCGGTGTCGGCTTGCTTTGATGATGCGATGACACGTCCTCTGCGGTCTTCGGTCGTGCGACCTTTTCCTGGTGGAAGCTCATCAATGAACGTGCATTCTGATGTCGACGAGTAAAAAATGTTTCGTTTGATGGTTGCGCCCGTCATCGGTCCTTCTCTAACCGCCAGGTAATAACCGCGAGGTGGCGCGATGATGTCGGCGACGATATTGTTTTCGCAGCGATTGTTCAGCTTCAGGATGATGCCTTGCGATGTGCACTTGTAGATCAGGTTTTCGGAGATCAGCGTGTCTCGTTGCCCGCCATCGGTCCGGATCGCGCACTGCATGATCATGGGGGCGACCAAATGGTGAATGAAGTTGCCCCGGATCTCATTCCCGGGGCCGGCACCGCGAATGTAGATGGCGTTGCCATCGCCCAACTTCTCCATCACGTGATGAATTTCATTGGATTCAATCTTGTTGTTGCGAGTATGAAGGTACGGGCGGACGTCGTCTTGTTGCGGTCGCTTTGGCAGGCGAGGAATTTCATGGCGACGGATCGTTCGGCTGAGCTCACGGCCGTTCTTGGTGAAGAAATCCGTCATGCAACCTGAAATGATGATCCCGGTGTACGGCGTATGGTGGATCAAGTTGTTAGCGATACGGTTGGTGCCGCTTTGCCAAACCATGATGCCAGGCGAGTGCCAATAGATGCGCCCAATGTCGTGGATATGGTTGTTGTCGACGCGATTGTTTTTGTTGACATCCTTGGTGCCCGGGCCATAGCCGCACAACAGGATACCGGCGCCGCCCATGTTCTCAATCGTGTTGCCGCGAATCTCGTTCTGTTGTCCATACAAGTCAACGCGAATCGCACCGCTGCCGCTATGGGCGAAACGGCAACGTTGGATCTTGCAATTTTCGGTCCCGCGCAGTCGGACCAATGCGTTCGCCTTGTCATGCATATCCCAGTCGTGCTGCAGTCCGGCATCATCGGGCGACAGCACGTAACGGTCACCGTGCATGAACGTCAGGCCACGAAAGCACAGGTTTCGCACCGGCGTGTCGGTGGGACCCTGTTTGTCAATTTCGCCTTCGACACGGACTAGTTCGGTCAGCTGGGGTGCGACGACACGTGATTCGTTGCGCGGCCAAAGGTACAGCTTGCCTTCGTTCGTATTCAGAGCCCACTCGCCCGGTTCGTCGAGGTCGTGTAGCGAATTTTCGACCCAACACGACGGCGTATCCTTAAGGAAATGCAGCGAGTTCATGGCATACGTCGCGTCCACCGACGTGCGGACGATCTGCTTTTCCTGGTCAACGGACGCGATCGGCAGGATGTTCACGATCCAGGCGTGGTGCGGACGAACGATGACTTCCAAATCTCTAACGTTCGTCCCACTGTTCAAGAGACCGGCCGGGAAATGAAGCTCGTTACGACTGCCGCCTGAGAGTGGAATGAACCCTTTCGAACGAGCCCGCGGCAGCAGACCTTCGTCGTCGTAAAGCGTGCGAAAGTCCGCAGAAACATCCGCCACCAAAACGTTTCTAGCGACATGCTTGGGCATGCCCTGCGGTACGCTGGTCAAGCGATTCCAATCGGTGATTTCGTAACCCGAACTGAAGATCGGGGTTTCGCCAGGATAGGCTGCGTAAGTAACCGTCGAACCCGTTTGTGATGAATCCTGTGTCCCGAATACGACGGTTTCGCTTATTTGATAGGTTCCCCCTCGGACCAGTACCAAAACGTCTCTCGCGTCGCGATTGACCAAGACGCCCGCGGCTTTACGTGCTCGATCGAGCGTCGCGAACGGCCCGTCTGTCCGCCGCGCATTGGGCTGTGCCACCGTCCCGGACCAGTCGTCAGAGCCATTGGTCGCAACGAAATAATCGGCCGCCGGTTCTGCGGCATTGCAGAGCCCGACTGTCATCGTTCCTAGCATCAACAGCAAGGCAGTCAGCTTCATCGCACGTTTGTCCTGTAGATAGAAGTTCTGTCCTGTGGATAGACGTTCATTCGTTTGCGGATCGAACGAGCTTCACCTCGGTAAAGTAAGCTCCGCCTGCTTGATCGTCTTGATCATAAAAATAAGTCAGCAGTTCTGTGGGTCCGGCCGGCAAGTCCATTTCGAAAACGACGCCGTGGGTACCTTTTTCCACTTCCGTGTTTTTTTCCTGCCCGGCGACTTTTACCATTGCGCGAACCGCTTCGATCACCATGTTTGCTTCTTTGGGAAATTGACGCAGTGTCAGTCGATATCGTCCCGGCGTTTTCACATTGATCATCCACGGCCCGGTCGTGCGCGGCAGTTTACTGATCGTGCCAAAATTCCATGGCGGGTTTCCGTTGGGCAGGTACCAGTCTTGCGAGCAGAGTACCGTCGATCGTTCTGCGGGACTGCCAATATCGATGCGGACGGGCGTCATGCGAGGCGAAACGGAATCCCAAAATGGCGGATAGTGCGCTCGCATCCGCTCGACGATGTCTGGATGTTTTGCCGCCGCGTTATTTTGTTGGGCCGGATCGGATCGCACGTCGTAAAGCTCTTTCCCGTTGATCAGCCGCCAGCCCTTTTGCAGGATGCATGTGTCGGCCCACGGCTGAGGGGCCCCGCGGAAGTACGCGCCGCCTTGAAACTGGACGATCAGATGGTCGCGGGGTGCGGAAACGTTTGCATCGGTCAACGGCTTGGCAAACGAGATACCATCGGGCTGGTGATTGTCTGGGATCTCGATCCCACAAAGCTCCGCCAGTGTCGGCAGGACGTCGATGTGAGCTGCGAGCGATGTGACGTCACGACCGCCGTCGATGTTGGCGGCTGGCCAATGAACGAAAAACGGAACTCGATGACCGCCTTCGTAGACGGAAGATTTTTTGCCCCGCATGCCCGCGTTGAATCCTTCGCGAACCAACGAATCGAGTCCTTCGAATTTTCCACCGTTGGCTGTCCCGTTATCGGTCATGAACACCAAGATGGTGTTTTCGTCCAAATCAAGTGCGTTTAGTTTTTCTCGCAGCAGACCCAGGTTGTGATCAATGTTCGCGATCATGCCATAGAAATTTGCACCGTTGCGCCATTTTGCTTTCGTTTCGTACGGCGCTGCCCACTTTGGATCGACAAGGTATGGGCCGTGCGGCGCGTTGGTCGCGAGATAGAGAAAGAACGGCTCGGATTGATGCGTTTCAATGAATCGCATCGCCTCGCGAAACCAAACGTCTGTGCAATAGCCATCGAACTTTTCGAATTCACCGTTTCGTTCATAGGTGTCATCGAAGTAGTCGTTGCCCCAGTGATCCGACGCTTGCCCGACGCCGCCGCACCGATGCCAAACCACGTCTTGAAAACCTCGGTCCTGCGGACGATGCGGGGCGTTGTCCCCCAGGTGCCACTTGCCCACCATCCCGGTTTTGTAGCCCGCCTCGGCGAACACCGTGGCGATGGTCCGTTCGTCGGTGTGCATCATGGTGCGGCCGCTGCTGGTTCGATACGCGCCTGTTCGCCCGGGATAGCGTCCGGTCATCAATGCCGCGCGTGTCGGTGTACAGAACGGGCTGACATGAAAGTCGGTCATCCGCACGGACTCGGCATACAAGCGGTCCAGGTTCGGTGTCCGCAAAACGGGATTACCGTGACAAGCCAAGTCGCCGTAGCCCTGATCGTCGGTCATCACAAGAACGACGTTCGGCCGAGATGCTTTTATCGCCTTCGTTGTCTCGGCATGGATTTCATCAGCCGCGAAAACACACATACATAGAAACGCGATGGAAACAATTTTCATTCGGCTGTACATGAAAAGGGGGCTCAGGTTGTATTATGCATGATACTGTTTGGTGCTCACCGGTGATTCGTGCCGAGCGAGCGTGAAACCAAATCGTGACGGCCAAAGCCGTTAGCGTTTTCTTTCCACAAACTCCTCTCGCGAAACTTTGCCATTGTTGTCTCTGTCGAACCGTTTGAAGCGTTCGTTAAGATTTGGGCCATCTGCCAGTCCGGTTTTGTATTCTTGCAGCGACAGGTGTTCGTCTTTGTCGGTGTCCCATCGATCGAACGGAATGTTGCGATCGATCTTCCGCTTGGTTGCGGATTGCTTCGGTGCGGTGGCAGCTACGTTTTTAGTGCTGATCGCCGTATCGGCAAAAGATTTTTTCTTTTTGCCCGTGACTTCCGGATAGCTACGCAGAAACTGATTTTCATCAATGAGGTTGAGGTAATAGTGAGTCGTTCCGTTGGGGATTTCCGCAGTGACTTCGTGGTCATTCACTAACGTGGCAGGCGTGCGGAACCATTCTTCGTACCGCTGGCCGCCGTTGAGCGTGTAGATCAGATCTGCACGGATCACGCGGGTACCGTTTTCTTGAAACGTAAACATGACCCGTTTCCCCTGCACAACGTGCGACAGGATGGTGCATACCTTTTCTTGGTTCGGCAGCGGATCGCGACTGGCCGGATTGTAATAAGGATAACTCGCATCCATTTCTGTTAACGCTGTGGTCAGCTTTGAATTCATCTCGGCGGTCAGTTCAGGCATTTGATCAGCCAGATTTTTCGCTTCCTCGAGATCAACCCGGCGTGTGTGGCCACCGGACGAATCGTATAGCTGAAATAATTCCAAAGGAGCCGTGCCCGCGTTGGCGATGTGATCGTAGTTGCGGACCAGTTTGTAGTCGCCAATGCGGATTGTGCTTTCCAAAGCACTGCCGTGCGGGAAATGCCAGACCATGGTGTCGCGAACCGAGTCGTCGGCTTGTTTGGCAAGTTGAGAATCCGTGGGGTCACCGGTCAGCAACGGCATGAGGTCACAACCGTCTAGGTTTTTATCCGCCGGTCGCGGCGTGCCAGTCATCGAAAGAATGGTGGGATAGAAATCCAGACCGTTGGCCACCACATCGGTTTGAACTCCGGCCGGAATCCCTGGTCCGGCGATCAGCAAGGGGACGCGTGTTCCACCTTCCATGGCCGATATTTTTCCTCGTGCCAATGGTTCGTTGTCGGTATAGCGTTCTGTCGAACCGCCCTCCATGCCGCCATTGTCCGACGTGAAAATCACGTAGGTGTTCTCGCTCAGTCGATGGCCAGGCCAACGCGGGTCAGCGGTTTTGTCCAGGTAATCAAAGACGACTCCGATGTAATGATCTAGTTCTTCGACCATTGCACAGTAGAACGGATTTAATTGCCCAGGCGTTTCTTTCGTCGGAGTGTTGGCCGGGTCAATGCCCAGTCGTTTCGCGTATTTCAGCAATCGCTCTTGCGATCGCGTATGGATGGGAGCGTGAACGAGCCAAGTTGCGTAATACAGAAAGAACGGTTCGTCCTGATGCTCCCGCAGGAACGTCAAGGCGTCTTCGTTCGTTTGGTGAAAAGGATATCCGTTTTCATCCAAACGATAGGGATCGTTGTCCGATGTCGTTGCGAAACCCGTTAACCGGTCTTTCATCGACGACCGTGAACCGCGGTTGGATCGTGTGAAGTCGAATCCCACATCCAATGGCTGCGGAAACGCGTTGTGATCGATCGCGATATGCCACTTGCCGCAATGTCCGGTGGTGTACCCGTTTTGTTGCAATGCCTTTGCCAATGTCAGTTCGTTCTCTGGCATCCGGCCGCTGTACCACGGATCCATCATGCGACTGTTGTGGCTGATCGGTGCAGGCGGCGCACCACCCACGACGTGAGTCTTTTGGGCGCGGGCCGGATGATTGCCACTCAGGATTGCACAGCGAGACGGCGCGCAGGTGGGCGCCGGCGAATAACCCTGCCAGAACATCACTCCCTTTTTCGCAAAGGCATCGATGTTGGGCGTTTCCATCGGTGACGGCTTGTCAATGTCATAGCACTTCACATCTTGCCAGCCGAGGTCATCGGTAAGAATCAACACCACGTTTGGCTTGTCCGGACGCTTGTCGGCAGCCGATGTGGCGAATCCCGTCACGAGGCAGGACACCAGGAAGGCAAGAATCAGTGGTAGAACTCTTAACGGCATGTTTCAAAGCTAGGGTAAGGCGTTGTGAAAATCTTTCCGCGTTGCAATGGAGCGGCGGGGCCGGTGCAAGCGGGCGTGAGGGCGCGGTGGGAGTATAAGGACGCGGGGGCGTGATCCAATCAGGAAGTGTTCTGTCTCCAGTTTGGCTACCGGGGCGGCGGCGGCCATGGAGACAGTTCCTGGGCTCGAGTCATTCTTATCTAACGGGTGGGTGATGGGTTCTTTGGAAGGTCACGCGGGAGGCATGGCTGTGATTTCATCGAAAGTCTTGATGATGTCGCGAGCCAGCGGACCTTTCTCGGTGACGGCGATGGTTATCCAGTATAAGCTCCGCTTCGACACAATCCGCCGATCAACTTTGGCGTCGATTGGGATGGCGACTTGCGGTGAAAGATTTGCGACACGCGGACAAGCATTTTCAACGTTGTGTGCCGGTGTTTTCGATTGGGTTTCTGCCTCGCTTGCGATGGGAATAGCCCGATATGCATGCCGCTCCTACACCGCGACGTAATCGCATGACAACGCTGGGCTGGGCGGAAATGACCGTGCTTTTCCGATGGTAGGGCTTTTTTTTAAGAATCTCATCGGTTTTCTGTCCCCAATCGGATCATTGGCGACAGTAGAGGTGTTCGACAACAGAGAGTTCCTTTTCCTGGCACACAATCGTGAATCAAAAGGCCCGCAAGGCATTTGAAATCCTGGCCCGTGAACATTCGCGGATGCTAACGGTCTACCTCCACAGTTTGGTTCGCGACAGCGCATCGGTGGACGATTTGTTTCAGGAAACGATGCTGGTCGCCTGGCGTCGGTTGGATGAGTGCGACTTGGATCGGCCGTTCGGGCCATGGCTGCGCGGGATCGCATCGCGACTGGTGTTAGCACACTACCGCAAGCAGAAGGTGGCTCCGGTAATCTTGCACGAAGCGATCTTGAACGTCGTGGACCGACATTTCGAAAACATCAATCAATTGGCCGGTGACACATGGGACGACAAAGTTGCCGCGCTGCGTGAATGCATCGACGCGTTATCCGAGCGGCAAAAGTCAGTGATCGGCGGCAGGTACTTTGAGGGACTGTCCGCTGCTGAAGTCGCTGCGCGTTTCGGGTTGTCGCTGGAGGCATGCAAAAAGCGGATTCAGCGAAGCCGTACCATGCTGGCGGAGTGCTTGAGGACGAAAGGCGTGTTGTCGGCGACGGAGGCGACATCGTGAACGACCAGATCAACGATTTGCTTTCTGATTGGCTTGATGATTCCGATGAGACTCCCGCAGGCCAAAACGAATTCACTTTTGGTCAAGCAAGTGAGACGGTTGCCCAGTCGCTGCTGATTCATGGCTTGTTGGCAGAGATTGGAAGCCGCGACGACATTGCAGAATCCGAGCGGATCGCATCTTTGATGCGACGGATCGATGCAGAATGTGCGAGGGATCAGGTGGAGGTTGCCTTAAAGCGGGTTCCACCGGATCGACGCAAATTCGCGATTCTGACCTCGGCTCTGACGATCGCGGCTGCCGTGATGGTCATGTTTGTCGTGTTCGGCTTGCACAAAAGCGTGTCGGCGGGGATGGCTTCGCTTGAACAGGTGGTTAAAGCAGCCGCTAAGCCGTTTGACCGCACCTACACGGTCCACGTCGTCCAAGAGTATCCGCGTGATAAGCATCCGCGAAATCTGTCGCAAGAGGCGCGCGATCGCAAAGCACCCGAGCAAATCGATGGGGCGACGATTCATGTGCGCGGTGCTGACGAGTACGTGATGACTGTGTTGTTGACGACGGGCGTGACAAGAACCTCGGGTTGTGACGGCCAGGTCAGTTGGTCGTTCCGCGAAAACGGACCCGTCCATGTCTCCACGGATTTAGATCGATTCCGTGGTGGAATGCCGGGCAATCAGCAGGATATGCCCTTTCTCAACATCCATGCCAACCTGTCACAGTTGAAAATCGGATTTGACGTTGAGTTGGCTGATGTGCAGGAAACGGCTGCTAACGGCACATTGCTGTCGCTGCTGTCCTGTATTCGCAAATCAAATAGTGTTCGCGGTCCCAAACGGGTTGAAGTCTGGTTTGACGCAGAAGACGGCACCGTTCACAAGATGCTGCTTGATGGGCTTCCGCGAGGTCGAGGTGGCCCGAAAAGCGTGATGTTAGAGTTAGTCGATCAGTCCGATTTGCCTTCGGACTTCTTTTCGCACCACTCGCATCACGAAGCCGGAAAACGCATCCAATACGAGGATGAATAACGATGAGGCATTTATTGGTCATCGCCGCGGCAGTGTTCGCCGTTTGTTGCAACCTGACGCTCTGTACTGCAGTTGCCCAGCAGCGCCCGGTCGATCCAATCATCTTCGCGATCGATACCGATGGCGATGGCTCGGTCAATTCGACCGAACTGAAATCCGCTGCCACGTCCATTCTCAAACTTGATATCGATGGCGACGGTGTCGTTTCGCATAACGAATTGTCACGCAAAGCGAATACGAGTGACAGACGCAGTGGGGGCAGCGGCCGCACTGGCAGCCGGCTGGGCGGCTATACACAGCCACCACCAGCGAATGAGATCCCCGATCATCCGTTCAATATTATCGTGGGACGACTGACCGATAACAGCGTGACCATTCGCGTTCTCTTCCACAGTGATGTGCATGCGTATGTGTCCTATGGCGAACAGGCGGGAACGCTGTCTAGCAAGACGCCAGTTCAAAGTCGGCGTGCCGGTGAACCATTCGACTTTGTGATCGATTCTCTCGCGAGGAACTCTCGCTACTTTTATCGATTGATGTATCGGGCTGAAGGCCGCGACAAGCAAAGCGACGAATTTTCGTTTCACACGCAGCGAGGCAAGGACAGCTCGTTCGTGTTCACCGTGCAGGCGGATTCGCATCTGGACGAAAACACCAGCGGCGAAGTTTATTTGCGAACGCTCGGCAACGCGCTTGCGGATCAGCCAGACTTCCACTTCGCGCTCGGCGACACATTCATGACGGGCAAGTACGTCAGGCCCGAACTATCGGAGCCTCAATATCTTGCGCAACGATACTATCTTGGTCACTTGTGCCATTCAGCCGCGTTGTACTTTGCGTTGGGAAATCACGACGGAGAATCGGGTAACCGCGGATCAACCGTCTGGGCGACAACGACTCGCAAACGCTACCTACCGAATCCGTTCCCGAATGAATTCTTTACCGGCAACAAGCAAAGCGAACGCGACATCGGCCTGCCAGAGAATTATTACCAGTTCGAGTGGGGTGACGCTCAGTTCATCGTGCTGGACCCGTTTCGTCACACGACGACACGTAACCGAGGCGGCGGAGGTGATAACTGGTTCTGGACGCTTGGCGAAAACCAGTATCAGTGGTTGAAACAGTCGCTTGAGCAAAGCGATGCGAAACTGCGTTTCGTATTCCTTCATCACCTCGTCGGTGGCAGCGACCGAAATAACCGTGGCGGTGCGGAGGCGGCTCCGTTCTGGGAATGGGGCGGAAAGGGGACATCCGGTGCGCAAGAATTTGACATGCGTCGACCTGGTTGGGCAAAACCGATTCATCAGATGCTAGTCGAGCATGGCGTGAGTGTCGTCTTTCATGGACACGACCACATGTTCATCAAGCAAGACATTGACGGCATCGTCTATCAACTCGTCCCTCAACCCGGACACCCACGTTCAGGAACGAAAAGCGCAGAAGAGTATGGGTACATCAGCGGCGAAGTCCAGGGCAGCAGCGGTCACGTACGTGTTCGCGTGAACGGCGATTCGGCTCGCGTTGATTATGTCCGCGCGTATCTGCCTGCAGCCGAAGGTGGAAGCCGTCGCAACGGCGATGTGAGCTATTCGTACATGCTGTCTGGTGATGGTAAAGGGAGCATTGGGCCGGTCGCACGCTCTGCCTTTGCGCAGCGAGGCGATCAAGGGAATGAAAAACAAGTTCAAGGTCAACAACAGGATCAAAGTGCACGACGTGGCGGTAACGACGGCAGGAAAAGTGAACGACGTGGCGGCCGAGGTGGCGGCCGAGGTGACGGACAGAGCAATCGTCAGGGACAGAGAGTCGGCGGCCGACGTGGCGAAGGTGGCTTGTTCCAATTGATGGACGTCGACCGCGATGGCAACTTGTCGGCGCTGGAGATCGATGGTGCGGTCGCCGCGTTGATGAAGCTGGACCTAAACAAGGACGGCATCCTTGATGATCAGGAATTTTTTGTTCGCGGCAGAGGTGGTCAGAGTGGCAATGGCGGTCAGGGTGGCAATGGTGGACAGGGTGGCAATGCCAGGCGTCGCGGCGATCAAGGTGCTGAAGGTTCGCAGCTGCGCGGCGGCGCTAGCGTCAAAGGTGGTCAAGGCAATCGACCTGCAAACAATGATGGTAAGACCAAATGAAAGCTCCTCTGTACGTCGCCATTCTGGTATGCGTTATCTCCGCTGCCGCACATGCGACAGAACGTCCGAACATCGTGTTCATGATCTCCGACGATCAGGCTTGGAATGGATTGTCGGTGCCGATGCATCCTGATCTGGCATGGTCAAAGAACGCAATCGTAAACACGCCCAACCTTGAGAAATTGGCATCGCAAGGCATGCGTTTTTCGGCCGCTTACGCGCCCGCATCGGTCTGTTCGCCGACTCGGGTCAGTTTGCAAACTGGCAAAAGTCCGGCAGCGATGCATTGGACCAAAGCTGCACCACCAGAAATTGGGCACAGGTTGATCGAGCCTCGCAACATTCGATCGATTCCATCAGCCGAAGTCACCATTGGCGAAATTCTGCAGTCGGCGGGCTACGCGACCGCTCATTACGGCAAATGGCATCTCAATGGCGGCGGACCTGCTGTGAACGGGTATGACGAGGGCGATGGCAATATCGGAAATGAGTATGCTCACCAGTACCGCGATCCCAATCCCGCTGACATCTTTGGCATGGCAAGACGTGCTGTGGCGTTCATGAAAAAGAACAAGCAGACGGGTAAGCCATTCTTCATTCAGATGTCATGGCATGCCTTGCACGCGCCGCAAAACGCGCTGAAAGCGACGCTTGCCAAGTACGCTCAGCGGATGAATAGCAGTGTCGAAGAAAAACGCGTGGGCAGCGCAGCAATCGCAGAAAATTTGGACACCGGAGTCGGCATGGTCGTTGACGCGATCGACCGACTCGGATTGGCGGACAACACCTTTGTGATTTACATGTCCGACAACGGGAGCGGCGGTGGGGGCAAAAGAAATCGCAGCAAACGCGGCGGTCTCTCGGGTGGCAAAGGCGGCGTTTGGGAAGGCGGTATTCGCAGTCCGATGATCATTCGCGGCCCCGGCGTTCCGGCCGATTCATGGTGCCACCAGCGAGTCGTCGGCTACGACCTCTATCCTACATGTTGTGAATGGGCCGGCGTTCCGAAGTCGAAGATGCCACGCAATATCGAAGGCGGCAGCATCGCCAGTTTGCTTGATGACGGCAGGGGAACCGTAAGACGTCGGCGTGAAGAAATGATCTTTCATTTCCCGCATTATCAAGGCGGCGATGGTCCACATTCGGCGTTATTCCTGGGCAATTATAAGCTGATGAAGTTCTATGAAGACGGTCGGCTGGCATTGTTTGATATCGAAGCGGACATTTCCGAGCAGAACGATCTTTCACAGCAGATGTCTCAGAAAGTCAAAGAACTTGACAGCTTGCTGGTGACGTATCTCGATGAAGTTGACGCTCAGATGGCGACGCCAAATCCGCAGTACGACCCAAGCAAAGCGCCCGTCGCACGCAAGGGTGGTGGCAACAACAAGTCCAAGACAAAGAAAACAAATCTGAACAGAGGAAAGCAACGATGAACCTGACTACACGAGCAATCATCCCTCTTTTCCTGGTTTCGATCGTATCGATTGCCAGCGCGCAGCAGCCGCCGCGTAAGCCTCGCATCGACGACACGATCAGAGCCAATGTTTATGCGGACAACTCCTTCAAGCTTTACATCAACGGCGAACTGGTTGCGGTCGATTCTATCGCGTTTGTTCCGCACAACGTGGTGTCGGTGGACGTGTTGCCTGCGTATCCAATGACCATCGCTGTCATGGGCATCGACAACGCCGATCCCCAAACCGGTTTGGAATACGCGAATACAAGTATCGGTGATGGCGGATTCATTCTGAAATTGGGTGATGGCACCGTGACCGACGCGACTTGGAAAGCGAAAAGGTTTTCCTGGGGTCCGATCGATGGCGACATGAAGAACCCGCGAGTCGAAAACATCCCGATGCCCACAGAATGGTTCGCAATCGACTTTGACGATAGCGAATGGCCGAACGCAAAAGAGTTCACCGAAGAAGAAGTCGGGCCGAAGGAGCCATTTTTTGAGCATGACTTCAAGGGTGCCAAGTTCATTTGGTCCGGCGACGTGAAGCTCGATAATCTCGTCCTGTTTCGAACCGTTGTGCAGGCACCGCCCGACGGGAAAGACCGTCTTGACTTTCGCGGGCTAAACGACGTCGTGCCGCAAGGTGGCCGACGGCGAGGCGGGCCACGAAGGCGATAGCGTGGAAAAGGATTCACGCAACGGCGCGAAATAGCAAAGGTTTCGTGCTCAGGGTTTCTTGTCTTTGCACGATGTCGATCCGTCAACACAATCAAATAGGAATACGAATCATGAATCCGTTCATCATCACGCTTGGATTGGCCGTGGCAATGCCTGTGCTGACGTTTGCTCACGAAGGACATTCACAGGCACCTTCCGATCAGACGCAGCAGAACATCGTTCGGCTTAACACCCAACCGCCCAAAATTCAGTTCGTCGTGCAACGGCAACCGGCGGATGTACAGCAGCCAGAGTTGGCAAAGGTGTTCGAGCCATTCAAGAATACGGTTGACGTTCGGTGGGATCGTGACTTTTTGTTCGTTGAATCGACCGGCATGCCCGACCATCCCATGATGATCGGCATCACCGCATGGCAACAACAAGTTCCGCTGCCTCAATCGTACACGGGCAACAACGCGTGGCGAATTCCGCTGCACCCGGTTCCCGCGAAAAAACCGATGTCGACCAAGGAACATTTCTTTCGTGGCGCAATCGCATTGGCCGTCAACGGTGTCCCGATCTTCAATCCGATCAAGAACGATGGCAGAACGGACACACTGAAGGCGGGTGAACTGGACCAGTGGGGCGGACATTGTGGTCGGGCTGACGATTACCACTACCACATCGCTCCTGTGCATTTGGAAGCGATCGTCGGTGCGGGAAATCCAGTCGCCGTGGCGCTCGATGGTTACCCGATCTACGGCTATAACGATCCAAACGGAAAGCCGCCAACGGATCTCGATTGGTTGAATGGCCATCAAGGTCCGGACGGACAGTACCACTATCACGCGACGAGAACTTTTCCTTACTTGAACGGTGGTTTCTACGGCGAAGTTGTCGAGTTGAACGGGCAGGTGGATCCGCAACCACGGGCGCAAGGTGTTCGGCCGTCGCTGCCTGGATTGAAAGGCGCAAAAATCGTTGGCTTCGAGAGACCATCCCCAGGCAGCTTTGTTGTGCGTTACGACGTGTTTGGCGATCCGAGATCGGTCCAGTACACGGTCACAGAAGATGGATCCGCGACGTTCAATTTTGTTTCCGCGCAGGCAAACAAGACCGAGAACTATACGCGGCGCCAAGGTGGTCGCGACGTCCGCGACAGACGGCCCGGTGGAGATCCGATCGTCGCCGCGTTGGATGCAAACGGCGACGGCAAGATCGACCAGGAAGAAATTCGTGCCGCGGCCACGTCACTGCGCAGGCTCGATGCCAACGGGGATGGCCAGATTAGGGCGGATGAACTTCGCGGCGCTGGTGACCAGCGGCGAGGTGGTGACGGTGGTGGATTTCGCGACGGTGGACCTCGTAATCAGGCTGGCGGTCCACGTCGATCACCACCCGATGATGGACCTCGTCAGCCATGGATTCTGGTACATGCCGATGAAATCGATCTGAACAAAGATGAAATCATCAGCCATGGCGAAATCGTGGGCGAAGCGACGACGGCGTTCGCGGGTTATGACGCGAACGACGATGGCCGGTTAAGCCAAAACGAATTGGATCGGCACGGTGGGTCACGCAGTGCGATGGCCGGATTCCTAAAAGGGCACTCTCAAGAAATCGATCGCAATAACGATGGCATCGTGAGCCGAGCCGAAGCGGTGGGAAACGCTGAAAGAATGTTCGCCAAGATCGATACCAATGGTGACGGTAACATCACACAAGATGAGATGGAGGCCGGGCGGCGAAAGTAGACGACCGAGAATAGACAATTCGATTGCTCGTCAAGAAAGTCGGAGACAGTAACGGGCGGAGACGGAAACTGGCGGAGACAGTAACTGGCCCGGTGGCGCCTCCCCCGCGAGCATCCGTCACAATTATGAATTCGCACGTCTGATAGGTACGTCTGATAGGTACGTCCGGCCGCTTAAGCATTGCGGCTCATATTGATGGGACCGTTCCTGATTTAATGCAACACGCGAATCGCTCTCGCGTGTCTGGCGGAGTCTCGATCAGCGATGACGATCCGAGTTCGGGATGCCTGCGCCAACCCGGTTCCGTCACGCCCCTGGTGCCGATTCAATCAGAGGGAAACAGGACAAACGCGTGTGAGTTGACTGCGTTGTTCGGTATCGAAACGGCGCGATCGAAACGGCGCGGTGCAAGAAAATCCACATGAATTCCTGCTGCTTTGCGAAGAAATGATTTCGATGTTTGCTCGTTACATTCCGCTACGGTTTCCGTCCTATTTGAAATGAGGCAAGTCATTGCGACCACTGCTCCTTTTCTAGGTCCCCGGAAACCTCAGGTAGTGTGATGAGAATGTTTTGGCAAGGTTGGGGTGCACGTTCTAAGTCGTCTCGTCAATCTGATCGAAAGCGAAAGTCGCTTCGACGGCGTCTGCGATCGGAGTCCTTGGAGACACGCAAACTGCTTGCCGCCAATCTCTTCCACAATGAGGTGTTGCCAGAAGACGTCAATGACGACGGCCAAATCACGGCCTTGGATGCCGTGACCGTTATCAACCAAATGAGTCGTCAGTCTTTCGGTGATCAAGCAAGCATCAATGCGGACGTTCGTGGAACCGGTCGCATGACCGATGTGAATAACGATGGGCGCGAAACAGCCCTTGATGCGTTGATGATCATCAATCGACTCAGTCGGGATTCGTTTCGTGGTCCCGAACAAAACGACGGACACGCCAATCCGACGATTCCGAGTGATGACGCCGCCGACGAAGTGGACGAAGACTCCACCCTCGATTCCGGTGCAGACACTTCGGGCGATGATGGCGTCGAGGACACCGATACCTCCGACGTGGCAACTTCCGCCGAAAGCAATGACGTTGTGTTGCAGTGGAATGATTTGTTCGGAGACATACTTTCCGATAGCACCGAGAATCAGAACCCAGGCTATGCCTCGCGATCGATGGCGATTCTGAATTTGGCCATCTACGACGCGGTTGCAATCGCCTCGGGTCATTCCGAGGAAACCTTCTATGAATACGATGCCGGAATCACCGATTTGTCGTCCGGCACCGGTGCCGAGGTCGCCGCAACCAGCGCGGCCTATACCGTTCTAAGCGATCTCTATCCTGATCAGCAGGCACGGCTGGACGCGTTTTTAGAGGACTCACTCGCGAATCTCTCTTTCGATGGTGACGTTACGGAAAGTCTGGCGCTTGGCGAACAGGTCGGACTCTCGATTCTAGCCACGCGAGCGGATGACGGATCCGACGTGGTCGGTGAGTACACCTACACCGATGAGGTGGGTTACTTTCAACCCGATCCCCTGAATCCCGATGTTCCTGCATGGGGACCGGAATGGGGCAACGTCGAGACCTTCGCGATTTCGTCGGTTGACGAATTTTCGCCTGATACAACACCAGCTTTAACGAGTGAAGAATACGCCGCTTCGTACAACGAAGTCGTCGCGTTGGGTTCCGTTGACAGTACCGAGCGCACTGCCGAGCAAACCGAAGCCGGCATCTTTTGGGCGTATGATCGCGAAGGTCTCGGGACGCCACTTTCCATCTACAGTGATGTGTTGGAAACCATCGCGGTTCAGGAGGGCAATTCCTTTGAAGAGAACGTACAGCTCTTTGCCCAGGCGTCGGTTGCCATGGCGGATGCCGCGGTGGTCGCTTGGGATACGAAGTTTAGTGAAGAGTTCTGGCGGCCCGTTACGGCCATTCAGCAAGGCGATAGCGATGGCAACGCTTTGACCGATGGGGGCGAGGGTTGGACCGCCTTGGGAGCACCCGATGGCGGTGACGATATAGTCGGATTCACGCCGCAGTTCCCGACTTACATTTCTGGTCATGCGACGTTCGGTGGTGCGTTGTTCGGAACCTTGCAAGAGTTTTACGGCACCGATGACATCTCCTTTGACCTGACGTCCGAAGAGTTGGAAATTTTGCTGGAAGACCTCGATTTACAGGAAGCCTACGGACTGGACCTCGACGACGCGACTCGTTCGTTTGACTCACTAAGTGAGGCGATGGCCGAAAACGGTCGTAGTCGTGTTTACCTCGGCATTCACTTCGACTTTGATGACCTTGTCGGTCAAGAAGTCGGGCAGGCTGTTGCCGCCGCGGTTTCATCAGAATTCGCAGCGTCCTCCAATGCGTCGGAAGACTCATTCCAAATCAGCGGAACGGTCGTGGACGTGTCAGGCGTTGGTAACGATCACGAGATCATGCAAAGCATGGGGATGGGGTCGCAGGAATCACGCCCCATGGGACTTTCGGATTTTGGCTCGGCAAGCCTTTTCAGTGATGCGGACTTGACTCGATTGGCCCGCGATCAAGTCAACCGCCAAGACGCCAACCTGGCAAGCAACCCCGTTGAACCGTCTCAAGATCGCATGAACAACGGCAATCGCACAGGCAATCGTCAAGGCGAACTTGACGGTGCTGAAGGTGTCACGGTCGAGCTGCTTGACAGCGAAGGCACCCTGATTGAACAAGCGGTGACCGACGCTCGAGGTCGATACACATTTGATTCGATCCTTGATATCGGAACGTACCAAATCCAGATTGCTCAGTCCGATCTGTGGATGGTTGTTGGTACCGATCTTCGAGAAGTCTTGGTTTCTGAAGATCATGTAGACTTCGATCGCATCAATTTCCATGTCAGTCTGGTTTAGTTCAAACGGATTCGACGAGTCACTTTGCCGTTGGCGTGCTGACCGTGGGCATCGCGCTCAACGTTGATAAACCGGACGAGGCATCCAAAAAGGATCAACTGGCTGTCGGCTCGGCGGATCGCGATTTGTTCAGCAGCTTTGTCCGCTGCAAAGCCCAGTACGCGGCCAAGAAATAGACGATCGTGAAGACAAAGCCCCAGGTGTAGAAATTCGCGACGTTGCTTTCGTAAGTGGGCATGTCAGGGCTGCCAAACATGACGACCAACGCCAAGATCAACGTGAACGCGAGTGCCAACCAGGCAACCACGCGCAAGACCTTGTGGAAAGCAGAGTCGTCTTTCACGGGATCGCCTTCGATCAGAGCTTGTTGAGCCTGATATTTTTTGATCGCCAAGTTTCGTTCCTCTTCAGCCGTTTCTTCCGCCGGATAACTTTCCCGGGCGCCATAGCGACTGGCCAAGACGGTATAGAGCACGATTGTGAACGCCCAGGTTGGCAAGAAGAGGTAAAAGAACGACATGACTTGCAAGTAGTTCAACCCAAAACCGAATACAAGTCCGATAGCCCAAGCGGCGACTGCAGGCGTGCTGTGAGTCAGACCCCGGTATTTTGCCCAGTACCTAGTGAACGAGATGCGTGGAAAGATGACGTGTTCGGCAAACACGATCGCACCGACGGGAACGACCAAGAGCCCCGCGTAGGTTAACAACGGCAGGATCTGTTTATAGACGAATGGAAAGCATGCGATGATCACCGTCACCACGCCAACGGTAAAGGTGACTTGTTTTCGCGAATGGTGATGGAAAATCGCCTGAGCTGCCAGACCGGCGCGGTACAGATTGGCATTGGCCGTTGTCCATCCGGCGATGATCACAATCACATAGCCAGACAATCCCAGGGCTCGGTACGCGACATCGCCTGGGTCGAGTTCGACGATGGTCGATTTCAGTAATACGGCTGTCCCCGCACCCATGATGCCTGCGGCGATCCAGGCGATGTAATGTCCAAACAGCATGCCGGCACTGGTGCACAAGCCATAGATCGATCGTCTTGCGTAACGCAGCAATGCCATGTCGATCAATCCAAAGTGAGTGATCGTGTTGGCCGCCCATGCAAACCCGATCACTTCCCACAAGCCGATGCCGGGTTTGCCATTGCTGTTGATTCCAGTCCAGATCGATTGATCGCCAATCGCGACGAAGTCCGAAAATCCGGTCAGCCAAGTCCTTCCGAGCACGGACTGGGCGAGCGCAGGAAACAATGCCAATGCGCCGCTAACAAACATCACGACCAACCATGGGCCACAGATTCCTGAAAATTCTGCGACGGCGTTGAATCCGTACATCGCCACCAGCACGACGATCATGCCCACACCGAGGACGACCAGTACGAACAAGGCATCGGTGGGATACCACTGCAATTGCGCAGGAATATCGAACAGCAATCGAACGGCCGTGCAAGAAACCGTGATCATGGCCGCCGATATCACGGTAAAGATCAGCACGTTAGCCCAGTTGTACAGATCGCTCATCGAATCGCCCGCGATCTTGTGCAGGTAGGTATAGAGACTCAATCGAGTCTGAACCGCGATGGGTGTGGTGATGAGCGTCCAACTAAGGATGGCCAGAATGTTGCCGATCAGCAGCCCGACCAGGATATCCATGGTCGTCGCCCCCAAGGCCACGAACGTCGCGCCGATCACAAATTCCGTCGCCGCGACATGTTCGCCCGCATAGAGTCCCGCAAAGTGTGTCCAGCCGTGCAATTTGTGCTCGGGAATTGGCAGCTGCTCGGATTCTATTTCCGCAATCCGATACGGGTCGGCTGGGTTTGGCATTCAGGATAGACGTGGTTGTTTGTGGACAGCGTCCAATGCGATGGTCGCTGATGATTCAGGGCATTTAACGATGCGATGCGAATCGGAACAATTTGCGAATCATGCGATCAGTGCGTGCGGCGGATCGGTGGCGATGCATCGCGGTTAAAATGGAACGCTTTGACGAGATTGAACGAGGGCGTGACGGTAAAGCTCAGTGGTGATTCGAGAATGGTTGTTCAAGCGTGGTTATTCGAAGACCTGCAATACCCTTTTCAGCGGCATTACCCGAAAAAGACCCATGCGGTAATCGCCAATGAGCGTTGAATCCAAACGAACATAAGCGAACGCGATGAGGGTATGAACGAGATGCTTGGCGGGTCCATGACGGGCATCGACGGCCTTCAAACGGCCACTCGATTGCACCATGATCATCATCGGCGCAAAGTTTCGAGATCGCTTTAATATACTGGCAAACACTTCGCGGCGAGTGGTCAGGCAGGACGTAGCGTCCGAGCCGATCCCGCGACTTGCGGTCAAGCACTGCGCTGACCCTTGGGCCTCAGGAACATCGCCACGCCGGATTGCTCGATTCGCGCGATGCGTCCTGTTTTTCCATCAAGCGGATTGTTTCCTGAGTTTGACGCCGGCGAGCGTACGCGTTGGCGACCTCTTCCCTTTTTAACGATCGCTCGTATTTCCGGTTTCCAAAGTGAGAGCCCACGCCAAGGTTCCTGTGGATCCACTTGCAGCCACACCACGGGGGCACTTTCATTGAAGTGCGGGCTGAGACTTGGTCGCAGCCGAGTGCGTCCGGCCAGCGACGGAAGTTCATCCCAGAATGGAAGTTCATCCCCGAATCACGGGCGACACTAATCTGCCGCGGATTCAAAAAAAAACAGGCTGCGGAGAGCCAAAGAAAAAGGACCCAGGGCCAATGACCCTAAGTCCTTTGCTCGTCTTGAGTACCGAAGGTGGGACTCGAACCCACATGAGGTTGCCCTCACCGGATTTTGAATCCGGCGCGTCTGCCAATTCCGCCACTTCGGCTTTTTTCTCTTAAGCGAAGGCATAGTATGCCGACTTCGGCTCGAGCGGACAAGCCACGAGACTTGCCCGTTATCGGAGCCGGCTGGGGGCGGGCCGTCCGCCCATTTATAGGTCTGCCAATAACCTAAATAGCTGGTCGATGATGGCATCGACGGCGTGGTTTTCACGCAAAAATGCGATGGCATGATCACGGTCATAGACGCGTTGACCGCTGAAGAGTTCGCCAATCACCGCAGCAGCCGCGTCCAGATCGTGTCCCGTGTGAAATCCCGCACCGCTGCGAGCAAGATAGCCGTCGAAATCATCCAGCGACACGATGGGCTTGCCCGCCGCAGTCGCCTGCAGCAACACATTGGGAAAGCCTTCGTAGGCGGCCGAGCCGGTGGACAGAAACAACCGACACTCGCCCATCGCTTTCGGCATATCATCGTTGCCAACGTAGTCGCCGATGGTCACGTTCGGCGGACAGTCTTGACGCAGCCGACGTTCGATTTCCGGATCCGATCGATTGATGATCATGTGAAAAGGAATCTCAGGACATTTTTCAGCGATATCCATTGCCAATTGCGGTCGCTTGTGAAAGTCGTCGTAGCGACCAATCCAAAGCACATGGTCGCCTTGCTGGGTCGCGGAGCTTGACCAGCGATCGAGATCAATCGCATTGCGGACGAGCACCCCTTCACGGTCAAAATTCTGTTGCAGCAATCGCATCTGATCTTGCGTTTGACAAACAATTCGGTCGGCGTGCTGAATTGCAAACAAACAATCGTCCGAGCGTTCGCCATAGCGACTCTTGAACGCGGGGTTTGATGCATAGCGAGCATCGAGGTCGGCGTTGGATTGAATCATCAGAATACTGGGGCGTTGCTGGCGCTTGGCGGTGGCAACCACGCGCGCACTTTCACCGCTGACACCCATGGCGATCCAAATGTCGGGTTGATGAGACGAAAGACGCGGATCAGGTTGACGTGGCGGAGGATCGGGCCGGCGCCGGAACCGGGTCAATGCCAAGTACGGAATCTGCCACAGCAGTCTCGGATGTACTTTTTTGATCGCACCGGCCATTCCCGATTCGAAAACACCAGACACGTCACGTCGAACGCTTTCTCGCGGATCGACGTCGATGACCAAGTCGACTTGGTCAACCCGCTGATTTTGGACGGCTTTGTCGGCACGAACGAACAGCGAACACCTTGTCGATTTTCGACGCGCGAAACCTCTGGCCAGCAACCACGCAGCCGTTTCCAGTCCGCCGACATTGCGGCCGGCTTTTGGAATCGCCGCTGGCAGTGCTTGCCACGCGACGATCGCGAGATCCAGCGGCGGATCGGGTTGCCGGGCGAACGATTGCGGGTCAGACAAAGGTCGAGAATCCTGTGAAGTTCAATTGCGTGTCTCGCTAGTGTAACTTGACGATCCTGTTTTCTGGCATGCGGGGACGTTGCGCCCGATTTCGATACGCGAATCAAAACGAGACCGATGGCCGAATTGCTTCCCACCATTTCTGACTGTGGCGGATGCGGTGTGTGCTGTCTTCACATGGGGTACCCGCCGTTTATCGGTGCTGACGGAGTGGGCGAGCCCGAAACACATTGGCGAGAAATGCCGATGACGCTGAAGCAAGAATTGCAAAAGTACATCGATGCCTACCCTGTTCCCGATGACGAACTTGACGGTCCGTGCTGTTGGTACGACGCCACGACGCGATTGTGTAAGCATCACGCGCACCGGCCCAACGTCTGTCGCGACTTTCGCGTCGGAAGCCAAGTGTGCCGTCAGTGGCGCGATCATTACCGCGAAGACATCGCGGAAAACCAATTTCCTGAAAACTAATCCACTTTCTTTTGGATCGGGACGTATGGGTAAGAACTACTTTCCCAGGAAGTCGGGTTCCGCCACGACATCCGGCGGCGCAGCTTCGTTAGGATTGTGCCGGGCGTCAGGTGTCGGCCCCATTCGTTTCCGTCATTTGAAGGAACTGTTCCATGAGAATTGCGATCGTCACTTTATTTGCGGCCATCATGTCACAGGCCTGCCTCGCCGAAGATTGGTCAAGTTTTCGTGGATCCAACGGAAACGGATTCGCAACAGAGAGCACATTGCCGCAGCAGTGGAGCGAAAATGAAGGCGTCCGATGGAGCGTTGACTTGCCGCGGGGAGGCAACGGCAGTCCCATTGTCGTTGGCGATCGAGTGTTGGTGACAAGTGCCGAAGACGACGAAGGACACCAGCGCACACTGCTTTGTCTGGATGCAAAATCCGGCGATACGATGTGGAACCGCACCGTGTCGATCGAGGAAAAGATGCCGACGCATAAGACCAATCCCTATGCCGGAACGACGCCAGCCAGCAACGGCGACGTCGTCGTCGTGTGGCATGGCAGCGCTGGATTGCACGCCTATGACATGGACGGCCAGCCATTGTGGTCGGCGGATCTGGGCACTTACCGGCATCTTTGGGGTTACGGCACCAGTCCGGTTATTGTCGGCGACCGTGTCGTCTTACACACGGGCCCGGGTGAAAACGTTTATGTCGTCGCGTTTGACATTCGTTCGGGGAAAGAACTTTGGCGGCATGAAGAACCCGTTGACGGTGACGGCGAGCGAAACAGCGAGGGCAAGTACATGGGGTCTTGGTCGACACCCGTGATCATTCAAAGAAAAGACAAGCACATCGCCGTGTGCGCGATGTCGACTCGAGTTTGTGGATTGGATACCGCAAGCGGTGAACTGCTTTGGTTCTGTGAAGGGTTGTCGGGTCCGAAAGGTGATCTGGCTTACAGTTCGCCGATGATCGAAGACGACTTGTGCGTCGTGGCGGGTGGGTTTCAAGGACCATCAATCGGTTTTCGATTGCCCGCAACGGTTGAGCCTGTTGGGAATATCACATCGCAATCTCGATTGTGGCGCAACGAACGAAATCCGCAAAGCATCGGTACCGGTTTGCTGCACGGCGGATACGTTTATCGGCCCGGCGCGGGCCCCAATTTGATCGAATGCATCCGAGCGGATTCCGGCGAAATCGTTTGGCAAGAGCGAGTGGGGTCGAAAGCGTTTTGGGGATCGATGGTTTTCGACGGCACGCACGCGATGGTCACCAATCAGGCCGGGACAACGATCCTCTTTAGGCCATCGCCCAAACAGTTCGATAAGGTCGCCGAGAATCCGTTAGGCGATACCTGTAACGCCACGCCGGCTGTAAAAGACGATACGATCTACATTCGCACGTACAAGAAACTATGGTGCGTCGATGGTGCATAGCGGCTTAGCTTGGTCAATTTCTTGACCCTTTATGAGGTGGCGTTTAGACTCCGCCCCACCGTCGGCCCGTGTTGTCGCAGAAGTTTAGTGTTGCCCGCAGAAATTGGAATTTAACTTGCTTGATTTGAATCTTTCCTCTGTCGTCGGGCTAATTGGCCAAGCAGATAGCGAGTTGGTCGAGACGGCGCCGCCGGTTGCCGCATTAATCGCCCTGTTGGTCTTTGGTATCGCGTTGCTGTTGGTGTTGATTCTGCGGTTCAAGCTGCAAGCGTTTTTGTCGCTGATCATCGTTTCGGTATTGGTGGCGGCTTCATCGCGGTTGGTCAACGACGACGCGGTACCGCTAAGTCAGGTCGCCGGAACGATTGTCGACAGCATGGGAGGCGCGCTGGGATTCATTGCGACCATCATTGGAATCGGCGCGATTTTTGGCGCGGTTCTGGAACATTCCGGTGGGACACAGGCACTTGCGAATTCTTTGGTTCAGATCTTTGGTGCCAAGCGGGCTCAGTGGGCGATGCTTGTCACCGGTTTCATTATTTCAATTCCAGTGTTCCTAGATGTTGCATTGGTGATTTTAGCGCCACTGTTGTTCGCACTTGCGCGAGACACGAAGAAGCCGTACCTGTTGTACGGCTTGCCGCTGGTTGCCGGGATGGGCGTGACCCATGGTTTCGTTCCGCCAACGCCGGGACCGGTCGCAGTGGCGTACATTTTGGGCGTGAACTTGGGCTGGGTCATCTTGTTCGGGGTGATGGTCGGGTTTCCGACAGCGATCATCGCGGGGCCGTGGTTGTGTACCAAGCTGGCTTCGCGAGTCGATTTGCCGCTTCCGGAACTGGAGACTGAGTTCGACGCCAGTGATGTGAACTTGCCCAGCTTTCGTCAGATTTTGATCTTGATCGGATTACCAATCGGGCTGATCTTGTCCAACACGATTGTCGAGCAAATGAATGCGGCCGCCTTGCCGGAAGGTTTGTCGACGAGCGAACGCAAAATACAACTCGCTGGCGTATTGGCCGAAGCGCCGATGTGGGAGCAGTTCATTCTGTTCATCGGTCACCCGGTGATTGCGTTGTTGTTGTCCACACTGTTAGCGTTGCATTTCCTGGGAACACGCCGCGGGGTTGACCGAGAAACCTTATTGGAAATTTCGACCAAGGCGCTGGGGCCGGCCGGGATCATTATCTTGATCACAGGTGCCGGTGGTGTATTCAAGGGCGTGTTGGCGGCAACGGGAATCACCGGTGCCTTGGAAACCGCCTTTAGCGATGTCGGAATCCCTGTGCTGGTGCTCGCCTGGGTATTCGCCACGCTGATTCGCGTTGCGCAAGGTTCGGCAACGGTCGCCATGCTGACGGCGGCAGGATTGATGGTTGGATTCGTTGACGGGTTGAGCCAACCGCAATTGGCACTGGTGACGATCGCGATCGCCGCCGGTGCGACGGGATTCTCGCACGTCAATGATTCCGGGTTTTGGATGATCTCTCGGTATTTTCGGATGACCGAAGCTCAGACATTACAGACGTGGAGCGTGATTTCGACGGTGATATCACTCGTCGGTTTTGGCTTGGCATCCGTGATTTGGATGTTCGTCTAGCGTCTGATCGCTTTACGACTTGATGGTCGCCAATACTTGGCCGGTCGCGACTTGATCGCCGACGCTAATCCGGACTTCTTCGACCGTTCCGTTGACCGGTGAAGCGACTTCCATTTCCATCTTCATCGCTTCGAGAATCAAAATCGGCTCGCCTTCGCGGACCGATTCGCCGACGCTGACCAATTGCTTGAACACCGCGCCAGGCATTTGCGAGGTGACTTCGGTGACGGCGCCGTTGGACGATGTGGCAGCGGTCGCGGTTGGCTTGCCGCCTGAGTCCGGTTGGATTTCGACGCGATAGACTTTGCCATCGACCGTGACCATGTTGCCTTCAAAGGCCATGAAGATATCTTCGCCGTTGACCGAGACGGTGTACTCGGCAGGCATGCCGGCGGTTGCAGGCCCGGTTGCATCTGCAGCGCTGGCGGCCGACTTGTCGATTTTGCGAACACCGATTTCGGCATCGCCCTTGAGGAATTTGATTCCCTTTTCTTTGCAAGCGGCCGCGATGAAAATATTCTCATCGGTGACCGGCAAGCCTTCCGATTCCAGCACCGCTTTGGCTGCATCGATGCCTTTGTTTGGATCGGCGTCGTTCAATTCCAAAACGGGACGCGTTGTCGGTTCCAGTTCCAGCTGTGTGCGGGCGAGTTCGACGATTTCCGGATCGGGGGCGACGGGCGTCTTGCCAAAGTAGCCCAGTACCATCTTGCCGTACGGTTCGGCCACCTTTTTCCATGGGCCGAACATGACGTTGTTGAACGCCTGTTGAAAATAGAACTGCGAGACGGGGGTGACCGAGGTGCCATAGCCGCCTTTGCGAACCACATCGCTCATCGCTTGGATGATTTCGGGATACTTTTCCATGATGCCGTTGTCACGCAGCATTTGCGTGTTGGCGGTTAACGCGCCACCGGGCATCGGGCTCCAAGGAATCAGCGGTTCGACGGCGGTTGCTTCCGGAGGCAGGAAGTAGTCACTCATGCAGTCTTTGAAGACTTCTTCTGCCTGTCGAACCTTTTCAATGTCGATGTCTAGTTCGTATTCGGTGCCGCGCAGTGCGTGCCACATCACCAAGATGTCCGGTTGGCATGTGCCGCCGGAACACGGTGCCATCGACAGGTCGATTGCATCGGCCCCGGCATCGATTGCGGCCTTATTGGCCAGCACACTGACACCGGCTGTTTCGTGAGTGTGAAAATGAATGAAGGTATCCGCCGGCAACATTTTTCGCGCCGCGCGAATCGTTTCGTAAACCTTTGACGGGACGGCCGTGCCCGAGGCGTCTTTAAAACAAACCGCGTCGAAAGGGATGTCGGCGTCCAGAATTTGCTGAAGTGTTTTTGAATAGAACGCCGCGTCGTGCGCGCCTTCGCAGCCCGGCGGCAATTCCATCAGTGTCACACAGACTTGGTGTTTCAGTCCGGCGTCGACAATGCATTGACCGCTGTAGACCAGGTTGTTGACATCGTTCAAGGCGTCAAAGTTGCGAATGGTCGTCATGCCGTGTTTCTTGAACAAATCGGCGTGCAGTTTGACGATATCGCTGGACTGCGAGTCGAGACCGACGACGTTCACGCCGCGGGCGAGCGTTTGCAGATTCGCATCCGGACCGGCAGCCTCGCGAAACGAGTCCATCATGTCGAATGCGTCTTCGTTGCAGTAAAAGTACAACGATTGAAAGCGCGCACCTCCGCCGGCTTCGAACCAGCGGATACCGGCATCACGAGCCGCTTCGACGGCGGGCAGAAAATCCTTGGTAAAGACACGAGCACCGAAGACGGATTGAAATCCGTCCCGAAACGCGGTGCACATGAACTTGACTTTCTTTTTCGACACTGTTGCTTTCCTAAAGGAATGTCTCGTTGATGATTATGTGAGCACCGACCACAACACGCCTGCGGCGATCGCCGATCCGATCACGCCGGCAACGTTGGGCGCCATCGCGTGCATCAATAAAAAGTTGTGAGGGTCTTCTTGTTGTCCGACCATTTGCACGACGCGGGCCGAGTCGGGCACGGCGGAGACGCCGGCGGCACCGACCAGCGGGTTGATCTTGTCGGTCAAAAACAAATTCATGAATTTGGCGAACAGCAGTCCGCCCGCCGTCGCGATCGCGAACGATAGTGCCCCGAGTCCAAAGATCAACATCGACTGAGGCCGTAAGAATGTGTCTGCCTGCGTACTGGCGCCCACCGAAAATCCCAGCAAGATCGTAACGATATCGATCATCGCGGTTCGCGCCGAATTGGCCAGCCGCTCGGTGACCAAACTTTCCTTTAACAGATTGCCAAAGAACAGCATGCCCAACAGGACGATCGCACCTGGCGCGATCATGGTCGAAATCAGAAACGCTGCGATGGGAAAGATCATCTTTTCTCGCTTCGAAACCTTTCGCGGGGGCTTCATGCGAATCAAGCGTTCTTCGCGAGTCGTCAATAGTTTCATGATCGGCGGCTGGATCACCGGCACCAAGGCCATGTACGAGTAGGCCGCGATGGCGATGGCACCAAGCAAGTGTGGTGCAAGCTTGGCGGATAGGAAAATTGCGGTCGGTCCATCGGCACCACCAATGATTCCGATCGCGCCGGCCTCGGACATGTCAAAGTTCAGGTAGATCGCGCCAAGAAACGTGATGAACACTCCGACCTGAGCCGCGGCGCCCAGCAAGACAAGTTTGGGATTGGACAACATCGTCGAGAAATCGGTCATCGCGCCGATGCCCAAGAAAATCAAAGGCGGGTACAAGCCCTGACTGACGCCGAAATAGATATAGCTAAGCACGCTGCCTGGGATGTATTCGACGATGCCGTCCTTGAGTATCCACTGGTGCGTGTCGTAGACACTAAGCGACATGCCTGCGATGACCGGAATATTGCCGACGACGGCACCCATTCCGATTGGAACCAGCAACAGCGGTTCATAGTCTTTGACAATCGCAAGCGATATGAAAATGATCCCGATCAGGATCATCACCGTATTGCCAACGGTAATCGACGTGAAGCCCGTCGTCTGTAAGAACTCGAAGAGGATATCCATCAGTGTCTTTTAAAATCCGCTCTTGTCGTCGATTCCGGTTTGATCAGTTCTTGCCAGTCGCCTGCGGATCATGCTGCAGTTGTTTCTGAAACTCACAGTGCAGCACATATCCGATCGCAGCGAGGACAGCATCGTTGTCGGGGACCAAGCTTTCAGGATGTGACTTTTTCGCGTGTGGCTCTTCGACTTCCGGCCAGAAGCGTGCCACGACGTTAAGCATGTGAGGAAGCGCTGCAATGAACAGGCTGATCAGCGTCAGAGCGACTGCGACGATCGCCATTCCAGCCAGGGCGATCGAGACGCCTTGGCCGATCGCTGAACCCATCGGCACCGACACCGAATCGATTGGCACAGAAGGTTGTAAAGCGGCGGCCTGGATAGCAGCAATCGCGGTGGAAAACGTCATTACGGCGTGTGGTTGGGGTGGCGAGACGGCTGCGGCAACCGATTAAGGGGCCGTATTGTAACCACGGCGTTGATCGGCCTTGTTGGCTGAGACGAATTGCCACAACCAAGCCAGGGTCAGAGGACCAGTAGTGTACGCCATGTTCGTCGCGCGATGTCCAGCGACCGACCCGGCGAGAGACTCGCAGTGTGCAAGTGAATCGCGTGAAAGTGGGTATCGGTTGCCGGCGGGGGGATCATCCAGGCCGAAATGGGCGAAGAACCGAGGAATTATCGGGCTGCCAACGCCGCGTTTCTATCGCCGCCGCGGGCGGTTGCCAGGAGTCAAACGAGAGCGGTCGCGTGCCGGCAGCGATACGCCAATCGTCGGGATGTCATCAACCGACGGCTCAATAATGGGTGTCGTTGGCAGCGTTGGCAGTACCGGATCGATGGGGGGCGTAGGGACCGTCGGTGTCGTGGGCGTGATCGGAACCGTGGGCGTGACCGGGTCGGTAGGCGTGATTGGATCCGTGGGCGTGACCGGATCCGTGGGCGTGACCGGATCCGTGGGCGTGACCGGGTCGGTGGGCGTGACCGGGTCGGTGGGTGTAGCCGGGTCGGTGGGTGTAGCCGGATCGGTAGGCGTTGTTGGATCGGTAGGCGTTGTTGGATCCGTGGGCGTGACCGGATCGGTAGGCGTTGTTGGGTCCGTAGGCGCAGCCGGATCGGTAGGCGTTGTTGGGTCGGTAGGCGTGACCGGGTCGGTGGGCGTTGCCGGGTCAGTGGGCGTTGCCGGGTCAGTGGGCGTTGCCGGGTCAGTGGGCGCAGCCGGGTCGGTGGGCGGAGTCAGTGGCGGCAGGTCGAGCTGTTCCAAGAGCTCGTTCAGTAGCGCGGTCAGCAACTCAATCAGTGTTTGCAAGAAGGGGAACGGACGGTACCCGTCGCCGCCAGCGTCGCCACCTCCCTGACCTGTTGGCGATGAGGGGCATTGGCCACTGTCGGTGGTCGGCGGATCCGTCGTCGGATCGGGGTCGACCGGCGTGGTTGCGACCACCAAATCGATCCAGTCCGCAAATGCATCCACGCGAGTGTTGAACGCAAAATCGCCCAAGCTTGAGTCATCGTTGGTTCCGCCAGAGGTAATCGAGGCGACGAACAGGTCGCCGTCGATATCGATGTACCCCGGCCCACCCGAGTCGCCGGCGGCGGTGTTGGTTTCGCTGGCGTCGTCAAAGGTCCAATTGACCAGCGTGTCGGTGACCTCGTCGACCGTGGTGATGCCAACACGTTTGATGCCGAACGTGCCATCACTGCCTCCGTCGGCCGTGCCCGTGCCACCGAATCCAACGATGAACAACAGGTCGCCAACAATCGGCGCATCGCGAAAGACATCCGAGGGCGTCACGTTGCTAACCGTTTCGCTAAGCCGCAGGATAGCAACGTCGTTCTCCAACGAACGTGGGTTGTAATCGGGGTGAACGAAAATCTCAGCAGTCAGGTAGAGTTCGCCATCGAGTTCAAACGTACCGCTTGTTTGGTCCTCAATCGCTTCGGCACAGTGAGCCGCGGTCAACACATGATTTGGTCCGATCAGTGTTCCGGTACAGAAACCTCCCCGCTCGATACTGCCGACGATGCCAACCGATTCGTAGTCGGAGGTCTCTTCGCCGAGCAGAATGCGAGGAACAACGGTTTGCGCGGATGCTTGACGAACGTGTTGCGCGGGCGCGGTGAAGCACAACAGCAGGGTCAAACCGCAACATGCGAGTCGGGGTCGGTTGCAATGCTGGCCGATCACGCCACAGAGAGAGGGTCGACGAAACATGGTCAGAGGACTCCGCGTCGAAAAGAGAATTCGGAACGATTAAGAAAAGTTGTGCACGAAAGGCCAAGTCGCCGAGTTCGACCGATTCAAACGGATCGGTAAACATCGCGCCCGTTCAGCCCGGATTGCTTTGACGTTAACCGTGCGGAGCGGACGCAGGTTTCGCGGTATCTTAGAAAATGATCAAACGCCCACCGAAAGTCAGAATGGGCGGTTTGGGTGCAATTGGCCGACCGGTAAGAATGGGCAGATGATCGCCCGGCGGGTATTTCGGCTAGGGCTTTGCAACGTCCCTGGAACGTTTTCGTTCGGACAAGTGTTTTTCGACGATTTCGATGGGAATCGGAATTCCTCTCAGCACGCCTTCGATGACGCATTCACCGTCGACCACGCCCTGGAAACCGGCGACGATCATACGGCCACGGCGAGCTTTTTGCAGTTGGACCATCACGAACAGGCGGTCACCTGGAGTGACAACGCCTCGAAACCGCACGTCATCGACACCGCCGAACCCGACCATCGACGCGCCCAACATATCATGGCGCTGTGAAAAGAAACTGGCCAGTTGGGCGACGGATTCCAGCATCATCACGCCTGGCATCAATGGCATTCCGGGCATGTGCCCGCGAACCCAGAATTCTTTCTCGCTGATGTCTTTGTAACCAGCGCAGACCTGCCGCTCGACATCCTCATAAAGGACCGCGGTGAGTTGTTCCATCTCATGCCGCTGGGGATTCAACGCACGAATTGCCTCGATATCGGCAATGGGTTGATCCGGATCCAGCAGCGCGGGATCGACATAGAACTTGGTTTTCGGCACGTTCGAACAGCCCGATCTCAGGTTTTGATCTTCTTTCGTTTTGCCTTACGAGCCTTAGCACTCGCGGGGCGTTTCCCGTGGTTGGCTTTCTTGAGTTTGTGGTGTGGTTTGGCCATCAGTCAAATTGTCTTAGCAGGGAAGGAAGATTCATGTCGCGCGAGAAAACGATCGTGCACAAGAACCCAGGAAAATAGCAGATTGCGTCATTTTGCGGTAGGCTGTGGCAAGTTGCCGATCGCGAGATCCGCGGCTTTTGCCCACATTTGCGGATGAAAATCGCTCGCGGAGTTCCGCAAACCCGCAAATTGCGGCGATCACGGGCGTCGAAAACGGTCGGTCAACGCCAGCGGCGCGTTTCCCAGGCTCGCGTCGACTCGCTGATCGGGATGCCCCCGCGCGACATTTGCTGCTCTGGCTGAGGCTGGGCCGCCGAGTAGGGACCACTTTGGGTGATCGAAGGCGGCGCGATCGCTCGGATCGCGCTCGAGGAATTGGTTGTTTCGGAATATTTCGATCCTGGGTAGCCCGCGCCAGTCGCAGCAATGGAGTCGGTCGCAGTAACCGAGCCGGCCGCAGCAACGGAGCCGGTTTGTGGCGATGCGTTCGCGGAATCCGATGCCGGATGATTGCGATCATGACGGCGACGCAGATACCAGCCTGCTCCGCCTGACTCGCCGGACCCAACCGTGCTTGCCAACGCGATCGCCGAGTTGGGCGATGATCCCGTGGCAGGCGTCGGTGCGTTGAGCGAGTTGACGGCTTGTGGGGCTGGTCGGTTGCGATCTGATCCGCGCGGGCTCGTTGCTGATCCAAGTGGTCCGGTTGCGGATGCAAGTGCGTTGGTGGCCGGCGTCGTTTGCGGTGTCGTCTTGGCGAATTTGTCGACGGGGCCGCTGCCGTCGGAAACCCAAGCGAGCCAGTACTGCTGTAGTTCTGCCAGAGAATCGTATCCGTAGTGCTTTTTGACGTTCGCGGTCCACGAAGGCGTTTGCATATAGTCATGCAAGAATTGAATGAACGTGCGTGGCCCTTGTTGGTTGATCAAAAAACGGCACACCGAATAGCCTTGTGCGTACATCGGCAGCACATCGCTGGGGTATTCGGTCAGCAGGAATAATTGATTCATCGCAATGCCGCGACGAGACCTCAGGAACTCGCGAAGTTTTGCTTCGTGCTTGTTTCGTTCTGCGGCATGTTCGACCGTCGTGCAAATACCTTCGTCAGCCCACCGCGGCAATGGCCGACCGAAGTGCGAAGCAAGGATCGTATGGGTGACTTCGTGTGGTAAGACGCTGTCCAGGATCCGCTCGGGCGTACCGACGACTTCCATCTGGAAATCGCGAACGGGCGCTCGGTTGTAGGTTGTCACTCCCTGGGCTGCCAGCGTCGGACCCGCAACGACACGAACCGGACACGGCGTTGGCCAAGGTTTCAGCTCGGTGCCCAGCCAGTGTAGCGCCAGTTCTCGGCGATATTTCTCGGCAGCAACCCCAACCGAATTTGCTAGCTGTGGTGTCGGCGCTTCGACGATGAAGTTCTGGGTCCGAAAATTCGCCGCGTCCGATGATGCAGCGAAAAGAATGGCTAGCAACGCCGCAAGTGCTGCGCTGCAAAGACGAGTTCCGGCTTCCATGCCGTTGGGCTCCTTTGTGATCACCGGTGAGGGCGATCATCGCTATGAGTGACCTGTGTTTTCCACGAGAAAGCCAAGTGCTTTTCCGCGGATCAAGGCGGCACGCCGATTCACGATCCTTCGCGATTGGTGCAGCGCCGAACATTGACGCGCGGAGTTTAGGGAACAACGCGCTGTGAGCGATAGGCGAATCCGGGTTCACGGAACCGCAGTCGGGTGTCGCCAAGTCCCCTCACGATCGATTTGCCGGTCTTGCGGGCCCGCTTGCCGTGGCCAGCGTCGAGCATGGGGGGCGGCGACACTAGGGTTGGAATCGAGCATCCAGCCAGGCTTGCCACCCCTTGGCCGTCGGATCGGGACGCAAACGAATTCGCTGTCCAAACTTGTCGATCGCGTTCAGCGGAATCGCTTTGCCGTCGCGCAATGAGACTTGACCCTGCAATGCAAAGAAGGACTCGTGTTCGCGATGTGAGCCAGCGATCAAGGCGACGTCGTCACTTAAATAGTTCCGAGTCGAAAACACTCGAGATCGCAGCGATGAATCATCTTTATTATCAAGGTTCACCCCGTCTAACGTCTCGATGCTGTTCAGCTTGATGCCCAGTATCGATGTCAACGTCGGTAACAGGTCCGCATGCATCGTCGGCAAGTCGATCGCTTTGGCACGACCCCCGGGGTGATAGATCACCGCCGGTGTCATGTTTTGATATGCCGAGATTCGGACGCCGTGGCCGCATACGCCGTCCTCGAGAAACGATTCGCCGTGATCACCGGTGACGATCACGACACGATCCTTTCGCATCACCGCCGACAAGAACCGGTCAACGGTCCGAGCGCTGTTTCGGTATCGGTTCCAGACGCTTTGACGCATTGGGGCGGTAAAGGGAATCAAGAATCGATCATCGGCCGCCGGCGCAAAGACTTGATCGTCGGGATAGCTCTTGTAATCCGCATGCGTCGCATACAAATACAGAACGGCAAGCCTCGGGGGCCAGTCGGCCGCGTCGTCGTGCCGGTCGGTACGGTCGAGGAAGTTCGCGGCGAGCTCGGTGGCACGCCGATCCGAACTCAGTCCGTTGGGCTTGCTGATTCGAAAGACATCGAACTGTTCCGGCGAGATGAATCCGTCCATCTGAAATAAACGCCAGTCGTCGTGCCCGGCAAAGAAGCCTAGTTCGTATCCTGCTTGTCGCATCAATCGGTTCATGATCGGCGTGAATCGAACGTCGCTGTCGTACCAGATTGATTCCAGTCCGCTGAGCAGGCTGAACATCCCGTGGTTGGTCGCGTTGCCGCCCGAGAAATGTTGTCGACAATGCGTGCCCTGCTGAGAAAACTGCCACAAATTTGGCATCACTTCTTCGCAGATTAATTCATGGCGAAACGATTCCACGACAACGATCAGCACATCGGCAAGCTCTGTCTTTGGAATTTCAGACACCGCAAGCAATCGGTGTTGGTTTTTTCTGGCCTCGATGCCATGTTTCAGCGTCTTGGTCAGCGATTGGTTGCCGGCGATCGGCGCGCTCGGCGAGTGGGTTGGATTGGAAACTGCATTGTCATCCAGTGCGGCGTGATACGGGGGTTCGTCATGTCGGATCAGCGACAGCATGCATAGCGGATGACGTGCGGGGTTTTCCCGCATCGTCGAAAGCGTTCCGCTCAAATCCATCCAGACAGGCGTGGCTGCCGCCAAGGTCGCAAGGCCAAAAACGATCGGCACACGTTTGCCGCCAACGCCTCGGTGCCGGGACGCAAACCGCGAAATCAGCAAGACGCAAGTGATCAAGGCGATCCAGAACACCAGCAGACCCAAGCCACCGCGGATCGTGCCCGCGCTGGCGTGCTGCCAAAGTCGCGGGCTCAGTTCGGTCGCCACCTTGAACATCGCGGCCGACACGAAATGTTCTCGTATCCACCCATAAGCGATGCTATCGCACAGGATGACTGTCGGGATCGCAATCATCCCGAGCTTGCCAGTTGCGATCAGCCAGTCGTTTCGAAAACGGACGCCGATTCCAGCGAGCATCCAGCCGATCGAAACCAGCATCGCCGATTGCGAGGTGATCCAAAGCACGTCCGCCAGCGCCGAGTCCTCGTAAGGGGCGAAAGGATGCAGGCATGCGATTGCCGATGCGGCGATCGTGATCAGGATGGCCATCATGTTGACGCAAGCCACCCGATCGAACGACTCGCGGAAATCCGTTTTCGCCTCAGTCATCGGCTCAGTAGGGGATTTCGATGGCGTCGCACAGGAACCGCATCAGCGGTTTGCTTCGTTTGACGTGGTCGATCAACTTGTCCACGATCTTTTCGTCGACGAAGTCTTTTGGTGTCAGCGGTGCGACGGCGATAAAGTCGATGCGTTTCAAGTCGTCGATCATCGGATGGTCGGCCGGATAGTCACGCGGCTTGGTTTTCAGCGATTCACCCGCAAGTTCGAACGATTGGCGAAAGGCTTTATTGTCACGAGCCCTTTTCCAGCCTTGAGGGTCCGTGTCGATTGCCGCGCGGGTCGCTGCCAAGACGTTTTTTTCCGGGCGCCAACATCCGGCGCCGACGAAACACTCATTGGGTTCTAAGTGGATATAAACCCCTGGCGCATGGATGTCTTTGCAGGCTTGATGCCGCAAGGAAATGCCGACGTTCGTTTTGTAAGGCGTCTTGTCTTTTGAAAAGCGAGTGTCCTTATAGATCCTCATCACCGACCCGCCATGGCCCTTGGGGATCGCCATCAGCATTGGCGCGACTTTAGCCAGTGGTTTCTCGAGTCGGCGTACCAGTTCGACCGCCGGATCGCGGACATCGCTTTCATATCGAGGTTTGTTTTCAGCGAACCAATCGCGATTGTTATTCTTCTTTAATTCACGCAAAAACTTAAAAAGGCGGGGCGTGATGATCGGATCAGACATCGTGTGCACGTTGGCTTTCTAGGGGGACACGGCAGGTTTTCAGGTTCCGGTTATACTACATAGCCGATCCGACAAATTTCTTTCGATCGCCGCCCGTGGGTGCGACGAAGCAATGGTCATACGGTGCATCGTACAACGGGTGCGAAAATCCGTTACCGCCTGATCCTCAACAAAAGAAACTGTAGATGCGACGACGAGACATGATGAAGGTAACCGCCGGTGCAGCGACCGCGGCACTGGCACCGCTGGTAGGTCAAAGCGTATGGGGACAAGACGCTAGCCAACAAGACAAATCTCAACAAGCTTTGGGTTCCACATCCGGTCAGGGCCAGAAATTCAAGCTGGCTTACGCGCCGCACCCAGGAATGTTCAAGGCATCTGCGGGACCGGACGTCATCGATCAAATCAAGTTCGCCGCCGCGGAAGGTTTCACGGCGATCGAGTACAACGGGCTGCCCAAAGAAACGCCCCAGATGCAAGAGAAGATCGGTCAAACGCTGCGCGACCTCGATCTGCAAATGGGGGTCTTTGTTGCCTATGGAAGTTTCGACAAACCGACGTTTGCGCGCCCCGACGAAGCGTCGACACAAGAAATCTTGCAGGCAATGCGAGACGCAGTCGATGTCGCAAAACGCGTCGGCGCCAAATGGTGCACCGTCGTACCCGGCAGTGTTGACCAACAACACGCCGAAGCACCGAAATGGAATCGGTTCGGTGGGCCTCGCTTAGCGGAAGGGTATCAAACGGCCAACGTGATCGACATGTTGCGGCGTTGTGTCGAGATCATCCAGCCACACGATTTGGTCATGGTTTTGGAACCCCTGAATTGGTACGCCAATCACGGCGGCACGTTTTTGCAGCGCAGCGACCAGGCCTACGCAATCTGTCGGGCCGTCAACAGTCCGTCGTGCAAAATCCTGTTCGACATCTATCACCAGCAGATTACCGAAGGCAACTTAATTGCCAATATCGACGCCTGTTGGGACGAGATCGCATATTTCCAGTCCGGCGACAATCCAGGTCGAAAGGAACCCTACACCGGCGAAATCAATTACCGGCAAGTGTTCAAGCACATTCACGACAAGGGCTTTCAGGGCGTGATCGGCATGGAACACGGTAACAGCGAAAAAGGCAAGGAAGGCGAACGGAAAGTCATCGAGGCTTACCGCAAGGCCGATTCGTTCTAGGGCTGCTGTATCGGCACGCTCTGAGAAATATATCGGCGCGCATTCGAAGTTCGCTCACTCAGGGATCAAGCGAGTAACCACACTGTGTTTCCACACGGAATTTTTCGTATCACTGCCGCGTCGCCACCTGTGTCGGTCGCCAATCCTATGGCGAACGCTCAGGAATCGATTCGTGCCATTCGCAGCTCTGACGCGGACCTGGTCTTGCTGCCAGAGCTCGGGCTGACCGGTTACACATGCGGTGACCTGTTTGCGACCGACACGTTGTTGCAAACGACCATCGACGCGTTGACTAATGTCGTTAACCAGACCGCGGATCGCTCATCGATCAACGTTATCGGTTTGCCGCTAAAGGTCGACGGGTCGCTGATGAATGTTGCCGCGGTGTTTGCCGAAGGCCGTATTCTGGGGATCGTTCCGAAATCATTCTTGCCGACGTATCGCGAGTTCTATGAACTGCGGCATTTCCGTGCCGCCGATCCATCGGATCCCCCCTACGTTTCGGTGGGCGATGAGTCGGTGTTGTTTGGGACGGATCTTCTGTTCCAGCATTTCGATGCGATCATCGGGGTCGAAATTTGCGAAGACCTTTGGACTCCGATCCCGCCAACCAGCAAGGCGGCGCTCGCCGGTGCAAACGTTCTGGTGAATTTGTCCGCGAGCAATGAAGTGATCGGCAAGGCGGATTGGCGTCGTGATTTGGTCGTCAGTCAGTCCGGACGCTGTATTGCGGCATATGCCTACGCATCGAGTGGCCCCGGCGAATCGACCTCGGATCTGGTCTTTGGCGGTCACTGTTTGATTGCAGAGAACGGCTCGCTATTGAGTCAGTCCAGACGTGTGGGCGACGGGTTCGAACCGGCACACTTGACCGAAACCGCGATCACCAGCGATATCGATTTGCAGCGATTGGCCCACGACCGGCAAGTGATCGGGTCGTTCGCCGATGGATCGTCACAGCTTGATCGTCCGTTTCGTGTGGTCGATTGTGCCTTGGCCGCATCGGCCAGCGGCGGCGAATCACGTGCCACGCTGATGCGCGCGGTCGACGCGCATCCATTCGTACCCGACGAGTCGTCCGAACTGGAGCATCGTTGCGCCGAGATTTTCGCCATCCAAACCGCCGGTCTGACCAAGCGGCTTTCGCGATTGCCGCCTGACTTGCCGTTGTCGATCGGAGTCTCTGGCGGCCTGGATAGTACCTTGGCATTGTTGGTCGCGATTCGCGCCTGTGACGCTTTGGGACGCCCTCGCTCGGTGATTCATGGCGTCACGATGCCTGGGTTTGGTACGACCGAGCACACTCGATCTAGCGCCGATGACTTGATCGCCGAGACAGGGATCACGCTTGAGTGCATTGATATTCGCGAGTTGTGTTTGGATATGTTCCGGTCCTTGCAGCATTCGCCGCTGGGCATCGCGGTCGACGATGCAACGACGGCTCAGTCGCTGCAATCGGAACTGCTGAAACTGCCGGATGACGCATCGGACTTGATGTTCGAGAACGTCCAGGCCCGCGTCCGCACCATGTTGTTGATGAGTCGAGGGTTTGTGCTTGGTACGGGCGATATGAGCGAACAGGCGCTTGGTTGGTCGACATACAATGGCGATCACATGTCGATGTACAACGTCAATACATCGATCCCCAAGACGTTGGTCCGATTCTTGGTGCGCTATTCTGCCGATCACTATTTTGAGGGCAAGCTGACTCACGTGCTGCATCGCATCGCGGACACGCCGATATCGCCGGAATTGTTGCCTCCTGCCCTGGACGGTTCCATCCGGCAAGATACCGAATCAGCCATCGGTGCTTATGAACTGCACGATTTCTTTCTGTACCACTTTGTGCGGCATGGGTTCAGCCGCGACAAGATTCTCTACTTGGCCGGCCACACGACGTTCACGTCCAGCTATTCCAAGGCGACGATTGCGAAGACGCTCGATACGTTCTTGAAGCGGTTCTTTGCAAACCAATTCAAGCGAAATTGTGTGCCGGACGGTCCCAAGGTGGGCTCGGTCAGTCTGTCACCGCGCGGCGATTGGCGGATGCCCAGCGACGCCGATTCTGACGCCTTTTAAGTCGCACCCGACACTTGATGTGTCGGGTGTCTGTCGGCCGTGAAGCGAATCACGGCGAAATCGGCCATGTCAAAAAGCGCCGTGACGAAAACGAGCCACAACACAGCGGTTAACCGAGCGTTGATTCGCGGGGTCATTGAAGACAACGCGTCAGAAAAAACTCTTGGTGCCCCGGAAAGGAGCGACAGGGAACGATGGTTACGCAGCCGTTAAGTACGATCCTCTTGCAACCTGTGCACCCCTTTCCGAGGCACCTCAGTTCATCGCGGCATCGATTCGATTGATGGTCGCGGATTAATTTACGCGGCGTCCATTGCGAAAGACCGCAACATGAATCCGCGAAATATTGCAGAGCGGACAGCTACATGAACATGTGGTTACGTTACCTTAGTTCAGTACCGGGCTCATGCCACCCTCGGCATGACAATCTCAAGAGTTTTTCTAAGTGCTGCTGCGCTGGCGCGGATCCCTTGGACTTCTTTGGGCCAAAGCTCAATTTCCAAACGATCCATCACGCCGGTACGTCCGACGACCGTCGGGACCGATAAGGCCACGTCGCGGACGCCGTAACAGCCGTTTTGCACGCTGCTGACCGGCAACACACATCGCCGATCTAAAGCGATGGCGTCGATCACATCTCGAATTGCGATACCGACCGCAAAACCGGCACCACCTTTGCGTTTGATGACTTCCGCACCACTGCCTCGAGTTCGTGTGAACAATTGGCTTTGCAGGACAGGGCTCCAGTTCGGATATTTGTCCAGCGGCAGACCGGCAATCGTCGCGCTGCTCCAAATCGGGACCATCGACTCGCCGTGCTCGCCCAGGATGAGCGCCTTGGTTTGTGTCGGCGGCGCGTTCAACTGATCGGCAATCAACGAACAGAAACGAATCGTATCCAGCTGTGTTCCCAGTCCGATCACCTGATCGACGGGCAAGCCGAGATGTTGGGCGGCCACGTAGGTCAGAATGTCGACCGGGTTGCTGACGACAACGACGATCGCGGAAGGCTTGGGACCGGCCGCTTTCACGTCGCGGAGGATTTGGACGAACAGGTCGGTGTTGCGATTGATCAAATCCAGTCGCGACTCGTCCGGCTTGCGTCGCAATCCCGCGGTGATGCAAATGACGTCGCTGCTGGGAATGTGTTCATAGCTGCCGCCCGAGATGACCTGGTCGGCGACGCTGGGGCCACCGTGTTGCAAGTCGAGCGCTTGGCCGACGGCCAATTCTTGATTGACGTCCAGCAAGGCAATTTCGCGAGCGATACCACTGCACTGCAAAGCGTATGCGGCACAAGAACCTACGAGTCCGCCGCCACCGATAATCGAAACTTTCATGGATGTGTATTCGTTAGAGAATCTTGGAGGCCAGGGTCACGCCTGGCCGATGAGAACGGAAGGAACCACTAAGCCTGTTGCATCTGCCGCATGACTTCGTCGGTGATCAACTTCACCAACTGTTCTTCGTTGATGCCGGCGGGCAGGCCCGCGGGCAACCCGTTGGGTGATCCGTTGGACGGTCCGCTGGGTGACGCCGTTTCGGCCGAGCCGCTGCTTTTGATCGCGGGAGGTGCGGCAAAGGCGCGGCGTTCGACACCGGCTTCGGCCCACGAGTCTCGGAAGATGTCGTTGGCGCAAATGTCACAGTTCTCGTAGTCGGGCGTGTTGCGCGGGTCCTTGTATCCCCATTGATCTTTCAAGTCCAACAGTTCCTGTGATTTATCCGCGTTCAAGTACGAGACGTTGCCGAGCTGTTTGGCCAGCATCAGCATGCGGCAATAGGCGTCCAAGATCTCGGTCCACCAATAAGCCTGCTCGACCGATTCGCCATAGCTGACCGTTCCGTGATTGGCCAAGATCATCACGTTGGTTTTCTTGACGAAAGGAATGATCGTGTCGGCAAACGCTTGTCCGCCCGGTGTTTCATATTTGGTGATCGGAACATCGCCCAAGAAAACTTCGACCTCGGGCAAGATGCACTGCGGGATCGGCTCGCGAGCGATCGCGAAGGCGGTCGCGTGTGGCGGGTGACAGTGAACAACGCTGCGGATGTCTTCTCGTTGCTTGTAGATTTCCAAGTGCAGCAATGCCTCACTGGATCGTTTTTTACGACCGGAGATTTGTTTTCCGGTCATGTCGATCATGGAAATATCGTCGGGCTTTAAAAAGCCTTTGCAATGAAGCGTCGGTGTGCAAAGCACTTCGTTGTCGCTGACACGCACGGTGATGTTGCCGTCATTGGCGGCCGCGAATTGGCGGTTGTAGATGCGTTTGCCAATGTCGCACATGTCCTGTTTGATTTTATGAACGTTTTGCATCGTTTCTCTTCATTTTGGGGGGTGATCAGTTCAGATCGATGTCGTCCAGAAGCGCGACAATCGATGCGTCCAGTGGTTTGATGTCCGGCCGAAACGGTTCCGCCGACTCGGGGCCTTCGGCGAGTGCGACCAAGTCTCCGATTCCCGAACCGCAAAGGTCCCAAGCGACAATCGAATCGCCGCCAAGGGGCTGTTCGGAAACGCGATCGATTGAATCAACGACCTCCACCAAGCGCAGCTTCGCCGCTTCCATCGCCGGATGGGATCGCGAGAGCGTGACGGTGCCGATGGTTCGTGCCAGTTTCATTGTCTTAGCTTTGTAGCTGTGCGATTCTCGCGGCGGCATTGGTCGCGGCGATAAAGTTCATGCGTGTCATGTCCAGTACCCAAGACGTCGGTGACAACTCGGCGTCAAATCGGTCGATGTCGACCAGTGAGGTCACCATGACGCTGCGTTGTCCGTGTTGGCTGCATTGTTCGTACACGTCACGCCCGGGGGTTTCGCTTAACAGGATGGTTGCCTTGGGCAATCCGATGCCGCGCCGCGTGAGTTGTGCTGCGATCGACGCGGCACGCTGGGGTTGCAGCGCGTCTTGAATTCCACACCGTGTGGATTCGTTGCCGCTTGGACCTGTCGATTGCTTGTTGGTTTGTTGTGTCGTGCCGCGAACGATCACGATATTTCGTTGTCGCGCCTCATCACGAGCCGCCGGGGTGACGATCGCGTTGGGTGGCACGTTGATTTGTTTCGACGTATTTGGCATCCGATCCAGGGTGGCGATGGTGACCACCCGTTCGTTGATCGTGTAGGCATCGCGAGGGACCGCATCGCTGCGGGGTGATGGCCCCGCGTGGCCGTCGCCGGCACGAATTGCCGTCAGCCGCCGAATCACTTCGCGCACCAGCCGATCGATCGTGGCCGGATCCATCGCAAGGCTCTTCGACTTGGCGTCATTTTCCGACATGCGTTTGTCTAGTCCTCAATCCCAATCACGCTCCAGCGAGCCGGTGTGTTCTTGTGTCCGGTTAATTCTCGTGCATAAAGTCCGTCGCTGGTCAGCATGACCCGGTCACCAAACCGACATCCGGTTGCATCGACGGCGATCAAGGGCGGTCCGTCGGCGCTATCGTTCACGCCGACCGGCTGCACGATCACCAAGCGTTGACCGTCCAAGCTGTCATGCTTGACGGTGGCGCGAGTCGATCCGAGTACGAGTGCTGGTTGCATGTTGAGTCGTTGTTGACCTGAACGGTTGAAACGTGGAATCCTGAAACGTGAAAGTCCGTGTTTCTAGACCACGCGAAGTTCGTCGATCATGCTGCAGCGACGCTCACGCGTGAACGTGTTCGGCGTCGTCACACCTTCACCGGTTGGCCCGGCAATCGAGAACGAGATGTATCCTTCGCCGCCCAGGCCAAGCGATGCCATGCATGGCCCGTTCTTGACGTACAGCGTGGTGTCCAGTTCGCGGCCCATCTTGGTCATGTTGCGCACGTTGCGGCTGTGGATCATCGCCGTGTGACGGAATCCATGCTCGTATTTCTTCGCCATCGCAATCGCGTGATCGACATCGCGTGCGCGAACGAACGGAATGAACGGCATCATTTGTTCGACGCTGACAAAGGGATGGTGTTCGTCGGTTTCGCCGAAAACTAATTCGGTGCCCTCGGGAACGCTGACGCCGGCGGCCTGTGCCAGCACGCTTGCGTCTTTTCCGATGAAATCTTTGCAAGCCGCGTCGTGTTGATCATCGCCGACTTTGACGATGGCATGACTCGTCAGTTTTGCGATTTGTTGAGCATTCAGTTCGACCGCACCGGCACGTCGCATCGCGGCCATCATGTCGTCGAACACGCTTTCGACCACAAAGACTTCCTTTTCAGCGATGCACAAGAGATTGTTGTCGTACGCGCCGCCTTGGATGATGCATCGGGCTGCGTTATCCAGATCGGCTGTTTCGTCGACAACGACGGGAGGGTTGCCCGGGCCGGCGACGATGGCTCGCTTGCCGCTGTTCAGTGCGGCACGACCCACGGCGGGGCCGCCGGTCACACAGATCAAGGCAATGTCACGATTGGCGAACAGCGATTCGGCTGATTCCAGCGTTGGTTCGGCGATCACGCAAATCAGATTGTCGATACCGACTTCTCGTGCGATCGCTTCGTTAAAGCGACGTACACCTTCGACGGCAACACCCTTGCCCGATGGATGCGGGTTCACGACGACGGCGTTGCCGCCGGCAATCATGCTGACGGCGTTGCCGGTGATGGTCGGCAGGCTGTGAGTGACCGGCGTGATGGCGCCGATGACGCCGAACGGTGCACGCTCGATGATGGCCAGGCCGTGATCGCCGCTGAACGCTTTCGTTTCCAAAAATTCGACACCGGGTGATTCTTTACCCAGCGTTAGCAGTTTTTCGATCTTGTGCTCGGGACGACCGATCTTTGTTTCGTTCATCTCCATCAGGCCGAGTTCTTCGCACTGCTCGATCGAGATGCGGCGAATGATGTCGATGATTTGTTTGCGATCTTCCATCGTGCGTTCGCGCAGCTGCTCGAACGCAGCCCGAGCGGCTGCGACCGCCGAATCCGCATCGTAAAAGATGCCGTGTTGGCCGCCTTGGCCAGCCGATGCGGCGGCCCCGTTGTTACCGGCAGGCATCGGACCGACTTCGGCCAACACCTGAGCGACAACATTTCGGATCAAATTTTCGTCGAATTGCATAAGATCGAATCTGGGTTAGCAGGGTCTATTCGTTGTTTCGGGAATACACATCGGATTTGTCGATGCGGACGGTATCCACGATGCCAATGATCATGGCATCGATGGGCAGCTCTTTGGTTTCGGGGGTCAGTCGAGCACTGCTTCCTTGCACGATCAAAACGAAATCGCCTTCGCCTGCGCCAAGCGTATCGACCGCGATGAAGGTTCGTCCGGTCGTTTCCAACGACTTGCGGTTTTTACCTTCCAAGCGATACGGTTCGACGACCAATAGCTTTTGACCGGTCATCGAGTTCACCTTTTGGGTGCTGACGACCGATCCGGTGACTTGGGCGATAAACATTTAGGTGTACTCGTTTACTTTCAAACTTAGGCCAGGACAGGTCCCGGCGACTAAATGTTGGTCAGGAAATGTGCCTGACCAACACGCTCTTTCGTTTTTACCGTCGCTATCCTTTGCCCAGCACTTCGACGGTTTGGCGTGCGACGATCAATTCCTCGTTCGTCGGGACGACCCACAATTGGGTTCGGCTCGATTCGGCGTGGAATGTGGATTCGTCTTGGATCGATGCATTGGCGGATTCGTCCATCACGATTCCCAATTCATCGAGCCCTTTGCATACCGCGGCGCGGATGTGCAAGCCTTTTTCGCCGATCCCGCCGGTGAAGACGATTGCGTCCACACCGCCAAGGGCGACAATCATGCCGCCCAAATGGCGACGGATCTCTTCGACATACACGTCCAGTGCCAGTTGTGACTTTTCGTCGCCCTCGTCGGCGGCCGACTCCAAGTCGCGAATGTCGCCGCTGTTGTTGCTGAGCCCCAGCAAACCGCCGTGGCTGGCCAAGTGCGCCAGCACTTCGTCCAGACTCATTCCGGTGCGCTGGATGATCAAAGGCAACGCAAAGGGATCGAAGTCACCGACGCGATTGTTCTGTGGCAGACCCGTTTGCGGCGTCATCCCCATCGTGGTCATGACACTTTTGCAATTCTCGATTGCCGTCAAACTGCTGCTGCCGCCAAGGTGACACGAAATCACGCGTGCGTCGTCTCTGCCCAATAGCTCGGCCATCCGAGTCGCGATGAAGCGATGGCTAGCGCCGTGAAATCCATATTTGCGAATATGAAATTCGTCGGCCCATTGTCGCGGGATCGCATACTCACGTCGGGGCGTTGGTATCGACTGGTGAAAGTCCGTTTCGAACGCGGCGATCAATGGCAGATCCGGAAAACGCTCGCGCAACAACCGCATCGCCGCGATGTACGGCGGGTTGTGGGCCGGGGCGGCCGCGTTCATTTCCGACATCGCATCAAGCACGTCATCGTCGACACGGAACACACCGGACAATCGCCCGCCGTGAACTGCCTTGAATCCAATCGCGGCGACTTCGCCGGCGTCAACAATCGCGCCGTGTTCGGGGTCGGTCAATTGCTGCAAACAGGCGGCAACCGCGACACCATGATCGGGGACACTTTGCGTTTTCTCGTCAGACCAATCACCGATTTCGACGGTACACGAGCTTTGGGGCTCGCCGATTCGATCCACGGCACCTCGCGCCAAGCAACGCTGATCGGTCATATCAAATAACCGATACTTGAAGCTGGTCGAGCCTAAGTTGGCGACAAGAATAAGCACGTTGTTCCCTTGTGGTTCCAGATTTTCATCAAACGAAGATGCCTGCGCCGTCGAATCCAGTGATGGATTCGCGGCCCGCGTCAGCGTGGAAGATTCTGGTTCTTGATGATCGTTACGCGTGAGCGAACGATCGGTTACGCCAAAAAAGCCTTGGCCAGACCTTCTGCGGGACGAGGAATGATGTGGCTGCTGACCAATTCGCCAACCTGAGCGGCTGCAGCGGCACCGGCTTCGACCGCTGCGCGGACGCTGCCGACGTCACCACTGACGACGGTCGTGACCAGGCCACCGCCGACGTCAACGCGTTTGGTGATTTCGACGTTTGCGGCTTTCGCCATCGCGTCGGTCGCTTCGATCAGTGCCAACAAACCTTTAGTTTCAATCAGTCCGATTGCATCGTTCATGAAAGTGTTCTCTGTGAAAATGTTTCGATGTGAGTGGGTGGTGTCTGGTGACGACTATTTCTTGACGGCCGGCAGATTCAGAATTTTTTCCAAGTCGCCATGCGGACGTGGGATCACTTGAACGCTGACGACTTCGCCGACGCGTCCGGCAGCGGCTGCACCTGCGTCCGTTGCGGCCTTCACGGCTGCGACGTCACCGGTCACAAATGCGCTAACCAGTCCGGCACCGACCTTGTCCCAACCTAGGAACTGGACGTTTGCCGCTTTCATCATTGCGTCAGATGCTTCGACCAGGGAAACGAACCCTTTGGTCTCGATCATTCCGAGCGCTTCACTAACTTTTGCCATCGGAAAAACTACCTTTGTTAAGGGGAAAGTGTGTTAAGAGGAAAAGTGTTGCAGGGGGAAACGAGAAAGTTACTTTTTGCAGCCGCAGTTTTCTTTTCGCAGAATCACTTGCGTTGCTTTGTCCAAGTTGCAGGCGTTGCCTTCGTCCGTGTCGATATGCACTTCCAACTTGGCCGCTTTGTCCGCACGCACCAGCACGTCGTCAAACACGACGCTGCAGTCGGGACTGACAATTTTTAGCTGCATCATGTCGCCGTCATGAACGCCGTAATGCTCGGCGTCGGCAAAGTTCATGTGCACGTGACGGGCGGCGCGGATCACGCCTTGTTCCAACTGCACCGTACCGGCCGGGCCGACCAAGACGCAGCCGGGCGTGCCGTCGATTTTGCCGCTGTGGCGAATCGGTGCGTCGATACCCAACGAGATCGAATCGGTTAACGCCAGCTCGACTTGACTGGCGCCGCGCGTGGGACCCAACACGCGAACGCTGGGCAGCATGCGGCGACGCGGGCCGACAACCATCACGGTCTGTTTGGCCGCGTAAAAACCGTCTTGGTAAAGGTCCTTGTCCGGTTCCAAAACGCTGCCGGCGCCGAACAGGATTTCGACGTGTTCGTCGGTCAAGTGACAATGACGAGCCGAAATGCTGACGCGTAAATTTGGTTTTCCGTTGACCCATCCCGGCGGATCATTGGCCGATCGCGCGGTGTGGCCAGCAGCGGCCATCTGGCCGCTGGTCGGCAGAGCATTACCGCCACGAATGGCGCTGCGAACGAGCTGTTCGATTTGGCTGCGATCGATCGTCGGATGATTCATCGTCGGCATCTTGTTGTCAGTGGTCGGTTTGGGGGGAGGAGTTTGATGCGGCAGCCAACACTACGTCGACGCCGCCGCTTGCGAGTTGATCATTCCAGTGGGATTCCAACGCTGTATCCGTTACGACGACATCCACGTCGTCCAATCCGCACAGTCGTGACAAGCTGACCTTGCCGAATTTGCTGCTGTCGGCCACGACGATCGATTGATCGGTCGCCGCCAACATCGCCTTTTCGCTTTCGACCAACATCATGTCACTGTTGAAGTACCCGCGCTGGGTGATTCCGGCCACCGAAAGGAAGGCTTTGCTGACGCTGACACGTTTCAGCATCTCGTCGGCGAGCGGTCCGATCGCCACGGCGGTACGCCCACGAACACAGCCACCGATCATGACCAGGTCGATCGACTGACTGCTGCTCAGCAAGTGCGCCACCGGCAAACTGTTCGTTACGATTTGCAGCGGTCGGTCGACCAGTTGCCGGGCCAGTTCGTACGTCGTGCTGCCGCCGTCCAATAGCACCGTGTCATGGTCTTCGATCAAAGTCGCCGCCGCTTCCCCGATCGCCCGCTTGGATGACCAACGGTCGTCCCGGCGAGTTTGAAAAATTCGCATCGTGGCCGATTCGCCTGTCCAGAAAACACCGCCATGTGTGCGGCGGGCATCGCCGATCTGCTCGAGATGCTCTAGATCACGTCGGATCGTCGATTCGCTGACGTCCAGCGACTCGGCCAGTTCACCCAGCGCCGCGAATCCCCGTGTTTGCACGAGGTCCCGCAATCGGGATCGTCGCGTCTCGGTGGTGATCGGTGCAGCCACTATCTTTTTCCAGGACTGTGCAAATTGACAGAACGACAGTTTTCTATCACTGGTGAGAGAAATCAATCGCCCTGGCGATAAAATGACAGAAAACTTGCATAATGTACGCAAATATGAGCGGGATAAGCGGAATCGACCGTCATTGGGGAAGTCGGTACGCTAGCGATCTGCAGCGGTGACGGGCCGAAATTCAGGCGGCCGGCCGAGAAACATGGCGTCGAGCTCGCAGGAATAGGCCCGCCAAATCAGCAACTTGTCCGCGGGCAATGCCCGCGGGGAACGAAACAACGTGAGAGAAATCATGGGAAAACTGACTGGGAAACGTGCTGTCGTCTCTGGCGCTTCACGCGGCATCGGACGCGGTATCGCGATCGAATTGGCCAAGGCAGGCGCCGAAGTCGTGATCAACTATCGCAGCCATCGCGAAGAAGCCGAGGAGGTCGCAAGCCAGTGCATCGATGCCGGCGGAAAAGCGCACACGATCGCCGCGGATTTGGGCGTCCAAGAACAGGTCGAACGGTTGGTCGATGAATCGGTCCAACGGATGGGCGGGTTGGATATCGTCGTCAGCAACGCGGCCTACAGCGACCGGCACACGATGCTGGCGTCGGACATGGACGAATTTCGCAAGACGATCGACGTTAGCATGTGGGGCGCGTTCTATCTGGTTCGCCGCGGCGCGCAGAAACTGGTCGATGCGGGTGCCGGTGGCAATATCGTGGTGATCAGCAGCCCCCACGCGCACATGGCGATGCCCGGCGCGATGGCCTACAACATGTCCAAGGCGGCCAATGACCAAATGGCCCGCACCGCCGCAGTCGAACTGGCCCAGTACCGTATACGATGCAACATCATTCATCCCGGTTGGACTGACACGCCGGGCGAGCGCAAATTCTTTAGCGAAGAGACGCTGGCGGCCAAGGCGGCCGAGCTGCCGTTCGGGCGGCTAGGGAAACCCGAAGAAATCGGCCGAGGCGTCGTCTTCTTATGCGACCCCGGCAGCGAATACATCACCGGCAGCACGATCACAATCGATGGCGGGATTCAGTTGCCGTGGGGTGAAATGTACCGAGTCGAAGAGGCAGCCGGGTAAGGCCAAGGACGTCGTTAAGCGGGCGAGCGGAGTGAACCTCAGCGAAGCCAGCTGCACCCGGGCACAGGCGTCATGAAGGTTCGGGCGTAACGAGGGCGCGGGCATAACGTATACCCAGGCGTAACAAAAAAGGCCGGCGTGAACGAGGGTTCACACCGGCCTTCAATGGAACGTATCAGGTGCCAGCGAAACGCTGGTCGGCGCCCGCTGATTTTTCATACAGCGAGGCGTTTGCCTTACGCTTGGAAGGAACTTCCGCAGCCGCAGGTTTTCACCGCGTTGGGGTTCTCGAACGTGAATCCCTGCTTTTCAAGGCTGTCGTACCAATCGACGGTCGTGCCGTCCAAGTACAACGCGCTCTTCTTATCCACGACCACGGCGACGCCGTGACATTCGTACTTGCTGTCGGCTTTTTCGTCGAAATTCTCGTCGAAATTCAGCGTGTAGTTAAACCCGCTGCAGCCGCCACCGGCGACACCGATTCGCAAAACCATGTCGTCGCTGAAGTTATGTTCTTTTTGAAAGCGCCGGACTTCCTCGGCGGCTCGTTCGGTCAATTTCACTGCCATGGATAGATGAACCTTTTCATCGGGCCCGACGATGGAAAACCGTCGCGGGGTGATCTTGGATCGGGCGTTAGGGAAAATAGTGGCTTGTTGTGACCTTATCATATTCACCACAGGTCACGCGAGGCAAGCCGCAAATGGGTCACATACCGGGCGAATGCGTGTCTGGGAGTGCGTTTTTTCCGGTATCGGCGTACAACATGACTGAAACACGCTCTCCGGATGGAAACCAGCTATGCGCCGAATAGGCAACCTGACCGACGCCACACTCGCCCAACAGTTCTGTGACTATTTGGTCACCCTTTCGATCGAAGCCACCGCTGACGAACGTATCGACGGCGCAAACAACGATAGTGGCAAGAAATCTTGGGACATTTGGATTCGTGAGGAGAAAGATGTCGACCAAGCGCGCGAGGAATTGGCAAAATTCATTGAGGACCCCAACGATGCGAGGTATCGGGCATCGGCCGAGGCGGCAAGGATTCGCGAAAAGAAGGCCGCCGACAACGCCCGGCGCCTAAAGAACGTCGTCAAGAAGCAACGCTGGTCTGATGCCAGCGGGACCGGTGGAGCAGTGCTGGCGGGAGCGGCCGTCAAGCAACAAGGTATCCCGGTCACGATCGGCATCATTGTGCTGTCCATTTTTTGCAGCTTTACATCGAACTTTGGCCGCGCGAATGTGTCCAGTGATCCGGATTCAGATCGACAAACGCTCGAACAGAGAGTTTTCAACGGTTTGTCGTTTGTCAGTTGGAATGACTATATCGCAGGCGGTCGCGATTCGTTCGCCTCGCTGCGCAAGGGCGAAGTCTGGCGAGTCGTGACGCCGATGTTTCTGCACGGCGATACGATGCATTTGGCGTTCAATATGTTGATGCTGTATTTCTTGGGTTCGGTGATTGAGCGTTTACACGGATCGATCTTTGTCGCCGTGTTGGTGCTGGTCACCCACATCGCCGGGATGGCGCTGCAGGTGTTATTGCCCGGCGCGGAATCCATGCCGGCGATCCTGTCCCAGCTCGCCGGTACCCCGTTTGCCATCGGGGCTTCGGGAGCGGTCTATGGTTTGTTCGGTTTCTTATTGATTCGGCCGGCTCTCGATTCGTCGTATCCGATCCGGATGGTGCCCATGAACGTCGCGTTGATGCTCGGCTGGCTGTTCTTCTGCATGTTGCCAATTTTCGATCTGAAGGTCGCCAACGGCGCTCACCTGGGTGGGTTTATCGCCGGGATGGCAATCGCGCCGTTGTTGTCGGTCGGACGATCGAAGTGAATTCGCAAAATTTGCCTTCCACATCAACCACCTCGACTCGCGAGGCGACGCTTGAGGTCTTTCGCGTTGCGCTGCCGCTAATGATCAGCGCCGGCATGTTTTCGTTGACGCTGTTCACTGACCGCGTACTGCTGCTAAAGCATCACGGCCCGGCGATGAGCGCATCGATGGCGGGCGGTAACATGTTTTGGGTGATCGTCTGTCTGCCCGTGGGAATCGCATCAATGTCCGGTGCAATCGTCAGCCAGTACGTCGGCGCGGGCGAGCCACACAAGGTCGGCCGGTTTCTATGGCAAGCGGCTTGGTTGTCGATCATGACGACGCCCTGGTTCATTGGCTTCGCGTGGATCGCACCGGAACTGTTTCGCGTAACCGGACAACCCGATTCGTTGCTGGCACTCGAAACGACATACCTGCGATTGCTGATGTTTGGCGCGGTCGGCTTGGTGCTGGAAAACGCACTGAGCGGGTTTTTCAGCGGTACCGAACGGACGAGAGTCATCATGTGGGTCAGCATCGTGTCGGCCATCCTGAACGTCGCGCTGGACGTGCTATTGATCTTTGGCACCGGATCGTCGTTGCCGGAAGCCATCTCGATTCCGGCACTTGGGATTGCGGGCGCCGCGATCGCCAGCAGCCTATCGTTTTGGTTTAAAACATGTTGCTTCGGTTGGTTGTTGTTGCGACGAAGTTACGAGTCGACTTATCAGATTCGCGGCGGGTTTGCTTTCGATGCCAAGCTGATTCGAAACCTGTTGTTCTTTGGTCTGCCGACGGGATTGATGTACGTCACCGAATCCGGTGGATTCACCGCGATCGTGCTGCGCATCGGACGTCTGGGCGATGTGCCGCTGCGCGCGACGACGATGGCGATCAACTTCAACATGGTTGCCTTCATCCCCTTGGTCGGTGTTTCGATTGCCGCCTCGGTCTTGGTCGGGCGGCATTTGCTGGAATCTGGGCCTGCCCGTGCTGTTCAAAGCGCGGTCGCGGCGCTGATGATTGGTGTGCTTTATTCCGCCGTTTGGGTCGTCGCCTACGTTGCCGTTCCCGACTGGATGATTTCGCTGTACCGATTTAGCGGCACCGATGCGAACGCCATACTGTCAATCGAATTGGCGCAGGGCCTGCTCGGCTTCGTCGCGCTCTACATCGTGCTGGACTCGGCTCAGCTGATTCTGGCCGGCGTGCTGCGCGGTGCCGGCGACACGTGGTACGTGCTCGCCAGTGGCGTGGTGGCCAGCGCGGTCGCCCTGGTGATCGGCATCACAGGCGAACCGACCGAGGATGCCCTGCACTGGTGGTGGTGGATCATCACGCTGTGGATCGGCTTGCTGGCCACACTGATGGCGGCCAGATATTTGCAAGGCCGATGGAAGACCATGCGAATGGTCTAGCCGCTCGTGCGAACATGAAACAAGTCGGCAGACTTGATTGGACCGATCAATCAGTTCAGATCCGTCAGAATGACTTCTGTTCGGTAACGCTTGCCGTCGCGATAAATGATCAGCGGAACCTTTGAACCGATGGCCGCCAGGCCGACACGAGCGACCAAGTGATCATCGTTCTCGACGTCGGTGCCGTTGAACTGCACGATGATGTCGCCGCGTTGCAGGTTCGCCGATTCCGCTGGCGATCCAGCGCGAACCCCTTTGACCAGCGCACCGCCCGAACCGACATAGCCGGCTCGCGCCATATCCGCGACGGTGAAATCCGGATCCAGCGTCACGCCGAGGTAACCTCGCCGCAGTTTTCCGTAGCGTACCAATTGGTCCGCGACGTCCAACGCCATGTTGATTGGGATCGCGAATCCGATGCCCTCGCTGCCACCACTGCTGCTGGCGATCGCGGTATTGAGCGCAATGACTTCACCGCGCAAATTCAGCAGCGGTCCGCCACTGTTGCCGGGATTGATCGCAGCGTCGGTTTGAAAAAAGTCTTGCAGGTCAATGCGTTGTTCGCCCAGCGACAAGTCGCGTCGACCTTTCGCGCTCATGATTCCGAAAGTCACGCTATGGCTGAGCCCGAATGGGCTGCCAATCGCGATCACAAAGTCGCCAATTTCGATCAGATCACTGTTGCCAATCCTTGCCGCCGGTAAGGAAGGGTCTTCGATTTTCATCAGCGCCACATCGGTGCTGGGGTCGGCCAAAATCCGCGCCGGATGATATTCGCGACCGTCATGAGTTCGCAGCAAGATTTCTTCTTTGGACGCACCGACGATCACGTGACGATTGGTCAGCACCCACGATTCGCCGCCGGCGCTGATGATCACGCCGCTGCCCGCTTCGTCGTACGACTCGCGGTGCCCGGCTTTTTCTTCGGTCTTGTGTGCCTCGATATGAATCACGCTCGGCTTGACCAGCTGCGAAACGCGCCGGACCAGGTTGCCCAAGCGGTCGAACATACTGAACTCTTCGGCCAGCTCGTTGAACAATCGCTCGCGCTGCCCTGCGATCTTTTCGGGGGCGATCATCGCGGTGTCCGATGGTGCATCGACTTTGGGTCGTCGGACACTGATCGATCGTCCGTCATCGCGAAACAACCGTGGTGATGCCTGGCTAGGTTGTGACGGCTTCGTCGTGCGCGAATCGATGTCGGCGGCTTGACGCGTGGGCGCATAGGCTTGCTGTGCCAACGCTATCTGCGCGCACGTGCCGCAGGAAACGAAGACGAATGTCAGTGCATGAATGGCGATAGGAAGGCGTCGATGCATGGGCGCACAAGTTTTGCTGCGAGGACCGGGAGGGGAGCCGCAATGGGAGAAACTGCTCGGGGAGATTTTAGGCATCGACCATGCACGAGGGCCAGCTTTTGCATGCAATGTGAAGGCGCTCCTCGACCGCTCATCTGGCAAAACCGTTGCCGACGGCGCAACAAAAAACGACCGGACAATTGTCCGGTCGTTGCGAAGCTTGAACGTTTATGCGGGCGGCCTAGCGGTATAACTCTTACGTTAGACCGGGTCGACTTCGACGTTATCGAACACGCGATTCCAAGAAGTCACGTTAGCGCTCTTGCCGCCATCTTCGGCCCTGCGACGACAATCAATACAATCGGTCGCATAGGGCACCGCGCGAAGCCGAGTCAGTGGAATCGACTTGCCGCATCCATCGCACTTGCCATAGTTACCCTGGTCCATGCGGGCGATCGCTTCGTCAAGCGCTTGCAGTTCGCGACTTTCGACTTCGACTAACTGACTATTCAATTCGTCTTGGACTGTGTCGGCCGCTGCATCAAGCACATCGCCCGTCTTTTGTTGATGCAACTCTTGCAACAAACTCAGATCACCTTCCAACGCACGGCGCATGGCATCACGTCGGCGCAGGAGTGTTTCACGCAGTTTGGCTATCGTTTCTTTACGGGTCATGGCTTCACCTCGCATGTATGTTCGATCCGGAGGACAGGGTTGATACGCCGCCGGGTCCGATTTGGTTTTCGAGTCCTTCCAGTTCTGATCAGGTCTCGGCCCGGCCCAATGATAGAAACGGCATCCCAAGATTCATCATTTCTAAATTGGAAAGGGCCTGAATTCACGGTTCGTTAAGTCCTAAGCTGAGGGTTGTAAAGGTTTTGCGGCGGTCGGTCGGTTTGTTTTCCCTCCGATTTCGAGCCGGACATTTCCACGATCGATCCCCTCGGAAGGGTGTTGTTGGCAGGGTCTGGCCGCGGTTCGTTTCCGTTTCCAGATTGCCTTTGCCTCGACCGCTTTTGGCCGGGCACTGTTGTTCGCCAGATCCGCGGTTCGAAACCCCAACCCGCACTGTGAGCACATGAACGCTCGATTCCCTCCTCTGTTCGGCCGAACTGCATTACTTTTGGATCAACCGCAATTCGCCTCTGGCAGACCACTCTTGGCGTTTCACCACGAGTTTTCTTTCAAGTGAATGCTGCGGTACGACCCCTCGGCCAGATGTCCCGATAAGGGTTTGGGAAAGCTGGCCATTCAGGGTAGCGCGGCGACAACCCGTTCTGGGTGCTCGAGTCGTCGTTTCTGCGATTGATTGCGAAAGACTGTCGGTTTCTCTCACTGCGCGGACTTTGACGGCCGAATCTAGGAGATGGGGTACACCTGCGCCATGACACCACAGCGACCAATGGTCCAAGTGGTATGGCGGAAGCATCAGCGAATGAATTGCTAGCGCACCGTTTTAATACGGAAGGGAAACTGTACAGTGAGCAACGATCACACGAGCGGAATGCCACCAGTGGATGCATTTTCGGGCACGACTGGCAACTTCGTTTCCGAATCGACGTTTCCACTTTCACAACAATCCTTCTTTGCCGGCAGCGAATCAGGCTATCTCGGCAGCGAAGCGGACCATGTTGTTGATACGTCAGCCGGTTCGACCCTCGGCGGTCTGACACCAGGCGGTTCGAAGTCGGGCGATTCGATTCCGGGTCATTCAACACCGGGCGACTTCTTTGGTGGTCCACCGTCCAGCGGCCCGATGGAGTTTCGCGTGATCCGCAGCGGGTTGCCGGTTCGGCGACTTCGATTGACCGGCAACCGGTATACCTTCGGCAGCGCCGATGGTTGTTCGATCCAACTGAATGACCCAGCCTTGCGGCCGATGCACGCCGTCTTGATCCGTGATGCAAGTCGTATCTTGGTGCGCGCCTACAGCGTTCCGATCGAGTTGAACGATACACGAACGACCGAAGCGAATCTGCAATGCGGGGATGTCGTTCGGATCGGCGCCTACAGTTTTGAATTGCTTTCGACCGCTGCGTCGCAATTCGATCATCCGGCTCGCCCCGCATCGGCGGCATCGAACGCGTTGAGCGCACCGATGACCGAAGACCCGATGGCGTGGCGAGAGCAGTTGCGACGCGAAGTCGCCCAGTGGCGCGCACGTCAAGCCGAATGCGATCGTCGCGAAAACCGGTGCGCTGATCGCGAGTCGGTGCTGCGGAATCGTGAATCGGAACTCTGGACGCGCGCCGAACAATTGCATCGACGTGAATCGCACTTGATGGCACAAGAATCCGCCGCGATCCAAATCCAAGAAGACTACGCCAACAAGCAGCGTGAACTGACGCAGCTACGTGATGAGAACCGCGCCAAACAGCAAGCCTTTGACGAGCGAGAGACCGAGTTTCGCAGTCTAGAACGGGAATACCGCGAGCACGTCGAAGAAGCCTCTCGCCAACTGCAACAATCGCAACAGCAGGCCGAAGCCGCCACCCAAGCCGTCCAGCGGATGCGGGATCAATTCGAAGATTTGAATAAACAGCTGGCCGATCTTCAGCATCAGCAAGATGACCTGCAACAACGAGAGCAGCGACAGAGTGACGAGCATCAACAGCTTCGCCGCCAATTGGAATCGGCGCGAGACGAGGCGATCGACGGCAAAGCCAAATCCGAGGCTCACCGGTACGAAATCGAAGCACGCATCGAAGAACTCGATGCGCAGTTGCGTCAATCGCAAGCCGAATGCGAAGCCGAACGAAAACGTGCTGACGAAAGTGAAGTCGTTGCCGAACAGCTTCGCGAACAAGTTCAGCAGTTGCATGAGAACATTCGCCAAGCCAGCGAAGAAGCCTCGCAATTACGCGAAGACTACGAACAAGCCTGTGACTCGGTCCGATCGCTCGAAGCGATTATCGAACAAGGCAACTCTCGCGGCGAAATGGATCGCGAGAGTTGGTTCGGTGAAGCGGAAGAGTTGCGGCAATCCGTCGAACAGCTGTCCATCGATCTGGCGCAAGCACACGGTGAACTTAGCGACCTGCGTCAGGCCAACGAAAAACTGACACAGCAACTCGACGGCTTGACGAACGAACGGGATGAAGCGATCAGCGAATTGGAATCGCGACCGACCCAAGATGCTTTCCAATTGTTGCGTGTTGAATTAACCGACGCCAACGAAAAACTCGCTCGCATGCAAAACGAGTATACCGAGACTCTTGAACGGCTTGACCGGTCACAAAAAGACCTTGAGTCATCACGAAAACAACTCGATTCGTCGGTGCAGGAACTCGAGTCGACCCAAGATGAACTCGAGTCTTCGAAGCAAGACCTGCAATCATCGCAGCAGGACCTCGAATCCTTCCGACAAGAACTGGAAGCGTCCAAGCAAAAATGCGAAAGCTCGGCTCAAGAGCTCGAGTTGATACAGCAAGAGCTTGAGTCGGCGCAGCATGAACTCGAATCCGCTCGTCAGGAAAAAGACGCGGCCCAGCAGTGGGCGGCCGACGCCGAAGCCAAATTAGAGGAAACGAACACGCCCGCCGAAGACGATTCTAAAGATTCCGCAGGCTTGTTCGGTGCCGCCGGTGCGTTGGCCGCAGGCGCTGCCGCGTGGGGACTTAGCGATGCCGATTCGGCAAGTGACGACTCACCAATCGTCGGTCACGCGGATGTCGATGCTGCACACGCCGACGTTGAAGATACGGATGCTGCGGATACGGACGCTGCGGATGCGGATTTCACGGATCGTTTGCAAGCCGAGGATACGGAATCGGTGACAGAGTCGGCCGACGCAGACTACTTCACCGATGCAGAGAGCGAGGGTGCCGACTTTGCTGCCGATGATTCTGACTCTGTTGACGCACTAAGTACTGCCAGCGAAGCAAACGTCGACGATGGAAACGAAGACGCTTCACAGGGCTGGCCGGCTTACAGCAGCTCAACGGAAGATCACCTCGCTGAATCACAGTGGAACGTCGAGGATCAAGAAGTCGTTGAGTCGTCGGCGTCATCGGATTTCGACTCGCAATTGGATCCAGAATCCGAAACGAACTTGGATGACAGCACCAACGCCGACACCGGATCGGAACAGGTCGCCGATAATCACGCTTCGTTGCATTGGTCACCCGAACCAAGTCAAAAAGCCGATCCACCGCATTTCGAAACGGCGGAGCCCGAAGCGTGGGATGCACCGAGTGCCAGCGAAGCAGTCGGAGATTACGAAGCGGAGTTCGACCGCGTAGGCGATTCAGCGGCTGATCAAAACGAAGCCGGCGCCGAAGCCGGGGACGATGCTTGGTCGCGGGCAAACGAATCGGTGGACAACGCGATTGACTTGATTGAAAAGAATGTCGACGAAGCCATCGCCGTGGATGTCCATGACCAATCGCCAGCGGTTGACGATGAACCAGCGGCGGAAGAGCTAGAAGAACCCGGACTCGAAGATTCTGTCGCGGAAAGTTCTGAGCAGGCTGCCGATGACGTTTGGTCAAAAACGGACTCATCGCCTTGGGGCCACCGAACCGCAGGCACCGAGCAATCGACCAGCGATACCTATTCTGACGAAGCCGACGTTACATCGCCATGGAATTCAGCCGATGCGTTCACGACCGACGCGGAGTCGCCGACGGCCGATGACGATTCATCTTTGGTCAATCAGTGGCGGCCGTTCCAGGATGAGGCCGGTTCGGAAGCCGAAGATGCGGACGAAGTGAGTTTGGAATCGGACCGGTCCGGCAACCAAGACGCCGATAGCGAGAGTGCTCTCGACGACGCAGCACCGAAATCGGAATCGATCGGACTGGCCGATCAACTGATCAACGACCTGAACGCTTCGTCCGAATCTGATTCGGAAATCGATCCCGTCGAAGAATCAATGGATCCGCACACCTCGCTGTGGGAACAGACGCATCCGTTTTCTCATGAAGATGTGACCGACGGAAATCGCGACGCGCCGGGACCTGAAGACGGAGCCCACGCCGAAGGACAAAGCGGCGTCGGCCAGGACGGCGTCGGCCAGGACGGCGCGGGCCAGTACGGATGGGACCAAGAATATCCCGAAGAATCACGTAGCAGCCAGTGGACCAATGATGTCGAAGGTGATCATACCGAACTGATTCAAGACAGTTCCGTTGAGTCCGCCTTGCAAGGCCAGTTCGGGTCAAGCTTTGGACAAGACGCGGACGTTCATGACGAACACGAATCGGAGGCTTCGTCTTCAGGGATCGTCGATGAAGATGACTCGATGGTCGAACCGAGTGCGTTCCAACCAGAAATGGAAGACGAGGACGACTCACATGATTCAGTTGCTTTGTTGAACAGTGGTTCTCTGATCAGCGGCGGGCAATTCGCAGAAGAGACTTCCTTTGATGAGTCGATCGCCGCAGAATCGTACGGCGAAGAATCGCGAGACGAAGAACCTGCGGAGGAACCGCAAGCAGCGGACGCTCCTGTCGACGAAGACGATTCGATCGAAGCCTACATGAATCGATTGCTCAATCGAGTTCAGGGGACGTCCGGTGGCGATACCTCCACGACTCAGACCACACCGTTGGTGGCGTCCGAAAAGTCCGGTGACGAGGAAGGGGCCGATACGACATCGGCCACCACCGATCCTGGCGCTTCGTTGCAACCGATCGAGCCGGATGCGCCTTTGGTCCCGCGGTCGCAGGCACCTGAGCGCAATAGCGATTTGTCGGCGATGCGAGAATTAGCAAACTCCTCGGCAAGGTCCGCGGTGGCGCGAAGTGTTCGTATCCAAGCCCGTGACACTCAAATCAAAGCGTTCATGAAGTTCGCACAGGCCGCCGTCGCGGGTGGCTGTGCGTTCGCTTGCTTTACGTTCTTGGACTGGTCGGTCGCGGTCAAGCTGGTCATGGTGTTGGCCATCGTGGTGATCGCGGGCATCCTGGTCCAAGAAGGCTTGGTGTTACTCAAAGAGGCCAAGCGACGTCTTAACGTTGCCGAAAAGGGTGATGACGAAGAAGTCGCCGCAGTCGTTGGGAAAGCCGACGTCGATGCGGCGGACGACGGTACCGCTTGATGCAAACGACGTTGTGTGATCGCCTGGACGCCGGTGAGTACTGGTTTCAGCGAGCACAGGTTTCAACGAGCGCTGATGGCAACAACAATGGTTGCTAGATCGCAATGATCTAACGCGCGTTGGCACAGTGCCGTTTCGCATCGCCAGGCACTGGGCTCACTCGTTTTTTCTTCTCATCGCCGCCGCGTCTGTTGCGATCTCTGCGCCGTTTTTGTCATCGATCGCAACGGTGCCCGCCTATCGTGCTTTTGGGTTGTTCCCAGATCGATTCCGATTGTGATTGGCATCCACTCGCCCCGAAAGTACCGCATCTGTGTTGGTCCACAGTGTGGCTGGGCCGTCACGGGCGGTCAAGAGAATGATATCGTTGTGCGTAACATAGCGAAGACAACAAGGCCAAGATGAAGCCAACAAAGCCAAGATACAGCAAAGCCAAGATACTGGGCGGACGCCTTAGCTCAGTCGTCCAGCGAATAGACTCGCACGTGGTCGATTTGCATTTGCTGCGGGAATTCGGTTTGGCTGGGATCGCCGACGAAGTGGCCGCCGACAGCGACGTTGAACAGTAGGTGAAATTGTTGGTCAAACGGCGCCGGGTAGGGGCCGCCAACGGAGTCCCATTTGGTCTGGGTTTGGTAACATTCGCCGTCGACGAACCAGTCGATCCGACCTTCTTTCCATTCGATCGCAAAGTCGTGGAAGTCATCGGCGAAGGTACCCTTGGCCAACGTGAACTCCTCGCCGGAATACTTGTTGTCAGGCCAATGGCCGCCGTAATGCAATGTACCCAACACCGTGTTGGGATGTTCGCCTTTCATTTCTACGATGTCGATTTCGCCGCTCGCCGCCCATCCACCGTACTTGTCGTCCGTTGGCAGCATCCAAATTGCCGGCCACAGCCCTTTCCCACGAGGCAGCTTTGCGCGTACTTCCACTCGGCAGTACTTCCAGTCACCTCGGTGTTTGCTGCGGACGCGACCGGAGGAATATTCGCGTTCGGTTCCACTGACGCCGGCGTTGTCGCGGCGCGACTCCAAGATAAGGCATCCGTGCTCGACGCGAACATTTTCGGTTCGGTCGGTGTAGATTTGCAGTTCCTTATTACCGCCACCGAACGCGTTGACTTCCACTTCCCACTTGCTGTAGTCCAGCTTTGTGCCTTCAAAATCGTCGTGCCAAATCAACTTGTGCGCTGGCGCCGCCGAGGGACTTGATGTGGCCGACGTTTGGACTGTCGTGTCTTGACTGCAGACGATCGGCGCCATCCCGATCGCAAGACACAGGTTCGCAAACGATCGGGTAAACAACGATCGGGAAAATATGGTTGGCTTCATGGAATCAGTATTTGGTAACGGGATCAGAGAGATGATGGAACGGGGCGTTTGACACAGTGAAGTTTTGTTTGAATGACACGGTATCGCTATGCCGAATCAAATGCTGGAAAGAAAACTTCGATCTTTCTAATTTCATGATTGCGCGAATGCAGACTCTTTGTTTCGCCACGAGTCAATTCAAGTGGACCACGGCGGACTTGCACCCAGTCTTGACCGGATATCACGATCTCATTGTGTGGGCCTTGTTGGTAAATGATTGGCGTTTGGCAAAGTGTGAACGCAAAACTGCCCGCTGGCAGTGAAAGTGATGCGAGTTCGCCGTTCAAATCGCAGTAGGTGAATTCCGCCGGTTCTTGCAGTCGTTCATGCGGCTCGAAAAGGACCGGATCAAACGCCAAAATCCCATCTTCGACACGGACACCAAGTTCGGTAAATCGGCACAAGATGTCTTCTTTGACTTGGCCTGTCATTCCAGGTTGTTGAACACCGGCGTGTGCGGGTGTGTGCGAGTAAGGATCGCTTGGAAACGCACCGTACTGTTCTGGCGATTTGGAAAGGCCGATCCCGTTGCGGATCTCGCGATAGTGTTCGCGCAGTTGGATCAACGTTCCATCGTCGCTCGATTCGTTCTGGTTGCCCCTGGCCCACTCAAAATTTTCCAACACGGCGAGTCCGAGTTTCGAGACCATGTGCCAATAGATACTGCCCAGCCCTTCGTAGCCAAAGAACGTTCCACTGCGGCCCGTGAATTTTCGGTGGTTGAAGGTCCGTTCGAACAAGTCGTTGATCGAGTCTCGCTCGCGGTCGATCAAGTCAGCATATACGCGTTGTTGACGTAGTGAGTCCAGCGCCACGTTCAGGTCGTTTCGATTGCGAAAGTCACCGCTGAAATGTGCGTCACCACGCATGTCCATTCGGACAATCGACTTGTCACCGTCGGCAACCAAAGCCGCCAGCAATTCAGACTGAAAAACGTCGTCAGGCGACAAGCGGTTTTTGTCGATAAAACGAGGCAGCTTGCGATCGGGATAAAGCACGTAGCTCTGCTGGTCTTCGCGATACAGTTTGCTGGTTCGCAGTGTGTTCAAGACCTCAACCGCTTCGTTCGGTGTCAGCAAGCCACAGCTGAGTACGGCCACTTGTCCTTCCAGCATTTCGTACAAAGGTTCAATGCCGATGCTGTCCTGATCGAAGGACAGCAAATTGTATGAATGGTAGAGCCCATCGGATCGGCGATTGTTGCGGATCGTTCGGTCGATCGCCTGTAGACATGTTCGAAACGCGTCGACACACACTTCGGTCGATAGAGTTGTCTTTTCTCCGGAAAGACCGTGTCGATAAAGATTCTGGCGATAGTCGGATCCCGCAGTGGCGAGTGCATCGACGACCTGACGACGCAGCATCGCGGCCTCCGATTCTGATTCGCTCGTCCGCGCGTCGACGTAAGGCTGAATCGAACGATCGACTCTCGCAAGCAAGTCGGCGACTTCTCGGGTCACGCCGATCGATGACGGCACGTCCCCGCTTTGGAACCATTCGATCAGAAATGCAAGGTAGCGCCGCAGATAGCACACGGTGACCATGGACAGGCCGTTGCCAACGATCGCATTGTTCGCGTCGTTCCATTCCGGGCGCTGTGTGTTCAGCCAAATGCCGCCATCGGGAACGAAGTTAGTCATCTTTACCAACATCGGCACCAGCAATTTTTCGCCCAGCGTCGCATGGCACAATTCATCGTTTCCCGAACGCAACAGCTTTCCGTCGGCGCCGATCGTCTGGGCGCGGTCGGTGATTCGCTGATCAAGTTCGTGATCAAAATCGATCGTGTGATGTGGGTCTTTGCGAATTCGATCGTAGTCACCGATGCGGTAGGGGATTTCCGCATAGACACAACAGTCACGATCTAACCATTGGTTCAAACCGTCGGGGTTGAACCGGCGCGACCACTGAAGCAACTTCAGTAAATAGACGATTTGGTGATCGCCCCAATATCCGATGTTCGACCATGGATTTCCCGGTTCAGGACACTCCCATTCGATTCCCTCGCTGGTCACGCGATAGGGATTGTATCCGTCGGCGGTCGAGGCATTGACGAAACGAAACACCATGCTCTCGGTAAACTTTGGGTAAGCCAATGACAAGGCTTCCCAGTTCTGAAAGATGTCGCGCCAATTCCCTTGATAGCTGAGTTTGGTGGAACCGTCGGAATTGCGAATGTCAATCGAGAAAGCATTCCAGGGTCGCGTCGGGTCGCCGTGCCGGCGTCCGAAAGTTAGTGGCAAGTACTCCAGTCCCAAACGGATCAAGTCCGCGTCGCCAAGTGCCTCGATCCGATCATTCAGCGAGTCAATCTGGATCGACTCGCCCAGTGACGCCAGAAACCCTTGATGACGTTCATGAACCAATCGATTCATTGTTTTTACATGCAGCGCGAACGACTGCACATCGATCGTGTATCCACTGCTGGGATAGCCGCCACGCATGACGTTAAAGAGCGTGTTGGACTGATGCCGTTGCACCGACAGTTCATCGCTGCCCATTTGTCGACCGTCGCAGGACGAAACGATCGAAAGCAATTGGTCCTGACACCGCTCGATATCATGTTGCAAGTTTCGCCCGATTGCGGGTGAATCGATGAGGTGTTTGTCCAGGTCGATCACATCGGTTTGATCCAAGTTCACATCAGCGGCGATGCTCCAGCGGATTGTTTCGTTGTCGTCGAGTTGCAAACGCGTTTGAGCAAAGTAGGCGCCTCGTCCGGCGCGAATGTCGTCTTCCTGTGAGATCGGACGGCCCGCCCGAAATGCGCCGAGTTGGCGATTGCTCAGCAGAATCGTCGGGCGATCCAGCCCGGTTTGCCAGGCCGCTGTCGCCCGCAGGCCTTCGCTGGGTTCGGCTCGGTCGGTCGGAATCGAGCTTAGATAGTAAATTCCGAGCTGTGAATCGCTTAACAGTTCATTCTTTTTATAGGCATCGCCCAGGTTGCTGTATTGCAGCTGGAAATCTTGGTTCAGCCCGCAAGGCATCAGGTTCTGCAATCCGTCCAGTAATTCGATGGTGCGTTGTGAACCCGACTGGTTGGTCAGCCAGCACGTGCGGACGAATCCGTATTCCATCCCGAATGTCCAGCGGTACCGAAACGTCAGTCCGAGAGAGTGGTTGACCTCTTCCAGGTACACCTTGTTGCCGAGTCCGTTTTTGTAGATGTTTCGGCGAACCGCCAGTCCGAGCGGACTGGCAAGCGGTTCCGATTCGGAAAATGGCTCCCAGTGACGCGTCAAACCATCCCAGTCGTGGCATCGGATGATCGTTTTGGGGCCGGTGCAACCTGCAGTGTCAATAATCTTGTCGGCCGAGTAATACGGGAACAGATTAAAGTTTGGATTCTTGCGACCAGCGGTGACTGCGCCGCGACTGGATAAGAACATCCAATGGTCGCTGGGACTGGCCAACGTCATAAAGAAATCGGGCATCAGATGACAGTTGGCGATGCGATAACATCGTTCCCCGTCAAGCTGGACGTAATCACCCGAGACGTCGTCGCCTACCATCGGTCGGGCGTCGACGTCACGAAACGGTTCTAGCGGAGGATTCGGAATAACGTTCAAGGGGACGCTCAGGAAGAAGAAAAGTTTGAATCTGTGGCTTCACGAGACCGCAAGTCGGATTCGATCCGGCTGAGTACGGTCTCGTTGATTTGGTAAAAGGCCAAGCAAACGGCTGCGACGATAAAAAACGCTGCGGGAATCAGACTCATCATCATCCGCAACCCGGTTAGCGTCGTTTCACTTTGGACTTGGTCGACGCCTTCGATCGGCGGTGCGTACTGGTATAAATCCAACGCAAACCCGGTCATGGCTGCACCGACAGCGCAGCCCATCTTTTGCGAGAACGTTGCTGCCGAGAAAACTAGCCCCGTCGCGCGTCGATTGTTTTGCCACTCGGAATAGTCGGCCGCGTCGGCATACATCGCCCACAAGACGACGGGACTCGGTCCGCCAATGAACGAACCGGCGATGTGAAACGCAAACATCAGCGGTACTTGATCGGGGCGGATCCATAAGAACGCGGCGGTGCAGATTGCGACGCCGATATTCATATAAATCATCAACATCTTTTTGCCGCAGATCGCTGTCGCGTGCTTGGTCAACAGCATCCCGGCAATGGCAGCCACACTGCCGGAGACCCAAAACGCCGGTGCGTGGCCCGCGTTTCCGGCGTAGTACTTGAAGTAATACAGAATCGCACCGCCCCTGACGAAAGCGCCCATCAATTGAAACAAGCCAAAGCCGAATAGAACCATCCAAGGCTTGTTTCGCAGCAGATCATTGAAATCCAACTCGAATGTCGATTGCTCCATCGGCTCGTCGGACTGTTTGTTCTTGGTCACCGCGCGGACGGCGAGTGACACCAGGCTAAGGATGACGTATCCGCCGACGATCCATGGCAGTGCCTGTCGATCGAATGCGGTCGACAGCACCGCCAATAACGCCAACCCGCCCAGCATGATTTGGTGCAGCTTGAGGCTGGTTTTAAGAAAGTACCAGTCGGACTTGTAAGTCGATGCCAGTTCGGACTTGGGCTGCACTCGTTCTTTGGTCGTCGCAAACGTAATGAGAAACATCACGACGGCCGCAAGCGAAAAGACAACCATCGTCCAAAAGAACCCGGCTTGCTCGTTTTGCACCGTTTCTTGTGCGATACCGTCCACAACGACCGTCTCGGTGCCGCCGAAAAAACCGACCAGATCCAGCGTAAAATATTGGACGACGATGCCGCCCAGAAAGGCCAGGACAAATCGATACGTCGACACGCTGGTTCTTTCCAGCGAATCGGATGAGATAACTCCCATCAATGCACCGTAAGGAATATTGATCGCCGTGTAGGCCATCATCACCAACGTGTAAGTGATGTACGCATAGATCAACTTGCCTTGCGGCCCAAGATTGGGCGTATAGAACGTCAAGATCCCCGTGATCGCAAACGGGACGCTCATCCAAACCAAGTAAGGTCGAAACCGCCCCCAACTTGTTTTCGTCCGGTCAGCGATATAGCCGACAAACGGATCATTGATCGCATCCCAGATGCGAGTCACCAGCATCATTGTGCCCGCCGACTTGGCGGTGATGCCAAAAACATCGGTGTAGAAATACATCAGGAAGAATTCAAATGTCTTCCAGTACAAGTTCGACGCCGTGTCGCCCAGCCCGTATCCCACCTTTTCGGTGAAACGCAGTTTGCTTGGATCACGAACACTGCGCGATGACGATTCCACGTCTTCGGCGTTGCCTGCACCGTCACCAGCCGGTGGGGCATAGGGATCCGAAGCGTGCGGCGCGGCAGCCGCGGGATCGGTGGCGCGAGATTCGTCTGGGGGAGTAACCGATGTCATTGGAATCGAACATCCTCAACAAGCGTTTATCGTGACGGGCGGGAAAGCTGCGTGACGTGCGCGAGAGCTGTCAGTGCCTCGGTTCGCTCTTGCCAAACCCGCGGCCGGTGATGCGAAATCAATGAAACCGGTTTCACGCTCGCTCAACTATCCTTGCTGAGCCCCGCTTTGTCAAGCAACAACGTTGTCGTTGGTTGGTTCAAGGTGCCACCATGTTGACCCATCAACCTGGGGTCTCCCTTATTGCCAGAGTCGCATGACTGAGCCTCACCACGCCGAGGCTTCAGAATTCGCATTTCACTAACGCATTCGCGGTCCAAACGCATTGTCGGTTGGATAGAGCTGGCCTGGATTCCCTGAGAAATGGGGGGAAGCTGGGGCCCCTGAATCGAAGCCGGATATTTTGCCGAAACCTTAATCTTTCGTTCGGCAATTCGATTGACACTGGCTTGACGACCAGTCACACTTGCTGAAACCGGTTTCAAGGATAGTGGATGTTAACGCCGCCGTAGGCGACTTGTTGTGTGCATCAGCACGACGGTCGATCGATTGGAGCGATTGAAGGTAGGGCAATGTTAGGTTTCCCGAAAACGGTTGCCTCGCATGGCAACATTCAGGGCGAATCAGAACTCAGTATCGAGGCGAATACGCATACGGAAACACTTTCGATCAGGCCGCCAGCGCGGCAACACGTTGTGCGGAAAGCTCGAACAACTGCCGAGCTGTCACACAAACAAACTCTTTAGTACGAGTTAGTACGAGAACTCCCCTTCACTTTTATTTTTTCTCTGGAGACCACTTATGCGACTCTCATTACTCTATTCTGCACTGGCGTTTTTCACGCTTGCTGCGGGGCCCGCTTTTGCAGCACTTACTCCTTTCTCGGAAGATTTCGAAGCGTTGGATCCAATGAATCCGACTGCGCTGGGAGACACCGGTTGGCTGGTTGGAGCAAACGTCTACGAAGCAGATGGGACCACGTTTATCTACAACTATTTCGCCTTTCCTGCGCCCAACGGCGGACCGGCTTTCTCAGGCATTGCCACGGGTGAAAGTGGCGCCGCTCAGGGCGTTAATGTCCTGAACACCTACAATGATTACAACAACACGGATCACGCCATGAATCCAGACCGCCGCATCGAAGCGAACATCTTTCGCGACATCGGTATCATCGCCGCAGACGATGTCGGCAAGACTTATGATTTCAGCTTCGACGTGAAGCAGGGAAATATCGGCGGCACCACCACCGCCACTGCATTTGTGAAAGTGTTGGACCAACCCTCTTTCGCACTTGAAGGAATCGACTTCGTTGACACCACGGCGACCGGCACGAATTGGGCTACTGACACCGCTAGTATCACGATCGACGCGGCGTGGGTCGGTAGTCTGGTACAAATCGGTTTCACAAACACTGCCAACGGTTTTGGCGATGCAGGTGTCTTCTACGACAACATCAGCTTTGCTGAGTCTGCGGTTGCGATTCCTGAGCCAGGTTCGCTAACCGCACTCGCGTTAGGATCGGTCGCTGTCATCACTCGTCGTCGCCGACGTCGCTAACAATTGGCAGGGGTGATACTAAGCCTGCGGAATCAAGAGAAGAAAAAACTGTAAGCTCACTTTTTGGCAGCGAACGGCTAAGGACGAAAGGGATCGACAGCAACGTGCTGTCGATCCCTTTTTGCTGCGCCGATGTCACGCAAATTTGAACCCTCGAATCGTCTTCTCAATCACCGACATGACCCAGAACTACACAAGCATCATGGTTCGCAAAGCGACGGACGACACCTAGTCAGCACCCGTTGGTGTCCCGGCTTTAGCCGGCTTTTGATTTGCGTGATCAGCCGCCTAAAGACGGTACACCAACTTGCGCTCGGATTTTGCTTTGCGCGAGTCTGTGATTCAGCACCTTTGTCGCCGCACCCGTTGGTGTCCCGGCTTCAGCCGGCTTTTGATTTGCGTGATCAGCCGCCTAAAGACGGTACACCAACTTGCGCTCGGATTTTGCTTTGCGCGAGTCTGTGATTCAGCACCTTTGTCGCCGCACCCGTTGGTGTCCCGGCTTCAGCCGGCTTTTGATTTGCGTGATCAGCCGCCTAAAGACGGTACACCAACTTGCGCTCGGATTTTGCTTTGCGCGAGTCTGTGATTCAGCACCTTTGTCGCCGCACCCGTTGGTGTCCCGGCTTCAGCCGGCTTTTGCATTCCCTGATCAGCCGCCTAAATGCGGTACACCAACTTGCACTCGAATTTTGCATTGCGCGAGTTTAAGATTCAGCACCTTTGTCGCCGCACCCGTTGGTGTCCCGGCTTTAGCCGGCTTTTGCATTCCCTGATCGGCCGCCTAAAGGCGGTACACCAACTTGCGCTCGAATTTTGCATTTCGCGGGTTTAAGATTCAGCACCTTTATCGCCGCACCCGTTGGTGTCCCGGCTTTAGCCGGCTTTTGCATTCCCTGATCGGCCGCCTAAAGGCGGTACACCAACTTGCGCTCGAATTTTGCATTTCGCGGGTTTAAGATTCAGCACCTTTGTCGCCGCGCCCGTTGGTGTCCCGGCTTTAGCCGGCTTTTGATTTCCGTGATCGGCCGCCTGAAGGCGGTACACCAACTTGCGCTCGAATTTTGCATTGCGCGAGTCTGTGATGCAGCACCTTTATCGCCGCACCCGTTGGTGTCCCGGCTTCAGCCGGCTTTCGTTTCCGTGATCGGCCGCCTGAAGGCGGTACACCAACTTGCGCTTCAGCGGAAAGGAATTCTTGACCATGCGGCTTGAGTTTTAGTTCGCTCTCATGAGGGACTGCAAGGGTTGATGATTGCACGAAAAAACGCGGCGGAGCAGAATCGCTCGGCCGCGTCAAGAAATGACGATTGATGAGGTGGTCGTTAACGTTGACGGCGTCGCAAAACCAGACCCACTGCACCCAGGCAGAGTAGCGTTGCTGAGGCAGGCTCCGGTACGGCAGCCGCTTCGATGGTCACGGAAACATTGTCAAAGAACATCGTGGTTCCCGAGGCGTCCGGACTGTTGACCGCTCCGAGTTGCAGCGTCACACCAGCGCTGACGTCCGGACCGGTGGTGGCCGTGTACATAAACGAAGTCCACACGTTGGGGTCGCCATTGATCGCCAATGGTGCGCCTCCCAGGAGTTCAGCTTTCGACACACCACCACCGTCGACTTCTGAAAAAAACTCTGCGAATGAAACACCGCCTGGTACTGCATACGATCCGCGTGCATCAAATGAAATCGTGACCAATTGATTCGGGACGACGGTGCCGATCCCAAGATTAGCCTGTTTCCAAAGTGAGTTGCTGGCGCCCACCGCATTGTTGTTGATCAGGCCCGAGTAGGTTCCCGTCTTGGGATTGTCGGTCGATGCCGATTGTTGGCCTGGGCCGGTTTCAAACGAGGTCCAACCCGTTAAGTCCCCCGTTTCGAATCCGCCATTGGTGGCCAGCTCCACCGTGGCCGCTGAAACGTCCGCGCCGGTCGTCATTGCCAGCGACAGTGCCGCCGCGACTCGGCAAACAAGTCTTCGTGTCAAAATCATCATCGGTTTTCCCAGTAAGGGCGAAACCGTCTCCGGCAGGGTGCCCAGAATGGACCTCATTCACCATGAAACCGGTTTCATGGTCCAGTGTGGAGGGTCAAATCTCCCCCGTCAATCAAAAAGGCGGTGCAATGCATCAGGTTTCAGTAGAAACCCTTGATCGGTGATGAGACGCAGGAGAATAGCCAGCATCTCCCGCCGTTGGTGTCCCGGCTTTAGCCGGCTTTTGAATTCCCCGATCGGCCGCCTAAAGGCGGTACACCAACTTGCGCTCGAATTTTGCATTGCGCGGGTTTAAGATTCAGCACCTTTGTCGCTGCGCCCGTTGGTGTCCCGGCTTCAGCCGGCTTTTGATTTGCGTGATCAGCCGCCTAAAGGCGGTACACCAACTTGCGCTTGGATTTTGCTTTGCGCGAGATTGTGATTCAGCGCCTTTGTCGCCGCGCCCGTTGGTGTCCCGGCGTTAGTCGGCTTTTGAATTCCCCGATCGGCCGCCTAAAGGCGGTACACCAGCTTGCGCTTGGATTTTGGTTGGGGCGAGTTTGTGATTCAGTGCCTTTGTCGCCGCACCCGTTGGTGTCCCGGCTTCAGCCGGTTTCTTGTTTTTCGTGATCAGCCGCCTAAAGGCGGTACACCAACTTGCGCTTGAGTATTGAGTTGGCTCAACATTGTGTTGCTGCGGCCGCGACTTCTTTTGCAATGCGTGGCGCGACGGTCCGGTCCAGTGGATCGGGGAGAATTCTATCGACCGTCGGGTCCTCGACACACTTGGCCAGCGCGTTTGCGGCCGCGACTTTCATCGGTTCGGTAATACAGGTTGCGCCCACATCGAGCGCGCCGCGGAAGATGCCCGGAAAGACCAACACATTGTTGACCTGGTTGGGGAAATCGCTGCGTCCGGTGCCAACAACCGCCGCGCCGCCCGCCTTTGCATCATCCGGCATGATCTCTGGGATCGGGTTGGCCATCGCCAAAACGATCGAATTCTTTGCCATCGTTCGAATGTCATTGGTGGTGAGCAAATTTCCTTTGCTGACGCCGATGAAGACATCCGCATTTTTTACGACATCCATCAGCGACCCTTGCCGATTGTCGCGATTGGTATAGCCCAGCAAGTTTTGTTTGTATTCGCTAAGATCTTTTCGGTCGCGATGAATTGTTCCACGCGAGTCACAGACGACTACATCACGCACCGGAATGCACACGCTGGGGTCGTGCCCCACGCATCGCAACAGTCTGGCGATCGCGGTTCCGGCCGCGCCGGCGCCGTTGATCACGATCCGTAGGTCAGCGATTTGCTTTCCGACCACTTTCGCGGCGTTGATCAGCCCGGCCAATAAGACGATCGCCGTTCCGTGTTGGTCGTCGTGAAAAACCGGGATGCCGAGATCCTGCAAGCTACCTTCGATTTCGAAACATCGCGGCGCCGAGATGTCCTCCAGGTTGATTCCGCCGAACACCGGTGCGATCCGCCGAACCGTCTCGATGATTTCTCGACTGTCCTGCGTGTCAAGGCAAATGGGCCAAGCGTCAATGCCGGCAAACTCTTTGAACAAGATCGCTTTGCCTTCCATCACCGGAATCGCGGCGTGCGGTCCGATATTGCCCAGGCCCAGTACCGCCGAACCGTCACTGACGACCGCGATCGAGTTGCCTTTCATGGTCAGGTCACGCGCGGTTGCGGTATCGGCAGCAATCACTTCGCAGGGTTTAGCGACGCCGGGCGTATAGGCAATCGCGAGATCATCGCGAGTCTTGACCGGCATTTTCGATTGAATACCCAGTTTCCCCCGCAGTTGTCCGTGAATGATCAGGCTGCGTTCGAAATAATCAGTCATGGCAAGTCTCGGGATGAAATGGGACGGATCAAGCCGTGGGGCTGGCCGCTGCCAACCGGCATGACCACGTTCACGCGGATGTGGTGACGACGAGAATGGCAAGGCATGCTCACAATGTCGTGACAAGATGGTAGGTTGTTCACTCCAGGCGACCAAGACATGCGACGGCCAACGGAAGGGGACAGCGGTGAAAGCTTCGGATTTGTTTGTACGAGCACTGGAGGCGGAAGGTGTCGAGTATGTCTTCGGTATCCCCGGTGAAGAAAACTTGGACTTCCTTGATTCGCTATCGCGATCAGAAATTCGGCTGGTTCTGACCCGGCACGAACAGGCGGCCGGGTTCATGGCGGCAACCTACGGGCGGCTGACCGGACGTGTGGGAGTTTGCTTGTCGACACTGGGGCCCGGTGCGACAAACTTCGTAACCGCCGCGGCTTATGCCCAATTGGGCGGAATGCCCATGCTGATGATCACCGGACAAAAACCGGTCAAGTCAAGCAAGCAGGGGCAGTTTCAAATCGTCGACATCGTCGACATGATGCGTCCGTTGACAAAGTACACACGTCAATTGGTCAGTGGCGCAAACATTGCCTCACGCGTTCGCGAAGCATTCCGATTAGCACAGGAGGAAAAGCCCGGCGCGGTGCATCTAGAACTGCCCGAAGACATCGCGGCCGAAGAGGTTCATGAGCTGCCGATCGAAAAAAGTTTGGTCCGGCGACCTGTCGCGGAAGAAAAATCGATCGCTGCGGCGGTGCAGATGATCGAGGCCGCCGACCGGCCGTTGCTGTTGGTCGGTGCGGGTGCCAATCGCAAATTGACACGCAAGTCGCTGGGCGGATTGATCGAAAAGACGGGCATTCCCTTTGTCACGACGCAGATGGGTAAGGGCGTTGTCGACGAAAACCATTCGTTGTTTCTCGGTAATACCGCGCTATCCTCGGGTGATTACGTTCATCGCGCCGTTGACGCCGCGGATCTGATTATCAACGTCGGGCACGACGTGGTTGAGAAGCCGCCGTTCTTTATGCAATCTGGCGGTGTGAAAGTGATTCATTTGAATTTCTCGTCGGCCGCGGTCGATCCCGTCTATTTTCCGCAGCTGGAGGTCATCGGTGATATTGCGAACGCGATTTGGCAAATCACCCAGCGGATCACGCCGCAAACGAGTTGGAACTTTGATCGATTCATGCAGGTGAAGGCTGCCGGCGACGCGCAGTTGATCGAAGGTCACGACGATGATCGCTATCCGATTTACCCGCAGCGACTGGTTGCAGACGTTCGTTCGGTGATGCCCGAGGACGGCATCATCGCACTGGATAACGGCGTCTATAAAATCTGGTTTGCGCGAAACTATCGGGCAAACTCGCCGAACACCGTGTTGTTAGACAACGCCCTCGCGACCATGGGCGCCGGTTTGCCGTCGGCAATGGCTGCCAGGTTGGTGTATCCCGACCGCAAGGTCATGGCGATCTGTGGCGACGGCGGGTTCATGATGAACTCGCAAGAACTAGAAACCGCAGTCCGTTTGCGAATGCAGTTGGTGGTGCTCGTGCTGCGAGATGACGCATACGGGATGATCAAATGGAAACAGTCCAACATGGAACTGGATCCATTCGGGTTGGACTTCGGAAACCCTGACTTTGTCAAATACGCGCAGAGCTACGGCGCGCACGGGCACCGTGTTTCTGACAGCAACGAATTGTTGACCTTGATGAAGCAATGTCACGATGCCGCGGGCGTCCACGTGATCGAAGTACCCGTCGACTACAGCGAAAATGACAGGATTCTTAACCACGAAATTCAAGAACGAAGCGCGCAGGTCTAGCATGCTGAAGGAAACGTATCCGTATTACTTGGCTGGCGATCCGTGTTCGCCCAACGCCGACTTGGAAGTGACGGACAAGTTTACTGGCAAAGTCGCAACACGCGTCGCTCTGGCCGATGCAGCGACCATTGATCGAGCAATTGCCGCAACGGTGGAAGCGACCGAGCCGATGCGCCGCATGCGGCCCTACCAACGACAAGCCGTTTTGAATCACTGCGTTGAACGGTTCCAGCAGCGATTCGATGAGCTTGCGATGTCGTTGTGTATCGAAGCGGGCAAGCCGATCAAAGATGCTCGCGGTGAAGTTTCTCGTCTGATCGACACCTTTCGTATCGCCGCGGAAGAATCGGTGCGAATGAGCGGCGAAGTGATGAATCTTGAGATATCGCCGCGCGCGAAAGGTTACCGCGGCATGTTCCAACGAGTACCGATCGGACCTTGTTCGTTTATTTCGCCATTCAACTTTCCCCTGAACCTTGCCGCACACAAAGTGGCTCCGGCGATTGCGGTGGGATGCCCTTTTGTGTTGAAACCCGCAAGCCGCACACCGATCGGTGCGATCGTCATCGGCGAAGTGTTAGCCGAAACAGATTTGCCCCAAGGTGCTTTCTCGATTCTGCCTTGTCACCGTGACGGTGCGGACCTATTCACCACGGACGATCGATTGAAATTGCTCAGTTTCACCGGCTCGCCGGCTGTCGGTTGGAAATTGAAGTCGATGGCCGGCAAAAAGCCTGTTGTATTGGAACTTGGTGGCAATGCAGCGTGCATTGTCGACGCGGACGCCGATCTGGATGACGCGGTCGGCCGGCTGATTGTCGGCGCGTTCTACCAATCCGGTCAAAGTTGTATCGGCGTCCAACGCATCATCGCGCATCGCGATATCTACGATCCCCTGCGGGATCGTCTTGTTGCGGCGACGAAGCAATTGATTGCCGGCGACCCCAAAGACGAAGCGACCTTTATCGGGCCGATGATTTCCCAGTCCGAAGCCCAGCGGCTGGACGGTTGGATTCAATCGGCGATCAAAGCGGGCGGAAAACTGTTGTGCGGTGGTCAACGCAATGGTGCCATGCTTGAGGCAACACTGTTGGAAAACGTTCCCGAGGACCAAGACGTTTGTACGCAAGAGGCCTTCGGGCCGGTCGCCGTGCTAAGTCCGTTTGAATCGTTCGATGACGCAATCGCTAAGGTCAATGACAGCGTGTTCGGTTTGCAGGCAGGCATCTTCACTCGCGATCTGTACAAGATGCAACAAGCTTGGGATGAACTGGATGTCGGCGGTGTTGTGATTGGCGATGTTCCATCATGGCGAGTCGACAACATGCCCTACGGTGGCGTCAAAGATAGCGGGCTGGGACGCGAAGGCATCCGGTTTGCCATGGAAGACATGACTGAAATCCGCAATTTGGTCATCCGCACACCGAGTTAGCGTCACCGTATTGTTTCTTGGGCAGTGTTCGTTTGTCTAGGTTGTTTCCCGCGTCAGGGGGGATGAAAATCCGTCCTGTTGCAGTGGCTTGTCTGCGGGATCAGCCACCTCAGGCGAACACTCCTAGGAATTCACATCATGCGCCACACCGTCTGTGTTTTGCTTTGTCTTCTGTCTGCGTCGGCCGCAATAGCGCAGCCGCGAATGGGTGCAGTTGGCGATAGCCTGTTGGACGAACACTTTGATCAAGATGGATTCGGTCTGTCACTGGACTATTCCAAGAATGGTTTCGAATTGATGGTCGAGGCCGGAAAAATTGATGCCGGTCCGACGGGCATGTGGGGCGGCACGCGAGGCAGCGGCTATGAATACAACTGGGCCCTCGCCGGTTCCACCACCGGCAGTCTGATCGGCGACGGGCAGCACACCAGTCTTGCCAATCAAGTTAGCACGGCAGGGATCAGTCACGCGGTGATGATCATCGGCAGCAACGATACGTTTCCTTTTCCGCCCAGTGCTGGCATATCGAACTACAGCGCCATTTACGATGGTATCGCGACTCAACAGCAGATCGATTTGATTGCCTCGTCAGCCGTCGCGAGTGTGGTCGGCGCAGCGGCCGAGCTAAAAAACTCAGGCGTCAACCTGATCGTTGCCGCGCCGCCAGAATACGGAATCGCGCCATTCACGAAAAATTTCTATCCTGATCCGGTCAAGCGAGAACGAGTTGACGATGTGATGGAAAGTTGGATTTCCGAGGCTGTCATTCAATTGACGGAAGTGGTTGGCGTCCCGGTCGCGGATTTATACACCTTGACGAAAGATATTTGGGGAGACCACGGCAGCGAAAACGCGACATTCGAACTTGGCGGCGTCCAGTTGAACCTTAACGGTACCGGCGGCGTCGACTACAACGACGTGTTGCTGGGAAATCCGTTTACGCCAACGTCCGATACCGTTGACGCTTTTGTTCATGATGGAATTCACCCCAACAATGTGATCGGCGGAATGATCGCCAACGTGTTCATGACCGGGTTCAACGAAATCTATGGTGAGTCTTTCGACTTGTTTAGCGAAGAAGAAATTCTTGCCCTTGCCGGTCCCAATGTCGGTGCGATGTATGACTCCGACACGTTTAGTGCTTCGTTAGGCGGAAAGACGTACTCCAGCTATATCATTGCACCGACTGCGATTCCCGAACCAAACATGGCACTGGCCATGGCGGCGTTTGGGTTGGTCACGGCAATCAGGCGTCGAAGACGTTGATCTGGGCCAATCGAATTCCGTATCCCGCTTTCCTTACGGAAGTCATCACCCGCCGTCGTTGATTGGTTGGTACATCGGATCGTCGCGAATCGCTGCGACGATGCGATTGTATGGCGGTCTAACCGTGCAAAATTCCGCCAGGTGTGGGCTCGCGGTTGTTCTCGTTAGCACGCATGAGCTTCATCGTGTGTATGTTAACGAGCATCTTGTTCGATCACGGTTCATGCGATTTTTAGATTCTTTGGCGGGTGAATGATGCGCGTTACGATGTTTTCTAGCTTGATGTTGTTAGCGAGTTGGGGTTTTTCGGCCGAGGCCCGGGCCGAAAATGAAACTCAGCAGAACCCACGTCCCAATGTCGTGCTGATTTTGATCGATGACATGGGGCTGCATGATCTTTCGATTGAGGGCAGCACGTACTATCGCAGCCCTAACATCGACAAACTCGCTCGCGGTGGGATGCGTTTTACTCAAGGGTACGCAACGTGCCGCGTCTGCAGCCCTTCACGTGCCAGTATCCAACTAGGCCAGTTCACCGCACGTCACGGTATCACGGACTGGATCGGTGCCGCGAGCGGAATGGATTGGAAGCGGGATGATAAAGTTTTGCCGGCAGAGTACGTTCACCAATTGCCGTCGGAAGACACCACGTTGGCCGAAGCGTTGCAGGATGCAGGGTACACAACGTTCTTTGCCGGTAAGTGGCATCTCGGTGGCGACGGCTCGTTGCCGACCGATCACGGGTATCAAATCAATGTCGGGGGGCACCATCGCGGCAGTCCGCCAGGTGGATATTTCTCGCCGTACAAGAACCCGCAATTGCAAGACGGGCCCGATGGCGAATCACTGCCGCTAAGGTTGGCCGACGAAACGGCAAGGTTCATCGATTCGCATACCGATGAGCCCTTTTATGCGATGTTGTCGTTTTACAGCGTTCACGGTCCGGTCCAAACGACAAAGTCGCTTTGGGACAAATATCGACAGGCCGCGCCGCCCGCCCCGGCCGATGGTGAGCGTTTCGAAATCGACCGCACCCTGCCGGTGCGCCAGGTGCAAGACCATCCGATCTATGCGGGAATGGTTGAGGTGACTGATACCGCGGTCGGCCGCGTGATGGACGCACTGCAACAGAACGGGTTGACCGAAAACACGATCGTGATCTTTACCAGTGACAATGGTGGCGTTTCGTCGGGTGACGCTTATTCGACTAGTAATCTGCCGCTTCGTGGCGGCAAGGGACGCCAGTGGGAAGGCGGGATTCGCGAACCTTTTTATATCCGGTTTCCTCGGGTCACCCAGGCCGGATCCACTTGCGATGTGCCTGTGACCGGCGCAGATTTTTATCCGACGGTTTTGCAGCTTTGTGGGCTGCCATTGAAACCACAGCAACATATCGACGGCGTCAGTCTTGTGCCGTTGCTGCGTGGCGAGACGATTCAAGACCGTCCGCTGTATTGGCATTATCCACACTACGGCAATCAGGGTGGCGAACCTGGATCGGTGCTTCGTCGCGGATCCTGGAAGCTGATTCATTATTACGAAGACGGACGCAACGAGTTGTATCAATTGGCCGACGACCCTGGCGAACAACAAGACGTTGCGGCGGATCATCCACAGCGTACCAAGGCGATGTGGTCGGAGCTGAACGATTGGCTTGATTCCGTCGGCGCAAAATATCCGCAGCCTGATCCACGTTATGACCCGGTGAAAGCGGCGGCGAAGTGGAAGAAAATACACACGACGAAGAAACAATCGTTGGAAAAATTTCACGCCGAAATACTTCAGCCCGCCTGGCAGCCCGATCCGACGTGGTGGGGCAGCCTGGTGACGGAGGACTGACGGACGATTCACAGGCGTGTGAATTGCGCTTCGGACGGACGCGCGCGCTGGGCGATTTTGGCGCTGAACAACGCGCGACTTGGGCTTTAGGCGAATCAGCCTGCTATCGCCTTGCATGCACGGCGGACGACCGGGCGCGAATCCATCGCTTGATGAAGGCTCGCGATCAGTATTCCCGCGTCAGGTTTTCTCGGTAGGCTGATCGGTCGAATCGACGTCTTGTTCGGGTCTCACGGTCGGTTCGACAAGGGGCTCAGGCGTCGTGGTCGGTTCAGGTGTCGTGGTCGGTTCCGCGGGCGGGTCGGGTTCCATCGATTTTTCGAACTCGATCTGTTTCAGCTGTGCTTTGGCGGTCTTGATCGCCGGCGCGGCCCACTTGTCTTCGGCGTACAGCGAGATAATGCCTTCGAGTAGCTTCTTGTGCTGATCGAAATCCAGATCGGCACCGGCGCGGATGCGTTGCTGCAGTTCTCGAACCCGCGGGTCCAGCGAACCCTTCGCGGCCTCGTCAGACGCGTTCAAGTTTGCCAAGCGTTCCAATTCATAGCGTGCGAGTTCGGCCATTTCGATCCGTTCGTCGTCTTTGTGAAATGTCTCTGCCGAGAACACATCCAACCACTGACGCAATTTTTTTGCCGCGGTTGATGGGTCGGTTTCGCTTAATCGGACTGCGTCAAGAAAACCTTGTTCGTGAGCATCCAGCGGATTGATTGCGAGTTTCTTTTTCAGATACAACCGCCGCAGCGTGCCCATCAATCGAAGGGAAGCGTCATAACGTTTGACATCTTCGATCCGCTGGTCCTCGGGAAACAGTTTCATGAATCGATCAATGTCACTGCGTGCTGCTGACAATTCACCGATGCTGTCTTGGTAAGCGATCTGTTGATAGATCGCATCGGCGGACGGTTTCTGGATCGTCTTCACGACAAAAATGATTCCGAACAACAACACAGCAATCAGGATCCCGATGGAAAGACCATGAGAGATCGTGCCGCTGGTATCCGAGTCGTCGTATCCGTGTTCCCTGCCCTGACGTTCTTCTTCGACGGTGCGAAAGTGTGTCTTCGGTTCAGCGAGTATCACATCTTGGTCAATATCACCTCGCGACGTCGCGGTCTTTTCTGACACCAGTGTTGCATCGTCGTGACCGGCCGCGGTGGGTTGGCGTTTTTCGACCGGCCGATCCTGCTTTGCGCCGGACTGAGTGCTCGGCCGCGTGTCCCGTACGTGTTGATCGGTGACATGATTCGTGTTTCCTAAGCCGGTCGCCGAGATCGATGTGCCCTGATCACCACTGATATCGGTGTTATGCTCGCTTGTGGATTGTGGCTCGCTGCGCTTGTTCTGCGGTTGGTCTTGGTCTTGGTCTGACTCGCGATCGAGCAACGTCTTTTGATGTTGCAAACCTGCACGCATTGCTTTGAGTCGGTTCATGACCGCCAGGGCGGTTGGTGGTCGATCGTCGGGGTCCTTTGCCAATAGCTGATGGACAAGCGCAACCACGTCGACGGGCAAGTCTGGGTTGACCATGTCCAATGGCACCGGCGCCTTGCGACGAACCGATTCGATTACCTCGGTGATCTTCTTGCCCGTGAACGGCGGTCGTCCAGTCAGCATGGCGTACATCACGCTGCCCAATGCGTACAGATCCGTTCGCACGGTCACGCCGCTGCCTGCGGCTTGCTCGGGTGCCATATAGTCAGCGGTTCCCATGACGCTGCCCACGGCCGTGTGCTCGCTGGAGCCAAAGATTTTCGCGACACCAAAGTCAACCAGCTTGACTTGATCGTTCTCGGCAAGGATCAGATTGGCGGGCTTGAGATCGCGGTGAATGATGCCAAAGTCGTGAGCGTGTTTTAGCGCGGCGCAAATTTGGATGGCGATATCCAGTGACGGCAGCCAGTCGAGGCGTTTTTCGCGTCGGATGCGTTTTTGTAATGTTTCGCCTTCGACCAATTCCATCGAGTAAAAAAGTTGCCCTTTTTCCTCGCCATAGCCAATCAGTTGAACGATCCCCGGATGACGCAAGCGTTTAAGTGTTTCGACTTCGGCGTCAAAGCGCCGGCGAAAACGCATTTCATCGGCGACATGCGCGGCGATCAGCTTCACCGCGACGGGTTGTTGGGTCTTTTCGTGAACCGCGGAAAAAACCGTGCCCATTCCACCGCGTCCGAGAACGTCGCCAATGCGGTACGGGCCTAAAAAATCCGGTGATTCCATCATGCACAAAAATCCGTATCAATGGGGTCATTCAGGCGAATTGGGACGATCCATCTCATTGTAAGCGGCATGGGGCGATAGCGTCAGCGACGGGGATACGCCCTCGCAATCCGGCGAAAAACGTCTTGGCCGCGACAGCAATGCGGTCGTATCCTCTCGAACCAAGCACCAGGCAGAGAATCGTTTGTCGTGGTTCGGCCGTGGCCGTGCGAGAGTGGAAACCGATGAACGCTCACGTGATTGATTCCCAAGGCCAATGCCAACGCTTAAGCTAGCCGCGGGTAGCTGCGTGATGGTAACGTCATGCCCCGTTCGCAAATTTCGAATTTGGTAATTGCATGTCAGCAAGGACTCTCGCCCTACTGCCTTTTTGTACCGCCTTGTTGCTTTGGTTTGCACAACCGCCACTGGCGATCTGGCCCGTCGCATTCATCGCACTGGTGCCGCTGATCGTGGTCGCGCAGCGTGCCGACAAGCTGACACGCCGTGATTGCCTGCTGATTTGGTGCGCCGGTTCGATCTATTGGCTGGTTACGCTGGAAGGTTTGCGTCATGCTCATCCTGCGATGTACGCGTGTTGGATTGCGTTGTCGGATTATTTGGCAATCTATTTTGTCTTGTTCGTTTTGATCCTTCGACGACTGACGGTGTACGGAGTTCCCAGTTGGATTTCGATCCCGTCGGTTTGGGTGGGATTGGAATGCGTGCGCAATTATCTGTTGTCCGGCATTTCTGCGGCGATGCTAGGACACACGATGGCGGACGTTCCCGTGATGACGCAAGTCGCTGACTTGTTCGGTTCGTATGGGGTCAGTTTTGTGGTCGCGTTGGTCAACACGGCGTTCGTGTTGCTGTGGAATGTTTACCGGCGACAAGCCACCTATGCGCAGGTTCGTGTTCCACTTGTGGTCGCAGGGGCAGTTGTTGGTGGGACGATCGCGTACGGTATTTTTCGCCTCAGTGAGGACGCGAATGACTCTGATCCGACGCCGCTGGCAACGTTTGCCCTTATTCAGCGAAACGAAGCCGTGGACTACGCTCAGGACGTCCATCGCGAAATCGAAATCGCGGAAAACTTTGCCGAGCAATCGGTCAAGGCTGCCGTGCAGGCCAAGGAATCGGCGCAGACGATCGATGCCGTTGTCTGGCCGGAGTCGACCTTTACCAGCGGCGTCCCTTGGTACTTTGCCGAAGACAACGCAAAAATTCCGGCGACGATCCCATTGTCGCGAGAAGAATTCGATTCGATGATCCTGCAGGGGCAAGAAACCTTCTTGCGACGTGCGTTCCAAGTTCAAGAGGCGGTCCGGTCGACGGGTGATTTCGAAAAACAGCCACATTTGATTGTGGGTACAGCAATTTTCCGCTACGCGCAGCGCCCCTTTATCCACAGCGGCATTGCGCATGTGGCACCGAGTCAACGAATCGGCGACCATTACAAACGTCCCGAACTGGCCGATTGGTATGCCAAGACTCACCTTGTACTCTTTGGTGAGTACGTTCCCTTTGCGGGTACGCTGCAGCGGTTTGGGATCATGCTGCCTCGCGTCGACGTGGGGCCCGGCCCTAAGCACATGGTGGTCAACGAGACCGTGGTGTCGCCGAATATCTGTATCGAAACAGCGGTCGAACGTGTGACCGTCAACCAAGTCGCAGAGCTGCGATCGGAAGATCACACGCCTGATGTGATCGTTACCGTCACCAACGACGGTTGGTTTGATGATTCAAGTATCCCGGAGCACCATTTGCGTTGCGCGCAATTGGTTGGCGTTTCGATCAGGCGTCCGATTCTTTCGGCCGCGAACAACGGCCCGACCGCTTGGATTGACAGCAGCGGACGCGTGGTCGAGCGTCTTGCCCAGGGGACAAACGGTTCAATCATTGCAACGCCACAACGCGACGCACGCATCAGTTTGTATCTTCGGATCGGTGATTGGCCGGCGCGCTTACTGGCGCTGCTCTGCGCCGTTGTGATTGTTGAACTTGCGGTCAGCGGTTGGCGAAACCGTCGCACGCAACGTGATGCCAGCGAAGCGTAACGCGTCTATTTTCTCTTGGGAGTCTTCGAAACGTAGTGCGTGGGCAGTTTCGGCAGTGCTTCGATAAACTGTCGTCCGTAGGGTTTCGAATGTATCCTTGGATCCAGCACGACCACCATGCCTTGGTCGGTGTTGGTGCGGATCAGACGCCCGAAACCTTGACGAAACTTGATGATTGCTTCGGGCAGTTGATACTCGGCGAACGGGTTTCCACCACCCGCCTTGATGGCTTCCAATCTCGCTTCCAAAAGCGGGTGATTCGGAACGGCAAATGGCAGTTTGGTGATGATGACGTTGCTGAGGGCTTCGCCGGGAACATCAACGCCCTGCCAGAAACTATCCGTGCCGAACAGGATGCCTCGTGGGTTGCGCCGAAACGCATCGAGCAATTGTGTGCGCGTCTGTTCGCCGGCTTGGCTGTAAAGTTGAAGCCCCTGCTCTGCCATCCACTTGGTCAAGCTTTCGGCACAACGTCGCAGCAATCCATAACTGGTAAAGAGTACAAACGCATGGCCTTCGGTATGGCCGGCGAAACGTTTGATTTGTTCGGGCAGAGATGCTTCGAACTCATCGCGTTGTCGGGACGGATCGGGCAAGTCGCGAACGACAATCAGTTTCGCCTGTTTTTCGTAATCGAATGGGCTTCCCACGCGCAGCGAAAGACCGTCGGTCAGTCCGATACGCGAACGATAGAATGAGAATTGGTCGTCGTTACCCGTTGCCAGCGTGGCACTGGTCATCACGACCGACTTGATCATCTCGCTTTGAAAGAGTTCTTCTCGCAAGACACTGCCCACGTTGATTGGCGATGCGGCCAATGTGACTCGATCCTGTCCGCGGCGCGAGCCCGTCTTTTCGAGCCAGTACACGGCGTCGCTAATCTCTTGTGATAACCATTGTCGCAGACCGCCTGACAATGCCATGATTCGGTCGTGTGCCGATTCGAATTCCATCTTATCGGCTTCATCACGCTGTCCATCCGCTTGCTGGCGAAGTGCGCGAGCAAGTTGTTCCATCGGATCACTGACTTCGTTTTCAACCGTACCGGGGCGATCAACCCGTCCGTTTTCGCGACCAGAGGCTTCCCACCAGTCCAGTATGTCGGCGAAGAAGTTGGTGGCCGCGAATCGGCAGCGATCGACCAGTTTTTGTAGCCCCAACAACTGTTTGGTGACCAACAGTCCTTTTTGCGTCTGGTCGTTGTACAACCGATTGAACAGATAGTTGAATTGTCCGCTGGTGATGCGAATGCCTAAATGGTCGCCAGCCACAGATTCGACCGTATGGCATTCGTCAAGGATCACGGCATCGTAATCGGGCAACAGCGAGACGCCTTGTTTGCGCAGCGCGATGTCGCTGAACAGCATCGCGTGGTTGACGACCAGCAGTTGCGCATGATTGGCTCGACGGCGAGCACGGAAGTAAAAGCACTTGTCAAAATGTGGGCACTTTTTTCGCAAGCAGTTGCCTGTGTCACTTTTGGCTTCGTCCCAAACGTCGCCGTCGGGTTTGATGGGCAGCGTCGCCAAGGAACCGTCGTTGGTTGATTTGGCCCAGTCCTGAATCGCACGCATCTGTTGATACTGGCCGTCGTAGGCAAACGTCGTCGTCATCTTTTGGACCGCTCGTTCCATCCGGCGGATCGACAGATAGTTGCCCCGGCCTTTGACAAGAACCGCTGAAAACTCTCGCGGAATGACGCTGTTCAACAGCGGGATGTCCTTTGCGATCAGCTGTTCTTGCAGGCTGATCGTGTGGGTGGAAATCACGATGCGAGGACCTCGGGCGGGTTTGCCTTCGGACTCATCGTCCTCATCATCGAGTTGATTGGCCGCGGTTTTCGATGTGTCGGTCGCGTGCAGGATCGCCGGTACCAAGTAGGCGAAACTCTTCCCGGTTCCCGTGCCCGCTTCGGCGATCAGATGCTGGTTGCTGCCAAGGGCGTCGGCAACTTTGCGAGCCATTTGCAGTTGCTGTTCGCGCGGCACATAGCCTTGCAGCCGTTTGGAAATGTTTCCGCCGGCGCCCAGGATCGAATCGACCGAGATTTCATCACTCATCATCGCACGATAACAATCGCCGCTGATAGCGACCATGGTGGATGCGGTGGTATTGTTAGAATGGGCCTCGATTCCTGGCCGAACGTCCCGCGATCCTGTGCAAACCGACCGCGCATTAACGCAAGAAAATCATGAGTGTGCAGCGTCAAATTTGCCCGTCGTGCGGACGTCAGCTGGAATTCGAGCGTCAACTTGAATTATCGGGTGACGTAGTCGATCGGGGTGTCCAGTGCCCAGCGTGTCAGACCATCTTTCCTTTGGAAGCAACCGATCACAATCCTTTCGTCGATCCGCTTCCGGCGGGCTCGGCGACATCGAGGGCGAATCCGTATCAACCCAGTCGGTATGTTGAAGTGCAACCATCCCCGGTCGCCCACGCCGGACCGATCGCGATCATGTCTCGTTCGATCGACGAAGTGATATCGGTGACATCGACCGTATTTGTGGCACGCTGGGGGATGTTGATTTTGATGGCGGTCATTCTTATTGCCGTCCTCATGTTCGCCATCATGTTGCCGTTGTTCATGGTCGTTGTTTTGTCCGAATCCGTTAGCGAATCCGCCGAAGCCATCGGCATGGTTGTGTTGGCGCCAGTGATCTTGTTGGTTTCCGGTTACCTGTGCGCGGGATCATGCCGGGTATGCTTGGCGCTCGCACGAAATGAGCCGTCACCGCTGTCGAATTTGTTGCCACCGACAAGAGTTGTCGGGCGGTTGATCGCCGGAGCTGCGGTGATGCTCTTTGCGGCGGGCCTGATCGTCGCGGTCTACTCTGCCGTTGCGTTTGCCGCCAGCAGCGTGATGGATCCAGATGTGGCGGGTCCGGTTTTTGCCATCATCGGCTTCGCTGCGTTCTTTGTCGGAACCTTGATGATTCAGTGGCTGCTATGGCCATGGATCTTTGTGGTCAGTGATGACAAGGGAACGGCACTCGGATCGATCACTACGGGATATCAGATCGCACGACATAATCTGTTGACGTCGTTCTTGCTGATCATCATTTCGACCGTCTTATCGGTGCTCGGATCGGCATGTTACATCGGCCAAGTCGTCACGGCGCCGCTGACGATGCTGATGTTCGCGATTGCTTATTTGATGATGACGGATCAGCCGATCGCTTATTCGAATGAAGCTGTGTCTCCGCCGCCGCCGCTGGCTCTTTAGAAATTCGCCGCGTTGCGTGAAGCGAGTTGGGTGAATCGTTAAACCGACATCGCGTCACGAGTCACGAACCACCGTGTCGCTTGGATCAGTTGCGACGGATATTCGACCGGATTCTTTTCATCGGACCAAACGCTTTGCAGCGCGCCCTGTTTCGCTTCGCCCGATACGAGGAACCAGATTTCTTTGGCGGAATTAATCGCGGGCGGAGTCAACGTGTAGCGAAACGTGTCAAATTCTTCGACCCAATTGTCGACGAACCATCGGTCGGATTCGCCGAGCGCATCGGTATGGGGAAAGAGCGACGCCGTATGCGCGTCGCTGCCCATGCCCAACAGCACCAAGTCGAATGCGGGGAAAGTGTCGCCGGCGAACTGCTCTCGCAGTGTCGCTTCGTATTGCTCTGCCGTGGCCCAAGCTTTCGCCGTATCAACCGGGACGGGGTGAATGTTTGTGTCGGGGACCGGGACGTGGTCCAGCAGAGTTTCACGCGCCATGCGATAGTTGCTGTCTTCGTCGTCGTGAGGAACATTGCGTTCGTCGCCCCAGAAGAAGTGCATCTGTTGCCAGGGCAGATCGCGTTTGGCCAACAGTTCGTGCAAACGCCGCGGCGTCGATCCGCCCGAAAGCGCGACTCGAAACTGTCCCGTTGCCGCAGTCACCGACGACACTAATTCGCAGAAAGCATCCGCGGTCGCTTCCTGTAACTCTTCGGTCGTTGCGTACGGATCGATGGTCGGTGCCGTCATTGGATCTTCATTCCGCGGAAAGTTTCTGTGTTGCTGCAGGGTGGTCGCTGCAGAATGCAAATTTGTGCCGCTGCGGGGCGCAAAGCCGTGCAGGACTCTACTTCCTAACGGCAGCGAACAACAGCCATGTTTAACCGAAAGATCGCTTTATAAGAAAGATTGCACGGGTTACGAGAAAGATTGCTCGGGGCCGGGAAACTGGCCACTGTCGAGGTCTTTTTTGTACGCAATCACGGCATCGGCAATTGTGCCGCGAACGTCCGCATATTGACGGACAAATTTTGGCAGATATCCCGATGTCAACCCGATCAGATCGTTCGTCACCAGCACTTGTCCGGTGGTTTCGGGTCCCGCACCGATGCCGATTGTGGGGACTTTGACCGCATCGGTAATCCGGCGGCCGATTTCAGTGGGGACACACTCGATCAACACGGCGAATGCACCCGCTTTTTCCGCCGCTTGCGCATCGTGAATCAGGCCTTCGGCGTCGCGCTGCACGTGATAGCCTCCGTCGACCAGCACATTTTGAGGCCGAAGTCCGACGTGTGCCATGACGGGGATTCCCGCTGTCACCAGTGCCTCGATCCGCTTGGACTGCTCTGCACCGCCCTCTAGTTTCACGGCGTGACATTGGGTTTCTTTCAACACGCGGGCGCCGCATCGCAAACTTCGTTCGATCGTCAATTGGCCTTCGGGGAACGGCAGGTCGACGACCACCATCGCGCGTTTTGCAGCTCGTCCAACCATTTCGGCGTGATAGATCATCTGGTCCATCGTCACCGGCAATGTCGTTTCGTGTCCCTGGACCACCATCGCCAACGAATCGCCGACTAGTAAGACGTCGATCCCGGCTTGATCAAGCGTTTCCGCGGTGGGGTGGTCGTAAGCGGTCAGCATCGCAATCTTGCGGCCTTTATCGCGCATCCGCTGAAGCGTACGGGTGGTGACTCGTTTCGGTACGGCTTGCTTGGTTGGGCGGTCGGCAGTAGTCATCGACGCTAAGACTCAATTGGGTGAGGGGTGCGGTAGCCTTCAAGCTAGCACATTGCCGAAGGATGTCGCATCGGGGGGCAGCAACAGAAACTGGGTGCACCGATGGATGTGGAAACAATCGATCCCTGTGGCCTCGGGGCCTTTGATTCGCGATCCAGCGTGTTTTTTCTGTCGAGCCTATCGCCCGAGTGACAATGACTTCTTTGGGAAAGTACAATCCCGGTCATTCAAACCTGTCCAGCATCCTGAAAATCTTATCTGCGAACACCATATGATCACTCGAATCACAGGCGGACGATTGGTCGATCCCGCCTCGGGTGTCGACGCGGTGGCAGAGGTTTGGGTTCAGGGTGAAAACATCATTTCACCGCCGGTCGATGCCGTGGCTGATCGGGTGATCGATGCATCGGGCTGTGTGGTGATGGCTGGCGGAATTGATCTACACACGCACATCGGTGGCGGCAAGGTGACGCTGGCTCGCATGTTGTTGCAAGACCAGATGCCGTCACGACCGAGCGATTGCGAGTTCTTGCCGAGTGCAAGCGTGACCGGCCAGCGATACCTGGACATGGGTTACACGACCTGCTTTGAACCCGCGGTGATACCGTGCAATGCACGGTCTGCGCATGCCGAAATGGCTGACGTCGTTGGCATCGACACCGGGGGATACTGCTTGCTGGGCAGCGACGATGTGTTATTGCAGTTGATGGCCAATCAGGTGCCACAGTCCGTCGTCAATGATTACGTCGCATGGATGGTGCGGGCGACACAGTGCATCGCCGTCAAGGTCGTCAACCCGGGCGGCATTAGCGCGTTCAAGTTCGGGACGCGAAAATTTGATCTCGATTCAAGACACCCTCAGTACGGTGTTACGCCGGCGCAAATCATCGAAACGTTGTGCCGGGCCGTTTATGAAATCGGGCTGCCGCATCCGCTGCATGTTCATTGCAGCAACCTTGGCGTTCCCGGCAACATCGATTCAACACTCGCGACGATTCGAGCGGCCGACGGGCTGCCAATTCATCTGACGCATGCACAGTTTCATTGTTACGGTGATGGTGAAAACGGAATGTCATCGGCTGCTGCGAAACTGGTCGATATGATGAACCGTCACCAGAATGTGACCATCGATGTTGGCCAAGTCATGTTCGGTCAAACCGTTACGATCAGTGCCGACACGATGCATCAGTACGAGAACTTTAAGTACGCCAATCCGCGAAAGTCAATTCTGCTTGATGTCGAATTAGAAGCGGGCTGCGGTGTCGTCCCCTTTCGCTATCGGCGGCGCCAGTTCGTCCACAGCTTGCAATGGGCGATTGGTCTTGAATTGTTCTTAATGATTGACGATCCGTCCCGCGTTTTTCTAACAACCGATCATCCCAACGGTGCCCCGTTTACGGCGTATCCCCACTTGATTCGTTTGCTTTGTGATCGTTCGTTCCGCGAAACGGCGCTGGCCGAGATTCACGACGATGCGGCGGCCAGCAGCCAGCTTGCAGGGATCGATCGCCAGTACTCATTGCACGATATCGCAACGATGACTCGCAGCGCACCGGCGGCAATCCTCGGCCTGGAAGATCGCGGGCATCTCGCCGTGGGCGCGATCGCCGATCTGGTCATCTATCAAGTGAACGACGATCTAGAAAAAATGTTTCGTCAACCCAAGTGGGTGATGCGGCGAGGACAGCTTGTCCGTGGGGCGGGTGCGTCAGAATGTAAATCGCTTCGGACTAGCACGCAGGTGGCCGATGTCACGTTCGATGCAAGTTCGGTTGCCAAGTTCAAACCGATCTACGAACAAGCGTCTGCGATGTCGATGGACCGACTTTGGATTGACGAGGAAGAACTGTACAGCTCGCTTGACGTCTCGACAACGGTTCATGCGTGTATGAGGTCGATGGCGTGAACGATTCAAGTTCTGATCTGCCGGCCGATACCGACAAAACGCTTCGCATCAACGGAGTCGAGATCGATGCGACGTTTGCCGAAGCGTTTGATATGAAGGCGACCCGCATCATCGTGACCGCAGATGACCGCACGTGGCTTGCCGATGCTGCCGCTGCAATGACCGGGTTTGCTTCCAGCGTGATCGCCTGCGGTGTCGAGATGGGTGTCGAGCGGTGGTTGGACGGCAGCGAGACGCCGGATGGTCGCGAAGGCGTCGCGATCCTCGCGTTTGCGGTCTCGGGAAGCGAATTGGAAAAGCAAATCCCGCGGCGCGCCGGTCAGTGTGTGTTGACTTGTCCGACAACCGCACTTTATGCCGGCATCCTCGGGGACCGCTCGGTTTACCCCAAACGCGTGCCGCTGGGAAAGACGCTGCGTTACTTTGGCGATGGGCACCAAATCGCCAAAGTCATTGCATCGACCAAGGAAACAAATTCCCCGCGGCGTTTCTGGCGAGTTCCCGTCATGGATGGCGAATTCGTATGCGAGCACGATGTGCCACGCGTCGATGGTGTGGGCGGCGGAAACTTTATCTTGCTGGGGGATTCGATTGCGGCGGTGACCAAAGCGTGTCGTGCTGCGATCGCCGCGATGAATGAATCTTGTGGCATCATCACGCCCTTTCCCGGCGGTGTGACTCGCAGCGGTTCCAAGGTCGGTTCGAAATACAAGTCGCTGTTCGCATCAACGAACGATGCGTATTGCCCGACTCTCAAGCATGTCGTCGATAGCACCTTGGACGACCGAACCCAAGCCGTGCTCGAAATCGTGATTGACGGGATGACGCCGGATGAAGTTGCCGACTCGATGCGCGTCGGAATTCACGCCGCTTGCGATGCTGCCGCGGACGACGGACTGCATCGCATCAGCGCGGGCAACTATGGCGGCAAACTCGGACGCCATCACTTCCATTTGCATGAGGTGTTGGCGTGACCGCTTGGACGTTACGGCTGAAGTCATCACCTGATCAACGCGTCGATGCTTCGCCAATTCAGCTGGCCCTATGGAACGGACAGACGGTCACCGAAGTTGCGCAAACGGAACTGAATGTCGGCAGGCAAAAAGTGTGCTTGGGCGATCTGTTTTCGTTGACGCGAACCGATTGCGAGGACGTACGTTTGGTAATCGAAGGCGACTTGAGCGGTTTCGATCGGATCGGTGAGCGGCACTCGCGAGGACTGTTCCGCGTCACCGGCGCGGTCGGTCATCACGCCGGAGGATCGATGTCCGGTGGCTGTTTGTTAATCCAAGGCGACGCGGGCAATCACTTGGGTGCTCCCTGTGGCGCTGCGCGTCTAGGCATGCGTGGCGGACGGATTATCGTCGGCGGATCGGCTGGTGATTATGCCGGACACCGAATGCGGCGCGGCGAAATCTTGGTCGAAGGCGATGTTGGTCGATTTGCCGCCAGCCAGATGGTTGCCGGAACGATCGTCGTGGCCGGTGAAGTGTCCAGTGATGCAGCAACCGCGATGCGACGGGGAACATTGATCGCCGCGAAATTTCCCGACCTGCCAACCAGCCGATTCTCGGTTCCGGTTCCCATTCGCTCAGTCTTTCCTAGTTTGTACGATTTCTCGCTGCCGACATCCGCACCGGTTCCCAGTCAATTGAAAGGTGTCCAGCAACTGATGCACCAGATCGTGAACTTTGGCTTTCAGTCGCGACGGGGTGACATGGCGGTTAACGGAAAGGGTGAAATACTGACGACTTTGGGTCGCACCGAAACGCCTTAGCGAGTCCGCAGGGAATTTCGGAGGCGGATGATGCGTGGCGGTCGACATTCAAGGCATTGTGGCCGGTACACGGTTTGCCGCGAGTCGTTTTCGCGATGAATCACGGCCAACCCGTGCAATCTCAGGTAAACCTGAGGCGAATCGATCCGGTTTGCGACCGAATCGTCTGGGCGAAACCGGACCAAGGTGCGTACGATAAGGGGCAACCACGGGTATGATGGGCTGCCCCTGAACGCGGCCACGGTTGTTCTTGGAACATCGGCTCGCGGGACCCTCGGATCACGGTAACATGCGATCCGTGAATCATTTACCCCTCACTTTCGAACTGCTGAGAAGAAAAACAATGAAGGCTCGTGCTCTATTGACCGTCGTTTTGTCCGCCGTGGTTTTGGCCGCGTCGTGGAGTCCGGCTGAAGCACTGGAAAGTAAATTTGGTATCGGTTCGGAAGCACCTAGCCTCGAAATCGAACATTGGATTCAAGACGGCAACGGATTCTTCAAGCCGGTGACCGAGTTTAAGTCCGGCAATGTCTACGTCGTTGAGTTTTGGGCGACTTGGTGTGGGCCATGCATCATGAGCATGCCGCATCTCGCGGAACTGCAAAACAAGTACCGTGGCGAAAAAGTTCAGATCATCAGTGTCTCGGACGAATCATTAGACGAAGTCAAAGCCTTACTCTCTCAAGAAAACGAGGACGAAGGCAAAACGTTCGAAGAGATCACGTCGGCTTACTCGTTGACGACCGATCCGGATCGCAGCGTGCACGAAGCTTACATGGAAGCGGCCGGTGAAAACGGAATTCCAACTTCCTTCATTGTCGGCAAGTCGGGACACGTCGAGTGGATCGGTCACCCAATGGAACTCGATGAGCCATTGTCCAAAGTGATTAACGATACGTGGGATCGTGAAGCCTATAAGGCAGAACGAGCAGCCCAGCAGGACTTCCAAGAGTCGATGCAAAAAATCGCGATGCTTGCCGGCGCCGACAAAATCGACGAAGCGATCGAGCTGGTCAAAGAAAACCTGGCATCACCAAGTCAAAAGTCGATGAAAGACGAGTGGGAATCGGTTCTCAATGGGTTGAAGCTGTCATCCGGTAAGCTGGACGACGATGTTTTGGCGTATTTCCGAGGCGCCATCGACGAACGTAAGGGCGACGCCGGTGCGATGGCCGGTTTCGGATACTCGATGTATGGTGCGATACAGCGAGGTGGATCGATCGGTGCACTGGCCGATGACACCATCAATGCATTGAAAGCGGAGGTCAGCGAGGCGGAAGATCGCATCAAGCCGGCGCTGTACAACGCAATGGCTTTGCTGCAAGACGGCATTGGTGATACGAAGGCTGCGATCAAGTCGCAGCGCAAATCCGTCGAGCTCGCTGAGGAAGGCCGTCAAAAAGATCGCTTGCAAGATTTGCTGGACGAGTTGATCGAGAAAGCCAAAGACGGCGACGACAAAGACGAATAGCGTCGTCGGCTGAAACAAGCAACACGCAGTTCCGGCGCATCGTGCCGGAACGGCGCCCTGCTTGTTCCGGCCTACAAAGTGCCATTGCTTCACGCCCAATCGTCGCTACAGCTGCGTTAGATACGTAGGCTGGAACAAGCACCGCGCCGTTCCGGCATCGGCGTATCATTCCGGAACGGCGCCCGGCTTGTTCGGGCCTACGAAGAGTCGTTCGCTCGCGTCCGGCTTTTGAGACGCCGGATGATCGCCTTCCTGACATGATACCAATGCTGATATCTGCGATTGCCATTGCAGCAATGACCTATTGCGGCGGGACGTCTCGTTCCAAGTCGAATCGCTGCCAGCACCAAGTGGCCATCGCGAGTGAAGCAAACGCCGCGACCCAGGCGGTCACGATGGCCCCGCTGACGGAAACCGGAGTCACCAACGATGCGGCCAGATAGCTCCGGCACAGTTGGATCCATACCAACAGCATCGTCAGGCCGCCAAAGATCACCGCGACCTTTCCTAAGAACACCAGCTTTGCGCGGACCATCATCGCAATTCCCTGGCGATGTTGATGATGCGGAAAGGTTAGGAATAGGGCGTTCTCAGCCGCAAATGTGATCACGGCCAACGCGCTGAGCATTCCGGCCCACAGGATCGTTTGAGACCAACCCGGGCGAGTCACAATCGATGCCACCGCGATCGTGATCCACTGAAACGCAAGCGTAACCGAAATGGGAATCGCGACTTGACCCAGGACCATCGATCGCGGTCGAACGGGCAAGGATCGTAACAACATCATTCGTTTTAGATCGCGCCGGAAATCGATCTGCATCGCCGGCGGCGCCAGCAGCAAAGTACAAAGAGCGATGCCACCGACCACGTACAGCCATTGCTGGTGAATTTGTCCCGTCATCAACGGCGACAGGCATAAGAGGGTTGGAACCGCAAAGCTGAACAGGATCGTCGATCGGTATCGGCGCGTTGTGATTAGCTGGCGATAGATCATCGCTCGCGCGTCGAACATCGATTCGGGCAACCACCGCTCGATCAACCCGGTCGATGTAAAACGATCGGCAAGTGTGCCCCGCTGTGCTCGCCTTTCGGTGGCTGTTTTGTATTCGCCGGCGGCAAGTCGCTTTTGCTCGGTTCGCAGTCGGGATGCCAGCACCCAGGCATCGGTATGGATCAGAATCATGATCCCCAAAGGCACGACGGCTAGTGCCGCGCCGAGGGCTCCGATCGTTGCGAAATCGTATTGCCGCGCGACCATCAAGCTAGACGCGGACCACCATGGCATCGATATCCACTGCATCATATCGCTGGCCGCGGTCTGGCCGAGCGCCCGGAACGTACCGGCCACATAGTGGTGGATGGGCGATCCATAGGGTGTCGCTGCGGCCAATCGAGTGAGCACTTGCAAAATGATTGCCGCAGCCATCGTGGTTGCAAAGAGACGTGCCCAGGCGAGTTGCCGCCGGTCCAGTCCGCTGACCCAACGTTGCAGGATCAAACGAGCGATTTGCAGACAGATAAAACTTGTCACCAGTCCAACGACTAATAGTTCGACATGGAAGACGTCTCGAGCCAGAACGACGGTCAGCAGCAGCGACTTCAACACCGATTCGATCACCACATTTCCGACGTGATAAACGGTTACCGATGATCGCTGAATCGGTGCGCCGCCCAGCCACAATGATTCGGCAGGGTTCAATTCAAGATCCGCGACCTTGTCGGTCCATACGCAGCGGACCAAGTGGTACATCAAATAGATTGCCATCCCACCGGATAGCCATAGTTGCAGCCGCGCCGGGTCCGCCGGCGCCCGCGTCGCCAGGATAAAGATTCCGCTTAGCAAATACGACACAAAAAACATTCCGGCCAACGTCGTCGCCAAGATGCGCCGTGTGCTGCCGATCCGTCGCACGGTTCGGAACATACGGAATTGACCTCGGCGAACCATCAATCGCGCCAGCTGGCTGTGTACGCGTGGCGGGTCCCAAGCAACATCAATCACGTTGTCGCTCCGTCACGATATTCATTCATCGGGAATGTGATCAGCGGCGGGTATGTTTCCTGCTTGTCTGTGGAAATGGCATCGGCATCAGGACCGCGTGTCGCGGCAAAGTAGGCTTCCTCGAGTGTTCTTGCCATCGGGAATCGTTGTCGCAGTTCGTTCGCGGCACCGAAGTACTGTGCTTTGCCCTCTTGCATGACTAACAGGTGCGAGCACACGTCTTCGATCATCGCCAACAGATGGCTGCTGATGATCACAGTGACGCCGGACTGTGCGCGACGGCCGACGGATTCTAGCAAGCAGCGAATCCCTGGCGGGTCCAGCCCGGTCAACGGTTCGTCAAGCAGCAAAACGTCCGGGTCGTACAAGTAGGCACAGCAAATCGCAAGCTTTTGTCGCATGCCGCGAGACAAAGTCGTCGCGCCGGCATCGAATTTGTCACCCAGTTCAAAAAAATCCAGCAGCTCAGCCGCCTTGTCGGCGTAGTTGTCGACTCGGTACAGTCGTCCGATCAAGTCCAAGTGTTGTCCGACCGTCAAATCGTCGAACAGCGGCGGATCATCGGGCACATACGCCAACCGACGTTTCAGCGGCAGCAAATCGCCCGCGACATCGCAATCGGCGACGCGCAGTGAACCACTCGTGGCCGGAATCAGTCCAGCAAGACACCGCATCGTCGTCGTTTTACCGGCACCGTTGGGACCAACCAGGCCACACACTTGCCCGCGCTCGAGACTGAATGAAATGCCGTCGACGGCGAGGAAGTCGTCATACAGTTTCGTTAGATCGGTCGCTTGGATCATTGATGTCTGGTTCGCTGGCGAAGTACACCGAAGTCCTAAGCGAGGACTCTGGCGATGAAACAATTCCGTTTCGAACCGTACGTCACATCATCCAGTGCCGATTCGGGACGTAACGATTGCAACGATCGATCGGCCAAACAAAGTCATTCATTTACGGGCAAGATACGAATTTGATGCGTAGCGACGACGAATCTGCATGGGCACCCCTGCGAAGGCCGGTCTTTCGCGCCTTTTGGATCGCTTCACTGGCATCAAACTTTGGTACCTGGATCCACGAAGTGGGCGCGGGCTGGCTGATGACCAACCTGGATTCATCGCCCGAAATGGTCGCCGCCGTGCGCACCGCCATGTCGCTGCCGATTGTGCTGCTTGCCGTTCCCGCAGGTGTTTTGGCCGATCGCGTCGACCGGCGCCGTTTATTGCTGATCACACAGTGCTTGATGTTGTCCACCACGGCGTCACTGGCCACGTTGACGGCGACCGGCGTGATGACGCCTTGGATGCTGCTTTCTTTGACGGTGGTGATGGGATTGGGAGTGGTGGTGCATGTTCCGACTTGGCAAGCTTCGGTGCCCGAGTTGGTTCCCAAACAGCAAATCGCCCGTGCGGTTGCCCTGGGCAGTATCAGTTTCAACCTAGCACGAGCAGCCGGACCGGCGATCGGTGGTATCTTGATCGCCTCGGCGGGGGTTTGGATCGCGTTTGCCGTCAACGCGGCGTCCTTTGCCGGGGTGATTCTGGTTCTGTTGCGATGGCGCCGCGACCAGGTCGAATCGTCGCGCGGGTTGTCCTTTGGTCAGTCGCTGTACCAGGGACTCCGTTTTGTCGGGACCAATCCTGATCTGAGAAACGCGATGATCGGCGTCTTTTTGTTCGTCTTACCCGCCAGTGTTTTCTGGTCGCTGTTGCCGCTGTACGCGCGTCAAGAGTTGAGCTGGGCCGCGGACGGTTTCGGATTGCTGGTCGGGATGGTCGGGCTGGGGGCCGTCATTGCTGCATCGATTCTGCCACGCATCCGCAAACGATTCGGAACTGATGGTACCGTCATGATCGCCATGTTGATTTTCGCAAGCGGTTTGTTGACCCTCGCGCATTGCCGCCAAACGTCAGTGATCGTGGCGGCGACGGTGATGATGGGCGGCGGATGGATGATGACGCTGACATCGCTGAACGCGACGGCGCAAGTGGCGCTGCCGAAACGCATGAGGGCACGCGGGATGGGGTGTTACCTGACCGCGATGGCGCTGTCGATGTCGATCGGTTCCTTGGCATGGGGCCAATTGGCCGGAGCGGCCGGAATCGTGTGGGCGCAAAGCATCGCGGCGGCAACCCTGGTGGTCACCGCCGCGATCAGTCTGCGATTTCGACTAGGAACATCGTTGCATTAAAAGGCTTGATCGGCGTGAGCTTTGCGAAGTGCAAAGCATCGTTGCTCTGCTCGCGTCGGTTTCGCCCGGCTTGATTTTGCCCGCGTCGATTCGATTCACGTTAGGCGAACATGTATCCTTCTTCGCCATGATCGGTCACGTCCAGGCCTCGCTGTTCGCTGTCGCCGGTCACTCTTAGACCGATGACGGCATCGATTGCCTTGAGCAAGATCAGACTTCCGATTCCGGCAAACGCCATGGTGATGATCACGGCAACGATCTGACCGATTAGCAGCGATGGGTTGCCGCCTGATTCGATCAAGCCAATCGGCACGCCGCCGCTGACGTCCCAGCACGCGCGCGTCGCAAAGACGCCCGTCAGGACGGCGCCCACCGTTCCGCCGACGCCGTGGACGCCAAACGCGTCAAGTGCGTCATCGTATTTCAACATCATTTTCAATTTGGAACATGCCAAATAGCAAATCATTCCGGCGGCAATCCCCATGAAAATCGCGGGCATCGGCTGCACGAATCCTGCGGCGGGCGTGATGCAGACCAGGCCGGCAACCGCGCCGCTGCTGGCACCCAGCACGGTTGGTTTGCCAAGGTTCATCCATTCCGCAAGCGCCCAAGTCACCGCACCGGCGGCGGCGGCAAAATGTGTGACGGCAAATGCGCTGGATGTCAGTCCGTCGGACAAGAGTTCGCTGCCGGCGTTGAATCCGAACCATCCGACCCACAGCATCGTTGCGCCCAGTGCGGTGTAAGTCAGATTGTGAGGCTGCAGCGGTTCCTTTAAGAATCCCATCCGTGGTCCGATCAGAATCGCGGCAACGAGTGCCGAGATACCACTGCTGATGTGCACGACGGTTCCGCCGGCAAAGTCCAGGGCGCCGCCGGCGATACTGCCGTCGTTGTACGAAAGCGGGCCGCCATCCCAAACCCAGTGGCACAGCGGACAATAGATGAAAGTTCCCCACAGAATCGAGAACACCACCATCGCACTGAATTTCATCCGTTCGGCGAACGCACCACAGATCAGCGCGGGCGTGATGATAAAGAACATGCCTTGAAACAGCATGTGTGTTAGGCGTGCCATGTCGCCTTCCATCGGAGTGACGGGCTCGCCAAGCGTTTCATTCCATTCTCGCTGAACGCCGTTCATGAATAAATAATCGGCGTTGCCGACCCAGCCACCGTCGCCGCCGAACGCCAGCGAGTACCCATAGATGGCCCAGATGGTCGTCATCAGTCCCATCAAAAACACGCACTGCATCATCACACTTAGTACGTTCTTGCGTCGGACCAGTCCGCCGTAGAACATGGCCAATCCCGGTGCGGTCATGAACAAGACCAGTGCACAGCACACCAGCATCCAAGCGTTGTGCGCCGCGTAGGGGCCTTCCGCAATTTGGGAATCTGTCAGTAGCAGCGTTCCGTCCTCCGCGGTTAGCGGTCCAACGGCCGTGCTCGTTTCAACGGTGGTGGTTTCATCTTGCGCAAGTGCATGCGAGGGTATCGCGAAAAATGAAACGGCCAACGACAGTGTGACGGTCAAAAGAAGAGGGAGACGACGGTTCACGGTGGTAATCCTCAAGAAATCAATCGGGACGGGGGGAGGAATCTGGTCCGAGTCCTGATCGGGGGCCGCTTAGCCACAGCATCATTGAGATAAATCTGGGACATCCGGTTCGATTCTCGAACGAAATTAAACATCTCGAATCGTCGATGGTCACCACGCCTACGCAAAAAATTAGGGAATTTATCGCGTGATCCGAGCCAACAGAGAATAAACAGTATCGACTCGGCAGTATAGCGACCTGGACGCGGGCCGGTCGTCACTGGGCCGGTCGTCACTGGGCCGGTAAAGGTCTGTGATCGAATCAGCCCTTTTCGCCGTCACTCAGCACGGCCATGAATGCTTTCTGGCTGATCTCGACGTTGCCGATCGCCTTCATCCGCTTCTTGCCTTCCTTTTGCTTTTGCAGCAACTTTCGCTTGCGCGTGATGTCGCCGCCGTAGCACTTTGCCGTCACGTTCTTGCGCATCGCGGGCACCGTTTCGCGAGCGATCACGCGGCTTCCGATCGCAGCCTGAACGGCAACTTCGAACATGTGTCGTTCGATTTCGGTCTTTAGCTTTTTCGCGACCGCACGTCCGCGGCGGTCGGCATCGGCACGGTTGCAAACCACACTCAGGGCGTCCACACGCTTGCCATTGACCAAAATGTCCAGTCGACACAGGTCGGCCGGTTCATAGCCGACCATTTCGTAGTCCAGCGTCCCGTATCCGCGTGTACAGTTTTTAATTTTGTCGTGCAAGTCATAGACGACTTCGGCCAACGGGATGTCGTAAACCAACATCGCGCGTTGCGCGCCCAAGTATTCTTGGTTCCGCTGTAAACCTCGCCGTTCTTGGCAGAGTTTCATGACCGAGCCGATGAAATCGTTCGGGACAATGATGCTGCAACGGACGATCGGTTGTCGGAACTCTTCGATGTCGCCTGGATCGGGAACGTCTTGCGGTTTATGAATCGTCAGCGTTTCGCCGCGTTTGGTGATGATTTCGTACGTGACGTTGGGCGCCGTTTGAACCAAGTCGACATCGGATTCGCTTTCCAAACGTTGTTGGACGATTTCCATATGCAGCAAGCCAAGGAATCCGCAGCGGAAACCGAATCCGAGTGCGTCACTGGTCTCGGCTTCGAATTCAAAGCTGGGATCGTTGACCGCAAGCCGCTCTAACGCATCACGCAGATCGCTGAAGTCCTGACCATCGCTGGGGAACAAGCCGCAATAGACCATTCGCTTTGGTCGCGCATATCCGGGCAGTGGTTCGGCTGCACCGTCACCGACAATGCTGATCGTGTCACCGATATGAACATCGCCCAAGCTTTTGATGTTACAGATCAGGTAACCGACTTGGCCGGCTTTCAGCTGGTCACAGGGGACACGTTGGGGTGCGAACCGTCCCAGTTCGACCACGTCGTGCGTCATCCCGCTGCGTAAGAACTGAATTTTTTGTCCTCTACGCACGGTGCCCTGCATGATTCGGACGTAGGTGATGGCCCCGCGGTAATCGTCATAGTTGGAATCAAAGACCATCGCCTGCAGCGTGGCCGATGGATCGCCGCTCGGTGCGGGAACATGCTGAATCACTGCGTCGATCAACTGGTCGACGCCCTCGCCTGTTTTCGCACTGACACGGACGCATTGATCGGGATCGGTTCCCAACGCGTTCATCATTTCTTCGGCCACTTCGTCGGGCCGGGCGTGTTTCAAGTCGATCTTGTTGATGACCGGAATGATCGTCAAGTCGTGTTCCATGGCGGCATAAGCGTTGGCCACGGTTTGCGCCTCGACGCCTTGGAATGCATCGACCAACAGTAACGCGCCTTCGCAACAAGCCAGCGATCGCGAGACTTCATACTGAAAGTCGACGTGACCAGGAGTGTCGATCAAATTCAGTTCGTATTTTTGACCATCACGTTCAAACTGCATCACAACGGCCCTCGCCTTGATCGTGATGCCGCGTTGACGTTCCAGTTCCAAGTCGTCCAGTACTTGGTCCTTCATTTCACGAACGGTGACCGTGCCGGTGTGTTCCAGCAAGCGATCCGCCAGCGTGCTCTTGCCGTGGTCGATGTGCGCGATGATGCAAAAATTGCGTATTTGGACGGTCACTGATTCTCTTTTCTGGCGTATCCCGCCACGCCTAGGTAACCGGCGTCCGAGGCCAGCGTGGCAAACGTAATTGTGGTACCTGCGAAGACATTCTCGAAGGTACGAACTCGGAACTCTTCACTGATTCTGTGTAGAAAATGTTGGCCGATCGGGCAATCCGGGCCGCCAAAGTTCATCGCGCCGCCCAAGACGATCGATCCCGGGTCCAACGTATGGACCAGCGTGGTAATCCCGATTCCGAGCCAGCGGGCGGTTTCGTCAATGATCTCTAGAGCTAACGCGTCATTCTTGATCGCGGCTTCGTAGACTTTCTTGGCGGTCAATTCCGAGTTTCCTCCGCCCAGCAATCCCGCCAATGAACTTTCGGCTCCTTCGGTCAGTCGTTGCCGAGTGCGTTGGACGACGCCGCTGGCCGAGGCATAGGCTTCCAACTGTCCGCGGCCCCCGCCCCAGGTGCAAAGCTGGGCATCGTCGGAGGAATCGACAATGATGTGTCCACACTCGCTGCCGAAACTGTTGACGCCGTTGACCAGTTCGCCGTCGACGATCACGCCGCCACCGACCCCGGTGCCCAGCGTCAGCAAGATCATCGAACTCTCTTCGCGGCCGCTGCCCAACCAAAATTCGCCATATGCCGCGGCGTTGGCGTCGTTCAAGAACGAAACCGGGTGACCCAACAAGTCGGACAGGGTTTGGCGGATCGGAAAGTCCCACCAACTGGGCAATTGCGGCGGTGCGACCAAATAGCCGCGTGGCAAGTCCATCGGGCCCGGGGCGCCCAGTCCAATACGAGCGATTTGGTCGGCAACGTTCAGGTTCTTTTCGACCGACTGAATCAAGTCGGCACACCGCTGCATCGCAGCGGTCGGACCCTCTGATTCCCGCGTCGGCAATTGATCAAAGAAGAGCGTTTGTCCCGCATCATCGACCAGGCCAATTTTAATGCTGGTCCCGCCGACATCGACGCCCCAGTACAAAGGGGCTTTCGCATCGGATGCATCGACAATCGGCTGGGCTGATGGCATGGCAACTAGAATGGTTGATAGATGGATCGGCAAAGGGGAACGGCGGAGTATAGAAGCCACCCCAAATGGCGACAACGAGCGATTCTGGCGCGGTAAGTTGCTGTGGCTTAATTCACCCAAGGAGTTCAGATGAAGGCCGTTTTTGTCACTGCCGGTGCCGCAGGGATGTACTGTGGCAGTTGCATGCATGACAACGCCCTGGCAAGGGCTTTGCGTGATCGCGGCGTCGATTGTCTATTGCAGCCGGTCTACACACCGATCCGCGCCGACGGCGAAAGTGTGGCAACGGACCAGGTTTTCTTCGGCGGAATCCACGTTTACATGCTCCAGCAGTGGCCATGGCTGCGACATTTGCCAAAGCCGTTTTGGCGGATCATCGACTGGCCACCGCTGATTCGCTGGGCTACGTCGCATGCCTCATCGACCGATGCGGCCAAGCTGGGCGATTTGGCGGTTTCAATGCTGCAGGGTTCACACGGTCGACAGGCCGATGAAGTCGCAAGATTGGTCGATTGGCTTGCCAAAGACATCCAGCCAGATGCAATCGTGTTCAGCAATCTGTTGATCGCGGGTGCATTGCCGGACATTCGCGCGGCTTTACCGGCGGCCAAGTTGGTCGTCATGCTGCAAGGCGACGACATCTTTCTGGATTACTTGCCTGAGGAATCGCGAGCGAAAGCGGTTGGATTGTGCAGTGGTTTGATCAAACATGTCGACCATCTGGTCGTCAATAGTCGATTTTACGGCGAAAAAATGGGCGGCCTGTTAAATGTCCCGCCCGAAAAGATCGTCGTCACTCCCCTGTCGATCGATACGGCACCGTTCCGCGAGCCACACAACGAAGTCTTAGCGGACAGAAACGAAGTCTTAGCGGACAAGAATGAATTTCGACTCGGATATCTGGCACGCGTGGCACCGGAAAAAGGGCTGCATCATTTGGTGGACGCCTTTATTCGCTTGGCTGCCACACCGGGCAATGACGATTTGTCGTTGCATGTTGCTGGCTGGCTTGGCGAACCGAATCGCGGCTACCTCGAGTCGTTGCAGAATCGCATCCGCGAAGCCGGTTTGGCAGAACGATTTACGTATCACGGCAGCCCCGAGCTTGCTGAAAAGATTCAATGGTTGATGACGCTGGATTTGCTTAGCGTGCCGACCGACTATGAAGACCCCAAGGGGCTGTTCATTTTGGAAGCACTTGCCGCTGGCGTGCCGGTCATCCAACCCGATCACGGCGCGTTCGGTGAATTGATCGCATCGACCGGGGGCGGTCGCATGTTCAGGCCGGGTGACACCGAAGCGTTGTGCACTGCCATCCAGCACCTGAAAGACGACGCCGAAACGCGTCACAGCCTCGCAGCCGAAGGCAAAGCGAATGTGCATCAAAAGCACTCGATCGAAATGGCCGCCGAGCGACTGCAAGCACTGATGTTTTCACCGAAGGAATCGTCGTAACACATTCGCACCGTCGACGCTTAGGGGCACAGAGTGCCTCGTTTTGTTGCGAGGACGTCTGGAGACAACGTCTTGCGGAGGAATTGCGATGGCAGACTTTCAACAATGCGTTGTGTGGATGTTTGTCGGCGCGCTGGTGGCGATGACGCTGAGCCGACTGGCACCAAGAGCAGCGAAACGGTTGTCCCAGTGGGGTTCCCGGCCTTCGTTGTCTCGCCTTCACGGATTCAGCCTGGCTCTGTTTGGTACCGCCACCGTGTTTGCTTTGATCGAACGAGACGTGTTTCATCTGTGCGTCAGTTTGGTCATGACCTCGGTCGCGGCCGCCGCGTTTATCAAGACAAGACGACGCCATCGAGCGGAAGGCTAGGCAGCGCTACGGTGCGTCGTTCAAGCTTTCGCAAGCGTCGCCACGTCGAATCCTAAAGCGCGCTGTAAAAGATGATCAATCCGACCGTTGCCGCACCGATCGCCGTGACGAGCACACCGCCCGCCGCTGCATCGAGCGCGTATCCGATGCGTTCGTCGTGTTCGGGATGTAACACCGCTACGATTTGTTCGATCGCCGTGTTGAACAACTCCGCGGATAAAACAATCGTGATGGCGATGGCAAGGACGGACCATTGCAACCAGGTGATGTGCAGACAAACGCCGATCACAATAACGGCGATCGCAAACGGGACATGTACCCAAAAACTGTTTTGCGTGCGTACGCTGCGCAGCAATCCACTGAATGCGTAACGAAACTTTGCGGTCCAGTTTTTCGCGCCCGACATTACTCCAGTCCCTCGACGCCGGGCGGAGGTATCAGCTGGCCTCCGATCCGGCCCAGTCTGGGTTTCGGCCAAAACCGTGGTTCGATCGAAAATCCGAATCCAACGTTGTCGCGGCCTTCGTCAACATTCACGCCCAATCGGATCAGCATTGATTCACCGATTCGCGTCAGCGCCAAGGACTGTCCGACATTGCCGGTGCGACCAAAGTCATAAGTGGTTCCGGCGGACATGATCCATTTTTCGTTCATCCGATAGTCGATCGTGCTGCGCAGCACGGTGCTGCTGATCGGGCCTTCGATCGAGAGCAGCCCCAGGTAAATGTCGCCTTTGCCTGGTCGACTGGTGACAAAACCAGCGCTGATCGTTCGCAATCCGTCGTCGAACGCGTCGTAATATCCATCGGAAAGAATCGAAAAACGATCGCCGATGTGATACCGCATGTCGTACGTTGTCGGCCCAAGTGTTTCGCCAAAGTTTTCTTCGTCAGCGTTGGGGAACAAGATTGTGTCGATATCGAACTGAAATAGATCAACGATTCGCTCGCGACCGGGAAGGCCTCGCTTGGTTTGCCAGCGTTGATGCAGCCCCAACCGAAACTGCTGCAGATCATCCGCCAACACGTCGCTGCCGCTGACCACCGAGCGTTGAATGCCGTTGCGAATCGCATAGGTCCGCGGATCAAATTCATCGGGCAGCACGCCGCCAAAGATGTCGGAAATGAATCGACGTCGGAATTGTTCTTGTGCGTTGTCATCCAGTGAATCGTACAGCGGCAACTCGTCAAAGTTGGTGTCGCTGTCGGCGTAAAAGTATTCCGCAGTCCATTCCATCTTGTGCGCCAGGCCGCGAATGTTCATCAGGCTGCTCTGGATTGTCGGGTCGACCCGCCACATCGGCAAACTTGCTCGCACGCCCGCCTGGCCGAGCAGTCGCGTCAGCGAGTCACCGTCGACCGCTTCGCCGTAATGGGCTGCTTCACCGGAGACAAACGGCACAATTTTGACGGGCCCGGTTTGCACGGGCAGGGCCAATTCTTGACGAGTGGATGCGACGATGCCCCGGCGGTCGAATTCGCCAGGCAACGGATCATATTCGGCTGCTTCGACGGCATCGATCGGGTCGTCTGCGACGTTCATCCGTGAATAACCAACCCGGTTGTGCGCCGACCAAGTGACTCGGTCACCCAAGATGGAACCGCCTAACAAATAGTGATCCAGCGACGGCAGTTGTTCTGTTTCGCCATAGAAATCATTGACTTGCACGTTTGCGGACAGTTCCAACATGTTCGCGCCCGCGTAACGTCTCAGTCGCAATCCCGTGTTGTGATCCTGAGAGTTGTCCCACTCGTTTTCTAAGTACTGTTCTAGGAAGTTTCGATCGCTCAGCCAGCCGAGTTCTGCGATGAATTCGTAGTTGTTGGCTAGGTATTGCCGGTGTCGCCACAACGTCCGTCCGCGGATTGTTTCCTCGGGCGTCAAGTTCAGCCGGTCTCGGCCCAGCCGGTCGGTTCCGGAATCATCTATGATCCAAGCGTCAAAATTTCCCTTTGCCGGTCCAGGCACGCCCATGAAACCGGGCACGTTGTAGTCAATTGTCGTTCCGACGGCGGGTCCACGATCGCTGAGGTAGTCGGTCGAAAGTTCCCAATCGACGCCCGGTGGCGGATTGACGATGCCTAACAACTGGAACAAGTTCCAATCCAAGTACAACTGCGTTCCGAATGTCTTGTCGCTCTTGATCCGCACATCGTTGATATAGAACGTGGGTTGTTCCAGGCTTGTTGAAAAGCGCGGCCAATACAAAAGTGGTACGCCGCCAAAGTAAACGAAGTTGTTGTTGCTGCTGGCGAAGGGTTCGCTATCGATCGTCGGCCGTCCCGTGATTGGGTCGGCGACCGGACGTTGTTGATCGGTCATCTGCAGCTGTTCGCTTTGCAGCCAATACCGCGGTACGCCCATCCGGCTGCTGGTGACCGCTGCATCAAAGGCGATGAAGTTGCCACGCGAAACCTGTTGCATCACGTCCGCTTTCAGTCGCACGATCCCTTGGTATTCGGGGACGGTGGTGATCGCTTCGGCATCCAGCACCATGCCGGTTTCGCGAGTCACGTTGTAATACATCGAATCGGCATAAATGATTCGCTCGCCCTGGCGGAAAACGATGTCGCCTTCGAGGTAAAGTTCACCCTCGGATTGCGATAGATCGGATTCACCGCTGAACAAATCCGTCATCAGCGGCAGCCAACTGACGACTCGGTCGGCCGATAACGAGATTGTGCCAAGCTGCATCAATTCGCCGCTTGGCAACTGAGCGGTCACGTCACGAATCAAGATCGTGACGCCGCCTCGGGCTGTGATCACGGTTTCGCCAGTACCATGCCGGTTGTCGGTCTCGATGATCGGAGGTGTCGACGCGTTTCGAGATCGAATCTCGATGCTGCGACTGCCGCCGCCAACATAAAAGTTGTAACCATCGGCGGACGCACCGTCGGTAAAGGCAATCGGATCACTTGAGCTGAAGGTGTCAGAGAACTCAGTTGGGCCGGCACTTAGCGGTTGTTGAAACTGGACTTGCTCGATATCCGACTGGGGTGGTCCGTTGATATATCGCATCAAGTCGACCGGGTGTGCGGGTTGCCCGCGATAGTCTGGTGACTGGACTTGTGGATCACCCGGCGATCGGAATTGCAACGAGGCCGGTTCGGTACGCCGACGGCCTTCTTGGTCAATCCATTGATCGATCACGACCCGCGTACGGACTTTTTGCGGCGGCCCATCGACAACCAGTAACACAGACTCGGCCGCGATTTGCCGACCATCCACCTGCAACACACAATCGCCCTGCAGCAATGATGCTTCGCCGTCATCAATCGGCCAACGATAGATATGATCGCCGCTGGCCCGAATTTCTCCGACGGCAATCAGTTCCTTCAACGGCGCCGCATTCGGGGGCGCGTTCGAGTGGGATCCGCTGACTTGTGTTTCAATCATTTGAGCTTGCACATTGGGGCCCGCGATCAGGCCAATCGCGATACCGATTGCAAGCATCCAGTGCAGTGACAGTTTCGCGGCAGGCCAGCGATGTGGCTGCACCGTGAATCTTGGCGCAGCGAACGTTGGCTCAGCGAACATTGTCGCAGCGAACGTTGGCACCGCGATGATCGGCACGGCAAAGAATGTGCTGGCCGGACGAATCGAGGTCCGCGCAGCAGCAAACGCGGGGCGATGCTTATCGCAATCCTTCCCCGCTGCTCGCAATTCGACGGTGGCTTCCATGCCGACCAAGTGTGCGATGTCCCTTCCGAAACCTTGTCAATCACTCAAGTTAGAGCGGTAGCCCGAGGTGGGCACGGCAGGAGTGTACGAATTCGCAGAGGCGGCTCACAAGCGCGAAACCTCTTGGCGGAATAGGGATTTCACGTCATCGGCAAGAAAATTCGCTGTGGAACACGCCCGCTGGACCGTGAAACACGATTCGTGGTGGTTCCCCGCCGCTTCTGCATGTGGCCATTGATCACTCGCTTGCCGAGCTCGTTCGGTGGCAAGCGGGCATGGTTCAATTCCCGGCGGGGCCCGATGCTGCCAATGTCGTTTTCGCGGACTTGGACTCGGACTCGGCGATTAATCGAAAGACGTCGTCCAAACGCCGACGGATCACGATTGACCAAAGATCGTAGCCTTGTTCGTTCAGATGCAATCGATCCTCGGCAAACAATTCGCTTCGCGGGCTTCCGTCGGGACGCAGGAAGATGCCGGCGGTGGGGATGAAATACGTGTCGGCCGTTCGCAGCGAAATGTCTCGCAAGATCGCATTTGCTTGGCGGATCTTGGGCCACGCGGGGAATCGGGCGTCCGTCGGCGTGATTTCGATGATGAAAACGGGCGTGCCGGGGGAATGTTGGTGCGAGACCCCAACCACATACTCGACTAACTGTTCCAGTTCTTCCGGGGTGCGATCGGTTGGCTTTCCGACGACGTCGTTGCCGACAAACATGACCAATGCACGATATTGGTGCGGATGAATCAAACGCTCGGCAAAGATTGCCACGTCCGAGAATCTGGCGCCACCATAGCCGCGACGAACCGTTCGGTAGGGTGCCATGTCGACCGAGAGATCCTCCCAGCGACGAATGCTGCTGCTGCCGATGAACAAGATCGCATCCGACGGATCGTCTTCGGCTTTGTCGAGCGCTTCGAGTTCTGCGATGCTTTTTGCCCAGCGTTCTTCGGCAGCCGCTCGGTAGGCTTCCAACCAGGAAAGATCATCGGTACCCGGTACGGTTACCTGGGTGGCCGATTCCTGTGCACGCGCCGATTCCTTGCCGTCAAAGAACCCCTGCAGCAAGGTGGCGAACAGAACGAAGACACTAAAACGAATCAAAACTCGCATCGGAACCTCGGCGAATCAAAGGATCGTGGGGGGAAGGAAAGGCAGGTAACGCAGTGGGTGACTCGGTGACTCAATCTTGATCTCGATCTCATTGGCATTGGCATTGGCACTGGCACTGGCACTGGCATGCGGCCAATCCGCTGCCATTGCCCGCTACAATCAACCGAGCCACGCAAGAGTCGCGGGGGTATGCCTCGATGCACGACGCTGATGCATTGGTTGAAACGTTGGCTTCACGCAAAGGCCTGGGTTCGTGCAAAGGGGGCTCCAGCAGTGTAACTCAACACGATGCCGCCTGAGTTCGTCTCGCTTGTATCTTCGCACGTTTTCACCTTCACGCTTATGAGAGATTCATGATGGTCGTTCGTCTGTCGATTCCTGCGATTCTGTGCGGCGTGGTTTTCGTTCTGCTGCCTAGTGCGATTGCCCAGTCACAAGATCAAGGGCGCGAACAATCTCGCGGGCAAGCACGATCGCAGGATACCGCTCAAGCGGTTTTCGAGGCGTTGATCGATCGTGTGTGGCAATTCGAGCTGGACGAAAGCCCGCTGCTTGCCACCAACGTCGGCGATCCTCGCGGGCAAGACCGGTTGCCCGATATGAGTTTGTCGGCGCTGGATCGACGGTACGCAAAACGCACTCAATTTCTGGAAGAATTGAACGCGATCGATCCTGATGCGTTGAGCGAGAGTTCGGCGACCGATCATGCGCTGCTGGCGTATCGATTGGGCCAGCAAATTGCCAGTCACGATTTGCAATTGCATTTGATGCCGATCAGCAATCGCGAAGGATTCCATATCAGCCTGCCCGAGCTGGCGAGGGTCATGAATCCGAGGACCGAGCAAGATTTCCAGAACTACATCTCGCGATTGAAGGATGTTTCGCGCTACACCGACGATCATATTGCACTGTTGCGAAAAGGGATTCAGCGACAGATGACGCAACCCGCCATCATCATGCGGGACTCGCTCAGCCAGGTGAACGCACACGTCGTTGACGATCCGAGTCGTTCGTTACTGCTGACCAATCTTAGCGACGAAGTACGTGCGAGTTTTTCCGCCGACCAATGGACTCGCATCGAGAACGAAATTTGCGAGGCGGTTTCGACGCACGTGGTGCCGAGTTACGAACGGTTCGCCCAGTTCTTGCACGATGAATATCTGCCGCATTGTCGTGGTTCGATCGGTGCGTCCTCTCTGCCTCGCGGGCGTGAGTTGTACCGCGATCGGGTTCGACGCTTCACCACACTGGACCTGACACCCGAGGCGATTCATGAAACGGGCATTCGCGAGAACAAGCGAATTCGCAGTGAGATGGATGCGATTCGTCAGCGAGTGACTTTCGACGGCGACTTGCCGGCATTCATCAAGCATCTGCGAACCGATCCAAAATTCTATCCGGCGACAAAACAGGATCTGCTCAAGGAGGTCGCCTTGATCCTGAAGAAAGCCGATGGCCGACTGCCTGAGTTGTTCTCGCGTCTGCCGCGAATTCCCTACGGCATCCGCGAAGTCCCTGACTACATTGCGCCGCAGACGACTTCCGCCTATTACTGGCCGCCCGCAACCGATGGTTCTCGTGGCGGTTTTTACTACATCAATACCTACAACCTGTCAGCGAGACCGTTGTATCAGCTGGAATCTCTTTCGCTGCATGAAGCGGTTCCCGGTCATCACTTGCAACTTGCACTTCAAGCGGAACTTACGGACTTGCATCCGATCAGCCGTGAAAGCAGTATCACGGCATTCATCGAGGGATGGGCTCTGTACAGCGAACGGCTCGGCAAAGAGATCGGGTTCTATAAGGATTCTTACCAGGACTTTGGCCGACTTAGCATGGAAGCGTGGCGGGCCAGTCGGCTGGTGGTTGATACGGGGATCCACTGGATGGGTTGGTCGCGACAACAAGCGATCCAGTACATGACCGACAATACCGCGCTAAGCGAACACAACATCACCGCGGAAGTCGACCGGTACATCGGCTGGCCCGGGCAGGCACTCGCCTACAAGATCGGCGAGTTGGCGATCACCCGGATGCGACGCGAGGCAGAGCAGCAATTAGGTGAGCAATTTGATGTCCGAGAGTTTCACGATGCGGTACTTGCCCAGGGCGCCATTCCGCTGCCGCTGTTGCAACAGCGGATTGACGCGTTCGTCGAGTCCTACGAATCGACAAGTGACTGACTCTCAACAAGCAGCTGACTTCCCAACAAGCGGCTGACTCCCTCGGCGAGTGACTGGCCAGGGAACGTCGTCCCGGTTGTTTTGCGACAACGCGTAAGTAAAAGGGTCGATCTGCACTCACCGGCGGCGGGCATTTGGTCGGCGAACGACCGACGAAGCTCGTCGTCGATCAAAGACGGGATTGCTTCCAAAACGGTGTCCGAATAATCCGAACCTAGGTCATTGCTAGTGCTGGTTTTCAGAGTAGATTTGGTGCCGGAAAAGCGATTGCTGTGCCGAAACAACGTGTAACTTTCCTAGCGTGTTGGCTCGGCGATTATTCGTCACGGTTATGGAGCTTTGATTGCCCATAGGCATAATTCGAGGGTTTGGTCCGTGACCGGTACTTGACGATTTGCCCGACATTGCAACGAATAGTCATTATCGCAGCGCGCATTTGCGCTCGCTTTTGCGTCTTATCAAAAAACATGCTTCTCATCTCATTTTCGTCTTTCCGTCTAAGCGAAAAATTGCTTATTCAAGAATTGGTTGGCGACCATCGTTGGAAGTTCAGCGCGGTCGGCTGACTTACTTATCCCAAGCGAAAACAAAAGACTTTTCTGTCGCTCTGCCATGCCGGTGATATGCGCGCTCACGCGCGTGGTCTCCCTTGGTTGTGCAAACCCCTTTTCCCCCCCGATGCGCCCCTTGGTATCCATCTCTGTCCGTTAATTCGGATCGTATGGCGACTGTCTGCAAATGCAGCCGGTCGGCTTGTCGAACGAATTGCGCACGAACGACCAAGGTCGCCCTTGTCTTGAAGGAGACTCAGGTGACTGGAACGCTTGTCCTTTCTGTAATTGCAGTTTCTACCTGCCTGGCATTCGCCGCCGAGGCGTGGGTTTATCGTCGGCGATTGAATCGGATTCCGATCCGTGTTCACGTCAATGGAACCCGCGGCAAATCCTCGGTCACACGTCTAATCGCAGCCGGAATGCGAGCCGGTGGAATTCGCACCTGTGCAAAAACCACGGGAACGTTGGCGCGGATGATATTTTCCGATGGCAACGAAGTCCCCGTCTTTCGCCCCAGTCGGGCCAACGTCATCGAGCAAAAGCGAGTCGTTCGTGCGGCGAACAGCGACAACGCCGAAGCGTTGGTGATCGAGTGCATGGCACTGCAGCCGGTATTGCAATCGGTGTGCGAATTGAAATTGGTACGTTCTACAATTGGCGTGATCACCAACGCCCGCGCCGACCACCTAGACGTGATGGGGCCGACGCGGCTGGATGTCGCTCGCGCTTTGGCCGGTACCACGCCGGTCGGCGGGCGGATGTTCACGGCCGAAAACCGAGTCGACAGCTTAGGCGTATTGGAATCAGCATCGACCGATCGTGGTTCAAAGTTCGATGCGATCAGCGCAAACGAAGTGGACGACGTTACGCCTGAGATGTTGGCGGGGTTCAGCTATTTGGAACACGCCGAAAACGTCGCCTTGGCACTGCGTGTTTGCGAATCGGTTGGTGTCGATCGTCGCATCGCGTTGGCCGGCATGTGGAAAGCCACACCGGACCCGGGTGCGATGCGCGTCTTTCGCCACCACGTCAGCGATACGCCTTGGTATTTCGTCAACGCGTTTGCCGCGAACGATCCTGAATCGACTGCGCAAATCTGGGAAACCGCCTACGAACGTTTCCCAGGCGTCGTCCGCCGAGTTGCTGTTATGAATTGCCGCGTTGATCGGCCCGACCGATCCACGACGATGGCAGATGCGTGTGCCCAGTGGCGTCCCGCGGATAGCTATATCGTCAGTGGAACAGGGACGGACATCTTTTTGCGTCGTCTGCTCAAGCGTGGCGTCAGCAGCGATCGCATCATCTGTGTCGGTGACGCGAGCCCCGAAGAGATCCTTGACGCAGTTGCAAGACAGCCGATCGAAAGCACGATGTTGATGGGAATTGGCAATGTGGCCGGTCCGGGCATGGCATTGGCTGATTTCTTCCGTAATTCCGAGCCTTGGATGCCAACCGTCGAGACATCCACCGTCGAAACGCTGCCACAGAATCATGTGCTGGCGACCACTCCGTTCGATTCCGCCGCGGATTCGACCGGTGGCGTGACCGACGTCGCCTCAGCAAACACCCTTGAACTTGTCGAGGCTCGATAGTCATGGAATGGATTGCTGTTTCGATCGGAATCGGTCTCATCGTCAGTCTGCTGTTTACCGAAGCGTTCGGGTTAAGCGTCGGCGGCATGATCGTTCCGGGTTATTTGGCCCTGTACTTTAACCAACCGGTGACGATCGTCTTGACGCTGGTCGCCGCGCTGGCAACTTGGGGCGTTGTCCGCCTGCTCAACCGATGGGCGATCCTGTTCGGTCGTCGCCGCGTGGTCGTGACGATGGTGATCGGATTCGCCATCGCCTCGATTGCTCGCGCCGCATTGCAGTGGGCAACGGTGGCCATGATGGACTCACCGCAAGTTGCCGTGGGGATGTCGGCCGAGTCGCAAGCCTTTTTGGTCAGCGCCACGGTCATCGGGTTTGTGATCCCCGGGCTGATCGCCTTGTGGATCGATCGCACCGGTGTCATTCAAACGCTGTCACCGTTGTTGGTCGCATCATCTCTGGTACGACTTGTTTTAGTGATGTGTGGAATCGAGGCCGTGACATGAAATCCCTGTACTACCGTTCTCAAAAAATTTCGACGCGATCACTCGTCATGCTGACTTGTGTCGCGCTGGCCACGATCCTTGTTGTGGAATTTTGGCCGGAAGAAAACAGCGACGTCGATCGAGACATCATGACCTCGGCGGCCTATCAGACCGAAGCGGCTTTTGATTCGATTCATTGCCGACGAGTCGAACTCGGTCACAAGATGCTTCATGATCAAGATCCCGCAGGCACCGGCATGCTGGGGCCATCGATGTCGTTGGTGACGACGTTGCCAGGACACCTGGACGCAAAGCAGACATCGGTCAATCCAAACTTTGCCGCCGTTGCTGTGAAATACCTGATCGATGCCGGTGCGCAACCGGGGGATCGGGTCGCGATCGGATGCACCGGGTCGTTTCCGGCGCTGAACATCGCCGTGATCGCGGCGGCCGAAGCGATGGGACTCAAGCCGGTTCTGGTCAGCAGCGCAGCGTCTAGCCAATTCGGCGCGAACCATCCGGATCTGATGTGGCCCGATATCGAAAAATCACTATTCGAGGAAGGCATCATCGGCACACGATCGGTCATTACGTCGCGAGGCGGTTTCCTTGACAAGGCCGCCGGTATGACCAGCGAAACGAAGCAATTGCTCGATGCGGCGCTCCAGCGAAGCGGAACCGATGTGCTTGAGGCGAACTCGATCGAAGAAGCGATCGATCAGCGAATGAAAGTCTTTGCCGATGCGGTGGGGCAAAAGGACTCCGCTGGTAAGGCAAACGGACTCGCCGGTCGATACGCGGCTTACGTCAATATCGGTGGCGGTGCGGCTTCCGTTGGCGGTACCGATGGAAACGAGTTGCTCGGCAGCGGTTTGATCTTGCCTCGTGACCTTCGACGCATCGAATCGGCAAGCCGCGAGAATCGGAAAGTAAAAGGTCCGATCGATTGTGTTGCGATCCGGTTTCTGCGAGATGGCGTCCCGGTGATCAACATGATCAACGTGGTGCATGTCGCTGAAAAACATGGCTTGGCCGTCGCGCCGGTCGTTCGTCCGGCCGTGGGTGAATCGAATGTGTACGCGTCCAAGCGTTATCGCAAGTGGTTAGCGCTCGCCGGGATTCTGTTCATTCTATTGGTGACGTCCCTGATCGTGCGTCCGCCGATGTGGATTACTCGCATCTTGACGGAACTCGGCATGACGCGATCCACCCAGAATGAACCGACCTGGATGGTTTGACATCGGTCACGAGTGCGCGCGCCAGTGGTTTTATTCGTTGTGGCTTGTGTGTCCCCACCGAGTTTTCTCGATGGGGACCGCCGAGCCACAGTCGGCCAACCTAGACGCCAAGAAGTGACCGCCTGTTAGTTCGTTTGCTCAGGCCGCGGACCTTGATAAAGCATGGCGAATTGAAAGATTCCCGAATTGTGTCCGTCGCTGAACGCGATGTTATATGCGTAAGTTCCGACCGGACGCATCGACTCGATCGTCAGCGGTGCGGCTTCGGCTGCACTTAGAACCGGCAGCCCGATCGGACCGGATGAGACTTTTTGTTCGTCCATCCCTCGCTTTTTCTCGCGGCAAGTCGCACAGGGACACGCCTTGCGCAGTTCCGACGCTGTCCACCGCGTTGACGTTTGGTCGTCCCACATGATCTCGATTGCGGATTCGCCATCGCGGGCGATTCCGGTGGGCGTGTGTGATGGGGATTTCGATTCATTCATCGTGCGGTATCGGGTGATGTGTTTCGTTGGTCGACCAAACGTCGCGACTTTGCTTCGAATCGTGGCAGGCTGCCGTGTGGTACTGACTTGACTTCGACCCGCAGCGCCAGTCGATCGCGCAGTCGATCACAAAGCGTGTTTGTACCTAGGGCGTCCAATTCCACTTCCACCGACAACTGGTCCATCTCGTCCAGCCTTGTCGCGGTCATGCGAAATTCAGCGGTGGGATTAATTTCTCGAACAATCGCTTCGATGCTGCTTGGGAAAACGTTGACACCCCGAATCACCATCATGTCATCGGCGCGACCGATCACGCCGCCGTCGAGCCATAGAAAACTAGACGGATGATCATGTCGGCGATACCCGCGTACGATGTCGCCGGTGCGGTACCGAATGGCCGGTCCGCCAAAACGACCGAGATTTGTCATCACCAATTCTGCGTCTTCACCGTCGGCAACCGCCACACCTTGCCGGTTCCCGTCGTCGAATCGCAGCAGTTCCGCGATGAACTCGGTTTCGATCACGTGTATCCCGCGACCGTCGCGGCTGCCAAAACCCCACGCGCCCAATTCGCTTGCGCCGGTGTGGTCGATCAGTCGAGCACCCCATGCTGCTTCGATCCGTTTTCGAATGGCCGGAACGGATCCGCCTGGCTCACCGGCGACGATTAGCCGGGTCACGCTGCAATTTGCCAGATCGATGTCTCGAGACTGGGCGACAGCCGCTAGGTGCAGTGCATACGTCGGCGTGCAGCAGACCACGGTGCATTGATGGTCTTCAATCATCTGTAATCGTGCTTCACTAGACATGCCGCCCCCGGGCACCACCAAGACTCCGCGGCGTACCAATGCGTCATTGGCGGTCCAGAATCCAATAAACGGACCGAACGAGAACGCCATCATCGCAACGTCTTGGTCGCTGACATCGGCGGCATCGAGCACATATTGCCAACAATCCAGCCACCAACCCCAGTCATCCGGAGTATCGAGCACAGGCATCGGCCAGCCGCTGGTTCCGCTGGTCTGGTGCAGGCGTGTGTATTGGCGTCTCGGCAATCCAAAAATCCGTCCCGGCTGCCCTCGGCGAGCCGCGATCAAGTCGTTTTTTTCGATGATCGGAAACTCGGCCAGCTGATCAAGTGATTCGAGCCGATCAGGCAGATTGGCGAATCGTTCGCAATAGAACGGTTGGTCTCGCGCACTCCTTAGCAACGTATTGAAACGGTCCAGTTGTAGGCGGCGCAAGTCGGAATGCGGCATCGATTGACAGGCTTTTCTCTCGTCCAAATTCAACAGTGGTCACCCTTCGTCATATCAAGCCTGTGAAGTGCTGCGTTCAAGTGGCGGTAAGTTGGATTCTGATTCTTAAGATTGAATGAAGCAGCGTTCCGAGTCGACGTCGCGATCGACCCCCCCAAGCCGCAAGTGAACACCCCTGTTCCGGAATTCGGATGCGGCAAGATGGCCACCTTGTGAGATCGGAAATCGGGATAACGCAACCTTAAACCAGTTTCAATCTCACCAGATTAACACATCCATCACATTCCATGATCGGGACATGGCTGAGGCGTCAGTCGCGGGAATGTAAAGGAGTCATGAAGACTCGATGAGATCATCGATTGGCGGTTGCGGCGAAGAGTTTCCTCGTTGAAATAGCCCGCATCTCGCAAGAGTTGCCGCACAGATTTCGGCATCCAAACAAGCTTGTCGGGATTAACGAAACACTCACGTTGCACGCATCAGCGGTTAGTACACCTCCGCTTTAATGATTGCCGATTCAGGTCCGGTTCAAGCCTCAGGCGATTGGTCGTGGCGCCAGACTTGGAATGGGCGGTCGAGATGACAAAGCAACTGAAGGCACCGACTCATTACTTCACCCGTTCCCGCTTGGTTCAACTTAAAGCAGTAAAAACTTGCAAAACATGAGTCCCTCATCGATTCGCAATCAGCAGTCCTCAGGGTTTACCCTCGTAGAAATGTTGGTGGTCATTTCGATCATCGGTGTCTTGGCCGGTCTGCTGCTGCCTGCTGTATCCAAAGCTCGCGCCGCCGCTCGCAGCGTTCAGTGTCAGAACAACCTGCGGAATTTTGTCGTGGTCTTGACCTCGCGAACGACGGCCAGTCCTGACGGCGCGTTCTGCACCGGAAACTTTGACCTGGAACGAGACGGCGTGCCGACCGAAATCGGTTGGGTCAGCGATTTGGTCAACAACAGCGTTTTGGTGGGCGAAATGACTTGCCCCAGTAATTCGGTCATGACCAGCAAGGCGATCGAACAGCTGATGACCATGCCTGTTGGCACGAGCCCCGGAACTGAGGGCGACGGGACATTCCACGATCTCTGTGTCGATCGACTTGGCAGCGAAGAATACACTTCATCGACCGGCGACCTGAGGCGAAATATTGCTCGCTCAATTGTCGATGGGCCGCCGCCCTCGGGCAGCACGTTGGCGGTCGGTGCGGCTCGCGAATCGATTGTTTACCAAAAGCTGATTGAGAACGCGTACAACACCAACTATGCCGCGTCGTGGTTCATGGTTCGCGGCGGCGTCAAGCTGGACACCAACGGGAATTTAAAAACAACAACGACGCTCTGCGGCGATGACGCTCGCGGAACCAACACAACGCTGGGTCCCATGTCAACGAAAACGCTTGACAGTGGCAACGCGCCCGCGAGTACCGTTCCCATGCTCTGTGACGCGTCGGCGTCGGGACAATTGTCTTATGGCGTCGGCGAGTTATTCCCCGCCGGCACTTACTACGCAACGCCGATGGTCGGACGGCCAGTCGTCAGCAAGTTTGGCTTGACCGTCAACGGTGAAGCTCAGGACTTTTTAAAGTTGCCTGGTTTCGCCGACCCGACCGATCGCGAGGGAACCGACGGCTGGCTGAGAATGTGGAGCTACAACACGCTGCAGGATTATCGCGGCATGGCGACCGTGCACCAAGGCACGGTCAACGTGGCGATGGCCGACGGTTCCATCAAAGCCATTCAAGACGACAACGGTGACGGCTTTATCAATAACGGTTTTGCCGGTCCCGATGACCCCATGTTTCCCGCCGGCGGCCAGGTCTTCTGGACTTCTTCTGAAGTCGAAGCCGGGCCTTTAGTGCTCGCCAGCTACTACTCGCTCTCATCCAAAGGCGAGCAAAACTGACTTATCTCTTTCGTTTTCATCTTTGCCCACTCATGTAGGAGACTGCACGGCATAGTGACCCCCTGACTCAATTTGTTTCCAAACGAAAACTATTGTTACTAAGAAAAATTTTGAAGGATTTCAGAAATGAAAGTTACTAAAAAGGGTTTTACCCTGATCGAATTGCTTGTTGTGATTTCGATCATCTCGCTGTTGGCCGCGCTTGCGTTGCCAGCCCTCGTCAAAGCTCGTGAAGCCGCTCGCCGCGTTCAGTGTGCAAGCAACCTCCGTCAGTTCGGTATCGGCCTGACTGAGTTCGCCGGCCGTGATTCTCTGGGCCGTATGGCCTCGGGTGCTAGCGACTACCGCCGCGACGGCGATATGGACACCTACGGCTGGGTCGCTGACTTGGTCAATTCCGGAAACGGAATGCCTGGCAGCATGCTTTGCCCCAGCAATCCCGCCAAAGCAAACGAAAAATTCAATGAGCTGCTCGGTGGTGTCACGATGGCTGCCTCGATTGCAACTGGTGGTCCTGCTGCCGGTAACACGGTGACGCGGATGACCGCTGGTGCGGCAATCGACATGTACACGCCTGATACTATGGCGGGCACTTTGACCGAAGTGGTTGGCAACGAAGAACGATCGGAAGCACGTGCCGCGTACGTCGGTGCGAACTACCTCGATACCGGATATGCCACCAACTATGCGGCGGGCTACTTCCTGGCTCGAGTGGCTCCTCTGACCGAGTTCACTAGTACCGAAGGCGTTCTCTCCATCTCAACCGGTAACTTCAAAGAGCGTGAAGGTACGCGTGGACCACTGTTGCTCTCGGTCGTGGACAAGAGTCGTATCCCAGGTAGCAACATTGGTATTCTCGGTGACGGTGGCCCTGGCGACATTGACGAAGCCGTGTTGGCGTTGGACGTTCCTTCGAATACGGTCACCTTGGAACAAGGTATGGTCTTGTGCGAAGCGATGAACGATGGCCCTGCTTACCTGAACGTTGCTGAGAATCGTTTGGTCCTTCTTGATGGAGGCCGATACTTGGGTTCGCAAATTTCATGTGAGAAGAACGAAGCCACCACCATCAATTGTGGTTTCGCGCAAGCACCGACGACCTATGCAGCGCCATCCGGTGGACCACCCGCCAATCCCGAATATTACCTGCAAGACACTCGTGACTGGTTCGCCGTTCACAGTGGTATCGCCAACATCTTGATGGCTGATGGTTCGGTTCGTCAGTTCGTTGACTTGAATGCCGACGGCTACCTCAACCCCGGTTTTCAAATTGACGGGACGCAAGACACTTCGGGCGTCGGTTATGCTGATAACGTGACTGAACTCGAGTCGTCGCAAATGTTCAGCGGCGTGTTCATCGACGAAATGGCTTTCAAGGGTCAATTCGAAGAAGCTGGCACGCTGTAATTCCGCGAAGCACTTCGTTGGAATTTGAAAGATAGCCTCGTTGTTCCGTTGGGTTGAACGTTCGAATGTGAACGAGAATTCGACAACGAGCTAAATGACAGAGAGGGAGTTTCACTCTGGAAGCTCCCTCTCTCTTTTACGTGATTCTCTCTGCGATTAGGTTGTTGCTTGATGCCTCGGTTTTCGCTCGGTTTTCGTCTGCTGGCGTTGTTTGGTGGAGCCGCCGCCATGCTCGCAAGTCTTGTGTTCATTGCCGCGGTTGCCCAGTACAAGCCGTGGGGCGTGAAAGATCACGATCGTGAGAAATATGACTCGATCGTGCAACAACTGGCGCTTCGTCAGACGGCACTACATCAAAGTCAATCTCAGCCGACCCCTCGAGCGTTGGTCGCGCCACTGATTCGAAACTTGGGCAAAATCGATCCGAACCAAACGGTGCAATCGACATTCACCGTAACCAATTCCGGCGAGGGCGAATTGACTTTGGCATTCAAGGCCGATACCGCATCGAACGTGAAGGTCGACACAGAGACGTGGACCGTTGCCGCCGGTGAATCAGCTGAACTTTCTCTCGATTGGACCATCCCGCAATCAGCATCCGGTGAACAAGCCGAAACGGTCGTCCTGCAAACAAATGACCCGCGCCGTCCCGAGTTGCGACTCGGTCTGTCCGGCACTGTTAACGTCGATTGGGCTTTTTCGGATCTTCCGTTCCGGACGCGATTCATTTCCAACTCCTCCAAGTCGGAAGCCAGCGATCAACCGTATGTTTCTCGTACGATCCTGTTCAGCCAAGTTTACGACAATACTGTGGTGCTGAAATCAGAATGTTCCAGTGATGCGGTTTCCTTTGAGATTGAGCCCGCGTCCGAAGAGGCGTTGCGACAACTCGATGCGAAAAGCGGCGTTCAAGTGACGGTCACCCATGCGCCGGTCGCGGGCGTGAAAAAATTTCATGAGACGGTTCGCCTGGCGGTGCTCGATCCGAGTACCGAAAGCGAAAAATGGGTCGAGTCGGCTTTTGCAGGCCGCTTCAAATCACCGGTCTCCTTTTACGGCAATGAGATTCATCTCAATGAAGGTATCAGGCTGGATACGGTGACAACCGATTCAGATCAAGAATGGAATTTCTTTGCTCGGTTTTGGACAACGGATCCGCCGCGAGCGCCCGCTGTGATCAACATCTATCCCGACTCGCTCGAGGCGACTTTGGAAAAAGTCGATCGGCTAAAACAGACTTATCGAGTCACGATTCGCTTGAAAGAGGATGCCAAGCCAGAATTCTTTGCGATGCCGACGAAGCAAGGGTACATCACCATCGGCGATGCAGAGAACTCAGAGATTTCAAACTGGATGCCGTTACGCGGACAAATCATTTCGCCGCCTCGGTGAAATCAGGTTAAATGTTCGGCCGAGGAACCGCCCATCACGTCGTATTAGAAACGCACAACGCAAGCGTCGTTGTAAGCTCTGATCCGGATGGCAATACATCACGGCGTTGCTGTTTCCGAATCGATGACCGATAGCAGGTAGCTGCCGTAATCGTTGGGGATGTTTTTTGCCAATTGACCAAGTTGACTCGCGTCAATCCAGCCTTTGCGAAACGCGATTTCTTCGGGGCAACCGATCTTCAGCCCTTGGCGTTTTTCCACCGCCATCACAAAGTTGGCAGCCTCGGCAAGAGAATCATGTGTCCCCGCGTCGAGCCAAGCAAAGCCGCGTGAAAAACGCTCGACATGCAACATTTCACGCTCGAGATAAATCCGATTGAGATCGGTGATTTCAAGTTCGCCTCTCGCCGAGGGATGAATTGACTTTGCAAGTTCGGTGACCTGTTCATCGTAAAAATACAATCCGGGAACCGCATAACGGGACTTGGGCTTAGCGGGTTTTTCTTCGATTGACTTCGCCTTGCCATCCCGGTCGAATTCGACGACTCCATAGCGTTCTGGATCGCTCACTTGGTATCCAAAAATCGTCGCCCCTTTCTTTCGTTCGCTAGCCGCCGCAAGCGTTGCCTGAAAGCCCTGGCCATAGAACAAGTTGTCTCCCAGAACCAATGCAGCCGGTTGCTGATCAAGGAACGACTCGCCGATCAGGAATGCCTGCGCAAGTCCCTTTGGTTCCGGCTGGACCTCGTAACAGAAACGCATGCCCCACTGCGATCCGTCACCCAACAGTCGCTGGAATTGCGGTACGTCTGCGGGCGTCGAGATAATCAGGATTTCAGAAATGCCTGCCAGCATCAGGCAACTGATCGGGTAATAAATCATTGGCTTGTCATAGACGGCAAGCAATTGCTTACTGGTCGATAACGTCAACGGATACAGCCGAGTGCCAGACCCGCCCGCCAAGACAATTCCACGCCGATTCGTCTTGGCCGCGGCGCCAGCGGTGTTCGCATCATTCATGGTGTGATTCTTGAAGGACTTGTGGCTATAAATTGGAAACAGCAATGTCGGGGCGTTAGAAATAATCCGCCTGACAGATCTGTATCGTCGGTTTTCGCCCTGTGGAAATTTCGAAAACGAGTACTTTTTGCAAGAGTTGGTGATATCAGCATTCACTGCGCCGGTGCAGTTTCAGATCTCCAGTTCGATAACGCATCGTTCAGCGCCTCGTGAATCGGACGCATCGGAAGCCCCACTGAGAGGGCCTTGGACGCATCGAGAACGCAATTCGAACGCGGGGCGACCGCCGCTTTTTCCATGAACTCTGCTTCGTCGCGAAAGAACTTGAATTCGCGATCCGGGGCAAGGGTTCGGCGGATCAGTTCCGTCACCTCACGCGTCGTTACGCTACCAGGGTTCGTTAGATTATAGATTCCCTTAGGCAATTGGTTCTTGATGCACGCGACCACCGAACTAGAAAAGTCGTCCAGATGCGAAAGGCTATTCGTCGCGTCCAGTAATGTGTCGTATCGCAGCAGTTTCGAAAGGTAATTACGTTTCCCGTCCTGCTCGTTGAACGGAATTCGTAATCGCCAGATGTAGCAAGAATCACAGTCCGCCAAAATTTCTTCACCCAACGCTTTGCATCCCGAATAAAAACTGCAATTGTCGGTGCGAAAAGAAAAGTTGGGTTTGTCCGACTCGGTGAACCCTTCACCGCCAGCTTTGGAACCGGTGTAAATACAGCCGCTAGAGATATGGCCAAACGGGATGCTGACCGACTCACACGCCTCGCGGACGATTCCCGGTAAGACAGCGTTGCCAAGTGTGCACTGTGTTTTCTGGGTTTCGCAAGCGTCGACGTTCGGCTTGCCAGTGAATCCCGCCGCATTGATCAAGAATTCGATGTCGTTCGCACGAAGCCACGCCGCTAGTTCGTCGCTGCGATAGTAGTCGCGGTCGCGGCGCCGAAGAATGGCGAACGCGATTTGGTCACGGGAAAGTGCGGCGGAAATCCGGCTGCCGACATAACCATACCCTCCTAATATTCCGATCATTGGTATTTCACTTAGTGTTCGGTCAAAACAAGCATTGTCGCGTACCAGTCGACGAAATGTCACCAGACGAATTTTCGGCAATATTGACGAGGCGAGGGCCGAGGTGCCGGCACGATCCATCACGCATAGAGCGATTCTTTCGTCGACATGAGGTGGCTGGTTGCTGACGGTTCGCCGCTCACTTGATTGGCACAGGATACTCAAACCCCGACGTGGGATGCCGCCTCGACGCCACGTCATGGTCATTCCTATCGACGCGATGAAATAAGTGATGAGCCGCAGGGGTTCATTCGCAACCGAGTTGGCTGTCGTGACCGTCGACGGCCTCTCTGAAAACGTCGACGATGCGTCCGATTCGAATCGTTCCTTTAGCGAATCATGACCGTTGTGGATGCGGATGATTGCTTGGCCTAAATCGCGGACTGTGAAGTTTCGAAGAGGATATCGCGAGCGTGATGTGAATTGATGCTCGCGAGCCTAGGAAAAAAAATCTTGCCGACTTAACATCCAGGCACTTCGCTGTCCGAGGCGAACAAGACGGTCCAGTGAGCCAATCGAGAATAGGTTTCCTTGTTTCGGTTTGCGCTATTTCAGGCGAGATTTTGGCAACGAAATCACGCCGTCGGCTGTTCCAACGAACTCCCAACGTCACGCACATTTGATGCAACAAAAACTCTCGCCCGATCGCTTGGATCAATCAATGATACGCAATTCGATGCGTTCTGCTCGAACACGCCGGCGTTCGAAGGCTATCGCGATCTCGATGTGTCTGGTGGTCCTCGGCGGTTGCATGGGCGAAAGCGCGAGCGACAAGATGCTGCGGATGGCGAAAGCACGCGCGGCTTTCAATAAAGCGAACGCTGAACACGAATCGGACGAGACAAAGGCGGTTGCTGCGCCAAGTCCAGAAGATCCTGTCGCGGCCAGGGAAGAGACGACTAATCAAGAATCGGCTCAGCCAAATCGCACTGTGGTCAAGACAACCGGTGCGGATGAGAAAAGATCATCCACCGAAAGTGATGCGGATCTGCAAGAACGTGCGCAAGCAACGCTGGTTAGTCGCAAGCAAGGTGACACGGCAGACGACGTTGTGCTGCAGTCGGTTACTCAGGACGGACCTCCTGCGGCACCCGAGCAATTCGGCATTCCGGCGGTCAACATCGGCAGCGACGGAAAGTTAGTGGTTTATCAAGGCGAGAACGGCGCGTTCGGCGTTTATGATGTCGAAAAGAAAAGCGTTCAACGGCAGTTCTTTGCCGAAGGTTTTCGTGCGACATCGGTCGCCATCAACGAGGAACGTGCCAAAGTCGTGCTTGGCGGCGAGGACGGCAGCGTCAAAATATTCTCGACCGATCCTTTTGACGGAATCGATCAATTCAAACGTGAACGGATTCTGCGAGACGAACAAAATCAAAGTTTGATCGCGCACGACAATCCGATCAGTGCGATCGCAATTCGTAGCAGCGATGGGGCGATCCTGACCGGCGATGGCAACGGCCAAATGAGACTGTGGTCCGGTGACCGTCACGATCCGATCATACTGCCCGGCAGCGAGTCATCCGCACTAGCGCTGCAGACCCAGGGGGACGGCAGTTCTGTCTTTGCGGCAACAGCAGATCAGCAAGTGGTTATCTGGAAGATCGATCCTGATCGTGAAGATCAGGCCCCGATCAATCCGCCTCGTGTTTTCGCATCCCTCGATGGTGTTCCCACCGCAATGGCAACCGGTTTGGCTGGACGTGGACTGGTGGTCGGCGACGAAGCGGGCAACGTCGTTGCTTGGACCGCTGTTGATGGCTCTCTGCAAGAGCAGCGTGTGCGTGCTCACGATAGTCCTGTCATTCACGCGGCCTTGATTGACGATGGCAAATCCTTGATCACCGCGGGTCGCAACGGAGAGATCGCGCAGTGGAGCTTGCCTTTGCCTGCGGAAAAGTCGTTTCGCACCGCGCAAACTGCATCACCGATTTTGGTGACGGATGAGTCCGGTGAATGGATTGCGATGCGCAGCGGCAAGGGACGAAATCTAGATGTCTATCGGGCTTCGGACGGCAAGCCATTTCGACGATTTTCCCTTCCAGCAACAATCGCGACCGACACAGAAATTGTTTCGGCGGCATTCGACAAGAACGGGAAATGGCTCGTCGCGGGTGATTCGGCCGGCAATGCGCAATTTTTTCAGATGAGCCATTCCGATCCGGTCGGGCATGTTCGACTCGCCGATACCGCCATTACACATTTGATGTCCGGCAGCGGCGATGAGTCCTCTGGCACATACGCTTTTGTGAGTCAAAGCGGTGGTGTCGGTGTTCTGGCAACACCGAGTCTGGAGTCGTTATCGGCAAAACTTGCCGGCGACTATCGTATCGCTGCGATTTCCGACGACGGAAAAACGCTGGCCGGAATCGACTCGCGTTTACAGCAAGTGCATTTCGTGGCTCTGGACGATTCGGCGCAAACGATGCACGCAAGTTTAGCGTCAATTTCAGGTGACGAACCAACCGCGATCGCGATCAGTGGTCGGTTTGTCCTGATCGGTACAAGGCTCGGAACGGTCGCCGTTTGGGATGTCCGTGACAGGGCGACATCGCAAGTCCGCGTGGTTTCTAGCGGGGCCCATACTTCACCGATACTTGCGATCGGAACGAATGATGATGGTCACGTTTGGTCGTGCGATGCGACCGGCCAAGTCGTGCATACAGCGCCTCGCGGTGACGTCCTGTCGCTCGGTATCGCTTCGCAATCGTCGTTGCCGGTAAAGGATGGCGTAAAGGTCGACGACGCGGCGATCAGTCCCGATGGTCAGGTTGCCTACGTCACCGATGGAACCGATATCCTGCATCGAATCGAGATGTCGAATGCTTCAGGTCCCGACGGCCCTGCTGAGCTGACGATCGGCGCAAAGGTCGTCTGCATTGCACATGATGATCGCGATCGTTGGTTGGCCGTTGATCAGACCGGTGGAATTCATATTGGCGATCGTGAATCGACCGCACCGTCAAGCACGATGGCCTTTGATGAGTCCGCTGGAATCGTGCAGCAACGCGGCGTTATTCGACCATCCTATGTCAGTGGAACATTGGCATTGCCCTTAAGTGACGGATCCTCGCTTGTTGCGACGAACTGGCACTTGCCTGAATCGATCGACGGATCATTGGACGAAGCGGTTGCGAGCGGACTAAACTTCGTTAGCCGAGCCGACGATGCTGATCTTGCCGCAGCGATCGACGACGCGGGGCAATTGTTGATTTGGCGCGACGGCCAATCGGCTCGCGTCATTGCGGCGCAAGGAGCCCGCCCACCGCTGGCGTGTTCTGCCGATGGGCGTTTTGTGGCATCGAGTGACGCGGTTGGAAGGTTGAATCTCTGGTCGACGGTCCAGGCAAAAGCGATCGCAGAGCCGCTGGATATGCCAGCTGCGATTTCAGCCCTCGTTTTTGATAACGAGTCAAAGAATGTGTTCTTGGGATTGGCGAACGGTGCGATTCAATCCGTATCAACGGGCGGGGCCGTTGATAACGTGTCGGTCGATAGCGCCACGGTCGACCGTGTGACTGAGATCGGAAAGGTGAAACGCGCAGTCACTTCTCTGTCGCTAGATCCAACCGGCCAAACGCTTGCTGTTGGTGATGAAAGCGGGGATGTGTCGGTGTGTGCAATCCAAGGCGAGCCAAAGCCTGCGGTTTCTTTTTCGACGATTGGGCAACCGTTGAACCAATTGACTTGGTCGGCCGATGGAGAGTCCGTCTACTTCAGCGACAACAGCGGCACGCTTCATCAGCGATCGATCGGTACGCCAGAACAAAATAGCCGTTTCCCTTTATCCGGTGCATCACCGAGCGTCGAAACCACCACGATCAAGCGATGCGGAAAAGACTGGTTGTTGATTGGCTATGCGGACGGGACGGTTCGGCTTGTCCCGAGCGATCAAGCGATCAGGAAAACGGTTCGGAGTTTGTCGTTTCGTCTAAGTGATGCAGCGATCGCCACATCATCGGAACCGAAAAACAGTCGAGTTAAGATCACCAATGTGGCAGGACAGTCGTTTGTTTTGCCGATCCCTCGCCTGTCAATCATTGCGAAGGGCGAACACAACACATCTTGTGTGGCGATCGATCCATCTGGACGCGAAATCTGGACCGGAGATCGCAACACGGGTGTCCGGCAATGGAAAGTGGCAACCGATGGAAGCATTGTTGCTGGCAACCAAACGTCCGTCGATCAATCGGTGGTCGCGATCGCGTTGCTGTCGGGCCAGGACGCGATTGTGACGGCGGATGGGACAGGTTCGTTGATGCGGTGGGACCGGAATCTGTCAAAGCCACCGCAGTCGTTAGATGCCAAGTTCAACGAGGTGAAACGCATCTCATCGATCGGGCGGACAAGTCAAGTCTTGGTGCAAACGGCATCAAACGCTCGCGTGATCGATATCGAAACAGGCCGCATTGTTCCGCAACAAGGGATCGACACGATCGATTTGGGTGCCGGAGGAACGGTGGTCGCAACCGGGCTGGGAACGCCGCAGATATTCGGCTTGACCGGCGACGGTCGAATCAAAACAAATCGATTGACGGTCGAGCCTTCGGCACGGTTCAGCGTAGGGGCATCACTTCGCCATGCGGTCATCTCAGGTTCAAAGTTGTTGGCGGTCGCTTCACGCGGTGCGATTTTGTTTGATGCCGGCGGGGCGCGTAAGGGGCTAAAGAAATTACCCGACGGTGCCACACTGGCTGCTGCGACGCTTTCGTCTAACGGCGTGTTGGCGGCGTTATGCGACGATCGTAATCGTTTGTGGACATTCGGCCTTTCGCATGAAGCCGCGCCGATCGAGCTGCCGAATTTGGGGACGATTCAGTCGGTCAAAATAGCTGCGGACCATCGCACGGTCGCGGTGGTCGGCGTGACTGAATCATCGACACGTATCGCAACGATCGATCTGGATACAGAGTCTGTTATCGCAGTCTTTAAAGACAATTTCATCAGCCGAGATGTATTGTATTTTGGCGATGGTCAAATGTGGTTAACCGACAATCAACACCACGTTCGCGAGTACGCGATCCCCGCGGTCCAGTGGCGCAGCGACCTGAATAAGACGATCGTGGATTTCGACTACAGCGATTCGGCTGAACAAATCTACTGCGTCGATGCCGACGGCGGGTTGACGCACATGGATTCGGCAACCGGGCGGACTGTTTGTGAAGTGGAATTGGGCGACGATCAGGCCTTAGAAGTGGCGTGCATCCGCGGTACTGGCACGGTGGCTGTGATGACCAATGGCGGAGCGATTGGGTTGTACGAAGGCGGCACACCAGCGGGTCGCTGGCTGCCCGATGTAGCCGAAGTTCCTCGTAGCACGCAACAATTGACTTGTCGCCACGACGGCACGCAACTGCTTGCGATCGGAGCTGATAACAAATTGTTGCTATGGTCTGCGGAACTTTTGAACGCGCCTCCGTCTGAGATACCGCTGAACTTTGGGCCCGGTCGGCTTGCTTTGGTCGGCGATGGACAAGTCGCTTTGTCCGCGCGAGACGATGCCCACTTGCGTGTCATCTCAACCGATTCGTCACGAAAAATTGTTGCTGAAAAATCGTCCAAGCTTGACGATTTGGTCGTGTTCCCTGATCAATCAAACATCGCGGTCGCCGATGGATCATCGACCGTGCGTTTGATCAGCGTTGGCGGCGAGGATCGCAAGCATTTACAGGCCGAAGGGGTCGCGGTCGGTCGTTTGGCAGTGCACCCACGCGGGGTGCGATTGGCCGGGATTGGCATCGGAACCGCGGAACGTTCACGTGAGGGCCAACTCGTCATCTGGGACATGGCGAAGTTTGAGGTCGCGGCTCAAGTCGATTTATCGGGCGGTGCGACCAAGATCGTTTACTCGCCTGACGGCAGTCGTATCGCCATCGCTAAAGACGACAACACGGTTCAGGTTCGCGACGGATCGACAGGGGAATTGGTCGAGGCGTTTGCGACAAAGCAGCCGATTACGTCACTTGGCTTTGATGCGAACAGCGAGCGATTACTGTTTGGTCGCGAAGGAGGTGAAGTTGTCATTCAGGAAATGTCATCGCTTGGTTTGATCAATGCCCACAGCGGCTCCATCGATCAGCTCGCGTTCGCGGGCACCGACCATGCAATTTCCGGCGGTGATCGCGGACAGGTCAAGGTTTGGAATGTAAACGAACCTGATCAACCGCCCGTGATTCTTCAGGGCCCCGAACACGGGCGAGTGCTGAGCGTTGACCTTTCCGATGACGGTGATCGCGTCGTCGCGGTCTTTGACGATCCTGAAAACCAGACGTGCATCTGGGACGTGGGTGCCGCGATCGATTTGGGTGATTCGGTCGCACCCGGCGCGATTATCCCAAACGATGTGCCCAATTCAGTGGGATGCATTGTCCCCGATGGCACCAAGGTACTCGTCGCGGACACTGACGGAGTCATTCATGCTTGGTCGGTGGCCGATGCGACACGCGTGGCACGATTCGAAGGGCATACAGGTTCGATCGCTGATTTGGCGGTCACGCCAGACGGGACGCAAATCATTTCTGGTGGCATGGACCGCAGCGTTCGGACGTGGGAATTTCCCGCGGGACTGCCCTCCGCAGGTAAAAAAGTTCCACTGGGGGCTTTGGCGGCCACGTCGAAGTTGGATGAACCAGAGGTCGCGCCCGAAGATCAAGTCGCGGCGGATCGAGACCCGCTGGACGATGTCCGCCAGCAACTGATCGAAGGAACCGACAGCCAACAAGACGGCAACATCTTTGACCTGTTTCCTGGAGACACTGCGGCACGCACCAAAGTCAAACGCGAACTGGAATTGCTCAAGCAGATGGAACAAAAGGTTCGGTCGATCGGAAGTGCCACTCGCGATCAGCTAGCCGCCATCGCTCGCGCTAAGAGCGGTTTCTTTGATAGTCGCCGCGACTTGACAAGAGAGGCCGATGAGCTGAGTGAACGTAGTTTTTCACGTGGTCATAAGAATCTGATCTTTGCAGCGGACACGAATTACGACTTTAACGATGGCCAGTTCCGGCCTGTCAAATTAGCCGTTGCGGGCGACCGCTATGTTTATGCCGCGCGAAAGAGCAATCCAAGGGCAAGGGGCAAGGACGGTGACGGGTCGTTGGCGGCCTGGGATTTTGGTTATTCGGGCGTCAAGACACATTCATGGTCCAGCGTCGGTTTGAACGTTCAGGAAATCTATCCGTCGCCGGATGGGACTTCGGTCGTATCGGTTCCTGATTTGTTTGCATTCGCCAACGATGGCACGTCGCAGGCCATTGCATCGGCAGCACGATGGGCTGTGTCCCCACCGAATTTGTATTCCGGCGGCTATCTGTTTGCCGTCGGAACGCAAGGGGCACTCAAATCGGAAGAAGTCATTCTGCGGATCTTTGACGGTCGCCAATTACTTTCGGGCGACGTCGTGCCGGTCAGCCAGTTCTCAGCATACGAAGGTTTAGTGACGGCCATGGCGTATGCGAAAAAACATCGAATGTTTGCATTCTGTATTCGCGAACGGTCCACGCATCGACTCTATCTGGCCGACCCCAGTCACTTGAATCTTTCGTCGTTCTTGTTGGTTGAAGAAGTCGATCACACACGCCCCTATCTGTTACCAACGGACGAAAATGGCAGACGACCCAGCGAAAGAGAAAAAGGTGCGATCGGGATCACGTCGATCGAGTTTTCCCCGGACGACGAAACCTTGGTCGTTCATGGTCAGTACGAGGGTGGCTATCAGTTCAAGAGCTGGAGTCTCAAGTGGGACAGTCAATCGGAAGAGACGACAGGTCCGGAAATACGCTTCAATTCGGTAATCAATAGCGAAAGCCCGATCATCACCCAGTACGGCAGCAAGCCGATTCATTTCATTCGCCGTGAACCGAAAAAGAAACGCGATCCGAATGAGTATTCAATCACGATGGGAACATCGACATTGGCTGCCGGACAGTTGGTGGCGATGGAAAGCGGCGGGCAAATTCGTGTGTATGACATTCGCACCGACCGATTCGTTCGTTCGATTCCGTTCGTCAAGACCCACTGGGGACGTCCGGAATATCACATCACCGATGACGGACGATGGATGATCATGGGTGATGACAACGGCAAGATCCTCGTGACGGACTTGCTGCAGGGCAAGCAATACTCGTTGACGGTCGACGGTCGACCCGCGCATGCGGGCCCCGTCGTAGGTGTGACTCTATCGGAACCCGATCCCGCTTTGGGCTTTCCCGCCTATGCGGCAACCGTAGGTGAAGAAAATCAAATCAAGGTTTGGGACTTGATCCTGCCTCTGACTTCTGATGAAGCGATGACGGAAATCCCCAGCACGCTTTCGAAACCGCGTCGGCGATAGGTTGACATGGAAATGGACGCGAAGAACCAGCGAGACGAATCACGCAACCGAGCAGCGACCCAGCAACGTACCGAGGCGGCTGTCGTCAAACGATCGCCCCATCCGTTTGGCATCGTCTCATTGGTGAAAACGCCCAAAGAAATCATCGAAGAGGTGATCGAAACTCGCGGTCTGTCCCCACACCAAGTTCGATACGCCTTGGAAGGCCGCGAAGCTGAACTCGTCATCGGTCCCTTTGTGATTGAGAATCCACTCGGCCGCGGATCGTGGGGTGGATGTTCACTTGCGATACAGATGAATTCGGGCGAATCGGTCAGTTTGCGATGCTTGCCCCTCAGTATGAATGACGGCGAAAAGGCACTCGCGGGCGCGTTGTCTCGATCGCGTGAGGTTGAACATCCTGGACTGCAGCGAGCGCTGCGTGTTGGGCGTCACGACGGACGGCTGTTTATCGCGCATGAAAGGTGTCCCGGCGAAGACCTGAACCATTATGTCGGTCGCAAAGGTCGGCTGGTCCCGGCACAAGCGATTGATTGTGTCGTGCAAATGGCCAGAGCACTGCAGGCAGCCCAGCGAAAAGGATTGTTTCACGGTGAGTTGCGACCGACCAAATTGATCGTCAATCAGGCCGGCGAAGTGCGCATTCGCGAGACCGCGACCGCCAACTTTATGCGTCAACGGCGATTCGAGTCCGGCAATGTCGCGTCGATGCTTGCGCTCGTTCCGGTGCATCACGTGCTGTGTGCGGCGCCGGAGGCATATCAGCCCGGCGCGAAGATGGATTTCCGTTCAGATATCTATAGCCTCGGATGCATTCTCAGCTTTTTGCTAACCGGCAAACACGCGTTCGCTGGATCCGAAGCCGGGCGAGTGGTCGTCGCTCACCGTTCCTGTCGCCCGCCATCGATCGTCAGCAAGCTGTACGGGATTACGTCACAGATCGACCAATTGATATTGAAAATGCTGTCGAAGTCGCCTGGCGACCGATTCCGTACTTACGATGAATTGCTGCAAGCCCTTGTTACGATTCAGAAATCAAATGGCGGTCTGGATGCGCAGACGCGTCAATCCTGGTGGACGAGCATCGACGACGATTGGGTTTGCCTCAGTCGCGAACGCACCGCGAAATTAAGCCGCTTTCGTGTTTCGCGCATCGTCGCGTATGGTGCCGGCGGGTTGGCCGGTGTCGCCACCCTTGTCGTTGCCATCACGGGTGCGGTGACGTATTTCGGCCAAGAACCGCCCGAGGTTCCTCCTGCGCCGACGCGCGTTGTTAAAGTCCCCAAGGCGGAAAAGGGGCCACGTGTCTTCACGCATGATCCCGCAAAAGAAGTTGTCACCGTGGAAGCGGAAGAAGTTTTTCGTCTTCCCTGATCGAAGCAGAAGAGCATACGAATTGATGAAACTAAAAAACTTGCTGCAATGCAACGCGTGTGGACATGCGAACCAGGACGATGTGAAATTCTGTGCCGGCTGCGGACACTCGCTTTACGAGCCATGCAAGTCGTGCGCAAAGCCGGTTCTGTTAGGTCAGAAATTCTGTGGTTCCTGTGGGGCTGATCTCGAATCGGTTTTGAATTCCAAACGGCAACAGTATAGCGAATTGTTGGCCGAAGCGATTCACCAGGGTAAATCGTACAACTTTGATGAATCGATTCACTTGCTCAACCGTGTGATCGACCAGGACGATCATCGATTCTCTGATATCGTTGACCAGTCACGGCAAGCGCTCGAGAAAATTCAAGTGCTTCGAGATCAAACGGTTGCTTCGGCAGAGAAACGGATGGAGCGTGCCCGAGAAGCCGCCGAGCGCGATGACAAACTTGAAGCCGTCCGTTTGCTGAACAAAGTGCCCGAACCATTGCGGGACGAAGCGTCGAGATCTTTGCTCGCGAAATTTCAGTCTCATCAAGAGGAAACGACTGCATTGATCGACGAGCTAAAGTCGGCGATGAAGGATGTGAACTACAACCTTGCGGGAAATCTGATTGACCAATTGCTGCAGCTGAATCCAAACGAACCGAAATTTGAAAAGATGGCTCAGCAAGTTTCAGCAAAGTTGCTCAAGAGCGCTAACAGCCGCTTCGCCAAACGCGACTATGCCGGTGCGATCGACAAACTGAATAGTATCTGCAGTATTTGCCGCGATGAGGCTTACGAAAAGACGCATCAGAATGTTTCGAATGTCAAATGGTTGGTCGGGCAATGCAAGACCGAGCCGTTCGTCACGCCGGCGTTGGTCAAGATCGCGATCCGTCTGGCAAAGCTGATTCCTGACGACCAAGAAGCAACCGCCCAAGCCAAAAAGTTCATCGCAGCGATCAAGCAACGGCCGTCGGATCCGCGAACGGTATTCGCGCCGGCGCGACCGGTATGCGATGGAGTCCTTGGCGGAGAAGTGTCCGGCCATTTGGCTTTTCCCAGCTGCTTGGATTTCAGTGATTATCAACCGTTTCGGCAAGAAGTCGCGCGATACAACGTCGCGATCGGGCTGGCGATTCAAGGTGTCGGATTGGGGCGGTTCGAGGGCAGTTTTCAGCTGAAAAAGAGTCTGCTCGGCAGTTTGGGTCGGCGAAAAAAAGACACGTGCTGGGGCGTCGACGTCGGTAACGCCGGCGTTCGAGCCGTCAAGCTTCGCCGCATCCAAGAATCTAAAAAAGCAGAACCTCGCTTGGAGGTGGTCGACACGTTTTGGCACGAGTTCGAATTTCCTTTGAGCCACGTTTCCATGACCGATCGTGCCGACGCGTTGATCAAGGAAACGCTTGAAAGATTTGCCGAGACGAAACAGATCGCGGACGAAAACGTGTGGGCGAATTTGAACGGCAGCCAGTTGATCAGCCGATTTGTTCGCTTGCCGCCCGTGAAAGACAAACAAGCCGAAAAGCTGCTCGATCAAGAAATCGAATCAAGAATTCCGTTCGCCCTTGATGATCTGGAGGTGATCCGCTGGATTGCGGATCTGGACAAGGCGTCTGCGACGGGACGGCCCGCCATGGTGATCGCCTCGCGTAAGCAGGTTGTTCAGAGCCGGTTCGAATGCTTCAAAGAAGCCGGAATCGAATTAGCGGGAATCCAGTCGGAACCGCTGGCGCTCGCGAATCTAGCGGCGTTGGAATTTAACAGTCTTTGGAACCACCAAGAAGCGTCCGCGGATGATGAAGCTGCAGATTCCGCCGGTAAAGACTCTGGCCAGGATGATTCAACCGCAGTTGCCATCGTCGACTGCGGAGCCGCGACCACGACTTTACTGTTGGTCGCTCGTCAAGCGGTTTGGTTCTGGACGATCGAAAGTGGTGGCGAAGATATGACCACGATTGCCGCAAAAACCACCGGGAAAGTACAATCCGATGCGGAACAGCTGAAACGTGACCCCGCGTCGATCACCCAGCCGGCACGTACCTTTGCTCGGGTCGAAGACAAGATGGCCAACACTCGGGCCCGGTTCCTAAAATTGATCGACGAAGCCGAAAAGCAGGTCGGTGGCTTTGATATTAAGTATGCTTGGTGCACCGGTGGAGGCGCGCTGACTCATGGATGGGTGCGCGGTGTATTGATGCGGCAAACGAACGAGTGAAATTGAGCGAAGAGACACCATTCCCTGATTCCGGGCGGATCGCGTCGATTGATTTCGGTACCGTACGAATCGGTGTCGCTGTTTGCGATCCCGACCGTATTCTTGCTAGCCCCTTGGAAGTGCATCCCGCTGCGAATTGGCGCGACGACGGTGACTACTTTCGCGCACTCGTCAAATCAGAGCGTATCGCGGCGTTTGTCGTCGGCTTACCGATCCACTGCGATGGTGGTGAGAGCGAAAAGAGTAAGCAGTGTCGCGAGTTTGCGCGTTGGTTGTTCGAACAGACTGAATTGCCAATCCGATTGTTCGACGAGCGGTTTACCACGGCGGCCGCAAAGCAGCGGATGGCCGGCGGAGGTTACACGCGAAAAAAGAAGAAGAAACGGGTGGACGCCATCGCAGCGCTCGTTCTGCTCGAGTCATTCCTGGAGGCATGTCGTTATCAAGGCGGCGTTGCCGGTCAACGAATCGATGCAAAAGCTGAGGGTGACGAAAGTCTCGACTGACTGTTCGATCTGCACCTTTAGCTCTGAAGACCCCACCATCGTGTGCGACGCGGGAGACCAGCACTGGCGGAGATCGGTTCAGCGAGATCAACTCTGAGCGTTCAGTTTGCAAAAATCATCAGCGTGCCCCACTCGTCACAAACGTGACGCCGGCGCCGAATTCTCTTGCTACCTGAATACCTCTGATATTCGACTAGACCGAGCATTTGGCTGCGCAGCAGCCGAGCCGCGGAAACGATCGGTTCCGCCAACACAACTACGCCGCGTCGAGTCCAAGCATTGCTGTCAGTAAGTCCGCGAATCGGTCTTCGGCCATTTGTCGCCGACGCACGCGTTCGTTAGGCGTCCAGCGTGATCGAATATGAAGCACTCGCCGCGAGATTTCGCAATCCGAGGGGAGTGTCTCAATTTGAGTTGTTTCGCTAGTCGACGAGACGGCTGGTTCGCAAGTTGCTGTCAACATGGGTGAATCCCTCCGGATGAGTTTGAATGCCAGTGATTCGCTGGCACAAAAAGTGGTTTCCAGTTCTTGGCGGATCGAAAAGTGATTCGCCAAGTTTGCTTCGTTTAGACCACCGTGGTCTTGGCGAAGTTCCTGATTTGGAATGACTGACTACGGTAAGCAACCGCCGTGCCAATCCGCAGATTCGACACTATCTACATCTGAAAAGTTCGGCGTTTGCAGAGGGATTTACGTAAAAGCGATAGAAAACGGTGTTTTGGACTTGGTTTTTATCTGGAATAAACAATCCCGCTGACCAAAGTTTGATGGCAATCAGGCTGGGACCCAGGTCGATTCTTCAAACGATTGCACTTCTTTCATCCGCCGGGTCCGCAAGCACATCACTGTCATTTCGACAGTGGAGGGCCCGCAGACTGCGCAGACGACCTGGCGCCAAACTCGATGGCTGCAGTGACCGCGAAGTTCAACATATTGGACCTGGCCGGCCGCGTCGTAGACCATCCCGAACAGAGCTTCATCGCGGGTGGGCGACCAAGCAAACGAGCCATCAGGTTCGAAATACAAATGACCCAGTTCACAAAGCCGCTGGGACACGTCCTCGAATGAAGTCGGAATCGGACCGCCATCGGGTCCGTACAGATAGAGATGTAAGGGACGGATTTCCATTGAGTCACAGTGACGGAGGTGTCGCCGAGTCGGACCCCAGTGCCGTGGCGGTTTAGCCGTGGCGGTTTAGCAGTGCGTGCGGTGCCGGGTGGTTATCGGAGCGGATTGCTGTTTTCATCAGCTTAGAACAATTGTTCGGGGCCGTTCAGCCGGCACGGTGGCCGAGACGTTCTCGACAAGACACGTTGACGTTGCCCCAACGATTTTCTTAGTCCATCTCAGTCGCACGGTCGCGCACTTTCTCACGTCCTACGGAAATGATCTCGTGAAACTCCGATCCAAGTTTGAATGGAATCGTCTTGGAATCCTGCTGGCCGTGCTAGTCGGATGCGTGGCGCAGGTGTCGTTTTCATCGCAGACCGTGCGTGCCCAGGTTCCCGCCGACGATGATATGGTGGAATTGAACTTAGCGGGCGCGACCGATTTGCAGACGCTTGTGCAAATCATGGAGAAACAGCTCGGCACAAAGTACACCTACGCGGTCGACCCGCCGAATCGTCAAATCAACGCGGTGACACCGGCAAAGATCCCGCGCAGCGCGTTGAAACCTTTCTTGGACACGTTGCTGCGCAGCCAAAACCTGGCGGTCGTCGATGCGGACGTTCCTGGCTGGAAACGGATCGTTGATTTCAGAGAACTAAAACAGTTCGCACCGATCGGCGAAGCGAGTGAAGTGCTGCGAAACGACGGGCCGGCGAGTGTGGTCACTCAAATATTTCGCCTCGAACATTCCAATCCGCAAGAGATTGAACAGCTAATCAACACGAAACCTGCGTCACTGCTTTCCGGTGGCGGCGGTGTCATTCGCGTCGGCGACACCGGCACGCTGATCGTGACCGATTTTGCGACCAACGTCAAAACAATCGCCAACTTGCTAAAGATCATCGATCAACCCACCGGCCAAGTTGGGATTGATTTTTATCCGGTCAAGAACCGCACCCCCGAATCGTTGATCGAACAAGCCAGTGCTTTGTTGGGCGAAAATCAAGACGGCACGTCGGCGACGGTTGGCGACGTGAAGCTCTTTCCCGATGCGTCCGGTAAGCGAGTCATCATTGCGGGCCAGCGAACCGGCGTGCAAAACGCACTGAAATTGCTGCAACAGCTCGACACCGGTGCCGATTTCGTGACTCGGATGTACCGAATCGCCAACATTCCCGTGACAAGATTTGAGACCGCGATCAAAGGGCTCGTGCGATCAGAAGAAGCCGAAACGGCGATCGAGACGACATTGGACGAAGAAGGCAACAGCGTGATTGTTCGCGCGCCCGAAACGGTTCACCGGCAGATCAAAAAACTATTGCAAGAACTGGATCTGCCGATCGATTCCGCCGAGAGCCCGTACCAGTTCTATAAACTTCGCAATGCCAATGCGACCGAAGTGTTGTTCACTCTGCTGGCGCTGCAACAGGTCACCGGTACCGGGCAGCCGCTGCAAGGTGGCGGACTCGGCGGCGGCGCCTTTGGAACGCTGGGCGGACTGAACGTCGGCGGCATCAATCCGGCGCTCGGGATGGGCATTGGCGGCTTTCCAGGGCTGACGGGACTCGGTGGTTTAGGCACCGCGAACCAGACTTTGCAAATGCCACCTGGAACGAATCTGAGCGACGATGGCAGTGCAAACGGCACCACGGCCAATCGCAATCTCAACAGTGCACTCGGTTCGGTCATCGGCGCGAACACCGGTGCATTCGGCGGTCTCGGAGGACTCGGTGGATTAAGCGGTGGCCAGGTTGCGACCTTGCCCGGGGGTGCCAGAGTCACTGCGGATGTGGCCACCAACAGCCTGATTGTGTATGCACCCAAAAGCGTGCAGCCTCTATATGAGCGGTTGATCGGATCGCTGGACCAACGCCGGCCTCAGGTGATGATCGAAGCGGATATTGTTGCGGTGAACACGACCGATAACTTTTCGCTGGGCGTCGAGATTTCTGGCGGAGACCGTGACGGTGCGACACGGCTGTTTAAATTCACATCCTTCGGATTGAGCACGGTTGATGCCAACGGCAATCTGACCGTCGACCCCAGTCTCGGGTTCAACGGCGTCTTGATCGACCCGGACGTCGCCGACATGATCGTCCAGGCTCTCGCCCGCCACACACGCAGCCGGGTCCTCGCATCGCCGCGAATCTTGGTCAATGACAACCAGACCGGGAATCTGGAAAGCGTCGATAGTGTGCCTTTTCAGAGCGTCAATGCCAGTGATACGGTCGCCACCACAAGCCTTGGGGGGACCCAGCAAGCCGGGACCATTATCACCGTCACGCCGCATATCAACGAGGATGACCATCTTCAGTTAGAATTTGAGGTGGAGTTCAGCACGTTTTCCGATGCCGGTGGAACCGACAATTTGCCGCCGCCCCGTCAAATTGACCGCGTCAGCAGTGTCGTTACGATTCCCGATGGCGATACCATCGTTGTTGGCGGGCTGAAACGTTTAGGCGACAGCGACACGTTTAGCGGCGTTCCCTTTGTCGAAAAAATTCCGATCCTCCGCGAACTGACGAGCCTATCGAGCGAAAGCAAGACAACCACATCCTTTTTCCTTTTCATCCGTCCCAAAATTTTGCGGGACTCGCGGTTCCGTGATTTGAAATACTTGTCTGACATCGAAGCGCAAGTAGCTCAAATCCAGGGCGATGCACCCTCGAGCCGACCCATGTTGATCCAATGTCCGAATCCAGCCCAACCGACCCGAATGCCGACGCTGGAGACATTACCGCCCACGGCATCACCGATCTTGATGCAACCGGCCGGCGCCCCGTACTAGCCAGCACGGATCCCAACGCCGGCGGCGATGTGTTCTCAGCACCCGACACGGTCGTCTCGCATGAGACGGCGGAGCGGCGGACTGCGCCTGTGGGTTTAGCGCGGCTCGCCGAGATCCTTGCGCTGCCCATTTTGGACGATCTGTCAAAGTATCGCGCCGACGAAGATTTTATCCGCCAGTTCGGTATCGCCTATGCGCGCGGGCACCATGTGATCGGGTTCCTCGATCCAAGTCCATCGGCAACCGGCGGCACGTCACTGAAGATCGCGATTTGCGACCGTGACGGTTACGACCACTTGGACATCATCGGTCGTGCGCTCGGCCGTCACGTCGAGCCGTTGTTGGCGACAGAAGCCGCCGTCAATGCGGCGATCAATATTTCTTATGCGGACCGGTCCAGCCAAGCTCAGCAAGTGATCGACGCGATCGATCGTGACTCGGTTCTCAGTGAGGTTTCGGCGCTCGCTTTACGTGAAGACTTGCTGGACACTGAGGGCCGTGCGCCGATCATCCGGTTGGTGAATCATTTGTTGTTCGACGCCGTCAAGGCCGGCGCGTCAGACGTTCACATTCAACCGTACGAGGACCGTGTGATTGTCCGTCAACGGATCGACGGTGTGCTGTTCGACAGCTTTGAAATTCCCAAGACGGTCCAAGAAGAAGTGCTGACCCGAGTCAAAGTGCTCGGCAAGATGAACATTGCGGAAAAGCGATTGCCGCAAGACGGGCGTGCCACCGTACAGCTTGGCGATCGAACCGTGGATTTACGAATCGCATCGCTTCCCACCAGTCACAACGAACGGATCGTGATTCGTTTGTTGGATAAGAGTGCGCGGCTTTACACCCTGAATGACTTGGGCATGCCGCCGCACTATCTCGGTCGGTTTCGCGAACTGATCAAACGCGATCACGGCATGATTCTGGTAACCGGGCCGACCGGCAGCGGAAAAAGCACCACGCTGTACGGAGCCTTGCAAGAAATCAACTCGCACGATTTGAACGTGCTAACGCTCGAAGATCCCATCGAATACCAGTTAGACGGCATCAGTCAGACGCAGATCAACGAAAAGAAAGGGATGACGTTCGCATCGGGCATGCGGAGCGTGTTGCGACAAGACCCCGACATCATCATGGTGGGTGAAATTCGCGATGGCGAAACGGCGGTGATGGCGATTCAAGCGTCGCTGACCGGCCACCTGGTCTTCAGCACACTACACACCAATGATGCTGCCAGCGCGGTGACGCGTCTGTTGGACCTAAAGATCGAACCCTACTTGGTCAGCAGCTCTTTGATCGCTTCGCTGGCACAGCGTTTGGTTCGCAAGTTGTGCGAAGATTGCAAGGTTCCCGATTCAAGTCGATCGACCAGATTGCCCGCTCCGCCGCAATCGTTGCTCGATGATCAAGGCATCACGCTTTCGGACCTCCGCGGCGTTTATCGACCGGTCGGATGTGAACGCTGCCGAAACACCGGTTTTCGAGGACGGGTTGGGTTGTTCGAACTGTTGATCATGGATGACGATTGTCGGGATCTGGTGCAAAGTCGCGGTAACGCTTCGCAAATTCGAGAAGCCGGCATGGCGGCGGGAATGCATTTGTTAGCCACCGATGGCTTGTTGAAAATTCATCAAGGCGTGACGACGCTTGACGAGGTCCTGCGCGTGACAAGTTTGGCTTAGTCGAAATGGCTGTCTTTTCTTATTCGGGAATCAATCGCGACCAAGCGACCGTGCGCGGCACGATCGCCGCCGATACACCGCGCCAGGCGCGCGATCAATTGCGCAGCGAAGGCGTTCGGGTCCGCAAGCTTTCCGAGGCCGTCACCGCGCCTCGCCGAAACTGGATTCCACAATTCGCCATGCGATCGGCAAAGTCGCAGTGGGCCACGGCGGTACACGAGTTGGCCATGCTGTTGCACGCGGGGATTCCGATGCTTGATGCACTGGATACCTTGGTTGAACAGAACACGGGTGCGTTTCGCGCGGCGCTGTTGGGTGTGCGGGACCGTGTGGCCGCGGGGTCGTCGCTGGCCGAAGCGTTGCGGGAACGGCCCGACCTGTTCGACGACGCGTCGATTCACATGGTCGAGGTCGGCGAGAATTCGGGCACCTTGGATGCCGTACTCGAACAGCTGGCTGACTTCAAACAGAAACAGCTGAAACTGAAAGATTCGATTTCCACCGCGCTTGCCTACCCGGTCTTTTTGGTTGTCTTTGGCGCCGGTGCCGGTCTGTTCTTGATGACATCGGTTCTTCCGCCCTTGCTGGAAAACTTGCAAGAAACGGTGGAAGAACTGCCCTTTCCCACTCGTGTCGCCAAGGCGATCAGTGACACCGTGATCGCGTACGGCTGGCTGCTGGCGATCCTGGCCGTGTTGTCGGTGGTGGCGGTCGCGGCGATGCTGCGAAGCGAGCGTGGAAAGCGAGTCTGGCACCGCACGCTGCTGAAATTGCCGCTGGTCGGTCCGATGGCCGTCAAACAAGGTGTCTCGCGGATCGCAATGATCATCGGGACTCTGTCGCGAAGCGGTGTGGAATTGACGCGAGCGGTGGAATTGGCCGAACGCAGCACCAGCAATGTAATCTTCAAAGAGGCGTTACGCGAGTGTGGCCAGCGGATTGCGGCCGGTGAAGAGGTCGCCGACGCGTTGCAGCGAAGCGAAGCGTTTCCGCCGCTGGCCGTGCGTGTTTTTTCCGTCGGCCAAGATTCAGGGAAACTCGATGAGATGTTGTTTCGGCTGGCCGAGGACTATGATTCACAAGTGGCGACCGCATCGGCAAGGTTCACTGCCCTGCTGGAACCGGTCTTGATTCTAGGACTGGCCGTGATGGTCGGATTCCTGTTGTTAGCAACCATCTTACCCATCCTGGAGGCGGGAAATGTTATGTAACGATAGTCGGACGCGCAATTCACGTCACCGTTTCATCCACCGTGCATTTTCGTTGGTTGAACTCATGGTCGTGATGGTCATCCTGGGCATGTTGGCGGGATTGGTCGCCGTCCGCACGCGAGGGTATTTGATTCAATCAAAACAGAATGTCGCTAAGTTCGAGATCGCAGAATTTGTGAAGGCGGTGGACTCGTTTTACGCGCTGAATTCGAGATATCCGACGACCGACGAGGGACTGGAGATCTTGACGGAACCGACCAGTTCGAACCCAGAGCCGATTCTGAAAAAGATTCCGATGGACCCCTGGAAGAATCCGTACGAATACGTCAGTCCCGGATCAACACAACCGTTCGAGATCGTGTCCCTAGGTGCCGACGGACGCGAAGGCGGCGAGGGCGAGAATCGAGATTTCTCGAGCGAGTCACTTGACGAAGACGATGCGTAAACCTTTCGCCGCATTCACGCTGATCGAATTGGCTGTCGTGATGGTGGTGATGGGATTGCTGGCGTCGCTGACCGTGATGTCGTTTGGCGGCACCATGGATCGGTATCGACTTGGCAAGGCGGTCGAGGCGGTCGAGAGATTTGACGCATACATCCGCCGCGAGTCGCGATCTTCACAGCGATCGAACCTTGCGGCGATCGATCGCCGATCCGGGAACTTGAGTCTGGTCAGCGGTGATCAGCGGCGCACACGCATGTTTCGAATTCCCCGCCGCGTCGAGATCGTGGAACTGACCGTGATCGATGCGGGCGGTCGACGCCGATCGCCCAGCGGTGTCACCAACTTTGTGGTCACCGGCAGCGGCCGAACGCCGACTTATGCATTGCATTTGCAGCGAGGCAAATACCATCGGTGGCTGGTCGTGCTAGGGTTTAGCGGCCAAGTCGTCTCCTTGGAAAACGCAGGAGAGGTCGATGCACTGCTGGCAACTTGACCGTATCCGTTCGTGTTCGTGTTCGTGTTGGTCGCACGCGGATGATCGATCGGAGATGCGGAAATCGAACGCGCGGGTACTCTGTTCCAGTGCGACACGCGGCGGATTCACTCTGCTGGAAGTCGTGGTCGGGCTGATCCTGATGGCAACCGTCTTGATCGGATCGATGCTTTCGTATTCTGCACATCAACGCCAACTCGTCGCGTCGGACAAACGCATCGCTGCGGTTTCGTTCGCCGATGATTTGTTGTCACAGCTGACCGCCGGGCAGCGACGGATGCCGACATCGATCCGTGGTGTCGTCGCCGCTCAGCCGAACTGGTACTGGCAAACGGCCATCATTGGGCGTACCGCGCCAATGAATGTTCCGATGGATGTGGTTCGACTAAGCGTATTTGAGGTTCGACCCGATGGAACCGTCCAGGTGCTGACGTCAGTCGACGTCGTTGAGCCGATCGATCTGTTGGAGCCTGTTCAATGAATGACACCCATTTGATGGTGGCCGCCCGTTCAAACAAGCGGACGCGAAACGGATTCACACTGATCGAGCTGGTCGCGTCGATGGTACTGGCATCAATGATGATGGTGGCATTGATCAATGTTGTTTGGTCGGCGCTGCGAGAGATGAACCAATTGCAGCGAGCCGAGTCCAATCGTTTTCCCGTGACGATTTTGGCCGATCAGCTGCGTCAGGATTTTATCAACGCGCGTGGGATTCTGGTGGATGTCGGTGGTGTGACTTTGCATGGGTATCTGTCGCGCAATGCAGAAACCGACCAACCCGCACTGCTTGCCGGCCGCGTCCGTTACCAACTGGGGCGCGGTAAACAGGCGGGCGTGTTGATTCGTTCGGAGACGTCATCGTCGGGAAGCCAAAGCGAACCAATCTGGCGCGGCGTCGGCGGAATACAGTTTGAATCGTTGGAAGATTTCGAGCCGGGCGATCTGCTGCGCGGCGCCGAAACGGGGGGGCTGCCACCGGCGCCGGCAAGATTTCGGGTGACGATGACCGGTTCTGATGGAAAAGTTCTTTGGCGTGAGGTGATTCATCATCATGCCAGATAGAAACGTTACGAGGCGGTGTTCGCATCAGCCTCACGCCAACATTGGCACTGGTCGCAGAAAAGGATACGTGCTGCTTGTCGTGCTCGGCGTGATCATCTTAGTGGTCACGGTGCTGGGGCTGCTCGCAAAGGTAAGCCTGCGGCGCGGCGTCCAAGCCGTCGACGCGCAACTGGCGCTGCAACAACGTTGGGGCGCCATGACGATGCAGCGTGCACTGCTCAATCGCGCACCGAAAGTGTTCGAGCAGCGAGATGAGAAGCTGAAAGAGTTGGGCGTCGAGGGCGAGCCGCCGCCGCCGTTCATTCGCAGCGCACTGTCACTTGGCGGCGTCACTTTCGATTTGATGCTGGCTGACGAAGATGCAAAATTAAATCTCAATGCTCTCTATCATCAGGGCGGACTCGATCAGCTGACCCGGGCGCTTGATGACGTGGTGCCCGCGGCGGGTCGCGAGGCGCTGCGACTGCTGCCCGCCGTCGGGCCGATGTCAGGGACGCAGCCAAAAGCTAGCAAACGCCTTTCCGCCGATTCCGCACGAAGCTCCAGTCGTGATGATGATCAGGGTGAGGATCCGGAGATTCCGCCGGCATTTCGCAGTTGGGGCGAGGTATTCGATATCGCTAAAATGTCAGCATCCGTCGGCAGTGACGCGGCATTACCCAACTTAACGACCGGCATGACTTGCTGGGGCAGCGGTCAATTGAACATCCGCCGAGCATCGGACGCGTCGATTCTGGCGGTCGTTGGATCGGTGATTCAAGATGGCGGTGCTGCCCGATTCCTGAAAAGATATCGCGACAACCCTGCCAGCGACGTGAAAGTCCTGTTGGTCACGGAAGTCAAGAACGAAGGACAGCGTGACCAGCTTGCTGGTTTGGTTGCCGAGGCGAGCACCAACTTTTCGCTATGGATCGACGCATCGGTGAAATCGGGTCGCCCGCTTCGCGATTTCATTGTCACCCGGCGTGACGAAGAAGGCGTGATTCGCATTGAAAAATTTGCCCATTGATCGTGGAAGATTGCGTTTATGATGACTTAATGACTGCAACTGCCACGGTGGCTCGTTTGTCCCCAGCGAGATTCCCGGCCATCCGCCCCATCATCGCCTGTCTACTTTTTGCCTGAAACCTGTCCATGGACGTGATCACCCAACGACGATGCCTCACCGCGCTCGCCGGCAGCTTGCTGCTTGGTGCGATCGGTGCCGGCGCATGGTCGCTGTCGTCACTTCCAGTCCCACAACCGGTGGCAGGTTCCGGCAGTCGTCCCATCGCCTCGCCGCTGCAAGCTTCCGGGGAAACGGAAGGGGCAAATTACGATGCCAGTATGCTTTCGTTAAAGCTGCGGCAGCCGTTGACCGATCCGCCTCCGCCTCGACCGCGTCCGACACCCAAGCCCGTCGTCAAACCACAGCCCAAGCCACCGCAAGCCCCGAAACTGAATTTTACGTTGTTGGCGACGATCATTGATTCGCAGCGGAGTCTTGCCGTGATCGCGGATCCCTCCGGCAACCTTGATTACAAGAGCGTGGGTGAATCATTAACGCTGTCGCCTAGTGGAGTATCGATTGTTCGGATCGAATCAGATCAGGTCACGTTGGCGCACAACGGTCGCGAGTCGACGTTGCTGGTTGACAAGAAACGCAGAGGTGGTGGAGCCGGGGCACGTCAGCGAAACACTCGAGGACGGGTCAATCGATGACATTTCAAGGATGCCTTGTCGTTCAGCATCCGGGCACGCCCAATAGCGAAGCCCGCAAAGAAAACACCGGGCCCGCCAATCGCAGTTCCGTCGACAGCATCGCTGCAAGCGGCGGGTGGGAAATCATTGTCGGTGACCAGTCCGAACGTTTGGCTGCCACGGTGCCACCGAGCGAATTGGCCGTGTGTGCAACGTTGTTGGCGAAAACGGCTGGCGTCAAAAAACTGCATGTCGTGATTGCACCGGCGTCAACGTCTTGTTTCTTTGTCAAGTTAAAGCCCAGCGATGACATCGATATTCGTGATCGATCCGCACTCACGTACGAGCTTGAGGATCACTTGCCGATCGACGCCGAGTCGATGGCGGCTGATTTCGTCGCAATCGAATCGCCCAGCGATGAAGCCGGCACCGTCGGTGCGCTCGCGATTCCGGTTCATCCTTGGAAATCGGTTGTCGATGCGTTTGAATCCGCAGACTTGCCGGTCCGCAGCATTGTGCCTGCGGCGGTGTTGGCCGTCCGTGCACTCAGCAGCGGCGGCGATTTAGCCGAAACGGTTCGATGGTTATTGGTTGACGGTTCTCGCTGTGACTGTTTGTGCGTTCGCAACGAAACCATTCTGTCGTGGCACCATGTCGCTGCTGACGCGGGTGCGCTCCGGCCGCTGTTGATGCTCGACCATAGCAATGCCGATCGAACCGTCGTCCTGGGCGCCGACCCGCAACAGGTCGAATCGATTCGTCAAATCCAAGGTGATGTTGACGTCGATTCCGCTTCGGCTGGCGCTTTCGTTGCTGACGGCGCACAGTTGCTGTTAGATAATCGATCGCAACGCTGGTTCGATCTTCGCAAGGATGCCCTGGGGCCGACCGATCCGCTGCGAGCGATCGGCGCACAGTTGCGTTGGGTTGGTCTTGCCGCGGCACTTTGCTTTTTCGTCTTGGCGATAGGCGGTTGGTGGCGTGCCAATCGAATCGAAAGCGAAATCGCAGCGACACGTGATCTGCAAACCGACTTGTTTCGCGAAACCTTTCCGGGCACACGCGTCCCCGGGGCTGTCTTGCGACGCGTGCGCAGCGAGCACACTCGAGTGGCGAATTCGCGAGGCCAGAATCTGGACGTCAAGATTCCACCACCGGCGACCGTGGTTCTGTATGAGTTGTTGGCCGCATTGCCCGATGACATTCGATATCGCATCGAAGAGATCGATATCCAAAAAGGCAACGTCCAAATGACCGTGCTCGTCAAAGCTAGCGGCGACGTCACCACGATCGTCGACGCGATTGCCGCGCGCGGATTTTCTGTCCAGTCACCCGGGTTCCGGCGATCCGATGACAACGAAAATGAATGGACGGTACCGATCAATGCAACCTGGGTGGGCCGTCAAACCAGCGATGAGGCCTCGTCATGAATGAAGCATCCAAGACGGCGATTCGCCAAAGAGTCTTATTCGGGATCGCTTTGGCCATCCTGGGTATCTATGCGGTCTTTAGCGTTTTGGACGCTCGTTCGGCCGCACAGCGACTTGCGTTGGCCCACCAGGACCTGTCCGAAGTCAAGCAAAAGCTGAATGAAATTAAAATGCTATCAGCGGCGCCCAGTATTGCTGCTCTGGAGACCGAACCGCCCGGTGCGATCACGCTGCGGATCGATTCAGCGCTGGAGCAAGCGGGTTTACCCGTTTCAACAAAGTTGAGCCAAGATCCGCCGATCGCCCAGCGCATCACGGGAACTCAGTACGAATCGCAAAACACCGTGATCAATCTGGCCCCCACAACGCTGCCAAAAATCGTTGCTTTTTGCGAGGCTCTGCGAGATGCCGAAACCGGCTCGGTCGTCAGTGACCTGAATCTGACAATCCCGCGAAACAGCTCAGGTGGCGGGGGACCGGAAACCTGGAAAGCGACTTTGACCTTGACGCAAACGATCTATTCGCCGAAAAGCCAATAGCCAGAGTCCGCAGAGAGATTGCGCGACTTGGTGAACATCGGCTTAGGCTTGATCCGGACCAGCCCGACAGGGTCTCGGTAACAGCCCGATAGGGTTTTGATAACGGAACGTCCGTTTGTGACAATACACGATTGGCGCCGCCAGGTGCCTTGCACGCAGAGAACGCCTCACGGATGACGCGAGCTGCAACATTGATCGCTGCTCTTTCACTCGTCGCCATCGCGACGACGACGATCGGTGGATGCGCGTCATGGCGCAAGTCCAACGAGGCGATCATCCACGTCCAAGCATCACAGAATCCCGAAAAAGCCGAGCGTTTGACTCGTGCCGGCATCACCGCGCTTTCCGCAGGCAAGATCGATCTGGCCGAAGAGAAATTCTTAGCCGCCGTCGATGCCGACTTGGCGTACGGGCCGGCCCACAACAACTTGGGTTTGATGCACTACGAACAAGGCAACCTCTACCAAGCGGTGCTCGCGTTCGAACATGCAATGGAATACATGCCGCAAGACCCGACGGTCCTCTATAACCTGGGGCTGACACTCGAATCAGCGGGCAAGGTGCACGAAGCGCTGGACCTGTATCTGCAAGCGGTGGAAATGGACCCGGTGAATCCAAATTTTCTGGGCAATCTGGTTCGGCTTCGCGTACGGATGGGCGACGACGATCCTTCCCTGGTCGCCCAGTTGCAAGACTTGGTCTTGATCGAAACGCGACCCGAATGGCGAAGTTGGGCGGACCATCATTTAGCGATCCGTTTTAACCCCATCCTGGATCGCGGTCCCGATACGCCCGAGTTCAACCTTGATGAAGACAAAGACAAGCCCAAGCGTGATCGCAATGTTGACAATCAGATCATCGACCTTTCGCCGGGACAGGATTCATCGACGCAGGCAACCCTTGAACAGGACATGCCGGAGCTAAAACCTGCCAATCCGCCGGCGGACCAAAGCTTTCAGCCGCCGTCCGATTCGCCCACGCTGACGGCTCCGCAACCGGTCCCCGCGCCGACGCCGCAGCCGATGCCCATCCACGACGATGCGTCCGTTGAACCGCTGCCGCCAAGCATCCAGCTAAACCCGGACGACTTGCCAGTTGAAATGGACTATTTCCGATAGACGGAAAATAGCATCTTTGGTGCGAGAAGTCGCATATCGAGCAACCGCTGTTGCTAAAGTATGGGTAACCGATCGCAGGAATGAGCTCGGTCAGGATTCGCACGCCAACGTTGCGGCGTTCTCGCGATATTTCCCCTCCACACTTCTGACCCACCCCAAGTCAACCGCATGTTTCCAATTGCGTCTTGTCGATACGTTTTCGGTCTGTTCTCACTAGTAATCGCCACTTTCGTTCAGGCTGCGGATCGGCCAAACATCGTTTACATCATTTGTGACGATCTCGGATACGGTGACATCCATTGTTTGGCTCCTGAGACCTGTAAGATCGCGACGCCTGGTGCCGATGCCTTGGCGCGAGAGGGTATGGTGTTTACCGACGCGCACTCGGGTTCATCCGTTTGCACGCCGACGCGTTATGGCATCATGACCGGCCGATACAGTTGGCGTACGCGTTTGCAAAAAGGCGTGGTGACCGGGTTTGCGCCCAGCCTGATCGATGAGAATCGATCCACCGTCGCGGCGTTCTTGCAATCACAGGGCTATCACACGGCGGCCATCGGCAAATGGCACCTCGACTTTGAATACCTTGACCCAGATTCTCGTCAGCCATACCGACAGAAAGATCACAAGACACCGCCGGTCGGTGCGATCATTCCGGACGGTCCGATCCATCGAGGGTTCGACTATTACCATGGCTTTCATCATGCCAGAAATATGGAAGCCGTCATCGAAGACGATCGCGTGATCGCCCACGACGACACGATCAACATGTTGCCGCGGCTGACTCGCAAGAGCGTTGAATACATCGAATCTCGAGCCGGTCGTGATCAACCTTTCTTTCTGTATTTGCCACTGGGGTCACCCCATACGCCAATCGTTCCAAGCGCCTCTTGGCAGGGCAAAAGCAGTCTCGGAAAGTATGGCGACTTCGTCATGGAAACTGACAACGTGTTGGTCAAAGTATGCGAAGCGATAAAAAAACATGCGATGGAAGACAACACGCTTGTGATCTTTACGAGCGACAATGGGTGTTCCAAGGCGGCTGGGATTGATGAATTAGCGGCGCAAGGTCACATCGTCAGTGCCCATCTGCGCGGGTCCAAAGCCGATATTTGGGACGGCGGACACCGGGTCCCGTTTATTGTGCGCTGGCCCGGAAAGATCAAACCAGGTTCCACCAGCGATCAATTGATTTGTTTGACCGATCTGTTCGCGACGGTCTCGGATATTACCGCAATCGCGATGCCCCAGGATGCGGCAGAAGACAGTGTCAGTTTCGCACCCGCACTTTCGGGCAAACCCATCGAATCATCACGCGCCGGTGTCATTCATCATTCGATCAGCGGCCATTTCGCCTATCGGTCCGGGCGGTGGAAACTGGCGCTCGCTCGAGCCTCGGGCGGATGGACTTCGCCGACCGAAAAACAGGCCGCATCCGATGCGCCGAAAGCTCAGCTGTATGACATGATCGCTGACCCCGGTGAAACGACGAATCTGTATTCGCAAAAGCCCGAAATCGTGGCGCGCTTGCTAACCCTGCTAACCGCTGACGTGATGCGAGGCCGCAGCACGGATGGATCGGCATCGGCGAACGATTTCGAACCGATCGTCCTTTGGAAAAGTGAGGCGGAAAAAGCAAAATCGGCCGCGAACAAGAAACCAAAGTCGTCCAAGAAGAAAGACTGAGCGCGAACGCAATGTCCAGGCGGAAAAAAATCTTGTTCTCGGCGATCATGACCATCACATTCTTTTGCGTGATGGAATGGTCATTGACGTTGATCGGTATTGCGGCGGTCACCGATACCGACGATCCCTACGTCGGCTTTTCGAATCAACAGCCGTTGATGCGCCAGGTCACGATGGATACGGGCGAATCGTACTATCAGACGGCGACAAATAAGCTGGACTGGTTCAATGATCAGTCTTTTCCCGCAACGAAATCCGCAAACACTCGACGCGTGTTTTGTGTTGGCGGATCGACAACCTACGGACGTCCGTATTGGGATGGGACATCGTTCGTGGGTTGGTTACGGGAACTGTTTCCATTGGTGCAGCCTGATGTGCAATGGGAAGTCATCAACGCGGGCGGTGTCAGCTATGCCAGCTATCGAGTCGCCGCCGTAATGCAGGAACTCGCCGAGCACGAACCCGACCTGTTTGTCGTCTACTGCGGCCAAAATGAATTTTTGGAACGTCGGACCTATCGCGATATTTTCGACCAGCCTGCGCTAAGAACCAATTTGCACGCTGCGCTGATGCGAACCAGAACGTGGGCGTTTGCTGATCGATTATTCGGTAAGGTCAATGATGCACCGCAGACGGAATCACCGATCACGCTTCCCGGCGAAGTGGACGAGATGCTAAATCACACGGTCGGGCCGGTTGACTATCATCGCGATGACGTTTGGCAGGCGGACGTGGTTCGGCACTACACCGCGAATCTGCATCGCATGGTCGCGATCGCCGAGACCGCCGGGGCCAAAATTGTCTTCGTCACCCCAGCCTCGAATGAAATGGATTGCTCGCCGTTCAAGAGCGAGCCTCACGCGGATTCACATAGAGTCGCTGACTTTCAATACGAACAAGGCAAAAAGGCGTTTGATGCAGGTCAGTTCTCATCCGCGCTCGATCGATTCCGAGCGGCCGTCAACGAAGACGTTTGTCCGCTGCGAGCCATCGATCCAATCGTCGACGCGGTTGCGGCCGTCGCCAAGCAGCATCGCGTGCCACTGGTCGACTTCCCTGCTCTGCTTCGTCAGCAATGCTTGATCGAACACGGTCATGAGTGTTTGGGCAACCAATATTTCCTGGACCACGTGCATCCCGATAACGAAACACACCGTCGCCTCGCCCTTTGGATTCTGAATGAACTGCAAGAACAATCGATGGTCGCGGGTACGAGGCCCACGGCATCACAAATCGATGAAGTAGGAACGCTGATTGAGTCGCGAATCGATTGGCGTGCCAGCGGCGTCGCGCTTCGGAACCTGGCAAAAGTTTTGCACTGGGCAGGCAAGTTTTCCGAGGCGCTGCCGCGAGCCAAAGACGCAATCGAAATTTTGCCCAACGATACCGCAAGTCTATTGGTACTGGCAGACTGTTTGACTCAGACCGGTCAGTACGACGCAGCCGTGACGCAGTACGAACGGTTATTCACCGTTTCGCCGGAACACGTCGAGGGCTACTTGCCCTATGGTGAATTGCTGCTGTGGCAGGGTGAGGCGGCGAAGGCGCGATCTTTTCTCGTTCTGGCAGCCGCCAGTCGTCCGGAAAACGCGCGAGTGGCGTACTACCTTGGGCTCGCCGAGAACGAACTTGGCCATCACGAACTGGCGCTTCAGTCGCTGTTCCGCTCGCTTGAACTCGCACCCGATCAGACGGGAACGATGTCTTTGATCGCAAGTATTTATGCCGATCAAGGCGATTGGGATTCGGCGGCGAATTGGTTCGAAACGACGATCGATGCCGACCCCGACGATTCCGATAGCCGTTTTCGCCTTGGTATGTTGCGGTTGAAACAGGCCCAATTCGAAGCGGCGATGGAGCAGTTTCAGTCCGTCTTGCGATTGGAACCCTCACACGTCGGCGCGCGAACGAATCTCGCCATCGTAAAGCAATTGTCTGAGTAATCGCCGATAGGCGAAACGGCCACACGAACCGTCGTGATGGCTTGCCGCCGGTGGAATCGTCAGCGTTGCGGTTTGCGGTGTTCGTCGAGGCAATGATCAAGTCGCTAACGTTTTTTTTGATTAGCGATGTAAGAAGTAGCCGCGGCACTGTCACTAACGCAGTGCTAATGACAACTTCTCTGGCGTCGATCGCTGCGTACCCGTGTCGGTCGCAATGTGTGCGGCGCACGTCCCACTTTCATTTTTTGGAAGGCTTTTCATCATGCGCCGCTCGAAATCCGAACGTCCTTTCCAAACGAATCGTTGCTCCTCGCGTCGACGGTTGCTGCTGCAATCACTCGAACCACGACAGGTGCTCAGCGCTATCTCCGTTGTAGAATCCGGTGTCTTGACGGTTACCGCGGATGACGAGGCCAACGAAGTCGCCGTGTGGGCCGATCGGCAATCAGACACGCTGCACGTCAAAGTCGACTCGACCATGCTGGAATTCACTAACAGCGAAGTTCAGCACGTCAATATCATCACCGCCGGTGGGGACGATTCGATTCAAATTCGCGATAGTGTGACGCAAACAACGTTGTTGGATTCCGGCGCGGGTGATGACGTGATCATGGGCAGCCAACAAAACGATTTGATTTACGCCGGCCCAGGTAACGATCAAGTTGCCGGTCGCGGTGGAAACGACTTGATCGAAGGCGGCCGGGGCAACGACCGACTGAGCGGTGGTGAAGGATCGAACATTGTGTTCGGTGGTTCCGGTGATGACGCAATCAGCGGCGGAAGCGAGGTTGACTATTTGATCGGTGGCGGTGGGAATGACCGAATCAATGGTGGTCGAGGCGACGATTGGATCTTTGGTGATGCCACCAACAGTCTGCCCGAGGGCTATACCGATCCGGTTGTTTATGCACTCGAGTTCGCCAACGCGAATCGTGGGCGCGACTCTATTGTTGCCGGTGCGGGTAACGATATCGTCTTAGCCGGCAATGGCAACGATCGGGTGCGTGGTGGGATCGGCGACGATGTGCTGGTTGGTGGCCGAGGTTCGGACACCTTGCTGGGCCAAAGCGGTAACGATTGGATTTTGGGGGATTGGCGGTTCGATCAAGACGACCGCGACGATGACACTCGTGAAACGATGCAGGCAGCGTCATCAACGGTCGTCGCTTTGCTCGACGGCGAATTCGTTCGTCCGATCGACGAGCCTGGCGTGGTCGTTTCATTCGACGATCGAATCTCGGGTGGCACCGGCAACGACGTTGTCTTTGCCATGCAAGGACGCGACCGCGTTTCGGGAGGGCTAGGCAATGATCGTCTGCATGGCGGCGGAGGTGGAGACTCAATCAGCGGCGGCGCCGGCGATGACGCGATGTTCGGCGGCTTGGGCAACGACCGACTTTCAGGCGGCCTTGGCAATGATTCGATGGGTGGTGGCCAGGGCAACGATCGGCTGGTGGGTGGGCAAGGTAACGATCGTCTGCGTGGTGGGGATGGGCGTGACCGACTGTACGGCGGGCTCGGCAATGATGTCTTGGTGGGCGGCGCCGGTAGCGACTATTTCAACGGCGGTCGTGGTGAAGATGAAATCCGAGCTCGCGACGGCGAGATTGACCGCATCTTGACCGATGGGCTCGATGAAATTTTTGCCGACGACGATGATCTGATCGCCATGCCCTAGACCCTCAGGTCCGATGCTCAGGATCGAATGCGATTCTGACTTCGTTTCGGCCCGCTCGCGTCGGCCCGCTCGCGCGCGATGTCGAGGTGAATTGAAAGACGAAGGGTGGCTCGTTTCACGTTGACACACACATGTTACGCTAGCGGTGGTTTGACTTGCCGCTAGAGGAACAATTGTGAAAGCCGCCTGTTTCCAAACGATCCAAGACGTCCGAGTGCTCGACGTGCCGGATGCCGAGATCGTTGCCCCACAAGATGTCGTTGTTCGCGTTCAGATGGCCGGCCTGTGTGGAAGCGACTTGCACGCATTCTTTGGTCGCGAGAGTGGACTCGATGTCGGCACCGTGATGGGGCACGAGTTTGTCGGCGTCGTTGTCGCAGTCGGCGCGGATGTGAAATCATTGTGTGTCGATGATCGTGTCTGCGCACCCTTTACCACCAATTGTGGTCGCTGTTTCTATTGTGATCGTGGCGTGACGGCGCGTTGCGTTGCGGGCCAGCTGTTTGGTTGGCGCCAAGCGGGCGAGGGATTGCATGGCGGACAGTCAGAATTCGTGCGAGTTCCGCTGGCCGACAGCACGCTGATGCGGATTCCCGATGCGATCCAATGGGAAACGGCATTGTTGTTGGGCGATAACCTGAGCACTGGTTTCTTCGCCGCGGACATGATCGGAATTACGTCCGATGGCGTTTACGCGGTCGTCGGCTGCGGCACGGTGGGGTTGTTGGCGATTCAATCGGCGATGCAGCTTGGTGCGCATCGTGTTTTTGCGATCGATCCGGATGCTTCTCGGCGCGCCATCGCCGAAGAACTGGGGGCGACCGTTTTTGCCGATCCTGTGCAGGCCTCTGCGGCGATCAAAGATGTGACCGATGGGCGCGGCGCCGACGGTGTGATGGAGTTGGTCGGATTACCGGCGGCGCAGCAAACTGCATACGAACTGATTAGGCCCGGCGGAACCATGTCGGTCATCGGGTGTCACTGTACGCCGAACTTTGCGTTCAGTCCCGCACAGGCTTATGACAAGAATTTGACGTACCGCACGGGACGTTGCCCGGCTCGACACTATATGTCAAAGCTGCTGCCGAGATTGTTAAGCGAATCGATCGACCTTTCGTGGTGTATTACCCACCGATTTCCGATCGGACAGGCCGAGAAAGCTTATGACGTTTTTGCGAATCGTAAAGACGGTTGCATCAAGGCCGCGATCACGTTCTAAGATTGAACCGTCATGCTGAGCCGCGACACGTAAGCGGTCGGGCACCTCTCGCTGGCCGTACAGCCTGCCGCTTATCAAGAATTGACAACAGGGCAATGACCAGAAATTGCCTAGGCCAAAATACGATCGACCCTTGTTGACTCACGATCACTCGGACCCAGTTGGTCGTGGATGTCCAAGCCGCTGAGCATCGTGTTGTAGACGTCCAGCCCTTCCGCTTGCACATCCATGATCTGTCCCGTCTTGAAACGACCACCCGCACTGGTAATCGCGTGAAAGACGCCTGAGAGTTCTCGCTTGACGTTACTGTGTCGTCCGTCGCCCGATTCGGTGCTGACGGTAATGCAAGAGTTTTCAAGAATTGTCTTGCCGTTGGATTCGGTTGTCTCGTCAAGCCGACCAAGAAAATAGGCGACCTCGCGCATTTTCAAGTGAGCATGCGCGCGCAGCTGTTCGTTCTTTTCGGCGGGATTGAATTTGTGCCACCACTCGTGACTGCAACCGGCCGAGCCTGACTTGTTCAGTTGCCTAGCATCATCAAAGCGATAGATCGGACGCCCGTCATATTCATAATCGCCCGTGACGCGCAGTCGTTCCCCGGCGGCAAGAAACGTGATGGAACCAAACCGAACTCGGTCAAGCTGGATTGCCAACGCGTAGAGATCGGCCATCAAACGCCATTCGTTTGTCAGGTCGTTCAGTTGCATGTCGATACCTTCGCCACCCGGATCCGCTTGACCGCCATGCAATAGCTGGGATCGTGGCGGCATGTCGGGGAAATCCGGATCAAGCTTGCGGACCGCAAAAGCTCGTTGCTCGTATTCACGGATACGTTCCAAGTGGTCGGCGACGCGAGCCCGAGATGCGGCACCGAGGGGCGATTTTGAGCCGGTGTAGAAACGGTATTCGTCCACAACGGTATCCAGTACGCTGCGTCGCAAGCGACGGTTGCGCGCGTCGGTTTCGCTATCACCAGAGATGTCGATAGAGCCAAAGACTCGCTCGAACAGATCGCGAGGTCGCTCTTGCATCGTCGCTGCAACCGTGCCGTCGTGGTTATAGCTATGCACGTAACGACTGACGCGGCTGCGCCGGAAAAATGTTCCACCGATCAAGGTGGGAACCATTCCGCTTGGCATGCCTTTGGGGTAGTACGCTTTTCGAATCACTTGATCGATTGACGGGCCACCCGCTTTCGCTTCCCCGCGTGGTGGTTCGGCGGTGAATGCGCCACTGGCTCCGTCAAAGTGCGCGTTGATGCCTGATTCATCGCAACGCACCTGATCGACATTACGCATGATCAGCAATTTGTCGCCGAGCGGTTTCAATGGCTCCAGCACACCGTCGAATCCTTCGGTCTGAAGCGGTGCGGGAATCCCCAAGCCGAAAAAGACATTGAATGATCGCATTGGCACGGCGGACGCTTCGGCAGCCGACGCACCTTCGATGATCATTTCTTCCAACAGCGGCAAGCCGATGACGGCGCTGCCGGCGGTTTTTAAAATCGTGCGTCGATCGACTCGAGTGTTTGCCATGATCGTTTTCGAAAATTCTTGGTAAGCCGGAACAAGCCGTGCGCAGTTCCGGCGGGAATCGTCATGCGATTCGCCACTTAATGCCGGAACTGCGCACGGCTTGTTCCGGCCTACGGTCTTATTGCGAGGATAGATTCTGACGTATGCTGCTACGGCTCCGTGAGTGTCTTACGTACCAAATCGCTCAATACGATGGCGGCGATCAAGTCACGGTAGGTGCCGCCGGATTTCTGGGCCGAACGGTGGATGGACGCGACTTCCGCGGCGTCACCTGGCCCGAGCGGCCGCCCGAGAGCAAATTGTGTCAGTTTCCAAGTGATGGTTTCCCGGACCCGTTCGCTTTCGGCCAGGATGTCCATCAACTGGGCGGCTGTTTCGTATGACTTGGACTCCGATTCGCCGGGGATCAAAATTTCGCCGTCTTGTCGCAGCGCATTGCCGTGGTGGTCTTGTTCATGAAAGGCACCGAGACCGTCGAACATCTCAAGCCCGAACGCAAGCGGCTCGAATTTTGCGTGACATCCGCCACACGCATCCATCGCCATGCGTTCTTCTGCGATGGCGCGCTGCGTCAGTCCAGGGCCGGTCGGGACAGGCGTCGTGTTCACGCACGGCGGTGGATCCTTGACAACACCTCGCAGTAAGTCATGCAGCACAAACAGGCCTCGCGAAACCATAGATGCTTCGTCACCACCAACGGTCAAAACGCTGCCATGCGACAGCAATCCGCCTCGTGCCGGATCGTCGTTCAAGTCGTACCGTTGCAGGCCTTTGCTTTTCGGTTTCCACCCATAGTACTGGGCCAGTCTTGGTGTCGCATAGGAAAGTTGAGAGTTGAACAGATCGGCAAGAGGTCGATTTTGTTCCCAGACAACATCGCGAAAAAACGCTTCGGTTTCCGCTCGCATGTCTGCGGCCAAATTCGGATCCCAATCCGGAAACGTTTGAGGCGACGGCTTTAGATTGCTCAGTCGGTCCAGGTTGAGCCACTGCGAAACGAACTCGATTGAACGGTCGATTGCGCGCGGATCCTTGAGCATCCGCTCGGCTTGCTTTTCGATTCCTTCTTTGGCGTACAAATCACCCGACTCGGCCGCCTGGATCAATGGTGCGTCCGGCGGTGCGCCCCACAGGATATAGCTTATCCGTGATGCGAGTTCGTACTCGCCGGCGTCCATTTCGGACTCGTCGCCGCGTTGTGATTCCACGCGGTAAATGAATCTTGGTGACTGCAACATTGCTTCGATCACAAACGCAGCGGCTTCGACGGAATCACCACCTGCACTTGCGACCGAGGTGGTGATTCCACGGTACAGGGCGACTTCACGATCGGAAAGCGGTCCGCGCAAAATGACCTTTCCCATCTTGGCGATCAACCCACGCATGTCATCGTCGATCAGCTTTAGGCTTTTTTGGTGGCGTCCGGCGAACGCGGCAACGTCCATCCGCTGGACAATGATCCGGGCAAGTTCGGCATACGCCTGAACGTGTTTCATATCGACGGTCAAGTTGTATGCCGTGTTGCGAAATCCATCGGCGCGTTTATCGATCGGCAGAATTTTGTTGGCTTCTGCGGAAATGTCGACTCCGAGAGTCGCTCGCACGGTTTCGACATACTCGGGGATCGTGAGTCGCTGGACCCACACACCGCTGGCTTGGCCGTCATGCAAAAAGACGGCAGGATCGATGCGATCGAGTGGCCAAACGGCACCACGCTCGATCCAAGTTCGCAGGGCGTCTTTCTGGTTTGCCGATAATGGCGGACGATCGAGAGGCATTTCGTCATTGACGACCGATTCCCACAACCGACTTTGGTCAAGCTTGCCGGGAACAATCGAAACGCCGCTGTCGCCACCGGCAAAAGCGAGCGATTTGTTTGACAGGTCCAGCCCGCCTTCTCGCGTTGCCGCGTCATGACATTCCAAACAATGATTTGAAATTAGCGGGGCGATTGTCGCGACGAATTGTTTTTCGCGAGGATCGACGGACGGTTCCGATGGCTTGACTTGGGTTTTCGCTTTTGGTCCGGCGCGAAAGTTATGCTTCACTTCGCCAGGCGACAAGTCGCGGCTATAGATGGCGACCAAATGGTACGTCCCCAGCCAAACACGGCCACCGGACAATTCATCACCGAGTCCTAGTCGGTACGAGCCGTCCCAGTTCGATGTATTCCCGGCAACGGTGCCGTTGGCGATCGGTTTGCCGTTTAAAAAAATGCGAGTCTTGCCGGAACGCTCGCGTGTGTAGACGACGTGCGTCAGTTTTGTCTGCAAAGAGTTGCCGGGCGAACTGAGGGACGGGATTCCGTTGTTACTGGTTTTCGTTGTACGAAAGCGGACGTCGAATCGGTTTCCGTCTTGGCCGAGTGTCATATTTCGATTCGATCCATCCTTTGAGATCGTTACGATGCGTGCCGGTCCATTTTGCGAGACGTTTTTGGCATGTACCCACGCTTCGACCGTGATTTCACCACTGCGCTTGATCGCTTGAATCAATCGTCCCGCATTCTGCTTGGACCGGATCCCGGCTTTGCCGCGAATCTCGAGTGACTCCGCATTCCTGACGACTGCTTTCTGATTCGAGATCATCAAATCAAGCGGCGCGCCGGTGCCAGCCCGATCACGAATCAGGTTGACATCGTCGGACGCGTCGACGGTAAAGTCGTACAGAACCTGAAGCCCACGGCCGGCGCGGGCCAGTGAATCGGACTTGTCCGGCGAATCAGCGACACAGGGACGGGAGCCGAAAAACAGCACCGGCCATAGCAGAATCAGCCAAAGCAACTTCATGGGAAAATTCCGGGAAGACGGGATCGCCCATTGTATCAAGACCTGACGCGGCGCACCGCAAGCGAACTCGGCCCGATCCCCGACCAAATTCATGCCGAGGACAATTCGGACGTGCTAGCCACGCACACGGCCGTTTCCCACTGGTCAACGAACCTCGGTTTTGGGCTCCGCCGACGTCAGCTTTTAGCTCTGCCGGCGTTAGTTTTTTCCGATCTTGAGTTCTGCTAACCGTTTGTCGAGCGATTTCTCCAGACGCGCCAGCGTGTCGGCGTGCTGCGGTGACTCGGCCAAATTATCGAATTCTTTTGGGTCGGCATTCATGTCGTACAGTTCCTGGGTGCCATCGGTGTATCGCATGTAATGCCAGTCGGGAACTCGAAAGGAATGGCCCTTGTTGAACGAGAGTGCGCCCTCTTTCACCGCGGCGCTGGGGTCCCGCAGCACGGGTACCAAGCTGTCTCCTTGAACGGCTGGTGGTGTTTGCAGACCGGCCAGATCGCTAAGCGTTGGATAGATGTCGACGAGTTCGACGATCGAATCGCTTCGTCCCGGCGAATATCCAGGAACGCTCATGATCAGTGGGACACGTAACACTTCTTCGTGCAAGTTCGACTTTTGCCAGAACCCGTGTTCGCCTAGGTGGTAACCGTGATCGCTGGTGAAGACGATCGCCGTGTTCTCACGCAGCCCGAGTCGATCCAGTTGGTCAAGCACGCGGCCAACTTGTTCGTCCATGAACTGAACCGACGCATAATAGCCCGCCCACATTCGTTTTTGGTTTTCGGGATATCGTCCGATTCCGTTTTGGGATGAAATCGTGCCCGCTTGTCCAAGCTTGGGGATATCGGCAAGGTCGTTCTCACGCGCTTCGGGCAGCGGAATTTGTTCGGGCGGATAGGGCTCGAAGTATTGCCGCGGCGCAACCATCGGATAGTGCGGGCGGACAAAGCCGACGGCTAGAAAGAACGGCTGGTCTTTGTGTTCGTCCAGCAACTCGATCGCTTTACTTGCCGCCTTGTGATCGGGCTGGTCGCTGCCGTCGCCGTCGTACTTTACGGTCACAAAGACGCGATGTTTCATTCGAGTCGACTCGCGGTTGTCCAGTGTGTCGCGAAAGTCGTTCAGGTTCAAACACGCATAGTCGCCCGGCGTATGCGCTTCCAATCCGGGTGCATTGAATCGTTCGGTCCAGGATGAGGCGACATCGTCGCCATTGGTCCCGGCAATGATGTTTCCGGGAACCCGCATGTGATAGATCTTTCCAACCCGCGCCGTGTACCATCCATTGGTGCGAAAGTGTTCCCCTAGATTGATGTTGTCTCGGGCTTGGTAACGGCTGAACATAAAAGACTGTCGCGACGGGCCGCACGACGTGCCTTGGCAATATGCCCGATCGAACACCATTCCGCTCTCAGCGAGTCGATCGATGTTGGGCGTCTTGCAGTAGGGATCGCCATAACAACCCAACACGCTGGCCTTCAAGTCGTCAGAGATGAGGAACAGGACATTCTTGATCGGCTCGGTCGCTCGGCTGAGCGAGGGCGCAAACACTTGGGCGGCAACAATCAGCGATAAATAAATCGCCAGCCGGGAAGTTTTCGTAGCGGACATAGGATGGGGAGGTATGGGGTGGTAGGCTTGAGCGTGAGCGACTGCTGCGCACGAGTGGGTTGGGTCATTGTTCTGATCTGCCAGTTTATCGCGTCGCACGGGTGCGTGCATGGCGGTGGCGTACGCAAGATTCAGCGCGGTGAGAAACCATTCATCATGACCGTCCCGCACCAATACGGTCGGCCGGTTGTCGATCGCCGCTTGCGGCGAGGTGCGATTCACAGTTTGATAGTGGAAAGTGCGTGTCGACGTTTCGGCCTCTCGGAAGTCCCGCTGTCAACGAAAGTTTGAGTCGATGAGTCAAGATCCGAAACGTTCAGAATTGTCGATTTCCAGCGACAGCCCGCCCGCTGCTGTTCCAACATTTCCTTGCATCGTTTACGTCACAAATCTGTCGACCGGTGGCGTCCACGCACGCGTGGCGAACCTTGCCGGTATTGATGCGGAAGCTGAAAATGAACGAGAAGCATTGGGTAAGATCGTACCTGAGTTCAAGCGGCAAGTTGGTCAACTGGTCGCCAACGGCGATCCGGTTCCCTGGATCGATCCTCCCGCCAAACCAGGGCCCGATGAGCAGAAACGTTTTGTGCCCGTCCATCTTTGATGCGAGAAAAGCATAGTGAATATCCAACACCGAACCGTCGCGTTTTTTTGCGTCTTGCTAGTGAGTTTGGGATGCGTTGCCACGGCAGGCGAGTTCAACCAGGTACTGAGTATTGGTGATGCCGCACCGCAGTGGAATGATTTGCCCGGTGTCGATGGCAAGTTACATTCCTTGTCTGACCTCGGCGAGCGCAAAGCGGTGGTCGTTGTCTTTACCTGCAATAGTTGCCCCTACGCCGTCGATGTCGAAGACCGTTTGAACGCATTGCATGAGAAGTACTCGGATCGATCGGTGTCGTTGGTTGCGATCAACGTCAACAAAGTGGATGACGATTTGATGCCCGCGATGAAGGAAAAGGCGCAGCAGAAGAAGTTTCAGTTTGCCTATTTGTTTGATGAAACTCAGCAGATTGCCAAAAACTTTGGCGCGAAATACACGCCCGAGTTTTTTGTCCTGAACCAGGATCGCAAGATTGCATACATGGGATCTTTGGACGATAGTCCCGACGGAAAGCACGTCACCAAGCGGCACGTCGAATCGGCAATCGATGCGGTATTATCTGGCGCGACACCGCAAGTCACAGAAACGGTGCCGATTGGTTGTCGCATCCGGATGGAGCGAGAACGACGCGGTCGATAGGCCGGTCTGGCGAAAGCCCGTGAGCGATGATTCGCTTCGACGCCGGTTGTCATGCGGTGTCCTGGGGGCATACGACGTTGGGCTTGCCGCTTGGCCACTGAAGATCAGGCGACCAGGATCAGGAGATCAGGATCAGGAGACACGCCAAGGTCGTCCAAGCTAGCGGGCGAATGTTCAATCGCAGTCTCATTTCCGGCGAAACGTTTGACGAAATGAGGTGTTCAACGCGGATGGGGTCTATTCGGGCCGCCGTGAACTTCTTTTCATTTCTGATCTCCACGGGTATTCGCTATGTGTCACAAAGCAACTTCATTGCTTGGTTGCCTCGCTTTCTCGATCGCATTTAGCCCCACCGTCAGCGCTGATTGGCTGCGTTTTCGTGGGCCAAACGGGTCTGGAATCCATACAGAATCCGATGCACCGACATCCTGGAGCCCCAAGGAGAATCTGAAGTGGAAAACGCCGCTGCCCGGTGCCGGTGTCTCCAGTCCGATTGTGGTCGGCGATCGCGTCTTTGTGACTTGCTATTCGGGCTATGGCATCGATCGTGAAGACCCAGGTGACATTGAAAATCTGAAACGTCATCTCGTTTGCGTTGACCGCAACACCGGCAAAGTTCAGTGGCAGAAAACGATTGACGCCGCACAGCCAGAGGATCCGTACTCGGGAATGGGCGTTCCCTCGCACGGTTATGCGTCGCATACACCGGCGTCTGATGGTGAGTACGTCTATGCGTTCTTTGGTAAGTCTGGCGTCTACGCGTTTGACATGGACGGCAACCAAGTGTGGCATCGCGACGTTGGCCAAGGCTCGGATCCACGGCGGTGGGGATCGTCGTCCAGTCCGATCCTTCACGAAGACCTTTTGATCGTCACGGCCAGCGCCGAAAGTTCATCCCTTGTCGGACTCAACAAAAAGACCGGCGAGGAGGTTTGGCGGCAAGAGACCGACGGTGTCAACAATGTTTGGGGAACACCACTGCTGGCGAAAATCGATGACGAGCGAACAGACCTGGTCATTGGCGTGCCATTTGAGTTCTGGGGATTGAATCCCGACACCGGAAAGTTGCGTTGGTACAGTGAGATTATGGATACCGATCAGTACAGCAGCAGCGTCGTCGAATCCGGCGGCGTGGTGTACGGGATCGAAGGTCGTGGCGGCGGTTCGGTCGCCGTCAAAGTCGGCGGCAAAGGTGACGTTACCGAGTCCAATACCGTTTGGAACGGAAACGACTCGTCGCGGTTCGGCAGCCCATTGGTGTACGACGGCCGCGTCTACTTTTTTTCCGGCGGCATCGCCAATTGCATCGATGCCAATGACGGCAGTTCGATCTTCAAAGAACGCTTACCCAGTTCGGATACCGCTGATCGAGGCTCGCGACCGGAAGGCGGCGGTCGGCCTGAAGGAGGACGTCCTGAAGGAGGTCGTCCTGAAGGAGGTCGCGATGACGGTGGTGGGTTCGGGGGACCTGGCGGCGGCTTTCGAGGGCCGGGCGGCGGTGGTCGCGGTGGCTTTGGTGGCGGTCGCGGCGGCCGGGGTGGCGGCATGGGAGGTCAAGACTATGCATCGCCCGTGGCGGCCAACGGAAAGATCTATTATGTGAAATCCGATGGAACCGCGATCGTGATGGCCGCGAGTGATGAGTTCGAACAACTTGCCGTCAATCGTTTCACCGACGATCGCGAGACATTCAGCGGGACGCCCGCGATCAGCGACGGGCAATTGTTCGCGCGATCGGACAAGCATCTTTACTGTGTCGCCGACGAAAAGTAGGCGTCTTTCGGCACGGCGCACGTTAGCAAGTGCCGGACACTGACCCGGCACTGCGAAGTACAGCCCGGCCTCCCTCGCCCGTTTTCTTAGCCAGTTTGTATGGCCGGGCGGAGGAAAGCTTGGTTCAGACCCGACGAATGAAAGCTTCCGCATAGCTGCGGACTTCTTGTCCATTCAAGACATGGACCATGCGAAGTTGCTGAACTTGTTCGTCACTGAACGAGCTGAGCGGAACGTGAATCAATTGCTTTTTGTGTCGACGGGCTAGTCGCCGCCAACCTGAACCAGGCGGCAGTGAAGCCAGCAACGCTATTTGCCGACTGCGACTGTGCAAACAAGCCGCTGCGATCAACCTTTCCTCAAGCGTTTCGGCGTAGTCCAATCGCGGGTCGTTCCAGATATCGCCGATCATCATCGGTGGGTACAAGAACATCGCGCCACCATAAGTGCTCAGTGCGATACCGGGGCCGATCATCTCTTTCCGATAATCGGACGCATAAAACGCCAGCGTCGACTCGTCCTTATGCTCGGCAAACCAAGTCGTTCGCCAGGGATAGTCGCGAGGATCCGATGGCGAATCGAATAGCATCACGCATGCATCCAGTGTGCCGCGACTGGGCGGGATCACGCGCACATAGATCTGTTCTTCGTGCCAGTGCCTAAGTGTGTCGCGAATGTCGATCCCGTCTTTGACACTGGTGGTGAATTTTTCGGTTCGAGCCAAGTCGTTGCCGATTATCGCGTCGGCGCGCTGAAAGACTCGGCTGCGAAAATTCTCGATGCGTTCATCTTCGGGCGGAAAGCTGCACTGGGTGTGAGGATTCCATTGGTATTGCCATCGTGATTGTTCCGGCGGCGTGGGCCGACGCTGCAGTTGCAAGGTGCGCCACGTGATTGGCGGTCCCGGCAGCCGGCTGACCAACGAGACGGTTTCGCCGTCGGGCAGTCGTGCTTGGTCAATGCCAAGGGTGATCACTTGTTCGGGACGCAAGGGTTCCTCGCTGTCCGCATAAGAATACTGGTTGGCCACCTGGGCTACATGCAGAGCAAACTGATCGCCCAAGATCTGTTGTGCCGCGGTGACGATATTGATCAGGTCCGGCGTCAGGCGGCGGTGGATCAAGGAAAGATTGCGGATGTACTGCAGGCATTTCGAAAGGTGCAGCGGAGTGATGCGTCGGGCGTGTTTGCCCAGTTCTTGACGATACGAGTCGCGAGCGGCCAGAAGCAGTTCTTTCACGCCATCGACTTGCAGGTCTTCGTCTTCCTCCAGTTCATCGCGCGCTCGCTCGTACAATGACGTGATGAAAGGCAGCTCGCTGAACAGAAACAACAGCGTCTCGGGCTTGACGTCGAATCGCTGTGGGTCCTGGACCATGTCGTGTTCGGCGACGGTAATGGTGTCGGATGCTTCGCTGCGTTGTGATCTCGATTGACGCGCTTTGGGTGAAAAGAGTTCGTTATAGGCTTCGCGGATCCAAGGCCAGTGCAAGACGCTGCAAACGAATAGCACATGACTGTGCTGTTGTTCCAGTTCTGACAATCGGTGCGCCATGTAAACGATTCGTTGACGCGTCTGTTCGTCTGGGGGGCGATGCAGACTTGGCAGCAGAGCTGCGGCGAATTTTTCGGGTGCCACGTGCCGCACCGCAAACGGGTCTGGCATCACGGTCGCGTAGGGACGAAACGGATCGGTTTCTAGGTCGATGTAGGCTCGCGAAATGTGTTCTCCCATGGCCGCACGGATCGACATGATGACCGGTTGGCAGGGGTCGATGGGGACAAAGCTGACCGGGCCGGTTTCGCCCGCCTCGTCGGTCTCTTCATCGCCGTCCCACGCGTAATCCTCGACCGATTCGAATCGTGGCGACGGCGGTTGCAGGACGATCGAGGGCGAGGGCAGGTCCAGCACTGCCGATTCCACGCTGTCGCGAAAAGATTCCGGCAGTGGAATCGCGACACAGTCAAAGTCCGTTTCCAGCATCCAACGCCGAACGGTCAGCGCGAACTGGCCGCTGCCATGAATCACGGGAAGGATCGCAATCCGGCTGCCCAGTTGTAGCAGTTTGGGGACTCGTGATCGGTCGGTCGTCGTCATCGAATGTTGACTCCCGCTGCAATGGCTTTAATGGGACGAGGTTTCGGACCGCTGGACCGGTCACTGTTCAGCCGCGAAATCTGTTTGGCTGCGAGCAAGTTTTGTTGCGGCATTGATGCCACACATGGAGGACCAGTGATTGTGAAATAGGTTTGTTAGGTCGCACACGAATCCGATGTCTCGGCGGTCGCTAGCACTTCCGTCGTTTCTTGCGTCAGATATTGCTTTGCCGCTTTGGAAACGTCGGCGACGCTAACCGAGCGAATCTTTTCCAGGGCCTCGTCGGTGCTGATGTATTCGTTGCAGGTCAACCAACGGCTGCCCAGGCCGAACAAACGATTGCTGGGGCGTTCGCTTTGCATGATACATCCAGCCGCCGCTTTGTTGATGGTCTGTTTTAATTCTTCGGGTTTGATGCCATCTTCGGCGGCCCCCTTGAGGATCTCGTCAAAGATTCTTCGGTTGGATTCAACATCTTGCGGGGCGCAGACGAGGTAATGAAACCACGCGCCGTTGTCGCTGAACTCTTGTGGCCAAACCGTCGCCATCTCAGCACGGCCGGTGTCGATCAAATCCCAAAACAAGCGGCTGCCGCCTTCGTCGCCCATGATCGAGGCCAATAGTCGTGCGGCATACCGATCCTCGCTTGTGGCGCTGGGCCCTGGGCACATGCGAACCAGATAGGCTTGCGCGGCGTCGGCGATCGGCAATTGTGTGTCCAGTGAGATTCCGTCGGGAACCTGGTCGGGACGATCGGCGGCCGGTGCGGCGGGATCGGGGCGAGTCGTCCAGTGGTCCGTTAGCTTTTCAACTTGCGCGACCAGTCCGTCAAAGTCGACATTCCCGCTGGCCGCAAGGACGATGTTGTCGCACCGGTAACGCCGCTGGAAATAGCGACGCATGTCATCAGCCGTCATCGCGGTGATCGACTCGGATGTGCCCAAGACGCGGCGGCCAAGGCTGCGGGGACCGAAGTAGATTTCCATCACGCGTTCGAAAGCGCCGAAGGGTGGTTGGTCTTCGTACTTGGCAATCTCTTCTAAGATCACATGGCGTTCGGTGGCGAAGTCTTCTTCGTCCAGACGCGGGCTTAACATATCGGTCAGTAGTTCGACCAACCGGTCTTGGAACTTGGGCAGCACGGTCGCGTAGTAAACCGTTTGTTCTTCGGACGTGTACGCGTTGCTTTGGCCGCCCAGTTCATCAAGTTCGCGGTTGACGTCAGCTGCGGATCGCTTTGCGGTCCCCTTGAACATCATGTGTTCTAAGAAGTGGCTGAGTCCCGATTCAGAATCCACTTCGTCGCGCGCCCCGGCGCGAACGAAATAACCGAACGCGGCGGAGTAGCTGCGTGAGTCGATTTCGGCGGCGATGCGCAAACCGCTGGAAAGCGTGGTTTGGCGAAACTCAGACATAGGATCGATCTCTAGGATGCTAGGTGGTGGGTCGGCGACGGCGAAGCGAGCGAGGCAATCGCTGTCGCGGCAAAGCGAATTGCGACCGAGGGCCAGATAAAATCGGCGGTGGAATCAGGTCTTTAATGGCGATTGTCCCAGGGTGACAAATCGAAACTCACTGGGCGGGTTTTCGTTCCAGTAGTTTCGGATGTCATCCACCGTCAGTGCCTCGATCGTCGTTTCGAGTTCTTCGGTGGGCATGACGCGGTCAAGCTGATAGAAGTCGCTGGCCAATGATGACGCACGAGACGCACTGGATTCCTGTTCCATGATCAGGCTGCTTTGGATTCGCACTTGCCAACGCGCCAGTTCGCTGGGTTGCAGGTCTTCGGTCAAGTTGCGGATTTCATGCAAGGTGACATCGAGCGTTTCTTGAGCGCGTTCGGGGGTGGTGCCGGCATATCCGAATACACCCCCGCCATTCTTCAACGAGTGACAGCTTGCTGCGACGGTGTAGCACAACCCTCGCTGCTCGCGAACACGGTCGAACAACCGGCTGCTCATTCCATCGCTCAGGATGCCGACACCGGCTCGCATGCGAAAGTAATCTTTGCCGCCGTAAGGGATCGATGGAAACGAAAAACCGATGTGGGTTTGACTCGACGGTGATTCAATGTGCTCGTAGGTCGATGTGCCAGACGGCTGTAACAACGGCGCCAGCGGCTCGGATTTCCAGTCGGCAAAGACTTCACCGAGGCGGTCGAACACTTCATCAGGATTGACGTTGCCCGCAACGGCGATGATCGATCCGGCGGCGTGGTAGTGATTGCTAAAAAAGTCTCGCACGTCTTCTTGTGTGATCGCAGTCAGACTTTCAGCGGTTCCCAAGTTGGATCGACCGACCCGATCACCGTAATGCAGTTCGCGCAGGCGACGCATCACACGCTGTGTCGGTTCGTCTTCGGTGGCCCGCAACTCTTGCATCGCCATCATCCGAGCATCATCGAGTTGATCGGCCGGCAGGTGTGGACGGCGGACAATGTCGGCGTACAACGCGATCGCATCGCCGAGTGATTCGGCAGGCATCGAAGCCCCAAAAGAAACCATCGCCGCCGAGACGCCGCTGCTGCGGTCCATGCCCAGGTTGTCTTGCACGGCGACCAGGTCACGGCTGCTATGATTACCGGCGCCGCGCTGGACCATTTCGCAGACCAGCGAGGCAAGTCCGCTGCGGTCGTCCGGTTCGGTATGCACGCCGCCACGCACGTTTAGCGAAAACGCGGCCGTTCGCAACCATGGCATCGGCTGAACGATCACGGTCATGCCGCACGGCAAAACTTCGGTATGGATTTCTGAAGTCGATGTTGTCGAAGTATCCAGCGTGATATCTCTCGTTGAGTCGGGGGGACAGCTTTGGTTGGATGGGGATCAGCCGATGCTGAGTGTGACCACGTCGACGGTCTTGACGCGTCCGACCAGCGTGTGGCTGCTGGCATCGTCAATGGTGATCGTCAAGAATTGTCCGGCTTGTCGGCGGTTGCCGTCAAAGACCACGATGCGGTCACCGTGCGTGCGTCCAATCATCTGGACGAGCGAAGACTGGTCGTCCGATTTCATGCCCTTTTTGCTGGGACCTTCCACAAGCACTTCGACGGAATCGCCGATCAGTTTTAGATTGTCTTCTTTGGCAATCGCATCTTGGACAGCCAATAGTTCGTTGTTGCGGCGTGCTTTGACTTCACGAGGGATGTCGTCGGGCAAGCGGTCGGCGGCTTTGGTGCCGCCACGTTCACTATACTGAAAGATGAAACTGTTCTTGAATCGACAGCGCTCGATCAAGCGGACCGACTTTTGAAAGTCGTCTTCGGTTTCGCCGCAAAAGCCCACGATAAAATCGCTGCTAACGGTCGCTTCGGGAACGATCCGTTCGATCCGTTCGAACATTTCCATATAGTCGGCGATGGTGTATCCGCGCCGCATTCGTTTCAGCACTTCATCGCTGCCGCTTTGCGCGGGAACGTGCAAGTAGGGTGAAACTTTTGGCAGATCGCGGACCGTTACCAATAGTCGCTCGGTCATGTCCTTGGGATAGTTCGTGACGAACTTGATTCGCTCGATCCCATCGATTTCGTGAAGCGATTCCAGCAGGCTGGCCATGTCGGTGGTCTGGTCGCCATCGATGTATTTGTAACTGTTGACGGTTTGTCCCAGCAGCGTGATTTCGCGGCAACCTTGATCGGCCAGCGTTTGTGCTTCGGACAAGATTTGCGCCGGGGGACGCCCCTGTTCCGGGCCTCGCGTGTTCGGGACAACGCAATAAGTGCAGAACTTGTCGCATCCGATCTGGATCCTCAGATACGCTTGAAACGGTGTCGGTCGCATGGCCGGGTCCCGCAGCGGATCGAACGTCTCGTGGCTGCGTGCGATGACGGCCTGTGAACCGGCTTTGCGAGACAGCGAGACCGCCATCTGGCGCCCTTTGCCGTCGCTGACATTCTGCAACAGTTCGGGAATCGTATGTAGCTGGCCCGGACCGACGACCAAGTCGACGTAGGGTGCGCGTTTGAAGATGATGTCTTGATCTTTTTGAGCCATGCAGCCCATCACGCCGATCGTCTTCTCTGGGTTGCGCTCTTTGGCTTCGCGAAGTTTACCAAGCGCGCTGTAGACTTTTTCTTCCGCGTGCTCGCGCACGCTGCAAGTGTTGTACAGGACGCAATCGGCTTCCTTGGGCGTGTCGACGACCGTATAGCCGTGCCGTTTCAAGTCGGCGACCACCATTTCGCTGTCCAAGACATTCATTTGGCAGCCGACGGTATGGATAAAAACGCGTTTGGTCATCGAGGCACTGTGGTCGTCAGGAAAGTTTGTGGTCGTCAGGAAGTCGTTGTCTACGGCAAGTTTGGTTCGACACAGGGGATGCTCGCTTGACTAGTCGGATTCCGAATCCGATTGAGCAGACGACGTCGGCTTGGGTGTATTTTGGTCGACGTAGTCGCGAAGCGATTCGGTCAGCTTGGCTTTTCGACGGCTCGCCGCTCCGATCAGCAGCACCGCGGCTAGCAACGAAGCTGCAAGCCAAAGTAGCATCGTGGGTGAAAAGAGCGTTTCGCCGGCTTGACTAATCATCGACACAGGATACCCGCACAGGGCACCGATGCGGTAGGGATGTTGCGGGACGAGAATTGTACCTGCTTGGCGATCCGGTGCGTCCCATAAACGACTGCGGGGCTCGATCGCGTCGACGGAGTTTTGAGGAACGCGACGGGCAATCGATTGAATTCGCTAAAAAATCCACTCATGGACTCGTCGTGCTAGGATCAGGGGACGACTGCCGAACTTGGCACTCGTTCGGCAGGGTTTCCTAAGCCTCACCAGAGGAGTCACTATTGATCGAGCCAACCACTCCCTATTCTTTGCTTGACTCGCTTCGCCAAGGTAGCCACTCGGTGCGGCCGGATGCTTGGAACCGATTCGTGCATCTGTACGGGCCACTGGTTTATCGTTGGATCCGCCGATCCGGACTGCAAAGCTCCGATGCCGCCGATGTGACTCAAGAGGTCTTGATCTCCGTTTCGAAGGATTTGCCGAAATTTGATCCGTCGCGACCGGGTGCCAAGTTTCGCGGCTGGTTGTGGACGATCACGCGTCGCCGCATCTCGGACACGATGCGACAGCGCCGCGACGAAATTCTGCTCGGATCAGACGTGGGCGAACTCGTGACGGCTGGACCTGCCGAAGATCCTCCGACGGATCGAGAGACGGACCGGCAGACTTTGCTGCACCGGGCGTTGGCGATCTACCGCGATCGGTTCGATCCAAAGACCTGGCAAGCATTTTGGGCGACCGTCGTGGAAGGCCGCCAAGTCGATGAGGTTGCTGAAACGCTCGCGGTCAGCCGCTGGACTGTCTATAAGGCGCGAGCCCGAATTCTGCAGCGGCTGAGAACCGAACTCAGCGGACTGATCGATGAAGCGAACGATTCCGATGAAGAAAAATTGCGATAAATTGCCGATAGGTGTCCAACGGCCCACGAAGAACTATTGATGAGTCATCGTCACTCGAATATCGACGAAGAACTTGCAGCCTGTTTAATCGTTCTGATTCGGAGCCAATGATCGATGATCGCAACGACGCCGCCACAAAATGTGCTTGCCCACGACGAATCGTGTCTATCACAACAAGACATTCACGAATTTAGCTTTGGCAGACTTCCGACAGACCGTTTTGAATCGGCACTGCGGCATTTGGAGTCTTGTGCGACGTGCCAACAACGTGCCGAGAGTTGCTCAGCGGATTTCGATTCGTTTGCAAACGTGCTTGGCCAACGCACCTCGGGCGACGATTCCGTGCTCGCTGAGCCCGACTGCCAGGCGGCCATTTTTCACGTGGCGACGTCGCCAAGCGTGCGACTTGACGCGGTCATGCCACCGATCGACAAGCTTGGTCCCTATCGCTTGCTCAAGCCACTTGGCCGTGGTGGGATGGGATCGGTATTTCTTGCCGAACATGAACGACTTCAACGAAAGTGTGCCATCAAGTTGCTGCCGCGCGAACGCGGATTCGATGTGGATTGGCGCGAACGTTTCGATCGCGAAATGCAGGCAGTGGCATCACTACAGCACCCCAACATCGTGGCCGCAACCGACGCGGGAGAAGCGGACGGTTGGCATTACCTAGTGATGGAGTACCTGGATGGATTGAATCTGGCCGAGCTGACGCGGCGGCTGGGACCGATTCCGATCGCGGATGCGATATCGATCATGATTGAGGTCTGTCAGGCGTTATCGGCAATTCACGATGCGGGCTTAGTGCACCGCGACGTCAAGCCGTCCAACGTCATGTTGACTCGCGAAGGGACGGTCAAGCTGCTTGATCTGGGGTTAGTCTTCGATGGCGATTCATCCGCCGACATGCGTTTGACGACTGTGGGCCACGTGCTAGGCACGCTGGCATTTGCCGCGCCAGAGCAACTGTCCGATGGGCAATCGGTTGACGCACGGGCGGATTTGTATGGAATCGGCGCAACGCTGTTTCAACTGATCGCCGGCGAGCCGGCGCACGGGTACGCACAGGGAATTGCTCCGCTGGTGATCGATAAGACCTCACGACCGGCGAGAACGCTTCGCAGTGTGGTTGCGGATGTTCCTGAGAAACTTGACGCATTGGTTGCAAAGTTGCTTGATCGAGAACGTGACCGGCGCCCTACGGATTCGCAATCGGTTGCCCTGCAGCTCGCAAGAATCGCTCCAGCAATTGGACTGCGTCCGCTAGCTACGCGAGCGATTCGTACAAGTGATCCCGACTCGGCGATAGAGACATCCGCCACACCGCCGATCATGCCAGCGTCTCCGCCGCCAAAAAAGCCTCGCGCGCGATGGTTGTTGGGCGGCTTTGCGGCGGCCGCGATCGCGGCGATTGTCATGTACGTGCAAACGGATCGCGGCACACTGGTCATCGAGTCGCCGCTTGATGACTTGACCGTGTCGATCCTCCGCGAAGAAACACCCGTCGAAGAACTAAAGGTTAGCACCGGAGCGAATCGAACCACGCTTCGCAGCGGCACGTACACCGTCCAGATATCCGCTGGTTCGGATGGGCTAACGCTCAGTGACGAATCGATTCAAGTCACCCGCGGAGCCGATACGGTCGTTTCCATTCGGCAGGAAGAATCAGCAAACGATCACTCAACGGTGTCGACGAAGAACGCGAGCCACGAAAAACTTTATCAAGGCAAGCCGATGGCGTATTGGACAAACGTGATGCGAGTCGAACGCGATGTCGAAACGTTGGGCGACGCGATGGATGCGATCGCAAGTTTGGCTGAACCGAATCATGTTGATGCCGTGCAATCAATTCTCGTCACGGCCAGAAGGTTTGGAGGTCTCGCATTCGGTAAAGGTCCGGATCCCTCCTATCGATTCATGCAACGTTTTCGCGAAGCGAATTCTCGACTGATGCCACAGCCAGCCATTTCGGCGATCACGGACGAACTACCAGTTGGGACCAACGAATCGAGATTAGCCTGTGTTCTGGTGCTACAGGAGTTCTTATTTCATAAGCCGGCAAACTTGGTGAAATGGGCAACCGCACCTTTCAGTCAAGCGGACGCGGAAGCTCTGCATAATGTGTTGCGGCTTGAACTTAAGAAGACCTCATCTCGCGATGAGAAGTTAAGAGGCTTTTATTCCCAATTGTCGCTTCATCTCGCTCTTGCGCTAGACAGATCGGTCGCGGGCGAACCGGAGCTACGTGAATCGATTGAAGCGAAGGTTGCGAGCATCGGACCTACCGAAGATCGAGACAAACGACTTGCAGCAGTAATGGTGGAAGGTCGCCAACCAGAATCCCTTTCTCGGTTGACGATTACTGAGTCACTCGCTGCCGAAAAACTGGATGTCTCGGTCCGCGTTGATATTGTCGTTCGATCTCTGCTAGCCGATCCTCGATTTCCCTACGAGAAGCATTTTCATGAACAACGAAATCGGTTGTATCTAGCGGTAGCCGAAAAGATGCCCGAGGTAATAGCGGATGAAACACTGATCGTGTTTGGTAATCTTCGCAATGCACCTGGATTGTTGAACGATCGTCGAGGTGGACAATCAAGCCTGGGGGACTATCTGCTGGCAGACGAGGAGTTTTGGATCACCGTTCTCCCTATCGTTGCGATGCACACGACTCGTCCCGACATCGCGTTTCGTATCCTTAATCAAGACGTTGTTACAAGGCTCACTAAATTCGAGCAGCATCATCAGCTAGTAACGGTCGTCAAGGAATCGCTTCGTCTCGCCAAGACTCGTGCGAAGGAAATGACTGCGTCGGGTGAGATTACTCTGCACGGATTGCCCTCGACCGCTCAGCCACTTTATCAAGCAGAGTCACCGGACAAGACAATGATCGCGTTTGTTGGAAATGCAGTTCCGACAGCATCCACACCAAGAAAAGACGTAAAGTATCGTGGATTGTTTTGTTTTGATCGGATCACCTTTAAGATGCGGCGTTTGAGTACAAAATTTTTTGCTACTGCGCCTGAATGGTCATCTAATTCTTCGAGAATCGCGATCGTTGACGTGTACTCTGAAACCCCCAGTTACCAATTGGCAATTGTCGATGTGGAAACCGGGAAATTGACAGAGACGAAAATGAATGGATTTGGCGTAGCTTGGTCGCCGGATGACCGCTTCATTGCCTGCACGACACAAATCAAAAACTTAGCACCGAAAAAGAGCAGCCCCGGCGATGGACGAATCGGCGTCTATGACACGAAAACGGAAGAAATCACAAACATTAGTCCGGCAGGTTTCTTCAATTACGATCTGCAAACCGATATCTTGCGAATGAGTGGCGGGATCAATCCGATTTGGTCACCCGATGGCCAGTGGATTGCGTGGACTCAGCATTGGACAAGCAAGACCGGTGATGACAGTGACAACCGGTATCAAATTTGGTGTGCCCGCAGGGACGGCTCGGCGATTCAGCTCGCCTTTGATAATTTTGAAAAGCCGGATGACGTTCGTTGGTCTGACGATGGCAAGCAAATCATCGATGTCAATTCAAACAAAACCTACGATGTCGTTGAGGCGAGTGATCTGGATCGCAACAAGTGGCCCAAGTCGACCGACAATTGGTTTCAGCATCTGCCGGAGAATTCTGCCAAAGATAAATCCGATTAAGTTTTGGCCAACGGCCTTTTTTCATCGTAGCCTGGGGCAACGCCCCAGGAACCCGGCTCGTGGTCTATTCGCATTCCAGGGGCGATGCCCCTGGCTATGTTGCGATAGGCCCTTGGCCATGTCGGTTCGTTTTTGGCCCGCGGCCTTTTTTCATCGTAGCCTGGGGCGACGCCCCAGGAACCCGGCAACCACACAAACCGGTTTGGCCAACGGCCATATTCAACAATGCGTTTGACAATGGCCGTTGGCCAAAGGGATGTTGTGTTTTCATTTTCCAGGGGCGTTGCCCCTGGCTATGTTGCGAAAGGCCGTTGGCCATGTCGGTTCGTTTTCAGCCAACGGTCATCGCCGACCGAATCGTCAATCCCAAACGTACCGTTCATCAAATTCGATTCCATATCGGTTTAAGAACTCTCGGTATTCCTCCTGATACGTCCTAACCCTGTGATGTTCTTCTTGGGTCTCGATGTACTCAATGACACTCTTGCGATGGGTCGGGCTGACCGAGAAAATTCCGTACCCCCGCTGCCAATAGAACTTGTCCAGTTTGGGCCCCAGTGTTTTGATGAACTTGGATGATTCTCTTTTAAGTTTTTCGACAAAATCCTTGGCTGGATGAATGCGCCCCATATCGAATAGGACGTGGACATGATCGGCAACGCCACCCACCACGACGAACGGTGATCCCATGTCACGCAGGGTTGTTGCCAAGTAGCCGTGTACGCGTTCGCGAATGTCAGTTGTGAGAAACGGGAATCGGTCTTTGGTGCTGAAGATCAAATGTGCGTAGAGCTGGGACAAGGATTGTGGCATCGAGGATTACCATGTTTCGTTGACAATGGCCGTTGGCCAATCGGTTCGTCGTATGTTCATTTTCCAGGGGCGATGCCCCTGGCTATGTTGCGAAAGGCCCTTGGCCATGTCGGTTCGTTTTTTGGCCAACGGCCATCATCATCGTCGCCTGGGGGCACGCCCCAGGAATCAGAAACCGCCCGCCACGTTTTGGCCAACGGCCTTTTTTCATCGTAGCCTGGGGCGATGACTTAGGACTCGTCCAGAAAGTACTGATTCAAGAACGCCTTGCGGTCGCCCGTTTCCGCGGCCAGTTGGACCATCGAATACAGCCGCTGTTGATCTCGTTTGCGTTTTGCGGCCAAGAACCCGTCGTCGGCCAGTTCCGCCGGCAGGGGGCTGATAACATCAAAGCATTCCGGCGGTCGGGGGCCCGCAATGACACCGTATCGATCAAGCATTCCGATCGCCGTTGCCAGGCGGTGGTCGTGACGGCTGACCCGCTGCAGCCGATCGTTAAGCCACTGCAGCCCGAAAGCTTGGCACTGTTCGCGATGATTCACCAAAGTCTCGTACAAGCGATGGTAAAAGTCGGCGTCGGGATTGGACCACTCGATGAACTGCATTTGTGTCATCAGATCACTTTGGTCGTACAGCCAGCGGCATAGGCTGGGTTTTCCGTCGCGTCCGCCTCGGCCAATTTCCTGGTAATAGGATTCGATCGAACCGGGTGTCTCGGCGTGCAGGACCACGCGGATGTCTTCCTTGTCGACACCCATACCAAACGCCGGTGTCGCCAGCACGACGTCGGCGTCGCCGGTCATGAAGTCACGTTGCACCGCAGATCGACGATGTCGGGGCAAGTCACCGTGGTAACAAACATGGTCGATGCGGTCGGACGTTAATTGATCGCTGAATCGCTGCAGCGTTTTGATCAGCGAAAAGTAGACAATGACACTGCCGCTACGGTAGCGTTCGTCGGCGAGCGATGCTTTGACGGCATCGATCTTTTCTGCTTCGTCGAACACGGGAGTGACTTCCAGTGACAGGTTGGGGCGATCGATCCCCTGATGAAACAGTTGTATCTCTTGTGGCGAAATCCCCAGTTGCGAGTAGATGTCGCGCCGGCACTCGGCTGTCGCCGTTGCGGTGACGGCGATCGTGGTGGGGTTGCCCAGCGTCGTTCGGATCTCAGCAAGACGCGTATAGTCGGGGCGAAAGTCGTGGCCCCAACTGCTGACGCAATGCGCTTCGTCTACCGCCAACAATGGGACGCGTCGGGACGCGATCGCTGCGCGGAAATCGTCTTTCCGGAAACGCTCGGGCGTTACATACAGCAGTCGGTGTCGCCCTGATGCGATGGCTTGGTAACGGGCGATGCGCGTTTCGCGATCCAGCGACGAGTTGATGAACGTGGCGTCGATCCCTCGTCTGACCAGCGCATCAACTTGGTCTTGCATCAAAGCAATCAACGGCGACAAGACAATCACCAAGTTCACCGAATTGTTTTCGGTCGCTGCGAGGGCGGGGATCTGGAAACACAGAGACTTTCCCATTCCCGTCGGCATCACCACCATCGCGTGCCTGCCGTTCATCACGTGCGTGATCACTTGCTCTTGCCCGTTTCGGAATTCATCAAATCCGAAATAACGCTGCAGCAACGCTTGAGCAGAATGTACGGTCGATTCGGCGGGCATCGATTCGTGGGGTTTGTGGATCATTTCAGTCGCAAGCGTGCGACTGAAATTTTTTGTTCTTCAATGAACGCGAAGCAAAGTCCCGCTGCAGCTTTGCCCCGCTCTGCTTTTGGGCCTCTGTCTTCGAATAAAGCCATTTCAACGAAAGCAAACTTGTTCGATGGGGATCGCCTCGTCCGCGATGAGTGTCGGGATGCCTCCTCGTATCGGATACAACCGGGTTCCCGAAGCGGTGACCAGTCCGGCCTGCAGCGGCTGATCGACTTTTTGGTCCAACGCATCTCGAAGCGTTCCTTGGCCGATCTGATCATTCAATTTTGCCAGCAAGGAATCGTCCGCCATTGATAGCACGCACCCCTCCAACGGACAGCGTAGAATCCGCAATAGGCCCGGATCGATTGCATATTTCGTTTCATTCATGCGATTTGACTCAGTTTGATGCGGGGTGAAATCCGAACAGTACTTTGAGGCTTACAACCAATCATCCGAATCAGGCGAGGGACTGCCATGACTACTCGGATCTTATCTCCGGTTGTCGGAATGGGAATCGCGTTAGCGGGACTCACGACGGCACTTTTCACGAGTCAAACGAGCCACGCGGCCGACGCTGCTGGCTATTACACCGATCCAGCCACTGGGATTGTGTACCGTCAAGTGACCAAAACGGTCGAACGACCCGTGGTTGAAACCAAGGTCGAAACCCAAGAACAAACGGTGTTCCATCCGCAAACGGTCACCGAAACCAAGCCCGAGGCACGAACGGTTTTCACGCCGGTCGTCGACTATCACTGGGAACCACGGTTGGAAGGCCGCTGGAATCCATTCCGTCAGCCGACTGTCGCGTACCGCCATGTGCCTCGCGCCCGCTGGCAAGCGCAGCAAGAAATCGTCAATCGAACGGAGACACGGACGCAGTGGGTTGCTGAGAAGCGCACCGTCGACGTCCCCAAATTGGTTCAGCGGATCGAGCGCGAACAAAAAGTCGATTACGAACCGGTGGGGCGCGTCGCGCCTGCCGGTGCGGACCCACCGGGGGCCAGCAACGCATTGGCATCTCGACTTCGGCCGATGGATTCCGGAACACGGGTCGAACCGCTTTCGGCGCCTCAGTATTACGTCTCGCCCACGCCAACCATTGCGGCAACGGCGATCGCATCGACCAGCGGTTCGGTGGGGCGAATGACAAGCGATCCGCCGCGTCGCACGGCCAGCCAAGGCGGGCTGCGTGGCACCGAGCTGTATCCGACCGCGCCGGCCGGATACGGACAAGCTTTACCACCGACAAGCACTGGGACCGGAGTCGCCGCGCTTCCCGTGATGTCGTTATGGCGATGAGCAAAGGTTTCCAGGTCACCGGTTCTAGGTATTAGGTGGTTGAACGCCTAATACCTATTACCTTGGTGCCGATCGGAAACTATTTCAGCTCGACAGAGCCGCCAGCTTCTTCGACTTCGGCCTTGACCTTTTCGGCTTCTTCCTTCGAGACCGCTTCTTTCAAAGTGGCTGGGCAGGCTTCGACCATCTTCTTGGCTTCCATCAGGGAAGCGCCGGTCAGGTTCTTGACGACCTTGACGACGTTCAGCTTCTTTTCGCCGAACCCGGTCAGAACCACGTCGAACTCCGTTTTTTCGACTTCGGCTGCACCGGCACCGTCGCCACCGCCAGCTGCGGCCATCACGACACCACCACCGGCGGCAGGTTCGATACCATGCACGTCCTTCAGGTAGTCGCTTAGCTCTTTGGCTTGCTTCAGCGTCAAGTCGGCGATCTTATCGCCCATCTCTTTAGTTTCAGCACCATACTCGGCGACTGCGGTTGCTTCTTCTGACATCTCTAAAATACCTCAAAAACAGTTTGGTGATTTGATAAAGCGATATGGTTTAGCGTTGGTTACGCATGATTCGGAATCGGGTCACCCGATGATCACTCGTCGCCTTCGCCCTTTTGTTTCAGCTGGCTGTTGAGCATCTTGCCAGGTCCGAGCATGGCACCGGATAGCTGCGATCCAGGACCGAGGATCTGTCCGACCAGCATCGAAATCTGTTCTTCGCGGCTGGGCCATTTGCTGACAGCTTTCAGGCCATCGGCGTCCAGTTTTTCGCCATCCATGACACCGCCATCGGCGACGAACTTTTCAAACTTTTCCTTGTCTTTATCGAGCCGGACAACTTCCTTGACCAGCGAAACAAAGTCGGTCGATCCCCAGCAGACGGCGACTTGTCCGCCGGCGCCTTCGAACGCGGGCGCCAAGGACGTGCCCTCGGTTGCGCGGCGGGCTAACGAGTTCTTGACGATCATCATACTGATGTCTTTTTCGCTAAGCTCGTTACGCAATTCGTTCGTCGCGTTCGCGTCCATGCCGACGTAGCTGACCACGACAGCGTCTTCAACACCATCAAGTCGCCGCTGGATGTCGCGGGTCACGAGTTCTTTGACGTATTTACTCATCGGATTGGTTCACTGATCGGAATTTAATTCTGGAGCGTGATTTGGTTCGTCACTTTGGTGTGACCGAGCCGTTGGTTGAACGACTCATCGTCTAAATGCCGTATGCTTTCTTGCGCCGTATGCTTTTTTGCCTTGTGCGTTGCATCAGGGCGAATCGACTGGTCAGCCAAACTTGCACCCTGCTTCGCACGTTGCGACCGCATGACGACTGGCGTCTGTGGCACAACGGTGGGACTTAGCAGGCGACTCGCACACTGGGGCTCATCGTTGCACAGATTGCCACACCTTTGACGTAAGTTCCTTTGATCGTCTGAGGCTTGAGGCCTTCGATGAAGTTCAGGAACGATTGGATGTTTTCGACCAGCTTCGGCGATTCGAAGCTCATCTTGCCGACCATGGCGTGGACGTTGCCGCCTTTATCGTTACGGAATTCGACCTTACCGGCCTTGTATTCGCCAACCACTTTGGCGACGTCGGGCGTCACGGTTCCGGCACGCGGGCTGGGCATCAATCCGCGGGGACCGAGGACACGACCGAGCGGTCCGACCAGTCCCATCATGTCCGGGGCTGCGATGCAGACGTCGAAGTCCGTCCAGCCGTCTTTGATTTTTTTGGCCAAATCTTCCTGGCCGACCACATCGGCACCGGCCTCTTCGGCAGCCGTGGCGGCGTCACCTTTGGCAAAGACGACGACGCGTTGGGTCTTGCCGATCCCGTTGGGCAGTACCAACGATCCACGGATGATCTGATCCGCCTGGTTCGGGTCGACGCCCAAACGCATGTGGATCTCGACCGTTTGATCGAACTTAGTCGAATCGTATTTCTTGAGAGCCTCAACGGCTTCGTCTAACGGAAGCAGGTTGCTGGGCTGTTTTTCGAGCGAGGCGCGATAGCGCTTGGATTTTTTACCCATCGGGTCACGACCTTCATCATGTCGGGTGGTTCGGCGAGTGTCACCTGTCCCGCGAGTTTTCGAGGGCATCTCGAACGCGGCGGCAAACTCTCCCACTTGGTTCGCGGACACCGATTGCGCCGCGAAGATCACGAAGATGGCGAACCTGGCCAGAATCGTCAACGCCAATCACGCTCTCTGACGGCGGTTTTTTGCAAGATTTGTGCCGAACCGCTCCTCGGTGTTCCAAGAATCCGCGGATACATGCCTAGAATGCGCATGATGCGGACGTTGCGGCAGGAAGTTTTTTTCTTTCGGGCAAGCCACGCTGGGACTCGGTCGTCCCGCTGACTGGACTCGCTGAGTGGACCCACTGAGTGGCCCTAGTCGTGTCAAAATCTATCTTGCGTGAATACCATTGGATATGTCGAGAGAATCTGGGATGTGTACTGCCGAAAATCTCCGCCAAGCGTCCTGCAAGCCCTGTGAGGGCGGTATTCCGACGCTGTCGCGTGCGGAAGCGGAGTCATTGTTGCAGGCGATACCCGACTGGTCGCTGAGCGAGGACGCCACGCTGATCTCGCGAAAAATCAATTGCGGCAACTTCGCCAAAGCAATCGCGCTGATGGGGCGAATTGCCGAAGTGGCTGAATCGGAGCAGCACCATCCCGATTTGCATCTAACCGGTTATCGCCATCTTCGCGTAGATTTGACCACGCACGCGATTGGGGGGCTGAGCGAAAATGACTTCATCGTGGCAGCCAAGATCGATCCGCTGATTTAATTGCCATGCCACTGCCCCGACACCGCTTGCTCGCAATTTTGGACGAATGTAATGGCGATGACCTTTGGAGCATCGAGCAGTGCAACCTGCGCCGCGTGCCCCAGGACTGGATTGACGAACTGGCCGACACCTTCGAGTCGGGTTTCAAAACCGACAGTCAGACAATCTACGAGCATCACGCCGTGACAAATCACTACCGTGGCGTCCGCGACGTCGATCTGGCCCGCCGCGCCGCGGCCGAAATGGGTATGAACGTGGACCGAATCACGGCCAGCGCCTTCACTCGCCGCGGCGTTGTTCAAGCGATCAAGCAGGCAATAATGGACGGCGATGACTGATTGAGGCTTGTCAGATCGGCGTCCGTCTGGTCATAATCCGGGACGATTTCTGAACCAATTCAAGAATAACACTCACCGAGTACGAGCGGACTGATGGCTGGCCGTAGCAAGAAAAAAGCGGAAACGATCTTCCTCGTTTGCGAAGAGAATGGCGACTATAACTACACCCTGAAGCGCAAGCCGGGTGGCGAAAAGCTGCGTTTGAAGAAATACAGCCCACGTCTGCGCAAGCACACCTGGCACGTCGAAAAGAAGAAGTAGTTGCTGACGCCGTACCCGTTTGCGCAGTTGCGACGGGTCCGCCGGAATCCGCCCTGCGCCATCTCAGCATGTGTTGTTACAGCACGTGCTGTTTCAAAATGGCGGGTTTTATCGGTGATTCCGACATGCCGGTCATTCCGGTTTGCCAGGCCGATCGAGAATCGGCCGCACCCACCGCGTGGCTGCCAACGCCCGCATCAAACTTTTGTCGCAGTAGCGATGGGCTAATTGCGGCTCACGATTCAACGGCGACACCTTCGGAGTCACGGATGCAACGACAGTGGCGGATCATGCCCCATGATCGGGCGCGAGTAGAACAGCTGATCTCCGCCACTCGTCTTCCCCCCGTTGTTGCCCAGCTCTTGGTCAGCCGCGGCGTCTATAACGGTGACGACGCCCAGCGATTTCTTTGTACCAAATTGACCGGCCTCCGCGATCCGCAGCAGTTGCCCGGGATCCCGGCCGCGACCGCGATTCTGATCGAGGCGATTCAGGCCAAGACACCAATCGTGATTTACGGCGACTACGATGCCGACGGAATGACTGGCACGTCCATCCTGGTCAACGGCATTCGGTTGTTGGGCGGCGACGTTAGTTACTATGTGCCGAACCGATTAGAAGACGGATACGGTCTCAACGAGAATGCGATCTGCAAGTTGGCCGAGCGCGGAAAGAAGCTGATCGTCTCGGTCGATTGCGGTATCACCAGCGTTCGCCACGCCGAACTGTGTCGCGAACTGGGCGTCAAGCTGATCGTGACTGATCACCACCAGATGAGCGATCAGCTGCCCGACGCCGACGCCATCGTCCACCCTCGATTGCCAGGAACGAGTTATCCGTTCGGCGAACTTTGTGGCGCCGGCGTGGCGTTCAAGTTGGCTTGGTCGTTGTGTCAGGAAAAGTGTGGTGCCAAAAAAGTCACCGATCCAATGCGTCGATTCTTGATGCAATCACTGTCCCTAGCCGCGATCGGAACCGTGGCCGACGTCGTTCCGTTGCTGGATGAAAATCGAATTCTCGTCGAGCACGGCATCCGCATGTTGCGAGCCGAGCCGATGATCGGACTGGTCGAACTGATGCGGCGCAGCAAGCTCGACCAAGCCGTTTCACTTAACACCGAAAGCATCTCGTTCAACATCGCACCCCGTTTGAACGCCGCCGGACGATTGGGGCAAGCTCAATTGGCCGTCGAGCTGTTAACGACGAACGATTCCGAGCGAGCCGCCGCGCTGGCCGAATACATTGATCAGCTGAACGGAAATCGCGACAGCTTGCAGCGTAGCGTTTACTTGGCCGCGCAAAAGCAAGTCAAAACGGACTTTGACGCCGAATCCGATCCTGCGTTGGTTTTGGCAGGAGTCGGTTGGCATCAAGGCGTCATCGGCATCGTGGCGGGCCGTTTGGCCGACAAGTATGGCAAGCCTGTCTTTATTCTTTCGATGGATCAGGCCGGCAAGACGTCTGCTGTCGGGTCCGGCCGTGTCGGTGGTACCGCAATCAATCTGCACGAAGCGCTTGGCCAGTGCAGCGATCGACTGATTCGCTTCGGCGGTCACCAAGCGGCTGCCGGTTTGACGATCGATGAACGACAGATCGATGCGTTTCGAGGTGACTTCTGCGAAGCGGTTGCCCAGCAAGCCGCTGAGATCAACGTGGAACCCGAGATCGCGATCGATGCCGAAGCCGCGCTCGGGCAATTGACCGTCGAAACGATCAAGCAGATGGAAATGTTGGCGCCCTTTGGCGCCGGTAATCCTCGCCCGATCCTCTACTGTGGCAACGTCCGGCTTGACGAACCGGCACGCAAAATGGGCGGCGGCGATCGGCACCTGAGCGTCAAGTTTCGGCAGGGCAGCAAGGTCATACGCGGCGTCGCTTTTGGTGCGGGTGAATGGTGCGATGAATTGAATTCGGTCAGCGGCCCGATCGAGATCGCCTACCGTCCAGTCATCAATGACTTTCGAGGCTTCCAAAAGGCCGAAGTGCACCTCGTCGATTGGCGCCCCGCCGTTATCCCTGAACCGGCGACAAGCTAAGCCCGTCCCACACGCGACCATCAAGATTCTGGCCCAGTCGTCTCAACGAAGACTGGCTTGTCCACGCCCTGGGGATTTTGCCAGAACACCCGCTTCTCGCAGCCGAACGATTCTTGCGGCCTGCACTGGAGTCTCCGCCCTGCCTCCCACGAGGCGGCGCGAGTATCTTGATTGACGGCAATCTAGGTGGTCCTGGCTGTTTGCGTCGAGGTTTCAGAGCGCTTAATCTATCAGTCGCCGCTATGCCGGCCTCAGGGAACACTATCGCAAGCAACGACAGATCAAGAGTCTCAACATGTCGATGTACCCTTCCAATCGAACCAGCAAACGTGTCTCGCGCCGCCAAGCCCAACAGCAGACTCGGTGGTCCGTTGACATTCTCGAGCCGCGATTGATGCTGGCCGGTGATGCCGGTGCAGTCGTCGCCGAAGTTGCTGTCGAAGGTGAAAGCCAAGCCGACGCGCCGGTGTCAAATCACGATGTGGGCTCACGTGCCAGCGAAAGCTCATTGAGAGAAGTTCTGCCGAGCGAAGTCATTGCGAGCGAATCCTTGGCTGCCGAGATTGCGATAATTGATGCATCGGTCGATATCACCGATGAAGTCGCACAGTTGGGACGTCGCAACGTCGACATTGTTGTCATTGATAGCGCGTCGGATCCGTTGGATCAAATCACTGAAGTGTTGCGTGATCGCCGAGGCGTGACGGCACTGCACATTGTTTCGCACGGCAGCGATGGGCAATTGATGTTGGGCGGGCGCGTGATTGACACATCGCAATTGACCTTGCGCAGCGATCAAATTGCAATGTGGCAAAACTCATTGTCTGAAAAAGCAGACATCTTGTTGTACGGATGCGATGTTTCAGCATCGGATGTGGGAACCACGTTCATTCAAACGCTTGCGCGGCTGACGTCTGCCGATGTTGCCGCGTCCACCGATCGCACCGGAACCGAATCCAGCGGAGGCGATTGGGTGCTCGAGTCGACCGTTGGCCAGATCGATACCGATTTGTTCGCCGCATCGAGTGAGCTTGCGCGAATTGACGTCACGTTACCGATCACGATCCGAGCTGCCGGGAGTGAAGGCGACGAAGAAATGCAGTTGCAAGTTGCCGGCGAGATCGTTCAGACGTGGACCAATGTCGGTGGCAATGCCTATGCCGGTCAGTATCAGACGTTTACCTACGACAACACCGGACCGGTCGATGCCGATGATGTCCGCGTTTTGTTTACCAACGCCATTTATCTTCCTGCGCAAGGGATCGATCGCAACCTGAGAGTCGACAACGTGACGATCGACGGGGTCGTGTTCGAATCCGAGGACCCCAGCGTCTATAGCACTGGCACGTGGCGTCCCGATGATGGAATTCAGCCGGGTTTCCGCGAAAGTGAATTTCTTCATGGCAACGGATATTTTCAATACGGGGAAAACCCCAACAGCGGCAGCGTGATCACCATTTACGCCGCCGGAAACGAGAACGCCGAAACGATGCAGCTATGGATCGGCGGCGAAAACGTAAAGACGTGGACGAACATCGGCGGAAACGCATACGCGAGACAATTCGAGGCTTATCAATTCACCGCAGACAGCACGGTCACCGCCGACGATATCCAAGTTCACTTCACCAATGCACGTTACCAAAACAATGGCGAGATCGATTACAACTTGCGCGTCGACCGGATCGTAATTGATAGCGCGACTTTCCAAACCGAGGCACCCAATGTTTATTCCACGGGAACCTGGCAAAACGGATCGGTCACGCCTGGGTTCAAGCAGAGCGAAATGCTGCATTCCAACGGCTATTTCCAGTACGGCAGTACCAGCAACGCTGGAACGATTGCTTTGGAAACCAGTAACGTTCAAGTGGACGAAGATGCGGGATCGGTAACATTGAACGTCGTCCGCTCCGGTGGCAGCGACGGGCAAATCACCGTGGACTATGCGACACAGTCGGGTACCGCTTCCGGCGGCACCGATTTCTTGCCCCAGACGGGGACGCTGACGTTCGCAGACGGCGAGACCGTACGCCCGATTGTGATTCCGATCGTGGACGATGACGTCACCGAACCGACTGAAGAGTTCAACGTGACCATTGAAAATGTGTTGGGCGGCGCGACGTTGCTCGTTCCACGGACGGCGACGGTCACGATCATTGATGATGGTGTCGTCTTGCCCGACTACGTTAACTTCAGTTCCGTTGCTGGGCTCAACTTAAACGGTGTGGCGGCTCAGGTCGGCGACGAATTGCATTTGACCGCGACGGATCTGAATGAAGCAGGATCGGCGTTTTTTGAGACACCGATTTCCCTGGGCGGTGACGCCTCGTTTCGAAGCTCTTTCAGTTTCCGGATGACCGGCGGTGCCGGCGGAGCCGATGGTTTGGCGTTTGCGATTCACAACGACTCGCAAGGCAGTGATGCAATTGGCGGTTCCGGCGGCGCACTTGGATTCAGCGGAATCACCAATGCCATCGCTGTCGAATTTGATTCGTATCAGAATCCTTGGGACATCAACGCGAATCATGTTTCGATCCTTGACGCGGATGTCGAAACCGCTTTGCGGACCAGCACGGCCGACTTTGATTTGAACGATGGGTCGGAGTATTTCGCATGGGTCGATTACAACGGGACCAGCGATGTGTTGGCGGTCTATCTTTCCGATTCGGCGAGTAAGCCGACGGTGGCACTGCTGAAAACGATAGTCGACTTGGAATCGCAAATCGGATCGACGGCCTACTTTGGTTTCACCGCGGCAACGGGTGGGCTTGCCGATTCGCATCAGATTGGCGGTTGGCAATTGGACCAACAAGATCCGCCACTGGACCCACCGACGCAGCCCGGCGACACGGTCACCGCTGTGAATGTGATCACCGGGGTGAACCAGCCGACGGCGGTGGAATGGTTGCCCAACGGATCCATGCTGATCGCGCAAAAGAGCGGCGTCGTGCGAACGGCCAGCAATGGATCGCTCAGCGCGACGCCATTCATTGACATCTCGGGCATCGTCAACGACGTTCGCGATCGTGGACTGCTGGACATCGCGGTGCATCCGGAATTCGAAGAAAATCCTTACGTCTATCTGCTGTTCACGTATGATCCGCCGGAAGTCAACCAACAAGCCGTTGGCACACTGGCCGGTCCGGATGGTCGTGGTAATCGCGCCGGTCGATTGATTCGCGTGACCGCCGATGTCCAGACCGATTACCAAACCGCCGTTGCCGGCAGCGAGGTGGTGCTGTTGGGGACGAACAGCACATGGGACAACTTCAACGCCTCTGCCAACAGCACCTTTGATTTCGACGAGCCGCCGGCCGGTGAAGATGAAAACGGTAACTATGTGCAAGATTTTATCGCCAGCGATAGCGAATCTCACACCGTCGGTGGGCTGGCCTTTGGAGTCGACGGAAACCTGTTTGTCTCGATCGGTGACGGTGCCAGTTACAACCAAGTGGACGTCCGCGCCGACCGCGTGCAAGACATTGACAGTTTGTCAGGTAAAATCCTGCGAATCGATCCACTGACAGGACAAGGCTTGCCGGACAACCCACATTTCGATGGGAATCCTGATTCGAACCGCAGCAAGGTTTACCAGCGTGGTTTGAGAAATCCATTCCGCATCTCGGTCGATCCTGTGGGCGGACAACTGTTTATTGGCGACGTCGGTTGGGGACAGTGGGAAGAAGTGAACGCGGCGGGTCCCGGGGCAAACTTCGGTTGGCCGTTTTATGAAGGCGGCAGCGGAGTCAGTAACATCCTGTGGCCATATGCCAACACCGCCGAGGGCGCTGATTTCTTTGCCGAGAACCCAAGTGTTGACGCATCGTTGTACGCGCTAAGTCATCAAGCCGATGGAATCAACGCGATCGTGATGGGCGATGTCTACCGCGGGCCGTTGTACGGCAGCGAATACGTTGGCGATGTTTTCTTTAATGACCTGGGGCAAGGGATCGTCCGTCACGCCTCGCTGGACGCCGATGGCAATATCACTGACGTTTCCACCTTTACCACCGGTGCGAATGTGGTGGTTGCGATCAGCCAAGGTCCCGACGGCGCGTTGTACTTTGTCGATCTGGACAGCAATTTGATCGGTCGCTGGGAAATCGTTTAACGCTCTGGGGCGGGCAAAAATCTGCGATTGAAATTGCACGAATGCACCGGCAATGGGCTGCTGGCAAACGCATAGGGCTAAAGCGCTGGGTAATCGCGCTGGGCCGATCAGTGGTGATAACACCAGTGCCGGATCGCTTTTTCGTAAAGCTCGATTCCGCGAGTGAGCTGATCGATGGCCAGCCATTCATCGGTGGTGTGGGCTTGTTGAATGTCGCCGGGACCACAGACGACCAGTTGGCGCAATTCCGTAAATTCGCCTCCATCGGTGCCGTAGCAAACCGTTTCCGATGTCGCCTGCTCGGCCAAATCGCACATCGTTCGGACGCAGGCTGAATCAGGATCGACCCATACCGGTGACCCTCCGCGATAGCGATGGAATTCCAGGTCCAGTTCATCGGCACGTTGGCGAGCGATTTCGATCAGGTCGTCGCCGCTAATGCCGGGCATCGTACGAAAACTGACCCAAGCGTCGCAGCGATCCGGTGTGACGTTGATTGCGGTGCCGTGTCCGTCGACGCCAAAGTTCCACGTCAATGTCGGTGGGTCGAACCGCTCGTCACGATAACGTGATTCATTTTCGGTACGACGAAAAAGTTCCAGCAGTGTTTGCAGCATCGGGACCATCGCGATCGTCGCATTGATCCCGTCGCGAGTGCTGCTGTGGGCGGCCCTACCGCGGCTGATGATCCGAAAACCCGTGATACCCTTGTGCGCATGAACCACGGACAGCCCCGTGGGTTCGCCGATGATTCCAACCGGTTGGTGCTTTACCAGCGTTCGGTACTGCGAATCGTTCGCGACCAAATGCCGCGCGCCGTCAAAGCCGAGTTCTTCATCGGCGGTGCAGACCACCCACAGCGGCGATGACTGTTGGTTCGGATCCGTGTTCGCGTCGACCCGGGCAATGGCCGACAGCATCGCCACCAGCGAACCCTTCATGTCGCACGCCCCACGGCCGTAGATGCGTTCGTCTTGAATCACCGCAGTGAAAGGGTCGCCGCCGGGTCCTGTCCACGTATCTGCGGGAACCACGTCGGTGTGACAGAAATAAGCCAATCCGCCGACTGCGGCACGATCGTCTCCGCCACGTCGAGCGATCAGATTGGTCTTGGTGACCCCGTGTGCATCAACATATTCGCTTCGCTGGACGTCAAACCTCAACGATTGCAAATGTTCCGCGACGCAATCCGAGATCGCCGTGTTGCTTGAAGAACTGACCGTGTTGAATCCGATCAATTCTCGCAACCGTTCAATACTTGTTGACGTGCTATCACTGCTTGTTGACGTGCTATCACTCATTGGCGTGCTAGACGGTGTGCTATTTGTCTCGCTGTCTTGCGTATCCGTCATCAGGAATTCCGTTTGCAAAATTCGTCGGATCATCTACCGCCGGCTACTGCATTGATGCCGGCAGCCGCATTGATTCAGACGGTCCAGCGTTCCCGTCCCAGGTTCAATGCCAAAAACCTAGCGGAACAGTTGTTCGATCGTATCGGCGATTTGTTTCGGGGCCGCGCCGGGGACCTCTTCTGACGATTGGAGCCATCCAATCGCTTCATTGCGATAGTCACGATTGGCGTTGGGCGCGATCGCTTGATAACACGCTTTGGCGACGTGATTCGTAGCCTTGTCTTGCGGCAAAGCGAACTCGGCCATGCGATGCGCCAAATTCATAGGCAGCTCGTCGAACGTGAACGACTTGTTCTTGCCGGCGTAACGAATGACCAACAAGTTGGGCGCGACTTCCACCACCGCAATGGTCAACGCGTCGCCCACTTGGATTGACTCGGCGGGTTGTCGTGACAGCACACCGCGTTCGATCGCGCCGTAATAATAAGCCGCCAAGTCGGCGAGTTCGTAAAGTATGTCGACTTCCTTTCGCTGATCATCCGTCATCAACGATTCCTTTAGCGTGGAAGCGGCCGGTGTCATTTCTTTCCATTTGGCGTTGCGGATCAGTTCGCGAAGATCCTCGATCTTGGCGTCCATTACTTTGACGCTCTCTTCGCTCATTTCTATTTCACCGGACTCACTTGCCGGCCGGACAGCCATGACCGCCGAAGGGTCTTCCATTGGCCCGTTCATTGGCCCGTTCATTGGCCCGTTCATCGCCGCGGGTTCACTGGAGTTCATTGCAGGCGTGGGGGCCTCAGGATCGGCCGACTGCGCATCACTGTTTTGCATGTCACCGTTTTGCATCGCCGTGTTTTGCATCGCAGTGTCTTGCATTTTATTGCTCTGTGCCTGGGCGGGCTGTTGGTCCGGATCCCGGTCCAGCAATTCTTGCAGTTCCGGCGGCAATCCTTCGATGGGCTCGCCATCCTGCAGCAGACTTGGTTCGTCGGCCGATGGTGCTTCCATCCCGTTGGCCAGCGACTTTGGCATGACGGGATCAAAGCTGGGTTCGCTCGCGGGTCGGTCGACCGCAACCGGCTGGTCAATCGCAACGGGTCTCGCGGCAACACTCTTGTTTCCTGTACTTGGCTTGCCGGTGCTAATCGTTAGCGAACCATTTGTTTTAGAGATTGCCAGTTCACCTGGACCGTAGAACACAAAGTAGCCAAGAATGCCGATGACCAAGAATAGTCCTAACGTCATCAGGCCCAAAAACAAATTGGAATTAGAACGTCGCCGCCGCCGCGATGTACCGCTCTTGACGGTGACCAATTTCGGCGCGGCGGCAAGATCGCCGACCGGTGAAACCGGTGTTGATGTTGACGGTGCGGGAACCGATGTTGGTGCCGGAACCGTTGACGGTGTGGCGGGCGCCATGGGTGAAACGCTGGCGTCGGGCAAAATGCCGGCCAATGGATCGGTGGTGGGCAAGACACCGGCAAGCGGATCCGTCGGCGGATCGTTCGCCGATTCGCTTGCCGGGTCGGGAAGATGCACGATACCGAATTTGGCATCCAGTTCATTCCGCTTTTGTGGATCCTTCAGAATCGATTCGGCTTGTTGGACCAGTTTGGCGGCCGTTTTCCAGACCTTCGGGTCGGAGTTGTCTTTTCGTTTTTTCAGCCGAGAGATTGTCGACCTGATCGCCGACGCGACGACGTTCGCATCCGATTCACCCGGCTCGAGTCCGAAAACCTGGTACGCGTGCGGGTACTTCTCACCGCTTGGGATCGGCAGCAGATCGGAGACTTTACTGGCGGGCATATCGCTGGCGAAGGTCGTGGTGCTAAGGGAGGTAGGAGCTAGGGAATTCTCCGATGCGGGCGCCGGATCGGACGTCGACGCACGGTGGAATCGTCGTTCCTGCATTATACCTCTGGTGACGAGAGGGCCGAAACGTTGAATCTCGCGTTCATTCAGCCATTTGCAGCAGGCCGCGACAGGCCAGATTGCTAACTTGCTGATGCTGCTGTCGCAAGTATTTCGAGATGATCGCGGCATCGCCCCCCGTCACAACCAGTCTCGCCGCCGCCGGATCGTCACCGTTGGCGCATTCCTGATTCGATGCATATTGTTCGGCCAGACGATCGATTCCCGCAGCTGCACCGGTTAAAACGCCAAGTCGGATCGCGTCAACCGTATTTTTGGCCGGCCGTAATCGCTGGCATGCCTGCGTGCCGGGTTTGCATTCCGACGCGGTGCTTGCCTGTTGCCATTCGATTTTTGGCAACGCGTCGGTCCCGGTTGCGAGGACTCGCGTCTGCAATCGCAGCCCCGGCATGATCGCTCCGCCATGAAAGTGGCCTTGATCGCAAACCCAGTCGACCGTGATCGCGCTGCCGGCATCGACGACGACGACGGCCGACTTGAAACGGTTCCACGCGGCAAAGGCGCCCAGCAATCGGTCCACCCCGACGCGACCGGGATCGTCGACGTCGGCTTGGATCGGGACGTCGACCGAGTGGACTTGCTTGATCGATGCGGATCCGTCACCACGTTCGATGGCGCGACCAAGTTGATCTGCGGCTTCACGGTGAACGCTCGCAATCCACCAACACGTTCGGTTGCAGCCCGCGTGTTCGCGCACCCAGTCGATCGCGGCGGTGTGCCAATCGGGCGCGTCGAGATAAATCGAGTGTTCGTCTAGACGGTTCGAGTCGTCTTTGTCAACAAACGATTCGTGTCGGCGCACGCATAGCTTTAGCGCCGAATTGCCGACATCGGCGGCGACCGTACAGACATCCGAGTTCACTGAGCGCCCTTCGCCGCGGGATCGTCGAAATCTTTCGATTGATGATCATCGGACAGCGCGGCGGTTGGGCCGGCCAAGTGTGGCGGTACACGTCGGGGACGGGCGTCGTTCGATTCCGCTTCGTCGCTTTGACGCAGAATCGGCACTTCCTCGCCTGCAGCCTGCATGCGGGCACGTCGTTGGCTGACCCGATCCATGATTTCGTGTTTCAGTTCGTCCAGTCCGTCGCCGACCATCGCGCTGATCAAAAAGACCGTCTTTCCGGTTCGTTCCGACAGAGCTTGGTGAACCGCGGCGGCCGATTCCATTTCGCTTTTGGTGACGACGATGATTTCATCTCGTTCGGCCAGCGTGGCGTCGTATTCCGCCAATTCGCTGCGAATGGCTTCGTAGTTCTCGATCGGGTCAGATTCGTCAGTCGGTTCCGGTTCAACGAGGTGAACGAGCAAACCGGCCCGCTCGACGTGTCGCAAGAATTCGTGCCCCAACCCGACGCCGTCGCTGGCGCCTTCGATCAATCCTGGGATGTCGGCCAGCACAAAGGACCGTTCGCCGGTGACGTCAACGATGCCAAGATTGGGATGCTTGGTTGTAAAGGGATAGTCTGCGATCTCGGGCCGCGCACTGCTGATGCGACTCAGCAGCGTGCTCTTGCCTGCGTTGGGCATACCGACCAAGCCGACATCGGCGATCGATTTCAATTCCATGATGACCCGGCGGGTTTCGCCCAATTCGCCCGGCGTCGATTCGCGCGGTGCGCGATTGGTACTGTTCTTAAAGAATGCGTTTCCACGTCCGCCGCGTCCGCCGCGAGCGACGACAAACTCATCGCCCGGATGGATCAGATCTTTGATGACGTAACCGTCTTCTGCATCGATGACGGTGGTGCCCGGTGGAACCAACAACACCTCGTCGCGACCGTTCTTGCCGTTCCGTTTGGCACCCTGGCCGGGTTGGCCTTTCTCGCCGCGATAGAAATGCCGATTCGCGTATGCGGCGAGGCTGTTGACGCCGTGCTGGGCGTGCAAAATCAGGCTGCCACCGTTGCCGCCGTCTCCGCCATCGGGACCGCCTCGCGGCACGAATTTCTCGCGACGCATGCTGCTGCAACCGTCGCCGCCTTTGCCGGCTTGTAATTCGATTTGGACGCGGTCGACGAACATGAACAAAAATCACACGTGAGGGGGGGCAATGATCAGCGGGGGCCGGCATGATACTGGCCCGCAGTGTCGACCCTCGCTCGAATCCCCCAGACTATCGAAAGATCCACCGATAGTCGAGTCGCTCGTCCAGCCCATATTGCTGCAACACGTACTGTTGGTCCTTTTCATTCTCGTACGCGGGCACGCCGAACCGGATTCGGTCTTCCGTCTGCAGGATGGCGTCGCCGGGGCGAAAGAAGTTCAGCTGCAGGGCTTTTCGGCGGTAGGGGGAATCGGCCGATTGCTCGTCTTGCTCAAACGCATTGGTCAAGCCAAAGACATTGACCGAAACAAAATCCATTGCGGGATCGACGTCGGTCCAAGTCGCGACACCCCAGACGCCCGGCCCGGACGCATCGCTGCTATAGGGAACCGTGACCCGCGAGATTTCCACGGTGTTGTAAAGCGGCGCCGTGATCTGTTCGCGAATGGCGATCTTGTCTTTGGCTGTCGGTAAGATTCGGTCAACGTACTCGGTGCCGGCTTTGTGATTGATCAGTTTCAGCATGGGAAAGACGCGTCGCGATGCGTAGCTGACCGATTCGATTCGTTTATAAAGCGGCGCGCCGGCAACCTGGTCCACCGCCGGTCGCAGGTCGCCGCCCCGGTATCGAATCCGAAAGACCATGTACCAAACCAACTTTCGCTGCAGCCGGCCGTCGGCACGAGGCACATCGACGTAGATTTGCCGAAGCGGCTTGAACGAAAATTCAAAGCAATGGATTTCGCGTCGCAGGATCACCTGCTTTGCCATTTCCGTCAGCGTGCGGCTGCGAGGATCAAAGTGCGGGGCACCCTCGGGAAAATTTGGCGCGTCCCATCGAATCTCGGGATACGAGTCCAGCAAGTCCTGCAGCGTCAATGTTCCGCTGAAGGTCTCTTTCGCATCCGGGGCTGGCGGGATGACGGTGACGACGCCCGGTGCGAAATCCGTTTGCTCGCGCGTCGACGGATCTTTTCGATTTTGACCGTCTTGGGCAATCGCCGATTGACACGTCAATCCGATCAGAATCGTCAGAATGAACCACGATGCCGCGGCATAAGCAGTGCTACGAGTTGCGAGTGTTGCAGGCATGGTCGGTCCGTTGTGATTTCCGTGCGGTCGTGGCCGCAACGAGGTCGTCTAAAGTTCTTACGCAGGTGGTGAGCAAACGGGTTGCATCGCTGGTCCCGAGTGCTTCGGATAGATGCCGAGTGCTTCGGATAACCGGCGGGGTCGAATATCCAGTGGAACCAGCAGTCTAAATCGGGACTGGCCGGGGTGGTCGGTTATCGAAGGTCACTGGCTGATTGTACATCGGCGATTTCATTCTTGGGCGAATTTGTTGCCACATCGGCCTGTGACTTTCCCGTCGCCGGCTCGCGGGAATCCATCGTTTCAGCCTTTTCTGCTCTCGTGACTGCTTTTGTCCCTTCACCCCGCTGCAGCTCATTCGGTTGCAGGAATTGCATGGTACTGGCCAGCTGCACGTCTGATCCGGCAAACCGGTCGATGCTTTGACCGTCCATCGTGAACGTGGCCACGACGCGGCGCCCAGAATCGTCCGAGAAATGCATCATGATCCACTGGATCGGGACACCCTGAACCTCGCCCTGGGCAACGACCCGCAGGACTCGCAGACCCGATTCACTTAGCCGTTGGTCGGCCTCGATCAATTGACTCAAGTTGGGGCCCAGAGATTCTTTGACATCGGTTTGGAACGCTTCCAAGGTCAATTGGCGACCCGGTTGCAGTGTCGCCAGGGGCCGCAAATCGCACTGTGCGATGCTGCGGTCATTCTCGATCATCCGCAGCATGGCGGAACCGGGAATGTCGCCCATCAGTCGCCAATGTCGATCCAGCAGCACGCTGACACCGACCTCGCGACTGATCTGTTCCACGTACAAGCGATCTTGCGGCGTGGGGGATTGGAATGAAAGCGGTGCGGGTTTGGGCGGCAGCGCGACGACTTGGTCCAGCGGCCGACGAATCATCTTGATCGTCGCGGCGACATCGAATCCCGGCTCCGCTTTTCCGATCTCGCGTGTCTCGTGAATTGCCATCGTCAACCACGTGCATGTTCCCAATGCGCGATCGAAAGTCATCTTGCCGATTGTGCGCAGCCGGGTCGGCACGCCGTCGACGGACCCATCGATTTTGCCTTCGAACTGAAGCTTTGCGGATTCTTCATCAAACGAAACGATTTCCACCGCGACGTCGGACGCATCGACGGACGTCAGATTCAACAACGAGGTCATCGCTTCGCGCGACGGGTGATATCGATCGCCGACACGCACCGCTTTGGTTGGCATCAGTCCATCAACGGCAACGCTCGAAACAGGGATCCGCAACAAATCCAGTTCATCGTGTCGGAAGTAATCTTCGGTGGCATAGATTGTCTCGGGCAACGATTCGCGACGAATGATCGTTTGACGCACTGAATCTCGCAAACCTGCTTGTTGTTCATTGCGGTTCAGTTTGCTTGACTGTTTGGCGACGTGAAAGAAACGCTCGACCGCCGTGACTTCCGAGCTGCGGTCGGCATCTTTGGGGCGTCGATACCGTTCTTCGTAATCGAACAAAACGTTGCCTTCGATCGGCAACTTCTTGTGGCTCTTTCGCGAAACCAGTGGATTCTCGGGAACGTCGACGTTCCCTTTGGTATCCATCTCAATACGGACCCGAAACAAGTCGTTTCGGTTCTTCGGCGTTAACAGCACAGCGGCGGACGTTTCAGAGTCGCCCGCCAGCAACGCGGAACACGGCACAGCGGCAGCGGTACCCAACATGGCAGTACCCAACAGAAACGTGCGGCGACCGGGACGTGTCACAAAAGAAAGCTTCGAATAATCCATCAGATTCATCGTGTGCTAGGGTCAAGAAAACGCGTTGTTTCTAAGATCGACCTCTCGAGAAGATCGATTCAGCCCACTTTCGCGCAAATGAAGAATCCGGGCATCGGCTTTAACGATTCTGAAACGTCCAAAGACCGTAGCGCTTGTCGCAGGAGTGACAACATGTCTCGCACTGAGACGAGAAACGCGTGCAAAAAATGGAAATTATTACAACCAAAGTGGACTGCTGGTCAGCGTATTGAGCGGAACCTGACGCAATTTTCTGCGTCTAACTCTTTTGGTCACAATGGTTTGCGGTAAATTTCTTGGCGAAAAGTTGAGGATTTGGCGAGTTTGGTCCTGTATTTCCACTGTATCGATGCAGCCAAACCGACAGCTGCCATTTCGACGACCATCGAACGACAGCAGCCGGGCGTAAAATATCTGTAAATCACGTCGTTTTTCAGTTTTTGCGCGCCCTGTGTCGGTGAAAACAGGCACTAAGACATCATCCAGTGAGCGAACTTGGCAGACGAATTACGCGTCTTACAATGCAGCGAACTGGGAACCAATCTGATCGCGGATGCGTATTAGATGTATTGGTCGGCGGCAAGGAGTCGTCGATCAGCCAGTGATCCATTGTGGTGATCTGCCTAAGAAAAAGGCGGTTAAGCACACAAAGGAAGCTGGCGAACAGGAGATCGCTCAAAGGATCGAGCGATACCCGGGACACACCGGTACCAAGTCGAGCGGCCCGCCGGGGCCGCAGGGAAGAAATCGACGGATTCGTACCAGGACTGGGAGATATGGCGATGCACGAAGAATATCGCGACGAGAAAATCAAAGAGCTCCGTGACCAACTGACCCGATTCGCGCCCAAAGCGAAGAAGGTTGAGCAGGCCGCGTTGGCTGAAAAACTATATTCCGAGATTGAGCCGGATCGCACCTACGCATTCGACTACTTGTGCTTTCGTGTGACGAATTATCGTCCCGAGACACCGTCCCGGCACAGCATCGCCGCGCCCGATCTGAAGCACGATCTGCGTCTGCTGATCGAAGACCTCAGTGACTCCGCCGACATCGCGATCACCGAGGTTCCCGAACCGGTTCACACCGTCGATGAACTCAGTCGGATGTTTAATGTTTCGACCAAGACGATCAGTCGTTGGCGTACATCCGGACTGGTCAGTCGCCGGTTGTTGTTCGGCGGTCGCAAACGCGTCGGGTTCCTGCACAGCAGCGTCGAGCGGTTCGTCAGCGATAACCGAGACAAGATTCGACGTGGCGAGCGGTTCAGCCAGCTTTCCGATGACGAAAAAAGCGAGATGATCGAACGCGCTCGGCAGTTGGTCGAAGGCGGCGCAAGCCTGTCGGACGTGACACGTCAGTTAGCCGAACAAATGAATCGCAGCCCCGAGACGATTCGATACACATTAAAGAACTTTGACGCGGATCATCCATCGCTGGCGATTTTCCCGAATCATCGTGGCGTCTTGAATGACGACGACAAGCGTTCGATTTTTCGTCAGTACTCGCAAGGTGCAACCGTTGCACAGCTGTCCAAGCGGTTCCAACGCACCCGGACCAGCATTCAACGCATCTTGTTGGAAATGCGAATGCAAGAAATCGGCGAAATGCCGCTCGACTACATCTACAACGAAGACTTTGAGGATGTGTCGCGCGAACCAGAATACCTCGGTGCGCCACCGGAACCTGCCAGTGCACCCCGCAAGGTTCGCGTGCCTTCGGGATTGCCAAGCTACTTGGCCGCCCTGTATGACGTGCCGCTGTTGACGCGAGAGCAAGAGTATCACTTGTTCCGTAAAATGAATTACCTCAAGCACAAAGCGAATCGCTTGCGCGAAACGCTCGAGGCGTCGGAGGGTTCGCGGTCAACGATCATGGACGAAATTGATTCGCTTTATGAAGCGGCCGTTCGTGTCAAGAACACGATTGTGCAAAGCAACTTGCGTTTGGTCGTCTCGATCGCGAAACGCCATGTTGCCAGCACGGACGATTTCTTCTCGCTGGTCAGCGACGGCAACATGTCGCTGATCCGTGCAGTCGAAAAGTTTGATTACTCGCGAGGCAATAAATTCAGTACCTATGCGTCGTGGGCGATCATGAAAAACTTCGCTCGGACGATCCCGAACGAGTTCAAGCACAAAGATCGATTCCGGACGACGACGGAAGAACTGTTCTTGTCGCGGCAAGACAATCGCTTGGACCCCTATGCCGAAGAAACGGTACAGCGGTCGCGACAGCGTGAACTTTCCAAGATTTTGAATCGCTTGGATGAACGTGAACAGCAAATCATCACGGCACGTTTCGGGCTGGGACGTGGAACCGAACCTTTGACTTTAAAGGAAGTCGGCGAAGCGATGGGTGTTACCAAGGAACGCATCCGCCAGTTGGAAGCCAGAGCCTTGAGTAAATTGCGAGATGCCGCTGATGAGGCGAAAATCGACGTTGAACTAGGATCGTAGGCGTCACCGTTCTCTGCCACCGGACACATGCCCAACGGCATGTGTCTCTGGCCGGCGCGTATCGATGATCTTTCTCTCCACGAAACACCTGCATCGAGGCCCCTCGATGCGGGTGTTTTTCGTTTCTGCTAAGTTAGCGGCCGAAATAGCATTGCTGGTGACCATGCCCCCTTTCTGCGGCCTTGCGTCGGACCAAATAATGCTCTCGCATTCACTCTTCAAGACTTCAATCTTAGATTCGGCTCATGGAAACGCGTCCGCTTGGAAATACCGGCCTCGATCTCTCGATCCTCTCTTTCGGTGCTTCATCGATCGGTGCCGAGTTTCGCCCAATTGATGTTCCCGAAGCGCTTCGTTGCGTGAATGTCGCCATTGACCGGGGCATGAACTACATCGACACGGCCGCCTATTACGGTCGTGGCCTCAGTGAGTTGATGCTAGGCCGCGTCCTGCCCGATATCCCTCGCGATTCGTTCGTCCTCAGTACGAAACTGGGACGTTACGCACCAAAGCATTTCGACTTTAGCGCAAAACGGGTTGCCGAGAGTATTGATATTTCGCTTGAGCGCATGCAGTTAGAGCACCTCGATATCGTCTTTTGCCACGACATCGAGTTCGTCAATCTGGATCAAATCGTCGACGAAACCATTCCGGCCCTTCGCAAAGAAGTCGAGAAAGGAAAGGTTCGGTTCATCGGTGTCAGTGGATACCCCATGAAGATTTTTCACGAGATGCTGAATCGTGCCGACCTTGATGTCGTTCTGTCGTACAACCACTACACCTTGCAGAACGACATGGCGCTGCAGTTGGTCCAGCCTTGCAAAGAGAAAGGCGTGGGGTTGATAAACGCCGCACCATTTTCGGCCAGATTGCTGACCGATTCAAAGCTTCCCGAATGGCACAAGTCGACGCCCGAAGTCCGGGCGGTCTGCGAAAAAGCTGCCGCGCATTGCCGTGAAAAGGGAACGGATATCGCAAAGTTGGCGCTGCAGTATTCGGTCGCAAACGATTCGTTCGCCAGTTGTGTTTCTGGTTCTGCCAATCCGGACCGGGTGGCTCAGTGGTGCGATTGGTTAGAAGAACCAATGGATCAATCGCTGGTTAGCGAGGTCTTAGAAATACTTAAACCGATTCATAATTGGATCTATGCCGACGGCCTCGACGAAAACGAAGATCCGGGCGGGCACCGGGTCGCTTAGTGGAGTCTCGTCGCTGTGACGATTCGATTGGCCCCTTTTTCTCATTCCCTCCTCTCAACCCATCACCATTTCAACCATGAAATCTTGTATCACCATCAGTCTGGTCGAAGAAGCACGCGGCGGCCCCTTTGTCTTGTGGGACGGCCTGGAAGAGTCGATCAAATTCGCAGGTGAGTTGGGATACGATGCTGTCGAAATTTTCGCGCCTGGTCCCGAAGTGATCGATATCGACGCACTTGGCGGCATGCTGGACAAGGCAAATCTGAAACTGGCCGCACTGGGAACAGGCGCCGGCTGGGTGAAACACAAATTGCAATTGGCCGACCCCGATGCGGGCAAACGCGAAAAAGCTCGCGAGTTCGTTCGCAGCATCATCGATTGCGCCGGTCAACTCGGTGCCGCTGCGATCATCGGGTCCATGCAGGGTCCAAGCGGGCACACAGGCGATGCCGACACCGCTCGGGGTTACCTCTGTGAAGCACTCGAGGATGGTGGCACGCACGCACAGCAGTACAACGTTCCGTTGATCTACGAACCCCTCAATCGATACGAGACGAAACAATGTTGTACCGTCGCCGACGGGGTCAACCTGCTAGAGTCACTGTCGACCGATAACGTTCGACTGCTTTGCGATTTGTTCCATATGAACATCGAGGAAAGTGACATTGCCGATGCGTTGTTGACCGGCGGTAAGTGGGTCGGCCACATTCATTTTGTCGATAGTAATCGACGTCCGGTCGGAAACGGGCACATGCAATACGGCCGAATCATCGCGGCTCTGCGAGCGATTGATTACCAAGGGTATCTTTGTGCCGAGGCCTTCCCGTGGCCCGATCCGCACGAGGCTGCACGCCAGACAATGCGTGCGTATCGTTACTGGACCGCAACATAACGTTCGCTTGCACGGTTCAGCCGAATCCGCCAGAAAGCGATTCCTCATCCAGGTCTTCAGAACCGAGGAACCGTTGGTCAGAGCCTTCGCCTGAGTCTTGACCTGAATAGTTGGTAAACTGTCATCTCGTTTTCGACCGACCGATGTTGAACGAGGAATTCTTGCAATGGCTTTGATGTCCGACCACCGACGCAACGGCGTATTTTTACTGCAACTTTGCTCGCTGGTGATTCTTTTCGCGCAGCGGTCGATTGCGGATGATCGTCCTAACGTTCTCATGATCTTTACCGATGATCAGGGCGTGAACGATGTCGGTTGTTACGGCAGCGAAATTCCGACTCCGCGAATCGATCAGTTGGCAACCGAAGGCGTACGCTTGACTCAGTTTTACGCCGCTAGCAGCATCTGCACGCCTTCGCGTTTTGGCTTATTCACCGGTCGTTATCCTCACCGCAGTCGCGACCAATTGCTCAGCGCGCTGATGTTCTTGACAGAGGAAGATGCAAAACGAGGAATCCGGCAGGGCGAACAAACTTACGTGTCCCTGCTGCAGGATGCTGGGTACAGCACGGCACTTGTGGGCAAATGGCATCTCGGCCACGGCAGCGAGCAGTTCTGGCCGACTCGACACGGATTTGATTCGTTCTTCGGTCACACCGGCGGCTGCGTTGATTTCTTTACGCTTCATTACGGCAATCGGCCTGACTGGTACCGCGGTCGCGATATCGTTGAAACCGAAGGCTATGCTACCGACGTCATCACCGATGAAGCATTGTCGATTCTTCGTGACCATGCGATGCACGAACCGGTGACGCGCAAGCCTTTGTACTTGCACCTTTCTTATAACGCGCCGCACTTCGGAAAGGGCTGGAACGAAGCTTCCGGCGCGACCGAGAACGTGATGCAGCCCAAGCAGGCTGACTTGGAACACGTCTCTCAGATCAAGGATCCGCTTCGTCAATCGTTCGCGGCAAAAGTTGTCGGACTCGATGATTCCATCGGTCGCGTTTTGGACGAGCTAGATCGGCAGGGATTGGCCGACAATACGATCGTTATCTTCATGACCGACCACGGTGGTGATCCTGACTACGGCGGATCTAACCTGCCGTTGCGTGGCGACAAGGCGACTCTGTTCGAAGGCGGACTGCGTGTTCCCTGTATCGTGCGCTGGCCACAGCATATCCCCGCTGCAACGCAGTGTGATGCGGTCGCATGCGCCATCGACTGGTTTCCGACCTTGTGCGAGATCGCTGGTGTTGCATTTCCGAACGAGTCGTTGGATGGCCAGTCCATTCTGCAGTCGCTGACGTCTTGCTCGACGGATCAGCCAAACCGAACGTTGGTATGGCGAACCGGCTCGCATGCCGAACTCGGTCGTAAGTCTTGGTATGCGATCCGCCAAGGGGATTGGAAATGGGTTCAGCCGCCCGAGCAATCTGGCATGCTGTTCGATTTATCGCATGATCCCAACGAGCAGCATGATGTCGCCGATCGTCACCCCGACGTTGCATCGCAACTAGAGCAGGCGGCGAAGCGATAGTCGCTCGCGGAACCGAAGCCGCAGTGCGTATCGGTTCTCGTGATGCCCAACCGCATCGATCACAGCGTCGCCGGATCGACGATGGTGTCCAGCGCGGGAATCGTTGAACCGGCGTACAGAAAAACGCGTATTTGCGTCATGGTGGGTGACAGAAGGTTTAGCTCAGCGTAGGCATCTGGAAGGGTAATGTTGGGGTCGGTGACGCGGCCAGTGGCGTTAGGATCGGCTCGCAGGATCGCCACACATCGCTGGGCCAAGCCGTCGCTGATGTGGTGTCCATCAACACTGCTGCGGTGAGCATGGGTGTGCGCAATATGGTGTCGGCTGCTGCGTACGATCGCGATTGCCGCCAGCGAGAGAATCGCCGCTGCCAGTGTGCACAATAGAATCGCAGAACCTCGACGCTGTCGCTGCATTCGTCTGGCACGCTTCATCATGGATTGTATCTTGTTTTGCATCATGCGGCCCCGCTAGAACGGAAGTGTCTCGGCAACGGTGCAGTTGACAGTCATGATTTGTCCGGTGGACGCGTCCCGGCCACGCAGCCGTATGTCGATACCCACACGATTTCTGGGTGGCGTCGCTGATCGTATCGATTGAAAAAGAATATCGCGAATGTCGCTAGCCAGTAAGACTTCGTCGGTGCCATCATCCAATATCAAGTCGCCTGACTGAACATAGATTCGCGCCAAACGCCCGTCGACGAGTTGCAGTTGCAGGGAACGATTTCCAACACCAATCACTTCCCCGGCGTCGATCGTTTCACGCAGCCACTTCAGCGTGGTTCGCAGTTGGTCTGACGTCGTGCCATGGTGGGCTCGCTGTATCGATTGGCCCGATGCGCGTATCATTCCCGCAATCGGAACCAACATGACCGCAACGAGTGCTGTGCATGCGATGACTTCCAACAAGCTGATTCCATGCCGCGTCAACGGGCGGCGGGTGTACGATCTGCATTTCATGGCGACGCCCACTGAGTACGAATGTTCTCGGCAGGTTCACTGGCATCAAGCCGGTCATCGCCGTCGAAGTCTTGCCAGACTTCGATATCAATGGTCAATAGTCTTGCCGGCGCAGCGATCGTCGGGTCGGCACTGATGCGTGTTCGTGATTTCAGGTCGGGTCCGTCTGCAACAGTGACTTCGCGGATTACATCGGTGGGATTCGACCAAGCGAGATCAAACGCGGCCGGACTCGATAGAGCGATCTTGGTCGCTTCGAGTTGATTTTCGGCCTCGAACATCATGGTTTTGCGGTTGGTCAGCCGCGCGTGGCACGACTGTGATTGGCTGATCAGATGGGCTGACGGAATCAAGATCACCGCAAGCAACATCGAACCGGCAGCAACATCAAGCAGTGTTGCGCCACGACGACGTGAATGCGCGCGCCGTGCGTTGCGATAGGAATTGGATGTCAATTCGTTCGGCATGAGTCTTCTCACGGTAGTCGCACGGTGACTTGGCCCGTCGTGGGTGTCACCACAATTTGTCCCGCGACGCGGCCCTGAGTGACTGTCCAGGTTGCTGCTCGCGAAACCGTTCCATCGGCGGCGAACACGATTTCAGAGGGGCGAACTCTTAGTCGAATTTCATCGCCCAGCACAACGATGCCACGCTGCTCACCTCGAAAGGGGCCGGCCGCTTCGGTAATTTCCAATTGTTCAACATTGTTCACGCGAGTCCGTCGGACTCGAACGGTGCACCGGTTAGCGATCGCGGTATTGCGAGCCAAGTCGAGTGTTTGTGAAACATCAATGGTTAGATATCGGACGGTGCGATTAGCAACCCAGTTGCTGTCCAAGACGAACGAGCTGGCGATCGCGGCACCGCTAAGAATCAGTACGACCAAAATCGCTTCGATCATCGTTACGCCGCAGCGTACGGTACCGCCGCGGTAACGTACGTGTTGTTCTTGCGCTAGCTGTGCAAGATCGCGACGCATGACGATTCCTAACAGGTTCAAAGGTTACGAAAAAAGTCCGTCGGCTTGACGTGCACAGACGGCACGCGGACCCGACGGACCAATGGGTTGTCCACCTATCGGGCGCGTTCATTCGCCCCTTATTCGTGGTCGATTATCGTTTCGTAAACGTTCCGGTCGCTCGCGTGTACGTATAGTTGCGACGGATGTTACGAACGCGGTCTTGTGCGGCTTGATCGGCGTTGGACAGGTATCCGGCGGTGACCAAATCATTCACACTTCGCGGGAACGAGCCTTCTTCGAGGAAGTAGGTCTGAGCCATGCTATTGAGCGTCGCGATCTCTTGTTCGGCAAGTTTAGCTTCACTCTTGGCTCGCATCGGCGCGACTGTTGCAACAGTCGCGGCCGCAACAACCGCTAAGATGACAACCGCAGCGATGACTTCCAGCAGCGAGAAGCCGTTCTTTTTATTCTTTTTCATATTCGTTGATCTGGCTCTGAAATTGAGGGTAAAAAGAGGGCTCGCACGCAACCGCGTTCCTCTCGTCTAATGGAAACGTAGGTCACAAAATGCGTTGGTGCGGGAATACTGAACAAAATGAATAAAGACTTTTCATGCATTAGTCCGATTGACGACGAGATCGTGTGGTCGGGCACCGAAACCAGTGCGGCTGATGTCCGTCGTGCCATGCAGAAATCTGCGGCCGCGGCAAGTTCGTGGCGCGAAACCGACGTGCAGCAGCGAATTGAAATCGTCCAGCAATTCGCCGGTCATCTAGAACGACACCGGGATGACGTGGCCCATTTAATCAGTCGTGAAGTGGGTAAGCTGACTTGGGATGCGCAAGGCGAAGTGGCTGCGGCAATCGCCAAAGCGGATTTGTCGATCCAAGCCCTACAGCAGCGCCGGAGTGATCAGGTGCCGCCCGCTGAGCCCGCGGGCGATTCGGCAACGCTGACACGTGCGGTCCGCTACCAGCCGATCGGTGTCGCCTTGGTCTTGGGGCCCTTCAATTTTCCGTTGCACTTGCCCGGTGGTCAGATCATCCCTGCGTTGTTGGCTGGCAACACGGTCGTGTTTAAACCGAGTGACCAAGCAACCGCCGTTGGGCGGTGGATCGCCGATGCATGGAATAAGGTGGGGCTGCCCCCGGATGTGCTGCAATTGATCGTGGGCGGTGTGGACACGGCAATTGCTGCGATCGACGCTCCCGAGGTTGCAGGCGTGTTTCTGACCGGCAGCCGAGCGGCCGGCCGCGCGATTCATCGTCAACTAGCCGGACGCCCCGAAGTCCTGTTGGCACTCGAACTTGGCGGAAACAATCCGATTGTCGTGAGCGACGAAGTTGACGCAGAAGTCGCGGCATCGATCGTTTCATTTTCGGCTTTCGTTTCCGCCGGGCAGAGATGCACATGTGCTCGTCGCGCGATTTACGTTCATAATCAAGTCGCGCCACAGTCCGGCGGGTTGGCCCAATTCGACGCACTCATTCGTGCAACCGAAGCACTTCGCGTCGGGTTACCTGAGGAGCCTGACACGCAGATTGGACCACTGATCTCTCGCAGCGCCGCCGACTCACTCCACGAGACCTACGACAGACTCGTTCAATTAGGTTGCGAACCACTGGCGGAGTGGCGCGTCGATCCGCGGCGCGAAAATCTAGTCTTTCCATCAATTTTGGACGCCAGCAAGATCAGCGAAGAAGCGTTTGCGTCGATCGGTGAAATGGAGTGGTTCGGACCGCTGTTAGTGGTCCGCGTTGCCAAGGACTTAGACAAGGCGACGCATCTGGCCGCACAGACGCCGTATGGATTGGCCGCCTCGTTGCTTGGCGGCGATCAACATGCGTTCGAAACGTTTGTCCAGAATGTCGGTGCCGGCGTCGTGAACTGGAACCGCGCTACGACCGGAGCGGCAGGTACGCTTCCGTTCGGCGGACGTGGACACAGTGGCAACCACCGCCCGGCGGGGTTTTATGCAATTGATTTTTGCAACGAACCTATTTCGTCGCTTCAGCTGGAACACCCCGATACCTCGGATCCTTGGAGTGTTACCAAGTGACGCTGATCGAAGTGCAAGTCGATCGTTTGGTCGGACCTACGCATCACTTTGGTGGACTAGGCGTAGGCAACCTCGCATCACAGCAACATGCCGGGCAAATATCCAATCCTCAGGCAGCAGCGCTGCAGGGGTTGGACAAGATGAAACGAGTTGCGCAATTGGGCGTTCCACAGGTGATCCTCGCGCCACAACCACGACCGGATTTCGAATTCTTCAAACGTGTCGGTTTTGACGGAACCGAAACCGAGCGATTACGGCAGGCAATCCAGTCGGATTTCCGTGTTCTGTCGGCGTCGCTAAGTTCGTCGGCGATGTGGGTTGCGAATGCCGCAACCGTTTCGGCGGCAGTCGACAATCGTTATGGCGTCACATCATTGACGGTTGCAAATCTTGTTGCAAGTTTGCATCGGTCAATAGAACCGGACGTGACGTACGCCGATTTGCGGCAATCGATGCCGCCGGGCGTTAAGGTAATGCCTCACTTGTTCGGCGGCGCAGAGATGCGTGACGAAGGCGCCGCGAATCACATGCGTCTAGGATCGAGCCAGAACATCGCGGGAATTCATGTTTTTGTCTACGGTGATGGATCACCGGCCCCACAACAGCGTTGGCCGCGACAGACACGCGCTGCATGCCAGGCGATCGCGCGACAACACGGGCTTCATCCCGCTGATACGTTTTATCTAAAGCAACATCCCGATGCGATCGATGCCGGCGCGTTCCACAACGACGTTGTTGCCGCGAGTCACCATGATTTGATGCTGTATCATGAAAGGGCGTTTCATAACGCGGACGCTACGTTGGCCGCAATCGACCAGCGATATCAACAGCGTTTCGGTCGGCCGCTTCGGCGCGAGGTCGTCACGAGCGAGCAGTTATCTTTGGACGACTCGGTTTCGGCTTACCTTTTCAATAGCCAGATTGTATCCCCCGGTGATACAAGTCGGGCACCGGTACTGGTCGGCCCGGCGCAAGTCCGGCGGCACGACCAAGCCAATCGAATCGTCACCGATTGGTGCGATCGGCAACTCTTTTCGGCCGCAATCTTTGTCGACTTGGACCAGAGCATGGCGGGCGGCGGCGGTCCGGCATGTTTGCGGTTACGTGTTCCGATGACGCCCGTTGAAATGAGTCAGATTCCGGAATCGGTTCGGTGGAGCGAGTCGCTTGATCAACGTTTACGACAGATTATCCAAGAAACGTATCCCACCGAGTTCGCGCCGGCGCACTTGATCGATGCGTCAACATTAAGCAAAGTGATCAAAGCGCAGTCGGCACTTCGCGACGCGTTGTCGGGGTGAAAGCGCGGCGATCGCAGTTCAATCCCATCACTTGGTCATGACGCTAGCGGCGTCGATCGCAAACCTCTCTCATGTATGCGGTGATGTCCCGGTCAGGCATGTCATGTGCGATTCGGTCATCTGCCGTTCGGATGTGAACGCGTTCGTGAACTTCACTCGGCGATCGGGCCATAGAATTCGGGGCGGCGATCCTTGAATCGATCGATCGCGTGTGTGCCTCGGGTCCGTTCAATTCGTTTGTTGCGAGCGACCGAAAGGTCGATTTCGGCAACCAACAAAGTTTCGCTATCGTCAACAGACCGTGCCAGCACAACACCATCGGGTCCACAAATGCTGCTGCGGCCGTAAAAGCGAAATCCGTTTTCGGTGCCGACGCGATTGGCTGCGGCGAAGTACAGATGGTTTTCCATGCTGCGGGCCGGCGGAACCACTTCGGCCGCCCGCTCAGCCGGAGATGGCCAGTTCGTCCCCAGGGCGATGATGTCGGCACCGGCGAGCGCCAGAACTCGCATTGGCTCGGGAAACGAACCGTCATAACAAATCGCCAGCCCAACTTTGGCACCGCCGGCCGCGAGTACCTGATAGGGCCGGTTGCCTCGATCAACGAAGCGATCGACGCCTACCTGTGGTAGATGAATCTTGCGATAGTGGCCGATTACGCCCTCACCGCCGATCAATGCGGACGCATTGAACAGTGATGTCCGTGAAGACGGCTGAGACGACGCATGCGAAGACGTGGCATCTGAATTCAAGAGATCCGACTTTTCAAGAAATCCGATCGTCACATGCAGGTTGTATTTCGCCGCGGCTTGAGCAATTGCTGAAAATGCCGGATCATCTAGGCTCATTGCGTTTCGGATCGCATGGTCACGGTCGCCGTAGGCGTAACCGCTGAGCATACATTCGGGAAATACGACCAGTTCGGCACCGTCTTGAGCAGCCCTTTCGATCCATCGAAGCGTTCGTTCTAGGTTGGCCTGAATGTTGGCAAACTGGATATCGGTCTGGACGCAAGCAAGCAACATCGTAATACATCCCGGTTCGAACATCTTCGTTCAATCTTTCCGCAAGGTCGGCGCACACTATGAATGACACCCACTTTGATTATGACTTATTCGTCATCGGAAGCGGACCTGGTGGCGAGGGAGCCGCCATGCAAGCGTCCAAAGGAGGATTGCGGGTCGCGATCGCTGAACGTTACGAACAAATCGGCGGCGGTTGCACGCACTGGGGCACGATCCCCAGCAAGTCATTGCGGTATGCGATCACGCAAACGACGAATGCGTTAAAGAACCCGACTTTCCGAGAACTCGGTATTCATACAAGTCCCAGTCTTGCGCAATTAAAACGCGGCACCCAAGCGATTGTTTCGCGGCAAGTGACGATGCGTCAGTCTTTCTACGATCGCAACAACGTGCCGATCTATTTTGGTCAGGCACGTTTTGTCGATGATCATACGATTGCGATCGCTGATGAACGGATCACTGCTAAGAATTTCGTGATCGCGACCGGCAGTCGGCCGTACCATCCAGAAGGTGTCGATTTTTCGCACCGTAATATTTTCGACAGCGATTCGATTTTAGACATGGATGAGAAACCCGCATCCATTTGCATCTACGGTGCCGGGGTGATCGGGTGTGAGTATGCATCGATGTTTCGCAATCTGGGCATCAAGATCAACCTTGTCAACACACGCGGCAAGTTGTTGGAATTCTTGGATGACGAAATCATCGATGCATTGTCTTACCATCTCCGCGACCAAGGCGTCATCATTCGACACAATGAATTGATGGAAGGGATCGAAGGTACCGACGACGGTGTCATTTTGAAATTGAAAAGTGGAAAGCAATTCAAAACAGATATTCTGCTGTGGGCCAACGGTCGGTCGGGCAACACCGAAGACCTCGGGTTGGAAAACGTCGGCATTGATCCTAACAAGCGAGGCCAAATCAACGTCGACGAGCAGTTTCAGACGTTGCGCGAGAATATTTACGCAGTTGGCGACGTTATCGGCTATCCGTCGCTGGCCAGTGCGGCCTACACACAGGGCCGTGCCGCGGGGATGCACATCTTGGGCGAAAAAGATGGCAACCTGCGTCTGCATGACATCCCGACCGGAATCTACACCAGCCCGGAAATCAGCAGCGTCGGCAAGACCGAACGAGAGCTGACGTCGGAGTGCGTTCCCTATGAAGTGGGGCACAGTCAATTCAAGAGCTTGGCACGGGCCCAAATCACCGGGGCGACGACCGGAATGTTAAAGCTGTTGTTTCACCGCGAGACACTCGAAATCCTCGGTGTCCACTGCTTTGGCGCGAACGCTTCGGAGATCGTGCACATCGGCCAAGCGATCATGAACCAGCCGGGTGCTCAGAATACATTGGAGTACTTTGTTGAAACCACGTTCAACTATCCGACCATGGCGGAAGCCTATCGCGTTGCCGCACTGAATGGCCTGAATCGATTGTTCTAAGCAGCGGGTGGCGTCGACTGCAATCCGACATCTCGCGCCGAGCGACGCGAGATGTGAACGTTTGTTTGGCCGACACCAGCCTGATCGGCGTAGGCGTTGTTTGCTTCGCCGTCGTATCCTTTGCTCAGCAATCGCCGCAGAGCGTGAAACGATTTTTACGAATCGATTTCGACGCGTTCGCCTCGCGTATCACGGCAATCCATTTCCAGATGCTCGGGGTACAAGCCTTCACTTCCCAGAATCTGTACGGCCATTCCGCCGGCGTCTTCCATTTCCATGACGCTGCGGCGCTTTTTGTTGTTCAGATGCGCGGCCACCGCATCGTTGACACGGACGGTCACGCGTTTGATGTGCTCGTTTTTGACCGCCAGGGCCAGCATTCGCACAACTTCGATCGACATGCTCTCGGCGGTTTTCACAAGTCCGCGTCCCTGGCAGCAAGGACAGTCTTGATAGATGCTGCGTTTCAGGCTCGGGCGAATCCGTTGCCTCGTCATCTCGATCAAGCCAAACGGACTGGTACGTAAGATTTTGGTACGCGCGCGATCCGATGACATCGCTTCCTTGAGCGCTTTTTCCAGTTTGCGGCGATAACTCTCTTTTCGCATGTCGATGAAGTCATTGACGATCACACCGCCGAGGTCGCGCAGACGCAATTGTCTGGCGATCTCTTTTGCCGCAGCAAGGTTCAACTTGAATGCGTTCTCTTCAGCAGACGTGTTACCACGGAAGCTGCCGCTGTTAACGTCGATCGCGACGAGTGCTTCGGTCGGGTCGATCACGATCGATCCGCCATCGGGCAATTCCACCTGCCGCTGGTTGATCTTCATGATCTCTTCTTCCAGCTTGTATTTATGGAACAACGGTTCGCGGCCTTCGAACAATTTGATCCGGTCGACGAAACGCGGCATAACCATTTTCAGGAAGTCACGTGCTTTGTTGTACGCCTCGGGTTGGTCGATCAGGATTTGGTCGATCTCGTCGCTAAAGATGTCGCGAATCGTTCGAATGATCAGATCACTCTCTTCGAATATCTCGCCCGGGTCGGTGGTTGTTTTGACTCGCTTGACGATCGCTTTCCACAACCGCAGCAAGTATTCCATGTCGCGTTGAAGCTCTTTCTCGCTGCGACCGGCGCCGGCGGTACGAACGATGAATCCAAGGCCCTTGGGCGGATTCAGCGAGAGCAAACATCGTTTCAAGCGGCGACGGTCGTCGTCGTCTTCGATTTTTCGGCTGACACCGACGCGGGCGAGTGCCGGCATCAGGACAAGATAGCGTCCGGGGATCGAGATGTACGTGCTGAGCGTCGGACCTTTGGTGCCGATGCCTTCCTTGATGACCTGCACAAGGACTTCGTCGCCACGGCGAAAAATTTCTTGGATCGGGGGTTTGACGCGTGGGCGTCCACCCTTGAACGCATGCTTGCTGCCGCGTCCTGATTCGCGTGCGCGCTTGGCGGCCGCTTCCGCCATCTCATCCGATTCGCGCATGATTTCATCGGGGTCGTAACCGCCGGCGCGAAAGTACTGTGGTTCGACGTCGCTGATATGCAAGAAGCCATTGCGCCCGACGCCAAAATCGACGAAGGCGGCTTGGATGCTGGGTTCAAGATTGACGATTTTTCCGCGGTAGATGTTTCCGGCGTAGGCTTCGACGCTCTTGCGCTCGACATACAATTCGTCTAGGCGACCGTCGTCAAGCACAGCGATGCGGCACTCCTCGGGTTGGAGCACGTTGATCAACATTTTCTTACTCATGGTCATTCACCTCTTCCGGGTGTTAGGCCCGCTTGATCCGCCGGAAGAATCTTCGACGGATGGACGCGGACGGTTTCGATGTTCGGTTGATGTAGGGTCGTTGTCGGCGGCAGTGGCGACGCACTCGGCGTCGTCAGTCTCAAATTCCTTTAGCAAGACAACTTTGGTTCGTGTGATCAGAGCCCCCTGCTCTGTCCAATTTGCCGCATCAATATTTTCAAGCACATCGCCGGGACGTAGCGAAGCAGTCGCACTTGCGGCAAGCGTCAAAAAGAGTTGGCGGTCTTCGATGCGTAGGTCGGTGATTTGTTCCGGCACGCTGACCGTGACGATCTTGTTCTTGCGCGTGAACGAAATCGTGGGTTCGCTAAGCAGGCGCGCGATCGCTTGTCTGGTTTTATCAACGTCGACCGTATCGGGGATCGAGATGATGTAATCGGTCGATCGCAGCTGTGCTTTGCCAAAACCGTCAGGCAATCGGTGGACGCTATGAATCACCAGGCCGGGTTGTCGGTCGCTGCACAGCCGGTCAAGCAGTTCCGTCACCGACAGGTCCTCGGCTAATTCGATTTCAACGACTTCGTCCAAGCTCTCAACGCCCAACGCCAAGGCGGACGGAAAAGCGACTCTCGGTTTCGGGTGAAAACCTTCGGTCATCGATAGTTTTAAAGCGGCACGACGGAGCAGTCGTTCCCAAAGTCTCGCCAAGTCGCGATGGCTGATCCACCGCAGCAGATCGACTTTCGCAAAGCGTATGCGGTAACGGATGCGGATCGGTTCGGGATCGGCGGCTTGCGGGCCGGCGGTTGGCAAACCAGCCGTTTGCGCGTCGGGATTCTCTGAGTCCGAGGTACCGGGAGCCCGGTTTTCAGATTCGCCCGTGGTAGATGCGTTGGTTAGTGACCGATCATCCGATGCGTCGCTGGTCGAATCGTTGACACTTTGTCGTCCAGCGATCTGCTGGTCCGGCGATGTCTCGTCGTTCGAGTTCGATGCGGCGTTCGTCACAGCGTGCATGTTGGTTGGGATTGGAATAGCTCTAGTCTACGATTAGCTCGGGCACGATCGCGCCCAACCGGTCAAGCAAGTACAGGTCGACGTCTCTTGCGGCTTCTAGTTTCATCACACGTTCGGCGATTTTTTGACACTGTGAAATGGAAACACTGCGGATCGCCTTTTTAACGCGTGGTAGCGCCGACGGCGGCACGCTTAAGTTGCGAATGCCCAGCCCCAGCAACAGCAGCGCGCGGCCGGGATTGCTACTCATTTCCCCGCATACCGAAAGTGGCGTGTTGCTGCTGTCGGCGATTTCAACGGTGTGTTTGATCAAACGCAGTACCGATGGGTCACTCGACTGGTAAAGTTCTGCGACGTATTCGTTGCTGCGATCGACTGCGAGCGTGTACTGGGCCAGATCGTTGGTTCCGATACTCAAAAAGTCAACTTCGCGAACAAAGTGATCCAGCATCATGACCGCGGCGGGCACTTCGACCATCATGCCGACAGGGATGTCGCTGCGGTGCGGGATACCGGCTTCGGCCAGGTCTTCGGCGACGACCTTTAACAACATTTTGGCTTGTCTTAGTTCCGCGATCGTGGTGATCAGCGGAAACATCAGCCGAATATCACCGTGCACGGCGGCTCGCAGGACGGCTCGCAATTGAGGGCGAAACAAGTCAAGGTTTCGCAGCGAAAGTCGGATACTTCGCAGCCCCAGAAAGGGATTGTGTTCATTCTCGGCAAGCGGACGATGGCCCATCTTGTCGGCGCCCAGGTCCAAGGTTCTTAGTACGACGGGGCGGCCGCCCATCTCGCGAACCACTTGGCTGTAAGCGTTGTAGTGGTCCTCTTCGCTGGGTTCTTCTGCGCTGGACAAGTACAAGAATTCGGTCCGGTACAGTCCGATGCCATCGGCACCGCGATCTAAACAGGCCTTGGTTTCGTGCGGAAATTCGATGTTTGCATTGAGTCGAATGCGAACACCGTCGGCAGTTTCAGCCGGCAGGTCACGAAGCTCGGCCAGTCGTGCCGTTAGTGACCGTCGTTGCTCGCGACGTTGTTCGTACTTCTGCAGCGTCTCTTGGTCAGGATCGATGATCACACGACCGCGATCACCGTCGACAATGACCTGGGTCGAACTCGCGATCGAATCGATGAATGGTCCGATCCCGACGACAGCAGGTAATTCGAGTCCTTTTGCGACGATCGCCGTGTGTCCACCGGAGCCGCCCGTTTCGGTGCAGAACCCACGCACATAACGGCGGTCAAGATTCGCCGTCTCGCTGGGCGTCAGGCTGTGAGACATCACGATGACGGGTTCGCTTAAGTCCGACAGCGGTTGGCGTTCGACAGCACCCAACTGCAGCAACAATTGTTTTTCGATGTCCAAGACATCTTCGGCCCGATCGGCCAACAGTGGGTTGGAAAGTCGGCGCAGGGCGGCTGCATAGTTATTCAGAACGCGGCTAACCGCATAAGCGGCCGACTGGTTTTGCTCGCGGATGCGTCCGCCCAGTTCGCTGTGCAAACGCGGGTCGTGCAGCATCTGCAGCTGGGCGGCAAAGATATCGCCGGTTTGCTCGCCGGCGACTGCCGAAGTTTCCAGGCGATTCGCTTCCAGGTGCTCGGAAACCGCGTCGACCGCTCGGGTCAGGCGCGCATACTCCTCATCCGCATCTTCTGCGGCGACGAGGCAACGGGAAATTCGATAACCATCAGCGTCCAGCACTAAGGCCGGGCCGATGGCGACTCCCGATGAGACGGGGATACCCTGCAGTTCGACCATCGTCTGTCGACAGATTTCGATCGACTTGTTCCGAGCAAGCATTGCGAATTGATGGTTACCGCATCGATCCAGTGGGGATCAACGCTTGGTCGGCAACCAACACGGCTAGCTCGGCCGTCACGCTGCCGGTGCAGCGGACGGTTCGTCAAGCGGTCCATCGATTCGTTCGTTGTAAGTGGATAGGGGAACCCGAGGGCAGCCGAATCGGACTGCTCTCGCGAGAACCTGTGCGGTGTTCGGACTTACGAATCCACCGCGGGCTTCGCCCCTTCGATCTCGTTAGTTTCTTCAAATCCCGCTTCGAATAACTCGCTGATCGACTGCAGCGCTGACGCCGCATCACCGCCCAGTGCCGTCAAGGACAGCTGCGTCCCCTGTGCGGCACCCAGCGTCAGAATCGACAAAATGCTCTTGCAGTCAACGAGCTGGCCGTCTTTGCCGATTTGAATCTCGGATTCAAATTGGTTCGCCAGCCGGACAAGCATGTCGGCCGGGCGCGCATGCAACCCCTGTGGATTGCAGACAGTGACGGTTCGAGTTAGCGGAGTATTACTCATCAGCCGGAAGCAAACTGGTTGTCGTCAGCTTCTTGTAAGAGTTGGTGGATATCGTCTGGTGTCTTGCTTTGCTTTAAGAAGCGACAGAACGTTTCGTCACGAAGCTGACGAGAGATGTTTTCGAGTGCCCGCAGGTGATCGCCGGGACGTTCTGGTGGGCTGACCAATAGAAAGAACAGTTGGACACGTTCGCCATCGAGTGAATCGAAATCGACTCCCTCTTCGCTGACACCGACGGTGCCAACCAACTTTTGCACACTCGGGTGCTTGGTGTGAGGAACAGCGACGCCACGGCCGATGCCAGTGCTGCCAAGTTCCTCGCGTTTCATGATCGCCGCGACGATATCGTCGTATTGATCCGCGTCCAATTCGCCGGCATCAAGCAGCGACTGGACAAGTTCACGAATCGCCTCTTCCTTTGTCGCCGCTTTTAGCTCGGCGCAAATGGCTTTCGTGTTAATAAAATCAGAAAACTTCATTTTCGATGCGATCCCTATGTGTTGCGTCGCGTGATTAGCATTCGCCAATTGTTATGTGTTAAATGTGATGGTTGATGATGGCCCCGGATCTGATCCGGTGACCAACGTTCTGGTGTGCTGACCAGAAATTTTCAATGGCCCCGATTTCTCTTGTCTTAAGTCTTGCTTTTTCAAATCTTGATTGGTGGATGTCCATTCGGATGATATTTCATTCGACCGGACATGGACAGTGAATCTTGTGGCGATTGGTCGATCATCCTTCGGCAGTGCCCACCGGCTTGGCCGTCGCAGCGGTGTCAGCGATCCGAAACACGTGATCGACGGCGGCCGGAAGCCTCGTCTGTCATGGCGTTTCCCGGTGGTATACACCCCATCACTGGTCGGTCACGATCGTTTGGCGATGACTGGTCGGTCATCGAGTCGGTAATGATGTGCCCGGATGATGTCTGCTGTTATGTAAAATCGATGCCTGCTTCAAGTTTTCGATTCGCTGTAATGTCCTCGTGCTTGACCCTGCATAGGGGTGTGGTGATGTCATGCTTGCCACGGGAGGGGCCGCCGCTTGGTCGCGTTGGCGACGGGCAGTGCTGGCGGAATCGCCAGCACTGACCCAAGGTATCGTGTTAGTCTTCGTCGCCCACAACCGGGGCATCCATGTGCTTGATTCCAGTCGCGCGGTGCCCTGTCTTCTTTTCCTTCAGTCGTCTTAGTTGTTGTTCGACCTTGGGGATCGCCAAATCCAATGCCGCAATCACCGTGGTCGCTTCTGCGGTCCCGATACAATCGTCCGCTTGTTCGGCTGAGACGCGAATTTCGACCGTCGGCTTTTCAAGGTGTTCCAGGTCAATCGTGACTTCGATGGCGTTGACGCGATCGTAAAGACGTCGAAGCTTTCCGGCTTTCTCTTCGACCAGGGCGTGATCGCCTTTTTGAAGACTTCCGTGACGTGCTGAAACGTTTACCTGCATGGTGTTTTCTCTCCAATAGAAACAACAATGGCTTTGGCGACGGCTGTGAGTCACGCGACCGACAGCCCCTGGCTCATCCTAAGGGCGGACCGAGGGTATCGCGATGCGAAACGCGAGCGGCACCCAATCGCGAGTCAAAACTCGTCCGCAAGCACTCACGCTTGCGCGAATAGGAAATCCGGGGAGACAAAACAACGCATTCCATACCGTCGCCATCTAAAAACACAGCATAAGCGAGATTCGTCCCTGCGAATAGCGATCCTTTTTGTCCGGGGAATATCGGGGGAATATTCGTCCCTTGGTATTCCCTCAATGCGCCCGCGAGAATCCGCCCGTTGCTGACCCCCACGCCGCAAGCCCGACGCCGCGAGCCCCGCGCCGCCGAATCGCTGTGTAAAACGCGTTTTTACCGTGAATCTGATCGTTTTACGTTCCGATGATCAGGTTCCAGTATTGCCCCGACGGACCGTCCTGCCACGGTGGTTCGTCCTGCCACGGTGGTTCCTTGGGCTGAACGGTGGTTCTTGGGGCTGAACGGTGGTTCTTGGGGCTGAATTGCGGCACGGCATGCGCCTGGGAACGCCAATGCAAATGGGGTTCTCGCGGAAACCCGCTGAAAACGGTGATGGCGTCAATCTGCAATTCCTCTGGGCCGCGATCTTCTCTCGGCCGCGATTCTGTCTGCAAACGGGCCGACCCTGGCACGTCGATCGTCTCTCGCCGGCTTTCTCTGCGGTCGAGCACGACCGACTGTCGACACGCCGTGGACAAAATACGGGAGCCCGTGTTATTCTCTGCGGTTTGACCGTTTCAATCGACGAATCAGTCTAATTCTTTCCACCGCCACCAACCCCGCGAAACGTCCATGGCCCGAAAGGTCGTCAATCGAAAGGAAAAAGCCGCTGAAGCCGAGGCGGCTGAAAAGCTGCTCTTGGCAAAGAAAAAGTCGAGCAAGCGTAAGTCGAAATCAGCGGCAGACGTCCGGCTAAGACTCTATTGGGGTGTCTTCAGCCAGAACCTCAAACGCGTGGCGGTTTTCGAGTTCGACCAAGAAAAAGAAGCTCAGAAACGAGCGGTCGAGCTGAGCAAAGGCGGTAAATCTCCGCACTTTATTCAGAAAGTCAAAGAGGAAATCAAGCTCGAGTGACGTCGATACGGTTACCTGCCGAGTGGGAGCCGCAAGCGGCGATCTGGCTCGCTTGGCCGCACAGCCGTGATACCTGGCCGGGTCGAGTCGTCTCGAAATCGCAAGCCTCGGCACTTCGGTCGACCCCGCGGTTCGATGCCATCCCGCCGTTCTTTGCCCGTTGGGCCCAACTGATCGCCGAAGACACTCCGGTTCGGATTTTGGGACGGCGTGATGACGATGCGTCCCGGCAACTCGGCGGGTCGAACATCCAGTGGCTCGATGTGCCGACTAACGATTGTTGGATCCGCGACTATGGACCGACGTTTGTCTTCCACAGCGACTTGCCCACTGCCGACGCTTGTCGTCTGCAAGCGATCGATTGGCGATACAACGCGTGGGGCGGTAAGTATCCGCCGTGGGACGACGATGATGCCGTCGCCTCGCGTCTTGCCCGGCATCTGCAGATTCCGGTCGTCCGAAACGAACTTTGCCTCGAAGGCGGCGCGCTGGAAACCGACGGAACCGGTCGGCTGCTGACGACCAAGTCGTGTCTGGTCACTCCGACGCGAAACCCAGATCTCTTGACCGAAGAAATCGAACGCGGTTTGCGCGAATCATTGGGCCTGCGCGAAGTCGTGTGGCTCGACGGTGGTCTAGCGGGCGACGATACGGATGGTCACATCGACCAACTGGCTCGTTTTATCGACCCTCAAAACATCGTTGTTGCGGCATGCCACGATACCAGTGACGAGAATCACTCGCTGTTGGCGGGACTTGGCGACCAATTGGTCCGGTGGGCTGATCAAACCGATCCGCAGCCTGTGATCCACTCACTGCCGATTCCTCCCGCCAGAAAGATTGACGGCCAGCGCGTTCCCGAAAGCTATTGCAATTTCTTGTGGCTGTCGCGAACACGTCTGCTGGTTCCAACTTTCGGACATCAATTATCGGATGATCGTGCGCTGGGGATCCTGCGCGATTTGGTTGCCGCCTACGGTACCGATGTGATCGGCATCGATTGCCGTGACTTGATTTGGGGACTGGGGGCCCTGCACTGCGCCAGTCGTGACCAGCCCGCTAGCGCATTCTGATTCAATGCCCGAGTCGTCGACGTGTGCGAATCTTAATTCGTTCGATCATGACCGTCTTTCTCTAGGCCGTCATCGTGCTTGGTTTCACCGGTCACTAGTTGTCTTAGTTCTTGTTCGGTGGAATCCAGTTCGGCGCCAAAGAACGCGTCGGCGTCCAGCAGTTTCCAGGCGCGCCGCAAGCCATCGATCGAATCTTGATAGCGCGCGATGGCTGCTTGTTTCCGGCCCTGTCGGGCAAGCAAGTCGGCGAGTTGGCGCTGAGCGCGCGCGAGTCGCTGCAGTTGTTCGGGGTGCTCGTCTTCATCAGGCCACTGTTGCCCAAGATCCGATATCAGGGATTGGTAGACGTCGACTGCGTCATCCACATCGCCGTTGCTCACCAACAATTTGGCAAGTTCCGTTTGGGCCGTGTGTGAGAGTCGGTGATGATGAGATTCTTGGCGGACCCGTGCAAGCCAACGTGCCGTTTCGGTTGCCGTCGCCAAGTCGGCAACACTCGCAGTGTGTTTTTGTTCTCGTTGATGTCGCTGGTGAGCGGCCAATTCCAGTCGCACCGATGCGGATGCCGCTTTCGCGACGTCGTTTGATATTTTTTCGGATCGTTCTGTCGGCAGCATGTCTCGCAGTCGTTGCCGGTAACGATCGGTTGTGGACTGAACCGCCTTGGCGGAATCATCGACCATCAACTGGCCGATCCACGTGTTGACTTGTTCGATCCGCACGTCCGGGGACGTTTCGTCCAGGTTCGACAGGATCGTGTTTGCTTGATCGTAATACGCGATCGCGGTGATCGGGTCATTGGTCAAACGAAAGAGATCACCTAGACGCAAATGGCATTTGGCACGTTCGAGCCACACAACGGATTCGGCAGGATGCTCGACGCCCTTCTCCATTGCCCGTGGCGACCAGACCGGTTGGTCAATCAATCGTTGGTACTGCTTGATGGCTTTCTCAAGTAGTTCATGACGCACCGGTTCCATGCCGGGGAAAAAATCCAGCGAGCCGCTGAGGCCGACCAGCCACTGGTCGGCCGCGTCACGTGCGTCGATCATGTTTTCAACGGCGGACCGGTGCGAGGATTCGGCGTCAATCCGTGCGGCAAGTTCAGCGCGATGGGCTCGGTGGATCACCACACCAAACAGACAAGATGCGATCAACAGCACAAGCGTGCTGACGGCGATGGTCGTGGCGATCGTTCGATTGCGTTTGCACCACCGTACGATCCGGTCGATCATCGAATCGCGATGAACCGACACGGCGGCACCGGCAATGAAACGTCGCACATCGTCGGCAAGTTCGGATGCCGAATCGTAACGCTTATCACGATCAGAGCTGGTCGCCGTCTGAATCATCGAATTCAAAGCCGGTGCAACGTTCCGTTTGGATAATTGCAGAGGCTTCTCGCCGGCTTGCTTGACCTGCGCGAGCACTTCGTCGGTGCCGAGTCCGGTGTAGGGGCTCTTGCCGGCAACGATTTCGTACAGAATCATGCCGAGCGAATAGATGTCAGAGCGTTGGTCGAGCCGGTCGGACTCACCGCGCGCTTGTTCCGGTGACATGTACGCGGGTGTACCAGAGACCCAACGCTGCGATGCCTTTGATTGCTCGTCGGATTGGATTTTCGACGCTAGTCCCCAGTCCAATACGATGGTTTCGCCAAACTCGCCAACCATGATGTTGGCCGGTTTAAGATCGCGGTGAATAATTCCCTGCTCGTGCGCGTAAGCGACCGCTTCACAAGTATCGATAAATCTTTCAAGCAGCGGTGTGATCGCTTCGGTCAGTTGATGCTGCGAGATCGGTTTGTATCGGCACCGGGCACGGGCCTCGTTGTGCCGTGATTGAATCTGTTGATGCAATGTGTCACCCTCAAGCAACTTCATCACATAATAGGCTTCGGCTTGTTCACCCTCGTGATCGGCAACACCCAGTTCGTGTACGGGAACGATTCCCGGATGCTGAAGCTGACTCGTCACACGGGCTTCGTGCATGAACTGGTGGCGCAAGCGATCCGAGATTCCCTGGTCGCCAATCAGACGCTTGACCGCTACTTCGCGCTGCAGAGCTCGGTCGACGACCCGATCGACGATTCCACAACCGCCACGCGCGACCTCTTGAATCCGCTGGTACCGGCCTAAACCATCGGGGATCGAATCGGAACTGCGATTGGAAACCTTCACAGGTGTTTCAATCCGTCTGGGGGTTCCCGCACTGATGGTTGCCGCTTCTTCACGGGGGGCACCGACTTCTTCACTAGCCGTGCCGGATTCCTGGTTGACGGCAACGGACGGAAATTCGGCTACCGGATGCACAAGCGGTGCATTGGGGTGTTTCGCAGGCCCGAAAACAGTTGGCTCAGCGGAGGAGGGATCGGAGGTCGGCATGGTGACGGTCTCGGCTCTCGGTCCGATGCGGGCATTCTCGATCGGAGTCCGCGGACGAAGACTTCGAATCTCGGTGGCTTAGCGGTTTGGAACTCTGTGGCTTTGCGGTTTGGAATGCCACGACGGCGAAATCACACCAGCGAGTCGTGATCATCGTTGCGATTGCCGCGATGTTCCGATTGCAACGAAAACATCGTTTGCAAGCATTGGCAAGCAGCCTGCCCCGCAATTGATCTGCTTAAGTCGCCAAGATCGCAATGAAGGGTTTCGGCTAGCCAACTTTAGGTCATGGCTAAACCAATCGCGGCCGTTTTGGTGGTGGGAGGCAAGAAATCGTTTTCCGCGTCGACGAGGCACGCCAGCGGTCAGTTTGCGGCATTGACCGGCATCAGTTGCATCATGCCGACATGACGGTGTCCGCATTGGACAGTGTCAGCATTGGACAGTGTCAGCATTGGACGGAGTAAGTATTGGACGGTGTCAGCAGTGTTCGCGGGCTTTCTGGCGGACTTTAGCAAAACTGACCTTGATTCGGAATGTTTTCAGTTCCTACTGTCCTTGGCAATCGCCCACGCAATGTTTCGTTGCGTCATGTCCGAGGTGACCCGGATCTAAGAATCGGTCAGTCATGTATAAACGCCAGACAGCACAGACGCCCCCACCATGCCGATGGACCACAACTTGGTCGGCTTGCATTGCGGCTGGACTGTTGTCGACGCTGCTGGGATGCACTCAGAATCCATACTTGGCGGCGCCCGTCGGAACGGCATGGCAAGGCGCGCCGGCCACCGCAGCGGTGAGTCCGACTGAAGCCCAGTTGTCCGAACTGAATCGTCGCGTACAACTGCTCGACGATAACAATCGCCAATTGCACACCCAGTTAGCGCAAAGCGAACAGAAGTCGCAAGTTTATCGCGACGAACTTAACCTTGTGCGGAAACAGCTTGCCGACACGACCACGCGTCTTGAGTCCGCCAGTATCGCTGCCAATCAGGCTGAAAATCGTGTTCGAGGTTTCCAGGCATCGACGCAGCTTCGCGGGAACGCTTCGATCCAACCCAATACGAATCTCAGTCAGCTGGCTAGCCGACTTAATCTCGGCGGTGTCCCCGTCGAACGAGATGGCGACGTCTTGCGTATTGTCATTCCCTCGGACCAATTGTTCGCACCGGGAACGGCGCAGTTACACCCTCAGGCGGCGCTGACTATTGATCCGATCGCGGCGCAACTACGGAGCGTCTTTCCCAGACAGCGCATCGGTATCGAAGGTTACACGGACAACGCCGCGATTTATGGCGGGCAAGTCGCCACAACCCATCAATTGGCTTCGGCACAGACAGCCGCGGTGCTGGACATGCTGACGCGACGTGCGGGCATGCCCGCTCAGCAATTGTTCACCGTCGCTCAAGGGGCGAATAATCCTCGCCAATCCAATGGGACTGCGGCGGGACGAGCCGCCAACCGGCGAATCGAGTTGGTGATCTACCCCGAAACGTTCTAAGTTTCGTGACATCGTTGTGATCGATCCAACGTTTTCTCAGCATCTTGGGCCCGGTCAGCTTTCATTGATCTCGGCACGTTCTATCATGATGGCGTCGTGATCGGATGCACTGGTATCCGATTCGCGAGAGTTCGGTTTCTCCGTCGTCGGATTGTGAATCATGTTTTGTCGTGTCCTTTTGACCTCCCTGATCGGAAGTGCTTTGTTTGCCGGTCCGTTTACATCGGCCGATGAACCCGACGCGGCACAGCCGTCCGCTAAGCGGTCCGAGTCTAAATTCGTCCTGAGCAACGATGTCAAGCAGGCTCTGGTTCCCCTGTTCTCGCGGATTGCAAAGGCCGACGTGTCGCGCGTCACGGTCGAGCTTTCGTCAGAAACGGTTTTGAATGGTGCAGTGATCGACACGCGTAAGTCGTCGTATCAAATCGCGTCGATCCATCCTGATAAATTCACGATCTATCTAAAGGAACCGGACCAGCGCACTCGGATCTATAACGACGGCAAAAGTATGACGGTCGCGTTAGCCCCGGAGTCTTATTACGAGCTTCCCGATGCGATGTACACCCAAGAGGCCGTATCGGAATTGCCGCTGCCGATGGGGCCATATCCCGAGCCCGTGTTGGCACTCTCGCTTGCAGGGGTTGACCCTTCGTTGACGTTCTTGGGTGCGATGAAGTCAGTCGAGGTCGTCGATCGGGCAAAGTTTCGAGGCAAGGTTCCGTCGATTCACTTGCATGGCGTGCAGGACGACGGCGTGTCATGGGACTTTTGGATGACGCAGGATGAAGAGCCCAAGCCGTTGCGACTGCTGGTTGATTTGACACAGATGTTGGCGGCAACCAATCAAGTCGCCATGCCAGCGGGATACCAGTATCAACTTCGTTTCGACTTTCTCGCATGGCGAATGACTGGCAAAGTCGATGATGGTTTGTTTCATTTCAAACCATCCAAAGATGCAACAAAGTACGACTCGCTGGCACACTATTATGAATCCGTCGCTGACGATGTTACCGAGCATCCGCTGCTGGGCAAGGACGCGCCGGATTTCTCAGGTCTCACACTGGAAGAAGAAAAAGTGTCCTCGAAAAAGTTGGACGGCAAAGTCGTCGTCCTCGATTTTTGGGCGACGTGGTGCGAGCCCTGTTTAACCGCGATGCCGGTCATGGCCGAAGTCACAAAGAAATATAAATCAAAAGACGTCGTGTTCTACGCCGTCAACGTTGGCGAAGAACCCTCACACGTTCGCGGATTTCTGAGCCAACAGGGCTGGGGGACAAACGTGTTGTTGGACCCGCAAGGTGAAATCGCAAAAGCTTTTTCAGCCAATGCGATTCCATTGACCTTGGTGATCGGCAAAAGCGGCAAGGTGGAATCGGCCCATGTCGGATTCGCCGGACCCGAAGCCCTCCGCGAACGTCTGACCGACGAGCTGGATGTGCTGAGCATCGGTGGCCGAATTGCCACAGCGCAGGTCAAAGAAAGCAAAGCCGCCAAGTAATTTCTAGCGATTTGTCGTTTCTGGCAAATCTGAAAATTTCTCACGCAGGGCTGACCAAACGTGTCACCCGCTGCCTCGATAGTGCGTTTCGTTCGAACAAACGAGTGTTCGATCGCCTTGGCCGCCAGCATCGGCCCAGGCCCATGGAACCGCATTATCGTTTCGAGGGAGTGTGTCGTGGACAATGTTTTGGTTACCGCCGCGGATTTCGCCGACCCTAGCTCGTCGGCCGCCAACGCGAACTGCACCGCCAACCTTTCTGTGCCGCCGTCGGACCCGAGTCGCTTGTCGGACCCGAGTCACCTTTGCGACTCGAGTCACTTATCAGAACCGAGCCGCCTGTTCGATCCCGATCGGCTGCAGTCGTTCATCGGTGGGGTGAGCGGCGCGCTGCAAGCGATGGTCGCCGTTTGTGACGTGGACCCTCGGCCGTATCAAATTCGGATCATTGAATCCGCGTTGCAGATGTTCGCCGGGACTTTTCGGCGACACAATCGCCAAGTATCGCCGGCCGCCTCAAGCGTCTTGATCGAAAGTCCGACGGGCAGCGGCAAGACGGTGATGGGATTAGCGACCGCCGCGCTGCTGCAACGTTGGACAGGCGCGCGTGTTGGTTGGGTTGCAATGCGCCGCAACCTATTGGCTCAGGCCCAAGCCGAAAACGTTGCAAGACGATTCGGTGTGCGAATGCAGACGATCAGCATGTTTGACAAGAATCCTCCGTCATGCGATTTATTGGTCGTCGATGAAGCACAACATGACGCGGCGACCAGTATGGCAAATTTACACAGCCAAGTTCGTCCAAAATGGACGCTGGGATTATCGGCAACGCCCTACCGTACCGACCGTATCAAACTTTGTTTCGATCAAGTCATCCGCGATGCGGGGATTGCCGCGTTGATTCAGGATGGTTATCTGAGTCCGTATCATCACTACACGATTCCAGAATACGAACCACGACGGATTGCCAAGCTGCTAATCGATGATCCTCAGCGTTGGGGTAAATCTTTGGTCTTTTTCCACCGCCGTGATCAGTGCGAATTACTGTTCTTGTTGCTTCGGCAGGCCGGCGTGCGCAGTGCCGTCGTGACAGCCAAAAGCAACCGTGAGCGACAGCTGCAGGACTTTGCCGATGGTCGATTGGACGTCCTGATCAATATGGCGATCCTGACCGAAGGCTTCGATTGCCCAGAGCTGAAGACGGTGTTTTGCCGTCCAAGCGGAAAGGGTTGCACGATCCAAATGGCCGGACGTGTCCTGCGGCGATGTCGTTCTGAACCGGTCAAGCAAGTCGTGCAGTGTCGGCGGACACCGTATCCGATGACGCGTTTGGCAATGTCGACTGAGCAGTACTTGTGGACCGATTCGGGATGGCGAAGTATCCGTGTCAATGCACACCTGGACGCGATGACTTCGATCGCCAGGCGTCGCGTTGCCGCTGCCGACGTGGAATTGCCAAAGTTGGTTGCCGTTCACCGCTCTCGAACGGTCGGCGCCTGGTACCAGCGAGAGACTTAGTTCTTGGCTCGTCTTGCGACCATCAACCATTGTCGCATGCAAATCTCCACTCCCTTGAATCGTTGTCAGCGCATGCGCCGCGGACCAGGGAGTTTCTTTCTAGCCGTGATTCGCTCTTATTCAAGGAACCTGATTGTGAGCACCGTCGAAACACAAACCCAAACCGAAAAATTTGTCTATGGCTTTGCCACCGTCGATGATCTTGCCGTCCGTGAGGTAGTGCGAACGCAGAACGGACGTGTCACACTCAAGAATCTCGAGATTTGCGGTCAACCCGTGGTCGCGACGCGTCGTTTTTGGCGGTCTTTCTTCACGAGATTTGGAATTGCCGAAAACGTGTTTCGCTATTTCTCGCCCGAAGAAGTGTTTCAACGGATCAGCGAAAGAAACAAAAACGATACGTTTCGATACTGCATTGCACACGAGTCGTTTCGTCGATCGAATAGGTCCAGCAAGATCGCGACGTCGTCATTATTGGCTGTCACCAATCCCGACAAGCCGGTGATTCGCTTTGACGAAATCAAGGATTTGATACAGCGGTACGGCGGCAGTGACGTACGATATCACGACGGATTGGTCACCAGCACGCACGCACCTCGTGGCGGTTCACGCGAGTTCGCGATCGGCGGCGACCAGTTTCGGGACCGTTTCTGCATGGAGACACCGGTCGACGGCTACGGGCATCCTCGACTGTTCTTGTCATTGATGCGTTTAGTCTGCAGTAACGGCATGATCGGCTACACGCGAGCCTTCCGAAGTGATATCCCTGTCGGCAAACATATGGATCATTGCATCGGCCGCGCCCTGGAATCATTCGACAACGGCGAAGGCTATGCCGCACTGCGTCAACGGTTTCAATCAAGTCAAAGTTCGTGGGCGTCCGTTCATGAATGTCTGCAATTTGGCGCAACGCTTGAACGAATTCAACGCGAAGGACAAACGACATCAAAAGGGTTGATGGGACGTTTTCGAAGTCTCGCCGGCAACATCAGTGAGTTATACGGACTGGCCAACTTAGAGGCACTTAGCGACAAGCGGCGACGGATTTTGCCGAGCAAAGCGCGCGTTTATGATCTGATAAACTTTGCCAGCGAAGTGGCCACGCATCACGCATTGCCCGACGGTGCGAATCGGATTCAGGCGTTCATCGGCAATCTAATCGCCGACGAATTCGACCTGGAAGGAACGGCACAAGACGGCGCCGAATTTGACGCATTCTTTCTAGACGACAGCGAATCGGTCGTTCGCCAAAGTTTGAATTGAACGGCGCTACTTGACCGCCAGATTCGCTTGGATTGAGGGCAACTGTCGGACGATAAAGCGTGGCAACAACAGCATGGCACGGTCGCTAACGGGATCGATTGCCATGCGAAACGAATCCTCATCGGCCCCCGCCATGATGTTGCGGATCTGGCGTGTGAAGGCTTCGCGGGTTTCGCCAAGCGGTTGCGTCCAAATGACCAGCGGCAAGCGATCGTATGTGGCCGCTGTCCCCACCCACCAATGGTTCTTGTCGACCTTGCGTATCTGCATGCCAAACGGTTCCAGCATGCTTGCCAATTGCTGACCGCCATCGGTACCGGCAAAGGGCAACGTCAGTTGTTCCGGTGACACGCGCCGTCGCCGGGCGTCGTGCCAATTGACGATACAACTGGCATTGTTCTCTCGGGCGACGCGGCGAAGCACTTCGGCAATCGCCACGGGGGCATCATACTGCGGTCCGCTCTTGACGCCCGACAGTGGGTTCCAGCTTTCGGGTCGTTGTTCGGCGGACTGAGACCAACGCGATAACCGTTCGTCGGACATGATTGCAGCGAGTCCACGCATTTTTCGCAGCGTCTCAACACTAATTGCCGCCAGTTGCTGTTCGGATCGAGACGGACCTGGCGCGATACGGTCGTTAGTATCTTTTTTTGCTTCGACGCCAAGAAACTCGCCGATAACGACTGCCGCAGAGTCACGACCGTCGCCGAAATCGTCCAGTGCAAGGATCGACCGCAGCGGCGCATCGATCGTTTCATCGGCGAGCGTCACAAAAATAAGCGACTCTCGTTGGTCGATTTCTGCACCGATGATGTTTGCAATTTCGTCCAGGATTTGTGATGTGTTTTTCCAACCCTTGCTTGTCTTGACCGGAATCCGCACGTCGATGTTGGCAACGTCGAAAGAAACCCAATCCAGTTGAATCGGAATGCCGGTCACTTGACTAATCAGCAAGACTAAATCGGCCAGCGGGTATCCTTGTTCATCGGTCGGCGCGAGCGCCATCTGGATCGCGAGCCCGCGTTTCATGTTGATCGGCGGCGGCGGTGTGGCGATCATCATCGGGTCGATGGATTCCTCCGCCGGGCCTTCGATTTGGGTCTCGTCCATCGATGGTGGCGCTGCCAGCGTTGGTTTGCGAATTCCACCGTCGTTGGCCAAGTCGATCAGATTGGTGAACTCGGCCAGTCCCGGCGGCAGATTTCGCAGGCCGGATGAGTCACGATTTGCATTTCTCTCTGCTTCCTTTGATGCATCCTTTGACGGAATGATCAAAGGCGATTCTGGCATCAAGTCCGCGGGGATTTCAGACGAATCGACGATCGGCGTTCCGGTGTCGTCGACGGTCGCGAGGTCGGCCGGACTGTCAAGGGTTTTTGTCGCGTCGCGGTCAACCATCGGGCTGATGGCATCCGTCGTTTCTGGCGGAGAAGGCGCATCTGTCGAAGGTTCGTTGCCGGCCGAGTCTGCCGTGTCAACGTCTTTGGCACCATCACCGATCGTGGGCTCTGAAGAATCGAGATTTTCATCGATTGCAGTTGCGATGGAATCCTGAGCAACCGCGTCGGCGGTCTTGTCGCTCCAAGAACGGACGAACAAACCGAAGATCAAAAGTGCGATGATCAGCGAACCGATCGACAATGCAACCACGAAACCGATTTGACGCGACCGTTGTGTTTGCTCGCTTTGCCATGCTTGATTCGCCGCGGGGCCGCCGCCATCGGTCTCCGGTTCTGGAACCGAATCCGAGTGCAGGAAACGTTCTCCGCCCGAACCGTCGGTCATAGACGAGTCGACGGATCCGTCGGGCGGTTGGATCGCGTCTTGTGTGATCGCCTGGCTATCGACATCGGCGGTGCCCAGTGCGACTTGTGGTGATGGGCGGTCGACTTGCACCATCGATCCACATTTCGGACACGCCACAATGGTGCCAACGACCGACGGGTCGGTCACGTTCAGCCGACTGGCGCAGGTTTGGCACTCGATCGTGAAAGCTTGAAAGGACAAGCGGCAACTCGGCAAAAGTCGAAAAGGAATGGATCTAGCGCCGCCCGCGCGGTGACGCCCATTGAGACCGGTCGCGATCAGACGGGATGCGACACGACGCGGCCACGTCTATTGGACCATTGTAGGTCACCGGGCTCGTCTGTCTGCCGCAGAAAACGCGGCAGAAACGACCAGGACAGGCGCAGAACGCCGCTTTAACCAGATAATTCCAGTTCGGGCGCTAGAAAAAATGGGCCATTCGCATCGCAAATGCTATGGCGCCTCTTCGTCGTGCTGTTGCTCAATTGATGAAAACAGTGACTTCACGTCAAAGAACCCACCGATGGTGATCGCGATCGACAGCAGTCCGAATACCACGAGCACCGCGATCAGGAACCAACCCCAAAATGTCGCCCATGCATCCATCAGCTCACCTCCATCGTTTCATTTTTTTGCGGGTCTGGCACCAGCAGCGAGACCACGACCATCACAACCAAGGCGAGCAAGATCGTTCCAAGTCCGATGTGCGCTTCGGTTAGCTGGACTCCCAAGTCTTCGTTACTCAAGTGAAGGGCTTCGCGAACGGGTGTCAGCCCGACGACCGCGATCAATCCTGTGATCAGCGCGGCATACGCCCCCGCACGACTTGCCGGACGCCAATACAGACCGAGAAACAGAAGCGCGAACGCACCGGTGAAATAGATCGACGCGCTGACGGCAAGATAATCCAGCATGTCCTGCTTCAGCGGATACCAAATACTCCAAACCAACAGGAATACGCCGATCAAGAAGATCAAAATTCGTGACATCAACAATCGGCTTTTCATTGATAGATTGCCGCCCATCGATGGATTGATCACGTCTTCGACAATGCTGGTCGCCCAGCACAGCAGATAACTGTCATGCGTTGACATGAACGCTGCTAACATGCCGGCCGCAATGATACCGATGATGCCGGTCGGCAATATCCACGCCAGAAAACGTGGCATGGCTTTGAAGGTTTCGTTCGCCTCACCGGTCAGGACACCATCCTCGGCAAAGTAACCTGTCTCGGGGCCGATCTGCCAAAGCCAAGTCAATGCACAAATTCCCAAAAACTGTGGGATGATAAAGCGCGTCATGAACCCGATCGACGACCACTGGTAAAGACGGCGCACGACGTTTTCGTCTTTGGCCGCCAACACTCGCATGACCGCAGTCGGCCAAATCGCGCAAGACACAATGCCGAACGTAAACAGCATCCAAATCACATAAGAGATGCCGAATCCGCCTTGATCGAACGGATCAAACCCGGCCGGCCCGTGCACATTCTTGACGGTATCAACAACCGGCTGCCAGCCGAGCTGATAAACCGCATACAGGCATACAAACAACATGCCGAATGACAACACGACGAACTGCACATAGTCGGTGATCACCACCGAAACCATACCGCCCAAGATCGTGTAGACCAGCACCAGGCCGATGAGTGCCGACATCACCCAATTGACCATGACCGGATCGGACATTCCGGTCAGCTCGGTCACAAAGATGCCGCCTGCCTTGAGATAGACGCCCATGTTCAGGATGCCCGCGATCGACAGAACGGCGCCACCGAGAATGCGTACACCACGCCCGTAACGTTGTTCGTAAAATCCTGGAATCGTCATCACGCCGCTTCGCCGCAGCGGGACGACAATGAATCCCGTCATGCCCACCAATAAGCATGTCAAACCGGCGGCCAGCCCCATGTGAAATGCTGCGAACCCGCCGACCACGCCTTTCTGCGACGTGTACATGACGGTCACCAAACCGATTTCCGAACCCAACATCGTCGCAATCGCGATGAACGATTTCAACGATCGTCCCGCGACCATATAGTCGGCCATATCCTTGATGTAACGGTTTGCAAAGATACCAAGGATAACGGTACCGGAAAGATAAACCGTAACGATGACCCAATCGATGGTGCCGAAGTTGGATGTGAAATCGAATGGCGCATCCATAAACTTGTTGTCTCACCCCGGTTAGGCGACGTTTGCAGGTAGGTTTCGGTTTTTCTGGTCGAAAGAAAACCAGACGCAGGTGGGCTTGGGTGTGATCGCTTGATGGATTTCACATGCGAAACGACCCACTCGGTGACAGTGTAACTATCAATCGCTCGGGTGTGTTCACGTACCACTCAGTCTTTTTAGCCAACGTTGGATTTGTAACCCGTCGGCGTACGTCGCACCTATCGGAACTTCAGATTCCTTTCGCAGGACGCGGCAAAAGCATCTCAGTTCTTCCGCGAGCATTCCGGTCGCGGATGCTTCATCGATTTCAAGTGTCATCGGGTGTCGTGCAGCGTCGTCCCATAGTTCCAACGGGCGGGGGTTCGGACTGACACGCGCCGTCCAGTCCTGACCAAAAACTTCGATACGGTCAAAGCCATCGGCGGGCATGCCCGGCGGCGTCAGGAACGATGCCGTCAGCGACGCAATCGCTCCGTTTTGCCAACGCATGTGCGCAATCGCCAAATCGATGCGACCCTGGGAATCATGATGAACCTGTGCCGTGATTTCGGTCGGTTCGGCACGATCCATCAACGTCTGGACGCAATACAAATCGTGCACCATGGTCAGATGGAAAGGGCTTTCACCGGGAAAAGCATCCATGGTGGACCGCGGTCGATGCCGGACCGCGTCGATGAATTGAATCGCCGATCGATGTTTCGATTCGTTTTTTAACGATCGAAATTCGCTGCCGAACAGGACAATGTGACCCAACATCACGTTGGATGAATCGGGCCGGACTTGTTCGGAAATCGACTCGGCGTCTGCAACAGATTCTGCCAACGGCTTTTCGATCAAGACGCTTCCGCCGGCGGCAAGGATCTGTCTTGCGACCGCAATGTGTGAATTCGATGTGGTCGCCACAATCCATCCGTCGACCGCGTGTGGACTCGATGTACCCCAAGATTCGATCGCCTGTCCTAAATCGGTATGCGTCTGGGTGCCGGGCCAGCGATCTTTGGCGGATGCCAGCTTGGCTTCGTCACGATCAACCACCACGGCAAGCTGACAATCGGCGAGTCGCTCAATCGTTTCGGCATGCAGTATTCCAAAATTGCCGAGTCCGACAACACCGAGTCGAGTCTGTCTTGGGTCACTCAAGTTCAATTACCCTTCCCAACTGGATTCATCCGAACACACTCGAAAATACACTTCGGCGGCGGTGTCGAGCGAATCGATATCGATGTATTCGTCTTTCGTGTGGGCTTGCGCGATCGAACCAGGTCCGAAAACGATCGACGGGACACCGGCATCGCTGATTGGCGATGCGTGCGTGCAGTAAGCCACTCCGATTCGGTTTTTTGGCTCCGTGACTTCGCTGACCTTCGCCAAGATAGCGTCGGCAATCCAGGCATTATTCTCATCCGGCAGCGCAGGACTGCTGACCCAAGGATCATCGCACGTGACATCCTTGCCGGCAGCCTGCAATCGACTTGCGAGCGATTCAAACACCTCTCGCGGATCTTCGCCGGGAATGATGCGGCGATCGATCTCAATCTGGCAATGCGCCGGCACAATATTCACGCTCGTGCCGCCTTCGATTCGCCCCACACTGATCGTCGCGGGACCGCACAGCGGATGCGGAGGTCTCGATTGGGGCAGCGACGTTGCCACGGCTTGTATTTCGGACAAGACACTTGCCATGTCGTAGATCGCGTTCTTGCCTCGATCCGGTTCGCTGCTGTGTACGGCTACCCCATGTGTGTGAACTCGGAATCGAACCACGCCGCGGTGCGCCACGACGGCCTGTAGTTCCGTCGGTTCGGCGATGACGGCACCATCGGGCCGCGAGGTCAACAATCGTGACCGTTGTGTGCCAGGTTGCCAGTAGCGGACCAAATCTTGCACGCCAATCGTCGTCGCCTCTTCATCGCAAGAGCAAGACAGGACGATGCTTGTTTTCGAATTGGTCCCCTCGGTGAAGAGTCGGCCGAACGCATGGAGCATTGCCGCCATTCCGCCTTTCACATCACAAGAGCCCCGACCGTACATCCGTCCGTCGCGGATCTTCGCGTGGAAAGGATCGATCGTCATGCCGTCGACGGGAACCGTGTCCTGATGAGCGTCCAGCAACAGTGTGCGTGACGCGTGACTCGGATCGAATCTTGCAATCACGTTCGCGCGGCCTTCGGCAACTTCGATCCGCTCGTGATCCGCGCCAAGCGTTTTAAAATATTGCACCAACCAATCGCTTAGCCTTGATTCGAAATAGATATCACCGGCCAGATCGCGTCCCATTGGGTTGACGCTCGGAATCGCAATCAGCTGGCTCAGGATTTCCGTGGGGCTCATCAAGTCAGTTTCGCGGCGGGGTTAGGGTTGGGGGTGAAGTCGCCGGCGCCTTGGCCAGCAGGGGCATTCGATCCGGAAATCTCATCGAATCTCGAGGCACCAAGATACGCGTGATGCTGGTGTGCCGGCTGCGACTTCATTGGATTTGCCGTCGAGCCGTGTTCGCTTTCTCGGGTTGAGTTCTTCCCCGTCAGCCATGCTTCTTCGATCGATACAAGAGAGCCATCGGTGCGCCCCGTCGATAAAGGTTAGTGGATTGAACGTGTTCGATCCTGGACCGGTTTGATAATTGTTGTGCGGCGAATTGTTGCAGCAACAATCGCCAACACGTCTCGTGGCAACGCGGGATCAACCGAAACGGTTCATTCGTGACGACCGTGGGCACGATCTGTGTCAAGAATTAGGCCGTGATTCTTTGACGAGGGGCTCGCTAGTGTAAACTTTTACGACGAGACTGGTTGGCGGCCAAAGGGATGGTAACAAACCACTTTGCAGCGACATGCATTTGATCGCAATGTGCAGTATCGATCGTGCCGCCCGGTGTCGCCTGTGACCCGCAGTGTTGGCCCATGCTGCTGAATCCGTCGCGATGCATGGCTGCATCCGGGGCACGCACCGTGACTTGCAACGGGCAGGACGATCAGCCGTCGTGGTGCGGCATAAGAAACCAAACTGAAAATTTATGACTGAAGTCGTTTGAAACGATTTCGCTTTTTGCAATCGATGGTGAAAAACGCATGGCGACAGAAACGACCTTGGCAACGGTGCAAGATGTACGGGCGGCCGAGCCACGAATCCGCGAATACCTCTCACCCGCACCGCTGATTCGATCCTACGCTTTGGAACAAGAGCTCGGGCTGGCGCCGGGACGCTGCGTATGGCTAAAAGATTATGGATGGACACCGACCGGGTCCTTCAAGGTCATGGGGGCACTGAACTGGGTCCATCAGAACCGTGATCGGATTGGCGACCGCGCGGTGACCGCGCATTCATCAGGGAATTTTGCGTCCGGTTTGTCATTCGCGTGCAAGCAGTTCGGAAAGCGGGCGATCATCGTCATGCCCGATAACGCGCCGCAAGTGAAGTTCAATTTAACGCGATTTTTTGGCGCCGAAATTGAAACGTATGACATCGCTAACGACCATGTCACAGGCGAGCGCAATCGGCTGGCCGAAAAGATCGCACAAGAGGCAGACGCGGTCATGGCTTCACCCTACGACGACAACCATGTCATTGCGGGCAATGGTGTGGGAGGTCTAGAGATCACCGGCGCGCTGGACAGCCTAGGCCGTCGTCTTTCGCATTTCGTCTGTGGCGTCAGTGGTGGCGGGCTGATGTCGGGGCATCTGTTGTCGATCGCGGATTCCTTTCCAGAGGCGAAAATGATCGCCGTCGAACCGGACGGTGCCGACGATTTTGCTCAGTCACTCGCATCCGGACAAAGGGTGTCGATCGAGTTGCCGACCAGCATTTGCGACGGGCTGCTGTCGTATGATGTGGGCGAGCACAATTGGCCGATTCTTCGTCGATACGTGACGCAATCGTTGACAATTGCTGATGCGAAGACCATCGATGCAATGCGGTGGGTCTATTGTCATCACGGATTGCGGATCGAGCCATCCGGTGCGATCACGATCGCGTCTTTACTGAGTGGTAAAATAGACTTGCGGGGCGACGGCGACATTGTCGCGGTCATCAGCGGTCGTAACATCGATGATCAGCAATTCGTGAAATACTTGAGCGACACGAGTGACGATTCGTCGCCGGCATGAACTCACGCGAACACTAAATCGAGCTAACGTGAAATCTGTATTCTGTTTTCTCTTTGGGCTGGTTTGTGGCACGTCGGTCGTAAACGGCCAAGATGCGGATTTGCCGCTGCCTGCCGAACATGCCGCGGCGACGATGCAGGTTCCGCCCGGGGTCGAGGTGTCAGTCTTTGCGGCCGAGCCTGACGTCAAGCAACCGATCGGGTTTTGCATCGACGATCGCAGTCGACTGTGGGTGGCCGAAGCTTATCAGTATCCGGTGCACGGAGCCGGCGGCGGTGACCGCATCATCATTCTGGAAGATTCCGATGGTGACGGCAGCCATGACAAACGCACGGTCTTCTATGACAAATTGAATTACGTCACCGGGATCGAAGTCGGTTTCGGTGGCGCTTGGGTCATGTCACCGCCAAGTTTGTATTTCATTCCCGATCGCGACGGTGATGATGTTCCCGATGGCGAGCCGCAAGTTTTGCTGGACGGTTTCGGCAATCACGCGAATGCACACAACTTGGCCAACGGATTTGCATGGGGACCCGATGGTTGGTTGTACGGAACGCATGGCCGCACAAACTGGTCGATGATCGGAAAGCCGGGGACGCCAGAGGACGATCGAGTTCGCTTTGACGGCGGCGTCTACCGATACCATCCGGTTCGACACGTGTGGGAACCGTACGCCGACGGCACAACGAATCCTTGGGGAATCGATTGGAACGATTACGGGCACGCATTCATCTTTAACTGCGTCAATCCGCATCTCTTTCAGGTGATTCAGGGCGCACACTACGAACCCTGGCGTGGCCGCGATAGCAGTCGTTATGCCTACCAACGCATTGAAACGATCGCCGACCATTTGCACTTCACTGGGCTCAGTAACGTTCGCACGGACATTGGCAGTGATCGTGAAGACCATGCCGGCGGAGGTCACGCGCACTGTGGGGCGATGGTTTATCTAGGCGATGCATTTCCCGATTCCTATCGCAACACTCTGTTCACCAACAACACGCATGGGCGCCGCATCAATAATGATCTGCCACGCCGAAGTGGTTCTGGTTATGTCGCATCACACGGCGCCGATCTGATGCGGGCCAAAGACCCTTGGTTCATGGGGGTGACGTTGGATTACGGACCGGCTGGCGAAATCTATGTCAGCGATTGGTCGGACACCGGCGAATGTCACAGCAAAGAAAACACACGGCGAGAGACCGGACGGATTTATCGTTTGACCTATGGCACTCACAAGACGCCGCCGGTCGATGTGACGTCCAAGTCGAATCGAGAGCTTGCCGAACTACAGCTTCACAAGAATGACTGGTTCGTGCGTCATGCACGGCGGTTGCTGCAAGAACGGTCGGCCGCCGGCGACGGGATGCCCGAGGTTAAGGAACGTTTGGCGAATGTTTTTCATCAGCACCCCGATGTGACAAGAAAATTGCGAGCTTTATGGGCGCTGAAAGTCATTGATGGAATCGACGATTCCTTTCTGTTGGCGGCGCTCGGCCATGAAAGCGAAGACGTCCGCGCGTGGGCCGTAACGCTGGCGTGTGAATCCGGCGACCCCTTGCCAATCATTGCCGAGCGATTGGTTCAACTTGCATCTGGCGGCGAATCACCCCTGGTGCGTCTAAGCCTGGCTAGCGCCCTCCAGCGTTTGACGCCACGATATCGTTGGCCGCTCGCCGAAGCGTTGGCCGGTCGCGCCGAGGATAACCCGGACCAGAACTTGCCCTTGATGATCTGGTACGGGATCGAGCCATTGATCGACGATGATCTGTCGCGTTATCTTCGCCTCGCCACAGCCGCGTCGATCTCGCGAGTTCGCATCAATATGTCTCGCCGCATCGCGTCAAATGATGCAAACAGCGACGGTTTCCAACGCCTTATTGACGCCGTGGGCCAAACTCGCGATCTATCCGCCGTGCGCGACGCGTTGACGGGAATTCTCGAGGGAATCGAAGGTAGGCGTCGGTTACCGATCTCACCAAACTGGGCCGAAACCTACCGGCGTCTATCCACGGTCGATGACGAGTCGGTGCGCGAGATGACCGTTCGTCTTGCCGTTGCGCTAGGTGATCAGGATGCTTTAAACTCGCTCCGCCGACTCTGTCACGATCAGACGGCGGACGTTTTTGACCGGAAACGAGCCGTCGATGCGCTCGTCATGAAACGAGTGAAGGGCTTTGACGACGACCTGCTGCGCCTGGTGGCCGATCCTGAGGTTCGAACGGCTGCCCTTCGCGGACTGGCGGTCTATAGCAGTCCACCGACAGCAGACGTCGTCATCGATCAATACGGATTGATGTCCCCGACGGATAAACAAGTCGCGCTGGATGTGTTGTCGTCTCGAAAAGACTGGGCCAATCGATTGCTCGATGCCATCGAATCGGGACGCATCGCCGCCGCCGATATGACCGCATACTCGGCCAGGCAAATTCGGACTTTCAACGACGCGCCGACAACGGCCAGGCTCGTCCGCGTCTGGGGCGAAGTGCGCGACACGCCCGAGCAACTGAGCGACAAAATCGCGTCAATAAAAAAGTGGCTAACACCCGATGTGATCGCTCAGGCGGATATCTCCCGCGGAAAGCAACTCTTTACCCAGCACTGTGCCAATTGTCATACGTTTTTTGGTCTTGGCGGAAAGGTCGGTCCCGACATCACCGGTTCCCAACGAGCGAACCTGGACTACATGTTGGAAAATATCGTTGATCCTAGCGCAAGCGTTTCCAAAGACTATCAAATGGAAATCATGCAGCTGGCCGATGGGCGTGTGATCAACGGGTTGATCGAAACCGAAAATGGCGAATCGATCACCATCCAAACCGCTAAGGAACGAATCGCTATCCCGACGGAAGAAGTCGAGGCAAGAAAAACGTCAAACGTATCGATCATGCCGACCGGCTTGATCGAGCAACTCAGTGAGACCGAGATACGCGATCTGTTCGGCTATCTGCAAGACCCTCACTAGTATTTCACTTGTCGCGTTAACCATCGGTCAATACGGGCGTCATCTCGCCGATACTATCGATGGCGGTTCGTAAATTAAGAAACAGGTCTTTTGATTTGTGGACGTATGCCGCGTTTAGGTCATGGCACCGTTGCTTGGTTTCGAGGTCAGACTTTCCCGTGATGAAAACTTTCTTGATCGCACAGAACTGCGGATCGGTGGAGAGGTCTCGGCATGCGGTCAGCCCGTTTCCGGTCGGCATATCGACGTCGACCAGCATGCAATCAAACCTGATTCGGTCAGCTTTGAAAATTGCGGTCAGCCAATTGTTCGCCACCGTCACCGCGTGTCCCCAGGATTCCAATTTGATTCGGATCAGTTCGGTGAACTCGATATCATCGTCGATGACAAGAAATTGAAGTTGGTTCATGATTCTATTGGCAATCTAGATTTGAAACGTCAAGCCGAGGTCGAAGCCTCCCGAAGCCACCGGCTACCATGCACAGAATTGTCGAGTTTCGACCGTGTGTTTTTCCGTCTTGTTGGACAACTCTTTTCGAATGATGGGTTCCAGGTTTGACCAAGCATCGGGTGACTTGTGCACGTAATGGGCGCCCAGCGATCTGCATCGCTGGATCGTCGCACTATCTTTGCGTCCGGTCAGGATGATCACCGGAATGTGCGACACTCTTTCGTCATGAACAAGCATCTCACATGCCGCCAGACCGCTGCCCGGCATTTCGACGTCCATCATGATCAAGTCGGGAGGCGACATGTCGGCGCAGCTCAGCGCGGTCAATGCATCTTCGACAGCCACGATGGCGCAATCGAACCCTTCGATTTTGCTGCATCGAAGCGTTAGCAAGGATCGAATGTCTTGGTCGTCGTCGGCTAGCAGGATGGTTCGCTGTAAAAGCGTGCCACTGATTTGTGTGGTTGTCTGTGACATGTTCTGTGCTTTCGTAATCTGTTGTCGTTTGATTGGTGTGAATCAGTCGTTGTCGGTCGCACGATTTCGTGGTGCCAACGTGATGTGTTGACGAATCTCTGACAAAAGACGGTCATGTCGAACAGGTTTTTGGACGAAACCGGAAACGCCCATGCTTTGCAGTCGGTGGCGCAACTTTTCGCCACCGAGACATGACAAAACGATAATGGGGACGTTTGCCGTGTCCTGATTTCGTTTGAGTGTCGAGACCAACTCTTCGCCGTCGCCGTGCGGCATCAACCAGTCGGTGATAATGAGATCCGGCTTTTCGCAGATGCTGCTCCAGATGCCCTGCTCTCCGTTGAATCTGCAAATCAATTCAACTTGGAATCCGCCCATCACCAGCTCGATCGCGTTGACAATTTCAGGATCATCATCGATGCACAAAATGGTTGGCCGAGACGACCGACGGGTCGTGCTCGACTTACTGTCGCGACGGATTCGGATCGCAGAGTGATTCTTCTTGGTTTTCATGGAGAAGTCTTCGTCTTAAAGAAAAGAAGTAATGAACGCGATTTGCATCCTTCGCATTAAGGATGCGAACGTCCTAGATAAGATTGTTCCCCCCGCAGCGGTTTTTACAGTCGATCGCCGTGCGAAATCGACGCGAAAACACCGGTCGATTCCGTCACCACTCGCTTGCGTTGCCTCCGTGTTCGGTTCATGGATCCGGCCCCGCCGGCGGTCCGGACGCCACCATTGCATGCTGGGGCCCGCCCTTGAAAACACGTCAAACGGCTGATCTCGCTTTCGATGTTCGGTTATTGATGTGTACAATCCAATCGACTGCTCCGGCGAGCAAAACGATGAAAGATTAAGGATTCTTTAGCGGAAGCGAAAACGGGTGATCTAAGTTGTTTGTGGTTCCGAATGCAGGATTGCGAGGTGCAAACGGAGGCGTTCGCTCCGCATCGATCCGTTTTTGCGTTTAAAGTACCCACGACGATAGCCCCGTTTTTAAGTGCCGGCGAACCGGCTCGGGCGGAACGATCCGATTCCGAAAAATAACCGCAACACTTCCCACGACCCGTGAAGTAGGAATCAGATGGTTGGACCGAATCCTGGCGGTGGCGATGGTGGGAATCCGACGCAACCAGTTGTCTTTATTGTCGAAGACGACGACGACTACCGCAGCGCCTTGTGTGTGATTGTTTCCGCAGCGGGGTATCACGTGAATGCGTTTGGTTGCCCGCAAAAGTTCATTGACGCCTACCAACCGTCACAACCGGGATGCTTGGTCCTTGATTTTCAGACCCCTGGATTCGAGGTCGTGGATCTCTATCAAGCACTGGTGGAAAAAGGCGGATCGCATCCCTTTATCGTTATTTCCGCACATGGAAACGTGCCCAAAGTTGCGCATGTGATGCGGCACGGTGCAATCGACTTTCTGGCCAAACCAGTTGATCATCGACAGCTTATCCAGCGGATCGGCGAAGCGATTGCAAAGGATGCGGCACGTCGATCTGAATTGGATGAACAGCGAGTCATACGCGATCGGCTCGGCTTGCTAACGAAGCGAGAATCAGAAGTGTTGCCCTTGGTAGTACAAGGCCTTGCCAGCAAGCAAATCGGCAAACAACTCGACATGGGTACCAATACCGTCGACGTACACCGAAGCAACATCTTAAAGAAATTGAATGTTGCCTCATCGGTCGAATTAGTCCGTGTTTTATCGACGCATTCGCTGTTGCCGGTCGCTTCGGGCGGTGATGCAACCTAATCGGGTGCCTGTACGAATTGGCACTGGTTTGGGCGGTTCTGTTTGCAAAATTCTGCCGCGATTGTCGGCATCGGCGTCTAATTTTGTCCTATGTTTCGAATGCTATAGCTCGTATCGCCCTCACTTGACGGCGAAACGGGTCTCTAGCATCAGGGGCAATTCTTTTCGATGGGCAGCGAATGATCACTGGTGAAAACCAGTGTCTGAATATGTACATGCCAACCGTCTTGGCTGCCCAAAGTGTTGCGAATTACTTCTGCATAAGAGTCACGGCGATTCTCGTCGTGATGTGATTTGCAACGTCATATGAGCAATAAGGCATGGGCAGATGAATAAAGATCAAGTGCGAGTTCTGCTGATCGAGGACGATTCGACCGACCTTGAAATGGTTCGGAGATCGTTACGACGGTCTGGGCTAAGCGTCGATCTCTGCTGGGAACCCACCATGACCGGTGGTATCACCAAGTTGCGGGACGAGCGATTCGACCTCGTGCTTTCCGACATTTCGCTGCCCGATTCACAGGGGCGTGAAACGGTCGAAAGTATCCGACGCCATGCATCTCACACGCCCATCGTCGTACTCACCGGTCTCAACGACGGTTGTTTCGAGTCCGAGCTGCTTGGTTGCGGAGCGGAAGATTATCTGCTCAAAGACGAGATAACTCCCAGCGGACTTAAACGTGTGATTCGGCACGCAATCCAAAGGCACGAATATAGTTCGCAAATTCATGATCTCTTGTCCGAGGTTCGCACGCAGCGCGACTTGTTGAAAAAGAAGAACATAAAACTCGCCAAGCTGTTTGACCAAGCCCATGAGTTTGTTGACAACGTTTCGCATGAATTTCGCACGCCACTGACGGTCGTTAAAGAGTATGTGTCGCTGATCCGAGAAGGACTTGTCGGGGAAGTAAACGATGAGCAGAAGCGTTTGCTGAACGTGGCGGAAGATCGTGCCAATGATTTGAATACCATGGTCGACGACATGCTTGATATCAGCAAACTGGAGGCCGGGATGCTTGGCGCATGGCGCAAGAATTGTCGCGTCGATGAGATCACCCAGCACGTACTGGATTCGATCCAACGAAAAGCGAACATCAAGAATGTGAAGTTGCAGTGGCAGATTGAACCGGGATTGCCTGAGGTATATTGCGATGCCGAAAAAGCCGGACGCGTGATCACCAATCTCGCGATTAACGCGATCAAGTTTTGTGGCGATCCAGGCGTTGTGGAAATCGGCGCGGCAGCCAATTTCGATGCCGGAGAGGTTCGTGTTTGGATTTCGGACAACGGCCCCGGAATCGACAGCGAAAGTTTGTCGGCAATCTTTCGCCGCTTTCAACAAGTGGGGCAAAGTATCCGCAGCAGTACAAAGGGATTCGGCCTGGGGCTGAATATCGCCAAAGAACTGGTCGACTTAAATTTCGGTGCGATGGATGTCGAGAGCACGCCGGGTGAAGGCAGCACGTTTTCGTTCACACTGCCGCTGGCGGACCCGCTTGAGGTGATGGATCGCTATGTCAATCGACTCAGACGACTTGGTGAAGAAGATACGAGTAAATTCGTGTCGGTCATCGAGGCTACCATCCCAGTCGATCACGCCATCGGTATCGATGATGATGTCGATGCCTTTTTAAGCTACTGTTTGCGCAAGAACGATCTCGTGTTTCGGCTCGAACCGCAGCGTTGGATCATCGTGCTTCCGGAACCGCGTTCCGAATTGGATTCGTATTTTGATCGGATTCATAAAGAGCTTTCGGCATGCAACAGAAACCGACCGTTTGGCATGCTGCCGGATATCGATATGTCACTGGCAGAATGTTGGGGAATTGATGATGACCATCGCGAATACTGCCGCGGCATATTCAACTTGGCTGCATCACATTTGATTGCCTGAATTGATGGGTACGGCCGTCGCCCAATCGCGGACGCGAGCGTTCGCGTGAGAGTAGCGCTCGCGTGAGAGTAACGCGTATGCCCGAGTTTATAGCTGCGGAACTATCCGAGGGAGTCAAGAATGAAAAAGAGAGTCTTGTTGATCGACGACGATGAAGATATCGTTCGCGGAACCAATTTACGTCTACGCGCATCGGGTTACGACACCCTTTTCGAAACCGATGGCGAGGCCGGTTATCAATCGGCTGTCCAGACGTTGCCCGATGCAGTCGTGCTGGATGTCCGCATGTGCAAGAAAAGCGGCCTCGAAGTGCTTGCGGATCTCAAGGGCAACGCGGTAACGCGTGACATTCCAGTGGTGATGCTCTCTGCCAGCCTGATCGACCAAACGGCCGCCCTCGATGGCGGCGCGAGATTCTTTTTAAGGAAGCCTTACCAGGGCGAAGAATTGTTGGCCGCCATCGGTACTGCGATCGAGGGTTCGTCACGATCGGCGACAAAGCTCGGGGCACTAGCCCCGACTATCGCTCGCGGGCAAGACGTGACATTGGCACCGGCACTCTGATTTATTTGAAATGCTCTCGGTGTTGCCGGCAGGGCCCACGCGAACTCGCACGGTTCGCAAGTGAGTATTGAGGCCTGCCGCACTGCAGCGTCACGTCAGTTGTATCGCGGCTCACCGGCTTTCGACCGATTTTCTCCTTCGATACTTATGAAACACGAAGTTCGTTTCATTGCGTGTTTCGGCGACGTGCCAGAGATCCGCATCAAATTTGGGAAAGTAGACGTCGCCTTGGTATTCGCCCTTGATCGTGCTCAAGTACATCTCGTCGACGACCGGGATTGCTTGCTCGTACACGAATCCGCCTCCGGCAATAAACACGGGCGTGCCGAACTTTGCGGCCTCGTCGATCGCGTCGTCAAACGAGGCGGCCGAAGTGGTTCCATCGAATGTGGCACGGCGCGAGAGCACGACGGCATGGGTGTCCTTGGGCAAGTCTTTCCCAAAGACTTCGTACGTTCTGCGCCCCATGACGACAGTATTTCCATCGACAAAATTCAAGTACTGTTCGTATTCTTCGGGAACATTCCAAGGCATCCCGTCGCCACTGCCGATCACGCGATTCTCTGACATCGCGGCTATGATTATCATCAATGTTCCATTTCTGTTTTTTAGACGTGTTCTTATGCGACTCTCTGTTGCACTCGCTTGGCAGCAGTGGGTTTCCGTTTCGCGTTCGTCGGCCGACGCTTTCGTTCGATTGCGGTTTTGACCGACAAAGCATTGTCAATGCGATTCGCGATTTTGATTGGGCAATCGATTTTCTACCCGGTTCAGCAACGACCGCCTTCGCAGCAAGTTTCACAAATCGTGTGACAGCGAGCACATTGCAACTTGCCGCGGATTTCGAACAGCGTGCGACCTAAGCAGACCGGGCAAACACCGCTGCCCGCGGCACCGCCGAACCTTTCAATATTGGTTGTTTGGATTGTTGCTGAGTTGTTCGTCGTCTTGTCTTTGGTAACGTCGGCCGATGTCGGACGAGAAACGGCGTGGCGGGAATCCTTGTCGTGTGTGCTCATGCCGCCAAGATAGCAGATAGGCGAGGCCCATGAATGCCCGTCAAGTTCGCATGCGAACTGAAGTTTTAAAACTTCCTGGTGCGTTTCACCTTGCGTTTCACTGTGTGTTTTAACAGTCGATTTCAAATGCGGTGTAAGGATTTCAAAATCCTCTGCAGCCATTCTTGTCGACATGCGGTGATTGGCGAGGGAATGCGCACTTCGCCGATGGGTTATTCCGATTGGCACGATCTCTGCGTCTGGCGACGTCTGTTGATTTATGTTTCTTTCGTGCAAAAAAAGGAAATTGCTATGAAACGTTCAGCGAAGAAGTCGCGCCGATCGAGAACCTCGCGAGAGCGGCTTTCCGTTCAGCAGTTGGAGTCTCGGAAACTGATGGCGGCCGACTTTGGATTGTCCGATTCGGTGTTGTCGATTCAAGGAAGCGAAAACAATGACGTGGCGGAGGTCTATGTCGATTCCGATCAAGTTCATGTTTCGATTTCTAGCTATGACGATGCCGGCGAGCTGCTTAAACAGAAAACTGAAGCGTTTGCGGTTGATGAAATCGGCCGCATTGTCTTCGATGCAGGCGACGGTGACGACGTACTTGTCAATGATTCGTCCATTCCCGTGATCGCCCGCGGCGGAAACGGGAATGACATGCTAATGGGCGGTACCGGAAACGATCTGCTGGTCGCCGGTATGGGAGACGATGTCGTGCTCGGCGGCGGCGGTGACGACACCATCCTGGCCGGCCCTGGCGACAATTTTGTGTTCCACGCGATCTCGGATGATATGTCCGATGAACCGGATACACCGACGGATGATACACCGACAGGCGATTCATCGGTCGATGAAGCGACGAGTGAAGATCCGGCAAACGAAGACGTGTCCGACGTGGTTGATATCCCGAGCGATTTGTCACCCATCGATGACACCACCGGCGATACCGGTTCGAGTGCCGATGGCGACACCGCGGATGATCCCGATGGCAACACGGATGATGCCGCTGACCCCGTGAGTCCTGTTGATGAACTGCCAGACGAACCGGTCACCCCCGTCGATGATGCCGTCGATCCGTTGCCAGTTCCGCAGGATGATATGGACGTCTGTGTTGCCGTCGACCCTAGCGATGATTCGTCGCCCAACGATGATTCGTCGCCCAACGATGGTTCGTCGTCCAACGCTGATTCGTCGCCCAGCGCTGATGTGGATGTAAACGTTGATGACGCCGACGTGGTGGCAGACCCGGTCGTGGGCGAAGCGGTGGCCGATGAAGTTGATTCGGACCCATCGGATGCCGGTCACACCTTTGATGAAGTTCCACTTCCGACGGATGTCATCGTTGACGACCCGATTGAATCAGAAACGCCAAATACGGACACGCCGGCTGTCGTTGTTGACGATTCGGAACCGCAGGGTGATGACACCGTTACCGATGGCGTGGGCAATGCCGACGTTCCGGTGGTGAACGAGACCGACCACGATGTGATTTTCGGTGGAAGTGGCGACGATTGGTTGTTCGGTGAGGACGGCGACGATTTGATTTTTGGCAACGCCTCGCCGCTGGACGCTCTATCGCTTCGTGATTTGCTGGCGAGCCGGTTCAGCAAAAACTAGCGACTATCAGCTCGGATCGCAGGCCAGGGAACGGCCCCTGCGGTCTAATTGTCTTTGTGTAAAGTATCTTGATGTAAAAGTAAGTGTCGCGTAGAGTTGAACATGGTCACTGCCGCTGTCGACGCGTCAGGGATTCTCTGGCTGACGGACAGCCGTTGATTTGATCACTCGGGACGCATGTTCAGGTGCTGATTCGTATGGATAAAGATGTTGTCGATACGCTAATCAAACAGTGAAAATCGGAACGACCCGACTTGGATGGAAGGTCGATGGCTGTCGTCGGCAGAATCCTGCGGATTTCGCGGTACTTGGACCGCCGAGTCAATCAATCTGTCGAACCCTTTGGGATCGCGATCTGGGGCTTCGATCTTCTTGCCACGCTCCGTCGCCAAGGGGCGCCCTATGCGATGACTCCTTCGGATTTGATGCAGTCCGTCATGCTTTCATCGGGTGCGATGACCAATCGGATCGACAAGTTGGAAGAGATGGGATTGGTCCGACGGAAACCATCGCCCAGTGATCGACGATCCTTGTTGGTCGAGCTGACCGGACAAGGTCTTAAGGTAATCGACGAAGCAATTGCGGTGCGTTTCAAGGAAGCGGACGATGCGGTCAGCGGCCTGACAAAAAAAGATCAAAAGCAATTGGGCACGTTACTAAAACAAATGCTGATGCACCTGGAGTCACAAGCTTAGCGAGGGTTGGAGATGTTGAAAACGAATTGCAATGGTGAGATCTGGTGCGTCACTCAGCCCGATCACGGCGCTGTCGCTGGTTATCTGGCGGCGCACTGGGGAAACTCGGATTTGCTGGCACCCGGAAACTTTGCCCATTCGCCTGATGCCGAGCGGTTGCGCGCCGAAGTTGTTTTTGCAATCGCGAATCACGACAACGGCTGGTGGGAATGGGAGGCTGCACCGGAATTCGATGGCATCGATGGTTTGCCGCTCGATTTGACCGATGTGTTGGGCGACCAGCAAGCTTCGATGGATCGCTGGCGGTGGGGCGTTCCAAGATTCGCGGACACTCATCCCTATGCCAGTTTGTTGATGAGTTGGCATGCCTATTGGTTGTATGCACAGCGCGCGGACGAAGAAAACGATCCGGCGTTCGCGCATCCGTTATTTTCGACCGAAAGGGCACCGCTCGATGGGCAGGCATTGCAGCAGGCGGAATCGTTTCTCGCCGAGTTACGTCAGTTGCAACAACGTTTGATGAAACCAGTTCTCGATGACCCTGCAACTTCTCATTGGATGCAGCCGGATCATTTATGGCCTCACGTCCGGTTGCTGCAAGTCCTCGACAGCCTGTCGCTGTGGATGTGTTCGGGGCTGATTCCGGGCGATGACGGTCGCCGCGGTGGTCCAGGGCAGCACGCCGTCACGTTTCATGACGTGCCGACATCAAACTGGCATAACCGTGTCGATCTATCGGTCTCGCCCATTGACGCCGGACGCGCGTCGATCGAACCCTACCCGTTTGATCAGGATGAACTGGTCGTGCATTTGCCGCTAAAGCGGTTTTCACGAGCGATCGAAAAAACAGCCAACCCTGCATTGCACTGGGCGGCGCAACCGACGCAGATCGTAGAGTTCACGTTTTGCCGCATCTGAAAAAATCGGTCTTCACTGGCGACCTTCTGCCGACGAAGGTGCCAGCAAGTGGTGGCCAAGGTCACTTTCGGCAAGACTCTCTTATGGAGAGCGATTTGGCCAACGACGAATAGATTTGATGAACAAGAGATGAAAAAGATTTGTGTGATCGGTGCGTCGGGAAAGCTTGGGCGATACATGGTGCAGCATGCGCTTGATCGCGGATACGAAGTCATCGGTGTCTGTCGCCCGCAAAGCATTGGCAAACTGGATGAATTGAAGGATCAAATCACGCTGTTGCCTGGCGCGACCAACGATCGCGAAGTGATTCGGCAAGCCGTTGCCGGTTGCGACGGTGTTCTGACGGTTTTGGTTCCCTGGGGCGTTCGGAACTATTCGTCGGGTACCGCGCAAGCCGTGTTGGATTTTTCTCAGCCCAACGCACGTCTGATCTTTTCTTGCGGGTGGCACATCAGTCGCGACGGCCAGGATATTTACAGTTGGAAATTCAAAGCGCTGCTGAAGGTCTTCGGATCGCTTGCCCGGTTCATTCGAGTGGTCGACCTGAACGATCAAGTGGAGGCGTGTGAGCAAATCTTTGTAAGTGACAAGCGGTGGACGGTCGTTCGCGGCAGTGACTTGGAAGAAGGGGAAAGCCAAGGGCTGCCCGTGTGGAGCCGACATGTGGGAGACCCTGTGCTGGAGAGCAACCTGACCCGGCGCATTGATTTCGCCTTGTTCATGGTTGCGGCACTGGAAGACGAATCGCTGGTTCAGGAGGCTCCGGCAATCGTCGGCTGCCAAACGGAATCGGCGCGATCGTTTGCTCATTCGCGGCCGGAATAGTTACTGTCGCTCGTGAATCGCCGGCGACGGTTTGCCCTTTCTTGCGATGTCACTCTTGATCGTAGCCGGTGAATATGTGCATTGCGGTACTATTCTGTTTGCCGATCTTCGTTTTTCTGTTCGTGGGGTGAACAACTCGCTTGACACGGTCACTCTGTTCTTTCTAAGAAGCAGTGATTGGGGTTTCTAGCAATGATGTGCACCAACGTCCAGATGAAACATTCCACCTCAAATGAGTCGTGAGACAATAAACTAATCAGCAAATTACTTTGACGTCGTCGGTTCAGACGAAACGTATGGGGCAGAAAATATGTTAACGCAGTCCGTTCTGCGTGCGCTACGGTGCTCAGTGGTCATGCTGCTGATGTCGAGCGCGTATGCAGAGGAAAACTCAGTTGGTCCACCGGGTCACGATGCTTGGCAGGAGTATGGCTGGAGTGCGCCGGATGCTGAGGAATCGCGGGCTGATAATGCGGAGTTGGCCACCGACGCAGGTACTTATCGTCATGCGACAGTGGCATCAACCGATCGAGAATCGGTCACGCGGAATGTCAGCGAGACCGTGAATGGCTCTTCGGCATCGGGCGATCGCGGTTGGGATCTGCACGGGGCTTTGACACAGGGTTTCACCGGAAATCCAAACCAGCCAGCCAACGGCTTGAACCGTCCCGTCGTGTTTAACGATCGAGCGAACCAATATCTTCTCAACCAACTCTATATTTCGGCTGAGCACCATTGGCTGACGCGTTCGTCGTGGCGGTTTCGCTCACAAGTCGATTTGAATTATGGATACGATTCTCAATTTATCTCGGTATCCGGACTTGAACGTCATAAGAATCGTGGGCGAAAGTGGAACTCAGATACGGAACACTACGGCATTGCGGTCCCACAGTTATTTGGGACGATCGAATCCGGTGGTGATCAGTCGCTGCAGGTGAAGCTGGGCCACTTCTATTCCGAGGCGGGTTTCGAATCGGTGGTGGCAGGTGAAAATCCGTTCTACTCGCACTCTTATGTGTTCTCCTACGGAACACCCTTTACCTTTACCGGTGTTTCCGCATCCTATCAGTTCGACTCACGTTTGACCGCGATCACGGGTTTTAGCCAGGGTTGGGACTCATGGTCCAATGATGCCGGTTCATGGAATTTGCAGTTTGGCTTGCGCTATGACGGTGGCCATGCCGACGATTTTTTGCAGGTACTGCTGCTGACCGGCGAGGACTTGAAGAACACTTTGTCCGATGGAGTTGCTCAGGCGGACATTCGTAACTCCATCCATGTCATTTACAAGCGGCGGTTGTCGGATTCGATTTTCTATGTCGCCGACGGGACGTTAGGCTATCAGCGTGACGCGATTGCCGTCGTCGATCTGGGATCCGCAGTGATCGGGTTTGATTCGGCTAAATGGTTTGGGATTGCGCAATACTTATTGTGCGAACTGGCGCCTGGACACACCGCAGGCGTACGAATCGATTGGTTTCAGGACCGCGATGATAGTCGAATCGGAACACCAGTTCGTTTCGAACCCGGTGGCGACGTGTTGCTAGGCGGGAACTTTTTGGGCCTGACGATCGGTTCTCAGCACCGCATTTTTCCAAATGTAACGGTGCGCCCAGAGCTTCGTTGGGATCGGTCCGATTCTCGTGGGAACCCAGACGTTCCTGGGGGCGACAGTTCGATACGCGCCTACGGAGACCGGACCGACGCAAGCCAAATCACGCTGGCGGCAGATATCACAATTCAATTTTAGGGAAGTATGTGGCACAACGGCTCGCGCATCTCTTCGGTGATCGCGTGTAGTTGTGCTTCCACGGATGGGGTAATTCATGTTTTCAAAACAAACAAGACGATCTCGACGCCTACGACACTTTCGTCGCTTGTTGACGCAACAACTAGAGGATCGATTGCCCCTCGCCGTCGATACCTACTTTCTGAACCTGACGGGGCGAGGCGAAGTTGATTTAATGGGGCCGACTGGTGGGTCGGATGTTGAGGACGTGTTTGTTCGTCATCCATTCAGCCCCGGCGGAATCATTGATACTCGTAATATTGCCGGGCTGAACGACCTTGCCCCGATCGTTGGTGAAACTGAAATCGTTGCAAACCCAGGCGCCGATCTAGACCTGATCGTCCATGCCAATCCAGGGGTTCTAGCCAATGCATCGGATCCCGAAGGCGGTGAGATAACCGTTCAAAGCCATACGCCGGTGAGTATGCTCGGGGCCGAAGTCGACATCTTTTTTAATGGTGCTTTTGCATTTGATCCCCGCACCAGTGATGCAATTCAGTCATTAAAACCCGGTGAATCTCTCGTCGATGAGATCACTTTCCGCGTTGTTGATAGCGGTGGGGTCGTTACGCGCGCGTCCGCAAGGTTGGCACTTTCAGGGTCCAACAATCAGCCCGAGATTGTGACAAATTTGGGCATGGCGGTCCAGGAAGGTCAAGTCACCTTGCTTTCACCTGATGTTCTTGAGATTCGCGACCCTGACGATAGTGGCGAGGAATTGATCTTAGATGTCACCATGGCTCCAATGCACGGCTATTTAGTGCGTCAGATAGAACCTGGTGTACCTATTCTTTCCTTTGACCAGGCTGAGCTCGAAAACGGCGAAATCCTATACGTGCATCAAGGCAGCGAATCGCCTGTTGATTCATTCGAATTTTCTGTTCGTGACGGAGGCGAAGATGGAACGATGCCGGCTTCCGATACTTTTACGATCGTCATTGTTCCTACCAACGACGAACCACAGTTCATGGGATCGCTGCCGCTATCGGTCACCGCGGTTGAAGAGACGGAAACAAACATTGATCTAAGCGGTATCACACTAAGCGATCCAGATAGCGTCGAACTGATCGTCACAATTCAATCGAATAATGGGACGCTGAGTGGAGCTGCGGCACCCAATATCACAGTCAATGGGTCGGGAACTGACACGCTTAGTGTTCAAGGTGATGTCGACGATCTCAACAGCTACTTTGATAACGCTTTGAATGTCGGATACACCGGCAACGAAAATGTTCAGGGCGACACGGCCGATGAGATCAGCGTTTCGGTATCCGACGAAGGGCCAGCGGTTGCGTTAGGAACTATCCTGGTTGACATCACCAATACGCCGGACCCGCCCGTAAACCTCGGAGCACTACCTGGTGATGTCGTTGTCGTCGAGGATGCTCGCTCAGCGATCGATATAGGTGCACTTGAACTTGAGGAACCTGATGGCCAGTCGGTAACGCTATCGATCGACGCAATGGATGGGACGTTGTTTGCAAACGCGACTCCGCAAGTCAGTGTCGGCGGTAGCGGAACCGCTACACTTTCGCTTGCGGGGCAAGCAGATGACATCAATGCCTTCTTGCAGGTGCCCGATGTCCTTGAGTATTTGAGTGCGATGGATTCGTTCGGCGATGATGCCGACCTATTGACGGTATTGGTCTCTGATGGTGGTCCGGATATTAATTTAGGCACAGTTAATGTCGATATCACCGAGGCTACCGACCCGCCATCGAACGCGGGGTCGTTGCCAAGTGATATGACCGCGGTGGAAGACTCGGGTTCAGACGTTGATTTAAGTTCGGTCTATTTGAATGATCCAGACCTGGACGTGTTGACTCTGCGAATTGCGGCCGTCGAGGGGACGCTCAGTGGGGCGGCTTCCGCAGGCGTTAGCATCAGCGGGAATTCAACCGGCACGCTCGAATTGGTCGGCGAGATCGACGACCTGAATTCCTATCTAGAGACGGCGTCGAACCTTCAGTACTTGGGGGCTTCCGATGCGTTTGGCAACGATGTCGATCAGCTCGTTGTCTCGGTCTCGGACGGACTTTTATCCGTCGGTCTAGGGACCGTGAACGTTGACATTGTCGGAATTCCAGATGCACCAACCAACGAAGGAACACTCCCCGGCGAGTACGATGGTATCGAGGATGAAAGCTCCACCGTCACGCTAGATTTGATTGAATTGAGTGATCCCGATGGAGATGATTTGGAACTTACGATCGAGTCCGTGGGCGGCGCGCAACTTTCCGCAACTCCTGCCGATGGAATTACGATTTCCGGTTCAGGAACTGACGTACTGACTGTTGGCGGTTCCCCGGAAGAATTGAACGAGTACTTGGATTCCATCGGCAGCATCACATACCTCGGCATCCTAGATGCGTTCGGAGACAACGTCGACCAGCTCTCTGTCTCGGTCACGGATGGCGGGCTTGTGGTGGATCTAGGTCTGGTCAACATCGATTTGGCAGGAGTCAACGACGCCCCGTTCAACGCCGGGACACTGCCGACTGACTTTGTGGTGGTCGAGGATATCCTTTCAACGATCTCTCTGGCGGCGATGGACTTGGTCGATGTGGACGCCGGCGGCAGCGACTTGACGCTGACGCTGACGGTGGACACAGGCGTGATCGATGCAGTCGCGAGCCCGTCGGTTGAGATTTTCGGTGACGGATCGGCCGAAGTTGAACTCGTCGGCACGCTGACTGAATTGAACGCTTACCTTGATGTCGCGACGAACCTCGGCTTCTTGGGCGACTTGAATGACAGTGGTAATGATGCGGCCACCGTGACGGTCACGCTCAACGATGGTGGTGGTACCGGAACCGGTGGTGGTACCGACATCGTACTGGGGACCATCAACGTCGATATCTCCGGGGTGAACGATGATCCCTTCGACTCGGGAACCTTACCGAGCAGCCTGGCGGTGGTCGAAGACGTCCTGTCCACGATTTCACTGGCGGCGATCAACTTGACGGATGTGGATGCGGGTGGCGACGATTTGACGTTAACCCTGCAGCTTGATTCAGGCTTGCTGCAAGCCGCTGGGGATGTTTCGGTCGACATCACCGGCAGCGGCACCGGCGAATTGAACTTGGTCGGTACGCTTTCGGAACTGAACGCCTATCTGAACGTCGCAACCAACCTTGGTTATATCGGTGTGCTCGATGCCAGCGGAGATGGCGCGGCCGAATTGACCGTGACAATCAACGACGGCGGTAATAACGGGACCGGTGGCGGAACGGATATCCTGATCGGGACGATCGACGTTGATATCGATGCCGTCAACGACGCCCCGTTCAACGCCGGGGCGCTGCCGACTGACTTTTTGGTGGTCGAGGATATCCTTTCAACGATCTCTCTGGCGGCGATGGACTTGGTCGATGTGGACGCCGGCGGCAGCGACTTGACGCTGACGCTTGAAGTTGGGACCGGCGTGATTCAAGCTGTTGCAAACCCGATCATCGATATCGACGGAAGTGGTTCTAGTACAGTGAGCCTGACAGGAACACTAGCCGATTTGAACGTATACCTGGATGGTGTGACTAACTTCAGCTATCTCGGGCTTCTGAACACAAGCGGCAATGATGCAGATCTTGTCACAATTAGCATTGACGATGGTGGAGGCTCGGAAATTACTTTGGGTACCGTGAACTTCGATGTCGATGCGATCAATGACGATCCGGTCAATATTGGAGTACTCCCTACCGATATTAACGTCGTCACAGGTCTGTTAAGCGGCGTTGATCTCAGTGGAATCACTATTCAAGACGTCGACGCTGGCAGCAACAACATTCAGCTGACACTAAGTGTGGCTAACAGTACGATTGTCGGGGAGTTGCTCGCTGGTATCACTGTCTTCGGAAGCAACTCCAATACGCTGGTGCTGACAGGCAGCGTTGCCGATCTGAACGTCTATCTGGACAACGTCGCCAATATTCGATTGCTTCCAGGCTTCGGGTTGCTAGGGGTTGGCGTCGATGCATTGACGATCAGCGTAAATGACCTTGGTTTCAGTGGCATTGGCGGTGGCGGCGACGTTCTCATTGGTACGGTTGACGTCGACGTGCTTCTGTAAAACGGGCATCGACGTCCGCAAAGGACTTACTTGTTTGATTCTTGCGTTAACAACCTTGTCTGCCACGCGACTTGTTGGTTTGCAACGTACTCACGGCGAGCCTCCGAATCAGGTCACGTATACAGCGACCAAGTCACTGGAAATGGCACCAGCGATCCGAGTAACCCTCTTTGCGGTTCGGACAATTCTTATCGATCTCAGTATTAACTGAGTTTGTGCAGCTTAGGCACATATTAACGGAGGTAGTGATCATCTTGTAACCGATTTTGTATGACGAATTACGGATTCGGAAGCCAATGAATTTGTTGCATCCGTCTCGCAAGACGCCACGGCGAAACTCCGTTCGCCGCTTGTCGTCAATCGTTCCTCATCGATCGTCCGCGCACCGATGGACGCCCTGTTTCTCGCAAGTATGCTGGCGGCTTCTTGCAAGAGTGTGCTTCCGCTACAGCGACGTTGGACAATGCGGTCTGGTCGCAATCTTTGAAGTTGCGTCATCTTGAACAAGACGACGGCGGCAAACTGGTGAGGGGGATAACAGCGTGAAGTTGCAATCTGTGGGGATCGCCAGTCGGGATCAAGAGATTAGGCGGGACCGCATTGTTCCTGGCTCACCGTAGAGATTCGCGTCACTCGATCACGAATTCTTTCCGCACTTTCAGGCGACCGTATCGGTTTTCACCGATCAGCCATGCTTGCGACTTTCCTTTGTCGGTCAGCAGATCAGCGGGGACTTTCACCTTGCCGTTGGCGCGGTCTTCGTCGGTTGGATAGATCATCCCTTGGGCATAGCTGTTTTGATTGCTCCTGAAGTACACCATGATGACTTTCATGTTGTCCGACAAGAAACCGAGTTGCCACGACTGGCCGAGCGAAACCGCCTGTGTCGGCAACGTGAGCTTAAGATCGCACACCGAGAACTCGCAAGCTTGACTGATCGAACCGTCTTGAAGAATGCAGTGTGCGGTGTAGTCGCCACAGATTTCGAACGAACGCTCGATCACGCCTCCCTTCACTTTGGGGATTTCTTCGACCAAGACGCCACCTCGCTTGATCACGAGCGAGCGTATGCCCTTCTTGTCTCGATCCATCAGATTGAATTTCACGACCTGTCCCTTGCTGTAGGGAACCCAGTCCCCGCGGTCCAGCAACAAGACGCGGTTGATGGTGGGCGTTGCCGAGTCTTCGGCGTAATTGGGAAACAGGAAACGGTCGGCTCGGTTGCCTCCACGCCACGCATCGAAGTCCGTGATGCGGCACAGCATACGATTCTTGGATGCCAGGTGTGAATCAAAGTCCGCGGCGGTACGGTTGGTATTCATCGTCGTTGGTGGACGGCTTTCTTCAACCCGCACGTGCGTGACGGTTCCCTGATCGTCTCGCGTCACACCGGTCACGATTTCGATGTGCGATCCGCCAGGTATCGATTTCGGCGGAGTAAAGATGAGGTCGCCCACGCGAGTGGACTGTGCCGACTGGTCCTCAACCACAACGGCTCCCTCGCGGTACGGCGGGGCGTGCAAACGGCTCAAGTACCAGATGCCGCACTGCAGCGCATAACTGGTGTACGAGGAGCACACTTTGCCATAGTAGCACTCGGCGTTGCTGACGCGGCCTTCAAGGTTTTCGGTATACAGCACGCTTTCAGGGTTCTCGACAGCGGCTAGAAAGGTTTTCAGGTAGATGTCAAATCCGATATACCGACCGACCCACTTGACGCTCGAGTAGGGAACTCCGGTGTAACGTTTGCCTTGCTCAAAGAACCCTTTGCGTTTCGGCATCCCTTGGGCAACGGGACTCCACTGCACATGCGACATGATTCGAGCGAATTCTACCGCTTCCTGCTGCCAGCGGGTCGCTTGGTTGCTCTGCGTACGCTCCTGATTCTCTTCGTCGGCTCGGACAGCATCGTTCGGAATCGTGAGGCAAGCAAGGACAGCCAGGACGCTTGCGTGCAAACAAGACAACAAACGACTGGTTAACACCGTTTCGGTTTTCATGGTTGCGCAATGTCGGGCTAGACGGTCAATCAAAATGAAACAACTCATTTTAGCCAAAGCTTCCAAGGCCAACCCTTCCAAGGCGAACCCTTGCGATTGTTATTGCTCGATGAAATCGCTGCGGATCGTGAAGGTTGGCCGGTTACACCCCGCATCTAGTTGATGCCTTCGTAGACTTTCAAATCGTCAATGCGGATTTCGCCGTGGTCGACTCCTTTAAAGTCGATTTGCTGTTGATCGACCATGTCGATCAGATCGTCTTCGAAGAGGTGTTTCTTGTCGTTGATCTTCAACAACATTGCACCTTGCTTGAGTTCGATCGTGACATCGGCCCACTCGTTCAGTGCGAGAAATTGCTGATCAAGCTTGATCGATTTCTTATCTTTTTTTAATGTCAGCGTTGTCGCATCCGCAGTGAAATTGACGGTGTTGATGTGGTGTCCCAAGTCGATCAGGGGAAACTTGGGGTGGTATTTTTCCGCATCAAAGCGGACTCGGAATTGAACGACAAAATTCTCGGGGACTCTTTCCAGCCACATCACGGGCTTGAACCCTGCGTGTGCTTTATCGCCTTCGGCCACTTTCTTGTCTTGAAACTCTTTCGGCGACGGGCTGCCAACAAGAATTCCGTCTTTCACAACCCAGGTCGACCCCTGGCGGGTTTGCCAGTGATCCGAGTTGATTGTGCCACCGCTGAAGTCATCTTCGTAGACCAACTTGACGGACTTAAAAAGTTCTGGCTTGTACTCGTCGGCGAATAGAGTGGTGGACGCGCAAAAAACACTCAAGTAAATGAAAGTCGATCGCATTGCAGTGATTACCTTTTGCATTGGGGGGGCGTTTGCGGGACAGTTTAACGCAATCGCGATTGTCGTTCGCACCCACGATGTTGCCAATGCCGTAAGCCAAGCGACTTGTTGGCACGAAACGAACTGGACTCGTGTCACCTTGAATCGAAAAAATGTCGGACTAGCCGTCACATTCTACGTCGGATTACGCGACGAATGAGTCAAACCATGATGTCGTTGTATGGGCAATCGGCCACGTCGCCACCACGTATAATTTCGATGGTTGGTCTCTGGTCGTGTTGGATCGACACGAGACGATCCGCATCACGACGAAACTGAACGCTTGGGCCAAACGTGGCCGCAAACTTAGGAGCGACCGACGAACGTCAGGGTCGATAAAGACGGATGAACGATGTATCTCGATTTTTGTTGTTCGTTTCGCTTATCTCGGCAACCATGGCGGATGGCCACGGTCCGGATACTGCACCGAAGCGTGGACCGAACCAACCGACATCCCCGAACGCGATTTCGTCTGCCGAACGGGGCGTTCAGCTTGACGCTAATGACGTCAATGTTGTGGGCAGGAAGAGTCGCGATCGAACATTGGTCAATCTTCTTGACCAAGCCAGCAGCGAAGAACTGACGCGGGTGACTGTCAAGTTTGCGGGCACTAAGCGTAACTACTACGTGTTCTTACCCCAAGATTTCGACGCAGAAAAATTCTATTGGCCGCTTGTGACGGTTCACGGTGGCGGCGGAAATGGGAAATCGCATTTCCTAGCCAATGGCATCCGCCAAGAGATCAATCGTCAAGGGTTGGAAGCCATCGTCATTTCACCAAGTTTCACCAACAAAGACTTTCAAGCGAGTCGCTTTCCGCATCTGGGCGAAGGAGCGTTTCTTGACGTGGTGCTCAAGGACGTCCGTTCAAAATATCAGCTTCGAGAAAAGATACTGATCACCGGCTACTCAAGGGGCGGGCAATTTTGCCATCGATTCGCGCTGCGGTCGCCGAAGCTTGTTGCCGCCGCGGCGCCGTGCGCAGCGGGCACCTGGACGACGCCCGACGGACACCTATGGATGGAAGGCGTTGGCGAAGTTACGAATCCACAGGCATACCTCTCCGAGACATCCGATCTGAGCAAAGTCCCCGAACGCTTGCATGGAATGTTTATTCCCCGTGTGGCAGCCGTTGCCGGTTTGAAAGCTGAACCGGGATCGAAGTCTGTCCCGTTCTTGGTGATGTGTGGGACGCTAGATACTCGTTACGACATTGCGAAAGCTTTCGCCAACAACTTGAAAGGCTCTGGCTATCAAGTGCAGACCCACTGGCCTCGGACTCCGCACGGTGAAAGAAGCAAGCCGGAGTATCGGCTGGAATTCGAAAAGTATCCCCGTGAAGTGGTCCGTTTCTTTCAGAGCGTCGTTACACAGAAAAAGTGAGCAGCCAATCAAAGAGCGAAATTCATCGAGTCGCACGCGAATCGCCGGGACAGCGCGGGCAAAGAGTTCGCACGCAGAAAAATCGTGCGCAGAAAATCGTAGCATCATCGGTAAGGGCCTGCACCTACGTTCAGCCTGAACGACCCATGGATTGCAGCGTAATAGGCTAGTTCTGCGGTCCGTCGTCGTTGAGTTTGGTTAGCTTGACGTTGTCGATCTGTACATGACCACTTTGGTTGACCAAAAAGACCAAACACGTTTTTGGCACATCAAGGACGGTGCCCGTTGCAGTGATCGCTGCATTGTCATCCATGACCACACTCACATGGTTTCTCTGCAGCTGAAGGCGAATGTGATGCCACTTCCCATCAAAGACGCTGGCTTTATGACGGACAAGCGGCTCGACCCGATAGAAAGATGGATCGGCTAGTTGTTCTGGTGTAGGCGGAATCCGCTTGCCGCCATTGTTGTCCTTTGCCAATTTTTGCTGCAATTTCGACTCTGGATCACCACGGTCTTGCGCAATCGAGACATCGTCGGTTGAAATTCCCAGACGCAGCAAATGAGCTTGGCCGCTAAACTGAGATTCGCCGTCAATCAGCAACAGGAACCGCCCTTTCGGCCGTTCAACCTTGAGATCAAACGTAAGCGTCAGGTGATGCCCACGGATCGGAACGCCTAAGGACGGACCATGAACATCGTCACTTTCCGCCACTCCATGCAGAACGCCACCGCTAACAAAAAAGCAATTTTTTCGTCCCCCGGGTTCCCAACTTTGGGGCAGCCTCGTCGTTGAAGAGTTCGTCCCGTCAAAGGTCTCATTCAGCAAAACGGTCGATTCGTCGGCGCGTAAATTTGTTTGCGAAACCAGGGCAAGCGCGGTAGCAAACGCACATGTCAAAATTCGGACCGTAAGTAATTTTTCGCTCATCTAGATTGGCTATCGGTAAGGTGACTGGGGGCTCGGTCGCGAGCATTGCGTGAGCCTGCGGTGAAGCGTCGCAGCCCTGATCGCAGCCAGTTCCGACCATCATAGCAGGTGCGAATTCGAAATAAATTCAAAGTTTCCTGCGTTCGTATGTTCAATAATCGAGTGTTTGCGACATTGGCATCATGATGGATGATTCGCAACTTGATCGATGCATGAAACTCGTAACCGACTGTCGCGAACGGCTGGCCCGATTCGTGCGAGTCCTCGTGCCTTCGCATGATGACGCCGAAGAAGTCGTCCAGCAAACGATGGTGACGATTTGGGAGCAAGTGGATCGCTTTGACCGTGATGGCACAGCGGATCAGTTTTTTGCGTGGGCAAGCCGGATTGCTGTGAATCATGCACGGAATTACGTGCGCAAATCGGCTCCGTCGCGGCTGTTGTTCTCGCCCGAAGCGATCGAGGCGTTGGCGGCACAGTGGGACCAGTCAGAGAAACACTTGGACGAGAGACGCGAAGCCTTGCGATCTTGCCTCAGCGAATTGCCTGAGCAAGAACGGCAGTTGATTCAGCGCCGCTACACTCTCGGTGAATCAACTCAGTCCATGTCGGAATCACTAGGCCGGCAAGCGACGAGCGTCTATCGATCGCTGCGACGAATCCATCGAGTCTTAGAGACTTGCATCAATAACAAGCTGGAAGAAGTAGAAAAATGACGGTGTCGCAAGAGACGATAGATTTGATCGACCGCGTTTGCCTTGGTGAGGCCACCGCAGCGGAGGTCGCCAAATTAGATGCGTTGGTCTGTGGGTCCGGCGAAGCACGGGCGGCTTATGTTCGCCGCGCGGAATTTCACAATGGTCTGCGTGATTTCGCAGAGTCGAATTCGATGGTCGATTCAATCAAGTCGTTGGCTGCGGCGGGATTTGGGCCTGAGTTTGCCACGGCTGAAGATCGCCCCATCCACGGTGAAATCAATCGAGATCAACCATCACGATCGCCGTTTTTTATTCCCTTTGCTGTGACATCGGCATTGGTTTCTATCGTGTTGATTGCGGCATCGATGTGGGTGCTTCAGCGTCAAACGCCACGGCGTGTCGCGCAACAACAACAACAGGCCGTGTTGTCATCGCCGGCGGTCACGGACGGTCAATCGCAGGGCAAGGCCGCCGAAACCGGTCTGTCGAATCCTTGGAAAACACTCCAGACGACAGGTTCGATGAATCATCCGGGCCTGAACGAACGCAGTGTGCCGGTTGCCCGGCGGGACCGTCCGATTAAGTTCAATCGCGACATTCGACCGATATTGTCCGAGACGTGTTTCCATTGTCACGGCCCTGACGAGCATGCTCGACGTGCCGATTTGCGACTCGATACGATCGCCGGTGCAACCGAGGATCTTGGCGGGTACCAAGCGATCGTGCCGGGAAATTTAGACGAGAGCGAAGCGTGGCGACGCATCTTGTCGGACGATCCAGACGAGTTGATGCCCCCGGCCGAATCGCACCTCGTGCTGACACCCGACCAAAAGCAGATGTTTCGGCGTTGGATCGAAGAAGGCGCCGTGTATGAAGGACACTGGGCCTTTCAACCACCTGTCGCCCGCTCATCCACTGTCACTGACGAGGCAAACGATTCAGAGACAGCATGGGGACGCAACGAGATTGATGCGTTTGTGCTGGCTCGATTAGCAGAAGAAGGAATGAAGCCTTCGCGTGAGGCCGACGCCAGAACTCTCATTCGTCGATTGTCGTTCGATTTGACGGGGCTGCCACCGTCGGTGAATGAAGTGCGCAAGTTCATTCGCGATTATCGCGAACGAGGCGAAGCGGCTTGGCAGGACGCGATCACACGTTTGTTGGATTCGCCCCACTTCGGTGAACGAATGGCGGTGCCATGGATGGACCAGTCGCGTTACGCCGATACCAATGGCTACTCGATCGACGGCGGGCGGCATATGTGGTTGTGGCGAGATTGGGTGATCCAAGCCTACAACGACAACATGCCTTTTGACCAGTTTGCCATCGAGCAGTTGGCCGGTGACCTGCTTCCCGGTGCGACGGATTCGCAGCGAATCGCGACCGGATTCAATCGTAACCACATGATCACGCACGAAGGTGGCACGATCCCGGCCGAGAATTTGACCAACTACGCCGCCGATCGCGTGAAGACAACAAGCGAAGTTTTTCTAGGACTGACGATGGGCTGTGCTCAATGTCACGACCACAAGTACGACCCGATTTCGCAGCAAGAGTACTACGAATTTTTTGCGTTCTTCAATGAACTTAGTGATAAAGGCAACGACGGCAACGGAGGGCTGAACGCGTCACCAAGTATCACGGCCCAGACTGTCATCGAGACCGATGAACTTGCCGAATTAGAGCGAGAATTAGAGCAACAGCAACATCAGTGGCTAACCTATACAGACGGGTTTGATGAGTGGGTATCAGCGGCGCGCAAAGAGATACTCACGCGTGGAGTTGGTTTCGGACTGCGAGAGTTGAAACTCTTGGATGTGTCCTCGCCGAACCGACCTGGTCCTTACGAAATTCGCGATGACGGAAGCGTATTCGCGTCGGTACCAAGTCGAGGGCTTAACGCGTTTAGCCACGTTCTCCAGCTAAGTGGCGAGACTCCGGTTTCTGGCATTCGCATCCAGTTCTTTCCTCATGCCGGCGTCGCCGATAATGTCGCTGAAAAGGCGGGCAAAGATGGAACCGGTAAAGGCGGTGGTGATGCGTCAGCGACGTTGACGCCTCATCCTGAAGGGGTTCCGAAAATCACAACAGTCTTGGCTTCTGCGGGGAATTTGCCTGCGAAACAGGTCGATTACCATCAGCAACTAGGCTTGTCCTTTGCGACGGCCAGTTCGTCGATCGACGGGCACGCACCCCATGCTGTTTTGGATGAACGGAATCTGGATTGGTGGCAACCCGACGATGCAACACAGCCTCAACATTTAACGTTGACGTTCGACGAGCCGATTGATCCGGTCAAGACGCCCTACTTAAGCGTCATGGTCTTTTTCGGTAGGCCCAATTCGCTTCCGAGCCACTGGCGCATCGATGGGTTTTCTGGGAACGACACCGACAGCATCTATCCCGCACAAATGGTCGACGCGCTGTCGCGGCCCCTGCGGAAAGGTTCACCGGATTGGACCAAAGCGGAAGAGGAGCTGATCAGACAACAGTTCCGCGAGCGCGCCGAGCAATTGGAACCGCTGCGAATTCGCATCGCCAATTTGAGTGAACGAATTGCGGTATTAAGCGAGTCGTTTTCGACAATGGTCATGGATACGGCCAAAGAGCCGCGGCAAACCTTTGTGCTTTCACGTGGTCAATACGACGCGCCGCTGGATCCGGTCGAATCGAATACGCCTCGCGCCTTGCCGCCCCTGCCCACCAACGACCGGGCGACGCGATTAGATTTTGCTCGGTGGTTGGTCCAGTCCGATCATCCGCTGACGTCGCGAGTGGCGGTGAACCGATTGTGGGCACTGTTCTTCGGGACGGGAATCGTCGCAACCTCAGCCGATTTTGGTTCGCAAGGCCAATGGCCTAGTCACCCGGAATTGCTCGACTGGCTGGCGATTCGTTTTGTCGATTCCGGTTGGGATCAAAAGGAACTGATCCGCACGATCGTTAGCAGTGCGACCTATCGCCAGGACTCTTCGGTCACACAGGATCAAGGAACATTGGATCCCCAAAACCGATTGTTGGGTCGGGGGCCGAGATTCCGCTTGCCGGCGGAGTTCATTCGCGACCAAGCTTTGGCATTGAGCGGGCTGCTGGTGCCACGCATCGGTGGACCCAGTGTTCAACCCTACCAGCCAATGGGGCTGTGGAAAGAAGTGAGCCACTTTGGCAGCACTCCAGCAACCAAGCAAGTCTTTGTGCAAGATCGTGGCGAAAAACGTTACCGCCGAAGTCTTTACACGTTTGTCAAGCGAACAAGTCCGCATCCCAGTATGGCTGCGTTTGATGCGCCTAATCGCGAGATGTGCATCATGCAACGCGGCGTGACCAATACGCCGATGCAAGCACTGGTCACGCTTAATGATCCCCAGTTTTCCGAAGCAGCTCGCGTGTTTGCACAGCACTTGCTGGTCGAAACTCGCGACAAAACCGAAACTCAGCGAATGCATCAAGCGTTCGAAAAAGTCACCGGTCGTCTGCCTAAACGCGAAGAAGCACAGGTCATCGAAGAGTTTTTCGGCGGTGAGTTGGAACGATACCGCCAGGATGTCGACGCGGCACAGCTAGCGATCCGTGTCGGCGATTCGCCATGTGATCCAAGCCTGGATCCGGCGATGCTCGCCGCCTGGACCAGCGTAGCAAGCCTGTTGATGAATCTTAGTGAGACGCTGACGCGTTCTTGATGACCTGCCCGAAATGATAATTTGCTTGAATACTCTCGACGTAATTGACCAAATGAAAAATACCAACGAACTGGAATACGCCAAGTCGATGACCCGCCGCGCCCTGTTCGGTACGGCGGCGTCGGGAATCGGCAGCGTCGCATTGGGGAATATCGCGCTGCGACAACTATTCGCTGACGATTCGGTGCCAACAGCCACAACCGATACGCGGCCGGACAGTACGCATCTGAATTCGAATACCGGCGGGATGCCGGGGTTGCCTCATTTCGCGCCCAAAGCGAAACGCGTGATCTATCTGTTCCAGTCGGGCGGCCCGAGCCACGTGGACCTGTTCGATCACAAGGATTTTCTTGATAAGAGTCACGGCAAGGATTTACCTGACTCGGTTCGCGGATCCCAACGGCTGACAGGAATGACATCGCGGCAAAAAAGCTTTCCGATCGTCAAGTCGCTGTGGGGTGGACGACGATGTGGGCAACACGGCACTTGGATCGGAGACCTGTTGCCGCACACGCAAACGATTGCAGACGATATCAGCATCGTTCGATCGATGTGGACCGAAGCGATCAATCACGACCCGGCGGTGACCTATATCAACACCGGTTCGCAGCAAATGGGGCACCCGTCGATGGGCGCTTGGCTCAGCTATGGACTTGGACGCGACAGCGAAAATTTTCCCGCCTATATGGTTCTGCTCAGTCAAGGGACCGGAAAGAACCCCGGACAGCCGTTGTTCTCTCGCTTGTGGGGCAGCGGCTATTTGCCCTCAAGCCATCAGGGTGTCATGTTGCGGCCAGGAGCCAATCCCGTGCTCTACTTGCAAAATCCACCGGGCGTCACCCGAAGCTCTCGACGCCAACTGCTGGATGCGCTCGCTGTTCTGAATCGAAAACAGGCCGCGGAAGTTGGAGACCCCGAAACGCTCGCCCGGATCGAGTCTTATGAAATGGCGTATCGGATGCAAACTTCTGTTCCCGACTTGAGTGATCTCAGGGACGAAACCGAAGAGACATTTCAGCTGTACGGCGACGAATCGCGTCGGCCCGGAACCTTCGCCGCAAACTGTTTGCTCGCTCGCCGCATGGCCCAACGTGGTGTGCGATTCATCCAACTGTTCCATCGCGGTTGGGACCAACACATTTCCATCAAGTCACAACTGCCACGGCAATGCCAAGACGTCGACCAAGCTTCCGCGGCATTGATCAAAGACCTCAAGCGACTTGGGATGTTAGACGACACGCTAGTGATTTGGGGCGGCGAGTTCGGGCGAACGGTCTATAGCCAAGGCGAACTCGGGGCGCCGACTGCGGGCCGTGATCACCATGGCCGATGTTTTTCGATCTGGATGGCCGGCGGCGGAATCAAACGAGGATTCGATTACGGTGAGACCGACGATTTCGCTTACAATATCGCCAGCGACCCCGTCCATATCCGTGACTTGAACGCCACCATTCTGCACCAGTTGGGGATCGATCATGATCGCTTTACTTTCAAGTTCCGGGGGCTCAGTCAACGCTTGACTGGCGTCGAAGATGCGTATGTGATCAAGCCGCTGATTAGTTGAATCGTTTCACGATGGGTCCGCAATCATGAACAACCCTTCTTCGCAACCGCGGCGACATTTTCTCAAACGTACGATTGCGGCATCTGCCGCCTGTGCGTTACCAATGTTTGTTCCCTCGTCCGTGCTGGGGCGGGACGGAGCAACCGCGGCAAGTGAAACGATCCGGGTTGGCGTGATTGGCACCGGAAATCGCGCGCGTCAGTTGATGACCCAAATGGCTCAACCGGGAAAGCTGGTCGCCATCGCTGACTGTTACGAGCAAAAGATGATCGATGCTCAAAAGTCATTGGGCACCGATTTGCCAATGTACCGTGATTACCGAAAGATGTTCGACGACGAACAGCTTGATGCCGTGATCATCGGTACCCCTGATCATGGACGGTCGCTGCCTTGCGTGCGCGCCTGCCAAGCGGGGCTGGATGTATATGCGGAAAAACCTTTGACCGCGTACATCCAGGAAGGCCGCGCGGTTGTCGAAGCCGCCCGAAAGTATGACCGTGTCTTTCAGGTTGGCACTCAGCAACGAACCATGGAATTGAACCGATTTTGTTGCGACTTTGTGCGGCAAGGCCGACTTGGCGAATTGAAAGTTGTGCAAGCCGTCAATTACTCCGGCCCGACCAAATACCCAGGCGTCGACGCATTACCCGCAGAGCCGATTCCGGACGGAGACGATTGGGATGTTTGGTGTGGCCCGACTCCGCGTCGCGCTTTTAATCGCAAACTGCAATTTGGATGGATGCTCTGGTGGGATTACTCCGGCGGCCAGATGACAAATTGGGGCGCGCACGGGGTTGACCAGATTCAATCGGCACTCGGCAAAAGCCTGACCGGACCTCGCGAATTGTGGCCGGTGACTGACGGACCCAATGGCAAAGTTTCCATGAAATACGCCGACGGTACCCTCGTGCGTTTCGAACTAGAAAGCGGTCCGATGGGCGGAGCGATCTTTTCGGGTACCGAAGCGAAAGTGGAAATCAACCGAAACCGCTTTGCGACCAACCCGCCTGATTTTGTCCGCGATGCGCCCGATCCCGAAGTTCAAAAGAAGTGGGAGGGACCTGGCTGGACCGCGGCACCTCATTTGGCAAACTGGCTCGATTGCATCAAGACAAGACAGAAACCGAATGCTGACGTCGAGATCGGCCATCGTTCGATTTCCGTCTGTCACCTGCTGAATATCACACGCGAAGTTGGCCGCAAGCTGATCTGGGATCCCGAAAACGAGCGTTTCGAAGACGACGACGCTGCCAATCAATTGCTCAAACGCCCCAGACGCGCCGGATACGAACTGCCAGTTGTCTGACGACGACGATCGATGTTCGCAACACCAGCAATCCGCAGTCGTGCTGGTCGAACCGATTCCTTTAACGCGGGCCAGTTTCACCATCTTGCTTCTGGCAAACGATCTGGCCCAGCAAATCGAAATCTTTCTGTCAAGATTGCATTCCGGACTTGATCGCATACCACCATTCGCGACACCGAGTTGGTGCGGGATATCAGCAAAGACTCGTCATACGACTTGACCCAGCTTTGTGGCTTTCGTGGCAATGAACGTTGGAATGTACTCGGAAATCGGCCACTCCGACCAACAGTCCTCGAACATGCCAGTGATCGCGAGACCCGCATCGATCTGTCCGCCGACTTGATCCTTCAGTGAATGTCCAAAACAGAATGGCTCATCGTCGGCAAGATAGGCTTGCCGCTGATCCAAAGAAAGAGACCCGAGATCCGAATACGGGATCTTGTGACAGACCTTAAACTCACCTCTTTCCATCAATTGATCGTCAAATAGATAGAGCAGCGGGTTGACGATTCCTGCAAGCAAGTTGGCTCCTGGTTTCATGACCCGAGCCGCTTCCTTCCAGACCGGCAGTACGTCGGCAGCAAAGCAGTTCGAACACGGATGAACAATCAAGTCGAACGATTCGTTTTCGAAAACGGATAGATCAGCCATATCGCCTTGCACTAAATCGATATTCAGTCCTTCACGATCTGCCACAAGTCGGTCTTGCGCCAACTGAGCTGGTGAATTGTCGAACACGGTTACGTTGGCTCCAGCCGCCGCGAGAATCGGAGCCTGTTGGCCACCGCCACTGGCGAGGCAGAGAACCTCGATAGAATTCGCGCGGAAATCGGGAAACCACTCGCGAGGAACAGGTTTTTCGGGCGTGAGAATGATCTGCCAATCATCCTTCCGGGCTCGTTGAATCTCTTCCGACGATACCGGTATCGTCCAGCGGTTTTTTTTGCGAACCTGACTGTCCCAAGCCGCACGGTTATAAGCAACGATGTCATGCGCGGGATCGAGTTTTTGGTTCATTGCTTGTGGGTTTCCGTTTGGATGACTCTTGCGAGCAAATCTGAGTACCGCTGACGTTCAACATTGAGGTCAGCATTACTTGGCGAACGAATCCATGCGGCGCAACAACGTGTCCGAAATTCGTCGCTCCAGCTCGATTCGGAACGCTTTGATGTCTGACCCGCGTGTTTGGGTAAGCATGATCCCAATGGTGTCAGTCTCAAAGTCGATCCAGACATTTGTACCACTCGACCCCGTATGTCCGAAGCCAACGGGCTTGCCTTGGTCGTCTCTCTTGCGAACAAAGAGACCACCCCTAGCAACACCGGTCAACTCGTTCGCTTGAAGCATTTCCGAATGCGTTTGCGGTGTCAGGAAGACACGATCACCGTGGACACCACCGCTGCGAATCATCTGCAACCACTTCAGAAGATCTGGAGCCGTCGAGACAATGGTGCCTCCAGAGGCGGTGTACCGATTCGGTTTGGTTTGCGAAATTCCTTTATAGACGCGTAATCCACCACCGACCTTTTTGTCGCGATAATAGCGAGTCGGCATTTGACGTCGCATGCGCTCGAGTCCGGTTTCGTCCCAATAGAACGTCGTCTTCATTTCCAGCGGGATACATAAGTGCGTCTGTAGCATTTCGTTTCTTGGTTGATCACTTACGATCTCTCCGATCCTTGCGAGAACGTCGGTGCCAATCCCACTGTAAGCGAACTTTGTGCCGGGCTGTGTGACAAAAGGAAACTCGATCGCGACCCTCTTTACGACGTCCTCGAGTGTTTTGCCCTTCGTCCACTTCTGAAACCAAATCTTGCCTGACTTGGCGTCGTCGTGACGCAGCCCAGAGGAATGCGTGAGTAGTTCAGAAACGATCGGTTGACGATCCAGTGCAGCACCCGACTCCAGTTTTATCTCGTTGAATTCGGGCAGGTATTTAGCGACGGGAGTCTGCAGGTCTAGGATTCCGACGTCTGCCAGTCGAAACATGGTCGTCCCAAGCATCGGTTTGCTGATCGAGGCGACAACCACCGGCGTGTCCACCTCGAAAGGAGTCTCGGATTCAAGATCGGCGAAACCAAAACCGGATTGGAAGACAATCTCACCGTCATGCAATACGACGACAGACCCACCCGCCACAACTCCTTGGTCGACGGACCTCTCCAGGAATTCGCGAATCGGACCGAAATCGTCGGTGGTTTCACCGAGACAACTGCCTGGCGAAAACGCAGCAAAGAAAACGCCAAGAAGCAATGGGCAGGAAAGGGGAGAGAATAAGTGGTGTCTCATGTACAATCTCATCGATGGTGAAACCAGATCGGGTTACGCAAATAGCGTACTGGTTTGTGCATCACCGGTGGCCCCACCGTCAACTCAACGACATTTCAATCTCGTAGCCATCGTGTCAGTCTAATACGGTCTTCCGCACCTGTGATCCGCCGTCCGCCACACCCCGCGCAACCCAAGCACGCAAAAAGACCCCCTCCCCCTTTGTTGCGCCCGTTGCGGACTTCTCCTATTCCCGTGAGCCGCTGGCCGTCAGGCCCCGGACAACCCGCGCGCACCATCCGCTCTTCCCGTTTCAGTTCGCGCCTATAGAAAACTTTCGTCTTCCCATCTCTTGTTCTTCTCCCGTGAGCCGCTGGCCGTCAGGCCTCGGACAACCCGCGCGCACCATCCGCTCTTCCCGTTTCAGTTCGCGCCTGTAGAAAAACTTCGTCTTCCCATCTTTCGTTCTTCTCCCATGAGCCGCTGGCCGTCAGGCCCCGGGCAACCCGCGCGCACCATCCGCTCTTCCCGTTTTAGTTTGCGTCTATAGAAAACTTTCGTCTTCCCATCTTTTGTTCTTCTCCCGTGAGCCGCTGGCCGTCAGGCCTCGGGCAACCTACGCGCACCGGCACCCACAACAACTCATTAAATCAACCTGCCGCCAGCCTCCCCCAATCAAGCGAAGACCAGAACTGAAACCGTACAATCTGAAACCGAATGTGTATGCGCGTGTAATAAAACCCCTTTCCCCTTTATTTCGCTTATTCCTGAGCCGCTGGCCGTCAGGCCTCGGGCAATCCGCGCGCACCGGCACCCGCAAACCACAACTCACTAAATCAACCTGCCGCCAGCCTCCCCCAATCAAGCAAAGACCAGAATTGAAACCGAACAGTCTGAAACCGAATGCGTGTGCGGGTGTAATAAAACCCCTTTCCCCTTTATTTGGCTTATTCCCGTGAGCCGCTGGCCGTCAGGCCTCGGGCAACCCACGCGCACCGGCACCCACAACAACTCATTAAATCAACCTGCCGCCAGCCTCCCCCAATCAAACGAAGACCAGAACTGGCACCACACAATCAATAACCGAATACGATTGCGAGTAGAATAAAACCCCTTTCCCCTTTGTGCGCTTATTTCCCCTTTGTGCGCTTAAACGATCGCAACGCGGAAATTCGACGATTGCCAAACCAAGGCGAGTGTCCGGACCGAAAACGCGAACGCTCGGATTCCCGTCGCGATGAAGCACGACGTGATGACACGCAAAGAAGTCTTCGAGGACGCCGCGCTCAAACCTTCAGGGGTGATGCCCGAGAACGCAGATGAAAAAAGCGAAGCAGACCCTAGCGACGACCAGTAGACGGCAAGCGCCCCGTCCAAAAGAAAAGCCGGCCAAATGCGGGCTCATTTCCACTTCAGGCCACAGTGCTCCACTCGGAGCAAAGCGACGCCGTGGGCGATACAGAATGTGAAAGTGCCGACGATTCCCTGGAAAACACTTCGATTTCCAAGCCAGGCGACGCATTATCCGACGTAATCGCGAGAGATGCTACGCTGTGCGAGCTAGTGCTGCTCTGGTCCTCCCTGGACCACGCCACCAAAGACATCATTGCCTCAATCATCAAAAGTCGTACTTCGACGTGATGACCGGGCTTGGTACAATGAGTCTCAACGTAATCGCCTATGTGCCGGAGTCTTTATGTCCGAATCAACTCAACAACTGATCGCCTCCGCTCTGCAGCTTACTCCCGCTGATCGGGCCGTCGTTGCCAATGCAATTCTTGCAAGCCTGGATGGTCAAGGCGACGACGAGCATTCCGACGTTCGCGATGCTTGGTCAGCTGAGATTCGAAGTCGCATCGACGACATCGACAGCGGCCGAGTGAAGACGATTCCGTCATCAGAAGCATGGAAGATGATTGATGGCGAAATCGAATTACCGGATTGAGTTTCACCCCGAAGCGATCCGAGAGATTCGAGAATCCATAGAATGGTATCGCCAGCGAAACGAAGAAATCGCTACGGAGTTTCGGACGCTCGTCCAGTCCGCCGAAGAGCTCGTAGAGCGATCGCCAGAATCTTGGGCCGTGTATTTGTTGGAAACACGAGGCTTCCGGTTCCAGAAGTTCCCGTTCGTGCTGGTTTACACGGTTAGAGGCGAACGTATCTACTTCTTAGCCCTGGCACATACCAAACGGAAACCAGGCTACTGGCGAGATCGCTTGTACAAATAGGACTGGTCTTCGCGGGTCTGTCCGACTATTTCCCGAGCACGGAAATCCAACTTCGGCTCTCGCTGATTAAGGATTTGATATCCTTGGCAGCGCCAACGACGGCTCCACCGCCCAATGGGATCACATTCAGCGCAAGCGAAAACGTTGTTGTCCCGATGGTCGCTCTTCGTGACACGAGTTCGTCAACAATCTCTTGGACAATTAGCGCCTGTGCCTCACGATGCACTTCGTCTTCCGTACATTCGTCGGTGACGCGATTCCGAATCACTTTACAGATTCGAGAAACCATGGCTCGAAACTCCTTGCCACTCGCGGAGTCACGAAAGTCGAGAACGTCATCCCAGTTCCATTCCCCCAAAATCTGGCAGTTGCAACGCCTGCCACGCTTGGAATGTCGCGTCATGCAGTGACCGTCTGAGCTCACCGCCTGCGTTCGTTGCAATTTTGCACGCCAACGGTGCGACTGAACGATCGACAAGTACGGGAACATCCATCAAATACGACAGCAGTGCGTCCTTGTAATAGAACGCGAGCAGTTGCGTTTCAAGTATTCGTTCTTGGGCAGAACTTCGTCGTAAATACCGACGCGCAATTCGTGATGTGCGGCTTGTTCGACCTGGCCAACCAACTTTTCCGAAAGACCGAGACTAAGCCATTCAACGTAATCCCCGCCTTGAATCCCCGCCGTCGACGCGATTGGCATGAAGTCAACGTCTACAGCGAAGTCTACCTTTGCGGCCAAAACTGACCCTAGTGCCATTTCGTGACATGATGAACCTTCAGTCGTGCCGGCCGAAGTCGCCTTCCAGCTGAACCAATGAACGACTTGAGGTAGTGCTTGTGGAGCTTGTACGTTCCCTCGGCGCGATTTACTTCGCACCAATCAAGGTGCGCCTGGGAGAGCTCATACAACGTCGTCTTCTCGCCCGCAAGTTGATCGCGGTCCGACATCAGGTCGTGGAAGCGTTCGAATGCCGCTTCGCGGTCTTTGCCGAGGCGAATTTGCTGTCCGCCGATTGAGCAATACCAAGATTTGGTTTGCTTTCGCAGATAAGGTCTTGGTTGCCGTGCCATGAGATGATCCCCGATCCGTGCATTGAAACATGCATGTGACGTTTCAACGATTCGGAGAAGTGGCCAGAAAGGCAAGAAAAGGGAGTGGGCGATACAGGCTCCGAATATGCTCGCGAAACGCGGGGAATCAGCATGATTCCCCGCATAGGCGAAGCAGAATGCGAAGCACTTTCGACTGATGCCACGATACGCGAGTTGGTGCAGCTTTGGTCCACTCTGGACCCAAGTGTCCAGCGTGCAATCTTGACGATTGCCCAAAGTCGGGCTTCGCAGGGTTGAACGGCGGCGGGTACAATGGATTAACTCACCCCACACGGAGATTGGCCGATGGACACGACAGTTGACGCACCATTGCAATGGGTCGAGAGCACCACAATGCTCCGCTTGCCAGAGCAAGCCGACCAGCGTTTGCAAAATTTGATGGATCGCAACAACGAGGGTCAACTTACCGATCAAGAGCGGGCTGACTTGGCGGCACTCGCCGAACTGAGTGAGCGTCTTTCACTAGTACGCGCCGAAGCGCTCCATCTTCTCGGTCGCAAGCCTTCCTAGCATCGTGGTTTCCACCGAGACACGACAATCGTGATCGCCCGAGCAGGCGGTCGATGTGAATACTGCCAAATGCACCATTCGTTGCAGGGTGCGACGTTTCACGTCGAGCATATTTTCCCGCGTTCGGCAGGCGGTTCCAACGACGCCGAAAACTTGGCGTTGGCCTGCCCGAGCTGCAATCTTCATAAATCCGATCGCGTGGCGGTCGCCTCACTTGGCTCGTCCGAACCGATCGCGTTGTTCAATCCGCGATCCCATCTCTGGTTGGACCACTTCGAGTGGGACGAGTATGTAATTGCGGGCAAAACGCCGATCGGTATTGCAACGATCGACGCTTTGCATCTGAACGACGAGCGTCGCCAGAAGATACGGCAGGCCGAACGCCTATTCGAGTTGTTTCCACCGGAAACCTGAAATCGACAGCGCAGATGGTTCCGTTCACTCAGCCAAGTAGCTCAGTCTAGCAGTACGGAGTTCGCTCTTGTTGCATTCTCTTGATGCAGGGAAAAGCCTATGCGGCAGAAATGTTAACTCTCGTTCGATCACGTTCACGTAGGACGAGCTAGAACTTAATTTTGAACTCAGATTCCGTTTGGTCGTCATCTGTTCGTCCGTCGTAGGCGAGTATCTCCTTGGGTATTTCATTGAAGAAATATGTGTCATTGTCATCCTTTGACTTTGGTTGTGACCATCCTCGCGTACTGCGTGTGATGTAAAGCTCGTTTGCGGCGCGTGTTAGGGCTACGTAGAGTACTCGCCGTTCCTCTTCAACCTCCTCGTCCGTGCTGCCGGTTCGTGGATATTCACCTGGGGCGACGTCGATCACAAAACACCGTGATGCCTCCAGTCCCTTTGCTGAGTGGACTGTAATGATTCTTACCTTGTCGGCAGTGTCTGCACGCTCTTTGTCTCGCTCGAATACAGGATTGAGCAAATACTCATCAACAAATCCTGCCATGGTTCGGTGCTTCGTTGCGAGTTCGCGTACATACTCAAAGTCACGTTTCCTGACATCCCAATGGTCATTCTGGAAAATTGTTGAAAGTATTGATTCCAAGGAGGAGTACGCTGAATCAACCAAGTCAGCAGGCGTATTCGCTGTTTCCAATACTTTGAGTAAAGGACGCGTCCATCCAAAATCGTCATTTGCAGAAGCGTCTTGAATAACCGATCTGAGTTCGCCTTTTCCCTTAGAGAACGCGCCATTTTCATCCAAAGCAACAGACTTGAAGATTCGGTCGGCGGTGACCTCGCCCAGTCCTCTCCACAATTGCAGATAACGCATCCACGCAAGCTCGTCGTAGCGGTTCGTGTAGATTCGCAAAAGAGACATTACGTCCTTAACGTGTCGTGCACCAAAAAGACTTTGACCACCAATTAAGATGTAAGGAATTTTAAGTTCGAGGAGTTTTGATTCCACAGCTCTTGCTCCGAACCCAGTCCGCGTAAGAACCATGTTGTTCGCCCACCGATCCTCCACAGCGTACGATTCGAGAATCTTGTGTGCGATAAAATCCGCTTCATCCCAGCGATCTTCTGCATCACAGAGCATTGGCATGGTCCCTTTGCCTTTGGCTGCTAATAGCTCCTTATCGTATTCAAGTGGTGACTGCCGAAGGAGCCAGTTGCTCACGTCAAGTATTTCCTGAGTCGAACGAAAATTCTCGCGAAGTTTCAGTATGTTCGCGTCAGGATACCGATCCTTGAATGCGTGAATACTCTCAAAATCGGCACCTCGGAAACCATAAATTGACTGGGCATCGTCGCCAACGCAAAAGAGATTGGTATGGGGCGCTAACGCATCAACGATGTCGTACTGCAATGGGTTGGTGTCCTGCATTTCGTCGATCATGATGTGAGCGAATCGCTCACCTACGGCTGCCGCCAACTCCTTTTGCTTTAGCCGATCAGCAAGACACTCAAGAATGTCGTCATAGTCAATGTAATTTCGTGACTTCTTGTAGTTTCGGTAGAAGTTGGACGCGGATTCGTAGACTTCGATCTCAGAAGTCAAAATGCGTTTTAATTCTGCCGCATCCTCTGCTGTTCCGCGAATATTTATCATCAGAGAATGAAAATCAGCGAGTTTACTAGCTTTTGGCGGATTCTTCGCTTTGTGGTCGCGTCGAAATCGACGAAACAATGTCAGCATGTCGTCGCGGTCAATGAGTGTGGGAGAATCCATCTGGAAAACTTTGGGGTTTCTCCGTATCAAATTCATCGCCCAGGAGTGAAACGTGGAAGCGTTCACGCGGGTTCGCCGCCGGGCTTGCGAGTTAAGTCGCGTGCGAATTTCGCTTGCAGCTCGTCTGGTGAAAGTAATGAGTAGTATTGATTGCTCTGGGACTCCCTTGGAAAGCAGGTAATTGCAACGCCCAACAATTGTTGTTGTCTTTCCAGTGCCTGCACCTGCAAGTACAAGAATCTGTTTCCCTTCGGCACGAATCGCCAGCTGTTGTTCTTTATTGAAGCTTGGCTTGCCCATGATGACTGATCGAGTAGCGTTGAAACTGAAGTAGGGTTGAGACGTTACGTAGGCCGGTGAAATAGCGAGGGCACACCGCAAGAATCTTTGATTTGGATCAGTTTATCAAATCGCATTGATGCAATCAGCTAGGCTTGCCCCTTGCAGAGGAAGCATGCTTTTTTGCCTATCGGGCAAGTGACGGTATTGAACCCGACGGCGTAGTGCACGTGACCGAAGCGATTGATGTCTCCACGCCGTCGGAACCTGGGTTGACGTTCCAACTTGCATCGCGGCAACGCTTGATCGAAGTGATTGACGTCTAAATCCTGTTTGCGTTTTCCAATTCTGGCGGAGCGAAGCGACCGCTCGAGCCAAGCCGTCGAGCGACAGCGAGAGGGCGCAGGCGAGCTTACGCTGGTAGCTGCCGGCAGGCACGCCGACTCATGGATGGTCGGCGAAGAATGGGCGGTCGGGGCATGGATGCAGCCGCAGTGGAGGCCGAGCGTAGCGAGCCGATCGCCCATGCCCGAGGGCATCGCGATCCGGCAGGGAAGCGACCGAACGAAGCGATTGATTTGGCACCGTGAATGAAGCCTCCAACACGTTTGCAGTTTGCTAACCAAAAAATGGAATTGCCCACGAAAAGTTGACAGTGGACCGATCTTAAGGGGA